>BNJT01002226.1_pt1:407500-1312500 | contig 1675617 bp, 2314 predicted proteins | sample 8540491 | NCBI WGS metagenome assembly BNJT01 (sample SAMD00202455, study PRJDB9452) | human saliva metagenome | host: Homo sapiens
GTCAAAACGCGCTTAGCTTGTTTTTCCTTTTTACTGTTAAAGTTTGTTTTCGCTGCACATTTCTGTGCTTCTGAATTTTCTCTGCCGGAACTCCGGCTTTTTGTTCTTCTTAGAAGAACTTCTTTTCAAGAAACTTCAGGGTCTGTGTATTATTCGATCTTTTGATTTTTCAAGGTTCAGATTTCGCAAAAAGTTTTTGGTGTATCTTGGCTAGAGCCTTGATTTTTCCTCAGTTTCTTTTTGCTTTTGCCGTCTTGTTTTTTGCGACAGCTTGTGTATCTTAACACCCGTTAATAGGACTGTCAAGAGTTTTTTTGAATTTTTTCTTACTCTTTTCTCTGAACCCTTATTTTTTTCCTCTTATTTTGTCGATAAGAATTACCCAATAACAATAATGAATAGACTAATGAATTCGTTCATAATAGTACTGCTTTTTATTCAAATGTCAGCCCTGATACCGGCTAGACTTCAGCTTATAGGACAAAACAGGGGTTGTAGGATAAAACATTTTAATGGCTAGTCCCAACTAGGGTTATAGGACAAAACCTGTTGATGGCTAGTCCCAATTAGTGAATGGTTTACCCAAGTGATGAAGGACAGTCCTTAAGAATAGCAAAAAGGCTTTGTAAAGTTTCCTTTACAAAGCCTTTTCCCTCGGAATGACAGGACTTGAACCTGCGGCCTCTTGACTCCCCAGTCAAGCGCGCTACCACCTGCGCTACATCCCGATAGGGAAAAATATATCCTATTCCGCCCCACAATGCAAGCCTAATTTTATTTTTTTTGAAAGAAAGCTTGCGGAATCTGCTGAACGATTCCGATAGCAATCGCAATCGTAAATGCTGTAAGAAAGCAAGACCGTCCGTATTTTAAGGACAATGCTCCATTTCCGGTAATTAAATAATAGATGGCTTTTATATACACCAATTCCGGGAATCAACGGAAAAAGACTTGTGGATAAAAATTGTTGTAGGGCATTTACGCTTGGCCGCAAGATATCGTGAAAAATGCCGTAAAAACAGCCGAGAATAAAACTGCCATAGTATCCATTCCCGATAACTCTTCTATCATCAAATAAATCAGCCAGGATACGGAACCTATAATCCCAATATCCCAAAAATACTTAAAATGCACTTGATACAAAAGGGCAAAAGACACCGTGCCAATCCCCGCAGCCACTGCACAGATTACTTTAAGGATTAGCCCTTGAATTTCCATTCCTTCCGCCTCTCCCATTTGCATGGCAAAGGGAAGAACTTCCGAGGTGGCCGCTACGCCTACGGACATGGAAATACAAGTCAACAAAGCAGCAAGCAATAAGGATGTTCCCACCAGATAATTGTTTTGAGATAGTTCACGAACAGAATTCGTAAAAAGCACCGGGCACCAAAAAGCATTAAAGCACCAATCATTAATCGACTGGGATAAGCACCCAATCCCAAATGAACCATGACATTGACACTAAGGGTTACCACACAGCTTCCTAAAATCGTCATGATAAAGCCTGTCCTGATAAAGCGAGCAAAGAAATAGCTGGCAACACCCAAGCACAAACCTGCCAAACCGGAGATCACAGAATCATAAAAGGGAACCCCTAAGGCCATACCAAAGCCAAAGGCTCCAAAAAAATAGGCTACTAAAATCCAAATGAAGCCATACCCCTTCGCTTTATCAATATCATCCAAACGGCGAAAAATTTCTTCTTTAGGAATCCTATGTTCTCGGGATAAGCTTCTGGACAGGGTATTGACCTCTTCGATTTTTTTCGCAAATCATGTACAGTATCCGGCACAGTCATTACTCTGGATTCTTTTACCCCCTTCTCATTGGTTCCTGATGCAAAAATCCCCCGATTTAAAACATAGACCACAAAATGTTCAATTCCCAATGATTTTGCTACATAGTTCATGGTTTCTTCCACTCTATAAGTTTCCGCACCACTCTTCATAAGCATTCTTCCTACTTCCATAGGAATCTCAATATCTAAACCGGAACGACGCATTTCTTCTTCTGTTTTTTTCTCGTAAGTCTGCCATTTATTTTTCTTCACCCCTGTTGAATCATTTTCTCCATCAAAAGAGGGAAGAAATAAAGCTTCTTCCTCTTTTTAAGAATGTCATATTACCCTAGGCTACTGCAAATTGCAAGAGTCAATAGTTCTCCTCTGCCAAGTTTTTTTCATTTTATACAGAAACAAAGCTTTCTTACGGATTGGCTGCACTACTTTCCGCTGCAGAAGCACTTTCACTTGCACTTGGCTCGGTGGAGCCTTCCGCCTGGCTCTCCGCTACGCTTTCTTCTGTTTTTGGATGCAAGATCCTTTACTGTCTCTTCCACAGTATACTTATCCAATTTCTGGCTAACACACTGATTACGAAGAGAATTCAAATCTTCAAACCCGCTGAAATTAAACTTAATGGTACTGAACCAAGCTGTAACTCCCGTATCGATGCTTGCATAGTGATACGGAATACTCATATCGTTTAAATCCACGGTGATTTTACCATTTCCTTCGTCCATGATATTCTCAAAAGAGCCGGTAAAATAATAACTGTGCTGTGCACTATAGCTCTTGTCCGGAATATTAATCTGAACATTTACCTTCATTACCGGGAAAATGATATTGTGCTCAAAAGCGGATTTACTCTTTGCATTCAGGAAATAATAGCCAAGATACTCGGCACCGACAAAGCTTACCTGTTCTCCCTGATTTGCTATTTGAGACTGAATCTTGTCCGTTAATTCCTTCTGCATATCCTGAAGCAGAGACTCTGAAACATCTTCCGCCTTATCTACATAGGAAGGAAGTCCTTCCACTGTGATTTCTTTTTCCATTTCTTTGGGAGCCATACCGTACTTTTGAATCAGAGCTTCCGGATTCTTCGGCTCAATCTTTATCTTTACCTTGTCTCCATTTTTTAAATCCATGGAAGGCTCAACAGTAAAGTAGTACCCTTTGGAACCATCCATATCCCCGGTTCCCTTCCATTCAACACTTCCATCAGGAGAGATTCCTGTAAACTTAATGTCAAGGTTCTGGAATGCATCAAAAAGCTTTACCTCCTTCAAGCCTTGAACATCCAGCTCCTGTCCTTTAGAGCTGAGTTTAAGCTTAAAAATTCTCTTCCAATTCTTCCTGATTCAGCTTCCAAGCAAACTTTACTTTATCGCCATTCTTCAGCTTTCCATCGCTAGCCCCTTCAATTACCCATCTTCCATCGATATAGAAATCATAAAGAAGCTCTTCTGCACCGTAATTTTGCGTCAGACTGTCCTGTAAGAAATTTCCGCTTTTCTTGAGTTTGATTTTCTTCTTGTAGTCCTTCAGGTATGCATCCTTGTCAAATTGCACCACGGCTTTTCCGTATCCGTCATAGCCTTCAAAGCTAAGCGTCACATACTTATCCAGGTCCAACTTTGTTTTTCTTGGGAATAAAGCAAAGAAGGAAGCTAGAACCAGTAAAATTAATCCGACAGCCACTCCTACAATAATAGCGGAATTGCTCTTCCCCTGCTTCTCGGACTTTTCCATTTCCTTTGCCTGCTTTTTTGCCTTGATTTCCTTCACTTTCTTATCCGTCTCTGTTTCCACGGTTTTTTTCACTTCAGAAAGCTTTTCTCCAACTGCCTCCCCTGCTGCTGCAGTAGTTGCTGCCGCTGCAGTGCCCAACTCTGCAATCTTTGCTTCAGCTCCTTGTGAAAGTTCTTCTGCCTTACCTTCAGCTCCCTGTGCCAGCTCTTCAGCTTTAGCCTGAGCAGCTTCAACAACTTCTTCCGCCTTGCTTTCTGCCGCTTGTACCACTTCTTCCACCTTGGATTCTGCCGCTGTTGCCACTTCCTCCACCTTGGATTCTGCTGCTGTTGCCACTTCCTCCACCTTGGATTCTGTTGCTGTGGCTACTTCCTCCATTTTGGATTCTGCTGCTGTGGCTACTTCCTCCATCTTGGATTCTGCTGCCTTAGCCGCCTCTTCCGCTTGAGCATCAAGATCTTTAGCCATCTCTTCAGCCTTTTTCTCCGGCTTCATTACCTTCGGCTTTTACTTCTTCAATCTTTTCTTCGGCAGCCTCGGAGACTGTCTCCAACTTTTTCCGCTACAGTATTTTTCTTGTTCACCTAGATTTTTCTTGTTCTAACTTTTTCTTTTTGTTCATCCTGCTGTTCCATACTTACCTCCCATAAAGAAAAATGATTATATAACTTTTTTTAAGCATACCTTTTAATAACAAAAAGGCAAGAATAATGTTTTTGTAGTAAAAAAATGAGGCCTGCAAAAGTATTTTTTTCCGTTTATTTTAGCCTGTAAAATGAAAATAAATTTCCGTTAAAAACTTTGGTCAAGCCTCATTTTCTTATGTTGTTCCGTTGAATGAAAAAAAGTGTAAATATTGTATATAGGGCAAAAGCATAGATATTTTTTTATTTGTTTTCCTGTCGCTCCAGCTTTAAGCGTTCTTCATAGTCCTTTAAAGCATTCAAAGCTTCTTTACTGAGAGGATACATCACAAGCAGGTTGAAAATGGTCATGAGTCCCACACCCATATCTCCCATGTCCCATACTACAGTGTACTGAGCCAAGCCTCCTACAAAAAGCATAATCAGGGCAAATATCTTGTAACCGGTTTGTGAAGCCCAGTTGTCTCCGAAAATATAGGAAATGTTGGCTCTGGCATAGAACAGAATGCCAAGGAAGGTGGAAAAACTGAAAAGCCACAAAAATAATAGCAATAAAAATCTTTCCGAAGGAACCGAAGTGATATGCCATAGCTGTTTGCAAAATATCCATCCCCTGCAGATTTACAATCTGTTCTTCCGGTACCAAAAGCATGATAAAAGCGGTACAGGAGCAAATCACAATGGTATCAATAAACACGCCCATAGCTTGGAACAGTCCAATTTTTGCAGGATGATCCGTATCCGCAGCGGCTGCTGCACAGGGCGCAGAGCCGGAACCTGCCTCATTGGAGAAAAGTCCACGCTTTACACCATTCATCACAACCGCACCGAAACCGCCTGCCACCATTTGCCGTAAGCCGAAGGCCTCGGAAAAGATTCGCTGAAACACGGTTGGTAAGGACCCGATATTTCTAAGAATAACAAAGATGGTAAGAGCAAAGTACAATCCTGCCATCACCGGTACGATGACATCCAGCACTCTTGCCGTAGCGTGTTTTCTCAATACTATTACTGCTGCAAGAAGCACCAAGATTGCGGTGGAAACTATAGGCTTAATTGAAAAAGCATTTTCAAAGGCGGAAGACACGGAATTTCCGATTACCTGGCTGATTCCTCCCCAACAGATTAATCCGGAAAGAGCAAAAAGAAGGGCAATAATATTCTTCTTTTTAGGAATCTCAGCATTCAGCTCCTCTCCCGGAGCCTTTTTTGAAAAAAAGAAATCATGGATGTAGTATGCGGGCCTCCACGAAATCCTCCATACAGGGATCCTTTCTCTTATGGAGCTGGGCCAATGTTGCCTCCACAAAAGCAGTGGATGAACCGATTAAAGCAGTAATCCACATCCAAAAAACAGCACCGGCTCCCCCTGCGGAAATCGCCGCAACCACTCCTACAAGATTTCCCATTCCCACTCTTGTAGCTGTGGAAACGATCAGGGTCTGAAGACCGGATAGCTTTCCCTTTTTCAGGTCACCCTTTTCCTTACCCTTCGGTTTTTCCAAAATAACGGCTACCATCTCGGAGAACAAACGGACGGGGAGGAATTTCGTCTGAATCGTATAGTAAATGCCGGCGGGGATCAATAAAATCACCATCAAGGATAATCCCAGACTGCTTCCTCCCGGCAGGGGAAGCCTTACCAAGTCTCCCCATAAAAATCCGGTTATTGCTTCGATTATGGATACAAGGATTGCCATACTTTCCTCCCTTTCTTTCACTTCTCTTTCAAGAAGCCCCTCATAACTTTCGTACTTCTTTACTACTGCATTTCATTTTTACTGCATTTCTTTACCATTGTATTTCTTTAGCACTTGCGTTAGCTTGCTTTTACGCTTTTATGCGTCTATGCTTTTATGTGCTAAAGCATTTTCTGTAAAAGAAAAAGCACAATGTGCTTCTCCCTATTGTAACAGTTATTTTTTATTTGGCAAGGACTTTTTTTCTATCTATACAAATCCATTTAGGAAGATTTGTCAAGGACATAAACAAAATTTCTTTTGAAAAATTTATATCTTTTCTGTTTCTCTCTTGATTAGCTTTAATATTTTATCCTTGTATGTTTCGCCTGTACCTTGCTTAAAATGTAGGTTTACAGTATATTTTGTCTTCCCAATATCCATAATTAACTGTTTATGTGGTGGTACTTGTATTTTTCTTTTTTCTTCTTCCATAAGTTCTCCTTTCCATTTTTTTAGACAATAAAAAAACAGCAAAACCATTTTTTTGATTTACTGTTACTGTGTTAGTTTTTATTAAATTGCTTGATTTTTCAAAATTGAAATTTACCTAATGCGTTTCCCAATTTTTCATTTTTCTTACGCCATTCTGGTGCCATTCCATCATAAGACCAATATTCATCCTTATCAACAATCAAATTATCTTCAAGATAGATAAAACTTACTACATGAAAAGACTCACTATTATCTGTTGGAAAAAAATCCGACAAGATAAAATAATAGAATCTTCATTTTCTTCAATTCTCTCTATTTCTCCGTTCCAATTTCCGGGATATTCACAATTTGCCCTTATATACTCATCTAAGGTAAAAAACTCATTTGTGCAATGCCATTTTATAACAGCATTCTTTTTGAAAAATATTTCCTAAGTTCTTCTGCATTTTGTGATAAAACCGTTTTGAAAAATCTATCTATATCCATAGTAATCACCTTAAAACCAATTCACTTTTTCATCTCTAAACAATGGTGTTTCACTCTCTTTGTAAGGATTGTAGTTATTACAATTACAGCCAAACTCTTTCAATACTTTTTATCTTATTATCGGCTGTCCAAACAATCAAAGAAATACCGTCAAATTCTTCAACTTTCCCCTCATTCATTTTATTTTTGAAGTGCCATTCTACAATAGTTTGATTATCCTTATGAAAAAATTGCTTTATATCCCAAGCAAGCACTTTTCCTCTTGTATTCCATTCATTAAACCAGTGCTTTTACTGTTTGACAATTTTCATACTTAGGACTCCAGCTCTCAATATAAATTACATCATCTAAAAAAAATATCATCTATACCTAAGTCTTGTTGTGTGAGCCACATATCAAACCATAAACGAATGATTTTTTTCTCTTTCATTCATAAATTTAAGCACCTCCAAAATCAAATAATTATATATAATTATACCATTTTTTTCACTTAGTTTTATAGGTCTAACTCATTCCTCTTTACCTGTGATAGTTGTTTTTCTTGTTCCTGTAACTGCTCTATACAGGTCTTAACTTTTTCAGCCTGTTCTACTTCTTCTCGTATTTCTAATATTTTACTATATAGGCTCTTTTTATCTTTCTTCAAAGTGGTAAGTTCCGATTTCCATTTGGATATATTTAAGGTCTTACTTTCCCCTAAATGCTCTTTGAGATGTTTCCTTGCACTTTCAAATAGAATAAGCTTCGCCGTATGCTCATTATAAAAATCTTCCTGTTTTATTTTTCTTTAACTTTGCATAGGCTTTTGTAGATGTCCTTGTACTTCAAATATTTTTTTCTGACTGGTCGATGAGTTGTGTTTTTTCATCAATCTTTTTTCTCGGTATCTTTTTAAGGCTCTTGTGGTCTTGTAATTCTTATCTCTTAAAAGTAACTATACTTTCTTTTCAGTTCAGATAAGGAAATAATGTTTTTTTCTCTTTTAAGAATTGATAGCTTTCGATGTATTTTTTTCTAAATCTGTATTATGGTTATCTGCATTTTTTTACGGATAAGATTTTTAAAAACGGATAGCAAATTTTCTTTTGGATGGGAGGGTAGATTTGAGATTATCAGTTTCTGCCTTTTTCTTCTTTTCCCTATTCCTCTTATCCAATTTAGTAAGGCTTTTTATTCTTCTTGCAATCTCTTTTAATATCTTATTCTGATGTTTGATTTCTCGGTTGATATTTCCCCTGTCGGTAGTTATGCCTTTCTTTTTCCATTTGGGTGGCTGATACGCCCTAAATGAATGGTCGGTATTTGTTCTATGCCCTGTCTTTCATAGGAACGGTGATCCGCTTTTTTTCCTGTATGCTATTTTTCTTCAAGATATTTATTTGTAATATCTGCCCATGCTTTTCGCCAATGCTCTGCTTTGTCTTGTTCGTTCCAATCTACTGCATTTATTTTCCTTGTTTTGTAGTTGCCATTTTTAAGTTTTACTTTCTCTCCGTTTTCATCAAGGATATATTCCTTTTTTTGATTTTGCTCCCCATGTTGTATCTTCGTTTTAGCGGTCGCATAGTTAATAGAATACGTGCATGTGGGTTTCCGTCATTTTTTTATCATGTAGGGCAATGTCGGCACACATACCAACTTTCACAAAAATTTTTCTTTTTACATACTCTCTTACAAGCTCAATCTGTTTTTCCCTGTCTAATTCTTTGGGTAAGGCAACTTCAATTTCTCTTGCAAGCTGTGAGTTTTTACTCTTTTCGATTTTCTCTACGCTATTCCATAATGTTCCTCTGTCTGAAAATTCCTGTGCTGCATTTTGAGGCAATAGGATTTCTGTATGGGCTATTCCGCCTTTTCTTGTAAAGTCGTGGACTATGCCGTCATACTCGTTTTTTATCTTTTCGCCACTTCGATAGGCGGAAGCTGCTACTGCACTTTTGCCTTTACCTCTTGAGATAATCTTTATGCAAAGATGATATATCGCCATAAGAAAAAAACCTCCTCTCTTTTTGATGTGGGCAAGGTGGCGATGATAAAGACTTACTAAAAAAATCGGATTGTTTTTATCCGATTTCTTTTGGTAAGTACATAAGGGGTAGGAAATTTATTTCCGTAGGGGAGTGTAGCTCCCCTGTATCAGCTTTAGCTGATATGCTCTCTGCAAGAGCCTTCGGAGAACGCACACACCCTTTAGGGTGTATAAGTGCGCCCTTGTCAACAAGGGACTATTTCTCTATCTCTGTTTCTTCCTCTTGTATTTCTGTAATTTTGTTTTCGCTTTGTTCTCGCTTCTCTATGATTTTTTTAAGATTTTTTTGATTGATTGCTTCTTTTGATAGTTGAAAATGAGATTAGTTGATAGAATTCATCTTTTGTAAAATCCTTGCTTTCGGTAAAGATACTTTCAAAGACTGCTCCTTTTTCATAAAAGCCTTTTATCTCTTTTTTTCTTTCTTCCTATTTCTGCTGACTGATGAGCTTTTTTTCCTTTTTGTTTTTGTAACTGCTTGATTTCTTCATCTACCATTAAAAATTTTTTTCTTCTATATTTTTTTCATTTTCTGTTTTCCTCTCTTTCTAAATTTGAGCAAAGAAAAAAACAGTAAACCGATTTGATTTACTGCTTTCATATCAAAAAGGGATACCGATAGGCACCCCTTTTAAACTAATTCTTTTCTATCAACTCTACTTGTTCAACTTTTTAGAAATTCCCCATTTTTCTTTATTTAATTCCTTTTCACTAACATTTATCTTTAATCCTATCAGCTACTTTTAAATCATTAATTTTTTTAAATATTCTATTTCTTTCGAATTCTTCATTTTAAATATTTTGTTGTCAAGTTCTAAATCTTTACAGTTTAATTCTGCTTCAGTTTGTAAAACTTTTCTATCACTTTTAACTCCAACTATTGTCATCGTTTTATCGTTATAATTTACTGATAGAATTTCGGCATCAATCCCTATATATACTAATTTTTCTTCCTTTTTGTGAGCAAGCCGTTAAAGCAAAAAGCGGGCTGATTAAAAGAATTCCAAGAACTATTTTTTTCATTTCGTTTTTACCTGCTATTATTTATATATAAATGCATATAAACCATCAGCTTCCCCATCACTAGTTAATCTTACTGAATAACCTGCTACCCCTCTTTCAGTACTAATCAATCCATCACCCCAATTACCATGAAGTTCTAAATTTCCTACTACCTTATTATAGTATGGGTAAAATCCTATATATCCTTTTTCTCCTGCTCTTAAGTTCACAGTATATGATGTCGATGTGCTTGCAGAAGATTGCCAACCCTATAGTAGCTCCTGCTTGTATTGCAGCCTTTTTTTATTTTTGAGAACCAATTGATGCTGAGAAAAAAATGTGTTGATGTGTATCCTACATTTTTTTAGTAATTGAACCCCCACCTCTAGGTGCAACCAAATCTGCTGAAAGTTTTTTTCAGTGAACCGGTATATAGAGTAGGTCCGCTCGTTTGTCTAAATACATACCAGTTTCTATAATCTCTTAACATGACTATATCACTATTTGCTTCTTTAAGATTTATATCTTCACTTCCAGCATTCTTTGTAATACTATCTACTTCTGTTTTAGTAAGATAATTAACACTACCATCTTCATTTAGAGTAAATGCTATGACATTTGCTCCCAATGATTCATCATAATAAATATTTTCTCTATTGGTCAAATCAATATTTTTATTTTCCTGTGCAAATACATTGTTGGTTGGTACAATCATTAATGCTGCCATCATTATAGTAGCTATCCCTGTAGCAAATAATCTCTTTCTTAACATTTTCTTCCTCCTGTTTTTACTATTACTATCATTAAAAAAATCTCCGACAAAAATAACTTAATCTCCGTTTTTTTATACCTCTGAGGATTTTTTTGTAGTTCATTAATACCACCTCGCTTTTTACTAAATATAGTCATATAACTGTTAACAACAATTACAGCTATGACATTTATACGTTTCTTCCCCGTCCAAATCGAGAATCTGATACATGCAAACTCCTAAAGCGTTAGCAATATCATTTGCAGTTTTTTTAGACTCGGCATTGTTTTTTTCCTGTTTCTATTTGATTTATACTTATTCTCGATATCCCAACTTTCTTCCCTAACCTATGTTGTGATAACCCCTAATGGTTTTCTATATTCTTCAATTCTATTTCTCATTACTTTCCCTTCTCTTTTTGGTTAAGAGTATTTTTTGCCATATTTTTTTCTAAAAAGTCGATATTTTTTTGGATATTTTATCTATTTATTTTTTTATTTATTTGAATATTTCCTATGAAGTTAAAGTACACATCAACTTGCTGTTTTTCTGTCTTTGCCTTTTTCTTCCTCCTGTTGCTTCATGGACTACAACTTTTTCTATATACTCATTTATCATTGGTACTGTAAGTTCCTCAATGTCGGTATATTTTTTTCTATCATTTTTAGGAATTTATCGGTGTCAACTTTTCTCTGATGATAGCTTTTCTATTTCTTGTTCAAAAATACTGTATTTGCTTTTTCCAAGTCTTGTTGCTCTGTATCATAGATATTAAATAATCTGTCAAAGTGTTTTACAGGGATTTTTCCAAGTGCGTGGTCTTCATATAGCTTTGTAATAAGGGTTGTTAGTTCTGTATTTCTTGATGACAGTTTTTCTAATTTCGTTTTATCATCTTGGTACTTTTCTTCTCTTTTTTTCATCAGATAACTTGTTCATCACTTTTAGAAATTCTTGCTTTTCTTCTTTGGCAAAATCTGTGATTTCTTTTAATTGATTTTAGGAGAATTTCATTTACTGTTTTTTTACTTTGATGTAGTGCATACTGCAAGAACCTTTTCTGTGTCTGTAACGTTGGCATACAAAAGAGTAATCACTATCATATTTCTTTTCTTTATGTTCTGCCGGCTCTCGATAGCTTAGCTTTCCTCCACAATCTGCACAGATTAAAAGCCCCGTAAATGGGTGTGGGGTTGTTCCATACTTTGGACTTCTTCTCACTGTTTTTCTTAACCTCTGAGCGTTATTCCATGTTTCTTCGTCAATGATTGCTTCATGGGTGTTTTTGAAGATAATGAGTTCATCTTCTTTTGCCTTTCTTCGTTTCTTGGTTTTGTAATCAAGGCATATTGTTTTACCAAGTACAGTGTGTCCCATATATTCTCTTTTTTCTAAGATATAACCTACTGTGGTCGGTGTCCAAAAAAACGGATCTTCTATTCCTCTTTTCTTTGAGCTATGGTTATTTTCGGGGTAATGTATTTCTGCATAGGCTGATGGAATAAGGACTTTATCTTTGGTTAGTATATCTGCTATCTGTGTTACTCCATATCCCTCTATTACAAGCCTGTAAATGCGTTTTACGACCTTTGCACTCTCTTTATCGACAAGTAACTCCTGTTTGTTCTTAGGGTTTCTGTAATAGCCGTATAGTACGCTTGGTGATACTCTTTTACCTTCTTCCATTCTTGCTCTGAAGATAGACTGTATTTTTCTTGAGGTATCTCTTGCATACCATTCATTCATAATATTTAGAAATGGGGTAAAGTCGCTTTCTGCTTGTTTTTCGCTATCTATTCCGTTATTGATGGCAATAAATCTTACACCCTTTTCTTTGAAAAGTATTTTCGGTATAAAAACCTACTTTGAGATAATCTCTACCAAACCTACTCATATCTTTTTACTATCACAGTAGATACTTTGTTTTCTTCTACTGCTTTTATCATCTTTTGAAATCCCTCTCTATCAAAGGTTGTTCCGCTTACTCCATCATCAGTATAGTGATAAATATTTATAAAGCCGTTTCTTTTGGCATAGCTTTCAAGTAGCTGCTTTTGATTGGTGATGGAATTGCTTTCTCCTTGCATTTCATCATCACGACTTAAACGCTCATAAAGGGCTGTTTGTCCTGTTCTTTTCGTATTTGACATGAGAATTACCTCCTTTCCAAGTTTTATTATTTTCTCTGTCCCTAAAAGGTTAATCCATTTTCTTCTAGCTATACAAGTCCAAGCCTTTTTGCATTGCATGGATAAAGTCTGCCTTGATTTCCTCCGGTCCTTGTATTTTTTACAGTTCCTCCAAGAGAAAATATCCAGGCATAAAACATCTCACTGACTGCCACATCCACATGACAGATGGCATAGCCGGGCTCTTCCGCCGGAAAAAGGGAAATCTCTTTCCCAAAACGATCCAGAAGAATTCCCACCATTTCCTCCCGAAAGATAAGGCTCACCTTTTTCCGCTCTCCTGCAAACATAGAAAAGGTTCTTTGGCGAAAATGCTCCATGTCCAGATCCAGAAAAGCATCTTCCCCTTGCCTTTTCTCCTCCAGAATCCGGATATTCTTCATTTTATCCACCCGGTAGTGTTTAAACTTCTCCTCTTCCCCATCATAGCCCAAGAGGTAATAATTTTTCATTTTTCCAAAATAAGGTTCCATGGACTTACCAGATAGGGTTTTTTCTTCTTTTCCACCAGTTCCTTATGCATATTCCATTGCAGGTAGGAAAAACTGATTTTCTTGTTCTCCGCAATGGCTCTATGTAATTCGTCCACCACATAGTAGATGGATTCGTTCATGCTCTTGATTCGTCCGGGGAGCATCAGCTGTCGGTTTAATTGTCTGGCTTCATATTCGCTGACAAAGGTAGTAAGCTTCTTAATCAGTTCCTTAGATTTTTTCTCCGTAATAAATCGGGAGGCCTGCACCGCATCTGCCAGTAGCTTACATTCCGCCAGTTCAAATTCCTTACTGCCAAGATAATATACATAGTTCCTGCCTTGTTTCTCCATCACCACATCATAGCCCATTTGGCGAAGACACTCTATGTCATCATATACACTCTTCCGGTCTGTTTCGATATCCATATCTCTAAGATAATTTTGAATTTCCGCCATGCTTAATGGATGCTGTTCATCAGCCTTATGTAGCAATATCTCTCGCAAATGATACCACTTCCATTTTTGATTCCTTCTTTTTGCCATATCAGCCCCCAAAAATCAGAATGATGCTCTCCAAATACTATACGCACATTTTAACAGGAAAAGGCACAATAGGATATTCAGAATTGCAGAATATTGAAAACGAGCATCCCGGCTTTACAGGATACTCGTTTTCAATAAAATGTATATAGCGCAGCCTTACAAATTATAAGAGTGCCTCTACTGCCTTCTTTACTTCTTCCATAGAATGGGTTGGTTCAAAACGCTGTACCACATTTCCCTTTCTATCCACCAAGAACTTCGTAAAGTTCCACTTAATGTCCGGATTCTTCTTGTATTTTGGATCCTTGGCAAAGCACATAGCCCCCATAGCCATAGCCTTTACGCCCTTTCCAAATCCCTCAAAGCCTTTTTGCTCTTTTAGATAGCTGTATAAAGGAAGAGCATTGACACCATTTACCTCCGCCTTTTTCATCTGATCAAATTCTGTCTTATATTGTAAGGTACAAAACTCATGGACTTCCTCATCCGTGCCCGGAGTCTGTCCTGCAAACTGATTACAAGGAATATCCAAAATCTCAAAGCCCTTTTCATGGAAGGCGTTGTAGAGATTCTGCAAATCCTCGTATTGAGGGGTAAAGCCACATCCCTGTTGCCGTGTTGACAATCAAGAGAACTTTTCCCTTCAAATTCCTTTTAATGAAAACATCTCTCCATTTCTCTTCTCTACACTGTAATCATAAATTCCCATATTCCCATATTCCTCCTATCTCTACTTTGAACACTAAATCTCTATGCCAAGCTTTTTGCTTAATATATTGTTTACAATTTAATTTTTACTCTATTATATTGACTTGTCAAGAGATTCTTTAGCATTTATTTTTATCTCTATTATTTTTGTTACATTTGCAACATTTCTCTTGCCTTTTCTCTGCTATCCTAAAGTTGTAAAGAGAAAATACCAGGAGAGGAGTCTATATGATTACGAAAGAAATGACATTAGCGGATGTGGTAAAACTATACCCAAGTACCATTCCTTATTTAAATGAATATCGTTTGGATTATTGTTGTGGAGGACATGATCCTATTGCACAGATTGCTAAGGAGAAAAAAATATTGATTTGGAAGCTTTTTATGCAAGAGCTGGAAAGATTGGCAGCCCTTCCAAAGAAGAACCAGCTGGATTACGAGGGAGAATTGCAGCGTTTTCGTTCTCTCTCCGTTCCGGAAATGCTGGCAGATTTGGAGCGTAGCCACCATGTAAAAGAAAGAGAATTGCTGGCTGATGTGGAGGCTCTTTTAAACAAAATTCTAGTGGTGCACTACGAGCACCATGGAGAAGAGCTTAGTTCCATTCATCACCACTTCGCCCTCTTAAAAGGCAGATTTGGAAGAGCATTTTGCCAAAGAAGAAAAGCTGGTCTTTCCGATTATGAAAAAAATCCGGAAAACCAAGCTCTGAGGACATTCGTTATGTGAAAAGTTTGGAGGAGGAACACAGTACAGCCGGAGAGCTGATTAAGCTTTTACAGAAAGAGACGAATCTCTTTACAGCCCCGGAGGATGTTTTGCCCTACTTACAGAAGATGCTTTAGCCAGATGGAAGCCTTGGTGGAAGATATTTTCATGCATATCTTTAAGGAAAATTCCATCGCCTTTCCGGAGTATTACGAGCAGGGATAAAGGGGGACGCTTTGATGCAGTATGGGTCTTTATTCGGGGCACGCTCCCGCTAACCTCGCCTTCGCAGCGGTACTAAGTTCAAGCCTTCGCTTTGCTCGCTTTCAGTAAGTACCGGCGGGCTCAGATTGCCCCTCATACAGACCCATACTGCATCAGTCGCTTACATTAGTAAATTTCTATAGCCCTTCCCTAAGTAGGCTTTCCATAAGTACTGACGGGCAAAGAAGATACCTGAGGATTCCCCGGGTATCTTCTTTGTTTTAATCTAATATAAAGCTTCCTGAAATGTCTCCACTATTTCTTCTAATTCTTCTTCCTGTATAGTTCTTAAGTCCATCCAGTAATCATCTTCCCATATTCGTCCGATAATCGGTGTTTTTCCCTTCCGCAGTCTGGCTTCCAGCTGGGATACGGAAAGCTTTTCCGGATGGTAAACCACTGCATAGCTGTCCATATAAGTATCCGGAAGAGAACCGCCTCCCACCTGAGCCTTGGAGGGCTGCAAAGAATATTCTCCGGGGATAGATTCCTTTTGGAATAAACGAAGCAATGCTTCCCCTCGTCTTTTTACCACGCTCTGCTCTTCAGACAGCATACGGAGCACCGGAATTCTCTCTTCAATGCCTTCCTCCTTCAAATATTCTAAAAAGCATAGTTCTAAAGCAGTAATCGTTAGCTTATCCACCCGAAGAGCTCTAGTAAGAGGATTTTTTTCTTCATTTCGATCAATATATTCTTTTTTTCCGATAATAATTCCCGCCTGTGGTCCCCCAAAAGCTTGTCTCCGCTAAAGCAGACTACATCCACACTGGCTTCGATGGCTTCCTGCACCGTAGGTTCATGGGGAAGGCCATATTTTTTTCCAAAGGAAGAAGAACCCCGGATCCCAAATCCTCAATAATAGGAACTCCGGTTTCCAAAGAAAGTGTCTTTAATTCTCTCGCCTCCACAGATTCCGTAAATCCGCAAATTTTATAATTGCTGGTATGTACCTTTAAGAAGGCCTTGGTATTTTCATTGACCACTTCTACATAATCCAGGTAATGGGTTTTGTTGGTGGTTCCTACTTCCCGCATCTCCGCTCCGGAGGCGGCACAAACATCGGGAATCCGGAATTTTTCCCCCGATCTCCACCAGTTCTCCCTGGATACCACAACCTCTCCCCCCTTAGCCAGGGTAGAAAGAATCAGTAAAACGGCAGAAGCATTGTTGTTGACCACCATAGCATCCTCTGCACCGGTAATTTTGCAAATGCTTTCCTTGATATGGCTGTAGCGCTCTCCCCGCTCTCCCTTTTTCCAAATCATATTCCAGATTGGAGTAGGAAGAAAGCATTTTTGGCAAGCTCCTGCCCTATTTTTCGGAGAAAGCAAGGCACGACCAAGGTTAGTATGTAAAATCGTTCCGGTAGCATTAATCACCTTCCTTAGTTTTCGGTTTTACATCCCCCTCAATTCTCTCCGTAATACGACTGTACAGTGAAGAAAAAGGCCTGTTCTATCCTTCTTTCCTCCTCTTCCTCTCGAATGCATCTTCGTAGATTTTTCCACCTCTATCCTTACGCAGTCCGTAACATAGGATAAGCCATAGTCCTGAATAAAGGAAAGAATCTGCTCCTCCTCCAGAATATTGTCAATTTTGGGAATCCGTCTAAAAAAATGCATTTCTATCCATGGTCCTCTTCCTTTTTCTCTTCTGTTTATACTTTCTTTAGAAACCATTGTACCATAAATTTTTAAAAAGAGAAGCCGGTTTTTTTCCTATAAATCCGTATAGCCGTATGAGTTCCGCAAACGAGATATCGCACACTTTGCGAGCGATACTCGTTATGAATCAAAAGAGCCTAGAGAGAAGCTCTAAGGGAGAACTCCCCCAAAAGCTTCTTCTCCAAGCTCTTTTATAGATATAATTTTTTATAGATATAATTTTTATAGATATAATTTTTTTATAAATATAATTTTTTTACTCGTATAATTTTTTTACTCGTATAGTTCTTATAACTATAATGATTATAAGCTATGTTTTCCTGCTGTTTGTAAACGAATAAGCGCACGATAAAGCTTTTGCCTGATTCCGGAGTCTTTGCTCTTCGGAAAGTTTTTTTCATCCTGAATCTTCTTCTCAGCTCTTTCCTTCGCCTTCTGAGCACGCTCAATGTCGATATCCTCACTCCACTCAAAGGTGGTGGGAATCAAGCGACAATGATTGTCCATCATGGAAAGCATTCCTCCAATACAGGCTGCCTTTCTTTCACTACCATCCTTCATAATCACTTTTGCAGTGCCCATTCCTACCGCTGTGCAGTAGTTAATATGGTGAGCCATGATAGCCAGGTCTCCTGTAATGGTTCTTAAGCTGATGCGTTCTACTTCATCGTCAAATTTTTGCCCATCCATAGAAACAATCTCTAAATGGAAGTTTGCCATAAAGGTCCCTCCTTACTGTTTCTTAGCTTTTTCAAAAACTTCTTCGATGTTTCCTACTAAAAGGAAAGCAGACTCAGGAAGCTCATCACATTCTCCATCCAAAATCATCTTAAAGCCGCGGATTGTTTCCTTTAAAGGAACATACTTTCCTGCAAGACCGGTAAACTGCTCTGCTACAGAGAAACTCTGAGACAGGAAGTTCTGAATCTTTCTGGCACGGAAAACGCTAATCTTATCTTCCTCGGACAATTCATCCATACCCATGATGGCGATAATATCCTGTAACTCCTTATATCTCTGGAGTACCTGCTGCACACCTCTTGCCACCTGATAGTGCTCTTCTCCTACGATTTCCGGAGTAAGAATACGGCTGGTGGAATCCAAAGGATCTACCGCAGGGTAAATTCCCTTACTTGCGATATCTCTGGACAATACGGTGGTTGCATCCAAGTGGGTAAATGTTGTTGCAGGCGCCGGGTCGGTAAGGTCATCCGCAGGCACATAAACCGCCTGAACGGAGGTGATAGATCCCTGCTTTGTAGAAGTAATACGCTCCTGCAAAGCACCCATGTCTGTTGCCAGTGTAGGCTGATATCCTACCGCAGAAGGCATTCTTCCAAGAAGTGCGGACACCTCTGAACCTGCCTGGGTAAAACGGAAAATGTTATCAATGAAGAGCAATACGTCCTGGTGCTTCACATCACGGAAGTACTCCGCCATGGTCAGACCGGAAAGAGCAACTCTCATTCTCGCTCCTGGCGGCTCGTTCATCTGTCCGTAAACCAGGGCAGTCTTATCCAAAACGCCGCTTTCCTTCATTTCTCCGTAAAGGTCGTTACCCTCACGGGTACGCTCTCCCTACACCGGTAAATACGGAAATACCGCCGTGAGCTGTTGCCACATTGTGCATCAGCTCCATAATCAATACGGTTTTACCTACTCCCGCACCACCGAAAAGTCCGATTTTTCCTCCCTTAGCGTAAGGACAAATCAGGTCTACTACCTTGATACCTGTCTCCAGGATCTCTGTAGCAGGGGTCTGCTCCTCGAAAGAAGGAGCCGGACGGTGAATCGCCCATCTTTCCTCTGTCTCCGGGGCAGGTTTTTCATCTACAGGATTTCCCAAAATGTTGAAGATTCTTCCCAAGCAGGGCTCTCCAACAGGTACTGTAATGGGATTTCCTGTATCAACAGCTTCCATTCCTCTAACCAAGCCATCGGTGGAACTCATTGCAATACAACGTACCACATCATCTCCCAACTGCTGTGCAACCTCCGCAATCAACTCGGTATCTCCAAGCTGGATGGAAATTGCGTTCAATAAGGAGGGAGTTCCCTTCCTGGAATCGAATATCCAGGACGGCACCCATGACCTGTATAACCTTTCCTACATGTTTTTTTCTGTCATGTATCTCTCCTTTTTCTACACTACAACTCTTCCGCACCGGCAACAATTTCCGTAATTTCCTGGGTAATACTTGCCTGTCTTGCTCTATTGTAGAATAGACTTAATTTATCAATCATCTCTCCGGCGTTATCTGTAGCCGCCTCCATAGCTGTTCTTCTTGCTGCCAGCTCACTGGCAACAGAAGTACAAATTCCACTATAGACTAGCCCTGCAAGATACTCCGGTACTATCGCATTAAAAACATCTTCTCCACTTGGCTCGTAGAGAATCAGGTTGCGAATCTTCTTCGCTTCTTCTTCGCTTTCCTCTTTAAAATCAGACAGAGGAAGTAGGGATATTGCTCCCGCCTTCTGGCTCATCATGGACACAAAATCCGTATAGATTAATGCCACATGGCCAAATTCCTGATTTTTATAAGCTTCACAGATTTTTCTGGGCAATGCTGTAGGAATCGGAAATTCCTACTTCCCCAACATGGGTATAGCTGTCATTAAACAGCTCATACTTCTTCTGGCGTCCATACTCTAAGGCTTTCTTTCCTAAGGGGAATAAGGCAAAGTCCTTGCCCTTTATTTCCTCTTCCAAAGCACGGAACAGGTTGGCATTATAGCCCCCCGCCATTCCTCGGTCTCCTGCAATCAGCACATAGCACCACTTTTCGGAGCCATTGGCCTTGGTATACGGAGAGGAAAAATCTGTATTCCCGTTAGCAATTTCAGAAAGGGTTTTCTTTAAGGTATGAAAGTACGGCTTGGTATTTTCCGCCTTTTCCTTTGCCTTTCGAAGCTTAGAGGAAGCCACCAGCTCCATGGCCTTGGTAATCTGCATGGTATTCTGGATGCTCTTAATGCGGAGTTTCACTGACTTCATATTTGCTGCAGCCATGTTTTCTCCTTCTTCCTGGGTTTACAGTCTCTTTAAAAATTCCGCTGTAAAACGCTCTAAGCTAGCCTTAAGTTTCTTCTCCGTCTCTTCTTCCAGCTTACCGGTCTCTCTGATGGCATTCATTGCGCTCAGAGCCTCTGCATCAGCATCTAAGAAGTGATAAAGCTCTTCCTCATAGTGACGGATATCCTTAACCTCTACAGCAGTCAAGATTCCATGAACTACTGCATAAAGAATGGCAACCTGCTTCTCAACGGCAACAGGCTCTCCCTTACCCTGCTTTTAATACCTCTACGATACGTTCACCCTGGGCAAGTCTCTGCTTGGTATCCTGGTCAAGGTCGGAACCAAACTGTGCGAAGGACTGTAACTCTCTGTACTGTGAGTAAACCAGCTTCAAGGTTCCTGCTACCTTCTTCATGGCCTTAATCTGCGCATTTCCACCTACACGGGATACGGAGATACCGGGGTTAACCGCCGGCATAATTCCACTATGGAATAACTCTGTCTCTAAGAAGATCTGTCCGTCCGTGATGGAAATAACGTTGGTAGGAATATAAGCGGATACGTCTCCGGCCTGAGTCTCGATAATAGGAAGGGCTGTTAAAGATCCTCCTCCTAATTCAGGAGACAGCTTTGCGGCTCTTTCCAACAATCTGGAGTGTAAGTAGAATACGTCTCCGGGATATGCTTCTCTTCCCGGCGGTCTACGAATCAGAAGGGAAATGGCACGATATGCCACAGCATGCTTACTCAAATCATCATAGATGATAAGGACATGCTTTCCCTGGTTCATAAAGTACTCACCCATAGCACATCCTGCATAAGGGGCGATGTACTGCAAGGGGCTCGGCTCGGAAGCGGTTGCCGCAACAACGATGGAGTAATCCATAGCGCCGGCTTCCTTTAATTCATTTACCAATGCGGTAACGGTGGATCTCTTCTGTCCGATGGCTACATAGATACAGATAACATCCTTGCCCTTTTGGTTAATGATGGTATCAATTGCAATAGTGGTTTTACCGGTCTGTCTGTCACCGATAATCAACTCTCTTTGTCCTCTTCCAATAGGAATCATGGAGTCAATCGCCTTGATTCCCTGTCTGCAAAAGGCTCTTTAACCGGCTGTCTCTTGATGATGCCGGGTGCAGGACTTTCCACTGCACGGAACTCTGTACTTTCGATAGGACCAATGCCGTCAATAGGCTGTCCAATCGCATTTACCACTCGTCCGATTAATTGCTCCCCTACAGGAACAGATACTACTCTACCTGTGCGCTTAACGCTCTGCCCTTCTCTGATTCCTACGTCGGAACCGAAAAGTACCGCAGAAACACTGGTTTCTTCAAGGTTTTGAGCCATACCAAAGGTGCCGTCCTCGAACTCTAAAAGTTCTCCGGACATACAGTTTGTCAGACCGGAAACACGGGCAATACCGTCACCTACGGTGAGTACGGTGCCTGTTTCGTTCTGTACAATGGCATTTTTGGTAATATTTAATCTGGCTTCGAATGACCTCGGAAATTTTTTTCTGGTTTTAATTCCATTCTATGCCCATCCTTTTTTACAAGACTACTTCATTAACAGTTTTACGAATCTCTTTCAATCGAGCAGAAACCGTACCGTCTAAGGTCTTTCCTGCTACTTCTACCTTCAAACCGCCCAATACCTTCGGGTCGATTTTCTCGGATAGAATAATGCTTTTTGCACAAAGCTTTTGCAACTTTTCGATTAAAGCTGACTTTTGCTCCTCTTGTAATGGTACTGCACTGATTACCAGAGCTTCTGCAATGCCCCTGATCCTCCTGATACAGCGCTTTATAGGTCTTGTAGCTTTCTTTAAAGCCTCTTACCAGACCCTTTTCCAAAAGCAGCTTCAAAAAATTCAATAAATAAGGCTGCAGTTCCGTTGCAAAGGCTTGATCCAAAAGAGACAATCTCTCCTTCTTAGGAACGGAAGGCTCTGCAAGAAGAGAATAATACTCCGGATTTTCCTCCAGGAGTGTTTTTACACAACTCATCTCTTCTAAGATTTCTTTTTCCAGATGCTCTTCCTTGGCTAAGTCGTAAAGACTTTTCCCGTACAAGCTGGATGCCTTATTCATGATGCCTCCTCTACATTTTGTAAGAACTCATCAATTAAAGCCTTATGCTCATCTTCGTGGATTTCCTTCTCCACAACTTTTCCCGCAATATCCATAGCAATGCTTCCGATTTCATCCTTTACCTCATTCAAGGCTTTCTTTCTCTCTAAACGGATATCCTCTTCCGCCTTTGCTTTAATAGAACTTGCGTGTTGTTCCGCCTCTTTAATCAATTCCTCGGCACGGAGGTTTGCATCCTTCTTCGCATCCTCGATGATACGGTTTGCCTCTCCTCTAGCATCAGACATACTGGTCTCATATTCTGTCTTAACAGCCTCAGCTGCTTCTTTTGCTTTCTTTGCCTCTTGTATATCCTTATCTGCCGCTTCCTGTCTTTTCTTTAAGATCTCGTTAATTGGCTTAAAAAGAAAACGCTTAATGAGATATACCTGAATAAAAAGGTTCAAAATCTGGGCAATGAAGGTCCATGGAATGATGGTTACCAACTGTTGCGATTCCATACTTTTCTCCTTTCTTCACTTCTTGGTAGTATTTTTTCTTACTGTAAGAAATTCATGAACATACCAGGAGCAACGAAGATCAGAAGAAGACCGGTTACGAATCCGTAGATACCGGTTGTCTCGGCAATCGCACAACCCAATAACATAGTAGAAGTAACATCACCCTTACACTCAGGCTGTCTTCCGATAGCTTCCAAAAGCCTTTGCTACAGCGTTACCTTCTCCGATACCGGGTCCAATACCTGCAATTAATGCAGCACCTGCACCGATAGCACATCCTGCTAATGCAATACCTCTTGCTAAAAACTGAAATTCACTCATTTTCTTGTCCTCCTAAATAAAATTGTTTATCCTTCTGCTGCGTTGGCGATATACATAATCGTCAACATGGTAAAAATAAATGCCTGCATGGCACCGGAAAACCAGTCAAAATAAAATCCTACGATAGCGGGGATACCCACTTGCAAAATAGGAATATTTGATAGAAAAATCTCCTACTACACCGGGGATTAAGCCAAAGAGCGCGGAAGAGGCAATGGCCAATGATGCATAAATCAAACCACTGATAACCACTCCGGACAAAATGTTTCCGAAATGACGACATGCCATACTAATGGGGGTAGCCACATCCGAAAGGATGTTAAATGGCGTCATAACAGGAATGGGCTGGGTAAATCCCTTTAAAAAAATCCAATAATTCCACCTGCCTTAATCTTATTGGCAATGATGATTACATAAACCGTAATCGCCCAGGCTGCCTCTGTGGACAGATCTGCGGTAGGGCTTCGTAATCCGATCAAACTGATTAAGTTGGAAACGAGACTGGTGCCAAAAAGGGCTGCCACAAAAAGGAATCATCTTATCAAACTTATTTCCTCCCGTGTTACTACGCACTAAGTTGTTGGCACTTTCTACAATCAGCTCTGCAATGGCTTGCCTTTTGCTAATGTTCTCCACCCGTAGATTCCGAGTAAGGAAGATACATAGTCCTGTGATAATCGCCATAACAATCCAGCTGACTACTAGGGTTTCCGAAAGCAGAAAATCTCCTAGGAAAGGAATTCCTGTAGGAATTTTAAGGAATATTTTTGCTCCAGAAATATCAAAATTCATACTCTAGTTTTCACCTCCTTGTGTTTTTGTATTCTTTTTCCAGGAAAGTACCCTCGAATTCTCAAAAATGCTCCCGGAAAAAGTAAGGGAACAATACCGGCTACGGCATTAAAAATGGGAGCGATTAGCGCTATCACAATCCAAATCAACTGTAGCATGGTACGGTTTCGGTAAGACGCTCTCATCTTCTGATAAGCATCCTCCTGATTTTTCCGTATTGACAATTTCCTGTACAGTAATCCCCATGAGATAAAAATTCATTACTGCCACAAAAGTTCCCAATACGGCGGAAAGAATCACTCTGTAATCAAAGCTGACTTTTTCCGGTTTAGCTATATGAAGAAAGAAAAAACAGATTAGCAGCACAAGGCAAGCTATTCCGCACTGCACAGCAATCTGCACAGTTTCTTTTTTCACAGTAGATTGTACCTTCATTTTTCTTGTCCTTTCTAAGATCCGACCTTATAAAGAAATCCTTTTTCTTACTAATCCTTTTTGATTTCTTACCGATGCTGATTAAAAGCCCGGTCTTTTTGTTTCTTGCTTCTTCTCCTTCTTTGAGACAGAAAGGTAAAACTTATAGGCTGTCATAAAAGAAGCAGCAAGTCCAAAGAAAAAAATGCAGGTAGGTATATCCAATAAGAAAGACTGAAGCGCTCTCTTAACTGATATGCCACAAATAAGCACAATAAAAGCGGCATTACAAGGGATAATCCAAACTGACTCAGAATTGATAAATTTCTGAACGCCTTTGACCATTCCTTCATGCCGCTCTCCTCCTTGATTGCTCACTTACGAGATTTCTCCCTGTTGCCTTTTTTTCCATATAAAGAGGATTCTACACTAGCCCTACGAAATAGACAATATTGTTAAAGAAAAAAATCTTTTTACAATTTCTTCAAAAAAATAAAAATCCTATTGTCTGTGCTATCTTTCTTATTTTTTTCTTTTTTTCAGAAAAATTCCTCTTTAAATAAAATTTCACAACAGATACTATATCGACTGCTTTTTCTAAGTTTTAAAAAGAGTTTTATGAAAAAAATTTTTATTCAGTTTATTTCTTGATGCTTATTTAGAATGTTTTTTTCATCCTATCTTCCTAACATTTCTCCGGAAATTTTTAAGCCGGAGGAGCAGTTGCTTCCTTTAGCTTCTTCCTTTTTCTCCTGTACCGCTTCTTTCGCTTCTGCCTTCTTCACTCGTTTTTCCGGTAATAGCAGAAGTCGGACACTTCTGCGCACAGATTCCGCAGTCTGTACATTTTTCATTCATCACCGCTAAGTCATTAATCACATGGATCGCATCAAAGGGCAATTTTTTTCTCACAGATTCCGCAGGCAATACAGCCAATGGAACAACTCTCCTTCACCGCCTTACCCTTCAAAAGATTCTTGCAGGAAACGATGTGTTTCTTCTTGTAAGGAACAAAGGAAATCAGCGCCTTGGGACAGGCCTTGATACAGGCACCGCAGGCTGTACACTTCTCCTTATCCACAACGGCAACGCCATCCACCACATGGATCGCATCAAAGGCACAAACCTTTACGCAGGAGCCATATCCGCAGCAAGAATAAGGACAAGCCTTTTCTGTGCCTCCCGGCACCACAGCCAAGTCATTACAATCCGCAATACCGGTATATCTGGCAATCTGCTTTGTTTTGGAGCAGGACCCCTGACAATGCACATGGGCAACCTTCTTATCCTGATCCATGGACACTTCGCCGGCCCCAAGTATTTCCGAAATCTTAGCCGCCACGGGACTTCCTCCCACAGGACACTGGGTTACGGGAGCCTCTCCTAAAGCCATAGCCTTGGCGCAACCGTCACAGCCGGGGAAGCCGCAGGCACCGCAGTTGTTTCCCGGTAGTGCCGCACGAATCTTAGCCTCTGTTTCATCCACCTCCACCTTGAACTTCTCGGAGGCTACTCCTAAAAATACTCCTAAAATTAAACCTGTCGCACCCACTAAACCGGCGGCAACCAGGACCAATGTTGTCATTAGACTCATACTTAATCCTCCTTAAATCAATCCGCCAAAGCCGAAGAATGCAATCGCCATAAGAGCCGCAGTAACCAATACTATGGGAGAGCCCTGGAAGGAGTGGGGAATCCTGTCATTCCCTGCGATAACATTCTCCCGGATTCCTGCCATAAGCAATAATGCTAAGGCAAAACCGCAAGAAATTCCCAATCCGTATACCAAACTCTGGGCAAAATTATATCCATAGGAAACATTGTTCAAGGCCACACCCAATACCGCACAGTTTGTGGTAATCAAGGGAAGATATACACCCAAAGACTCATAAAGAGAGGGTACATTCTTCTTTAAGAACATCTCTACAAACTGTACCAGCGCTGCAATAACCAGGATGAAAACAATGGTATTCAGATACTCTAATCCATCTGTTAAGCCAAGGGCTTTGCAAAGAGGGCTGGAAGCAGCAAGGAAGCTAACATAGATTCCATGGGTAATTACAGAGGCAATCACGATAACGAAGATTACCGCTCCTCCCATACCCTTAGAGGACTCGGTTTTCTTAGATACTCCTAAGAAAGGACAAATTCCCAAAAACTGGGAAAGTACTACATTACTTACCAAAGAATACTTAATGGCAATCAACAGTAAATCTATCATACAGCCGCCTCCTTCTTTTCTGCCACTCCACTCTTATCGGGAGACGCGTCCTTACAGTCGGAAAAACAGCCCATGCAGTTTCCTCCGCAAACAAATTCCTCCGGAGCATCCCCGTTTGTTGCAGAGGGAAGTCGTAATTTGTTTTGAATCGCCGTAAGTACCGCCAGAACCAGAAAGGCACCGGGAGCCAATACGAAAATGCTGATGCTGTAGGCCTCAGGAATCAGTCTAAAGTTAAAGATGGTTCCTGCACCAATCAGTTCTCTTACCGCACCGATTACGGTTAAAGCAAAGGTAAATCCAATTCCCATGCCCAGTCCGTCAAAGAAAGATAGAACCGGATCATTAAACAATGCAAAGGACTCTGCTCTTCCCAAGATAATACAGTTCACTACAATCAAAGGAATATAGATGCCCAAAGCCTCATATAAAGCAGGCACATAGGCCTGAATCAAAAGCTGGACAATGGTTACCAAGGAGGCTACCACCACAATCTCTCCCGGAAGACGCATACGCTCCGGAATAATCTTACGCAGGGCGGAAATCACCATGTTGGAAAACATCAGTACCGCTGTAGTGGACAAGCCCATGCCCAATCCGTTCATTGCGCTGGTGGTGGTGGCCAGGGTAGGACACATACCCAGCATGATAATGAAGGTAGGGTTTTCTTTGATAATACCGTTATATAATCTCTCTAAGTATTTATTCATTTTCCCTCCTACTGTAAAACATAAGCTTCTACAAATTCCGTGGCAGCGTTTACCGTATTGACTACTGCAGTACTGGTAATGGTGGCACCGGAGATGGCATCAATTTCATTTTCCCCTGCACCGCCGCCTTTTTTCACGCCGATTTTTGTGCCCTTTCCGGTAAACTGCTCATAGAACTCCGGAAGGGTGGCTTTTTGTCCAAGACCGGCTGTCTCCGGTAAGGTTTCCGGGAAGGAAATACCGGTAAGCTTTAAATCCTTATCCACACCTACAACCACTACAACCGGTCCGCCGTATCCTGCTGCATGTCCTTTTAAAACATAGCCGATTACTTCTCCGGAAGCATCCTTTGCCACAATAGCATCCGTCAATTCCGCTCCGCCATTGTCTGCGGCCAGTGTTCCTTCCTCTGTAGCCTTTTGTAAGCTATCCTTCAGTTCCTCGCTGTCATAATCCGCCGCATCCAAAACCACCTTATAGGCTTTGTTGGTAGCTTCTTTAATAGCATCGGCAATGGTATCCTTGGTCATGCCGTATACCACGCCCAAAAGCAAGCCGGAGATTAAGGTAATGGCAGTAAGTACTAAGGCGTCTTTCATAAAGGAATCTTTTTTCATCTTACTTTCCCTCCCTGCCAAATGCCTTTGGTATCGTCATGTTGTTGATTGTCGGCACCAAAATATTGCTTAAAATAATCGCATAGGAAACTCCCTCGGCAGATCCGCCGAAGAGACGGAACAATCCGGTTAAAATTCCCACAAGTACCGCAAAAACAATCTGTCCGTTCGGTGTGATTGGAGAGCTGACATAATCTGTCAGCATAAAGAAGGCACCAAAAATCAGTCCGCCCCCCAGGATTTCGGAAGCAAGGTAGTGCATATCAAAGCCTCTTCCGGAGAAAATCAATGTGAACAGCGCTACCGTTCCAATATAGACTAGAGGCATCTTCGGAGAGATTACCTTCCGAATAATCAGATATAAAGCACCAATCAAGAGGCAAATCTTGGATACCTCTCCAATGGTTCCCGGAATTCTTCCCAGGAACATATCCATAAGATTCATGCTTGCATCAGGAGTGCTTTTTAAAACCGCCAATGGAGTTGCACTCGCAATGCCGTCTGTCCCTGCGTTGTTGAAGGCAGTCATCTTTCCTGCAAAGGAAATCAGCAGGAAGCAACGAGCCGCTAAAGCCGGGTTCATGAAATTTGCTCCCAATCCTCCGTAAAGCTGCTTAACCACAATAATGGCAAACACGGAACCTAGCATAGGAATCCAATAAGGAATTCCCGGAGGACAGTTTAAAGCCAAAATCATACCGGTTACCGCAGCAGACCAGTCATTCACAGTTACCGGCTGCTTCATAGCCTTCTGATACGCAAATTCTGTAAACACTGCCATCAAAGTAGTGAGCACCACCACCCATAAGGCGTGAAATCCCCACTGTAATATGCCGTAAATAGCAGTGGGAAGCATGGCAATCACAACGTCTCTCATAAGTTCTGCGGAAGTCACCCGGTCACGCACATGGGGATTCGCAGAAAGATGTAAAAGTTTCATTTATTTACCTCCCTAGGCCTTTGCGGCTTTTGCTCTTTTCTCTGCATTGACTTTTCTCTTCATCTGCTTAAAGCCCTGGGTCAAAGGACGCCTAGCGGGGCAAACATAGGAACAGCATCCGCACTCGATACACTCCATTCCATAGAGTTTTTTTCAAAGCGTTCCGTATTCTTTTTGAAGAGAAGCCACCATCATTAAGGTGGGCATCAAATTCTCCGGGCAGGCTGTAACACATCTTCCACAGTTAATGCAAGGAGTTGTCGCCTCCTCAGCCACCTGATCCTTCTTAAAGGCTAAAATGGAACTGGAGTTCTTGGTCACGGGAATATCCAGCTTAAAAAAAGCGGCATACCCATCATCGGACCGCCGGAAATAATCTTTTCCGGCTCCTCGGAAAAATCCGCCTGCTGCAGCAATTACCTGCTGATAGTCGGTTCCCTAAGGGCACACGGAAATTCCCGGGACTTGCCACCGCATCTCCCTGTAACCGTTAAAATCTTTCTGACCAAAGGCTTAGACTCACATACCGCTTCATAAATCGCCACAAGGGTATCAACATTGTCCACCACAACTCCTGCATCCGCCGGTAGCATGGAGGAATTAATCTTTCTTCCGCTGGCAGCGTAGATGAGCTGACGCTCTCCTCCCTGAGGATAGCGGGTTCTTAGGGCTACTACCTCAATATTGTCCATCCCCTTGGTTTTTTTCCGTCAAAAAGCTTGATGGCTTCCGGCTTATTGTCTTCAATACAAATCTTTCCCTTGGCGTTGGGAAAAATAGAGAGAACGACCTGTAAACCGCCAATCAGTTTCTCCGGCATCTCCATCATATCTCTGTAGTCAGAGGTCAAGTAAGGCTCACACTCTGCACCATTTACCAAGAACAAATCAATCTTGTTAATATCCTTCGGACTAAGCTTTTACAAAGGTAGGGAAGCCTGCCCCTCCCAATCCTACAATGCCGGCATCTCTTACGATGTTGACAATTTCTTCCCGAGACATTGCTTTATAGTCTCTTTTCTCACCGAAACCCGGAATGGACTCGTATTGCTGGTCGTTGTCCACCACAATAGATTCCACCATTGCTCCTCCAACGGTTAGTCTCTTCTCAATAGACTTCACCGTACCGGACACCGAAGAAATAACAGGAGCGGAAATAAAGCCGTTGGCCTCTGCAATCTTCTGTCCCAAAAAGAACCCTGTTCTCCCTTTTTGTACCAAGGGCTTGGCAGGGGCTCCAATGTGCTGCGAAAGTGGATAAACCATCACCCCCTCCGGACGAAAATCAACAATGGCCTTATCCATTGCCAATTCTTTTCCGTCATAGGGATGAACGCCACCCTTAAAAGTGGTAACACCCATATTTATACCTCCCAAAATCTTCCTATAGACTTTTCTAATTATACTATGAAAATTTTAAAAACAAAGAAAGAGAATCCCATGCACAGAATTTTGTGCATAGAATTCCCTTGTATTTTCTTACTTTTTTTATGATATTTGCACAAGTGGCAAAAAAAATTTTTTGTCAAAATTTTTGTCACTAGCTCTTGAAGATCTTCCTCGATTTTTTTCTATTCCTGTTAAAAAAATTTTTCTGAAAATCGAAAGAGGGGCTGTAAAAAAAATCAAAAATAGTTTTTCTAAGCAATATAGGTCTAAATTCGAGGCACGCTCTTTTTACAGACCCTTATCCCTTCTCCTGTAAACGGTAGGCTTTCAGAAGCTGCTTTGCCAATACCGCAGTGGTTACAGCCCCCAATCCTCTCGGCACCGGAGAAATCTTTCCGGCAACGGTAGCCATGGTGTCAAAAATCCACATCTCCCACCTGATTGCCCTGTTCATCCCAGTTTGTACCTACATCGATTACGGTAGCCCTTCCTTACAGTAAGAAGAACCGATAGCCTTTGCTCTTCCCATACAGCAAACCAAAAACATCCGCTCTCTTGGTGACTTCTTTTTAAATTGGCTGTTTTACTGTGACAGGCCGTAACGGTAGCATCCTCGTTGGTCATCAGAATAGACAGTGGTCTTCCTACCACCAAGGAGCGTCCCAAAATACAAACCTCTTTTCCGGCAAGGGGAATATTGTAGAAATGGCACATCTCCATAACTGCCTGGGCTGTACAGGGAGCAAATGCGCTCTCGTCCTTTAACAGTAAGCCTGCCATATTCTCCCGGCTGATTCCTTCCACATCCTTCTCTCTCTTAATCATCCGAAGGGCCGCTTCCTCGATCCAGTTGGGGAGGAAGGGGGCGGAATACCATGATACCGTTGATTTCTTTGTCATCGTTTAAAAACTGGAATACCTCCTGAAATTGCTCATTCGTGCAATCTACCGGAAGCTGATAGGTTTTTACCTCTAAACCAAAGGAGAGAAAACGCTTTTTAATCGCCTTCTCATAGGTAATATCCGTTTCTTTCTCTCCCACACGCACAAGGGGCCAAGGTAGGAATCACACCTTTTTCTCTCTGCCAAAAAGGCTGCACATTCCTTCTGAATTTCATCCACCACAGGTTTTCCCAATAGCTCTTCCATATCGTTTAATGCTCCTTTCCTAATTCGGGTTATGCTTTTGTTATAAATTCCTATCCTCTTACAACATTTTTCAACAGCCTGAATGATCTCTTCCAGAGTGTTAAGGCTGGCTCTTGCCCCTATCGCAAACTGCCTCTCTTTGCGCCTTTACCTCCTGATTCTTAATGCTCTTGGTGTTAATGTACACATTCAGCATAGCACTTTCTATGGCTGTTTTTAGAAAGCTTGCTCCAACGCCAACATCCGACAGAGCAATTCTGGAGCCCTTCTCCTGTAATCTGGAAAATAAAGGAATCTTTTCCATACAGAGTTCCAAAAGTTCTGCAGGTACCAAGGATCCCTCCGTCAGGCACTTCTCCATGGTTTCCTCATAAACCTTCTGTTCTTCCTCCGTTCCCCTGGGTAAGGAATAGGCCTGAGACAAGGGAAGGAAAACCTCCTCATCCCTTGCTTCAAAAACAAAGGCTTTCTGCTTTGCTTCCTCTAAGTCTTTCATAATGCCTTCAAGTTCTTCCTGAAAGTCTGCATACTTTTTCTTCCCTAAGGTAAGATTTCCCACCATAAGTCCAAGGGAAAAGGCAAAGGCTGCTGCCAGGGCTGCCGCACCGCCTCCGCCGGGAATCGGACTCTTGGAAGAAAGGGCCTCTAAATACTGAACAACGGTTTCTTGCTTCTGCTCTTTCACTCCTTCCACCTCCTATAGATATTTTCAATAATATAATTAGTTTAATACTAGCATATTATTTCCGTTTTGCCCATACTTTCTCCATCAAAATAAGATTCCAAGCTTTTCAACACAAAAACTTGGAATCTTATTGAAAAATTTATTATTCAAAAAGACGAAGAACAAGCACTGTTCTTTATGCCAACCTCCGCCTCTTTTCTATTTTTACTGCTTTTTTTCCTGTAAAGCCCTGACCAATTCCGGAAGTCCAAAAAGGGTGATGAAGCCGCTGGCATCCTTATGGTCATACAAGTCTCCCGTGGTAAAGCTTGCCAGAGAAGCGTTATAAAGGGAGTAAGGAGAAGAGGTCCCCGCCTTAATAATATTTCCCTTATAGAGCTTCATTTTTGTTTCTCCCGTCAGCTTCTCCTGGGTACTCTTTACAAAGGCCTGCAAAAGCTTCCTCGAAGAGGGGCAAACCATTTTCCTTCATAAACCACTTGAGAGAATTTCTCTTCAACGATTTTTTTCATCTCCATGGTCTGCCGATCTAAAATCAATTCTTCCAGCTGCTTATGAGCCTCCAAAAGAATAGTGCCCCCCGGAGTTTCATAAACTCCACGGCTCTTCATCCCCACCACACGGTTTTCTACGATATCCACAATGCCGATACCGTTCTTTCCTCCCAGGCGATTGAGTTCCAAAATTATATCCTTTAAAGACATTTTCTCCCCGTTCAACGCCACTGGCACCCCCTTCTCCCAAGTAATGGAAAGGGCCGTTTCCTGATCCGGTGCCTTCTTTGGGGATACGGAAAGCATTAAGAGATGGTCGTAATTCGGCTCTGCTTCCGGATCTTCCAACTCTAAGCCTTCATGGGAAATATGCCAAAGATTCCTATCCCTACTGTAGGAGTTCTCATGGCTTCCAAAAGCCAAGTCAATCCCTTTTTCCTTACAGTAAGCCATTTCATCTTCCCGAGACTGAAAGGTCCAAATCTCTGTCATACGCCAGGGCGCAAGAATATGAAGATCCGGTGCCAAGGCCTTAATGCCTAATTCAAAACGAATTTGGTCATTTCCCTTTCCGGTGGCTCCATGGCAAATGGCGGTAGCCCCTTCCTTCCTGGCAATTTCCACCAGTCTTTTGGCAATGGCGGGACGAGCCATAGAGGTACCAAGGAGATATTTATTTTCATAGCAAGCATTGGCCTGAATACAGGGAAGAACAAAGTCCTCACAAAATTCGTCCTGTATGTTTTCAATGTAGAGCTTTTCTGCCCCGGACAGCTTCGCCCGCTCCGGAAGGTCGGAAAGCTCTTCTTCCTGCCCCACATCAACGCAAACACAAATGACCTTGTAGCCAAAATGCTCTTTTAGCCAAGGAATAATGGCTGTTGTATCAAGGCCTCCCGAATAGGCCAGGATAATCTTCTCTCCCTTTGTATTTCCTTCCGGCATCATGCTTCCCATATTGACTCCTTTCAAAATTCTATCTTCTCCAAAAACGCTGCTCTTTCCTCAAGACCAGCTTAGAATAATAGATATTTATTCATTTGTCAAGCATATTTATGCATTTTGTTTGTCCCAAAGCGCCCCGGGGGCTCCCTTGGTCTTTCTGTTCTTCACGCAACTTTCCAGCGAAATAGCATCATAGATATCCTCTTCCGCTAAATCCGTGAATTTCTTGTACTCCTCTAAGGAAAAGCTCTTCCAAATCTTTTCCTTCCTTTTCACAGTACAGAACCAGCTCTCCCACTATGCCGTGGGCGGTACGGAAGGGCATACCCTTTTTCACCAGGTAATCCGCCACATCCGTGGCATTGCTAAAGCCCTTCTTTGCACTTTCCCGAAGACGCTCCAGACGGAATTCCATACTATCCAGCATTTTCGCCATTACCCGAAGACAAAATTGTAGGGTATCCATGCTGTCAAAGGCTACTTCCTTATCCTCCTGCATATCCTTGTTATAGGCCAATGGAAGGCCCTTCATGGTGGTTAAAAGAGAAAACAGATTGCCATAAACTCTTCCTGTTTTTCCCCGAATCAGCTCCGCCATATCCGGATTCTTTTTCTGAGGCATGATGCTGGAGCCTGTGGAATATTTGTCGGATAGACGGATATAGCCATAATCGTTACTGTTCCAAATAATGATTTCCTCACACAATCTGGATAAATGCATACTAATCATGGAAAGACAGAATAAATATTCAATCAAATAATCCCGATCCGAAACGGAGTCCATGGAATTTTCCGTAGCTCCGGCAAATCCAAGCTCTTTTGCCACCATTTCCCGGTCTAAAGGATAGGTAGTTCCTCCAAAGGCTCCTGCTCCCAAAGGAGAAAAAGTTCATTCTCTTCTCTCCGTCCAAAAGACGACTTCTGTCTCGTAAAAACATTTCTTTATAAGCTCCGAAATGATGAGCTATGGTCGTTGGCTGAGCCTTCTGCAAATGGGTAAAGCCGGGCATAATGTCTCTTCTATGCTTCTCCATAAGCTTATCAATAACGGAGAGCAGCTCTTCCAGATACGCCCTGCACTCTTCACTGTTTCTTCGCACATAAAGCCGCATATCCAAAGCCACCTGATCGTTTCGGGAGCGTCCGGTATGTAGCTTCTTTCCCAGCTCCCCGATTCTTTGGATCAAAACCGTTTCGATAAAGGAATGGATATCCTCAGAATCCCCTTCAATCTGAAGGGATCCGGTCTTTAAATCCTCTTCTATCTCCTCCAAGCCCTTCTGTATCTTTTGCCCCTCCTCTTCCGTGAGAACACCCACCTTGGAAAGCATCTTCACATGGGCAAGGGAGCCTTCCACATCCTCCATGGCCAAACGCTTATCAAAGGGGAGAGAGGCATTAAAGGCCTGTGCCAGTTCGTCCACATTTTCCGTAAATCTTCCACCCCATAATTTCATCCGTTACTCCTTCACATCCATCTTTTTCCACTTCCAGTCCTCTTTTTCTTCCTCTAGGCAGTCTTCCGGTATACACCTTTACCGGATAGGGACTATGGCCTCTTTTCCGGCTTCTGCCTGCTCTGATGGAATGGCTTACATGGGCTTTTTAGGCTTTTGTTCTGTTGCAGCAACAGAGACATTTTCCTCTGTTCCCCTGTAAACTCCGGCATTTTCCAAAGCCAATCTCTTCCGCAGGAACAAAAGAAGAGCAAAGAAAAGGATGGCACTAATGCTAAGCAAAAGGCCAAAGTTCCATCCCTCCGGCGTGTATTGCAGGCGAATGCTGTGGGCTCCTTTAGAGATGGGAATTCCTAAAAAAATCCGGTAAACAGCTCCTCAGGCTCAACCTTTTTCTCCGTCCACCGTCACCTTCCAGCCCGGATCATAGGGAATACTGAAAAAGACTTTTCCCTCTTCCTTGGCCTGAATCTCCCCTTCAATTTTTTTCTTGCTCCCTTCTTATCCAGTTTAAATCCTCTTCCGGACAAAAGCCTCCACAAAGTCGGAAAGTACATCGTAATGAAAAACGATAAACCGTGGTATCCATGCTTTTGTCCCTCGGTCTTGGCGCTAAGCTGCACCTCCGAATCGGCAGAGAGATAGCCTAAATCCAGCAAGTGCCCCCTGTCCACATGGTCATAGCTTTTCTCTTTCTCAGGGAATTGCACCTTGACCTCTTCCACCTTTGTATTGTTCACATAGGCAAAATAATGTCCTTCTTCCTTCGCGGTAAAACTATAATTTCCCCCCTCTCTTTCCCCAAGAATGGTCTCCAAAATATTTTCTTGGGTCAAAGCTTCCGAAATACTGTTTTGTACTAAAGCAGGGGTACCTGCCTTTTCATTCCACTGAGAAAGTTCCTCCTCGCTAAGGGCAAAGCCCAAAGGAAGGGCATAAGTATTTTCATAAAGACGATAGTCTCCTTCCCCTTCCCAATAGGCCAGGCCCTGTTCCTCCGCCTTACTGATTTCTTCCTTGGTAATCAGATATTTTATCGACAAGAGGCTCTTCAAGAAAGGAGTCGCACCATTGATGGCATAGGCATTGGTGGAAGCTTCCATCCCTAAGAGGGTGTAAATCTCCGACATCTTTCCATAGGCTGTAGAGGAGAAAATGGAGGCACTGGGATACTGCATAAGTGCTCCGTCATCCTTGGTTTTTCCGATCCGCCTTATCCACACGGTAAAAACCCTCATCCTCCACCTTTACGGCAGAAAGTAAGGCCGCTGTTTCCTTCTGCCCTTCCAAATAATTTGCCCGGTTGGTGGTTGGGACGGAGGTCACCGCCATATTTGCCGTAGCTTCTATAAAAGTAATGGCCAGGAGGGTATAGAAAAAGTCCTGGGGAAAAATGCCTTTTTCTCCAATACGAACAGAAGATAATATAAAAAGCTGAAAAGCATTCCCAAGTAGAAGACGGACCAGTGAAAGCCTTCTACCGTAATCACTTTCTGGCAAAGAAGGGCAAAGGCAAAAGCAAAGGAAGAAGGAAAGGCTATAATCCTTTTTCGTATTTCCCTTTCGTTTTACCATAAGCTCCGCCCCTGGGTAAGGAGCAGGAAAATGTATAAAAAGCTCTGTCTGGCAGGCAAACTGTTAGGATAGTGGAAGCCGTGCCAAATGAAGTTCAAAAACATTGATAGAAAAACTCAAAAAGAAGAAAAATACTCAGAATCCCGTAGAAGCATTTGCGGGACAGGGAAATGCTTTTGATTTCGATAGTATAGAGGCAACAAAAAAACAAGATTAAGCTTCCTGCATATATATTGGGCCAATGCTTTAAGCCCTGTTCCGTTTCCACTAAAAGGCAAACTGCCTTGCCAACATATCAATAATCCCAAAATACTGGTTAAAGCTCTTGGGAAAGGAAATGCTGGAAGAGGCGGTAAAACGCAAGGCAAAAATAAGCCGGCAGGAGGAAAACCGCTGCCATAGCTCCGGCTAGTAAAGAATAGATTCCAAAACGAAAAAAATAAGGAGGAAAAATATCCTTTCTTCTCTCTTTAAAACAAAAGAAAAATCTGGAAAAGAAAAATAAATCACCAGAAAAAGGCAAATCATAATGCTGATGTAGTAGTTGGATAGGATGGCTAAAGCCAGACTCACTGTGTACAGCAGCACTTTCCCCTATCCATTAGCCTTTCCAAGCCCAGTAAAAATCAAGGGGAATAAGAAAACGCAATCCAGCCACATTACATTCCAGGAATAGGCCGCAATATAGCCGGACATGGCATAAAAGAAAAAGCAAAAACAATAAAATAGGGGCTATTCTTCTGAAAATGATAGCGAAAGTAAAGGGAGGCGGTGGCTCCCGCCAAAAGCTATTTTCAAAAAGCACCAAATAGCTTACAAACTCAATGACCAAGCCCTTTGGAAAAAAACAGGATAAAAGCAGTTTAAGGGACTAGCCAGATAATAAGCTATGAGGGCAATAAAGTTACTGCCCAAGCCCAGATTAAAGCTGTAAAAGAGAGACTCTCCGGACTGCAATTTCCTCTGAAACTCCTGAAAAAAACGGTGCATATTGATGGTATAAGTCCAGTGCGCAAGAAGCTTTCTTTTCCAAAAGGAAATACAGCCTTTGCCGCAAAAATTCCCAGCATGGCAAGAAGCGGAAGTAAGAAGGAAAGGCTCTCTTGTTTCCCCAACGAATTCTTTCAAAGGTGCTTCTCTCTTTATTCATAGCTTCTTCTCCTTACTTAAAAATCAAGAATTTACTGGCAAGGTAATTGCCCACCAAGTTGATTACAGAACTGCCCAGCCATCCCAATCCATGGGAAAAAAATGCAAAAATATCCACAAAAAAATACCAGTAGGAAAAAAAGCTGGCAATACCGGAAAACACTCTTAGGGAAAAAGAAGGAAAGAAACTCTTTGATTCCTTTCCTTTCCTTTTTTTGAAAGACGAAGAATTTATTTCCGTAATAGGCGAAGACTACCGCCAGAAAGAAGGCTACACCATAGGATATTTTTATAGGAAAAAGAAGAAATGGATTGCTTTTTGTAAAAGAAGATCCAAAAGCATGATAGATAACATAATTCACCAAGGTGGTGAGAACTCCCATTACAAAATATCGTATACTTTCTAATACTTGCTTATTCATTATATTTTTTAACACCTTAAATTCTATTCTTAGTTTTTGAACATGCCTAGTATACGAAAAGAGGGAGGGGAAAGCAAGAAGGGATAGGGAAGTAGGGAAAATAATGCGGTAGGAGTGTAGAGAAAAAAATACACAAGGAGATATCGCAAGCTTTGCAAGGGATACTCGCTATGAATAAAAAACAGCTTTGGCATAGAGGCTCATATTTCCCCTACTTCCAAAGCTGTAATTTGTATAACAAGATATCTTTTCTGCACTAGTTTTTACTACTGTAATATCTAAGATTGTAAGGAATACTTCATTAACACCTTAGCGTTTCCCCGTCTACTCTATTCTTTAGCCGGCCTTCTTAGGGAAATGGGCATGGATTCTTTCTTCCACTTCCACTCTGGGAATGCTAAGAGAGATGGAAAGCTCCTCGTAGAGAATATCCTCTGCCTGCTCCATAAAATGCAAATCCAAAAGGGTAAGCTTCTTGCCCTGTCTTGCCCGTTCTACTCTTCTCTCCATCAAGGTCTTAATCACCTGTAATAAAGCATCCGGAGCACAGCTTTTGATGCTGTCTCTGCAATTCTCTTCCCGCTGTTTCGGATTCTTAAACTGTAATGCATGAATGTTCTCTGCCGTAAGCATAAAGCTTTCTGCCTGCTCTTTGGTCATTACCGATCGCATATTGGTCTTGCTGGCCTCCACCGGAGCATATACAGCACCATCCGGTTTCTTTACTGCCTGCAAAATATAATATTCTTTGTCTTTTGGAATTCCTTCTAAATTCAGGTGTGTCGTTCCAATAATCTTATGGACACCCTTACAGCCATAAACCACATACGTGCCTGACTGGTACATTTTCCCCTCCTATTCTATTGAGATAATTACGAATCTATTAAAAACTAGTTTCCATTGTAGCATTCTCCCAATAGGATTGCCAGCACTTTGCACATTTTATAAAAATTTTTGTCTAGCTTAAATAAAAAAACTTTTTTTATAGTATATGGCTTTTTTTATGCGTTTTTTTCTTTTTTTACTTATGATAAGGCTCCCCCGCATTGATGCGAAAGGCTCTGTAGATTTGCTCCAAAAGGATTACTCGCATAAGCTGGTGGGGAAAGGTCATGGCGGAAAAGCTTAAAGAATAGTTGGCTCGGGAAAGAATGGAGGGGGCCAAGCCCAGGGAACCTCCTATTACAAAGCAAAATTCACTTTCTCCGTGGAGGGCCTGTTTTTCCAAAAATTTGGCAAAGGATACGGAGTCCAACTCCTTCCCCAGGATAGCCAAGGCAATCACAAAGGCACGATCCGGAATTTTGCTAAGAATTCTCTCTCCTTCCTTTTCCAAAACCTGTAAAACCTCCGTTTCACTGGCTTCTTCCTTGGTCTTTTCATCCGCCACTTCTATGATTTCCCATTTACAATAGGAAGAAAGGCGCTTTCCATATTCAGAAAGTGCCTCTCGATAAAATTTCTCTTTGATTTTTCCAACCGCAATAATTTTGATGGTCATAGCGTCCTACACTCTGCCTCTTGGATACTTCGTCACATCAAAGGAAATCAGCTTCTTATCCGCATAGCCCAGGGCATCGAAGTAATAGTTCTTTCCCTCAATCAGATAGGAAATGTTGGTCTCTCCCTCTGCCTGCACCATGCCTCTGGGGCGTCCCTGCTCATCCTTTTCAAAGTAGAAAGTGTGGAACTTTCCATTTTCATCCTGAATGCTTGCCCATCCGGTAAGAACTACCCCTGCAGTATCACTGTTTTGCTCTTTATTGTCGTACTGGGCGAAAAACCAGTGGCTGTCCTCGTTAAACCAGCCTTCAGCCATCTTTCCTTCAGCATTAAAGTAATAAAAGCGCTCTCCAATCTGTACCCAACGATCCTTGGCATATTTCCAGGACTTGGACTTTACATCCAGATACAAAAGCTTCCAGGCGCTGTCTTCCTTTTCCCAGAGGTAAGCGGTGGTGCTTCCCTTCTTCACCCCGCTAAGCTCTTCCTTGGTGGCTGCCCTTTCCTCGGCATGCCCTTGAAAACTCTGAAAAGAAAAAGAGGAAGAAGAAGGAGAAAAGCAGGAGCAAGGTGCCCCATACTCTTCTCTTCTTTTCCTCTGCCGTTGTTCTCTCTGCTTTACACATAAAACCTCCCGTCTATTCGGGAAGTTAAAGCTTAGGAAAGAGCCTTCTTTCTTTCCAGAACCTGTTCAAGCATCTGTCTATACTTCATAGCCTTTTTCTTCCTCCTCCTGCACCTTTTCCTTCGGTGCCTTGGACAGGAAGCGCTCATTCTTTAACATTCCCTCTGCACGTTGAATTTCTTTCTTCAGCCTCTCCTCTTCCTTCTCCAAACGCTCTCTTTCCTGATCCAAATCCACCCAGATCAGAGAAGGGAAGGAAAAATGTTGGCCTTCGGTATCAAGACAGAAACAGCATTTTTCAGGAATACCTGTTCTGTCTTGCTGTATTATAACATCCTGTGCATAAGCAAGGGTAGCAAAGAATACCTTACTATGTGTAAACGTTTTTCTTAACCCCTCGTCCTCGCTTACGAAGTAAACCGTAGCCTTTTTGGAAGGGGGAACATTCATTTCCGTACGAATATTTCGGATGGCGCGAACCGCTTCCTTGATGGTCTCTCCCTCTTTTCCGCCTCGGAAAAGTCCAGTTCTTCCATAAAAACAGGCCAATCCGACAGCATCAGCATCTTCTCTTCGCCCGGGAACAAAGACTTCTCCGTATCGTAAATTTCTTCCGTAATGAAGGGGCAGAAGGGTGCAACAAACTTAAGGAAGTTTTTCAAAACCTTTAAGAGAGTCCAAAGGGCAAGAGTCTTACTCTCTCCCCCCTCACTGTAAAGTCTGGGCTTTACCATCTCGATATACCAGTCACAGAACTCTTCCCAGATAAAGTTTTGAATCTTATCCAGAGCTATTCCCAGGTCAAAGGACTCTAAGTTTCTGGTCACCTCGGAAACGGTGTGGTTACACTTGGAAAGAATCCACTGATCAGCCAGAGCCAGGTTCTTCGGAATGACGGAAAGCACCTCTTCAAGACTTGCTTCCTTCTTTCCTACCAAAGAGAGAAGAGCTTCTTTCTCCTCTTCCTTTCCATTCATAAAGAGGAAACGGGAAGCATTCCAAACCTTATTCATAAAGTTTCTGCTGGCTTCCACACGACTATGATAGAAACGCATATCATTTCCGGGAGCATTTCCGGTAAGAAGCGTCATTCTCAAGGCATCTGCACCGTAGGTACCGATGATTTCAAAGGATCGATTCCGTTTCCTAAGGACTTACTCATCTTCCTTCCCCTGATCGTCTCGTACCAGACCGTGAATCAGTACCTTCTTAAAAGGTGTCTTTCCGGTCTGCTCAATTCCGGAGAATACCATTCTGACTACCCAGAAGAAAATGATGTCATAGCCGGTAACCAGCACATCCGTAGGATAGAAATACTTGTAATCCTCCGTCTCCTCCGGCCATCCTAAAGTCTCAAAGGGCCAAAGGGCACTGGAGAACCAGGTATCCAGAGTATCCTCATCCTGACGAAGGGCGGTACTCTTACACTTTGGACAAGAATCCGGCTTTTCCAGGGACACGATCAACTCCCCGCAGTCCTCACAATAGTAAGCGGGAATACGGTGTCCCCACCAAAGCTGACGGGAAATACACCAGTCCTTGATATTTTTCCAGCCAATGCAGGTAGGTCTTTCCGTAGTTTTTCCGGAACAAATTCCAAATCCCCCTTGATCAGTGCTTCGATAGCAGGCTTTGCCAGCTCTTCCATCTTCACAAACCACTGGGGCTTCACCATAGGCTCAACGGTGGTTCCGCAACGATCATGCACACCTACATTGTGACTGTGGGGCACTACCTTCTTTAACAGTCCCTGCTTCTCTAAATCCTCCACCATCTTCTTTCTGGCTTCATAACGATCCATGCCGTTATAGGGGGAGCCTTCACAGAGAATCTTGGCATCATCCGTTAAGATGTTTAAAAGCTCTAAGCCGTGTCTTTCTCCTACAAAGGAAGTCGTTGGGATCGTGGGCAGGAGTAATCTTTACACAACCGGTTCCGAATTCCTTATCCACATAGGCATCCGCAATCACCGGAATCACTCTGTCCGTCAAAGGAAGATGCAGCTGTTTTCCTACGATGTCCTTATATCTTTCATCCTCAGGATTTACAGCCACCGCCATATCCCCCTAAGAGAGTTTCCGGTCTGGTGGTAGCAATCTCCACAAAAGCGACCTTCCTCTCCCACTACAGGGTAAAGGATGTGCCAGAAGGAGCCTTCCTGCTCCTCATGCAAAACTTCCGCATCGGAAATGGAGGTATTACAAACAGGACACCAGTTAATCATTCTGGAGCCGCGGTAAATCAAGCCCTTCTTATACAGGCGAACAAAGGTTTCCAGCACCGCATGGGAGCAGCCCTCGTCCATGGTAAAACGAAGACGATCCCAGTCTGCGGAGGAGCCCATCTTATGGAGCTGGTTTACAATACGATCCTCGTATTCTTCCTTCCACTTCCAGGCCTCCTTTAAGAAGCCTTCTCTTCCCAACTCCCACTTATCAATGCCCATATCCTTCAGCTTATTGATAACCTTTACCTCGGTGGCAATGGCTGCATGGTCCGTTCCCGGCTGCCACAAGGCCTCAAAGCCCTGCATTCTCTTAAAACGAATCAGGGTATCCTGTAAAGCATTGTCCAGGGCGTGTCCCATGTGCAGCTGCCCGGTAACATTGGGAGGCGGCATCATAATGGTAAAGGGCTTCTTATTAGGATTTACCTTTGCGGCGAAGGCATTTCCCTTCAGCCACTTTTTCGTAGATACGGTCCTCTACCTCTTCCGGATTATATTGTTTTTGCAAGTTCTTTCATTTTTCCCCTCCTGTACTAGGCTCTACCACGAATTTCTTCTTTCCAGGCTTCCAGCTTCTTCTCCGCTTCTTGGAAAAAAATGCCTCTTCTCCCTCTTGATAGGCACTCTTTAGCTCCAAAAATTCCTTCCGCCTGATCCGCTTCTTCCAAAGCCTCTTCCCACTCTGCCTGCCATTCCTTGACCAGGTCTTCCTCTACTCCCTGCCAAAGCTCCTTATACCGATCCTTCGGAAAGGTAATCTGAGACAGGAAATACAGTCTTCGTAAAGCGGCCTTATCCTGATTTTTTTATACAATTTTCGCAAAAGCATCCCCTGCTCTTTGAAACTGCTTTAGATAAAGGTAGGACTCCGCAATCTTACGAAGCCTTCTGCCATTTTCCTCCAAATGATATGCGTCCTGATAGGCATCCAAGGCCTTTCTATATTTCTTCAAGGAAAAGAAGCTGTCTCCCATCCTTTCCTTCCGTTCCGGCTCGGACAAAGCCTGAATCCTTCTAAGCTCTAAGGAAAAGTCCTCCAGCTCTCTCTCCGTAAAATAGGAGCACTCCCGAAGCAGACGGAAAAGCAAACGCTCCTCCCGCTCTCCCATGTCCTTTAACTGCTTCAGCTTTTCGGAAAGCATGGGGCGATTTAAGCCGGTACTGACCCATTCCAATAGACGATGATCCACAAAGTGCTCCGGAATCAGGAGGGGATACTTCCCCACCGCATAGCAAAAGCTCCTCCAGAGAATGAATGGAAATATCCAACCTTTCATAATAATAGGAAATGTAGCTTCTTTTTGACATAAAAATCACTGCCATGCTTTTACTCCTTTCCCAAACTGATTCGCTCTTCAATCACCATTCCGGAGGCAGGGTGCAAGTCTCCCAAGCCCTTGTCCTCCACCCGAATCAAAATGGTGGAAGCATCTACAAATCGACTCTTTAAAGAGAGCTTCGTGCAACGCTCCTCTCTCTTCGGAAAGCCTTCCAGCAGCATCCGAAGCTGCCTTCCCTTGCTTCCCACGAAGGGCTGCACCGTAAAATCAATATAATCCTGCCGATCCGGTAGGAGCAAAAGTTCCTCTTCCTTTTCCAGCCAGGCATCTCCCGCCTTTGCCAAATAATAGGGAAATTCCCTTTCCTTCTGACTCACCCGGAGGGAAACATCATAAGCCACCCTGGTTTCACAAAGAAGGAGATACTCCTCCTCTTCTCCTCTTCCCAAAAGCTTGGCATATTCCAAAGCCCCGATGGCAAAGAGGAAGGATTCCACGCAAACTCTTCTTCCCTTTAAAAGCTTCTTCATAAAGCCCGGAGCAAATTCCGTACTTTCAAAGCCCTTTCCGGACAAAAAGAAGGCACTGTAGACCTTCCCTCTGGTAATTTTATCGCTAAGCCCGGAAAGAATCTGGTCTGCCATCCGCTTTCCCTGGGGCTTTTCCATAATGTCGAAGGAAATGGCCTCCGGCTGGGCTTCCCCGGCGGAAATAGCATACTTCTTCGCCCCCTTGGACACCTGCATTTCATAGTAGTGAAGCACCTGGTTGGAAAATTCAAACATGCCCACCAATCGGTTATAGAGGGTTTTATCCTGTCGTAAAAGGTAGTGGGCAAAGGCCTCGGTGTGGCTGATGCACTGCACCGAAAACTCCTCCCCGAAAAGCTTTTCCAGAAGTTCCTTTAATCTTTTGAAGAGCTCCGGCTCTCCCTCCCGAAGGGTAAGGACTAAAGTATCCTTTCCCTCTTCCACCGGAAGCTCCTTTTTCCGCTATCCGCTTCTCTCCTTCTTTCAGCAGAAAACGAAGGAAGATCGACAGAAGCTCCTCCGCCTCATAGCACTGCCCTTCAATGGTGGCACTGCCCTTTTTTTCTTAAACAGGGACAGAAGCTTGTCCACCAGTACTACTCCTCCGGTGAGATTCTTCTTGTAAGCCTCCTCACCGATAGAAAACTGAGTCCCTCGCTTCTCTCTACAAAGAAGAGTAGGAAAGCGATATGTATATTCTTCCTGATATAGGGAAATGTCGGTATAATCATCCCCTAAACTAATGCCAATGCTTTTCACAAATACCTCTTTCTCTTACTCCTCCAGTAATTTCGATAAAGCAATTTCCTTCTTGCCGTACTCTTCCATCATTTCCAGTAAAGGCTCTGCCTGCTTCTCCGTCATCAGCTCACACATCCGACAAAGCTTGGTATAGGCATCCTCTCCCGCATAGGATTTCTCGGATGATTCCTTCTTCAGGGTGGACTGATACAATAGCGTGTCCTCTTTTCCTACAGTAAAGCGATATTCCATGCTTTCTCCCGGGAAAAGCAGGAAGGATGCGGTATAAATGCCGTGATAGCACTCCTGTAATTCCTCTCTGTGGAACTCCTCTTCTCCCTGATTTCTTATAGACAGGAAAGGCTTTTCCTCTTCTCTTCCGTGATACTCCAAGACGGATTTTTCTAATATTTCATTGGGCAGGGAAACAAATTTTCCCAACTCCTTGGTATAGCTGAAAATCAAAGATTTTTCCAAGAGAATCGGCAGGAAGGCGTTAAGCTCCTCCAGTTCTTCCTCCTTAAGCTCCTTTCTCTTGGAGAAAAGAAAGACTGAGTGCCAAAAGATAAAAGCACCGGCACTCTTTCCTTATGACTTTCTCCCCGAACCTCTTCAAAAATCTGCTGCATAATCCATTCTTTTTCCGGCTTCTGTCCCAGGAAGACAGAGGCGGAATAGGCTGTAAAAAAGGCACGAAGAAGCAAAGGATCCGCTCCCCCGTAACGGGTATAGAGGGCAAAAAAATCTCTTCGCTTTCCTTTCGTTTTTTTCCGCAAAAAGGCTCTGGGCCAAAAGTCGCTCTCCCATGTTTAAGAAGGAGGAAGAAGGAATCTTCGCCTTCTGCTGCTTCCTTTGGTCTGCTACCTTCATCATTTGCAGCATTTCTTCCGTGGTACCGTTATATTCCTCCAAAAGGAAATGAAGAATACTGTCCTTTTCCAGCTTGGAAAGAAAGGCCTTTTTCGAAAAGATACAAAAAGCATCTCCCTTTCCTCTTCCCCGTAAACCTTCTCTCCCCGGGCCCCGGAAAGAGCTCCCTCTAAAAATGCTTCCAATGCCCGCTTATCCAGGGAAAGGTAGGGATAAGCAATGAGATATTCCAATGCCTTGTCATAGTCCCCCCGATAAATCAGGGCACTGAGCACATCCTCCTTCTCTTCCTTCTTTAAAGCGGAAAAGGGAAGGGCATGGAGAAATTCAGATTCTCCTTCGGGAACTCTACGCCCTCCGCCTTCTTATGGTAGGAAAAAAATCAGATGCAAAATCTTCATCCGAAAATACAGGGTAAAAATCCTCATAGGAAAAGGCCTTTTTCCATGAGCTCCAGGTCCTTACTGTCGGAAATTCCCTTTTCCACCAGGCTAAGAGTCTTCCGAATCAGGAAAATGCCCTTGTCCTCAGAGAGGCTTTGGCATTTCTTCTCCAATTCCGCCTCTTCCATCAGTCTGGTCTTTCTGTGGGGTACCCGACTGTAACGGTTGCCCAAGGCGTCCTGGAAAAGAAGAATCATATTGGGAAGGGGCATGGGCACCGTACAAAATCCCCCCTTCACCGGGAAGGAACATTCCCTGCGCAAAGCAGGGTGAGTCAGTACCAGACGCTCAATGCTCTGATCCTCCACCTCCACCAGATAGCTGTTTAAAATCTTCGGAAGGAACTCCGCCATCCTTTCATCAATCATTTCCGGTAAAATCAGCTTGCTATACAACAAAGCCAGCTCCTCATTGATTTCTCCCCGCAAAAGACAGGCAATGGCATAGTCCTGCATCGGTCTTGCAAAGTGAGAGAAAATCTCGGAACCTTCCTGGAAATTCTTCAAAATATTATAATAAAGAGGAAGCTTAATTCCCTCTTCTAAACGATACTCATAGGAGAAATAAAGATATACCCCCTTGGGTAATTCTTCCGCATAGCCCATAGGCATAGCATAGAGGAGGTTCTCATATAGTTTTGTAATCTTAACATTCTCCTCCACACCCTTTTTGTAAAGGGCAAAGGCACTAAGGCTCCAATCTCCTCTGTGGATGCACTCCGTAATCTTTTTCTTCCAGACTGGCATCCTCCGGAAAATGAAGAACCTCTTCCCTTTCCTCCCGTCTTTGGTAGGGAAGCACCTCTCGTTTTTTTGCATTCTTAGGGCGATGTGAGAAATAGGTCAAAAACTCCTCTAAAGCAAGGCTTCTGTCCCCGCAGGACTTTAAAAGCTCATAGAGTCTAAGGGCGGTAATATCCTGAAAAATCAGAGCCTCCAAAAAAATCGCTGTAATCAAAGATTCTGCTGCAAGCCTTTCTGTCTTCCTCCGCCATGTGTTGCAAATGAGAAAAGTCCTTAATCTCATGGATTTGCTTTGCAGAGGGCTGTTTTTCTACCACAAAAGAATAGGGAATCCGCTTCTCTCCCCCATTGTAGACAAAAGCAAAAGCTCCCCTTTGATTTCTTCCTCATCCCCCAGGTTCTTCGTATCAATGGTAAAAGCTTACCTTGGTACGCACACCTCCAAAGGCAGATTTATGCAGGGTTAGATAGGGTCCCTTGGCATAGACCAGGCCACGCATGGCAACGCCGTTTACCGACTGCAAAAAGATTTCAAATGTTCGACTTTCCCGATAAGGAATTACAGCCATAATCTGCTCAACAGAAAAATGCAGGGAAGGGATTCCTTCCTCGATAATTCCTCTGGCTAACTTATTGATTTTTTTCTCTCATAGCAAACTCTCCATAGGGCTTTATTTTTAGCTACAGGAAGCCCTTTCGAGAAAGACAGAATTTTCCATTACCGCTTCCTTCTATTGCAACTAGGCTTACAATTCTGTTAAACTAATTCCATTCTTTGCTTTTTCTCTTAAGCTAAAAGATTTAATCTCTCTTATGCTAAAAGATTTGTTCTCTCTAAGAGAAAAGCCGGCTTTGGGAAAAATAATTTCCCTAGAGCAGTATAGCGTATTTCTTAGAAAAAAAGTGCATTTTGCAAAGATTTATATTCTGAACAAGGTAGGAAGTCCCAAAAAAATCAGGGAAAAAGAAAGGAATTTATGGCTACAGAAGCATTGACCCAATACAAACTAATGATACTCTACTTACTCCATTCCGTAAAAATACCCCTAAGCAACAGTCGAGCTTAGCGGATTTTTTTGTTAGAAAATGAATATACCACCTATTTTACTTTACAGCAATGCATCAATGATTTGGTGGAGGCTTCTCTCATTTCCGCAGAACATAGCCAAAGCACCACCCGTTATGAAATCACGGAGGAGGGGAAGCAGACCCTTAGTTTCTTTTCCCAGGATATTCCGGAGCTGGTACGGGAAGACATGGATCTCTTTCTCTCCAAAAACAAAAGCCGCCTGCAAAGTGAGGCGGCTCTATATTCCGATTATTCGGAGACAGATACGAAGGAATACCTTGTGCAGCTGGAAATTCGGGAAAATCGCACCCTGCTCTGTAGAGTGGAGATTACGGTTCCCGATGAAGAAAGCGCCAAGGCCCTTTGCTTAAAATGGGAGGCCAAGCACCAAAAGGTCTATACCTACCTTTTACAAGAATTTCTAGGGGAAGAGTAGGGTATTAAGCCTGCACTTCCTTCTTATCCTTTAAAAGCTTTTCCACACTGACCAGCTTTACGCAAAGAGTGAAAAGCTCGGAGGCAATACGCAGATCCTCCAGTGGAGGGTAGGTTGGCGCAATACGGATATTGCTGTCCTTCGGATCCTTCTTGTAGGGGAAGGCTGCTCCCGCACCGAGTCAAGGTTACTCCTGCCTTCTTACATTTATCCACTACAGCCTTGGCACAGCCGGGAAGGGTTTCAAAGCTGATAAAATATCCCCCCTTGGGCTTAGTCCATTCTCCCACACCGGTTCCAGCCAGGTTCTTCTCGAAAATATCCTCCACCATTTCAAACTTGGGCCGAAGAATATTGGCATGCTTCTGCATGTGCTTTACCATGCCGTGGATGTCCTGGAAGAAACGAACATGACGAAGCTGGTTCACCTTGTCGTGTCCGATGGTCTGATACTGTACCTGCTTCTTAATGTCATCCAGATTGTTTAAGCTGGTTGCCATAGACGCAATACCGGAGCCCGGGAAGGAAATCTTGGAGGTGGAGGCGAACTTATACACCAAATCCGGATGTCCCGCTCTCTTACACTCTGCCAAAATCTCAATCAAATAATCCTGCTCATGGTCATAAAGGTGATGCATTCCATAGGCATTATCCCAGTAGATACGGAAGTCTCTTGCTGCGGGCTTCAGGCGGGCAAAACGGCGTACCGTCTCGTCGGAATAGCTGTAACCCTGGGGGTTGGAGTACTTCGGTACACACCAGATTCCCTTAATTGCTTCGTCAGAAGCTACCAGCTCCTCCACCATGTCCATATCCGGACCATGCTCCGTCATGGGTACCGGAATCATTTGAATGCCAAAGTACTCGGTAATGGCAAAATGACGATCATAACCTGGAACAGGGCAAAGCCACTTTACCTCATCCAGCTTACACCAGGGTGTACTTCCCATAACACCGTGGGTCATGGAACGAGAAATGGAATCATACATCACATTCAAGGAGGAGTTACCGAAAATGAGGATATGGTCAGGATGGTTTTCCATCATATCGGAAAGAAGCTCCTTAGCCTCTGCAATTCCATCCAGTACCCCGTAGTTTCGAACATCCACACCTTCACTGGAATACATATCCGCATTACTGTCCAGAGCATCCATCATTTCGTTACTCAAGTCCAGCTGCTCTCTGCAGGGCTTTCCTCTACTCATATCCAGATTCATATCCATGGACTGGTAGCGCTTATACTCTTCCTTTAATTCCACTCTTAAGGCTTCCAATTCTTCTACGGATAATTCCTCAAACCTTGCCATACTCCCTCCTCTTTCTCCTGCTTTGTTTCCCTGTTTTTTCTTCGCCATCTCTGCTCTCCTTTGGGCATAAGTATACGAGAAAAAAGTATACTATCCTTTTCCTGTCCTAGCAAGAAAATTTCCATTTGAACTAAAGCTACTTTATCCCTCTACCGTATAAAGTTTTTTTGGATTTTGATTCCAAAAACTTCCATGAGTTTCAAGACTTTTTTTGGATTTCATTCCAAAAACTTCCTGGTTTTTCAAGACTTTTGGGATTTCATTCCAAAAACTTCCTGGTTTTCAAGACTTTTGGGATTTCATTCCAAAAACTTCCGAGATTTTAGGACTTCCGGGATTCTATTCCAAAAAGTATTTATACGCTTAAAAGAATAAGTCCTTTTACAACGGTCTTTACTTTCCTTGAGATTTTTGCACTGCTCCATTCACTACCCATCTTCCTTCCGAATCCACTGTAAAACCATCGGGAGTAGTGGTGTTTCTATAGAGAGCACCTTCATTCTGTCCTTGTGAGTCTAAGTAGTAGCAGTTTCCGTCAATCCACTGCCAACCGGTAAGCATCCTGCCCTTCCAACCGTCAGAGTTTGGGAAAAGATAGTATTTACTGCCGTTTACCTCTATCCAGCCTGTAGCCATATAGCCGGAATCCAGGAAATAGTACCAGTAGGACTTTTCCATTATAGGCTTCATAGCCCCAGCTGTTCTTCGGATAGCTTCCGTCCGGTCTTTTATACCACCAGCCCTTTTCATCCTGTATCCACTGGCCTCCGGATAAAGAACGGTCTACGCCAAGTACCTGTCCGGTCAAACTACTGCTGACCTTAAAGCTTCCGGAACCCCCACCGGAACTTCCTCCTGAGCTAGCGGAGCCACCACTTGATCCACCGGAACTACTGGAGACAGCTTTAGAGGCAGAACCGGAATTGCCTGTATTGCCGGAATGATTTTCTTTCTTCTCTACTTTTACCGCATCGAAGAAAGGGGAAGTTATTCTTGTAATGGTTGATATATTATAATCGGGGATAACCCTACGGACTTCATAGGGCTCATTATTGACATAAATCTCTGTACCTTGGCCATAAGTATCATCAGTCTCCGACACTAAGAAACGATAGTTATCCACTGTATAATAAGGCTGTATTACATATAGTACCTTATAACGGCCTTCCGGAAAAAAATTCTGTCTTCTTCCTGCGTAAACCTGAGATTTCCGTTTTTTCCCGCTTCATTCGGATAACTTTCTAAATAGAGTTTATACTGATCCAGGTTTTTGGGAAAATCGTTACGAAAATTCATAAGAAAAGGCTGTGGCAAATCCTTAGGCAGAAGCTCCGTACCATCTTTTTAAGACAATCTTCTCCACTTGAAGTGTTGCCCTCTTCGTAGTATCACCTGCCTTAACATTATGGATGTCAAAAGCTGGAACGGAGATATACTTTCGCCATAACCTTTGCTTCCTTCACGGTAAAAGTTTCGCTTTCAAAGGTATAATATTTATACTTTGCATCTTCCCGTTGAGTAGCTTTCAAATTATCTTGATCGTAACTATGTACCCCTTTCTGATAAAAATACCTTTCCTCCACAGAAACACTTGTATAAGCAAATATACCATCTCCATCCTGTTCTGCTATTGGTAAAAATATAAAATTGGCTCTTCTTTCCTGCAGCAAGTGTATATACATAGTGATACTCCCCCGGGGTAAAGTAGTTGAGATTGTAAGGAACCCACTGACCATTTACTTTCTTTTCCACTTCCCTCTCCGGGAGAATTTTATAAAGATCCGGGCTTGGATTATGGATGACTCCAGGCTCATTTCCTCTTAAAACGACACCTCTTACGTTTACTTTTTTTATCTCGAAGCACTTTCATATGATCTCTTGCCGGAAAGTCCCAATCTTCAAATGATACAGTCACCATTATAATCTTATTGTCTAGGGATCTCGTTACTGCAGCACTTCTAAACCCTGAATATCCGGAGGTCACTACCGTAGATTCTGTTCCTCCTATATCTTCTTTAGAGTCCTCTATAGACTCATCCTTTCGCTTATCAAGTTCCTCTGAGTCTTCTGCATCAGTAGTCGGTCCTTCTTCCTCTATGGACGCAGTTTTTCCCTTCCACAGCAGTCTCTTCCGGAAAATCGTCTAATCCTTCTACAGTTCCTGCTGTTTCAGCAGTTTTTTTCTACCTCCGGAACGTAAGTATCCTTATTGTCTAAAAATATCCGCATAGCTTGCAGGGGCAAAGAGCCCTGTACAAAGTACCGCACTCAGTCCTAAAAGCCAGCATGTTTTTTTCTTCTCATCTCCATCGTCCTTTTCTTATTTCATGCCATTTCACGATATAAAAATTATACTATAAAATCCATGATTTAGTATAATTTTCTTTGATATTCTCCAAAAGAAATAACTTTTCCACAGAAACTCTCAAAGAAAAAAACAGACAGTCCATGCTGTCTGTTTTTAAAAATTATGGATAGGATTGATTTCCTTAATTGCTTCCCTCTGTGTTCTCCGTTGTTTCCCGGGTTTCCGCAATTCCTGCTTTTTCCTTCAACAGCGGATTCTTCTCCAGCGCTTCCATACGATTTTTTTCAGAAAGCTAAGTTCCCTTTTTCGCATCCTCATCCCCAGGGATAACGGGTACTGTATTGCTGAAAGGCTTCATAGGCTTCCTGCCATTTTGCGGTCTTCTCCAGATATACCGCTGCATCAAAAAGATACTCCCTATCTTCTTCCAGTCCCTTTTCCTTGATTTCTGAAAGGAGCTTTTCCGCATCCTCCAGCTTGTTGTCATTCAAAGCAGCCCCCAGCTCCTGAATCAGCTTCTTTCCGGCAATTCTCTCCTCTAGCAAGGGCAAATCCTTTTTCGCCAAGGTCTTGTAGCTTTGCAGGCTTTCCTCCGCATCGGAAATATTGCCAAGTTGAATTTCCGCCTCAATCTTATAAGCGAGAATATCCATTTGCAAAGCGGACACCTGTCCGTTACTTTTCTCAAGGCTAGATTAAAGTTTTTCCAAGGCTGTCTTTCCGTCTCCCCGTTCCAAGGCTTCGATTCCCAAAAGGCGATATTCCTTCGCCTTATTCTTACAGGCAAAGAGAGTTAAAGAGAGAAGGAGAAAGAGTAGCAGAAAAGAGCTTAGGCTTTTTCCTCTTTTGTTCTTCCTTTTTTGCATTTTCCCCTCCTATTATGCCTTTCCGGTGGTGCCAAAGCCTCCCCGGTCTTCGTTATCCAGATGATCCACCTCAATAAAATGCACCTCCGGCTGGTGAGGCATCAAACGGAACTGTCCGATTCGATCATTGATATGAAGCTCCGTATCTCGCATGGCCAGGATAGGCATGTGGATAATGTCATTGTCTCCACAGAAGGATTCATCCACCACTCCCATGGCATTGGTTTGCAAAATCCCGAAGTTCTTATAGGCCGAGCTTCTGGGAACAATCAACATTTCATAACCCTTGGGAATTTCCACGGAAATACCCATGCTGATTAGGCGGTATTCTCCCTGCTTCATGCTGACATTTTCCGCCACCCGTAAATCAATCCAATCGCTTTTTTTCCGTCAATGTAGCGAAGCTTTTTCCAGCTCCTTTACATGATATTTGATTTTTAACTTAGCCTCCACTTCCGTTTCTCCTTTCTCCAGGAATTTCTTTGCACTCCCTTTTCTTCTCTATAACAGTTTCTTAATGGCTTTCTACGGCAGGTTCCCCTTGCAGGGAGAAGGTTGGGTTCTTCCGATACTTCTGAGTCCTCAGTATTCTCAACGCATTTTTACTGTTTCTTCAAAAGACTCTTCCGGAATTTCTTCGAAGAAAAGCTCCGCTTGACTTTCCACCTCTGATTCAGGTTCCACTTCTTCAGATTCTGAGTCCTGAACCTCTTCTATATCCTCTTCAAACTCCGGTTCTTCTTCGGTCCCGGATTCTATCTTGTCTTCGGTCTCTTCCTCGCTTTTTGGTGCCTCTTCGAGTTCTGATTTCTCAACTGTATCCTTGTCTTCTTCGAGCTCGACTTCCTTCTCCGCTTCCAGTTCCATAAGATAAGCTTCGATAAAGCTTTCTTCCTCTTACAAAAGGTCCCTGCCTACTGTTCCGGGTCCAATGCCTTCGCGTCCTCCTGCCCTTCTGTACTTTCTTCCGCTATTTCTTCCGTTTCTACGGCCGCCTCATCTACGGCTTCTTCCGATTCTTTTTTTCTTCTTCATTTTCCTCTGCTGCAATCTCTTCCAGCTTTTCTTCTTTTCCTTCCTCTGTTAGTTCTTCTTTAGAATCTTCAGACTGCTCTTCTTTTTGCTCTTCCGACTTCTCTTCTTTAGCTTCTTCCGACTTTTCTTCTTTAGGCTCTTCTGCCTTCTCTTCTTTTTGGCTCTTCTACATTCTCCGGTTCTAAGCCAAGGCTATCCTTTAATTCCTCCGTTACTTCCTCTTCCAAAAGCTTCTCCAAATCCTTGGGAAGACTTGGTAGGGAAGCCAATGAATCCACACCGAAACGAGTAAGGAACTCCTCGGTGGTACCGAAAAGCACCAGTCTTCCCGGAGCATCCAAACGCCCCACCTCTTCAATCAAGCCGAATTCCACCAAACGATTGACCGCATGGTCGGACTTTACGCCACGAATCCTCTCTACCTCCGCCTTAGTTACCGGCTGGCAGTAGGCGATAATGGAAAGGGTTTCCAAATGCACATCGGAAAGCACCGGTTTCCGGCTTTGTTAACCACCCGAATCAAAAGCATCGTAGGTTTTGGGATGGCTGACCATCTGATACTTTCCCTCCAGCTTTCGGATTAGAAGCCCTCCCTGTCGTTTTTCATATTTTTCCCGTAAACGCTCTGCCGCAAGCTCTGCTCCATCCACGCCCATGTGCAGACAAATTGCCATTTCTTCCGGGCTCACGGTTCTTCCCAAAAGAAAACAAAAGAGCTTCCAGTAAATCTTCCTCTTCCTGCAAGCTTAGAGCATCTTCTCTTTCTATTTCTTCCTGCAAGCTAAGAACCGCGTCCTTATCCTGCAAAGCTTCGGCTTTTGCTCCTGATAAGCCTCTATTCTGCATGGCTTCGACAGCTTCCCCTGCCAAATCCCTTTCCCGCAAAGCTTCGGCGGCTTCCCCTGCCAAAGTTCGTTCCAACTCTTCTTTCAAAGAGTACTGTTCCTTTTTCCTCCACCTACCTTACTCCCTTCTAAAGGATTTTTTTAGATAAACCCTTTTTTTGATAAATCCTTTTTGATAAATCCTTTTTTTGATAAATCCTTTTTTTGATAAACCCTTTTTGATAAACCCTTTTCTATCCGCTAATTGACTGCTGAAATGCTTTTTCCATGCCATGTCTTTAGCCTGTAAAGGTAAAGCCTTCACACCGCTGTTTTTTAATCAAAATCTTCCACCAGGCTCAGATCCATTTCTTCCTGCTCCGCCTCTTTATTCACGGTAATATCCAGGTCTCCAAAGGCATTTTCCTGCTTTAAACTAATCTTCCCCATTTTCATCAGCTCCAAAATAGCTAAGAAGCTTACCACCGTCTCCGTCTTTCCCTGCTTTTTTTCTTTAGCAGCTGTCGGAAAGAAAAGCGTCCGTGACTCTTCGCATAAGCCAGAATATCCCGCATTTTTCCCCTGCAAACTTATCTTTTTCCCGCTTAATCTTTCCAAAAATTTGCCCGAAGCTGATCGCTTTCTGGCTTCCTTTCTCCTTAAAACCTCTTTCATGGTTTCCCGAAGCCGAAGAATATCCAAGCCCTTTAACAAATCCTCTAAATCCAAAGGGGCTTGTACTTTTCCACCTCTTTAGGAATACTGGGGCCTTTTTCAATGATATTGGGGGCACACTCTTCCTTTGTTCGTAGCATTCCGCTGATTCTTTTGTATTTTTTATACTCTAACAGTCTCTGTACCAGCTCTTCTCTGGGGTCTACTTCCTCCCCTTCCTCTTCTTCCTTCTTCGGTAGTAGCATTCTGGCCTTCATTTCCAGAAGCGTCACCGCCATCAAGAAAGGCGGAAACAATTTCCAAATCCTCTTCCTCCAGAGCCTTCATATATTCTAGATACTGCTCTGTGATTTCCGAAATCGGAATATCATAGATGTCGATTTTATTCTTCTCAATAAGGTGGAGCAATAAGTCCAGCGGCCCTTCAAAGGCATCCAGCTTATAAAAAATCACCTTTTTCTTCCATCATTTTTCCCCTTCGTCCTACAGAAACCGGCTTTATCGGCAAGTGCCTAGCTTGTCTGTTTTTATCTTTTAAAAATCTATCTTTTCGCTTTCCTTGTAACTTTTCCCTTTTTAGCTTTCTTCTTTAGCTTCTCCCATCGGAAGAATATCAAAGCAAGCCAGCTCCGGAAAGTTTGCCAGGCGCACATTGATGCTGTGGGTGCCCAATCCCCTTCCGGTAAAATGCCATTGTTCTCCTACTTTTCGTAAACCTCTTGGGTTTCTAACGAAAAAAACTTATACTGGGGGTCATCAAGGCAAAAGCCGGGAAAGCCGATGGCTCCGCCATGAAAATGTCCTGACAATACCAAATCCACCGGGAAAGCCTCCATTTCCTTTTTGGTAAAAAGGGCTGTGCATCAAAAGCAATGCGGAAAACATTTTGGGAGCACTTCTCCCCGGTATCTCCAATAGCATTTTCCCAGTTTTTTTTCTCCTCCTCCCCTAAGGGCTTTTTCTCCTTCCAAAGCAGGGGACGATAATAGGATAAATCCAAGGAGAAACCGCAAAGTTCCAAATCCTCTTCTAAAGGAAAAGAACGGTTTTGCAAAAAGCTCCACCTTTTCCAAAAGCCTTCCGAAAGGCCTCCTGCTTTCCCTGAAAATCCTTCTTCGAAAATAGCTTTTCCTCATGGTTTCCAAAGGCATAGTAAAGGGGATATTTTTTTCTGCTAAAAGCATACAGCAAACGGCAGGAATTTTTCCACCTCATCTCTCTCCGCAGTTTCCTCTCCGGAATAGCTTATGGGAAAGTCTCCCCCAATGAAAATCCACCGGGGCTTTAATTCCTCAATTTTCTTCAGTAAAAAGCTCGTTATCCTTTCCAAAACTCTTGTCATGGAGGTCTGTGAGGAAGAGAAAGCGATAGGCTTTCTTTACCTTATCAGTGGAAATACTGTATTTCTCCACTCTGAGTTGATTCCTTTCCCATTGAGAGTAGATAAACAGGAGTAGAGGAAGGATGAAGAGAGAAGAAAAGTCATTTTGTCCATTCCTTTCTATACGAATCAAAGAAATAATGTTAAAAATTATACAAGATAGAAGGTTTCTTTATATTTTGTCTCCCTATTCTCATTCCAAAAGGAGTATATATGCTTAGCTATGCCCCGTTTTGGCGACTGATTGAAAGAGAACAAGTGAGCCAATATCGTCTTATTCAAGACCACAAAGTATCTGCTGCACAGCTGCATCGTTTGAAGAAAAATCTACCGGTTTCCACGGAAACCATACGACAGCTTTGCCTTTTGTTTTCCTGTAATGTTTCAGACATTATGGAAGTGCGTCCGTAGAGAGTAAATCAGTGAAATATGGTGTTTCATCATAGGGAAAAGGTCTGCCAGAGAAGGAACTCTGACAGACCTTTTTCGTACATTCTTTAAGACAATGGGCTTTTTAGAAGCGTCTGCCTCTTATCCTTCAGAGTTCCCTTCCTCTTTTTGCCCCATTTTCTTCAGAAGAAGAGTGCTCGACGCTTTTGCCCTTCCTCTTCCTTCTTCCCATCGCCGTCTGAAGACGCTTTCTTTTCTTCAGTTCCTTCTACGGATTCTGAAGGATTTTCAGGCTGTTCTCCTCTTCCTTCCTTTTCCTTTACCTCTGCAAAGATCTTCATAAATTCTTTTCCGGTAATGGTTTCCTTCTCAATCAGGAACTTTTGCGATTTCATCTAAGGCAAAAACGATTTTTCCAACAAAATCTTCTTGGCTTCTTCGTAACAGTCCTTCAAAATTCTGGCTACTTCCTGATCACCTCTGTGGCGGTATCATCTCCGCATTCTAAGACAGCCCGTCCCCCAAGGTACATATTTTCCTGTCTAGCCAGTCCCATCAAAACCGAACTTCTCGGACATTCCATACTGGGTTACCATGGCTCTAGCAATCTTTTGTAGCCTTCTCAATATCATTGCTGGCTCCGGTGGTTACGGTTTCAAAAAAACAATTTCCTCCGCCGCTCTACCTGCCAGAAATTCTACAATCATGGAGTGAAGTTCTGTCTTGGTATTCAGATATTTTTCTTCCTCCGGCACCTGCATCACATAGCCCAGGGCTCCCATGGTTCTTGGTACAATGGTGATTTTTCTGTACCGGCTCAGAGTCCTTCTGCACCGCTGCCACAAGGGCGTGTCCTACCTCATGGTAAGAAACAATCTTTCTCTCCTGCTGGGAAAGGATACGATCCTTCTTTTTCCTTACCCACCAAAACCACTTCTACCGCTTCAAACAGGTCTTTCTGACTAACCTTTTTCTCTACCGTGCTTTACCGCAGTAATGGCGGACTCGTTCATCATATTGGCAAGATCGCTCCCACCGCGCCGCTGGTAGCCAAGGCGATTTCATCAAAGTCCACGCTGTCATCTAGCTTAATATCCTTGGCGTGAACCTTTAGAATATTTACTCTTCCCTTTAGGTCAGGCTTTTCTACAATTACCCGGCGGTCAAATCGTCCCGGACGAAGCAGAGCCGGATCAAGAATTTCCGGGCGGTTGGTAGCCCCCATCACCATGATTCCCTTCCCCGCATCAAAACCGTCCATTTCGGAAAGGAGCTGATTCAAGGTTTGCTCTCTTTCATCATTTCCCCCGTAGCGGGTATCTCTGGTCTTACCGATGGCATCAATCTCATCAATGAAAATGATGCAGGGCGCAGTCTGGTTGGCCTGCCGGAACAAATCTCTTACACGACTGGCTCCCACACCTACGAACATCTCCACAAAGTCCGAACCGGAAAGAGTAGAAGGGTACATTGGCCTCTCCTGCCACAGCCTTCGCCAGCAAAGTTTTTTTCCTGTTCCCGGAGGTCCTACCAAAAGGGCACCCTTAGGAAGCTTCGCACCGATAGAAGTATATTTTGCAGGATTGTGCAGGAAGTCTACGATTTCCACAAGACTTTCCTTCGCCTCGTCCTCTCCTGCCACATCTTTTAAAGCTGATGCCGGTGTCCTTCTGCATATACATCTTCGCATTGGACTTACCAACCCCGGAGAATCCGCCGCCGGAAGCTCCCATCTTCTTCACCATGGTATTCATCAGAAGAATCAGGAAAACAAAGGGCAGTACAATGCTGACAATAATCTGCATCAAAAAGGCGGAGTTATCCGGTCTTTTTTCTGTAAATCTCCACATTATGTCTATAGAGCCGCTCCACCAAAGAAGCCGCATCCGCATTTACCGGTACAACATAATAAACCCTGCTTTCTCCCTGACTTAGTCCGGGAGAAGCTGCAGAACTCGGATTTTTGCTTTTGCTTTCCATTGTTCTTTTGCTTGAGTTGTCCTTTAAAAAGCCTGGCAAGGATAGAATCCAAAGAATTCCCTTGGAAATTCCTTCTGCCGGGCTTGCGTCTTCAATCTTAGAAGCAGCTTCTGTCGAAGATTCTCCTACGCCATAGCTTAAGGACTTTCCTTCATCCTCCTCATCTCTGGCAATCCCTTCCTTCTCTTCCCGGCTTTCGCTTTCCTTCAGCGTTTCCGCCTGCGCCTTCGTCTTTGGGTAAACCGTAATCTGTCCGTCTCCCCACTCTACCTTCGCCACCAAATCCTGATCCACCATGGACAGGAAACGACTATAACTTAGTTCCTGAGACATGCCCTTGGTCATGAAACGCTGGGCTACCGTATAGATAAAAAAAGGTTACCGTTGCTGCTATTAAAACAATGAGAACCGTCTGTCCCCAGTTGGAAAATCCGCCATTCTCGCCGCCTTTAAAATCATTATTATTATCCATTCCACTCTCCTTATTCTCATGGCTTACGCCGTTATACCATTATACGGAGAGCACCCTCATAAAGCAAGGCAAATCGGCGCATTATAACTGAGCTACTACAAAATCCCCCATTTCCGAACAGGACAAAAGCTTTTCCCCTTCCTTTCCGGAGAAGATATCCTTGGTTCTGCCTCCCAGTGCCAAGACCTTTTCCACGGCATTTTCCACTCTTTTTGCCGCCTTCTTCTCTCCCAAGGAAAGCTCTAAAAGCATGGCTGCGGATAAAATGGTGGCTAAGGGATTGGCGATATTCTGTCCGGCAATATCCGGAGCAGAGCCGCCGCTGGGCTCGTAAAGTCCAAAGGCATTTTCCCCTAAGGAAGCAGAAGGAAGCATACCTAAAGAGCCGGCAATCTCTGCCATCTCATCGGAAAGAATGTCTCCGAACATGTTTTCGGTAACAATCACGGAGAAATTTCTCGGATTTCGCACCAGCTCCATAGCGGTGGAATCCACTAAGGCATGGCGAAGCTCCACCTCTTTCTCTTCTTCTCCCAGCTTTGTAAAAATCTTTCTCCAAAGTCTGGAGCTGTCCAAAACATTGGCCTTATCCACGGAGCAAAGCTTTCCGTCCCTTGCCTTTGCCAGGGAAAATGCAATACGCCCGATTCTTTCGATTTCATGGGCCCGATAAATCAGCTCGTCTCTGGCCACCTCTTCTCCATTTTTCCTCGGTAATGGAGCGCTTTCCAAGTACAAGCCTCCGGTAAGCTCTCGAATCATCATAATGTCAAAGCCCTCTCCGATGATTTCTTCCTTCAAAGGGCAGGCATCCCGAAGCTCCTTGTAAAGCTTGGCAGGACGAAGGTTACAAAAAAGACCAAGCTGCTTTCGAAGAGAAAGAAGGCCCGCCTCAGGCCGCTTTTCCACCGGCAAAGAATACCAAGGGGAAACGCCTACCTTTCCCCCAATGCTTCCCATCAGCACTGCCTGGGAAGCTTTGCGAGGCCTCTAAAAGTATCCTCCGGCAGAGGCTCTCCGTACATATCAATGGCTGCACCCCCAAAGGCTTTTTCGGTGAACTTAAGGCTAAAGCCCTCCAGCTCCGCTACCTTTTCCAATACCTTTCTGGCCTCTCTTACAATCTCCGGTCCGATTCCGTCTCCCGGCAACGCACAAATGGAATACTGCATTTTCGCTCCTTTCTCTTCTAACACTTTTTCACTGTTGAATGCATGCCCTCCTATGTAGCATGACTCTCCGGCTCATAAATCCCGTATTATATTCCCCTCTATTCTACTGTAAATTTCTTTTTTAACGTATATGAATTTGCTATACTAGAAATAACGTGCTGTTTCAGGCATACAAACAGCTTGTGTTATGAAAGCAGCTTTATAACAATACATTATAAAAATGTTTTAAGGATGCTTTATGGATATAGGGCTATAGCTTTAGAAAGAGGAATTTATGGATAGATCACAGCTTACAGGAGAATTTAAACTGCATTCGGATTACGCCCCCATGGGGATCAGCCTGCTGCCATTGAAAAAAACTGGTGAAGGGCTTGCAGGAGGGAAACCAGTTTGAAACCCTGTTGGGCGTCACCGGCTCCGGAAAAACCTTTACCATGGCCAATGTGATTCAACAAATCCAAAAGCCCACCCTCATCATTTCCCATAACAAGACTCTGGCGGCACAGCTTTACTCCGAGATGAAGGAATTTTTTTCCCGGAAAATGCAGTGGAATACTTTGTTTCCTACTACGACTACTACCAGCCGGAGGCCTATGTTCCCAGCACCGACACCTATATCGAAAAGGACTCGGACATCAACGAAGAGATCGATAAGCTTCGAAACTCCGCCATGGCAGCACTTTCCGAGCGAAAGGATGTGGTGGTGGTGGCTTCCGTTTCCTGCATTTACGGCTTGGGAGCCCCCACGGAATATTTAAACATGGCCATTTCCCTCCGTCCCGGACAGATGCGTGATAGAGATGAATTGATTAAAAACCTGGTGGAAATCCAGTACAACCGAAACGATATGGATTTTCGCCGTGGAACCTTCCGGGTAAAGGGGGATATTGTAGACATTTTCCCCGCGTCCGAAGGAGAAAAGGCCTACCGTATCCAGTTTTTCGGAGACGAAATCGAGGAAATCCAGCTGATTGATGCCCTCACCGGAAAGGGCAAAGGCAAAGCTTGAGCACTGCATGGTATTCCCTGCCACCCCCTATGTTATTCCTATGGAGAAAATGAAGATTGCCTGCAAAAACATTTTGGAAGAACTGGATGAGCGGGTGGCCTATTTTAAGAGCGAAGAAAAGCTTTTGGAAGCCCAGCGTATTTCCGAACGAACCAACTTTGATGTGGAAATGATTCGGGAAACCGGAGTATGTTCCGGTATTGAAAACTACACCAGACACTTGAATTTTGCCCAGCCCGGAGAGCCCCCCTACACGCTAATGGACTACTTTCCGGAGGATTACCTGATTATTGTGGACGAGAGCCATATCAGCCTGCCCCAGATTCGCGGGATGTATAACGGAAACCTGTCCCGAAAAACCACTTTGGTGGACTTTGGATTCCGTCTTCCCTCCGCCCTGGATAACCGTCCTTTAAATTTCAGCGAATTTGAAGGAAAAAAATCAACCAAATGCTCTTCGTTTCCGCAACTCCCGGAGAGTACGAGGCAGAGCATGAAATCCTAAGGGCGGAGCAGATTATCCGTCCTACAGGACTTTTGGATCCGGAAATCGTGGTGCGTCCCACCAAGGGGCAGATTGACGACTTGCTTTCCGAAATTCATAAGGAGACCGACAAAGGCAATAAGATTCTGGTCACTACCCTTACCAAGAAAATGGCAGAGGATCTCACCAAATTTTTGCAGGAAGCAAAGGTAAGAGTAAAGTATCTTCATTCCGATATTGATACGCTGGAAAGAGCCGCCATTATCCGGGATATGCGTTTGGATAAGTTTGATGTTTTGGTGGGTATTAACCTGCTTCGAGAGGGACTGGATATTCCGGAGATTACGCTGGTAGCCATTTTTAGATGCGGATAAGGAAGGCTTCCTTCGTTCCGAAACCGCTTTGATCCAGACCGTTGGTCGAGCCGCCCGAAATTCCGAGGGTCACGTTATCATGTATGCGGATACCATCACCGACTCCATGAGGCGTACCATTGAGGAAACCAAGAGAAGACGAAGAATACAAGAAGAATACAATGCGGCTCATGGCATTACCCCCACCACCATTAAGAAGGCGGTTCGGGACTTAATTGCCATCTCCAAGGTGCTTCGGGATGATGAGAAGGGCTTCCAAAAGGATGTGGAATCCATGTCCAGGGCGGAGATTGAAAAAGATGATTCGTGAGTTTAGTAAGAAAATGCAGGGCTGCCGCCGCGAGTTAAACTTCGAAGATGCCGCCCTGTATCGGGATAAAAATTCAAGAGCTTCAGGGACAGTTTAGAGAAAAACGGATAAATAGGCAAAAGCAATAGAATGAAAAAAATAGAATGAAAAAAACAGAATGAAAAAAACAGAATAAAATAACAGGATGAGTACACAGAATAATGACTAAACAGAATCAAAAGCCGGAACGAAGAATCACAGAAAAAAGGAAGGAGCCATATCTTTGAATTTGGAACAACAGAATGATAGAGAGAGTTTGACAGAAAACAAGGAGATAGTACCAGCTTCAAGTTCCCAAGCTTCGACTTTTTCAAGCTTCGACTTCTCGGAATATTGTCCTTAAGAAGCAATCCGGAGACTATACAGGAAAGGATGGAACTCCATCAAAAGGAAAGCATCAGGATTCCTTCCTGGATATTCTTCGTTGTCTAGCCATCTTCTTTGTCTTTTACGAGCACGCTCCCTTACTAAAGGAGGGCAGTCTACTTGCCAACTTCTCCATTTTTTGGACGGTAAATGCTCCTGCAATCTTCTTCTTTGTTTCCGGAGCGGTGTTTTTGCATAGAACCGACTCTCCTAAAAGCACCGGAAAAAGTTTCTCCATGCCTATATTCGCCTAAGTCTTTGGAAGGCTGTTTTTTTGCTGTGCTTTTTTTCTCACAAATCCTCCTGCCTTTCAAGGTCTTACAAAGGGAAATGTTCTTTTTGTTCCTCTTTTTTTCTTTGGACAGATTCAAGGCATTGACAGCACCCACCTTTGGTTTATGCATGCCTATCTATCCCTCTTGCTTTTTGCTCCCCCTTTTTACAAAGCTTTCATCAGGAAATAAAAAAATATGCTTTTTACCGCTTTGGGCTTTTTCCATCTCTCCCTTTGTTTCCCCTTACTTCTTTTTTTATTTCGGTGGAATCTTTCCATTTTCCGTACACTATCTAACAGGAAAATCTGGAATAGCCTTAAGCAATCTATCTCCCTTTGAAATTATGCTTATCTTTATTTTTTTATTTTGTTTTGGGAGGCATGCTTTTTTTCCCCTTTTTCAAACTAAAAAAATGGAGAAAGAAATGCTCTTTCCCTAAGATATGCCGTTTTTATGGGGGACTTCCCTTCTCAGTATTGGCACTGTGATACAAGCTCTCTTGTATAAGAGACAAACAGGCTTTTACAGCTATCAAGGTCTGTATTTGGATGGGCACAGCTATATGAGCTCTTCCATTATTCTAGTTTTTAGCAGTAATTTTTTTCTTGCCTACGCCCTGCTTCTCCTGGGAAAAAAAGTTCTTCCCAAAGAATTATAAGCCCTTAGGAAAGAGGCGACTTTCACAGATTGGCTCCGGTACCTTTGCCATGTTTACCATGCATCCTTTGATTTTATCCCTTCTGCATCCCTTTTTCGGAAACAAGAGAGGATTAGCCATCAATTTCGGTAAGGCTATTCTATTATTCTGCCTTTGTTTTCTTTTGGAAAAAAATACTGAGAAAGCTGCCGCTTCTCGGAAAATGGCTTTTGTTAAAGAAGCATCTATAATCTAAAAAAAGAGTTGTCAACGCAAGTTTTCGCTTCTTGACAACTCCCTAGTCCTATCGCTATTTAATTTCTATCTCTTTTTTTATTTCTATCTGCTTTTCTATTTCTATCTGCTTTTTCTATCTGTATTTCTATCTGTATTTCTATCTGTATTTCTATCTGTATTTAATTTCTATCTTTAATCGCAAGACTGGTTTTCTCCAAGATCGATTGCAATATTCATAATGTCTTCGATAATACTCGAGTGTACATAATATCTACTAAGAAGAGCTGGCTGATTTCTGCAGAGGTAGAGCCCTTTTGCAAGGAACCGACATTTGCCCCACAAAGTAATAAAATATCCGTGTATTCTGTAAGCTCCGACTTTTTGGAAACGGGTAACGGAAACCACGGTAGCCCCCGGACTGCTTTGCCAGCTTTGCAATCTCCACAATATCCCTGGTAGCGCCGGAATAGGAGAAAATCACCGCCACATCCCCCTTTTCCATGGTCGCCGCACTCATCAGCTGTTGGCTTACCATTTCCGAGCAGTAGACCTTCGGCTCAATGCGGTGGAACTTATTCATAGCCTTCATAGCAGTTAGCATGGAAGCACCAACGCCAAAAAAACAAAAATCCGTTTCGCTTTGGAAAGGGCATTCATGGCTTCCGTAACCTTGTTAAAGTCTAAAAGCGAATGGGTCTCCCTAATGGAGGCAATGGTTTCTTCCAAAACTTTTCCCGCAAGCTCCGCAATGTTATCCTCTAAGGAAACATTGCCCCCATCCCCTTCCTTACTCTCCTTTTCATTTCCCCGCATGGACAGGGAAAGGGTCATCTTAAATTCCTGGTAGCCCTTCACATTCATGGTTTTACAAAAACGGAAAAACCGAGGTATCTCCCACCTTACAGGTTTCCGCCAGATCGGAAATGGACATAAACAAGACCTGATCGGGATTTTTGTAAAATATAGTCCGCCACCTTCTTCTCTGCCTTGGTAAATTGGTTGTAAGCAGAGCGTATTTTTCGTCAAAAAAATCTTCCTGCATAGACTCACCCCTTCTTAAATTGTGCATTACGAATATTATAGCAAATGGGAAATTTTTTTCAATGTTTATAAAAATAAATGAATGGAAGTTTTTTTCTTTTTTTGCACTTTGAATCGGATGGGAAAAAAAGCTTTTTCGATTATAGGGATGGGGAAAAAGCTATTTGATTCCCTTGAAATTTCCGGAAGAATGTTCTATACTTTTTGAGGTTATCAGCATTGATTTGACGCTACTTTCAACTATGCTTTAATAGGATAATGATTTTTGCTCCCGTAGCTTAATGGATAGAGCGCTGGCCTCCGACGCCAGTAGTGGCGGTTCGAGTCCGTTCGGGAGCATTGAAAAAGGAATGGGAAAGCCATTCCTTTTTATTTTCTCCCCAAAATCAGGTAAATCCATAACAAAAGCGCCATCGGCATCAAAAGCAAAAACTTAGTTTTTCCTTGTCTTATGCCTACAAAGATACATTCCCAGTATTCCGCCTAAGGCACCACCCATAAAAGCCAGACCCAATAAGACTTTTTCCGGCACTCTCCATCCCCTTTGTATTGCCTGCCATTTATCATAGGCAAAGCTACAAAAGCAAAAGATGTTCATTCCTAAAAGATAGAGCAATAAGCCCCTCTCCCCCAGTTCCATAATAGACTGAAATACTTCCTCTTCCATCCTTCTTCCCTTTCCCTCTATACTTACGATAATTTCCCTCTATACTTACGATAATAGTCTTTATTTCAATATTAGTCTCTTTTTACAATATTAATCTCTTTTACAATACCGGTCTTTACGCTGTGCTATACTATTCCACCCCTGATACTTTACAAAAAATAGGCTCTATGGCTATCCATAGAACCTGTTTTTATTCTTAAAGTTATAGTTTTGAAAACCAAAGGTACTTTTATTGTCAAGCCCTTTTTATACTTTCTTATCTTCCCGGGAAACGGAAGTTTGGAATTACCTGATCCCAGGAGTCAATACCGATGATAGCTCTAGCAAAGTCTGCGGTTCCTTCCGTTGCGCTGGCATCATCAATATACTTAAAGACACTATGGGCTTTCTTGTGTACCAGCTGGTGATTCACAATGCTGGAAATTCCAAAGGCAAGCCCATGCTTCACCTCATCCTCGGAATCCTCCTGACGGCTCATTAGATACGCCGTAATATATGGATTGTTGTCTACAATAAAGTAGGAATAGGCAACCGCCGCAGCCTGCTCTTCAGACTTATCCACTCCCTTTTCAATACTGCTAAAACCTTCCTCAGTAAGGAAAATCTTTCTCACCTCTCCCTTTTTATTTCTCATGCTATCCAACTGCATAAAGTCGGTAATCACATGAAGGTTCTTAAAGTTGATAATGGGAGAATCAATGGTATCATTTACCTTACCGGTCTGGTCATCATCCCAGAAAGCAGGAGAATAAATGGGATAAGGATAGGGATGTAAAGCAAGACCGAAGTCCATCTTTCCTTCCAGATTGTCAAAATGATGGAAAGCCAGCATCACATCTTTTCCCTTATATTTTCCAACCGGAGCTGCCTCAGGGAACATATTCCAGTAATGATCCAAAGAGAACATGATATTGTCGTTAGCGGAAACAGCCTTCATTGCCGTATAGAATACACGGAAGGAACGCTGGAACTTCTTGGTATAGGTGGAAACATCAAAGTCTCCCTCATAGTTCCAATACTGGTTGTTAATCTCATTTCCCACTACCCAATTACTAATCTTTCCATGGCCATTCTGTCCGTTATAACGCTTCGCCAGGAAGGAGGCCATAGCCTTTACCGCTCTAAATCCCTGCTCGGATTCTACATTAAAGCCATAATAAATAGCTTGGCTCTTAGGAAGTTCCGTTACTCCAATAGGATTTAATTCCGGCACAGTATTGTTCCATGCATTGAGCAAAATAGCGGTAACTGCAACGCCGGAATCGCTAAGGCGCTTACCTCTCCATCCAGCTGGTCAATCAATTCCTTATTGATCTGGAAGGTCTTTCCCTCGTAGGAATAAGAAATTCCCTGGCCGAAGAAACGCTGGGTAGGAATATCCACTCCCGCATGCTTAATGTTTAGGCTTAAAGCATCATCCAGGATATTCGGGTCTACACGAAGTCCCTTCTTCCCGGGATTTAAGTTGGGACTTTGATTATCAGCCACCACCTCAGGGTTTTCAATATATCTTCTGTCCGCAATCATTTCATAACGGCTTCCTACCTTTACCGCAGGTACAAAAGCACTATACAAACGAAGCTCTCCGGGGCCGGCATAGAGAGGGAAGGTAAACTTCTGATTCTCCCCTAAGCTTCCCTTCGCAATAAAGTCTGTACGACTGCCCAAGTCATTCTGATAGGGTTTGATTTCGAAAATGTAGACAGAGCCATCCGTTCCGCTGCTGTCCCCTGTTGCATTCATTTTTAGCTCAATTTCCTGACGATTGTCTGAAATCTCCACTTCTTTTACCTTTGCCGATAAATTATGGGCAAAGGCTCCTGTAGAAAATAATGCAGTAAATGCCATAGTCAGCATAAACAGTGCAGTATTTTTTCTTCTTTCTTGTAAAGCCATTTTCCTCTCCTTGCATACTTGCCAATATCATTCTTATAAAATGATGATTTTCAAGAAACTGTACTTTCCATAGGCCATCCTCTTAAGAAATATAGCCTTTGACCTGTCCAACTATACTCAGTTCTTTTGCAAAAAAAGCCATAGAAAATTTCTTACAAGTTCTTACATTACAGAATAGTATTGATTCATATTACAGCAAGCTAGCTATTCTTCATACGGCATGCTAGCTATTCTTCATACGGCATGCTAGCTATTCTTAATACAGCATGCTAGCTATTCTTAATACAGCATGCTAGCTATTCTTCATACGGCATGCTAGCTATTCTTAATACGGCACAATATTTATTCCTATTGCAACTTTCTCCCCATTCTTCATACACCATAACAACTATTCTTAGGAAAGGGAAAGCTTCATGTCTCCCTCTTTAACCCATCCCATTTTCCTGCAAAAGGCAGAGCAAAGTAAAGATAAAATGGCAGGGTAAAATAAAAGCATAAAAAGCAATAAAGAAAGCCAATCAGAAGCAGTTACCGCCATCTTTGTTCCCTCTTCTATACTTTTCAGCCAACCGGTATATACACCAATAGGGCCTACCAAACCGCAGGTACCCATGCCTGAAGTCACTGCAGGTCCGTTATTTTTCAAAATGAAAGACACAGGTGGCTAAGGGTCCTGTAATCATAGAGGCAAATGTCGCTGGAATCCAAATTTTTAGGATTTTTTTACAATGTTTCCCATTTGCAGCATAGAGGTTCCAAGCCCTTGGGAAAGCAGGCCGGAAGCGCCATTTTCCTTAAAAGAAATCACTGCAAATCCTACCATTTGGGCACAGCAGCCTGCCACTGCCGCACCCCCTGCCAGCCCGGTAAGCCCAAGAGCCGCACAAATGGCCGCCGAGGAAATGGGAAGTGTAAGGGCAATGCCCACAAGAGCAGAAACCAAGATGCCCATAAAGAAGGTTGAAGCTCCGTAGCCCACATGATGATGCTTCCTACCTGAATTGCAGCCTTTCCAATAATGGGGGCAAGGATTGCAGAAAAAGAGCATTCCTGAACCGATGGTCACAAGGGAGTTACCAAAATATCAATTTTTGTTTCTTTTGGAAATCGCCTTTCCAATCTCCGTAGAAAGAATGGCTACAAAGAGTACCGCCAATGGTCCTCCTGCACCTCCCAAAGCATTGGAAGCAAAGCCTACGGTAATTAAGGAAAAAAGCACCAAAGGAGGTGCCTGCAAAGCATAGGCAATAGCGGTTGCCATAGCCGGTCCGCTCATGGCAGATGCCATAGCTCCAACGGTATAGTCCACACCGCCTATGGTGGCAACTACTCTAGTAAGAGCCGAAATCCCCATCCTCTGCCCTAAAGTGTTTAGAATGGTTCCAATCAGCAAAGAGCAAAACAAGCCCTGAGCCATAGCAGATAGGGCATCAATACCATAGCGTTTCAAAAGAAATTTCGATGTTTTTCTTTTGTAAAAATGTCTTCATTTTCGTTCTCCTCACTGGTTAACCCGTAATGCATACAGATTATTAGTTCTTAAAGCTCAACAGAAACTATGAAAAGCATTTGCTTAGCAATACTGCAATCTCTTTGCATTACTGATAAAAAAACAGTATACAATTACCTCCCTGATTATAGCAAAAAGTAGCTAATTTTTTTGTATAAAAAAATATTTAGTTTTTTTCGTAAAAAGTAATTTTTATTCAGTATTCTATCATATTTCCTTATCAAGCACTTTTGTGAAGTACTACATCATTTAAATCTTTTTAAAAAAAGAGACGGTGAAAACCGCCTCTAAACACTTTAACTCTTCTCCTTAACTTAGCACTTCCGAAAGAATCTCTCCAATCTTTCCATAGAGTACCAAGTCACAGTCTTTATCCAATCGCCCCTCCTCTTTATTGATTAAGACCAACTTATTCCTCTCATTATGAGAAAAATAGTGAATCAGGCCTGCGGCGGGATATACTGTTAAGGAGGTACCTCCGATAATCAATAAATCTGCATTTTGAATATGGGCAATGCTCTCTGAAAGAATCCGTTCATCCAAGCCTTCCTGATACAAAACCACATCCGGACGAATCATACTATGACAATGAGGGCATAGGGGAATAGATGTAGAAAAATCAATTTCTTCTTCCGGAATCTGATGATGATGCTTCACACAGTAGTAGCGATGAATACTGCCATGAAGCTCATATACTGGCCTTGACCCCGCCATTTGATGCAATCCATCAATGTTTTGGGTGATGATTGCCTTTAGTTTTCCCAGCTCTTCCAATTTTCGCAAGGCATAGTGAGCAGGATTTGGAAGGATTCCCGAAATCAAGAGTTTTTCCTTATAAAATTGGTAAAATTCTTTAGGTCGCTCCATAAAGAAATCATGAGACAAAATTTCATCCGGAGGAAAAGCATATTTTTGATGATATAAGCCATCCACAGAACGAAAATCCGGAAGACCACTTTCTGTAGATACGCCCGCCCCACCAAAAAATACGATATAATTCGCTTTTTGAATTAATTCCTTTAATTCAGCTAATTTCTCTTTCGTATCCAAGTTTGCTCCTTTGTATTACAGTACATTCCTTTATTGTAGTGATTAATAGTTTAAAGCCCGAATTCCTTCAGAAGCTTTTCCCGATATGCTTCATCGTAAGAAACTCTCTTAAGATCGTCCATCCGTCCTGCGTTTTAGTAACTGACCCACCAAAAGAGCAAGACGATTTTGTCCCTTCTCCAAGCCCTTTTCAAGACCTTGTTGTAAGCCTTGTTCTAAGCCCTGTTGTATTCCCTGGGCTAGACCTTTTTCTATACCCTTCTCGATACCTTCCTCCACTGCTTTTTTTCTATACTTCTCTAATAAAACATTCATTTTCTTTTCACCTTCCTTATCTAATTTACCTTCCTTTAATGAGGCTACTCTATGAGACAAAACTTTAGACTGAATTTCCTTAGGATTGGCTTCTTTAAAGTCTCTTGCCAGTTTTCCTAATGCGTTGTCATCTTGCCTTGCCGTATTGAAATATAGGATATGGGAACCATCTTTAAACAAATTGCCGGATTTCCTGATAACACGTTCAATTTGATATAACTGTTCTCCCTCACCCAATACATCTTTATCTGTAATAAATATAACATAGCTCTCCGGTAATTTGGAAAACTTTTCTCCCTTCTTAAGTGTCTGCGTGTCCATAAGGGCAGCATGATAACGCGCCCTTTTAGGAATTGCCCCGGCAGAAGAATTCTGTACTTCAATGTTATAAAGCAAACCTTTTTCATCAGTACATAGACAATCTAAGACCAAAAGCTCTTCCATGCAGATTTGGCAGCCTCTTTTGCAGTCTTTGTTCCTTTTAACTTTAAGGAAGATTTGTCCAAAAATCGTTTGCAGAATATACTCCGTACAAGCCTGCTCTTCAAGAACCACTTGCATAAAGAGATCATCCATCAAAGTAAGAGATGCGATAATCTTTTTCTTTTCCAAAGCATCCATCTTTTTTCTTGTACTCTTTGATTTACCTTCTGAACGGGCGGATTTTTTAGCCTTAGCATTAGTAGAATTTGTTTTTTTCATAAGTCACCTGTAGGAAATTGAAATAATAGAAATGAATAAAGAGGAAAACTACAATTTGCAGAAAAAAAGAAATGAAAATAGAAAGTAGAATCTGTAATTTAGATATAGACTGTTCAACAATTTATGTATTGCACTGATTCATATTTTACTACAAGTAGAAGACTTCTCCTATACTCCACATTCGGATAATATCCGTATATTGATAATATAAAAGTGTAGTTAATAAAAGAGCACTGCCCATCATCACCCTTGCTCCTATTCAAGAACTAAGGAGCACTAGCTACTCCCTAGCCACAAGGCAATCTTAGCCCCTGGGTACTTAACAAAAGCGAGCGAAGCAAAGCTTGCGTTTAGTACCGCTAGCTTAGGTGAACTTAATGGGAGTGTGTCTTATGGAAAAAAGGGAAGTAGACAACACATAAAGCTTTACCTGTTATCAACAGGCTTTACCAATCTCAAAGTTGTTTTATAAAGATTGAACCGCCCTACAGCCTTGATTTACAAGGGTGTAGAGCAGTTTTCATAACAAGTTTTGTCTTATAAGCCTATAAGCCCGTTTTGTCCTATAATTCAAAGTTGGCTATAACATTATTTTTCAAAAAAAAGAACCCCGACGGGTTCTTTTTTTATAAACACAAATTACTCTGTGTAGTATGTCTTTGTTCCTACTGTAACAGCATTTGGATGATCTGTGCTAGAAACAGTGTAAAGCTTCTTCTCACCATTGTAAAGAACTACACCGTTCTTATCTGTAGCATAGTAGATATCATTGAAATCCTTTAAGTTAGTCTTACCAGACTGAACAGAACCAGCAGTGTTAACCAATACCTGTCCCTACAAGAGATCCGGAAGAAGAAGTGTTGAAGTAGTTAACTCCGGTGCTTCCTACAGCTAACTTCTTAGCATTAGCAGCCTGAACTTCAACTCCACCGTAGTTGGAATCGTCGTTGTTAGCCTTAAGAACCATACCGTTCTTAGCATACTTCTTAATCTTAGATACATAATCGTTTGCAGCCTCACCGCTGTTGTTGAAGTACATCTCGTATGTATCATCATCGAAATCCACCTTCTGGTATCCGGTCTTTCTGGAACCATCCTTCTCACCATCACCGGAGAAGTAGTATACCTTATCGGTGATATTTAATCTTGCATAAGTTGCACCGTCAAGATCCTGATAATCATTGTCGCCTACACCGGATGCAGCATCGAAGCCGTTACGTCCGTTAGGAGAACTTACTAAGCCGGAAACCATACGGCCAATCTCATCAAAGGCATATACCTTACCCTTAATCTTCTTAACCTTATTAGTTACAACCTTGCCGCTGTTATCTGCATACCACCAAGAAGCGGAATCGTTCTCGAAATCCTTCTGATTATAGGACTCAGCCGGAACAGCCCAAATCCACTGGTTCTTTCTAGCACCGCCATCGCCGTTTACATAAACAACGTTATCGGATACAGTTGGCTTAGCGCTGAAAGAGCTTCCGGAAAGCTTTTTCGCTGTGGACCAATCCTCAATCATACGACCCTTATCATCGAAGTAATAGGTCTGTCCGTTGATGGTCTTCTTCTTGTCACGAGAAACCTTACCGTTGTCATCGAAGTAGAACCAAGCAGTGCTGTCCTCACCGTTGTCGTTTACAGTTAACTGTACCCAACCGTGCTGAGCAGAACCGTCATCAAATCCGCCATAGTAGTACTTAGCAGTTGTCCAAGCTTCTTCTCCAACTACAAGAGTAGACTCCTCACCTAACCAACCGTAAAGCATCTTACCTTCCTGGTCGAAAAGATACTTCTTGCCGTTGATAGTATGGATATCAGAAATAGTAAGCTTATCGTTCTTATCTCTGTAAGCCTTACCGTCAGCACCGAAGTACATCCATCTCTTATCGTTTCCGTCCTCTGTAGACTCATCGAAGGAAACCCACTGATTGCTAACCATAGCACCGTCAGCGTTTACGAAATAGTAATCTTCGTTGTTCATTACAACTTCGTTCTTAGCCATGTTTCCACTCGGATCCAAGATAGAACCAGAAGTCTCCGGACTTTCTCCAAGCATCAGCAATAGCATTTCCCTCGTTGTCAAGGTACTGCCACTCACCTGTAGAATTGTTCCAACCTGCAGCAAAGCTTACTGCAGAAGCTCCAATAGCAAGTAAAGCTGTTGCAGATAAAGCTGCAACCAATTTTGTTTGCTTTCTCATAATTAATGCACTCTCCTTTTTTTCATTCATGGAAATAATAATCCAAGTTGCGTGACGATTATACCCCTTAATTCTCTTCCATTCAAGAGTTTTTTTATAAAGAAAATCTGTTTTTTTCTTCATTTTTTTGGGTATCCCTCGTTACTTGTCCCACTATACCCCATGTTTTTTTCCATATGTCTATTACAAAGGAAAAACAAATGCTTACGAAGTTCTTAAGCTAATTCTTAATACATTCCTAATCAATTCTTTTGTTTTGAGGTTTTTCAAGCCATTTAAAACTAGCTTTTACCGGATAAATTTATCTCTAATATCAAAACCCTCATTACCATTCCTTACTCTCCCAGCTTAACCAATCTTTTTTTCTTCAAAGGACTTCTTCATGGCAAAAGCAGATTTCTGTTGCCTTGGTTCCGTCATATACGGAAAGCTTCGGCTTTTTCTTTTCGATAATACACTGAATAAATTCCTGCATTTCTAAAAAGGTATGCCTCATCAAATCTTTCCGGGAAGCTTTCTACGCACTCTTGACGGGCTCCGTAACGGTCATAGAGGATGGCCAGATTCTTCTCCGGAACAGGGCTGATTCTGATGCTTCCCTCTGTTCCCACGATTTCCGTCTCAATATGATACCCATGGGCTGCGGTTCTTCCCACATGAAGCTCCGCAATTCCTCCATTTTCCAGCTGGAACAATGCCGCACCGGTTTCTGTATCGTTGCAGGATAAAAAAATTCCGGATGCTTGAAATTTGCTCCCAAGGCATAAACTTCCTTTACTTCACTGCCCAAAAACCAACGAATCAAATCCACATCATGGCTTGCCATGTCAATAAATAACCCTCCGCTGGTGGGAGCAAACTTGATGGCTCCTTCCACCGCCGCCTCAGGATCGATGCCTGTTGCCTTTACCATATAGGGCTTTCCGATAGCGCCTTCTTCAATCTTTTTCTTGGCATAGCTGTAGGATGGATCAAAGCGGCGCATAAAGCCTAAGAAAAATACCTGGTCCGGATGGGCTTCCACAGCCTTTTTCCGCCTTCATACATTCTTCCACATCTACGCCAAGAGGTTTCTCCGTAAAGACATGGAGGCCTTTAGCCAGTGCCTTCTCAATCTGATCACAGTGGCAGGGACTGGAGCTTACGATGGCTACCGCATCCAGCTCTGCCTTCTCCAGCATTTCTTCATAGGAAGTAAAAGTTTCTGGCACCTTCAGCTCTTCCTTTGCGTACTGTAATTCCGCTTCCATAATGGAACAGGCAGCTACCAGCTTTGCTCCGGGAATTTTAAAGGCAATGTTTCTTGCATGTACTTTTCCTAAGCGTCCCAGTCCTACGATGCCCACTTTAATCTCGCTCATATTTTTCTCCTATTGTTGTATGTTTTCTATTTTGTATTGTTTCCGTAAAAAAATCACGGATTTGTTCACTAACAGTGGAGTTATTCTTGCCCACATTTTTTAGGAACAAATCCGCTTTAGATTCATTGATTCGATTTTTAGTATTATTTTTTGTTTTGTTCTTTAGATTTTTCCGGCTTCTCTTTTATCCCCAATGGGGAATGGGAATAGGCCTTCGAAAACTATTTCTTTTTCTTCTGCATTCTCTCTCTTGTTACATCCAGGAGTACGGCGCCGATGATTACCAAGCCAAGCACCAGGTTCTGCCAAGCGGATGGTACGGAAAGCAGGGTGAATCCGTTTCTGAGTACCGCAATGATTAATGCGCCCAGCATGGTTCCCACCATGGTTCCCTTTCCTCCCATGAAGGATGCACCACCGATGATGCAGGCTGCGATAGCATCGGTATCATAAGGCTGGATAGCATTTGCACCATTACTGATTCCGGAACGGCCGATGGAAACGATTCCTGCAAATCCTGCCATAAAGCCGGAAAGCACATAACAGAAGGTTAATACATTGTCCGCATTGATTCCGGAAAGACGGGTAGCCTCCATATTTCCTCCTGCACAGTAGATGGAACGACCTAAGGCAGTTTTTGTAAGGAGAATATGCATTAAGATATAAATTACAATAACCACTACGAAGCTGATAGGGAATCCCCCTAAGATTGTGGCACTTCCCAATACCATGATGCCTTCCGCTCCAGTGTTGGAGAAGCTAATCATCTGAGAAGAGGTGATAATTAAAGCTGCTCCCCAAAGCACGTTCTTCATACCCAAAGTGGATACGAAGGGGTGGGGAAGGTGAAGTCTGGTAAGAAGAAGACCGTTAATCAGTCCAACCACGCCACCGACTACAAGTACCGCGATAAATAGGAATAACGGGTTGGTCACTCCCATTCTTACCAAAGCTCCTGCCACACAGGCTCCAAAGGTTGCCGTTGCTCCTACGGAAAGGTCGATTCCTGCGGTAATCAGGGTGAGTAGCATTCCGGTGGAAAGCAGGGCATTGAAGGAGGTCTGCTTTAAGATGGACATCAAATTCGCCTTATCCAAGAAGTTGGGAGAAGCCAATGCCAATGCGATACACAGAATAATCAGTGCCGCAAATGTTCCAATATAATTACTTAAATTTCCTAATTTTGATTTTTGCATCTTATACCTCCCAAGCTGCCTTCATCACAGATTCCTGATTGAAAGCATCTGTACTTCTTGACATTTCTCCGGTGATTCTTCCTTCACGCATTACCAGCACCCTGTCACTCATTCCCAGGATTTCCGGCATCTCGGAAGACACCATGATGACACATTTTTCCCTCTTTCACCAAGCGGTTAATCACTTGGTATACCTCTACCTTGGCTCCTACATCGATTCCTCTGGTAGGTTCATCCAAGATATAGATGTCCGCATTGGTATTTAACCACTTTCCGATAACCACCTTCTGCTGATTTCCGCCGGAAAGCTGTCCTACTCTTTCTTCCTGGCTGGGGCACTTAATGCTTAACTCATTAATTCTGCCCTCCCCCATCGTATCCATATCCTTCTGACTCAAGAACAATCCCTTCTGATAGCCCTTTAAATTCGCTAAAAATCAGATTGTTTTGGATAGACTCATTGAGAATCAGTCCCTGTCCCTTACGGTCCTCGGTCAAGAAAGCAATCTTTGCCCGGATGGCATCCTTAGGATTCTTAATGTCTACCTTCTCCCCCGGATATAGATTTCTCCTCCGTCAATGGGATCTGCTCCAAAGATGGCTCTCATGGTTTCCGTTCTTCCCGCACCTACCAGTCCGGAAAATCCCAGCACCTCGCCACCGTAGGCTTTAAAGGATACATTGTGAAGCACGCCCTTACGGTGAAGGTTCTTCACCTCTAAGAGTGGCTGTTCCGAACGCTGTCCTACTTCCTTAGGGAATTGGTTATCCAAAGAACGCCCTACCATGGCCTTAATCAGGCTATCATTGTCCCAATCCGCCACATCCTTGGTATCAATGTATTCTCCGTCACGAATAACGGTAATACGGTCACAAAGCTGGAACAACTCCTCCAGCTTATGGGACACGAAAATGATTCCGATTCCCTGTTCTCGTAAGTCCCTACAGATTTTCAAAAGCTCTTCTACCTCTTTTTCCGATAAGGAGGAGGTAGGCTCATCCATGATGATGCACTTGGCATTGGCCAGAAGCGCCTTGGAGATTTCAATCATCTGCTGAACCCCCATGCCGTAGTGTCCTGCCGGCTTCCGTACATCCACATCCAATCCCAACTTCTTCATCATATCCTGGGCAATCTGGTGCATTTTCCCATAGTCCAGTAAAGGCCCTTTACGAATCCACTTGTTGATAAACATGTTGTCGGTTACCGAAAGCAGCTTTTCAATATTCAGTTCCTGATATACGCAGGATATTCCTGCAGAAATGGCCTGCTGAGGAGTTTTAAATTGTCTCTCCTGTCCTTCTACGATGATCTGTCCTTCATCCGGATGGTATACTCCAGTTAATACTTTAATCAGCGTAGACTTTCCTGCTCCGTTTTCTCCGATCAATCCTAAAATCTCGCCTTTTCGTACATCTAACTGCATCTTGCTTAAAGCAACCACACCGGGGAAGGTCTTTCGCACATCTTTCAGTTGTACAATACTTTCCTTCATGCTTTCCCCTTTATTTTACTCTCGTGTATAGTGCCTGTTATGATTTTTCACAAAAATTTGCTTTTTGAAAAAAATTTCTTTCTTATTTTTCTTTTCAAGAAAAGGGATGTTTTCTTATGAGGAGAAACATCCCTTTGCCATGTCTAGCTTCTTTTGCATTTTTGCCTGAAAAGTTTCTATACTTTTCGGCATATTCGGTTTTCAAGTCTCTGATTACTTTCCCTAAGTAAGAGTTCAGATCATCAAGTCTCTTCTGGGCATTTTCCTTTGTAATGATGGAAACACCGGAGTTGATGAACTCTGGAAGCTCTGTTCCGTTTAATTTTGCTACAGTTGCAGCTACAGACTTGTATCCCATGTCATAAGCTTCCTGTGCAACGGACATAGACTCTGTTCCGTCAAGGATAGCGTCACATGCAGACTTAATTCCGTCGAATCCCATGAAAATGGTGTTCTTGTATGCTTCATTTCCCTTTGCCGCTCTTGCTGCTGCGATAGCCATATCGTCATTGTTACAAGCGATAATAGCGATTCCTTCAGGGTGGTTTTGCATAATAGCTTCCATAGAAGTTACAGCCTTGTCAGCCACTGCGTCAGCATACTGGATTTCCTTCTCTAAGAACTCTCCGCCTGCTTCATTGATACCTTCCTGATATCCCTTCAGTCTTGCAGTTGCTGTTCCGTCTCCCTGTACTCCGGAAATGGAGATAGCCTTAATCTCTGTCCAACCTCTCTTCTTAGCTTCCTCAACAGCAGCCTTTCCACCTTCTTTTGCTGCAGTGTCGTTGGAAGTTCCTACGAAGGATAAAACTTCCTTAGCATCGATATTGGTATCTACTGCTACGATTGGCTTGGTCTGTCCTGCGATAAGGGTCTTAACCAGGTCAGCCTGTAATGGAGCGATAACATATCCGTCATAGCTTCCGGAGTTTAAGTCTGTCTCGATCATGTTCTGCTGCTCATCATAAGCAGTCTCGGAGCTTGCTCCCTTAACCTCAACCTTAACATTTGGGTGATCCTTCTCAAATGCCTTTGCTCCGGCTACCACATAGCTCCAGTACTCGGAGGAAGTAGTCTTTAAGATTACATCAATCTTATAATCCCCTTCGAAGCTTGCGCCAGCCAATGGATCCTTAGAAGAATCGGACTTAGCCTCAGCCTTCTCCTCTTTCTTCTCTTCCTTAGCTTCCTCAGACTTTGCCTCTTCAGACTTCGCTTCCTCGGACTTTTGCCTCGGTAGCTGCGTTTTTCTGTCTTAGTCTCGGTCTTGTCGCATCCTGTAAGAGCGAAGGAAAGAGCAGATGCTGCCATAAGAACTACAAGTGCTTTTTTAAACATTTTGATTACCTCTCTTATAAAATGGTTTTTATTCCCCTTGGGAATGAGTAATGAGTTAATTAGATAAATAATATTATCTTCCTATAAGAAGGGCTTCCTTCTTAGATTTCGCTAAGCTGTACAGGACGCTTCTCTAAAAGAGATTTTCTCGCTGCCATAGCTACACGAACGGACTCTAAACCGTCCTTACCGCCTACAGGTACTTCCTTGCCTTCCAATACTGCATCTACGAAGTCCTTCATTTCCGCAATAAAGGCATCGTTGTATCTCTCTAAGAAGAACCAGGTTGGCTTTGCTCCCTCAACACCGGATGCAGTGCTGATATAAGCTTCATTTTCCAAGTTGTTGTTGTCCTGTACGCAACCCTTTTTCGCAATGTACTTCCACTCTTTGGTCATAACCGTAGGGAGCCTGACGACAGTTGTCGATTACGCCGATGGCACCGTTGGCAAACTTCAAGGTTACGATAGCGGTGTCCACATCGTCATACTTTGCAAAATCAGGATTTACCAGACAAGCACCCACTGTGTTTACCTCGGTAATGTCGGATCCTGCAAGATAACGAACCATGTCAAAGTCGTGAATCATCATATCCATAAAGATTCCGCCGGATACTGCCACATAGGACATTGGTGGCGCTTCAGGGTCTCTGGAGCAAACCTTTACCACATAGGGCTTTCCTAACTGTCCGGAAGCTACCACATCTCTTACCTTCTTGTGAGAACGGTCGAAGCGGCGAACGAATCCAAGCTGTAATTTCACCCCTGCCTTCTCCACTTCAGCCAAAGCTTCCTTAATCTTATCCAAGTCGGTGTGGATTGGCTTCTCACAGAAAATCTGCTTTCCGGCTCTTGCGGACTGGATAATGAAATCGGCGTGGGTGTCTGTGGAAGAACAAATCAAAACTGCCTCTACCTCTTTGTTCTCAAAAACATCCTTAGGATCCTTGCTGCAGTTTGTGATACCGATGCCTTTAGCCCAGGCTTCCATCTCTTCATTTAAGAAGGGGTCTACTGCCACAATGATTTCTGCGTTAGGAAGGCTGTTTTGGATGTTCATGGCATGAAGTTTTCCAATTCTGCCCATTCCCAAAAGTCCCATTTTTACTGTTTTTCCCATAATTCCTCCTTTTGTATTTTTACTCCGCAATCCTTCTTCGGAGCTTTTTACTTCTTCTAAGTTTACTTCTTTGTATTTTTCTCTATAGATTTACTTCGGCAAGCTGTTCTGCCGAATGTTCAATAGCTTTTTCCGCAAGTTTCTGATGAAGTGATGAACTATATTATTCCTAGCTTATAGTCCTGTCTTCTCACGAATGTACTTTCTAGCCTTGATTGCATACTCCAGAGGATTTGCCTTTGCAGGATCCTGCTCAGCCTCTACCAGTACCCAACCTTCATAGCCGGATTCTTCAATAATCTTGAACAATGGGGCAAAATCCACATCGCCGTCACCGGGAACGGTAAAGCATCCTTCTCTTACGCTCTTTAAGAAGCTCCAATGGTTCTTTCTGGACTCCTCTACCACAGCCTTTCTCAAATCCTTTAAGTGAATGTGGCGAACTCTGGAGATATACTTCTTTAAAACCTTCTCAGGGTCAATGCCCGCAAAAGAACAGTGTCCGCTATCGAAAAGCAGGAATACATACTCCGGATCCACTTCCGCCATAAAACGGTCAATTTCTTCCTCGGTCTGTACTACGGTTCCCATGTGGTGGTGGAAAGTAAGAATCATGCCCTCTTCCTTGGCAATCTTACCCAGCTTGTTTAAGCCCTCGGTAAGCTTCTTCCACTCCTCATCATTCATCACATACTTGCCTTCCAGAATAGGCTGATCCAACTTTCCCTGGGTGCTGTAGCTTTGCTCGGAAACACCGATTCTCTTGGCACCGACAGCCTTTTAAAAAGGCCAACTCCTTACGGAAAGCCTCTTCTGTCTCCTCGTAGGGCTTGGAAATCAGGAAGGAGGAGAACCAACGGTTACAGATGGTTAAGCCTCTTAAATCCAAAGCCTTCTTCAACTCTACAGGATCAGTGGGATAGTGGCTTCCTACCTCTGTTCCGGAAAATCCTGCCAAAGCCATTTCGGAAACGGTCTGCTGGAAGGTATTTTCCTTTCCCAAATCCGGCATATCATCATTGGTCCAGCCGATGGGGGCAATGCCCAGAGAAATTTTTTCCTTGTTTAACATAGTTTGCTCCTTTTTTTCTAAACTCTAGCAGCACAATCCTCTCTCTTGTTGCCAATCCTTAATAAGCTTTAGGATTTTTCCCGGCAAGTTTTGTAGGCTTACGCCGCATCTTCTTTCCAACAAGGGGATAGTCTTATGCTTCCTTCCTCTTGCTTAAAACTTTGCATCATGTAGCCAGGTATAACGTTCATCTTCGCAACGGTCTGTCTGGTTCCAGGGCTTTCCGGGCAAATGCCGAATCATCCAACAGGTATACATCAGAAATCCCGGTGCTACCGCCTGGGGATGTAAGCATCCTCCGGGGATTGCGGAAAAGCTTCCATCGACGGATTTGAAGACCTGATCTCCTACGAAGCTGGCGCCGAAGCCCTCCGGTCTGTCAAACTTGAAGTAATAGCACTCCGGCTGATCGTGTCTATGGGGCAGGTAGCCGGACCAGTTTCCTCTGTCATTTAAGACCTCTCCCAAAACCATATTGGAGAGAGGAGCTATTTCGTGGTCGAAAATGGTGTTTACCTGACGGTTCGCTACATTTCCAAACTTTCCCTTTGCGCCGGAGTAAATCCAGGGCGCATCCTTCGGCTCATAAAACTCTGTAGGGAAGTCCTTTTCATTTTCCGTACACTGCACAAGAATCTCACTATCTTCCAGAGCCTTTAGCAAAACTTCCTTGCCCTTGGAAAGATGCACCGCATAGGGACCTTCTGTAAAAAAACATCCTTTCTGCTTCCTTCTTTTTTCCGTGCCTTCATAGACAAACTTGATTTTTTTCCGGAAAGCAGTAAAACGGCAAACTCTTCCTTTTCCTTGGAAAAAGTGTCTTTCCTCTCCCTTTTTTTCATCCGATATACCCGGATGTCCATCAGCATATCCCGGTATTCATTTTCATAGGTGCAAAGAATCTGCTCCCCTTCTGCGCTGAACTCCGGATATCCAAATACTTTTTTCTCCATATTTCCTGACTTTCTCTAGTACTTTCTAGCCTCTTCTCTGTGACGAATCACATCTTCGTAAGCTTCCTTAACAGATGCTTTCTCGAAACCGCAGCCATTCCCACATCCCACCAAGCTTCATAGCCGTTGGTCATGGTCTTTGGAATGACCTTTAAGTCAAAGAGGCAAGTTCTATCCTGCTTCTTCGCATCCTCCAAGGCCTCTTCCAACTCCTGAACGGTCTTACAGGTATAGGTCTTTAAGCCGTAGCCCTCTCCCACCTTGGCATAATCCACAAGAATCAGCTCCCCCTCAGGCTTCTGTCCTGTGGTATAGCGGAACTCTGTGGCGATACTGCCCACGCCGTGAGTCATCTCTAAGTTGTTGATACAACCGAAGCCGCAGTTGTCGAAGACAAGGATGTTCACCTTCTTCTTTTCCTGCACAATGGTCATAATTTCGGAGTGAAGCATCTGGAAGGAGCCGTCTCCCACCACTGCATAAACTTCCTTCTCCGGCTCTGCCATCTTAACCCCAAGGGTTGCTGCCACTTCGTAGCCCATGCAGGAGTAGCCGTACTCTGCGTGATAAGCGTAGCGGGAATCCGTTGTCCAGAGCCTCTGCATACAGCTGGGAAGAGATCCTCCGGCAGTGATTACAATACCGTCTGCAGGCATCTTTCTCCGAAGAGCGGCGATTGCTGCGGTCTGGGTAAGATAGCCCTGTGTCTTTTCCACAAACTCCGGAATGGTTCTTGGGTCTCTTTCCTCGATCAAAGGCTTGAAGCCCTCTTCCTTATAGGCATATTCTGCCAAACGCTTATATTCCTTATCCCATTCCGCCTTACAGCTTTCGATTTCTCCCTTGTATGCGGAACGATAATTCTTTTCTCTTAATACCTTTGCCAGTTCTTCCAAAGTAGTCTTGGCATCTCCCACCGCCTTGATGGCATCCATCTTATAGGCATGGTAGCGGTTGTTGTTAATGGTAAGAACCTGCACGCCCTCTTCTCTGAAGAGCCACTTGGAGCCGGTGGTAAAGTCGGATAAGCGAGAACCGATAGCCAGCACAGTGTCCGCTTCTTTGGCAATACGGTTTGCCGCCAAGGTTCCGGTAACACCGATTCCTCCTAAGCAATACGGATCACTGGAGTGACAAGCACTCTTTCCGGCCTGCGTCTCTCCGAAAGGAATGTTGAACTCCTTACAGAAGGCTTCCACAGCCTCTCCGGCCTCACTGTACTTTACGCCTCCTCCTACAACGATAAGAGGTTTCTTGCTCTTAGAAAGGGCATCTGCCAAATCCTGCACTTCTTCCTTTGCCGCAGATACTCTGCTGATTCTGTGTACTCTCTTTTGGAAGAAATATTCCGGATAGTCGTAGGCTTCTCCTTCCACATCCTGGCAAAGACCAATAGCCACCGCTCCGCACTCGGAAGGATCTGTAAGGACTCTCATGGCCTGAATCAGGGCGGACATAATCATTTCCGGTCTGGTAATTCTGTCCCAGTATTTGCAAAGTGGCTTAAAAGCATCATTGGTGGTTACCGCAAGACTGCCTAAGTTCTCCAGCTGCTGTAAAACCGGATCCGGCTGTCTGGAAGCGAAGGTATCCGCCGGGAAAAGTAACAATGGAATATTGTTCACTGTTGCTGTAGCTGCTGCTACCAGCATATTTGCAGAACCGGGACCTACTGAAGAAGTACAAGGAATAATTTTTCTCCGATTATGCTGCTTAGCAAAGGCGATAGCCGCATGGCACATTCCCTGCTCATTTCTTCCCTGCATTACATGGAGACTTCCGGGATTCTCGTCCAAAGCCTGACCGATTCCTAAGGCAATTCCATGACCAAAGATGGTGAAAAAGCCCTCTACAAACTTGCTCTCTTTTCCGTCAAAACACACATACTGCTGATCCAAAAACTTTACAATGGCTTGAGCCACAGTTAAACGAATTGTCTTCTCCATTTTCCACTCCTATACTCTGGCAATCATCTCTCCATACTGTTCTTTTTCTTCCTTAATGAAGGCCTGAAGCTCTTCTGTTGTAGGAAGGTCTACGGAACAGTTGTTGGAGCGAACCATCATTGCCGCCTCTGCAGAACCGTTTTCCAAACAAACAATCATCTCTTCTCCTTTAAATAAAGAAGATAAAAATGCTGCATTGTAGCCGTCTCCGCCGCCAAAGCCCTTTCTGGCCTCTACCGGGAATGGCTTAATGCTGTAGGCCTTTCCGTCCTTGGTATAGGCTGTGGAGCCCTTCATACCATGCTTGATAACCAAAATCGTGGCGTTTTGAGAGAACCAGTATTTAGCACTTTCCTCATCACTCATGCTCTTTTGGATAAACTGCTCTGTTAAGTCAAATTCCTCTCTGGAGCCGATAATCAAGTCCGCTTCCTTCGCCACCTGTGCATAATAGATGCCGATTTCATCCTGATTCTTCCAGTTGTAGGCCCGGTAGTCGATATCGAAAATGAGCTTTACGCCATTTTTCTTTGCCAGCATCACAGCCTTTTAAGGCCGCTTCTCTGGAGGGGCTTTCCGACAAGGCTGTTCCGGAAATCAAAAATTGCCTTTGCCTTCTTGATATATTCCTCATCAATATGCTCTACGGAAAGAGATAAGTCCGCCGCCTGATTTCTATACATCAGGATGGAGCTTTCCGACTTGGAACGCATCTCCGTGAAGGTAAGCCCCAGCTTCTCTCCATGCTGTGCCCGTACAATGTGACTGGTATCCACACCCTTTTCGGAAAGGAAGTTAATCACAAAGTCTCCAAACTGGTCATCGGATACACAGGAGAAAAATCCTGCCTTTAAGCCATGCTTCTGTACGCCCAATGCGGAGTTTGCAGGGCTGCTCTCACTGAACATTTCAAAGAAATGTACCTGCTCCAATGGTTTAAACTCTTCCTTTACTTCCTTGGAGTATGCTGGATTGAAATCAATGGCTACTCTTCCTAAAAAGATAATATCCAGTTCCTTACTCTGATCTAATGAAAACAGTTCCATTTTTTCTCCTCCGAAAATCCTATTCTTTTCCTGCAAACACCAGAATATGATGTTTTGCCGTCTTTTCTACTTCTTCAACCGCTCTTTTACTCATTTTATAGAAGTCTCCCTTGGGATTCTCCTCACAATACTCTTTACAAGCCCTTACCACTGCCGCAGCCAGTGCTGTTGCAATGTTGATTTTCTGAATGCCCAGATGGCTGGCCCTTTGGAAGTCTTCATCGGAAATCCCTGATCCGCCGTGTAGCACCAAAAATTGCTCCGGTAAGGCCTGATGAATTTCTTCCAAAATATCGAATCGAAGCTTCGGTTCTCCATCATAATTACCGTGCTTGTTTCCAATGGCAATGGCCAAAGCCGTAACTCCTGTCTCTTGACAAAAGCGAAGGGCATCCTCCTTCTTGGTATAGGCAACACCGTGATCCACACCGCCGCCTTCTCCCTTCCCTACCAGTCCCAGCTCCGCTTCCACATCCGCATCATAGCTTTTCGCCATTTCAATTACTTTCTTTGTGTTAGCGATATTTTTTTCAATTGGAAGGAGAGAGCCGTCATACATAACGGAAGTAAATCCCATCTGAAGAGCCTTCTCAATGGTTTCAAAGGTCAAACCGTGATCCAAATGTACCGCAACATCTATAGAAGAATTCTTCGCCGCCGAAAGCATCATGGGTCCCATCAGTTCCAGGGGAGCCGTTCCGAATCTCGCCTCCGCCAGCTGCAAAATCACCGGAATCTTCAGTTCCTCAACAGCGGCCATAACCCCCATCAGACTTTCCATGCTATAAACGCTCAGAGAGGCACAGGCTCTGTTCTCTTTTCTTGCATTTTCCAGCAACTTACTCATCTTTACCAGTGGCATTTTACTTTCCCCCTTAACTACCTAAGACTTCCTCACTAATTATGAAAAATATTATCAATTCATTGCTTTTATGTCAATACAATTTGCAAATTATGGTTAATTTCTACCTATTTATGGGTAAGTTTTTGTAAAATCTAGCAGATAGGCTTTTGGAGATTTCATAAAATTTACAAGTCAATATAAAAAGGAACTTGCTCATTCTGTTTTTTTAAGTAAAAAAACAGGATGAAAAAGTCCCTTTAAATAAATCTTTCCCTAAATATCAACGTTTAACTTGGCGTCTATTCTCTATAGATTATCCTTTACCGTCTATAAACTGTAGTCTATAGCCTATAACACGTAGCAATTTATCTGTGAATTGCCGTCCACTATTAATACTATTAATAAAGAAGCTTTACATGATTCTTGCCTAACACTTCTATATAGTCCTCCGGAGGACAGGTATCCGTTACCAAACAATCAAAGTCCTGGAAATCCCCAAAGGTATAAAGGGCAGTTTTTCCGAACTTGGAATGATCCACCATCAGATTCTTAACTCCGGAGCGTTCCAAAACTTCTTTTTTTATACTGTATTCGTAAGCGGAGGCGTTGGTCATTCCCTTCTGTAAAGATACACCGGTGGCCGCCATAAAAGCCTGATCAATATTATAAATCCGAAGCTGTTCCACCGTCTCCAATCCTACAAAAGACATGGTTTCCCGTCTAAGGCTCCCGGAAGCATCAGAAGCTGCAGTTTCGGATAGTCCTTTGCCATATAGGCTACTCTCAAGCTATTGGTAATAATCATGCAGGAAACATGACCGATATACTTTACCAAATTCACGCAGGAGCTTCCGGTATCGATGAAGATGGTATCTCCTTCCTTTACCAGCTCTCCTGCCAGTTTGCAAATCTTTTTCCTTCTCTTCCTTATGGCTGATATTTCTTTCGGAAAATGCAGATAACTCCACTTCTTTTTCCCGCATTCTCCTTGGCTTTTTACTCCCCCATAAACTTTTTTTGATATTTCCTCTTAATAATAACTCTTCAATATCTCTTCTGACTGTATTTTTGGAAATTTGGTATTTTTCGCAAAGTTCATCCAAGCTGCTGTCCTTTTGCGCCAAAATATATTCTTCCATATCATCCAAACGTTTATCTCTCATAGCTTTCCTCCATCTTTCCCTTGCTCCCCTTCATTCCTTTATTATACACATTCCCTTTACTTTTTCATGCATTTTTTTGGTAAATTTCAAGTTACTCCTTGACATATACCCTAGATATGCTAACATTATACTCAACATTTACCCATTTTTCAAGAATGTTTACAAAGGAGGAGTAACATGGGAGTTAAAAGAATGAACTATTGCATCAACGGTGAGTGGGTTCCCTCTAAGACGGATAAATATATGCCTATTACGGATTCCAGCACCGGCGAGGTGATTGCCGAGGTACCAAGCTGTACCAAGGAAGAGGTGTTGGCCGCTATTGCCTCTGCCCAGGAAGCTTTTCCTGCATGGAGCGCAATGTCTATCTCCAAGAGAACCCAGTATATGTTTACTTGGAGAGATGTTTTGATTAAGCATAAGGAAGAGCTATCTCAGCTTTGTGCCAAGGAGCTTGGAAAGACCATCGGTGAAGCAAGAGGAGATGTACAGAAGGCTATTGAGCCTACAGAGTTGGCTTGTGCTATTCCTGACCTTCTGCAGGGCGAAACCTCTATGAATGTAACCACAGGTTATGACACCGCTACTTATAAAGCACCTCTTGGTGTAGTTGCCGGCATTGTTCCCATGAACTTCCCTGCTATGATCCCTTGGGGTTGGATGGTTCCTGTAGCTATTGCTACCGGAAATACCGTTGTATTAAAGGCTAACAGCCAGACTCCTCTTACTTCCATGAGAATGTTGGAGCTTTTCTACGAAGAAGCACATTTCCCAAAGGGTGTTGTAAACCTGGTAACCTGCGGAAGAGAAGAAGCGGATATCCTTTTAAAGGACGAGCGTATTAAGGCCGTTACCTTCGTAGGAACTACCAAGGTTGGTAAGGAAGTTTATTCCGTTGCTGCAGCTCACGGAAAGCGTGTTCAGTCTCAGACAGAGGCAAAGAACCATGCTCTTCTCTTAGAGGATGCTGATTTAGAGAGTGCAACCAATGCCATTGTCAACTCTACCTACGGATGTGCAGGAATGCGTTGTATGGCTCTTCCTGTAATCGTTGTTCAGGAAAGCATTGCCGATAAGTTTGTAGCACTCTTAAAGCAGAAGGCGCAGGCTATGAAGATTGGTGCCGCTTATGATGAGGATACCAAGTTAGGACCTGTTGTTTCCGCAAAGCATAAGGAAAGCGTATTGAACTGGATTCAGAAAGGTATTGATGAAGGTGCTGAGCTTGTATTGGATGGTAGAGATGTGAAGGTTCCCGGCTTAGAGAACGGATTCTTCGTTGGACCCACCATCTTCGACCATGTTACTAAGGATATGAGCATCGGTGATTGCGAAATCTTTGGACCGGTTACTTGTATCAAGAGAGTGAAGAACTATGAAGAGGGTATCGCTATCATGAACGCTAACCCCTTCGCTAACGGTTCTGCAATCTTCACCCAGAGCGGATACTATGCAAGACGCTTCGCTATGGAGACTGATGGAGGAATGGTAGGAATCAATGTAGGAATTCCTGTTCCAACAGCTTACTTCCCATTCTCCGGAAACAAGGATTCCTTCTTTGGAGACCTTCATGTTCTTGGAAGAGACGGCGTTCGCTTCTTCACCAGAGCAAAGACCGTAACCACACACTGGTTCGACGAGAAGTCTGCTCACAGAGAAGTAGGAACTTGGGAAGGAAGTACTGATGTTTAATCCGGATTCGGAATTGAATGTCCTAAAAATGCCTATATAATCTTAAACAGCAAAGGAGCGGTGGATAATTCCACTGCTCCTTTTTTCTACACAAGCATAGATCTGAAGGGGGAAAAAGGTTTTCTACACAGTATAGGCCTGAAGTGGGCAAAAATGGTTTTCTACGCAGTATAGGCCTGAAATTGGGCACGCTCCCGCTAGCCTCGCCTCGTAGGGGTACTAAGCGAAAAACTTCCTTACAGTCGTTTTTCGCAAGTACCCACGGGCTCAGACTACCCCCTTTCAGACCTATGCTGCTAGAAAACCATCCTTTTTTAATGTTATGCAAGCTTTATTTAGTGGAAAAAAAGCAGAAGATTGTTAGAGACTAATTCACTCTTTCATCTTCTGCTCTTTTTTAGTTCTGTTATATTTCCTACTTCCTTTTATCCTTTATGCTTCGTCGGCAAAAAGCGGTGAAGAAAGGTAACGGTCTCCGGAATCCGGAAGAATAATGACAATGTTTTTTGCCCCTTTGCCTCCGGACGCTTTGCAATCTGAATGGCTGCATGTACAGCGGCTCCGGAGGAAATTCCTGTCAGGACACCCTCTTCTCTTCCGATTCGTCTTCCCATAGCAAAGGCATCCGCATTGGATACGGTAATAATTTCATCATAGATCTTTGTGTCCAAAGTTCCCGGAACAAATCCTGCGCCCAGCCCCTGAATCTTATGAGGTCCGGGGGCCTTTCCGGATAATACTGCAGAATCTTCAGGCTCTACCGCAATGAGCTTTACGGCAGGATTCTTTTCCTTTAAATATCTTCCAATTCCGGTAATGGTTCCTCCGGTTCCGATTCCGGATACCAGATAATCCACCTTGCCGTCAGTATCCTCCCAAATCTCCGGACCTGTGGTCTTCTCATGGGTCTTAGGATTCGCCTGATTTTCAAACTGACCGGGGATAAAGCTGTTGGGAATTTCTGCAGCAAGCTCTTCTGCCTTGGCAATGGCGCCCTTCATTCCTTTTGCTCCCTCAGTCAGCACCAGCTCTGCGCCATAGGCCTTCATCAGGGTTCTTCTCTCCACACTCATGGTATCCGGCATTACAATGATGATTCTATAGCCTCGGCTTGCCGCCACTAAGGATAAACCGATTCCTGTATTTCCGGAGGTAGGCTCGATAATCACGGAGCCGGGCTTTAAAAGACCTCTTTCCTCTGCATCTAAAATCATCCCCTTGGCAATTCTATCCTTCACAGATCCGGCAGGATTAAAGTACTCCAGCTTTGCCAAAAGCTTTGCCTCCAGCCCGTCCTTTTTCTCGATATGACTAAGCTCCAAAATCGGAGTGCGTCCGATAAGCTCCTCTGCCGCCTTATAAATCTTTCCCATGTCCTTCTCCTTTTCTGCTCTGTACATTCCTACGCTGTAAATCTTCTTCTCCCAAAAGCACTTTCTCTTACAAGATAAAAATCAAAATTTTTCGTGAAAAAGTATAATCCATATAAACATACTAGTCAAGTATGTTTATATGGATTATTTGATTCATTACGAGATATCGCTCGCAAAGCGTGCGATATCTCGTTTATGATGGTATAGCCGGTAAAACGATCGATATCTCGTTTTACAGAACATCCTCTGATTTAGTAAAAAAAGAGCCACAAAAAAACAAATGCATTGCTTTTTTTCAAAAGCTGTATAGGTTCGAAACAGAGGCTATCTCTCACCAATGTAAAAAAAATGCCTTGGAGGGACTTATGCAGTATAGACCTGAAAGAGAGGTAATCTGAGCCCGCCGGTACTTGCTGAAAGTGAGCGAAGCGATACTTAAAGCTTAGTACCGCTGCGTCGGCGAAGTTAGCGAGAGCGTGCCCTATTTCAGGTCTATACTGCATGAGTCGTCCACTATTTTTTAACAGCTCTTTAGATAACAAAGTCATTACCGGCTAATTCCGGAGTCGCCAAGTCCAAAAGGCTCTTTTCCCGAAAATACTCCTGAATCATCAGGTCTAATTCCTTCCATACCGGATAGGTTTTACAGGCACCAAAGCTTCCCCTTCTTTTTTCCAGGTCGGAAACCGGAGAAAGAGAGCCTTCCAGGGCAGTCAGGATTTCCAAAAGGGAATATTCTTCTACAGCTTTTTTCAGCTTATAGCCTCCTCCCTTTCCCCGTAAGGCTAAGAGGAGGTCCTTTTGCACCAATACCTTGACGATACTCTCCAAATATTTTTCGGAAATATCCTGTCTTGTGGCAATTTCCTTCAAGGGGATATAACCCTGCCCATTATGTTCTGCCAGGTCGACCATGACCTGTAGGGCATATTGCCCCTTCGTGGAAATCAACATTTCTCTTAGCCCTTTCTGCCTACATATTCTTTCGTATAAATTTTTATATAATTGCTCTTACAGATAAAATCACTTCTCTTACAAAGTACCTCTATGACATAAACAGTTCTATTGCATTAGTAGTTCTATTGCATAAGCAGTTTTATTACATAAGCACTCTAAAAGCGAATATTCTCTATAAGAATGCTCTGAAAGCATCCCTTCCGCTTTAAATCTCTTCCACAAGAAGAAGGAAGCTTTCGTACTCTCCCTTTCCTTCCGGAAGGGGAAGACCCACCTCCATTAAGGAGAAACCGCTATATTCTCTTTGGAGCAATCTCTCCGCAAATGCTTCATCCTGGAAGGAACCTCCCTGTAAGAGAAGACGAAGACGATATTTTTCCTTCTCTCTTTAAGCCCTTACAGTAAAGAATTTCATTTGCGCCGTTAAAGTTCTTATCCCGCCACACCACGGATAGGCTGGCCTTCTTTTTATCCTGGGAAACAAAGGACCAGGCGGTAAAGCGTTTTCCGGATACCCGGTCTTCAGACTGAGGGGTATAGCCTCCGGTCTCCCCATAACCGCTGAGGCGATAATAGTTTCCCTCCTTCATCAAGGGCTCCAGCTCCTCTACAATGGCAATCTGCTTATGGATTTCCGCCCTGTCTTCCGGCTTGCAATCCTTTGGATCCAGCTCATAGCCAAAGCTTCCGCTCATAGCCACAATAGCTCTGGTATTGATGGGCACCACTCTTCCTGTCTGATGATTCGGCACCTGTGAAACATGGGCTCCCATACACTGGATAGGATAAAGGAAAGAGGAACCATACTGAATTTCCAATCTTTCGATTGCATCCGTATTGTCGGAAAGCCAAATCTGGGGCGTGTAATAGAGCGCTCCCAGGTCAAAACGGCCTCCTCCACCGGAACAACCTTCGATTAGCACATTGGGGAAGTCCTCCTTTAAGCCGGAAAGGAAACGATAAAGTCCCAGACAATAGCGGTGTAAAATCTTTCCTCTTCCCTGGAAATTCACGCCGTGGGAATACACATCCATAATGCTTCGATTCATATCCATTTTAATATAGGAGAGGGGTACGGAGCGAAAACAGGACACAATACTGTCCAGCACGGCATCCACTACTTCCTTTCTGGAAAAATCCAGCACCAGCTGTGAACGGGAGCGAATGGAGACTCTCCCGGAATCTGCAAAAGCATAGTCCGGGTGGGCGCGGTAGAGGGCACTGTCTTCATTGACCATTTCCGGCTCAATCCAGATCCCAAAATGCATCCCCTCTTCTTCCAGCCTTCTTCCAAGATTTTCCAAACTCATGCCAAGCTTCTCTTCATTGGTGACCCAGTCCCCCAAACCGGAGAAGTCCGTATCTCTCTTTCCAAACCAACCGTCATCCATCACCAAAAGATTCATGCCAAGAGCTTTTTCCTTCTCTTGCCAGTTCAATGATTTTTCCCCGCTAAAATTGAAGTAGCAGGCTTCCCAGGAATTCAACAAAAATCGGGAAATAGGGAGGGGCGATTTTGCCGCAATATATTTCTTCACCATGCCTTGTAACTGATTACTTAAGGCACTCAGTCCATCCCCGAAGCTAAAGATAGCTTCCGGGCTTTGCAACTCTTCTCCCACCTCCAAAAGGTAGTGCATATTGTCATTTTGCATTCCTAAGGAAACTCTGGTTCCCCGATAGGAATCCCGCTCCACATCCAAATGAAAGGAACTACTGTAAAGAAGGGCAAAACCGTAGCATTCCCCACTATGTTCCGTGGTATTTCTTCCCGCCAGAATACCGAAGGGATTTTGCTGATGGCTACTACTTCCTCTCATGGAAGCAATATGTTTTTACGCCCTGCTGTAAGGGTTCTCTGTGATAGAGACGCTCCATCCCGTATCTTCCGGAAAAAAATGAATCAGGTCATAGTCTCCATAAGAAAAAGTCCAAGGACAGCGAATCCAAGCGTTCTACAAAGAGGGAGTCTGAAGAGATATTTTTAATTCTGGCATTTCTGGCAATCACATCCTCTGCCGGGTAGAGAATATAATTCAGTTCCAGTTCCACTCTCTTTCTTTCCTCTTTCAGGAAAATGCGGAGCGTTTCACATTCCTCTGCCTTCTTAGCATGGGGAAGTCCCAAAAGCTCTTCTCTTCCGGAAAAAATTTCCACACGGTCTACACGAAGGTCTAAGATTCCCTCCCCGTCAGAGCCGGAAATGCTGCAAGCCGGAATACGATAATCTCCATTTCCAAAGGAAGAATATTCCTGGGCCAGGGTATCCATAGAATAGGTTCTGTCTGTATTGGCATCGTAGGGGTTACCGGAAAATCCCCTATCTTTATATTGGAAGAGATAGGAAAAGTCTCCTTCTCCCCTTCTTCCGTAGTAGTAGTGTAAAAGATGTCCATAAGGGCCAATCCCCATTTGATAGGTAGTATTTCTGCTGTGCAAGCTAATAAGACCCTTTTCCTTGTCGTAAACAATCGCCATACTCCGTTCCCCTTTCTTTTAGAAAAAATCCTTTTCCTTCTTTCTTCTCTTCACTTCTTTACGAAGGTAGGAAAAGCATTCCTTTTCCCCTTTTTCCTTTAAAAGCAACAGCAATTCTTCCAGTTCTTTTTTTGTCCGTTCATGAATCAGAGGAGAATCCTTCATGGGCTTATAGTAAATATAGGCACTATCGTCCCCGTACTTTTCTCCCTGATAATTTTTTTCGATGCGGCTACCCTGTCACAAAAACATCTCCGCCACATAACGATAAGGCATAGGACAGCCTATCATACGATTAGGGTCTTGTAAATCGTAGTCACACCAATATTCAAAATGATGCTTATTTCTCCCCTTGTGGTGCAGCCAGGCGGTGGAGGTTCCCGTTTGAATCCGCTCTACACCGTTTGGACTTTTATAGCCCTTATAGAAACGAATTCTCACCCGAAACTCTGTCCAACTGTACTTGGACAGGTCATGGAGCAGTCCCTGCTTATATAGACCAATGGAAAAGCAGTAGCGCATCACCAAAATCTTATGCTTTGTAATTGTTTTAAAATGTCCGATGGCATTTTTCCAAAAATGAATTCCTTCCATCTTCTCCTCTTCCTCTTAAGCCCTTTCTGCATTCTTTTCACAGGCTTGTTCCAATTCGCACATACTAAGGCTTTTCTTTTTCTAATATTATCCCTATTCCTCTGAAAGGCAAGGATATTTTTTTACCAAATACTCCCATAGAGCAAAACTGGGATAGCCGTAAACAAAACCATAACTGATAAAGGCCAAAAGGATGGCTCCCCCCACATCCAATATAGAGTGCTGCTTCAAGACAAGGGTGGCAATACAGATAAAAATACATAAGAAAAAGGAGCCCCATACCACAGCTTTTCCAAAGCTAAGCTTCCGAATATCCTTACTCTTCAGTATGGCCACATGCATACAGATAGAGTTATAAGCATGGATACTGGGAAAAAAACATTGGTGGGGGTATCAATCTGATAGAGCCCTGCTACCATAATTTGGAAAATGTTATCACTCTTACTCGGAACTTTGACACCTAACATAACATAAACAGTATCGAGAGGCTTGAAAAGCCTCTATTTTTTTGCGCAATCAATAGTTCTATATATTGCGTCTTATTGCGTACTGTTGTATAATATAATTCATTTTTAGGGAGGTGCCTATGAGACTTAGAGCCACTAAATCTGCTCACTCAGTTTCTTACTCTGTTATTAAATCTGCTTATATCAATAAAAAACGTACGACTGTAACCGTTGAAAAAAACTGGGAAACGAAAAGGAAATCTGTAAAAAGTATGGTGTTTCTGATGCTCTTGCATGGGCTAAAGAATACGTCGCCAATTTAAATAAGAATGCCGAAAGGAATAAACCTATTGATATCTCGTTTGATCCCTCAATTCCCCTCACTCAGAACGATCAGAGGCTCTTCAATGGAGGCTATCTTTTCCCTACAGGATATTTATTTTCAGTTGGGGTTTGATAAGATTTTGCAAAAGCTATTGCCAGAAAGCATGGATTTAAGTACAACCTCAATTCAATTCTTTCAAGGCTGCTCTATACAAGAATCCTTTTATCCTTCTTCAAAACTGTCTTCTTTCGCGCTTTCTTCAAGATTCATAGAAAAAGCCGGATTTTTCTCTTGAAGATATTTACCGTTCTCTATCCATCATTAATGAAGAGTCGGATTACATTCAGTCCACACTTTATCGGAACAGCTTAAAAGATTTCAAAAAGAAAAAAACCGGAGTGATTTACTATGACTGCACCAACTACTTTTTTTGAGCTTGAGCAAGCAGATGGATTAAAACAGTATGGAGCTTCTAAAGAAAAACCGGCCTCTTCCCATTGTTCAGATGGGACTTTTTATGGACAGTGATGGTATTCCTCTTGCCTTCAGTGTCAATCCCGGAAATACCAATGAACAAACGACAATGGTTCCTTTGGAAAAACTTCTTGAAGATTTTTTTCCTTGTCTAGACTGGTCGTATGTACGGATGGAGGGCTTTCCGCATTATCCAACCGTAGATATAACTCAAGGGGAATCGTGGTTTTATCACAACACAATCCATAAAGAAGTTAAAAAGGTTTTCTGAAAGAATGGTGTCTCGATTCTAAAGACTGGCGTCTAAAAGGCAGTATGCAAAAGTATAACATTTCCGAACTGGACGAAGAAAAAGACAGAGAAAAAAATCTTTTTACAAAGAACGGTGGATAAATGAAAATGGACTTGAACAACATCTGATTGTATCCTATTCCATCAAATACAGGGATTATCTAAGGTACGTTCGGAGCGGACAAATCAGCCGTGCCCAAAACCTTATTACCAATAATCCCAAAGAAATAGACTCACAACCGCCAAAACCGATTTCAAACGGTTTGTTAAAAACAGTGTCACGCCGGAGGGAGAGCTGGCTGAGCAGAGCTTTTTAGAACTCAATGAAGATGTCATCCGAAAAGAAGAACAGTATGACGGTTTCTACGCTGTATGCACTAACTTGGAAGATGATGCTTCAGCTATCATTGAAGTAAACAAACAACGCTGGCAAATCGAGGAATGCTTTTCGCATTATGAAAAGTGAATTCAAAGCACGACCGGTATACCTTCACAGAGATGATAGGATTAAGGCACACTTTATGATTTGTTTCCTTTCATTAATTCTCTACAGATACCTGGATAAACAACTTGGAAGCAAGTATTCATGTGAAAAAAACTGTTACATGGTCTAAAAGATATGAACTTTCTAAAGATTGAAGGCAGAGGATTTATCCCGACATATGCAAAAAAACAGAATTTACAGACGATCTAGAAAAAGCCTTTTGGAATTAATACTTCTATGCAGATCGTCACTATAGAAAAAATGAGAAATATTTGCCATCAGACTAAAGAATAAAAATCTGTACGCACATCTGATAACAAAGAAAAAAGCTCTGTAAACCGCTTGATTTCAACGATTTATAGGGCTTTTTTACTATGTAGACTGTCAAAGTCGGGATATTATCCCTATTCCTCTGAAAGGCAAGGATATTTTTTTACCAAATACTCCCATAGAGCAAAACTGGGATAGCCGTAAACAAAACCATAACTGATAAAGGCCAAAAGGATGGCTCCCCCCACATCCAATATAGAGTGCTGCTTCAAGACAAGGGTGGCAATACAGATAAAAATACATAAGAAAAAGGAGCCCCATACCACAGCTTTTCCAAAGCTAAGCTTCCGAATATCCTTACTCTTCAGTATGGCCACATGCATACAGATAGAGTTATAAGCATGGATACTGGGAAAAACATTGGTGGGGGTATCAATCTGATAGAGCCCTGCTACCATAATTTGGAAAATGTTATCACTCTTACTGTAAGGAGGGCGCAAATCTGTACCATTGGGATAGATTTCACAGATCAGAAGACTGAAAATCATCCCAATAAAAAGATAAAGGCAGACCTTATAAAAGTCCTCTTTATTCGTAAAGAGAAAATATAGGACTCCCAGCAAAATATAAAAAAACCACAGATAATAGGGCAGGATAAAGTACTCGCAAAAGGGAATCATCTCATCAATTTTGGTGTGCATGATATGGTAACCGGTGGCCACCGTCACCCTGGATTCAATGGATTTAAACCAAATAGGGTAAATAATGCCCAGCCACAGCACATTGCCATAGCTATACTTTTGATAAAAGCGAAGAAAGTTTTGCCAAAGGCTTTTCATAGTTTTCCTTTCTGCTAAGTTTGGAACCTTTAAGTATCAGCACTAAGATTTCTTAAGAGTCAGCCCCGATACCTGCTAAAGTCCTTTAAACAAAAAAATCGAAACGCCCCTTTACGGAAATCGTTTCGATTTATCGTAGCGAGAGGGGGACTTGAACCCTCGACACCACGGGTATGAACCGTGTGCTCTAGCCAGCTGAGCTATCTCGCCTTAGAAAAAAATGTCCGACCCAGGCTGCGTATTTCACGCAGACCGGACCGAATAGTGGGGCATACAGGGCTCGAACCTGTGACCCTCTGCTTGTAAGGCAGATGCTCTCCCAGCTGAGCTAAGACCCCCTGTCGCAATTTTTGCGACTTGTTCATATTACTAAATACAAACTCCTTTGTCAATAATAAAATCTTTCTAAATGAGAAAAAAATTTTTATCAAAAAAATTATATCGAAATTTCTACTGTGCTACTTGCTTTCTTTTTGATGGCATTTTCCTTCAGTCTATCCAAGGATGTGCTGATGGCATCCGTAGGACAAACCTTTACACATTCTCCGCAACGGATACACTCCAAAGCCGTCTGATTCTTGGACATATCCACCTCCATTCCACAGGCCTTTCGGCATTTTCCGCAGTGGATGCAGGCATCCCTGATCCACCTTATACTGGAAGAAGGAAATCTTATTGAAGAAGGCATAGAAGGCTCCCTAGAGGGCAAATCCATTTACAAAAAGGGGCGAAAGGTAAAAATGGATAGAATGACCACCAAGACCAAAAAAACTTCCCTTTAGTAAGAAGAGCTTTCCCAAAGTATTACGGATTCCCTCATTGAATAAGGAAAGAGGAATTCCCCCCTCTAAAATCCCCTGAGGACAGACATATTTGCAAAAATAAGGTGGGGCAAGCTTAAACTGGTCCGTAAGGAAGACGCCCATCAAAAAGACCACTACAAAAAGCATAAAAATATTTTTACAAGCTTTTAAGGGCCATAGCTTCTCTGTGGAAAAATTTCTTGGAAGGAATTTTTATGGAGGATTTCCTGCACCAAACCAAAGGGACAAAGAAAGCTGCAGATCGGTCTTCCCACCAGTACCCCCGAAGAGAGCCATGGTGCCGAAAAATATAGTAGGAAAAATCATAACGCAATGATCCTACTACAGCCTGAAACGCTCCAATGGGGCAAGACCCTGCCGCCCCGGGACAGGAATAGCAGTTTAGCCCCGGACTGCAAAAGCGTTTTCCTTCTCCGGAATAAATTTTTCCCAGAGGAAAATTTTGCACAAAGGGATTGGTCAAAAAGGTAGCCAAGCCTTGGAATCCCATCCTATGATTCCGAAAGAAGCCAATACCGAAATTCTTCTTTTTTTCTTCATACTCTCTCCTAGCCTATTCCCACACATTCCAGACAAACGCGAATAGCCTTGGAAAGTACTGTTTCCACCTCACCCCTGTGGGCACCATAGTAGATACAGAAAATGCTGAGAAAGAGAAAAAGAAAAGAGAAGACCAAACGGTATTTCTCTAAAATAATGTTGATCTTCTTTTCCATATTTTACCTCTTAGGATTCAATTGTTTTTAAATACTCTTCCACGAAGGACTTGTATTTTTGGAACCTGTGCGCCAACGATGGGCTTTCCTACAATCTTTCCCTCTCTGTTAATGAAGAAGGTAGTGGGAACGCCTACTACTCCGGAAAGAAGCTCCGCAAAGTCATTGTTGGGAATAATATTGGTAAACCGGGCATTGGTCTTTTCCAAAATCATATTGGCAAGCTCGATATGCTCCTTATCTTCCTTTCCTGCTACATCCGCCACCAGACCGATAATCTGTACATTCTCCGGCAACTCTCTCTGCCACTCTCCAAGCTCAGGCATCTCATTGATACAGGGTCCGCAGAAGGTTCCCCAAACATTTAAAACGGTTAAGTCCTTCTCTGCGAAAATGGAGCTGTCCACAGACTCCAATGCTAAATTCTCTGCAGTAAATTCCAAGCTTCCCTCAGAAACGGAAAAATTTGCCGCCTTCTGGGAAGATGCTCCTTCCTCGGCCTTCTCAGTCTCTTTCTCCGTAGCCTTTTCGCTAGCCTTTTCTGTTGCCGCCTCTGTCTCTACAGAAGTCGTTGCTGCCGTCTTTCCGCTATTGCCACAGGCTGCAAGTGCAACACTGCTAAGAACTGCCAAAAGCAAGAATTAAATTTTTTTCCGTTTCATAATCTCTCCTTTTGTTGAAAATAGTGAATCTTGGCAAGAATAGCATATTTCCTTAGGGAATCCTAGCTTTTTCCCAAGAGAATAAAAATCTTTTATCTTCTTTCTTATTCCTTTAGATTTCCTTCGTTTTTCGAAAGAATTGAGTCAGTGGAAAACAAGCCTTCTTCCCTTAAAATTCTAAGCACTTCTTCCAAACAAGTTTCCACCGTCTTTCCTTCCACGGAAAGTACCCCGTCGGCACAGGCCTGATAGAGGCTTTCCCGCTCCTCCATAATCTTTTTCAATGGAATGAATATCCAGCTTGTTCTGTAAAACAGGACGGTTTTTCCGCCTCCTTTTCCAGTCTTTCCAGCACAGCTTTCGGGGATAATTGCAGGTAGATGGTAAAAACAATGCTCCTGTAAAAAGCTTTCTGTTTTTCCTCCCGAAGCACTATCCCCCACCGGGAGAAAGGATGATGCCCATCTCCCGTCCCTTAGGGCGAAGTTTCTCTTTAGCGTCTTCTGTAACAGTTTCCTGCAAATTGCGAGAAGTCTCCCTTTGCTCCTCTGTCAAAACCTCCCGTAAAGCCGGCTTTCTTCCCTACGGAAGCGCTCCTCTCAAACTGTTTAAAAATACTGGGAAATGCGCATGGAAAAATCCCTCTTCCAGCCTTCTATCCAATTCAACGAGAGGAACGGAAAGCATTTCCGCCAGTCTTTCCCCTAATGTGCTCTTTCCACTACCCATAAAGCCAATGAGGGCAATATTTTTTCTACCCTCCATTTTCTGCCAAAGCTCCATATACTCTTCTATGCCAAATTGTCCGGGAGCCGAGGCGGAAAAGGCCTGCACAAAGCTGTGCCGAGAGCCGCTTAAGCTGCCCAAAATCCTGGAGCTTTTTTCCCATTTCCCCCATGGACATGCAGATTAAGTTTTTTTCCCGGATTCTTATCCTTCCATTCCCGGGATGCCAGCATAAGATTTAAAACATCCACTTCCTTTTCTAGGCATGCAGGCCAGCTTTATCGTGTCCGTTCCATAGGAAGCTAAAGCCGTGAGAATTTCTCTGCACTCCGCCCTGCTTGGTGTCTTTTGAAAATCATGATAAGAGGCAATACATTTTCCTCCCAACTGTAAAATCATGGCATGGCAATCCAAAAAAAGGGCTGTCGCCCATTACTGCCCAGCTCCACCTCTAAATCAATATAATCCGGATAGCCGCTTTCCATAGCCATCATATTTAGTTGAAAATAGGACTTGTCATAGGGAAAGTATCCCCCCTGTCTTTCTGTCCTGATGGTGAATATCAGCTTTTTCTCTCCCAAAATCTCCCGAAGCTCTCCCAGAAACTTCCCCAGCTTTTCCTCACGCTTTTTTTCAAACTGTCATAACGAATTTCCACACCGTAAAGATAAGAAAAAAAGGATGCGCCACTAATTTTTTTGGCATCCCTTAAAAAAATCTTTCTCCGAATCTCCCGTCAAAAGCTACAATCATTCCCATAGTCCGTCTTCTCCTTTTCCGCTTTTGAAAGTTTTTTTCCTTTGTATCTTTCGCTTAGGCATTTTGCTCTCTATTAGGAACTTGCTCCCTCATCAGCCTCGGTAATTCTATCCGCAAAAAGAACATGCCTCCTCTGATAAGCCAGAAGGAAGGGCTTTTCCAGCAGTCTTTTCAAAAGGATATGAAAATATTTTTCCTTCCCCATGGGCTTTACCAGCACTGTGGGAACTCCCGCCCGATTTCCTCCCAGAATATCCGTAAATAACTGGTCTCCAAAGAAAAGGGCCTGATTTTTCTGAATCTGAAAATGCTCCACCGCCTGTAGATAGGCTTTAGCCTTTGGCTTTCCTGCATTGGCTATGCTGTAATCCGCATGAACCTTTTCCTGAAAGGATCCTACCCTCTCCTCTCCGTTATTGGAAAGAAGGGCAGTTTTCAGACCTGCGGCCTTCATCCTTTCAAAAAGGGCTACAGTTTCTTCTCTTGCCGGCTCATCATGAAGCACCAAGGTATTGTCAATGTCAAAAAGCAAGGCTCGATACCCTAAGCTATAAAGCTTCTCAAAGTCCAAAGCATAAATAGAAGTAATGGAAAAGCTTGGATACAAAGGAAAGGATTTATTTTTTTCAAGTTCTCTTCCCTCCGTCTTTAAACCGCCTCCAAGGAGCTTGCCAATTTCTTCCATAAAGGTGTTGATGTCTTTAAACTCCCTATACACGGAAGCAAAACGCACATAGGCTACCTGATCCAAATTCTTTAATCTATCCATAACCATCTCTCCAATGGTGTCAGTACTAACCTCCTTGCTGTCTTGATGAAAAATCACACTTTCGATTTCATCCACCAGGGCGGAGATTTGCTTTGGGGAAATTGGGCGCTTATGACAGGAGCGAAGAATTCCTCCCTCTAACTTGGAACGGTCATAGGGTACCCGACTTTCGTCCTTTTTTCACCACCATAAAGGGAGGGTTTCCGTCTTTTCAAAGGTAGTAAAACGCTTTCCACAGACCTCGCATTGTCTTCTTCTACGAATGGCGGTGTTTTCATCAGCAGGACGAGAGTCAATTACCCTGGTATCTTCTGCACTACAAAAGGGACACTTCATAGCTCCTCCTTATTCCTCATAATCGGTATACTGTCTTCTGGCTTCTTCAAAGCTCATTTTTTTCCCTCAGACTTTTGCGCATTCTCTTTTGACGCAGGCTCAGTATCTTTTGACGCAGGCTCAGTATCTTTTGGTACAATCTCTGTATCTTGGGGCTCAAACTCCCTATTCTCCGGCTCAAGCTCCGTATTCTCGGCCTCAGACTCCGTATTTTCAGACTTCGACTCAGCAGTACTTTCGAGAATAGACTCCCTAGAAGCTTCCATTTTTATGCCCTCTTCCGACTCTTCCACGATATTCCGATTCGGCTCGAAAGGAGCCCCCGCCGGACTTCTTTCCTCCGCATCCTCAGCAATAACTGTAGAGAAATTCGATGCAGCTCTCTCTTCCTTTATTTCTTCCTTTATTTCTTCCTTTATTTCTTCATTTGTTTCTCTCTTGATTTCCCCGGAGTCTCCCGCTCCCTTTCGATAAATCAAAGTCTGGACAAAGGAAAAGTAGGGAATCAGATAGATACTCAGGTAAAGAAAAAAATCACAAAAAAATAGGCAAAATCGAAGACTTCAAAATAATAGACCACATACTGCCCAGAAAAACGGCCGCCGTGGTAGCCAGGGAGAAGAATAGCATTTGCCGAAAATAAGAGAACTTCTGTCCCTTCATGACTTTTGCGCTTCTTTTCATATTCTGCCAAAGGCTCTTTCCATCCTTTTCCCAAATCGTAAAGGAAGTCATGTCAAAGAAGAGAGAAAAAGATTAAAAGGACAAAAGTCACTGCATAATAAACCCAGTACCAAAGTCCGTCTCCCAGAAAATGATCTATAGCCTCCTGCCCAAGAGATAGGATGAGGGAAAAAGAAAAAGGCAAGAAGACTAAAGCCCAGCATCCTACTGAGAAGAGGAAAAGAGCTGGGATGAAAGCCATAAAAAAATCATGGCTGCATTCACCTTTTTTTCTCCCTTAGACATTTCCAACAGCATTTTTTTCGAAAAGAAAAATCCCAAGACAATCAAATAAAAAGAGACAAACAAAAAAATACAAAAGCCAAAAGGATTCCCGTAAGGCTAAGACCGATTCCTCTCCTTAGCTCTCCCAAAGAAAAAAATCACTTGTAAATAAGATGAAAGGGTTAAGGAGAGAAGAAAAGAGCATGGTCAAAAGAACATATCCCAGTAATCCTGCAATGTAGGAAAGAAAGATAGTAAACCAATTCTCTCTCCAAAGTTTTCTTGCCTGTCTTCTCATGTCTTTGTTTTTCATATACAAAAATCCCTTCTGCTAATAAATAATGGGGCCATGAAAAGGGGAAGACGGGATTCCCCTTTCCTCTTTTCACAGCCCCATTTTAACTTCATGATTACTGAATAGGTACTACTCCACCTTCATACTTTTCATTGATAAAGTCCTGAATGTCCTTGGACTGTAATACCTCCACTAAAGTCTTTACCCACTCTGCATCCTTGTTCTTCTCAGCTACAGCAACGATGTTTGCATAGGTCTGCGCAGCCTCGGAGTCAGCCTTCTCGATTGCCAACGCGTCAGATGGCTTAAGGTTTGCCTGAAGTGCATAGTTTCCATTCATACAAGCAAAATCCACAGAATCTAAAGAACGGAGAATCTGAGCAGCCTCTACTTCGTAGAGCTCAATGTTGTGAGGATTCTCTACCACATCCTGCTTTGTAGCGGTAAGTCCTGCTCCATCCTTTAAAGTGATGATGCCGTTGTCCTGAAGCAGCAATAATGCTCTTGCCTCGTTGGTGGTATCATTAGGAACAGCAATCTTAGCGCCGTCCTTAATCTCTGCCAAATCCTTGGACTGTCCTGCATAAATACCGAATGGCTCATAGTGAACCTTTCCTACGGAAACAACCTTGGTTCCCTTTTCCTTATTAAAGTCATCTAAGTAAGGAAGGTGCTGGAAGTAGTTGGCATCAATTTCTCCCTGGTCGGTTGCCAGGTTTGGCTGTACATAATCATTGTAAGTAACGATTTCAATTTCTACGCCCTTTTCCTTTAAAGCAGCCTTAGCAGCCTCTAAAACTTCAGCATGGGGGCTTGGCGTAGCACCGATCTTAATCTTTACGCTTTCTCCTGCTTTAGCCTTCTCTGTAGCCTTTTCACTTTCCTCAGCCTTGTCGGAAGCTTTCTCGGATGCTGCCTCTGTCTGCTTCTCGCTCTCAGCCTTAGTTTCTGCCTTCTGTCCTCCACAAGCCACCAGCCCGAAAGCTAATGCAAGGGAAGCTACAAGCAATCCAATTTTCTTCTTCATAATACTCCTCTTCCTCTCCCTCAGGGGAGAAATCTTTTTTCCCTCAGAAAACAGATAGCTTTGCTTTCCGGGGATGTTCCCTGTTGAAAGCTCTTTTTCAACCTCATTATGGTATAAGAAAATACGCAAAAATGCAAGAACTCCGCTAATGAATTCAATATTTTTAAATATTTTATAAAAACTTTCTCGGATTTTTCGCCCTGTCTTTTTCCCTTTATCTTAAACTCTTAATTCAGTTTTTCCTCTTTTATCACTGTATCTGGCCAATCTCATCCAAAACTCCTGAACCAGCTGTACAATCACCACCAGCACCACTACAGCAATCAGCATCATGTCCGTCTGATAACGATAGTATCCATAGTTTAAGGCAATGGCGCCAAGACCGCCTCCTCCTACAAAGCCTGCCATAGCGGAATAGGAAAGAATCGAAGTCATACAGATGGCAGCTCCTACATAAAGACTGGGTCTGGCTTCAGGAAGCAGTACCTTAAAAATAATCTGGAAGCTGTTAGAGCCCATAGATTTTGCCGCTTCAATTACGCCACTGCTGACTTCTTTTAAGGAAGATTCCACCATTCGGGCAATATAGGGAGCAGAGGCAATCACCAAGGGAGGAATAATCGCCTTAGGCCCCAAGGTTGTTTTCACAATCGCCTTCGTTAAGGGAAGTACCATAACCAAAAGAATCAGGAAGGGGATGGTTCTGAAAATATTGGTAAAAAAGCCTAAAATGCCGTGAATAATTTTATTCGGCGCTATATTGCCCTCTTCCGTCACTACCAAAATTACGCCCAAGGGAATGCCGATGGCGTAGGAAATCAAGGTAGAAATACTCACCATATACAGAGTCGCCAAGGTTTCTTTGGAAAAAAGAGCCCACAACTCGTTTAAACTCATACTCATGAACGCACCTCCTCATACAGAATACCTCTATCCTTTAAAAAGCTCAGGATATGATATTCGTCCTCAGGATTCTCCGGAAGCTCAATAATCATCTGTCCCATGGCAATGTTATCCACATCCTTGGTATTGGCAAAAAGGATATTCACCGGCGACTTAGCGGAAAGAATCATTTCCGAAAGAACCGGCTCATGGGCGGATCTGCCGTCAAATACCAAACGGATTCTCTTTCCTGTTCCAAAGCGAATTTCTTTTTCTCCCTCTCCCAAAATCAGTCTTCTACCGATTTCTGACTTGGGGGAACGGAAAACTTCCTTTACCGGGCCTGACTCCGCAATACGACTACGGTCGATAATGGCCACTTCATCACAGATGGCTTCAATAACCGACATCTGGTGGGTAATCAAAAATGATGGTGACACCCATTTCTCGGTTGATTTTTCTTAAGCAAAGCCAAAATCTGCTCTGTAGTATTGGGATCCAGAGCAGAGGTTGCCTCATCGCAAAAGAAGAACATCCGGTTTGGTAGCCAGGGCTCTGGCAATAGCCACTCTTTGCTTCTGTCCGCCGGAGAGCTGGGAAGGATGACTGTATTCTCTTCCTTCCAGGCCTACCAAAAGCCAAAAAGCTCCTTGGCTCTTTTAAGTCTATCCTTTCTTTTTCTTAAAGTAGGAAATAGGCCCCCCTTATGGGCTATTTCCATAGGATAGCTGACATTACGCAGTAAATTTCTCTGTTCCAGAAGATTAAACTGCTGGAAAATCATTCCCATGTTTTTGTCGCATGGCAAGAATTTCCCTCTGCCTCATGGCTCCCAGACTCTTTCCTTGAAAGAAGATCGTCCGCTGCTGGGCTTTTTCCAAATAGTTGATACAGCGAACCAAGGTAGACTTTCCTGCACCGGAAAGTCCGATGATGCCCTGGATACTCCCTTTTCTGATATTTAAGTCAATTTGATCCAGAGCAACGAAATCATCTCCACCGGTCTTAAAGCTCTTTCCAAGCCCCTCGAATTTCAATGATATTTTTCTTCTCCGTGAATCTCCTCTGTTCCATCCGTCTGCTGAGAAGCCTCTATAATCTTTTTCTTCCATAACACTCCCAAATTTTTAGAAAGGGACCGGAAAAAGTTTTTTTCCGGTCCTCTATAAAATTCCTTTTTCTTTTTCGCTTATTGGCAAAGAGCCAAAATAGCCTCTCCATAAATTTCTGCTGCTAAAAGCAGGTCTTTCATCTTAATCCACTCATCCGCGCCATGCATTCTGGTATCCACATCCGGAAGAATGGCTCCAAAAGCAACTCCATTTTCCACATCATGGACATAGGTACCGCCACCGATGGCCAGGCACTCTCCCTTTAGGCCTGTTACCTTTTCATAGACAGAAAGGAGGCTTTGCACAAAGGGAGAATTCTTTTGGTACATAGTGGGGAGCAATCATTCCCGGGGTTTCAAATTGGAAGCCCTTTGCTTCCACGGAGGACCTTGCAACTTTTACGCAGTTTTCCTCTGTAGCGCAGATAGGGTACACGGGAATCATAGGTGAAGCGAAGCTCTTCCCCGTCAATCTTGTAAAGATCCAGGGTACAGGTTAAATCCTTACTCTCCTCATCCTCCATCTTAATCCCCAGGCCTGAGCCGTCTGTCTTTCCGTAAGGGAAAAAGCTCCAAAAGATGCTCTAAATCCTTCTTTAACGCCGGTCCGACGGAAGAAATTTTGCTGGCAAAAAGCACTGCAGCAAGACCTGCATTTTTCCCAAGATAAGGAGTTGCCGCATGGGCAGAGGCACCGATCACCGTTACTGTATTGTCTTTTCTACTAATCTTCACCTGACAAAGGTCTTCCACTTCCTTTTGAGCGGCAGAGAATTCCCCTTCCTCTAAGGAAGAGAAAGTGATGACAGCCTTTTGGGGAACTGCATTGACTGCCAGTCCCGCCTCTAAGGACAGAAGGCTGCTTTCTTCCTTCTCTCTCTTCTTAAAGATAATCCCTCTAAACTGTCCTTTTTCCACATTGATAATGGGGAATTCCGCATCCGGCGTAAAGCTCATTTCCCCTGCCTTCTCTCTGGCATAATAGTACTCTAAATCCTTGGAGCCTGTCTCCTCGTTGGTTCCCATAATCATGCGAACACCTTTTTTCAGAGGATAGCCCAGCTCTTTTACCGCACGCATAGCATAAAGCCCTGCCAACATCGGCCCCTTATCATCACTGACTCCACGACCGTAAAGGATACCATCCTTCTCCAAGGGCTTAAAGGGCTCTGTGATTTCCCAACCCTCTCCTGCAGGCACCACATCCAAATGGGCTAAGATATCCAGGCTTCTGGGAAGAGCGGAATCCAGGTCAGCGGTTCCCACATAATTTTCCATATTCTTTACAGAAAAACCGTAGCCTTCGCAAAGAGCAATAGCCTCTTCCAAAGCCTTCTTAGGTCCTTCTCCAAAGGGGCTCCCGGCTTTTCCTCTCCTCGCACGGAGTCAATGGCAATCAGTTTCTTTAAGTCCTGCAAAAATTCCTCTTCATGCTCCGCCAACCAGCTTTTGATACTCTTTTCCATAGGGTCCATCCTTTCTTCCTGCTTGGGTTTATTATAATTTCTTGCCAATTTCTTGGATATAACTACGCTCCATTCCTCTCCTTAGTTTTTGGAGAACTCACTGAGCTTTAAGTTTTCGTTTCGATCTAAAACCATACCGATGGACCAGGGATGGGCAAAGAGCAATAGGGGTCTATCCTTTAAGTCCTTTACCAGTTTCATGTCCGAGGTTCCGGAAATGGCGGAAACATCAATCTCCGTATAATTCTCAATCCAGCGAATATGCTCGTAGGGAAGCATTTCCAAACGCACATCCACATTATATTCATTTTTCAAACGATAGGTTAGGACTTCAAATTGCAGAGAGCCTACAACACCTACAATGATTTCCTCCATACCGGTATTATACTCCTGGAAAATCTGAATTGCACCTTCCTGCGCAATCTGAGAAACCCCCTTTAAAAACTGCTTTCTCTTCATGGTATCAATCTGTCGTACTCTGGCAAAATGCTCCGGAGCGAAGGTGGGAATCCCCTCATAGACAAACTTTTTGTTGGAAAGCTCCAGGGTATCTCCGATAGAAAAGATTCCCGGATCAAAGACGCCGATAATGTCTCCGCCATAGGCTTTCTCCACGATTTTTCGCTCGTCCGCCATCATCTGGGTAGGCTGGGAAAGCTTCACCTTTCTGCCTCCCTGAATATGGTTTACCTCCATTCCCGCATCAAACTCTCCGGAGCAGATACGCATAAAGGCTACTCTATCTCTATGTTTGGGGTCCATATTGGCCTGAATCTTAAAGACAAAGGCGGAGAAGGCTTCTTCCACCTGGATCAATCATACCCTGGTCGGACATTCTGGGAAGGGGGACTTGGTCATGGCCAGGAAATGCTGTAAGAAGGTCTCCACACCAAAGTTAGTTAAGGCGGAACCGAAGAATACCGGAGTAAGCTCTCCCGCATCCACTCTCTTCTCATCAAAGGCATCTGCGGCTCCATCCAAAAGTTCCAAATCCTCCTGCAACTTTTCAAAGTACTCCTGAGAGATGTGATTGGGAAGTTCCGGATCGCTATAATCAAAAACTTCCTTCTCTACAGCCTTCTTTCCTCCCGCATTGCTGTGGAAAAGACTGACCTGCTCCGTTTCTCTGTCATACACGCCCTTAAAGTTATGACCGCAGCCGATGGGCCAGTTAATAGGGCAGGTTCTGATTCCCAATACCTCCTCAATTTCATCCAAAAGAGCATAAGGGTCTCTGGCCTCTCTATCGAACTTATTAATGAAGGTGAAAATGGGGATATGTCGCATCACACAGACTTTAAAAAGTTTAATGGTCTGGGGCTCCACACCCTTTGCTCCGTCAATGACCATCACCGCACTGTCTGCCGCCATCAAGGTTCTGTAGGTATCCTCCGAGAAATCCTGGTGTCCCGGAGTATCCAAAATGTTAATGCACTTTCCGTCATAGTTAAACTGAAGCACGGAGGATGTTACGGAAATTCCTCTTTCCTTCTCAATCTCCATCCAGTCGGAAACCGCATGCTTTGCGGACTTTCTTCCCTTTACCGTTCCTGCCAGGTTGATGGCACCTCCATAGAGAAGAAACTTCTCTGTAAGGGTGGTCTTTCCTGCGTCCGGGTGGGAAATAATCGCAAAGGTTCTTCTTTTTTCAATTTCTTCTCTTAAATTCGCCATGGTTCTCCTATTTATATTTATAAACGCTAACTTTAAGCCTAATTAACCTAACTTTTGTCTTTCTCCCATTACGATAAAAAAGGGACTGTAAAAAAATCAAAATAATGAATAGATTTTCGGCAATATAGGTCTAAATGAGGGGGTAGTCTGAGCCCGTCGGTACTTGCGAAAAACAAGAGAATCGAAGTTTTTCGCTTAGTATCCGATACGTGGCGAAGCTAGCGAGAGCGTGCCCCCAATTTAGACCTATATTGCTTAGAAAACTATTTTGATTTTTTTACAGCCCCTACTTTCCGCTTTTATCTTCTCCGAAGGAAATCCGGAAGATCGATATTGTTTTCTCTTCCTGTTCTTACTCTGCTGCTCTGGCTTTCCGGAGTCTCTACAGATCTGGAAAGATTGACTTGCGGAGTGCTTGCATATCCCCCAAGATTAGCCTGCGTGTTCTCTACAGGTACTTCCGGTCTTTGAGAAAGTCCGGTAGCAACAGGTCTTTGATTGCTAAGGAAAGAAGGAAGTCCCGGAGTGGTATTGCTTCCTGTTCCGACAGTATTGGCAACAGATGGATTGAGCTGGGGAGTCTGTGTATTTACTGTTCTAACAGTTTCTACAGTCTTTGTTCTCTCCTTAATTCCGGTGGCAATAACGGTGATGGATACTTCATCCTGACTATCCTCATCATACATCGCACCGAAGATAATATTGGCATTCTCGCCTACCAGCTCCTCTACATAGGACGCTGCATCATTTGCCTCGATCAGACTGATGTCTCCGGAAATGTTGATGATCACATCGGTAGCGCCCTCGATGGTGCTCTCCAAAAGTGGAGAAGAAATCGCAATCTTTACCGCTTCGATGGCCTTATCATCGCCCTTGGCCTTACCGATACCTACATGGGCAATTCCCTTGTCCTTCATAACTGCAGAAACATCCGCAAAGTCTAAGTTAATCAGTCCGGGTACATTGATCAGGTCGGTAATTCCCTGTACAGACTGCTGCAATACTTCATCGGCCTTCTTTAAAGCTTCGGGAAGAGAAGTCTTCTTCTCCACAATTTCCAACAAACGATCGTTGGGAATGACAATCAAGGTATCTACCGCATTCTTTAATGCGTCAATACCTTCCATGGCATTCTTCATTCTCTGCTTTGCTTCAAAGCGGAAGGGCTTGGTTACAACACCAACGGTAAGAATACCCATATCCTTTGCAATTCTGGCAATGATAGGAGCCGCACCGGTTCCGGTTCCGCCACCCATTCCGCAGGTAACAAAAACCATGTCTGCCCCCTGTAATGCAGCGGTAATGTCCTCTGCACTTTCCTCGGCAGCCTTGGTACCGATTTCAGGCTTTCCTCCACATCCCAGTCCCTTAGTTAATTTCTCACCAATGGTCATAGCTGTAGAAGCCTTACTGGACTGTAAAGCCTGCTTATCTGTATTCACCCCTATAAATTCTACTCCGGCAATGCCCTCGTCCACCATGCGATTCACCGCATTATTTCCGGCACCACCAACTCCCACAACAATTATTTTTCGCAGCCGCTTCGGACTCAGGAAGCTTAATTTCCAGCATATCTTCCTCCTTCAATCTATGACTTTTTTTCCTTTTTAGGAACGGACTCTTCTCCACATTAATCCTAACTATATCATTATAAGAATTTTCGGTATTTTTGTAAAGTCTTTCCTTAAGGATGATACACAGATTTCAAAGAAAGTGCAAGTTTAATTCTTCCTACAAGTTTATTTATTTTCCCGAAAGATATAGGCTTCCTTTTCTTTTCTCCCTTTAAACTCACTTAAATCCAGGGTCCCCTTTCTCCCTTCCAATGCGGGAAGAATATCCCTAAGGCTCATCACCTTCTGTTCCATATCCTCATTTCCCCCAAGGAGAACCCGAATCTCTCCCACATGGATAATGGCCTGGGTTCCGCTATATTCAATATAGTCGCAGCTGATTTTTTCCTGTTGTAAGGAAGAGCTGAGATTCAAGATATCTTGAAAAACTCCCTTATTCTCTACCGGAAGAGCCTTATAAAGACTCACGGAAGAAAACTTTAAGCCCTTTACTTCCGGAATGCCGGGGCTTTTTTTCTTGGTGGATTCCACCACTACCCCTGTCTCCGTCAAAATAAAAAAATTACTGGACATATAACTGACATAGCCCACCATATTTTTTTCATAGATAATGATTTCCACGCTCCAGGGACTCTTCCAGCGCATTTCATAACGCTCAATAAAGGGAAGGGTCTTGTGGGGACGAAGTTTTTCTTTAAAGAAAGCATAGGCGGATTTTTGATCCCATTCCTCCTGAAAAAGCATGGCCTTGATTTCTTCGCTTCTGTATTGTTTATTGCCAAGAATTTTCACTTCGCTGATACGGAGGCTAAGCACAAGCAAAAATAAGCAAAAGAAAGAAGAGGATGAGGCCATACTGTATGATTTGTTTCTGCTCTTTCCTTCTGTTCATCTTTCCCTGATACTCCCGCTACTTCTATATTTCTTTTCATAATAATTGCCCCTTAATGAAGGGGCAAGCTTTTTTCATGTTCTTATAGTATACATCGACAAAATCCATTATTTTTCTAAAGAAAAAGAAAATATATATCTCTTCTTATCCGCTTTAAGCTTCATCCAAAGTTGTCTGGTAGGAAACATTTAGGCAAATGCCGATTTCCGCCAACAAAAATAACCAAGGAAGTTCCTCCATAGCTGATAAACGGTAAAGTAATTCCAGTATTCGGAATAGAGTTTGTTGCTACCGCAATATTCAAAAATCGCCTGTAAGGCAATATGCGCCATTACCCCGATTACCAGCAAAGAGCCAAAGAGATCCTTTGCATTTTTGGCAATTTCATATAAGCGAAAAAGAATCAGGGCATATACCAGCATAAGCCCCTATGCCTCCTACGAATCCCAGTTCTTCACAAATAATCGTAAAAATCATATCATTTTTGGGATTCCGGCATAATAAACTTCTGGATACTCTCTCCCAATCCTCTACCGAAGATTCCTCCGGAACCAATGGCATAGAGTCCTTGCAAGGTTTGGAAGGTTTCATCCTCGAAGGAGGAGGGATCCTTCCAGGCTAAAAATTCTTGTGATCTGATAGCCATGGAGTACCTTCATTTTCTGTAACAATAGAGAAAGGGGTAGGCTCCCAGATAAGCGGCAATTCCTCCTCCAAGAAGCATCAGATGGTATTTTGTAGCTTCTTACTCCCACAAACAACATAAATGCGGCAATTCCTGCCACAATCAAAGCCGTGGACAGGTTGGTATAGGCTATAATTCCTGCAGGAATCAAGGCCCATGCCGCTGCTTTCAGCATGGGAACCGCTCCATCAATCTTCCTGCCATGATGGGTCAAAAGTGTTGCAAAAAGAATGATGATCGCCGGCTTCATAAATTCCGAGGGCTGAAAACGAAAACCGAAAATTACAATCCAGCGGTTGGAACCATGGGATGCCACTCCGATTAGTCCGGTGGCTATGACAATCATAAAGGCCAAGGCATAAATCACCATATTAAATTTAGCATAAAGATGATAGTCAATAAAACGGGATACGAAAAGCATAATGAGAAAGCCACCTCCGGCAAAGGCTGCTTGCCTTTTTAGATAATACATTTCCCCATATTATTTTTTTCTGCCATATAGGAGGAGGCGGAGTATAACATCAGTAGCCCAAAAAGGGTAATGGAAAAGACCATTACCACCAGGGAAATATCATAAAATCGTTTTACCCTTTTTTTCTCCGCCACCGGCTGCCTCCTTAGTACCTTTCAAAGAATTTTTCCAATTTCTCTTGTTTCATCATTTTTCAAAAACTCTACCCGGAGCCTAGATGCATTTTTTTCCTCGGTCTTAAAGGTTCTTCACACAGTCCTTAAAGATTCTGCCTCTTTCTTCATAGTCCTTAAACATGCCCCAGGATGCACAAGCCGGACTCAAAAGCACATAGTCTCCCGGATCTGCATAGGCTGCACAATCCTTTACCGCCTCATCCATATCCTCCGCAAACATCACATTGTGAAAGCCGTTTTTCTTGGCAGTTTCCGCAATCTGATTTCTGGTTTCCCCAATCAAGACCAGGTACTTTACTCTCCCCTTAAATTCCTTTACCCAGGGGTCGAAGTCCACATGCTTATCATAGCCGCCCCCAATCAAAACCACAGGGCCCGGCATAGCCTTTAAGGCCTGAATCGCCGCATCCACATTGGTTCCCTTTGGAGTCATTATAGTATTTTTACACCGGAACGCTCCCCGAACAAATTCAATTCTATGCTCTACCGGCTTAAACTTCTTGCACACCTTAATAATCTTGTCCAGGGGAACGCCCATTTTCAGGCCTACTCCCACAGCGCAGAGAATATTTTTCATAGTTATGCTTTCCCAGCAAATGCACATCCTTCGTCGTAAAGAGCTTTTCTTCTTTCTCCGCCTTCTTATAGTAGAAAGTATCTCCTCTTAAGAAGAGAGACTCCTTTTCCTTGGTATCCTTAGGTTCTTCCTCGGAAGAAAACCATAGCACCTTCGGCTTTAGGCTTCTTTTTCTTTCCGAACTTTCGAAGCTCCGGATCCATATAGTTTTAAAAACAATGCTGTCTTCCTCTTCCTGATTCTCCGCAATGGATTCCTTCACCGCTATATAGTTTTTTTCATGGTCTTGTGTCGATCCAGATGGTCCGGGGTAATATTGGTGATGGCGGAGACATTGGGGCGAAAATCCACTATGGTTTCCAACTGAAAGGAGCTTACCTCGCAAACGGTAGCAGACTGCTCTTCTGTTTCCAATGCCTCTGCCGTAAAGGGATTTCCGATATTTCCCACCACATGGGTGTCACTGTATTCACTTTTTAAAATCTCTCCGATCGGGCTTACGGTGGTGGTCTTTCCATTAGTACCGGTTACCGCGCAAAGTTTCCCCTTGCTGGATTGGTATGCCAATTCAATTTCTCCGATAATAGGGATGCAGGGCGGTGGCAAGCATTTTCACATAGGGCTCATCTAAGGGGATTCCGGGACTGATGACAGAGGCATTTATATGTAGCAAATCAGAGGCCAAGAGCTTGCCCTTAATCAGGCTTACCTTGTCCTTCTTTTTAAACTGACTCAGCAAGGCTCTATCCTCCACCTTAGGGTTTTTTTATCGAAGAAAATCACTTCTCCCCCATGGCAAGAATCTGCTTTTGCCGCCGCAACACCGCTCCGTCCTGTTCCCAATACCAAAATTTTCTGCTTGTCCATCTTCGTCCCTTTAACCTTTTTGAAATCCCTTTTCCCTATTTGCAGTATTCTTCAGCCCCAGCTTCTCCCCCTTAGGCCAAGAAATTTTATTTCCCTAAATTTTTTTCTTGCTCTTTTTTTGCTCTTTTTTTGCTCTTTCTTTTCGCTTTTTGTCGCTTTTTTTACTCTTTTCATTTTTTTACTCTTTTTATTTTTTATAAAATCATAAAACAGAAAAAAACAGAGCAAAATTGTAATGATGGTAAAGATCGTCACTACCTTGGTCTCCGACCAGCCCAAAAGTTCAAAAATGATGATGTATGGGCGCCATTTTGAAAATTCTCTTTCCATGACTCCACTTAAAGTAGCTCACCTGCAATATTACGGATAAGACTTCTACAAAGTAAATGAAGGCAAAAAAATCGGAATAAATAGTGCAATTTCTTCCTGAATAGCCATAGCTACCACAAAGCCTCCTAAGGCCAAAGAGCCGGTATCTCCCATAAAAACCTTGGCGGGGTGCGCATTAAAGCATAGGAAACCTAAAAGACCGCCCAAAACCGCCCCCATTAGCGGTGCCAAGTCTCCCGCACCCAGGTGATTTTTTAAAAGCAAGAAAAATACAATCACCCCTGTTACGGAAGAGCAAAGTCCGTCGATTCCGTCCGTAAAATTGGCTCCGGTATCCGTTGCAGTAATGATAAAGAGGGATATCGGGAAGAACAGAACCAGTCCCACACTGTAAGCTTCCTTACCAAAGAAAGGAATGCGAAAGGCTCCGCTATAGTCCTTAGAATAAAAAATATAGGAGATATACAGGATGGAGATAATCGTCTGGCACAGCATCTTCTGCCTTGGATTAAAGCCCTCGGACTGATGCTTTACCACCTTTAGATAGTCATCAATAAAGCCTACCACGCCGAAGCCCATACCCAAAAAATAAGCAGGTAAAATATGGGGATAGGTTCCTGCAAAGGGAAGACAGCCCAGGCTAATGGCAATCAAAAAAACAAGATTCCTCCCATGGTAGGCGTTCCCTGTTTTTTCAAATGACTTCCGGGACCGTCCTCTCGAACCTCCTGTCCAAACTTTAGCTGATGCAAAAGCTTGATTCCCTTGGGTGATATCAGAATCATCACCAAAAAGGAAATCCCTAAGCTTATTCCTTCCATGAACATCCTACTAACCTCTCTTTTCTCTGTCCTACTTTATCTTGCTGCTTTTCTTTCGGTGCTTTCCATAGTGACGGGCACTTCATCGGGAACTTCTCCCCCGTCTTCAACCCGCTCATCACCGTCCGCACTTCGCTTAACCACTTCACTTTCCTTTATAGAGGAAGAATTGCTTTCTTTAGAATTTGCAGAGGCATTTCCCCGGGAATCCGAAGAGCTGCTTTCTTTCTTCGTTCCCTGAGTACTTTCTCTGCCTTCCTCCGTATCATTCTCTTCTAAAATCCCCTCTTCTGTCTGTAAATCCTTGTTTAAAGAAGCATTAGGATCCGTCTCTCCCTGAGCCGGAATATTTAAGAACTGTAAAGCATCATTCATAATCTTTTGTTCAATCTTGGTGGCAAAGGAAGCGCTGGCCTGAGCCTCTCCTTCCAAATTAGGTGTATCCACCACCACATAGACCAAAAGTTGCGGATCCTCCACGGGGGCAAAGCCTAAGAATGAAACCAGATAGTTTTTCGCAGATCTTGGGAGCTTCTGGGCTGTTCCGGTCTTTCCTCCCACATGATAGCCTTGTATCTGTGCCGGCTTTCCGGTTCCTCCCTCTACGGTTTGGAATAAAGCCTCTCGTAAAAAGGCACTGGTATCTTCAGAAACGGTAACCCGCATCAGCTCCGGTTGTACATCCTTAATCACCGTACCGTTGGCATTTAAAATCTGCTTTACCACATGAGGTTTGTAATAGGATCCCCCATTGATGACACTACTAAATGCGGAAGCCATCTGAATCATGGTCACGTTAAAGTTTTGTCCGAAGGAATTGGTGGCCAGAGTGGTCTTTCCCAAGGTATCAGCCGTGTAAACCAAAGATGCAGTATCCGCCTCTCCCGGAAGGTCAACGGTGGTTTTATCTCCAAAACCGAATATATGCTGGTACTTTACGAAAGTTTCCGCCCCCTCTGCAAAGGCAGTATCCATCATGTAGACGTTACAAGATTGCATCAAAGCCTGCTCTGCATCGATGGTTCCATGACCGTCTCTCTTAATACAACGAATATTCCAAGTATGCACGCCGTCACTTAAGGTTACCTTTCCGTCACAGGTGAAAGTAGTTTTCGGCTTAATAACGGACTCCTCCAACGCTCCAGCTATAGTAAAGGGTTTCACCGTGATCCTGGCTCATAGGTGTCGGAAATTACCGGATTTCGCCAAACCTCATTCCATGCCGCCTGCTTTCCATAAGAAAGAAGCTCCTCTTTTGTAAAATACTGGCCAAGCTCTTCTAAAGAAATACTTTTATTTTCATGTTCTCTTTTATAGACGATTTGCGCTTCCTTTTTTCCAAGCTCCAAGAGTAAGTTCTCCGGATATTCTGCATCATTTAGCTTTCTTGGCTCATTCAAGTCGTACTGTTTTGTACTGGCCATAGCCAAAAATCTCTCCGGTTTTTCGGATCCATTACAATGGCGGAAGCCACCTTGGAACCCACATCTTCCGTCTGCCACTCCAGTAAGTACTTCTCCACCGTTCTTTGAATATTGTAATTTATGGTGGTTACCAGACTGTTTCCGTCTGTAGCCTCTCGAATCACGGATTGCAGCTTACTGTCGGAATCCAAATAGCCGTAGGTTCTGCCATTGGTGCCGATTAAGCTTTTTATTATAGAACTGCTCTACTCCCCGCCTGACCACTTTCGCCGTCATCCGTGGTAAAAGCCGATAATATTGCAGGCTAAATTCTTGTATGGATAATATCTTCTATACTCTTCTTCAAAAATCCAGACCCTTAATCCGGTCCTTTTTTCCCTTCTTTCTTGAATTTCTTATTCTGCTCCTCCACATATTCCAAAAAGGCAGACTTCTCTTCAAAGGAAAGACGCTTCTTATATTTGAGATAGGCACTCTTCTTCCCATCCGGCAAAAGCATCCTGTTTTTTTCAATATACTCTCTTAGTTCTCCCATATCCTCTTTAAAAAAACTCTTCCAAGGCTTTCAGACTGGCTTCTTCATAACGCTTGTCCTTGTATGCAGTCATGGCTCTGGCATCCACAATCAGATTGTAAACCTTTTTGACTGGTGGCCAGAATCGTCCCGTTTCTATCCATGATATCTCCTCGCTTAGCAGGAAGAACCTTGGAGGCGTACTGGGTCTGTCTTTGTCTCAAAAACTTTTCTGTTAAAAGCCTCATTGTTGTTTCTCACAATCTGAAACAGGGCATAGGTTAAGAGCATAAAAAGAATTAGAAAAACAAAAAAACCAATAATCAGTTTTTTTCTTGCATATAAAACGGCAGAATTTTTCGTCTGCCGTCTCTTTCTCTGTTCTGCTTCAGGATTTTGGGATGTTTTTCATACTGCCTTACATACTCACTTTCCGACTTCTTATACTCGATCACCTGGTTTTCTCCCGGATATACCATACCTAATTCCTTGGTAGCAATTTCATAAACCTCTTCCGGATTCACACTGGTATTGATAGCATTCTGCAAAGCATCATTTTTTTCTGCCGCAACTTATCCAATTGGATTTTTCTGTACCTCTATTTTTGCGAATTCTGGTATTCACTTCCGTTTGTAACTGGATGTAGCGGAAACATAAAAAGTCCCATAAACAACATCACTGCACTGACAGTAAAAACCAAAAACAGATTGGCAGAGGTCTTCTCCTTCAGTCTTTCCTGCTGCAAAAGATGATTCTTCTCTCTCTCCCGAAGAATCTTTGCCCTTTCCTGCAATACCCTTCTCTCTACTCCGGAACCGGCTCTTTTCTTTCTCTGCTCCTGCTGTTTTACGATTTTCTTCTTTTCTACTCTTTGCTTCGGGAAATGCTGCTCTTTAACGGCCAAGCTTCCTTGCACATACTGCAGCTGTCTCCTCTCTCCACTTTTTTTCATATACTCCCCTTTATTCCTCCGAAAATATTTTTCATGCCCACTGTCCATCATTTTTCAAAAGCAATGAACGCTTAGGCAATTTTTTTACTTCTTTATCCTCTTTCAAAAACCCGTAGCTTTTGCACTTTTTGCTCTGGGATTTTCTTCCATTTCCTCTTCACTTGGACAAATGGCTTTTCTACTGATGACCTTGCCCAAACTTTTTCTTCCGCAGGTACACACCGGGAAATCCGGCGGGCAAATGCAAGGATTTTCCGCTTCTTTGAAGCTTCTCTTTACAATCCTGTCCTCCAGGGAATGGAAGCTGATAATACAGATTCTTCCTCCCGGATTTAAGGCTTCCATCATCGTTTTCAAGGAATTTTCCAAAACCTCCAACTCACGATTCAAGGCTATACGAATGGCTTGAAACGTTCTTTTTGCAGGATGCCCTCCCTGCAGACGAAACTTCATAGGAATGGCATGGGAAATGATTTCCGCCAATTCCTTGGTCGTTTCAATGGGTTTTTCCTGTCTTGCCAAAACAATGTGCTTTGCAATATTTTTTGCAAACTTGTCTTCCCCATAGTCTCTTATGATATGAAAGAGGGAGGACTCGCTGTAGCTGTTTACCAAATCCTTTGCACTAAAGTCCTGTCTTTGATCCATCCGCATATCCAGAGGCGCATCAAAGCGATAGGAAAATCCTCTTTCTTCTTCATCAAACTGATGGCTGGAAACGCCTAAGTCTAAAAGAATCCCGTCCACCTTTTCTATAGAAAGGGAAGATAGGATTTCCGGAAAATGCTCATAATTGTCCCGAATGATGTGGAGCCTATTGGCAAAGGGCTTTAATCTTTCTGTCGCCGCCTGTATCGCATCTTCATCCTGATCGATGCCGATCAACTGTCCCTTTTCCCCAAGTCTTTCCAAAATATGGAAGGAATGTCCTCCACCGCCCAGAGTGCCATCCACATAGATGCCATCCTTCTTGATGTTTAGACCCTCCATACATTCTTCAACCATGATACTTTTATGAGAAAATTCCATTATATACCCATGCCTTCCATGTCTTTAGCCAACTCTTCCGTATCGGAAAAATCATTCTTCTCTTCATAGCTCTCGGAAGACCAGATTTCCGCATAGTCTCCCACACCCAGAAGCATCACATCTTTTTTTCCAATTCCGCCTTGTCCCGTAAGACCTGTGGAATGAGGATACGTCCCTGTTTATCACACTCCACCGACACTGCACTACCCAGAATATAACGCTTTAACTTTCTCGCCTTTTTCACTGGTCATGGGCAAAAGCCTGTAACTTTTTCCTCCAACTTCTTCCATTCCGGAATTGCGTAGAGGGAAAGACAGCCATCTAATGAACGGGTTAGGAAAAAAATTCGCTATAACCATCCTCACGGAACTTGGCAGGAATCATCATCCTGCCCTTAGTATCTAAATTTAAATGATACTCTCCCGTAAACATACTTACCACTTTCTCCCACTTTTTCCCACTTCTCCATTATAATACCGAGTTTTCAGGGAAATGGCAAGACAAGATACTAGAATTTTCCCACTTCCTTCCCCTGTTTTTTCGAAAGAACAAAGAAGAAAAATCTCTAAATAGTAAAAATGCGGAAAATTGTGGATAAAAGCCGTAAATTCAAAAGCTTTCTCCGCCCTATGCTCCCGGAAAATCCAATAAGGAAAAAAGCAGTCATGTCAAAAAAGCATAAAAAAAGAAGATGAGCAAAAAGTCATCTTCTTAAAATTTATGTTTTCTATTGTTGGAACATATTTTCTGTTGTTGGAGCATATTTTGCTATTGTCAGGGCAGGTTGTTCTATGATTTAAGCTAAACCGGCCAAGGCGAAAGGAAGCTGGCTCCTTGGATATTCATTTAGACATTGAAGCGGAACAGTACCACATCTCCGTCCTGCATCACGTATTCTTTTTCCTTCCATCCGCACAAGTCCCTTTTCCCTTGCGGCAGAAAGAGAACCGTTATCCAGCAAATCCTTGTAATTTACCACTTCCGCCTTAATAAAGCCTCTTTCAAAGTCGGTGTGAATCTTTCCTGCTGCCTGAGGCGCCTTAGTACCCTTCTTAATGGTCCAAGCTCTGGTTTCCTTCTCTCCTGCTGTAAGATAAGACATCAATCCCAGAAGAGAATAGGAAGCACGAACAATCTTATCCAAACCGGACTCACTTAAACCAAGGGACTCCAGATACTCTCCCTTTTCCTCCTCGGAAAGCTCGGAAATTTCCTGTTCAATCTGGGCGGAAATCACGAAGCTTTCAGAATGGTTTTTCTTCGCATACTCCCGAACCTTTGCCACATGAGGATTACTTTCTCCATCATCCGCAAGGCTTTCCTCCGCCACATTGCAGGCATAAATCACAGGCTTTCTGGTAAGAAGCCCGATGCTGTCCAGTAAAGCTCCCTCTTCCTCGTCTGTTTCAAAGTTGATGGCAAGCTTTCCCCTCTTCCAGATGGGTATGCAGCTTTTCCAAAAGGGCATATTCCTTCTTGGCATCCTTATCATTATTGGCAAGCTTCTTGGTCTTTTGCATTCTTCTGTCCAAAAGCTCTAAATCAGAGAAAATCAGCTCCAACTCAATGGTTTCAATATCTCTGATGGGGTCTACGGAGCCGTCTACATGAATCACATTGTCATCTTCGAAGCAACGGACCACATGCACAATGGCATCCGTTTCCCGGATATTTCCCAAAAACTGGTTTCCCAAACCTTCTCCCTTGGAAGCGCCCCGAACCAGACCCGCAATATCCACAAACTCAATAACCGCCGGAGTGATTTTTTCAGAATGATACAAGTCAGACAAAAGCTTCAAACGCTCGTCCGGCACAGCCACCACACCCACATTGGGATCAATGGTACAGAAAGGGTAGTTGGCAGACTCCGCCCCCGCCTTGGTAATGGCATTAAAGAGGGTGGACTTTCCCACATTTGGCAAACCTACAATTCCTAATTTCATTTTTACACTCCTTATTCTAAATCGACAATTTATGACGAACTTTTCATATGTAATGGGAAATAATAAACCTGAGGTATTATACCATCCCCATGGAGTTCACTCAATAGGACATTGTCGGTCCAGGTTTTATATAAACTGTGCCCACATAATCGGTACACATTCTAGAGAACCATCCTTTTGATAATCCTTTGTGTATAGCAATATTTCACGCATTATTCTTGCATTCTCATAAATATAGCCCAAATTAGCCGGTAGTTTGACAGTTAAATAGTTCCAAAATCTCCTCAGGCCTTGAAAAGCCTGTATTTTTTTGTCAAATTTTATGAAAATAGCACTAGCTATATTTGGCTATATATGGTATAATGGGCGCATGGAGGGACTGCGTCATGAAAGTATCTGTATCAAAATCAAAAAATCAGACAATCTATTATCTAAGTAAATCAGTTTGGGTAGATGGTAAATCCACTACTAAGACTATAGAGAAGATTGGTTCGGAAGATGAACTTCTGAAGGTTTGCGGAGAGCTTACTCCGCTGGAGTGGAGCAAAAGCAGTACGCTGCCAAACGCTCTGCAGAAGAAAAAAACTTCAAAAAAAGACATTATGCTGAAGTATTCCTCTTCGACCTTGATTAAGAAAGAAAGCTGCCGTAGCGTAAACGTAGGCTACCTCTTTCTGAAGGACATCTACTATGATTTAAAAATCCATGACATCTGTGCTCAGATTGCCGAAAAGTACAAGTTTGAGTTTGACCTGAATCAAATCCTGTCTATGCTACTTTTTCTCTAGGATTATTTATCCCAGATCCAAGAGATCTTCTCTTGAACTTTCAAAAAAGTTTCTTGAAAAGCCTGACTGTAAGCTCCATCACGTTTACCGTGCACTGGAAATCCTTGCAAAGGAGAATGATTTTTTTCCAGTCTCAACTTTACAAGAATTCCGAAATGATACTGAATCGACATAAAAGAGTTCTTTACTATGACTGCACTAACTATTACTTCGAGATTGAGGAAGCGGATGATTTCAGAAAATATGGTCATTCCAAAGAAAACCGTCCAAATCCGATTGTACAGATGGGGCTATTTATGGATGCAGATGGGATTCCACTCACCTTCTCCCTCTTTAACGGAAATGAGAATGAACAACCTTCGATGAAACCATTGGAGAAAAAGATTCTTTCTGACTTTGGAATGACGAAGTTTATTGTTTGTACAGATGCAGGACTATCATCAACTTCAAACCGTGTTTTCAACAACACGCCGAACCGGAAATTTGTTACAACGCAACCAATCAAAAAGCTGAAAGGACATCTCAAGGATTACTGTCTTGATGAAGATGGATGGCACCTTATCGGAGATAAAACAGAGTATAAGCTCAGTGAATTAGATGAGATTGAGAACTACGAGAAGACTTTCTATAAAGACCGATGGATTAACGAAGACGGTCTGGAGCAACATCTCGTTGTCACCTTCTCCTTTCAATATCGGTACTATATGAGAAAGATACGGAATCGTCAGCTTGAACGCGCTGAAAAGCTCGTCGAAAAATCCTTCTTCTCTGAATAAAAAAACGGCCGAACGATCCCAAGCGTTTTTATACGTCAGAATCACTGTACTTCTGACGGCGAGATTGCAGATAAAATGATCCCTTTGATAGATGAAGATGTTGCCACAGAAGAGGAACGTTATGACGGTTTCTATGCCGTATGCACAAACCTGGAAGATGATGTGGCAACGATTATAAGTATTAATCAAAAAGCGATGGCAGATTGAAGAATGTTTCCGGATTATGAAGAGTGAATTTCAAGCCAGACCGGTATATCTCAGTAGAAAAGATCGAATCACGGCACTATTTTCATTACCTGCTTCACCGCCCTGATTCTTTATCGTATTCTGGAGAAGAAGTTAGGTGAGAGTTATACCACTGAAAGCATTATAAGAACACTGAAAGAAATGAACATGCTGATAGCCCCCGGTGAAGGATATATCCCTGAGTATACACGAACCGACCTTACAGACAAACTCCACGACACATTTGGTTTTTAGAACGGATTACGAGATTGTATCTCAAAGAGAAATAAAAAGATTTTTAACCGCAACGAGAAAGTAGAAATATTGCTAGAATTCAAAAAGAAAACAAGAGCTCATAAATGGCGTAATTACGCCGTTTATGGGCTCTTGACTCTTTCGCAACTGTCAAAGACGGGATTATACCATCCCCATGGAGTTCACTCAATAGGACATTGTCGGTCCAGGTTTTATATAAACTGTGCCCACATAATCGGTACACATTCTAGAGAACCATCCTTTTGATAATCCTTTGTGTATAGCAATATTTCACGCATTATTCTTGCATTCTCATAAATATAGCCCAAATTAGCCTGTAACTTACCATTTAAAAGCTTGGAATATATATCATTTTCTGTAAAATCCTTATCTTTAAAGGCAAGAGTAACAAACAGACCAATATCAGCAGTAAGCAATTTAAACATTGTTAAATCCTTATTTTGTACCATGCCCGGTCCCGGATCATTGGCATAATATGCTACCAATACTGTCCCTGAATCTCTCAGTTCATACATCTGCCCTAATATATCTCCAGCTCTGCTCCCTCTCAAAACACTTGATACCTGATACCTGGATGCATTTCCCATGAGCTGAGCAGGAATTGCATCAAAAAGTGCCGATATCTTTCCGCTTGGATCAATCTTACGAAAATCATCCTCCAGAGCCCCGCGAAATTCTTCATAATCTTATATTTCAATACCGCAAAATCGTCAATTTATATTTAGCCATTTTTCCTCATATTCGTTAATTGTATTTGCTAAATCGGCTCATTGATTTGCTTTCTGTGAAATTGTTCTATCTGTTGTATAAAACAATCCGATTTTTTTCTATCTAGGATGATACTTACATTTTTCAGCTTATTTAGTTTCTTCTCATGCAAACCATAAAGAACGGGATTCCTAATTTTTTATGGTCATCTTCAGACAATGAAACGGACGATTCTTCGTTTTTTTATTTGTTCTATATCTTCAAGTTTAAATTTAAAAATGTAATACACTTCCTCCAATACTTCCATAAGTATAGTATTTAACAACATTATTTTTCATAAATTTCTAATTTCACTCCATTCAGGAAGAGATAATATCCCATAAACCATAGTAGGAGCGGAACGACAATCAGCACAATGGCCATAATCATTTTATCTGAAAAAGTCAGTATGATAACTCATAAGATGATTCAGTATCCACATAACAATAAAAAGATAATACGACCATGGATATACAGCCTATCCTATTAAAGTTAGACTTATGAGGATATGTCAAGATAAGTTTTGGTTTCTCTTGTAAACATTCTAATTCCATATTTTCCCACGTCTTTCTTATCCTCTGTATTCTCTTATCCCTCAATGTCAGCTGAAAAGAGCCCCTTCTTAGGACTGCCACAAACCATGATGCTATGTCCAATATTCAAATTCCTCCCAAGCATCATCTGTCCAATATTTAATCATCCAAATTCACCTCATGAATAGTTCCACCGGTTTTCTCCATCTGGGTCATATTTCTTCTTAAGCGATCCATATTTTCTTCACTAAAAAACGGATCTGCTGTAACTTCGAAAGGTATCCTCTGTTCTCTGGTAACTTTTGTTGCAAACATAGTATATGCAGCAGTTACAGATAGCCCCATATCCTTACATGTTTTCTCCATTTTCTCTTTTTAATTTTTCATCCATTCTAAAATTAACCATTGTCTGTGCCATATCTACACCTCCCTATTCTAAGCTAAGAGTATCGAATATGTACTTCATTTGCAATCAATTTCTATTATATTGATATACAAAAATCTCATCTAGATTATCTATCGAAATGTATATACAGGGAGTTATCTATTCTATCTTTAAAATTTAGTAGTAAAATAATACTTTCTCGCTACAATATTGTAATTCTGTAGCGAGAAAGTAAATATCTATTCTTATCCACTGTATTCTCTTATCCCTCAATATCAGCAGACACTAGCCCCTTCTTAGGACTGCCGCAAACCGTTATGCTATGCCCAAAGAATAAGTCGTCATCATCAAAATAAGCAGAAAATGATGCTCCTGAGTTCATCCAAAGCAAACTTAGACTTATTCTTTTTGCAAAACTTTCTTCTGTAATTTTAGCAGCCTCTTCATCAGATTCTGCCCATTCTGCAAGCCAGTTTCGTGAGCTTCCTGCGGCAAATTTCCGAAAGATCCACATCCCATTTTTTTCCTGTTCTAAAACCATTGTTTTTCAGCGCTTTTTTTGGCCCTTGTAATACCTGCTTTATTATCCTTGTCTACATGTAAGGAAATATGTATCTTGCCACGGAGCCAGGATGCGTTTCCTTCGAAACTTTTAAGCCGCTTATCATAAGTCAGCTCACCCAAGATATCATCCTGCAAAACCACAGGTTTTCTATACTCCGTGAGTATTTCTTCAAGTTCCGGACAAACTGCATTCCTTTCAAGAATTTCTACCACTAAAAATGGTTCTTTGCAGGCAATGCTCCCTCAGGAACTTCCTCCGGCAGTTTTTTTCACGCACCCTTAATTTATAAATGCTTTCCTCTTTAAACTGAAATGGAGGTTCCTCTTTGTCTATAACCGGAAATTCGATTCGCCCTTCTTCTTTGTGAAGCTCTCCTGTTTCACAGTCCACATAGGTTAAGAAATAGGCATCCCATTCCCAAAACCCATTTCGGAGACTTCCTCCGCCTCCTTCGTGCCTTAAGACAATGATTTCCTTTTCCTTTTTCTCAAAAGAATCTTCCCATTCTGAAAGCGTCATTTTATTTCTACGCCTCATGTACTCCAGTAGAGTCATAGTTTTTCCTCCGATACAGCTATTTACCCGTCAACAGAAAAAAATGTTCCAGCTTCTCAAATGTATTATTTAAAAAAATTCAAACGAAAAGATATGATAATCATCAAAACTCTGGTCACAATAAGTCACTGTTCCCTGGTTATAGTCAATGATAGCTTGCCCAAGATTATTTTTACATCTTCTTTGCTTACATCTCCGTACATTCCTCTAAGTGCAGGTAAGATAAAGTCAATTATTCGATCCAAATTATCTTTATAATTCTTTTGCTAAAACTTTCACCTTACTGATATATTCCTCTTTAGGATCCTCATCCCAAGAAAAAAATCAAGTCTTCATACTGATAAACATACTGCTGCAAACTTTCATCAAATTTCATGCTTTTCGCCTCTCTTCTCAAAATCCCAATCAATATCCTCTTTCCAGGCACCACCAACAAATATCGTCTCCATATCCGAAACATTGCATTCTCTAATACGTGTTACAGCTTCATCAATAACCCGGTAATTAAGTGCTGTTCCAAATCCATCACAGTTGTAGTTTGCCACCCTATCATGTTTGATTCCCATACTTCCGGCAACTTTTTATCGCATCTATGTTTGCTCCCAGAAAAAGAAATTCCCAATGATACTTCTCTTGCTGATTTTTTTAATAAGCTTCTTTACATCCGTAAAGGAATACTTTCTACTGGCATTTTCAAGACCGTCCGTTGTGATTACAAATAAGGTCTTAGCGGGTCTATCTTCCTCTCTAGCATACTTATGAACATTGGCAATATGACGAATTGCTCCCCCACTGCATCCAAGAGTGCCGTGCATCCACGAACATAGTAGTCCGCTTCCGTAAGCTTTTTTACATTTCCAATAGGGGCTCTGTCGTGAATTACTTCCGTCTGATCGTCAAACAAAACGGTAGATACAAATACCTCCCCGGTTTCTTTCTGTTGTTTTTTTCTATCATGGCATTAAATCCACCGATAGTATCGGATTCAAGCCCGGCCATGGAGCCGCTTCTATCAAGGATAAATACAAGTTCCGTTAAATTTTCTCTCATAGTGATTCCCTCCATCATTTGCTTGTTTGCATGTTTACGAGGGTATCCTATCTCTTTCCGCTTTATTTTCGGTCACTTGTCAGGCGACATTTAAATCGCCTGCATTCCCAGGAGTGGTTCACCATGTTCAAAAAGAGCAAGATTGATTTCATAGATATCATAAGCTTCCCGCTCTATAAAATATTGCACAATAAGATCCTGCTTACTGCAGGGAGATAAGGCCCAGCCCGCCCTTGAAAGCAAATCCTTTGTGTCATCCAGATTCAATTCCAATGCAACAGCCAGAGCCAGCGCTGTGGATTTACTCGGATTCTTGGTGGTTCCGCATTTCAGTTTGGAAAATGCCTTTCTGTCCAGGTTTGCTTTCTTCTGCACTTCAACATCGCTAAGGCCTTTTTGATTGGCGAAGGAAAAAACCAGCTCCATAAAGCTTTTGTCAAGATTCTTTACCGCATCCTCCAAGCTTCGAACTTCGGAAACCAGGCACTTTTTCCGGACTGATATAGGCGAGTATACACTCTTCTCTTCCATTATCCGCTTTATCATCCAATGCCTCATTTTCCGAATCATATGTCTTCCGTCTATTTGATTCAGAAAATCCGAAGCCGATAGGTGACCCGTAAACAGAGCTCACTCTAACGGGATCATTCGAACTTTTTCCTCTACTGTATGAAGCCGAATACTCTTCCGAAATCTTTTCTTCTACATAATGCTTATCGATATATTCATCAATATCACCGTATAGCTCCGTTGATAGGGAATATGATTTTTCATCAAAAACCACAAGATAAAGCTCTATGTCATTTTCCGACAGAAAGCTTTCTATCTCCGACAGAGCAATTCTAAGGGCTATTCCCTTGGGAAAACCATAGCTTCCTGACGCCAAAAGAGGGATAGCAAGACTGAGAATATGATGTTCAAGGGCAAGTTTAAAGATACTGCGGTAACATTTTCTTATAATTATTTCTTCGTCTGAGTTCCCACCCTGCCAGGCCGTTCCTACCGTATGGATAATATACTTTGCAGGAAGATTGTATCCATCCGTAATAAAGGAGCTTCCGGGAGCAATAGCCCCTATTTCCTGTCGTCTCCGCAAAAGCTTTTCTTCCCCGGCAGCCTTATAGACAGCACTGTCTATTCCCGCAGCATATCCCGGCATAGGGTTAGCAGGATTCACTATGGCATCCACCTGCATTTTTGTAATATCGTTTCGGATGATTTGAAAGGGCATAGCCTTCTCCCTTCCCTTATCGGACAAAATTTGTAGCTATCCCCTCTTCTTGCTCCGGTAAGCCGTATTTTTCTTTCCCAAGGGCAATACTCTTCATCAAAAAGGCCATATTTCTAGCCAGAGTTCTCATGGTCTGCAGGCCCTCCAAGTCTTCCTTCGCCTCTCCTTTTTCGCATCCATGCACACTGTTCCAGTATTGACTGGAGGCCACCGGCATTCCGCAGATGGTAAAATACTTATTTAATTCATCAAAGGTCGCGGATAAGCCGCCTCGTCTTGCCACTACCACACTGGCTCCTACCTTCATGGTCTTATCAAAATGCGTGCTGTAGAACAGTCTGTCCAAGCAGGCAATCAGGGTAGCATTGGCGGAAGCATAATAAACCGGGGATGCCACTACTAAAAGCATCTGCGGCTTCAAACTTCTCTGCCAGCTCATTTACCGGGTCATTGAAGACACATTTTCCATTCTTATAACAATATCCACAGGAAATACAGCCTCGTATATCTTTGTTGCCAATCTGTACCACTTCTACTTCTATATTTTCCTGCTCAAAGACCTTAAGCATCTCCTCCAGAGCAATGCTTGTATTGCCCCCAATGCGAGGACTTCCGTTAATAATCAATGTCTTCATAAATTGTTCTCCTGACTTCTTTGTGCAACTCCTGTTGTGTATCTCCTCTAACTTTCCTTCTCGGGGTGATAATGGCGAGTCCTTCTCCATGGGTGATGTCATAGTATGCCGAAAGCGCATGCTCCATGTCGTGACAGGGCTGCCTTGGCTTTTTACCTTATAAGTAATCAAATCCCAAGGATCTCCCTCATACTTCGCCTCTGCAGCAATGGCCTTGCTACAGTCCAAGACACTTCCGCTTCCGTAGCTCAGCAGAATCCTTTTTCCGAACTGCTTCATTACTTCCGGAAGTTCTTGAATTACGTCTTTTCCGAAAATGAGTCTTGTCGGGGTTTGATAGTCAAAGTTTTGCATATTTTCCTCCTGTTTTTAGATTTCCATACTATCCGGATTAAGAAGAAAATCATAAACGCTCATCACCAATATGCCTTCTTCATTATAAAGTGGTGCCACAGCATCCTTTGTAATAATAATCTTTTTAAATCCATCGCCTGTATTCACCAACGAGCGTTGCTCCTGTTCCATCTTTTTCTTTATCAGGTAATGCATAGGCCGATTGAATATAAAATCTCTTTGAGCCTTTATTGCAAACGAAGTCCACTTCCAACTGTTTTCTAATTTTCTTACCATTTTTATCTACTTCATTCATCACAACAACCCCTACGTCCACATTATATCCACGAACTTTTAGTTCATTAAATATAATGTTTTCCATTACGTGAGTCTCCTCCACCTGCCTAAAATTAAGTCTAGCATTCCTAAGTCCCCAGATCGGTAAAAGTAATACTTTGATGGAGTATTAATGTACTTTTTGCCCTTAATATCATATCGAATTGCACTATCTATAAGAAATGAATCTCTAAGATAATCTATATATTTGATTATCGTATCTTTGCTTATGGACTTGTTCTTAACACTTTTAAATGTCGCTGATAGCTTACTTGGGTTCGTAAGAGAACCAATTGCTGACGATAAAATATTAAGAAGTTCTTCTAATTCCGCCTTATTTCGTATATTATTTCTTCCGGTAATATCGGAAATGTAGGTTTCTTCAAACAGGGATTTTAAAAAATCGGATTTCTGATCAGCCGTTTCAAAACCTAGGACAAGCGGTATTCCACCAAACAGTACATAATCCCTCCAGCCTTCTTGTTTGTCACCATCATATACGCTCATAAATTCGCCAAATGTTAGAGGATACATATGAACTTCATCCCCACGTCCACGAAATTCTGTAATAATATCCTTTGATAAGAATTTTGCATTACTTCCCGTTACATATACATCTACATTTTGCTTTCTTCCGAGGCTATTAAGAACTGATTCAAAATCATCAAGCATCTGGACTTCATCTAACAGAACATAATACATTCTTTCATCCGACATTTTCTCCATTATATATGGAAATAAGACCTCCGGATCTCTATACCTTTTATTCTCAAAAGAGTCAAACGCAATCTCAATAATATGATTTTCAGCAACTCCTTCATTTACCAAATACTCTTTAAAAAGATTAAATAAAAGATATGATTTTCCACATCTTCGCATACCCGTCACAACCTTAATTAATCCGTTATGCCTTTTCGAAATAAGCTTATTCAAATATACATCTCTACCTATTTTCATATTGGTGCACCTCGTCACATATTAGACAAAAATACAGATTCCGCATTTTTGTCTAATAGAAGTATACATCCTATCAAAGGCTCAATCAATACTCTAGAGCCAAGAATGCATAAGTTTATCACTGCTTGTTTTTGCCATTGTAGCGGAATACCTATGATTAGGGCTATTTCCCTGGTATAAACGCTCCCATCAATGTATTTACTCTACCAACACAAAAATGGCCAGCCGCCAAAGTGCGCTTAGCCATGTATTGTTACTACATTATATTCTGTAGAAATTAATTAGTTGCATTCCGTCCTTCAAGGCATTTCGTTTTTATAGTGATTCCCTGAAAATCTCTGCAATATCCTTCTCTAAAAGAGGCGCCCAGGCCTCTTCCAGGCCTTCATTTTTCCGCAACATGCTTTTGCCATTTCATCGATTCTCTTCTCATCAATTCCCACATCTTTAAGATGCATAGGAATATTAATGGATTCGAAGAACTTGTAGGTTGCATCAATTGCCTGCTCAGCAATCGCAAACTTATCTTGCTTCTCATCGATTCCGAATACATTTATGCCGTACTTTACAAAGCGGTCCACTGTCTTTTCATTTAAGATATGCTTCATCCATCTTGGCGTGATAATGGCCAAGCCCTCTCCATGGGTAATGTCATAATAGGCGGAAAGCGCATGCTCCATGCCGTGGCAGGGCCAGCCGGACTGACTGTTTCCAAGGGAATAAATGCCGTTACAACCATAGGTACAGCAAAGCATCATCTCTGCCCTTGCCGTATAGTCTTCCGGATTCTCCAGACATTTCTTTGTATTAATCATCAGGCTCTTTAAGGCCGCTTCCATAAAACCGTCATTTAAGAGGGTAGAGTCCTCACAGAAATACTGCTCGAAAATATGATTCATAGCATCCGCACAACCTGCCGCAGTCTGCTTCTTGGATACGCTAAAGGTATAAACAGGATCCAAGAAGGAAACCACAGGGTACAGGAGGGGATCACTATAGCCCGTCTTATCATTGGTCTCCGTTCTGGAAATCACTCCCCCTGCATCATACTCACTGCCTGTAGCAGCAAGTGTAATGATGTCTACAATGGGAAGTGCAGCCTGAGCTTTCACCTTATAAGTAATCAAATCCCAAGGGTCTCCTTCATATTTTGCTCCTGCGGCAATGGCCTTGGTGCAGTCCAATACACTGCCCCCTCCCACCGCTAGGATCACATCAATCTGCTTCTCCTTACAGATTTTCACCCCCTCCAATACGCTGGGATCATACTTGGGATTGGGTTGAATATCGGGAAGCTCATAAATCTCATAGTCCTTTAGAAGCGCCTTCACTTTGTCATAAAGACCAATCTTTTTGATGCTTCCGCTTCCGTAACTAAGCAGAATTCTTTTTCCGAACTGCTTCATTACTTCCGGAAGTTCTCCGATAACGTCTTTTCCGAAAATCAATCTTGTAGGTGTCCGATAATCAAAATTTTGCATTGTTAGCCTCCTGTATTCTCTTCAGATTCTATCGGGTCGTTATTGGGTCAGCTTGAACCGATAGAAACTTTCCACATCATCCTCCGTTTTCCTTTATTCTCTTTTATACCATATACTTTTAAATTATATTTGAGCTCCCAAGTATTTGCAAATCTAATTGTATCATCAAAAACTACATAGCCACCTATACGAGAGTGTATATAAGGAGATGATTCAGCATACTCATTTCTTCAACAATAAGTAATATTGTATTTCTCACATACAAAAAAAGAGCTTTAATGACTAAACTTTCATTTCTTAAATCATTAAAAACTCTATTCAGGCAATATTGATTTTTTTGTTTGATTTTTTTATTATCAGTTTAAATCAGCAATGTTTGCCGATTCAGGTATCAAATTACCTTCCTCATCTAAAAATAGGAGTATCTAATATCGTTTTTTTATAGCTTTTTGCCATTGATTGAGCCTTGGCAATAGCAGCTCTATCCTCTATGGAATACAAAGAGAAATCTGTTCCTTTTGCATTAATAATTTGCTTCATTTCATATATTAATGGATCGAATTGGCTATTTAACGATAGAAGAAATCTATAAAAACATAGCGGATCTCTTTCTAATCCCCATACACAACAATGATGCCGTATCCATTTCTTCTTTAAATTCCCTTGCCTTAGCTAAATTTGAATATGCTTTATCTTTATTTTCAGAAGCTTTCGCACCTACAACAACTCCCCAAAAACGGCTAACGCTGGAGCTGCAACCAGGCCTCCTAAAACGGCAGTACCACCTGCAATTCCTAATCCGCCTGCAGCTAATGATCCACCTCAAAAAAAGGCTAATGTCGCATTTGTAGCTGCTGCTCCACTTTTCAAAGGAAGCAATTGCTGTTCCAGTAGAAGCTGTTGCTAAGGCCCCTGCTGCACCATATGCACCAAATGCCGTAATAGCTCCTGCCATTGTCCCGGATGCCAACCCTCCCACCATGGAGCTTGCCATGGATTGTAACTGTTTCAACTCATCAAATGATTCCTTATCAAGTACTATTTTTCTGAATCTCATTTAATCTTTTGAATCTTCCAAATTGATATTTCTTAATTTCTCATATTCTTCAACAAAAAGGCTTTTATACTTCCATGTAACACTTGAATTTTACATTCACCCAATCGAGTAATGGCAGCTCCACAGTTTTTTTCCTACAAGTATTAATTTTATTAGTTGCATTTTTTTACAATATCATCTGCATAATCATTTGTCTCACTAGCTTCTTTAAAATCAAGTCCAGCCTTTATCGACTTCCCAACACCAAATACTCCTGTTACTGCGGCAGCTCAATAAATAATAATGGTAATGGCATAAATATCCCCCTCTCTTTTACATTGCCAATTCTGCTATAGAAAGTTTAATATCTGAAAATAGTTCTTGTATCTCTTGATCGATTCTCTTCTCATAGGCATCTCTATCTGTCCCATTATGGTATGTCTTTTTAATCCAGTCCTTATGTTGCGTTAAGGACAGCATAGTATCTGCTGTACTAATCATCTCTTGATATAACTCTTCTTTTATTTTCCATCTTTTCATCAGGTAGTTAATAATCGTTTGCTCTGACTGCGAAAAATACAGTATCTGCATATCCTAAATTAATAAGATTCCATATTATTCTAGATAAACTTACCTCAGTATTTTTGTCTTCTAAACCTAGATTCGCAAACTGATTCATCTAGTTTTTTTCACTTATAATAATATCAAATGCATCCTCTGGTCTTTTAGCCAGTTTTAAACACTCTTCTATTGCTTCTTTTTTTAGCATTAGGTTCCAAATACATTTCTGAACAAATTTGATCAAATAATTTTTTTCCTCACTATAAGTGATTTCCCCATCTGACATCATATACAAAATAATACAGCATCACTTCTTCTTTTTGTACCAAAAAGTAAATTAAACATTAAATATTCACCTCCTATAAATAAAATGTTTCATCTCCAAGCATTTGCTGATTAAATTCTTCCATATTCGAAAAGGCTATTTGTCCTCCAAATCTTTTTGTAATCTCATTTGTGCTATCAATAAACCAATCAACATCCCCTATTGCAAGGGCATTCTTAATTCCTAAAAATGATTCTCTAAAAACCTCCATAGAATCAGCCAAATACTCATTTATAATTGACTCCATTTCTGTTCTATATTGTCGAATCAATACAATGTGTTCTTCACATATTTTCTCTATTTTTTCTCTCTCTTCTTTAGCTAGTTTTGCATTTTTTAAAGACTCTGTAAGTACACCATAACTAGCTGAGGATAATGCATAGCCAACCATTCCTCCTATCAAGCCTCCTACAACAGGAATCGGAATAGCCACCTGTCCCACAACAGAAAACATGGATGACGCAATCATTCCACTGCCTTGCTCTCCTAATGTTTCTAAACATTCTAGACCATCAATTTCTCCTCTAATATATCTAGAAAGAGTCTTAGTCGCAGAAACTGAAACCGCTACGATAGTACCAGCAACATTAGTTTTAGCTAAAGCACGAATATATCCAGATTGAGAATTTTGCATAGCACCTTTAAGTGCTGCTCCTGTAAACCCTGTTGCATAACCAAATCCTGCTGTGATTGATGTATCTTTTGCAACATTTTTCATTGCTTGTAAAGGGTCTTCTTCCTCCTTAATTACAGCAACGATATTTTTTACAATAGAAACGGTACCTCCTATAGCTGCAGAAGATTGAGCTGTTTGAATTCCCGCTCTATGAGAAACTTTTGCAACATCAATTGCAGTCGAAAGCTTAGGATGAAGACGCGCAAGTACTGCTTCATCGCTTGAAACACTGCTTCTCCTTAGATTTCTCTTGATTTTTTTCAAGCTTATCTATTTTCTCTTGAAGTTTTTGTACTTGTTCCTCATTTCCTACCTTTTTTTGATTATCCAACTGTTCCGTCAAGGACTGAATCTTACTATCAGCTTCACTAATAAGATTATCATATTGATTTGATGGTACATCTATTTGTATCTGCATCTAAGTATTTCTGAAATTTTTTTGATTGAAGTTTTTCCAGTGCACGCGCTACATTACCCTCTCCTTTAGGATCATTTTCCGACGCTCCCAAAAACTTCATTTGGGCTCCTGACCCTTCTATAATATTGCCATTCTTATCAATACTTACAGTATCATATAACGGATCATTGACACGCCCTAGGTCATCTGTTCTAATCTTTCTAACAGCTTTTCCCTGAATTATATTTTCAGCATTAGTTCTCGCTACATCTTTTACTTCAGCTGAAAATCCAGCCTGCTGATGAATATTTTGAAACTTATACTCGGGATTGATTTTTTCATCATGTATCTGTTTTAATCCTTTAGACAATGTTCTCCCTAACTCATTATCTTTCCCGGAGTATGCAACATAATGCTCCTTATTTGCACTTCCATATTTCTGTATTATTTCATAAGAACTACCAGCTAGACCAGCATTTAGTATATCCTCTTTTTGCCGTTTTGTTTGTTCTTCCTCCATGATAATCACCTCAATTAACGGAAACAAATATTCAATTAAAGATAACTTTTGCTAATTCCAAAGAATCAGACTCAAAAAGCAAATGTCAAAGCTTACTATTTTACTGCAAACTCTTATACACGGAATAAGCCTTTCTGGGTCTTCCGCCTCTTTCATAGGCATCCTTTAATCCGAAGTGCATTTCCTGTAATACTCCGTTTACATTGTGCATCTCCCCGGGCTGGTCATACTCCCTGGCCAGGAAGAAGGCTTCCACATAAGGATTATTCTTGGCAATGTCATAAGCCTTGGCAATCTGGTCTGCCTGCACATCCTCGTTTGTGGCATTAAAGCCCTGCTCGGAAAGAATCAGGTGTCTTATCTTACCGCTTGGAGAAAGGTACTCCGGCTTCTGTAAATAATCCGTGAGAACATTTAAGTTCTTCATATTGATAATCAAGGAATTCTCGCTGTTTGTTGCCTTGCCGTCATCCTCAAAGTTGGGGTCTGCCAGTCCTTCCGGATAGGGATGCCAAGCAATCCCGTAGTCAATATCCCGTAATCTGTCGTTTAACAAACGCAGTAAGTCCTTTGCCTTGTAATAGCCTCCGGAAGGAGAATGCTCTGTCCAAACATAGTCAAAGGGAATGTATACATTAGCAGAAGGGTTATTCTGCTTAATCGCTGTATACCAAATGCGGAAAGCATGGGCATACTGGTCCGCATAATTCTCAATGCTGCTATGAGGTGTAAAATTCCAAACATTGGGATAGTTTATCTCATTCCCGATGACCCAGTTATCCACGGAATCCTTGTATAAAGAAGCAAAACGATTGGCAAGCCTGGTAGTGGCATCGATTCCGGCCTGTGTGGCTACGTTATAGCCGTAGTAGTGGGCTTCCTGTCCGATGATTCCATCAGGAAGTGACTGGGGCTCCGGATTATTTCTCGGCGTATTCAGCATAATGGCGGTGACGCTTACGCCGTTTGCCTTGGTGTTCCGGAAATTCTCCATGAAGTTTTTGCTCATAGTTGGTAAAATTGTAAATGATATGCTTTTACGCCCAGGTCCCTTACAGATGTAGCGTTAAAGAGGGTATCTCTTGTTGCCAGACCCTTCTTGGAACCGGATCCGGAAAACACCGTATCGCTTTTGTGCTGCCGCTGCGGTACCTGCGGAATTTCCTGTTGCTTTCGTCTGCACAGCTCCATTTTACCACCCAGGCACCGTCAGCGTTTACCTGGTAGCCCTCCACCGTTGTATTGGTCAGAAGGTATCCGTCATTTTTGAAAATAATAGGACTCGGCAATACCGTCGCCGTTTCCATCCACCCAGTTCCAGCCGGTAAGATAGCTTCCATCCGCATTTTCATACCACCAACCGGTGGCATTGTTTTTTTCCATGTTCCTGCAAATGCTGTTAAACTCATCCCCAAAACCATAACCGAAGCCAAAAAGGGGAATCCATGTTTTTTTCTTCTCATACTCTACTCCTTATACAGAAAATATTTTTTTCCTATTCTACCTGAAATCGGAAAGGAAGGCTAGTGGATTTCTGATTTTTTTCTTAATTTATAATAAAATACTAAAAAAACACATCATCCTTATTTTTTTGGGTACAAAAAAAAGCGTAGCTGCGAGGATGTTTTGCAGCCTCGCAGCCGCACTTATCTTCTTTTATTGCCTGGGGATTCCGGATATATCCCTTATCCGCAAGCTTCCAGAAGATATCCCTATAAACAAGATCCGGCTCTCTATGATTTTTTTAAGAGATGTATCCCTTTGCTCTTAAGATTTCTTCTGACTTCTCTAAGTTGCTTTCAGAAACGCGGATAATCGGCCCTGTACAGCCCATTCCGGATTCTGCATAAATCTTTTCTTTCCAAAGAACCAGTACCGCATCATCCAGGTCGGTTACTTCGATGCCGTATACCGCTGCGGTAACAACTTCCTTTTCAGGCATGGGTACAGACTCTCCCTGCTCCTTCGGCTTATTTGCCTCTCTAATCTCTGCAAGGATGGAATCCAAGCCTGCCTTCTTGGCCAGTGCAAACTCCTCCTTGGATACGGAGAATACATTTCCCTGAATCAGGTCTCTTGCAAAACGAAGAGCATTGGCTAAAACCGGTGCTCCGGAAGCTCTGGAAACAATCATCACCAACTGGTTATAGTTCTCACCAATGCCGGGACCATAGCCATAGCCCTGAGCCTCGAAGGATCCTCCTGTGTTAAAGGAAGAAAGCATCTTGGACAATACATTTCCGGTTAAGGAATCACATACCAACACATCCGCTGTTCCCCGAAGAACATCGTTTCCACGAAGTACAGCTCCGCCGTCAGATCTGGAGGACTCTGCAAAATGAAGAGGATAGCCGTTAGACTGTAGCTTCTTTAAAGCCTTTTCCGCCTGTCTTGCACCGTCCACATTTAAGATACCTACAGTTGGCTCCTTAATGCCGCATGCCTTGGCTGTGATGATTCCGTAAAGGGCATTCTTTACCATTCCTTCAATACGGTCTGTACTGGAGGTTCCTGTGGTGTTGGCAATAAACATTTCCTTGCCAAAAGCAGGGGTAATAGCTCTTCCTACAGTAGATACACCGATGGGGAAGGGATAGTGCATGGTTACCGCACCGTCAATCTTATGCTCCTTTAAAAGAGCATCCATCTTATCGTGTCCCTCTTCATCATTTTCCACTACAAGAGTTTCTACTGCATCATTCTTCAAAGAACCGATGTAGAGTACATCCACGCCATCCCTAGCCGCATCCACTGCAGCCTTCATGGAATTTTCCTCTCCATGCTCTGAGCCCATACCTGTTAAAGCAATTCTTGGTTTCTTCGCAAAAGAGCCTGTTTCCAAACCTTCCGCCATAGCCAAAAAGGTATCCGCAATGAGCTCTTTTATTTCTTTAGCCATAATTCTCACCCTTTTCTTCTATGCGCCCAAAATAGACTGTGCAAATTCCTTCATGGACTTGGCAATCATGGAACGGATTTCTTCTTCAGAAACTGCTCCGCCCTGTCCCTTTCCTGTATTTTTCTGAATCAGGAAGGAAACACCGTCAAAGAGGTTTGTCATACGACCAAGGAAGAGAGAGCCCTTTCCGATAATCATCACTTTTTTTCCAGTTCGCCCTTCTCAATGCCTTCCTTGGCAAATCCAACATAAGGAACTCCGGATGGAATATGTCCCTGGGTAGGAGCATAGCCTACTAAGCCCTTTTTCCTCACAGAACTTTGCCAAATCAGCCTTATCAAGCCATCCCTTCTTAACAGCCAAAAGCACCGATCATCTTGTAGTTTGCCATAGGAACATCTCCTGCTCCTGCAGGCTTGGTAATGTCCGCATTCTGCATCTCAGGGGAGAACTTATCTACATCATTTACGGTAAGACCTGCCTTCTCTAATGGGTCTGCCACTAAGGAACCGATAACGTTCTGTGGTGCAGCACCTGTTCCAACGGTATGTCTTCCGATAACATCCAGGTTAATTTCTGCAGAAACACCGTCATTTTCAGAAACAACAATGGAGAAGGATGCCAAGCAATCCTCAAGCATGGGAAGCTCTTTTCTTTACATGGTCTTTTCCGTTCATAGCAAGCTTCGGTACGCAACCGCCACCGATAACAAGTACGGTATGGAAAGCTCCTGCCTTTACTAAAGAAGCAGCCTCAATCATAGCGTGAGAAGGTCCTGCACAGAAGCCTCTGGCATCGGAACCGGTAGCATTATCCAGTCCTGCAATCTCAGCCACAGCCTTAGCGAAGTTTCCGCCACCTCTCTGGTTTACGTCTCCACAGGCTTCCTCGGAACAGTCGATAACATATTCAATGGAAAGAGGGTCTACATTGGAGGACTTTAAGGAGTGAAGAACAGCCAAAACGGAGCTTGCCTTATTCATCAGGTTCTCCAGCATAACCTCTGCAGAAAGGTTCACATCGATGTCATGGGCTCTCTTTACACAGCCTACCAGCTTCCCTTCAAAGAAAAGAGGTTCTGCTTCATGGGCATCTACAAATCCCTTAATCACGGAATTCTCAACACCCTCATGAACTCTTGCAAGAATAGCTTCTGTAATTACAGGGTCCTTTGCCAGCTCTCCCTTGTTGGCCGCCACGAAGTCCTTATCCAAATAGAAAACTTCAAAGCAATCACAAGCCTGTGCCAGAAGAAGGAATTCATTCTCAGGCATAATTTCACCAAAATGGCCGTAACGATTGGCATTCTCTACCTTCTTATCAAAATAAGGGAACTCTACCTTAGCAAACTCCTCAGGATTCTTGTTTCCGATGTATACCTGGTTTGGCCAGTACGCTACACAATCCTCAAAACTGCGAACATGCTTTCCCATCTCCTTTAAGAATTCTCCATCAGGATTAACCAGTCTTTCCTGCACGATGGTAGAACCATGCTGCAGCATTAAGCCGGGAGTATATGCCAAACAATATCCGGAACCTTTAATGACACTATTCATTTTGATCACCTCATATGATTAATTGTTATTTTTTTACAAATCGACTAAAGAAAAGATAGTTCTTTTTTTCTTTTTGGTACTTTTTTTCAAAAAGCACTTTTAGAAAAAAAGGGAGCCCATAAAAAGCTCCCTCGGTTTTAAAGGTACTTACAATATTCAGAGCGAATACCGTTCATTTCGTTGACAATATCGTCTACATCTAAAACCATTTCCATCATACTAACCTGGTCTTCGTAAACAGTTTCGTCAAACTCTTCCTTCAACTCTGGTTCACAAACATGATATACCGTGAGTCCAAGCTGGACCCCAGTCAATGGGCCTGCAAAAGTAGGATCTCCTGCTGTAACGGTCTCAGCTGCAAGTCCTGCAGCCTCTCCCTCAGCAGCGCCAAGTACAACAACCAGATTCTCTGGTCCGAACTTATCAGCAAAATCCTTTACTCGCTTTTGATTTTCCAAGTCCATTGCGCCTGCGCTTGTTCAAACGAAGCACTCGGTAGAAGCAAATACAACTTCTCCGCCGGCGGTCTCTACACAAGCCTGAATAGCAGGTCCTGGTACACCGTCACGGTCACCGATGATGATAACTTTTTTACCCTTTAAAATAGCCATCTTTTCTCTCCTTTCTTTAAAGATATATATCGTAATGACTTTCGTCATATACGCAAATTCACGGGCTAATCTTACTATCGGTTCATCTTCTTGAAAATATTATCTTCTCTCCGAAAGCAAATCAGCCTTCTCTACTGTTTTGCAAGCAGTATCAACAGTCCCGGTAAATTACTGATTTAAAGCAACATACTTCTCCACCATCTTCTGAATAGCTTCTTCTGTTGCATCATCCTTTACCAACTCTTCTACCTTCTGTCCATCCTTATAGATAGCCATAACGGGAAGTCCTAAAATCTTCTGGCCGATAGCCAATCTTCTAGCCTTGGTAGTATTTAAGGATGTGAACTTTAACTGTCCTTCATACTTGTCTGCTAAAGAATGTACAAATGGCATAAGAGCCTGGCAAGGAACACATCCATCACCGAAGAAATCCACAAATACATATCCGGATGCCTGTAACACTTCCTCTTCGAAGGTATTCTTATCTACTTCTAACATCACTTCCTCCTTTATTTATGCTCGTTAATATATTTCTCTGCCTGGGTGGCTGCAATAGCACCATCCGCAGCAGCAGTAACCACTTGTCTAAGACTCTTTACACGCACATCTCCAACGGTAAATACACCGGGGATATTGGTATGCATATCTTCATCTGTGGGAATATAGCCTCTGTCATCCATCTCCAGATTGGTTTCCTGGAAAATCTCTGTGGTAGGAATTCTGCCAATGAAACCGAAGATTCCGAACATTCCGTCCTCTTCGCTGGCCTCTAATACCTGCTCTTCCCCTGTAACCACATTCTTTACCTTAATCTTCTGAAGAATATCATCACCGGAAAGCTCTTCTACAACCGTATCCCACATAATGTGAAGCTTTTCGTTCTGGAAAGCTCTTTCCTGGATGGACTTTGCTGCTCTTAACTCATGTCTTCTGTGAATCAGGGTAACGGAGCTTGCAAACTTAGTCAAGTACATAGCCTCTTCTACTGCAGAGTCTCCACCACCTACTACGAAAACAGGAAGATCTTCAAAGAAGTTCGCATCACAGGTTGCACAGTAGGAAACACCCTTTCCTAAGAACTCCTTCTCTCCCTTACATCCGATAGGACGGGGATTGGCTCCTGTAGCGATGATTAAGGTCTTTCCTTCATAAGTCTCCTTATTACCGATAAGTCTCTTTACATCACCATCCAGTTCTACAGCCTTAATAGTATCGTGGGCTCTTTCACAACCAAAATGCTCTGCCTGCTCGGTCATTCTCTTAATTAAAGAGGGGCCGGATTCTCCTTCCACAATCTGTCCGGGATAGTTCTCAATAGAATCTGTAATGGCAATCTGTCCGCCATCCTGTCCCTTCTCTACAATCAAAGTGGAAAGTCTTGCTCTTCCTGCGTACAATCCTGCTGCCAATCCTCCGGGACCTGCGCCCAAAATCAGCACGTCATAAACCTTAGACATGATTCTCTCTCCTTTAGTGATGTTATTTATGTTTTGCAAAATAGAGACAAGCCCTATTCTGTAGATATCCAAAGTAAAGTTCTTATATCATTCTAACTGAATTTCTATTCTATGTTAACAAAGACAGCTATTTTTTCTCAAGAGATAATGCTGTTTTTTCTATAAAGGTTTTTTTAGCTTTGAAAAACTCTATAAAATATTCTTCGGAGCAGGGACCCTGCCCCGAAGAATCTGTAGTACTTTAATTACTTGAAAATAGTCTGGTCGGATACTTCTGTGCAAAGAGCCTGTAAGGACTTCTCTACAATCTTTCTTCTCAGAGCCTTCTCTTCTTCAGGCTTCATAGCCGGATTTCCAAGTGGGTGAGGAATAGCGATAGCAGGAACGATACGGTTAGCACCTACTGTCATAGAGATAGGTGTTACTGTACAAATGTGTGCTACCGGAATACCTGTTGCCTCGATACCTTTAACCATTGTTGCACCGCAACGTGTACAGGTTCCTCACGTGCTGGTAAGAATGACCGCATCTACATGGTCCTTCTTAAGTTTTGCTCCGATTTCATCAGCAAACTTCTTTGCAGAAGCAACTGCAGTTCCGTTGCCAACAGTGGTATAGAAGTACTCATAGAGCTTTCCGATCTTTCCTTCCTTCTCTAAATCTCTAAGAACGTCAACCGGTAATACTCTGTCAGAATCCTGGTTAGCATAGCTTGGGTCATATCCACCGTGAGCTGTCTCATAGGTTTCCGCTGTTAAATCATTTACCCCTGCAATGCTGTACTCACCGTAACGAGTAGCATTGGAAGACTCGATGTGATCCGGATTTCCCTTTGGAACAATACCGCCGGAAGTTACTAAAGCAATAGTAGCCTTAGACATATCCTTAATAGCAGGCATTGGAGGAACACGGTCGAAGGAAGGCATTGGATACTCTGTTGTGAATTCCTTACCTGCAATCTTTGCCAAAAGCATCTTTACCGCACGCTTTGATCCTCTTTCCTCTTCGAAGAAGTTTACACGGATTCCCTGTGGGATGTATCCCTCTTCCTTGGAAGAACCGATCTTCTCCCCTCTGGCAAGCTTTAAGCCAAGAGGAGCCATCTTCTTAACAGCATCTCTCATTCCGGCTGCACTGTTCTTTGTGGATACGATATAAATCTTGCTCTTTGCCTCGTCAGCTCCCGGGTTCTCAACATACATACCTGTAATAACAGGGATGTTAAGCTCTTCCTGAACTGCCGCAGCAATAGTAGCGCAGGCAAATCCGTAACGACCTGCGTTAAATGCAGGACCTGCAACGAAAAGATCGGGGCTTTTAACTCAGAAACCTTCTTTAAGATCTCCGGCTTTTACCTTATCGGTATTCTCACCGAAATAGCTATCTCCGCAAACGATGGTTCCCACGATTTCCGCTTCGTCTCCAAAGGCCTGCTGGAAAGCAAGTCCAGGTCCCATTGGTCCCTCATGGTACTCCATTGGATAATCTGCCTTATCCTCTCCACCGACCTGAGCGAAGAACTGGTTAATATATTGTACAACCTTTAATTTTTCCCATTTTTCTTCTCCTTATCTTGCACTCAGCTTATTAAAGCCAACCTCAGAGGTAGCACCGGTAATAACCTGAATCTCTACTTCCAAGGAACCGTCAGCCTTCACTGTAGTATCACTAGCTCCCGCAATCTTGGTCATGTAATCCAGAGTTCCGATTACCTTATCCAACTTTGGAAGAGTAATCAGCTGGTTAGCATTTCCACCGGTAACTAAAGCATTTGCTGCTACATCCGCATCTGCCAAGGACTGAGACTTTCCGTCTCTTCCTGCGTACTCATCTGTGATGATTACGGTCTTGATGCCCTCAGCTTCAATCTTCTTACAGTTCATGATTAAGTCTGTATCCGGGTTACCGAAACCTTCCTCAGTAATGATAACTGCATCTAAGTGAAGCATCTTGCAAAGCTTAGCGGTCTGGTTGGAAGAACGCTCCTTATCTGCAAGGTATACATTCTCATTGGTAATGATATGTGCCACGAAGTTGATGGTCTTTCCATGCTCCTCGAAAAGATCTTCTACGACAGGGTTGTTCTCGTGTACATAGCTTGGGTTCTTATCACAAGCGGATACGCAGTTTCCGGAAATGATAGCACCGTCCATGGACTCTGTTGGATACAGGATAGTGGGAAGAATCTTCTTCGCATCTACGCCGTAAACATAAGTGTCATGCAGTAATCCCTGAGACTGAAGCATCTGTACATATCCCACTCTTGGAAGATCGGGGAATGCCTTAGCACCTTCCATCAGATCTAAGGTCTCATATACCTTGGTCTCATCCGGAGTAAGCTCTCTTGCCTTCTCTGCGATAAATGTTGCTGTCTTAAGTCCTGCCAAACGAACAGCCTGCTCGTAATCATGAGCCTCGGTTCCCTCTACAGGCTTGCAAACACAGGTTAAGTTTACTGTCTTGGAGAATGGAGTATACTCTGCTCCAAGTCCGCACATATCGATGACTCCCTCCTGGAAACCAACGATCGGTCCTGCTGTAATAACAGCCATTCCCTTTAAGCAATAGGTCTTTCCGGAACCTACGGTATCTACAGGAGCAACCACTCCGGGGAATACGCCGCCCTTTCCTTCAACCTTTACTCTTGGCTCAATCACATCCTTAACCGGTGTGATACGAACAGATTCACCAGGTCTTGCCACATCAAATTCCACTTCTTTAATCTTCTCTTCTGACAGAAAAACTTCGCTCAGTTCTTTCTTGGATACATAGAGAACGTGGTCTTTAATTTCTGTTTTCTCGGCAAACTGGATGTCATTGATGAAAATCTTACCTAATTCCAGCTTCACTTTCATTTCCTCCTTTGAATGTTGATGTATAAGGAATGTTACAGGTTAATCCTGTAGCATCTCTCCTATCCGCTTAATGCAATACAAAGGGATTCTAATCCACTATCCAGTAAGGTCCAATCCAGAGTCTGAAAGTCTTTTTGCACCTTTTCTCCGTGAATTCTCTCATCTTCCGGGAACTTTTCACAGGTATTCAAGGCATATTCAATCAAATCCAAGGACTTCATATCAAAAGCCTTCCTCCGGGGTCTTGTCCAAAAGAACGGATTCATAAGGGGTTTCATTGGGTTTGATAGAGCCATCCAGAGGATGGGTCAAAATCTTTCCTCCCATGTGAACCATATCCCGCACCGCCTTGAGAATATCCATAAAGGAAATCTCTCTATAGTCGATTTCAATCTTAACGCTGGGATACTTCTTTGGAACATTCTCCTTTACCAGTGGATTATTGGTAACAATCACCAAGGTTTTCATTTCTTTTCTCCTTTCCAAAACACAAAAAAACAGGGGCTCGAGAAAATTCTCGCATCCCCTGTTTCTTCTAGATTCAGAGTCCCCAGTACACTCATCCTTTTTACCTGAAAGATTCATTGTTGGAAACAACTTGCCTCTTCGGTGGCTTTCGCTCTCTCTGCATGTACCTTATTCTTGGTGCTTTTGACAGTATTTTTAACAGTCATTATGGAGCATTTCAACAAAATCAATTTATATATTATTTTTTTCTATAAGTATTTTTCTACAATATATTTCAATTCTTGAATTATTTCCCTCTTACTTTTTTTCCTTGAATACCATAGACTGTTTTTTTCTTTTCAAAATTTATATTGCTTCATTTTTCTATATCAAATTTCTACTGCGTCTTTCGTCCTACCTTTTTCCTATATTTCTTTTTTTCTTTAAAAAGCACTGATTCATCATCCATAGGATGCTTCTATAAGTCTCTTCGTTTATCCGATTGCTCAATTTCACAAAAGCGCTGTGGACTGTGTATAATGAAATCACCCTAGACGAAAGTCTGAATAGCCAAATGAGATAAAAAAGTTAAAGGTGCTGTTCTTCAGCACTTTTTTCTTTTGCAAGAGATCCCACTTATGAGGGTCCCATTTTTGAGAGTTTCATTTTTGAGAGTTCCATTTTTGAGAGTTCCATTTTTTTGAGAGTTCCATTTTTTGAGAGTTCCATTTTTGAGAGCTTCCTCAACTTTATGAAGAAACAAAAAAACGACATAGGATGAACCTATGCCGTTTTTTTATATTGAAGCTTTTGAAAACTAATGCATCCGCTTCAATTTTTCCTTGTCTATTTTTTTACGTTTCTACTGTTTTACTGTTTTACTGTTTTACTGTTTTACTGTTTTACTTTTCTACTGATCGACTCTTCTACTTTTTCATAAATTTCTTTACTGTGGAAGCCAGCATAAGCAAGGCTAATACATTTGGAATAACCATTAAACCGTTAAAGAAGTCTGCCATATCCCAAACAAGATCCACCTTTAAGGTTGTTCCTACAATGATACATGCTACAACGATTAAGGAATATACTGTTACCGCCTTCTTTCCAAACAAATATTGTACATTAACCGCTCCGAAGAAATGCCATCCTAAAACGGTGGAGAAGGCGAAGAAGAATAGACAAATCGCTACAAAGAAATTTCCAAAGTTTCCAAAACCTGCCACGAAAGCTCTCTGGGTTAAAGCAATACCTGTATACAGAGGTTTCTGGGTTGCAGGATCCAACTGTCCGTAGATGCCGCTGGTCAGAATAACCAATACAGTAAAGTTCAATACTACGAAGGTATCAATAAATACGGAAACCATAGCGCAAAGCCCCTGATCATCCGGGCTGTCTGCCTTTGCTCTTGCGTGAGCATGAGGAGTAGATCCCATTCCTGCTTCGTTAGAGAAAAGTCCTCTAGCCACACCGAAACGGATAGCCTGACGAATGGTAATTCCCAAAGCCGCTCCGGTTACTGCCTGAGGATTAAAGGCTCCGATAAAGATGGAAGCCAGTGCAGCGGGAAGTGCAGTAATGTGCATCAGAATAAAAATAACAGCACCTAAGATATAAATGCCGGCCATAATCGGTACAACCTTCTCTAAAACGGAAGCCAGTCTCTTGGTACCGCCAAAGAAAATGAAGGCAGCAATCACTGCCACAAAGATTCCGATGGCAATAGGAGGAATCTCAACATTTAAAACATGGAAGGCTTCCTCAAAAGCAGCTCCGATGGAGTTGGACTGTACCATGTTACCCATGAAGCCCAATGCTAGAATGATAAAGATAGCAAAGAGTCCTGCTAAAGCCTTTCCAAGTCCCCCCGGAAACGCCTGACGAATGTAATAAACAGGACCTCCGGTTATATCTCCGTCCTTCTCTTCCTTATAAGCCTGAGACAATACCGCCTCTCCGTAGTTCGTAGCCATTCCGAAGAATGCGGAAAGCCACATCCAAAAAGATTGCGCCTGGTCCACCACTTACAATAGCTGTAGCCGCACCTGCCAAATTACCGGTTCCTACCTGTGCGGCGATAGCTGTGGCAATAACCTGGAATGGGGACATTTCACCCTTTTCATGCTTCTCACCCTTCAGGGAAAAGTGGCCAAATACCAACTTGAATCCCTCTCCAAGGCGTCTCAGTTGAATAAAGCGCAGTCGAATCGTGTAATAAATACCGGTTCCACAGAGCAGAAAAAAATCAACAGAAAGCTCCAAAGAAATGTGTTCCCTTTTCCAATTAGATCCTGCAAGACATTCATAGCATTTTTCTCCTTTTCTACATTGAAAAATATATATTGTTAATATTTTTATCTATTGCTTTCTTGCTTGGCAATTTTTCCGGACACTTATATTGTAAATTTCTATAATCATTTACTTTTTAACATACTTCATTGAGGGATATTGTACATGATATTGCCTAATTAGTAAACAAAAAAATTACAAATTTTTTTATAGTATACAGTTTTTTTATTGTGTGAATTTTATCACATATATAGAATTCTTTTTATAGAAGCTCTTTTATTCTCGTCTAAAGAGAGATTTCGGGCTTTGCAAGGGATAGTCATTTTAAAAAGGGCTCCCGAAAATCCGGGAGCCCTTTACCGAGAAATTTATAAAGAGTAAAGTCTCCGTTATAGGATTCCTTTAAAGTCTCCAAAAAAAGCTATGCTCCAGCTCTTTTTCCCTTTCTTTTCATAAAAAAATCGGCCTTTTTCCACCTAGTATTCTCTTCTAAGTAGAAAAGGTCGATTTTGTTTATTTCGCATCCTTAATTAAATCACGATTTCATAAATTGCTTTTTCTTCTATAAATTGAGTAAAGGCTTCTCCCAACTTGATTTGCCCCTCCGGAAGAAGATGCACCCTATCCGAAAAAAACGGGAAGTTCCAAAGAAAAAGGGACTAAAACAGAGGATGCCTTCTTCCTTACAAAAGTCTTCCAATTCCCTATTCCACTTCCCATCCAAGGTGGAGAAGGCTTCATAATATCGATCGCCCGGGAAAGGAAAGGGAGGGCGGCGCAATATAAAGAATATTTTCTTTTGGAAAAGGAATGCCGTAACGGGGACAATCCCGGAAAAAAACTCCTGGAGCCTTTTTGATTACTCTGCCCCCGTCCGGTCTTCCAAAGCTCAAATAATCATTGATTCCCAAGAAGAGAATCATCTTATCTTCTGTTCCAAGATTTTTTTACAGGCATTTTGCAAGTCCTCCCACTCGAAGGGAAGTTCAGGGAATACATCGCCCCACCTTAGCTTCCAGCAAAAAGGAATAGTCGGAAAAAAACGCTTTTTCCAAAACATGGTAATAGCGCTCCTCCAGCGGCAGGCGAAGGTCTTCATGCTTTTCATTGGGAAGATATCCATAGCTGATAGAATCTCCATAAATCAGTAGCTTTTTTTCATCCTACGCCTCCTTTTTATTTTTGCTGCAGGGGCCTGCCACACGCTCCGCTTCTCCGGAGACTTTTTTCGTGATCTTCTCCTGGTCAAAATATTGAATCATGGCTTTTTGCACATTTTCGACTGGTTGAGAAGGCATCTTTCAAGGTAGCAATGCCCAGCACCTCTTCTTTTTTTGAAAGTAGTCCAATACCCAAGCCTTCACCTTTTTCCAAATCCTTTTTGCAAAATCAAGAGCTCCGGATCTTCTCCCACCTTCACTACCATTCCTTCTACTACGGTATTTTGTAAAATATCCAGGAAATCCTCTTCCTTGGCCTTGCCCCTGTCGATTTCTTCCTGCTTTTAAGAGGAATAGCCCGCATTTTTCCAAGCTGGATAAAATATTTTTCTCAATCGCTTGATACTTTTCATCCTTAAAGTCCTCCTGAGAGGAAAGATAAAGGAGTTCACCCTTACTTTGTATATCTGTAAGGAGGGAAAGCAGGGCATCAAAGGCCTTGGCATTGCCTTTTTTCCATAGCTTTTCCCGCATCTCCGCCTTTGCCATACCGATGCGATAGGGATGGGCCTTACGGAACTTCATAAGCTCTTCCTTGCATTTTTCCTCCCAGTGGAAACGATTGTCTCCGTGAAGGAAAAAGCCTCCCTGCTGCATGGGAAGTTCACATAGCTTTTCAGACTGCCTTAGCGCCTCCATAATAGGAAGAATCTCTTCATTTTCCAAGGAAAGGTCTTTGCTTAATTCCTTAAGGCTTGCACCAAATTTCGCTTCCAGGAAGTAGCTTTCCACAGTTTCTTCCAAAGAGCCCTCTTCCTTTCTTCTTAGAGCATCAATAGCATCTTCCTTAAAGCGCTTTTTCTTCTTGGCATTGGCTTCCAAAACCGTTCCGCCACCAATGGTTTCCACAGGACTATAAAATCGAAGAAGGAAGAGATCCCCCTTGGCAAAAACCATTTCCTGTTCCAAAAGAATCTGGCAGTACCCCTCTTCTCCTGCCTCCAGCTCTTCCTTGTCCAGAAGAATAATACGGCATAATAGCTCCGTGGTGCCGGAAAGAAAATGCAGTCTTTCTCTATTTTTAATGGTTCGATGGGAAGAGGGAAGAATTCGTACCTTGGCATCGAGAAGCTTGGTATTTTCAAAGCTGTTTTCCCGGGCAAGCACAGCCCCCTTCTTAATATCTCCCTTTTTCAGTCCTGTCAGGTTCAGAGCCACTCTTTGCCCTGCTACGGCCTGCTCCGCATCCTGCTCATGAACCTGAATATTTCGGATTCGCACCGGAAGCTGCTTGGGATAGATTTCACAGCATCTCCCTTAATCAGGGTTCCGGAAATCAAGGTTCCGGTAACAATGGTGCCCAAGCCCTGCAAGCTGAACACCCTGTCAATGGGGAGCCTTGGAAGACCGCTGGGACTTTTTTCCGGAAGAGTTTGCAGCATTTCCAAAATGGCATCCTTACAAGCTTCAATACCTGCCCCGGTTTTGGTGGATACTTCTACAATTTTCGCTTTTTCCAGCATTGTCCCCTTGAACTCTTCCCGAATATCCTCCTTCACCATGGAAATCCAGTCTTCGTCCACCAAATCGCATTTTGTCAAAACCACAATACAGTTTTCAATGCCAAGGAGAGATAGAATATCCAAATGCTCTCTGGTCTGGGGCATAATGCCTTCATCCGCAGCCACCACCAAAAGCACCATATCCATTCCGCAAACACCGGAAACCATCTGCTGAATAAATTTCTCATGTCCCGGCACATCAATCACACCGCAACGGGTGCCATCCTCTAAATCAAACCAGGTAAAGCCCAATTCAATGGTAATACCACGGTTTTGCTCTTCCTTTAGACGGTCCGTTTCCCTTCCCGTCAAAGCACGAATTAAAGAAGTTTTTCCATGATCTATATGTCCTGCAGTTCCTATAATGATGTGTTTCATGCCATCCTCCAAAATCCGAATCTTCTAAGACTATTTCCCGTGTTCCTAGTTATCAGAGTCTTCCCCTATGTACAAAGGGATGTTTCCTTATCTACATGCATTCCTTGCATACAGGCTTTTTATAAACTATATGCTTCCCTTCTTTTTTGCATAAAGCAGAACTTGTGCAATAATACTAATCACAAACAAAAATAAAGAAAGCATCTGGCTAACCGCAATATTGGTTCCAAAAAAACATCAAAGGAATCCGCCCGTAAACCTTCGATAAAGAAACGGCCAAAACCATAGAGCATCAGGTAGAAAAGAAAAATCTGTCCATCGTAGCTCTTCTTTTTAGAATAAAAATACAAAAAAGCAAAAACCGACAGATTCCATACACTTTCATAGAAAAAGGTGGGATGGACCTGAATATAGGAGGTTCCGGAAATATACTGTAAGTTTGCCAGTACATTGCTGTTTAACATCCCCGGATTGACGATGCTTTCCTTGATTCGCATAGCCAAAAAGAGAATCCGTATATCCCCCAAAGGCCTCCGCATTGAAGAAGTTTCCCCACCTGCCGATGGCCTGTCCCAAGATTAGGCCGATGACACCGAGTCCGCCATAGGCAGAAACTGTAGCTTTCTTTTTTTACAAAAGACGATACAGGTGGCGATGGCTGTCAGAACTCCGCCATAAATCGCCAGCCCTCCCTGCCGGATATTGGGAATTTCCGCTAAATGCTTTGCATAATATTCCCACTCAAAAATCACATAATAGAGTCTTGCCCCGATTACCCCAAGAATAATCACAATCAAGGCAAAGTCCTGAATGTCCTCTACCTTATGGCCATGCTTTCCGTAATCTCTTGTAGCAACGGACATGCCAAGAAGCATACCGATTCCGATAATGATGCCATAGAAGGCTATAGAAAAACCAAAAACAGAGATACTGTTTTGTAATTTTTCAATGCCTATCCCCAGGTGGGGAAAATATAAGTCATAGTTTTCCATTGTCTGTCCTTTCCTTCCATGGTAAGTACGCTATCTTTTTTGCTTCTCAAGCTATTTTTTTACTTCTCAATACAGCTTTTTGCTTTTTTTGCTTGTCTGCTTCCGCTATCTTTCATGTCTTTAGCTTAATCGGCTACTTGATTTTTCTTGTCCGGCAAGGCTTAGCCCTCTAAAAGCTTTAAGAACTCTTCCTCTGTTAGTATCGGAATGCCCAGCTCCTTAGCCTTCTTGTTCTTACTACTTCCGGATGTGCTGTCGTTGTTAATTAAGTAGTCCGTATTTTGAGACACGGAAGAACTGCACTGTCCTCCGGCCTTTCGGATTTCCTCCTCCAGAGCCTTTCGATTGGGAAAATGATGGACAGAGCCGGTAATCACGAAATGCTTTCCGCTGATCCCGCTCCTCTCCTCCTTCTCTTCCTTTTTCCAAATGTAAGATAGAAAGAAGCTCTAAAACAATTCTTCGATTTTCTTCCTCTTGAAAATACGCTACAATGCTGTCCGCTAAAACCTGACCAATCCCTTTCACTTGAAGGATTTCATCCTTGGAGGCATCCATCAGCTTATAGGGATCGCAGGGAAAAGGCTTCCGCCAACATTCTTCCGTTACTGACTCCGATTCCCTCAATTCCTAAGGCATAAAAGCAGTCGCCCAAGGGTAGAGTTCTTGGCCTTTTCTATGTTTTCCTGGATTTTTATCAAAGGACTTCTGACCAAAGCCCTCCATCTCTATGATTTCCGCCCTATGCTTTTCCAAGGAGAAAAGATCCGGAAACTCTTGAATAAAACCTCTAGCCAACCATTTTTCCAAGGTCATCTCGGAAAGCCCCTCGATATTTAGAGCATCTCGGCTGGCAAATAAAGCAAACTGCTTAATCCGCTTTTGCAGGGCAATGGGGATTTTGGCAGTAGAGCATCTTGGTTTCTTTGTCCTTAACAATCTTGGTTTCCCCCTGACAGGCAGGACAATGCTTGGGAATCTCTAAATTCCCGGATCTGGTCTTATTTTCCCCGATCTGAGGAATAATCATATTGGCCTTATAGACCGTGATTTCATCTCCGATGCCAAGGGCTAAATCCTCGCAATAAGTAATATTATGGAGGCTGGCTCTGCTGACCACCGTACCCTCCAGCTCCACCGGGCTGAAAATCGCCACCGGATTAATCAAGCCTGTTCTACTGGGAGACCATTCTACGGAAAGAAGCTTGGTGCTCTCTTCCTCGTCCTGCCACTTGAAGGCAATGGCATTCCGGGGAAACTTCGCGGTTCTTCCCAGACTTTCTCCATAGGCGATATCGTTGTATAAAAGTACCAGTCCATCGGAGGGGAAGTCATTTTTTTGCATCTGCCTGGAAAATTCCGCCACCGCCTCTTGGATATTTTCGGCATTCACCATTTTTCGATGTACCACGGAAAAGCCCTGCTCTTCAAGAAACGGAACTCTTCCTCATGTTGGTTGTGAAAATCCGGAGCTTTTCCCTCTTCCTCCGCAAGCACCAGACCAAACAAAGAAATCTGCACCCTTCTTTCCTTCGTCACCTTCGGATCCAGCTGACGAACGGAGCCGGAGCAAAGATTTCTGGGGTTTTTGTATTTGGCGCCCTCCTCCGGAAGTTCTTCATTGATTCTTTCAAAATCGGAATAAGAAATAAAGGCCTCCCCCCGAACCACAAGATGACCCTTAAAAGGAATCTGCAAAGGCAAATTTTGGAAGGTCTTAGCATTTTCCGTAACCAGCTCTCCCACGATACCGTTTCCTCTGGTTACCGCCTTTACAAGCTTTCCCTCCTGATAATGTAAAACGATGGTTAAGCCGTCCAATTTCCAGGAAAGGATTCCCTCCTGCCCCTGTAAAAAGCTTTGTAAATCCTCTATGGACTTGGTTTTTGTCCAAGGAAAGCATGGGACTGTCGTGATTTTTCCTTGGGAAGGGCTGTAGCTACCGCATAGCCAACATTTTTGCGTGGGGCTTCCGGAAAGCACCACTCCGCTTTCCTCTTCCAAGCTCAGCAAGGTATCATAGGCCTTGTCATACTCTAAGTTTGAGACAATTTCTCTCCCCTCCTGATAATAGGCCTTAGCCGCCTCATTCAAAAAGGAAATCAGCTCCTTCATTTTGGCTATGCTGTCCTGCTTACCGGCATCTTGCATGCCGCTTTTTCTTCTATTTTTGCTATTCTCTTGACTCCCCATACCGTCCTCTTCACTTCTCAGCCTACCAATCTTCGCTCTCCGAAGCATCTTTTTGGCTTCTCGTACTATCACACATGGCTCTCCGAACGACGCTCTTACTTCGAACCATCATCCTTTGCGCTGCTGGCTTCCCTCAAAAAACTCTAAGTCTTCTCTCTTGATTTCGAAATACTCTCCGGGTCTCATTTTTCCCAGCTCTATATTCATCACCCGAATGCGCTTTAGGCGAGTCACCTCATAGCCAAGGGCTTCGCACATTCTTCGAATCTGGCGATTTAAGCCCTCCGTTAAGACAATGTGGAACTGCTTCCGCTGGATCTCCTTGGGCAGCTTCGGGTCCTGCCAAAGCACTGCCCGTCTGGTGCTTCTTTCCAGTTCCGGAAGGTAAACTCCGGAGGACATTTCCTGTAAAAATTCCTTAGTAATCGGCTTATCCACAGAAACAATATATTCTTTTTCCTTATAGCCGCTGGCTTTATTGATTTGATTGACCAGATCTCCCTGATTGGTCAAAAGCAACAAGCCTTCAGAGTCCTTGTCCAGGCGACCGATCGGATAGATTCTTTCTTTATAACCGATGGCCTCAATGACATTTTTCCCTCTGTCCTTCTCTCCTGTGGTACAGATAATGCCTCTTGGCTTATAGTATTTCAAGAGTACAGGCTTGGGTTTTTCCTTCTTATGCCCCTTGCCGGAAATAAGCTTCCCCTCTAAAAGAATCTCCTCTTTTCCCATGATTTCCATGCCAAGGCTTGCTTTCTCTCCGTTTACCAAAAGCTTGCCTTCGGAAATATAACGGTCCGCCTCTCTTCTGGAACAAATTCCCATGGCACTGAGCCACTTATTGATACGCATTCTTCCCCCTTATTCCTAATGAATAAACATGGCATCCCCAAAGCTGAAAAAGCGATACTTTTCCTTTACCGCCTCTTCATAGGCATGCAAAATCTTCTCCCTGCTGGATAATGCGGACACCAGCATCAGGAGAGTAGACTCCGGCAAATGGAAGTTGGTAATTAAGGCATCCATCACCTTAAAGTCAAATCCGGGGTAGATGAAAATGTCTGTCCAGCCGGACTTGGCTTCTATCTTCCCGCTTTCTCTTGCGGCAGACTCCAGTGCTCTACAGGAGGTGGTTCCGGTGCAAATCACCCTTCCTCCTCTTTTCTTGCAGGCTTCTATCTTCTCCGCAACCTCTTGGGAAACGGAATAATACTCGGAATGCATGTGATGCTTCTCCACTTCCTCCATTTTCACCGGACGGAAGGTGCCAAGACCTACATGGAGGGTAATACGAAGAATCTCAACCCCCTTGGCCTCACACTGCTCCAGTAATTCTTTGGTCCAATGCAGTCCTGCCGTAGGAGCCGCCGCAGAGCCCTCTTCCTTGGCATAAACGGTATTATAACGGGTTCTGTCCTCTAATTTATGGGTAATATAAGGGGAAGAGGCATCTCTCCCAACTTGTCTAATACCTCTTCAAAAAAATTCCGCTAAATTCAAAGCGAATCAAGCGATTGCCCTCTTCCAAAATATCTACAATTTCCGCCTTCAGTCTTCCATCTCCAAAGGAAATCCGAGCTCCAGGCTTTAGTTTCTTACCGGGTTTTACCAAGCACTCCCAATGCTCCTTATCTCTTCTATGAAGAAGAAGCACTTCCACCTGAGCACCGGTGTCTTCCTTCACCCCGTATAATCTTGCCGGAATTACCTTGGTTTCATTTAGCACCATACAATCTCCAGGTTGCAAGTAATCCAGGATATCGTAAAAAAATGCTTATGCTCTATTTCCCCTGTTTCCTTATTCAAAAGCATGAGACGAGAGGAGGAACGATTTGCCAATGGATCCTGGGCAATTAATTCCTCCGGTAAAGCATAATAAAAATCTTTGGTATTCATGGCGTCCCTTCTTAATCACTATTTGAAGATACAATGCTTTCATTTTCTACAACAACATCCGCTAAAGTTTCTCCGTTTGAAGATTCTGAAGCTACTTCCGGCGATGCCCCATCCCCGTTTCCTGTATTACTTCCATCCTGTCCCGGAGAAAGAGATACACTGCTGTCAGAATCCAAAAGCCGCAGCAGGCCCATCATCATTTACCTCTAAAAGAGAAACCTCGGAATCAATAGAGGCCTGATCCTCCGTATAGATTCTTCCGGTTTGGAAGGCATCATAAAAGTACAGCCAGTCGAGAATCTGAAGACAGAGCCTCCAAGAGCTGAGAGTCTACAGCGTTAATTAAATCCTGCACATCCTGGTGGGTAGCAATATAGGCATGGATAAATTTTGTCTGTTCCGGCGTCTTATTTTTCCACAAGTTCAAAGGCATTTTGCTCGTTTACCCGCATATAGCAATACATCAAAAGCAGGAGCAGGAGTTTTTGCCCTACGGAAATGTACCTGATACTGCAGGAAAATCAACTTTTCATTCTCTCCGATTCCCGGCACAGCATAGGTTTTGATATCGTCATAGGATTCAATATATCCTGACTGGGTTTTCAGCTGCTTTTGTAATCTTTCCCTCTGTTCCTTACTTTGATTTTCCACACCGCTTAAACGGTAGAGGGTATCCACATCCGCAGCCAGCTTAGCCTTAAAAGTATTCTTGGAAAAATTTCTCCAGCACATCATCATTGTATTCCGCCAAAACAGGATCATCTCCTCTTCGACTTCAGATGCAGTGACTATTTCAGAAGCGCTAACTTTCAGCTTAGGCTTTTTCCTGATAGGGAGCTGCTCCAAAAGCTCAAAGGCTTCCAATATTTTTAATTAATACAATCAAAACCAGAATAATCACCGGTATCAGAAAAAAAGGATTGCTCATGGAAATCCTTTCTCTTCTTTTGAATCTTATGCAGTTTTCTTTGTCTTTGATTTCTTTTTCTTTAAAATGATTTTTCTCGACTTTTTTTCGACAACATCTTCTTTACATCATCTAAATTATCAAGATTTTTTTCCCATATTTTTTTCCTATCTTTGTTCAGTTTAACTTTTTCTATCATAACGCAATTTAGGTAAAAATACAGCAAAAAGCGTGTTCCTTACGAAAACACGCTTTTTCTTAAAGATTCGTTTAGAGATTCTTTCTAATTACTCAAGAATCTTAACAACTCTTCCGGATCCTACTGTTCTTCCACCCTCACGGATAGCGAAACGAAGTCCCTCTTCCATAGCGATTGGGTGAATAAGATCTACTTCCATCTCAGTGTTATCACCGGGCATAACCATCTCTACACCGTCTGGCAGCATGCAGATTCCGGTTACGTCAGTTGTTCTGAAATAGAACTGAGGACGGTAGTTGGTGAAGAAAGGAGTATGACGTCCACCTTCATCCTTTGTTAATACGTAAACCTGAGCGGTAAACTTCTTGTGGCACTTTACAGAACCCGGCTTACAGATAACCTGTCCTCTTTCAATCTGGTCACGGTTGATACCACGAAGAAGAAGACCAACGTTATCTCCTGCCATAGCCTCATCGAGCTGCTTACGGAACATCTCGATACCGGTGATAACGGACTTCTGAGTCTCCTCGTTGATTCCAACGATTTCAACTTCATCAGATACATGAAGAACTCCACGCTCTACTCTACCGGTAGCAACAGTTCCACGTCCTGTGATGGTGAAGATATCCTCAACAGGCATAAGGAATGGCTTATCAGTCTCACGAGCTGGCTCTGGGATATAGCTATCTACAGCATCCATAAGTTCCATGATCTTATCGCCCCACTCGGACTTCGGATCTTCAAGAGCCTTTAATGCGGAACCCTTGATTACAGGGATGTCATCTCCAGGGAACTCATACTCGGAAAGAAGCTCTCTAACTTCCATCTCTACAAGCTCAAGAAGCTCTGGATCATCAACCATGTCACACTTGTTAAGGAATACAACGATAGCAGGAACACCTACCTGACGAGCAAGAAGGATGTGCTCTCTTGTCTGTGCCATAACACCGTCAGTAGCAGCTACTACGAGGATTGCTCCATCCATCTGAGCAGCACCGGTAATCATGTTCTTAACATAGTCGGCGTGTCCCGGGCAGTCAACGTGAGCATAGTGTCTCTTCTCTGTCTCGTACTCAACGTGAGAGGTGTTGATGGTGATTCCTCTTTCTCTCTCTTCCGGAGCCTTATCGATGTTAGCGAAGTCTGTTGCTGTGTTACCAGCTACACGGTCTGCTAAAACCTTGGTGATAGCAGCTGTAAGAGTTGTCTTACCGTGGTCTACGTGTCCGATAGTTCCGATGTTAGCGTGTGGTTTGGTTCGCTCAAAATGCGCCTTTGCCATTTCAATACCCTCCTAATAAATGTAATACAACGAAAATCATGCCAAGCACCAACGCATGCATAGCATGCGAATTGCAATACATCCCAAGTTCGCCTAAAAAGAACCTAGTGACCATGATTTTTATCATTAGTTTTCTTTGAAAGCAAGCCTTTTTTCTGTAGTCCAAAGGCCTACAGAAAAAGACCTGTTAAATCTTCTTTTTTCGACTCCTTTTTAAGTCTTTCAGGGAGTCTATTCCGAAACGATCCGGAGCTTTTTTCTTACTTCTTTATGTTAGAAAGAACCTTGTCCTGAACATTCTTAGGACACTTCTCATATTTCTCGAAGAACATAGAGTAGTTTGCTCTACCCTGGGTCTTGGAACGAAGGTCTGTTGCATATCCGAACATCTCCGCCAATGGAACGAAGGCATTAACCTGCTTTCCGGATGGGATGTCTTCCATGCTCTCGATTCTTCCACGACGGGAGTTTACGTCTCCGATTACGTTACCCATGTACTCTTCCGGTGTAGTAATCTCCACCTTCATGATAGGCTCTAAAAGGATTGGATCAGCCTTCTGCATAGCATTCTTGAAGGCAATGGATCCTGCAAACTCGAAGGCACGCTCGTTAGAGTCGACTTCGTGGTAAGATCCGTCGTAAACATTTGCATTAACACCCAGTACAGGGAATCCTGCAAGTACTCCGGAGTTAGCAGCTTCACGAATACCCTTCTCGATGGCAGGGATGTATTCCTTTGGAATAGATCCACCCACAACGGTAGACTGGAACTTGAAGAGCTCTTCTCCGTTCGGATCCATAGGCTCGAACTTAACCTTACAGTGTCCGTACATACCGGAACCACCGGACTGGTGAATGTACTTTCCTTCCACCTCAACAGGCTTGGTAAAGGTCTCTTTGTAAGCAACCTCGGGAGCACCAACATTTGCCTCTACCTTAAACTCACGAAGCAGACGGTCTACGATAATCTCAAGGTGCAACTCTCCCATTCCGGAGATGATGGTCTGTCCTGTTTCCTCGTTGGTTCTAACACGGAAGGTAGGATCTTCTTCAGCAAGCTTTGCCAAAGCCTCACCCATCTTACCCTGAGAAGCCTTAGTCTTAGGCTCGATAGCTACAGAGATAACAGGCTCCGGGAATTCCATGGACTCGAGGATGATGGGGTGCTGCTCATCACAGATGGTATCTCCTGTGGAAGTAAGCTTAAATCCTACTGCCGCAGCGATATCTCCGGAGAATACCTCATCCAACTCGTTTCTCTTGTTTGCGTGCATCTGCAACAAACGACCAACTCTTTCCTTCTTTTCTTTTGTGGAGTTCAGAACATAAGAACCGGTCTTTAATGTTCCGGAATACACACGGAAATATGCTAACTTACCAACGAAGGGGTCAGTCATAATCTTGAAGGCAAGAGCAGCGAAAGGTGCATTGTCGGAAGAAGGTCTGCTGTCAGGCTCTCCATCCATATCGGTTCCCTGAATATCGGGAACGTCTGTCGGTGCAGGTAAGAAATCAATAACCGCATCCAAAAGCTTCTGTACACCCTTTGTTACGGTAAGCAGTACCGCAAAGACAAGGAATAGCCTGTCCTGCAATGGTCCCCTTACGAAGGGCTGCCTTTAATTCCTGCTCGGTCGGAATCTCTCCCTCAAGGTATTTCTCCATAAGGTCGTCATCCAACTCGGAAATCTGCTCTACTAACTTCTCACGATATTCCTCAGCCAAGTCCTTGAACTCTTCAGGAACATCCGTGATTTCGATATCTTCACCCTTGTCATCCTTGTAGAAGTAAGCTCTCATCTCGAAGAGGTCGATTACCCCTTTGAAGGTGTCTTCTCTTCCCATGGGAACCTGGGTAATGATACAGTTCTTACCCAAACGGTCTACGATAGTCTGTACAGAGTGGAAGAAATCCGCTCCCACAACGTCCATCTTGTTGATGAACGCCATACGGGGTACATTGTAGGTATCTGCCTGACGCCATACGTTCTCAGACTGAGGCTCTACACCGCTCTTTGCGTCAAATACACCTACTGCGCCGTCCAAAACACGAAGAGAACGCTCTACCTCTACGGTAAAGTCTACGTGTCCCGGGGTATCAATAAGGTTGATTCTATATTCCGGTGCCCCCTTAATCTTCTTGTGCTCCTTCTCAGGAATCCAGTGGCATGTGGTAGCAGCAGAGGTAATGGTGATACCTCTCTCCTGCTCCTGCTCCATCCAGTCCATGGTAGCACTACCTTCGTGGGTTTCTCCAATCTTGTGATTTACACCGGTGTAATAGAGGATACGCTCGGAAAGTGTTGTTTTACCTGCGTCAATATGCGCCATGATACCAATATTTCTTGTGTGCTCAAGGGAATACTGTCTTTCAGCCAATGTCTTTCCTCCTATTAGAATCTGTAATGAGCAAATGCCTTATTGGCCTCAGCCATTCTATGCATCTCCTCTTTACGCTTTACTGCAGCGCCTGTGTTGTTGGCTGCATCCATAATTTCATTTGCTAATCTTTCTGCCTGAGTCTTCTCAGAACGCTTTCTGGAAAAACTCTGTAAGCCATCTTAATGCCAAAGTCTGGCGTCTCTCAGGCTTTACTTCCATTGGTACCTGGTATGTGGCACCACCAACTCTCTTTGCCTTTACCTCAAGTACAGGCATGATGTTGTTCATTGCTTCTTCAAATACTTCTACAGCATCCTTCTCTGCCTTGGCGGCAACCTTCTCGAATGCTCCATAAACGATCTTCTGTGCAACACCCTTCTTACCATCTAACATGATGGAATTTACAAAGCTTTAGTTACAATCTTGGAATTGTAAATTGGGTCTGCCAGTACATCTCTGTGTAGCGTATGTCCTTTACGTGGCACGTTACTTCCCTCCTTAAATACTGGATTTAGATCGACGGTACTCTCTTAGGAAAATGTTTTTTTCCCATCTTCTTTGAGTTCATGCGGAAATGGACACAGGCTTATCTATCTTTGTGACCAATTTTTTTCCGTCATAACCATGTCTAAATGAAACTACGATTTCGGCTTAAGCCTTCTTTGCCTTAGGTCTCTTTGCGCCGTACTTGGAACGAGCCTGCATACGATTTGCAACGCCTGCAGTATCAAAGTACCACGAATGATGTGATAACGTGTACCGGGAAGATCCTTAACACGGCCACCACGAATCATAACAACAGAGTGCTCCTGAAGGTTGTGTCCTTCTCCCGGAATGTAGGATGTTACTTCGATTCCGTTGGAAAGACGTACTCTGGCGATCTTTACGAAGAGCAGAGTTCGGCTTCTTCGGTGTAGCAGTCTTTACGGCTGTACAAACACCTCTCTTTTTGTGGAGCGCTGTTCGTAGTTGCTCTCTTCTGTAAAGAGTTGAACCCTTTCTGAAGAGCAGGGGCAGTGGACTTTTTCTTACTGGTCTCTCTACCCCTTTCTAACGAGCTGGTTAAATGTTGGCATTTTGGTCTCCTTTCATAATAGTTTTTGCTCCCTTTATGTGACCACCTTGCGAAAGGTATGCATAAAGAAAGGCGCGAGAAAACTCACGCCCAACAAATATAAGCTTGAGATAAAGAAAAAGTCAAGAAAAAAATCATGGCTTTTTTTGAGGAAAAATCCCCATTCCATCCATGCCCAATTCGGCATCTCTTCCCCTTCCGTTTTTTTCCCTTCCGTTTTTCCCCTTCCGTTTTTCCCCTTCCGTTTTCTCCTCCTCTTTCTCCTTCGCTTCCCTTTCTTTTTTTCCCCTATTTTTTTATATCCTATTCGCCCCCTTTCACATCTTCCTCAGCCCATTTATATTTTGTTGCTTTTGTACATTATTATTCTTCTATCTTCTTGCATTGTTCACAAATTTATTTTCTTATCTTTTGGACATTGTATACTTCTTATAATTATTCCAAATATTATCAATTAATTATTTTTAAATATCATTGATATTGACTAGCCTTTTTCCCTGTGCTAAGTTAGTCTCGTTTCTTATTGGTTAGAAATAACTAACTCTATTATCGCATTTATGGAGCTTGATAAGTTTATAGTTAGTTAAGTATTTAAGCTAACTGTTTTTCTTCATTTCTAATCATATCATCACACAGACTATCTCTTTAGAGATAGAAAGGAGACCCTTATGAAAAGGAAGGCATTTTCATGCGCTGTCCTTTCCATAGCCACCGCACTGCTGATCCCCGGTATCAGCTTGGCCAGCCCGGCAAACACCGTTGGACAATGGTTTAACCGTTCCGGAAAATGGTATTATGGAAAAGATGAAGACAGCTTACGAAAGGAATGGATTGTTTCTGATGGTGACTGGTATTACCTCCACAAAGAATCAGGAGAGCTCCAGTCCGGATGGCTGAGTTTGAACGGAAAGAAATATTTTCTTAACACTCTGCACAATGGGCAATTCGGAAAATTACTTACCGGATGGCAATGGATTGACGGTTACTGCTATTTCTTTGAAGCGGAAGATTCTAAGACTCTGGGAGAGTTAAAGGTCTCCGGCAGCAAGGATGGCTATCAGCTGGACGAAAACGGACGCTACCTTTTAAATGGCACCGTAGTTTACGAGGCCGGAAAGGGGCTTCCCGGCACAGAAAGCGGCCAAAGCGTCGCAGGAGCCAGCAGAACGATTCCATCTGCTACAGCCGATTCCTCTTCTAGAATTCGTTCCCGTAGAAGCAGTTCCACAGGAAGCAGCTCTACAGGAAGCGGTTCCGCTGAAGGAAACACGGTTTCCCCAACACTTCCTTCAAAGATACACAAAGTGAAGCAAAGAAAGATAACGAGAAGCAACAGAATATAGAGAAGAGCTCCGACAGTCAGATTCAGAAGCCCAAGGAAGAGACTAAGCCGGAACAGCCGAAGGAAGATAAGAAACCCGAAGTTCCTAAGGAGGATACGAAACCTGAAGTTCCTACGGAGGATAAGAAACCCGAAACTCCTAAGGAGGAGGAAAAAAAGCAAAGTCTTATGGACGGTGTTTATTTCGGAACTTCCAAGGAGGGATCACTTCAGGAAAAAAAGGACCAAATATTGTTAAGGTTCGAATTGAAAATGGAAAAAAATCGTCTCTGCAGAAAGCGTGGTTTTTACCGATGATACAGAGCCGGAATTTTTCGCGAACTACAGAGATCAGCTTCTGGAAAGAGTAAAGGGACTAGATTCGGTTGAAGAGGTAAAAAAATCTGTTACAGGAAAGAGCGGAAAATACTATGACGGATTGGCAGGGGCTACCAGAACTCTCCGTTCCCATACCTCCGCAGTGGAAAATGCCTTAAGCCAGGCGAAAAAGAAGGAAGGCAACAAGGAATTTCCCTTTAGCTATATGGAGTTTGAAAGCCGTCCCAATCCCAGTCAAAGTGGTAAGAGCTTAGACCTTAGTGCAACTCGCTTAAAGCTTCATTTCCAAAATGGAGAAAGTAAAGTGGTTGGCCCGGAAGATTTTTGCACAGTATGGTATCACAAGCAGTCCTGCTCAGGGCTCTCCTATTAAGGAAGGAACCAAGGAAATTCTGGTGCATTTCCTGCAAAAGGATATGGAGATTGACCTGGTAAGTGCCATTGTGCCAAGAGCAGAGATTCGAAAGAAATACCCCACAGAAATCCATGTGCACTATACAGATGGAGGCAGTTATACTCTCTCTTTGGATAAGGAAAACTTCCGTTACACCATTCCTGCCAAGGGAAAGATTGATCATATGCACCTAATGGACGGTAATAAAGAAGTGGCAAGATCTCAGTATGATGCCGCTGCCAACCAGTGGAGCTTTTCCTTAAAGAATGTTCCTCATGAGGGATTCAGTTCCTGGGGCTATGAGCTTTACACCGTAAAGGTAGACACCAGTCAGGATACTTCCCCCATCGCCTCCTTTACGCTGGATTCTCATTTGGCTAAAAAGGAGTATCACGTAGGAGATGCTTTAAAGATCAATGACTTAATCGTAGAGGCGGTTACCGAGCAGGGTAACAATAAGATTTATCAGAACTGGGATTTGGCAAAGGCTGCAGGCTTTACGGTCAGTCCGGAGAATAACACAGCGTTAAATACTGTAGGAGAAAATACCATTACCGTTCGTTACCAAAAGGGCGGTGTGGACTTGTCCCAGACTTTTATCGTAAATGTAAAAAGATTTGGCCAATCAGGTTCCTGCGAAGGTGGAGATTCGTACCAAGGCGGGAGAACTGGTAAAACGCTACAGCTTTACCGAAGCCCAATGGGAAGAAAAGCAGGGTATGCTTTCCTTTATTAAAGTTCCTGTTCCCAAGAAGTTTGAAACTGCATGGAACAACAAGGAGTTTACCGCTAAAGCCTTCAATAAGGATGGCGAGGAACTAAAGGTGGAAGTCAACAGACGAGGCCCTCTTTTCCGTATTCAGTTCCCGGACTACACCCATGACATCGCTTATCAAAATGCAATGTTAAGTCTTAGCTTTGATTTTGCAGAAAATGCTCCGGAGGAAACGGAGGAAACAGAAGTTCCAAAGCCGGAGACCCCGAAGGAGGAAACTCCAAATCCTGAGAATCCTAAGGAGGAGAATCAGCTGGCAGATGGGATTTACTATGGTACCGCAAAGGAAGGAATTCATTTCCAGACCAAGGGAGCGAATATCGTAAAAGTTGAGATTTCAAAGGGAAAGATTGTTTCTGCAGAAAGCGTTTCCTTTAAAGATGATATCTCTCCAAAATTTTTCGCGAACTACAGAGATCGAGCTTCTGGAAAGAGTAAAGGGTCTGGATTCTGTAGAGGAAGTGAAAAAGTCTCTGGATAACAAATCCGGCAAATACTATGACGGATTAGCAGGTGCGACAAGAACTCTCCGCGCCCATACCTCTGCTGTGGAAAATGCCTTAGACCAGGCAAAAAGAAAAAAAGCCGGAGCAGAATTTCCCTTTAGTTATATGGAATTCTTCATGCGGCCTAATGCAGTGCAAAGTGGCAGCACTTTGGATTTAAGTGTAACTCGCTTAAAGCTACATTTTCCAAACGGAGAAGAAAAAATTATTAAGCCGGCAGAATTTGCCCAATACGGCATCACTACTACCCCCGAACAGGGTAGCCCAATTCAGGAGGGGCAGAAGGTTCTAGTACACTTCCTGCAAAAAGGACCTGAGACATTGATATGGTCTGTGCCGTTGTGCCAAGAAATGTAATTCGCAAGAAATATCCTACAGAAATCCACGTACACTATGCAAATGGAGACAGCTCTACCATTAAGCTTGATAAAGAGAACTTCCGGTATACCATTCCCGCTAAGGGAAAGATTGACCACATGCACTTAATGGACGGAGATAAGGAAGTGGCTAGATCTCAGTATGATGCCGCTGCCAACCAGTGGAGTTTCTCCTTAAAGAATGTTCCCCACGAGGGATTCAGTTCCTGGGGCTATGAGCTTTACACCGTAAAAGTAGATACCAGTCAGGACACCTCCCCTATCGCCTCCTTTACGCTGGATACCCATTTGGCAAAGAAAGAATACCATGTGGGAGATGCTTTAAAGATTAATGACTTAATCGTAGAAGCTGTAACCGAGCAGGGAAACAATAAGATTTACCAGAACTGGGATTTGGCAAAGGCCGCAGGCTTTAGCATTAGCCCGGAGAATAACACAGCATTAAATACTGTGGGAGAAAATACCATTACCGTTCGCTACCAAAAAGACGGCGTGGACTTATCCCAGACTTTTAGCGTAAATGTAAAAAATCTGGCTAATCAGGTTCCTGCTAAAGTAGAGATTCGTACCAAGGCGGGAGAACTGGTAAAGCGCTACAGCTTTACCGAAGCTCAATGGGAAGAAAAACAGGGTATGCTTTCCTATGTGCAGGTTCCTGTTCCCAAGAAGTTTGAAACAGCATGGAACAACAAGGAATTTACCGCAAAAGCCTTCAATAAGGATGGCGAGGAACTAAAGGTGGAAGTCAACAGACGAGGCCCTCTTTTCCGTATTCAGTTCCCGGACTACACCCATGACATTGCTTATCAAAATGCTATGTTAAGCCTTAGCTTTAAGTTCGAGGAAAATGCTCCTGTAGAAAAGGAAGAAACAGAGACTCCTAAGCCCGAAACACCAAAGACGGACATTCCAAAACCCGATACAACGCCGGAGAATCCTAAAGAGGAGACACCGAAAAAGGACGATAAAACTTCCTCTTCCACCATTGAGAAGCCGACTCCCTCTGGCACAGAAGCCAATGATGCTCTTCTTCCCGCCCATGTAGAGGTTTACTGGCACGGTGAAAAAAAGTAGTAGATGATAACTATAATTTAGATGAAGTAAAAACATAGAGGACAGCTCATTTTTCAAAGGTGTAAAGGTTCCGGCAAAAATGAAAGGACATAACAAAAAGGAAGACTTTACTGTTGTAATAAAAAAATAGCAAAGGAGAAGAGCTTCCCTATACAAAACTGGAACCTTTTTGATTCAAATAGTCACGCCAGAATTATCATCAATCTGGAAAAACGCTATTCCGATTGGACCCCTATGAGGATTCATTATGTCTGGAACTACATTGAGGATCCGGTAGATAATAAGCCTGACTCCAACGAGGAGAATGCTTCGGATAATCTTCTTCCAAGCCATGTAGAAGTATTCTGGCATGACGAAAAGGTCGTGGATAAGGAAATTTCTAAAGAGCAGGTAGAATCTGCCAGAGGACAAATTATCTATAATGATGTTCCCATGTCCGGCAAAAAGAGAAATTTCATCAACGACTACACTGTGCTGGTAAGAAACAAAAAGGGCGAAGAGCTTCCCCAGTACCATACTCCTTGGAATAGAGGCGGAAAGCCCAGTCTCTTGGTCAACTTAAAGAATTCCCATCCGCAATGGGGTAAAATGAGATTAAGCTTTATCTGGAAATATGAAGACAAGGCGGAAAAATACCGGCTCCGAAGATCCTAAAAAAAGAAGGAGGAAAGTAAACCGGTAGAGAATCCCAAGGAAGAAGCGGAACCCAGCTATATCAAAACCTTCTATGGCGAAAGTGAAGTAGTTCCCTATGGATATACCGTAAAGGTTAAAGTTAAGTGGGATAGTCAGAAGAAGACCATTCTGAAGGTGGAGGACAACGAAACGTTTTTCCGGAAGCAATTCCGCTTTCTGGGACAATGTAAGAAGACGTTCCATGCCTGCTTTAGTAGGAAAAAAACAAAGAAAAATATGGACGGTATTGATGCTGTTGCAAACTGTACCTTTAGTAGGGACGCTTTGCTGGATGCAGTACGAAAGGCAATTCCTGAGGAATAATCCTCAAGAGACTGTAAAAAAATCAAAAGAGATTTTTTTACAGTCTCTTTTTTTATAAACAAATTCAAAATTTTTTTATGCTCAAAATTCTAAAAATTCTATTGACAAAATATTCACTTTTATTGTAATATTACATTGTTCGTTTCCCTTACGGAAAGAACTCCGAGGTGTGGCTCAGTTTGGTAGAGCACCTGGTTTGGGACCAGGGGGTCGCAAGTTCGAATCTTGTCACCTCGATTTTTTATTGGAAAATTTTAAGCATGTTTTTAAACCTTAAACCCTTGCGGATTGGCTTAGAAACGTGCTTTTTTTATGTTTTTCTTTTATGACTTACTTCGACCACTTTTTAAAATGTATATTTTCCCGCAAAAAAAGAAAACTTTTATCGCAAATGTTTCATGTAGAGCATCTTACTTATGTACCGCCCTCCTTTCACCTCCTCTAACACAAAAGGGGCGATACATACTCCGCCCCTTAATCCTCTTCACCCCCTCATCCCTATTATGCTTATTTAATAAGCTACTTATTTATTTGATTAGCCTTTGTGGCAAAAAGACCACTTACAATTCCAATAGCCATAGAATTTAAAATGTCCTTAGTTGGGAAGTCAGGCACAGTATACATACCTATAACTCCAAGGATTCCCCCAGTAACTCCACAGATCGAAAGGAATGTATTTATTATCCAAATCTTTAAATTCCTTGCATCCTAAATAGATAAGGTAGGTAATGACTGTGATGACTTCTACTCTTCCAATTTCATAAAACATTGCTTATTCTCCCTTCTTTTGTATAAAACAATTCATTATGATACGAAAATCACATTGCTTAGAAATATACATAGCTACACTTTTGTGTAATGTAGGTTTTAGTCTCTACTTCATATTCTCTCCTCCTTTTCCAGTTTCTTTCGCCATACTACCGGTTATTATTTTTTTGATGCCCTAGCAATAAAAAAAGAAAAAGGAAAAAAATTTTTTTCCCTCAATTTATCCAGTTCACTAATTTTCAATATTACGAAAGAGGCTTATAAAGCCTCTTTTTTCTCTTTGTTTCTTCTTTATTTCCATTTGCACATTTCAATGTAGTATTTGCACAAAAAAAGCTATTTGCAGTATATTTCAACAAATAAAATCAAAAAAAGGATATAATATAGCAAAAATATTTCTATATAAATTACTTTTTTTAGGGAGCATAAAGAATATGAATCCATCAAAAAAATACAGCTTTCTTTTTAAAGATATTTTTATTAGAATTTGATTCTGATAACCTTCGATATTCCATAAGCACCGAAAAGACCAAATGGGAAACTAGGCCAGATTTTTCTCCTTATATTGTTTTGCAGGAAAAGAAGGATAACTTATCTACCGGAAGCAAACAGGGTAACGAGATGGCTACGGTAGGGAAAAAGCAAGATGAACCGGCAAGGTCTCTTCTCTACTTTAAAGATGCCAAGAGTAAGAGCCATGAACTGATTCATACCGGTGTAGGGGAAGGAATTCGCAGCATTTACAAAGATTTCATTCTCCCCTCGTCCTATAGTAATAAGAAGGAAGAGCTTCTCTCCTTCTCTTTTGAAACCTATGTCTGGATTGAGTACAGCACAAAGCAGGTATATTTTGAATGGATTCCCTTAACCGAGGCTCCTGTAGATTGTATTGATAAAATCCTCTTTCCGGGACCTTTCTCTTTTCATAAGGAAAGTTCTTCCTGGTACAGCATTATCCCAAAGGAGCAGGGCATCCTGATTCCCAATACCTGGGATGTAAGCTTTCATCAGGACGGCTTTAAGGGACGCTTCGGTACAGCCAGCGCCTACCTCCCCATTTTCGGACAAGTCAAGGATGGAGAGGGCTATCTTGCGGAAAGCCTTAGCCCTTGGAACATGGGCTATGAGGCGGTACATGAAGCAGGAAGCATGGAAACTAGCATAGAGTTTCGTATTGAACCCAGTCTTGGGCAAATGGAATATCGCCGGATTATGCGCTATCTCTTCCTATCGGATTGCAACTACAACAATCTTTTAAAGACTTATCGAAAGCTGGCAAGGGAGGAAGGCAAGCTAAAGACCTTAAAGGAAAAGGAAGTTGCTAATCCTTCTATAAGAAAACTTTTGGGAGCTTCCTTTGTGCACAAGGGGATAAAGACCTGTGTCCAGCCGGATTCGGAATTCTTTGACAAAGATGCTCCGGATAAAAATAACCACCTCACTACTTTCCGAAAAAGGGCAGAGGAAATGAGAGCCCTAAAAGCGGATGGCATAGAGAAGCTTTACTTCCATTTGGATGGTTGGGGAGATGCAGGCTATGACAATAAGCACCCGGATGTGGGGCCTGCCTGCATAGAAGCCGGTGGCTGGGAAGGTATGCGGGAATTGTCCGATACCATGAAAGAATTGGGCTTTCTCTTCGGTATCCATGACCAGTACAGAGATTTCTATAAGAAGGCGGAAAGCTATCAAGATGACCTTGCCTGCAAAAGTCCCGATGGCAGCATTTTCACTCACGCCCGATGGGCAGGCGGCCCCCAAGCCTACCTATGTACCAGTCAGGCCCCTTACTATGTCCGAAGAAACTTTGAGAGACTCTTGGGAGAGGGAATCCATTTAGACGGAGCTTATCTGGATGTCTTTACCTGTAACGAGGGAGATGAATGTGTAAATCCCAGGCATAAAATGCGGCGCAAAGATTCTTATGAATACCGATGCCAGTGCTTCCGTTATCTCCTGAGTAAAGACATTTTGCCAAGCTCCGAAGAGGTAAATGACTGGGCTGTCCCTTGGCTGGTCTTCTGCCATTACGCCCCCTATGACTTTATGCTTCGGGAGCCGGGAAGCCCCAAGTACGGAATCCCCATTCCCATGTTTAACCTGGTTTACCATGACTGTCTGGTAATTCCCTGGATGATGGAAAAAGCTGCCGGAGGAGGACTATATGCTTTTATGCCCTGCTAAATGGCGGCGCCCCTTATCTTATTCGAGATCCAGCCTATCTCGGCATTGACGGAGCCTTTACTTTTGGAAGAGGAAATGCCTTGGGAGAAGCATTTGGAAAGGGTACGCATCGTTAGCGATTTCCATGAAAATGTGGGAGATGCGGAGCTTGCAAAGCATGAAATTTTAGATGACAAAGGATATCGGCAAAAATCCACATTTGCAAACGGATATGCTGTAGAGGTGGATTTACAAACAGGCAGTTATAGAATTTTTTTAAAGACTAAGACGGACTATTCCGCTAGGAAAGAAGCTTTGGATGCCTCCATTTCGCTTCAAAAAAATGTATCTCGTTTCACACAGTACATTCCTTTTTATAAAGTATATGCCTCTTCATAAAGTATATACCCTTCATAAACTGTAGTTCGTTTCAGAAAAAAATTGGTTCATCGCAAAGTGCTTGCAAATTACCCTTGCAAGGCTTGTAAAGAATAAAAGCACGAGCAAAGGAGAAAAATTATGAAAAAGAACAGAAAAACTCTTGGCACTGGCTACCCTATTGACCATGGGAGCTACTGTATTGGCTTCCTGCGGAAATAAGGCAACAAGAGGCGAAAGCGCTTCCGGAGATGCTAAAGCCGAGGGTAAAACCACCTTGTCTATGGCAATCTGGGACGAAAAACAAAGAGCCATGACAGAATCTCTGGCAGAAGCTTATACCAAAGCTCATCCGGATGTCAGTATCGAAGTACAGCTCACCCCCTATAAGGGCGGAGAATACTGGACCAAGCTGGAGGCTGCTGCCACAGGCGGAAAGGCTCCTGATGTGTTTTGGTTAAATGTACTCCATACCGACAGCTATGTGGATGGCGGAATCCTGGCAGATCTTACTGATGCCATTGCCAAGTCCGATATTAAGGATAATTTCCCTGAGTCTTTGGTAAACAACTATGTTCGTAATGGAAAGAACTACGCCGTTCCTAAGGATTTTGATACCAATGCCCTTTGGTACAACAAGGAAATCTTTGATGAGGCGGGAGTAAGCTATCCCACAAACGATATGAGCTATGAGGATTTGGTAGCTAAGGCTGAGGAGCTGAAGCAAGCCGGATTGGATGAGGGTGTTTATCCCTTTGCCTGTCCTGTAGACTTCCAAACCTGGTACTATCAGACCGTTTTTGCCAACGGCGGTTGGATTCTCAGCGAAGACAAGAAGACTTCCGGCTATGAGGATCCCAAGACCCAGGGAGGTATTCAGTGCTGGATTGATATGATTGATAAGGAACTCTCTCCCAGCTCCGCAGCCCTTTCCGAGACCTCCGCAGATGCCATGTTTGAAGGGGGACAGCTGGCTATGAACTTTGCCGGATCCTATATGGTTCCCGAGTATGCTTCCAACGACAATATCAAGGATAAGATTGATTGCGTAGAGCTTCCCAGCTTTAATGGAATCGAAACCAACTGTATCAATGGTTTAGGCTTTGCGGTTTACGAGGGAAGTAAGAATAAGGAAGCGGCTACGGAATTTGCCATCTGGCTCAGCAGTAAGGAAGCTATGGATATTCAGGGAAATACCGGTGTGGTTATTTCCGCAAGAAACGAATCTCAGGAGCTCTTTGCCAAGTCCAGCGATAAGTATGCTTTAGCCGTTTATACCGCACACACAGACAAGGCATATCCACTTCCTGTATGTAAGAATGCTGCACAGCTCTACGATATGGAATCCAAGGCTTTGCAGAAGGCTTACAGCGGAGAAGAAAGTCTTGCAGAAGCTTGTAAGGCTTTAAAGGCAGAAGCTGATGCATTCCTTGCCAAGAATCAATAAGCTTTACTATCCCGGGAGAAAAAGCTTCCGGGATATTTTCTCTTTAGGGTAAAGGAGTAAATATGAAATCAGCAGAGAAATTACAAGGGAAAAAGGCCGGACTGTCCTGGAAGGTAAAGGACTGGATTGCAGGCTATGTTTTTATTGCCCCGGTCACCATAGGACTTATGGTCTTTTATATTTGGCCCTTCATCCAAAACTTTTGGTTCAGCTTTAATGATGTCAATAAGTTTAATGTGACCCATTTTATCGGCTTGGATAACTATCGCCAGATGCTTTCTGACAAAGAGGTTTTTCAAAGCTTTGGAAATACCCTGAAATATGTGGTGGTGACCGTGCCGGTAGGTCTCTTTCTTTCTCTGGTAATTGCCGCTTTGCTAAATGCCAAGATCAAAGGAAAGTCTATTTACCGTACTCTATATTTCCTGCCCTCCGTAACTATGGCAGCGGCTGTTGCCATGGTTTGGAAATGGGTATTTAACGAAAAAATGGGTATTTTAAACGCTGTAATCACCTCCTTCGGCGGCCCTCGAATCGGATGGCTGACCAATTCCAAAACTGCTATTTTCGTGGTGATGCTGGTAGGGCTTTGGATGACAGTGGGGTATAACATGATTATTCTACTGGCCGGTATGCAGGGAATCTCTAAAAGCTACTATGAGGCGGCAGCCATTGACGGTGCAGGCCCCCTGACTCAGTTTTTTTAAGATTACCATTCCCTTACTGACCCCCCACCATTTTTCTTTGTCATGATTACTTCCATTATCAGCGCCTTTCAGGTCTTTGATGTAGTGTATATGATGGTTTTGAAATCGAACCCTGCCTATGAATCCACCCAGACCGTGGTGATGCTCTTCTACCGGCAGGCCTTTGATTACGGCTATAAGGGCTATGCGGCGGCCATTTCTATTTTTGATTTTTTTGCCGTGATTATGCTGATTACCTTGATACAGTTCTCTGTGCAAAAGAAGTGGGTAAATTATTAGAAAGGAGGAGAAAAATGAATCAGAAATTTTTCCTGGAAAAAGCTATTTGTTCATTTGATTTTTATTTTGCCGGTCTTGGCGTAACCATCTTCCCCTTTCTTTGGATGGTGCTAACCTCCTTTAAAACCAGCGGAGAGGCAATGCAGATACCGCCCACCATTTTCCCAAAGAAATTTATCACTGTGGCGTATACCCAAATCGTAAATTCCCTGCCCTTTGCACGGATTTACTTCAATACGATTCTGTCCACAGTGATTACGGTAGTGGCACAGCTTCTCTTCTGCGCTATGGCGGGTTATGCCTTTGCCAGAATAGAGTTCCCCTTCAAGAATGCCATCTTTATTCTGCTATTATCCGTCCTTATGGTACCGGGACAGATTTTCCTGATTCCTCAGTATCTGATTATTCAGAAAATGGGGCTTTTGGACAGTATTCCCGCCCTCTTTATTCCGAACCTTTTTCAGCGCCTTCGGAACCTTCTTGATGCGGCAATTTTTTTCCTCTCCCTTCCGGAGGAACTGGAAGAAGCAGCCATAATTGACGGTTGCAACCGCTATCAGATTTTCGGAAAAATCATGTTACCCTTGGTAAAGCCGGGGCTGGTAACTCTAAGCATTTTCACCTTTAAATTTGCCTGGAACGACTTTATGTGGCCCCTCATTGTGAACACTTCTCCCAAAAATATGATCCTGGGACCTGCTCTCTCCACCTTACAGGGGCAGTACACCACCCAGTATCCCATGCAGATGGCAGGAGCGGTGATGGCGGTGATTCCCGTGATTTTGATTTTCTTCCTCTTCCAAAAGCAGTTTATCGAAGGGGTGGCACAATCAGGGATTAAAGGTTAAATGAGGATGTAAGATTTAATAGGTTTTATTTTTCATGCAGTATGGGTCTGAATTTGGGTCACGCTCTCGCTAACTTCGCCACGCAGGGGTTCTAAGCTTTCATATGACAAAAGCCAAGAACCCGCGGGCTCAGATTGCCCCTCATTCAGACCCATACTGTATTCAAATCTCTATTTTATCTTGCATCCTCTTTAGTATTTACTAAAGAAACTTATGCCACCTTACTGAAATCAATTACTGCAATTTCTTGTATATAGCGCTTTGCCTCCTCTATAATCTTCTTTCCTGATAATATTTTTTTATGCACTGATGTTTGTATTATAGCTTCCATCCGGATTGAGGAAATACCACTTTCCTCCCTCAAAAAGCCATTGATTTGCCAGCATACCGCCGTCTTCTCCCAGGAAGTACCACTTTCCTCGATCCAGAAGCCACTGCCAAGAAAGCATTCCTCCGTCTCCGGCAAGATAATAATATCTTCCTCGATCCAAAATCCATCCTCTTTCCATCTCTCCGGTTTTGGAAAAATGATACCAGCGGCCATCAATCTTCGCCCAATCATCTTTCAAGACTTCTTCTCCCTGAGGAATAAAAATACCAAAATTCGCCTTTTCTTCTGCCAGATATGATTATCCACAGTAGAGAAGCTACGATGTCTTTGCTCACCCAGTACGGCAGCTTTCTTTTAGGCTTCCTTGCTCTGCACCGGAATTTCTTCTATACCCTCTCACAGAACCGATACTTTGATTTGAGCGGGAATTCTCTGCTTTGCCGCCGGAGCCTTGGCTATTTTCCTCCTGCGTTTTCGGAGATTCTACATTTTTCTTTTCTTCTTGTTTTTTTCCTCTTGCTTTTGTCCCTTGGTTTTCCTTCTTTCCCTCTTGTTTTTGCTTCTTGCTTCTCCCCTTTGTCTTTATCCTCGTTTCCTTGATCTTCCTTTTTTTCTCTTCTTGCTTCTCTTCCTGCTTTTTCCTTAGTCTCCTGCTCTTTTTCCAGTTTTTTTCCTTAACTTCCTGTCTTCCCTTTTCCCAGTCTTCCTCATTTAAGAGAAGCAGTTCCAGCTTCCTTCCTTGGAAGGCCAGACTTTGTTCCTCTGAAGCGGTATAAATCTTTGTCGTAACGAGTTCTTTTCTCCTCATTCATGTTGTCATTAAAGGCGGTTGGGTCTATTATTTTCAGACTCTTAGGAATATAGAGAACTTCTACCAAAAGCGCTCTTAAAGGCATTGTTTCCGATTTCTTCCACCCTTCTTCCAGATAAATCTGTCGAAGTGTACGGAATTTTTTTATTGTTGGCAAAGGCCTGACTTCCGATTTTTTCTTTACAGAGGCAGGAATCCACAGGTTTCTGATTCTGTGGGAAAGGAAGGCTTTTGTCCTGATTTCCTCCAATCCCTCCGGCAGAGTGATTTCTTGAATGGGGCATCCCACAAAAGCGGAGTCCTCAATAATTTTTACCGTTTTCGGAAGTTCTACCTCTTCAAGCTGAATATTTCTGGAAAAAATCCCCTTGGGAATCACTTCCAATTTTTCCGGAAAGCGAACTTTCCGAATACGATTCAGGGAAAATGTTCCCACTCCAAAGCTATGCAAAGAATCGGGTAAAATAGCTTCCTCCAGTACATTTCCGTTAAATGCCAAATCCCCGATATGTTCTACATGGGAAGGTAGCTTAACATGAGAAATGGCATTGTTTTGAAAAGCGTTATTTCCAATTTTTGTTACGGTATCGGGAATCACAACACTACGAAGTCCATTGGGGGAATAGCCTATATCTGTTTTTAAAATGTAATCCTTTCCGGTATGAGAAATGCCTTATCCCCGATTTCCGTAATCGCTTCTCCTGTAGGATTTTCAGCAGGAAGAACCAAGTCTTTATTGTATTCCGCCTTTTTCTTTCCTGACTCGGAAAATCCTAAAATCTTAGTCCCCTCATATAGGAAATCCGTCTTCTGATACAGAGCGTCAGGATTTTTCCTGTAAGGAAAGACCTGCTTTTTCCAAGTTTTCCAGACATTCCTGAATCTCCCCTTCTGCTTCTTTTCTTCTCTCTCTTCCCTCTTCCGAAGAGTCCTTACTGAATCTCTTAATTTTTCTGAAGAAGCTCTTCTGCCTTATTTCTTTCCTCGGAAAAGACTCGGAAAGATTTTTTTCCTCATATCTTTCCGGCTTCTTTAGTCTTACTTCTTTCAGTTTTTTTCCTCCAAAACATTTACAGAATAAGGATTCCGCTCCAACTCTGCCAGACTCTTTCTCCAAGCTTTCAAGCGCTGCTTGAATATCATTTTCTTCCGGAGCTTCTTCCTGCAACAACTTCTCTGCCTTTTCTATAGCTTCCTGCAAAGCTTCCCAACCTTTAGTCAGCTCATCCTCTTTAACGCCATAGGCATTTTGCAGTAAATCATTTAACGGAAGTAAGGCTTCGCTTCCTGATTCCAAATGAATTTCATGAAAATCACTCTTTGCCGCAATATAGGTGGAAGCCTGCAAATGCTTAGGATTTCTTGTGCTAATCTGCACCTTATTCTCCCCGATATTTTGCTTATAGAAAACATTTTGCAAAAGCTTAAATACGCTATAAGGCAGCTTTAATTCCGTGATTTCATTATAGGCAAAACTAAAGGAGTCCAACTGTAAAAGCTTTACCTTGGGAGAAATTGTCAGGCTATGAATCTTATTCTTGGCAAAACTTTCATTTCCACATTTCACCAAAGTCTTGGGCAGCTCTAAACTGCCGATTTGATTGTCCTTAAAGGCAAAGGCCTCTATATATTTAACACCCTCAGGAAGTTCCAATTCAGAAATTTCATTTTCCGAAAATGCTCCATCATCAATAATATATTCCTTTACCCCTTCGGCCAGTTGAATCTTAAGACCGGTAAGCCCAAGTCCCTGAAAGGCTTCTCTTCCCACACCTTCCACAGCCTTCCCTTCTCCACCTTCTTCCTGATAGGCCGGAAGTACCAGATATTTATTATTCTGCAATTTCTTTTTTCCTGATGCAGACAATCCGGTAATGCCGTAGTAGCTGTTCTTGGAAATGATTTTCTTTTCAATTTCTCCATAGGTGAAGTCGCTACTAACCCAAGGCAACTCTTCCTTGTCCAAAACAGAAGAGCTGACCTTCTCTTTTTCTACTCCATTTTCAGCATAGGATAGCAGGCTTCCCTGAAGGCTAAAAAGGCAGATAAGAAGTAGAAGGAATAATGATAACACAATCCTTCCTTGTGCCGATTTTCTGAATTCCCGCATAATAAGACACTCCTTTTCGATAGATTTAATCTTATTTCCTATCTTATCACGCTTTCAGTTTTTCTAGGATTGAAGTCCTGAATAGGTCGTAGGAATTATTGTTTTTATCTATCGACTCCCTTCCCCTTTCTTTCCTTCTCCGGCATTTTCCTGTATAATCTGAAAATACTGCATGAACTAAGGGGAGTTAGAGATGGAATGGCAAAACTTTACATTAATCGGCTTGGGCTTTGATCGGGGGCTCCATTGCGAAGGCCATCAAAAAAACTTATCCTACAGCGAGAATTTCCGTACTGGAGAAGGATCAACATTCCGTAGAGATGGCTATTTCGGAAGGAATTATAGAAAGAGGACTACAAAGTATTGAAGAAATTCCTGCGGATACGGAGCTTCTCTTTTTATGCACTCCGGTGGAATGGAATCGAAAATTTCTTACGGGAACTGGCTCCCAAGCTTTCTTCTCATACTTTGCTGACGGATGTGGGTTCCACCAAACGCTCCATTATGAAAAGAGGCGGAAGCTTTAGGCCTTTCTGCAAGATTCTGCGGTGGACACCCTATGGCAGGTTCGGAGTCTTCCGGATACAAAGCCTCCGACTCTCTTCTTTTGGAAAAATGCTTATTATCTCCTGACTCCGGGACAGGGCTTTCCTACAGAGGCTATCGAGAAAATAAAGCACTTCCTCTCCTCCATTGGCAGCATTCCCTTTGTGATGAGTCCGGAGGAGCATGATAAGGCTGTAGCCTGTGTGAGCCACCTCCCCCACCTGATTGCCGCAGGCCTTGTGAAACTTTTTAAAGGAAGAGGATGAGAAAGGGTGCATGAAAAAAAGCTGGCCGCCGGGGGCTTTTAAGGACATTAGCCGTATCGCCTCCTCTTCTCCGATTATGTGGCAGCAAATCTGCCTCAGCAATAAGGAACCGATTCTGCAAATGATTGCCCATTACCAAAATTTGCTGGAGGAAATCAAAACCTCCATAGAAAAAGAAGAGCCCCAGGGTATTGCAGAGCTCTTCCGGGAATCCGGAGAATACCGGAATTCCATGGACAGCTCCGCCCAGGGACTGATTCATAGCGAATATGCAATTTCTCTTCATGTGCAGGATCATCCGGGAGCCATTTCCATTATCTCCACCATCTTAGCTTCCAATATGGTCAGCATCCGAAATCTCGGTATTAATCATAACCGGGAAAAAGGAGAAGGAGCCCTGCAAATCTCCTTCTATACCGGAGAGGATTGTGAAATGGCGAAGAAGCTTCTCCATAAGTACGGCTTTTGTTTTTTAAAGATTAAGAGTATTTTTCTTCACAGACTTTCATTAGGCTGATGGAACAGCTTAGAACTAAGGATTTCCTGTATAATTGCCTCGACCTGCCATTTTTCTACGATGGCAATCAGGATTCATCCTCTACAATTTCTGCCTTAAATACCATAATGGTATCCGCATCGGAACAGCAAAACTCTGCTGTTCCTTCTTCTTGTCCGGGAATCTTTCCGCCATAGCGTAAAATGTCAATATAGGGAAAGGCACAGTGCATAGCCATAGGGACAAAAGCTCTCCCCGCTCCGTATCAAAGTCAAAGGTCTGTCCTATATGATGCCCTCTATGACAACCCATCTTGCCTCTTCTATCGGTAACCGTTAATTTAATTCTTGGTCTCTTTCCCATAGCTTCCTCCCCACTCTTTCTCAACAAAATTGTATATAAAACCGCATCTAAACAGTTTGGTTTATCTTCTTTATATTAAGGCAATGTAAGAAAAAAAGGCTAGGAGAAGAAGCTAAACTTCTATGCTTCTTTCCTAACCTTTTCTTTAAAAAAATTTGTTTCTACTACTGCTGGATATTTCTATCCCCCGACTTAGCGCCGTTTCAAGAACTGTATTTTAGCAATCTTATTGCAAGAGTTTCTTTTGCAGGAACCTCATTGCAGGAACTTTTTCCGAAATTTATTATCTTCCTATTTCCGAAACTTACTTTCTCATAAGTAAAGCTGAAGCTTTGTTCCTTATAATCCGGAGAACTGATGGTGACGGTGTTCTCCCCCGGCCTGCAGGGCATCCTTTCCGATATAGAACTGATTTGCTCTACCAAAATAAGCCGCTTCAATTACTCCGATAGCAGGAGAATACTTCAAGTTGGTATAGTAGCCCTGAAGCTCAAGTTTCTTTCCATTTACAGTGACAGTAATCTGATCTCTCTTTAAGTAAGCGTTGATATCTGCCGCTTTTCCTGTAAAGAAAATTTCTACTTCACCTGTATTTTTCTGTGTTGCTTCCTTAAATGCGGGAGCTTCCAAGGCTTCTACCGTAAAGAGATAGCTCTGAGACTCTCCGTCCTTTGTTTTCAGCACCACTTCATTTTCCCCAATCTTCACACCGCCGGCCTGTGTTAAGGCAAGAGCTGCATTAAGGGTAGAATTCTTGTCCTTCTTATCCACAAAATACTGCTTTTCGTATAAACGGTAGGGAGTAGAAGTTAAAGAATAAACTGTTTCATTTACAGTCACCTCGGAAAGCTTTGCAAGGTAAGCTGCTGCCTCTTCTTCACTCATTTCCGGGAAGCTTAAAGCAAAGTACTTCGCGCCGTTTCTGGATTCTCTTTTTTTCCACTACTTCCAAGTGATTATCCTTTGCTGCCTCCTCCCTTCGTCCTCCAGAATATTGCCATCCTGGTCAAACTTTACCGTAAGGCTCTTATAGCCCTCTGCCTCAATAACGAGGGTGTTTACCTTCTCCTTAGCATCCTCCGGGGAAAGAATCAGATGGTCTACACCACTGTAAGCATCGGTAATCAAAGCAAAGTGGTAGCTTCCTGCCTTAGATCCGATATGAATTTCCTTGTTCAGGCTCTTGCCGTTTAAGCTTACGGACTGTACTGTTTTTCTCAAAAGCAGCCATAGCCTTCTGATCCATATCCTTGAACTTCACTTCTAACATGGAGCCGGACAGAATTTTTTTGTCTTTTTTTAATAGACGCAATGCCAAATTCCTTTTTCCTCTACTGCGGCTGCTTCTTCCACAATCTTTCCGTTCCGGTCAAAGCTTAGGCTAAGAGTCTTTCCGTCTGTAAACTTCACTACCAAACGGTTAGTGCCTTCCTGTACAGAACTTGCGGAAAGCTGAAGACTGGGTGTTGCACCGTATGCTCCCACAATATTCTTCACTACATAGGAACTTTCCGGGAAGCTTCCAAAACCTCCTGTAAAAGCACTGGCCTTATCCAAGGCATTTCCGTTCAGGCTTACACTTTCAATCTGATCAAGCTTTGCCTGTACTTCTTTGGAATCCCCTTCGAAAAGAACTGCATAGCTTTCTACTTTGCCGTAGAGGCTTTTTGCCATAGTAATTTCTTTTGCCTTCAATGTAGAAGCGTTACCATTCTCCGTATTGGAAGCATTATTCTTCTCGGAAGCAAGATTTATCTTGAAAATCTTCTTAGTCTTATCCTTTAACTCGATAACGACCTTATTCTCTCCCTCTACCAAGGAAGTCTTGTCCAAGCGAAGGGTATTCTTAAAACCGTCACCATTGGAAGCCACAGCAAAATACTCATTTTCTCCAATACGGATGGAGCTGAATGCCTCGGTATAGTCTTCTCCGTTTACTCTAATCGCTTCAATATTTTGAAGATAAGCATGAAGCTTTGCTCTCTCTAAACCGGTGAAGCTAAGAGTTCTATAGTTCTTATCCTTATCCTTCTCATTAACCGCCTCAAAGCTTGCTGTTTCAGGATGTCCCTCTGTATTGGCATTTTCATCCGGATTGGTGGGGGTGTCTGCATGTTCCTTCACATCAATCTTTCCGGAAAGGCTCTTTGTTCTGTTTGAAAGCTTGACAAAGAACTGATATTCTCCTGCTTCCTTGAAAAGCCCTGCCTTTAAGGTAATAGTTCCCTTCTCCTTATCCAGAACATAGTAATCGTTTCCGGAAGTTCCTCCTGCCATAGCATCATAAACAGGGCTTAATACAGAACTGTTTGGCTTCTGTAATTGTAGGCTGACAAAGTTCTCTAAAGCCTTCTTTGCTTCCTCGGAAGTTCCTAAGGAAAGTACCACATCCTTCTCAGTAACAGCCTCTCCTTCTACAGTAAATTGCAGATTATCCGCCTTCTCCTTGAACTGTAACTTCAGCTCCACATCTCTGTACTTGCTTCCTGCACTGATACGAAGAGTATGAGTAGAAAGCTCCGGAGTATTGAAGAAGTTAAATGCGGAACGATGCACCAGGATGGTTCCTTCCTCAGGCTTAATTTCTACCGGCTTACTGTAGCTGTTCAGAAGGTTTGCATTCTGTCCATCTACTGTGATTCCGATGATAGCCTTTAAGTACTCCTTATCCTCTGTCTTTAAGGTGAATTCTCCACCTACTTCCGTAGTGGTTCCTGTAAAGGCAGGAGTCTTTTCTCCCTTTACCAGCTTAAAGTCGGTAAGAGCACCAAGGCGTCCGTCTTCCAGTACATTTAAGACCTGAGAAGGTCCGTTATAGTCCTTCTTCTGTACTGTAGCGATAAAGTCCTTAAAGCTAAGGAGCTTTCCGCCGGCTCTTCTCTTCTCTGCATTGGCATTTTAAGTAATCACGGTAGCTGTAGAAAGCATCCGCTCCCTCATTGTAGAGGTAGGAGCTGTCATCGATGGTCATGTTGAAATATTGCTCTACGACAGCCGCCGCATCGCTGTTTAGCAGGTTTAACTCATTTAAGAGTAAAGCATTGCTCAGTAAGTCATAGTTGAAAATGACTCTGGCATCATAGTGGGTACTTCCGCCTCCTGTTGCAGAGGAGGTGCTATCCACCTCGAAGCCTTCTTCTTGCTGTTTTTCTTCTTGCCGATACTTCCGGCGGTTGCTGCGGAAACGGAGTCTGCCTTCTTTCCGGTGCTAGCGGAACTGCTTCCGCTACTCTTCTTTCTGGCTGCGGATCTTGCCGCCTTTTTCCGTATCGGAATCCTCTGTATTTACGGCCTTTCCGGGGAAGATTTCAAACTTTGTTTCCATCTCCTGATAGCCTGCATAGCGAACCTTTAAGGTATAAGTTCCCACCTGATCCGTATTTACCGTCTTTCCGTCTTCTCCGCCGGTTCCATAAACAATAAAGTAGTTGATGAAGTTAAAGAAGTCGTTAATATAAGTTAAGTTGTGAGATGTGCCGTCCGGCTTAATCAGGGTAACCTGCATATTGTCTACCTTTAGGTCATTGCCAAAAGTAGCACCATTTTCTCCGACAACATCAAAGCCAACTCTTTCTCCCTGCTTAGCATTGTTGCTCTGGGCCTGAAGCTCTAAGCTAAACTTTGCAGCCTTTACAAATTCTACAGGAATGGTCACGCTTTCCGCTGTATAGGAAGAATGGATGTTTAAGAGGTAAAGCCCGTGGTTTCTCATATTGTCCTGGGCAGTGGGAATGGTAATCACACCGTTGGTTCCATACTTGCTCTTCTCTTTAGAAACACTATTGGTAAGATTACCGTTAATCAAGGTATTGTCGTCATAACGAAGTAGAGCAATCTTATCAATACCCTCAAACCACTTGGTCTGCTCTTCCCCGGAAAGGCTGAACTTCGCAACAATCTGCTGTCCGTTTACGCCTCTTCCCTGTTCATCAATGGCAACCGGCTTTACATAGTACTGGGTGCTGACATTCTTGGAATTTTTCCTTGCGGCTTTCTGTCAAGTCAAAGGTAGTAGTGCTTGGATAGAGCTTTTCCTTTCCTTCCTTGTCCTTTGGCCCAAGGTAGTAATCGTAAATGCTGACTCTTCCTCTGGTAAGCAGGTACTTCGGTGCATCCTCCGGATTTCCGGCCTCTACCGCCTCGGTAGCTGTTCCCTTATTTAAGGTGATGGTCTGTACTGTTTCTTCCGTTCCCTTCTTCTTTACTTCCAAAGTCTTTGGAGAAGCCACAGTACTAATCCACTTTTACAATCTTTCCTTCGTCATCCACATTGCTTAAAGCACTTGTAACATCTACACCGTCAACAAACACATCATAGTCGGAAATGCTTCCCTCGTTGAACACTACGGAAACGAAGTCTCCAAGCTCTGTATGCACAGCCTTGGTCTTTTCCGCATTTACGGCAGTCTTAGTTTCCGGCTTATTAGAGTCCTGATTCGTATTGGTATTAGAATCATTATTTGCATTGTTCTCGGTGTTGGCACTGCCGTTGTTTGCATTGTTTCCTGTGTTAGCATTGCTGTTACTTGCATTGTTTTCCGCATTGGCACTGCCGTTGTTTGCATTGTTTCCTGCATTGGCACTGCCGTTGTTTGCATTGTTTCCTGCATTGGCACTGCTGTTATTAGCAGTATTTCCGGTATTGGCGTTGCCATTGTTTACTGCGCTATTTCCGGAACCGGATGAGGAACCTCCACGGCTTCCGATGCTTCCACTTCCGCTGGCGGAGGAACTTCCACGGCTTCCGCTTCCTGTACTACCGGATGAAGCAGATGTGCCGGAAGATCTGGATACTCCTGCTACCTGAGGAATAGGACGATCTGCACCTGCTACCTGCTGATCGGATTCAGAGGAAGGAAGACCCTTTCCTGCCTCGTAAACAGCCTCGCCGGTACTTTCATTTACCCAACGCCCTGCTGCATCCACCAAATATCCGTCCGCAGTTCTACCGTTAGTCTTCAAGATTCCGTTCTGTCCGTTATCTGCAGTCTCAAAGTAGTAACAATAGCCGTCAATCCAATTCCAGCCATTTACTGCCTTTGCCGAAATTTCCGTCATGAATTGTATAAAAAAAGTAGGTTTGTCCGTCAGATAATCTTAACCATCCGGAACGAAGATTTCCCTGTAGCAGGATCTAAGTAATACCATTCGTTATTGCTTACTACCCAGCCCTCAACTTTGGATCCTTCCGGAGTCTTAAATCTCCAATTTCCTTCCTCTTGAACAAAAATTCCCATTTGTATTCTGCCTAGCAGTTACCGCATAGGCCTGGAATGTGGGAAGCAGCATCAAGCTCATCGCTGTCAAAATCGCCGCATTTTTTTCCATCCCTTTCTTACCATTTTTTTCCTCCTTATTCCGCCTTAGATTGTTCCGTGTCAAGCAAGAGCTAATGACATCACGCAAATCACACAACAAAAAAATTTATTTTCAAAAAAACAATAAGGCTCATTAACTCGAACCATGACTTACGACATCATCAAAGGCCTATAGATTAGTGCTTACTAACACAATGCTAGCATCCCCTAACTTAATTGTTTTTTTCTTCTTAGGTCAAGATGATTTTAGACTAGATTTTTTTAATAGCTCTATTTAAAAAAATAAATAGTAAAAAGAAGCAGTCTTCTTATTTAGACGATTCATACATTCTGCGTCAATAAGAAAAAGCTGCTTCTTGTAAAATATTATAAAATAAATTAATGATTTCTAAAAAAATACGAAAAATTATGTTTATATTTTTTTATGCAAGATATTTATTATATTTCTTAACTAAACAAATAAAATATATTGAAATAATTTTGTATATTCGCTTTTTTTCCTTTCTTCCTACAGTTCCATTTGCGCCCTAAGCTCTTCCTGTAAGGACTTCTTCTGATCCTGCAAAAAAGTAGGTATTGGTTGTACTGAGAATAGGTTTCATTTCCCCACCTCGGATAAGAAAGCCAAGGCATATTTACTCTTACTAAGTTCCGATAAGAAGAGCAGTAACTCCTGACCTTCCCCGAAAAACCTCTCCTAAGAAGTGAAGAGCATTGCTTAACATTTGCCCGGTTTCTTCCACATCCTTCTTTCTTGTCTCTTCCTTCTCTTGAAAAGCGGTCTTCAAAAGCCCAAACTTCTCTTCTTCGGAAGCTTGGCTATGTTCCTGTAATAGCTTTAAGAATTGAGAAATACTACTTAGCAAATGGGCAAAGCGCTTCTCCTCATCTTTGGAAAGCATCTTCGCCTCCTTAGCCCGCCTCTTCTTTTGTGAAAGAGCCTTTTCTTCCTGTCGAAGCAACTCCTCCAAGGGAAGCTCCTGCATTTTCTCCTTCGCCTTCTTTAATAGGCCGAAGATATGCTCCTGCTCCTTTTGCTCCTGCTTGTAACGATAGAAGCCATTCTGCAAAGCCTCCACCAAAAGGGATAGCAGGCTGATTTTCTCATCAAAGGGTGCCTGCACAAAGAGGCTAACATCCTTGATTTCTTTTTCCTGCCAAAATATCCGGAACATGGTAGATTTTTTTCTGTATTTGCAGTAAAGCTCATAGTAAAGGGCAAAGTCCTTAGCCACCTCTTCATCCGCAAGATACTCTGCCATCAGCTTTTCTTCCAAGGGATAATGAAGCTCTTCGTAGACCTGCATAATTTTGGACAGGTCCTCCCAGGCTCTGGCGGTAACAAAGCGTTTTCCGTCCAAATCTTGCTTTACAAAGTAGAAATTCTCCTTCTTGATTTCCAAGTAGGAAAGAATGGCAGAATGAATCCCTGCATTATAGGCATAGTTTTTAAAGCTGGAAAAGTCCTCCTGAATCTCAATTTTTCGCAGTCTGTCCATGGTTACTATGTCAAAGTCCCGGACAGATTTATTATATTCTGCAGGATTGCCCGCAGTTACCAAGACAAAGCCCTCCGGAACCTGATGCATACCGAAGGTCTTGTACTGAAGGAATTGCAGCATAGTAGGCGCCAGAGTCTCCGACACCGCATTGATTTCATCCAGGAATAGGATTCCTTCGGAAATACCGGTTTTTTCAATCTGTTCATAAACGGAAGCCACAATTTCCGACATGGTATATTCGGTAATAGAAAGCTCCCTATCCCCGTACTGTTTCTTAGAGATATAGGGCAGTCCAATGGCGGACTGTCTGGTGTGGTGGGTAATGGTGTAGGAAATCAGATTGATTCCCAGTTCTTCCGCTACCTGCTCCACAATAGCGGTTTTTCCGATTCCGGGAGGCCCCATTAAAAATAGAGGTCTTTGCCGTTCCACCGGAATCTGATAGCAACCGGAGGCATCCTTTTTGGTGGTAGGCTTTTACCGTCCTTTTGATTTCTTCTTTTGCTTCTTCTATATTCATAAAGTTCTCCTTCTAGTCTCTACTCTATCTTTTTCTTCCTATCTCTGAGCTCTTTTTCTGACTCTCTTGAAAGACTTTACTAAAGCTTTCTTCAAATTAGGTATATAAGTCTTCTATTCTTCCTCTACAGATAGTTTCATTTAATCCTTCTCTCTTTGGTACAGCTTCATTGCCCAGAAGGGAACATTGTCATCATCGATATCCTCTCCCTTAGGAAAGACAAAGGCGGTGACATAGGGGGGAGCATCCTTGGGATAGCGCCCCTTCCCATCGGTAAAGTACATTAGCCCCTTTAAATTCTTCAGTTCTCCCTGCTTCTGCAAGTCCGAAACATAGCGGAAAACCGGGCGAAAGTCTGTTCCGTAGCCTCCCTTTACCGCAAAGTTTTTGCTGTATTGCTCTAAATCCTCCACATTTTTCCAGGCAAATATCCTTCCGTAATTCATCATCACATTCCAGGATATGTACCTTTACCTTTTGGAAAAAGGCATCCTTTTGCTTTAAAATGCCGGCGGTTTCCTCCAAAAATCCCTTCACCATCTCTCCCTTGGTGGAATGAGAAGTGTCAATGGCAATGACCAGCTCCTGTAGCTTTCTACCTTCCCTGTATTCATTTTCCTCAATCAGAGGCATATTTCCATACTGCTCCAAACCGTAGTAATAATAACCGTAGTCAAAGGAATCCAAGTCCACTTCCATTTCTTCCCTATCCACGGAGAGTCTTTGGAGGAAGTCTCTAAAAATCCGTATATTTCTTCTGTTCCAATCGTAAAAACCAGGCTAGGCTTCCCTGCTCCTCTTTCTTCTCTTGGGAAGAATGTTCGATTTCCTGCTCCGTCCGTTTGCTAATATCTTCCCATTCCTTAGAGAGTCATCCCTCTTTTTCTTAGCTTCCCGCTCTTCTCTCTCCTCCTGCTCCTTACGCTTTCTTTCTTCCTCTTTTCGGTCTCCCTCTTTTCTATCCCCCTGCTGTCCGCTAGAGGAGTCCTCTCCTTGGCGATCTTCATGAAAGGGAGCTTTCTTTTCTCCGGAAGAGCCTTTTAGAAGGCATAGATTCCTGAGTAGACTCGGCCTTAGCATTGAAATCCATGTCTTTTGCATCTGTATTTTGGGAAGCTTTATCTTTGGAATCTGTATCTGTAGATTCTGTATCTTTAGAATCTGTATCTTTAGAATCCGTATTTGGGGATTCTGCATCTTTAGAATCTGCATCCGTAGAATCCTTCTCTTTAGAATGCTCATCAGAAGAATTCCCCCCATTATTCCGCTTATCCCCATCACGATCCTCTGGAAGAGAACTGTCATTAGGAGAAAAATCCTCCGGCAGAGGAAGGGGCGCGCCGTCTCCTTCTCCCTCTCCTTCCTTTCCCGGAGCTTCCTTTCTGTCTATGACCTTCCAAAATACATGGTCATCCTTGTAAAACTCCCGCTCCAGTCTCTCCCAGGCATCATAGTCCAAGTCCGCCTCTTCCAAATATTGGTAAATCCGCTCTGCACTTAGGGTTTTGATTTTTTCTTCCAATCTTTGAAAAGTCTGCTCCCGATACTCTCCCGCAGGCCTTCTCAGCAAATCCACATCCAAGGAATCCAACACATATTCCACATGGATATCACAAGCCATGTTCCAAATCTCTTCCTTCTTTCCTTCATTTTTGAAAATGTGTCGAAACAGACAGTGAAGCAGGCTATGCATATAAAGGCGATTTAACTTCTGGGGACTTTCCATAAAAAGCTGAAAAATAAACTCCGGATGAAAATGAATCCTCTCTCCCTCCGTTCCCATCCTTTGGGTATTAAAGTCCATCTCGTAGGGAAGTCTATCCAAGGCTCTGGCCAAATGCCGCATGGAAAGGCTTAACTCATAGCGAGATTGGTTTAAAAATCCTAGTGCCAAGGTCTTGTAAAGCTCCCTTGGGCGGTAGGACGCCGTTCTTCCCTTCTTCCCTTCATTTTTCCTTCCTTTCCATAGGCTCTAGCTATAAATTTCTTTATTCTATACTCTATTCTTGAAAGTCTGTTTCGATAGAACAGAACATCCCGGTGGATAAATTTCATTCTTTATATCCACGCTTTTTTTATAAATCCGAAATATCAAAGAAAAAGCTCCTCCTTTTTCTTGGGAAAATGCTTTTTCCTGATAAGCTAAAAAAATAGGGCGGTCAACTCCGGATGCTCCTGCTTCCACAAAAGGGAAAGAGCCTTTTCGCAGGCCTCCTTGGATAAAAATCTCTAAAGACAGATAAAAACGAATCCACTCCTCCTCTGCCTCTTCCAGTAAATAGGATATAGAAAATTCTCCTTCTTCCTGTAAAAAAAGCGAAGATAATCCTCTTTTGCCCAATCCAATAATTCCATAGGATAGCGAAGTCTGCAAAGGGCAATCAGTACCGCTGCTTCCTTGGCATCATAGGTAACCCGCTGAAATTGTTTATCATAGAGCCGAAAATCAATCTGTCCTCTGCCCACGGTCTGGCGATAGCTATATCCGCAGCCTTCAATCGTATCATGAATCTGTCTGGCCATGGTATTCTCTCGAACCTTATCCACATAGCCCGGGAAAACAGGAGGGCGCACTCTCCCTTTTCCATGGTCAAATAAAGAAGAATCTGCCTATCACTATCCCCCAAAAATATCGCGAAGAATTTGAAAATGTCCCTCCCTAAGCAAGTGAACATCTATCCTATGCAGACTTCTGCATTGCCGGAAACTGCCGTCATAGTACTCTTCAATGCTGTCAAAAAGGCTGATATGGGAAAGATTGGCGGAGTTAAAAAAAGGAAAAAGCTTCTTAGGGTATGTACCGTTTCCGGAAGCGCTACGGACTGAAGATCCTTTCTTCCATCAAAGGCATGACTTCCGATTACTTGCACCGGAAGACTTTCTCCTGCTTCATTTTTCCAGTATTTTTCGGAATCAGCAAATGCCGGATACGCCCCTCGTACCCGGTAATTTCCGCATATTTTTCCATTCTTATCTTCTTTCTCCTCAAAGAGAAATCCCATACTTGCCCCTATTCCCCTATATTGCAATACTATATTTTTAGAAAATTTATCCTCTTCTCCAAGATCAAGAAGTTCATAACTCAAAAAAATCCCATTCGCAGAATTCTAACACAGAATTGCGAATGGGAAAAATCTCTTGATTCAATTCTTTATTAAATCTTTCCAACTAGGTCAATTCCGGGCTTTAAGGTCTTCTCTCCCGGTTTCCATTTTGCAGGGCAAACTTCATTGCCGTTCTCTGCTACAAACTGACAAGCCTGCACCTTACGAAGCAACTCATCGGCATTTCTTCCAATATTTCCGGCAGAAACCCTCATAGGTTACAATCTTTCCTTCCGGATTCACGATGAAGCTTCCTCTTTCTGCAAGACTTCCGTTCTCAGGGAACACATCAAAGGCCTTGGAGAGGCTATGGCTTGGGTCGGAAAGCATCGGGTAAGTTAACTTTCCAATCTTGGAAGAAGCATCATGCCAAGCCTTAGTGTACGAAGTGCGTATCGGTAGATACTGCATAAATCTCGCAACCAATCTTCTGGAACTCTGCATAGGAGTTCTGCAAGTCTTCCAGCTCTGTAGGACAAACAAAGCTAAAGTCTGCAGGATAGAAGAAGAATACAGACCACTTTCCTAAAATGTCCTTCTTCTCCACAGTACAAAAGCTATCCTTGTGGTAAGCGTTAACGGAAAACTCTTCAACCTCTTTGTTTAATAATGACATATATCCTCCTTTTTTTCTTTAAACTGCTACAGCTTTTCCCGTAACAGTAGTTTTAAAATAATAATTATTATCATTATTCTATAGGATTAATCTATATCTGTCAAGAAAAAAAGCAAAGTAATCCTGTGATGTTAAAAGATGACTTTGCCATTACACTGCCTTCTATGATTTTGTTAGGATAGAATAATGCCTTCTATGATTATGTTAAGATAGAATAATGTCTTCTATGATTTTGCCAGGATAGACTGCGTTAACTCGTCCAATGTCTTTCCATAGGCCGGTAAAAACTCCTCCATAAAAATTTCAAGTTCCGGTAGTTCCTCTGCAAGCTTCGCTACAGTCTTTTCCGTGGATTGAAGGGCGGTGGAAAATTCCTGATTTCCCGCCCTGATTTCTTCCCTAGCATTTGATTAAGGCGGAAAGCTTATCCGCCGCCTTTAAAAAGCTTATTTTTCATAGGCTGTTGTTTCCCCTCTTTAGGGAAAAACATTTCTTTATACGCTTCCTGCATATCCTCCGGCAGGGCAAGGAGAAGTCGCTCCTCCGCCTCCCTCTCCACCTCTTTATAGGCGGCACGAAGAGATTCCTTTCCATATTTTACCGGAGTAGGCATATCCCCGGTAAGAATCTCGGAAGCATCATGGTACAGAGCTCTTAAAGCCAATTTTTCCGGAGATATATTTTTCCGAAAGCGAATATTTCCTATCATTGCTAAGGCATGGCTTAAAATAGCCACCTCCAGGCAATGTTCGGAAAGATTCTCTTCCCTGGCATTTCGCATCAATGCCCAGCGATCGATATATTTCATTCTGGAAAGTAAGGCAAAAAAATGAATAGATCATGACATTCTCCTCTCTTCCTTCCTGCAAATAGAATTTTTCTTTCAAAAGCTTTTCTATACTTCGACTCCTCCGAAACTTCCCTCTAGTAGAAGGGTAAAAAGCAAAGGGCGAAAAGGGCAAGGTGTAAGATTATAAAAAAGGACAATTGGCTCCCTTCCTTTTCTTTTAAAAGAAAATACAGGGTTAGTGGCGGGCAAAGGTAAAACAGGCTCCTATATCCCTCTCCTAATGCTTTTTTCCCTTTTCCTTTTCCCAGGATTTACTGATATTTCCCTCTAGAAAATAAGTCAAAAGCCATGGAGGATAGGCAGTAAACCATCCCCAGGGTAAGGGGCCAGGGTAAAAATCCGGTGGAAGAAAAGGCCAAACGGAAAATAATGGCTGCAAGGGGCGGGCAAATGCTTAGCATCAGGCATAAAAACTCCAAGTCCGGAGAGCTTTGCTGCTCCTCTCCACCCCTCTTCGAAAAAAAGCAAAAATCTCTCTTTTCTCCGACTCTTTTTTGGAGTCTTGCCCCTCTCCATCATCCTCCAATCCCTCTTCCGCCCATAGCTTCAGAAGTTCTTCCGGTATCTTTCTGCCACAGCCTTTACAGGTCTTGTCCCCCTTTTTCAACTCTGTATAGCAATATCCGCAGATTTTTTTGGGTTTAATACGAATCACAGGGGTATGACAATAGGGGCAAATTTTTGCTGAATCCTCGATTTCCTTTTGACAATGATTACACTTCATCCGATACTTCCTCTTCAAATGTATAGGAAAGAAATTTCTTTCTCCAAGCCGCTCCCTCTAGTTCCTCTATCCTTCCCTGTAAGGAAAAAAATACTGTTTTTCCCTGCCTTCCTCCTCCCACCAAATTTGAAAAGGATTCCGGGTCTAATTCCTGATGCTTTTAAAAGCATTTCCTGCATAAGCCCTCTGGCTTCTTGTTGCAAAGGCTTCTATTTCCAGTGCTTCGTCCTTCATAATACTCTCTTTTTCCATGCTGCATTCTTCATTTTTTTCGGCATAGGATTTTTCATTGCGATAAAAAGGAAGACCCACATCCCTGTCTTCCTTTTTTTCATTCCTTTAATACTTCCTTTAGGATTTATCGAAGTTGCCCTTCTAAGCTTTCTTTAGAAGCTACGGAATGACTCTCTTTCACTCCCCTATCCATAGAGAATTATCTTCTTCTACCCATCAAAAAGAAGGATACGCTTAAAGAGGATTATGATATCCATATACAACTGTAATGCGGTGTAGCAAGCATAGCTGGGAGTAGAGGGATACTGCTGTCCCCTAGCCCAATTATATCCCACATACAAGGAGAAGATAAAAATACCGATTAGCAAGAGAATATTGGGATAGAAAATTCCCATAAAGTAAGTTACCACTTCAGCCACTACCAAGCCGATTAAAGCAATGAAAAGTGCCTTCCCCATAGAGAGGAACGCATTTGGCATGAAAACTGCAGCAACCGTCATGGTTAAAACCACTACGAAGGTCAATACAGCCGCAATAAAAATCAGATGGGCTGGATAAAACATAGTGGTCAAAGAAAGAATGGCACCAAAGCCCAGAATATTCATCGTGTAGCCAAGGATAGATAGAAGGTAGTTTTCCTTTCTGGCAATCCAACTACCAACAAGACAGGTAGCGAAATATCCTAAAATAAATGCCACAGGATGAACGGAATAGATCTGAGGCAAAAATGTAAGGAAGCTTCATACATAAAAAAAGCGGTTAACGCCAGACCATAAAGCAGATGTACACCAATCAATACATTGTACTGCTTTTCCGGAAAGCTCACGCTGGTAGGAAGGAAGCTCTTCCTGCTGCCATTGCTGAAGATTATCATTTTCAAAATTGTTCATATTGTTCATATTCTCCATAATGTCCTCCTTTTGAAATCCCTTACAGTATAGCACAGAAAAAATATTTTGCATCAAAATCCCAAGGGAATTAAGTTTATTTAATTTTTATTTTGCCGGTGAATTTCAAATATTCTTGAAAATACTTCCGGCTATTGCTCTCTTGCCCCTGCTGTTTTCAGCTTATTCTTTTCTGTGCTTAACTTTTTCCCTGTTCGCCCTTTTTCCAAAGTAAACCAAAAAAATCCACTCCGGTTAAAGTATTCTTACAGCCGCATTCCTGATGATGGCTATCCATAATGGCCTTTACAATACTAAGTCCCAGTCCGGATCCGCCATAGGAACGGGAATGGGCCTTATCCACCTTGTAAAATTTCTCAAAGACTCTGGGTAAATCCTCTTCGGGAATGGGATTTCCCGTATTTCGCACATGGATTTCCACCTGCTTTTTGTCCCCTGATTTTCCGTATAAATACTGATTTGCTTCGGTTCTCCCACATGGTGGATGGCATTTTTGCAGGTAGTTCATTAAGACCTCTTCTATCTTAAATTCATCTCCCCAAAGAAAAAGCCCCTCCGGAATATCCACTTCCACAGAGATTTCCTCCTGCTTCAAAAGAATCTCCATGGTGCCAAGAACTCCCTTTGTAAGCTTTGCCATATCCAGAAGGCTGAAATCCGGCAAATCCTTTCCCTGCTCCATGGCGGATAAGCTCATTAGCTCCCTGACCATGTGGTTCATGCGCTTAGCCTCATCCACAATCACAGAGGAATAATAAGCTCTGCTTTCCTCGTCTTCACAAAGTCCCTCTCCCAATCCTTCCGCATAGCCCATAATCAGAGCAATGGGCGTCTTTAGTTCATGGGATACATTGGCTACAAATTCTTGCCTTCTTTGGTCAATCAGGGTTTTATTTTCAATATCACTTTGCAGCTCGTTATTAGCCTTCTTTAAATCTCCAATGGTATCCTCCAGCCTTTGGGAAAGGCTGTTCATGGACTCTCCCAAAACCTCAATTTCTTCCAGATGGCTTCCCTGAAAGCGGGCGGTAAAATCCAATTGGCTCATCTTTTGGGAAAGCTTTGCCAGCTCCTTCAAGGGCCTCGTTACTCTGCGCCCCGTAATATAGACTGCCAGGGTGCCGAAGAGCAGTATTCCTCCTCCCAGGAAGAGGAGAAGAAAGTTAAAAAAGGATACCGCTTCCTTCAAACTGGCCAGGGCATGGACATCATAAAGGAAGTGCTGTTGTTGGAAAAAAATATCCCCAGGCTTCCAAATATCCTGTCTCCTTATTCTCTCCCTTGGTTTTTACAATGGAAAAAAATTATCTCCCTTACTTAAAATCTTCCTCGTATCTCCATCAGCCTTTCCGAAAATATAGGAGTAGAGCCTACGAATCAGGGACTGGGGATTGGCAGAGGAGGTAAAGACTCCTTCGCTGCTGTCATCCATCACGATAATGGAGATATTCTCCTTCTCTGTTAAATACCGCACATAATTGCTAGCGCTAGTCTCCTTTCCCTCCTTAATTTCTTCCTCCGTGGGAAAATCCTTAGAAAAGCCCTCCCCTGCTGCAAAAATCCGATCCAGTTCTACATAGGCTTTTTCCAAAACATGGACCTTTCGATTTTTCATAAAGACTCTCCAGAAAAAAAGCTGTTTCCTACTAAAAGAAGAATCAAAAAGCAAGGAAAAAAACGAAGGCAAAAAAGCAGGGTAAAGTGCCTTTGCAAACTATTTCTTTTTCGACATTTTCCGGACAAAGCGCCCTCCTATTCCACTTCGAACTTATAGCCCATGCCCCAAACGGTCTTGATATACTCACCCTTGTCCATCAACTTGGCACGAAGCTTTTTCACATGGGTATCAATGGTTCTGGCATCTCCGAAGTAATCATAGTTCCATACATTATTGAGAATCTTCTCTCTGGATAGGGCAATGCCCTTATTTTCCACAAAGTACTGTAGAAGCTCATACTCTTTAAAGCTAAGCTCCACAGGCTTTCCGTCTACGCTTACGCTATGGGCCGCCTCGTCAATCACGATGCCTCCCACCTCCAAAAGCTCTTCCTTCTGCACCCCGGAACGGCGAAGCAAAGCCTCTACTCTTGCCACCAGAATCTTCGGAGAGAAGGGCTTGGAAATGTATTCATCCGCTCCGTAGTCAAAGCCCTTTAACTCATCATTTTTCCTCGGAACGGGCGGTAAGCATAATCACAGGAACCTTGGAATGCTCCCGAATGGTCTTCAAGGCGGTCCAGCCGTCCATCTTCGGCATCATCACATCCAAAATAATCAGGGCAATGCTTTTCTCCTTGAAAAATAAATCAATGGCTTCCTCTCCGTTTCCGGCCAAAAGCACTTCGTAGTCCTTCATTTTCAGAAAGTCACTCAGCAATTTCTGCATTCTTTCTTCATCATCCACCACTAAAATCTTAATCTTTTCCATTTCGCCCCTTCCTACCCTCCTAAAAGCTCCGGAATAAACCGGGAGGGTTTTACCTTTTTACTGTATCGTTCTTTTGTGACATAGATGTGAATTTTCTTTCTGGCTCTGGTCAATGCCACATAAAAGCTTCTCTTTCTTCTTCCAGTTCTTCTTGGGTCTTGGCTCTTCCGTCCGGAATAATCCCCTCAATGCAGTCCGGCAAAAAGACCTCATCAAACTCCAGTCCCTTTGCCCCGTGGTAGGTCATAATCCGAAGCCCTTCCCCACTTTCTTCCTTCTGCCTTTGCAGGCAGTCTGCATTAAATTTCTCCACAAAACGGAAAAAGGCTTCCACTCCCTCCGTCTGCTCCGCCATGGCCGTAAGCTCCTCCAAAAGACTTTGTAATTCCTCAAAGTCCCGATTTCTCTTCTTGGCAAAGCTTTCCAGATACTGCTCATAGCCCATATCTTTTCGGATAAAAAGGATTCTTTCCTGTACCGGAAGCTCCTGCATTTTCTGAAGCTGTACTTCCAAAAGGAGCAGGGCTCTTTCTTCTTTTCTTCCTCTGTAAGCCTTTTTCAAGTCTGAAAAGGGGCTTTCCTCCCTTTGGATTTTTCCCGTAGCAAGCCCCGATAGGGCTTATTCAGGATTTGCAGAAGCTCTCCCCTGCTTTCAATATTCATGCTCAGGCGAAGATAGGCCAAAATATCCTTTCCCACAAAGTGCTGAAAAACATTTTGCACCTCTTCCGTAAGGCTGTAGGGAATGCCCCTTTCCATAAAGAGAGGCAGTAGGGCGGGAATTTGCTTTCTGCTTCTGCATAGAATAGCCATCTCTTCCAAAGGACAGCCCTCTTCCTTCGCTTCTTCAATATGCCGGAGTAAAAGTCTTGCTTCTTCCTTTCCGGTGGCCAAGGCATAGTACTTGGCCTTTCCCCCGCTTCCCTGTCTGCCCTGTAGCTTCTTTTGAAAACGCTCCTTATTCTTTCCGATAAGCCTCTTGCTTAACTCCACAATTTCCCTATAGGAGCGGAAATTATCACTTAAAAAAATCCTTTCGCAGTTCGGATAGTCCTTGGTAAAGGAGAGAAGAATGCCGGGACTTGCCCCTCTGAAGCCGTAAATACTTTGATCCTCATCCCCCACCACGAAGAGGGCATTGGGAGATTTTTGCCAAGGCCTTGATAATCTCATACTGTACCAGAGAAAGGTCTTGAAATTCATCCACCAAAATATGGGAAAAACGACTCTGCCAGACCATGGCCAAGTCTCCTTTTTCCATTAGGATGCGGAGTACCTCTAGAAGCAGGTCCTCAAAATCCAGTTTTCCCCTCTTCTTCCTGCTCTCCTCATAAAAAAATGATAGAGAGCCAGAAAATCCTCCTGTTTCTCCTTTTGCAGGTAGGCAATTCTCTCCCTTTCTCCTATGGATTTAAAAGTAGGAAATCCGGGCAATCAAGCCGGAAGCAGCTCCTGCACTTCCTCCCGAAGAATCCCCTTCTCCAGATAGTATTGGGAAAGCCAATCCATTTTTCTCATAAAGGTTCACAAGATCTTCTTTTTGTAGCCCAGGTCCTCTCGAAGGAGGGAAAAAGCAAAGGGCATGGATAGTGGAAAATCTCGGTCTCCCCGCCCTAATCCCCATTTTCCGAAAAAAGCGTTCCTCCATTTCCTTACTGGAAGCTCTGGTAAAGGATAGAAGCAGGATTTTTTCCGCCGAAACTCCCCTTTCCAAAAAGGGTGCAAAGACGCTCCGTAAGCACGGTGGTTTTCCCGGAGCCCGGTCCCGCCACCACCAGGGCCTTCTCCGCCCCTGTCTCTATCGCCTGTCTTTGCTCCCGGGTAAATTCCATGAATTACTTCCCGCTCCTTTCCCAATGTTTATTCTTCTTTTTATCATTCATCTTTTTATAAAAGAATTATAGGCGATTGGGGGAGGGGCTTCAATCTATTCTTATTCTACTTCTGATTTTACCTTCTTAAGGATTCACTATATCTTTGATTGGATTTTATAATGCGTAATATTTTGAATTATTTCTTAAAATAAGACAATGTTTTCAGTGCCTTTAATTACAATATTTTTGAATCATCTTGCACTAATATACGGATGATTTGTTGTTAGCTTGTACTAATTGATTTTTACTACTGCTATTGTTACCATAATTGTAAATGTGATTGTTAAATTTGAAAGGGTTTAAAATGAACAGCAAAAACTATCCTTCGTACCTAAGACATACTTGGAGATATTTCATTCTGTTTATTGTTTTAATCTTCCAAGCCTTCGCTCCGGATTTAAATACTTTTCCAAAAGAAAACATCCTTTTTCCTATATTTTTATAAGTTGCTAAATGCATTTTCATTCCCCCTGATACTTATCTTGTCAGGAACTATTGTTTGCGATTATTATCATTCCTTAACACTTGAAAAATCAGGACTAATTTTTATGAAATCACAAACATTAGAGGAAAAAGCGTAAAAAGACCGATAAATCCGGCTAACGCCAGTTTATCGGTCTTTTTTACGCATTTTTGGGGGTATAGGACAAAAAAATTCAAAATCTTACTGTTTGGGAACCGCCACGAAAACTTCCTCGTAAACTCTTCCCTTCTGGGTAAGGGCTCTGGCTTCCGCCATGGTGTCAAAGTAAATATCCACCATCTTTCCCTTTACACCGGAACCAATGTCTTCCACGGTATACACGGTATCACCGATAAAAATCTTGGTTCCCAGTGGCAGTACCGTTAAGTCTGCCGCAATGGTATGCTTCGCTTGGGTTTTTGCTCCGGAATAGGTCATTCCGTCTCCGCTGTATCCTACCAGCTGGAACTTTCCAAGGGATGCACCCTTCGTATAGTTTGCACTTTCTGCTGTTCCCTGACTGATTTCATTGGCAAGTCCTTCAGGGATATCGGTAAATTCAATAACATCTTCTTTGGCTACAGGGGGCGCTCCCACTTCTTCCGCCCTTCCCACGATGGAAAAGGAAGAAAGTAACATCAGGCTACTCAAGGAAAAAACGATTCCTTTTTTGATTTGTTTAAGCATAAAAATCCTCCTTGCTTTTTGCATTCTAGCACAGAGGAATTCTGTTTTTTTCTTTCATTTCTCTTACAAAATCGCAAAAAAATCGGTTTTTTTATGCTTTTTAGTGATTTTTCTCTAAAGATTCTCTGCCTGATTGGCTAGAAGCAGCTCCAGGGCAAGACTATCGGAGATTCTTCCCTTCCTGTTTTTCCTCTTCCAAGCGAAGAAGGCTATGAAAAAGGCTTTTGCAAACCGGACTGGGTATAGGTTCTGGCCTGGGCGATATATTTTCGAACCCTCCAGGAATCCATGGAAAGCCGCGTTTCCATCTCTCTCTCCCGAAGTCCTTCTGTCAAATATTCTCTGACCACAAGAAGCTTTTCCACATTTTTTCGAATCAGATTTTGAATTTTCGCCGGTTTTTCCTCCAAACGCAGAAGGTCTCCGTAATATTGAAAGACCTTTTCCTGATCTCCCCGACCTAAAGCTTCAATCAAATCAAAAACTCTGTCCTCCGGCAGCTTCTCCACCACCGCTTCCACCGCCTCTTGGGTGATTTCTTCTTCATCTCCAATATAATCCACGCAGTTCTTACAGGCATTGACAATGCGATACAGACTGCTGCCGCTTCTGGATAGGAGGAGCCCAAGGACATTTTCCCGAATCTTCTTTCCTTCCTTTTTCAACTGCTGCAAAGCAAAACGCTGGAGAAAGGCCTGATCCTGCTCCATACAGGCAAGGCAGAGTCCCCGCTCCTTCACTACCTTATAAAGACTGCTCCGTTTGTCTACTTTCTCTTCTATGAAGAGTAACACCGTTTCTTTAGGACTGTTTTGCAAATACCGGATAAAGTCTTCTGAAAGCTTTTTTCTGCCGGTGCATTTTCCCTCAAAAACCATAAGTCGGTAGGGAGCAAAGAAGGGCAGGGTTTCCACCGCAGAAATCAGTTCATCCGTAGGAGGAAGCTCCTCCACCACCATAGAGTTAATGCCTTCATTTTCCGAAAAGGCTTGGAAGAAGGCTTTCTTATAATAGGACAGCAAATAATCCTCCTCCCCATAGAGGAGATATAAGGGCAGAAAATGCTTCTCTTTCAGCTGTTCCTGAATCTTCTTCTGAGCCTCCAGAAACTCTTCTCTTTCTCCTTTTTTATATCCCAAACTGTCCTCCTTGCCGAAAAAAATGCTCTGTGCTAAAGTGGAGAAAACATTGAAAGGAATCCTCCATGGAAAAGTACCGTACTCTGCTGGAATCATTTGAAAAACGAGGGAAAAAACCTCTTGCATTATATCTACATATCCCCTTCTGTGCAAGAAAATGTGCCTACTGCGATTTTCTCCTTTCCTTCCAAGGAGGAACAAAAAAATCGCCTACATGGCAAAAGCTTAGGGAGGAATTGGCCTGGCGGAGCAAGGATTTTCAAAAGGGCAGTATGAGGTTCTCTCCCTCTTTATCGGCGGAGGCACCCCCAGCGCCGTTCCATACGAAGAAATCGAAAAAGACCATGGAAGTCATCCGAAACTGCTATCCGATTTATTCCGATTGGGAAGCCAGCATTGAGTGCAACCCGGAATCCGCAAGCAAGGAAGCTTTGGAAGCTTATCAGCGCTCCGGCATTAACCGTCTGTCCTTCGGTTTACAAAGCACCCAAGAGGAGGAGCTTCGTTTTTTGGGAAGGGAGCATCAGTTTTCCACCTTCCTTACCGCCTATCAGGAAGCGAGAAAACTGGGCTTTAAAAATATCAGCATTGATTTGATGAACGGGATTCCCTTACAGACTCCCGAAAGCTATAAAAGGACCTTGAAAAATATCAGCCTTTTTAAAGCCGGAGCATCTTTCCATTTACAACTTAATTATCGAAAAAGGGAACTCGCTTTTATGCCTTAGCCAAAGAGGGCAAGCTGCCCCTTCCCTCCGAGGAAGAGCTTTTGGAAATGGATGCCCTTACGAAGGAATGGACAAAAAAAATGGGCATGTCCCCCTACGAGGTCAGTAATTACGCCAAGGAGGGCTTTTTCTCCGTGCATAACTATGGCTACTGGTCCAATGTTCCCTACTTAGGTTTTTGGTATTCATGCCTCTTCCTATTTTTCAACATAAACGCTGGAAAAAAATACCAATAAGCTCCCCCTGTACCTCTCTTTACCCTTTTTAGAAAAAGGAGATTCTTCCGCTATCAAGTCGGGGCAAAGGCCTGTTGAAAAAAGCCTTGATGAGACTTCTTCCTCTTCTCATTTACCAATATTACAAAACGAAAAAGCTGCCCCTCCATAGAGGAACAGCTTTGTGAAGATCTGCAAGTCTTAACAAAGGAAGAGGAAATGGAGAGTTCTTCTATCTAGGCTTTACGAAGAACTTCCGGCGTTTCCGAAATTGATTTTTGTAAAGCGTTTTTCTGTCGATATGCATAAGATTTTCGGAGCCGTTCTGGAAAAGCTATGCCAAGAAGGCTATCTGTTACATGACAATGCCCACTATCGTTTTACCGAAGTGGGCATGAATCTTTCCAATGTTTTACTGGCGGAGTTTTTTTACTTTAAACTATCTGTCCCGATAACTGTCATTTTTCCTCATCATACATCATAGCCTGATTTCTACCGTGGAACTTGGCATCGTACAAAAGCTCGGTCGGCTCAGCTTAACCACTTCTTCCACATCCACATCGGCTTCGTGGAAACCGGAGTACCCGATGGAAACCGTCATCCTCAGGTCCTCTTCCCCATACCTTATCGGATGGCTTTCCACTGCCTGACAGATTTTTATTGCTGACCTGTTCCGCATAAAGATCATTTAAGTCATATAAAATACAGAGGAACTCATCTCCTCCCCAACGAATCACATCGTCGGAGGAACGCACCGTATCCTTAATCACATGAACCAGGTGCTGCAAGCATTGGTCTCCAAAAGCTATGGCCGTACTTGTCGTTATAGCTTTTTAAAATGATCCACATCCATCATCAGAATCTTCGCATTAAGATTCTACTTTTGATAGCGTTCAAAAGCTGTTTTTCCAGCAGACGCTTTCCTGCCTTTCGGCTTTTTTTGCTCCGGTCAGTTCATCAATAGCATTTTTCTTCCGAAAGCTCTTGAATGCGGGAGACATACTTCCGTCTGGAGCGATAGAACAAAACCATGTTTAAAGACACAATGACGAAGGTAAAAAAATACCGCCTAAGAAGAAAAAGAATACGATAATTAATCTTCTGTATGGTTTTTGTCCATATAGCGAATATCCTGCTTAATATCCTCCACATCCATGTCCATAGAAATAATCCAGTCATAGGGCTTGTAGAGCTTGGAGTAGATGATTTTTTTCATCCACCTCTTCTCCCGCTTCATTTCGAAAAAAATAACCTTGGTAAAAACCTGTCCGTCCCGTAGAATTCCTTCTAATTCCTCCTTATTGTGAAAAAGTTCCGGAAATCTCCTCATTAGTAGAAAGATATGTCATCTCCATACTCTTGTCTCTAGGGTGCATAAGAGTAAGAGCGTAGTTGTCTCCCCCTCATAGTTCAAAACTTTTTTTACCCAAACATAACTGTTTTTCCCCCGTAATAATGCTGGTCAATACTTTTTGTGGAAGAGTTTTTTTCCGCCTTTTTCTTTTTAATAAGGCGTCATGCAAATCATCCAAATCCTCAACCAAATTATCTACAGTCTGCTGGATATATGCCTTTTTCTGATCCAGGGTGATTCCCACCATAGCTCTTCGGTAGGAAGTACGAATATAGACCAAAAGCAAAAAAACAAAAAAACAGAACAGCTTGAATAGATGCTATCACTATTAAGAATACAACAGAAACTATTCCCTTTTTCTTCTTCACTCTTTTTCATTTTCTTCCTTTAATCATTCTATGGAAAAAGACAAAATGACTCTCGCCTTTTCCAAGTAGCTTTTGGACTGCTCCGCTCTTCACTTCCTTGTGGAGAGTTTTCTTTTACTGAATATGACGAATCCAGCCTTCGGGAGCTTCCATTTCTCCATTTTGCATTGCACTTAAGGTTCTATACAGCTCTTCCATGACCTTTCCCGGTTTTTCCATACCGCTGGGGAAGCAAATCTCTTCCTCATGGTTTTGAATCTTTCCTACCGGAGAAATTACCGCGGCCGTACCGCAAAGTCCGCACTCCTTAAAGTCTTTTAATTCTTCCAATCGTACAGCTCTTTCCTCCACCGGAATATGGAGGATATGCTCCGCTACATAAATAAGGGATTTTCTGGTGATAGAGGGCAAAATAGAATCAGACTTGGGCACCACTAAACGATCCTGTCCGTCTACGAAAAGCACATTGGCTCCGCCGGTTTCTTCCACAAACTCTCTCTTTGCTGCATCCAGATAAAGATTTTCCGTGAATCCTTTCTTTACCGCTATTTCATGAGAATGCAGGCTCATGGCATAGTTTAATCCGGCCTTAATCGCCCCTGTACCCTTAGGAGCTGCCCTGTCAAAGTCAGAAATCATCAGGGCAATAGGCACAGCCCCTCCCTTAAAATAGGGACCAACCGGGGTGGTAAAGATACGGAAGGTGTACTCATCCGCCGGCTTCACCCCAATGACAATACCGGAAGCAAACTCATAGGGACGAATATAAAGGCTGGCTCCTGACCCATAAGGAGGAACCCAATCCGCATTTGCCTTTTACGGTTTCATCTAAGGCCTTTAGAAAACGCTCCTTGGGAAAGCCCGGCATTTCCAAAAATTCTGCAGACTGAAAAATTCTATCCGCATTTAAGTCAGGACGAAAACAGACAATGGAGCCATCCTTCCAACGATAGGCCTTTAAGCCCTCAAAAACCTGTTGGCAGTACTGTAAGATTCCGGCAGACTCGTTTAAAACCACATTGCTGTCTTCGCTAAGGCAACCTTCATCCCAAGCTCCTTCCTTCCAATAGGAAATGTAGCGCTTATCGGTTTTTGTGATATGCGAATCCAATGTTTGCGTAATCCAGGTTCTTTGCCATCTTCTTACTCCTCCTATTATTCTCGTCTATTTTCCTTACTATTATTAATATTGTTTCGATATATATGGGAAAAATGCTGTTTTATCCCTCATTATTATTTCTTTTCAGCATTTTCCCTACCCATAGCGGATAAAAATTCTCCCCCTTAGTCTTCATCCAGCTTTAGTACAGACATGAAGGCGCTTTTGCGGGATTTCCACATTGCCGAACTGTCGCATGCGCTTCTTTCCTTCCTTCTGCTTCTCTAAAAGCTTCTTCTTTCGGGAAATATCTCCGCCGTAGCACTTGGCCAAAACATCCTTTCTAAGTGCCTTTACGGTTTCTCTGGCTACTATATGACCGCCGATTGCAGCCTGGATAGGAATTTCAAAAAGCTGTCTGGGAATTTCATTCTTCAGCTTTTCACACTTTTTCTTCCCTCTTTCGTAAGCAGAGTCTGCATGGACAATGAAGGAAAGGGCATCAATCTGCTGCTTGTTCACCAGAATATCCAGCTTCACCATCTTCCCTTCCTGATAGCCCTTAAGTTCATAGTCGAAGCTTGCATAGCCTCGGCTTCTGGATTTTAAGGCATCAAAGAAGTCGTAGATAATCTCGTTTAAGGGTAAGTCATACTTTAAAACCGCTCTGGTCTGATCAATGTATTCCGTACTTTTATAGATTCCTCTTCGCTCCTGACAAAGCGTCATGATCGCTCCCACAAATTCCGAGGTCACCATAATTTCCGCTTCCACAATAGGCTCTTCCATGTGGGCAATTTCCGCAGGGTCCGGCAAATTGGAAGGATTGGTCAACTCTATCATGCTTCCATCCGTCTTATACACATGATAAATAACGGAAGGGGCGGTGGTAACCAGATCCAAGTCATACTCTCTTTCCAGTCTTTCCTGCACCACATCCAAATGCAACAAGCCTAAAAATCCGCAACGGAAGCCGAAGCCTAAGGCCACAGAGGTTTCCGCCTCATAATTTAATGCAGCATCATTTAACTGTAATTTTTCCAAGGCATCTCTAAGGTCAGGATATTTTTGGCTGTCGGAAGGATAAATTCCACAGTACACCATGGACTGCACCTTCTTATAGCCGGGGAGGGCTTCCTTTGCAGGATTGTCCACGGTGGTTACCGTATCACCTACCCGGGCATCCCGAATATTCTTAATGGAAGCGGTAAGATAGCCTACCACACCCGGAGTCAATTCCTCTCCCGGAATAAACTGTCCCGGAGCAAAGGTTCCCACCTCTGTTACGGTAAACTCCGCACCGGTGGCCATAAAGCGAATATTGCTGCCCTTTTTAACGCTTCCTTCCTTAATTCTGCAGAAAATAATAACCCCCTTATAGCTGTCATATAAGGAGTCAAAAACCAGTGCCTGTAAGGGGTTCTCTATGGAGCCGCCGGGAGGGGAAGACGCTTTACCACCGCTTCCAATACCTCTTTCACATTCAAGCCGGTTTTTGCGGAAATCTGCGGAGCATCCATGGCTTCAATACCGATAACATCCTCGATTTCATGGGCTACCAACTCCGGATCCGCAGAGGGCAGATCACCTTATTGATCGCAGGGGATAATTTCCAGATTATGATCCAAGGCAAGATAAGTGTTGGCCAAGGTCTGAGCCTGAATTCCCTGGGTAGCATCCACCACCAAAATAGCGCCATCGCAGGCCGCCAGTGCACGGCTTACTTCATAGTTAAAGTCCACGTGCCCCGGGGTATCAATGAGGTTAAAAATATATTCCTCCCCGTCCTCTGCTTTATATACAATACGAACGGTCTGGGATTTGATGGTGATACCACGCTCCCGCTCAATGTCCATATTATCCAAAACCTGGGACTGCATCTCCCTTTCCGTAAGCGTTCCGGTTTTTTCTATAATACGATCCGCCAAAGTTGACTTTCCGTGATCGATATGGGCAATGATACAAAAATTACGGATATGGTCCTGTTTCCTATTTTCCATCTTACTCTCCCTTCCAAAGAATCTTTGTGAACTATACCACGCTCCATGAATTTTTTCCATAGGCTTTTATAGGGTACAAGGGCAAAATCCCTTGACTTTTATAGGAACTTTCTTTATGATTACACGGTATGTTTTCAAACTGTCCGTGTCCAGATATTTGAAAACAAGAGAGAATACAAGAATACATTCTATTTTGTTCCCATAGGATTTTGTTTTCCGCGGCAGGAAAATCTTATGGAAGAAAGGATTTTAATCATGGCAAATATCAAATCTGCAAAAAGAGAATTCAGGTAGCGGCACAGAGAAATGAAAGAAACAAGGCGATCCGTTCCGAAGTAAAGACTTACATGAAGAAGGTTTTCACTGCTGTAGAGGCCGGTGACAAGGCAACTGCTGAGACCATGCTGGTTAAGGCACAGAAGAAGATTGCAATGGCACGCAGCAAGGGAATCTACAAGGCTAACAACGCTTCCCGTAAGATTTCTCAGATTTACACAGCTGTAAACAAGTTGCAGTAAACTGCACAAAAAGACTCCTCCATTTTCGGGGAGTTTTTTTATTGCCCTTTCTCCGATTTGGGACTAGGATAAAGGCATACTCTAATGGACTAAGATTCCTCCTTTTCCCCGGAAATCTATGGTTTTCTCTATCTTTGTTTCTGCACCCTTCTTTGTTTTTGTTCCTATCTCTGTATTTGTATCTATCTCTGTATTTGTTTCTATCTCTATCTTTGTACCTATCTCTATCTTTGTATCTCTCACTGTCTCTCTACCTATTTTTAAGGAGTACTCCATGTTTCTTTCCCGCCCCCTCTTCTTTTTGGCTCTTTATGCCCTTTTGGCAGAGCTGATTTTCTCCCCGGAACTTCCAGGTTCTCTTCGTTTTCTTTGCCTATTTTTTTCCTGGTCTTCCTTTCCCTATTTCTCTTTCAGAAAAAAAGAAAGGCAAGCTTCTTTTTTGCGCATTCTTATCCCTGCTTCTTTTTTCCTTCCGCTTTTATTCCCTCAATCGAGCCTACGAAAAAGAAAGGCAAAGCATCGACTATATCCTTCCTCTCAAGGCTGTACTTCGAGGAAAGCTACTTTATATAGAAGAACAAGAGCAGAAGTGGAAGCTCCACCTTAGTTCCTGTATTGTGGATACAGATTTAGGGAGAAAGAAGTCTCCTTCCCACAACAAAAAATATCGAAAGCGAAATGCCCTCCCCTTTCAAAAGCTCATTCTTTATCTCCCTAAAGACTCTAGCGAAATTTCGCCCCTTCCCGGACAAATATATACTTTTAAGGGACAGTTTTTAGAACTGCATCCTGCTACAAATGAGGGGAATTCTCTCTTCCTTCCTATTATAAGGGAGAAGGTGTTTCCGGTATTTTTCAAGCTACAGCTCTAGTTCGTGTAGAAGGAGAAGCCGCACCCTTTAGTGAAGAGCTGTTTTTCCTTAAAGCATATTTTAAGAAAACAAATAGAAAGGCTTTTCCCGGACGAACTAGCCGGCTTTTTTTAAAAAGGCCTATTTTTAGGAGAACGCTCCGGCATTTCCTTAAACGAGAAAAGCCTTTATCAAAGTGCTGGAATCTCCCATATTCTGGCCATCTCCGGACTGCACCTTTCTCTTTTTGGGAGAGTTTTTTTCTACTTTCTCCTTCGGAAAATGAGACTCTCCTCCCTTCTTTCCTCTCTGCTTAGTTCATTTTTTCCTCTTCTCCTACTTTCTTTTTACCGGCTCCTCCCATTCCGCCTTTCGGGCTCTGCTCATGCTTTTTCTTCGTTTTTCTGCTATACAGCTTGGCAAGGGAAAGGACCTTCTTTCCCAGTTATCCTTTGCTCTTCTACTCTTACTTTGGCTAAATCCCCTATCCATCTATTCCATAGGAATGCAATGTTCCTTCTTTACCCTCTTTGTTTTTCCTTTTGCAGGAACGCCCCTGGTAAGATGGTCCGTAAAAAGAAAGAAAAAAAGACCTTGCCAAGGTCTTAAAAAAAGAAAAATTGTCCTTCAGAAGCTTCCATCCCTCTTATCTAAACTGATTTCCGGCATCTTCGCTATACTCCCCACTCGAATAGAAAGCAGTTTTCTGTTTTATCTGGCTCTTCTCCCCCTCTTTTCCTTAACTCAGTTTTCCTTTCCCCTTTATGCCCCTCTTTTAAACCTGATTCTTCTTCCCCTACTACCTCTTTTTTTCCTATTGGGAGCCTTATCCCTCTTTCTTTCCTTTCTGCCCTGTCAAAATTTCCTGCCGATTCGTTTTTTCAGCTTCTCTTCCCAATCTCTTCTGAAACAGCTCTATCATTTCTTCCACATTATGATGGAAAAAAGCCTGCGTCTTCCCTTCTCCCAAATTCCTCTTGGGAAAATGCAAGCGGCCTCTATAGGCTCTTATCTGCTGATTCTCTATCTCCTATTTTTCCTTCCCTGGCCAAAAGTCCTCTATCTTATTTTACAAAAGAGAATATTGTCAGAAAGCAAACATTCTTTCCGAAGCTATAATACAATTCTCTCCGTCTCTCTTTCCCTAGGCTTTCTTCTCTCCATTCCCCTTTACCTTCCAAAACCTCCAAAAGAACTGGAAATTACGGCTTTGGATGTAGGGCAGGGGGACGGCTTTATACTTCGAAAAGAAAATCTGGTTCTCACCATTGATAATGGCTCTACCACAAAGAATCTTTTTCCCGAGCAGATATTCTTTCCTTACTGCAAAGCAAAAAGAATTCAACATATAGACTATGCTTTACTGACCCACTGTGACCGGGACCATATCAGCGGGATACAGGCCCTCTTAGAAAAAAATCCTTCCATAAAACTCTACCATCTCATCCTCCCCTCCTCGGCAGAAGAAGACCATCGCTATGATTTGTTGAAGCGCCTAGCCTATAATCACGGGGCAGAAATTCTTTATTGGCAAAATGGAAGCGGGCTTTCCTTTTCCAAAAACGGAGAAGAACATTCTCTTTCCAAAAATAGGGAAGAACATTCTCTTTCTGAAAATAAGGAAGAGCCTTTCTTGCCCGAAAAGGGGGAAGGACTTTCTTTATCCGAAAATGTAGAAGGGGGTCAACTGCATATCCGTTGTTTCTATCCTAATGATGCCGGCTATATGGAAGAGGCTAATGCCCATTCTATCGGCTGCCTCTTGGAGTATGGACAGTTTCGTATGCTCTTTACCGGAGATATGCCTAAGGAGGCGGAAGTTTCTCTTTTAAAAAATTGCTATGAAGCAGAAGTTTCTCCGGCTGTAGATATTCTAAAGCTAGCCCATCACGGCTCCAAAACCTCCTCCTGTCCGGACTTCTTATTGGAAAGCCAGGCAAAATTTGCCTTATTTTTCCTACGGAAAAAGGAACCGCTATGGACACCCCCATAAAAAAACACCTTGGAAAACTGTAGAGAATATCGGCTCTTTCCCTTGGAAACGGCGAAGCTTGGAGAGATTTTGATTAAAACAAATGGGGAGCAGTATGAAATCACTGCTCCCCTGGGCTAAAACGAATTTTATTGTATTTGTTAATTCCATTGTCTCTGTTAATTCTATTGTCTCTGTTAATTCTATGTCCCTTAGCTTCCAAGTTCAAAACCTGAAAGATTTGAGAAAATCAAACTGAAGCTTTTTGCAATGCTTAGTCCTCTAAGGCCTCCGGTCGCTGAATAACTGCCGCTCCCAAACCATTTTCACCGATATGACAGGAAACCAGTAAAGACAAGGGAGAAATCACAATTTCTTCTCCATAGCGATTCAGGGAAAGTTTCTGCAAGCTGTGCACGGAATTCCTCTGCCTGACTAAGGTTGTCCGTATAAGCAACGGCAATATAGGACTTTCTTGCCTCAGGATCCCCCAGTCTTTCCAAGCTGTCCTTCAAGCCTTCAATAATGGCTTCTCGCACCTGTCTTTCCGTTCTCACCTTCTTAAAGGAGTCTAATTTTCCGCCCTTATTGATGGATAACACCGGCTTAATCTGTAGTAAACTGCCGATGGCAGCCGCAACCGGAGTAATTCTCCCTCCGCGCTTTAAATACTTTAAGGTATTTACCCCGATGTAAATGCCGTTTTCTTCTGCAGCCGCATTCAGTAAATGCTGGATGGTCTTGCCGGTGTAACCCTTTTCTGCCAATTCCTTGGCAAAAAGACAATGCATCCTTTGGGTGACGGAAACTCCTCTACTGTCTAAAACAAAAACTCTTCCTAAATAGGGATCCTCCTGAGAAAGCATCATAGCGGTCTGGGTGGAACCGGATAGGCCGGAGCTTAAAGGTACATGGATAATCTCATCATGGTCTTTGAGAAGGGCATCCCAGGCTTCCATTAAACTTTCAATAGAGGGCTGAGAGGTGGAAACCTCCTCCCCTCCTGCCAGCCTTTCAAAGAAAAGTTCCCGGCTCATATTGATGCCTTCAAAGTATTCCTGATCTCCCATTCTGAAAGGCATGGGAACCACAGAAATGCCCAATTTTTCGCTTTCTTCTTTTTCGAATTCGGATCCGGAATCTGTGCAGATTCCTATTTTCATGAAAAAAATTCCTCCCAGATACTCTCCGTATCTATCTATACATTTCCAACCGAAGATGCTGCATAAGTACAAAAATCTTCGGCAAAGGGTCTTACTACTCTAGCAGTACCTTAGTTCTCCGACAATACTTTAGTTCTCTGACAATACCTTAGTTCTCCGACAATACTTTGGTTCTCCGACAATACTTTGGTTCTCCGACAATACTTTTGGTTCTCTGGCAATACCTTGCTTTTTCCGGCAGAAGCCTATCTCTCTAACAGGCTCTTTCCTGTCATCTCCTTAGGCTGGGGAATTCCCATTAAGTCCAAAAAGAGTTGGCGTAACATCCGCAAGGCATCCTCCCTCCTTTAGCTTTACAGAATGATCTGCTGCCACAAGGATAAAGGGCACCGGATTGGTGGTATGGGCAGTATAGGGTTCTCCTGTCTTTTCATCTACCATTAAATCTGCATTTCCATGATCGCCAGGATGAAGAGGTTTCCTCCTACTTCCTGTACCGCCTCTACTACTTTGCCAACACATTCATCCACCACTTCAATGGCTTTAATCGCTGCCGGAAGCACTCCCGTATGTCCCACCATGTCAGGGTTTGCAAAGTTCGCCACCACCGCATCATACTTTCCGGAGCGAGATGGCTTCCGTCAGCTTTTTCTGTTACGGTATAGCAGCTCATTTCCGGCTTTTAAATCATAGGTTGCCACATCCTTTGGAGAAGGTACCAGAATACGATCCTCTCCGCTGAAGGGCTCTTCCTTTCCGCCGTTAAAGAAGAAAGTAACATGGGCATATTTTTCCGTTTCCGCAATACGAAGCTGGGTCTTTCCTAAAGAAGCCAGATATTCTCCGAAGGTGTTGGAAATCTCCTCCTTCAAAAGCTACTTCCTTATGAGGAATACTTGGATCATAGTCGGTAAAAGCAAGCAAAGTATAAATCCTTTCTTGCTCCCCTATTAAAGAAGCTAAAGTCATCATCGCAGAAACAATGACAGATCTCTCTGGCTCTATCCGGACGGAAATTAAAGAAAATGCAAGCATCTCCGTCAGAAATCAGATGGGCTTCGCCATTCTTTTCAATAACCGTGGGTAAAACAAACTCATCATAAACTTCCTTGGCATAGGAGCTTGTAATAGCCTCTTCCGCAGAAGATGCCTTTTCCCCAATCCCCTTTCGTCATGGCAAGATAAGCCTTCTCTACTCTGTCATAGTTTTTATCTCTGTCCATAGCATAGTATCTTCCGGAAATGCTGGCAATTTCTCCTACTCCGATTTCCTGCATTTTTCTTCTCAATCTGTAAAAAGAAAGCTCTTTCCGGAATCAGGGGCGTATCTCTTCCGTCTAAAAAAGGCATGAAGATAAACCTTTTTTAAGACCGGCTTTCTTCGCCAGCTCAAAAAGTCCGTAAATATGCTCAATATGAGAATGCACCCCCATCGGATAAGAGCCCCATAAAATGCAGGGGCGGAATTCTTTTTCTTACAGTGCTCCACCGCACCCTTTAAGGCAGCATTCTCAAAAAAGTCTCCATCTTGAATAGACTTGGATATTCTGGTTAACTCCTGATAAACAATTCTACCTGCTCCCATGTTCATATGGCCAACTTCGGAATTTCCCATCTGCCCGTCAGGAAGTCCTACAGCAAGTCCGGAAGCCTGTCCCTCTACATAAGGGAAGTCCTTCTTTAAACGATCCATCACCGGTGTATTGGCCAGGGCAATAGCATTTCCTTCCTTGGATTTCCGCTCTCCATAGCCGTCAAGAATTAACAAAACTGTACTTTTCTTCATAGCAATGCCTCTTTCTCTATATCGTTTTTTTCTCTATACAAAAAGTTTTTTACTGTCTTCCTCTTCCGTCTAAAAATATGGAAAAACAGTTAAGCTAGGGACATTTACCCTAAGCTTAAAGTCTAGCTTAAACTTTCTCTTCCGTCAATGCAAGCTTTGACGGATTCCCCCATGGTATAATGAAAAATATTAATTTTTCATCATTAGCTTTTTAAGAGCTTTTCGGGTCTCATAGGAAAGGCAGGAGAAAAAGAAAAAAATCCATAATCTTCTTCCGGTATTTCGAAAAAAAGATTATGGATAATTCTGATAAACAATCTTCTATTAAGAGATTCTTTTTCATAAGATCGAGTAAATTCTTTGAGTAAAAACCTTTGAATAAAACCTTTGAATAAATCCTTGGAATAAATCCTTGGAATAAATCTCTTCTATACAAAGTAAATCCCTATCTTAATAGTTGTTTGCCTTACGCTCGAAGTAAGCCTTTGGATGGTTGCAGCATGGGCAAGACTCAGGTGCTTCCTCTCCTTCATAGATGAAACCGCAGTTTCTGCAGTGCCATAAAGTCGGCTGCTCTGCCTTAAAGGTGGTATCCTCTAAGATTCCCTGTAAAAGCTGTAAGAAACGCTCCTCATGGGTCTTCTCCACCTGGGCTACAAGGCGGAACTTTGCTGCAAGCTCCTGGAAACCTTCCTTTGCCGCTACTTCTGCAAAGGTCTTGTACATATCAGTCCACTCATAGTTCTCACCGGCAGCTGCTGCCTTTAAGTTCTCTTGGGTATTTCCGATTCCGCCGCCAAGTCCGGCCAGCTCCTTAAACCACATCTTTCCGTGGTATTCCTCATTGGCCGCAGTCTCCTCTAAGATTGCTGCAATCTGCTGATAACCGTCCTTCTTTGCCTGAGAAGCAAAATAGGTGTACTTGTTTCTTGCCTCAGACTCTCCTGCAAAGGCAGTCCATAAGTTCTTTTCTGTTTCCGTTCCCTTGTAATTTGCCATACTATTCTCCTTTCCCGACAAGCCCTAAAGACCTGTCTCAAACTTAAACGAGATATCCTGCACTTTACCGGCGATACTCATGAAGAAGCAGATATCCACACTACGCGAGGGATACTCGTTTAAAAATGGAAACAGAGGAGCGCTCCTCCTCTGTTTCTAGACTCAACTGCGCCGTTACAAAAGTATTTTATATCGGCTATAAAAAAATACAAGTTTTTACTTCGTACAATCTAGCGTTCCTTTGCATAAATACTTAAGAAACAAGCACTCTACTTAGACTAGCTGTTGTGATTAGCTGAAGTATCTCTTCAGTAAGCCCTGGAATGCCTTACCGTGTCTAGCCTCATCACGAGCCATCTCATGAACAGTATCGTGGATAGCATCCAGATCCTGAGCCTTAGCTCTCTTCGCAAGGTCAACCTTACCTGCAGTAGCACCGTTCTCAGCCTTTACACGAGCCATAAGGTTCTCCTTAGTGGAAGAAGATACAACCTCTCCTAAAAGCTCTGCAAAACGAGATGCGTGATCTGCCTCTTCGAAAGCAGCCTGTCTGTAGTAATCACCAACCTCTGGGTATCCCTCTCTGTAAGCTGCTCTACTCATAGCAAGGTACATACCAACCTCACAGCACTCACCCTCGAAGTTAGCTCTTAAGTCGTTCTTGATATCCTCAGAAACATCCTTTGCTACACCGATTACATGCTCAGCTGCCCATGTAAGCTCTCCGCTCTGCTCAACGAACTTGTCGCTGCTAGCCTTACATACAGGACACTTCTCAGGAGCTGCTTCTCCCTCATAAACGTAACCACATACTGAACAAACCCATGTCTTCATAACTTTTTCTCCTTTTCCGCCTTTTTAGGCAATGCTCAAACTCAACTTATTTTTTGCGATTCTTGGGAACCCTCCAAAGCTCCGCAGTCATCACATATTCCTCGGAAGACCAAATCATGACCTGTAATGGCTCCCGGAATATACATTTCCGCCTCCGAATCCAGTGCTTCTGCAACCTTCATAGGAATGTCATAAACCTTCCCGCACTTCTCACAAACAAAGTGATAATGGGGCTTTACGGTAGGATCGAAACGATCCGCTCCGGATACAAAGCTCAGTCTCCGGATTTCTCCTAAATCCGAAAGTAGCTTTAAGTTCCGGTATACCGTTGCCAAACTGATACTGGGATCGCTTTTGGCGTAACTCTGCAAATATTACATCCGCAGTAGGATGGTCTTCATGCTCCCTAATCTGATCCAGTACCTCTGCACGCTGTCGTGAATAATTCATCAGCTATCCTTTCTTTTCTTGCTTTGTTTTTCAAAAGTTCCTGAGGCTTCCCAAAAACAAAATTGATAATTACTATCAACATAGCATACTATAATCTCTTTTTTCTCCCTTGTCAACGAATTTTGGAAATTTTTTTGTTTTTTTAAAAAAATACTGAAAGTTAGTTCCATCTAACCTTTTTGGGGCTTTTTAAGCCGCATATAGAAAAGCTACGAGAACAAAACTCATTATACATAGAACTATGATTTCCCAAATGACAGCCCTGGTTCTCTTTAAAATCTAAGAAAAATCCCACACTATGTAGGCAAAACTATAGAAAATTCAGATCGAGATTTTTTTCATACGTCAGCTCTGATACCTGCTAAAGTCCATTAAACAAGATATCCCACGCTTTTGCAAACAACACTCCTTAAGACTACAAAAAGCCACCATAGACAAGCTATGATGACTTCTTTTGGATGAATGGTATAATCCATTCTATTTTTTAAGTGGGACTCCGGTAGAAGAAAATACTCCACCGAAAAACTCCGCTGTTTCTTTTTTCTTCCTATCCTACCGGTCTTAAAAATTCTGTAGAAATTATCTAAGGAGAGAAAGAACTCCCTGTGGCTGCTGGTTAGCCTGAGAAAGCATAGACTGTGCAGCCTGGTTAAGAATGTTATTCTTAGTGAATGCTGCCATTTCCTTAGCCATATCTGTATCACGGATTCTGGACTCAGCTGCAGTCATGTTCTCGTTAGTGGTCTTTAAGTTGTTGATGGTGTGCTCAAGACGGTTCTGAGATGCTCCAAGCTTGGCTCTGTGGCTGGATACCTTATCTACTGCTTCGTTAATCTTTGTAATCGCCTTGTTTGCTTCAGATACAGAAGACACCTTAATGTCTTTAATAGCCAAAGCAGAAGTGTTCATTGCAGATGCTGTAATGATAAGAGTCTCACCTGATGTTGGTCCAATCTGAACCTGAATATCTGCAGAGCTTGCCAATGGCTTAACACCGTTGTAGTCCGTAGTAGAAGCAATTCTGTTAATTTCTTCCTTTAATGCATCAACCTCAGCGCTGATAGCGGAACGAGCAGTTGTGTTGTAAGTTCCGTTAGCAGACTGGGTAGCCAGGGTAACCATACGCTGTAACATAGAGTGAGTCTCTGTTAAAGCACCTTCAGCTGTCTGGATTAAACCGATTGCATCGTTAGCGTTTGCAGTAGCCTGATCAAGACCGTTGATCTTAGAACGCATCTGCTCGGAAATAGCAAGACCTGCTGCATCGTCTGCAGAACGGTTGATTCTATATCCGGAAGAAAGCTTCTCTAAGTTCTTCTGACCGTTAGAAGCGTTAGAAGAAAGGTTTCTGTAAGCGTTGTTTGCTGCAATATTGTGTTGAATAACCATAGTAATATCCTCCTGATTTCGGCATGCCAGAACCTCCCTGTCCTATGCAAAGTTTTCTTCCCCGGCGCCAGAGAAAAAAACTTTCTTTCGCCTTTTCTTGTCTTTCGACGATATTGGGGACTATTCCCCCTGCCTCCCTCTATTATAGAAGGGAAACATTGTGGCTTTACTCTTATTTTATTTTGCCACAGTATGTATATCGCAATAATTCATTAAAAAATAAGTGTTTGGAAGAAAAAAATTCTTATGTTAAAATGCTTATACTGAAACTTATGACAAAAAATAAGACTTCACAAGGGAATATTTTATTTCCACGAAAAAAAACATATCGTATAGAAAGGATAGTTTTTATGGGACAGATTCAAGTAGAAAAAACAGAAATTGAGGGCTTATGCATTATCACTCCAAGCATTCACAAGGATGCCAGAGGCTATTTTATGGAAAGTTATAATGAAAGAGACTTTCAGGAGCAGGGACTGAATCTTCGTTTTGTACAGGACAACCAAAGTATGTCTGTAAAGGGTGTTTTACGAGGACTGCATTTTCAAAAGCAGTATCCCCAAGGAAAGCTTGTTCGTGTTCTAAAGGGAAGAGTTTACGATGTAGCTGTGGATTTACGAAAGAACAGTAAGACCTACGGAAAGCATTTCGGTATCATTCTTAGTGAAGAAAACAAAAAGATGTTCTACATTCCGGAAGGCTTTGCCCACGGTTTCCTGGTACTTTCCGATACCGCAGAATTCGCCTATAAGGTAACAGACTTCTACCATCCGGGAGATGAGGGCGGACTGGCATGGAATGATCCCAGTATCGGCATTCAATGGCCGGAGTTAAAGGGTAACTATGCCGGAAATGCAAAAAAAGACGGCTACAGCATGGAAGACGGCAGTCCTCTCCTCCTTTCCGAAAAGGATGAGCTTTGGCTTCCCCTTTCAGAAACCTTTGCCTTTTAAGTATGGTCCATCATCCCCATTTTTCTTATCCGGTACCCGGAGAATTCGCCGGACAGTCCATTGAAGCTTTTCTACTAAAAGCAAGGTTATACCAAAAAGTCTTCTATCTGCCTTAAAAGAGTTCATTTTTTTGAAGAGGAGAAGGAGCACTACGGTATAGAGAAAAACGGACAATGGGCATTCACCGTAGATTTACTGAAGGAGGGCGACTCTCTTTCCGTTTATTTACCACCGGAGGAGGAAAACAGCGCTCCTCCCTATGATTTTCCCCTGAACATAGTTTATGAAGATCAGGATATACTCCTCTTGGATAAGCCTGCCGGAATTCCCTGCCATCCCTCCCCGGGACATTTTGAGAAAACCTTGGCAGGGGCTGTGGTTTCTTATCAGATGCAGAAATCTTCTGCATCTTCTTTTGTTTGCCACTTTATTCATAGGCTGGATTTGGATACCAGCGGACTGATTTTACTGGCAAAGCACCGTTTGGCTGCCTCCATCTTAAATCAAGATATGAAGGAGGGTCGTATTCAAAAGAAGCTATCTGGCTTTTTGTCAGGAAATCCGGAACTTTCTTTAGGAAGGTACCGGGCCTAGAACAGCTACAAGAAAAAGGATAAAAGGAGTACCGAGCTACTCTTATGCTCTTTCCGCCCCTATTGCCCGAGTAGAAGAAGAGAAAATGCTGAGAACTGTGGATTTTTCAGAGGGACAGGATTCTCTAAGCTATTTTAATGTTTTAAATTATTTCCCTGAAAAAAACTACTCACTTTTGCAGCTTCAACTGGCCACCGGCAGAACCCATCAGATTCGTGTCCATCTCGCCTACCTCTCCTGCCCCTTACTAGGGGACAGTCTTTATGGCAGTAGTGAAGAAAATGATTTTTTTACATCATACAGGCTTGTCCCGTCAGGCTCTCCACTCCTACTCCATTTCCTTTACCCACCCTATCGGGAAAGAAAAAATGTTTTTTAAACGGGAACTGCCTCCGGATTTATCTATGCTTCTACAATAGGCAAAAAAAGTGCTCAGATCTGAGCACTTTTTCTTTTGGGGCATTTTTACAGCCCCTATCTCTTTGAGATTTTTACAGTCTCTTTGAATTGATCCAATTAAGCTTTTTTCTCTTCCTTTGGCAATACAATGTTCAAGAACACTGCAATGATAGTTGCCAAAACTACCGGAGACTTTCCGAAAATCATAGTGAAAGAACTTGGGAATAATTCCAAGGATGCAGGAGCCTGCGCGATACCTACACCGATAGCTGCTGCAAGACCTACTACTGTAGTAGAACGAGCAGTTAACGGTTCCTGGGTAATTAACTTAATTCCGGTCATAGCAATGGTGGAGAATACGGTAATGGTAGCTCCTCCCAATACACACTGAGGAATTGTAGTCAGTAATGCAGAGAACTTAGGGCACAATCCGCAAACCAAAATAAGCAAACCTGTGGTTGCAAATACCTTTCTTGCTACTACCTTGTTGGAAATTACGATACCTACATTCTGGGAATAGGTTGCTGTAGGAAGTCCTCCAAAGAATGCTGTAAGGAAGTTTGTAGCACCGTAGGCAATAATTCCGCCACGCAACTCATCATCACTGGGCTCTCTGTTAAATCCACCCATAGTCGTTGCAGTAAAATCACCGATAGCCTGAATGGAGTTAATTGCAAAAAGCAAACCGATGGAAATACAAGCAGGTGCATTAAAAGAAACACCGAATGGCAGGAAGTGAGGAAGTGCAAACCAGGAAGCGGTTCCAATTTTGTCAAAGGAAATCATCCCAAAGCCAAGAGCCACAAGATATCCTACAAGCATACCTAAAAGGATAGACGCTAACTTGAAAATGCCCTTACCAAAGATACTAAAGCACATTACAGCAATTAAGGTAATAAATGCTACCAACCAGTTCTGCCAAGATCCGTAGTACAGTGCAGGATTAATGGTAATCCCTTTTTCAGCAAGGGTCTGCATTCTGTTTGCTACTCCGCCGGCCATATAGTTTACCGCTGTTGGATACAAGGATAAACCAATGGTAAATACTACTGTTCCGATAATCAGTGGTGGGAAAAAAATTTACGAATGCTCTTAACAAATATTCCCTACTACAACAGCAACGACTCCACCAACCATCATTGCCCCAACGATAGCACCTACTCCACCGCCATCTTTAGCAATAGCCTGCATACTGGGAAGATAAGCAAAGCTGATTCCTAAAATCATAGGAAGTCCGGCACCGAAAACACCCTTCTTCAAAGGAAAAAGCTGTAAAAAGGTACAAACTGCAGACATGGTTAAGGATGCCTGAATCAGGATGATTCTTTGTCCGATTTCAATCCTGCCACATTAGAGATAATGATCGCCGGTGTTACACAACCGATAATCATCGCTACTAAGTGCTGCAGCGCTAAAGAAATGGTGGGTGCCAGCTCCGGCTTACCGTCCCATTTAAACAACTCGTCCATTTTGTTTTGTTCTACACTCATTTTCGCCCCTCCTGACCAAAAATTTATTTTGGGAACAAATTATTTTTTTGACTTAACATATACTAGCCAAATATTTAACAAATTACAACTTGGCATTTCTTACAGAAATCATTTTTCCGATTTTTGTGAAAGATTTTTTAGCGAAATGAAAAAAATACCCTTCCTCCGTTAAGAGAGCATCCATAGGGATATCCCTTTCCTCCATAGGAATCTTCTCCGTAAGATACCAGGAAAAAAACAAAGACAGAGCTTTTTTTCCCTGTGATTTTGCCAAAAAAACGGTCATAGTAACCCGCGCCATGCCCCAGTCTTCCCCTCTTCTATCCGCCATTACGCAGGGGAATCAAAGATAGGTCAAAATTCCTTTCTTCTGAGGCGGGAATCTCCGGTTTCGGTTCTAAAAGTCCAAAGTATTGGATACTCAGTTCCTCCATACTATGAATTTCTACAGCATCCATAAGTCGCTCTTTTCCCGGAATACAACGGGGAACAAACACTCTCTTCCCCATCTGCAAAGCTGTTTCCAAAATAATTTTGGTATCCACCTCCCCTTCCACACTCACATAGGAGAAAATACTTTCCGCCTCCAGAAAAAGGAGATTGCAAAAAGACGAGTTGAATCTCCTCATTTGCCTTCTGTTCCTGCTCTTTAGAAACAGTCTTCTTTCTTTCCCAGGGCAAGCTCTCGTAATGCATCCTTTTTTTCTTTTTATCTGCAAATGAAAAAAATGCCATACTCCCTCTAAAACGGTTCTACCCTTACATGGAGAAAGTATAGCATGATTCTTTATATTTATAAATAAAAAAATAAAATTTATATAAGCAAATTATAAATTTGCTCGTCTATCTCATTTTACAATAAGGTCATGGAAATATGCCTTTATTCCGTCACGGGAATTTTGCTCCAATCCAACTTTTTCATGTTTTCCATAAGTTCCTCAACGGTTCTGCCCCTTACTTCCACACGCTTTACCGCTGTTTTTTTCCGCAGCTTCAAGACTCTCTGTTTCCCTTATCGTTTTTCTTTATCTGAAAATTTATCCTTGGCATCCGCCTTCTCGGCCCTTTTTGCCTTATCCGCTTTTTTTGCTACCCTTTAAGGCTTCCTTTTCTGCCGCCCGCTTAGCTTCCTGCTTTTTCTTCAAGCTTTTTAGCCTCTCTCTTTTTGTCCTGCTCTTCCGTAATCTTTCTGGCAGAACTTGTATTCTTTTTCTAAGCTGGCAATAAGCATGGTGGTTCCGTCCTCCAGGGTCTTTGCCGCTATGCTCTTAATATCTTCCGCATTGGTTTTCCCTGCTCCGTTATCATTACCAATCCCTGTCTGCGCCATAAGCATAGACTTTACGGTTTGGTCCAAAGTATTGAGCTGTTGTCTTTCAAATTTTTTTATCCGTTGCCATCTTCTCAATTTCTTCATTGCTTAAAAACAACGGTAAATGCTTTATTGCTCTTTCCTGCTAGGGCATCATTTTTCTTTTTCCCTTTTCCGAAATACGGAAATCCACAAAAATTCCGAGAACGACGCAGATTTTTTTCAGGTAGCTCTTCGCCTTATCGGAAAGCTGATCCTCGGCACTTAATGTTTTCGCCTTTTCAGCCTTAGTACTTTTTGCCGCCTTGGCAGCAATTTCTTTAGCTCTATCGGAAAGCTCCAAGCTGTCTCTTTTCGCTACAGCTTCTTTCCCTCCTCTTGCTTTTTGCAAGCTCCGCTTCCTTGCCGGAGGCTTGCTCATCCGGTTTTTGGCTTTCCTTGACTTTTCCGCTCTCAGCCTTGCTTAAAATCTTGTTTTGGTAGGATTCCTTTCCTACAGGACGCACATTTTCCAGCATATTCCCTCCTTTACTACAGCCTATTTCCGAAAAAACATAATATTTCCAAAAATAGGCAAGTGAAAAACACCCTAATACAGGGAGAAACAGTTCTATACAAAATATCTCGTCATTTTCTCTTAAAAAATAAGGATATAGAGTGAAGTTCTCTATATCCTCGCAGATTATTTCTAAATTTTTTATAGTCCTTCTAAAAATGGCATAATGCAAAGCCTTAAGAGAAGGTATCTCCCTATATTCGTCAAAAGGATCGTAAATCCACTTTAGCAAATCCCTCGAAAGGAAAAGCTGAAACGAATCCTATCCTTTACCTTCACCAAAAACTCCTCGTGGGTATGGGAGCCCCAGCTGTCATCTCCTCCCACTCCCATCTGGGCCTTGGAAAGACGCAGGATACTATGATGAATCGGGGGAAGTTCATAGCCGTGACAAGCATTTTCAATTTCATGGGGAGTCCAGGGCAGTGCGGAAACATTCATTTGCCCCTCTTCATTTTCTGCTAAGAAGACTAAGCCCCTACCCTTCTCATCGGTGAGGCTCGCCAGTCGTACCTCTGCCTTGTTTCCTGACTCCTGAGGGAAAACATAGGGAGCAAAATTATCCTTTACCTTCCTATGATAAATCCCCAGTTTTCCCCCATGCTTTCTGTCGGCGTAACAGTCCTCTTCTCCCAATCCGTACCAGGAAAAGTTTTCCAAATCCGCGTTTAGAGTAAAGAGGGCTCCAAATTCCGGAAGCTCTGAAAGCTGCTGAAGCAGGCTAGGATCCCCCTCTTTCGGCATACTATAGTCCAGACTTACGCTGATTTTTCCATCCGGGAAAACACTGTACTGCATTTGACAGCTGCTTCTCGGATTGGTAGGCAAATGATAGCTGTAGCGAATATGGAAGCAATCCTTCTCCATTTTCACCAGCACCTCTTGAGGTTTTTCCAGCATTAGGCTTGCCTCAGGGCTTCTTGTACTTAAATACTGACTCGCCGTTTTCCACTGGGCATAACGAAAAGCCATCAGATTTCCCGTGTCATTGTCGGTGGGAGCACGCCAGAAGTTAGGTCTTGGCATTGCCTCCAAATACTCTTTTCCTCCGTATCGGTAAGACACAAGCCCGCCCTGAATCAGGGAAAAGATTGCCTCAAAATGACTGCCTCGTACGCCAATGTTGTGTGGCGAAGAAAGAATCTGAAAGTCATCCGGAATCCCTTCCGAGGTATCGCTCCATTCTTCTAAAAGCTTCTCCCAGCTTCGAACCGCATACTCCTCCTGCTGCCCTTCTCCCGCCAGATATACCTGTAAGGCTTCTTTTTTCTCTACCGTATAAGAGCTTTCCGAAAAAGGCCATTTCCAAGCCTTTTTTTCTCCGTACAGACTATCCTCTTTTAGATGGAAGCTGATCCGAAGGGTATACTCTCCCTCCTGTTCTTCCTTTAAAAATGGATTGGAAACTCTTCCCTCAGATTGGGAGGAACATCGGTCTCCAACAAACACTCCTTCCAAAGCTTTCCATAGCGATATAAAGAAAGCTTGCAATTCAGCTCTGAGGTGGATTGGAAAAGAGAACGATTCTTTATCAAAATCTCCTCCTCTTCCAGGGTACAAAAGATATTTTGATAAAGATACTTCACTTCCTGCATCTGGGGCTTTGGATTTCTATCCCCCCCAAAAACAATACCATTGGCACTGAATTGAAAGTCCGAAGGTCTGTCGGAAAAATCTCCACCATAAGCCAAGAATTTTTCCCCGTATCGATTCTTCTTCCACAGGCTTTTGATCCACATAGTCCCAGATAAAGCCTCCCTGAAACAAAGGCTCTTCTTCCGCATACTCCGTGTACTTATATAAGGCTCCTAAGGAATTTCCCATGGAATGGGCATATTCGCAAAGCAGGAAGGGCTTTTCCCTGTGCTCGGAAAGATAATCCTTAATCTCCCTAACCGGCGGATACATCCGGCTTTCCATATCACTACTGTCCGGATAGGAGCGGTCATTAAAGAGCCCCTCATAATGCACCAGTCTGGAGGAATCCAAGCTGCGAAGTCGTTTTGCCATTTCATGAATCACAGATCCCCCGAAGCTTTCATTGCCACAGGAGAAGATCGGGATGGAGGGATGATTTTTGTCCCTCTGCCACATATTTTCAATTCTTTGTAAAAGCATGGCCTCCCATTCCTTTTTATCCTTGGGAAGCACATAGTCTATATCTTTTGTAAAGGCGTAGGTATCCCAGCTGCCGTGGGTTTCCATATTGCACTCATCCATCACATACAGGCCGTACTCATCCGCCAGACGGTAGAGGGCAGAATTGTTGGGGTAATGGGAGGTACGAAGAGCATTGATATTGTTTCTCTTCATGGTTTGGATGTCCTTTTCCATCTCCAAAAAGCTGACTGCCCTTCCCGTTAAGCTGCTGAAATCATGCCGGTTTACGCCCTTAAATTCAATGCGCTTTCCGTTGATTTTCATTAGTCCGTCTTCTAAAGCAAAGTGGCGGAACCCCGGGTTTTCCACGATATATTCCAGTATTTCTCCCTCTTCCGTGCAGAGTTCCAGCACCAAAGTATAAAGATTGGGCGCTTCCGCAGACCAAAGCTTGGGGGATTCAAGAGAAATAGAAAATTCTACGGGACTATAAGGAAATTCCTGGTAGATTTTTGCAGACTCTTCCCCGGCTTTTTGAGAAAGCTTCGCCCTGCAATCCATAGCATTTTTTTCTTCAGAAATGGTCTTGTCTCCTGAAACGGTCTTTTTCTCCTGAAGCGGTCTTGTCTCCTGAAACGGTCTTTTTCTCCTGAAGCGGTCTTGTCTCCTGAAACGGTCTTTTTCTCCTGAAACGGTCTTTTTCTCCTGAAGCGGTCTTGTCTCCTGAAACAAGGATTTCTCCTTTAGAAACAATCTTTTTCTCCGAAGTAAAGCCCCTTCCCTTGGGGAGAGTTATACCGCCATCATAAAGGGTATAGCGAAGAATGCCCTTTTCGTTTTCCTTCTCTTTTCCCTCTTTTTCCTCTTTTCCCTCTTTTTTCTCCTGAGCTTCTATTCTTCCAAAAAAGCAAAGCTTTCCCTCTTTAAAGTCCTTGCTTAATTCTGTCTGAAGATGCAAGTCCGCCAAATGCAACTTGGGCAGGGTATAAAGATAAACCTCCCGAAAAATTCCGGAAAAGCGGAAGAAGTCCTGATCCTCACACCAGGAGGCTGCAGACCATTTGTAAACCTGTACCGCCAGCTTATTTTCTCCCTCCTTTAAGAAGCCCTCAAGAGAAAATTCAGCGGGAGTAAAGGAATCACTGTGGTAACCGATATATACTCCATTACAATACAGAGCAAAGGCACTTTCCACCCCTTGAAAAGAAATGCGTACCGGCTGATTTCTCCACTCCTTCGGCAGCATAAAGTACTTTACATAGGAAGCCACCGGATTAAAATGCCGAGGAATTTCTCCCGGACGAATGCTCTCATGCCCTTCCCAGGGGTACTGCACATTGGCATACTGGGGTGCGTCATAGCCCTCCAACTGGATATGGGCAGGTACCACAATATCCTCCCAGTCCTTGCAGGAATATTCCGGGCTTTCAAAATGTGGAATACTGTCCTCGATTCTTCTTGCATAATGAAACTTCCATAAGCCATTCAGACTTTTTCGCAGGGAGCTTTTCCCCAGCTTTTCTTCTGTGGCATTTCGATAAGCAATATGATCCGAATGGGGCAAAAGGACATTTTTCCTGATAAAATTCCGGATTTTTGATTTCTTCATAACGAAACATAGTTTTATTCCTCTCCAAATGAAGTATGAACTATTCTCCAATTTTTTCCTTTATCATTCTACGGCAAAGCAAAGCTTCCCGTCCATAGTTTCCCCTTTCCTGCAAATTTAATTTTCAAACTATTCCTTCCCGTAAAAATGCTTGTCTGAAGAGAAAAATTCATGCCAAGGTGAAATTTCAGAGAATCCTACAATAAAATCATCCACAAATACACAAATACCGTGATTCTGTCTCAGAACAAAATGAAAAAGGCATAAGTCCTAAGTATTCTATAAAAAAACAGTTTTTTTCTGTGCTGATTTCATCTTTTCTTCCTTTTTTTCTTTCCATCAAAATATTATTTTTGCATGAAATCAGTCCATATTCTTGCTTTTTTTAGAAAATAAGTTTTTATTTAATCCATAAATTTTTCTTTGTAAAGAGAAAAGTTCTTTTTTTAGGCTTATTTTTTTCAATAGAATAAAAAAATAATTTTTTTATTCTATTTTTCTTTACAAAAGAAATTTTTCATGCTATCCTATAGGCACATCGAAGAGATGAATGCAAAAAAATCCTTAGTCCGAAGAGAAAGGTCTAAAAGATTTGCAAAGTGCAAACGGAAGGTTTGCGAACGATAAAGACGGAAGAGAGGTACAAGCCAATGGACGAAGAACAGTACTTCTACTGGAGACTAAACTGAGTATAGAAAATCTAATTCTTGTATAGCGGAGATTATGCTATCGGTTTGCAGAAGACTTTCTTCTTATTTTCTGAAAAGGCAAGTTTCCAATAGAATCGGTTTCCCATCAAAAACGCTTTAAAATAAAAAAATCATGGTGAGATTCCATTTTGAAATTATAGAGAAGCGAAGTAAAAAAAGGTGGTACAAACCAATGGCTAAATAAGACAATTGAATAGTGAAGCTTTTCCTTCGGTAGAGAAGATAAAGTTCTCGGGGAAAGCGAAGGGATGCAAGGCATCCAAATAAAACATTAGGGATTTGCTTTATTCTAAACTTTCCGGGAAAGGGAATTCCAAGAAGAAAGCTTTTTAGAAAAAGCAAAAAGTATAGAGGAGGAAAAAAATCGAAAGAAAGGCAAGAATCTTGCTTTTTCTGGACTATCGCAAAGGGAGAAGCAAAAGAACTTGCCATTCAAAAAGAATATAGAAAAAAATCAGAACAAGTAAAAAGACTTGTAAATAAAAGCCCTTACCATAAGGGAATCCAGTGATGGAAAAGTAGTCTATTTTTTATAAAATAGGACCTTCGAATGTATACTCGAAGGTCCTTTCTCTTAGCCTTTTTTTCCAATCATTTCCTGACAAATACCTAAAAGCACGGGAATCATCTTCTTAAAAGAATTCAGGTTCAAATATTCATAAATTCCATGGTAATTCTCTCCACCGGTGGAAAGATTCGGGCAAGGTAAGCCCATAAAGGAAAGCCGTGCGCCATCCGTACCGCCGCGAATAGGACATACTTTAGGCGTTATGCCCTCTTTTTCAAAGGCAGCCTTAGCCACATCAATCAAGTACATATGCGGACGAACCTTCTCTGCCATGTTGTAGTAGCTGTCTTTCACTTCCGCAGAAAAATGAGCTCCCTTTTCTCCATATTTCCGGTTCAACTTCTCTGCCGCATCCTGGAAAATCTTCTTCTTTTCCTGGAATTTCTCCCAATCATGGTCACGAATAATGTAGTCCAGAGTAGCCAGGCTCTCCTCTCCCACAAAAGAGCAGAGATGGAAAAATCCCTCGTAAGCTTCTGTATTCGCCGGAGTGCAGTCAGGAAGCAAAGCATTAAACTCCATTGCCAAAAGGCTGGCATTCATCATCTTATTCTTGGCCGATCCGGGATGGACATTTACCCCATGAATCTTCAATTTTTCCGCTGGCAGCGTTAAAATTTTCATATTCCACCTCTCCTAGAGTACCGCCGTCCACGGTATAGGCTACCTCTGCACCAAAAAGACGAACGTCAAAGAGGTCTGCACCTGCTCCAACCTCTTCATCCGGTGTAAAGCCGATACAAATATCTCCATGACGGAACGCAGGATGGGTTTGGATGTATTCCACCATCGCCATAATTTCCGCAACGCCCGCCTTGTCATCTGCTCCCAAGAGAGTTTTTCCGTTGGTTACCATTAAATCCTGCCCCACCGCATCCAAAAAGCTTTGGAAATAGCTTAGGGAGAAAGAACTTCCTCTTCATTTAGGACAATGTCTTTTCCGTCATAGTTCGACACAATTCTGGGTTCAACATCCTTTCCTCTGGCAGAGGGAGCTGTATCCATGTGGGCGATAAAACCTAGAACAGGAGTTTTTTCCTGCTCTTCCTTTGTTAGGTTTGAAGGAATTTTTCCGTAAACATAGGCGTGCTCGGTGCACTGTACTTCCTTCACTCCCAGTTCCTTTAGCTCCGCCTCCAAGACTCTTGCCAAATCAAACTGCTTTTCACTGGATGGAATCTTCTCCTGATCCGGTACGGATTCCGTATCAATCTTTAAGTAACGAATTAAGCGCTCTACTGCATCCATCTTATTCTCCCTTTCTTATTGATGATTTTTCCTTTTTGAAATCTTCTTTTGAAAATTTTTCTTTTATTTCATAGTCGAATGACTTCCATTACATCGCAGTATTTCATTTTAGTATTTCATTGCAATATATTATTTTAGTGCTTCATCACACTGTATCACTACAGAATTCCATTACACTATACGCATCAAAGTATTGTATAGCTTTCTTTTTTGGCTTCATCTTTGTTTATTAGTCGGTAGACTTAATGGTGCTGTCTCTTTCATTTCTATGGTCTTCCCGAAGATAACTGTCCTCTGATACAGGACGCATTTCCTCCAAATGATAAGGGGTCTCCTGATACACAAAGTTTAGCCAGTTACTATAAGTGCAGTTGGAACTGGAACGCCAAGATAAAATCGGGGGATTTTCCGGGTTATCATCAGGATAATAATTCACAGGAATATCCGGATTAATCCCCTTAGCCACATCTCTTTTATACTCCTTATCCAGATCATAACGGTCATACTCGGAATGTCCGGTAACAAAAATTTGCCGAGAAGAGCAGGCCAAAATCAGGTAGCTTCCCGCCTCTTCGCTGTCCGCCACCACATAAAGCTCCTTGTTATTCTTTACCGCCTCTTCGTCCAAGCCGGTATAACGGGATTGGGGGACGAAAAATACATCATCCATGCCCCTCATCAGCATTTTCTTTCTATGAAGAACCCGGTGGGAATAGATTCCGCTTAATTTCTTCTCCAAAGGAACTTTCTGAATCCCGTAATGATAATAAAGCCCCGCCTGGGCTCCCCAACAGATATGGAAGGTGGAAAAGACATGGGTTTTGGACCAGTCCATGATTTCTGTAAGTTCCTTCCAGTAGCCCACCTCTTCAAAGGGCATCTTCTCCACCGGTGCACCGGTAATGATTAAGCCATCAAAGTACTCCTCCCGTATATCAGAGAAATTCACATAGAAAGTATTCAAATGCACAGAGCTGGTATGGGTAGAAACATGAGACTCCGTCTTCATCAAGGTGATTTCCGTCTGAATAGGGAAGTTGGAAAGTACTCTGAGTAAATCCAATTCCGTATCTTCCTTTAAAGGCATTAAATTAAGGATCGCAATACGAAGAGGACGGATGTTCTGGGATACCGCCCTACGCTCATCCATCACGAAGATATTTTCCTTCTCTAAAATCTCCTTTGCCGGTAAATGATTTTGTACTTTAATTGGCATATCTTCCCCCCTTACTCCTATCCGAAACGCTTGTACAAGTCAGCATGGTCCTTAATGCACTGCCAGGTGCTGGAGCTGTAGCCTGTCACCACCAAAAGATTTTTTCCGTTTGCCCCTTTTCCGCTGCTGACAGAGCAGAACATGGATTGACGAACAAATCCGGTTTTCGCCATAGTCACACTGGCTCCTCCCGTATCCTGTGTCTTTATCCTTTGAATAAATAAATTCGTTAATTTAATACCATTTCCATGCTTATTCGTTGCAGGAATCTGATAATTCTCCGTAGACAAGACTTCTCTGGCCAAAGAATTTCTCATGGCTGCTGCCATGATTTCTCCCATATCCTTCACGGTCATGTGGTGGGTACTATGATATAGTCCGGAAGCATTTTGAAATCTGCATTCTGAAGATAATCCCAAGTCCTGTGCCTTCTTGTTCATTAACGCCACAAAGCCCGCCTCGGAACCTGCAACTTCCTTAGCCAAGGCTAAAACCGCATCTGCTCCTGAGGGAAGAATTACACCATACAGGAGGTCTTTGACCCGAACCTGCTCTCCTGCCACAAAACCGCAGTTACTGGCACCTCTAGCCTTCACAAAATCTACAATATCCTGGGTAATGGTAAGCTTTTTCTCTAAGTCAGGAAGATTCTCCACCGCCACCAGCAAGGTCATCACCTTCGTCATAGAAGCAGGGTTCATGGTGGCAGAGCTGTTCTTTTCTCCTAAAATTGTACCCTGATCCAAATCAAATACCACTACATAGTTGGCATTCACTTCGGAGCCAATTGTCTTTGTCTGTCCGCTTTTCGAAAGCTTCGCCAGATTCCATTTTCTCTCCTGGGTCGTAGCTGTATTTGCTCCGCCGTTATTCTGTGTACCGGGATTTGCAGGCGCAGAAGTGGTCCCGGGCGTTGGGTTTCCCCCGGAAGGAGTACTGCTTCCCTGTCTATTATAAAGAAGGTCTTCAATATACTGGTAGGTGGGATCCTGTCCTCTTCCCACTCCATTTCCATTTACGGAAACCGGACCGTATTCCGTAATCCCGTAAACTCTTTCTTCCGCATACATCGTCGTACTCTGTAGCATGGACAACAACAATACTACAGCACAAAAGCTTTTTTTGATTCCCATTCTTTTTCTCATCTTTCCCTGATTGATTCTTCCTATACTATACTTAGAATTTTTCTAAGAAACTTTTATTATCTTAAGCCAAATGCCGGCTTTCCGCGTTTCTCGGATTGCTTGCTTTTCCAATATATTTATTCTGCTTTAGCATATTCCCCTGCAGCATAAATGAAAACATTTTTCATCATAAAGGGCAAAGAAGAAAAGCACAAAGGGATAAAAGCTTACAAAATCTTGTCAACTCCATGGCTTAACAGGCTTAGACGCAAATATCCCCTTTAATTTTTTTCAAAGATTTTTATCTCCTATCCTTTTTACATTCTTAATCTCCTCTATGCTGGAAAATCCTCCATACTCCTCTCTGTAACTGATGATATTTTTAGCCGTGGCAGGACCAATTCCTTTCAGACTTTCCAATTCCTCCTCTGTCGCGGTATTGATATTGATTTTCTTTCCTTGCTTCTTATCCTCCGCTCCCCCCTTTGCCAGCCTTTCCGGACTTGATTTCCCGGCGGACGACAAGACGCTCTCCGGACTTGATTCCCCGGCGGAAACCAAAACATCCTCCGACTTTCCGAATTCCCCAATACTATTTTTCTCTTTCTCCGGAGCTCCCACGGAAATTGCTTTTTCTTCGGACTCCGACCCCGAAGACACTTTGCGGCTATTTTGTGTATCTATACTTTCCCGCTCCTTTGTACTCCATTTTTTTCTTCCAGGCTTTCGTATTTTTCCCTCTGCCAAAAATTCTTCTTTGGCTTCTCCCGCCTCTCCTCTATAGATAACTTTTCTTTCTCGTTCTTGATTTTCCAAGAAAAGAAAGCCAAGGAGCATGATAATCAAAAGTAACAAAATAAATTTTCCTTGTTTCAATAAAGATAGCCGGGATTTGAACATAAGAGACTCCTTTCTGAATTTAAAATCGTTTGAGAGATTGAGAATATAAAAAGCTTTTGAAAATGAATACTTTGAAAATAAGTGCTTTTGAAAATAAATACTTTGAAAATAAAACTTGAAAGCGGCAGTTGAAAATAAAGGTTTTAAGGAAAAAAAGTATAGAAAACAATGGTGGTGAAGATAAGTCCAAAAAGGATCGCGAATTAAAAAAAGAATCCCAGGAATCATGGAAAATACTACAATGAAAGAAAGCAAAATATGAAATGGTGCCAAGAAAGGCAATAGATTGAATGTAATAGGATGAATGTAAAGACTGAATGTAAAGACTGGATGCAAAGATAGATTGCAAAGACAGAATCCAAAGACAGAATCCAAAAAAACAGAATCCAAAAAAACAGAATCCAAAAAAACAGAATCCAAAAAAACAGAATCCAAAGACAGAATTCAAAAAAATAGAAATCCTTAATGAATACGATTTGTTGTTATTAGTATACTACAATCTCTTCCTTAAATATACCCTGCAATCCGTTATCGACAAAAATCTTTAAACTAGACGATATCATCCCTCGCGAGGCACGAGCAATGCTTGTTAAGAAAAAAAGGAGGCATAGCAGCCTCCCCTTTGAAAATATCAAGCTATTGAAACAGTATTTAGTCTTTAGCCTTCCACTTCTTCTTTTTCTGCTAGAATCAGTTCCTTAGCATAGGGCAGAGTTTTAATCCAGTCACAGAAAATATGCCATTCCTCCAGCTTATGAGACTTTCTGGAAAAATACATATTAATCAAACTTTCGTAATTCATGGTGCAAGTTCGCATTTGTTCGTAAGAGCTGGGAAGTAGCTGGATAATCGTATACCAGTCCTCCTTCTTTTTTCTCCTCCAAAAAGCGAAGACGGATACGCTCCAGGTCTTCTACTGTTCTTTTTCAGACTTTCCAAGCCCTCCTCAGTTAGGTGGTCGTGGGAAAAATCTTCAATGCTGAATTCCTTGGAATGAATTTTGTGCATGGTTGAGGTGGAGTTCGCTACGGTAGCTACTTTGTAAGTGTCGTACTCCTTCCACCAGTAAAGGGAGCCGTAATATCAACAGACACAAAAAAATCTGTCGAATAAACTTTCTATGAGTCGGAGCCTGCCAGACGCAAACGCCTGGCAAGATTCATATCGTTTGGCCCCAGCCGGTATTCTCCCTCTTCATTATAATAAGAGTCTGCCTTAGCCCAAGAATTCATGGGATTTCTGGCTCCTCTCATTGCATTCTCTATATTCATTACGGCTGTTCTTTCACACTTTAACATAGTTTTTCCTTTCTTATGTAAAACTGATGGCAGTATAGCATGGGAGCAGGGCTTATTCTACAGACACAGATGATTTTTAGAATTCTTTTACCCTTTCCTTCCTCTTCCTTCATTGGAAAGAAAACAGCTCCCTTCTCATATTTTGGGTAATTCTTCTCAAAAACGGAAGTTTTTCCCCTCTTCTTTATCCTTTTTAGGCAAAACATGTTATAATACTATACAGCATTTTGTTTTTTAATACTTGTAGAATTATGGAGGTAGAACATGACAGTACCTGAGAGACTTTCCGCACTTCGGAAGATTATGAAGGAAAAGGGCATTACTATGTTGATTGTCCCTACAGCGGATTTCCATCAAAGTGAATATGTTGGAGAACATTTTAAAGAGAGAATGTTTATTACCGGATTTACCGGTTCTGCCGGAACTGCCCTGATCGGTTTAGAAGAGGCCAGACTTTGGACAGATGGTCGTTACTTTATCCAGGCTGCTAAGCAGTTGGAGGGTAGCACCGTTGAATTGATGAAGATGTTCGAGCCGGGTGTTCCTACTTTGGAAGCCTTCCTTGAGGAGCATCTGAAGGAGAGAGATACTCTTGCCTTTGACGGTCGTGCCGTATCCGTTGGAGAAGGACAGGAATACGCTCGTATTGCTGAGAAGAAGAAGGCAAAGGTTCTCTACCATGAGGATTTAGTGGATCAGGTATGGAAGGATCGTCCCGTACTTTCCGAAGAGCCTGCCTTTGACTTGGATGAGAAATACGCCGGGGAGAGCGTAAGCAGCAAGATGGCTCGTATCCGTAAAGAGATGGAAGAGGCGGGCTGCAATACCCACATCGTTTCTACCTTGGATGATACCTGCTGGACCTTAAATATCCGCGGAAATGATATCGAGTTCTTCCCTCTGGTATTGAGCTATGCCATTATCCGTAAGGATCGTTTCGACTTATACATCGATGAAAGAAAGCTGGATAAGGCTTTACAGGAGAAGCTGGCTAAGGACGGCGTTGTCCTTCACCCATACAATAACATCTATGAGGATGTGAAGCAGCTTTCCGATAAGGATGTGGTTATGATTGACCCCAGTAAGTTGAACTACGCTCTCTTCAACAACATTCCTAAGAATGTAAAGACCGTAGAGAAGAGAAATCCTGCTATCCTGATGAAGGCTATTAAGAATCCTGTTGAGATTGAAAATATCCGTAAGGCACAGATTAAGGATAGTGTTGCTCACCTTCGTTTTTATGAAGTGGATTAAGGAAAATATCGGCAAGATTAAGATTACCGAAATGTCCGCTGCCGCAAAGCTGGATTCCTTCCGTGAGGAACTGGGTAACTTTATCCGCCCAAGCTTTGAGCCTATCTCCTCCTTTGGTCCCAACTCTGCTATTGTGCACTATACATCCTCTCCGGAAACCGATGTGGAATTCCACACAGGAACACTTTACTTAAGTGATACCGGTGCAGGCTTCTATGAGGGTTCCACCGATATTACCAGAACCTTTGCTTTAGGAGAAGTTCCACAGCAGATGAAGGACGACTTTACCTTGGTCGCTATCAGTAACTTACACCTTGCCAATGCAAAGTTCTTAGAGGGATGTAGCGGTTTAACACTGGATATCCTCTGCCGTCAGCCATTCTGGGACAGAGACTTAAACTTCAACCACGGTACAGGACATGGCGTAGGATACCTTCTGAACATCCATGAAGGTCCTATGGGCTTCCGTTGGAAGTATCGTGCCGGAGAGGTAGAAGCTTTCCAGGAAGGTATGATTATCACTGATGAGCCGGGATTTTATGTAGAAGGTTCCCACGGAATCCGTTTGGAGAATGAGCTTCTGGCAAGAAAGGGCACCAAGAACGAGTTTGGACAGTTTATGTATTTCGAGCCTATTACCTTAGTTCCTTTCGACTTAGATGCTATCAATCCTGAGATGATGACTGCTGAGGATAAGAAGCTCTTAAATGACTACCATGCAAAGGTTTATGAGGTAATCGCTCCTCTTCTTAAGGAGGATGAGAGAGAGTTCTTAAAGAAGTACACCAGAGCAATCTAATACTCTATGGTATATAGCAAGTAGAGCAGGACATCCTGCTCTACTTTTTTACACAAAAAAAGAGTTATAGGAAAAGGGACCATAAAAATCAAAAGAAATAGATTTTTATGATCCCTTTTTCCTTATTTCACTACTTATTTATTGGATAAGTACTCGTGGATTCCCTTTGCTGCAGCTTTTCCTGCACCCATGGCAAGGATAACGGTTGCTGCTCCGGTTACTGCATCTCCTCCGGCATAAACCGCCTGCTTAGTGGTTTCTCCATTTTCTTCCTTAGCGATAATGCAGCCTCGTCTGTTGGTATCTAAGCCCTTAGTGGTTTCACTAATCAATGGGTTGGGGGAAGTTCCTAAGGACATGATTACCGCATCACAGTCAATCACATACTCTGAACCGGGAACTTCTACCGGTCTTCTTCTTCCGGAGGAATCCGGCTCTCCAAGCTCCATCTTAATAACACGGATTCCGGTTACCCAGTCATTTTCATCTACCAGGATTTCTACCGGGTTCTGTAAAAGGTCGAAGATAATACCCTCTTCCTTGGCATGGTGTACTTCCTCCACTCTGGCAGGAAGTTCCGCCTCGGAACGACGATATACTACATGCACCTCTGCGCCTAAACGAAGAGCCGTTCTTGCAGCGTCCATGGCAACATTACCGCCACCTACAACTACAACCTTCTTTCCGGCCTTCATAGGAGTATCCGCCTCCTCTAAATAAGCCTTCATCAAATTGTTTCTGGTTAAGAACTCATTAGCGGAGTAAACACCGTTGGCTGTCTCTCCGGGGATATTCATAAACTTGGGAAGTCCTGCTCCTGTTCCTAAGAACACCGCATCAAAGCCCTCGTCCTCTAAGAGCTCATCTACTGTAATGGAGCGTCCTACAAAGACATTTGTAATAATCTTTACGCCAAGCTTCCGTACATTTTCAATTTCAGGGCCAACAACTCTGGTCTTGGGAAGACGGAACTCCGGAATACCGTACTGTAATACTCCCCCCGGCTCGTGGAAGGCTTCGAAAATGGTTACATCATAGCCTAACTTTGCCAAATCTCCTGCACATGTTAAGCCGGAAGGTCCTGCACCGATAACAGCTACCTTCTTACCGTTTGGTGCTCCGGCTTTAGCTGCCATATAGTTGTGCTCTCTTGCCCAGTCCGCTACATAACGCTCCAGCTTACCGATAGATACGGGCTCTCCCTTGATTCCACGGATACAAACCCCCTCACATTGGGTTTCCTGAGGACAAACTCTACCGCAAACCGCAGGCAATGCAGAGGATTCAGCAATAATATCCGCTGCCTTCTCAATATTTCCCTCTTTAATCTGGGTAATAAAATCATTAATCTGAATAGAAACAGGGCATCCCACTACACACTTCGGATTCTTACAGTTTAAGCAGCGCTCCGCTTCTTCCTTAGCCTCGGCATCATTATAGCCTAAACATACTTCTTCAAAGTTTTTTGCACGCACCTTCGGCTCCTGTTCTGCCACAGGAACCCTTTTCATCATATTTGCCATAATTCCCCTCCCTTAGTTGCAGTTTCCACATCCACCATGGGATTTTTCCGCTTCCAAAAGTTCCAGTAATGCCTTACCTTCTTCTGCCTTATAGGTCTGCTGTCTCTTCATTGCCAGATTGAAATCTACTAAGTGTCCGTCAAACTCAGGGCCGTCCACACAAGCAAACTTTACCTGGTCTCCAACAACCAAGCGACAAGCACCACACATTCCTGTACCGTCAATCATAATGGGGTTCATGGAAACAATGGTGGGGATTCCTAAGTCTTTTGTGGTTAGGGCAGCAAACTTCATCATAATTACCGGTCCGATGGCAATGCAACGGGTGTATTTCTTCCCCTCTTCGTTGACCAGCTTCTTTAAGACGTCGGTAACCACCCCCTTAGCCCCGTAAGAGCCATCGTCGGTGGTAACATAAACATTCTTAGCAACGGAGCGAAGCTCCTCTTCCATAATCAGAAGGTCTTTGTTTCTAGCACCAAGGATAACATCCGCTTCGATACCTCTTTCATGCAGCCACTTAACCTGTGGATATACCGGAGCAGCACCTACTCCGCCGGCAATGAAAATGAGGCTCTCCTTTTCCAACTCTTCTTGGCTTAAATCCACAAGTTCGGAAGGTCTTCCTAAGGGTCCTACAATATCTGTGAAGTAGTCTCCTACCTTTAGGTGGCTATACTTCTCTGTGGAGGCTCCTACAACCTGGAAAACGATGGTAATGGTTCCCTTTTCCTTGTTATAGTCTGCAATGGTAAGAGGAACTCTTTCCCCCAGCTCTCCCAGCTTTGCAATCATGAACTGACCGGGCTCCGCCTTTCTTGCTACATAAGGCGCCTCCACATCCATGAGCCAGTCCTTGTCAACGAGATGCTCAACTCTAGTGATCTTGTACATGCTCTCCTCCATGTTTCTCTCCTACGAAAAAAACTGCTTTTCGTAGACCTGTGCTTTCTAAATAGAATAGTAGAATTTACAGTAAAATTCATCTCCAAAAACAGCATTTTGCTCACTGTACACAAAAAGCGAAACTTCTTTCTTGTATAGGGCAAAAAAGAAATGATGTTTTTTTCAACATTTGTATTGTAGCAAATTAAATATTCTTTTCCTGTTTTTTTATTAATGCAAGGATTCTTTTTTTGTATTTTTTTAACAACAAAGTCTTGCCAGGGAAAAGCGCTGTGTTTAATACGCTAATTTCTCTGCAAAAGTAGGCCTGCAATTCACTGACGGGAATACGAACCTGCTGCATACTGTCTCTTTCTCTTACGGTTACCGCATGATCTTCCTCAGACTGGAAATCATAGGTTACGCAGAAGGGGGTTCCGATTTCATCCTGTCTTCTGTAGCGCTTTCCGATATTTCCTCTGTCATCATATTCGCACATCCAATACTTGGACAGTTCCTCATGAATCTTCTCCGCGCCCTCCCCCAGCTTCTTGGAAAGGGGCAAAATACCGATCTTAACAGGAGCCAATGCAGGATGGAAACGAAGAACAGTTCTCTCATCCCCTCCTTCCAATTCTTCCACATCATAGGCTGCACAGAGGAAGGCAAGGGTTACACGGTCTGCTCCCAAAGAAGGTTCCACCACATAAGGAAGATAATGCTCATTGGTCTCATCATCAAAGTACTTCATATCCTGACCGGACACCTCTTCATGTCTGGATAAGTCGTAATTGGTTCTATCCGCAATTCCCCAGAGCTCACCCCAGCCGAAGGGGAAGAGGAACTCTAAATCGGTGGTTGCTTTGGAGTAGAAGGAAAGCTCTGCCGCCTCATGATCTCTGGCCCGAAGCATATCCGGCTTCATCCCTAAATCCAAGAGCCATTTCTGGCAAAAATCCTTCCAATAGTGAAACCACTCTAAATCCGTATCCGGCTTACAGAAGAACTCCAATTCCATCTGCTCAAACTCTCTGGTACGGAAGGTGAAGTTTCCCGGGGTAATTTCGTTACGGAAGGACTTTCCTACCTGGGCAATTCCAAAGGGAAGCTTCTTTCGGGAAGTTCTCTGCACATTTTTAAAATTCACAAAGATTCCCTGGGCTGTTTCAGGGCGAAGGTAAACCGTGTTCTTCGCATCCTCCGTAACCCCTGGAAGGTCTTAAACATCAGATTAAACTGACGGATCGGCGTAAAGTTGTGCTTTCCACAGCTTGGGCAGGGTACTTCCCTGGAACTTACAAAATCCTCCATCTCCTCCTTAGACCAGGCATCCACAGAACCCTCCAAAGGAATATTATGGCTTTCACAGAAATCCTCAATGACCTTATCCGCACGAAAACGCTCATGGCATTCCTTACAGTCCATAAGAGGATCTGAAAAACCTGCCAAATGCCCGGATGCCACCCAGGTTTGCGGATTCATTAAAATTGCACAGTCAATTCCTACATTGTACTTGGACTCCTGTACGAACTTCTTCCACCAAGCCTTTTTAACATTGTTCTTTAGCTCTACTCCTAAATTTCCATAGTCCCAGGTATTGGCAAGACCACCGTAAACTTCGGAACCGGGATATACAAATCCTCTGGTTTTTGCTAAGGACACAATGGTGTCCATGGTATAATTCTTTGGCATTTTTCTCTCCTCAGTCTTTTTCTGCTTCACCCAATGTTTCTTTATCTCTAATACTCATTCTTCTCCCAAGGCATTTTCGCTATTTGCCTTTGTAAGTACAAGTTTTATTATACATCAAGGCCCTGTTCTTTGGAATATCCATGCCCTTTCCCCGGGAATAAATATTGAAAAACTCTATAAATATACACTTCCTCATAAAAAAAAGGAAGGGAGCCGGCAAGAATCATTGCCTTAGGCCCCCAAGCTCTTTAATATTCTAAGACTTTGAAATTGCTTTGGAAAACTCTCTCTGCAAAGGTAGTCTACATTTTGAGAAAAGGCAAGAAGGGTTCCCTCCTCCAAAGTGAAGGTATAGAGCCTTCCCAAAGGTACCGTCAAAACATGACGCCAGGCATCCTGCACCGATTTTCCCACAGGAAGAGGCGGCTCTTCTGTATACTCCCCCTCCAGCATCAGCATACGAAGCTCAAAGATTCTTCTAACCAAGTCGTTTTTCAATCCCTTATGAAGGAGAGCTTTTTAGAGAAAGGTGAAAAAGCTCCACCATTTGGGGAGCCTCCAGATTTTCCTGGGCCACCAGCTCCGCCAGTTCTAAAAAGTAGGCGGCATAGCAGGCCTTTTTCTAAATCCTTGGCAATTTCTTCAAAATAGGCATCCACCTCTACAGAGCGAAGGGTATACCCTGCCTTTCCTTCCCGTAAAATGAAATTTCCCAAAAACAAAGCTACGGCTCCCTGCCAAAAGGGGAGAGTTGGGACGCTTGGCGCCGCTGGCCCAAACCGTCATTTTCCCCCTCTCCATGGTGAGAAGCTGCAATCGCTTGTCAAACTCCCGTAAGCTGTGCTCGGACAGCACTACTCCGTGAAGAACAATTTCCTCTTTCACTGAACCCTTCTACTTTTCCTAATAGTACTTTTCCATTCCTAAACTGCTATTCCCAATCTTAGCTTCTATAAACGGAACTTTCTCGTTCCCAATCTTGGCTTCTGCAAAGGGAACTTTCTCGCCCCTACAAAAGCTTTACTTCTGCTCTCTATAGCCGTACTCCCGAAGATAAGCCGGATTTTCTCTCCAATCCTTTCGCACTTTCACAAAGAGCTGTAGATTCACCTTGGCTTCCAAAAGGGATTCCATCTGAATTCTGGCGCCGGTACCGATATTTTTCAGCATGGCACCGCCCTTTCCGATAATGATGCCCTTGTGGCTGTCCTTTTCACAGACAATGGTGGCTTTCACATCCCAGATACCGTTTTTTCTCTCCCGCATGCTATCCATCAGCACCGCAATGCCATGGGGAATTTCCTTATCCAGCTTGTATAGAGCCTGCTCTCGAATCAGCTCCGCTGCAATCTCTCGCACCGGCTGATCCGTAATGGTTTCTTCGTCGTAGTAGCGAGGGCCATAGGGAAGCAAGTCAAAGAGAATATCCTTTAACTCCTCCAAGCCCTGACTCTTATAGGCGGAAATTCCTACAATAGCAGCAAAGTTTAACTCTTTTTCATAGTCTTCCTTTTTCAAATAGGCATCTTCGCCCCCTAAGAGGTCCAGCTTGTTTTAAAACCAGGATAATCTTTCTTTTACTATGTTTTTAGAAGAGAAAGTATCTGCTCTTCCTTATCTCCCTTTTGCTCGGTGGCATCCACGATATAAAGAACCAGGTCTCCGTTTCCTAAAGCCTTTTCCGCTACGGATTCCATGTAAACGGATAGCTGGTTTTTCGCCTTGTGGATCCCGGGAGTATCATGGAAAACGATTTGTCCCCTCTCCTCATCATACACCGCCATAATTTGATTTCTGGTGGTTTGGGGCTTTTTTGAAGTAATGGCCACCTTCTGTCCGATGAGAGCATTCAAAAAGAGTGGACTTTCCCGCATTGGGAAGACCTACAATGGAAACAAAAGCCGGACTTCACCGGCCCTTCCGCTGTTTTTACTTCCTCGCCTCTTTCCTTGGCAAAAATCATCAATTACAGAACCCATCGTTTTGCTCCCTTCCCTTTCAGACCAAAAAGCCTTATGTTTTTTTATCCCCATCTATTAAATCTCTTCCAGTTTTTTTCAAAGGCAGACTTGGCCTTTTCCAGCTCTCCCTTATTTCCTATAGCACATAGAGACTTTTTCTTGGAAGGCTCTCTTGATATAAACCGAAAGATTTCGAATATCCTTCTCCTCCACATCCAAAAGCTCATCCCTTTCTCTCTGCAAATCTTCCTTTGTAAGCTTGGAGATATAGCAGCTTAATCCCAAAAAGAAACTTGGTATAGGCAGATTTCGGCATATCCAATTCGGAGATGGCACCAATCACATACTTGTTTAGTTCCAATTCTGTAGCCTTGAAGTTTTTCAAGATACTCTGCCACCTTACGATATTGCTCCAAGGTTCTTTGCACATGGGGATCTCTATAGGAAACCATGAAGCTTTCCCCTGTTTCGTCCAAAACCGCACATCGCTCCATAGGCATTTCCCTGTTCCCGGATATTTTTCCAAAGGAAATCATAGGACAAAATTACCTTTAAGACCTTCAGACTTCCGGTATAGGGAGTATCCTCTCCTTGGAAGGAGCCTGCGGTCGCTACATAGTTGACCTGAGAAGCGGTACTGAAGGCTTCCCTGCGCTCTTTTTCTCCTACAAACTTTGTTTCTCTCCAGTCTTCCTTTTTCCGGAAAAACGCCTTTCCAAGAATGAAGAAAGCTCTTCCTTTTCCTTCTCGAAAATTCCGGTATCCCCTCCTACTGCAAGAAGGAGTCTTTCTCCGCTAAAGAATTTTTTGGATAAAGCAGAAAGCTTTTCTCCCAAAGCCTTAGGATTCTTTCGAAAATCCTCTTCCAGCTTCTCCAGGAAGTTTAGATATACAATCCCTTAATCTGCTCCTGAAAATGAGATCCCGGGGAGAAAGTTGACATAGCACGATTCACTGCATAGCTGTGCCCTGAACCCTCTAAGCGCATTCTTTCTCTGGACTTAGCCTCCAAAAGAATCTCGGAAAGGCGCTTTTCCTCCTGATATACCGTTCTAAACAGCATTTCCTCCAGATACTCTACCGCATTTTTTTCAGTTCGCCCTGTAGAAGCTTAAAGTCCAGGGCAAAGACAGCTGTATAGTGATCTTTTTTACAAAAATCCGGATAGGCTGTTAAATCCACACTAAAGCCTCCGGTATGAAGATAAATCTCGAATTCAAGTCCTGAAAACGATAGTTTTCCGTATCCATATAGGCAAGACAAGTTTTTTTAAGAAGGAAAGGGTGGAAAGTTCCTCCCCGCTAAGTCCGTCGGTATGGAATTGCAGGCGCAGATACAGTACTCCCTTAGAGTCTCCCGGCACCAAAATCAGCTTCCGATCCCCAAGGCTTCCCTCCTGATAAGGATAGGACTCCGCCTCCCGTCTTACATCCTTTCGAGAAAGCACCGGCAAGGTCTTTAAAGCCTCCTCCGTGTTTCCTGTCTGCTGATAAAGAGTCAGCTCCTCTTCCTCTTTTTGATGCGCTCCTTCTCTTCCTCGGAAAATGCCTGCCACCTGGCCTGTAGTTCTTCTGACAGCTTCGCTTCTTTTTCCTCTGTCATTCCCTTCTTGGGCAATAAACGAAGGAGGGAGGAATGGGGATTATGCAGGAAGGTCTCCTTTAGGAGCTTCTCAAAATAGCCCTTTTCCACATCTTCCATCAAGTCCTTATAAAGAGCCTCCGCCTCCAGGTAGAGCCAGGGCTTCCCTCCGTAGAGCCAGGAATCCAGAGCATTTAAGCTGTAAACCAATCCCTTAGGGGTACTGCCGTAATCCGCCTCCTTATACTGGAAGGCATCATGGTGAATCGCCGCCAAAATGGTCTTATGATCTAAAACCATTTTCCGCGGCATCCAAGAAAGCAATCCTGAATCAACTGAAAGAATTCGTCTTCTCTTTCTTCGGAAACATTCTTACTGATGACAGAAAAAGTAATGCTGTAAAATGCCGTCGGAATAGCCTCCGAAAAACATCCTCTCCCAAACCGGCTTCCAAAAAGCTTTTTGCTTTAAAAACCGCTCCGGGACCGGAAAGAAGGGCGTGGTCCAGATAGGAAAATGCCATAGACTTCTTCGCATCCTGCCCTGCATCCAAAACGAAGTTATAGGAAAGATAAGCCTTATTTTCGCTGCTATCCTTCTCGGAAATAGGATAATACTGGCTTTTCTTTTACCATTTTTCCCAAAAAGGCTTCTGCCGCAAAATTTCGGAATTGGGAGAAATCCGTTCAAAGTCCTGAAGATAAGCCTCATCAATCCAATTTAATTTCTCCTCCATATTCATATCTCCATAGAGGATAATGAAGGAATTGGAGGGATGATAAAAGCGCTGATGGAAGGCCTTAAAGGCATCATAAGTTAATTTTGGAATGTCCTCCGGATCTCCCCCTGACTCATTGCCGTAGCTGGTATCCGGGAAAAGGGAATGGAAGGTGTAGCGTTCCAGTACGGACTCCGGGTCGGAAAATGCCCCCCGCATCTCGTTGTAGACCACGCCGCTATAGCCCAACTCCCTCCTCGTTCAGAGTATAGTGCCAGCCCTCCTGCAAAAAAGTTTGGTAGTTTTCCAGGCAATTGGGATGAAAAACCGCATCCAAATACACATCCATCAGATTTTGGAAGTCCTTATCATTCTGGGAAGCCACCGGATAAACGGTTTTGTCCGGATAGGTCATGGCGTTTAAAAAGGTCTTTAAGGAGCCCTTCACCAGCTCCACAAAGGGGTCCTTCAAAGGAAACTTCTTGGAACCGCAAAGCACGGAATGCTCTGTAATGTGAGCCACTCCGGTGGAATCCTCCGCAGGGGTACGAAAGGCAATACTAAAGACCTTATTGTCATCCTTATTCTCCAAGCATAAAACCTTGGCGCCGGTCTTCTTATGCTCATACACCCGTGCCATGGTTTCCAGCTCTTGTATTTCTTTTTCTTCTATAAACTGATATGCCTTCATCAAAATTTCTATTCCTTTCTAGCTTTGAATATCTTATTTCGTTCCTATTCCGATAGTTCCTTCCCTATTCCGAAAGTTTATCCTCTATTCCAATAGCTTATTTCTTATAACTTGCGGCAAAGCCTTTCTCCCATTAGAATTAGAGCTTCCCGAAAATACAGGTGGGGGCGAAGTAAGGGCTCCTCTACGGAAGGAAAGCCCACAATACTGACTTTCCGGGAAGCTTCCACCTTCCCCTCCTCACTCTGCTTTTTCAGAGCCTGTTCCGCATATTTGCATGTTCTGAGCATATGATACTGGGAACTGACAATCCCTATGGATATACTCTGTTCCCTCCCAGGCTCTTCCGCCTCCTCTGCATATTCTATAATTTGGTTTTGATTGGCTGCCAATCTTTGCTTTAAAGCCGCCTCCGCCTTTCGCAGTTTCTCGTGTTTGGCGGTTACAGCCCGATCCTGCTCTTCCTGAAAAATACTTTCAATGCCATAGGAAATCTTTTCTTCAGTATTCTTAGAGTAAAACTCCATCAACATTGCCTCTGCAGGAATGTCCATTTTCAGCATGCTGTGATACATCACACTGGCTTCAGCACTGGCACTATGCCTTCCTCTCCCGCCGGAAAGGATAAGGGTGGCTTCCGGATTTTCCTTATAGCAAAGTGCCGCTCTTTCCAAACGATTGCGAAGTAAGGCTGTGGTCTTATTATTCTCCAATTCCGAACCCACCACCAAAATATAGGAAAGGGAATCCTTCCACTGCCCGTAGCGGTACTGACTAAGATATCCAATCAAATAGCTAAATAGGAGGAAAAATAAAGTATAGCTGCTTAAGGCAAAAAGCCGTAAGCGGAAGAACAAGGGCTTTTTCCGAAAGCGCTCCGGTGCCTTATAAACAAAAGCCATAAGGAGGTGAAGCAGGCCTAAAACGATCCAAATCCAAAGAAAGGAAAGATAAGAAGCGGCTGTCCATAAGAAGCCAAAGTAAAGAAAACTAGCTATGGCCAAAACAATAAACACAATTCCCATTTCCTCTCCTTTCTTAGCTTCCTGCTAAAAACTACTAAAGCTTTTTCCTTTTATGTGATTCCCTTTAAAGTGATTCCCTTTGGAAAAATTTGCCTTTTATTTTTCTTCGGTTCTTCTTAATACATCCTGGGCTTCCGGAAGAACGGAAAAACGAATCTTTAAATTCTGCTTGGAATGGGGACAGGATTCCAGTGCTTCTCCGGTATCCGCATCCTCCATGGCTAAAACTTCCGTATCCAAGTTATCCCCATTTGGCTTCATAATGGAAATGCTTTCTCCCACAGAGAATTTATTTTTCTGCTGTAAGAAGGCAAATTCTCCCTCCACCTTCTCCACTGTTCCCAGATAAATGGCCCCTGCACTATAGCTGTTGTTGCCATAAATCTGATCCTCCTCATCCGGTCTACCGTAGTAGAAGCCGGTACTATAGTCTCTAAAGGTACATTTCCGGATTTCTTCCTCATAAATCGGAAGCTTCGCCTCATACTTCTTCGGATCCTCCAGATAATCCTGAATAGCCACCTTATAGGTTCTGGCCACGGTAGCCACATACAGCTCCGTCTTCATTCGCCCTTCTATCTTTAAAGAATCCACTCCCGCCTCAATCAGGTCAGGAATATGGCTAATCATATTCAGGTCTTTGGAATTGAAAATGTAGGTTCCCCTATCATTTTCAAACACAGGATAATACTCTCCGGGACGCTTTTCCTCCATGAGAGAATACTTCCAGCGACAGGGATGGGTACAAGCACCCTGGTTAGCATCCCTGCCTGTGAAAAAGCTGGAAAGAAGACAGCGTCCGGAATAGGACATACACATCGCCCCATGCACAAAGGCCTCAATCTCCATATCCTCCGGAATATGCTCCCTAATTTCCTTAATCTCAGCTAAGCTTAGCTCTCTTGCACAAACCACCCTCTTTACGCCCAGCTGATGCCAGAAGCGGAAGGTTTCATAGTTGGTATTGTTGGCCTGGGTGGAAATATGAATCTCTACCCCGGGCATCATTTCTTTTGCCAAAAGGAAGGCACCGGGATCCGCCACCAATACCGCGTCCATCCCTACTTCCTTCAGTTCGGAAAAATACTCCCGCATAGGCAGTAAATCCGCATTATGAGCCAAAATATTGGCGGTAACATAGACCTTTACCCCTCTTTCATGGGCATAGTTCACCGCCTCCTTCATCTTCTCCAAACTGAAATTCTTGGCATTTGCCCGCAAGGAAAATGCCTCTCCCCCCATATAGATGGCATCCGCCCCATAATGGATGGCAGTTTTTAAACCCTCCATGGAGCCTGCCGGAATTAACAACTCAACTTTTCTATTCATAATCCTACTTTCTACTCTATGTACTCATCTACTTTTTATGCTCATATACGCTTTATACTCATGAGCTCTTTGTACTTATGGGCTCTTTGTGCTTAGGAACTCTTTGTACTTAGGAGCTCTTTGTGCTTAGGAACTCTATATACCAATCTTTTTGCTGATTCACTCTATGATTTCTTGATGGAAAGACTTACCCCGTCTCCTATGGGTAAAATGGAGGTTTCCAGACTTTCCTCCCTTTGCAGAAGTCTTAAAAACTCCCTCATCCTCTTATGGATGGTTCTTTGTCTTCTCTCTAAATAGAAGCGACTTTCCAACAACAATTCTCCCTGAAGAATATTGTCACAAAAGAGTATACCACCGGAAGACAATAGTTTCAAAAGGGAAGGAAACCACAGGGGATATTGAGCCTTGGCCGCATCAAGGAAAATGAAGGAAAATTGCTCTTTCTTTTCTAAAAGCTCCTCCAAAATCTCCGCTCCGTCTCCCTCCATCAGACAAATTTTATCCTTATAGGGGCTTGCCCCAAAGTTCTCCTTCGCCTTTTTCGATTCTGGGAGGGAAATTTTTCCACAGTCACAATCTCCCTTCTCCCTCTATGGCATCCATCATTACCAAAAGCTGAATACCCCACTGCGGTACCCAATTCCAAGATTTTTAGGCTTATCCTTCGTCTTCAAACAAACACGAAGAAGCGCTGCGGTTTCCTCCCGTAAAATAGGGACGGCCTCCGATAGCGCTTCCTTGCGAACCTTCTCCAGGAAAGCACTTCTTTCCGGGAGAAAAGACTGTATAAATTGGCTGATTCTTTCTTTTTTATCCAAAGTACTTCCTATTCATTTTCATTTCCGACACCGAATTCCTGCTCTTCCTGACTTTCCTCGGTGCTTGAGTCTTCGGTTTCAGTCACTAAGTTTTTATCGCTTAATTCCTGATTTTTCTTTCCTTCCTCCGTAATACTGTCCAGCATTTCCACCTGGGTCATGGCAGTAGTCAGAGTATATTTTTCCCGGAAGGAGCTTACTATGATAAAGCTTGGCTTTCAGAGCAAAGGCCTGGGCATTTTGAATGAGCCCAAGGCTTTCAGCCCTTTCCCCCACCTCCTTCCAGGATTCTCCCTCCTGAATTTCCAGAGCAATTTCTCTTCCCGGGGAGGCTTCCATGGCATGGTCATACATCAGACCATGGCCATAGCGATAGGCAACTTGTACCCCTTGTAAAATCAAAAAAACAAAAAGACAGACGAGAAAAAGAAAGCGTACGGATACACTCATCAGAATTTGGGTAAATGCCCTTAAGATGCTTCTTTTTCTCCATTTTTCCGCTTATACCTCCATAATTACCGGTAAAATCACAGGATTTCTCTTAATCTTCTTCCAAAGGAAGTCGGATAAACCGTCTTTAATCTGGGTCTTAATCTTTCCCCAGTCACTGACATGGGTGCAAAGGCAGTCATCCACCACATCCTGCACCGCTACTCTGGCCTCTTCCATCAAGTCCTCAGACTCTCGAACATAGACAAAAGCCTCGAGAAATCAAATCCGGTCCTGCCATCAAGTGTCCGGAATACTTCTCAAGGTCAGAACCACTACGATAATTCCGTTTTGTGCCAGATTCTGACGATCTCTCAGTACGATATTCCCAACATCACCGATACCCAGTCCGTCTACATAAATACCTCCGGCCTGAACCTTCTCCTTGATGCTGTAGCTGGCTTCTTCCCCGTTTGCTGTAAACTCCAGGACATCGCCGTTGTCCAGCATCAGGCACTTATCCTTATCCACGCCAACGGATTCTGCTAAAGTTGCCGCAGATCTTCTGTGATGGAACTCTCCGTGGAAAGGTACAGCATACTTAGGCTTTACCAAAGAATATAACAGCTTTAAGTCCTCTGCACAGGCGTGACCGGAAACATGGGTGTCCTGCATAATCACCTTAGCATGGAGCTTACAAAGTTCATTGACTACTCTATCTACCGCCCGCTCATTTCCGGGAATGGGGTGAGATGACATGACTACCACATCATTGGGGCCAATGCTGACCTTTCTATGCATGCCGCTGGACATACGGGAAAGAGCCGCCATAGACTCTCCCTGAGAGCCGGTGGTAATCAAAACGGTCTGCTCATCCGGATAATCCTTTAAGTTTTCAATGTCAATGAGGGTACCTTCCGGGATATGGATGTATTCCAACTCTGAAGCCACGGCGATAACATTCACCATGGAGCGTCCCTCTACCACAACCTTTCTCTTATACTTTGCCGCGGTGTCAATAATCTGCTGCACACGGTCTACATTGGAGGCAAAAGGTTGCCACAATAATTCTGCTATTCTGGTGCTCCGCAAAAATCAAGTCAAAGGTTCTGCCCACTGTCTTTTCCGACATGGTAAATCCGGGCTTTTGGGCATTGGTGGAATCGGAAAGCATAGCCAAAACGCCATTCTTTCCCAACTCCGCAAAACGCTGTAAGTCAATCTGGTCTCCGAATACAGGAGTATAGTCCACCTTAAAGTCTCCGGTATGGATAATCACACCGGCAGGGTGGTAATCGCCAGAGCAGCCGCATCCTGAATGGAGTGGTTGGTCTTTACGAATTCCACCTTTAGGGTCTCCGAAATTTACGGACTGACCGAACTTCATGGTCTTCATTTTTCACCAGCTTATCCAAGCCATTTTCCACAAGCTTCTTCTGAATCAAAAGCCAAGGTAAGCTTTGTGGCATAGATGGGAACATTAATCTGCTGTAAAACGTAAGGTAGGGCACCGATATGGTCTTCGTGACCATGGGTAATTACAAAGCCCTTCATCTTATGAATCTTAGACTTAATATAGCTGATATCCGGAATAACCAAATCAATTCCCAACATATCATCTGTAGGGAAGGCCAGACCGCAGTCCACAATAATCAGGCTTTCTTCCGTCTCAATGGCGGTAATATTCATACCGATCCGATCCAGTCCTCCCAAGGGAATGACCTTTACAGATCCCTGAAAGCTATGCTTGGGCTTTCTTGTCTTAGACTTGCTTTCCGATACTTCCATGGTTCCGGTGAGCAAGGGAAATTCTCCTGGCTATACACCGGCTTATCCTCTTCTCTGCGTCTAGGCCTTAATGGATCTTTTCTTGGGGTCGGCACATTCACCATCCTGCTTTCCTGCTTTTGCCGTTGCTCTTGCATTGGCTGTTCTATAGCTTCTCTTGCCATCTGTACTTTTAGATTTTTCCAATCTGGCTCTTATGTACATTTACAATACGATGGCCTCCTTCTACCTTCTTCTTTTTTCAGCACCGTTGTTGCTATTTCCGTTTCCTTCTTTCATTCTTATCCTTTCTTCTCATTTTTACTTCTAAATTTATACAGTTCTACAGCGTCTTATACGAAAACACTGTTTTTCTTTCTAAATGATTTCCGCTTCTTCCTTAGAATCTTTTTGCTTCTTACCGGGCTCTTGAGCTCGGCAATTCTTTCAAAGCTTACGATACCAACGAGACAAACGCTTCTTTCGGCTCTTAACGCCTTCTTAGTCTTGGTAGTTCTCCTGAATACTATCGCTCTATGGTAATGTCTTCTCCGGATAAAAGCTCCGCAAAAAAATATCCATAATGCGTTCCGCCTCTTCCCCCTCGGCAAAGCTGAAGTCTGCTTCCTCATCCTCAGGCGCGGAAGTGTCCTTCATAACATAGCAAACGCCGTCTTCTCCTTCTTTGGCATCGGTAACCAATATATAGCTCACTCCCTGTACCACTGTTTCTTCCAAAATCTCCAACTCTAAATCATCTTCTTCCGAACGCAAACGAATTCTTCCGCCTTCCATATTTTCCTTCCTCTCTATACACTGTTAAATGGATTGTTCTCTTTTATTTGTACTTTAATATTCCACTTTTTATTTGTATTTTTTTACTTGTACTTTTTATTGATTACTTCAATTCTTGACTATATTCCTTACTACACTCGTATACTTTTATTTCCTGCTTTTACTGATTGCGTTTAGGGTATTTCTGTATTTTTTCCTTCTCTGTTTCGAAGAAAATCCTCTAAAATCACCTGGGCTGCTACCTGGTCCAAAACTTCTTTTTGTTTCTCTTTAGGGACTCCGTTTTTCCCATAGAATCTCTTCCGCTTCCATGGTACTAAGCCTCTCATCATACAAATGTATGGGAAGCTCTATTTTTTTCTTCAGCATTTCTTGAAAGGCAAGAACCCGTTCCACTCTTTCCCCCTCACTGCCGTCCATATGGCAAGGATAGCCTAGAACCAGCTCTTCCACCTGATAGTCCTTACAAATCTCTACGATTTCTTCTACGGTCTTTCGTAATTTGCCCTCCCTTTCCCGCCAAATGGTACGGAGGGGCTGAACAATGAGACCCAAAGGATCAGTGATGGCGAGCCCCACTGTTTTGGATCCGTAATCTAATGCTAAAATCCGCATACTACTCCTACTGAAATTGAAGAAAAGGTCTCTCCGGGACTCCAGAAAGACCAAAAAAGCTTATGACTTTTTTAATTTACTCTCTACATAATTCCGCATCAACTCTTCCAGGAGTTCATCCCGTTCTACCTTATTAATCAGACTTCTGGCTCCCTTATAGCTGGTAATATAGGTAGGATCTCCGGACATAATATACCCTACAATCTGGTTAATAGGGTTATAGCCCTTCTCGGTTAATGCTGTATAAACTTCTTTTAATACCTCTGATGCCGCCATACTATTCTGCACCGGTTTAATAATCTGGGTATGATTCATTTCATTATTCATAAATACACGTCCCTCTCAAAACTTGCCTTATTCTATCTCATTTTTACGGATTTCGCAAGTCTACTTTCCTTACTTTCTTTTTACAGTCCCTATCCATTCCTATAAAATATGACGACAAAAAAAGGCCAAAGAATAAGTTCTTTAGCCTCTTTTTCCTACCCCTATCCCGGTACAATCCTATGGAAAGTTCGGTCCTTTAGGGAAATTTTCTATTCCCCCCGGTACTTCGCAGCAGATTCTCCTGCAATTTTTCCAAAAACGGTAAAGTCTGCTACTGCATTTCCGCCTAAACGGTTAGCGCCGTGCACTCCACCGGTAACTTCTCCTGCCGCAAAAAGTCCGGGAATGGCGTTACCGTCCTTATCCAAAACTTCAGTTAGCCCGTTGATTCGAAGTCCGCCCATAGTGTGATGAACTCCGGGAGTTACCTTAATAGCATAGAAAGGTGCTGTATCCAAAGGTTCAGCAAAGCTGGTTCTTCCAAAAGCAGTATCTTCTTTCTTTGCTACACTGTCATTCCACTCAGTAATGGTCTTTTCAAAGGCCTCCTCAGGAACACCCATAGCCTTGGCTAGACTCTTGGCATCTTCTCCTGTTACCGTATAACCGGATTTAATATAGCCCTGAATAACCGCGGATTTCTCCACCATCTTATTATCAATTACCAGATAAACCTGAGAATTGGTCTGCTCAATCTCCGCCTTGGATACCGCGTCTCTGGTTCCTACTTCATCGGTAAAACGGAGACCTTCCTGATTCACCAGGATAGCACCATCTCCTCTTAAGCCCTCTGTAATGAGATGTGCATCATTTGTAGTTACTGTGGGGTGAATCTGAATCTGGTCCATATCCACGGTGTCCGCTCCAACAGCTTCCGCCATGGTGATTCCCTGTCCCAATGCACCTGCCGCGTTGGTAGACATATATCCCTTTAAAGCTTGGCTGGTACTTTTCTACCATTTCCATATTGGCTGCAAAACCACCAGTGGCCACAATGACCACAGGAGCCTTTACCTCTACGGAATTTCCGGAACTTCCTTTAGCCTTACGCCGGAAATCTTTCCATCCTCGGCCTTGGTAATTTCTTCCGCTGTTACAGAAGTCAGTAATGTAATGTTCTCTCTCTTATTCAGATTCTCTTCCAAAATAGGAATCATGTAGGAACCAACCGCAATCACCTTACCGTTTTCATCCACAGGGCGATGAATTCTCTTAACGGAAGCACCTCCAAAGGAACCAACATTGTGCACGGTCATGCCCAGTTCATCCAAATAGTCGATGGCTCCGGCAGATTGGCTTGCCAGTACCTTCACTAAGGAAGGATCGTTCTTTCCCTTTCCGCCTATCATGGTATCCAATTCCATCAGCTCTACAGAATCAAAATATCCTTCGGGATTTGCCTGATAAGCTTCGTACTGCTCCTTTACCTTCTCCGCTAAAGCAGTAATGGTCTCATGGTCACTATATTTCTCTGTTGCGGTAGCTAAGGTTTTTTCTACCCCCGCACCCTCTTCAAAGGTATTTTCATTTCTCCACTTCGTAGCGACCGCATTCATTCCTCCGGTCGCTCTGATGGAGTTTCCTCCTACCATGGCCTGGCTTTCCAAAATCACTACAGACTTGCCTAAGTCAGCTGCAGTAATCGCAGAAATCATTCCTGCTCCACCTGCGCCGATGACTACCACATCCGCTTCCAGATTCTGATCCTTCGCCGGCTCAGCATTGGCACTGCTTCCGCCACTTGCCGTACTGAACTTCTCTGTAGAGAAGCCCATTTCCGTAATAGCCTGTTCCACACCGGTCCGAAGAGCGGTACTGGATACGGTGGCTCCCGCAATACCGTCCACATTAAAGCTTTGCTGCTCCACCATCAAGGCAGGAAGGGCTTCAATGGCCTTGCTCCCGATTCCCTGAGTTTCCGAATTGCTAAGAACATTTACCGCATATAGCTTTTCTTCATCTGCAGTAACCTCAAGCTCTATGTCTCCTCCAAATCCCGGTACGGTGACCTTTTGAGTCTTCGCTGTAGCTGAAGCTTCCACCTTCTTTCCCTGCCCGGTACTCCAGGAACGAATCCCCAAAATCACTGCACAGAGAATGCCGGCGAAAATGACCAAATAGGATAAAAATTTCTCGTTCTTCATACTCCTCCTCTACTCCCCAAAATATACCGCTTAAAGACTCAAGCAGTTATTTCCATACTTTTGCATCGTTATATTTATAACATAAGCCCTATCCTCTTTGGCTAGTGGCAAAAAAGAGCTAAAAAAAGCACTCATTCCCTTAGGTTTGAGTACTTTTTTCTATATCCTTTATTTTTTCTCCACAAAGGCGAGAAGCAATTTCTCAGAGCGCTCCACAAAACGCTTCATATCCTCTCCATCCAGACCGGCATTTTGAATACGAGCCAAGTCATAAATCTGCTCTTCCAAAAGCTTCCCTTCTTCTGTATCCAGTAAAGCTTCATTTTTTTCAAAAGATGGCTTACCAAAGGATGCTTTTCGTTTAAGACTAAGCTTTCTTCTAAAGGAAGCTCACCCATAGGCATACCGGAAATCGCATACATCTTCATCATATCCTGCATTCTTCTGGATTCCTCAGAGATGGACAAAAGCGCTGCAGGGGTATCCGATAAGAGTCTCTCCAGCTTTAACTGTAATTTATCCTTGGAAAGATTCTTTTGGAAGCTCTTCTCCAGTTTTTCAGAAAGGCTTAGAAGATTCTTCTGCTCCTCCTCGGAAAGCTTTTCCTGCATAGCTTCCTGGAAGTTTGCGTCAATCCTTTGGAAACGAAGTCCCTCATTCCTTGCCTCCAACTCGGAAATAAAGGCAGAGTCAATTCTTTCTGTAAGGTAAACCGCTTCCTTCTTATGTTCCTTGAAAATACGGATATACTGACTCTGGGCAAGGGCATCGGAAACATAGTACACTCTTTGTTCCTTTTCCTCTTCCTTAGCACTAGTCTCCTCAGAACTCTCTGTAGCAGTATCGGCAGCATCATCACCGGCAGAAGAACTCTTATCAGAAGCATTTTCTGTAGAAGAGGCATCAGACTTGTTCTCTAGGCTCTCCTCATTATCATTCTTCTTTTCCTTCAATTCCGGTAAGGTCAGATACTGATCCTCCAAGTCCTTAAAGAGGATATAATCCTTCATTTTCTCTGCAAACTTCTCATCTCGAAGAATACCGTACTTGATAAAGGGAGAAATATCATCCCAGTACTTTTTCATAGTTTTCACGGTCTGTCTTACATAAACCGGAAAGCTTCTCTGCCACCTTTTTGGTTATATAGTCGAAATCTTCTTTACAAAACCGTCATTTTTGTAGCTGAGAACAGGGATACATTTAAAGGAAAATCCGGACAATCAATAACGCCCTTAAGCAAAAGCAGGTACTCAGGGATTACCTCTTTAATATTGTCCGCAATAAAGACCTGATTATTGTAAAAAGCTTTATAGTACCTTCTATGGATTCATACTCGGAGTTAATCTTGGGGAAATATAAAATACCCTTTAAGTGGTAAGGATAGTCCATATTTAAATGAATCCAAAATAAAGGCTCCTTGTAATCATGAAAGGTCTTTCTATAAAAGTCCAAGTACTGATCCTTGCTAACAGAAGAGGGAGACTCTCCCCAAAGAGGATGGGTTTCATTTAAGAGAATGGGACGCTTTTCGATCTTCAGTCTAGCCTCCGTCTTTTTCTCCTCTCCTTTTTCATCCTTTTCCACCTTCTCCGGGATTTCTTCCAGCACCACATCGGAAGGAAGCTTTTTCGGAGGCTAAGATTTCCTGGCTCTCCTTAGGAAGCTTTTCCAAGTAAATTTCCACAGGCATAAAAGAACAATACTTTTCAATAATGGAACGCATCTCCCACTCATTGGAATACTTTAAGCAATCATTATTCAAATGAAGGGTAATGTCTGTACCGTGGGAAGTCTTAGTACCTTCCGACATACTGTAATCCGTACCATCGTCGCAGGACCAATGCACCGGTTTAGCATCCTTTTTTTGTAAGACAAAGTTTCGATCTCAACCCGATCCGCAACCATAAAGGCAGAATAAAAAAACCTAGTCCGAAGTGACCGATAATCTGGTCGCTATTGGCTTTATCTTTATACTTTTCAATGAAGTCGGTAGCACCGGAAAAGGCAATCTGGGTAATATACTTCTCTACCTCTTCCTCAGTCATACCGATACCATTGTCACTGAAGGTAATGGTTTTTGCATCTGGATTAACAATAACATTTACCATTCCTTTATAGTCTGCAGGTTTTTCCCACTCTGAAATTAAAGCAAGTTTCTCCAACTTGGTAACTGCATCCGTAGCATTGGAAATCTGCTCACGAACAAAAATGTCCTGATCACTGTACATCCACTTCTTAATAATAGGAAATATATTCTCACTATGTATTGATAAAGATCCTCTTTTTTCCATAATTAACTCCTTTCCCAGCTCTTAATGATTCACATTAGAAGCATACTCTAGAATCTCAAATTCCGGATTGTAATGATAAAGAAACACTCCGGCAAAAACAGGATTAGTATAACACAATTATTAGCACTCGACAAGTATTAGTGCTAATAATTGTTATTAAAAATATATAGTAAAATATCAAACGAGATATCCCACGCTTTGCGAGCGATACTCGTTATGAATAAAAAAAGAACAGTGCTCTACACTGTTCTTCATGGAACTCCAGGGACTCGAACCCTGGACCGATCGGTTATGAGCCGAGTGCTCTAACCAACTGAGCTACGGTTCCGTAAATGATTATAAGAAAAATCAATGATTTTTTTAGCAAGTTCTTATCGCTTAACTAATCCACGAAAAGCTTTTTCCAATAATCTAATATTATCTTATAATCTAATGTTGTCTTATAAGATAGAAAAAAAGCCTAAGCTACGCTTAGGCTTAAGCCGATATTCGGACTCGAACCGAAGACCTACTGATTACAAATCAGTTGCTCTACCAACTGAGCTATATCGGCATACCTGTAAACCACATATCTCTTGATTATTCTTCCTAGACTTTAGACAAAAAAACCAGACGCATTGGATAAGCCCTCGACCTATTAGTAACTGTCAGCTGAATGTATTACTACACTTACACCTCAGTCCCTATCTACCTCGTTCTCTTCAAGGGGTCTTACTCTTGCGATGGGATATCTCATCTTGAGGTTGGCTTCACGCTTAGATGCCTTCAGCGTTTATCCATTCCCAACTTGCCTACCCTGCTATGGGATTGATTCCCAACAGGTACAGCAGAGGTCAGTCCATCCCGGTCCTCTCGTACTAAGGACAGATCCTCTCAAATATCCTACGCCCGCGCCGGATAGGGACCGAACTGTCTCACGACGTTCTGAACCCAGCTCGCGTACCGCTTTAATGGGCGAACAGCCCAACCCTTGGGACCGACTACAGCCCCAGGATGCGATGAGCCGACATCGAGGTGCCAAACCTCCCCGTCGATGTGAACTCTTGGGGGAGATCGACCTGTTATCCCCAGGGTAGCTTTTTATCCGTTGAGCGATGGCAATCCCACTTTCATACCACCGGATCGCTAAGTCCGTATTTCTACTCTGCTCGGACCGTCGCCCTCGCAGTCAAGCTCCCTTATGCCTTTGCACTCTATGGATGGTTTCCAACCATCCTGAGGGACTCTTGAGCGCCTCCGATACACTTTCGGAGGCGACCGCCCTCAGTCAAACTCCCCACCTGACATTGTCCCTTGACCGGTTTACGGCCTAAGGTTAGAAATCCAATAACATAAGGGTGGTATCCCAACAGCGACTCAATAATACCAAAGTACTATCTTCTTCGTCTCCCACCTATCCTGTGCATACATTACCGAATCCCAGTATCAAGCTGGAGTAAAGCTCCATGGGGTCTTTCCGTCCTGGCGCGGGTAACCAGCATCTTCACTGGCACTTCAATTTCACCGGGTGCATTGTTGAGACAGCGCTCAAATCATTACGCCTTTCGTGCGGGTCGGAACTTACCCGACAAGGAATTTCGCTACCTTAGGACCGTTATAGTTACGGCCGCCGTTTACTGGGGCTTCAATTCAAAGCTTCGCTTGCGCTAACCTCTCCTCTTAACCTTCCAGCACCGGGCAGGCGTCAGCCCATATACTTTACCTTACGGTTTCGCATAGACCTGTGTTTTTGCTAAACAGTTGCTTGAGCCTTTTCTCTGCGGCCCAGTTGCCTGGGCACCCCTTCTCCCGAAGTTACGGGGTCATTTTGCCGAGTTCCTTAACAATGCTTCTCCCGCCGGCCTTAGGATTCTCTCCTCATCTACCTGTGTCGGTTTGCGGTACGGGCTTACTAAACACAATAGCGGCTTTTTCTCGCCACAGAGTTAAAGAGCTTCTCTACTTCTTTTCGATCGCATCAGGTCTTCAGATTGCATAGCGGTTTTTCCTACTATACTCCTACCTCCCTTGCACCGGTCTTCTCATTCCCGGCTCTCTCTTTCTCCATGTGTCCCCACATTTCTGATTTAGTAAGGTACTGGAATCTACACCAGTTGTCCATCGACTACGCTTCTCAGCCTCGCCTTAGGCCCCGACTTACCCAGGGCAGATCGGCTTTACCCTGGAAACCTTAGATATTCGGCCTGGAGGATTCTCACCTCCATCTCGCTACTCATTCCGGCATTCTCTCTTCAAAACTCTCCACGGATCCTTACGGTACCGCTTCTACGTGTTTTTCAATGCTCCTCTACCGATGGTTTTACACCATCCCTAAGCTTCAGTGTCATGTTTTAGCCCCATTAATTTTTCGGCGCAGGACCTCTCGACTAGTGAGCTATTACGCACTCTTTGAATGTGTGGCTGCTTCTAAGCCAACATCCTAGTTGTCTATGAAAATCCCACATCCTTTACCACTTAACATGTACTTTGGGACCTTAGCTGTAGATGCAGGCTGTTTCCCTTTTGACTACGGAATTTATATCCCGCAGTCTGACTCCCATGTATATCTATACGCCATTCGGAGTTTGATATCTATTGGTGAGACTTTGACGCCCCCTCAAGAATTCAGTGCTCTACCTGCGTTAGACTCTCCATGAGGCTAGCCCTAAAAGCTATTTCGAGGAGAACCAGCTATCTCCGGGTTCGATTGGAATTTCTCCGCTATCCACACCTCATCGCCACCCTTTTTCAACGGATGTGCGTTCGGACCTCCACCAAATTTTTACTTTAGCTTCATCCTGGACATGGATAGGTCACCCGGTTTCGGGTCTATATCTACTGACTTTGCGCCCTATTCAGACTCGCTCTCGCTTCGGCTCCGGACCTTAAGTCCTTAACCTTGCCAGTAACTATAACTCGCCGGACCGTTCTACAAAAAGTACGCGGTTCAGCTTGCGCTGTTCCACAGTTTGTAAACACAGGGTTTCAGGTTCTCTTTCACTCCCCTCCCGGGGTCCTTTTCACCTTTCCTTCACAGTACTAATCGCTATCGGTCACTGAGTAGTATTTAGCCTTAGGGGGTGGTCCCCCCGTATTCCTGCCAGGTTCCACGTGTCTGACAGTACTCTGGATTCCGCTCATTCCTTTACGCTTCGTGTAAGGGGCTTTCACCCTCTATGGCGACGCTTTCCATCGTCTTCCACTCACTTACGGAACTAAATGCGGTCCGAACCCCAAAGGTGCACGCACCTTGGTTTGGGCTCTTCCGATTTCGCTCGCCACTACTTTCGGAATCACTGTTGTTTTCTCTTCCTCCGCCTACTTAGATGTTTCAGTTCAGCGGGTTCCCTCTGTACAGTTATGTATTGGCTGTACAGTACTAGAGCTTTTCTCTAGTGGGTTTCCCCATTCAGATATCTGCGGATCGAATCGTATTTGCCAATCCCCGCAGCTTTTTCGCAGCTTATCACGTCTTTCTTCGGCTCTCAGTGCCTAGGCATTCACCCTATGCTCTTATTGTTAACCAATTCTCCACTTGATTGCTCAAGTGTTTCGAGATACTAGCGTGTATCTCTTTTTTTCTGATTTGCAAGTCAACCTTTCGGTTTCCTTGCCTCGTTTTTGTACAAGTTTTACCTTGTACCCTCGGATGTCTTACTCTATTTACTAGAATAATCATTTCTTGATATGTAGTTTTCAAGGTACGATGCTTACTTTTCGTAAGCAGTACAATGTCGGGTCATGAGCCCGATGTGTTCTGCACACATTGTATTATTTTTTTAAAAAATGTCCGGCATCCACCTATCTTCCCGTGCCGTTACCAGCAAAGTATTTTCGGCCGCTCAAGTCTTAACCGTCGTGTTCGGGATGGGAACGGGTGTTTCCCCTAAACGCATCAACACCGGACAAAGTTTAACTATTTAATTCTTTTTAGTTTCTTCTCTTAGAATCGTTTCTTTTGAAACTTCTCTATCAAGTTTTCCTAAAAGCCGCGACTTCCGTCGCCCCTCTATTCATCAAAAATCGAATAACACACAAACCCCTACTTCTTCCTTAGAAAGGAGGTGATCCAGCCGCACCTTCCGATACGGCTACCTTGTTACGACTTCACCCCAGTCATCAGTCCTGCCTTCGGCAGCTCCCGCTCTTGGGACACTGACTTCGGGCATTACCAACTCCCATGGTGTGACGGGCGGTGTGTACAAGACCCGGGAACGTATTCACCGCAGCATGCTGATGCGCGATTACTAGCGATTCCAGCTTCGTGTAGTCGGGTTGCAGACTACAGTCCGAACTGAGACGTTATTTTTTTGAGATTTGCTTAAGGTCACCCTCTTGCTTCCCTTTGTTTACGCCATTGTAGCACGTGTGTAGCCCAAGTCATAAGGGGCATGATGATTTGACGTCATCCCCGCCTTCCTCCAGGTTATCCCTGGCAGTCTAGTTAGAGTGCCCATCTTACTGCTGGCTACTAACTATAGGGGTTGCGCTCGTTGCGGGACTTAACCCAACATCTCACGACACGAGCTGACGACAACCATGCACCACCTGTCACCATTGCCCCGAAGGAAAGTACATTACATACTCTGTCAATGGGATCTCAAGACTTGGTAAGGTTCTTCGCGTTGCTTCGAATTAAACCACATGCTCCACCGCTTGTGCGGGTCCCCGTCAATTCCTTTGAGTTTCATTCTTGCGAACGTACTCCCCAGGTGGAATACTTATTGCGTTAGCGACGGCACCGAGATGCTTTGCACCCCGACACCTAGTATTCATCGTTTACAGCGTGGACTACCAGGGGTATCTAATCCTGTTTGATCCCCACGCTTTCGAGCCTCAACGTCAGTTATTGTCCAGTAAAGCCGCCTTCGCCTCCGGTGTTCTTCCTGATATCTACGCATTTCACCGCTACACCAGGAATTCCACTTACCTCTCCAACACTCTAGAACAACAGTTTCCAAAGCAGTTCCCAGGTTGAGCCCGGGTATTTCACTTCAGACTTGCCATTCCGTCTACGCTCCCTTTACACCCAGTAAATCCGGATAACGCTTGCCCCCTACGTATTACCGCGGCTGCTGGCACGTAGTTAGCCGGGGCTTCTTAGTCAGGTACTGTCATTATCTTCCCTGCTGATAGAGCTTTACATACCGAAATACTTCTTCACTCACGCGGCGTCGCTGCATCAGGGTTTCCCCATTGTGCAATATTCCCCACTGCTGCCTCCCGTAGGAGTTTGGGCCGTGTCTCAGTCCCAATGTGGCCGGTCATCCTCTCAGATCGGCTACTGATCGTTGCTTTGGTAGGCTTTTTACCCTGCCAACTGGCTAATCAGACGCGGGTCCATCTTATGGCGATAAATCTTTTTCACCCTGTACCATGCGGTACTGTGTGCTTATGCGGTATTAGCAGTGATTTCTCTCTGTTATCCCCCTCCATAAGGCAGGTTACCCACGTGTTACTCACCCGTCCGCCACTAGATAACGTATCTTCCGGCCGAAGCTTTCCGATACGCATCTCGTTCGACTTGCATGTGTTAGGCACGCCGCCAGCGTTCATCCTGAGCCAGGATCGAACTCTCATAAAAAGTTAAGAGATTGCTCTCTTTAAGTTCTTTCTCCAGTCAAAACTTAGCTTAGCTTTTTGTTTTTCCTTTTTTTACTTTTTGGTTTATTAAACCGTTCGTGTAAGTTTCGTTTGAAACATTACTGAAAAATTCTTCAAGAATCTTCAGGGTCTGTGTATTATTCGATCTTTGATTTTCAAGGTTCAGTTTTGCAAAAAGTTTTTCGGTTCATCTTGGCTGGAGCCTTGATTTTTCCTTAGTTCTTTTCACTTTTGCCGTCTTGTTTTTTGCGACAGCTTGTGTATCTTAACACCCGATTATGGGACTGTCAAGCAATTTTTTTGCCTTTTTTTCGATATTTTTTTCTGTATTATTTTCCAACACAAGATATGGTTAAAATATGTGCTATATCTTGTTTTTTTATTTTTATCCGGCAATCTCTCTGGCCACAAAGATTCCTGATGCAGACGCATGGGAAAGGGAGTGGGTCACACCGGAACCGTCTCCAATCACATAGAGCCCCTTTACGCAGGATTCCAAATGTTCATCAAGAGCCACTTCCATGTTGTAGAACTTAACCTCTACTCCATAAAGAAGGGTATCTTCATTGGCTGTACCAGGGAGCAATCTTATCCAAGGCATAGATCGTTTCCATAATACCGTCTAAGATTCTCTTGGGAAGCACCAGACTCAAATCTCCGGGAGTAGCCTGAAGGGTAGGCTGTACCAGTCCCTCTTCAATTCTCTTATGATTACTTCTTCTTCCTCGCACCAAATCACCGAAACGCTGAACAATTACACCGCCTCCCAGCATATTGGAAAGTCGGGCTATACTTTCACCGTATCCGTTACTGTCCTTAAAGGGCTCAGAAAAATGCTTAGCCACCAAAAGAGCGAAGTTGGTATTTTCCGTATGCTGCTCTTCTCCCTCGTAGCTGTGTCCGTTTACGGTAACAATGCCGTTGGTATTTTCATTAACCACGATACCGTTAGGATTCATACAGAAGGTACGCACATTGTCCTCGAATAGCTCGGTACGATAAACAATCTTACTCTCATAAAGCTCATCGGTTAAATGGGAGAAGATTACGGCAGGAAAGCTCCACGCGAACACCGATATCTACGCGATTGGACTTGGTGGGAATGTTCATGTCTTTGCAAACCGTTTCCATCCACTTACTTCCGGAACGACCTACAGAGATAATGCATTTGTCCGCATAGAAATCTTCTTTCTTGGTATGGAGATGGAAGCCATCATTCTCCAGCTTTTCCACCTTCTCCACCGGACAATCAAAATGGAATTCCACCTGATCCTTAAGCTTGGCATAAAGATTTTCCAATACCACGTAGTTGATGTCTGTTCCAAGGTGGCGAACGGAAGCATCCAGAAGCTTCAAACGATTCTGCATGCAAAGCTTCTTAAACTTTGTTCCTGCGGTGGAGAAAAGTCTTGTTCCTTCTCCACCATTTTCCATATTGATTTCATCTACATATCGCATCAGGGAAAGAGCTTCCTCTTTTCCGATGTATTCGTAAAGCGTTCCGCCAAAGTCATTGGTAATATTGTATTTTCCGTCGGAGAAGGCTCCGGCTCCTCCAAAGCCGCTCATAATGGAACAGCTTTTACAGGAAATACAACTTTTAATCTTCTTTCCGTCGATAGGACAATGTCTCTTTTCCAGGCTATGCCCCGCTTCCAAAACCACCACGGAAAGCTTACTGTTTTTTTTCATCAGCTCGTAAGCCGCGTAAATTCCTCCCGGTCCTGCACCAACAATCGCTACATCATATTTCTTCATCCAAGCCTCCTGTAACTCCCTTACTACCGCAAAGGACTAGACCCCGCTTTTTTGAAAAAAGCATTTTACGATTTAGTATAGCATAAATTTCCCCTCTTTAAAGTATTTAAAATATACAGAGAAAAAGGGATGTATAATAAGCACTCACATTCTTTTCTATAGAACAGGTCCGGAAAGAGGGCACGCTCTCGCTAACCTCGCCACGCATCGGTACTAAGCTTCAAGTTTCGCTTTCAGCAAGTACCGGCGGGCTCAGATTGCCCCTTTCCGGGCCAATTCATAGAAAAGTGAATTTTCTCCATATTTCCAATGCATTAAAAACAGAAAAAGAGACGGAAGCTACTCTCCCATCCCTTTTCCTCTGTATATTATAAAACTATGATTTTGTTGCATTCCATGTCATGACATAAATCGTAAACCATTCCGGTCTGCAGCTCTACCACCTTGGGTCTTGTGGGATAACGCTTGTTGTTCTCTACCACCTTGGCCATTTGCCCTGTGGATAGCTCAACAATGGTATCAACAGGATAAAGAATGACACTTTCGATAAAGCTTTGAATAATAGCATTGTCCAGTTCCGATCCCATAGCCAAAATCATTTCCATGGCTTCTCGTCCGGTAATGGGTCCCTTGTAAGGACGCTTGGTAACCAATGCATCAAAGACATCCGCTACAGCGATAATTCTGGAGAAGAGGGAAATCTGCTTGCTATCCATATTATCGGGGTACCCCATGCCGTTCATCTTCTCATGATGGTGTAATACACCGTCCAAGATAATAGGAGAGAAGCTGTTCTTTTCCTTCAGAATCTCATAGCCGAAAAGACTGTGGTTTTGAATAATCTTAAATTCTTCGTCTGTTAGCTTCCCCGGCTTATTCAAAATTTCATTGGGAATTCTTGCCTTTCCCACATCATGCAAAAGTCCTGCGATTCCCAGCTGATGCAGCTCTTCCTTTGGCAGGCCGTACTCTCTTCCAATCATCATGGAAATAGCCGCCACATCCACGCTGTGCTTAAAGGTATACTCATCACTGATTTTGATAAGATTTACATCAATGGCTACCGCATCATTTTTGAAAATTGCCGACTCCAGCTCTCCGAAAATGTCTAAAGAGTTGGAGGCAAAATCATTATCCTCCGTATGATCAAAGATATGACTCATTCTTTCTTCCAGCTGTCGTTTCATCTCTACGGATAGCTGAATCTTGGCACGGTCCGGCTTTCTATGCTGACGAATAATCTGCTTCGTCTTCTCCGGGATTTTGATATTCTTATCATTCAGTACCCGATAAATATATATGCCCGGCAGCTTTTTTTCTTTAATGTAACGAACCTGATAAGCATCCAGATAGACTCCATTTTTCAATCATGGCTCTGCCACGAATGTCTTTGACCTGTTCTCCAAGCTGCATACCAATCTGTATATCGTCTCTTCGTACAAATATCTTCTCTTCCATTCCATCCTTTCTTTCTCTGACCATCCACAAGAGCCAAATCTTACTTCTCCCTACTTGGCTTTAGTTTCTATATATTTTTCTGATTTCAAAATTCTCTTGATTCGCCTCTTCCCAAAGAAGCTTACTGTCCTCTATAAACAGAAAAACAGCTACTTCGATTTTCGTCAAAGTAGCTGTATTCTATAAGATTTTTCAAGCAATTCAGAAAGAATTAATAATAGCTATTAAATTATTCTATGGAACGAAAAAGTATCCTTTTCCCTGATTCCTGAAAAGCTGATTTTCAGCATTTTTACAGATCATCCTCAATGGCTGTACTCTTGGCATAGGCTGTAGAACGGGCCTCGAAAAAGTCTGTTTTTACCATGTTGGCATCCGCATACTGGGACACCCACTTCATGGATTCCGGCTCCTTCTCATAGCCCTCATAAAAGGTTAGGTAAGCCTAAAGAGCGGTAACGAAGGTTTCCTAAGTAACGGATGTAGTCCTCCACCATCTTCCCGTTAAGGCCGGGGATGGAATCTCCGATTACATACTGCCCCCAAGCAATCTCCTGCTCTACCCCCTTCTTCACCATCTCGGTAATTTCCGCAATGCGATCCTCATTAAAAAGCTCCGGCTCTTCCTTCTTTAACTCCAAAAGCATATTTCTGAAAAGCCATAGGTGGGTATTTTCATCTCGGTTAATATAGCGAATTTCCTGTACGGAGCCGGGCATTTTTTCCGTTTCTTCCTAGATTATAGAAGAACATAAAACCGGAATAAAAAGTAGATTCCCTCTAGGATGAAGTTAGCAATGCAAACTCTTAAAAAGCTCTCCTTGCTTTTGCTGCTCCACAAATTCGTTGTAAAGATTTCCGATGAACTCATTCCTCCGTAAGAGATGCTCATCCGTCTTCCATTGGTAGAGAATGTCGTTTCTTTCCGTAGGGTTACAAATAGTGTCCAGCATATAGCTGTAGCTTTGGCTGTGGATGCACTCCTGGAAAGTCTGGATGGAAAGGCAAAGGTTCACTTCATTTGCCGTAACATACTGGGAAATGTTGGGCAGGTTTGCAGATTGCAGGGAATCCAAATACACCAGGAAACTCAGGATTTTATCATAGGCTCTTCTTTCCGCCTCGGAAAGCTTGGGATAATCACTCTTGTCTTGATTTAAGTTGATTTCCTCAGGTACCCAGAAGTTGTTCATGGCCTGACGATACCAGTCCGACACCCACTCATATTTCATGTTGTTAAAGTCATTGATATTGGTCGTATTGAAATTAATCATTCTACGATTTCGAACATCAATATCCCCTTCCGGGTTAAATAAGGGCTTACGCTTAATCTCTTCCATACTCTATTTCCTTTCCTACTGCATTGAAGCAGTAGAGTAATCAGTTCTTTTTCTTATCCTTGAAAAGCCATAGTTCAATTTTTCTATAGATAATGCCTCCATGCATAATGAGGGATGCCTCCTCTGTGTATGCCGCGATATGGCTATTACGAGGCTTCCTCTGTATATGTCGTAAAAAGGCTATTGCGGGGCTTCCTCTGTGCACACCGTGATATGGTCATTACGAGGTTTCCTCTGTATATGTCGTAAAAAGGCCATTGCGAGGCTTCCGTTAGGAGCCCAATGCTAGCAACGAGTGCGGTGCGTGTCTGAGCGAAGCGAGTTCGCAAGGAGCACGAGTGCATCGGCGCATGGGGCGAGTAGGAAACGCAGCAGGCCTTAAGCGGCATATACAGGGGAAGCGATTAATCCATTATGCAGAGCAGGACTCGCAATCCTCCGGATCCAATGCCTTAGACCTCACATAGTAAATGGTCTTCACCCCGCATTCCCATGCCAAGGTGTAAAGGTTCAAAAGCTCACTCATCTTGTACTCATTGGTAATCCAGAAGTTAAAGCTCTGGGCCTGGTCAATATGTCTCTGACGAAGTCCCGCTGCCCGTACAGACCAGGTCTGATCCATCTGATGGGCGGACTTATAGTACCAGTAGGTATCCATAGAAAGCTCCGGTGCCACTCTGGGCAGAATTGCCCCCTTCTTCTCCTCTAAGAAGAAGCGATTCATAATGGGGTCTAAGCCCGCAGAGGTTCCGATCGAAAATGGAGGTGGAACTGGTGGGAGCGGTAGCCAAAATCCAGGCATTGCGAATCCCCGCATGAACTTCCTGCTTTAAACTCTCCCAACGGGAACTGTTATAATTTCGTCTGCTAAAGTATTCTCCGGACTCCCACTCAGAGCCTGCAAAAAGCACTGTAAGAGCCCCTTTCCTTAGCCAACTCACTGCTGGCCTTAATCGCCGCATAGTTAATATTTTCAAAAACCTTATCCACAAAATCCAGATGCTCCTGAGACTCCCAGGCAATGTGGTGCTTTGCCAGCATGTGGTGATAACCGGACACTCCAAGACCGATAGCTCTGTATCGTTTGTTGGTAATCTCCGCCTCTGCCACAGGATAGAAGTTTAGGTCGATAACATTGTCCAAAGCCCGGACAACGGTTTTTGTAATTCTCTCCAGCTCCGGCTGATTCTCCACCGGAATATTGCCAAGACAGAGGGAGGCCAGATTACAAACCACAAAGTCTCCCGGCTTAACAGTGCTGACAATCACCTCGTCTCCATCCTTAGTCACTACCTTCCGCTCACAAATCTCCGCTTCCTTCATGTTCTGGGCGATTTCCGTACAAAGGTTGGAGCAGTAGATAATTCCCTTATGCTTGTTGGGGTTCATGCGATTCACGGTATCTCTGTAGAAGGCAAAGGGAGTTCCTGTTTCCACGGCGGATTTCAGGATCAAACGCACCAAATCCTTTAAAACATAAACTCGCTTACTGATGCGGTTATCCCGTACGCAGTCCTCGTAGCGACTCTCCCATTCTTCCCCGTAGAAATCCTCTAAGCAGTAGCCCTTTACCAGGAAAATGTCATGGGGATCCATTAAGTACCATTCCTGATTTAAATCTTCCTTCACCTTCTTCCAGAATAGGTCAGGATAACAAACTGCCGGGAAAACATCATGGGCTTTCATTCTGTCGTCCCCGTTATTGGTCTTCAACTGTAAAAATTCCGGTAAATCCTTGTGCCAAGCATCCAAATATACGGCTACCGCACCCTGGCGCATTCCCAGCTGGTCCACAGCCACTGCAGTATCATTTACCACACGAATCCAACGGATGACACCGCCACTGGCTCCCTCGAAGCCGCGAATCTTTCCCCCTCTGGAACGCACCTTTCCGAAATACATTCCCATACCGCCGCCGTATTTGGAAACATCCGCAAACTTGGAAATGCTCTGATAAATGCCGTCCAAAGAATCCGGAACCGTATCAATAAAGCAGGAACTTAACTGGTGGTAGGGCTTTCTGGCATTGGACTGGGTAGGGGTGGCCATAGTTACCTGATGAAGGCTCATCATATCGTAGAACTCCTTTACATACTGTAAACGGTTCTCCTTTTCCTTCATGGCAAGATGCATGGAGATACCCAAATACATTTCCTGGGGACTTTCCAGTACCACATGCTGATGATCTCGAATCAGGTAGCGTGACAGAAGAAGGTCCAGTCCGGAATAACCGAAAAGGTCATTTCTGCTCTGATCAATAAACTTGGCAAGTTCCTCCACCTCTTCCTTGGAATAGTGCTCTAAAATATAAGCACCATAAAGTCCCTGCTCTGTAAGGTATGCCAACTTATCATAAAAGCTGTGGAGATTTCTGCTCTCCTCCGCCTTCTTTAATTCCTTATGAAAATGATAGGAGCGTAATCTTCCCGCAATTCTCTCCCATCCCGGTTCCTCCTGGGTGGTAAGCTCTGCCGCCGCTCTGGTAAGAAGAGCCAAACGCTTGCTAAGCTCCTGCTCTCCCTTGCTTAAGGACAGGTACTTTGCGGAAAGTCTTGCCAAATCATAATCCGGAAAATCCTTTTGACAACGACGAAGTACATCGTCAATCTCATTGTCTCCGATTTCCTCTTTGATTCTCTGGCGAAGATGTCTTAAAAGAGTTCTCTTCTCTCTATACAGGATATAGGCTCTGGCCACCTTGTAATCCCCGTTATGCATCAGGGCTTCTTCCACCGCATTTTGAATTTCTTCTACGGAAACTCTATGCTTCTCTGCCAGGCTCTCCTCTACCTTTCCCAAAAGAAAATGCAGTTTTTCCTGCTCTACAGAAATTCCCTCAGAGAAAGGCCTTTTCCATCGCTCTTTCGATCTTCTCTCCCTGATAGTCCTCTTCCAAAAGGCCTCTTTTAATAATTGTTTGCATAGCACCCATCTTTCTCTACTACTGTATCGGCTCTATTTTTTCGCATAAAAAAAGGCTTTCAGCCACTTTTTCCTTGAAAAACCTTGCCCCTTCAATTTCCTAACAAAACACAAATTCTTGTGTCGCAATAGACACGCCAACACAATATAGCAAGAAATCATTCCTCTAGCAAGTGCTTTTTCCGAATCTTTAGAATTGATTTTACCCAATGAAAAAGCAGGCCCTCGGACCTGCTTTTTTGCATCCATGTATTATTTTATCCGATAATCTCTCTTTCATTGGCTAAGAGAATCTTTCCGCTTTGGCAGGCCGGGCAAATGCAGGTATCCTCTCCCTTTGCCTTAGCTTCCTTTGCGGCAGCGGCAGTATTCTTCGCTCCCTCTTCTCCAAAAACAGCCTTTCCGGCTTCACTTTCTGCAAAAGGCAATTAAATCGTCAATGCCGATAATATCCTCTTTGATTTCCTGAATCAAAACCTTTGCCTTTTTCCTGTTCATGCTCCGTTCCGAAGGCCTCCAAATATGCCTGGGCTGCAGCCTTCCCCTCCGGGCATAGGCTATAAGCCTCTAAGAATCTCTCCACTTCCTGCTTTAACGCCTCTCTTGTCATATTGTCCTCCTTATCCAAACCGGTTAAACAAAGTTCCATAGGCAACATTATAGCACAGAAAAGAAAGTAGCTGTGAAAAATCAAAACACTTTTTACGCAATACAGGTCTGAATCGGGGCACGCTCCCGCTAGCCTCGCCACATAGCAGTACTAACTTCAAGCTTCGCATAGCTCGCTTTCAGTAAGTACTGATGGGCTCAGACTACCCCTCCTCAGACCTATATTGCTGCAATGTGTTTAACATTTTGATTTTGTACAGCCCCTTACTGCTCCAATTTCCTCATAAACAGCTCTTTATTCTCTTTGGGACTCTCCTTCGGTCTTCCCAGATTCTCCCGAGAATGCATGGCACAGCGAACCTCCAGAAAAATCGGTCCCTCCTCCTTGGCGCTTTCCAAAAGAACTCTTTCCAAGTGCTTTTGGTCTCTTACCAGATAAGACTTGCTGTAGCCGCAGGCCTTTGCCACAGTACCATAATCTATGGTATGGGAAACAGTAGGCTGGCCTCCTACCGTTTCGTGAGCTTCGTTGTTGATTAAAAATATGTAAAATATTCTTCTGTCCGAGGCCCCTAATACCGCCAAAAGCCCCCATGTGCATCAAAAGGGCTCCGTCTCCGTCCAGACAAATTATCCTCTGTCCTTCCTTTTCCAAGGCGATACCCAAAGCTATGGAGCTGGCATGTCCCATGGAACCCACCGTGAGGAAGTCTCTGCTATGATCCTCTCCCCGCTCTTCCCGAATTTCATAAAGCTCCCTGCTGGCCTTACCTGTGGTGGAAACGATGGGATCCTCTCCGGCATATTCCACAATACAACGGATGGCATCTTCTCTGGAATAACTGTAGGCATTGCTATAGTGATAGGCATGCGCCTTTTCCAAAACCCCTTTTTCACCACAATGGCTGCCTGTCTCCCCTTCTGAAACTCCTTTGCAAAGCCTTCCAAAGCATTTTTTAGTTCTTGCTCCTTAGTCCCTTTCTCCAAAACAAAGTAGGAAATCTGCAAAAGCTTTAAAAAGTCCAAGGTGATTTCTCCTTGAAAAAGGTGCTGGGGCTCATCCTTTACACCGGGTTCTCCCCTATATCCGATGACCAAAAAGCATGGGAATTCCGTAGACCTTCTCTGAAGCAAAGGGATACCAAAAGGATTCATGGCATTTCCCTCCCCGCTGTTTTGCAGATAAACCATGGGGATCTTTCCGCTGGCCAAATGATAGCCTGCTGCCAAAGGCAACGGCATTTTCCTTCATTGGCCACAATATGGTGCTGTTTCCCAATTCCATACTTTTCCATGATTTCATCACAGAGAGCCTTTAATTGAGAGTCCGGAACTCCTACAAAAATCCGATGGACAAAAGCTCTAAAAATTTTTCAACCTGCATAATGCCTCCTTGCTTAATCTATTGGGTTACTTAATCTATAGGGTTTCTTACTCCCAGCATTTCCTGATACAACAGACGAATATCTTCCTTCGTGAGGGAAATCGGATGGTTGGATAGCCTTTCCACATTGACACTGTTCACCAAGCTTTTCCAAATCCCCTTCCCCGGCATGAAGATTTGGCAGTATTTCCAATTCTTCTAAAAATGCCTGATACCGCCTTACTCCCTCTTCCTCCGTTTTCCCCTGAAAACATTTTGCCAAAGAAAGCAAATTTTCGGAAGCTGTCATTCTATTTTTCTTTGCACATAAATGGATATAAACTACGATTGACCACTGCCGTAGCTAAGCCATGAGGCAGTTGATACAAGCTTCCCAATTTATAAGATAGGGCATGACCGGCGGTGGTTCTGGTAACTGCAATAGCCTTTCCCGCCAGGTTGGAAGCCTCTGCAATAGCCTTTTCCGCTGGATTGGAAGCCTCCGCAATAGCCTTTCCCGCCAGACTGGAAGCCTCTGCAATAGCCTCTGGTTCTGCTTCCGCAACAACCCTTGGTTCGGCCTCCGAATCCTGCATAAGGTAAGCCTTATAATGCTTAAGAATTAGGGAGATGGCCTCTTTACCATAGCTTCTGCTGTCCTCATTACTGTACTTCGACCAAATGGCCTCCATGGCATGACTGAGAGCATCCAAAAGTGTGGCTTTTTTTCTGAAATAAGGGAAGGGTTCTTAAACTTCTTGCATCCTCTATTCTGTACCCTGGGTAAATGCTTTCATGCTCCACGGAACATTTTTTTCACCGGCTTTATAAATCACCGCATAGGGGGTACTTTCCGAACCGGTACCGGCTGTAGTGGGATGGGTAAGCAAGGAATGCCGTTCTCTGTAAATTTCTGCTCAAGATAAGATTTTTTTCTTTTGATAAGCCGGAAAAAAAGCTTAATGCATTTTGCGGTATCCAGAGCAGAGCCTCCCCCACCGCTAAAATCACATCTCCTTGAAAGGCGGAAAAAGGCCTCTATGCCCTTCTCTACATCCTCCAGCAAAGGGTTGGCCTGAAAGGCGGAAAAATGATAAGTCCTTAAATCCAAATCCGAAAAAATCTCTTCCAGATCCTGTCCTATGGGAAGCCGTAAAAAGGATTTTCCCGCCACAAGGAATACTCTTTTCCAGGACTTTTCCATAAAAAGTGTTTTTAGCTCTTCTTTCAGATTTCTTCTTCCCAGCACAATTTGACTTTCAATCTCTACTTTGTTCATCCCCACGCCTTTCCCGGTACAATGTCCCCACTCATTAAGCTCTCTTAAAACCATAAAGGAGATGCCAAATTTTCCTACAGCATCCCCCTTAAAATAAGCTCCTAAATTTTGGGAAGCAAGGCATTTCCCTTTCTTTGGATGACTCCTCCGAAGATGGATTCTGCACAGCTTTCCCTTATTCTTCTTCCGGAATCAAGCGGATAATGTCCTGGAAAGGCATCAACATACTGTCGCATTCCTCGGCCCTTTCCTTCTCCAAAATCAGAGTGGCAGCCTTCTGAATCGCAGGTACAGTTGCCCGCATCAATTGGTTGGCATAAATCACCACATTGACTCCTCTACGCTTAAATTCCTCTTCCTTTACGCTGTTAAAGCTGGTGGGCACTACGACAACATAGCAATCCTTTTCCTTCTCCCGGAAACGCTCCACAAAGGTAAAAATCTCTGTAGGGTCCTTCTTTCTGCTATGAATCATTATAGCATCCGCCCCTGCCTTTCGGAAAGCAAAAGCTCTCTCCAACGCATCCTCCATGCCCTTTTCCAAAATCAGACTTTCGATTCTGGCACAAATCATAAAGTCCTTGGTTCTTTGGGCATGCTTTCCGGCCCGAATCTTCTCGGAAAATGCCTCAATGCTATCCTGGGTCTGCTCCACCTCAGTTCCAAAGAGAGAATTTTTCTTTAGGCCCGTCTTGTCCTCAATAATCACCATGGATACGCCAAGGCGTTCCAGGCTTCGCACAGTATAGACAAAGTGCTCCTTGATTCCGCCGGTATCTCCATCAAAGATAATGGGTTTCGTAGTAACCTCGGTAATGTCCTCAATAGTTCTGAAACGGGAGCTCATATCCACCAGTTCAATATCCGGTTTTCCCTTGGCAGTGGAATCACAGAGAGAGCTTACCCACATGGCATCAAACTGATGGGCTCCTCCCTCCTTATAAACCTTGGTCTGCTCTACAATCAAACCGGTAAGACCGTCATGGGCTTCCATGGCAGTAACCAAACCTTTTAATTCCAGTTCCTTTTTCAGTCTTCCTCTTCGTACATCCGGCATGGAAAGCTCCGCCTTGGTCCTTTTTTCCAGTTCTTCGTACTTTTCTTCCCTGTGATAAGGGAGTTCCACAAGCTTTCCTCCATAGCTTGCCAAAAATACTGCAAACCTCTTCCCGAATAGGCTTTTGGAATCCTACTCTCCAGTTATCTCCATGGAGAACATAGTCCGGCTGATATTTTTCCAGATTCTCCTTGTAGGAAAGACTGGACTGCTCCACTACCTGATATACTCCTGCAATGTTTTCAAACATTGCCTTTCTTTCGGAAAAAGGCACTAAAGGATAACGCTTGTATGATGCAATCACCTCATCCCTAAGCACCCCTACGATAACTCTTCCCAGTCGCTTAGCCTTTTTGATGAGGGCAAAATGCCCGTTATGCAGAATATCTGTGGAAAAAAACAAATATACACCGTACGCTTTTTGATTTCCGACAAAATATTGGAAACCACCGCCAAGTCATCCGGGTTGTCCACCTCCTGACAGAGTTTGTTTCCCACATCGTAGAAATTTAGGGAAATCTCTTCTAACACGGTATTTAAGGCTTCTTCCGCATAAAGGCTTCTCTTCGCCTCCTCTTCGGACTCACAAAAATCCACAATAGCGGAAAGCCATTTGCTAAAGTCCTCTTTTTTCAAATTTGTAGAGGGGCTGAGCCGCAAAGGCCTGCTCAAAATAGGAAATACCGATCTTTTTGATTCGGTCATTTTTCCACCACTGCCTTAAAATCCTTTTCCGGCAGCTCCTTGGTTTTGCTTCCCGCCATCAAAGACCCTTCGCTTTCACAAAAGGAAAAAAACACATCATTTTCCACTACCAGGTCTCCGTGCAGCAGCAAAATATCTGTATCTTCAAGATACTTTTTCGCCAAATACATGGAATAAATATAGTTTGTATTCTCGTAGTTTGGATTCCGCACAAAGGTATAGCTTAGGGGCAGTCCCAGACTTTCCACATAATGAATCAGCTTTTCCTCAAAGGGTCCGGTGGTGATTATCACCTCGGAAATCCCCTGTTCCACCACCTGGCGTAGCTGTCTACTGATTATGGTTTCCATGCTGGCAATTTCCGTCATGCATTTTGGGTGGGTCTTGGTCAGATCCCCCATGCGGCTACCCTTGCCGGAATTTAAAATTAAGGCCTTCATCCTTTTCTCCTTTTACTCTTTTCCAGTTCTTACTAAATTTCTTTAGATCTTTACTTATCACCTTGCAGACAAGTGCTTTTTCCTTTTCTACTGACTGTCCACAACCTACTGACTTTTTCCTTTTCTATCTGTGTTAATTTTTCTCAACATCCTATTCTTTTTCCTTCCTGCATTCTTTTTGCAAAAAACTGATATATCTTTTCTCCTGCCGTTCCATCCATATTGTAGGAAACGGTATCCAAGCGTTTTTCCAGCTTGTCCTTAGAAAATGGAAAGGCTAATGCCTTCCCCTCTAAATAATCTTTTAAAGTGTAGAGGTCTCCTTCTCTAATACTGTAAAGAGAGCGCTCCCAAGGAAGAAATCCGGAAAGCAATTCTTCAACAGCAAAATCCAATTGAATTTTTAAAGGATGTATTTCATCCTCCTTCATAAGATATAACCGGTTTTTTCTGTTGTCATAATAATAGTATTCTCCCTGGAAAAAGATAAATCTACCCCCATACCTTTTTTTCCACAATCTTGCCTCTTCTGCCTTTTTTTCCGCGAATGATAACTTTTTCTGCAACAGTACTAAGCTCCTCCGGTACTTCTTTCTCTAAGTATATTTTTTTCACCTTAGCGCTTTTTTTATCCATACATAAAACGGTCTCTCCATTCTGAGGAGCAATCCAAAGCTTTTCTTTAGTCTCATATAGAGAAGAATATAAGTATTCTCTTGCTTCTCTGCCATGAAAGGCATCATATCCCAATGGATCTTTTGTTTCTTTCCTTTCATTTCCCTGTGACTCAAGCGGCAGCTCTTTAATAGCAGAAGTATTCAATTCATATTTTTGCCAAGTTCCCTTGCCCAGGGATATTTTATATAAAGTTGTTCCATCAATAGGCAATGCCCAAATGCATCTTTCTTCCTTTGCTAAAATCAAGTCGGAAAATCCCAAGCCTTCTTCCCCTTGTAATGAAAAAAATTGTTTTTTTCAAAGCTTTTTCTTCCACAAAAAGTATGGTCTTCTCCGAACGGATAGGAAATAAGAGAAAAGGTGAATAATGAAGCATTCCTCCACTATGAATTTTTCCCATCCTCGAAGGAACGAAGAAAAACAGAAAAAAATTATCCCCTTCTGATACAAGCCCTTTAGACTGGGAATAAGAGATAATATTCTCATAGAAAGCAGGTTTTTCCCACCAATTTGTCACCATATTTTTCTCCATTCAGAAAAGCCGTCCGGTCTATAAGCTACACTCTTTAAAGAGGATATCTTTGGTGCTTTTGCTTTTGTTAAACTTAGAATTTTATTTTCACTATAGGGAGGAAGGACCCACTGTTCCTCTTTATTTTTCCCTTTATAAAATAAAAAGCCTTTTTTTATAAGCATCACCGGAGATTTCATCCAATAAATACTCTTGAAGTGCCTCCTTTTCAATATGAAAAAAATCTCTCCCTCTCTTCTCCCCTTTAAAAAGAAATCTACCCTCATATATCGCAGCACTTTTCTCCATCCATAACTTCCATAAGCTCAGAAATGATTTTTGCGCTCCGGGTCTCTTTCTTTATGGAGAAGACGATTATCCAAAATAAAAAGCGGTTTTTTTAGCCGTGGCAAATAAGGAACCCATAGAGCTACCGTCATCCCCCAGATACATATCAGAAAAAGAAATTGCATCTTCTATATCTGACTGTTCATCTAAGATTCCAATTTTATCTTTGATAAATCGCTCTTTTAAACGAAGATACCATGGCGAAAATCCTGTACGTATAGTTTTAAAGCTATTTTTCCAAAAAGTGGGTGTGGTCTCCACAACAAGCAGTATTCTTTATGTTGTGAAAATGCTTCAAAAACCTCCTCCATCTTTTCTAAAAAAGCTTCTGTATTTTTCCAGCATAAGAGAAATGCTGGTATTATAAAAAATCACCTTTCTTTCTCCTGCAAAATCCTTCCACTGCTGTAAAAAAATTTCCATGCTTTTTGTTCCTGCTTAAGAGCACGGTCGAATTTGGGGCTTCCTAAAAGAACACATTTTTCCCCGTACCTCTTTAGGAAAACTTCCTTTATGAACTTCATTTTGCGCCACTATGTAGTGAACATACTCATAGGCAGGGAAGAAATATAGGATCGTTGGTTAAGACCCCCATGCTGCTGAAATACGGAATATAAACCAAACAGTCCGTATACTCTTTTTAAACGAGAGCTATAGTATCTTTCATGAACTGAAGTCACATAATTATTTCCATCGTAAGGATTATGTATGAAAATACAGTCAGGCCTTTGTTCTTCAATAGAAAAAAATCCTCAGAAATCAACTCTAAATTCTGTGGAAAATCCTTGGCTTCGTTAATCCCTTCTTGCATTTCCAAGAGATTATTTCTTTGAAAAATAAGTAATCGGCATAATAAGCGGAATACAGGAAGGATCGTTTTTTGCTGCCAAATACACTGACTCCATAGAATCCCACATAGAAAGCTTATAAGGAAGAAACAGCATCATAATCTGCTCTTTCAGGGATTGTACTGCCGAAAAAAATTTCTTGATATGAAAAAAAGAGCCTTTTGTAAAAAAATTCCTCAGCCTTTGTCCAATTCTTTTTCCTGAATGGATTCGTAGCAGTGAAATAAATCTTCTAAATACATGAAAAAAATAGGGAGTTATATTCCTCTCCCTGTTCTTCCTTCATCTCTACCTCTTTACCGCACTTTTCCATCGCTTCTTGACAAAGAGAGAAGAGAAATAGCTTCCTCTCCTTTTTCTTCCCGTAAAAAAAGCCTGAATTGTCTGATGAGCTTCCGCCATACTTCCCAAAAGGGACAGTATTTTTTCTTTTTCTCTTTTTCGCATCCCTGCCTCTTTCTTACACACGCCCTACTTCCATGTAGGCTTTATATTACTACTGTTTCACTTCTTTTTTTCATCAAAAATCTACGAAAAGCGGAAAGTACCGACTTGCTTCCCTCTCTTCATCATCACCATATAAACAAGAGCCTGCGCCGGATATTCTTGCAGTCATCCTTTTTACGAACAGCTGAGTTTGTAAATGCTGAGATTTTTGGCTAAATACGCTTTTTTTCATATCCTCAGACTGAACAATACTGAAATCGGCATGAAAAATCCCGGGAACAGTCACATAATATTCCATATTCACAAAGGCTTTTCCATCTTCCTCACTCTTGGGATCGATTTCATCCGTAACAAAGCTAGGAATGTACACCAGCTTATTGGTATAGTTTTTCATATTTTTACTATAAAAAAATGGATCCACAGACAAAACCGGATTAAACTCGTCATAAGGAGAAAGTAACACAATGCAATCAGGACGTTCTGCCATAAAATTATAGCTTTTATAGTCGATAATAGGGAAGTATTTTTGGAAATCTTCCCCTTCATAATGCATCTCATCCAAACTGCCATTTCCCAATCTGTCAAAATAAGGAATGGGCATGATTTTACACTCCACATCCTCCATTGTGCAAAGAGCTTCATACAGGGCTTGGAAGCTTTCCCTCTGTTGTATGCGACTTGGCAAAAATAAAACTACACGTTTGAAATCCCTCTCCAAAGCAAGCTTTACCTTCTTCAGGTAAGAGCTGGGTTTTTGCACAGTAGTTTGTAGGTCTTTCCAAAGTGCTGCAGGAAATGCCCCTGCCGGTCCTTTTTGTTCCTTGGCATTCTCCTGTAAGGGAAGAGCTTGCTCCACAGCTTGATAGGATAGAAATAAAGCTTCGCAATATTTTTCCAAATAAGAAACAGTTTCACTTCCCTCTCCTTTTTTGCTTTCAATCGCATTTCCGAATGCTATGGCCTCTTCCTGCATGGCAGCCATAAGATCCAGACAAAGAGAGAAGTCTCCTACCATAAAGCTTTCAAAAATTTTTTTATTCTTTTGCTCCAAATACTCCCATGTATCAAAAGCCATCTCACGGAAATTTGCTTCCTTCTGATGTTCTAAATCTTCCTCCCGGAAAGAGTATTTAAAATTCCACTTTTCCTTTAAAACAGATTTCAAACTATTTTCATGCTTTTTATAATAGGGATAGTTGTGTCCGCCTCCCGCTTTACTTGGTTTTAGATAATCTCCATATTTTGCCTTTAATACACTGTCATAGCCTTTGGGAACCGGAATCTCTGTGTTACAGAAGGGAATCCATGTGGTAGCTGAAAAAGCCGACTTTGGAAAACTTGCTTCTGCATGCATCATTCTAAAAGGCATACAAGCCACGGTGTCTCCACCCTCTCCGTTAAACTCCTGAAATACCTTGTTCATAATGGCATAAAACTGCCCTTGCAGAGGCTTATCCCTTTCAAATTGTATCTGAAGCAAATCTTCTATAGCACTTAATTCTTTTTGAAAAAAACCTTAGTATTCTCTTTTTGGTCAATAATTCCCTTCAGCATTGTTCCAAACATAGATAAGACTTCCATACGATAAGCTTCATCCTCCGGATCCTTAGCCATATCGTCCACCACAAAAATATCTACTGATGCAGGATAGGGATACTGATGGTATTTTCGCAATATAGCATCATTGTATTTCATTTCCGCTATGCCGACAGCAGAAATAAAGCTACAGGAATCTCGATCGATTTCCACAGCCATGAATTTTAGTTCCTTTGGCAGTCCTTTTTCCACCACCTTAACAAAACGCTCAAAGTCTTCTCTAAGCATCATAATATCTATATCATCATCCCAAGCGATAAAGTTATTTTCTCGTACAGCCCCTAATAGGGTTCCAAAATCCGCAAAATAGCGTATTTTTATTCTTCTTACATATCTTATGAATAGCAGATAATATTTCCAGTTCTGCAGCCCAGGCTCTTTTCATCATACCGGGAATATAAAATCCATTCCTTACTTCATCATAAAAAAACTCTCTTGGAAATTCCATCTTCCACTCCTTTTTCCTAGCTTTCCTACCATACTCTTCGGCGTTTTTCTCCCTAAGATATAAGCATACTCCCCACCTGCTAAGTATTTCCTAGCATTTACTGATTCAAAAAGGAGAGAAGGCTCCAAATATTCCTTCTCTCCTGCAAAAAAAGCTAAGTTTAAAAAGCAATTTTATTTCTCTAAACAAGATAGTATATGTTTCGTTAATTCCTCATCCTTCCCCTGTAAACAGGAACCTGCCGCGATAATCTTATCTTCCCAAATCTCCCTGGTTTCTTCCCCTGCAAACTCTGTAAGCTTTTTCGATATAAGTCTTCCGGATTTGCTCGGATTGTACTGAAACTATGGTCTGCATGAGACAGCGTAGGTTGACAGACATAATAGTCCATCATAGTAATCGCCTTGCCATCTTCCTCTACTCCCCACTCTATTTCATCTGTTACAAACCAGGGGATATAAAAGAGATTTTTTGTAAAATTTTTTTCATGTTTTCACTATAGAAGAATGGGTCAATACTATATACTACATTACAGGAATCATATGGACTATTCATCACAATACAATCCGGCATCATAGCATCAAAGGCATAGCTTTTATAGTCAATATAAGAATACTTCTTGGGGAATTTTTCCGTATCAATCACTTCTTCCGAGAAAGAACCGGATCCCTTACGATAGAGGTAAGGAATAGGCATCAAAAGAACTTCCCATGTATCATTTTCCAGCATTTTTTTATAAAAGCCTTCTATACTGGAAAAATGCTTAGCTTTATCCAAAAGGATAACCATGGTTTTCTTCCATTCCCTTTCTAAAACCTGAGTACATTCTTGCCGTATGGTCTCTAAAGCACGAAGTTCATTTTCCGCCCCCTCTTCCTTCTCTGCCTTTTCATAAGCCTGAAACAGAATCTCGCAATATCGAGAAAGGAATGGCACAGTTTTTGTATTTTCTCCTAGACGCTGTTCTATGGTATTTCCGATGGTTAGTACCATTTTTTGTGTTTCCGCCAAGGCAGAGCGTAAAAAATTAAAATTCTCTACCTGTTTTAAGCATCTCTTCTTCTTGGCTTATCAAGGATCTAAGAGCTGAAAAAACTATATCGCGAATATTTTCTTTCTTTTCATGTAGGATATCTTCTTTATTAAAACTATAACGGAAGTGCCAATTTTCTTCCCCGCCTGCGGATTTTATCAAAGACCTTTCATATGTGTAGAAAAAAGGATACCCGTGGGAACCACCGGATTTACATGGTTTTTCATAATCTCCATATTCTATTCTCAAAACCTTATCCACATTTTTAGGTGCAGGAAAAGTAAAACCTTCAAAGGATATTTCAGAAAGAGGAAAAAAACATCTTCTTTAGGAAAATACATCCGTTCGGTTTTTAAAGGTTTGGGGAATCCAACCATAAAGATCCTCCCTCCCTTTTTTTCTCCCTCAAACTCTTTACAGAACTTATTTAATAAACGATATCCTTGGGGCGGAATCTCTTTCTTTCGATTAAATCGAACCATTAACTTACTCTCTACCAGCTGTAGAGCCTTCTCAAAATTTTTTTACCTTCTAACTCTTTATCAAAAAAATCTTTTTCATTAGTTGCGCTAAAACAATAATCTTGGCCTCTCTCAATTCTTCAAGATCATTATCTCTGGCAATACGATCATTTACGCAGATATCAATTGCCGATAAAAACGGAAACTCATGATATTTCCCTAGTCGATATGGATCAAAACTAACATCATGAAATCCTACAGTGGCAATAATATTGTCATAATCATCATTTTTTTCTACAGAATTAAATTCCAATTCCGGGGGTAATTCCTCATCAATTACGCTTCTAAAACGATCATAATCTTCCCTGTTCATGGAAATATCAATATCATCATCCCAAGGGATAAAGCCTCCTGAGCGTTTCGCGCCTAAAAGTGTACCATAGTCAATATAGTAGGAAATATTGTGTTTTTTACAGACTTTATCTACCTCGGACAAAATCTCTATGGTAGATGCCCAACATCTCTTCATAATTCCCGGCACATAAAAACCGTTTCTTATTTCATCCTCAAAAAAATCTTTAGTAAATTCCATTTATCTTTTCTCCTTTTTATTTCCTGCTTCTTCAAAACATGCCTGTTCTACTATCGCCCAAAACAACTTTGCAATAAGAGCAGTCTTATCTACAGCTTCTATCCCAAAAAGCAGTTCCCAAGTTTTTCCAAAGAAAGCAATTTCTTTTTCACTTGTTTTCCGTAAGTGTTCGCTTCTCTTATGGAAAAAACATTCTTTTTCCAATATTGAAAATAAGCTTCCGCCGTTTCCTCCTTTGGAAAGATGCTGTAATCACAGTGGGCTATTCCGGGCAAGGGCATATAATAGCGCTGATTATATAAAGACTTATCCTCTCCCTCCTTGGCATCCCTGACTATGAAGTCAGGAAGATAAAGTAGATTAGGCGTAAAGTTCTTAATTTTTTTCGTATCATAAAATGGATCCAACGAAAACACCGGATTCACATGATCGAATGCCGTAGGACTCACAATGATATCTGCCTGCAAAGTATGTAGATTGAGGCTTTCGTAGTCTAATATAGGATACTGCTTTGCAAACAGCTCGCCCTCATACAATCTATCTCGCAATTCTCCCTTTACATTTTTATAGCCATAAGGTACCGGAAGTAGATAAATCTCCATATCTTCTTCCGCCTCTAAAGCTCGATAGTACTCTGCCATATGCTTTTCAAAGCGTTCATAGGAATAAGCTAAAAACACTATCCTTACTTTCCAATCCTTACAAAACTGTGTCTTTGCGGCATGCAGACTTTGTGGCAAAAGAGCCAAGCCCTCCTTCCAGCCTGAAGACTCCTCATCTCCCAATTCCTCATGAATGCGAAAAAGTAAATTGCAAATTTCTTCCAGCAAATGTACTGAAGGACAGTTTCCCCTAGTCTCTATAGCATTGCCAATGGCCAGAATCTCCTGTTGACTACTTTGACAAAGCTTTTCCAACTCTTCTTTAGTCTTTTTACCCTCCACAGCCTCAAGCCAACGCTTTTCTAAAGCAATAAAGCTATCTATGATGCTATTTCGTAAATTTTTTTCTTTCTTTCTCTTCTAAATCTTCTCCGGAAAACGAATATAAAAAGGGGTTCTCCATTCCTAGACTCTTTTTCAAGGTGCTCTTCCGCCTTTCGATAAAAAAAGGATACTGATGTCCACCTAAATCCTTTCTAGGCGTTTGGTAGTCTCCATACTCATTTTTGCAAAACCGCTTCCCAATTGGTAGGAACCGTAAAGTCCTGACCATGCAAAGGAAGCTTTTAACTCTTTCTCACCTTTATACCAGCATCTTTTTCATGACGCCTTTTTCTATGTAAGGCATAATCAGGTCCCCAAGCTATGTACTCTGTGTCCCGGTCCTCCAAGCAACGGTACAAGCTGTCCATAGCAAAATAGATTTCCCCTAAAAAACCATTTCCCTTTTTGGGAAATAAGCTTAGCACTTCAGCCCCCTGCTTCTTTAAAAAAATACCGATTCCTTCTGAAAGAGCTGTAGCTCTTGCTTCCATTTTTCATAAAGTATACTGTAGGATTTTTTTCTTTCTCTCCCTCCACTGTTTTTTTAGTAAGGAGGAAAGTCGGTAGAAAAGTTCCTGCCGTTCGTTTTCCACTTCTTCTTCCAAAATATCCTCTAAAATGCAGATATCCACTCCAACATAAAAAGGAAATTGTTGAAAAAAAGACTGTTTTTCAGGATCAAGTCCCGGCTCTTTCATACCAATTGCCGCCATAGAGCTGGCTGTTTCTCTGTCTTTTCCCACATAATAAAACGCAATGTCTTTAGGAAGCTCCACATCTATATAAGCCAATAGTTTTCGAAAGTCCTTACGATACATGGAAATATCCACATCATCATCCCAAGGAATAAAAGCTTTGTGACGCACCGCCCCAAGGAGAGACCCATAATCCAAGAAATATGGAATATCTAATTTCTTGCAAAGTCTATCTAAGAAAGACAAGAGCTGTAACTCGGCGGCCCATGCCCTTTTCATGATTCCCGGCACATAAAAGTCCTCTATAACCTCATCTAAAAAAAAATCCTTTTGAAATTCCAATTTTCCTCCTAAAAACTACCTATCTTTTTTTATTTTCTTCTTTATCTTAAGTCGCAAATCTTTCCTACTCCTAGGGATTTCCATATAAATTTCTTATGATTTTTGATGAAGGAAAAGCAGTAAATCTTGGTAAGATATTTCTTCAGCCACTTCCTCCAAAAGAGAAAAAAATCATCTCCATAAAACTTGGACAGAAAAGCACAGAGTTCCTCCGGCTTTTGTCTTACCTTCCCATAAAGCATACAATAGAGTTCTTAAAGACTCTCGTTCCATAGGATTCCCCTGCAAAACTGCCGTAGAATATCGAACAGCTCCCTGTAAATCTTTTTCCTTTAAGCAAGCAAAGGCCAAGATTTTTATAGCAATAGACAATCCCCCAAAAGCGCTTGGGATTGATTTGCCGTACCATACTGTTCAATTTTCTGCAAAAGCCTCCTGCAAATAGGGGATGGCCTCCTTATATCTTTCTTTACTGTAAAGATACTTTAGCTAGTGTAAAAGCAAAAATCTCCATCCTCCGGTAAGAGTTTTTTTAGCTTCTTCTGTTACAGCAATAGCTTCCTCTGAATAATCTTTTTCTTTCTTCCTTCTCCATCTCTTCAATGGCCCGTAAACGGTTTACCATTCCCAAAGATATCAATGAACGAAATTTAGAGTATTTTTTTAGGTAAAAAAATAAAAAGTGATTTTTTTCGTATTGCTCTTTAGCAGCTTTCCATTGTTCTCGAAGAATCAGTTCATTCCCCAAATAAATCATCATCTCGAAATCTTCCGGATTTTTTTAGATAGCTCTTTTTCTATCAATCGTAAGTTCCTATCGGAACGCATTTTTTTCTGAATTTTTTTCAAATCTATATAACCGGTATGAAAGATGGATAAACTATCTGTGCAGTTGCATACTGTAAAAAGTATCTCCATTTTCATATTCTAATTGCTCATGAATTGCCCTTCTATATAGAATATCTTTTCTATTTCTGAAAAATTCGGATAATTGAGCTCCCCTCTCCTACTTTTTCCTTCCTGGTTCAAATGTAACCAGGCGGTAAGAATGCCACCAAAAGCGAGGGTCTTTATCTACTTTTTTTAAGAAGATTCGGGAGTTTTTTTCGCATCCTCTTCATCAAAGTATTCATCTGCATCCAAAAGGGCTATCCAAGGGTACTGACACTGGCTGATGGCAAAGTTCTTCGCCAAAGGCAAAGTCATCCTGCCATGGAAAATGCACTACCTTTGCCCCCATTTTTTTCCGCGATTTCCACAGTCCGATCTGTGGATCCGGTATCCACCACAATCTGCTCAGACACAATCCCCTTTCCCCAGGAAAGAGCCTTCTCTATATTTTTTTCCTCATTTTTCACAATCATGGCCTGTGATATCTTCATTTTTCCCTCCTTGAATTCTTTATGATATCCCTAAGTATTTCTTTCTTTTTTTATCGACTGATAAAAGCTTAACAATCTTCTACAGGTATCAAGAGTTTTTTTATTCTCCTTAATGTTCTGTCGCTTCTTTAACCTTTAATTTCCCTAGCCGTTCTGCTGCTTCTTAGAACTTTTATTTCCCTAGTCCTTCTGCTGCCTCTTTAGACTTTTTATCTCCGTAAGACGCTGCTTTCCGATAGGCTTCCCTTGCCTTTTCCGGCCTTCCCTGAGCCTCATAAAACAAGCCTAAATTGTACAAAGCTTTTGTAAGAGCCCGTCCCTTGGTTTCCGGATCTTCTGCCCTCTTCTCCAATCTCCAGACATTTCAAGAAAGAGGCTTCAATTTCAGGGAGCAAATGCCCTCTTCCCGGAACATCCTGCAAGATATAATGCATGAAGAACAGCCCTCGAACAAAATAGAAATCCGCATCCCTCCTAAGGCTATCCCCATAAGGACTTTCCTCTATACTAAGAAGAATATCCATTCCCTCCTCAATCTGCGTAGCTGTATTTTCTTCCAGCAAGGCATAAAGATACTGGAGTAGTCCTTCTTTTCCGTAAGGAGTCTCCAGGTCTTCCTCCGGAAGCCTTTCCAAAAACTCCTGAAAATAGGGTAATGCCCCCCTTCTATCTCCATTATTTTTTTAGACTTACCGCCATCTGATACAAAAGGTAGGGGTCTCTTCCCTCCTCGGCTAGTGCCTGTTCCAAAAGGAGAAGATTTCTCTTTCCTTTTTCCTTTGCCAGATAACCGTCATGATAAAAATGAAGGGGAAGCAAAATTCTTTTTCCATCACTATGAACATACTCATGAATTCTTCCCTTGTATCGCACTCCCTTAGGAAAAATGCGCAGATTCTCCGTAATATTTTCCTCTATCTCACCCTCAGCGTTGTAAAAAGCATTTTTTTCTCAAGATAAGCACAAAACCAGTGTCCCGCCTCCACCTCGTCTACCTTTTTCCAATAAGTTTTTTTACTTCGAGCCTGCTGCCTATAGCAAAGGGAGAAGTTTTTCCTCGGACGGGATGTCCTGCTCTCCCCTATCCCCATCCTTTTCTAAAGAGATATATTCTTCCCCGGAGATCCCTTTCCCTATAGAGGCTTCATCATCCTGCAAGGAAAAAAAGAATCCGAAAGCAAGACTTCATCCGCATCTATCATCAAATGGGCTGTAGCCCCAAGTTCCTCCACAAATCCAGACAATGATTTCTGGCCTTGGAAAAGTCTCCCGGAAAGGGCTCCTGAAAGACATGGAAATTTTCCCCTTCCCAGGATTTTAGGGCTTCCAGGGTACCGTCCGTTGAACCCGTATCCACAATTACACAAATATCAACAAAAGGAGCGGCTGCCTTTAAGCATCGCTCCAAACATTCCATCTCATTTTTTTACAATCATACTAAGAGATAGTTTCATCATTTTCCTTCCTTGGCAGCCCTTCAAACTTCCTTTTGAAAAGCATTATGCGGATTCCTTCCATCTATTTTTTTACAGAGCACGGCTATTTCCAAGGATAAACCCCGGTTTTCCTATAGCCTCTCCTCAAAGTTTTTCTCTGTAATCTTGTCTATTACTCATCCTTTTTTCTTTTCTTGGCATGCTCAAAAATCAAACGAAATACATGATTTCGTACCTCGGATTCCTCTCCCGAGCTCATGCGAAGAAAGCGTAGTCCGTAACCGTAGGTTCCCCGGTCATTGGTCTTTACCCATACCACTACCAGTTTTTAACTCTCTGTCTTTTTTTATCAAAACGATAATGAAAACGAACAATATCATCCTCCTTTAAGGCTTCCCGGGTCTCCATAAAGATTCCCCCTGCACTTAAATTTCGAATGATTCCAAAGAAATGCGTCTCCTCATCCCCTTCCTTCATAAAGGGAAGCTCCATAGCTACAGATACTCGCACATCATTTTGACGCTGTACCACCCGAAGCACTTCCTTCACATCACAGACTCCCATCCAGGGGTAGGGACTGTCCGGAAATGCAGGATTTCTCTTCATTACCACTTCGGATAGGGGTAACAATCATTCCCTGCTGCTTATCATAAAAAAATCTATCTCTGAAACAAAACGACTATCCTGAAATTTATAGCCCTTAAAAATAAAGGAAGATTTCTCTCCCTGTAGTTCCACATCCACCGGAAGATTTCTATCCTCCTCCGGCCAATGGACCATGCCTCTATTGCAATCTCGTAATACCATCATTCTACTCCCTTAAATGAACAGCATTTGATCAGTCCGAAATTTCCCCAATACGGGATGGCATCATCATCTGCATTTGTAATAGGGAAACTAAGCTCTGAAAGCTCTTCTTATCCAAAGTCACAGTACCATTGTCTGTTCCTCTCCTGCCGCAGCTTCTCTGTTGGAAGACAAAAAGCGCATTACTCAGAATGGACTGGAGGACACCGGACAAAAGCACGTTCTGATTTCCGGATAATCCAAGACCGGCAAAAAGATTGTTGGAGGAGCCGGATAAAAGCGCTTATACCGTTTGCGGAAAGGCTGCTTGCAGAGCTGTTGTAGCTGTTTACAGTGGTTCCCTGTCCAAAATAATTGCTTTTCACATTGTATGCGGAATCACCCAGATCAGCCATGATTTTCTTTACATAGTTCTGAGTCTCCTTATAGGGAGGCACTCCATTATACTTTTTCACTGCCCCGGGGCCTGCATTGTATGCAGCTAAAGCCAATGGCACGGAACCGAAGCTTCGAATATTGTCTCGCAAAAGCTTTGCCCCACCCATAATATTCTCATAGGGGTCAAAGACATTCTTTACCCCCAAGCTCTTAGCGGTTCCCGGCATTAACTGCATGATTCCGGAAGCTCCTGCGTGAGAAACATCATTAGGATTAAAGTTGGACTCCGCCTTTGCCACCGCAATGAGAAGAGACTTGGATACCCCATAGGTTCTGCTGGCCTCTTCGAAAATAGCATCATATTTTGCCGCACCGGCAGGCATGGTCTTCTGCTTTTTGTACATTCTGTAATACGGAAGCAAAAGAACTGCCTGTAGTGGATTGTGTTTTTGCATTGATTGCAGACTGTGTCTGCACAAGATTCGGATTCTGAATACCGTTTAAAGTTGAAATTCCATTTTCCATCTAAATCTTTACCCTTTTCCTGTAAAATATATGGTGAAACGTAATTTGTTCCAGTTCTAATCATACTATCTTTTCTTTTTATCGACAAAAAGGGAGGGTTCTATAAATCCTTGCAGCTAGATTCCGCAGTTCTTTTATAGGGGAAAAGATAAGTAGAGATACGCAAAGTATTAATACAGATACGCAAAGTAGATAGGGATAGGGATAGGGATAGAGATACGCAAAGTAGATAGGGGGCACTTTTGCAGGCACGCTCCCGCTAAGCTCGGCTCGTAGCGGTACTAAGCACTAAGAAAAAACTCTTAGTGCAAGTACCGACGACCTCACATTGCCTTTTAAAAAGTGCCCCCTATCTACTTTGCTGCATTTCTATTTACCCCATAATACCTCTATAACCTTCCTTCATGCGAGGATTCCAGATAAACTTTGTCTCTAAAAAAATACTCCCCTAGCTTCTTTGCTGTATTTCTACTTATCCCATAAATATGACTATGAGCTTTTGTGCGAGGATTTACTGCAAAATTTTTTCTATGGAATGTATTTGCTTTGGGAGGGGCTGGGCGGAAGGATTTTTCTCATCTCCTAAAAGCCGGGGAGCCGGTGAAGGCAGGGGAGGAGTGCTTCTTTTTGAAGGCAATGTGAGGCCATCGGTACTTGCTCGAAGGAAACGCAGTGCTTCGAGCTTAGTACCACTATGAGCCGAGCTTAGCGGGAGCGTGCCTGAAAAAGAACGCCTCCTCCCCTGCCTCTAGTTCTTGAGTCTTTAAAAAATAGAAAAAATCCTTCCTCTTCTTTTCGCCAAGCTTCCCTTCCATTGAAAAAAGCAAGGACTTTCGCCCTTGCTTTTTTAGCCCGTAAAACCCGGAAATAGTTTTTCTCTTATGCAGCAGCGCCGTCTGCGCCTAGAACTACCCCTTCTACCGTGGTATTCTTCAGCATTTTTTTCCTTCTGCATTAAAGTAGTATTTCTTTCCGTCAATGACTTGGAAACCGGTCTGCATTACACCGCTCTTATCCATATAGTACCATTCCTGGTCCTTTTGTAACCAGCCAATCTGCATTTTTCCCTGCAAATCCTTGTTCATATAGAACCACTGGCCTCGACTGTTTTTCCACCAGCCAAAAATCATATACCCGTCTGTACCAAAGAGATACCAGGTCTCCGGATCTACCTGAAGCCAGGTGTTGGCAGCCATGGTTCCATCCTCTTTAAAATAGGCATATTTATCTTCTCCGGTTTTTTTGTGATCCCGGTTTGCATAACGCCCTGCTGATTCATAAAGAACCATGCGCCATTACGCTCCAGCCAACCCTTCACGACTTTTCCCTCTGCATCGATGAAATACCAATTTCTGTCCACGTAACGCCAGGAATTAGGGGCTACACCATTGCCTTCCGGTAAAGCATCCTCAATACTCTTCTCATTTTTCAGAGGCAGTGACAGGATTACTTCCCGCAGGCTCCGGTAACTCTTCTGTGGATGCGGTTACGAACTCGCCCTCCTTCATATATTTCTTGTCCTCCTCCGTGGAGGGAGTCGCTTTAACTTCGTAATAGTAGGTCTTTCTCAGATCTGTCATAGCCTTGGAAAGGTCCAAAAAAATGTAGTTTTTTACATTGGTGAATTCTGTAATTTTTTTATCGTCTCCATACAGTACCACGGTATAGGCGGGAGCATAAGTCACCTTTTTCCAAATCGCCATGGTGTGTGCTTTATTCCAGCCGGCACGAGAGGTTCTTCCCAAAACCATTCTGGGAATGTAATCCAGTTTCAGCAAGAGCTCTGCACCTTTAAGGCTTGCTTCCACAAAGTTGGCACCGGAAACATTTACCTTACTTTTGTTAAAGTTGGCAGCAAAAACCTTATTGCCTTTGGTTCCCCAAAAGAACTTCCACACGAACCTTCTGCCCGGGAGCCCAGGATTCAAAAATTTTTTTCTATATTGAATGGAACGAATTTCCACATAATTTTCCAAGGCAGTGATTTCCGGAGGAATAATTTCCTCCGCTTCGCCATACTGGCTTTGGAAATCAATGCTTACGGATTCTACCACGGTAGAGTCCGCCGCTCTGGCCCGATTCTCAAAAGGGATTAAGAATAACCACAGGAGCAGAAGAAAGAGGATAAGACGCTCAGCCATCTCCAGAAGTTGAATTTCTCTCCCTCCGAAGCCATTGCTCTCGGCTTTCTTATCTTTCCATCCTTTTTCCTTCAAAAATTCAATAGATCCTTCTTTTTTTCATTGCTCTCTCCTTAGCTCTTCTTCTCCTTTTTTTCTCCAATACTCTATCGGATTTTTTTCTTAAATTTTTATAAACAAAAGTATTCCGATAAAAAAACAATTTCTAGAAATTTCTTCGTTTTTTCTAGAAAAAAATCTTCTTCTCTTTTCAAAAAAATATACTTCTTTCCCAAACAATATGCAATTCTATTTTTCTTAAGTTTTTCACAAAAAAATCACAGCTTTTTGTAACAAGTAATTTTTTTATATTATTTTTTTAAGATTATTTTATTTTTCTCTATCTTCCAAATTCTCCTTGCAGGAAGATACCGTCCTCATTTAGCGGAAAACCTCCTACAGAAGTATTCCTGAGCATTTCCCCGCTATCCTCTCGGAAGTAACGCCAATCTCCGTCAATTTTTCTGCCAACCGGTTTCCATAGCACCATTGCTGTTTTAAATAATAGGTCTTTTCATTTCTGGTCAAAAAAGCCTGTAAACATTACCCCCAATAAACTATTATCCAGTTCATTGCAGTAATACCATCTTCCCTGCCAGAAAAAGCCATCCCTGATGCATTCTGCCGTCCGCTTCAAAGTAATAATATTTTCCAGAAATCACTCTCCAATCTCCCGCAAAGAGTTCTCCGGCTACTTGTCCGTTTTGTACCTCGGTTTCCGGAAGCAAATAGTACCACTGCTCCTGATCGCTTAATCCAGCCGACAGCCATAGCGCCGCTTTCATGGAAGAAATACCACTTCTCCTGAATCTTCTGCCAGCCCTTCACCATCTTTCCGTCCGGCTGAAAATAATACCAGTAGCCGTCGATTTTTCCCCAGCCCTGATACAATTCTCCACTGGGAAGGCGGAAAATATAGCTTCCTCCTACTTCTTCCCAACCGATTTTTTTATCTGTTCCCTGCTGTAGCTTTTTCGCCTTCTTTCCCCTTGCCGTCTGAAACATCTCTGTCTCGAATCTTTAAATCCGAAGACTCCGTAAAACCGCTGCCTCTGGCATATTTTTCTTTCTTTGCCATCCTTTACCAGGGTTTTTACCTTTACCATATAGCGTCCGGCCTTGGTCATATAGGGATAAAAATTATATTGATTACCGGAAAGCTTCTCTATCTCATGAATCCTTGTGCCGTCCCGAAAAAGCTGTACGGTATAAACACCGGAATCCACCTCCCCCGGTTCCCCAATGAGACAGAGCCCAGAGTTTTGTCACTCCAGTCTACCGACACAGGAGCATCATAGACTCCTTCCACCGCCTTCATTTTCAGGCTTAAAACCAGGTCATCCCCCTCTCTTTTTGCAGAAACATAGTATCCTCCGCTAATATGAAAGGAAGTGGCACGATAAGAAGCCAGGAAATAATTGCTGGTCACATCCGTAGGGCTTAAGGTTACCAGCAATTCAAGTTCCTCTCCACCTTCGCTTTGGACTTGTTTTGTCCTCCCCACTCTGCGGAAGTGATGGTAAACAAAGAGCTTTTTCCCCTGACCGTCACCTCATGCTTTTGGATTTCTCCCTTATCAATCAAAATTTCGGGAGGCGTATCTCCGGATTCCAGCTTCGAGTAAATCTGAACATGAATGCTGTTAATGGGTTTAGAAGCGGCATAGCTCATCAGTCCGCTAAAGACAAGAAAAAAAGGCATAGACCGATAAGGGCTATCCCTTTTTCCCAAAAATAACAAACGCTGTTCCTTCATCTTACTTCCCTTCCCGGAACTAAGAAGAGATTTTTCTTTCTTTCTTCCCTTCTTCTTTCCCGTTCTGCCTGATCCTTCTCCGGATCACGGTAAATCCGAGGAAATAGATATGATCTCTACTATCGCCTGAAACAATTCCTCAGGGATTTCTGCACCAAGTTTCATTTGGGTAAGAAGAGAAGCCAAACTGTCGTCCTCATAAACAGGGACGCCTGACTTCATTGCGGTTTCTGTGATTTTTTCCGCCATGTGGCCCATTCCGGCAGCCACAATCATAGGGGCGCCGTTTTTTTCTCGTTATCATACTTTAAGGCTGCCGCCTTTTTTTCTCCATTATCTTACTAAAGTCTGCCACTTTCTCTCTTTATCCCTGAAGATAGTATTCTATCGACAGTTTTTCCCTCCTTGAAAAGGACCTTTCCTTAACAAAATTCTTACACTTAGCCTCCTCTTTTCTATCCGAAAAAACTAAGCATAGGTTAAGCAATGTTTATATCTATATTGATTCAAGTTTTACACCCTAACATTTAGACTCTTTTCCGCATCCTTAATCTCCGGAAAAACTTCTTGAATCCGGAAGTCCCTGGTTTTCTGATATACCCCAAGATTCGCTACGGAAAGTCCGTTTCTTCTTAAGATATGGGAAACTACATCCTCCACATCCTTTTGCTTTTCCATCAGTTCCTCCGGCATAAAGAGCTGTAGGTCTACTCTCATATCGGAAATACCGGAAATAATTTCAAAATTTCCTAGACTTTGGATACTGAACTTTAAGAGCATCTTCGTGAGTTTCCCCCTGCTCCATCCTGCGCCTCCTGCTCTACCCACATCTCGCTCATAACATCCTTGTCATCGTAACGGAAGGGCATCACCAAATGTTGCAGGGGCATATATACACTTTCATTGACCAGCAAACCGTGCAAAAACATCCTGGAACTGGGAAATATGCTCCGTTCCCGCCTTTCCTTCCGCACCGGCCTTCAAAAAAACTCTGTAAAAAGCTTAGGGAAGGCATTGTCCTCCTGCCCCTTGACCTGATCCAAAAAGTTCATTAAAGGCCTCCTCCGGATTTCCCTTAAACAAAAAGACGGAAGTCGGGATTATTCATCAAAAGCATCCTTTTGCTTTTGCCAAAAAGCTCCTCGGAGCCGTTTTCATACTTAACCGCATACAAAATAAACATTACCACCGCATTTCGTACCGCCCCGTAGTCATGGGTCCTGGAAATGTAGTTGGAGAAAAGGGAATCAATTGATTATTAATTAAAAAGTATTCCCCTCTGTCTTTCCAGCTCCGCCTGAAAAATTAAGCTGAGAAAGCAAATCTTCAAACTCTCCTTGAAAAGAAGGAAGAAGCATCTTATCTATATCCCCGGCAATGGTCTCCATCTGCTGAAGAAAGTGTCCGGAGGAAGAAAAAAATCATTATAGGTCTTGGCAAAATTTAAAATCGCATTCTTTAAGGAAGGAGAAATGTTGCTATTCAGCATTCCTCTTAGATTATTAAAAAGCGTCCCGGAAAATTTAATCTGGGCCTTCTGCTGGTCCTGCATAAAAGCCTTCAGATCTTCCGGGTTCTCCATTTCTATAGAAGAAAAAAGTTCTTCCATAACATTGGCAATCTCTCCCTTTTCCTGAGATAGAGCCACAGCACCATCGCCAAAAAGCACAGTTTCCAAGGCCTTTGGCAAGGTGGCTGTCTGAGAAAGTTCCTTTAAAAAGGCAGCATAGTTTCCTTCGAAATCCACTCCGGAAAATCTGCCTTCTCCCGTGGCGGTATCGGTTTGCCCGGCATTTTTGACCATCGGCCCGATTCACCGTCCCCGGAGAAACAGGATTCTTTATAGAAGGATCTTGTGATATTCTTTGATTTATTGATGGATCCGGGGTAATCGGGGAAGAACTTACCTGTAAAATGTTTGCCATTTTCCCTCCTTAGATGTAAAATAAAATGATTTCAAAAAAATTGCAATTTTAATGGACTATTCCTTATATCGGCAGAAAACCCGTCGATATATTAGAGGAAGAAGGGTTTCAATCATAAAATTTTTCTTGTGAAAGGAAGTATACCCCAAGAGTTTCTGATATGCAAGGAAGAAACTTAGAGCCATTTAACGGGAGTACCCAGGAGGACAAAAAATGAACTTTTCTATCAGACCTGATTTTAACACTCGAGTAGATTATCAAACTCGTCAGGCAGCACTACCCCAAAAACCGGTAGACCAGGTAGAAGCTACACAGAAAGCGGATGTTGACAGATTGTCCCTTTCTAAGGGAAATGTTGTGAGACGACAGAAGCTTTTGCAGCGGCTTTGTCTAAAGCTACCACAGATTCTCTTCGCGTAAGTGCCTCTGACAAAAGAGTAGCAGAGCTTCATCAGCAAGTTCAGGCAGGAACCTATCGTCCTAATGCACAGCGTATCGCTGAGAAGATGTTAGGATATAAAGATTAATACAGAGGAAGAATGATGAATATTTCCAACAGAGAAAAAAATGGGAACAGCTCCTGCCCGTATTTTTCAGAGCTTTCCTCTCTTGTTTCTGCTTTATGTGACTTAGAAGATTCACTAACTCTTTCCGCATCCAGAAATGATTTGGAGGAGTTAACCCGTCTGGTTACAGAAGCACAACCAACACTGCTTCGTTTTCGCGGTCTAGAGCAAAAAAGAAGCAAGCTACAGAAAGAATGCGGATTTGCACCTCGTTCCATGACGGAATTTCTTAGCGGGATTCCTGAAGAATTGCGAGAAGATTGGCAGGATCCAATTGCCGATTTGCAAATGAATCTGAAACGCTTTATACATTCCAGAGAAAACGCCGATAGAATACTACAGGTTCGCATCAGCGACATTTCCCAACAGCTTCAGGGACAGCCTGAAGTATCATTCCGGGATAGAAGGGTTTAAACTCTTCTCTTCCGGAGGGGAATGCACCCTAAGGCGTATTTTTTTTCGCCATTTTTTAGAACTTAAATTTTAACAGTCTTTTTAGGAGGACATTATGGTAAGAGCAACCTTTTCAGGCTTTGACACAGCCCTCTCCGCACTGCGGATGAATCAGAAAAAATTAGACCTTGTTGGACACAACCTGGCCAACATGAATACAGAAGGTTATACTCGTCAAGAGCTAAAGACCTCCTCTATTAACTATGAAAACCCCACATCCTTTTACATGAACTCTAATGATGTAAATGTAGGATACGGTGTAGCCATGGATGAAGTACGCCAGTTACGGGATCAGTTTTTGGACGGTCAGTATCGTACCCAAAACGGAAAGACTTCCTATAATGAATCCATCGGAGAGTCCTTGAAGTCTCTATCCCTCTTCATGGATGAAACCAAGTTAAACGGTATCCGTTCTTCCTTTGACGATATTCAGCGTTCCTTAACCAATATGCAGGATCCTTCCAAGGTACAGGACCCTGTTTATGAAGGGGAATTAAGATCCAGAGTTCAGGCTATGACCACTTTGATGAACTCTGCTGCGGAAAGTATTCAACAGGCGGAAAAAAATGAGTTCCAAAAGATTGACGGAACCAATACCTCCGAAAATGGAGCCATTCAAAGAATTAACTCTTTGGTTAGTGATATTGGAGACTTAAATAACCGAATCAAGAAGAATCAGCTCTTAGGAAATCCTGCTTTAGAATTACAGGATCGAAAGAAACTTAAAGCTGGATGAGCTTTCCAAGTATATTCCTATTGAAGTGGAGCACTTCTCCGAGGAATACAGCTCTCCTACTCCCCCAACCACCCGTTACCGTATCTATAACTACGATTCCGCAGGAAATATTAAGGGTCGTTCCGACTGGCCGGAGGATTTGAGAGTAAACCTGGTTTACCGAGACAGCAGCGCAGGAAACGGAGCTGAAGTAAAGAAAATCACTTTAGTAAACGGCGCCATTGACGCTGACCTTCAGGGATCGCTACAGGAAAGCACCACAATGTAGGTAAGGTAGAGCTTGCAGCAGGAAGTATTGATTCCCCGCTAAATACCAAGTTGACCTTTACCGGCTTCCAGAAAAAGAGGAGCTGCAGCGGATACCTTCACTACAGATACCAAGGATGTGCGTTTTTCTTCCGGTTCCGTACAGGCCAGCCTGGATATGCTTTCCACTTCCGATGTGCGCGCTTTGGTAAGAGGAGGCGGAACCATCAACCTTGCCGACTTAAAAGCCAGCAATGAAATGAGCAACTACAGCTATGATTACTACATGGGTAAACTGGATCTTTTGGCAGAAACCTTTACCAAGAACATGAACGAGGGTGAATAAGAAGGGTAACACCAACTATGCCGGCGTAACCAATCCCAACCATGTCTTAATGATTAACAAGGACAAAAGCCGGCGGAAATGATCCCTACGGATGTGACTGCAGCCAATATCGGTATCTCCAGAGGTTGGGTAAACGGAACCACCCATATCGGTACCCATGGCTTTAAAAATGGCCCCTCTGCAACCAATCGAGGGGATACCACTGATACGGTTTTGGAAATGTTGGAGCAGATGACTTCTCCTATGATGAAAATGAACAACACCAAAACCAACTATGCGGATTACATGAACAATATCTCCACAACTTTGGCTACCGATTCCCACTCCAATAAAAATGCCCAGGAAATTAACAAGGCAGTTTTGGATGGAATCAACAATTCCAGAGATCAACTTTCCGGCGTCAGCTTGGACGAAGAGGCGGCTAATATGATGACCTATACCTCTTCCTATAATGCGGCAGCAAGACTGATGACTGCATTAAATGAGACCTTGGAAACCTTACTGGCTATCGGACGATAAGAAAATACAGGAGCTATACCTACTACAGGAGGGATAGCTTCTGTATTTCTATGTAACAATGTGCTCTGAAGGAGTATAGGTCTGTAATCGGGGCACGCTCCTTCTTTCGCTTCGTCTTTGTTTCTTAAAAAAATGCGGTAGCCATTCCTCCTGTATTTTTGAAGAATTTTTCTGTAAAAACCTGGATAGTCTGAGCTCGTCCTTTTGTTTTCTTAAAATCTCAAGAGTGAAAAAGCCTGTATTTTCCTTGTATTTTCTGTAAAATACTTATAGTTTAATGGAAATGACACGATATATACAGTAATGAAAAAAGAGCTAAAACTGCTCTTCTTTCATGAGGGAAGGGATGCCCAAGAACATGCAGGAAGCAAAGGATGAGAATCCAGAAAGAAATGGAGTAAATCATGAGAGTAACAGCAAGAACCTATTATCAAGATTATGCAAAGTCCGTCGGTAATCTTCATGGTAAATTAAACGAGTCCATGGAGCAGGTTTCCACCGGAAGAAAATATAAGGCAGCCGACGAGAATCCTCTTGCTTACTATGCAGGAAAGCGCATGGACAACCAAAGCATGGATGCGGAAGCTAAGAAGGGCATAATCGATGATGTAAAGAATCGTTTATATCAACAGGAAAAGGGTGCCTTAAGTATTCAGGAAGATATGCGTGCGGTAAACACGAAAGTTCTTGCCGTAGCAAACGATAGCCAGAATGCTAATGAAGGGACTGTGGGAACCTATGAAACTGAGTTTACCCAGCGCCTTCATTCTGTTGTAAACACCCTAAATTCCCAGTATGACAACTTCTATGTCTATGGTGGAAACGATATGACCACCGTTCCTTTTTCCTTAAAGGAAGACTTAAACGGTGCCAATCCCAGCATTACCCTGACCTATACCCATAAGTTCCCGGGAGATGCAAAGCCCACAGAGCTAAACATTAAGTACAGCTATGACGGCGCAAACTATAAGAACGAGTTCTCCGGAACCGATGCGGACGGTAACGCTCTTAATGAGACTGACAGCTTGAAGATGATTCTGTCCGCCATGAGAGAGCAGGGTAAAAATGAGTACCGGCTACGGATCTTTTAAGAGATAGAAGCACTCTTTTAGATACCTATACCGGCGGTTTAAACATGATCACCGGCCTTTCTTCAGAAACCCTGAAGGGTCTTAGTGATACAGATGCTATCCAAAGAATCAAGGGTGCATCCAACGGCGGTCCTGTTATTGCAGAGGAAGATTCTCTGGTAAACAGCCCCGTAGCCTTAATGTCTAAGGCTATTTTAAGCTCCCACCAGTATCGGGAAGCTTTAAAAACCAATACCAATGTGTCTACGGCGAAATCTCGTTTTCATAAAGATATGTCCGACTTCATCAACCAAAATGATGATGCGGAAGCAAGAGTCAGCGACAGCTATAGAGAGTTAGGTATTAAATATGCCGCTTTGGAGTCTACTCAAAACAAGTTAGATACTACCATTGATAGTCTTCAACAAGAATATACCTCTAAGCTGGGTGTGGATCCCTACGATGCGGTTGTAAAAATGTATTCCTACCAATACAGCTATAGTGCCGCAATGAAGGTTGGCTCCAACATTATGCAGTCTTCTTTGTTTGATTTCGTTCGGTAGAAAAAGAACAAGGTCATCTCTCCTATAACCTGACCAAGGCAGTCGATTGCTATAGTTCCTATAGCAGATTGGAACCAGGGAGGCGAGTATGGGACAACTCATCAAAGTAAGTACTACAGACTTTAAAGCGATTCACCTGATAAGCGGTGGAAAGCTGGTCCCTTCCGATCAAATTGACCAAGCACGAGGGAGAGCGCTTCGTCGAAGCACCATTGAAGCACAAAAGGCCGGAAAGCAGGATGCTGCTATACAGTACAATGTGAACCGGCAATACCAAAGAGTGGCCAATCATTTGGCTTATCACTCTGCCATGCAGGCTGTCTCTGCCAAAAAACAAGAGATGGGTTCAGAGTCCTTACCCCTTACAGGAGCTGATTCCCAATCCCCAAATCTCTACATTGAAGGCAACAAACAAAGAGCAGCTGCAGAAACACTTGAAGTCTTGAACGCACAATATGCTTTAAGACAGGAGAAATCAGCCGGCTATCTTCAGGAGCAGGGGAGCCTTTGAACTGCGGGTACACAAGGGAGAATTATCTTTTTCTTCCTGCGATGGATATGACTATCATTACCCAAATGCCGGAAATCAAATTTGAGTACACCGGAGATTTTTATCTATTTTTCCAAAAGAATCCCCACAAGGGAGATGCAATGGATATAGAAAGCTAAAACCCTAAACGATTAGCACTTGCTTTAAGCAGCTACGGCTTAGGATAAAAGCTTTTTTCCTCTCTCCTCTTCGGAGAGAGGAATATCTCCAAAAATTTTACAAACATGATCATTATTATTCTATGGAGGAAATTATGCAATTAAATACCAAGGACTATGGCGTTATCGATTATGAGGAGAAGGATTTGTTTCATTTTCCCTGACGGACTTTTTCGGCTTTGCAGAAGTACAACACTATCTTCCCCTCTGCTTAAATGATGAAGAGGATTCCACTATTCTCCTTTTACAGGGAGTCGAGAATCCCAATGTAGCTTTCGTAGTAATCAATCCATTCTCATTGGATCCTGACTACGCACCAAACCTTACTGATGAAGAGCTTAGCTATTTAGGCGTTAAGGATGCGGAAGAATTAAGCTACTATGTAACCTGCGTTTTGAATGCGGATTATCTCAGCAATACCGTAAATTTAAAATGCCCCTTGGTGATTAATCCAGAGAATCATAAGGGCATGCAAGTAATACTTGAAGCAAGCGGATACGAATACAAACACACCCTTGGCAGCTTTGAAACCATCCAGGCTAGTCAAAAGACCGCTGTATAAGAGCGTCTAAGGGTAGTTTCCACAGGGATGTGGAAGAAAGAGGTGAAGGAAAACCATGTTAATTTTAAGAAGAAAAAAGAATGAAAGTATATTAATCGGCGATAATATTCGCCTTACGGTAATCGAAACAGCCGCAGACGGCGTTCGTATTGCCATTGATGCTCCAAAACATATCTCCATCTTACGGGAGGAGTTATCCCATGCGGAAGAAGCTAACCGTTCTGCTGTAGCAGCGGACTCCAACGCAATCTTCCAGTTACAGAGCGGTTTATTAAAAAAACCTTGCCGTAAGCAAAACAGAATGATCGTAAAAAGTCCCCGGAGAAATTCCGGGGACTTTTTTATTTATTCATAAGGAGTAGCAACGGCAAAAGCCTGCGATATCTTGTTTATGCTCTTGATTAAGGCTTTTATAAAGGCTCTTATTGACTCTCTTATTTAGTCTCTTATTGACTCTTTTTTTATTCTCTCATTTATTTTTCTGATTTCTTCTCCGATGCTTTTTTTCCTTCTTAGCTTGGGAACGTTGCTTCGCTTTGTAGCAAAAAAATACAGATGAACGCTATTCCCACTAAGATAAGAATCTGAGGACTATAAACAAGAAGCAAGAATAGTAGATTTTCGAAGAACCACTTTATTCCATAAAGATTTTCCGTAAAGCCAAACTTTAATCTATCCTTGAAGCTTTCTTCCTTCTCCTCCCTTGTCTCCGGACTTGTCCTTTCCATCAAGGTTAAATTTAAGGTGGCAAAGTCTACCTTGTTGTCATACTCTAGGATCGTGTACCATAACGCTCCAGTTCATAACGTATCTCCGTCAATCGACTCTCCAAAATCAAAAGCTGATCGATATTTTCCGCCTTCTCCATCATGGCCAGGATTCTTTCCTGTTCTGTCTCTAAGGCTTTTTTATGGGACTGTATGTCATGGTATTGTAGACGAATATCCTCCAGACTTTCTACCCTACTGTTCACCTTTCCCTCCCCTTCAACATAAGAGAGAAATTCATCCATCTTATCCTTGGGAATACGAATAGTAAAATACATCCTCTTCAAACTTTGGTACTGATCGTCCTGGAACTCTTCCGACTCCATATATCCGGACATAGCCTTAACCTTCTCTCGAAGGTCCTTTGCCTTTTCTGCAATTGCTTTTGTTTCTATTTCCATATTCACGATACGGATCTTTTTCTCCGTCAAAAGCGGAACTTGCTTTTTTTCCGAATTATTTTTGACTCTCCGGGGAGATATCCTCATTTTCCAAGAGTTCCGGATTTACAAGATTCTCTCCCTGCGTATCCGAGGGCACTTCATTTTCCTTCGTTACTACGGCATTCTCTTCCGGAAGGGATTTAGCGACTTGTGCTCCACTAAAATTGATACCGGATTTTCCCCTGTCCTCTCCCTCGTAACTTGCTTCCTGATTGTAGCTATCCTCACTATAGCTATCGTAGATGGCATCTTTTCTTGCTCCGCTACAGCCGGAAAGCAATACAGAAGACAATATTAGAGTAGCTGTGCCTAATGCCACTATAGATATGGATTTTTTCTGTCTCTTCTTTTTCATAATTTCCTCCTTGGGTCAATCCCCTTAATGCTGCATATTTCATGCTAGATGCTTAGCGCAATATAAGCCTAGCGCTAAATAAATACTAAGTTATTTTTTTACTGCTATATTCTTCTTTCTATCTTATATCACGGAAAAACAAAGGAATTGGTCACAAAATCTTTTAAAAATATATTTATTTTTTACTATGATTATCATCCTATACACCGGCAATACTATTTTCTTCCTACATCCATCTTATGCACCGACGATACTCTTTTCTTTCTACGTCGATCTTTGCACCGACGATACTCTTTTCTTTCTACATCGATCTTTGCACCGACGATACTCTTTTCTTTCTACATCGATCTATACACCGACGATACTCTTATTCTCCAACATTATTCCTGTTACTCCTGCATTATTTCTATACGCCTAAACAATATTCCTGTTACTCCTGTATTATTTCTATACAGCTACAGTATTCCTGTACTGTCCCGGTATTACGAAAAAAAGAGAAGCGTTTCCGCTTCTCTTTTTAGCTTATTCTTCTGTTCCGCTCTCCTGCATAGCTCTTAATGCTGCAGACAAACCGGACAATCCCTTTGGATCTTCAAAAATCTCCTCCGGGCTTAGTGGTTCATTGACATCCTGTGTCAGGTTGTCGGAAACCTCTACACTTTCTTCCTTATCGGTGGAAAGTTTAACGTTTCTGTAACGACGCATTCCCGTACCGGCAGGAATCAACTTACCGATGATAACATTTTCCTTCAAACCGATGAGGTGGTCAATCTTACCGTTGATAGCCGCTTCTGTAAGAACCTTAGTGGTTTCCTGGAAGGATGCTGCAGACATGAAGGAATCGGTAGCCAAGGAAGCCTTGGTAATTCCCAGCATGGTTCTCTTTCCTTCTGCAGGTACCTTTCCTTCTGCAATAAGTCTCTCGTTTTCATCTTCAAAGTCTAGGCGATCCACAGTGGTTCCCGGGATAAAGCGGGAATCTCCTGCCTCATTCACTCGCTCTTTCTTCATCATCTGATGCACAATCATCTCGATATGCTTATCGTTGATTTCTACACCCTGTAAACGATATACTCTCTGCACTTCGGAAATCATGTATTCCTGTACAGCCTTAACACCCTTAATCTTCAGAAGATCATGAGGATTGATGGAACCTTCGGTTAATACATCTCCGGCTTCCAGAACCTGTCCTTCAACAACCTTTAAACGGGATCCATAAGGAATTAAGTAGGTCTTGGACTGGGCTTTTTTCATTATCAGTTACAATAACCTCTCTCTTCTTCTTGGTATCACGGATCTCCACAACACCCGGAATCTCCGTAAGAATGGCAAGTCCCTTTGGCTTTCTTGCCTCAAACAACTCCTCTACACGGGGAAGACCCTGGGTAATATCTCCACCTGCCACACCTCCGGTATGGAAGGTTCTCATGGTCAGCTGTGTTCCCGGTTCTCCGATGGACTGTGCAGCGATGGTTCCTACTGCTTCTCCCACTTCAACCGGCTTTCCTGTTGCCAAGTTTGCTCCGTAACACTTTCCGCAGATTCCGGACTTGGAACGGCAGGTAAGAACGGTACGGATACGAATGGACTTTCTGCCCATCTTGTTTAAAGCATCCATAACCTGAGGAGCTCTCTTCGGTGTTACCATGTGGTTTGCCTTGATCACCATATTTCCGGTTTCCGGATCAATGATGTCCTCAGCCACATAACGACCGGTGATTCTCTCCTGTAAGGACTCAATCTTCTCCTGTCCATCGGAAAGCTCTGTAATTTCTAATGAAGGAATACTTTCTCTTCCCTCTGAGCAATCCAAATCACGGATAATCAAATCCTGGGATACGTCTACTAATCGTCTTGTCAGGTATCCGGAGTCCGCTGTACGAAGAGCGGTATCGGAAAGTCCCTTTCTCGCTCCGTGAGCGGAGATAAAGTACTCCAGTACATCCAGACCTTCACGGAAGTTAGACTTAATAGGAAGCTCGATGGTCTTACCGGTTGTATCCGCCATAAGTCCACGCATTCCGGCAAGCTGCTTAATCTGCTTATCGGATGCACGGGCTCGGAGTCAGCCATCATAAAGATGTTGTTGTAATTATCCAATCTTGTTAAGAGGTCATGGGTAAGCTGTTCATCGGTAGTTTTCCAGGTTTCGATAACTTCCTTATAACGCTCTTCTTCGGTAATCAAACCTCTTCTAAAGTTCTTGGCAATCTTATCTACAGTCTTCTGTGCCTCCTCCAAGAGAGTTTCCTTGGTCTCCGGAACAGTCATATCATGAATGGATACGGTCATGGCAGCCTTGGTAGAGAACTTGTAACCGATGGACTTAATATCATCCAGGGTTAAGGCTGTTTGCATGGCACCGTGCACATCCATTACCTTTTCCAGAATCTGCTTTAAATTCTTCTTCTTTACCAAGAAGTTGATTTCCGGAAGGAAACGATTCTCCGGTAAAGAACGATCAATAAATCCTAAATCCTGAGGAATAATCTCATTGAAGAGCAGTCTTCCAACAGTTGTCTCAATAATACCTTCCTCTTCCTTCTTGCTGCCGTCTTCCTGTAAGAATTCCTTCTTCACCTTACAACGAATCTTTGCATGAAGGGTTACATAGTGGTTCTCATAAGCCAGGATGGCTTCATTGATAGACTTGAAGAGCATTCCCTCTCCCTTGTCTCCATCTCTTTCCTGGGTCAAATAATATACACCCAGTACCATATCCTGAGAAGGTACCGCAACCACACCACCGTCAGAAGGCTTTTAAAAGGTTGTTGGGAGAAAGTAACATAAAACGACACTCTGCCTGAGCTTCCTGGGTCAGAGGCAGGTGAATCGCCATCTGGTCTCCGTCAAAGTCCGCATTGAAGGCCGCACAAACCAACGGGTGAAGCTTAATCGCCTTACCCTCTACCAGAATAGGCTCAAAAGCCTGAATTCCCAAACGGTGCAGGGTAGGGGCACGGTTTAACATAACCGGATGCTCTTTGATGACCTCTTCCAAGATGTCCCAAACCAATGGATCCAGTCTTTCCACCATCTTCTTGGCATTTTTTAATGTTGTGAGATTTATTGCTCTTTACCAGTTCCTTCATAACGAAGGGCTTAAAGAGCTCGATAGCCATTTCCTTAGGCACACCGCACTGGTAAATCTTTAATTCCGGTCCTACTACGATTACGGAACGTCCGGAATAGTCCACACGCTTTCCTAATAGGTTCTGACGGAAACGTCCCTGCTTACCCTTTAACATATCGGAAAGGGACTTTAAAGCACGGTTTCCGGGACCGGTTACAGGACGACCTCTTCTACCGTTATCGATAAGGGCATCCACCGCCTCCTGCAACATTCTCTTCTCGTTACGCACAATAATTTCCGGTGCGCCCAGATCCAGAAGTCTTGCCAGACGGTTGTTTCTATTAATAATTCTACGATACAGGTCATTTAAGTCGGAAGTAGCAAAACGGCCACCGTCCAGCTGTACCATAGGACGTAAATCAGGCGGAATTACAGGAAGGTTGGAAAGAATCATCCACTCCGGCTTATTTCCGGAGGAACGGAAAGCTTCCACCACTTCCAAACGCTTTACAATACGGGCTCTCTTCTGTCCGGAAGAGCTGTCCAGCTCTGCACGAAGGTCGGTATATTCCTTCTCCAGGTCAATGTTGGCAAGGAGTTCATAAACCGCTTCCGCACCCATTCCTACGCGGAAATTGCCGTAACCGTACTGCTCAATGGTATCTCTGTATTCCTTCTCGGAAAGTACATCCTTGTAGCTTAAACCTGTATCCATGGGGTCAAGCACCACATAGGAGGCAAAATACAGAACTCTTTCCAAAATTCTTGGACTGATGTCCAGAATCAATCCCATACGGGAGGGGATTCCCTTGAAGTACCAAATGTGGGATACGGGAGCAGCTAAGGCAATATGCCCCATCCGCTCTCTACGTACAGAAGACTTGGTCACTTCTACACCACAACGGTCACAAAACTACCCCCTTGTAACGAATCTTCTTATATTTTCCACAGTGACATTCCCAGTCCTTCACCGGTCCGAAAATTCTTTCACAGAATAGTCCGTCCTTCTCCGGCTTTAAGGTTCTATAGTTAATGGTTTCCGGCTTCTTTACTTCTCCAAAGGACCAGTCCAGAATCTTTTTCAGGGGAAGCCAAACCAATTTTAATGGAATCAAATTGTACCGGCTCATTTCCACTTTGAAAGTTTGCCATTTTTCCTCCTCTACTCGTTATCACCATCATCGCCGAAGTCGGAAGCTAAAGATAGAAAATCTTCCCTGATCCAACTCTTCAATGGAGTCTGCTTCCTCTGCATTCTCTTCCTCGGCATCCACCAGCTCTCCATCCTGGAATTCCTGCTTGGTATAGCCGTAAGCACCGAAGTTTTCCTGCTTTTCCTGACGATAATCACCGCCGGATAAGAGTCTGTGCATATCCTGATTTGCATCGTAAAGATCCTCTGTGATCTCTACAACTTCCTGATTCTCATCCAATACTCTCATATCCAGACACAGAGCCTGCATTTCCTTTAAAAGAACCTTAAAGGACTCAGGCACTCCGGGGGCAGGAATATTCTGTCCCTTGATGATGGCTTCATAGGTCTTTACACGGCCTGCCACATCATCGGACTTCATAGTAAGGATTTCCTGAAGGGTATAAGCAGCACCGTAAGCCTCCAGTGCCCAAACCTCCATCTCTCCGAAACGCTGTCCACCGAACTGGGCTTTACCTCCCAGAGGCTGCTGGGTAACCATGGAGTACGGACCGGTAGAACGGGCATGAATCTTATCGTCTACCAGGTGGTGTAATTTCAAATAGTGCATGAATCCGATGGAAGTAGGACTGTCGAACTTTTCTCCGGTTCTTCCATCCCTAAGCTGAACCTTGCCGTCAATGCCGATAGGCACACCCTGCCATTCCTTACGGTGGTCAAGATGCTCTCCCAAGTAGGCATAAACTTCAGGTTCCAACTCCTCCTTATGCTTCTCGGAAAATTCTTCCCAAGAAAGATTTACATAATCATTTGCCAGCAAGAGGGTCTGCTGAATATCCACCTCGGTTGCACCGTCAAAGATTGGAGTAGATACATCAATGCCCAGAGCCTTTGCCGCTAAGGAAAGGTGTAACTCCAATACCTGTCCGATATTCATACGGGAAGGCACACCCAAAGGATTCAATACGATATCCAAGGGACGGCCGTTTGGCAGGTAAGGCATATCCTCAACCGGAAGTACGCGGGAAACGACACCCTTGTTTCCGTGACGACCCGCCATCTTATCTCCCACACCGATCTTTCTCTTCTGGGCGATATAGATACGAACGGACTGGGAAACTCCCGGAGCTAACTCGTCGGAATTCTCTCTGGTATAAACCATAGTGTTGATAACGGTTCCGTAAGCACCGTGGGGTACCTTTAAGGAAGTGTCTCTTACTTCTCTTGCCTTCTCACCGAAGATGGCACGAAGCAAACGCTCCTCGGCGGTAAGCTCTGTCTCTCCCTTCGGGGTTACACGACCTACCAGAATATCTCCGGCACGAACCTCTGCACCGATACGAATAATTCCTCTTTCGTCCAGGTTCTTTAAGGCATCATCACCTACACCGGGAACATCGGAGGTAATCTCTTCCGGTCCAAGCTTTGTATCTCTTGCCTCACACTCATACTCTTCAATATGAACGGAGGTGTAAACATCATTTTGTACCAAACGCTCGGAAAGTAAAACCGCGTCCTCGTAGTTGTAACCTTCCCAGGTCATAAATCCGATTAAGGGGTTCTTTCCTAAAGCAATTTCTCCATCCTTTGTGGAAGGACCGTCTGCAATAACATCCCCTGCTTCTACCCGGTCATGGGTGTTGACAATGGGCTTTTGGTTATAACAGTTACTGGGGTTACTACGCATAAACTTCATCAGCTTATACTCGTCAATTCCCCCGTCCTTATCTCTCTTCACTAAAATTCTTGCAGAGGAAGAAAGAGTAACCTCTCCGCTGTTCTTAGCCACCACGCAGGCTCCGGAGTCAACTGCCGCCTTGCTGGACATACCGGTATCCACCACTGCGGATTCGGTAACAAGAGTGGCACCGCCTGACGCTGCATGCTGGATCCCATGAGGGCACGGTTCGCGTCATCGTTTTTGCAGGAAAGGAATCATGGAAGTTGCCACAGAGAATACCATCTTCGGGGATACGTCCATTAAATCAATGCTGGCCTTAGGGAAGGCAGAAGTCTGATCCCGATATCTACCGGAAACATTGTCATGCTTAAAATGTCCTTCCTCATCCAGGGGCTCATTCGCCTGAGCAACCACGAACTGATCTTCCTCGTCCGCAGCAAGGTATACCGCCTGATTGGTTACCACAGGGTTACTTGGATCGGTCTTATCCACCACCAGGTAAGGTGCCTCGATGAACCCGTACTCGTTGATTCTTGCATAGGAAGCCAAGGAGTTAATCAAACCGATGTTCGGTCCTTCAGGGGTCTCGATAGGACACATTCTTCCGTAGTGGGTATAGTGTACATCTCGTACCTCGAAACCTGCACGATCTCTGGAAAGACCGCCGGGTCCCAATGCGGAAAGTCTTCTCTTATGGGTAAGCTCGGAAAGCGGGTTATTCTGGTCCATGAACTGAGACAGCTGGGAGGAACCGAAGAATTCCTTTACCGCTGCCGTTACAGGCTTAATGTTGATTAAGGACTGGGGAGTGATTTCGTCAATGTCCTGGGTGGACATTCTCTCTCTTACCACTCTCTCCATACGGGACAACCCGATACGATACTGGTTCTGTAAAAGCTCACCAACGGCACGGATACGACGATTTCCCAGGTGGTCAATATCATCCACGGTACCGATTTCTTCATCCAGGTTCAGCAAATAGTTAATGGAAGCAAAAATATCTTCCTTAGTAATATGCTTTGGAATCAGGCTGTGGATATTCTTACGAATCCCATCTCTCAGTGCATCCTCTCCCTGTCCTTCCACAGAAGCTAAAAGCTCTTTTAAGGCAGGATAGAATACCAACTCATTGATACCGCATTCCTCAGGATTGATGGAAGCGGGAATCCACTCCTTAATATCTACCTGCATGGAGGAAAGTACCTTCTCGGTTCTTGTGGGTCCGTCAATCCAAACGAAGGGAACTGCGGCATTCTGAATCTGCTCTGCCAGTTCCAAGCTAACGCTTGTTCCCGCTTCAGCCAACTGCTCACCGGTTTCCGGTGCATAAACAGCCTCGGCCAAAACATGACCCTTGATTCTATTTTTAAAGTGTAATTTCTTGTTGAACTTGTATCGTCCCACCTTCGCTAAATCATAGCGTCTTGGGTCAAAAAAACATGGAGTTCAGTAGGGATTGGGCGGAGTCCACGGAAAGCGGTTCTCCCGGTCTGATTTTTTTGTATAACTCTAAGAGACCTTCCTGGTAATTTTCAGAAGGATCTTTGTCGATAGAAGCTAAGAGCTTTGGATCTTCTCCGAATAAATCAAGGATGTCCTTGTTGGAGCCTACTCCCAGAGCACGAATAAAGACAGTTACAGGCACCTTTCTGGTTCTGTCTACACGAACGAAGAAGATGTCGTTGGAATCTGTCTCATACTCAATCCAAGCACCACGGTTAGGAATAACGGTACTGCTGTACAGCTCCTTACCCACCTTATCATGGTCTACTCCATAATAAATTCCCGGAGAACGCACCAGCTGAGAAACGATAACTCTTTCCGCACCATTGATGACGAAGGAGCCGTTCTCTGTCATTAACGGAAGATCTCCCATGAAGATTTCATGTTCATTGATCTCTTCCTTATCCTTATTAAAGAGGCGAACTTTAACCTTAAGAGGAGCTGCATAGGTTGCATCTCTTTCCTTACATTCTTCTATAGAATACTTTTGCCTCTTCCTTAGCCAGTTTGAAATTCACAAACTCCAAGCTAAGATGACCGGCAAAGTCCTGAATGGGAGAAATATCATCAAAGGCCTCCCTTAAACCTTCATGCAAAAAAACCACTCATAGGAATCCTTTTGGATTTCAATGAGGTTAGGCATTTCCAGAACTTCCTTACTCTTAGAGAAAGTCATTCTGAGATTCTTTCCGGTTTGCACCGGATGCATTTTTGCTTTTTTTCATCGACCGTTCACCCCTAATATCCGAGATATATCTCATCTCATTGCTAAGAATCCACAATAAAACTTGTCCCAACTTGCCTTTTAGTATTATAATATGCTTAAAAACAACTCGGGAAACTCCTTTAATTTATGGATTAGTTGACGATACGTTCACTTTTCTTTGGCTATATTCTTCCTTTGGACGAAAAATAGGCAGAGTTATCCCCCTACCGCCAAATAAGCAAACTTCATACTACCATTGTATTCCTTTCTCTGTCAAGGAGAAATATGGCTCTTAATATTTTTTTCTACGAAACAGGTCCGGAAAGAGGGCACGCTCTCGCTAACTTCGCCACGCAGCGGTACTAACTTCAAGCTTCGTTTCTCTTGCTTTCAGTAAGTACCGGCGGGCTCAGATTACCCCTTTTCCGGACCTGTTTCTTAGAAAAGCCATCGACTCTGCCTCTTTTTTACGCAAAGCTAATTCTTTCTCATAAAACCCGGCTTTTTTTCTTATTTTTCTACTTTTCTTATTTTTCCGCGTTTCTGATATGCCTTATTTCTTTGCCTGTTGCTTCTTCACTTCGTCTTCCGCCTTCTTTCTTAAATTGGCAAAAAGTCCTTTTTTCTTTGGTGCCTCAGGTACCACACCACCTCTTACAGACTTGATGGAGCGGATATAGATTCCGGATACCGCGCATTTTACTTCCTTCTTTACGGGAAGCACCTCATATACATTGGGATCCGCCATAAGAGCCAAAACCTTCGGTCCTACCTTAGCCTTAACAATGGGAAGCTTGGAAAAGCGAAGATAAAAGGGAAGTTCCTTCTCCACCTGTTCCGGCAATCCTGCTGCCACAGCCGCCTTTACCCCCAGTTTCTTCTTATCAATAATCAACATGGATACTTCTATAGTATTGGCTTCAATCATAGGTTGTTGAGCCGCCTGCCTCTCCTGCAAGCGTCTTCCCATAAAATATAAAAGCACTAATACTCCAAAGAGTAAGATTAAAAACCACCAACAAAAATCGAAATAATACTTTGTGGAGAAATTGCCAGTACCATGTACACCTCATTTCCAGTCTATAAAACCTATCTGCTTTTTGCGCAAAGAAACTCTTATATTTTACTCCGAAAAGGGGAAAATTGCAATGGAGAGTTCTGTCTCCGCCACCTTCTGCCCAAATTGAAAAAGAGTATAATAAAGCCGGATTTCGGCTCTCCCCTTCTGAAGTTCTGTATTCCGAAAATCTACTTCCGCCGTATCAAATTCCAATGGCAGAACCCCTACCTCCGTTTCATAATTCACCTTCCAGCGAACGCCTCCCTCATAGACCAGCCTTTCCTCTTCCTTCCAGTTCCGGACTATCTCTAACCGTTTTTCCGAAGGAAAAAGCTTCATACTGTGATGCACTCCCTCCTGGAAATAACTTAAAAGAAACACTTCTCCTCTTTGTATCAGCACCCCGGAATTTTTCCAGTTCAAAAGCTATCCAAATCTCCATCATATTTTTTTGTCTGGTATGCATAGTCATCTTGACTTTCATTTCAGTTCCTCATCTTTTTTTCAAAAATCTTTCCTTTATAGTAACTTTCTTTAACAGAGTATTGTTCCTCTCCCTTAATTAATTTCTATTTTTTTATTTTTGGGGGCTGCCGCCTCAGGAAGCAGCATTTTGATTGAACAACTTTGAACTTTTTTTGTTTCTCTCTTAGTTTTGGCAATATAATAGGGACCCTGCGTGCATAACAGAGCCCCTAGGAGAATGGAAACCAAACATTTTAAAAATCAAATTGATTGTGTACTTAGTATAGCACAATCTTCCAAAAAAAGTTTAAAGTCCACGGAAATAATTATTTATGAAATTCTTAAGGTCTATGAAAAGCACTCTCTAAAAGTCTCTCCACCAGTTCTTCTATTGGATACCCCTTCTCTTTAAAAAAAGCATGGGATACATGGAAATAGAGGTAAAAACCGGGCATGGTGTTGATTTCCCGACTTTGACAGTCTACATAGTAAAAAAGCCCTATAAATCGTTGAAATCAAGCGGTTTACAGAGCTTTTTTCTTTGTTATCAGATGTGCGTACAGATTTTTATTCTTTAGTCTGATGGCAAATATTTCTCATTTTTTCTATAGTGACGATCTGCATAGAAGTATTAATTCCAAAGGCTTTTTTTCTAGATCGTCTGTAAATTCTGTTTTTTTGCATATGTCGGGATAAATCCTCTGCCTTCAATCTTTAGAAAGTTCATATCTTTTAGACCATGTAACAGTTTTTCACATGAATACTTGCTTCCAAGTTGTTTATCCAGGTATCTGTAGAGAATTAATGAAAGGAAACAAATCATAAAGTGTGCCTTAATCCTATCATCTCTGTGAAGGTATACCGGTCGTGCTTTGAATTCACTTTTTCATAATGCGAAAGCATTCCTCGATTTGCCAGCGTTGTTTGTTTACTTCAATGATAGCTGAAGCATCATCTTCCAAGTTAGTGCATACAGCGTAGAAACCGTCATACTGTTCTTCTTTTTTCGGATGACATCTTCATTGAGTTCTAAAAAGCTCTGCTCAGCCAGCTCTCCCTCCGGCGTGACACTGTTTTTTTTAACAAACCGTTTGAAATCGGTTTGGCGGTTGTGGTCTATTTCTTTGGGATTATTGGTAATAAGGTTTTGGGCACGGCTGATTTGTCCGCTCCGAACGTACCTTAGATAATCCCTGTATTTGATGGAATAGGATACAATCAGATGTTGTTCAAGTCCATTTTCATTTATCCACCGTTCTTTGTAAAAGATTTTTTTCTCTGTCTTTTTTTCTTCGTCCAGTTCGGAAATGTTATACTTTTTGCATACTGCCTTTTTAGACGCCAGTCTTTAGAATCGAGACACCATTCTTTCAGAAAAACCTTTTAACTTCTTTATGGATTGTGTTGTGATAAAACCACGATTCCCCTTGAGTTATATCTACGGTTGGATAATGCGGAAAGCCCTCCATCCGTACATACGACCAGTCTAGACAAGGAAAAAAATCTTCAAGAAGTTTTTCCAAAGGAACCATTGTCGTTTGTTCATTGGTATTTCCGGGATTGACACTGAAGGCAAGAGGAATACCATCACTGTCCATAAAAAAAGTCCCATCTGAACAATGGGAAGAGGCCGGTTTTTCTTTAGAAGCTCCATACTGTTTTAATCCATCTGCTTGCTCAAGCTCAAAAAAAGTAGTTGGTGCAGTCATAGTAAATCACTCCGGTTTTTTTCTTTTTGAAATCTTTAAGCTGTTCCGATAAAGTGTGGACTGAATGTAATCCGACTCTTCATTAATGATGGATAGAGAACGGTAAATATCTTCAAGAGAAAAATCCGGCTTTTCTATGAATCTTGAAGAAAGCGCGAAAGAAGACAGTTTTGAAGAAGGATAAAGGATTCTTGTATAGAGCAGCCTTGAAAAGAATTGAATTGAGGTTGTACTTAAATCCATGCTTTCTGGCAATAGCTTTTGTAAAATCTTATCAAACCCCAACTGAAAAATAAATATCCTGTAGGAAAAGATAGCCTCCATTGAAGAGCCTCTGATCGTTCTGAGTGAGGGGAATTGAGGGATCAAACGAGATATCAATAGGTTTATTCCTTTCGGCATTCTTATTTAAATTGGCGACGTATTCTTTAGCCCATGCAAGAGCATCAGAAACACCATACTTTTTACAGATTTCCTTTTCGTTTCCCAGTTTTTTTCAACGGTTACAGTCGTACGTTTTTTTATTGATATAAGCAGATTTAATAACAGAGTAAGAAACTGAGTGAGCAGATTTAGTGGCTCTAAGTCTCATAGGCACCTCCCTAAAAATGAATTATATTATACAACAGTACGCAATAAGACGCAATATATAGAACTATTGATTGCGTAAAAAAATAGAGGCTTTTCAAGCCTCTCGATACTGTTTATGTTATGTTAGGTGTCAAAGTTCCGAGTATAGCACAATCTTCCAAAAAAGTTTAAAGTCCACGGAAATAATTATTTATGAAATTCTTAAGGTCTATGAAAAGCACTCTAAAAGTCTCTCCACCAGTTCTTCTATTGGATACCCCTTCTCTTTAAAAAGCATGGGATACATGGAAATAGAGGTAAAACCGGGCATGGTGTTGATTTCATTAAAAATCACTTCTTCACCAGATAAGAAGAAATCCACTCTGGAAAGGGAGAATCCATCTACCGCCAAGAAGACTGCCTCTGCTGCCCTCTTAATCTTATCTTCCACATCTCTGGAGATTTCCGGGTGAAGCTCTGTCTTGGAATCAGGATTGTTGTATTTGGCATCATAGTCATAGAACTCGGCCGCCGCCAGGATTTCTCCTACAGAGGAGGTTTCCACCACCCCTTCTTTTCCGGAAAATGCAGCACACTCCAGTTCTCTTCCTATAATACTTTCCTCTACCAAAACTCTTCTATCCACCAATAAAGCTTTATCTATAGCCTTGATCAAGGATGTTCTATCCTTCGCCTTACTGACTCCGCAGGAAGAACCTGCATTGGAGGGCTTTACAAATACCGGATAAGAAAGTGCATTTTCCACCTTGGAAAGCACTTTCTCTTGATTTTCCCACTGGCTACGAACAAAGGCAACATATTTCGCCTGCCTTACCCCAATCTTTGCCAGTGGCTTTTTCCACAGCCATCTTAGTATATACCTTATCCATGGAAATCGCAGAAGAAAGCACGCCGCAACCTACATAAGGAATTCTGGCAATTTCCAAAAGTCCCTGAATCGTTCCGTCCTCTCCATCCTTACCATGAAGCACCGGAAAAACCAGGTCTACCTTCTCCAAACGACTTTCCCCCTTTTCTCCCAAGAAAAGCACGGAGGAGAGCTTGGCATCCGGAAGAATCATGGCTCTTTCCTTCTTATTCTTCCAACTTCCGTCCTCAATGGCTTCTTCCTTTTTCTACAGGAATCCATTCTCCGGACTTGGTGATACCGATACAAAGGACCTTGTACTTGTCTTCCCGTACTGCTCTCTTCACCGTAAGTACGGAGCGGCAGGAAACCTCATGCTCTGTGGACTGACCCCCAAAAAGCAAAACCAGGTTTTTCCTCATATTCTTCCTTCTTTCTACTATTTCCAAAACTCTTTTTCTTATTCTTTAGTCTTTGTTCTATACTCTGAGCACTATACTCTGAGCACTAGTTCATCCGGGCAGACTCAAGTATTGGTGCCCTTAGCTGGAAGCCTTTTCAATCTGTACAATAGCAGACTTCTGCATAGGAATACGGCAGTTCTTGTTTCCGCCGAACTCTACAATCACAGTATCCTCGGTAAGGTCAATAATCACGCCGTAAAATCCGGAAGTGGTAAGCACTGTATCACCTACCGCAATAGAGCTTAACAATTCCTGCATTTTCTTTTTTTCCTTCTGCTGAGGAAGAATACCAAAAAAGTAAAACATAGCAACAATTACTGCTATATAAAGAACCCAACCTAACACTCCCATTTCTCCCATAAAGTATCTCCTTTTCTTCTGTAAAATTTACTCCCTTAGGAGTTTTTGTATCTTTAGTTTATAGAGAGCTTCCGTCTTCCAGCTTTCCCAACGATTCTCCCTGGATGGCATTACGCATTTCCACCATCAAGCGATTGTAATAGGAAAGATTATGCAAAACACAAAGCCTCATTCCCAGCATTTCCTTCGCCTTTAAAAGATGACGGATATAAGCTCTGGAGTATCCCCCGGTATAGGTTCCGTCTTCTTTACGGATTCCCTTACATGCCGGACAATCACAGCCTTCTTCAATGGGGCGGAAGTCCTTTTTCATAGGCAAGGTTCCATAAATTCAACTTTCCGGTGGCATGATAGACATGACCATGTCTTCCATTTCGACTGGGAAATACACAGTCAAAAAAAGTCAATTCCCCGATCTACTGCCTGAATCATATTTTCCGGAGTTCCCACGCCCATAAGGTAAGTAGGCTTATGCTTTGGCAAATGAGGAAGCACCGCATCCAAAATCCGATACATATCCTCATGGCTTTCCCCTACAGCCAAACCGCCGACCGCGTAGCCCTCCAAATCCATTTCCGTGATCCTTTTGGCATGATCGATACGAATATCTTCCAAAACCCCTCCCTGGTTTATCCCAAAGAGAATCTGTTTTTGGATTCAGGGTATCTTCTAAGCTGTTCAGACGATCCATTTCTGCCTGACAACGGAGAAGCCAGCGAGTGGTTCTCTCCACAGAAGGCAGAATATAGTCCCGATCCGCCAAAGCCGGAGGACACTCATCAAAGGCCATGGCGATGGTAGAGCCTAAGTTGGACTGAATCTGCATGGATTCTTCCGGTCCCATAAAGATTCTTCTTCCGTCGATATGGGAGCGGAACTCCACCCCTTCTTCCCGAATCTTTCTTCCGGTTTTTGCCAGGCTATACACCTGAAAGCCGCCGGAATCGGTAAGGATGGGCTTATCCCAGTTCATCATCCGGTGCAAGCCCCCCAGCTCCCGAATCACCTTATCTCCGGTACGAACATGGAGATGGTAGGTATTGGAAAGTTCTACCTGGGTATGCACCAGACGAAGGTCGTCTGTGGATACTCCGCCCTTAATGGCAGCCACGGTTCCCACATTCATAAAGACCGGGGTTTCAATGACACCGTGGACAGTTTCCACATGGGCAGACTTGGCTCTTCCGCACTGCCCTTTGATTTCATATTTCATTTTGGCAGCTGCCATAGTACTCCTTTAACATTCTATGCCGAAAGGCTGTAAAGATTTTTTTACTTTATAGACTATAAAGCTGCAATCTCCACTAGCCGTCTTTAGCATTCACAAGTTTTTATTTTTTATGAAGCTGTTCCTTTTTCTTCTTGGAAAGATTCACAAAGTCAAACCAAAGCGGTCCTGCAATACATACGGACGACCATGCCCCGGCCACAATACCCACCATCAAAGGTAAGGTAAATTCTCGAATGGAGCTTACACCGAAGATGTAGAGCACAAATACGGAAATAAATGTGGTTAAAGAGGTATTGATAGAACGAGTCACCGTACTGGAAATCGCCCTCATTTACCACATATTCCAATCCCTTCTTCTTGGTACCGTTGTGTAAATTCTCACGGATACGGTCAAAGATAACGATGGTAGCGTTAATGGAATATCCTACGATGGTAAGAATGCAGGCAATAAAGTTAGAGCCCACCGCCCAACGAAGCACAGCATAGAAAGTAACGGTAATCAATACATCATGAGCCAAGGCCATTACGGAAGCGGAGGCAAACTTAATGTCTCTGAATCGAATCCAGATATAAATCAACATACAGAAAATCGCAATCAGCAAAGCCCAAACCGCATCCTTCTTCATTTCTGTAGAAACCGCTCCGGAAATATTCTCGGTAACAATCTTATCCTCGGAAATAGAAAACTTCTCCTGAAGGCTGTCATAAAGCTTGGTTCTTTCCTCTGTAGTCATGGTTCTGGTCTTAATGATAACCTCATTGGTTCCCGCAACCTTTGCCGCCTGGGTAGAAGCATTCCCGCCTGTAGCGGAAGTAAACAAAGGAATAACCTCACTATCCACTTCCTTCATGCTCAGATCCTTATCGAAGGTAATGGTGGTGGAAGAACCGCCCTTAAAGTCCAAGTCATAGTTAAAGAGGTCTCCGGTATTTTGCTTATTCATAGCAAGGAATACAAATCCTACAATAATAACTGCGGAAGAGATTCCATAGGCAATCTTTCTGAAAGCGATAAAGTTAAACACTTTGCTTTCCTTCTTAATGCCGTACAAGTTGGGGTTTGTTGCTCCCAGTCCGTAGAAGGTGGTTAAAATGGCTCTTGTTACAAAGAGAGCGGTTATCAAAGAAATGATAATACCGATAGCCAAAGTGGTGGCAAAGCCCTTAACCGTTCCTGAGCCGCGGATATACAATACCGCTGCCGCAATCAAAGTGGTGATGTTACCGTCTAAGATTGCAGACAGAGCCTTCTCAAATCCCGCCTTAATGGACTTCTCCACGGAATTTCCCGCACCGATTTCTTCCTTAATACGGGTGAAGATAATAACATTGGCATCCACTGCCATACCGATAGACAGGATAATACCTGCGATACCCGGAAGAGTCAGGGTTACTTCAAAGGCCTGCATCAGCACCATTTCCAGCCCCACATACATAAAGAGAGCCAGGGATGCCGCAAGACCCGGAAGCCGATAAACAAAAAGCATGAAAAGCATTACCAAGGCAATACCGATAACCGCAGCCTTTAAAGAAGTGGAAATCGCTTCCACACCTAAGGTTGCTCCGATTACATTGGAACGAAGCTCTGTTAAGCTAACCGGCAATGCACCGATACGAATAGTGGAAGCAATCTTCTGAGCTTCCTCATAGCTTTCAATGGGGCTGATGGTAGCCTGTCCACCGGAAATAGCCTCCTTAACATTGGGGGAAGAAACCACCTCATTGTTGTAGATAATGAAAATACGCTTTCCCACATTGTTCTTGGTGGCTTCCGCAAACTTGCTCGCACCTTCCTCAGTGAAAATCAACTCAATCACATATTCACGGTTATTGTTCTGGTTGGTCATTCCCGCAGTAGCAGTCTTTACATCATCTCCGGTAAGAAGGACATTTCCATCCTCATCCGCAAACTGCAGGGTACCGGGCTCTCCAAGCTCTGCCAAGATTTCATTGGCATCGGTTGCTCCGGGAATATCAATATTGATACGATTTTTGCCTTCCTGATAAACCTGCGCTTCTGTGGAATAACTCTGTGCCTTCAACTGAAGCTTGTACACCGTGTCACTCATCTGCTCAGCGGTAGGATCCTCTTCCACGGTCTGGTAGGTAATGGAAACACCACCGTTAAGGTCCAATCCCAGTTTGATGTTTTTGCGTTCATGTAGCCTAAAACGCAAAAAGCTATGGTCAAAAGGAGGATTCCCATAAGCCGTAGCACTGCATTTGATTTCTTGTTCATCTTCTACTTCCTTTACAATCGAATTTGGCGAAACCCTTTTCTCCCTTACAAAGGGTGAAAATGTTTCACCAGCTTTTGCTCCTCATCCTGCTTTCCTCCTGCGATTCTGAAGTACTCCCATTTCTTGAGCATATACCGACTTATATTAACATAGCCTTCCCTTGCTAGCAAGAAAAAAGGCAATTCCTTTCCGGAAAATGAGGGCTTTTTTTCATAAAAATATCCCCTCTTCACCCTGGATTGGTAAAGGGGGGGGATATCCATCTCCATGCCGGGGAATCGTCTTATTCCTCTACTTCCCCGATACTGATATGATTTTCAAATCCTGCTTTGGTAAATTTCTTGGTATCCATCTCCGGCATAAGCTCTGTGGTAATAATCTTTACCATCTCCTCAAACTTCGCCAAGATCTTCCTTGCTGAAACGCTTCTTGCAACGAGCCTCCACGGTCTTTACATAGCTGTAGGAAACATTGTAATAATCCCAAAATTTCTTGGTAGGGCGAAGGTGGAACTCTCTTCGATCATTTTCATCCTGAACTTTCTCGATATAGCCCTTTTGTACTAAGGCATTTACCTTGTAAGCCGCATTGGGAGCAGAAATGCCCATCATAATGGCAAACTCCTGCACCGTAGGCTCTCCCAGAGCTTTGATGCATTCAATGCTATAGCTTTCTACTGTGGTCAGACTGGCCTCTCTCTTTTCGAATTTTGCAAACACCTGCATGTAAAAAAATAAATTCGAAACTTGTTGTACAACTCAATAATCGATTCACTAAACATAGCATTCTCTCTTCTTGAAATAAGTAGACTGTGACTTGTTAAACTTTAACAGAAAAACTTGCATTTGCCTATAGGGTATAAGGAATTTTTCTATAAAATTTCAAAACTTATTAATAAAATGATTTTTATATAAGGGGTTTTAATGGTTATCTTCAAAAACTTTATCGTCAGTAAAGGATAATATATAGTAAGCATTCTGCGATACAGCTTTCTCTTCGGGCACGCTTCCGCTAACTTCGCCTTTGACTGAGCAGTGGTTTATGTTAACCACTGCTCACTTTGCTTTACAAAAGCAACTTCCTTCGGAAGTTGGTCTGTATCAGGACGACTTTTCTAATGAAAAGTCTGTCCTTACAGCACGAACTTCAAGCTCGCCTTGCTCGCTTTCAGTAAGTACTGACGGGCTCAGATTGCCCTCATCGGAAGCTGTACCCCGGAAATGCTGTTCGACATTGTAAATCCTATCCCTTGTCAGTCTCAGAAGTTCGAAATGAGAAACATTAAAAACAGGAAAATAAAATGCATTCCATTAAACAAGTGAATTTTATAGAAAAATTTGGAGAATGAAGAGCCTTTTATTATTTCGCCGGTGTGGCAAAAAGCGCTCCAAGTTTCTCTGATTTCTTTCTTCTTTCGGCACGACTTCAAAGCAGCGCTCAGATCTCCTAAAACTTCCTCTTCCGCTTTATGTACTACGGAAAAGAATGTCTCAAAGATAGTTCGGGGTTTTCCGGCAGTGCCGGGCTGAAAGCGGGGGAATCTGAGTCCCCGGGTATTTGCTGAAAGCGAGTGAAGTGAAGCTTGAAGCTTAGTACCCCTGGTAAGCGAAGTTAGCAGGAGCGTGCCCCGCTTTAAGCCCTCCACTGCCGAAAAACCATTGCAACTATTGTTTCATCTTCTTTTCCTCAATAGTGCATAAAGCCCTACTGCACTGCAAAAGTCAATTCCGCCTTCACCACCGTCTTTCCATCCACCTTGGCTTCCGCCTCTCCTATTCCCACCGGGCCTTTTCTATTCACTACTCGGCAGCTAAGCTCCAGCACATCTCCCGGACGAACCTGTTTTTTAAACTTACAGTTCTTAATTCCCCCAAAGAGAGCAATCTTTCCTTTATTTTCCGGAAGGGCCAGAAGAGCCACTGCTCCAGTCTGTGCCAAAGCTTCCACAATCAAAACCCCGGGCATTACCGGATAGGAAGGAAAATGTCCCTGAAAAAAGGGTTCATTGATGGTGACGCACTTCTTTGCCACCGCAAATTCTCCCGCTTCGTAGTCTTGAATTTCGTCAATCAGCAAAAAAAGGGTAACGATGGGGAATAATGGCTTTTGATTTCTTCAATGTTTAACTTAGGCATAGGACCTCCTCTAAAAAAATTCCACCGGCAGTTTCCCCGCCGATGGAGTTCGTATTGAGGATGGAACTGTTAAAATAACTTAAAGTGGCCTTTCGGCTGTATAGCTTTAAAATACGGGTAGTCTGAGCCCGCCGGTACTTGCTGAAAGCGAGTGTAGCGAAGCTTGAAGCTTAGTACTGCTGCAGGGCGAGGCTAGCGGGAGCGTGCCCGAATTTAAAGCTATACAGCAGAAGAAAGCCAAGTTTATTTTTAACAGTTCCATCTTTCTATTCACGTACTATATTACTGCGGGGAAACTACTCTGCTTTTTCCGAAGATTAAAGTGGCATTGTGACCGCCAAAACCTAAGGAATTGGAAAGGCTGTAATGCAACTCCTGCTTTCTTCCCTGATTTGGCACATAGTCCGGATCCAGCTCCTCATCCTTTACCTGATAATTCATGGTAGCCGGGACAAAGCCGTCCTTTAAGGCCAAAACCGAAAAGATGGCTTCCACCGCTCCTGCGCCACCCAAAAGATGGCCGGTCATGGACTTTGTGGAGGATACGGGGATAGAGTAAGCTCTCTCTCCAAAAAAACCGTCTTGATAGCGGTGGTTTCTCCCTTATCATTTAAATTGGTGGAGGTACCGTGAGCATTGATGTAGTCAATCTTTTCAGGAGCAAGATTGGCATCCTTTAAAGCCAGCTTCATGCAGTCTGCTCCACCTTCTCCATTTGGGGCAGGGGAAGTAATATGGAAGGCATCACAGTTGGCACCGTATCCCAGCACTTCTCCGTAAATCTTTGCCCCTCTCTTCAAGGCATGCTCTCTTTCCTCCAGCACCAAAATGCCTGCACCCTCTCCCATCACAAAGCCGGAACGCTCCTTGTCGAAGGGGATGGAGCCTCTGCTGACTTCGGAAGCAGGAGAAAGAGCCTTCATACTGGAAAAAGCCTCCCACACAAGTTCGGAAATGGTAGCCTCTGTCCCTCCGCATACCATAGCAGTTTCGTAGCCATCCCGGATTCTGTGGAAAGCATCTCCGATGGCATTGGAGCCTCCTGCACAGGCAGTTACCGGGCAAATACACATTCCCTTTAAATGATGGCGAATCGCAATCTCCGCCGCCGCCATATTGGAGATAGCCATGGGAATAAAGAAGGGGCTCACACGCTCATAGCCCTTTTCTGCACCTCTACTGTGCTCCGCCTCAATGGTTTGTAAGCCGCCGATTCCACTGGAAACGATGCAGCCGATTTCTTCCTCGGGAAGCGTACCCACAATCCCACTGTCCTTTACCGCCTCCTCTGCTGCCCACATGGCAAACTGAGTAAAACGGGACATACGCTTTAGATCTCTTTTATCGAAAACTGTTTCCGGATGGAAATCCTTTACCTCTCCTGCCAGATGGATACTGAAATCCTCTGCCGGGAAGGCGGTAATGGGGCCAATGCCTACCTTTCCCTCCTGAATTCCCTGCCAGCTTTCTGCTATAGAATTTCCTGTGGGGTTCACCGTTCCTAAGCCGGTAATCACAACGCGTCTTCTCTCCATAGTATTCTTTTTCTCCATTTCCAATCAAGATTGCACTCTAGATTTGCACTCTGTTTTACAAACAATATTTTGCTCTATAGATTTGCACTCTGCTTTACAAACAATTTTTTGCTCTATAGATTGCACTCAGTTTTTACAAACTATATTGTCGCTCTACATTGCCACTCTATCGTTTCTTTCTATATCGTAACTTTATATAGCTTCATTCTATATTTTTCGCTCTACATGCCCATTCCGCCATCCACCAGTAAAGTTTCTCCTGTAATATAGCGGGACTCTCTTTTTAGCGAAAAAAAGGCCACAGCATTTGCCACATCTTCTCCGGTACCAAAGGTTTTCATAGGAATATTCCGTAGCATCTCTTCCTTTACCGCCTCCGGCAGGCCTTCCGTCATTTTCGTATCAATAAAGCCGGGACAAACCACATTGACTGTCACATTTCTTCCTGCCAGCTCCTGGGCCAGGCACTTGGACATGCCGATCAGTCCCGCCTTGGAAGCCGCATAATTACTCTGTCCCACATTTCCGTGAACCCCTACAATGCTGGAAATCTGAATAATTCTGCCATAACGCTTTTTTTCATCATCAGCTTCCCTACCGCTTTTGGAAAACAAGAAAGCTCCTCGAAGGTTGGCATCCAGCACTTCATCAAAAATCTTCCGAAGACATTTTTCAGAAAAAGATTGTCTCTGGTGATGCCGGCATTATTCACTAAAACCTCAATTTCAGAAAAAAACGGGCAACAGCTTCCGCCACTATTCTTTCCACATCCTCTTCCTTCTTGATATCTCCCTGGCAAAGGAGGGTTTCCACGGAAGGGTAGCTTTTATGAATTTCTTCCTCTACGGCCCTGGCCGCCGCTTCATTTCCGGCATAGTGGAGCACCACATTTCTTCCCTCCGACGCCATTTTCAAGGCAATAGCACTGCCGATGCCTCCACTGGCACCTGTAACCAGACAAGTCTCTCTTTCCGCCATCTTCCTTCCTTTCTATCCATTACGCCTTGTACATTCAAAGGATAGTCCTTTCTATTGTTCCCTCTTTACTCTTGTTGAAAGGCTTTATCCCTTTTTCTTTGCTTTTCCAGAGCTGGAATCTAAGCTTTTTTTACTCTCTAAAAACGCTTCCAGCTCTTCTTTATTTTTCCAAGCTTACTACTTCAAAATCTTCGATGCCCATGTCCTTGGCAGTCTTCTTTAAGAAGCCGGAAATGGTCTTTCCCGGACCGATTTCCACAAAGTTTCTCACCCCAAGCTCCAGAAGTCTTCTAAGATCCTCTTCCATACGCACCGGCTTTTTGTACCTGTTCCACCAAAAGCTCCGGAACGCTTGGGTCTCCTTCCTGTCTTTCTCTACCTAAGAAGTTGTGAAGCACAGGGCAGGTTGCCTCTTGAAAGTAATACCCTTAAAATATTCCCGCAGTGCTTCTCCCGCACTTTTCATAAAAGAGGTATGGAAAGGGCCGGAAACCTTTAAAGGAATCGCCTTCTTGGCGCCTGCCTCCAAAGCCAGTTTGGATGCCTCTTCTACAGCCTTCTTTTTCTCCGCCGATGACGATTTGTCCCGGGCAGTTTAGGTTACAAAGGCTCACAGCGCCTCCCACTTCCTTACATACCTTGTCCAAGGCTTCCTCGGACATCCCAAGGATGGCCGCCATGGAGGATTCAATTCCCTTTGATGCCTCTTCCATCTTTTTTCCACGGAAGGCTACCATTTCCACCGCCGTCTTTGCGGAAAATACGGAAGCCGCTTCCAGTGCGGAGTATTCTCCCAGGGAAAGTCCTAAAGCATAGTCCGGCTTGATTCCATTTTCCCGTAAAACCGCAGTCATACCGCAGGCAAATGCCACAAGAGCCGGCTGGGTATAACGGGTTTCATTGATTTTCCCTTCAGGATCTTCGAAGGAGAGCGTCTTTACATCAAAGTCCAGCTCCGCCTCGTCATAGGCCTTACGAAAGGCAGGGAAGGCTTCGTACAAGTCCTTTCCCATTCCCTTAACCTGACTTCCCTGTCCTGCATATAAAAAAATGCTGTCTTCATCTTTCCTCCTTATGAAATCCCGGGAATTCCCCGGCAAATATCCGCTAAAAATCTCCGCCACCGGACGAATCTTGGTAACCTGTCCGCAGGTCTGCCCGGCCATGAGGGATCCGGTTTTTGGTATCTCCGTCAAAAAAACCGCCCTGCGAAGGGAGCCCAGAGTGAACTTTTTCCAGTTCCATCTTATCCGCTCCCGCCTTTTCCTGGCTTAAGTATTCCCTACTCATCTGATTCTTTTAAAACTCGTACAGGTACACCGGCAATTCTTCCGGTGACAATGGTGTCGGAGCCGGAGGCCTTTAACACCGCCTCCTTATAATTTTTCATGGATGGGACATTCCTCCGCAGCCAAAAAGAGCGGTACCGATTTGGGCGCCACAGGCTCCTAAAGTAAGCACTGCCTGCATTTGCCGATTATCCGCAACACCTCCTGCTGCAATCACCGGAATGGAAACCGCATCCACGGTCTGAGGCACCAAGGTCATGGTGGTCATTTCTCCGATATGGCCTCCGGACTCACAGCCCTCCGCAATTACCGCATCCGCTCCCAGCTTTTCCAGTCTTTTCGCCAAGATGGGAGCCGGCACCACGGGAATCACCTTGATTCCCGCCGCCTTAAAGGCTTCCATGTAAATGCCGGGATTTCCAGCTCCGGTGGTTACCACAGGTACCTTTTTCCTCAATGCAGATTTCCACCATCTTATCGGTTTCCGGATTCATCAGCATAAGATTTACCCCAAAGGGCTTGTCGGTTCTTTCCCGAAGGATGTGGATTTCCTTCCGAAGACCCTCCGCCTCTCGAATGCCTCCTGTACCAATTAATCCCAGGGCTCCCGCGTCGGAGCAAGCCGCCGCAAAGGCTCCTGTGGCAATATTGGCCATTCCTCCCTGAATAATGGGGTAACGAATTCCTAACATCTCCTGTAATCCGGTCATATTCTCTCCTTAATTTCCTTTACTTTCTCTACGCTTTTTTTCGTACTGAAGTTCTGCGGAGGCATAGGTCAGTCCTGAACCGAAGCCCACCAAAACCAGCTTGTCCCCGGAATGTAAAAGGCCCTTTTTCCTGCATATCCTTTAAAGCCATGGGGATGGAGGCTCCGAAGTATTTCCGAAATACTCCATATTTTCAAAAAAACTTCTTGGGATCCGCCTTCATGTGTCGCACCACATTTCGAATGATTCTGGAATTGGCCTGATGGCAAACCACATGCTGTACGGTTTCCAAGCTGTCTCCGGTCTTTTTCCAAAAACCTTCTCGATGCAGTGAGGGACGATATCAATGGCAAAGAGGAAAACCCCTTTTCCATCCATCACTAGGTGATCCAGCTTCTCATGCTTTCCTGCACTAACCCCTTCTCCCAGCTTCTCCGGATTCTCCGTGCCATCCTCATAAAAGCCGTCGAAGGCTCCGGTGTAAATGCCGGGAGCCATAATGGAATAATCTCCCTTAGAGCCCAAGTATGAAGCATAGAGTGCCTTGGCGTCTCTTTTTCACCACCGCCGCTCCTGCCCCGTCTCCGAAAAATGACGGAGGTTGTTCTGTCCTCTATTTTCAGTAGTCGGGAAAGCTGTTCCGTTCCCACCACCAGGGCATAGTCCTTGTTGGTGGAGAGCAAAAGTCCTCTGGCTACCTCCAGCCCGTAAACAAAGCCGCTGCAGGCCGCATTCAAATCCAATACGGGAACATCTTCTTTCGTGCCCAATTCCTTTGCCAGGATGGCCGCAAGGCTTGGAGTAGAGAAGTCCGGAGACATGGTGGCCACCACAATCACCCCTGATATTCTCTCCCTTTAGGCCCGCATCTTCTACAGCCTCTTTAGCTGCCTTTATGGCCAATGTTCCTGCACTCTCATCCTTATCGCAAAAACGCCTTTCATGGATTCCCGTCCTTGGATAAATCCATTCGTCACTGGTGTCCACCAGCTTCGCCAGGTCATCATTGTGTACTCTCTTGCTTGGGATAGCCGATCCAAGACCAAGTATCTTTAGTCCTTCCATCATTCCTCTTTTCCTAAATATTTCTGAATTTAGAGAGTCTGTCCTTTCGGATATCATGACGACTCATGCCATCGTAGTATGCCAAGGTCTTCTCAAAATCTGATCCAAAAGCCTTGTAAAGACTTTCCGGATCATCCTGAGCGCCTCCCAAGGATTCCGGAATGACCTCATCCGCTACATTGGCTTCCTTTAAGTCATTTGCGGTAAGCTTCATCACCTTTGCCGCTTCAGCCGCACGGGAACTGTCCTTCCATAAAATGGTTGCAAAGCCCTCCGGACTTAAAACGGAGTAAATGGCATTTTCCAGCATTAAAATCTTATTGGCTACGCAAATTCCCAAAGCACCGCCGGAGCTTCCTTCTCCCGTTACCACCGCAATTACCGGCACATGGAAGAGCTCATAAAAGCAAGGTTTTTTTCGCAATGGCCTCACCCTGTCCGTGCTGCTCCGCCTCTAAACCGGGGTAAGCTCCCGGAGTATCTACAAAAGGTAATAATCGGTCTGTCAAATTTCTCCGCCTGCTCCATCAGTCTTTTTTGCCTTACGATAGCCTTCCGGACAGGTCATTCCGAAGTTGCAGGAAAGATTTTTCTTCCACAGTTCTTCCCTTTCTGTGACCCAGTACCGTTACAGGACGTCCGTGAAAACGGGCAATTCCTCCGTAAATGGAGCGATCCTCATCATAAAGATGGTCTCCCTTTTGCTCAAAAAAGTCTGTAAAAAGGGCGGAAACGAAGTCCTCCACATGGGGACGACGGGGATGTCTTGCCAAGAATACCCGATCTCCCGGCTCCAAATCCTTACAGCTGTCTAGAAGCTTCTTCTTTTCCTCTTGTAAAACTTTGATTTCCTCGGTTTTTTTCCTCTTCTGCAAGAAGCGCCTGAATTTTTCTCTTTTAAGGCTTCTGTCTTTTTCCAATACTTCCTTAATCATCTATATTCCTCCTTGATTCCTGATTCCGACAATGTCATTTTTCAATCCTAGTTTTTTTCCGGCATGAAGGATTTCCATCCTACTTTTTGTCCCTTTTGAACTTTTTTTAGCCGGCCTCTTTCAAACTGAGGCTTCCCGTTCCTGCAGTAGGGAAACTTTGTCCATCAACCGTCTTAAGCCTTCTGATGTAATTTCAAAAGCTGAATCAAGGTTTCTCTCATATCTTTTCTTTCCACAATCTTGTCTACAAAGCCGTGGCTTTCCAGATATTCACTCTTCTGGAAGCCCTTGGGAAGCTTGCTGTTAATGGTCTGCTCAATCACTCTGGGGCCTGCAAAACCGATGAGAGCTCCCGGCTCTGCCAGGGTAATATCCCCTAAGGTTGCAAAGCTTGCGGTTACGCCTCCTGTGGTGGGGTGAGTCAGGTAGCTGATAAAAAGTCCTCCATGCTCGGAGAAAAGCTCCACTGCCGCAGAGGTCTTCGCCATTTGCATCAGGCTGTAAATTCCCTCCTGCATTCTGGCTCCTCCTGAAGCGGAGAAGATAATCAAGGGGCATTGCTCCTTATCCGCCACTTCGATTCCTCTGGTTACCTTCTCTCCTACCGCCTGGGACATGGAGCCCATGAAGAAACGGCTGTCCAGCACCAATACCACCACAGGAATTCCTCCGATTTTTCCCTTGGAAGAAATCACCGCCTCCTTCAGGCCGGTTTTTTTCGCCTGGCTGTCCGCCTTCTCTCTATACTCCGGGAAGTCCAAAGGATCCTTTACCGCCATATCCTCGATCCAGCTCCTGGAAGGTTCCCGGATCATAAAGCATTTTCAAGCGATAATAAGCTCCGATGGGACTGTAAGAACCGCAATGAGGGCAAATATAGTAATTTTTCTTCCCAACGGGAACGAAGAGCTCTTCTTCCGCATTTTCTACAGCTGATAAAGGTTGCAGGCACTTTTTAAGGGTGCAGCTCCGCTCATGGTATCTTTATTGGCTTTTTTTGCCGTAAGTCCCTGTCTTTCACCAGCTCTACCAGACTTTGAATGGGTGATTTCATATTTCCTCCTATGGTTCTTGACCTTTCCTTTAGAAACAATTCTTCTCTTTGAGAAAAAGCGTCCCTAAGGACGCCTGTTTTTTTCTGTCTTTCTATCTTGATTAATTTACGCCTTTGCGTTATTTGCATAGTCTAAAAATATCTTTTTACGGTATGCATCTTTCCGATTTCTCCATCAGGAATGGAAACGCCCAGCTCATCCTCTAAAGCCATGTGCAGCTCCACCAAGGAAAGAGAATCCACCTCTAAGTCCTTCTGCATATCTGCCTCTAAAGTAACCTTATCCTCATCACATGCCAAAAGTATCTACAATGATTTCCTTTAATCTCTCGAATTCCATACTGAACTCCTTTTCGCCTTTTTTTACTAAAAAAATTATTTTTAATTAAATTTTTCGAAAGCAATATAACTGTAAATCATAAACTTGTCAATAGAATATTTTTTTAAGGGATATAGTTTAAAATATGCAAGAAGTGGTTTTGAAAACCACTTCTTGCCGGGGAAGAGGGATTCGGAAGAGCAAAAATAGCTTCCCTGCCAAAGGCAGGGGAAGCGTATCTCCTATGAAAAATGGGGCCGGAGGAGAATACATTCTCATCCGACCCCTTTTCCCATAGGAGAAGGGAGCTGTGAAAAACACAGCTCCCTATTTTTGCATACTTTATAGCAATACTACTTCTCTCATTTTCTTTTCGACAAATAGGAACTTTTCCTAAAGCCTTATCTATCCTTTTTTTAGGACTTTTTTTGCCCCTGCTTTATCCAGAGCAATATTCCAAATAGTAACACTACTCCAATCCCTAACGGAAGCCATGGCGTCTTTAAAAATCCTGCCAAAATATAACTGATACCGGATACCCCTGCTACCAAAAGGGCATAGGGCAACTGGGTTTGCACATGGTTTATGTGGACGCTTTGGGCTCCGGCAGAGCTCATGATGGTGGTATCGGAAATGGGAGAACAGTGATCTCCGCAAACCGCTCCCGCCATACAGGCAGACATGGAAAGAATCATCATGTTTGCATCTACGCCTTGGAAGATTGCCACCACAATAGGAATCAAAATGCCGAAGGTTCCCCAGGAGGTTCCTGTAGCAAAGGCAAGGCCAATGGCAATGAAGAAAATAAATACCGGCAGGAAGGAAAGGGCGGAGCCTGCGCTGCTCTTTACCAAAGCCGCCACAAATTCCTTTGCCCCTAAGCTATCTGTCATAGCCTTTAAGGACCAGGCAAAGGTCAAAATCAAAATTGCAGGTACCATCTGCTTAAAGCCCTCCGGCAGGCAGTCCATGCCTTCATTAAAGGAAAGGGCATTTCTTCCAAAGTAATAAAATAAAGTTACTACCAGAGCAGCAAAGGAACCCAGTACTAAACCGGTAGAAGCGTCTGACTGGGAAAATGCGGTAACAAAGTCTGCACCGGTAAAAAATCCTCCGGAATAAATCATGCCCACAATACAGAAAAAAATCAAAGAGAAAATCGGAACCAGCATATCCAAAATATGCCCCTTTCTTCCCTCTTCCTCTGTAGCCTCTCCGTAGGGGCGCTCCTCTGTGGTATAAATATCTCCCTTTTCCACTGCATTGTCCTCATGAAGCTTCATGGGACCGAAGTCCACGGAAAGCAGTACCAAAAAGACCAGCATAAAAAGAGAAAGTAAAGCATAAAAGTTGTAGGGAATGGTCTTGATAAAGAGCTTCATCCCATTTTCCCCCTCTACAAAGCCGGAAACTGCCGCTGCCCAGGAGGAAATAGGGGCGATAATACAGATAGGGGCCGCTGTCGTGTCAATAAGATAGGCAAGCTTTGCCCTACTGATTCTATGCTTATCCGTTACCGGACGCATAACGGATCCCACCGTAAGACAGTTAAAATAGTCATCAATAAAAATCAGGCATCCCAAAAGCAATGGTCGCTAGCATGGAACCTTTACGACTTTTAATATGCTTTTTCCGTCCATTCTCCGAAGGCTCTGGAACCGCCGGTTTTGTTCATCAGCTGTACCATCATTCCCAAAATCACCAGGAAGCAAAGGATTCCCACATTCCAGGCATCGGAAAGCACATGGATAATGCCGTCCACAAAAAAACATGATTCAGTGTTCCCTCAAATTATAGCCGGAATATAAAAGAGCACCGGATAAAATCCCTAAAAAAACAAGGAGCTGTAAACTTCCTTGGTAATCAGCGCCAAGGCAATCGCAATCACCGAGGCACCAAGGACCAAAAAGAATTCTGCACCGACTCCTTACTGGTCAAAAAGCTGCCGCCACCAAAAAAACAAAAAGCACAAGGCTAATGGCTGTCAGCGAAACAATACGGTTACTCTTTTTCTTTCATTCTTTTTACTTCCCTTCTTCATAAAAACAAAACAGGAATACTGTACAAGAAATCTTTCCTTCTTGCAAGTATTCCCGATGCTTTCATTAATTATATAAAAAATGCCATAGAAATTGATGTATCCCCTCTTTACCGCCATACAATATGGAGAGAATATATCAATTTCTATAGCACTTCAAATACGGCGAAACTCTTACTTTATATCAATTTAGCCATTTTCAAAAAAATTATGAATATAAGGTTACTAATTCTATATTATATTTTTAAAATCCGAAATTGTCATAGAGGGAGCTTTCAGAAAGCACCTCTCCAATAACGGTTTGGATTTCTTCGATATTTTCCTTTGGGAAGAAATCTCTGGCAAGACCCAGGGTTTCAATTTGCTCTCCCTCTCCCATGCCCATCTTCTCGTAGGAAACAATGAAGTTTTTTTCAGATTGCTGTAGGCATCACTAACAGAACGATTCCGGTTATCCGTCAAAATCTTCCCAAGAGCCTGCAGGTATTTTTCCTTCCAAAAAGCACCTTGGCCGCCTCGGCACGAATTTCCTTTTCTTCCTTCCCCTTTGGTGCAATATACCAGCAACCATCCTTCTCCCAGCCGTACTTCATCACCAGTTTTCCGGTCATATCTCTATAGTACTGGAACTGTCCTCCTTCATCCGCTACCAAGAAGCCGTTTTCCGCCTTCTTCAAAAGGTTTAAAAGGATTCGTCTGTCTAAAACAGGAACACGGAAAAGACCGATGTCCTCTCCTTCATTAAAGCCTCTCTCCTGAACCTTCTTTACGATTTCCTTTGCGGCAGTTTCGGAAATTCTGTAGCAGGCATCTTCTAAAGCCAAATCCTCCACGGTTTTCCGAATAAATTCCTCACTCTTTCCCCGTTTTGCCCCAAGCTCCCACATAGCCTTGGCAAAGCCTTGGGTCTGGGCATCAATCATTTCCTCTCGAATATTGAAGATGTGGTGACTGAGCAGTGCCGCTTTCTTTACAGAAGAAGCCAAGTCCTCTGTTCTTAACTCAATGGCATAGCGAGGTCTTTCACCCTTTACGCCAATGCCGATGGAGGCGATGTTTGGTGCATCCTTTAGACTTTCCTGAATTCTCGGATCATCCCAGGAAATAGGCTTTTTCTCATAATTATCCAAAACGATAAAACGCACATTGGAAAGCATACGCCATTCCTGCTTCAAGATTCTATAAGCGGTATCCTGTCCAAGAGTATAAATTCCCACATAAACATTGATTCTGGGATTCTTCTCCAAAAAAGAACGGAAAAGGGCAACATTTTCCCTTGCCTCACCGGAGGAAAGCTCTCGATTCAGCTTATCCATATCCATGGGGATAGAAGGGCGTCTCCGCATATACATGAAGAGTTCATATTTACTTTCCGGAATGCGAATGGAAGTTCTACCCACTTCAAGAGCAGACTCAATGTCCTTCTTCACCGCAGACAGCATATCCGTCAGTTCTTTTCTGGCATCCGCATTTTCCGCATAGGGGCATTCCATCAGAGTTTTTAGCTCTTCTCCTCCGGAATTTTTCTGTACAAGACGAATGCGTCCCTGTTCTTTTTCCAGGAGGAGCTCAATCTTCTCTTCTTCTAATACAGTACTTATTCTGTCGCCTTTTACAGACAACAAATCCAAAGGTTGTTTTTTTCTATTTGCTCTTCACAAAAACTTCCTCCGGCTTTTTTAAAAAAATCATTTGCATTAGTGACATAAGCTCTCCTTCTCCTATACCCTAATCCATATTTATTTTTTTCTACATACGAATTAGGTATTCTTTCGACATTTTTTTCTAAAAAAATATTAGTAAGGCTCTCTATTCTTTTTCTAAAAAAACTCTACTAATATGATATTCTAGATTTCTAATCTATCTTCCTTTCAAAGTTATTCTTAAAATATTATATTAAATATCAATTCTATTTTTGTTTTTTTAACTTTGTATTTTTAATTATCGTCTTCTTTTTCTACTCCATAAGACCAAATAAGGAGTTTATAGAAAATTTCTTTTTTTATTCCCTTATACTTTTTTAAAAATCCTATTCCGCTTATCTCCAATAAAGAAAAAAAGTATTTTTTTCCGTACCCAAAGAAAGTCTATCCCTAGAACAGAAAAGAATATGTTATACTTTTTAACGAGTTGTGTTTGATTTTTAGAAAATGAGCGTTTTTCTAAAAACAAGGCTATATACTCTTTGTAAGAAGAAAATGATTCATCCCTCTTATGCCAATGTAAGAGCAATGAGAGTCTCTTCTTACAGAGAGGCGCCGTAGCAGAGTCTAAGTAAGGAGAAAAGAGTATGGTTACAAACGACAAGGGGTTCATCCCTCTTAAACACCGGGTAATTGAAGGCTTGGCAAGAATTGCCTGGAATGGAGAAGTTACAGAAGAAGCAAAGGAAAAATTAATCCGAGAATTGTCTCCGGGGCCAAAGGCCGCCTTTCGTTGTTGCGTATATAAGGAAAGAGAAATTCTTCGCTGGCGTATCCGTCTGGCTTGTAATGAGGATGCCAGCCCGAAGAGAAAGAGCAGCAATGTCATTCAGGTTATCGATCCGGCCTGTGAGGAGTGCCCTATTTCTTCCTATTCCGTTACGGATAACTGCCGTCTTTGTTTAGGTAAGGCCTGCCAGAACAGCTGTCACTTTGGTGCCATTACCATGACAGACCAGAGAGCCCACATTGATCCTATGAAGTGTAAGGAATGTGGAATGTGCGCAACAGCCTGTCCCTACAGTGCCATTGCCCAGCTTACCCGTCCCTGTAAAAAGCCCTGTCCGGTAAATGCTATTACCTACGACGAAAACGGTCTTTGCGTTATTGATGATAATCGTTGCATTCGTTGCGGACAGTGTGTACACTCCTGCCCCTTCGGTGCAATTTCCACAAAGACTCATCTTCTGCAGGTAATTTCCGCCATTAAGGAAGGAAAAGAGGTTTACGCCATGTGTGCCCCTGCCACAGAGGGACAGTTCGGTAAGGATATCTCTATGTCCGCAATCCGTGTGGCTTTGAAGAAGCTCGGCTTTACCGATATGGTGGAGGTTGGACTGGGTGGAGATATGACCGCTGCCTACGAGGCATTGGAGTGGTCAGAAGCCAGAAAAGAAGGAAAGAAGATGACTACCTCCTGCTGCCCTGCTTTCATTAACCTTTTGAAAATGCATTTCCCGGATCAGTACCGTGAAAATATGTCGGAGACCCTTTCTCCCATGGCAGCGGTTTCCCGGTATCTGAAGGCCATTCATCCCGGTTGTACCACCGTCTTTATCGGCCCTTGTATGGCAAAGAAATCCGAGTCTCAGGAAATGGGTATCGAGGGCAATGCGGACTATGTGCTTTCCTTCGGAGAATTCAGCAGTTTACTTCGCTCCAAGGATGTGAAGCTGGAGGCGGAAGTCAGTCCCTATCAGGAAGCATCTCTTTGGGGAAAGAACTTTGCCAGTTCCGGCGGCGTAGCCAATGCGGTTATGGAATGTATGCGGGAAAGAGGCGAAGATACCACCGGTATTAAGCTTCGTGCCTGCTCCGGCGGAAAGGAATGTGTTACTGCCCTTTCTCTTTTAAAGGCAGGAAAGCTTCCGGAGGATTTTATCGAAGGTATGGCCTGTGAAGGCGGCTGTGTCGGCGGTCCTTCTCGTCATAAGGCGGAAAATGAGATTAAGAAGTCCCGTCAAAGCCTTTTGGATGAAGCCGATACCAGAAAGGTATTGGATAACTTAAAGAACTATCCTATGGACAAGTTCAGCATGATGCGGGATAAATAAGAAATAGGAGCTGTAAGAATAAAAAAATAGATATTATGCAGTATAGGTCTAAAGTCGGGGCACGCTCCCGCTAGCCTCGCCCTGCAGGGGTTCTAAGCTTTTACAAAACAAAAGCCAAGAACCCGCGGGCTCAGACTACCCCTTTTTTAGACCTATACTGCATATTCTATTTTCGGATTTTCTTACCGCTCCTTTTTTTCCATCCTGTACTACTTAAAATTCTATTTTTGTTCTTAAAGCCCCTTTTTATTTCGTGCTGCAAACTTATCTTAAAGCCTGCTTCAGATCGTTAATCAAATCCTCCGCATCTTCAATCCCCACAGATAGACGCAATGTGGTTTCATATATTCCGTTTTCCGCCAAAATCTCCTTCGGCACATCTGCGTGCGTTTGAGTCAAGGGATAGGTCAAAAGACTTTCCGTTCCTCCCAGGGACTCCGCAAAGTAAATCAACTGTATTCTCTTTAAAATTTCTTTAGCTTCCTCACCGGATTCCACATCAAAGAAATCATCGCCCTCAAAAGCCTCTGGCCTGCTTCTTCATTAGCTCATGCCCGGGATGATTGGGAAGTCCGGGATACAAAACTCTCTTTACCTTCGGATGCTTTTCTAAAAATTCCGCAATTTTCAGACTGTTTTCCTGGGCTCTGTCCATGCGAATCGCCAAAGTCTTAATCCCTCGTAAAATCAGCCAGCTGTCAAAGGCATCCAGTCCCGCTCCGGTGGTCTTAAACAGGAAGCGAAGTCTTTCCTGAAGAGCATCGTCCTTTATCACAATAAAACCTGCAATGGCATCATGGTGTCCGGAAAGAAACTTGGTGCCGCTATGAAGCACAATATCCGCCCCCAAGTCCAAGGGATTTTGAAAATAGGGAGAAAGGAAGGTATTGTCCACAATCAAAAGTAAGTTATGTGCCTTACAGAATTTCCCCAGCGCTTCTATATCATTTACATTCATACAAGGATTCGTGGGACTTTCCAGAAAAATGGCTTTGGTATTCTCCTTAACTTCCTTTTCCCAGCCATCCTCATGGAGAGATACTCTGGAAAACTGAAGGCCATTTTTCTCATTTACCTCACGAAAATAACGAATAGAGCCGCCATATAGGTCACGATCAATTAAAATGTGGTCTCCCGGATGAAAAAGCTCCATAATACAGGCTAAAGCCGCAATCCCTGAGGACAGGGCAATGCAGTCCGTTCCGTGCTCTAAAGAAGCCACCACCTTTTCCAGCTGGGCTCTGGTGGGATTTTGCAAACGAGAATAATCGTAGGGATTCTTTCCCCCTACCTCCTGATGAATAAAGGCGGAGCTTGGGTAAATGGGGTAAGAAATCGCCCCGTAATGCTCCTCCTTATTCTGTCCTTCCAAGTGTTGACATCGTGTACTGATATGATATGCCATAAGTTTTTTCCCTCTTTCTTCCTCTATGATAAAAATCCCTTTTTTTCTTTTCCTGCACAATGTAGCACAGAATAGCAAAAAGGGATAATGCAAAATTTTAAGATTTGGTTATTGTTAGAATTTATAGCAAACACGAATTTGGGGTTTTTGGGATATAGCAAAACCTCCAGCCATAGCTTTCCATGCTCTATCCTATACCGTACAAAGACTATAGCTTTATTTTCCCGGATCCACCATAGCCAGAATGTTCATATCCTTGTCAAAGGTAACCTCTACCTTGGTACCGATTTCAATTCCCTGAGAAAGTCCGGAAATATCGGAATTTTTCTGTCTTATTCAGCTCATAATCCTTTCCGTCATTTCCCTTAATGCTCACGCTGTTCATGGCTGCATCGGTGATAGTTCCCGTGATTACGGTTAAGTCCTTCTTTTCCTTACCGCCTTCTTCCTTCCCCTTTGTTTCAGCGGTAGTGGACTCCTTTGCCTTGGCAGCTTCCGTAGCAGCCTTACTTTCCTTCTCTTCGCCCTCCTGGCCGGTCTTTACTTCCTCTGTCTGTGCCGCTGCTGTGCTTGCCTCTGTAGTGGATGCCTTCTTTCCACAAGCCATAATTCCCATAGCCAAAAGCGCCACCAGTACTAATCCTCTTTTTCTCATCTTCAACCTCCTTGAGCTCTATGCATTCGACAGGAACATATCAATTTTGATGTTCCTATATGCTATTTTCTTATGCGACAAAAACGAAGCAAAAGCTTTTCTTACTCTCACTATACAGGAAGAAGAGGAAGAAATATAAACAAATTCTTTAAAGCTTTCCTAGGATTCTTCTAAAAATGCTCTGCAGGCAGATTCGTCATTCTACTCCGCATACAGGCAAATCTTGCCGCTTTTCAGGGTTTCCGGCATGAAAATCAAACGCTGGTTTCGGGAACCCCGAAACAAAAGCCTAAGATCCTTCTCTTCTAAATGGAACTTGCCATCCACCAGAACGGAAAGCTGAGAAAATAATTCCAAAAATTTCTTCCTTCTCACTGCCTTCTCTTTGCATAAGCTCCTCATAGCGGTATCCGCTAAAACACCAAAGATCCTTCTCCGGAAGGCGCTCCTTCATTTTCCGAAGAAGGGGCAGTAGCGCATGAAGATTCTCCGGCACCAAAGGCTCCCCCCCAAGTAGAGTTAAGCCTTGAATTTCTTTTTACCAAGAGCTTGCAAAAATCCTTTCCTCCACTTCCTCCGTAAAAAGCTCTCCAAAGGAGGGATTCCAGGCGATTTCATTGAAGCAACCCGGGCAGGCATGGGGACAGCCGGAAACAAAGAGGCTCACCCGAATACCGGGACCGTTGGCAATGTCAAAGTATTTAATTTCTCCGTAATGCATTTTTCCTCACAGATGTAACACTCTGTCCTTAATTTCCTGGGTTCTACCCTGATTCCAGAACTGGGTGCCGATATAACCACAGGTTCTTCTGGCCACAGATAGCTGCTCCTGATTCTCGTTTCCACAGTTGGGGCAACGCCATTGAAGCTTTCCGTAGCTGTCCTCAATAATCTGAATCTCCCCTTCATAACCGCAGGCACAGCAATAGTCAGACTTGGTATTTAACTCCGCATACATGATATTTTCATAGATAAAATGCATGAGACTTAAAACCGCCGGAATATTGTTCTGCATATTGGGAACTTCCACATAGCTGATGGCTCCTCCCGGAGAAAGCTTCTGGAAATCCGCCTCAAAAGCCAGTTTGGAAAAGGCATCAATCTGCTCGGAAACATGAACATGGTAGGAGTTGGTAATATAGTTCTTGTCCGTAACTCCCGGAATGTTTCCGAAGCGCTTCTTCAAAGCCTTTGCAAACTTATAGGTGGTAGACTCCATAGGCGTTCCGTAAACGGAGTAGCTGATCTTTTCTTCCTCTCTCCACTTTTTGCAAGAGTCGTTCAGCTTCTCCATAACCTTTAAGGAAAATGCTCTTCCCTCCTCTGTGGTATGGGACTTCCCAAGCATCCGTACGCACATCTCATAAAGACCTGCATAGCCCAAAGAAATGGTGCTGTAGTTGTTGTAAAGCAGCTTGTCGATCTTCTCGCCCTTCTTCAGTCTCGCCAAGGCACCGTGCTGCCACAAAATAGGTGCCACATCGGAAACCGTACCCAAAAGTCTCTCATGGCGAAGCCGTAAGGCCTTAGTGGCAAAGCTCCAGCCTTTCCTCTAAAATCTGCCAGAAGCTATCCATATTTCCCTCGGAGGAACAAGCCACATCCACCAGGTTGATGGTTACCACACCCTGATTAAAACGACCGTAGTACTTGTGGGCACCATTTTCCCCTAAACCTTCCTTATCCTCTGTTAAGAAAGAACGGCAACCCATACAGGGATACACATCTCCTCCCTTGTACTCCCGCATAATCTTTGCGGAAATGTAGTCCGGAACCATACGCTTTGCGGTACACTGGGCCGCAAGCTTGGTCAAATGATAGTAAGACGCATCTTCGGTAATATTGTCCTCATCCAAAACATAAATCAGCTTGGGGAAGGCCGGGGTAATCCAAACCCCTTTTTCGTTCTTTACTCCCTGCATTCTCTGCCGAAGCACTTCTTCGATAATGAGGGCCAAATCCTCTCGAGTCTTTCCTTCGGGAACTTCATCCAAATACATAAACATGGTCACAAAGGGAGCCTGACCATTACAGGTCATCAGGGTAATCAGCTGATACTGGATGGTCTGGATTCCGCTCTTGATTTCTTCCCTAAGACGACGATTTACAATCTTCGTAATGATGTCCTCATCCATGCTCTCGCCGGTTTCTTTTCTTTCTGCGATAACCGCTTCCCGAATCTTCTGTCTGGAAATATCCACGAAGGGTGCTAAATGGGAAAGGGTAAAGGACTGTCCGCCGTACTGGTTGGAAGCCACCTGTGCCACAATCTGGGTGGTTACATTGCAGGCCGTAAAGAAGCTGTGAGGCTTTTCAATCATGGTCTCGGAAATCACGGTGCCGTTTTGCAGCATATCCTCCAGATTGATTAAGTCACAGTTATGCTCCTTCTGGGCATAGTAATCGGAATCATGGAAATGAATCACCCCGTCCTCATGGGCCCGAACAATATCCTCCGGAAGCAAAAGTCTTTTGGTTAAATCCTTGGAAACCTCTCCCGCCATATAGTCTCTTTGGGTACTGTTAATGACAGGGTTTTTATTGGAATTCTCCTGCTTTAACTCTTCATTTGCCTGATCGATCAATGCCAGAATATCCTCATCAGTGGAGTTGGCTTTTCTTGCCATCTCTCTCTTATAACGATAACGAACATATTTCTGGGCTACCTCATAGGCTCTCATTTCCATGATGGCAGTCTCCACCATGTCCTGAATATCCTCCACATTCACAGCATGGCTGGAGGCCTGAATCTTCTTTGCCACCGTCTCCGCAGCGGCCTGAATCTGATACTCGTTCATCTGGTAGACAGGGGCAACCTCTTTATTGGCCTTCTCCATGGCATGGATGATTTTGTAAATGTCAAACTTAACCTCCTTGCCATTTCTCTTAATCACATTGGTCATAATCAAAAGTTCCTTGTCCATCTTATCCCCCATCCATTGTATTTTTTTGAAAGAATTGGGCTCTGTTTTTTTCAACAAAAGTCCCCTCTTCTTTGAAATCGTTTTCCCTCTTTTTCCAGCAAAAAGCCCAAAAAGTCAAGACTTTTCAAGCTTTCCTTATTCTCCATCCCGTCCAAAAAATCAACACGATATAGAATACTCTTATCACGAAAACACAATATCTTGTGAAAGCTTCTCCATCATACGACAAAGGAAGGGGATATTCAATAGGCATTTTCACAAATTTTCTGAAGGTGAAAGCAGAGGAAAAAAGAGGAAAACAATTCCCGTATCCCATAAAAAGAAAAAAACCGATGCACCTAGCTTTTTGCTAGCGTTACAACGGTTTTATGGCAATGTCCCATTCACTTCGCCCTATTCTCCCCGAAGAGCAAGGCCAGTAGCTTCCCACAGGATAGGGGAAAACAGGGGTAATCTGAGCCCGTGGGTACTTAGCTTTTGTCTTCTAAAAAGCTTAGTACCCCTAAGTGGCGAGGTTAGCGGGAGCGTGCCCCGGTTTCTCCCTATCCTGTGGGAAGCGGACATACGGCCTTCTTTACCTCATAAAATTCACCGGATTATACTGCTTTTCGTTGGCAATAGTAGTTGCCTCTTCATGTCCCGGATAAACCAGGGTTTCATCCGGCAATAGAAAAAGCTTTTCTTTAATGCTCTTCTTAATTTCCGCCTCGGAGCCCCCGTAAAGGTCGGTTCTTCCGTAGGATTCATAGAAAAGGGTGTCTCCACTAAAGAGATAGGGGATGTCTCCTGCCACAAAGTAGCAAACTGATCCCTTGGTATGTCCGGGGGTGGAAATCACCTTCCACTCCTTGCCTAAAAGTTCTATACTTTCCCCATCTTCGACAGGAATATAGTCGGTCACTACTACCCCCTCATCCATACCGGAAAGGTTCCACTTGGGGCTTTCCAGCATTTCCTTTTCATCTTTGGATGCATAGAGAGTACTTCATACTTCTTTTTGCAGTTCTTCCGCCACAAGGATATGATCAAAAATGTCCGTGGGTTAAAAAGAATCGCCTTTAACTTCACTCTTTCTTCTTCGATTGCTGCAGAAATTCTTTCCGCCTCATCCCCCGGATCGATTAAGACTCCTTCTTTTGTAGATTTATTCCAAACCAAATAGCAGTTGGTTGCTACAATGCCTACTGTAAGGCTTCGTATATTAAACATCCTAGCCCTTTGCCCTTTCTATCTCTAAAATTCCCTGAATTTTTCTTCAGCTTTCCGATAATATCATTTAACTCTTCTCTACTCTTAATTTCAAAGCTGATATTGATGGTAGCCTTACCGTTTTTTTCGCAGTACGGGAATTCATGCTGCTAATGTCAATCTTGTTGTCTGTGAGCACCTTGGAAATGTCCACAATCTGTCCGATACGGTTGTTGGCATAGATGGTCAGCTCCGTAGCATAACTTTCCTGCTCCGGTCCTCTCTGCCATTCCGCATCAATCATACGCTTTCTTTCCGCTTCCGGAAGGTTCATCATATTGATACAGTCGGTGCAGTGAACGGTGATTCCTCGTCCTCTGGTCACAAAACCGACGATTTCATCCCCCGGCACAGGGTTACAACACTTGGCGTAACGCACCGCCAAATCGTGAATTCCCTTTACAATAATGCCGGACTTGGCTCTACGAATAACCTCCGGCTTATTGGTCATTTCCCCGATGTTTTTGCAAAATGGTCTTATCGTCTACCGTCTTGCTTTTCCGCCTTTTGTTTGGAATCCAAAAGCTTGGAAATAACCTGGGATTCCTTAATGCCCCCGGCCTACTCCCGCCAGAACGCTTTCCCAGTCCCGATAGCTGTAACGACGAAGAACGGACTCCACATATTCCGGCTTGGTAAGATCCGGAAGATTCAGCCCCTTACTCTTTACATAGCGGTCCAGCAGTTCCTTTCCTCTGTCAATATTTTTCATCCTTTTTGCTCATGGCGGAACCACTGATTAATCTTATTTTTTTCGCCTGGGTGGACTTTACGATTTTCAGCCAATCTCTGGAGGGTCCTCTGGAGTTTTGGCTGGTAATAATATCTACTCTGTCTCCATTGTGAAGTACATACTCAATGGGCACCAGCTTGTCATTGACCTTTGCCCCCACCATCTTATTTCCTACAGCGGAGTGGATGGAATAGGCAAAGTCAATAGGCGTGGAGCCCGCGGGAAGATTCTTTACATCTCCCGTGGGGGTAAAGCAGTACACGCTTCATTGAAGAGGGAAAGATCGGACTTTACCATCTTCATAAACTCTTTGGAATCCGACTCATCCTTCTGCCACTCTAAGATTTCGCTGAGCCACTTCATTTTCGTCATCTCGGTTTCGGTGGCCTTGTTCTCAGAACCGCCTTCTTCCTTATACTTCCAGTGGGCGGCGATACCGAACTCTGCGGTTCTATGCATTTCAAAGGTACGAATCTGAATCTCAAAGGGCACACCGTCTCTTCCGATTACCGTGGTATGAAGAGACTGGTACATATTGGGCTTAGGCATGGCAATATAATCTTTAAAACGCCCGGGAATGGGAGTATAAAGCTTATGAATAAAGCCCAGTACCGCATAGCAATCCTTCACCGTATCCACAATGATACGGATAGCAAACAGGTCATAGATCTTGGTCTATGGTCTTGTTCTGGTTTACCATCTTCTTATAAATGGAGAAGAAGTGCTTGATTCGACCCTTAATGTTGGCCTTGATGCCGGACTCTTCAATATGTTCCCGCACCTCCTGCACAATCTTGTCGATTCGCTCTTCCCGAACCTCTCTTTTAAAATGTACCTTCTCCGCCAGGTCATAGTAAACCTCCGGCTCTAGGTACTTTAAGGAAAGGTCATCCATCTCTATCTTAATCTTACTGATACCCAGACGGTCCGCCAAGGGAGAGTAAATCTCCAAGGACTCTCTTGCCTTATCCTTCCGTTTTTCCGGGCTTTGGTATTCCAAAGTACGCAAATTATGCAAGCGGTCTGCCAGTTTGATGATAATGACCCGGATATCCTTGGCCATGGATACAAACATCTTTCTAAGATTCTCCGCCTGCAACTCTACTTTATCGGTATTCAGATTTAACTGGGTTAGCTTGGTAACCCCGTCCACAAGTACGGCAACGTCCGCATTGAACATTTCCTCTACCTGCTTTAGGCTCATCCCCGTATCTTCCACCACATCATGGAGGAGTCCCGCCGCTATGGTTTCCTTGTCCATTTCCAAATCGGACAAAATGATGGCCACGCAGAGGGGATGAATAATATAGGGTTCTCCCGACTTTCTCTTTTGATCCTTATGCTGTTCTCTGGCCACCTCATAGGCCTTCTCAATCATGGAAAGATCTTCTGATGGATGGTAAGAACGCACATTTGCCAAAAGCATCTTCAAGAGTTCTTCAGGAGGGGTATTATCCTTAGGTCTCTCTAAGGGCTTATCTTCCTTTTTATCTGTCATACTTACTCCAATCTATTGCTATTCTTGTATTCTACCCTGTCTCCTCTTCCTTGTCAAAATCGAAGTTTTTCAAAAGAATTTTCTTCCCTTAATCACAGTAAGTTTTAATAAGCCTGTCACAATTCGTACATATCTTTTTTTTATAGTAGATACAAGAAATATAGTACTATCGGTTCCAGAAGAAAATGTATAAGCTTTCAAGTTTTTTTACAAAATTATAGGGAAAAATTCATACTCTTTTTCTTTCTTGCCGATATACTAAATTGGGCAAAAAGATATTTGCTTTTTGTCTCTTTCCATGAGCAGAAAATGACAGGAGGTCTCTTCCCATGAATATACTTTTCTTTCTTACCCCAAAATGTGATGTAGCATACGTAGAGGAAGAAGATAGTTTAAGAAACACCTTGGAGAAAATGGAGTTTCACAGATATTCAGCTATCCCCGTTTTGAGTAAGGATGGAAAATTTGCCGGTACCCTTACGGAGGGGGACCTTCTTTGGGAAATCAAAAACCAATTGAATCTGGATTTAAAAGAGGCGGAGAAGGTGCTGGTAAAGGATATTCCCATGAGAAAGCACTTTGAAGCGGTAGGCATCAACAGCTCCATGGAAGGACTGGTGGCTCGCTCCCTGACCCAGAATTTTTGTGCCGGTGGTGGATGACCTGGGGCACTTTATCGGTATTGTAAAGCGTAGAGATTTGATGGACTACCTTTATCGCCATGCGGATTTTTGTGGCTTTTGGATAAGGAAGAATCCATGCTAATCGCGGAGGACGCCTCTTTAACAGGCTAAAATGTAATTTATGCAAAGGATGGAGGATGTCTCAGGCTTCGCCTACTCACTTGTTAAAAACGAGATATAGCACGCTTTGCGAGCGATACTCGTTATGAATAAAAGGAAGAGGAAATCCTAGAACTTTCGGATTTCCTCTTCCTCTTTTTCTCCTGTTTTTTCAATGCTTCGAATGAAGACTTTATAGCTGTCTCCCCTTCTAAAAGCACCTGCGCTTCTTCCCCAACTCGCTTTCCCATAATGGCCTTTCCCAGAGGCGAGCGGTTAGAGATTCTCCCCTCCAGGGACTGTCCTCGAATGGAAGTCACTAAGCGATAAGATTCTTCCTCATCATCTTCCGGAAAATACACCACCACCGTGTCATTAATTCCCACAACGCCCTCTTCCGACTTTGTGGAAATAACTTTGGCAAACTTCAAAACCCTCTCTAAATAGCGAATCCGGGATTCATTTTGGTTCTTCTCCTTCTTTGCGGCGTAGTACTCAAAGTTTTTCCGACAGGTCTCCCTGGGCTCTGGCCTCCTTCACCGCCTCAATCAACTTCAGGGCGAATCTCCAGTTTTCGCTTCTGAATCTCCGCCTCGATTTTTCTTCACATCCTCCCGGGTTAATTCCTCACTCATCCTATTCTCCTAAAGCCTTATTTTTCCTTCATAGCAAATGAGGGACTCTAAAGGATACTTACTGACCTTCTTTCTTCCTTCCAATCCGGCAAGCTCCATCACCACGGAAATCTTAACCACCTCTCCCCCAAGGCGCTCCACCAACTTACAAGCCGCCTCCAAGGTTCCTCCGGTAGCGATTAAGTCATCCACAATAACCACCTTGGTGCCCTTTTTGAATAGCATCCTTATGAATCTCCACCTCAGCCTGACCATACTCCAAGTCATAGGCAATAGATTCCGTCTCTCTGGGAAGCTTTTCCCTTCTTTCGAACCGGCACAAAACCCTTATGCATCTCGTAGGCAATGGCGGTACCGAAAATGAAGCCACGGCTCTCCAAACCGATCACGATGTCAAAATCCACATCCTTCAAGGAATGAATCAGGCCATCCACAGAATCCTTCAAGCCGTCCGGATCCTGAATCAAAGAAGTAATATCCCGGAAAAATTACTCCCTCCTCCGGAAAATCCGGAATGGACAATACATAGTCTGCTAAATGCTCTTTTTTCATAGTTCTCCCCTCAACTTTTTTATTGCATAGGCCTGAATGGCCGCCACGGTTTTGCTGTCCGTCATTTTCCCTTCCGAAATCAGTTTCAGTAAATCCTCCAGCTTCCAGGCTTCCAAAAAGATCTCCTCGTCTTCATCAAAAGCACTGCTGCCCTTTTTTCAGATCCTTGGCCAGATAAATGGCAATCTTTTCATCCAAAAAGGCCACGGTGGTATTTACCCATAGAAGAAGCTCTAAAGCCTCACTCTTATAGCCGGTTTCCTCCTCCAGTTCCCTCTTGGCACAAAGAAGAAAATCTTCCTCCTCACTATCCCGCTTCCCTGCGGGAATCTCCAAGGTAAAACGAGACAGGGCATGACGATACTGCCGAACCATAAGAAGCCTTCCGTCCTCTAAAACTGGAAGTACTGCTGCCGCCCCCATGTGATGGATATAGTCCCAATGGGTAACATGGCCGGATACCTCCACCGTATCCTCATAAACCTCCAGCACGGAACCCTTATAGCGGAGCTTTCGTTCCAGCAAACGAACCGGAACTTCCTCCTGATGAGCTTCCTTCTTCTTTTTGTCTTCCATCTTTCAAACACTCCTATTCCGAAGGATTTTTGGATGCTGCTAAGCTTCCTTAAACAATTCCTCTTTAAAGCTTCTCTATATTAGCATAACTACGTCCATATCTCCATGATTTATAGGAAGTTTTCTGAACCGGAATAAAGAGAGCAAACAAACCGGCTTACAGTCAAAAAAACAGCAAGGAAAAGGCAAAGAAAAAAGCGGATAGGGCGGAATACCCGGTAGTTTGACAGTTAAATAGTTCCAAAATCTCCTCAGGCCTTGAAAAGCCTGTATTTTTTTGTCAAATTTTATGAAAATAGCACTAGCTATATTTGGCTATATATGGTATAATGGGCGCATGGAGGGACTGCGTCATGAAAGTATCTGTATCAAAATCAAAAAATCAGACAATCTATTATCTAAGTAAATCAGTTTGGGTAGATGGTAAATCCACTACTAAGACTATAGAGAAGATTGGTTCGGAAGATGAACTTCTGAAGGTTTGCGGAGATCTTACTCCGCTGGAGTGGGCAAAGCAGTACGCTGCCAAACGCTCCGCAGAAGAAAAAGCTTCAAAAAAAGACATTATGCTTAAGTATTCCTCTTCGACCTTGATTAAGAAAGAAAGCTGCCGTAGCGTAAACGTAGGCTACCTTTTTCTGAAGGACATCTACTATGATTTAAAAATCCATGACATCTGTGCTCAGATTGCCGAAAAGTACAAGTTTGAGTTTGACCTGAATCAAATCCTGTCTATGCTACTTTTCTCTAGGATTATTTATCCCGGATCCAAGAGATCTTCTCTTGAACTTTCAAAAAGTTTCTTGAAAAGCCTGACTGCAAGCTCCATCACGTTTACCGTGCACTGGAAATCCTTGCAAAAGAGAATGATTTTTTCCAGTCTCAACTTTACAAGAATTCCGAAATGGTACTGAATCGACATAAAAGAGTTCTTTACTATGACTGCACTAACTATTACTTCGAGATTGAGGAAGCGGATGATTTCAGAAAATATGGTCATTCCAAAGAAAACCGTCCGAATCCGATTGTACAGATGGGGCTATTTATGGATGCAGATGGGATTCCCCTCACCTTCTCCCTCTTTAACGGAAACGAGAATGAACAACCTTCGATGAAACCATTGGAGAAAAAGATTCTTTCTGACTTTGGAATGACGAAGTTTATTGTTTGTACAGATGCAGGGCTATCATCAACTTCAAACCGTGTCTTCAACAACACTCCAAACCGAAAATTTGTTACCACGCAAGCAATCAAAAAGCTGAAAGGATACCTCAAGGATTACTGTCTTGATGAAGACGGATGGCACCTTATCGGAGATAAAAAAGAGTACAAGCTCAGTGAACTAGATGAGGTCGAGAATTACGAGAAGACTTTCTATAAAGACCGGTGGATTAATGAAGACGGTTTGGAGCAACATCTCGTTGTCACCTTTTTCCTTTCAATATCGGGACTATATGAGAAAGATACGGAATCGTCAGCTTGAACGCGCTGAAAAAGCTCGTCGAAAATCCTTCTTCTCTGAATAAAAAAACGTCCAAACGATCCCAAGCGTTTTTATACGTCAGAATCACTGTACTTCTGACGGCGAGATTGCAGATAAAATGATCCCTTCGATAGATGAAGATGTTGCCACAGAAGAGGAACGTTATGACGGTTTCTATGCCGTATGCACAAACCTGGAAGATGACGTGGCAACGATTATAAGTATTAATCAAAAACGATGGCAGATTGAAGAATGTTTCCGTATTATGAAGAGTGAATTTCAGGCCAGACCGGTATATCTCAGTAGGAAAGATCGAATCACGGCTATTTCATTACCTGCTTCACCGCCCTGATTCTTTATCGCATTCTAGAGAAGAAGTTAGGTGAGAGTTATACCACTGAAAGCATTATAAGAACACTGAAAGAAATGAACATGCTGATAGCTCCCGGTGAAGGATATATCCCTGAGTATACACGAACCGACCTTACAGACAAACTCCACGACACATTTGGTTTTAGAACGGATTACGAGATTGTATCTCAAAGAGAAATAAAAAAGATTTTAACTGCAACGAGAAAGTAGAAATATTGCTAGAATTCAAAAAGAAAACAAGAGCTCATAAATGGCGTAATTACGCCGTTTATGGGCTCTTGACTCTTTCGCAACTGTCAAAGACGGGATATTAGCATAACTACGTCCATATCTCCATGATTTATAGGAAGTTTTCTGAACCGGAATAAAGAGAGCAAACAAACCGGCTTACAGTCAAAGAAACAGCAAGGAAAAGGCAAAGAAAAAAGCGGATAGGGCGGAATACCTTGCCTCCCTATTCGCTCTTTAAAATACTTACTTGGAAAACTCCACCTTGGAAACGCCATAGCCTGCCTTGCTGATAGTTTCCCGAAGCTCCTCCTCGCTATGCTCTTCCTTCATACGCACTTCCGCTGTATGGCTGCTAAGATCCACAGTTGCCCAGATTCCGGAAATGGCATTTAAAGCATTTTCTACCTTCTTCTTACAGTTTCCGCAGTGCATATCCTCCACGGAAATAGTGGCCTTAAAGGGATAGTGACTTTCTTCCTTGTCGGAAACCTTTACAGAATCCACACTACATTCTCCTCCGCCGCAGCAACCGTTTTTTCCTCTTTTAATGACGCTTTTTACCGCAAAAAAGATAATTACAGCGACCAGTGCCAAGATGACAAAATTTCCCATTTTTATTCTTCCTCTCTAAAAACAAGTCAGCCAAATATTAGCCTCATCTAACCTCTTTAGTTTAATCCCTTGTTTCTCTCTGTCAAGAAATTTTTGAAAAAAATTTTATCTTTGCAAGATAGGACGAATCCTTTCAAGACAGTTTTTCTATACTGAGCAAACCATTACAAATATCTATGTTTTTCCGTTTTACTTTTCTTCTTCCTCTTCCTTCTTCTCCTCTAAACGAACAATTGTTTTTCCGATACGGTGATTCTTAATCTCCGCCACATCAATGCTGAGACCGTCCGTGTCCAAATGCAGGGAAGAACCGTCCTCCGGCACCATACCGATGATTCCCATAATATAACCGCCGAAGGTATCCGCAGCTTCCAAGTCCAAGTTGATTTTCAGGGCTTCATTCACATCCTCTAAATCAGCGGTACCAAGAATGGTCCACTCATTTTCAGAAATCTGCTCGATAAGTTCAGGCTCAGGAAGCTCATCCTCTTCATGCAAGTCTCCCACCAGCGCCTCAATCAGGTCATGGAGGGTAACGATTCCCGTCATTCCGCCGTACTCATCCAGCACTATCCCGTAGTACTTTCTTTCCTTTTGCATGATTTTGAAAAGGTCGGAAACCTTCATATTCTGAGAAATAAAGAAGGGGCGATCCACCGCATTCCGCATAACATTGGGTCTGCTTAAGTCGTTTAGGCGGAAATAGTCCTTGGTATTCAAGACACCGATAATATCGTCATTGTCCTCACCGCAAATCGGGTAGCTGGCAAAACGGTTTTCGTGAATGGTATGTCTCCACTGCCGATCCGTATCCTCAATATAGAGCATGGCCACATCGGTTCTGTGGGTGCAAACATCCTCCACCGTAAGGTCCTTAAATTCAAATACATTTTGAATCCACTCATTTTCACTGGATTCAAAAATACCGCTTTCCATTCCCTCGTCAATCATCATTAAAATGTCTTCTTCGGAAACGGAATTGATATCTCTTTCCGGATCGATTTTCAAAAGACGAAGTACCGCATTGGTAGATGCGGAAAGGAAGAGAACTATCGGCATGGAAATGATGGAAACAAGACGAAGTACCGGGGCTATAAAAAGGGCAATCGGCTCTTTATACACCTGGGCAAGGCGTTTCGGCACCAACTCTCCAAAAACAATACTGATATAGGACAAAACCAAAGTAATCAGCACAATGGAGATGGGATGCATCATGCTCTCTGTATTATTGATGGGAAGCTTTACCAGGATTTTATCCAGGTACCCTGCAAAGCTCTCCGCCGCAAAGGCACTGGAGAGAAATCCCGCCAGCGTAATCGCCACCTGAATGGTGGACAAAAAAATCTGGATGGCTCTTCCACAAGCTTTTAAAAGATGCTTTTGCATTTATGCTTCCGTCCTCCGCAAGCTTTTTTTAATTTTTCCTTCTCCTACCTGCAAAACTGCAATTTCCGCACAGGAAAAGAATCCGTTAATAAAAAAATCAGTACAAACAAGAGTATGACTCGACCAAGCATAGCTGTGTTTAAAAATCCTCCTTAACTCCAAAACACTTTGGAATACTTTATAATTTGAAAGAAAATCTCGAAAAAAGAATTGCAGAAAAAGGTATAGCGTGTCCTACACACTATACCTTTTCACTATATGATTCTTAGGACTTCCGTTATCCGCGTCCCCGTCTTCGTCCATTTTCTTCCCCTTCTTGTCTCTTTCCTCAACTGAAAAAGAATACAGGCATTATACGGAATCTCCCCTGCTTTGTCAAATTTTTGAGAAAACAGGATATTTTTTCCCTTAAGAATACTAAGAGGAATTTATTTGATTAGCAATATCCTCTATAAAGACTATAGCTCCACAGGAATACCCTTTCGGCAAAGGGCAATGCGCCAGGGTCTTTTCTTCGCTCGGATGTATCGAAAACTCAAAAAGCCGGCATTTTCCAAATAGGTCTTCATTTCCTTTTTCGTCATACAGCCTTGCCCCGTGAATCTTCTTGAGTAAAGAACAGCATTTGTTTTTCCTTGTCCCTTGCCACCACCAAAAGGATAACGCCTCCCGGCTTCAAAACTCTATAGGCCTCCGCCAGAGCCTTCTCCATATTGCTCCAAAAATAAATGCTTTCAAAACTGGATATGGCATCAAAACTTTCATCCCGGAAAGGAAGATTATTCACTCCGCTTAGGATGACCTCGCATCTGTCCTGTGAAATGGCCTTTTTCATTCCATCCGGTGGCAATGGAAACGGATACCGGGGAATGATCGATGCCGCTAACATGGGCATCCGGATAGCGTTCCAGCCACCGCTCCAGATTGCCGCCTCCCCGCAGCCCAAGTCCAAAATATCCGCCTGAATCGGCAGTTCCACAAAGGACATGCCCCAGCGACCTAACTTGGCATGCTCTCCATAATTCATTAATAGGCTAATGACTCTCCCAAAAAAATCCTCTGGGTTTCGAGAAATTCTGCAAAAGCCCCATTTTCTTCCTCCTGAAATCTTGGGGAATCCTGCTCCTAGCATCCCCTTTTTCTTTCTAGTCCGTCTTCGCAAGTCTTAATTTATTCGTAAATTTAATTTTTATGGGACAAAAGCAAGGCTTGTCAACAGGGAGATGGGGAAGGGATGGAGTAAACTTATTGTCAGTTAGCGAGCTTCAAAAAAATACACCTTGATAAAAATCTTCAACTTTTCAATTATCTTATTATCATTTTTATATCATGTCAAAATTTTATAATAAACGGAGGTGGTTTCGTATGGAGAAAGTCTTCTTAACCGTTTCTCCAAGAATTGATGCCTGGAGCCCGTCTATATATTTCTTTGAGGTATCAGAGTGCTCTTTTAACACATCTCTAAGCCTTATTTCTTTTACGCTTATCCCTTCTGTTCCGGTCGCCCCCAGCTTCCTTTCTTCTCGACCTATCCTCACCAACTGAAGAAGCTTCTCTCTTCCATAGTTTCTCTCATAACACCTTAGCTTACTCATCTTGTCAGCACCTTTTTGGCTCCATGATAAAGGTCTTGAACTTAAGCGATCAGATAACACATGACTGACATGACTCTCTGCACTACAGCCTTGTACAAGCTTGTTTCTTAGCGTTCTTCTGATAGCTGCCCAATTCTCTAACACATACGTCCGTAAGATTTCTATTCTCTCTGTATTTCTCCCTGATGCCGCCATACAATCTATATATTTTGAGAATGAAGCCTTCGTGGAATGTTTAGAGTATAGTAAATGCCATAATTCTTCTTTGGCAATATCCTTTTCATCTAACATCTGCGCTGCAGCCTGATTAATATATTTCATCAAGTGAAATTTATCTGCACAAAAGACCGATTTTTCAATGAACTCCGTCCCATTCTTTTATCCACTGGGCTCCATCACCACTAATAAATACTTTCTTTAAGTTCTCTTTATCATATGTCTTTTTCAATGTAGTCAGAAACCTTAGTCCAAAGACATGCATTTCCTTCTTTTCCGGGATAAAGTCCGGCAAAATAAAAGCTATTTTTGAGTTCTTTTCTTCCTTTACAGCCGGATTCAAACTTTCCTTCGTGCACATAAATCAGCTTAGAAATGAATCTCTTATTATCCTTGGACTCCTTGCCATGCTGTTCCGCAATGTGATCTTCATCTGCTTCAATAAAAAGATAATCCACTTGCTTCTTGCCGGAAAAATCCTCAAGGGTAATGCTATCTGATAGACCATGTATTTTATTCATCACTGTAGTTTTGCTAATTCTTTGTTTGGATGGTAATACCTTTGTTGCCTCACAATAGCTTGTTTTTAATGCCTCCGTGAGTAGCATTACCTCAGCTTCTTCACTAAACCGCTCATGGGAATCCAACCCTATAAGTTCTTCCAGCAAGTATGAGTGACTGCCTTCCCTTGATTTTCTTTTGAAATACGTACAATCAAACACCACATCCCCAACAGAGGTAATCAATGTTCGCTTATCGACCCTCTGAATGTTAAACTTTTCTTTTCTGGCTCCACACTCACTAAGTATCGAGTTCATTCTTGAAAGGACTACGCCCAAGAAAGAAGCAGAAAAAGACTCTGTAGAGCTTTTTATAGACCTCTCCAAAGAACTAAAGTCCTTGGGGTTTTTCAAAAAAATTTGTCTTCCGCATCAAGTAACCCTTTTACCAAATCTTCTAATAGTGCTACAATATCCATGAGAGTAATCTCCTTTGCATAGTTTTTTTAGTCGAAACCATTGTATCAAAAGGATTAATGATTACTCTCTTTTTATTTCTTTATCAACTGACAAAAATCTTTTACTCTATTTGGGGAAGGACGGGGAAGCTTTATGCGATATTTTTATACCTTGTATAAAAAAATACTCGTAAATCTTTTGATCGATCTGATGATAACTCGCTATATTCTAATTTATCTATGAGTTTTCATATTATCTATGGCAAACTTTCCACTTGCTGCAGCTATAGGAAGCCCTCCACCGGTTTGAATCCATTGACTTGCAAGGTATAAATTGTTTATGCCTTTGATAATGCTCTTAACATACTTACTTTTATAACCTTTCTGTGGATTAAAGCTCATATATCCCCCTTTGTAAGCATTACACCAAGTTGTGAATGTAACTGGAGAATACGTTCCAAGCACGATGAGTTTACCCTCAAGCTGAGGGAACTTTTTTTCAACCCTTAATCTCAATTCTTCTGCAATTCGCTGTTTTTCCTGATTATATTTCTCTTTATTATCTTTTAGCCTAAACCAGTAAGCATAATTTTCAGCATTTTTGTAAAAATATTACACTGGATAACTCTCTTTCCCATGGGAAATAGTATTTCATCATAATCATAAACACGCATTCCACAAAAATTGTGTGTTTCTCCTGCAACATCATATCCGTCACAAGGAAAAATAATGCTTCCTTCAGGTAATTTCAAATCCGCTTCAGTAACTATTCCAAATGCAACCTGATAACCTGTATTAGAAACATACCCCTCCGGATTCTCATACATGTACCTAAGATTTTTATCCAAATATCCTTCATCAATTAAGTCATAGAAAAGAGAATGTGGATCTGCACACCAAATATAGTTATCTGAGTTGATAACCTTTCCATTATTACCAATAATACTAACAACCTGCTTATCTGCAATATTTATTTTTTCAATATTAACGCCTAAATGTAGTTTTCCACCCAAGGATTCAAATTTTGCAAGCATTCTACTAACCAAGCCAACAGAACCTCCCTCTGGAATAGCTGCTGTATTACTTGTATAAAAAGCATACGATGCAACAAAGGAGAGGGCAATGAAGTTGCTATTAAAGTAATTTTTAAAAATCGCTCTAATGTAATGATTTGTAAAACGATTTGTAAAGTCTTCCATAGACTGTTTGCCATATTCCTTTATAGCCTTATTAGCATCTTTCATACTCATTCCTAGTTTAATAAATTGTATTAGGTTCATATGAGCAATTGAAATATCACATGGCGGCTTTATACACTCTAAGCTTTTAGCACAGTCAAAAAAACAAATTTAATTCTTTGGTATCTTCCGGAGCAAGTTCTAAAAACTCTTTTTCTTGCTTTTCTCTAAATTTCTCCACAAATGTAGTGTTACCCCGTCCATTTCCATACAATAAAAAAATATGGCTCACGATAAATCTCCAAACCATCAGAAAGAACTCCTAGATTTTCCCACATTTTATATAATTGTTCATCCTTATTGCATCCAACGAGAAAATGAATGCAATTATCTATATGATATCCTTGCCTGTTCCACCCTGCACACTCACCACCGGGCATTTTTGTTTTTTTCGTATATTTCTACTGAATATCCAGCCTGCAATGCATATATTCCGGCACTCAAGCCGGAAACACCTGCTCCAATAATTACTACTTTTTTACCCATATTCTCTTACTTTCTATATAAGGTCTAAGAACAATTTTAGAGCATCGGACAATACACAATGCTCATACATTACTCTAAGGAACTAAACAAATTCTAATGAGCTAACATCGATACTTTTCTTCGAATTTCTATAACTCACATGTCCATATGAAAATCCTTTTTCTTCAAATATTCCTTCAATTTAAAGGCACAAAAATAAGGGAAGGTATAAATCTGATTGGCATATCCTACATTTACATCTCCAAGTTTTATCCCAAAGGAAATATCCTGATATCGCTGATTGCTAATCAAGGCGGAAAGTGCCTTTGACTGATTGCTATTAGCTTTCACCTCTACCGGAACCAAAGCATTTTGGGTACGCACAAAAAAATCTTCCTCCAGGCTGGCATTTTCCTTCTTATAGTAATAGAGTCCTAAGCCTTGCTTCACAAAAGCCTCTGCAACAAAGTTTTCATACAAAGCCCCCTTGTATACCCCCAGGTTCTTATTGACTCTAAGATCTTCTTGCGCCTCCTCATCCAAAGAAGAAATCAGCAGACCGGTATCCATATAATATAGTTTGTATTTGCTTTCTTCGATATTTCCCTTTAAAGGAAGCTCGGGGAATTGGAGGCAGTTACATGCCATGATGATGCCTGCATCCTTTAGCCAATCGATACAGCCACTATATTCCCGGGATCTGGCATTCTTCGCCACCTTATTAAACTGAAATTTCTTATTTTCCTTAGCTAGCTGAGCCGGAATGCTTCGATAGACACTGATAATCTTTGTCTGGTCCAAGCCCTCTGCGTACTTTCTGACATCCTCTTCATAGTCCAAGCGAATCTGATTCTGTAAATCCAGCGTACCGGAAAATGTCCCTGTCTCCAAATACTGCTTTATTACATCCGGCATTCCCCAAGGACTGAGTAGGTCAGAAAGAGCTCTTTGAAAATGGAGAGCTCATTCTCGTTAAATGGCTTGTTCTCCAGCATGTGGCTAAAGATACTGTTAACCTGCTCCTCGCTATAGCCCTTTGCCCAAAGGAATTCTTCAAAGTCCATGGAAAACATTTCATAGTCCGTTTTAGAGCCAACGCTATTACTGTGAATTCTTTTTATAATTTATGCCCAGCATGGAGCCGCTACAAATCACATCGTAATTTCCATCTCGATGAAAAGATTTCAAGCTGGTAGCCACATCAGGATTTTCCTGTATTTCATCAAAAAGAATAATGCTTTCCTTCGGAATAAACTGAATAGACGGGTCTGCCAAGGTGATATTTCTGGTCACACTTTCCACATCATACCCATCTGCTAAAAATCTGCATAAACTTCTTTTTCCAGAGCAAAATTTATATAAACGATATTTTTTTATAGTTCTGTTTTTGCAAAATGTAAAATGGATTCCGTCTTTCCTATTTGTCTGGCACCTTTAATAATTAAAGGCTTATGCTTGGCATCCGCCTTCCATTCCTGCAAAAAATCATCTATCTTTCTTTTAAAATACATTTTTCATCCCTCCATAGAGGGATGGTATCACAAAAAAATAGCCACTTCAACGCCTTTCATCACATTTCATGAGCCACTTTTTGTATTTTTTCTCACATTTTATGAGCCACTTTTTGCCTTTTTCTCACATTTCATGAAATTAGCACAAAATATCCTTACTGCTCCATCGTAAAGAGCGAGTAAAAGTATCCCTTCTTTTCCATAAGCTCAGAGAATACTCCTTCCTCCAAAATCTCTCCTTCTTTTAACACGCATATCCGATCTACACGACTTAAAATTCTGGCATCCAAGTCATGGAGTACCAAAATCTCCGTGATATTCTCCAAGGACAAGAGGGAATCCAATACCAGATAGCTATTTTCCTTATCCAAAGCTGCAGTAATCTCATCTGCAAGAAGAATAGGGGTTTTTTTCGAAGAAGACTTCTGGCAATATTGATTCTTTGCCGTTCTCCACCGGAAAGAGCCGATCCATTTTCCCCGCAAGGATAGTCCAAGCCTTTCTCCGAAATCAGATTCTTTAAACCGGACTTTTCAATGGCCTGCTTAATCTCCTCTTCACTGTATTTTTTTGAAAGAGCGTGATGTTCTCATAGATACTGCCGTCAAAGATAAAGACCTCCTGTTGAATATAGGAAATCGAACGAAAGAGGCTTTCCTCGGGAAGGGTAGAAAGAGCCCTGTTGCCAATGGAAATCTCTCCCCCTTGGCTTCCCTCAATTCCCATTAGAAGCTTTAGAATAGAGGACTTTCCTGAACCCGAGGCTCCCAGAAGAATCAGTTTTTCCCCCTCCTTTACCCGCAGCGTAAAGTCCTTCAAAACCTGCTTTTCCGGAGTATAGGAAAAGGAAAGATGGGAGAAGCAAATATCTCCCTGTAAAGATGGAATAGGAAGAGCTTTCTCATGGGAGTCTGTATCGATATGCTTATGATAATCATCCTTAACGATTTCACCGCTCTGCTCCTGCCATTCCTGCTGTTCCTTCTGTTCCTGCTGTTCCTTCTGCTCCTGCTCCCCTTCTCCTATCTTCTCCCAAAATTGTTCGGAAAGGGCGTAGGCGGTTCTTGCCTTGCTGAGCATTCCCGGAAGTTCTGTCACCGGATCAATGATATAGTTAATCAGTCGAGAAAAGGCCAGCACGGTTCCCACAGAAATGCTTTTTGCTTCTATAGGCCACAACAGCGCATAAGAGCAAAATGGCGAATTGAGTAATGTAGCCGGAAATGGCGGCAAAAGTAATTGATTTTTCTCCACGCATTTTTTTCCCTGCTCTTCCATGCGGCGTTCCACCTTTTGGCAGATTTTATCATGAAGGGCAGAAAAGATTCCTTCCACCTTATAGGACTTAATGATGGTAAATCCAACGGCAAAAATCCTTCAAAAAAAGCCAGATATTCCGCATTTTTCCTTGGATAAGTGCTCTTCAATCTTCTCCATATTTCTTCCGGAGAAAAGAGCGGCAAAAAAAGGGAATCAGGGAAATGAGACAGGCCATCATAGCTAAAAAAAGAAATTGTAGCGAATCATCACCAAAACAGCCCCTATGCCGCAAATGACGATTTGGGAAAGTATGGGAATCTGGTCCAAAAAAATCCTCTTTGATTTTCTGTAAATCCGTATTCAGGGCGGAAAGATACACCGCCGTATTCTGTCCGTAAAACTCTGTCACCTTCTTTTTGGACAGATAATGATAGGCCATTTTTCCGATACTGAAAGACCGCCTTAGTGCTGAACTTCGTCCGAAAATAGTAGGTACAAAGGCCGGAAAAGCTCACCATCAGTAAAACCGCTATAGCCATTAGGATGATTTGATGCATACTATAACGGTGATTTCCGGATAGGAAATCAATCAAAATCTGCATCAGTTGAGGTACAGAAAGAATACCCACGGACAAAACCGTGGTGCCCAAAACCGCCATAAATAGATTTTTCCGATTGCCTTGAAAAAAGCTTTGACTTAAGGGATTACGCTGCTTCATAACTTTTCCTTCCTGCTGTCATACTCTGTTGTCTTAATTTATACCCTTACATACTCTCTTGTCATGCTTCTATAACGCTTCTATAACTCTTCTATTCGTCTTTAAAAAGCCTCACCCTAAGCTTCCGAAGTTCTTCCATTGTACTTTTCTCTATGCTTTTCTCTATGATTTTCTCTATGCTTTTCCTTTACATATTTCCCTTATTCTTTTGGAAAATAAGCTTTCCTCTCTCCCCTGTCCATGCCTGGAGTACTGAAGCTCTATGCCTTCTTTTTCCAGATCTTCTATCCCTTGAATTTTTTTCCGCTGTAAGCTTCTCTCCCAGGAAGAGCAAGGAATTCCCTGGGGGTATAGGCTAAGATATTCCAGGCAAATGCGCCCTTCTCCCTCATGAATACTAAGCTCCTCCCCCTCTTTTAAGCCTTCTGAAATTTGCAGAGTATTATCCGCTACAGAAATTTGATAAAGGGCAGAAGATAGGAGTTTCGACTGTAGTGACTGTTCCATTGTCTCAGGTCTTCCCTCTCCTGACTGTATCTCCCTATCCTCCCCAAATCTTCTTTCTATATCCTTTAGGGCAAAAAAACAATCTTTCCAGTTCCTCTTCTAAAATAAAGGGGCCCGTCATCAAAAGCAGATTTTCTCCGCTGTGCATTTCCGATTCAATACCGTAATCTTCCCGAAGAAGCTTAGCCAAGTCCCGTCCCAGTCTAAGCTCGGGGATTCCTACAGCTCGCAGGAAAATTTTACTGCAATCCATAGCAAAGCAAGCTTCTTCCTTCTCCCAAAGAAAGGAAAAATAAGAAAGTGTCTTTGCCTTCTCTCGAAAGCTCTCCATCACTTCCTTCCAATGGGCAAATAAAAGCTTCTCCCTCTCTTTCTAATAGCGTCGTTGCCTTTTTCCAAAGAAAGCATCAGAGGGTAGGAGGGAGAGGTCGTTTGAAATACGGAAAGATAGAAAGACAGCTTTTCCCTACTGTATCTTTCTCCATTTCCCAATATCCAAGCGCTCTGGGTTAAGGAGCAAAGGGTTTTGTGGGGGCTTTGCACCACCAAGTCCGCCCCTAAGGATATGGCGGACTCCGGAAAAGACGCTCCCTTTTTCGGAGAAAAATGGGCTCCGTGGGCTTCATCCACCAGAAGGGAAAGGCCATTTTCATGGCAGAGCCTTGCAATCGCTTCCACATCGGAGACCACTCCCCTCATAACTTGGGCTGGTAAAAATCAAAGCCTTGGTCTTAGGGAACGCAGAAATCAGCCTTTCCACTTCCTTCAGAGAAACCGAGCCAAAGCAGGAAAAATCCTCCCAAAACTCCGGTAGCAGAAAATGGATCTTTGCCTTTCGGAGAGATAAGGCATAAAAAACAGAGCGGTGGCAATTTCTTGCCACCACTACCTCATCCTCCTCTTCCAGTAGAGTGAAAATGCCTGCCTGCAAACCGGAGGAACTGCCATTTACTAAATAGAAGCAGTCCGAACAACCATAGTAGGCGGCAGTGCGATTCATGGCTTCCCGCAAAACTCCTTCCGGAGCGTGAAGATTGTCCAAGTCCTCTACCTCTGTATAATCATAAGCATAGGGAAGGGCTGCACCCATTTCCGTCTTTCTTTGATGCCCCGGCATATGCAGGGGAAGGAGATTTTTTTCATTGTAGTGCTGAAAATATTTTTCTAAAGGAGAAGCGGAAGGATTCCGCCCCTCTTTCGATTGATCGTTCATTTGTATCCTTCTCTGACATATAAGCAAAGCTTAAGATGATATAGCGTGCTTCACGATATTTTCAAATAAAGCTTTTTTATTACTTTTACAAACCCTTTTACAGATTCTTTTATAGATTCTTCTCCAAATCCGCTACAATCTTCTTAATCGTTCCCTCTTTAAAGGGATTCATGAGGCCTGCCTTTTCCTCCAGTTCGGTAAAGAAAAGGGATGCGGAGTACTTGGAGAACTCCATGTAGCTCTTCCAAGCCCCTTGGAAATCCTTATCCATCCAAGCCTTGTACTGTAAGGCATTGATGCCGGCAATACAGTAATCAATGTAATAGTAGGGCAGGTCATAGATATGGTGCTGTTTCTGCCAAAAACCGCCCTCTTCCATAAAGGCATTGTCCGCATAATCTAAGTGTGGCTTATACTCCTGCTCCAAGGTTCTCCATAGTAGCTTTCTCTCCTTGGGAGTCATTTTCGGATTCTTATAGACAATATTTTGGAACTCATCCACCATGGTGCCGTAGGGGATAAACATCAAAAACTCTTCAAAATGCATGGACAGGTAGTCCTTTGCACGATCTCCGAAAAATAAATCCATCCAAGGCTCGGTAAAAAACTCCATGGACATGGAGTGGGTTTCCGCCGTCTCCATAGTCAGCTCGTTATGCTCATGGATGGGTAAATCCGCCGTAATATAGCCCTGAAAGGCGTGTCCACACTCGTGGGTAATTACATCACAGTCCCCGGCTGTTCCGTTGAAGTTGGCAAAAAAATAAAGGGCATGTGGTAGTTGGGAAGCATTTCCATATACCCGCCGGTTCTCTTGTTCTTTCTGCCCAGCACATCGAAAAGCTCCATTTTCATCATATCCTGCATAAACTTTTGCGGTTTCGGGAGAAAGAGCATCATACATCTTCTGCCCTGCTGCCATGATTTCCTCAGGAGTTCCGATGGGGGCAGGATTTCCCTCCTTGAAAAATATACCTTCATCATAGTAATAGAGCTTATCCAGCCCAAGACGCTCCCTTCTTCTTTCATGAAGCTTTTGGACAAATGGCACCAAATCCCGTTTTACCTGCTGGCGAAAAGATGCAATCTCCCTCTCCCCATAGCAGTTTCGATTCATTCTGGCATAGCCGATTTCCGTGAAATCCGGATAGCCCATCATCTGTCCCTGCTCGGTACGATTCTTCACCAATGCATCATAGATAGAGTCCAGCTTCTCCCCATTGTCCTCAAAAAAACTTGGTATACGCCTTCCAGGCCTTCTTACGCACCTCTCTATCCTCTGCCGTAAGATAAGGTGTCATGAGGGAAAGATTCAGGTTCTCCCCTTCCCAGGGAATCTTTGCGGAAGCCAGAAGCTTACCGTATTCAGTGGTTAGTTCATTTTCCTTTTGCATCAGGGGAATCAGAGAAATGTCTACCGCCTTCTGCGCCAGCTCCATGTTTTTAAAGGCTACATGCCCAAGCTTTTCTTCCATATAGGCTCTATGGGGAGAATGGTAAACCCGCATTTGGTAGTCCACTAAGAGATTTCGGAAAATGGGCATATTGGCATCATAAAAGGCTCTCTCCTTCTCATAGAAGGGATCCGTCATGTCAATATCGTTTCGAATGCTGGCAATCACACTTTCCGTCATCACATCATCCACCAGCTTATAGTATTTTTGATGCAGGGCAAAAAGCTCCTCCCCGGACTCCGCCTTATCTACTCCCTCGCAAAGCTCCAAAAAATCAGCCTTCAGTTTATCAAAATCAATTCTCTCATAGGGAAATTCGGTAAATTTCATATTTTCCTCCAATTCATAAAGCACAATGTAAAACAATCGGTATAAGCATAACATTTCTATGGGAATATTCCATAAGTTTTGTGTTTTTCCTTTTCCCTTTTGCACAGAAAAAATAGGGGATGTAAAAATAAAAATGATTTTCTAAGCAATATAGGTCTGAAAATTCCTTAGTTATTTTGATTTTTACAGTCCCCATCTATTAAAGTCGTGACGCTATAAGACCAAAGAAAAAACTCATACTTATGTTTGCTTATTTTATGATTCATCTTTTTTCATGAGAGGGAGGTCTGATAGAGTAATTCTTTCATATGCACCATTCTTCTTATCCTCCGGATGTGGCTCCAGTCCGATAATCGTGATAGACTTTTTATCCGGGCCATATACCCAATACATTCTCATTGCTCCACTGGTTTTATTTTCAAGATAAGATTGCCACACACGTTCTCCATATCGCTCCGATAATACTTCTATATCATGTGTTTTTTTAAGCTAGGATGTCTGGGATTTTTCTGATAACAACTTTAGAGTTTTTTTCCCCACTTTTTGAAAATAATTGCATCATTTTTACTGATTTTCCCAATTCTATATTCTGTTTGAAGTTTATTCCACAGTTCTTCCATCTCCGGAAGTCCCATACGTATTATAAAACTCATATATTCACACTATCCAAAAATCCGAAAGATCTATAGGATCTGATACGTATCCTTGTTTATAATTGCTGATAGCCTTATCCATATCTTTCAAAGTACGTGCAGAAATAGTATCCGGAACTGTCAATTCACGAGGCTCTAGCATAATACAGCCATTTTCATATTCCTTAACGTTATAATACTGATATAAAGCACCGCGCAAAGTAACTCTCTTCTTACTATCCAGGTGAACATTATATTCCTTTGCTGCTTCCATTATCTTCCTCCTATCCGCGTGGGATTTCCCACTTTTTAATCTATACTATATTGGGCTAAATAATTTGTCAATAATTATTATTTTTCCCTTCTTATGGTAAATTACAGCTTATAGTAGTCCCATTGTTTGACATTTTTTTCCAAGGTATTTTTCAAGCCATTTTTTTGACACTTTTCCAAGGTTATTTTGCCCTGATTTTGACACTTTTCCAAGATTTCATAATGATTGCAGTCATGAAAATAAGTACGCTTCCCTTCAAACCTGTGCTTTACTCATGGATATAGGCCTCTAATGCCATATAACGTCCATTCAGCGAAAAAAAGGCCGGTGAAAATAGTTAAACTATTTCTACCGACCTTTATAAAAAGATAATCCTAAAAATCCTAACTCTAAAAGTAGAACACTGGCCTTAAAGGACATCCATAGTATTATCTCATAGCTATGCGCTAAAAATACAAAGAAGAATAAAGCCAAAAGGGGCTTAGTCATAGGAGCTCGCTCTAAAAAGCGTTGAGAACAGCGATAGAGACTGATGCCGCCCCTATAAAGCTCAGTACTTCCACTAAAATCAATCCGAATAAGGCAAAATCCATATTGATTAAGCTTAGAAACACGATCGAGCATAGAGAGGAAATCAAGCCAATAAATACAAGCCCCTCTTTTTCCCTGCTTACGAATATTTCTTCCTCTGGCTTCTTCCTGTTCTTCCTGCGGATAGAAAGCCCCTGTACCCTACGAAGGTAGAAAAAGATAAAGGAATAAACAAGGCCAAGAGAAAAAGGAAGAAGATTATTCCCCGTCAGCGTAGCAATAGTCCACGAAAATGCCACCGGAACTGCCAGAACATAACAAAAAATCAAAGTCAAATTTTTGTGTAAAATCCTGTCTTCGTCCATAAATACCGTCCTTTCTCAAAAAAAGATTGAAGACCATTCTTGTTTTTTTGTGCCGTTAGAGTATATTTATTTCTCTCATTATATCTAAGAAAAAATAAAAGTCATTCCCAATTTCTTGAGAATGACTTAAAAATTTATTAGAAAGGATGGACGATTTTCTTTGTAAGAGAAAACAAACTTTTCATCTATGATTTATCTTACTTCTTCCAATGCTGCTACAAGCCATTCTTTTTTTGCATCCATTGCATTCGCTACTGCACTTTCTACTGTCTCGCCACAGCTAATACAACCGGGTAAATCCGGAAAGGAAACTACGAATCCGCCTTCATCCTTATCTTCTACAATTTCCATACGATAAGATATTGCCAAATAATCATTCAGCGTCTTCATCATTTTTCGCCTCACTTTCTACAATCTGCCGCACCATTTCTACATATACCTTCTTAATCGGTTCGTGCTTTGGTATCGTGAAAATGCCGGTATTCAGATGCTTCAGGTATCCCCCTTTGATAAAAAGCGTATGGAGACGTCGGTACTTGCAGAAAGCAAGCACAGCGAAGCTTTCTGCTTAGTATCCGCTACGTCGGAATCGAGCGAGAGCGTCTTTTTTAAAAGAGGGTATACCTGAAGCATCGTATCCTCTTACACGATATCCTTCAAAATCTCCAAAGGAAATGGCTCTCCCACCTTCTCGACGGAAAGGTCTCTTAGCGTAAAGTTTGACTTCCGAAGGGTCAGTGCCGGGTTATAGTAGGGATCTCCCTTTCTAAGAATTTCCGGCCAATGCTTTGCCAGGCACACGATTTCTCCATTGAAACGCTTTACCTTCTCCGGATTGTCCTCCAGCCCTCTGGACTTGGACTCGTAATGGGTAAAAAGGGCATAAGGGGTATAAACCACCCTCTTCCCAAGGGCTCTAATCTTCAAGCAAAAATCCACATCATTAAAAGCTACCGCAAGTTCTTCTCGGAAGCCTCCAACCTTATCAAAGAGGGATTTCTTGGTCATTAAAACGGCGGCAGTTACCGCTGTATAGTTTTGAATGCAGGCCGCCCTATGCATATAGCTGTTTTTCCGTTTCGTGGGTACCGATAAAGGTGGCTCCTGCAATACCGCCAAAAGCCCATTACCACACCGGCGTGCTGAATCATTTTATCCGGATACAGGAGCCTTGCACCGCAGATGCCCACTTCCTCCTGCTGCACAAACTGAAGCATTTCCTCCAAGGAATCTTTCTTTAGGCACTCAATATCATTGTTCATAAAGAGCAGATACTCTCCGTGGGCAAAGCCCACCCCGAAGTTGTTGATGGCGGAGTAGTTGAACTCTCTCTCCCAGCGCACCACCCTGTACCGCCTTCTTCCGGAACTCTCCGTACCGTGCCGGGAATTCCTCCTGAATCTTTTCATAGTAGGCAAATGTCTTTTCCTCTACGGAATTGTTCTCCACCACAATCACTTCCAGATAGGGATAGCTTCCGGCAAAGAGGGAGCGAATCGCCAGATCCAAATCTTCGCTATGATCTTTACTCGGAATAATCACGGAAATAAGAGGAAGCTCCCTTCCTTCTTCTCCAAGGCATAGTGGCAATGATAATAGCCGTAGGTAATGCCCCGCTCCACCTTTTTCAATGGGAAGGCCCAAACGCTTCGCATGGTCGAAAACCGCCCGCTCTCCGGCAGTAAAGGCATAGAGCTTTGCCTCCGGATTTTGTGCCGTGGAAAGCTGGTGAGAACGCCAATGATACAGCACCTTCCTGATATGGATAATGGTGGAAGAGGTGAAGAGCGCCTCTCCCTGCTCCTTTTTCTCCTCTTCGCTAAGTCCTGTTGCCTTTTCTCTTCTTTCCGCCTCTTCGCATAAACGTAAAATCAGGTCATAGTCCTGGGCACCGTCATATTCCTTTTGCTCGTAAATCTTCTCTCCCTCTTCTCCCTCCTTCGCTACCGCCTCCAGCAAAGAACGCTTGGCAATCAGAAGATGACAGAAATAATTTACACTGCGGAGAAGCTCCGGGCTGTAGTCCGGCTTAAAGTGGGGTTCAAAATAGTAGGCAGAAGCAAAGTCAATCTTGTCCTCATCACTATAGAGAAGCTCCGCCTTGGGATGCTCATTGATGGTTTTTGCAATGATATATAAGGCATCTTCCGTCAGCTCATCATCATGGTCGGAGAAAATGATAAAAATCTCCCTTAGCCATGGCAATGGCGGCATTGGTATTTCCGGAAATACCCAGGTTCTTGGGAAGTACGGAAAAAAACGCACTCTGCTGTCCTTCTCCTGATACTCCTGTAAAACCGAAACCGGGGACTTTTCTCCATTTTCCAAAGTATCCCCGGAAAGCTCGGAAGCATCCGCAAGACAAATTTCAAAATGGGGATAGGTCTGGGATAAAATACTGTCCAAGAGTCTTCTTAAAAAAGCTTCCTTCGGACGGTACACCGGAATCACAATGGAAAAAGCAGGGATTCTCCCAAACTTCCGCCCTTTGCCGTGAAAGCTCTTCCGCCCCGGTCTTCTCTTTTTTTGTACCACTCGTTATAGTCATAATCCTGCTCGATACTCTTTAACTTCCGCACACTCTTATGCCAAAGAGCGGAGAGACCGCCCTTTTTCAAGGTGTCCTTCACCGCCTCCACCGTTTCCCATTGGAAAAGAGCCAGAAACTTCTCCATCTTCTTGTGGGCATGGGAGTTAAAGGACTCGATTTTTTTATCGTCAAAGGCAAAACGACGAAGCTGATGATCCACCTGAAGCAAAAAGCTCCACTCTTTCGCCCTTTCCCATTTCGTAGGGGGTGTCTACAGAAAAACCAAGCTTCCTCCTGATTTTTCTTCCCATTTTCCTCCTCGTACTTCGGAAAAATAGGCTTCATTTACGGTTTCCCGCTCCACTTCCTCATAGGAAAAACTCTTTTTTTCTCCCTGTCTTCCCTGAACGGACAGTTTCACAGGAGTCTCCGGATCTCTTCCAAAGGCCCAGCCCTGAATATGCAGTTTTCCTTCTCTTACTAAGGCAATATCAATCTTTGCTCTCATTTTCTCTTACACCTCTTCCGAAGAACTTTCATTCTGTGCCGGCTGTTCTAAAGAACTGCTTTCACAGGCATCCTGCCCCAGCTGTTTCGAAGAACTGTCTTCGCTTATTGCTTGTTCCGGAGCACTGCTGTCACTGCTTGCCCCTTCCGAAGCACTGCTTTCGCCGCTTGTCTGTTCCGAAAAATTCAGTCTCTCTTCCTCCACTACCAACGGTCTCTTCATGACCCTTTGGTTAATGGAAAGAATATACTCTCCCAAAAGTCCGATAAAGAAGATTTGTACCGAGCCCAGGAAAAGCATTCCTATCAGCATGGGGGCCATCCCTGCGGGGAAGCGGTCCCACCAAATCAGCTTCATGATTAAATACAGTAGGCCAAAGAGCATGGAAAGTCCGGCGCAGATACCACCGAAAAATACCGCAATGCGAAGTCCTACCTTGGTATAGCTGGTAAAGCTCAGCATGGCCGCATCATAAAGGGTATAGAAGTTGTTGTGGGTCACTCCCGCCCGGCGCTTGGGCTGAGTATAGGGAATGTCCTTTCTTCTATATCCAAGCTCTGCCACAATCCCCCGTAGGAAGGGGTGGGATCGTCCAGAGATTTCATCACGGAAATAAAGCCCTGATCGTAAAGACCAAAAGCCGGTAAACTGGCTGATTTGATGCACGGAGGACATTTTTCCGAATCAGCTTATAGTACAGGCTTCGAAGGGCGTACATGATTTTTAGACTCGTTGCTTTCGGTCTTTACTCCGATTACGATACGGTAGCCCTCCTCCCAGGCATGAACGAAGCGGGGAATCATTTCCACCGGATCCTGGAAGTCCGCCGCCATCAAAATGGTGGCATCTCCCGTACTTTGCAGCATGGCATAGTAGGGGAATTAAACTAGCCAAAATTCTTCGCATTAAAAAAATCGCCTTAATTCCCTTGTCCAGCTTGCAAAGTTCCCGAATCTTCTCTCTGGTTTTGTCGGAGGAATCATTGTCGATAAAAAGAATTTCGTATTGATACTCCGGAAGTTGCTCCTTAAAAGCAGAGCCTGAGCGCATTTGCCAAGGGAACTACATTTTCCTCTTCGTTATAACAGGGAACAACGATACTAATGGTTTTTCAAAAGAAACCTCTTTCTAAAATGCCCGTTCTGCTTAGGGGCATCTTCTAAATTTCCATATATACAGCCACCTTAATGGCTCTTCTTTCCTTCATATCATAGAGGGCATCCGGAATTTTGTCCATGCCGTGATAGCGCTTTTGTAAGGAAAATGCCGGGATGGAAGCCGGATTCCTGTACCTTCTCCAATACCCATTCCAAATGCTTTCTTCCCCCCTTGGAAAGGGAAAAGCGTAGGGTCTTCCCTGCCATCCCCTTTCCTAAGGAAAATTTAGGAAGCAATAGCCCGTCGATGGCCTTCTTCCGCTTTTTCTTTTCTCCTAAAGATAGCTCCATGTCCTGCCCCGCCATTTCCAAGGCTTCCACATCCTCTTCGGAACCAAAGTAGGCTACATTGCTGACGATGCCGGTGCCATATTTTACCATGTCCAAGGCCTGCGCCAGAGCATACTCATCTCCACCGCAGATGAGAACCTTATCCACGCCCTTTCCTTCCGTTTCCTCCCAGATGGCATTGACGATAGGAGAATGGGTGGAGTTTGCCAGAGGGTGCTTATCCTTGGGAAGGGAGGCTTTGCAAGTCTTATAGTCCAGCACCACTACCGGACAGCTTTTCCGAAGAAAGACTTTCCGCCATCCTTTGCTGTCCTCCCGGCTTCCCACCCCGAAAAATCTTCTTGGCGCCCATAAGCTTTTGCGGCAAAGATTGCTCCTAGTCCGATAGCCCCTATCCCCAGTACACAAACCGTGTCTCCGGGCTTTACCTCCGCTTCTTCCGCAGCGGTAAATCCGGTTTGCAAAACATCCACAGAAAGGAGGGCGTCCTCTAAATCCATGCCCTTAGGGATTTTTCCAAGGTTTTGATCTGCATAGGGAAGGTAAAAGCACTCCTGAAAGGCTCCGTCATTGGACTTTCCCAGGCTATGGGCGGAAAAGGGATGCCCCGCATGGGCTTCATTTTCCAAAACCTCAGGACTCCCCCAGTCCGGGGTAATGGCGGAAATCGCCACAATCTCTCCCTCGGAAAAGTCCTTCACCGCCGTACCCTTTTTCAGGATTCTGCCAATGCACTCATGCCCCAGCGTCAGATCTTTCCTTTTCGGAGAGCCCTGCCAAATGGTATGCACATCACTGGTGCAGGGGCTGACCAGAACCGGCGTAATCAATACGCCATGCTCTTCCAAAAGCTTAGGCTCTTCCTTTTCGATAAAGGAGACTTTTCCTCTCCCCTCCAGTACAAAGGCTTTCATCCCATTTTCCTTTCTATAACTTACTACTGCTTACTATTACTTACCATTATTTACTTTTTATTTACTATTACTTACTATTTCTTTTGCTACTGCCTACAGCTCGTTGTTTCTTGCTCTTTCTTGTCGGCGTTTATCCTATAACCTCCGTCTATCAGGGGGAAAATCTCCCCAAAAGAACAGTCTATAATTCCTCGATCCTCTCTCCCCTTAAGGCCAAAACCCTGGGGCAGGGCCGTAAATCTCTTCGAATAATTCCGGCAATTTCCTCCGTATAGCCCGGTGCCACAATCAAAATCTCCTCCACCGGCTCCTTTTGAAAATGGCTCTTATCCACAATGGGAAGGTGGGAGGCGGGACTGTATTTTCCCTGTTTAAAGGGAGCGGAGTCAATGATATAGGCCACTTCCTCCTGTAAAGCCGTGGTGGAAAGGAGGGTTAAGCCCTGGTGGCTGGCTCCCCACACCGCCATTCTCTCCCCCTTCTGCCTAAGGCCTTCCAAATGCTTTTTGATGTCCTCTTGAATGGCTCTTTCATTTTCCAAAATCGGCTCGATATCTACCTTCTGTCCAAGAGAACGGAAGGAGGTACAACTCTCCTTTTCACTCTTTTCCAGCAAAAACTCTATGGTATCCCGATTGATGATCCTGCTTTCCACCAAGGAAAAGCCCTGATCCTGTACCAAGCAAAGAAGGCTTTCCTCGCTATAGTTAGCAATATGGTCCCGAAGCAGCTCATAATAGGAGCGGTGGTCTAAGATATACTGAAAGCTGGGAACGGTCAGAAGGAAATATCCCCCCATTTTCAAATGCGCATAGGTAAAGGACAGCATTTCCCCGGGATTAGGCTGATGCTCCAGGAAATTAAACTGTACCATGGCATCTAACACCCCCTCTACCGGACGGGTTTTTCCGCTTTGCAAATGCTTTCCTTCCATATTTTCCAGCTCAAATCCTGCTTCCGGAAAGCCCTGATACAGAGAAAGGCCTGCTGCCTGCCCCTTTTCCACCAGCTCCTTTTTATGCTCAATCCCCAGCACATAGGGTTCAAGTTTGGAACCTATATCGGAACCGCTCTCCACCCCGGACCACATGGCCAGAAATTCGCCCGCACCGGCACCTAGCTCTAAAATCAAAGGTCGCTTTTCTTCCTTTTTTGCCAAAAAAGAGAGGAGCTTTTTGTACTCATCCTCCCTTAGAGCCTTCATGGTGCTGCTGCCACCCCCGGCTCGAATCACATCCTTGTAATAGGGAACGGCTTCCGTATCAAATTGCACCAGACCGCAGGATCTGCATTGGCAAAGGGAAAGGTCCATCCCCTTTTCCCTAGCCAGCTCCTCCTTTGTGGGAAATTCCTGGGCGGACTTAGGCATGTTATGAAAAACAGCCAATTCCTCCAGGTTTTCTCCACAGGCTAAACATCTTTTTCTCTGCCATGCTTTCCCCTCTTTTTTTCTGATAAAAAAATACTGATACAGCTCTTCTATCCCCTGCGAAAAGGAGATTTTCTCTTGGAATCCCCTATCGTATAAATCTTTTACGGAAGGCTTTAAATCCACAGGCCCCTCTGCATTGGAGGCTCTTTCTCCGAAACGAAGAAGACTCGTAGCCCATGCTTTCTTGCCCTCTTTCTTCTCTAAAAAGGCCTTTCCCAGTGCCTCAATTTCCAACACATAGTCCTTTAGGGGGCGACTTTCCTTCCCGCAAAGGTCATAGGTACCGCATCCGAAGTCTCCCTCCAGCAGGAAGGCTATGGCTCTTGCCAAATCTCTTGCCTCCATAAAATTCCACATTTGGCTGCAAGGGCTTAAATCCATGGGCTGTCCTGCCAGAACCGCCTGTACCAAGGTCTGAACCAGAGTGCTTTCATGGTCTCCTATACCGTAAACCGAAAAGATACGAAGGTCTAAAAAGGCCATTTGGGGCTCTTGCTCCTGAAGGCTGTAGCTTTCTTCCCCTTTTCCTCCGGAAAGCCCGTAGCGGGAAAAGCTAAGCTTCGCCTTCCCGTAGGCACTTATAGGCTCCGGATTTTCCCTCGTTCCCCTGCCGTATTCCGCCTGAGAGCCGGCAAAAAGAAAGTACTTCACGCCGCATTGAAGCCCCCATTGGTAAAAGCCCTTACTCATCAAAAGGTTTTGCTCCTGAATCTCAGGATCTTCTCTTCCCTTGGAGCCTACCCCATCCCAAGCAAAGTGGATAATGGCGTCCAAGTCCTTCGGGAGTAGATTCCCAAGGGCAAAGCCTTCCTCGGAGAAAGTACCTTCCTGTCCAGTCGCTATCCCTAGCGAATCATAAGCATCTGAAAGTCCACGATTTAATGAATCATCCCGTTTGTTCAAACTTTCCGGACTTCCCGAAGCAAGTTCTCCTCCCTCCGCAAAGCGGGAAAACGCCTTCATATCAACGGAAATGAGCTGAAGCCCCCTAAGGAACTCCAGCTTCTCTCTGTTTTTACTCTCTTTTCGAACTATGCCATACAGCTCGTGGCCTTGAGAAAGCAGTTCCTTCGCGGTATAAAGCCCCAGAAAACTGCTTACTCCACTGATTAATATCTTCACAAAACTCCCTTATTGCTTAGTCTTTTCCCCTTAAAAGGCTTTCATCTATTGCTCTTTTGCACTGCTCTTTTTTTCTACTGCTCTTTTTTTACTGCTTTTTTTCTATAGTTTTTTTCAAGCTTCTTTCTTGGAAGAGGTCTCCCCTATTTCTTTCTGGGATAGAGCATCAACATTTCCATCTCCTCCTCCGGAAGGAAGGGCGCCATATCCTCAAGAGGTGGGCTAAAAAGATTTCCCTCCGCATCTCTCTTGGCGCTGGACTTTGGCAGGAACTGTTGCTCCATGCTTACAAACACCTCACAAATAACTGGGCCGCTCTGTCCTAAGGTCTTTTCAATCCCCTGCTCAAGCTCTGCATTTTCCTTGATGGAAACATAGGGGTAGCCGTAGGCATGGGCCAACTTCTCCAGATTCGGGAAGGACAGGTCACAGCCCTCCACACCGGAGTCCACACCGATTCCCACCAAAGGCTTTCCGAAGAAGCTGTTCTGGGTTTGACGGATGGAATGGTAGCCTCCATTGTTTACCACGAAAATTTTAATGGGCATCTGATGATGGATAATGGTTTGCAATTCCTGCAAATTCATCTGGATAGAGCCGTCTCCGGTCATCAAGAGAATATCCTTGCCCTGATAAGTCGGGTAAATTTCTCCCTTGCCCTTCCAATAGGGATTCTCAGAAAGACGCTTTTTCTCATCCTCGGTAAAATCCACTACTCCGTAGTAGGCACCGATAGCCGCCGGCAATCCGTAGCCCATGGAAGCCACGCCGTCCTGGCTGATAAAACGAGTTCCCTTTTTAATGATATAGCTCTGTCCGCCGGCAACACAGGGAGAACCATTTCCCACCACGGTAATCTGGTCTTCCGAAGCCCTCTCGGAAAGCTTTTTCCACAAGGGCGTAAACATTGGTCAGTTCTCCCTCTCGCTGCTCAAGATACTCCGGAAGCACGGTGGGGTAGTTTGCCTGATAAAAACGGATGGTATCAAGCCAGCTTAAGTTGGCATCCTGCTTTTCCGCCAAAATCTTTCCTGCCGCCTCTTCCCGCACAAAAGCCCTTTGCCTTTTTCTCTGGAAATACCCTTTCCGCCGGCAAAAAGAGGAAGCTTTTCTTCCTGATTCAGCAAATGCAGTAAGGCCTCCAAGAGAGCCTTGGCATCTCCGTGAAGCGCCAGGTCACAGTGCACGGAGGGCTTTGCAATCTCTTCCAAATCAATGTCGTTTTGCATCACATAGGCCTTGGGTGCCCACTCCCAGAAGCTGTAGCCCACCTGACGAATATTTAAACGGGAGCCAATGCTTAAAAACCACATCGGCATTTTTGCACCGCCAGATTTCCCGGACGGTCACCTCTTCCTCCCGGACGACCTGCATTTAAGGGATGCTTGGTGGGGAAAATGTCCGGAGCATTCCAGCCTAAAACTACCGGAATTCCCAGCTTTTTCCGCACATTCTAAGAACAAGCCCTCCGCTCCCGCAATACGAATACCGTTTCCGGTATAGAAGATAGGATGCTCACTGCTCCGAATCTTCTCTAAAACTTCCTTTGCCAGAGGAAGGAAATCCTGCCAGTTCTGAATACCAGTCTTTTCCTTCTTCTCATTGCTATCTTCCTCCAAAATATGAGGATTCTTTTCAGAAGATAAGGCCTTTAAGAGAGCTTCCTTTTCCGCATCCGACGCAAAATACCGCCGAAGGGCGGTGGCAGTCTCCGGATGGGAATCCTTCACCGTTCCGTCTGCCCAGCCGTCTCCTCCTGCTGCATAGCTTTCCGGGGAGAAGCCCGGCAAATCCTCTTCCTCCACCATAAAGCCCTGCACGTCCACAGGAACGTCCAGCCAGCATGGTCCCGGACGTCCGGTCTGGCAAAGATAAATCGCCTTTTCAATGGCATAACGCACCCGATAAGGGTCAATCAGCATCTCGCTGTATTTACACATGCAGGAGACGGATTGCAAAATATCAAATTCCTGGTCTCCCATGGCACGGAGTGCTCTACCGGACCAACGGGCGGTATTGTCGTGACGCACCTGACCGGATAGCACCAGCATGGGAATGGAGTCCAGATATGCTCCTACCACACCGGTAATAGCATTGGTGCCGCCGGGGCCGGAAGTCACACATACAATCCCCGGTACATTGTGGATTCTGGCATAGCTTTCCGCCGCCATGGCACAAGCCTGCTCATGGTGCTGGTATAAGGTCTTGATTCCCTTATGGTGTCCTAAGGCATCATTCAGGTGCATTGCCCCTCCGCCAACCACAGAGAAATTTCTGCTCAGTCCCATGGAATAACATTTTTGGGCAATGTAGTCTGCTACACGAATCTTCATCTCCTGCTTCCTCCTGCTCTTGTTTACATTTCTTACCTTAGCTACACTTTGTAAGCCGCTTCTTCTTTACGCCATCCTTGTTTTACCAGTTGTTCTATTCTTTAGAAGTTTTCTGTTCTTTACAAGCTTTTCTTTACAAGCCATCCTAACCGGCTTACGGCATTCGTTTTTACTGCTTTGAAACTCTATTTTCAGCATCTTCATGCTTTTATAGCGCTGTCTTTTGGAATAGCCCAAAGGCATTTTCCTCGTATTCCCGAATCAAAGAGAGATTAAACCCTTCTCCGGGAGCATCTTCTCCCTCTCCTTCAAAGATATTCATACCCAAAATCTTCTGCCCCGAGGCTAAAACACAGTCCATGGCGCTACGATATTCCTGCTCGGTAAAGCCTTTTCCGAAAATGTCCTTGTCTATAGAACAGTATAAGGGCAGCTGCACCAAACGAAGAAGGGAAGGAATGTGGGTCTTGGCTCTTCCGCTTTGAAAATCCCTATCCGTAAAACAGTACAAGCTGGTGTGCATCAATGGATCCCTGAACCCCCGGATGCTTTTGCGGCAAGCTCCCTTCTGGATTCCAGGCTATCTCCCCCCTGCATAGGAACAAACTCATCCCCTAAGGTCATTAAAGCATCGTTAATGATTCCCTTTTCCTCTTCGGTGGCTCCCAAAAGCAAAATCCCCCTGCAATGGGGTAGGCGAACCATTACCTGCCGAAGCCAGGAATTGTGGCAAAAGCGCCCTTGCCTCCCGCCTCTTCAAATCCGCCTGATGGTCAAAAAAAGCAGAAGAATAAAGTCCTCCCGAAGCCTCTCCAAAAAAAATTTTGTCAAAAAGTGCATGGAAGCACAGTCAAAAAAATGCAGTCCATAGGGAGAAATACCCTTTTTCCAAAAGGCTTTTTTCCGAAAGCCCATGCAGCCCTGCTCCAGGCTTTCCGGATAATACCTTCCCTTTTCCCGAAGAGAAGAATACTCCTCTTTTTCCATATCTTCCTTGAAAATCAAAAAGGAAATCTGCTCTTTTTTCCATGCCCTACTCCCTTCTTTTTCCTCTTCATCCCTTAAGCTACTCTAAAAAAATAATTTATGCTATCTATAAAAACATTTTCTTATTCTCGATAAAATAATTTCTTACTCTCGATAAAAACGCTTCTCTGAGTCTACAACGCTATGTTTTTATCTTTGTAAATCTATTCTCTCTATACAGGCTACACTCTATCTCTATACAAACTTTTCCCTAAGTCTATAAAGCTATTCTCTATCTCTATACAAACTTTTCTCTAAGTCTATAAAGCTATTCTCTATCTCTATACAAACTCTCCTATACTATAAAAGAAAAGTCTGAAAAATCTCCATAGTCTAAATCCATTAAGCAAAACCCTTTTGCAGGAGCGGTGGGGCCTGCCAAAGTGCGATCCTTGCCATCCAAAATTTCTTCCAAGCGGGAAAGGCTTATCCTTCCCCTTCCCAGCTCCAAAAGAGTCCCTGCCAGTATCCGAATCATATGGTACAAAAATCCATTTCCCTCTACAGAAAAATGAAGGTAATCCCTCCTCTTCCAAAGAAAAAAACTATAAATCTCCCGCACAGAACTTCCCCTGTAAAAGACTTTGAGCCTTAGGATTGGCAAAAGCTTCTAAAGTCATGTTCTCCCTTTAAAAGCTCCATCCCCTGGGAAATTCTCCCGCAATCCAGAGGAAAGGTATAGTGATACGCCGTCCTTCTGCGAAGGGGATTCTCCACCTTACTTCGACAAATGCTGTAACGATAAGCCTTCCTATGGGGGGTAAAGCGGGGATGAAAGTCCTGCTGTACGGAGTAGGCTTCCAACACCCGGATATCCTCCGGCAAGTAGCTGTTTAATGCCCGTAAAATCTGTTCTCCGGAAACCTTTCCCTCCGTATCGAAGGAAAGGAGATTGCAAAGAGCATGCACCCCCTGATCCGTCCGACTGGCTCCGATAAAGTTCTCCATTTTCCAAGGAAAAAGACTACGGAGTTGCTTTTCTACGGTGCCTGCAATGGTGGAAAGTCCCTCCTGCTTTTGGAAACCATGGTAGGCCGTGCCCTCATAGGCCAGTTTTAATACAATCCGCTGTTCCATCCGCTTCCTTTCTGTTGTTCAATCAGCACGCAGAAGACAAAGCTTCTTTACCTTCCCGAAAAATATCTGCCATGCCAAAAAAGCATTCTCTCTTTGCCGTACTCTCCTTGTGATTTTATCCGGCAATACTGCCCTTGCATTCCCTGTCCGTTTTATCTGTACACTTTATCTCTCTATTTTTTTCGGATTTTTTTATGGTAGAGAGACAAATCGACTTCCTATAGAAAATGCCAGTACGCCGAACAAAAAGAGGTAAGAAAGATAGTCTCTTCTTTCATAGTGAAGAGGCTTCATTTTCGTTCTCCCCTCTCCCCCCTGATAGCAACGGGATTCCATGGCCAAAGCCAGGTCATAGGCTCTTCGGAAGGCAGAAACAAAGAGGGGCACCAAAATCGGCACCATTGCCTTTGCCTTCTGGATGATTCCTCCGCTTTCAAAATCCGCTCCCCTGGCCATCTGAGCCTTCATAATCTTGTCCGTTTCCTCCACCAGAATCGGAATAAAACGCAAGGCAATAGACATCATCATGGCAATCTCATGGATGGGCAAATGAAGCTTTTTCAAGATAGAAAGTCCCTTCTCCATCCCGTCTGTCAGCTCATTCGGGGTGGTGCAAAAGCGTCATCACGGAACTGCTGAGCACCAAGAGAACCAATCGCACCGCCATCATGGAAGCAATCCGCAGCCCTTCTTCGGTAATTTTCAGCACATAGAAGCGGAAAATCTCCCTTCCCGGTGTCAGAAAAAGATTAAAGCTCACAGACAAAAGAAGCAGGAAAAGTACACTTTTCAAGCCCCTCACCATAAAAAGAGAAAGGAACATTGGAAAGCTTAATCAATAAAAAAATAAAACCAGAGCCAGAGCAATATAGGCTGTCCAGGAGTTCACAATAAACAAGGCAATCAAAAACAAAAAAAGGTACCGGCAAGCTTCACTCTGGGATCCAATCTATGGATAAGGGAGTCAACCGGGTAATACTGCCCTAAGGTAATTTCTCTAAGCATTTTCCCTCCCTTTCTCTTCTTATAGGCGGAAAGAATCATTTCCTTCGCTTCCTGCACCGTGTTCTTCTTAGGAAAGCCAGTCCCTTCTCCTCTAAGCTATACAAAAGGCACGAATCTGGGGCAGTCCCAAGCCCAGCTCCTCCATTTCCTTTTTATGGGAAAATACCTCCTCCGGGCTACCCTGTCGGATACATTCTCCCTGGTTTAAGACAAAAACCTCCTCCGCATAACGCGCCACATCATCCATGGAGTGAGAAACCAAAAAGGATGGTCATGGCATAGCGCTCCTGCAAATGGGCAATCACCTGAAACAGCTCTTCCCTTCCAGCAGGATCCAGTCCCGCGGTGGGCTCGTCCAAAATCAAAAGCTCCGGCTCCATAGCCAGTACGCCCGCAATAGCCACCCTTCGCTTCTGTCCGCCGGAAAGCTCAAAGGGGACTTCTGCCATAGCGCTTCTTCCACGCCCATGCTTCTTAAAGCCTCTTCCGCCTCTTTCTTGGCTTCTTCCAAGGATAAGCCCTGGTTCTTCGGCCCGAAAAGCACATCCTCAAAAACCGTTTCTTCAAAAAGCTGGTACTCCGGATACTGGAAGACCAAGCCTACCTTGAAACGCAGACCTTGAAAAATCAAAAGCCCTCTTCCTTGAAGGAAAGTACCCCTTCCTTTTCCACTTTTCTCTTCTTCCCCTTCCAGAACAAAAAGCCCTTGTCCTGCAGAATCAGGGCGGGATTTTTCCGAAAATGAACGGAAATCTCTCCTGTTTCCGGTTTAATCAGACCGTTAAAATGCTGTAAAAGGGTGGATTTTTCCGGAACCGGTGTGACCAATCAGGGCAGAAAAAGCTTCCCCTTTGAATCGACAGATTAATATCCTTTAGGGCATAGCTTTCCATGGCAGTGCCCTTCTGATAAATGCAGGAAAGATTTTCCACTTTCAGGATAAAATCTTTTTCTGTTTCCTTTTCAATTTCTGCTTCTATTGCCTTTTCTTCCGAAGAGATCGAAGTCGCTTGAGAATACTCTTCCTCTTTCTGCCCCTTCTCTATCCCTTCCATAAAGGAATCCTCCCCGAAAATAGAAAGCAATTCCTCCACCAGCTCCTCTTCCTTTAAAATCCCCTCCGAAATCGGCATACCGGAAAGACGAAGCTCATGGGCCAGATCGGTAATCAAAGGCACATCCATTCGTAGAGACTTCAGCTCCTCCACCTTGGAAAAAGATTTCCCTGGGCGTACCGTCCAATACCAGCTTTCCCTGATCCATAAGAATAATGCGATCCGCATCTACAGTCTCTTCCATATAGTGGGTAATCAAAATGATGGTGATGCCCTTCTTTTTGGTTCAGCTCCCGAATGGATCGAATCACCTCCGCTCTACCGCTGGGATCCAGCATGGCGGTGGGCTCATCCAGTACAATGGTTTTCGGCTCCATAGCCAGGGTTCCTGCAATTGCTACCCTTTGCTTCTGTCCACCGGATAAGTGATTCGGAGACTTCAGGCGGTAGGCTTCCATATTGACTGCTTCCAGAGCATCTGCCACCCTCTTCCAGATTTCCTCTGTAGGAACACCGATATTTTCCGGACCGAAGCCCACATCCTCCTCCACCACGGAGGCAATAATCTGGTTGTCGGGATTTTGAAAAACCATGCCCACCTTTTCCCGGATGGGGAAAACATTGGCCTCCTCCCGACTGTCCATACCGGAAATAATCACGCATCCCTCCGTGGGAATCTGTAAAAGCATTAAAAAGCTTTGCCAGTGTGGATTTTCCGGAACCGTTATGCCCCAGCACACAGACAAAGCTTCCCTCTTCGATTGTGAAATTCAAATGAGAAATAGCAGAAAGTTTCTCCACTACCTCATCATTTTCATCCCTTCGCACGTATTCGTAAGTACAATCTTTTATTTCTATATTATTCAAAAATTTTCTCCTAAAGAAATATACAATAAATCCTAGTCAGTATATCCCTTAGCGTGTGAAAAGGCAATGAAATGCCGTGCTAAGCGTCAGCTCATGCTTCATTATAGTCTTAATAAGTCCATTTAAATTGTTTACTCCTATGAAACACAAAGGCAAAAATGCTTTTTCCTATAAAGAAATATGCTGCACATAGCATCATTAGAATAAAAAAATCCTTAACGCTTGCTGTTTGATGAATCATTCGGGCGTAAAAATGGGAACCTGCCGATAGCGGATTGGTATACTGTAAATATTCCGGTAAAGAAAGGATACTGCCGGAAAGAAATAAAAACAGATAGCCCACAATGCTGACAAAAGAGGCCATTTTCGTAAAAATGAGGGTTAATGCAGAAAGTATATAGGATATCCCCATACATCCAAAGCACACCAGCATAACAATATAAAAGTATTCAAATCGAAAGGTAAGTTTTATAAACAAAGAGGCTATTCCTATGCAAATACAAGCTTTAACACTATTTAGCAAAAACCAAATCAAGGTTTTCATGCTAATAATTTGCATAATGGAATAGGGTTTAATCATCAGGTTTTGCAAAGTTCCCTGTTGCTTTTTCCGTGGATATACATAAAGACGCTTCCGATAAAACACCATTTACCAAAATCCATAAAACATAAGCAAAGAGCTTTTTCCTCTTGTTCCCCTCAGTATTCATGACTATTACAAGTAACAAAATATCTGTTAATATGCCCACAATATAATCCGGATAATAGCTGGCCGCCTCTATCAGACTTTTTTTGAATTCAGCCTTAATCAGTTTCATGGAAAACCTCCAGCAATATTTCTTCCAAGTCTCTTTCCTTTTTTTCTTATTTCCAGAATTTCATATTTTTTTATAATAGCTTTTGATATATATCCTGAAAGCTTCCCCGAACCGTGTCACATTCCGGCACATTATCCTTTATAAAGGAAACAATATATAAATCTTTGTCTTCATAAGATGTCTTATCGAATTCATGTACGACTCCATCCTTTAAAAATCAGTATTCTACTTTTGAAGCTTTTTGTACCACATCCATTTGATGTGAGGTAAGTAAGACTGCAATTTTTCTCTTTTTTTATAATGGTATTCAATATCTGAATAACGGATAACTTACTCTGAATATCCAGCCCCAAAGTAGGCTCATCTAGGAGTAAGAGCTTCGGGGAAGACATTAGGGCAATCAATAAAGCCAACTTTTTGTCGCATTCCTCGAGAATAAGTCCCTACAGCTTCATGGATTGCCTCTTCCAAGTCGAATAGAGAAATATACGTTTTGATTTTTCTCGTTCTTGGAATCGATGTTCAGTAGTCCGGAAAAAAATACTCAATATTTTTGCCATCCGGTAAGATAATCATAAACATTCACACTGGATTCCAGCAAAGCATTTACCTTGGAAAAATACTCTTCGTTTTTATACGTAAAAATGTCTCGCCCATCCAAGAATATAGAGCCTGCGTCTGCCTGTATCATTCGCAGAATACAGTTAATTACGGTAGTCTTTCCGGCTCCATTATTCCCCAGCAAACAGACGATTTCGCCTTCATTTATGGAAAAATTCAGATTCTTCAAAACTTCTTTTGCGTTAAATCTTTTCTTCAAGCCCTTGATTTCCAGCATTTACCATCTCCTTCCCTATCTGGTAGTTGCAACTGATATCGCGATACCATCATTGGATTTACATCCTGACATAATCAGTAAATGATTCGTCCAACTCAATTGTGTCACCAGCGGTGACACAATTTCATTTCCTACACATAGCATCATTAGAATAAAAATCAACTCTGTACTACCCATATAATCAAGAATTTTCTGGCCAACCTCAAGCTATTTCCTTGCGTGAATATCCTCCACGATTTTCCTGACCTCAGGAAAATCGCCTACTAACGCTATGCCCACTGTTTTTCGCAAGCAATCATTGCCCTCCCAATGACCTTTGAAATATTCTTTTTTTAAGCTTCATCCCCCAAAAATGGCAATACTTTTCTATAAAATATTTAGACCTTCCAAGATATCTCTATCCCGGAAGGCCCACAAAAAAATATGCTAAAGAAAATCCCTTTTTCGCATACGATACTGTATTTCTTTTTTGCATTACTTTACCCACTGTCCTCTTTCATTTAAACGGAAGCCGGAAATAGTAGTGTTCTTCGCCATTGCCCCGTCCTCTTTGAAATAATAGTAAACCGTGTTTCCGTTTTCCTGTAAGGAAATCCAGCCCGTTCTCATGGCACCGGAATTGTCAAAGTAATATTGCTCCTTGCCGATCTGCATGATGCCGTTGGAAAGCATAGCCCCACAGCGGTCATCCTTTTCCGGACGAAGATAATACCACTTCTGGTTAATGAATCTCCAGCCGGTCTTCATATCGCCGTTGACCGGGTCCAAATAGTACCAGTCCCCATAGCTATTCTTAAACCATCCGGTTTCCATCTCCGCCTGTCCGTTGAAATGATACCAATGTCCATTCCACTCTACCCAGGTATTAATGGCAGGCTGGCTGTTGGGGAAACGGAAATACCACTTTCCGTTGCTTTGGCTAAAGCCGATGGTACCGGGAATATTGCCGGTGCCGGAATTGTTCTGTCCGTTCTGGCCATGTACCTGATTCTCACTGTATTTTCCTTCTCCATTGGAGCGGGTGCTCTGCTGGATGTCCAGAACTTCGGACTCCGCTTCTTCGGAGGACTTTCCTGCCTTCTTCTGCTCCTCGGTATAAGGAATGGTCTTTACGGAAAATGTATAGCTTCCCTCCTCTGTCATCCAAGGATAAAAATTCAGGCTTAACGCATCTGTGGTAATCTTTGCCAGTCTTCTGCCTTCCTTGAAAAGACTGACCTCATAGACGCCGGAACCGTTTTCCGGAGCGCTCCAACGGGCTCTTCCCAGAGAATTACTATCCCACTGCAAATTGTCCGCCATGGAATACTGTCCCTGCACCGCTCTTAACTGAATCAGAAGCTCCAGCTCCGTAGAACTGATTCTCTTGGCACTGATCAGAGTTCCGTTGGTCACACGAACATTGTTGCTATTATAGGCACCGAAGAACTGGTAATAGAGGGTGTCTCCATTACTCTTATCCCGACTGTCCGCCACAAGATAAAGCTGCACCTTCGGGGTGCTTCCCACGGTAATGTCCCCTGCATTTCCGCTGTCTACCCATTGAACCGCATCCACGTGATATTTGTCACTGTCTCCTGTGGAAAAATCACCTTCGCTGATATTGCCAAGGCTGTCTCCCGGATCCAGATTCCGAAGTCTTTCCTCCACCTTAATCCGAATCATATTGATATTGCTGATGCTATCCCTCGCAAAAGCAGGCATGCTTAAAGAAAAAAGCATTGTGGCCATAAAGGCTAAAGACAGCCCCAGACGCTTTCCTGTATTTTGAAAAAATCTAATCATACAAAACCTCCTGTTCACATTTCCTCCTAGTATAAGGCGGGGGCATAAGGGAAAACAAGTGCTTTTCTCTTACGATTCCGGAACATCCGATTTGCCGCAAACCTTAAGATATCAAACATTCTTATAGGCTAAAGATGATTCAAAAACATTCTGCTATCCCGTAGCTCTGTTATATGCATATAATGGCAATTTGATTTCTTAAGTCCTCTTAATCCACTTTCCATTGGTAAAGTCGGGAATGGCCACCGGCTGTCCTCCAAGAGCAATAGACTCCTCCGCCAGGGCAGTAATGCTCATCCAGCAGGCCATATCATACACATCTATAGGCATAGGCAGACCTTCCTGCAGGCAACGGATAAAGTCGGAGAAAATCAGATAATCCATGCCTCCATGTCCCTTCTTCACCCCCGCCTTCAGATAGTCTTTCCACAGGGGATGCTCATATTTTTCCCGGAAACGCTCCACATTTCCCCACTGCTTCTTCCACTCAAAATGATCCTTTGCTCCCTCATCCCCATCCAGGAAGATAGAAGCATTGTCCTCCATATACATCCCCTTCGTGCCCTGTACGGTGAAACCCCGGGAATAGGCTCTGGGCAGGGTGGTGTCCAAGGTCAGTAAAATGCTTCCCCCATTACTGCATTTGATGATGGTATTGACCACATCTCCCTGCTGAAATGTCGTATTTTTGCAATGCCTTGTCCTCCGGCTTTTTTTCCTTAATATACTCTCTAAGACCTGCCGCCTTGGAAGCCATGGAACAAAGGCTTAGCATACGATTTCCCCGGTTGATATGAAGCACCTTGGCAATAGGGCCAAGCTCATGGGTGGGATAATTTTCCGTATTCCGATGAATATAATTTTCCAAACGGTAATGGCGATGTTCCTTTCCAAAGGAGATTTCTTCCCGCAAATCATGCTTGTAACCCCCTTCGCAGTGCACAATCTCTCCCAGAATCCCCTCCTCCGCCATGCGGTAAACCATCATTTCATCCCTGCCATAGACACAGTTTTCCATAAACATAATGGGAGTCTTCGTTTCCTCGTAGCAATCCACCAGCTTCCAGCACTCCGACAATGTATAGGCTCCCCCACTTCGGAGGCCACCGCCTTTCCTGCCCGCATGGCCGCCATGGCCATTTCACTATGGGTATCCCAGGAAGCACAAATCAAGACGGCATCCAGCTCTTTAATCAAAAGCATCTCTCTATAGTCGGAAAAGGTCTGCGGTCTTTCTCTTCCCATCTCCACTAAAGCATCCGCCACTTCCTTCTGCCGATCCGCATAAACATCACAAAAGTGCAACAAAATCCACATCCGGATGCTCGGAATACACATTTTTTTACTAAGTCCGCCCCTCTTTGCCCAAGACCGATTACCCCAAGCTTCACTTTCTTTCCCATAACCTATCCTTTCCCGCCGCAATATCGCGCCATTTACCCTAATTCCAACCGCACCTTACTTTTCGGAATGTTTGGGCATTATTTCACAAGCCATGATCCCTTTTTCTTAGAACCGATTCTTTCAATTAAGCCCTCATCTAGCAACTCTTTCATCAATATTTGAACTGTCCTTCTAGACCTTTCCATCATTTCTGATAATTCTACCTGTGTCAGTGAAGGGTTTTCTTTAAGAAGAAGCAAAATATGTTCCCGATCCGTCAGCATACTTTTTCTGCGCTTTATTTTGCGCTTTATTTTGCGCTTTATTTTTGCGCTTTATCAAAAGCATAATTAAGATTCCAAAAGCTTAAGGAAGAAATTATATCCGTCTGTATAGAACACAGGCTTTAATTCTTCTTTATATCGTTCTTCAGCTTCATATGCATCAAGAATTTTTCTTAAATCCACTTCCTCTACGTTCCATAAGTCGCATTCTTCCGAAAACATCCGCAAGAATCGGGTTTCTTAATTTTTGATGGAACGTGCCTTATATCAAGTAGCTGAACCTCCGAGCCATCGAACATTCCACCGGGGTTTGTAATAACAAGTCTGTCATCATAGATGTCCACCTGGCTATGGGCTCCTATCTGCAAATAACTCCTATGGATAAGTGCATTTGCAAGACCTTCCTCTATAGCCCTCTCCGGATAATCCGGCAATTCAACACGTTTATCTCTATCCTTACGCCATCCTTTTTTTGTATTGTTTTTGATAAAGTACATCGTGTTATCATAAAGTTCCAAGAGGCCACCGGTATATTCCGCATCATCAAGAGCATCCTGTGCAGAATTAGCCTTTTCTAAGCCATTCCACCTTGTACAAAAAAATCCTCGAGTGGTGTATGTTCCACTGATCTGCAAAAAGAATTCCTGCATTTGTCATTTGGCCATCTTCTTGCATAAGTTTAAAACTCACAAGGTCATCGTCGAGTTCCAAAGCTAATCTTGTTGCTTTAAGATACCTTTTTCGAAATGATTCAAATGTAAGCTTTTCTCTTGGAATATCTGCTATCATTTCGTCATACGATGTTCCCGTACTCTTTATAATAAATTCCGTAAGTTCAAACCCAGTAATTTCCTTTTTAACAGTACCCGTACGATAAAAATATCTGCCGTGAAGATTCATTGGAAGCTTTGACTTCTTTACCTCAATTTGAATATACTTCTTTTTATCCTTTTTTTTTAAATTCACATCACAGGTCATTCCAAATGCAGCCGTGATTTTATTTGGGATATCCTCTAACAACTTTTTTATACTTTTTGAGTCCAACCCCAATACATTACCATTATCATCTATACCGATGTATAACGTTCCACCTTGTGCATTAGCATATCCACAAATCCATTCCAGGTACTTATCCTGCCAGGTTTCTTTCCATTCAACAACCTGGCTTTCACTCTCTTCAACGATAGCGTCTATTTCGCGCATATTTGTACCTCTTCTTTCAAAAAACCTTATAGAAATATAACACCATTGCGCTTTAAAATCAATCATAAAGCGCAATGGTGCAGAATATTTTTCGCTTTATGCGCTTTATACTTTTTTACTATCAAGCAAAACTCATCTTATACTGTTTTGTAGGAAGCAGTTGCGTGTATCGGTATGTTATCAAATCGTATTTCGAAAATCTCGGAAACCGCATAAATACGATATCCTTTGGACTTCATTTATTATTACAGCTAAACAAAAAAGAGCAGTAGTAGGCATACAAACACCATAACTACTGCATATTATTACACACCGGTTTTCAACAATATAGAACTGAAAAGAGGGCAATCAGAGCCTAATATGACTTATGTCTTACTCACTAACAGCCAACAAAAAAAGAGCTGCGAAGAATTAACTTAGACCGGTTTTTCGGCAATATAGGTCTGAAAGGGGAGTCTGAACCATACGCTACTTATGCCTTACTCACTAACAGCCAACAAAAAAGAGCTGTGAAGAATTATCTTAGACAGGTTTTCGGTAATATAGGTCTGAAAGGGGGTAGTCTGAGCCCGTCAGTACTTACTGAAAGCGAGCTAAAGCGAAGCTCGAAGTTAGTACTGCTATGTGGCGAAGCTAGCGGGAGCGTGCCCCATTTTCTGACCTATATTGCTTAGAAAACCGAATTTATGATTTATCGCAACTCCTTTTATAGACAAAGTCAGCGAGAGTATCCCCCACTTTCAGCCCTATTGTCCATGAAAACCTTATTAATTCTTCACAGCTCCGTCATCATACAAATGGCAGCAAACCTTATGCCCATTGCCCATATCCTTTTCTTCCGGCACCTTACTCTTACAGATCTCCATACACTGACTGCAACGGGTATGGAACTTACAGCCCTCAGGAGGGTTGGCCGGAGAAGGTATACTTCCTTCCAGAATAATACGCTGCATCTTGGTCTCCGGATCCGGAATGGGAATCGCAGAGAACAAAGCCTTGGTATAGGGGTGGAGGGGATTGGCAAAGATATCCTCCGTATTTCCGAACTCCACCAGATTGCCAAGATACATTACCCCCACCGTATCCGCAATATGCTCTACCACGGACAAGTCGTGGGAAATAAAGAGGTAAGTCAGATTATATTTTTCCTGCAAATCCTTCAAAAGGTTGATAATCTGCGCCTGAATGGATACATCCAAGGCGGATACCGGCTCATCGCATACCACAAACTCCGGATTTAATGCCAAGGCTCTGGCAATACAGATCCTCTGTCTTTGTCCGCCGGAGAACTCATGGGGATAACGGCCCTTGTGGAAGGGCTGTAAGCCACAGTTATCCATAATACGGTCAATGTAGTCCTCGTACTCCTCCTTAGGAACCAGATGATGCTCCTTTGCCGCCTCTCCAATGATTTCGCCGACAGGAAGTCTGGGAGAAAGGGAGGAGAAGGGATCCTGGAAGATAATCTGCATCTTGGTACGCATTTCGTTTAGGGCGGACTTGGAAAGATCATAAACCTCTTTTCCGTTAAACAGCACATCTCCCGCTGTCTTCTCTCCGCTTAAGCGCAAAATGGCTCTTCCTGTGGTGGTCTTTCCGCAACCGGACTCGCCCACCAAGCCCATGGTACTTCCTCTTTTTGATGGAGAAGGAAATGCCGTCAATGGCCTTCACCTGTCCCACCACCGTATTAAAGAAGCCTCCACGGATAGGGAAGTATTTCTTTAAGCCACGGACTTCTAAAATATTGTCTTCATTTTCCCGGACAGTCTTTGCTTCTGTCTCCTTTAAAATGCTATTTTCCATTATTTCCTCGCTTCCTCATCATACAGGTAGCAGCTTACTCTGTGGGTCTCAGTCAGGCTGATTTCACCGGGGTAAGCCCCATCACAGCAAGCCTTCCGCTTGTCGCAACGATCTCGGAAGTAACAATAATTCGGCATGTTAATGGGGTTTGGCACCTTTCCGGGAATGGAATAGAGCTTATCCACATGCTTCCCTACCACAGGCTTGGAAGCCATTAAGCCGATGGTGTAGGGGTGGGATGGATTGGAAAAAATTTCCTTTGCCGTTCCTGCCTCTACCACACGGCCGGAGTACATCACCACCACATAGTCCGCCATTTCCGCAATAACGCCAAGGTCATGGGTAATCAGCATAATAGAGGAGTTAATCTTGTCCTTTAAGCCTCTCAGCAAATCCAGAATCTGCGCCTGAATGGTTACATCCAGGGCTGTTGTGGGCTCGTCCGCAATAATCAGCTTGGGAGAGCAGGCCAGAGCCATGGCGATTACGATACGCTGCCGCATACCGCCGGAAAGCTCGTGGGGATACATATGATAAACTCCCTCACTGTTGGCAATTCCTACCATTTCCAAAAGCTCAATGGTACGCTTCTTTGCCGCCTCTTTCGTTTCATAACCGCTCTTATGGAACAAAAGTACCTCATCCACCTGATCTCCGATTTTGAAAACCGGGTTTAAGGAGGTCATAGGCTCCTGGAAAAATCATGGACATAAAGTTTCCGCGAAGATGCTGCATCACCGCCTCAGGAGTTTTGGTAATATCGTAAACCTTTTCTCCTGTGTTCAAACGGATGGCACCTTCCACAATCTGTCCCTGAGGCCGCTGTAAAAGCTGCATTAGAGAAAGGCTGGTTACGGACTTTCCGCAACCGGACTCTCCCACAACCCCCACGGTTTTTCCCTGGGGAACGGAAAAACTCACGGAATCCACACTCTTTACCGTTCCGGCATCCGTATAGAAATAGGTCCGAAGATTCTCAAATTCTACCGTATTCTCCGGATTCTTCATTTCCGTTAAATACTCCGACTCCGGAACATTTTTCCGCTTCCGCTTTTTCTCTAAGGCAGCAGTGATTTTTCTATTTTCTTTCGATATCCTCCGGGATTCTTTACCGGAGAGATAACCGTCTTCTCTTGCCATTTTTATCCTCAACTAACTTCCTACAGCTTTCCAAGGCAAATGCCGGAAAGCATGATTTTTACCGAAACTGTTTAACGCTTCATCTTCGGGTCAAAGGCATCTCGTAATCCGTCTCCCACCAGGTTAAATGCCAATACCGTAAGTAGTAGACATACACCGGCAGGTACCCAGATAAAGAGGTAGTTACTTAAAACATAGGTATTGTTTACATCATTGATGATATTTCCCCAAGAAGCAAAGGGGAACTTTACTCCAAGTCCAAGGAAAGACAATACCGCCTCTGTCAAAATCACTCCACCAAGACTCATGGTACAGGTAACAATGAGCTGAGGAATAACGTTTGGTAAAAGGTGTCGGAAAATTCGGTTAATCGGCTTAATTCCTGTTGCCTCCGCCGCAGTCATAAACTCCTGCTCTCTTAAGGTAAGAATCTGTCCACGCACCAGTCTGGTAATGGAAGGCCAACCGAAGAAGCCCAGAATAATCATCAGGTAGAACATTCGTATCTGAGGGTCTACTCTCAAGGCATCCATAGCCGCACCGATGATGATGTAGATGGGAATGGTTGGAATACAGTAGAAAATATCTACAATTCTCATAATGAGGGAATCCACCCAGCCTCCGAAGTATCCGGATACACCGCCCAGAATCATCCCCAATAGGGTTTCGATAATCACAACCACAAATCCGATATACAGGGAAACTCTTCCTCCGTACATCAGTCTGGTCAGCATATCCATACCGTTTTTATCTGTTCCCAAAGGATGAGCCTTACTGGGGGGAGAATAGGTGTCATAAACCATTTGCTCCCTGGTTTGCAGGATATTGTAGGTCTTGGAGGTGGCATCATACTCCATGGTATAGCTTGCCTCCACACCATCCTCATCGGTAAAAGTAAAGCTGCTCTCTCCCGCCTGAATCTTCTCTAAAAGCTCTTCCTTAAACTGCTGGGAGAAGCTCACATCGCTCATAATGGCATTGACTACATAACGGCTGGCATAAGCATAGGCTGTTCCGTCCTTAGTCACGGTTCCATCCTCGGAAAGGCTGTAGCTGCTGCCACCCTCTGTAAATTCCTTTTCTCCCTTTGCCTTAGCCTGTAAAATGCTAAGCTGCTCCTCAAAGGGAATCTGTCCCTCTCCGGAAACGGAAGTCACCGTATCAACCGCTGCAAAGGCTACCGGGTCGGAGCTTCCCTTCTTGGTAATAATATAGAAGTCTTTTCCCGCCTCTTCAAAGCTGTAGTCCACACCGCCTGCGGCAAACTCCGTAAGCTTCTTTCCCTTGGCCAAGACGAACTGGGCCTGGGCAAGAGCAGGGAAGCTGTCCTTTTCCGCCTGCTGATAACGAAGGTCCGTGTTCACCTTAACACCGGCATACTTCTGGCTTTGGCTGTCCTTACGGTAGAAGAGCTGAGACTCTCCGTAGGGCATCAAGGCGCCTCCCAGGAAGGAGAACAGGAACATCAAAATCAAAACCACCATACCCAAAACCGCAATTCGGTTTCGGAAAAACCGCTTTGCCACCATTGCACCGGGAGAAAGGGTTTTTACACGACGATCATCATTTAAAGAATACTCGTTACTCTTCTGGGTATCTGCTTCACTATGCTCTTCCACATTCTGCACATTCTGTACATTCTTCTGTACATTCTCTTCTGTCACAGATTCTCCTACTGTAGTTTCATCTACAGAATTTTCTAAATCAGACATCTCTTCCCCTCCTTTCCTAAGCAATACGAACTCGAGGATCTACCACGGCATAAAGAATGTCCGTAAGCAGGTTTCCAATCAGAGTCAAAACGGCGATAAACACTAAATAGAACATGGAGAACGGAATGTCCCCTGAAATCATAGCCTGATAGGAGGTGTAGCCTATTCCCGGAATGGAGAAAAGCTGCTCCGTAATCATGGCACCGGAAAATAAGGCCGGAAGCGAGGTACCCCAGATTGTAACCAGGGTAATCAAGGTATTTCGGAAAGCATGATGATAAATCACTCGTCTTTCGGAAAGTCCCTTGGCTCTTGCGGTACGAATATAGTCGGAATTTAATACCTCCAGCATATTGGTACGCATATAACGCATATAGGCTCCGATACTGGCAATCAACAGGGTAAGAATCGGTAGCACCAGGTGCAGGGCAATATCCAGATTCTTTCCGCTTGGAGAAAGTATATCGTGATTTCTTCCCACCAGTCCGCTTAAGTCAAACCACTGTAATTTTACGGAAAATACCAGCTTTAATAAAGAAGCCGTAAAGAAGGTCGGTAAGGAGATTCCCGCCAAAGCAACGATGGAAATCATATTATCCTCCCAGGAATACTGCTTGGTTGCCGCAATAATTCCCAGAGGAACGGAAATCAGCATTTCTAAAACCATAACAATTAAACTCATGATAAAGGAAATGCCTACTACCTCTCTAAACTTCTGGGTTACCGGCACAGTATATTTCCAGCTGTCTCCGAAGTCTCCCCGGACAGCCTTTTCCCAACCAGGCAAAGAAACCGGGGACGATTCCCTTGTCCATGCCGTAAGTAGCCTCCAGCTGCTGCATCCACTCTTCAAAGCTTTTAGAGCCGGGCTGCTGAGACTTCTGTCTGGCAATCTGCTCTAAATAGGAGGTGGGTAAGGATCGCATCAAAATATAAAGTAAGAAGGATACGATAAATAGAATCACTAGGGACCAAAAATAGTCGTTTAATAATATACTTTTTCACTGAAAAAAACCTGCTCTTCCATATCAAGAATAGCCGCATTCCTAAATGTTTCAGGAAATGCGGCTATTACCCGAAAAATGTAGACGGAATATCCGTTTACTTTTACTTTGCTAATTGAAGATTCTCAACTTCAGAATACCACTTGTAGAATGGGCTGATATCAGGAGTAATGGTATCCACCTGAAGACGCTCTGCAGAGAAGATAGTTACTTCCTTTCTCTGGTAGATGGGTACTTCGCAGGACCAGTCAATAATCTTGTCAAGACAAGCCTTATACATGGTCTTACGATATTCCTGGTCGATAGACTCTCTTGCCTGAAGAATCATGGTATCTAAATCTGCATCCTCAATCTGATACTGATAATTAGATCCCCCGGGTGCTACGCCACCATTGGCAATGTCAGAGTAGTAAATCTGGAACATATCCGGATCCGGTGTTGCCTGCCAAGCCGCACACCACATCTCTGCCTGTCTAGCCTGTAACTTATTCCACATATCCGCACTATTGGACATATCATTAATAGTAAGTTTCATCCCGATTTCTGCAAAAGCCTTCTGTGCCTCTGTCAAAATCATGAAGGAGGGGTGATCTCCTGTTCCGGAACCGGGGATCATTACCTCATATTCCATCTTAGCACCTGCAGGAGCTGCAGTAATCTTTCCGTCTGCTACGGTGTATCCTGCCGCCTCTAAGAAGCCTAAAGCTGCCTTCTTTGCTGCAGCATACTTGTCTTCATCGGACATTCCGGAGCTATAGATAGGCTCTCCCTTTACATCCTTGGAGAAAGCAATCTCATAGCCGTCATCTGTCGGCTGGGGGCTGCCCAGGAAGTATTGGTAATCGGATAGTTGATAACACTTGCTCTATCTCCATAATATGTACTTACTGCTAAATCTCTATAAGCTGCAAAGATTGTTGCAAAAGCTCTACGAAGATTCTTGGAAGCATCGCTACCCGGCTCGTGGTTCACAGATACATTGTGGGTGTTGATTCCGATATATCCATAGCCTAAAGCATCCACTGCAGATGTATAAATCTTATCTCCGGAGATTTCTCCATTGCTGTTTGCCTTCTTAATGGCATCTGCAATTTCTGTAGTGTACTGTGGATTAGTTACGTCCGTCGTTCCGGTTAATACAGCGTTCACACGGTCAGCCTGTGCAACATAGTTCACCTTCAAACTCTTGGTCTTCGGTGCACCGAGATAGTAGTTCTCGTTTGCTTTCATGGAAACCACACCGTTTTCATATTTCTCAAAAACGTAGGGACCTGCACCTAAAGGCTGGGTGGTCTTTGCACGAATACTGCTCAAATCTCCCTTGGGGAATCCGAACATATTCTTCTCATAGTCATACTGAGCAGGATCTCCATAGTAGTGTAAAGGAGAAACATACATAGCCAACTGATAAATTGCCTGAGCATCCACTTTTGTAGTAATTACGCGAACGGAGTAATCCCCTGTTTTCTGAATACCGCTGATATTTGCTGCGGAGTTACCGGTTTCTACACCAACCGTATAATCCTTATAACTTTCCATCAACTCGGTAAAGGCTGTACCTGCACTCTCCGCAGAGCTCATATCGGTCACACTGCCATTATACTTCTCTACCATGGTATTGAAGAAGTCCATAGCAGTTGCATCTTCCTTTAAGCCTTCATAACCGTAATTTGCCGCGAAGGCTGCAATGGAGTCCCCTTCCTTATTGCTGCCGTTGGCAATCAAAAGTTCTTCGATCTCTTTTACAAAGGCTTCCGCTGCCTTCTTGTAATCGGTCCAAAACTTTGTTTGCTGCTCTTCCGTCCACTTGGAGAAGTCCTTATTGTCCTCTCCTGCGGCAAGAATCAACTTAAAGAGAGTCTCCATTCCCTTTCTGTATTCTTCCATCCCCTTAATTGGTAAGGAGTAGAAAGAAGTTTGTCCGTCATAGGTAGGATCTGCATAGACATACATGGAGAAAATAACATCATCCGCAGTTAAAGGCTTACCGTCGGAGAACTTCACATCGTCTCTTAAAGTGAAGTCATAGGTAACGCTTCCATCTGCATTTTCAGTAGCCACAAGGTCTGAAATTCCCTTATAAGTATATTCTTTTCCGTTATACTCTCTGCTTTCTCCCTCGATGCCCTTATAAACGATGGCACCGCTTCTGTCGATATTTAAGAGAGACACTGTTGTAAAGTAGGCCACATCCTGGTCCTGTACAGTTTCTGCAAAAAACATGGAGAACTTTGCATTAAATTCATCCTGCGCAAAAACCACGGAACCCTCAGCGCTTCCTGCCTCTCCCCCAGCTTCTCCCTGAGCCTTTGTCCCCTCTTCCGCAGGCTTTTGTGGATGGAGAACATCCCGCCAATGCGGAAGCGGCCATCACTGAAGCCAGCAGTGAGGCTAAGACTACTTTTCTTTTCTTCATACTATTTCCTCCTCTTTTTAGTATTGCCAATCCTACACCATTGCAATCCTAGATCATTGCAATTCTTCATCATAGGGCTTCTGCTCTTCCATCTTCCAGGCTGAAAGACTCATTCTTAATCTCCTCCACAGAAGAAGAGAAAAAGACGAGAAAGCCTATCAGCAAAAGAAATACTGCGACTTCTTCCAAAAGACCGCCATCCCTTCTATGAAAGAGAAGGGTATATCCCTGTGCAAGCAGAAGAATTCCTCCAAAGATAGAGGCCAAAGCGATATTTCCCTCTAATGGAATAAAGCTTTTCTGATAATTCCAGCCGTCTACACTTCCCTTATTCCCAAAATAGCTAAAGAGTCTTACAGCGGTGAGCACCAGCTGAATAATACAGATTCCGTACAGCAAACTGAGGTAGAGCTGATGAGAGAGGGCTGCCTTAGGGAAAAATCCCGGAATCAAAAGAAAGGGAACTTGTAAAAGATACAAAGCCAAAAGAATTCTATTTTCTTTTCTTTGCTCTTCCTTTGGTCGCAAGTCTTTATATCGCTTTTTTCTTGCTTCCACAGCTTCTTTGGACAGAACGCCGCCTTTTCCATAGGGCGCTCTAAACATTCCCATTCTTTTTTCTCCTCCTTATTTCTTTGACGAAACTTCCTATAACGAAAAATAATTGTGAACTCCTGAAACATTTTTTGATATTGACCAAAAATAAGGAAAATTCCTCGTTTCTCACAATAATTTAAACATAATCTACCCTATTAGTTTATTCTTCGTCAATGTTTTTTTCCTGAATGGGAGATATTCCTATATTTTATAGTCAAATGATTTTTTTCTAATTTTTTTATATTTTCTTTACTATTTTTGCAATATGCCTTTTTTTGTCTGTATGTATACATGCTTTTATGCCTTCTTGCCTGTTTAATATTGCCAGTATAATCTATTTTTTTCTTATGCAATAGCACTATTTTTTTAGCAATAAAAAGAGGAAGCCTAGCTTCCTCCTTTAGCAACTTTTGTTCATTTCGTTTTTCAATAAGATGTTACAGGCCTTACCTGCACAACTTCTTAAGAATCTTTATACAAGCTCTAAAAGAACTTCCATAGCAGCGTCTCCCTTACGAAGACCTACCTTTACGATTCTTGTATATCCACCGTGACGGTTCTCGTACTTTGGTGCAATCTCTTCAAAAAGCTTCTTCGCCAAGTCTAACTTCTTGGTGTTCTTCTTTCTTCCGGCTGCTTCTGCAGGTCTAACTGTGGGAACATAGGTCGCTGCAAGAATCTGGCGACGAGCCTGCAAACGGGAAGGCTTATCCTTCTGGATGGACTTCTCTACTTCCTCATAAACGGTAAGCTTCTTACCGTCTTTTGACTTCTTTAACGCGCTTTCCATCAGCATCCTTCTTTTGCAACCTTTGCATTAACGACAACCATTTCATAGTTGTCTTTTCTCTCTTACTGCCAAAAGCAATAAGCTTCTCTACCTGCTTACGAACTTCCTTCGCTCTAGCCTCAGTAGTAAAAAAATCTTTCCATGCTCCAATAAAGAAGTGGTTAATGCACGAAGCATTGCCTTTCTCTGGTTTGAAGCTCTTCCTAACTTTCTATAATTTGCCATGTTTTTCTCCTTATCCGTGCTTTTTTTAGTCTTACCGGTTGGCCTTACTGTTATCTATTCTTCCGGAAATGATAGTCCCAGATTCAAATCTCTTAACTTCGCCTAAAACTTCCTCAAGAGACTTTCTTCCCAGGTTACGAACCTTCATCATATCCTCCGGTGTCTTGGAGGTTAACTCGGACACTGTGTTGATTCCTGCTCTCTTTAAGCAGTTATAGGAACGGACACTTAATTCCAGTTCATCAATATTCATTTCCATTACTTTGCCCTTTTCATCTTCGGGCTTATCCACCATAAGCTCTGTTGCAGCCACTTCTTCAGAAAGCGCTACAAACAAATCCAGGTGCTGAAAAAGCATTTGTGCCGCCTTGGAAATCGCATCTTCCGGAGACATACTTCCGTTGGTATATACATCCAAAGTCAATCGATTATAGTCCGTCATATTTCCTACACGGGTATTCTCGATAGACATATTTACTCTTTCCACAGGAGTATACAAAGCATCAATGTCCTGATATTCCTTTGGTGCTTCTACTCTTCCTTCTGCCTTTTCTCCGGAGTAACCCTGTCCTCTACTGATAAAGAGGGAAATGGAGCCTTGGGCTCCCGCCTCTACAGTAGCAATATGCTCTGTAGGATTACTCAGCTTAAGTTCCGACTCTCCAATAAAATCTTCAGCCAGAATCTCGGACTTTCCGGATAAATCAACGGAAACTTCCAGACTTTCCACTTCCTCCGGCAAAATCACCGCAATGCTCTTAAGATTGGTTAAGAGCTCAGGGAAACTTTCCTGAATTCCGGAAACCTTGTCTCCGGACAGATTTTCGATCTTAATTGCAGAAATCGCAGCCCCGGGCAGAGAGGAAAGCATCATCCTCCGAAGAGAATTTCCTAGGGGTTGAGCCGTAGCCTCGTTCCAGTGGTTCACATACGAAACGACCAAAACGCTTATCCTCTGAAATTTCAAGAATTTCAATGTTTGGTTTTTGTAAAAATCAAACATGCTGCCTCCTTTTTTAGGCTATCATTACTTAGAATACAACTCGACGATTAACATTTCGTTTACAGGAACGTCAATGTCTTCTCTGTGTGGAAGAGACTTAATGGTTGCGCTAAGCTTCTCAGCATCCATCTCTAACCATGCCGGTACCATTCTGCCGCTGGTTACTTCCACAATATCCTTATATCTCTGTGCAGTTCTCATGGATTCTTTAATCTGAATCACATCCCCTGCAGATACAAGATAAGAAGGAATGTTTACAATCTTTCCGTTAACGGTTACGTGACGGTGTCCTACAACCTGTCTAGCTTCTCTTCTGGTTCTAGCCATTCCCATACGGAAAATAACGTTGTCCAAACGAGACTCTAAAAGAATCATAAGGTTCTCACCGGTCTGTCCTGCTAACTTCTCTGCTTTAGCATAGTAGTTACGGAAAGGCTTCTCTAATACGCCATAGATGAACTTTGCCTTCTGCTTCTCTCTAAGCTGAAGACCGTACTCGCTCATCTTTCTTCTTGGGTTACGAAGCTGTCTGTTGGATTTCTTATCCACTCCTAAAAATACGGGGTCCAGTCCAAGTGACCTGCATCTTTTAAGCACAGGAACTTTATCTACTGCCATTTTATCCTCCTAAATATCAAGTTTTGTCGACTCAACAAGCCAACATCCCTAAAAAATTGATACGCCCTTTACACCGATAAGGCTTCTTCAGGCTGACCACATGGTCATACTGTTCTTGTATAAACTTATGCCGCTGGAAGAAAGTGAATACTTCTCCCGGCATCTGTCATTATACTCTTCTGCGCTTTGGTGGGCGGCATCCGTTGTGTGGAACCGGTGTAACGTCCTTGATGGAGGTTACTTCCAATCCGTTTGCTGCTAAAGCACGGATTGCTGCTTCTCTTCCGGAACCTGGTCCCTTTACCATTACATCCACATACTTTAAGCCGTGTACCAAAGCTGCCTTTACAGCAGTCTCAGCAGCCATCTGCGCTGCATATGGAGTAGATTTTCTTGAACCTCTAAATCCCAGACCACCGGCACTTGCCCATGATAAAGCATTTTCCCTGAGCATCTGTCAATGTAACGATAGTGTTATTGAAAGATGATTGGATATGTGCCTGTCCGCGTTCAACGTTTTTTTCTTTACGCGCTTTTTTTGTCACTCTCTTACCAGTTGACTTAGCCATAGTTAAACTAACCTACTTTCCTTTTTTCTCTTCTTCCTGTATTTAAAACATGAAGATCCAGTAGTTACTGTTCAGACCTTACTTCTTCTTGTTAGCAACGGTCTTTCTTGGTCCCTTACGGGTTCTTGCATTGGTCTTAGTCTTCTGACCTCTTACGGGAAGTCCTTTTCTGTGACGGATTCCTCTGTAGCAACCAATTTCCTGCAAACGCTTGATGTTTAAAAGCGATCTCTCTACGAAGGTCACCTTCTACCATCTGGTGTTCTGCAATATAGTTCGCCAGAGTCTTTACCTCATCGTCAGTTAAGTCCTTCACTCTTGTGTCCGGATTAACGCCGGTTTCTGCAAGGATCTTCTCTGCTGAGGGTCTTCCGATTCCATAGATGTAAGTCAAACCGATTTCGATTCGCTTCTCTCTAGGTAAATCCACACCTGCAATACGAGCCATCTTTGATTTCCTCCTGTTAATTAACCTTGTCTCTGCTTATGCTTAGGGTTTTCACAGATAATTCTGATAGAGCCCTTACGCTTGATTACTTTGCATTTTTTTCGCAGATAGGGTTTTACTGATGATCTTACTTTCATAAGTAAAAATTCCCCTTTCCTTTACGAATTTGAACAGAGTTGCCGTATCATTCTAGCAAAACAGTCTTGAAATGTAAAGCGAAACCCTACTTATCTCTCCAGATAATTCTTCCCTTAGATAGGTCATAGGGAGAAAGCTCAATGGTTACCTTATCTCCCGGTAAAATACGAATGTAGTTCATTCTTAATTTTCCGGAAATATGAGCCAATACCTGATGTCCATTTTTCCAGCTCTACCTGAAACATGGCATTTGGTAACTTCTCGATTACCTTACCTGTAATTTCGATTACATCTGATTTCGACATACTCAATTCATCCTTTCGATAGACTTAGGATTTCTGGTCCATTGTCTGTGATTAAAATAGTATTTTCATAGTGGGCCGTAAGTCTTCCGTCTACGGGTACCACTGTCCATTGGTTCGATAAAACTCTGACTTCCGGATCTCCCTCCGTAATCATAGGTTCTATGGCCAGGGTCATGCCTGCCTGAAGCTTAGGGCCTTTCTTCTTCATACGATAGTTGGGGACTTCCGGATCCATGTGTACCTGGTGGCCAATGCCGTGTCCCACATACTGGGTTACTACGCCGTAGCCGTTTTCTTCCACATAATCTCCGATGCTTCCGCAAATATCATTTAGATAATTTCCGGGGACCGCATTTTGGATTCCCCGGAAAAAGGATTCTTTACAAGTTTCTATCAGGCGTCTTGCGTTGGGAGCAATCTCCCCTACCGCCCAAGTTCTTGCGGCATCGCTATGATAGCCCTTGTAATTTACTCCCGATATCGAAGGAAACAATGTCTCCTTCTTTTAGGATTCTTTTTCTTCTCCGGTATCCCGTGAATCAGCTCCTCATTTACCGACACACAACAGGCTGCCGGAAAGTCATAGAGATGAAGAAAGCTGGGAGTGCAATTGGCTTTCCGGATGAGATCCTCCGCATACTTGTTCAGTTCAAAGGTGGACTTTCCCGGAGCTACCGCCTCTCCTACTTTTTTTCATGTACCTCTGCAAGAACCTTACCGGCCTCCCGCATCAGTTCAATCTCTCTTTTCGACTTAATTTTCAATCATGGAGTTTCCTTTCCACGGAAGCTAAGATTTCCTTTACTCTACTGAATACCGTTTCTAAATCCTTGGTTCCATCAATCTCTTCCAAAATTCCTTCTTTCTTATAGAAGGAAATCAGTGGTTCTGTACTCTCATGGTACACTTTCAAACGGTTCTTTACCGTATTTTTCCTCGTCATCTTTTCTCTGCACAAGATGCTCACCGCAGTTGTCGCAAATTCCCTCTTTCTGTGGCTTTAATGTTTCCAAATGGAAAATCGCTCCACAGTGAGGACAGGTTCTGCGGCCGGCCATTCTGTGAATAATCACATCGTCCGGAACTTCTACGTCCAAAGCAAGATCGATCTTCTCTCCTTTTGGAGCCAGTGCATTCTCTAAAGCAATCGCCTGCGGAATGGTTCTGGGGAAACCGTCTAAGATGTATCCCTTCTCACAATCCTTTTCTTCCAAACGGTTCAAGAGCATAGCTATGGTCACTTCATCCGGAACCAACTCTCCGTGATCAATATATTCCTTAGCCTTTAATCCAAGCTCTGTTTCTCCCTTAATATTTGCACGGAAGATGTCTCCTGTGGAAATATGGGGTAATTGGTACACTTTAGAAATACGACTTGCCTGGCTTCCTTTTCCTGCACCAGGCGCTCCTAGCATGATAATCTTCAATTTGGGCCTCTTTTCATGATGGGAAAAACCACTATGAGCCTCCTTAGTAAACTAAGGAGGCTATAGATTAGTTGTCTAAAAATCCTTTATAGTTACGAATTACCATTTGAGAATCAATAGCCTTCAGGGTTTCCAAAACCACACCTACGATGATGATTAAGGATGTTCCGGAGAAGGAGATTCTGCTGACGTTAAACACGCCGGAAATGACAATCGGAACTAATGCAATAATAGCCAGTCCTGTAGCTCCGATAAAGATAATATATCGAAGGATTCCCTCCAGATAATCACTGGTAGGCTTACCCGGTCTGATTCCGGGAATAAAACCGCCCTGCTTCTTCATATTGTTCGCTACTTCCAATGGATTAAAGGAAATAGAAGTATAGAAGTAAGCAAAGAAATAGAGTAGCGCTATGTAGAGAACAAGACCAAGAGAGTAAATCGGTGCATTGGGGTTCGCCCAAGAACCGGAGTTCAATCCCATGATTATCTGTCCTACGATAGAGCTCTGATCCACCTTTAAAATCTGTCCGATAACAACCGGCATAGTCATTAAGGAGGAGGCAAAGATAACCGGCATAACGCTGGCTGTATTTACCTTTAATGGAATCTGAGACTGCTGTCCGCCAACAAGTCCTCTTCCCTGTACTCTTCTACTATATTGCACCGGGATTCGTCTTTCTGCATCCTGTAAGATTACAGTGAAAGCCACCATACAGAAAAGTGCTGCGGCAATCAGAATTGCTGCAACCACCATCTTTGCGGTGTTGTTTCCCATAATGAATCTCTCATATAGAGTGAGAAAATCCTGTGGAATTGCGGATAAGATATTAAAGAGAAGGACTAAGGAAATACCGTTTCCAATCCCCTTTTCCGTAATTCTTTCTCCAATCCACATAAGAAGTGCAGATCCTGCTGTCATGGCTACCACACAGATAACCACGCCGGCAATTTTACGAAAAACCGAACCCTCTGCCAAAGCCAATCAGAAGTCCTGACCCTCCAAATCCTACAGCCATAGCGGTAGACTCCAAAAGAGCCAAGCCGATGGTTACGAATCTGGTGTACTCTGTTAACTTCTTTCTTCCCTCTTCTCCATCCTTCTGCATTTCTTCCAAGGCAGGAATAGCCACGGTTAAAAGCTGAATAATAATGGAGGATGTGATATAGGGAGTAATGGACAATGCAAAAATGCTGAGCTGCTCGAAGGATCCTCCGGTCATGGTGTTAAACCAGCCGAAAGCATCGTTTCCGGACATGCTCTTAAATAAATCTCCAAAATATCCCGGATTTACACCCGGGATAGGAAGATTTGATCCAAAACGAATTACTACGAGCATAAGGAAAACATAAATAAGACGATCTCTTAAATCTTTTACCTTAAATGCATTTCGTATTGTTTTGAAGCATTTAGATCGCCCTCACAGGTTCCGCCCACAGCCTCAATCTTCTCCTTTGCACTTGCGGAGAAGGCATTTTACTTTCACAGTAAGCTTCTTTGTTAATTCACCGTTTCCAAGAATCTTAACGCCGTCATTTAACTTACGAACGATTCTCTTCTCCAGTAAATTTTCTAAAAGTAACCTCATCCCCTGCATTGTAACGATCTTCCAATACGGAAATGTTGATTCCTGTAATTACCTTTGAGTTAGGGATCGTAAATCCTCTCTTAGGAATCACGACGGAATAAGGGCATCTGTCCACCCTCGAAACCGATTCTTGGTGCTCCGGAACGAGCCTTCTGACCCTTGTGTCCCTTACCTGCTGTCTTACCATTTCCTGAACCGTGACCTCTGCCACGACGGAAATTCTGGGAGTGCTTAGAGCCCTCTGCAGGTGATAACTTTGATAACTCCATAGTCGCCTCCTTAAATCTCTTCCACTTTTACCAAGTGATTGACTCTCTGAATCATTCCCTTAGTGGTGCCATTGTTCGGAAGCTCCACAGACTGACGAATCTTCTTAAGTCCAAGAGCCTGAACGGTTGCCTTCTGCTTAGGGATGGCACCGATAGGAGACTTCACTAAAGTAATTTTTAATTTATCTGCCATTTCTACCCTCCCTCTTAACCTGTAATTTCTGCTACAGTTTTGCCACGGAGTGTAGTGAACTGCTCAGGAGTCTTCATAGAAGTAAGTCCCTGTAAAGTTGCATAAACTACATTTGTCTTGTTGTTGGGATCCTAAAGACTTTTGTACGGATGTTTCTGATTCCTGCCAACTCACACACCATACAGAGCAGGACCGCCGGCGATGATACCGGTTCCTTCAGGAGCCTTCTTCAGAAGAACTGTGGAAGCTCCAAACTTTCCAAGGTAATCGTGTGGTACAGACTTATCCTCATTTACAGGTACAGTAACCATGTTTCTTACTGCAGCCTCTCTTGCCTTACGAATCGCCTCAGGTACCTCAGTTGCCTTACCGGTACCGCAGCCAACGTGACCATTTCCATCTCCAACTACTACAAGAGCGGAGAATCTCATGGTACGTCCACCTTTAACAGTCTTAGCAACACGCTTGATGGCTACTACACTGTCATTTAACTCTAACTGATTTGCGTCAATTTTTTTCGCGCTTCATCTTAGTGATTTCTCCTCTCGATTAGAATACCAGTCCAGCTTCTCTTGCAGCATCTGCAAGGGCCTGAACCTTACCATGATACAGGAAGCCGCCTCTGTCGAATACCACTTCCTTAACTCCCTTTGCCAATGCCTTCTCAGCGATGGCCTTACCTACATACTGAGCTGCCTCTGTATTGTCGGTAAACTGTAAATTCGCATTCTTATCTAAGGTAGAAGCTGCACACAGGGTGTTCCCTGCAGCGTCATCAATAAGCTGTGCATACATGTGCTTATTGGAACGAAAAACCGCAAGACGTGGTCTCTCAGGAGTACCAGATAAACGGTTTCTGATTCTTGCGTGCTTTTTTTGACGAAGCTCGGCTTTATTTTTCTTGCTAACCATTCTACTTTCCTCCTATTATTTCTTACCAGTCTTACCGACTTTACGACGAATAACTTCGGTAGAGTACTTGATTCCCTTACCCTTATAAGGCTCCGGTGCTCTCTTTGCGCGGATTTCCGCAGCATACTGACCAACCTTCTCCTTATCGATTCCTCTTACGAAAATAATGTTGGTTCCTTCCATTACGGTCTCAACACCCTCGGGATCTTCCATAGTTACAGGATGAGAATATCCTAAAGTCAAAGTCAGAGTCTTACCCTGCTTTGCCGCTCTGTAACCAACACCGTTAATTTCAAGCTTCTTCTCGTAACCATTGCTTACACCCTCAACCATGTTGAAAAGTAAAGCTCTGCTTAATCCGTGAAGAGACTTCTCTTTCTTATTGTCATTTGGACGAGTAACCACTAACTGGCCATCCTCTTCCTTAATTGTAATTTCTTTTGCAAAGGTTCTCTCTAAGGTACCCTTTGGTCCCTTTACCTTTACTACATTGTCCTTAATCTCAACAGTAACGCCTGCCGGGATCGCGACCGGTAACTTTCCGATACGTGACATAGTATACTCCTCTCTTAAATTCTCAGTAAAATACTGTTTTCAGAAAATATATTCCGACAGATTACCATACAAAGGCAAGGACTTCTCCGCCTACACCCTTTTGTCTTGCTTCCTTGTCGGTGATTACACCCTGGTTTGTGGAAATGATTGCTGTACCTAGTCCACCAAGTACTCTAGGCATATTCTCTTTGCCGGCGTATACACGAAGACCCGGCTTAGAAATTCTACGAATTCCGGAAATGATCTTCTCATTCTTGTTGGAACCGTACTTCAGTCCGATCTTAATGTCCTGGAACTTTCCATTTTCAACTAACTCGCAGCTGGAAATGTAACCTTCCTTCAGGAGAATCTCAGCAATAGACTGCTTCATCTTAGATGCTGGGATACATACGCTGTCATGTTTTGCAGTGTTTGCGTTACGAATTCTTGTAAGCATATCTGCGATTGGATCACTCATACTCATTTTTACGGATATCCTTTCTTCTTATCTATGAGGATGCGCCCTATGCACTATCCTCTTTGCAAACGAAATATCTTGTGCTTTTTGCACAGGATATTCGTTTTACAATCATTTTACCAAGATGCTTTTCTCACCCCTGGAATTTCTCCCTTATATGCTAACTCACGGAAGCATACACGGCAGATTCCGTACTTACGAAGTACAGAGTGGGGACGTCCACAAATCTTACATCTTGTGTATTCTCTTGTGGAGAACTTTGCAGGTCTTTGCTGCTTTAATTTCATTGATAATTTAGCCATTTTTTCCTCCGATTATTTCGCAAAAGGCATATTGAACAGGGTAAGAAGCTCTCTTGACTCTTCGTCAGTCTTTGCAGTTGTAACGAAGATGATGTCCATTCCTCTAACCTTATCTACCTTGTCGAACTCGATTTCAGGGAAAATGATCGCTCTTTGATTCCAAGGGCATAGTTTCCTCTACCATCAGAAGGCATTGGGGTTTACACCACGGAAGTCTCTTACTCGAGGAAGAGCCAAGTTGATCAAACGATCGGCGAACTCGTACATCTTCTCTCCACGAAGAGTAACCTTACATCCAATTGCCTGTCCCTCTCTCGATCTTGAAGTTCGCAACGGACTTTCTTGCCTTTGTTGTTACGGCATGCTGTCCGGTAATGATTTCTAAATCACGCACTGCACTGTCGAGAACCTTGAATTTTCTTTTGCTTCACCAACACCCATGTTGATGACGATTTTTTTCAAGCTTTTGGAATTTCGTTAACATTCTTATAGTTAAACTTCTTCTGCATAGCTTCTTTGATTTCGCTATTGTAAATTTCCTTTAATCTAGCCATCTTTCATTCCTCCTTTCTCTTAGTCAATAACCTTACCGGTCTTCTTAGCCACACGAACCTTCTTACCGTTCTCAAGCTTAAATCCTACACGGGTTGCCTGTCCATCAACAACAAGCATTACATTGAGGCATCTAAAGCTGCTTCCTTACGAACAATTCCGCCCTGTGGGTTAGCCTGACTTGGCTTCTGGTGCTTGGTTACCATGTTGCAACCTTCTACCACTACCTTGTTGGTCTTTTGGATCGAAGGATAAAACCTTACCCTGCTTACCATTGTCCCTTACCGGTAATGAGTCTTTTACCATATCGTCTTTCTTAATTCTACGCATCTGGCTCCTCCCTATAATACTTCCGGTGCAGGGATACGATCTTCATGTAACCACGATCTCTTAACTCTCTTGCTACCGGTCCAAAGATACGGGTGCCCTTTTGGGGTATTATCCTCCTTGAGGATAACTGCTGCGTTCTCATCGAAACGGATATAGCTACCATCTTTTTCTTCTGGTCTCATCCACTGTACGAACCACAACGGCCTTTACAACGTCACCCTTCTTAACCTGTCCGTCGGGAATAGCGTCCTTTACGGAAGCTACAATGGTGTCTCCAATGGCGGCATATCTTCTGGTAGAGCCTCCCATAACACGGATGCAAAGAAGCTCTCTTGCACCTGTGTTATCAGCAACTCTAAGTCTTGTTTCCTGCTGAATCATATATGCTCCTTCCTTGCTCCTGTATTACTTCGCCTTTTTCAATGATGGAAGTAAGTCTCCATCTCTTGGTCTTAGACAAAGGTCTGGTTGCCATTACCTTAACTGTATCTCCCTCACCAGCCTCATTGTTCTCATCGTGAGCGTAAATCTTAACGGTACGCTTTACGATCTTTCCAATAAGAGGGTGCTTCACGTGATCTTTCAATAGCGATAACGATGGTCTTGTCCATCTTTGCACTAACCACCTTACCGGTACGGGTTTTTCTCAGATTTCTTTTCCATTATTCTGTTCTCCCTTCTCACGCTTTCGCTTTCTCAGTGATAACAGTCTGAATCCGAGCGATGTTTTTTCCGAACCTCGGTAATGCGGGCTGTATTATCCAACTGATTGGTTGCATTCTGGAATCGCAGGTTGAAAAAGTTCTTTCTTTGCGGAAACCAGCTCTTCATTCAGCTGCTCAGCTGACTTTGCCTTCAGCTCTTCTAAATATGTTTTTCTTTTTCATTAGTTATCACCGCCTTCCAGATCTGCCTTTGCGACGATTTTGCAGTTACAAGGAAGCTTGTGAGAAGCAAGTCTAAGCGCCTCTCTTGCAATTTCCTCCGGTACACCGGCAATCTCAAATAATACGCGACCCGGCTTAACTACTGCTACCCAGTAATCTGTAGCACCCTTTCCGGATCCCATACGCACTCCCAAAGGCTTAGCAGATACAGGCTTATCCGGGAAAAATATCGATCCAAACCTTACCGCCACGCTTAATGTATCTTGTAAGGGCAACTCTGGCTGCCTCGATCGATTGGATCCGATCCAACAAGGTTCAGTGGAAATAATTCCGAATTCTCCATGGCTGATGGTATTGCCTCTAGTAGCCTTACCAGTCATTCTTCCGCGCATTTGCTTACGGAATTTCGTTCTCTTAGGCATTAACATAATTATTTCTCGCTCCCTTCCTTATTTTTCTTGGCAGGAAGTACCTCGCCCTTGTAAATCCATACCTTTACTCCTAATTTTCCATAGGTAGTATCGGCCTCAGCAAATCCATAATCGATATCTGCACGAAGAGTCTGAAGAGGAATTGTTCCCTCGCTATAGAACTCGCGTCTTGCGATATCAGCTCCGCCCAAACGTCCGCCAACGGAAGCCTTAATTCCTAAAGCTCCCTGCCTTCATGGTTCTGGACATAGCCTGCTTCAAAAGCTCTACGGAAAGATACACGGTTCTCTAAGGATAACGCGATACTTTCTGCAACAAGCTGTGCATCTCTATCCGGTCTCTTGATTTCCTTGATATCGATGAAGATGTTCTTGTTGGTGATCTTCTGAACATCCTTCTTTAACTTCTCGATTTCTGCTCCGCCCTTACCGATAACATATCCCGGCTTAGCAGTAACATACGATTACGCGAACCTTATCCTCAGCTGCTCTCTCGATTTCAATCTTAGAGACATTTGCGGAATACAGCTTCTTCTTTAAAAATTCTCTCGATCTTGTGATCTTCGATAAGATTATCTGCAAAGTTTTTTTCTTGTCTGCATACCACTTAGAACCCCAGTCCTTAATGATACCGACTCTCATACCGTGCGGATTGACTTTCTGTCCCATTCCTTGCCTCCTTACTTTCTTTCGTCCAGAATAACAGTGATGTGTGAGCTTCTCTTGAAGATTCTGTAAGCTCTACCCTGTGCTCTTGGGTGGATTCTCTTTAATGTTGGTGCTGCATTTGCAAAGCACTCTGCAACATAAAAGATTCTCTCTATTCATATTGTTATTGTTTTTCTGCATTAGCAGCTGCGGACGCAAGAAGTTTCTTAACCAATGTGGAAGCATATCTTGGGTTATAGGTAACGATTCCCAATGCCTCTTCCAAGCCCCTTGCCACGAATAGCATCTAAAAACAAAAGCAAGCTTTCTGTACAGACACTCTAGCATAAGAAAGCTTAGCGGAAGGTCTTTTATCTTTATTTGCATTTCTCTCTTTTAATCTGAGATCATGACCTTTTGACATTTTTCATGTCCTCCTTTCTCTATGCAGATTATCCTCTTCTTTCGTCGCCGTTACCGTGATGTCCGCGGTAAGTTCTTGTTGCAACGAATTCTCCCAGCTTGTGTCCTACCATGTCCTCTGTAACGTATACAGGTACATGCTTTCTTCCGTCATGAACCGCAATGGTGTGTCCAACAAATGACGGGAAGATTGTGGAACGACGAGACCAAGTTTTTTCACTACTGTCTTTTTGATTCTGTGCATTCAGTGCATCCACAGCCTTTAAAAAGACTCTGATACGCAAATGGTCCTTTTTAATAGAACGTGCCATTTTTTCTTTCTCCTCCTCAATTATTTGATGGCTCTACCATCACGTCTTCTTACGATAAAGCTTTATTGGAAAGCTTCTTCTTGTTTCTGGTCTTCAAACCAAGTGCAGAGCTTTACCCCAAGGTGTACAAGGTCCGCTCCGTCCGATAGGAGCTCTACCTTCTCCACCTCCGTGTGGGTGGTCGTTAGGGTTCATTACAGATCCGCGAACTGTTGGGCGGATACCCATGTGACGCTTTCTTCCTGCCTTACCAAGATTGATGAGGTTGTGGTCTCCGTTACCTACTACACCGATGGTTGCACGGCACTCGATGGGGAACCATTCTCATTTCTCCGGAAGGAAGTCTTAAGGTTGCGTACTTTCCTTCTCTAGCCATAAGCTGTGCTGCGTTTCCTGCGGAACGAACCAGCTGTGCTCCCTTGCCGGGCTTTTAACTCGATAGCATGAATCTCGGAACCTACAGGGATAGCGGACAATGGTAAGCAGTTTCCTACTCTTGCCTCTGCCTCTGCTCCGGACATAACCTTCATTCCGTCAGTTAAACCGTTAGGTGCAAGGATATATGCCTTGGATCCGTCTGCATAAGAGAGAAGTGCGATGTTTGCGGAACGGTTTGGATCGTACTCGATACCTACAACAGTTGCCACAACGCCGTCCTTGCTGTTTCTCTTAAAGTCGATGATTCTGTACTTCTGCTTATTTCCACCACCATGGTGACGAACAGTGATCTTACCCTGGTTATTTCTACCGGCAGTCTTTTTATTCTTAGCCAAAAGAGATTTTTTTCCGGTGTCTTCTTGGTAACTTCAGCGAAGTCGGAACCGGTCATATTTCTTCTGGACGGTGTATAAGCTTTATATGTCTTAATACCCATTTTCCTTTTTCTCCTTCTTTCTGCGTATAATTGAGAAATTTTTTCACGCAGTTCTTAGCATTTTACAGTGCGCTGAAAATCTCGATTTCTTTAGACTCAGCAGTCAATGTAACGATTGCCTTCTTAGTCTTTTGCTGTCTTTCCGAATACCATTCCTCTTCTCTTCTTCTTTCCGTCGAGATTCATGGTGTTTACAGCCTTTACCTTTTGTTCCTTCGAACATCTTCTCTACAGCTTCTCTGATCTGAATCTTGTTTGCTTCAGGATGTACCAGGAAGGTGTACTTTTTCTCGCTCATGTCTGCCATGGACTTCTCAGTCACAACAGGGCGAAGAATCACATCGAAATATTGTAAGTTAGCCATTATGCGTATACCTCCTCAAGTTTTAAAAGAGCCGCCTTTGTAGCTAATACAGTGCCGTACTTCAAAACATCGTAAACGTTTAACTCGTTAACCTGAGCTGTCTTTACATTCTGAATATTTCTTGCAGAAAGCACAGTATTCTGATCATTCTGATCCAGAAGAACGAAAGCCTTGTTTACCTTAAAAGCGTCTAACATGCTCTGGAAGTTCTTGGTCTTGATCTCATCGAAACGAATCTCATCCAATACAATAAGCTTGTTCTCTGCCACTGCGTTGGACAGTGCAGACTTTAACGCTGCTCTCTTTTCCTTCTTGTTCATGCCTGTGGTGTAATCTCTTGGAGTTGGGGCAAATACTACTCCGCCGCCCTTCCACTGTGGGGCACGAATGGAACCCTGTCTTGCATGACCTGTTCCCTTTTGTCTCCAAGGCTTTCTTCCGCCTCCGGAAACCTCTGCACGAGTAAGGGCCTTCTGCGTTCCCTGACGCTTGTTAGCAAGCTGTGCAACTACTGCGAGGTGTAATAAGTGCTCGTGAACCGGTGCTGCGAAAATCGCATCATTCAGATCCATCTTGCCAACTTCCTTACCCTGCATATTAAATACAGATACGTTAGCCATTAGTATGTTCCTCCTTCCTTCTCGTCTTAGGACTTAACAGCTTCTTTGATGGTTACAAGAGCTTTCTTTGGTCCCGGAACCGCACCCTTAACTAGGATTAATCCCTGTTCTGCATCAACCTTTACTACAGTAAGGTTCTGCGTAGTAACCTTTACCGCACCCATGTGAGAGGGCATTCCCTTACCGGGAAGTACTCTGGATGGTGTTGCAGATGTACCGTTAGATCCCTGATGACGATGGAACTTAGAACCGTGGGTCATTGGTCCTCTATGCTGTCCATATTTCTTAATAGCAGATGCAAATCCCTTACCCTTGGAAGTAGCACTTACGTCTACCTTATCTCCTTCAGCAAAGATGTCTGCCTTAATCTCATCCTTAACCTTATACTCTTCTGCATTTTCAAAACGGAATTCTCTTAAGAATCTCTTGTAAGAAACGCCGGCCTTGTCGAACTGTCCCTTAAGAGGCTTGTTCACCAGCTTCTCTCTCTTCTCTAAAAATCCCACCTGAACTGCCTTGTAACCGTCGTTCTCAAGGGTCTTTACCTGGGTAACCACGCAAGGACCTGCCTGCAGTACAGTTACTGGAATCAACACACCATTTTCATCCCAAATCTGTGTCATTCCTACCTTTGTTGCCAAAATAGCTTTCTTCATTTGTTCTCCTTTCTACAGCGGAACCGGTATCGGTTCATACTAGAATTATTTGTTTTTCATCTTGATGTCTACGAAAACACCGGCGGGCATCTCTAATCTCTGTAAGCTGTCCATGGTCTTCTGGTTTTGGATTGATGACATCAATCAATCTCTTGTGGGTTCTCTGCTCGAACTGCTCGCGAGAATCCTTGTACTTGTGCACTGCACGAAGAATTGTTACAACTTCCTTCTTTGTCGGAAGAGGTACTGGGCCGGAAACCTGAGAACCTGTCTTCTTGCAGTTCTCTACGATTTTTGCGGCGGATTCGTCCACAAGGCCATGCTCGTAAGCCTTGAGGGTGATTCTCATTACTTGACTTGCCATAAAAAAAGTCGCCTCCTATCGGGTTATTGACGATAAGTTGGTGACTGTACACGCTTCCGTGCGTATCCTTTTCGAATACACACAACGCACCCGCTGCTTGGTGCTTAGATTGTAGTACAGTGACCTGCCGTCAGTTTCAAAACTTGACATTCGCTCCAGAAAGCTCTCTGTAGAAACTATACATTGCTGCTTTCGTTTCTATAGTAATCTTTTCCTTCAACGCTATCATGCCACAGCCGTACTAAAATACCATATCAACGGCCGGAAAGCAAGATGTATCCCACATTTCTTGCACAAAATCAAAAACATGAGAAAATCCTCTTATCGTTCAGAATCCTTGTTTCCGGATTTAGTTTCCACGCTACCGTGCGTGTCGGATAAAGTATAGTAAAAAGAAGCCTTGTAAAGACCTCTTTTTCTCGGATTATAAAAATATTTAGATTTGCTTTACATCGGAAAAATCCCTTTTGCAGTGACACTTAAAAAGTTCCTGCTCGTCAAATTCCGAAATACTGCAAAGCTTTTTCATAATGTAAAATCGGCTAAAATCAGGAATCCTCTTCCACTGAAATCCCTTGGAATCAGGAATCCGCCTCCACTGAAATCGGCCGAAATCAGGAATCCGCCTCCGCTGAAATCTTCTGCAAAAAATTCTCCGTATAAAGCTGGCTGCCGTCCGGCTCTATCCACATAGCTTCCACCTCTACTCCCTCATCCTGCAGCTTCTTCACAAGTTTCTTTCCCTCTTCCGCATCCAGAATAAAAAGAGCTGTGGAAAGTCCATCTGCAAGTCCGGAGTCCTTGGTCAAAAATGCTTACGGAGCGATGACGGTCAGAAGGCATCCTTGTTCTTGGATCCACAATGTGGGCATAGCGCTTACCGTTTACCACATAAAAACGCTCATAGTCTCCGCTGGTCACCAAAGAAATATCCTCGATTTCTCCCTGCCACCGCAAACTGCTCTTCATCCTGTCCATCCACATAAAAAGGATTTTCCACAGGACAAACCCAGCGTTTTTCCGTCTCCTCTTTTTCCTATGGCTCGAAGGTTTCCGCCGATATTGAGCAAATAATGCTTTGCTCCCGCATTCTCCAAAAGTTCTGCTGCCCTTTCCACAGACCAGCCCTTGGCAATGCCCCCCACATCCAGCTTTAACTCCGGATCCTGAAAATACACCGTGGAATTTTCTTCGTCCAAGATTAGGTCCTCGATATTACAATGCTTGGAAGCCTCCAAAAGAGCCCCTTCCTCAGGAAGACTTGCATTTTCCGGATTGGCTATCCCGGCCTCCCGGTAGTCATGCCAGATTCGAAGCACCGCCCCGTAGGCAATATTCACCTCTCCGTCGGTTTTATTATACATTTCCTTTCCAAACTTCAGTAAGGCCATAATTTCCGGATCTACCTTGACCGGAGCAGCACCGGCATTTTCATTTACATACTTTAAGTTCTGCACCCCGGGATAGTCTTCATATACATCAAAGAGCTGATGCAGCTCCTGCAGGCGCTTATGCGCTGCCTTAAAGTTTTTCTGAAAGCCCGACTCGCTTCCCTCATAGCCAATCACCAAGGAAACCGTATCAAAAACATCCATAAACTGGTCCTGATAACGATTCTTCTTTCCGCAGGAGCTTAAGAACAGGCAAGAAAGCAGAACAAAGAAAGCGCCAAGAAATAGACAAGCCCGGCGGAGAGGCAAAAAGGAAATAGAAGCAAAAAGCAGTGTCTTTTTAGTGCGCACGATACAAAATCCCCTCTTCCTCTTTGTGACGGGCAAACCATTCCTTTACATAGGGACAGGTAGGAAGAATTTTTCCGCCCTGCCCCCTTACCTCTGCAATGGCCTTTTCCACCAAAGTTCCCGCAATCCCCTGCCCCCGAAGAGAAGGGTCTACAAAGGTATGGTCAAATTCATAAACTTTTTCCTCTGCTATATAATAAGGAAAAGTAATTTCCGCCAGTACCTTTCCTCCCTCTTCATAGCGAATCTGATGCTTCTCTATTTTCCATTCCATAAATTGCTCCTCTCTCATCTCTAAATAGGACTATCCTATCCTTCTGTTTTACAACAAAGTTAGTTTACTATAACACTTTTTGCACCATAAAAAAAGCTTCTCTTTCCTCCGGTCGAATTAATTAATTTCCTCCGGCTGAGCCGAAGTCCCTCCTGCTGTACAGAAATTCTTCCGACAGCACCGGTATACTATTCTCCGGCGAAATTGAAACCCGCAGGTTCTATGGAAAAGAAGCTTTTTACTCTAGTTCTATTTTTTTACTTTAATTCTTTATTTTAATTTTTGATTTTTTTATTTTTTTGATAAGGAAAGAACTTCACTTCCCCTTGAATATATTCTCCCAAATACACTTCCCGTACACTCTTATAGCCCTGCTTTTTCCAGTTCCTCTTTAAGCCATCCCTCATTTTTCCCGATAATCGCTAGAATATTCTTCTGTAGCTGCCCATCGGTAATCAGAGGGAATTTCGGATTTTCCTCCCCGTATTTCACGATAATCAGCTGTCCGTTCTGCTCATACACTGCACGCTTTACCTCGCTTACAGAGTATACCCGATTGGTGCGCAATTTAAAGGAAAGGTCATGGGCGGAAAGCCCCAGCTTTTTGCAATTCTCATAAAGTATGGCTCCGTCTTCCACCACAGGAAGGGCAATGCCGTCCAGCACCTGCTTCATTTTCACATTGTGTATCTTTAGATAGCGAAGGAGCAGTACAAGGCCACACCAAATCGCCAGTACCGCCAGATACTCCCAAATCTTGATACTGTCGTTATAAATTACACCGCCGATAATACCACCCAGTACATAGTTTTGCACTGCATCGGAGGCCGTACTGGGAGCAAGATTTCCTTTTCCGGAAATGTTGATAACAAAAATCAAGGCTAAAAATCCGATCAATAACTTTTCCGCTACCAAAATGAATGCCTGCATCTTGTTTCCTCCTACTCTCTTCAAAAAAGCCGAGAAAGAAAGATACATTTTCTGCCTCTTTCCTTCCCGGCCTGTCCCGGAGATAGAGAGATTCGAACTCTCGCGCCGGTTTCCCGACCTACCGCATTTCGAGTGCGGACCCTTCAACCACTTGGGTATATCTCCTGTTTTTTTAGAAAAACGGCGAGATAGTCTCGCCATTTCTTCACAATGCCGGCGACCGGGGTCGAACCGGTATGGGATTTTTGTCCCGCAGGATTTTAAGTCCTGTGCGTCTACCTATTCCGCCACGCCGGCGTTTCAAGTTGCCTTGAAAGCGTCGCACTATTTTGCAACAGTACAATAATACAGAATGTATACTTACTTGTCAATACAGGAGAGAAAAAAACTTCATCATGCTTTTGTGGGAGAAAAAACTTCATCATACTTGTAGGAAAGAAAAACTTCATCAAGCTTCCGGAGAATAGTCATAGGCCAGCCTTTTCGTTCCATCTCCCACAATGACCTCTCCGCAGTATTGAAAGCCGAAACGATGAATCGCCCTTTTCATTACTTGATTGTTCTCATGGGTATCAATCCGAAGATAGGGATGCTGTTCCTTACAAAACTGAAAGCAAAAGCTGAGCCAGGCCGGGGATTTTTTTCCGGAAGATACCACCCGGTGAATGACGCCATAGGCTTCATCCTTATGCCAGGCTCCCTGATAGATTTCTTTATAATTAGGTTCTTCCCCTACATGGAAATGAAAGACCAGCTCAATCTCCTCCTCTTCCCCCACATAGAGGGAACCTTCCGCTATATCCTGCAAAATCAGCGCCTTAGGAGGATTGTTCTTTCCCCACTGGCTAGGATTCCCGTTTTTTGCCATAAATTCTCTGGCTTTTTCGTATAAAGGCATAATCTGTGCCAAGTCTTCCGGTTTTGCTTTTCGAATCTGCATCTCTCTATCCTTTCTAAAGGAAGTTCTGAGGTATTAAGAAAGTTCTGTTTAAACCTTAATGATAGCCCTTTCAGAATAAAAATAATCACTAAAATTTATCCCAAAAACTTGTTAAATGTATATAAGTCCAAGGCATTTTTCTTTCATTCTGATTTTTTCTTTCCACTTTTATCGGTAGAGCCAAAAATCCTTACGCTTTCCCTTATATACTCCGTATTCGGATATTATCCGTAAGTGGATATTATCCGAATGTGGAGTATAGGAGATTTAAAAAAACCGGTTCTATAATCCTTTTCAGGAGGTGGATATGTCTTACTTCTTAGACCATTTTTCTATTTATTTCTACTCTATGCTGCGATTAAAGATTTGCAGGAAAGGAAAATCCCCAAAAGCCTATTTTTATTCTTTTTTTCCCTTATTCTTTTTCTTCCTTCTTGCTTATCCCTTTGATTTCAGTCATCTGAAACATTCCCTTACTACCCTATTCTTATGGATTCTCAGTCTCTTGCTAAGCTATCCCCTCTTTTATTTTACGGCCGCCGGAGGAGCAGACTGGAAGCTCTGTTCCCTTCTTCTCCCTCTAATCCCCTTAGGCGAAAAGCCTTCCTCTTCTCCTCCTGGCCTCCTTCTTTTCTTTTGATTATGTATTTCTTTTTGCCGAATAGAAGAAATTCCCTTTGCCTTTTTCTCTTTTTTTCTGGGTTTCACAGCCATGATGCTGTATAAAAAGTCTTCCCGCCTTATAAAGTGTATGCTTCATTATCTCAAGTCTATTTATGCTTCTTTACCTTAGTTTTCTTATTTTTCTCAATTCATTTTTCCCTTGCGAAATCTCGCTTACAGAAAGGAAGTTTTTCATGGAAAAAAATTTTTGGCCATCTATGATGAAGATGCCCTGTATTGTAAACGCCTCAGCCTCTATTTACGGCAAAACACCAATCTCCCCTTCCAGATCTATCCCCTTCATACCGAGGAAAGTCTGGAAAGTTTCTCCAAGAAAAAAGAGCTGGACCTCTTACTGCTCTCCGAAAAAAACGCAGGAAAGCTTCATTTTACTCCCAAGTCCCGTAAAACCCTTTATCTCTCCGAAGAGAATCTCCTCACAAAACAAAAAGGAGAACTATATCTACAAGTACCAGTCCGGAGATCAAATCATGCGGGAAATCCTGGTGCAGTATGGAGAGCTGGAGCTTTTGTCCGAAGGCGGGCAACATAGAGCAGAAATTTTCATGGTTTACAGTCCCCTTGGTCGTCTGGGAAAAACCGAATTTTCCAAAGCCTTGGCCAAGGAACTGGGAAAGAACAGGAAAACCCTGTATGTCAGTTTGGAGGAATCCGCATTTTCTCCCAAGGACCAAATACAAGACAGGGAATGCTTGACAGAGGCGCTGTATCATTTTTAAAGAAAACCATCTGACTCCCATGATTTTTTACGAGCTCTCTCTTATCCGAAGGATAGCTATTCCACTATTCATCCGGTTCGTAGTCCGGAGGATATCTCCGGTCTTTCCCAAAGAGATCTTTCCCTTTTCTTGGAAAAAATCGCGGAAGAAGGCGGTGTAGATGCTCTTCTTGTGGACACGGATAGCAGTATGAGTCGTTATCTGGAGTGTTTCAGTTTGGCAAAAAGATCTTTCTTCCGGTTTTGGAGGACAGCAAAAGCAAAAGCCAAGCTCTCTGTCTTACAACAGTATCTTGAAAAATGCAGGAGAAGCCGTCTTGGAAAAGTTTGTCCAATGTAGCCTCCCTCCTCTTTCAGAAGAAAATCCCTCTTCCCATGCTTTAGAGCAATACAGTCGGGAGCTTTTATTACGCCAGGTCTATGAAGAGGAGGCAAGGGAAGCAGAACAGTATAAGAAGATGGCTCTATAGAAAGGAGAAAAAAATGCTGGCTCTGGATCAGGGTAAAACAGGAAATCAAAAAGAGCTCTTGCTGGATTTGGAAGAAAAAGCAAGTTAGCGACAGCCATTTGTACCGAGAAATAGACTCTGCTCTGCTTGGCAGGAAGGATCTGGCCTTACGGGAAAAAAACTCTATCTGAGGTCTGCAGTCTTTGACAGCTTTCGTAGATTGGATTTACTTTCCGAGCTCTTGGATGATGGATCTGTCAGCGAAATCATGATTAACAGCCCCAAAGAAATCTTTTGTGGAAAGAAAGGGACGGATGGAGCGCTGGCAGGGCTCTTTTTCAAAGCGAAGAGCAACTGGCAGATTTAATTCAGCAGATTGTTTCCCGAATCAATCGTGCAGTAAATACAAAAAGCCCCATTGTGGATGCCAGGTTGGAGGACGGCTCCCGTGTCCATGTGGTGCTACCCCCTATTGCACTAAAAGGCCCCACCGTTACCATCCGAAAATTCCCTGAGCCCATCACCATGAAAAAACTGATTCAGCTGGAAAGTCTTACGGAGGAAGCAAGTCGATTTTTACAGTCTTTGGTGCGCTCTTCTTACAATATCTTCATTTCCGGAGGAACCAACAGCGGAAAGACCACTTTTTTAAACGCCCTTTCCCAGTACATTCCCAAGGAAGAACGAATCATCACCATAGAGGATAGTGCAGAGCTGCAGATTCAATCCGTGGAGAATCTGGTCTCCTTGGAAACCAGAAATGCCAATGCGGAAGGAGAAGGGGCTGTCAGTATTTCCGACCTCATCAAAGCCTCCCTGCGAATGAGCCCTAACCGCATTATCGTAGGAGAAGTTCGAGGAAAAGAATGTTTGGATATGTTAAACGCCATGAACACCGGCCACGACGGAAGCATTTCCACCGGTCACGCCAATTCCTCTACGGATATGCTAAAACGCATGGAAACCATGGTGCTTTCAGGAGCGGATCTCCCCCTCCCATCCATCAGAAATATGATTGCCTCCGCCATTGAAATCATGGTGCACCTTGGAAGAACCAAGGACCACAAACGGCGGGTTTTGGAAATTTCAGAAGTTATGGGGATTGAAAATGGAGAAATTAAACTCAACAAATTATATCAATACAATGGTAAGGTTCTTGAAAAGCTGTCGGATCTCCATAAAGAAGACAAACTCCGTAGTCGATTATAGAGAGTACAGCATCTATCTTCCGGAATATCTTTTCCTCTGGCTTAAGTTTCTATTGCTGCTTCTACTCTTCTCCTACGCCTTTTATCAACATTATCTCTTCTTCCTTTTGCTGCTGCCCTTTAGCTTTTTCTATCCCTTCCTACTCAGGAATAAGTTAAAAGAAAAAAACGGCAAGATGTCTTGGTTTCCCAGTTCAAAGAAATGCTCTCCATACTGAGTGCCTATCTTAGTGCGGGCTATTCTTTGGAAAATGCCTTATTCGCCTGCATTCCGGATCTGGAAAACCTTATCGGTAAAAAATGCTATATGGTGGAAGAACTAAAGCAAATAAAACGCTCTCTCTCCATGAACCAGCCTTTGGAAGAGCCCCTTTCCCAATTTGCTCTTCGCTCCGGCGTAGATGATATTCACAATTTTTGCTGAAATCTTCCTGGTAGCAAAGCGCTCCGGGGAGACTTGATTCAGATTATTCAACAGAGCAGCACTATTATTCGAGATAAATTAAGCATTACCGAGGAAATACTCACCCTAAATGCGTCCCGGCGCTTCGAGCAAAAAATCATGAACGGGGTTCCCTTCTTTATGATTTTTTATCTTAATGCCAGCTCTCCTGAATTTTTTCAGATTCTCTACACCACGGTGATGGGAAGAGTCATGATGAGCTTTTTGTCTCTGCCTTTATCTCTTAGCCATGTATCTTTCTCAAAAGATCATATCTATCCCAATATAGCCATTTTCTTATAAAACCTTTCTCTTGTAAAACCTTTCTCTGTGAAGACTATCTCTATATAAAGGACTGTCTATGAATCTCTATAGCATAAAACAGGAACTCCGAAAATTATGGTTTCGAATTCCGGGATCGAAAAGTGGATCTGCTTAAAAAAACAATGCTTTATTTTTGGTGATTTCCTTGTTACTTTCCGCCCCTGCTCTTTATGCAGGGAAATGAACAGCAAGTCCTACTTCCGGGAAACCAAATTCAAAGGGATCCCATTGGAGGAGTGGAGAGAAGAATCCCCTAAATGTTTCGGGACTTCCCGGAAAGAAAAAAAAGAAGAAATCTATATCACTATATCTCCAAGACTCTATAGCAAGGAAGAAGCGGATAAATGTTTTGCAGAACTGCAAAAGCAAGATGGAAAGTTTAATTCTGAGTGAGGAAGACAGCTTTTGATGCCATCTCCGGAAACCTGCAACTGAAAAAAATATTTTATCCGGAAAACATCAAAAGCGACTTGGAGCTTCCGCCCGGAAAGCCTATGGATTGACCAGGAAGAACAGCCTCTTCAAGACAATGATGCAAGCTATGCAAACTATAGGGATATCCTGGAAGACTCAGGACAAATTCATCACGAATATTTAGAAAAAAACCGGATCCTCAGCGGAACCTTGGAAGTGGTTCTCAGCGCCAATATTCATCCTGAGGAGGAAGTGGAAGGGAAGAAATCAGCAGTTTTTTTCAATAACAACAATGAAATTACCTATAATTCTCCCACTTACTCCTACTATCTTCGTATTTTACCCTTAAATCTAAGTGAATCCGAGGCCGTGGAAATGGCTCTTCAAAATACCTTACAGTACAGTAACGAACATACTCGTTCTGAAGAAAAGCTTTTATTGCCTAAGGAAATTCTCAGGGCATCCCCTACATTTTTTTCCGAAAAGAAGAATTTTTCGCTACTTACTGATTCCTCTTCTGGGTTTATTCGCTTGCTTTCTTCTCCCCTTGCAGGCTTTTAGAGCAGGAAAAGACTAAGCAAAAAGCCAGAATCTCTTCTCTTACTCTGGATTATGCCGAACTGGTTTCCAAATTAGTGGTTTATCTGGGTGCAGGTCTGGCCATCCGAAACAGCTTTTTGGAAATCGCCAAGCACTATAACTATCTGGTGAAAAATTGCGCTCAGGAATCTCACCCCCTGTATGAAGAATTAAATACTCTTTTAAATCAACTGGGCAGTAATGTGGGAGAAGGAGAGGCTTATCTCAACTTTTCCCAAAGAATCGCCTTAAGGCCCTATAGCAAGCTCATAAGTCTTATTGAACAAAACAGAAAAAACGGCAGTAAGGATCTTTCCCGCCAGCTCCACATGGAAATGGAGGATGCCTTTTCCGTGCGAAAGAATATGGCTAAGCGTTTAGGCGAGGAAGCCGGAACCAAGCTGCTTCTCCCCTTAATTCTACAGCTCTTTGTCATCATGCTGATGATTTTTGTATCCGGCCATGCAGTCCCTACACTAAAAGAAAGACGAAGAGAGTTCTTGGAAAACAGCAAGGATTCTTTTTGCTCATACATTCACTTGGCAACTATGCCACACACAAAAGGAGGTTACGATGTACAAATATGCATTGGAAGATGCTCATTATGCGCTGGACGCCTGGATTTTCTCCAAATTAGAACAGTGCAAGAAAAAACGAAAAGATCTCTTAAACGGAAATGAGGCCATTGGCACCATAGAACTGGTTCTCATTATGGTGGTCTTAATTGGTCTTGTCGTTATCTTTAAGCAGAAAATTATCAAAGTGCTGGAAAAGATTATGAAAAAAATTGAGGAGCAAAGTAGTGGAATTTAAAAGTTCTTTCTTAATCCCTCCCTTTTTTTGGAAAGGAAAGATTTATGGCGAAAAAAACAATTCTCCGCATCAATTACGGTATTTCTTTCCCTTATCTTTGTTCTTGTAGCCGCCTTGGTTCTTACCATTGCCGAGTCTGCCAGAACCATATCTCAAAAACTTTATATGCAACGCGCCTTAAACAGCGCCATGGAATCTCTCTTTTCAGAATTCCACAGGCCTCTTTGGGAAAACTACCGTATTTATGCCTTGGAATATCGGGATGATGAGCTGCTGCAAGAGGAATTAGAGGCATTTGCCTCCCTCTATACCGATGCTCATGACCTCTTTCCTTGCAAGATGGAAAAGGAAGACTTTCTCTTTCCAAATCGGGGAATCCTTTGCGAAGATCACTACTTTGAAGAAGAAGTGCTGGACTATATGCCGGCACTTCTGGCAAAGGATGCCATAGAATTTTTAGGAGAAAAAAAGCAGGACGCAGAAGCACTGACTACTCTGGAAGACTTTCAAAAGAAAGAAACAGAATCCAAGAGCATAGGAGAATTACAAAAAAAATATGCTCTAAGTCATAGGGATATTGAGGCTTTGGAAGGACTGATTGAAGAGATCGATAGGGAGTGTAAAAACAGTGCGAAGCAACATCAAACAGCGGCCAAAGCCCTCTCTTCTCACAACGCCTCCGGCTTTTATTCCTCTTGTGCTTCCTTTACGGCAAGTCTCAATCGAATTCAAGAGACTGTGCCAAGATATGAAGCTACTGCAGATGCACTACGGGAAAAGGTTTCCGAACTGCGGCAACATTTCGAGGAAGAAAAGAAGAATCTGGAAGAGGACGGTATTGCCGCTATAGAGGCTGAACTAAGCAGTTATGACAAATATTTGGATAGTGAGGGTAGCGTAAGACAAAAATATTGCTTACCTTCCTCCAAAAATGCGATAGCCCTAAAGTCTCAAGCCGAAAGCGTCAAGCAAGAAGTAAGTGACTTTGAGGAATGGCTGGAAGAGGAAAGAGAAGCTAGAAGAGAAAATGATGAGGAAGAGGAGGATGATCATGAAGAAGACTTATCCATGGAGATCCAAAGCTTTTACAGCTCCGTTACAGAGGAATGGAACAGTTTTACTCTCCCAAGCTACAGCGGTCAGGTCACAACAATCAACAAACAGAATCGAAAGGCACTGGAAAATCTCAGAAGTCTTGGAAAGAAAAAAAGCTCTTGGAGTACCTCCTTCCTAAGGGAGTCCCCTGCCCAAGTGATGAGGAAAAAAATATGCTGTCCCTCCGGAATTTTTCCTCAAGTTCCAAGGCTAATCCCCTGCAGGTGGGACTTCTTGGAGAATACTCTTTACGGTACTTCCATTCCTATCATAAAGAGGATAATGAAAAAACCCTTCCCTATAGCGGAGCAAGAGGTATGGAGGTGGAATATCTTCTCCACCAGAAAAAAAGCGACTATGAAAACCTCTCGGCCCAGGTGCTCTCTCTTCTAGCCTTTCGGGAAGCTATGAATTTTATTTATATTATGAAAAAGTCCGGAAATGCGGGAAGAGGCTCAAGCTTTTGTTACCACCTTTCTAGCTATTACGGCAAATCCTATAGTGATTGAAGTTTTCACCCTCTTTGTTATCGGTATATGGGCTTTTGCCCAATCCTTAATTGATGTGAGGCAGCTCTTAGACGACAAGAGAGTTCCTCTTATGCACAATGAAGAAAGCTGGAGGCTTTCTCTAGAGCATCTCCTTAGCTTTAGTTTGGATCAGGAAGATGGTACGGAAACGGATATTACAAAAGGACTTTCTTACCAAGATTACTGTAGAGCCTTTCTTTTTGCCTCCGGTTGCCTGCAACAGAGTAAAATCAATGATCGCATGCTGTATTGCATGGAAAAAAATATACAAAGCACTGTTTCCGAAAAAGAAGCCGGATTTAAATTAAATCATTGTCTTTATTTTCTTTCTACCGATGCAGGCATTAAATCCAAGCACAGTCTCTACCACAAAGGCTTCTTGGAAAGCCTGGGGCTTCGGCCTGAGAGTCGCTACCAATTTACGCTTCATTCCGACTACAAATATAAAAAAATCTCAGCCATTAGCAAAATGGCTTGTGTTCTATTCTGTTACAGAAAATTTTTGCAGGATTCCAAACGTGGAGCTCCGGCATCAAAGCCACGAGGAATCTGTCGTAAACAGGCTAAGGAGGATTTATGAGCCTTCATACATTTTCTCTTTCTTCTAAAAATGCAAAGTTCAAAAAAAGAAAAGCGAGAAATCCCCAACCTCCCCCTGCCTACAACTGCAATTTCTTGGCTCTCTTACCATAGAGGCAGCCTTTTTCTCTGAGCCTCTTTCTCTTTTTCCATCATCATTTTGATGACTCCCCTTATTTATTTTTAAATAGAAGTATCCGTATCAGTGAGGCAATGGAAAAGAATGCCAGAATCCTATGCATGGAAAAATATCTGGAGCATTACGGCTTGAAAAAAACCGATGTGGCTAATGTAGAACATATCGATCAGATTCTGGAAATTTCAGAAACCGCTCTGGAGGACATTCTTCTCCCCGGCACGATCCGCACAGAGGGAATGCAGAATGTTCAAAGCTTTCGTTCCCATATTACAGGAGAGGATATTTTATTAGTCCTGGAATATGATGAACCAATCCCCTTTGGGCTTCTTCAAAAAAACAATATGCATCAGGAAATTATTGCCCATAGGAGGGCTTGGATTGGTGCAAAAGGTGCCCGATGGGAAAAAGAGGAAGGGGCAGAAGAAGAAAAAGAGGAGGAAATGGTCTACGTCATAGACGGCCCTTCCAAGGTCTATCATAAATCCTCGGATTGCAGCTATATTTCCAATGATTTTTTGAGCTGTAGCGCCAGAAGGATTGATGGAACAGGTGCAAAATATGGTGGAAAGTTTTGCCCCTGTAAAGCCTGTCACCCTGACCCTAACAGCCCCGTAGTCTATTATACGGAAGCGGGAAGGCGCTATCACAGCACTACGGATTGCCCCGCCATGCGTGCCAGCGTACATCAGATCCCGCTAAAGCAGGCACTGGCAGAAGGAAGGCATCCTTGCCCCCGATGCGGATAATCTTCCCCTTAGAAAAGAGTACTGCTTGAACAGAAAAGGAGAAAATCTATGTTAAATCCACAATTCTTCAGCTTCAGCAAGGGAATTCTTTTTCTTCTTTTCTTTATCCTGTCTCTCTTCTTTGACATCCGAAAAACAAAAAAATCCCCGCCCTACTCTTCCTGCTCTTTTTTTAGGATTTTTTTCTTCTCCATGGGCTCATATTTTTGGAAGGTGTATCAAAAGCTATGTTGCTTCTCTTCCGTTAAGCGAAGTCCCTTACTTTTGCCTCCCCTTACTCTTCTCCCTTCTTCTCTTGCTCCTTTCAAAGTGGAGTAAAGAAGCCATAGGTTATGGAGACAGCCTATTTATACTTCTTGCTTCCTTCTATTGCAGTTTCTATCATTTTTTCTTTCTCTTCTCCACAGCTATGCTTTTTGCCTGCTTTTTATCCATGATATTATTCCTCTATTGTAAGAAAAAGAAAAACCCCAAAAACTGTCGCTTCCCTTTTTCTGCCCTGCTTTCTGCCGGGAATGCTTTTACTTGCTTTTTTTATTTCCATTCTATAAAAACTACACAACATTCTGCTAAATATCGTAAAAGAAAAATCTATAGAGTTAAAAATGTAGCCATTAAGGAGTTTTTACTGCGCAAGTTCATGAAGATAGGAATAGGGATAGGGATATATAAACTAGCAAGCCCCCTATAGAAAAAAAGCTGCACAGTAACAAACTCATTTCGAAAGGAAACACTATGCATACCATTGAAACTACTATTCTTTTTAGGCATTTGTTTTTCTCTGTCTTGTCCTTTTATTACAGGAAAATATTCAACTCCACGAACGAATCCGAGAAAAAAAGCCCAATTAGCCTATCAAAAAGAAGTGGAAAGCCACAGTTTGGAAAAAGTCCAAAGATTATTTCAAGGTGGAACTCTATACCAGACTTTTTTCTGTCGTGGAAGATCTTACTCTACGAAAAAAAGGAGAAAACGGAAATGCAGACGCTGACTCAGAGAAAGACAAGAATTCTAAAAATACAGAAAATGATGCCATTGGAGAAGAATAGTGCTGCTAAAGCGGAAATCCGCTGATAAAACTCTAAGCAGACAAAATCAAAACTATAGACCGGGGAAAGGAAATAATATGTCAAACTACACTCTTCAATTTCAAAATGACTTTCAACATAGCTTTATGTACCTTTACGGTATTTCCTGGAAGGAAGAAAATCATGAGCAGAAAATATTAAAGCAATGTACCATACCCGGAACCCTTCCCTTTCGTCTATGCAATGAAGAGGGAGAAAAGGTTTTGCAATATGATTTTTCCTCTTACGAAAGGGCTTGTATATATTTTTCTCAAAGGAAAATGCGCTTATGTCATATTCATGCTCTCTTTACTTCCTTGCAAAGAGTTTTAAAAAGCATGGAAGAATATCTCCTCTCTCCTTCTCTTCTATCCATTAACTGGGAGGAGCTATTTTATGATGCAGAAAATCAACAATTCCTTTTTTCCCCTGATTCCTTTTTAAAGAGGAGGAACCGGAAATATCCTTGCCTTCCTTACTGGAGCAGGTATTGGAACAGATTGAAGAGGAAGATGAAGCTGCCGTTTTTGGTCGCTTTTTCAACTTTATCGAGCACAAAAAAACAGCAAAGCCTACAATTAGCTCGCATTCTACAGATTATTCATATACAGGAGCAAAGGCAAGAAAAAGACTATCGGAGAGTTAAAAAAGATAGCAAGCAGTTCTCAATATTCCCTAAGGTCGCAAGCTCTGAGCTCAACACAGTCACAAACGCTGAACACTACACAATCACAAACGCTACACTCTGCACAGTCACAAACGCTGCACTCTACACAGTCCAAGATGGGGAATATGAACAAGGAGAGATGCCAAAACGACGACAAAGAAACTAGCGATTCCATTAGCTATACAGAATTTGATTTAAGCATGGGACTGGATTCTTTTCAAAAACAGAATAACGGACTAAACGATTTTTTTAGCAACAATGCAGAAAATACCTCTGAGGACGAAAGTTCTATAACTTCCTCCTCTCCATCTGACAAATCTTCTATTCCGAAAAAATCCAAGCCTAAAAAGAAAGTTCTTTTTCTCCCTTTCCTTTTTTTGAAGAACAAAGAAAAAGCTACTCCAGCAGGAGCAAAAGAGGAGAAGAGTCCCCCTTCCTCTCTTTCCGATTTGGAAAAAAAGAAAATAAAAAAGGAGGGCACAAGGAAAATGCTTCTTAGCCTTTTCCTTATGCTTCTCCTTCCCACTTCCTTATTCTATTTTAAGGGTTCCGGCTTTTTATTCCGTTATCTTCCCTTTATTATTCTTCTGGAATTTGCTCTTCTTCTGTATTCCGGTCTGGATTATCTAATTCTGCTTCTCGCTTCCCCTGGATGTGAAGATAGTAAAAAACAAAGAACATCGGAATAATGCAGACGTAAGACAATACATTTAAAAGCATATTGTTGAAATCCGTGTCCAAAAATGGGGGAAGGGTTCCGCTTACGTTATTCACCATATGAGCCAGTGTTGGCAACAAGAGAAATCTTGTCTTTTTCATAAAATAGCCAAGGGCAATACCTGTTACTGCAGTATATACTGCCTGAATAAAGCTACCATGCCATACACCGAACATCACACCGGAAAGAACTGCCGGGAACCATAACATATCGGTAAACTCCTCAAAGCTGCTGAAGATAATACCTCTGAATAGAATCTCCTCTACCAATGGTCCTACCACAACAATCGCCAAAAAGGTCCAGATAAAGGGTCCCTTGTCCAAATCATCATATAAACCGGAAAAGGCTTCAGCCTCATTTCCCATAAAAGGAATCATCTTTCCGATAAAATCTGCAAAATTCAACCAAATGGTTGCCAATCCACCAACACCAAAAGCCAATTACAACGGCAAAGAGAAGATTCTGCCACAATGGTAAGTGCACTTCCGCCTCTTTCTTCGGAAAGACTTTACGGTAAAAGATATAGCAGATTACGGACAAAACCGTAGCTACCGTAGCATCAATAAAGCTTGCACTGGTGCTGGTAAAAGCTTCGCTTACAGAAAGGATGTGAAATGCCTCTTGAATAATAAAGATTACAACATCCCCGATACGATCATAAACAAACAATACAATCAGAGGTAATATTAAAAAAATAGTTTTTCTTTTTATCTAGTGTGTTTTCCATGTTTTTCTCCTTTGTTCTTTTCCTTCTTTTTTTGGAACCATTTTTTTCTTCGACAATTTTTCCAAAAGATAAGCCTTTTGAAAAATACTATACTTTTTTCTATTTTTCTACATAAGCATAACGGTCTTTCCGATTTTCACGGTATTTCTTTTTTTCTTTCGCGGAATACAGCATTTTATCCGCTAAAGGCATTAGGCTACGCACTATGGCTTTTTTTCGTAATATCCCCCGATGCTTAAGGTAATCTGCAAAGTAGGATAGTCCGAAAACTGTACCTGTTCCACTTTTTTTCTGATTCTATGCAGCTTTCTTCGAAAGGCTTCCTCCGTAATTCTGGGGAAGCAGAGGATAAACTCATCTCCACCATAGCGAATCAGCTGGTCGGAACGGCGAACACAGGATTGAATCAGATCGACAGAAGTTCTAAGAGCCAAATCACCTACGGCATGACCGTAGCTGTCATTAATTTCCTTAAAATGATCGATATCAATCATAGCAAGGGCTTGGTATTGCTGTTCCTGAACTCTTTCATCATAAAATCTGCGGTTCCAAGCCTTGGTTAAGCTGTCCGCATATATAGCCGAATCCAGGTGGGTGATTTTTTCAATGATTCCGCCGGTTCCGGATACACCTAAAACCGCGGATTCTTCCATAGAATACACCATTTCAATCACATAGGAATGCCCTTCTACTTCCGTATATTGGGCTACGACAAAGTATATATCATTGTCAATAAATTCAAATTTTTCCGCCCTACTCCTTGTTTCCCAAGCTTTACGAATAGCGCAGAATTTACAGTCTCCTCTCCTATTCCAAGGAGCATCACAAACCGGATAGAGATACTCTACTCTATCCCTGTGAATCTCCACTACCATTTCCTTCCTTGGATCTATTACCCGAACAGCATGAAATGCAGAGTCTAATTCTTCCAGTCGTCGTTTGAGCGTATCATAGTCCAGATTATGCCAGGAACCTGCCCAATCCTTCATTTTATCCCCTTTCCAAAAGGTTCTTCTTCCCTATACTCTAAACAATAAAACTATCGCCGGATGCTTAAAAATCCTCGTCCCGGATGCTTCTCTTGTTCTCTTGTGTAATGACAGACACCTTGTCCATATTCAAGGTGTGAATACCAAAGATAACTCGTTCTGTATTTGTCCTATCATAAGATCGAATCAGCACAAAGCGCTTCCACACAAACTCATTTTTCCTATTCTTACTACGAAAAATAGGATAGAAGAAAGTCTTTTTTTCTGCCCCCTCTACTCTTTCAGCCATAGTATCCGGGTTCAAAAAAACTGCCAACATTCTTTCTTATCTTCAGGGTGTACCTTTCTTTCCACAAACTTTTCTATTTCTCCCCGCAAGTTTGTGCTTTCATGGATTCCCTCATAGCTTTCATTGACATATACCGGATTCAAGAGGTTTTCCTTAAGATCAAACATAAAAACCATATCATACACGGTATAAAGGGGACGCAAAGCCTCCTGAAATTCTTGGGTTTTCTGGAAGGTTTTGATATTGGAAAGAATATCCGCTCTTACCAAAAATATATTCTGCTCCCCTTTGCTTGCCACCAGCCTTGCCTGAAACTGGCAATGCATACCGCCGGAAAGAAAGTCCATGGCTTCTATTCCCTTGGACTTCTTGGCCAAATCCATAATATCCCGCATTTTATCCGTAAATAAAATACTACGGTCATTGAGCAAGCCCTGAAAATGATGGGTACCCTCATAGCCTAGCTCCAACAAGTTTTTCCGGTAGGGCTTCGTAAAATTCAAGTGCTTAAGTTGTCCGTTAATTTCCGATAAAACCGCAACAGCTTGTCCTGTTTCAAAAGCCATGAATGCTGGGGCTGGACTCCGCTCTTTCCAAGTCAAAGGGAAGGGGCTGATAATATTAACAAAGCCGATTTCATCTATAGAGGAAACAATCCTCCGCTGTCTCGATCTCATTACTGTCTGCAACAGAAGAAAACCATTCCTTCATAGGTTCTGGCTTGGCAAAGTAATAGCCCTGCATTCTTTCACAGCCTGCTGCTTTTAGGAAGCGATACTGTTCCTCCTGTTCTACCCCCTCCGCCACAGTATGAATTCCGATTTCCTTTGCCATATATAAAATGGAGGAAATAATAATCAGCGACTTCTTTCCCATATCACTGAGAAAGCGCATATCGATTTTAAAGGTATCAAACTCAAACTCTTTTAAAAGGTTTAAAGAAGAATATCCTGAACCAAAATCATCCATCCAAACTTCATAGCCCAAACGATGCAGTTCTTTTACGGTATCTTTCATGTACACTTCATTTTCCATGACGGCACTTTCCGTAATTTCTATATGGATATAATTCCTCGGCAAATCGTGCTTTTCAAAAATAGCTTCCATACGGGAGAGAATATTGGGTACATCAAAGTCCAGGCGAGAAAAAGTTCATAGAAATGGGAACAATAAATAAGCCCTGTCTTCTTCTTTCTCCCAGTTCCCGACAAAGCTCTTCTAAAACATAGCCATCTAAAAGATGAATCTTTCTTTTCTTCTCCAGTACAGGAATAAACTCTGCAGGGGAAATAAAACCATATACCGGGTCTATCCAACGGGACAGGGCCTCTGCCCCGCAAACGCGCTTTGACAATCCACGAATATTGGTCTGTAAATATACCTGAATCCATTTCTTTTCTATAGCTTCTTCGATATGGGTCTCTATATAGATTTCCAGTTCCTTATCCTTGGGTTTCCTCAGTGACATCCTTCCACTCCTTTATCCTATCTAAAGATTTTTCGTCTTTAAACGGACAAATCATAAGTATAAAAAAACTATTTATATCCTACTTTTTTTATAGCTTTTTTATAGCTTTTTTTATAGCTTTTTTTATACCTTTTTTTATACCTTGTAAATCTCTATATTCCACATCAAAAAAAGTTTATAACTACTCCCTTTCCGCATCAAAATCAAGGGCAAAGAAAATCTTTATGCACTTCTCCACTTCAAGATTAAAAACGGAGGAAATCTTTAACTACTTTTTCCACTTTAAGATTAAAAAAACAAAAGAATTCTTTAAATACTTTTTCCACTTTAAGGTTAAAAAAACAAAGGAATTCTTTAACTGCTTCTCCACTTTAAGATTATGAGCTAATGAGGGTCTTTAACCACTTCCCCCATAATCAGCCCCACAACAGGAGGGACAAAGGAAACAGAACCCGGTGTGGATCTTTTTCTGAGGACTTTTTTTATTTTCTGTTTTTATTTTTCCGGCTTAGTGCTTAAGCTCGCATTTTCATCCGCTGAAGCACTAACGGCCTGATTAAAGCTTAGGCTTTATAGGCATTTCTTGGGAGTACACCACCTTTAGGCTTTCGATACCTCTTTTCTTACACTCCCTGCGCATTACCTTGGCCAAAGGACACACCTTGGTTTCATAAATATCCGCCACCATAAATCCGGATGGATTTACTTTTATTTCCCGCTCCCATGGCGGAAATAATCGGTACTCCGGCTTCCTTTGCCGCTTCGATTAAAGAGAGCTTAGCTGTTACCGTGTCCACTGCATCTACCACATAGTCATAGGCGGAAAAATCAAATTGCTCTTTATTTTCCGGCAAAAAAAAGCAGTGAAATCCATGAACCCGGCAGTCCGGGTTGATAGAATGGATTCTTTCCACCATAATATCTACTTTTTCTCTCCCCACCGTGTCTCTTGTGGCAATAAGCTGACGATTCAGATTGCTTAAGCAGACCACATCATTATCCACCACATCAATCTGTCCTACGCCGCTTCTTACCAAGGACTCTACAACATAGCCCCCTACACCTCCGATACCAAAAACAATGACCTTGGATTTTTTTAATTTCTCCAAGGCCTCTGTTCCCAGTAAAAGTTCCGTTCTTGAAAATTGACCTTCCATCCCTTACTCCTTAAAAAAGGAAAGGCGTCCGCGAATCTTCTTTCCTAAGACTAAAGCCAACAGTACTTTAATGGCATCCGGTAGAATAAAGGGAATGACCCCAACGGATAAAGCCTTTCCAAAATCCATGGAAAGTACCTTCCCAAGCCATAAAGTTCCTAATAAATAACAAAAAGCAATCCCCAGCATTAAGCCCAAATATTGTTTGATCGGACTTTTCGAGAACTTTTCTACAGCAAAGCCTCCGATAAAGGCAAGAAAAATCATTCCAATCAAATAGCCTCCCGTAGGACCTAAGAGCTTCTCTACTCCTGCGCCATAATTGGAAAATACCGGCAAGCCGATAAAACCGAGCAAAAGGTATAAAAGGTAGGATAGCATCCCCAGGTTTCGCCCCCAAAATGCAGACAGACAAGGAGACTGCAAAGGTTCCCAAGGAAATGGGCACCGGCCCGATATTTAAAAGAAATAGGCGACAAGATACAAGTTACTGCTGTCATAATTGCCGCCAAACTCATTTGCTTTACTGATATTGCTTTCATACTCTTCCTTTCCAAATACTACGCCTGATAAAAAAATCGAATTAATTTATCTTATCTTTGCGTAATGAACTTAACAAAAATTGCCCTTTTTCCCTTTAAAGACCATCTAGCCTTTTTCCGCCGGAAGAAAAAAAGCTCTCTCCCTTTTGAATTCTACATTGTTCCATAGGCGCTTTTTTTCTATCAAAGTTTTTTTCGGCGGAACCAGCGACTGCCTCCGACAAAAAGGGCTTCCCCTCTAAAACCAAGATAGAGAGGAAACTTTCTTCTCCCAGTTCTCGGCTGAAAGATCCTCTTCTTCCAAAGAGAGCGCTCCACCGTAAAGTAGGGGCATGAAGCTATCGATTCCAAATAGGCATTTTCCCCTACGGCTTTTTTCCCCTCCTTTTGTAATTCCTCCTGCATAAAAGAAGAAACTTTCTTTCTTTTCATGACCTGTAATGCCTTCTCTACATGTAGTTCTCTGGTATTTCCTTGGACATCTTTTTCTCCCATAATCATATACCCTATAGGTTAGATTGGAGTTCTGCTGCACCTCTGCTAGAACAATTCCCGCCCCAATAGCATGAACCGTCCCTGCCGGAATGAAGAACACATCTCCTACTTCTACAGGAACCTTTTGCAAAAGAGAAGGAAAACTTTCCTCCTGAATCGCTCTTCGAACTTCCCCTTCGCTACACTCCTCCTGAAAGCCAAAGTATAGAAAGGCTCCTTCCTCCCTTTCCAGTACAATCCACATTTCCGTCTTTCCATATTGTCCTTCCTTGGAAAGAGCATAGGAATCCTCCGGATGCACCTGAATAGATAATGCCTGCTTAGCATCAATCAATTTGATAAGCATGGGAAAGAAGGGAAAAAGACCGGGCTAAGCTTCCCGCTGCTTTTGGATGTGCTTTGATATAGTCGGAAAAGCTCTCTCCATGTGGAGCATTCGAAAAACTGATCAAACTATCTCCATCCGGATGGGCCGAAAGTACCCAAGCCTCTGCCAAAGGAGTCTCCGGGGAGAAAATACCAAAGTCTTCCCTAAGCCTTTCCCTCCCCAAAGATAATTTTTACAAGCAGGATGTATTTTTCCTATTGCCATAATCCCGATTTCCTCCCACTGTCTACGGACTTACGCCCGGACCATTGTTGCTATCCCGTTCTCCCAGGAAATTTCCCGGTCCCGGGCCGGCGTAGAAAGGGTGACCCATCTCCTGTTCTTGGCTCCAAGGTCTCTTCTTCCTTCTTCGGCAGACTTCGAACACGACGAATAGCTGTTTCCAGCTGCTGACTAAGGCTGTAATATTCTTCCGTTCCGTTTAATTCCTGTAGGCGCTCAATAGCCTCATTAATCATGGCCTCCGTGTCTCCATCTCGATATTCCAGGCTTTGCAGACCTGTTAATGCAGATAAGAAAGATTCCTTTTTTTCGCGTTCTTTTGAGCATTTTTCCTCTGCTTCCTTAGCTTTACTTTCCGCTATAGATTCTTGAACTCGAGACTCTTCTTCCTTCTTGGCAATATAGGCATCTATCTCATCTTTCCATTTTTTTCTTCAATGAGCAAAAAAATTCTTTTTGCTTACTAAAGAGTCTTTCCTGATATTCCTTTTTAAACTTTTTCATCCGTAATATCATTTAAACCATCTCGAATTTTCGCGAAAAAGCGTTCTGGCGGTAAAGACATCCTCCAGCTTCTGAATCTTCATTGCCTCATAGCTTTTCATGTCCTTCTCTACCTGAGCCTTGCTTTCCTTTTTCCGCCTTCTTCTTTCGGTTCTCTTCCCCTCTGATTTTTGGCAGTCTTAGAAACATAGTCGGTAATACCGGACTTTTCATCCGCTTCTTTAATTACCGTATCCGGTGCTTCCCAGTCCTCCGGTTCCAAGCCCTCATGCAGGATATCCATAGCATTCTTCCAGATTTTTTTCCCGCATAGGTTGCCCCGTAGATTCCCGGCATTTCCACCGGCATATCGTGGCCAACCCAGATTGCCGCACTATAATATTTGGTATAGCCACAGAACCAGGTATCCTTGGAGCCGTTACTGGTTCCGGTCTTTCCCGCTGCAGGCATCTTGTTTTTCAGCTGCAAGCCCCGCCCGGTACCATACTCCGTATTCATGGTTCCCTTCAAGATATCCGTCATAATAAAGGCTGTATCTTCACGGAAGACCTGGGTATTTTGGATGGTCTTTTCATCCGCCACTACCCCGTCCTTGTCGGATACAATCTTGATGATGCAGGTCTTATTGCTGTATACGCCCCCATTGGCCAGAGTAGAATAGCCCTTAGCCATATCCACCACACGAAGGCCGTTGGTGAAACCGCCGATGGAAACCGCCAAGGCATCGTTATCCTTCACACTGATTCCGGAAAAATGCATTTTCTCCAAGTAATCTAAACCGCTTTGGATGCCGATTGCTTCCAACACCTGCCAAGCCACCGTATTTAAAGAGCGATTGGCTGCCTCTCTCAAGGTTACCGCCCCATAGTAATGATCTCCGGAATTGGAAGGCCCCTCTTCAAATTTATGGTCATCAATCACGGAAGCCGCGTTATATTCTCCCAAGTCCAAGGCAGGGGCATAGTCCAACAAAGGCTTAATGGCGGAACCGGGCTGACGATAGCTTAAATAAGCACGATTATACTTATCCTCCGTTCCTCGACCGCCGACAGTCGCCACCACATAGCCTGTTTTATTGTCAATGATAACCCCTGCTCCCTGCATGGAGAGCTTTCCATTTTCCTGTACTTCTTGGAACTTGGATAGTCCCTTGTCCAGGGTTTCCTGTAAAATGTTTTGGATTTTAGGATCCAGAGAAGTATAGATTTTATACCCTCCTGCCCGAAGCTCCCGATTATAAAAGTTATATTGCTCCTCGTACTGATCCTGATAAGCTTCCTTTTCTTCCTGGGTCTGAAAATGATAGGTAAAGGGGAACTTATTGACCTCCATCATGCGAATGGTAGCCGCATAAAGAGCATAGGAATTCATATAGTCTTCATCTGTACCCTTTTGCACATTTTGGGAGATCTGCAAAGGCTTCCCTATGGCCTCCTCGTATTCCGCCTCCGTAAGATAGCCCACAGTTTCCATGGACTTTAAAACCTGGTTTCTTTTCTTCAAAGCCAAATCAGGGTGACGCACCGGCTCATAGCGAGAGGGGGCATTGGAAATGCCGGCCAGCATAGCCGCCTCTTCCACCGTTAAGTCTTTTTGCGCCTTTCTCGAAATAGTATTGACTGGCCGCCTCCACCCCATAGCAGTTGTTACCATAGAAGTTGGTATTACAATAGATTTCCATAATATCGGCCTTACTGTACATCTTTTCCAGCTCCTGGGCCAACATGATTTCCACGATTTTTCGGGTAAAGGTTTTCTCTTGGGTGAGGTAGGTGTTTTTCACCACCTGTTGCGTAATGGTAGAGCCTCCCTGGGTAATTCTTCCCTTGTTTTTTTATCAAGGAAAATACCGCACGAAGGGTGGCCTTGTAGTCCACCCCACGGTGGGTTTTAAAATTTCTGTCCTCCTGGGCAATATAGGCATTCTGCAGATTCGGAGAAATGTCTTCGATTTTATCGTACACAAAGTGCCCGGCATTAATAATACCGAGTTGCTGCCCCTCCGCATCAAAAAAACCACTGTATCCGCTCTCTTGGTTAAGTCTTTCAGGTTGCTTCCTGCCAACTTGTCATAAGCAATTCCTCTGAGACGGTTCACCTCAGGACGAATAAAAATAACATAGCCCAGTACGGAAAGCACAAAAAGAAACAAAAAGCTTCCCATAAACAGCCTACGGATAAAGCGAAAGGCAGAGGATTTCTTCTTTCCTCTTCTGTGTTTTTTCTCCCTTCTCTTATCTCTTTTCCCATACTCCACCTCATATCTCTTCGATGTTCTTGTTTCCTTCTAAAACAATCTTCATCTTCTTTGTATAGCTTTTTAGACTTTACCTTCTGATATTTTTTTATTCTTTTTTTCTGATATCTTTTTGTTCTTATTTTCTGATATCTTTTGTCTACATCATTTTCGTATATCTTTAGTATTTCTCTTCTCTGCATAACTTTTGCCTTACAGCATACATCTTCGAAATTTTAACAAAAAATCTGCAGAGAATCAGAAAATATTTTGAAAGAACTTCTTAGAATAAGACAAATTTCTGATAAAAAAATTACAGATTTCTCTTCTAGGGATTCGTCTTAGCATTTGTAGTATATTTTAGGAATCAAAGAAACGGCACAAAGTTCTTTAGAACCCTGTGCCGAAGTCTTATTTTGCATAATCTACTGCTCTTGACTCTCTAATAATATTAACCTTAATTACACCAGGATACTGCATCTGCTCCTGAATCTGCTGAGAAATATTTCTTGCCATAATGGTCATATCATCATCGCTCACTTCTTCCGGCACTACCATAATACGAACTTCCCGTCCGGCCTGTACCGCAAAGGATTTCTCTACTCCGTGGTAAGAGTTGGCAATCTCTTCCAATTCCTTCAAACGGTTGGTATAGGTCTCTAAAGCCTTTCTTCTGGCTCCCGGTCTTGCTGCAGAAATAGCATCCGCTGCCGCCACGATAAAGGAAGTCAAGGATGTAGGCTCCGTTCCGCCATGGTGGGAAGCTACTGCATTGATAACCGGTTCCGGCTCATGGTACTTCTGACAAAGCTCGATTCCCAAATCCACATGGGTTCCCTCTACTTCATGGTCAATGGCTTTACCGATATCATGTAAAAGACCGGCACGCTTAGCCATACGCACATCCAAGCCCAGCTCCTGTGCCAAAAGTCCGGAAATCTGCGCTACCTCTACGGAGTGCTGTAAAGCATTCTGACCAAAGGATGTACGGAACTTCATTCTTCCTAAGAGGAAAACAAGTTCCGGATGTACACCGTGAATGCCCAATTCCAAGAGAGTAGACTCTCCCTCTTCCTTGATGCTGTCGTGTACTTCCTTACGGCTCTTCTCCACCACTTCTTCAATACGAGCAGGGTGAATTCTTCCGTCTACAATCAACTTTTCCAGTGCAATTCTGGCTACTTCTCTACGAATCGGATCGAATCCGGACAATACCACAGCTTCCGGTGTATCATCAATAATCAATTCTACTCCGGTAAGTTGCTCTAAGGTGCGAATATTTCTACCCTCTCGTCCGATAATTCTTCCCTTCATTTCATCGTTGGGAAGCTGTACTACGGAAACAGTAGACTCTGTTACCTCGATCAGCCGCACAACGCTGAATCGCTTCTACGATGTACTCTCTGGCGGTTTTCTCCGCCTCTTCCTTGGCTCTTGCCTCGTATTCCCCGGATAAACAGGGCTGTATCGTGTTTGATACTCTCCTCTACAGAGTGAAGCAATTCCTGTCTAGCCTGATCCTTGGTCAAGCCGGAAACTCTCTCCAACTCAATCAACTTCTGATTATGGAGCTGTTCAATTTCCTCTTCCCTGGTGTGTAGGCCTTCCTCTTTTCTTTTGGAGATCTGCTTCCTTCTTCTCTAAGCTTGCAGCTTTTTTTCTCGGAGCTTTCTTCCCTCTTTAAAAATTCTCTTCTCAAGGTCGGAAAATTTCTCTTCGCCGATCCTTAATCTCCTTGTCTAACTCATTCTTTTGCCTTTAGTGCTTCTTCTTTAGCCTCTAATAACGCTTCTCTTTTCTTGTTTTTCTGCGGTGCGAATGGCATCATCAATAATTTCCCTGGACTTTTTCCTCAGCTGTTCCTACTTTCCGAGCATAATTACTTCTTTCTTTATTCTGTCCAGGATGAACATGATTGCCCCCCACCACTGCTGCCACTACAACAATAATGGCGATTCCCAATGGGTTCAATGTTTGTACCTCCTTCACTATTCTTTTTGTTAATGTACAAATATGTGAAGCAAAAGCAGGGTTAGCTAAGCCAAAAATCCCTTGCAAAAAAATCTCTCTGTTACCATATTCAACCTTTTTAACAATAGTATTTTTAAGGGATAGGAATACTTGTGTCAATGAGAACTATCTCCATGGTCTATTGGACACTATCTCCATGGTTTATTGGAACACCGCCATCATTTTCTTGGAAATGCTTTCTCCTACTCCCATAATATTGTTCAGGAACAATATTTCATCGATGCCCCTTTTTCTTGTACAAGGCTGGAAGCATTTTTCCTGATAATGCCGGTAGTCTACCACATAAACATCCCGATAATCCTGGGCCAAAAGGGGCACAAAGGCGTTCCCTGTAGGAATCCTTTAAAACCAAAATGCTCTTCTTCCGAGGAGCCTCTTCATTATGCATCTCCACATAAGCATGATCCCCCATCATAAAACTGTTGTATTTATTTCCCGGAAGCATTTCTGTAGCATCATAAATCAGCTTTCCCTCCTGCAAAGCAGCTCCCTGATCCGTAAACTGCATGCTATTCATGCTTCCCTGGTAGGCAGTAACCTGATCCGGATGGGATTTTAAGCTTTCCGGCCTATTCATAAAGAAATAAAAGGTGCCGTAAAAGTTTGGAAAATCCATTTTTTGGTACGCGGATAAGGGCTTTGTACTATAGCCCTTGGATTTACAAAATTCCTGATAAGCATAGTAAGCCCCCAGCTGGGTCCAGTGATGATCCGTCCTAAAGTAAATGTATTCATTTTTATGGGCAGCAAGGCTGTCATAAACATTTACCGTATTGATACTCTTCTCCATCAAACTATAGCTATAAGCAATGGCTCGATCCATCCCGGAAGAAGCCAGCTTCTCCTGCACCTTAGGATCCAGCATAATGCCAAAGGAATTGGGCACAATCATGGCGCTTACTTCCACCTTGGGGAACAGTGCCTGCACCGTATTTAACAAAGAAGCATAGGAGCGCACCGCCTTTTCACTGAAATAATAGAGCTCATAGGCGGAATCTCCGTTTAGATACAGGCTTCCAATCTGCTCACCGCCAATATTTTTCCGCCTCTCCCGCCTTTTTGAATCTGTAAGTTTCCCTCTGCATCCGTTTCAAAATTGCTGTTTTTCCTGCTTCTTCTTATTTTTCTGCTACATTTTGCTTTCCTTCTTCCAAAGTTTGTTCTTTTTCTTCCGTATTCTCCGTCTTGCTTTTTATTTTTCCTTTTCCCTCTTCCGCTTTCGGCTCAGCTTCCTTTGCCTCTGCCGGGGACTCTTCCTCCGATGCACTTTTTTCTACTGCAAAGGTTTCCGCCAAAGCCCCCTCTCCGGTAGGGATTTCTTCTTTGACCTGCTCTCCTCCCCCGTAAATCTGTTCTCCCTGAAAGCCGTAGAAAGCCTTGGTTTTAGAAGCCAAAAGCATCCACTCCTCTTTTCCGGGATAGCTATCCTGATACCAGGCAGTAATATCCCGAAAATAAGTTCCTGCAAAAAGTCCTTGGACGGAAAATGCAGGGAACTTCTTTAGTTCTCTTTTTTCCGCATCGGAATATCCGGGTCTAAGAGGTAAAAGTACCCCCAGCACAAAAAGACAAGACAAAAGCCCCATCATAGCCAGAGAAAACACCTTGGCATAGGGAAAATCCTTCTTGGGTTTTTTTCCGATAAATTTCCGGAATCTTCTACTTCTATTGCTTTCTCTTCTCTACCTACTTCTTCTTTCTCCTGATTATCCATTCCTCTATACTCCTGTATTCTATATAGTAATGTCTTATACTTAAAATGTTTTTCAAAATAATCAAAAAAATAAGCTAGAGAGGAATTCTGATGTAAGGAGGTTTTTTTGCTCCCTCAGTAGCAACAACCTCTGCAAACCTTTCTTCTAGTACTTCCAGATGCTTTTTTTATTAGGGCGATCTGATTGAACATCATTAATACAACAGATTATGGCTTTCCCCACCTTAGTTTTAAAGTGTCTACCATCTGTTAGCTTAATATAGTCTGTATGCCCTGAACCATGATGCGGAACAACTAAGTAATCAATATGAGTATCTGCAATCTCAAGTTCCCCGAATTTTTGGCGAGCTTTTATTAAAAGATGCGTAATTCACATCCCCCATCATCAGAATGACTTTTTGACCACCAAAAAAACATGTATATTCAATAACTATTCCTTCACAATTAGGATAGCTGAAATCGCAACCAGACTTTCCGCCTATATAAAACTTATATTGACCTATTTTTTCTTTTTTAGTAGAGGAAATCTCTATAACGCCACCTATTAAGCGCCCACCTTGTTTTCTGTCCGCCAGGATTAAATGGTCTTTCATACTAAGGAAGAGCGCTAACCTTTTTGCATCTAGACATGCATCAAAAGCAATCAGGTGCAAACCAATCCACGTCCAAAAAAATCCTTTCTAGTAGCAGAAATCCCTGCAATATGATCCATATCCCAATGCGATAATACAATAAAATTTGGTTTATTATTCACTATCTTTTTCATAGTATCAGAATAATTGTAAGTTACACCATGTTTTATTTTTGGGGACGATGTTTACAATTAAATCCTATGTCATAGAAAAAAAGCCCTTATTCTTTTTGCCTGTACGCATAAAAAAATACAGTTCCCATTACCAATCCTATATGCCTTAATAGATAACAAGGGCATATTGTTTATTTTTTTCTAAAAAAATCAATAAATTCCCTATCCTCTCGAATACATTTACTCTTTATTTTTATAAGTTTCTAATATTTCATCAATCTCCTTTTTGAGACAAGTTCTTATTCTTAATCAAGTAAAGCTCTGCTTTTTATTTTATCGAAATTACTTGCACTCTCTGCAACGTATCCACTTAGCTTAATATGTTCATCGTTTGGAGGAAGAAATGAACATTGCATCCATATATATGAATCATCCATCCTGTCTTTAGAATATAATTTCTCATGCAGTTTTTTTATGGATGCATACTCACTTCGTTTTATTTCTGCAATAAAACTAAAAAAATACGGACGATAATACTTTAAAACCTCATTTCTATATTCATTATCATTTTTTTATCATTCATTGCTTTCAACATCATTTGATCATACTTTAACATCTGCGACGTCACCAAAGAACACTGAACTGTAATAATATCTTCTTTGATATTACTTTTTCATACAGTTATACATTTGAATGAACATTTTAGTTCTTCCTCTAAATGCATTCCTAAACATTTGATGACATATTTCATGATTCGTCATCTGTGGTGAATTTGCTATATATTCTTCTACTAATTCTTTACGTTTATTTATTAAAGTTTCTATATAAACGGTAGTATCTGATTTATAGTTTTTTTCAATCAACTTATTACTATTGTTTTTCTGAGTATACTATGTCAGCATTAGAATCTAATTTATAGTTTGTATCCTTTACAAAATAATCGGGCGATAGAAGTATATCATTTACAAACCTTTCAATCTCTATATTTAGTCTTTTTCTTAGCCGTCCTTATCATCTGATTTATATCCTCTCATCTCATTATATCCTGGAGCGCTCTTCTTAGTTCTTTTTATTAATATCTGAATAGTCATTATATTATTTTTAAAAACTGGTTGTACAAAAACGGCATATAACTCTGTCCTGCCATAAGGGCGAAGGACAGCAGTAAAAAGGCAATCGACGCCACTAGCTTTCCCCAGAAATACAGTTGTTCAGCATGATCCAAGAAGAAGATATTCAGCTTCGTTCTTCTTTTTGATTCTTCTTAGAATTTTTTTCATGTCGGTGCTGATCTTCTCTGTCCTCCTGATTCAATCCTTCTGTCTCTGAGAGACTTGTTTCCTCAGAGGAGTTCTCCTCCTCTTCCCCTATCGTTTCCCCGGAAAGCTCTTCGGAAAGCCCTTTACCAAGCTCTAATTCCGGATTTTCCTTTCTCTCTTCTGTGGTTTCTTCTTTTCCTTCCTCTTCCCCGCTTTCAGGCTCAGAATTCGTCTCAGAATCCAAGCTTACTTTCAATGTAGGATATTTTTCCTCGGGGAATAAAGCCTCTAAAGAAGAAGAATATTCAGTCAAACTTGCTCCCACCTCTCCGAACATGTCTTTTTGAACTCATCACTTCCGCCTCTTCGGCTATAGCTTCCAAGCCTATGGGTCTCAAATCTTCGACTATAGTTTTTCGGTGTAATTAACTCCGCATCCCCGACCATTGCTTCCGAGCCAATAAGACCCAAGCCTTCGATTTCGGCTTTCAGCGTAATATCTTCTATGGCTCCGCCTATTGCTTCTGACGAAATTTTTTCATCCGCATCTCCGTCGGCAATTTCCTCCTCACTATCCTCCATGCCGTAAAATCCCAGACTTGCTCTTTTCTTCTTCGCCAAACGAAGCTTTCCTCTGGACAAAAGTTTTTGCCATTCTTCCTCTAAGCTGCTCAAAAGATTGCCGGAAAAAAGAATCGCCAAAAGGAGGAGGAAAATGTGGCTTTTTCCAATCAAGAGCGTTTTCTCATCCAGTAAGGGGAGATTCTTTGGAAATGAATGAATCAAAAGAGCGTTCTTCAGACTTTGGAAGTCGGAAAACCGGAATAAAATCCAGGAAAAATACAAGAGCAAAAGGGTATAAGCATGCTGTAAGCATCGAAGCAGTATAGAAAAAGACCTGTTTTTCTCCTCTCCCGCTTTTCTAAAAAAATGTCTTTCCGGCCAAAACTTTCTCTTGAAGGCACAAAAAGATTCCCGCTTCCGCCTTTTCTACTCTCTTCCAAAGCTTCTTACAACAAAGTTCCAGCATAATTAAGAGGAAAAAGTACAGTCCCCAAAGCAGGAAGTTTGCCGTGGAGCCGTGCCAGATTCCGGTTAGAAGCCAAATCAAAAGCAGGTTCCTTACTTGTACAAGGAAGGGGACACGGTTTCCCCTAAGGGAATATAAACATAGTCCCGGAAAAAAACATGGAAAGAGAAATATGCCAGCGTCTCCAGAAGTCCCGAATAGAGCGGGCACTATAAGGGGACTGAAAGTTTTCCGGAAGGCCGAAGCCACAGATTTCTCCAAGTCCAATGGCCATATCCGTGTAGGCGGAAAAATCCAAGAAAATCTGTAGCATATAGGAAAGTCCGGAAAGGAAAAACCGCCAGAAAAAGAAATAGATTGGGAAGCAGAACTGAAAACTGCGTACTGTTTCAAGCTTTCCATGCTAAGCACTTCCATAGAAAGCGTGCCCAAAGCATCTGCCAGTGCCAGCTTTTTCCATAAACCGAAGGTAAAGCGGAAAAGCCCATGGGAGAAAGATTCATAAGAAAATTCCCGGTTTTTGATTTCTTCTCGAATCTCCGAATAGCGAAGAATCGGTCCCTGGGACAGCACCGGGAAGGCAAAAGCAAAGAGGGAAAAGGAGAAAAGATCATCTTCAGCCTCCTTCCCCTGAAAGCAATCGTAAAGGTACGCAATAAAACGAAAGCTATAAAAGGAAATCCCGAAGGGCATCCAGCCCTTTAGCATTTTCGGTAAGAAACTTAGGGACGCACTATACTTAAAGAAAGCTAAGGGAAGGATGATGCCCAGCAGGAGAAAAAAATATTTTTTTCTTTTTCTTCTGTGGCCCTTCCCTAAACATTTTTCCCATATAAAAGCTGAAGAAACTAAAAAAACGGAAAGAAAAGCTACTGCCAACAGTCCCTGAAAAAGCAAAAAGAAGAAAGATGCCAGGAAAAACACTCGATTTTTCCATGCAAGATCCTTCTTTCCGAAATACAAAACACAAAACAGGGGAGAAATCCCGCTACAAAGATCATTTGCGAAAAATTGCATATAGTCTTACCTTTCCCTTGTCAATTTTCTAAAAATCCGTTATACTCATTAGGCTTCGGGGGCAATGAAGCTTGGGCCCCACGCAATGGGAGATACCGAACCGTGTCAGGATGGGAACATAGCAGCACTAAGGTAAACCTTTCATGTGCCGTGGGTTATCCTGGGTGGAGTTCCCGAAGTTTTTTATTTACCGCCATTTTCGATAGCCACTTTTTCTTGCATTCTTATTCTTTTCGATACAGCACTGTACCGCATTTTTTCTTATTCTTGAATGCGATATACCTTTAAGGCATTTTCTGTTGTTTGTCTAATCACTTCTTCTTCTGAAATTCCCTTTAATTCCGCCAGACAGGAAAGCACATAACGAAGATTTCCGGAATGATTTCTGCTTCCCCGAAGAGGAACCGGACTCATATAGGGACAATCCGTTTCCAATACAATGTGGCTTAGGGGAATCTCCGTAGCCACCTGCTTTAATTTCTTAGCATTGGAAAAGGTCAGCACACCGCCGATACCCACCATCATTCCCAAATCAATAAATTGTCTGGCCACTTCCACCGGGTAGGAAAAGCAATGCACGATTCCTCCATTTACATAGCCTTTATGATCCCGAAGGAGATGATAGGTGTCCAGAGCCGCATCTCTGGAATGAAGCACCACAGGAAGATTTCTCTTCTTCGCCAGCTCCATCATGACAATAAAACAGTCCTTCTGTATTTCCGGATCCGGATTAAAATGTTGCTTCTCCGTGATTTCCCCCTTGGCAAATGCCTCTTCCTCCTGCTCTTTTTCCACCTTGGAGCGCTTGTCTATCCGAAAATAATCCAAGCCCATCTCTCCCATAGCCACTACTTCCTTTTCCTGGCTCAGGGCATAGATTTCCAACAAGGATTCCTCCGTCAGCTCATCCGCATTTTTCCGGATGAAAGCCCACCACCGCATATTTTTTTGAGTCCCGAAACAGGCAATTCTCTTGCCAATCGAATTGCCGCCTTGGAGCTTTCCAGGTTGTAGCCGATTTCGCAGATCCGATCTACCCCGGCTTCCGGTAAGGAACGGAGCAAAGCCTCTCTGTCTTCCGTATAGGATTCATCATTGTAATGGCAATGGGTATCAAAAATCATCTTCTTCTCCTTTTCTGATTTCTGTTTTCCTTAACTTATACTACTCTTTCTACTATGCTGTAATCTTCGCCCCCTAAATAAACCAAAAGGTAGAAAAAAATCCAAGATGCAGGGGATAGTAAATATAGAATAAGCGGCTTAGGGAAAGTCTTCCCTTCTCTCCATTGTAAAAAGCTATGGGGAGGAAGCTAAGTGCAGCAAAAGCAGTAGCTTCCGTAGGACAGGGCTGCTGAAAGAGCCGCTCCTGAGGATAGACGCAACGCCTTTTCCTTTCGGAAATTATAAAGTGCGGCAATCAGGAAAATGCCCTAAAGCCCCGTAGTCTGCCCGTATCAGCTCCGCCAAGGCAGCGCAGGATAAAACTGCCGCCCATTTGTAGAAAACATTTTTCCGAAAACGATGCATTCCCTCCATACATAGCACACCCAATGCCAGAGTAAAACCGATATTTTGAGCAGTAAAGTTATAGACCTGATTGAAAAATGCCAAATCAAAGGGCACTTCGGAAATAAGCCCCAAGAAAAGCAATCTGAAAAAATACTTCTTCCGATCATGGCTATGGCGAAAGCCCTCCGTTAAGAGAAAGGCATAAATCGGAAAGGCCAGTCTGCCGATAATTCGAAAGATTCTATAGATTTGGAGCAGTCTGTGCCCCTCCTCTGTGGCAATGGCCATCTGAAAATATTCTGTAGAATAGCCGTAGAGCTTTCCGTTTAAAATCACGATAGCCGCAAAATGATCTATAGTCATGGAAATAAGGGCAAGGAGCTTCAGCATAAACGCGGAAACTCCTCCCCCCTTCTTCTTGGTATTCAAAATTGCCTGATAATTCGTCATATTATGAAATGCTTGCTCCCGCAGGCATATCTGCCAGAGGGCTCATTAAGGAAAGCTTGCCTTCTTCGTCTATAGCGGAAAGAAGCATTCCTTCAGACTGATAGCCGCAGATCTCTCTTGGGGCAAGGTTACAAAGCACCATGACCTTCTTTCCTAAGAGATCTTCCGGCTTATAGCTGGACTTAATGCCGGAAAGAATCTGTCTTACTTCAGACCCCACCTGTACCTTGAAGAGCAATAGCTTTTTAGACTTCTTCACTTCCTCTGCATGGATAATCTTTCCGATACGGAAGTCACATTTGTCAAAGTCCTCGTAGGCAATCTCTGCCTTAAAGGGAATATCAATTCCCTTCTCAAGACCTGTTCCGGCCTCTCCTGCAGAACAAGCTGTTTTCGCCGCCTTCTTCGCCTCTTCCTTCTTTTCCTCGGCCTGTGCCTTGGCAATCTGAGCCTCGGTAATCTTCTCCACTTCCTTCTCTACCTCTTTCCAATCCTTTCTCTCAAAGAGAGTCTTGGGGTCTGCCACCACCTTGTTCCCGGAGGGGTAAAGCCCGAAGTCGGAAAGGGAAGCAAAATCTCTTTCCGTAGTGGAAAGCTGCTCTAAAATCTCCGCTCCTGTAGAGGGCATAAAACTCTTCAGTAAAGAAGCGCCGATAACAATGGATTCAGTCAAGTTATACAGCACGGTTCTCAAGCGATCCGCCTTGCTTTCTTCCTTCGCCAAAACCCATGGTTCTGTCTCATCAATATATTTGTTGGAACGTCTGAAAATCTCAAAAATTGCAGTTAAGGCATCCGCTACCTTCAGCTCATCCATCTTGGATGCGGCAAGCTTTGCCTGCTCTAAAACGGTGTTCTTCAGATCCTGATCCACCGGCTCTGTCACGCCCTTGTCTTCCACGATGCCGTCAAAGTACTTATTGCTCATGGAAATGGTACGCTTTACCAGGTTTCCTAAAATGTTGGCAAGCTGGGAATTAAAACGCTCTACCATCAGTTCCCAGGAGATAACACCATCATTTTCAAAGGGCATCTCATGCATTACAAAGAAACGCACTGCATCCACGCCGAAAAGCTTTACCAAATCATCCGCATAGATAACATTTCCTCTGGACTTGGACATCTTGGTGCCTTCATCTGACTTGGCTGTTGCGGTAAGAAGCCAGGGGTGACCGAAAACCTGCTTAGGCAGAGGAACATTTAAACTCATTAAGAAGATGGGCCAGTAAATGGTATGGAAGCGAACAATATCCTTTCCAATCAAATGCAGGTCCGCAGGCCAGTATTTCTTGTAACGCTCCTGATGCTCTCCGTCCACATCGTAACCGATACCGGTGATATAGTTGCTTAGGGCATCCAGCCATACATAAACCACATTTTTCTCGTCAAAGTCCACCGGAATTCCCCAGGTAAAGGAGGAACGGGACACGCAAAGATCCTGTAAGCCCGGCTTTAAGAAGTTATTCACCATCTCATTTTTCCGGGAAACCGGCTGAATAAACTCAGGATGGCTTTCAATATGCTCCATCAAACGGTCCGCATACTTGGACATCTTAAAGAAGTAGGCATCCTCACTGGCCTTCTCCACCGCTCTTCCGCAGTCCGGACATTTTCCGTCCACAAGCTGGGAATCGGTCCAGAAGGACTCACAGGGAGTACAGTACCAGCCCTCGTATTTTCCCTTATAAATATCTCCGTTTTCGTACATCTTTCGGAACATCTTCTGCACTTGCTTCTCGTGATATTCCTCTGTGGTACGCATAAACTTGTCATAGGAGGTGTCCATCAAATCCCAGATGGTATGGATTTCTCCCACCACCTCATCCACGAATTGCTTGGGAGTCTTTCCCGCATCCTTGGCCTTCCCCTCGATTTTCTGTCCGTGCTCATCGGTTCCGGTCATGAAAAAAATACATCATAGCCCCTCGTAACGCTTAAAGCGGGCGATGGCATCAGCCAGGATAATCTCGTAGGTATTCCCGATATGGGGCTTTCCTGAGGCATAGGCAATGGCGGTGGTAATATAATAAGGCTTTTTTTCCATAGACTCTCCTTTATCTTTTGAAATCCTGCAAAGAACTCTCTTTTCGGCCCTTGTTTCAAATGCCTTTTTTGCAGGAAATTTCTGCTTTCTCTCTATATTCTATAAACATTCCTAGTCTAACATAGATTTTTCACTAGTCAATAAAATGTCGTCAGGAAGGGGAAAGAGCGGGGTTGCCTTTGGGAACATCGACAATCAAAAGAATGATACAAGTTGTTCCCCTTTCTACATAGTAACCCTGAAACAGAGGCACGCTCTCGCTAACTTCGCCTCGTAGGGGTACTAAGCGAAAAACTGCAGTTCCTTTGTTTTTCGCAAGTACCCACGGGCTCAGATTACCTCTTATTTCAGGGTTACTATGTAGAAAGGTAGATTGTTTCCCTGAATCTATGATTTCATATAGGAAAAATATGAAAAAAAGCGATGCTTCCAAAAGGAAACACCGCTCTTTGTATATAATCTTATTAGCTGGTTTTGCTTATTTGCTTGCAAGTAAAGCAATAAGATTATTCCTCAAAATGCTTATTGAGTAACTCGTCCACAACAGGAACTGTAATGGTAGACTGGTTCAATGCTTTATATGCTAAAGCCAGGAATATACAAGTTCTAAAAATGTCAATGGCCTGGGTAATCAAAGACCAAAAAGCAGTGATAGCACGGGTACCGTCATTGATATTAATAACGGAAAGTGCAGTACCAATCCATTTAAACACATCCGGAACCAAGCCTAAAAAGGCTTAAAAAGAAAACTAAAAGCAAAAGCATAGTCGCTAAAGCCTTCAACGCGGATTTCTTCAGCCAAGCATCCTCTTCCATGAGGAAAAATATAGCCAACAGCCAGTAAAATCGCAATATAGTTTCCCAGCACCGCCAGAACATAAACTCCTGCAGCCGCTAAGCCTACGGATACCCCTAACTTTGTTTTCATACTCTTCTTTCCTCCATGCCTAACTATGATGCTTTATAGCACGCAAACAAATTAGTTTCCATTTACTGCGTTGTCAACAGCATCCTCTGCCTTGTTTACGGCCTGTTCTGCCGCGTTCTCCACACGATCTGTTGCCTGCTTAGCTGCATCCGCAGCGCCTTCTGCAGCATTTGCAGCTGCTTCACCGGCTTCACTTACCGCTTCCTTAGCCTCTTCCGCCACAGCTTCTACTGCAGCCTTGCCTTCATTCTTTAAAGCGTTCAGCTTTTCCTGAATCTCCGCAATCTTTGCCTGTGCTGCATGAATCTCCTCAATAAAAGCCTTGAACTCCTCAGATGGAGCGTTCTCAAAAACCTCATAATACTTCTTACCGATTTTGCTGTAAACTGCTGAAATCTTCTTTTTCTTCATCATGAATCTGGGAATTGAACTTAGCAGTATCTGCCATTTCCTTTCCCTTCTGCATCACATCCTGACTTGCATCAGAAAGCTTCTTTCCTAATTCATCAAAAAAATCCCATAGCATCCTCCTTATCTGATTATCAAGCTTACTTCGTAATATTAGCATGCTCAAACTTAAAGCTCAACGAATTTGTTCTGATTTTACACCAAGCCTTTGCTTTTTATCAAAAATATATCTCTATTTCTCGCACCGGTGGCGCGAGTTCTTTCGATTATACTAAAAGCAGGACAGCCTAAAGTCTGGCTGTCCTGCTTTTTTTCCTATATTTTAAATTCCGCCACCTGCTTCTCCAGAGTCTTAGCCTCCCCGGTTCAGCTCTTCACTGGCAGCACCGCTTTCCTCTGCAGTAGCTGTGTTTCTTTGTACCACATCGGAAATACTGCTAATGCCTTCTCTTACATCGGATACTGCCTTTGCCTGTTCCTCTGTAGCCTTGGCAATTTCATTGACCAGATCATTAACCTGGCCGGAGCCCTTTACTACCTGCTGCAGGGAAGCTGCAGTGTACTCTGCAAGCTTTGCACCTTCTTCTACAGCTCGTACGGTTTCTTCAATCAGGGTTGTAGTATCCTTTGCCGCATCTGCGGATTTCTGGGCAAGGTTTCCTACCTCGTCCGCTACTACCGCAAAGCCCTTACCGTAAGTTCCTGCTCTTGCCGCCTCAATCGCTGCATTCAGGGCTAAAATATTGGTCTGGAAGGCAATGTCATCAATGGTCTTAATAATCTTGGAAATTTCTCCGGACTTATCGGAGATTTCCTCCATAGCTTTCTGCATCTTGTGCATCTGCTGGTCAGCCTTTTCCACCTCTCCCTGGGTAGTCTGTGCTTCCGCATTGGCCAGCTTTGTATTTTCCGCACTCTTTTCCACATGGTCGGAAATCGCACGAATTCTTTCAGACAGTTGTTCTATACTTCCCGCCTGCTCAATAGATCCCTGGCTTAAGGACTGGGCACTGTTCGCCACATTGCCGGCAAACTCGGATACTCTTTCGGAAGAAGTCTGAATATTTCCAATCAAGTCGGTAAGCTTTCCGGACAAGACATTCAATGCTTCCTTGATGCAAGCAAACTCTCCACTATATTCCTGCTGTAAGGAAATAGAGAGCTCTCCATCACTCATCTGGTTTAATACCGCGGAAATCTCTCCGATGTAGAGCTTGTAATCCTTTAACTGTCCGCCCAAAGTTTCTAGGGAATGGGCTAAGACACCGATTTCTGTCTTATCCTGCACTTGAATCTTCTCATCCAAGGCGCCCTTCGCCATTTTCTCCACAGACTTGGAAAGCTTCACAATGGGGTGAGCAATACGATTTCCTACCAAAACCGCTAAAAGCAGCATAAAGCCGGCAAAGAATACAGAGAAAATCATGAAAGTCATTTTAAAGCTCTCTAAGCTGCCATAAATTTCCTGATAGCTGGGCACAGCCACAATCTTCCAACCGTTTTTCCAGAGTGGTAAAGCCCATTAAGATGGAGGACTTTCCGCTTCCTTCATGGACAAATCCATGATCCTTATCCTGCATTTCCTTGAACACATCAGCATACTTACCGTCTTCAATTTCCTGGAAATTCTCACCGTTTTGATACTGGGCATGGTAGAGGATTTTACCCTCCGTATTGATTAGAAAACTGCTGTCTCCCTCATACTTCTGATTTTTCTTTAATAAATCATCCAAGTATGCAAAGTCAAAGTCCACACCGGTTACACCATAGTTATCTCCGTTGGAAAGATAGAAGGGAACTACATAGGAAATGATAGTCTTGGAAATATTGGCATTAAAGTAGGGCTCCATCCAAGTTGCCTTTTTTTGTTGGCCAAGGGAGTATAGAACCAGCCCACATGCTCGGTATCGGTAGGCTCATAAGCCGCCAAGTCGGTAGGCGTTACTGCCTCCAACTTTCCGTCTCCGTCCACATCGGTGTAGAAGGTGCCGGAGGTTCCGTAGGTTAAAGCCGGATCATAACGAACATAGGAAGCCACCAAGCCGGGAATATCCTTGGTACCATCCACCACAAGATTATTCATGTTTCCTTCAAATTCCTTTAAAGTAATCCAGATCATTGGCCTGAATTCTTTCCCTGATCCGGAATATCCGTTACCGCCAGCTCAAGCACACGAATTCTGGTTTCAATTTCAGACAAAACATTGTCCACAGCGCTTCCCATCTGCATTGCTGCAGATTCCATTGCCGCATCTCCTTCTCTTGTGCTCTTTTTTTCTCCATAAACTGCAGGAAGACAAAAGCCCAGCAAAAAGAAAAAAACTACCAGTATCGGTAGTAAGATGGATAAGATGAGCGTATTTCGTAAAGATTTCATTTTTCCCTCCTTGGTTCGTTCTTTCCAATACTTCCATTCTACAAAAAGAAAGAAGATTATAATAATTCTATAAACAGTATCGGCAAGAGGGTTGATGCGTATAACCATTTTTTAAGACAAAATAGTGTAAGTCCGGAAAATGACGAAGGCTTCCGTGCAAAACACGGAAGCCCTCGATTTATGGTATAAATTACTTTCTGTTGAATGCGCCGAATCCGGGATAAAATGCAGCTCCGCCAAGCTCCTCTTCGATACGAAGAAGCTGGTTGTACTTTGCCACTCTCTCGGAACGGGAAGGTGCACCGGTCTTGATCTGGCAGGTATTTAATGCTACTGCAAGGTCAGCAATGGTGGTGTCCTCTGTCTCTCCGGAACGGTGAGAAGAAATAGCGGTGTATCCTGCCTTGTGAGCCATCTTGATAGCCTCTAAGGTCTCGGAAACGGAACCGATCTGGTTTAACTTAATCAGGATGGAGTTTCCGCATCCCAACTTAATTCCCTTGGAAAGTCTCTCAGTATTGGTTACGAAAAGGTCATCACCAACCAGCTGAACCTTGTCTCCAAGCTCCTTGGTCATCTTCTCCCAACCTTCCCAGTCTTCCTCGTCCAGACCGTCTTCGATGGAGTAGATAGGATACTTCTCAACCAAGGACTTCCAGTGTGCAATCAGCTCATCGGAGGTGAAATCCTTGCCGGACTTTGGCTGGTGATAGAAGCCCTTGCCCTTTTCGCTCTTCCACTCGGAAGCTGCTGCGTCCATAGCCAGAACGAAGTCCTTACCGGGCTCATAACCAGCGTCACGGATAGCCTTTAAGATGTGCTCAATGGTATCTTCATCGGAAGCTAAGTTTGGTGCGAAACCACCCTCATCTCCTACTGCAGTGGTATTTCCCTCATCCTTTAAGATCTTCTGAAGAGCATGGAATACCTCGGTACACCAACGAAGTCCCTCACGGAAGGAAGGAGCCCCTGCAGGCATAATCATGAACTCCTGCGTATCTACGGAGTTGGTAGCGTGTGCTCCACCGTTTAAGATGTTCATCATAGGAACAGGAAGACGGTTTCCGTTTGCTCCGCCTAAGAAACGATAAAGAGGAATGTCTAAAGCATTTGCTGCTGCCTTGCAGGTTGCAATGGATACAGCAAGAATCGCGTTAGCACCCAGCTTGGACTTGTCCTTGGTTCCGTCAGCCTCAATCATAGCCTGATCTACAGCATAGATATCCATTGGGTCCATTCCCAGTAAAACATCGTTGATGATGGTATTGATGTTCTCTACAGCCTTAGCAACACCCTTTCCACCGTAACGAGACTTATCTCCGTCTCTTAACTCTAATGCTTCGAATTCTCCTGTGGAAGCACCGGAAGGAGCTGTTCCTCTTCCGATAGTTCCGTCAGACAGCATAACCTCTGCCTCAACGGTTGGATTTCCTCTGGAGTCAATAATCTCTCTTCCAATGACCTTCTCAATCTCTAAGTAGCTCATTTTACCCTCTCTTTCTCTTGCAAGCCTATCGCTTTTGCTAGAAACCAATTTTAAGATTCCTTTAAGAATCTATAGATTAAATCGCAATCCTTATACTAATGGATTGGGCATATCGTGTCAAGAAAGAACTACTGTTTCTCCCGATAATGCCCCCGGTAGTTTGACAGTTACATAGTTCCAAAATCTCCTCAGGCCTTGAAAAGCCTGTATTTTTTTGTCAAATTTTTCGGAAATAGTACTAGCTATATTCGGCTATATGTGGTATAATGGGCACATGGAGGGACTGCGTCATGAAAGTATCTGTATCAAAAATCTAAGAATCAGACCATCTATTATCTGAGTAAATCAGTTTGGGTAGATGGTAAATCCACTACTAAGACGATAGAGAAGATTGGTTCGGAAGATGAACTTCTGAAGGTTTGCGGAGAGCTTACTCCGCTGGAGTGGGCAAAGCAGTACGCTGCCAAACGCTCCGCAGAAGAAAAAGCTTCAAAAAAAGACATTATGCTTAAGTATTCCTCTTCGACCTTGATTAAGAAAGAAGCCTGCCGTAGCGTAAATGTAGGCTACCTCTTTTTAAAGGACATCTACTATGATTTAAAAATCCACGACATCTGTGCACAGATTGCCGAAAAGTACAAGTTTGAGTTTGGTCTGAATCAAATTCTGTCTATGCTACTTTTCTCCAGGATTATTTATCCCGGATCCAAGAGGTCTTCTCTTGAACTTTCAAAAAGTTTCTTGAAAAAGCCTGACTGCAAGCTCCATCACATTTACCGTGCACTGGAAATCCTTGCAAAAGAGAATGATTTTTTTCCAGTCTCAACTTTACAAGAATTCCGAAATGGTACTGAATCGACATAAAAGAGTTCTTTACTATGACTGCACTAACTATTACTTCGAGATTGAGGAAGCGGATGATTTCAGAAAATATGGTCATTCCAAAGAAAACCGTCCGAATCCGATTGTACAGATGGGGCTATTTATGGATGCTGATGGGATTCCACTCACCTTCTCCCTCTTTAATGGAAACGAGAATGAACAACCTTCCATGAAACCATTGGAGAAAAAAAGATCCTTTCTGACTTTGGAATGACGAAGTTTATTGTTTGTACAGATGCAGGACTATCATCAACTTCGAACCGTGTCTTCAACAACACTCCAAACCGGAAATTTGTTACAACGCAAGCAATCAAAAAGCTGAAAGGACATCTCAAGGATTACTGTCTTGATGAAGACGGATGGCACCTTATCGGAGATAAAAAAGAGTATAAGCTCAGTGAATTAGATGAGGTCGAGAATTACGAGAAGACTTTCTATAAAGACCGATGGATTAATGAAGACGGTCTGGAGCAACATCTCGTTGTAACCTTCTCCTTCCAATTTCGGGACTATATGAGAAAGATACGGAACCGTCAGCTTGAACGTGCTGAAAAGCTCGTCGAAAACCCTTCTTCTCTGAATAAAAAACGACCGAACGATCCCAAGCGTTTTATCCGTCAGAATCACTGTACTTCTGACGGTGAAGTTGCAGACAAGATGATTCCTTCGATAGATGAAGATGTTGCCACAGAGGAAGAACGTTATGACGGTTTCTATGCCGTATGCACAAACCTGGAGGATGATGTAGCCACGATTATAAGTATCAATCAAAAAGAGATGGCAGATTGAAGAATGCTTCCGGATTATGAAGAGTGAATTTCAAGCCAGACCGGTATATCTCAGCAGAAAAGATCGAATCACAGCACATTTCATTACCTGCTTCACCGCACTGATTCTTTATCGCATTCTGGAAAAGAAGTTAGGCGAGAGCTATACCACTGAAAACATCATAAGAACACTGAAGGAAATGAACATGCTGATAGCCCCCGGTGAAGGATATATCCCTGAGTATACCCGAACCGACCTTACAGACAAACTCCACGACACATTTGGTTTTAGAACGGATTACGAGATTGTATCTCAAAGGGAAATAAAAAAAGATTTTTAACCGCAACGAGAAAGTAGAAATATTGCTAGAATTCAAAAAGAAAACAAGAGCTCATAAATGGCGTAATTACGCCGTTTATGGGCTCTTGACTCTTTCGCAACTGTCAAAGACGGGATTAAATCGCAATCCTTATACTAATGGATTGGGCATATCGTGTCAAGAAAGAACTACTGTTTCTCCCGATAATGCCCCCTAAGAAGCCTAGGTTTTTAAAAATGAAAAAAATCACTCTTTCTTCAGTAGAAAAAGCGAATTATTTTCCGGGAAAAAAATCCCTCGAAGCACTCTGGGATTTCCGGCAAGATCCGGAAAAACTTCCACCGCCTCATATCCTTCTTTTTGGAAAAATGTCTTTTACACTCTCCCCTTGGTCATAACCGATTTCCAAGTAAAGCCTAGCTCCCGGAAGCAAAATCGCCTTTGCCTCCTTGGCAATTCGGCGGTAAAACAAAAAGTCCGTCCTCTCCCCGTCCAATGCCATCTTAGGCTCATACTCCGACACCTCCCGTTCCAAAGTCGGAATCACTGAACGGACAATGTAGGGAGGGTTAGAAAGCAGGAGGGAATATCTCCTTTGAGAAACTTCTTCTTTACATCCACCTTCTTCCGGTAGTCCTTCTCCCTTCGATTTCGTTTCTTCTAAATAGCGGGGCAATTCTGTCAGTAGGTCGCTTTGTAAGAGCTCCACCTTTCCCCTTAAATGCTGTTCCGCATTTTTTTCTTAGCCACCGCCAAAGCCTTTTCCGAAAGATCCACTAAAAGCAGTTCCTGATAGGGCAAATGCTTTGCCACCGAAATCCCGATACAACCGCTCCCTGTGCATAGGTCCAAAATCTTTAAGGAAATCGGAGGAGCTTCTTTGGACTTACTAAAACTATGGCTATCTTCCAGCACCAAATCCACCAAGCACTCCGTGTCCGCCCTGGGAATCAGCACATCTTCATTGACATAAAAATCCAGTCCGTAGAAGCTCTGCCTTCCCAGAATTTGTGCCAAGGGAATCCGCCTTCTTCGCTTTTCAAAATTTGCTAAGAAGCCTTGCAGTTTTTCTAAGAGTTCAGCATTGCTCCCGGTACTTTCTGCGTTTTCGTCGCAAGGAGCCATTTTTTTATCGGCAGTTTCCGCTTGAATCCCACAGGTCATCGCTGTATTTCCCATGCCGGCAGTTTCCGTTTTTTTCTCTGTCTGCCTGCCATAAGAGCTCTTGCTTTCTAAGAAGATAGTTAGCAGTATTTAAAGAAAAACTCTCCTGCAAAAGGAGGCGGACTTCCAATGCCGCCTCCTCTTCCTCCACCCCTGCTTCCACAAGGAGCTTCTTCCCTACTATTTCTATACTTTGTAAGCTTGCTTCCCTTAGTTTCGGAAAGCCAAGCTTTTCCCAAGAAGCCATCCACTCTTCCATCACGCTTCCCTTTCCCTTTTCACTGTCGCAGTTCTACTATACTTTTCACTGTCGCAGTCCTACTATACTTTTTCACTGTCGCAGTCCTACTATACTTTTCACTGTCGCAGTCCTACTATACTTTTCACTGTCGCAGTCCTACTATACTTTTCCTATCAATGGTCAAATCTAATTAAATGTCCGAAAAGCATTTTCTTGCATTGGAATCTCCAATATTACTCCTCCGAGACAAATTTCTCCGGAAAGGCTTTTTTCTGAAAGGTTTTCCAATCAAAGACCCGTTCCACCGCAGCAATAGCCACTTCCACCTCACTCCGATCCGGCTCCTTCGTGGTTAAGCCCTGCATCCACATACCGGGGATAAAGAGCAGTCTGGTAATGGGATTATCCACCATGCCCACCAGACGAAGTACTTCATAACTGATTCCCGCAATGACCGGAATCAAAAGCAGACGGGAAAGAAGCTTTAAATACAAACTGTCAAAACGCAAAAACATGAACAAAAAGATAGAAATCATCATGACATAGACAATAAAGCTGGTACCGCAACGCTTGTGTTCCTTGGAGGATGCCATCACATTATCCACAGTTAAGTCCAAGCCATGCTCCACGCAGTTAATGCATTTGTGCTCCGCCCCATGGTATTCAAAGGTCCTGCGAATATCCTTTGCCCTGGAAATCAGCTTAATGTAAATTACAAAAATCAAAATACGAAGCAAGCCTTCCAAAAAGGCAAGCGCCGGCTCAATAGGAAGCACTTTTTTCACAAAACTCAGCAAAAATGGTGGGTAAGGCCACAAAGACAAAGATAGCCATGGCAAAGGAAAAGACCATGACAAGAGCAGTTAAAACCTGCTCTACCTTTTTCCCCGAAAAAGCTTATCCAAAAAGCTGCTCCAGCTTTCCCGGCTCGCTGTCCTCATCATCCTCATAAAAGCCGGCACTATGGCTAAGGCACTTCATGCCCAAGGCCATGGAATCATAAAAGGATAAAATCCCCCGTAAAAAAGGAAGGCGAAAGAGGGGATACTTGTCCGTTAAAGACAGATACTCTCCCTGCATCACATCTATACTTCCGTCCGGCTTTCGCACCGCAACGGAGTAGTCCTCCTTATTCTTCATCATAATGCCTTCGATAACCGCCTGGCCGCCAATTCCGCTATATACCTGCTTGTCCAATACGCTTCCTTTCCAAATATCTTGATATACTAATGTCCTGATGTCCTGCTATCCTGCTATTCCTACAGCAAAACACCTGCTACTTCGCTACTATTTTCAAAGATAATTTCAAAGTTAATTTTCAAATTTCAAGCTTTTGAAAATATTCTAAAATCCTAAAGGCAAATAAGACGCTTGTCTTTCTTTAGAATAGGAAGAATTATACTAAAGTACCGGCCTTTCAACAATCATTCCCTAGAAAGTATCATGCTTTTTTTCATATTTCAGCCCGGTATCTGTCTAAACCAGTTAAGCATAGCTCTTTATCTCCACCTATCTCATGACTTTATGCTTTTAACACTAAAAAAACAGGGCCGAGGCCCTGCTTCTTACTGCTGCTGCATTCCAAACTTCTTATTGAACTTATCGATTCTACCCTTAGCGGCAGCCAGCTTCTGGTTTCCTGTGTAGAATGGGTGGCACTTGGAACAGATTTCCACGTGAATTTCCGGCTTTGTGGAGCCTGTTACAAATGTGTTTCCACAGTTACATGTTACGGTTGCCTGGTGATAAGTTGGATGAATACCTTCTCTCATTTTCTCTCCCTCTTTCTGCATGATTGCCAACCATGCCGTTCGTCTATCCCTCTTGGGGATTACTTGGTTTTCATTTTCACAAGTACTCTCTTATAAAGATAGCAACTTGTTGGGGCATACCCCTTAGCCGTACCAAGATAGCACAAAGTCTACAGAAAGGCAAGTTCTTTCTAAAGAGCCGGAAATTCATTTTAACTAATGAGCTTATTATAATGTTCCGTAAGCGCTAAAGCGGCTTTCCATAGCTTTAGAATAGAACCGTCTGCATCTTCCAAATGCATTTTCTCTTCCTCTGTAAAATCTCTGGCTTCCTCTACGCGTTCCAAAAGAGCCTTGAGCTGATTTTTTTAAACTCTGACCCCTCCATGGAATAGAGGGAAAGACGAGCCAGCGCATAGTCCGGAAATCCCTCCCGGATAAGGGCATCCTTGTCCTTAGGCAATGCATTAAAAGCTTGAAACAGCTCTATAAACTCCTCATACTTCTCCTGAAGTTCTGTTGTGTCTAAGGAAAGGAGATTGGCATCCGAAATATTTTCCTGCCCACTGAGAAGAGTCATAATCTCTGATTTCTTCATAAGAAGACTGAGGGCATAATAGCGAATTTTCATCCCATTACTTTGATAGCGCTGTAAATCCTTTTCCTGCTCAAACTTTGTCATGGACCTTATCGCTTTATACAAAGAAGGCCGTAATTCATCATAACTGGACAGTACTGTAACTAAGCGATCATGAATTTCCTTTGCCCGGTCATAGTTCTCGTTGCTAATACCTCCTTCTTGTCCAAGAAACGCTGCCTCATCCAAGATTCTCATCAAAGATTCTAAAACAGGAGCCACATTTTGAACGGCTTCATCCACTTCCTTATACTTTGTCCCCTGTCCGGCAAAAAAACAGAAGCGCTGTTAAGCGCGTTATAATCTTTGCTCTGAAAGCTTTTGAGAAATATAGCTTCCTCCGTCTATCGGATGAAACTCTGTTTTCCCTTCTACTCCTTGAAAAATATAATTCTAAAAGTTCTTCTACCCTGCCGTTCATTAAATTACTGAACGCCACATATTGTTTATAGCTTACCAAGTCCTGCGAATCCTCCTCTTTTTTCTCCGGAGAGGCCGGATTCTCTCCCCTTTGTTCCTGTTGTAGTGCTTCCCTGGCTTCTTGTAAATCCTTACAGCCATACAAGCTACAAAAAAACAAGACAAAATTAGTATCCCCAAAAGCAATTTTTCTGCATGCCATCCTCCTATAATTATTTATAAAATAACATTAAAAAAATGATTTATAATAAAAATTTTGTGGAATTCATTCTAGCATTCTGAAAAAAATGCAGTCAAATCCAATTTGCAATAAGAGGCTTTTGACTTCTTATCTTTTGTTTGCTTATTTTTTTCCTTTTTTTCCTGTAAAATTTTTAAGAGTTAAGTCTATTGGGCGTGCTATACGATTTCATGTACCCCTCGCAAATTAAGGAGTATTTATTTTCTATGAGCAACACAGAAAAAGACAAGGTTCTTATACATCACTTTCTCCCTAACTGGGAGCGTTACCTTTTAATGTCTTTGGTTCCCATCTACTTCATGCTGATCAGCCTAAGTCAGCAGGACCCTGCCACAATCTTTAAAGGGGTTCGAGAAATCATTGTGCAACCGGATATTTTTAATTACCGACTATTTCGTGGTCGGTGGCGTAGGAGCCGCCTTCTTCAATGCCGGCAGTCTAACCATCATTTCACTGGCTTTATTGTGCATTGCCAAATCGGATTTTGACGGAAACTGTATCGCCTCTTCCTGCCTAATGTTCGGTTTTTCCCTCTTCGGGAAAAACCTCTTAAACATCTGGGCTATTCTGATGGGCTATGCCCTTTATGCAAAAATTCATAGAGTGCCCTTTAGAAAATATCTGCATATCGGGCTTTTTGGCACCACCCTTCTCCGATTATTACCCAGGTACTTTTGATTCCCAATATTCCGGATATCTTACAGCTGCTTTTGGCTCTTTGTATCGGTTTAGTGATTGGTTATGTTCTGGTTCCTATCTCCCTCCATACCAAGCACGCCCACATGGGATATTCCTTATACAATGCCGGCTTTGCCTGCGGAATTATTGCCACCATCATCATTTCCATGATGAAGTCCTTTGGCGTGAAAATCGAGTCCAGACTGGTTTGGGATACTAGCCACCGCCTCTTTGGCTTCTACAGCCTTCTGTTTCTCTTCATTATGTTAATGCTGCTTGCTCTAATCTTTGGAAAAAAAGAAACGCTCCTGGGCTATCGGGAGCTTTTAAAGGAAAGCGGTCTGGGAAATCCGGATTTCCTAAAAAAATTTGGAGATTACCCCGCCATTTTCAACATGGGTATGAACGGTCTGGCCATGACCCTGATTCTTTATTTCTTGGGAGGAGACTTTAACGGTCCCACCATCGGTTCCATCTTCTGCGTGGTAGGTTTTAGTGCCACCGGAAAGCATATAAGGACTCTGCTCCCCGTAGTACTTGGCGTAATCCTGGCAGGCGCTTTGAAAATCTGGTCTGTACAGGACCCCAGTTCCACCCTCACCCTGATTCTTGCCACCACCCTGGCTCCCATCACCGGAGAGTTCGGCGTCTTTTGGGGTATCGTGGCCGGTTTCCTTCATTCTTCTGTTGCTTTTAAATGTTGGTATCCTGTATAACGGAACCAATCTGTATAACAACGGTTTTGCAGGGGGAATTGTAGCAATCTTCCTGGTGCCTATTATTCTGGCGATTAAGGACAGACAGAAGCCTATGGCGATTTATGATGAAGAAGCGAAGCGACTGGCCATCAAGGATAAGCTTTTTGAAAAGCAGGAGGCCAAGCCACCGAAGACCATCTTTTGGAAGTAGCAAGAAACCATAAAGAATAGTAGGAAGTAATAAGGAGTAATAAGGAGTAGTAAGAAGCGGTAAGAAGCAGTAGGAAATAATAAGGGTAGTAGGAAGGCATAAGGAGCAGTAGGAAATAATAAGGGTAGTAGGAAGGCGTAAGGAGCAGTAGGAAATAATAAGGGGTAGTAGGAAGGCGTACGGAACAGTATGAAGGATAACAGAGAACAAATCATTGTACAAACCAGTATTATCGGCATTTTGGCCAATCTCTTTTTGGCCGGCTTTAAAGCAGGAGTTGGAATTCTTTCCAACTCCATTTCCATTACCTTGGATGCGGTAAATAACCTAACAGATGCCCTTTCCTCAGTAATCACTATTGTAGGAACCAGACTGGCAAATAGGGCTCCGGACAGGGAACATCCGTTGGGACATGGGCGTATCGAGTATCTAACCGCCAGTGTAATCAGCCTTTTGGTGCTCTATGCCGGTCTAACTTCCTTGATTGAGTCCGTAAAAAAAATCCTAAAGCCGGAAGATCCAAGCTATAGCAATATCTCCCTCTTGATTGTTTTTGTAGCGGTTTTGGTGAAATTCTTCTTGGGACGCTTTTGTCAAGAATAGAGGAGAAAAGGTAAATTCCCAAAAATCTTATTGCCAGTGGAGAGGATGCTGGAAATGATGCTATTTTATCTTTATCCGTATTTCTGTCCGCCCTCTTTTTTTCCGTTTTACCGGCATTTCCTTAGAGGCCTATGTGGGTGTAGTCATTTCCCTCTTTATCCTGAAGGCCGGTTGGGAGCTTTTGCAGGAAACCCTTTCCCAGATCCTTGGGGCCAGAGCGGACAGCAATTTCACCAAAGAGATTAAGGAAACCATCAATGCCATTCCCGGGGTTTTCGGAACCTATGACCTCTTCCTCCATAACTATGGCCCGGACACCTACCTGGCTTCCGCCCATATTGAGGTGGCGGATACCATGCATACCGCAGAGCTGGACGCTCTCATGCGAAAAAAATCGAGAAGAAAATCTACAAAGACTTCCATGTAATTATGGCGGGAATCAGCATTTACTCCCGCAACACGGAAAATAAGGAGCTCCTCAAGCTCCAGCAAGAGATTCATGACCTGGTTCTGTCCAAGGAGCATGTTTTGCAAATGCACGGCTTCTATGTGGAAGAAGAGAAAAAACGAATTCACATGGATATCGTGGTAGACTTTGAGGAAAAAGACAGTGACGGCCTCATTGCCAATATTCGGAAAGAATTGGAAGAAAAATTCCCCGACTACCAGTTCCTGATTACCCGGGATTTGGATATTTCCGATTAAATGCTATACTGTAAAAGTGAAAATCAAATTCCAATAAGGAGCAAACATGATTATTACCAAAACCCCCTTTAGAATGTCCTTTTTCGGTGGCGGCACCGATATGGAAGAATATTTCAAAGAGCATGGCGGAGCGGTGCTCTCCACCACCTTTGATAAATACTGCTATGTGAATGTCCGGCATTTGCCGCCATTTTTCGACTATAGCACCGAGCTTTCCTACTCCAAGACGGAAAGGGTCTCTTCTCTCGAAGAAATTCAGCATCCAGCTATCCGGGAGGCTATGAAAATGTTGGATATGCAGAAGATTCGTTTGAATTACGAGGCGGATCTTCCCGCCCGTTCCGGCCTTGGCACCAGCTCCTCCTTTGCGGTGGGCATGCTCCATGCCTTCCACGCCTTAAAGGGAAAGTATGTCGGGAAGAAAAACCCTGGCGGATGAAGCCATTTATCTGGAAAGGGTGCTCTGTAATGAGTCCGGGGGCTGGCAGGACCAGATAGCCGCAGCCTTTGGAGGACTAAACCATATCGAGTTTTCCCAAAACGGCTATACCGTAAGTCCCATCCTGATATTCCCGGATAGAAAGAAGGCCTTGGAAGAGAATCTGATGCTCTTCTTCACCGGCTTCACCCGTTTTTCCTCCGAGGTACAGAAGGAAAATAAAAAATCCTCCCCCCAGGACAAGCTAAGTCTTTTGTCCGAGATGAAGGCTTTGCTGGTGGAGGCAGAGGATGTGTTGCAGGATAAACACAAGGATTTAAATGACTTCGGTCGTCTTCTGCATAAGACCTGGGAATTAAAGCGAAAGACCGCGAAAACCATCAGCACCGACAGCATTGATGCCCTTTACGAAAAGGGGCGTCAGGCAGGGGCTCTGGGCGGCAAACTCCTTGGTGCCGGCGGCGGCGGTTTCCTCCTCTTCTATGTGGAGAAGGAAAAGCAGGGAAAGGTACTGGAAGCTATGAAAAACCTGATTCACGTGCCCTTCTCCTTTGAAAACGACGGCACGCAGGTGTTATATTACGCTCCGGAGCGCTTAGAGGAGTAAAAGACATTTGCAAAGCTGACTTTTGATAAAAATAGAGGGATGGAATAAAGGTAATACATTTCATGCCGTAACGGTCTAAAATTCGGGCACGCTCCCGCTAACTTCGCCTTCGTAGCAGTACTAAGTTCAAGCTTCACTCTGTTCGCTTTCACTAAGTACTGACGGGCTCAGATTACCCTCTTTTTAGACCGTTACGCATGAAATAGAATCACATTACCTTGAATAATTCCATCCCTCTATTGTTATAGAAAAGATGTATTAGACCTATACTGTATGAGATAGAATCTTGCTATGCTACATTTTTCCTTCTCTCTATTATTTTCCATCCCTCTATTTTTCTTCAAAGGCCTTGCAAATGTCTTCGATATACTCTAAGGAGCCCCGAAGCTTCTTATATTCCTCTGTGAAGGAGAGATTGTTAATATCTGCCTCTGTATAAGGGGCTCTAAACATTTTGTGGCCGCTGTAAATGGCGATATAGAGCAGATCTCCTTTGATATAGATTGAAAGCTCCTGTCCTTCAAATTTCTCGGAAAATCTTCGGAGTATTTCCGGCGTCAGGAATCGTCTTGTCCCAAACTCATCTGTAGTATAAATATCAAAATGCTCATTGTGCTGAATGTCTTCCGTATCCAGCTTCATCTCCCCTTTTCCGCAGCCGGGATACCTGTACTGCACTTCATTTTTTAAAAGAAAACCTCTGTCCGTAGGGACGATTCGAACTTCTCCCTGAACCTTCACCGGACTCTTCATACAATATAGTTGTCCTGTAAAATCATACACCGTGGTGGAATGCTTTCCGCCTGTTGTATGATAGGACTCCAAATTTCCTATAAGGAGTCCTCTGTCATCATGAAAGAACAAAAAGGTATCTTGCAGATATTTTTGAGACTTTGGGGTGAATCTCACTACATCCTCCAGGGCAATTCCCTTCTTTTTCCACCGTTAGGTCAGGATAGAAGTTCTGTAGCAGCGGCTCCAGCACCTCCTTGGCATAAACATCCTGAAGGCTTTCTTGCTTACCAAAAAAACATTCCCGGCAGCTTATGGTATTTTAGATAATAAACAAAAAGACCGCCGCCAATCAAAAGTATCCAAGTCACCATACTTTTCGTCGCAATAAAACGAAATAGTAAAAGCAGAAAAAGCGGAACAAGGTATTTTTACTGTAGACCACCTTTTTGATCTCCAACATTTTTCTTTTCGAAGGGCTTGAAGCTTTTTCTTGAAACTCCGCACTGTCCTCCATGTCCTCAATCTTCTTTTAAATCCTCTTCCAAAGTTCCTAACATAGATGTCCTTTCTATTCTTTAAATGGCAATCATCCCCATCTTTGTCCTCTGGCATTTTTTTCATCATTCTATTCTTAATACCCTAAATATCTACTCTTCTTACGCATCAAAGGCCTTACAGATCTCTTCGATATATTCCAGGGAGCTCCGGAGTTTTTTTATATTCTTCCGTAAAGGATAGACTTTTTAATCTCCTCCTTGTTCTCCGGTGCTTTTAAACATCCGCTGTACGCTATAAATTGCGATATAGAGCAGCTCTCCTTTGATATAAAGAGAAAGCTCCTTCCCTGCGAATTTCTCGGAAAATACCCTCAGCACTTCCGGAGTCAGAAAGCGTCTAGCACCAAACTCATCCGTGGTATAAATGTCAAATCGCTCATTATGCTGGATATCTTCCGTATCCAGTTTCTTCTCTCCTTTTTCTACAGCCGGGATATCTGATTTGTACTTCATTTTTTTAAAAAAATTATGCTTCTATCGGTAGGGACAATACGAATTTCTCCCTGTATCGCTACCGGACTTTTCATGCAATACAGTTGTCCGAGAAAGTCAAATATATACATAGGATTCTTTCCGCTTGTTCTATGAAAGGACTCCAAGTTCCCCATCCGAAGATCCCTATCGTCATGAAAGCACAAGAAGGTGTCTTGTATATTTTTTTGAGATTTTGGTGTGAATTTTTTTCACTTCTTCCGGAGCAATGCCCTGCTTTTTCCACCGTTAAATCAGGATAAAAGTTTTCGTAGCAACGGCTCCAGAAGTTCCTTCCCATAAATCTCCTGGAGGCCTTTATTCCTTCCGGAAAGTATTCCCATCATACGGCACACTATAAAAAATCCGGGAGGTAAAAGCATAAACAAAATACTCGAAATCATGAAGCCTCCCATCCCTCTTATAAACAGCAACTGAAGAAACATATACACAATAAATGGGATGAATATCAGTCTTCGGAGCCCCAGCATTTTCTTTCGAAGTGCTTGGAGTTTTGTTTGAAACTCTACACTGTTTTCCATGTCCTCAATTTTCTGTAAATCCTCTTCCAAAGTTCCTAACATAAATGTCCTTTCTATTCTTTAAGGTACAGCTAAACTATTCTTAAAGTATTCCTCAAGCGCTTATCCTTTATTTCCTAAATATCTTTTCTTATTCTTCAAATCCCTCACAGATATCTTTAATGTCCCCTAAAGAATCACGAAATCTTTCGCATTCCTCTTCATAGTTCATTTGCCAAAAATCCAGCTCATTCCAGGAAATGCGAAACAGGGAATATCCGCTATTAACGGCAAAATACAACTTGCTCCCCTTTAGATAAACCGAGATTTCCCTTTCGGAAAAAAATGCTCCGTAAACTTCCTAAGCCTTCCCGGCGTTAAGAAACGCCTGGCGCCCATCTCATCGTTAGTGTAAATATCGTACCTCTCATTATTTTGAATATCTTCCGTATCAATTTTCTTTTCCCCTCTTTCACAAGGAGGATAACGTCTTTGCACTTCTTTATTCATGAATTTGGATCGATCCGTGGGCACAATACGGACTTCTCCTTCTATGGAAACAGGACTATTCATACAAAAAACCTGTCCTAAAAAAATCATGAATATACGTTCTATTCTTTCTCGATTTTTGATGCCAGGCAGAACAATTTTGTATTCTAAGATCCTTTTCATCATGAAATTGTATTGCTGTATTTTGTGTATATTCTTCAGAAGAGGGAAGGAACTTCTTGACTTCCTCAAAGGGTATTTTTTCCTTCTCCTCAACAGTTACATCAGGATACCACTCCCTTAACATGGGTTCAATGAACTCTTCCATATAAACATCTTGAATATTTTTTTCGCTTCTCCCTAAAGAATCCGGGATTTGTCTTGTAAAAATAAAGGAAAAATCAAGACCGGAAAGGCTATCATAAGAATGACCGACGTAGATCCTCCTCCGGGAAGCATTAATCCTGCAAAAGAAGATAGAGCCATTAAGGGCTTCACAACATCCCATTTCATCAATGCCAGTACCTTCTTCCGCATGATCTGATATTTCATTTGAAACTCTTGGCTATCCTCCATAGTTCTCCTCCCCAGCTTTTATTAGTCTTCATGTATTGTTTCGTCTCTTCCAAACTTCCCGGTTCAGCTTCCTTACGATTAGAAAAGCAGACAGAAAAATCCCTATATCTCGACTTTTCCGCCTGCCAAACGAACTTATCAAGGCTTAAAGCTGTTTACTCACGATGAGCAAATGCTTTTTCTTTCCTTAATCCATATTGTAATCCAAATCCTTTAAATCTCTTTTGCCCTGTAAATCTTCTTCCAGAAATCCACCTTTCTAAGTCCCTTGATTCCTGCAACTATGCTTGTGGGAAAACTTACAATGGCCTGATTGATGATACGCACATTACTGTTGACAATCCGCTTTGCTGCCGCCAAATCTTCATTTTCACTGGCAATCTCGGACTGCAGGTTTAAAAACTGCTTGGAAGACAGAAGATCCGGATAGTTCTCTCCTACCATACGAATCTGAGCCAATACATCATTTTTGGTTGGCAATCGCCCGGTTCGTATCCTGAATACTTCCGCCCTGGCGCAAAAGCTACCAGTTCAGTAAAAACCCTCTCCTCATGCTTTGCATAGGCCTTAGCCACCTTTAACATTTCGGAAATCGTGTCGTAACGCTTTACCAGCGTAATATCTACCGTCTTCTTGGATTCTTCGATAGAAACCAGATAGCGGTTCAACATATTACTCTGTCCGATAAACCAAAAAAAGAATAATTACGATAAGAAGTACGGGTACTAAAACCATATGCAGTTCCTCCTTTTTTCCGGTCGCCCTAAGCTCTTTTTCCTAAGTTCAGGGCACTTGCGTGCAAAACTTCTTTGCCAAAGAATTCAAGTAGATTTCTTAAATCTCGGCAGAAAAACAGTAAAAAAATAGTTTCCTTGCTTATTATACTAAGATGCATGAAAAATACAAGAATTTTTCTACAAAAATCCGCATAGAGCAATTCTACAAAATCCCCATAGAGCAGTTTCCTTTTTCCGGCGTCTCCCCAGCTATAGCCCTTGCTTCTCTTCATCTGTTCTACTCCTGCACCTGCTTTTGAAAGGTTCGCAACAAAAGAAAAAAATGAAGCTGTAAAAAAATCTATTTTGATTTCTTACAGCCTCATTTTTTTATTATTCGATTCGTTTTTCTGTGGAAACTTCCTCATCCTTTTTCGATTCCACAAATTTCCAAAAGCTTCATCCACATTTTTCCACGGGGCGAATCTCCAGCTTATCCTTTACTTCCTCCGGCACATCTCGAAGGTCATCCACATTTGCCTTAGGAATAAGAACTGTCTTTACGCCGGCTCGTTCCGCTGCCATCAGCTTCTCCGGAAGTCCTCCGATAGGATTTACCTTTCCTTCCAGAGAAACTTCTCCTGTCATGGCAATCTGCGGGCAAACTGCCTGTCCTGTTACCAAGGAGGATAATGCTACGGTAAGGGTTACACCTGCGGAAGGACCGTCCTTCGGAGTTGCTCCGTCAGGAACATGAATGTGCAAGTCATTTTCCTTAAAGAAGCTTGCCTTCTCCGGGAACATGGACTTTACCAGGCTGATGGCAATCTGGGCAGATTCCTTCATTACATTGCCCAGCTGTCCGGTAATGGTGAGCTTGCCCTCTCCCTTGGTAGCAAGAGTTTCGATAAAGAGGATTTCTCCTCCCACTGCGGTCCAAGCAAGACCTGTTACTACACCGGCTCTGCCCTTTTCTTCCACCGCTCTATGATGGAGCGGATTCATATCCAGATATTCCTGAAGATCCTCTTTTCCTACGGTAATCTTCTCGCCCTTTCCCCTAACCAAATGCACAGCGGCAATTCTGCACAGGGTATCCAGGCGCTTTTTTTCAGCCCTCTCACACCGCCTTCTCTGGTGTAGTCGGAGATAATGCTTTCCAAGGCTTCATCGCTGAGCTCCACATTTTCCGGCTGAAGACCTACATTTTTCAGAGCCTTCTTCATCAGGTGCCGTTTACCGATTTCAAACTTCTCCCTTGGAGTATAGCCCTGATACTGAATCACCTCCATACGGTTTAGGAGAGGTGCAGGAATGCTGTCTGTGGTGTTTGCGGTACAAATGAAGAGCACATCAGAAAGGTCGTAGGGTACATTCATATAGTGATCCGTAAAGGTATTGTTCTGTTCCGGATCCAAAACCTCCAACAAAGCCGCTGCCGGGTCTCCGTTGTAAGAGGAGGAAAGCTTGTCCACCTCATCCAATACCATTACCGGATTGGAAACTCCCGCCTTATGGATACCGTCCATGATTCTTCCGGGCATAGCTCCCAGATAGGTTCTTCTGTGGCCGCGAATATCCGCCTCATCTCGCACACCGCCCAGGCTTACCCGGACATATTTTCTGCCAAGGGCTTTCGCAATGCTCTTTCCGATACTGGTCTTTCCTGTTCCGGGAGCACCTACAAAGAGAAGGATGGAACCGGACTGCTGCTTCTTTAGGTTCATGACAGCAATCTGTTGAATCATTCTTTCCTTAACCTTCTTTAATCCGAAGTGGTCTTCGGAGAGAATCTTCTCCGCCTCATCCAGGTCAATGCTCTTCTGCTCTTCCTTCTTCCAGGAAAGTCCTGTCACAAAGTCCATGTAGTCATAAAGCATACCGGCCTCTTGACCGTTGGTCCCTTCATTTTTCAAACGATTTAAAATCTTTGTGGCTTCCTTCTTGGCAATCTCGTTCATACCGGATTCTTCAATCCGAAGCTCCAGCTTTCTTAAATCGGAAACCTTCTCCGGATGCATCTCATCCAGCTCTTTTTGCAAATAGTCGATTTGCTTTTTGTAAAAGCCTGCTCCTTATAGAGCTTCTGGTAATCCTCCTGCTGCTGGTTTCTGGCATCGGAAGTTACCTTAGTCACTTCCACATATTCATAAAGAATCTGCTCCAGCATCTTAGTACGAACGGAAAGTCTATCTTCCTTCAAAACCTGATAGCGTTCTTCATTTTTCAGACTGAGCCAGGGGGAAAGAATGCAAGCCACCTCTTGAATCGAACCGTACTGGTCAATCATGGTTTTGCATAATGCTTCCGGCTCTAAAACGATCCACCAGCGTCTTTAATTCCGCCTTGATTTCCTTTTAGCTTACGCTCGGAATCCTCCCGATCCAAATCCTCTATATCCGTAAGGGGACTTGTTTCCAGCCGAAGAGCCTCTCCCTCTTTTTGTGCCAGCTCTAGAATCTTGACACGCTGTCCGGTGCGAACCACCACATAGCCGTCTCCGCTGATTTCTGTAACGGTTCCTTCCACTGCAACGGAATGGAATTCTTCCTTCCTTAAATCCTTGGTATTAAAGCTGTCCTCTTTCAGAACAGCCAAAAGTACATGGTCATCCTGTCTAATTTCCTGTCCTGCAATATTTTTAAAGCTTTGTACCTGAAAATAAATGTAGGAATGGGGAAGAACCATCATATTATAAACCGGAATTACCCGCATCACATTTCCTCCTCTATACTCCGGCTTCTCAGAATCCCTTTCCGCAGGGCTCTGCTCTGCCTTCTCTTCTACTTTTTGCTCTGTAAATGATTTTTGTTCTGTAAGCGTGTTTTGTTCTGCAAGTGTTTTTTTGCTCTAAGACAAACTCAATTCTTGCCCCTGTTTCCGTCTTAGGCTCTCTTTTTGCTTCCGACATTATGCCCTTCTCCCTCAGCACATTCTGTGGAAATCTTGGAGCTTTCTTTACTTTCCAAAGCACTACTATCTTCGGCCTTTTTCTCTTTTATGACTTCCTTGGGAATTTCCCTGGAAATAGCGGAAATCCGTCCCCTTTTTTTCTTCTTTAAAAGGGAACGGATCTGTTCCACAATATCTTGCATACTCATCTTCATTTCCCTTCTGAAATAAAGAAAAAGCTTCTTCTCTTCGCCTTTATTTCTAAGCTATTTTTCCCTTGTTAGCAATCATCATTTTCGAGTGCTAAACCTTTTCAAAGAATAACACCCTCCTAAGAGGGTGTCAAGGTCTTTAGAAATTCTTTCGATTTCAACTTTCTTCCGCCTATTTCCAAGGCATTTCCGGAAAATGTTCCCTTTCTTTTCTTTATTGATTCGGCAGATTATCCCTTTTTTTCTTCATTTATTTGGCAGATTTTTTCCTTGCTTAGTCTTCCTAATATTTATATAGAAAATTATCTCTTATCCGTCTTTCCTAATGCTTATTCGGAAGAGTATCTCTTATCTATTCTTCCTAATGCTTATTCGGAAGAATAGTCCTTTCCTCTCCTTTTATAGAAGTACAAGCTGATTCCGAAAAGGGAAAGACTGAAGGATACCCCGAAGAAGAACATACCGCTCTCATCTCCGGTAGCCACATTTCTGGCAGTACGGTATATCTTGGTACATATCTTTGGAATCTCTTCTATAGGATTAAAGACTTCATACTTTTTCACTCCTAAAACCCCGGGATCATGCTCTACAACAGGGGCAGGAGGCTTTCCGCCTTCCTTGGGTGGTGTCTTAGGTCCGGGCGGCGTAGGCTCCGGAGGAGTGGGTTCAGGCGGTGCCGGATCTGTTGGTGGTGTAGGCTTGGGAGGTTCTGTCTCCGGCTCCGGCGGTTTGGGCTTCTCATAACGATTTCTAAAGGCAATCTCTCCCCTCTTCACATCTTGCTTTTGGGGATCGTTTCTGTCCGTTACAATTAACACCGCTGTCAAGTAAGCAGGTCTTGGGTTTCCGGCACTGTCTACATTTTGCAGCTCCACCTTCACAGAGACCAAATATTCCCTTTCATCATAAGTAAGAAACTCTGTATCACCCTTTCTTTGTCGGATCTCATACTGATAGATGCCATCCTCCGAAAAAGGAAATAGGCGCAAAAGCTTTTCTCTTCCTTCTTTTTTCTATCATTCAAAGTAATCCCGACTTCCTTCGGATTCGGTACCAAGTTGGATCCTGAAACCACCGGCTCCAGCTCCACCACAAATTCCTCCTCCGGAAAAGCATCCCCCTCTCCATATATACGGACGGGAATCTTTACTTCTATCGGTGCAATTGCCGCATAGCTTTTGAGGGACATACAGTAAATTCCCCAACAAAAGGCAGAGAAAAAACCGATAACTTGTATGTTCTTCCTTCCCTTCATTTTTCTTCTTTCCTCTTTCCTTTCTTCCTACTCTAAAAAAATTTGTGCTATCTCCGGCACATTACTCTCCTCCACCCATAGTTTTTTTCTTATGAGTAATTATATTATCGGCACACTTTGCAATTTTATATAAGCTTTTTTTAATAATAAATTGTTTTTTTCCCTTCCTTTTTCCTGCCTGTGCTGTTTTTGCCTTTCGTCGATACTTATTCTATTTTTTTCGCGTATTAAATCTCTTTTCAATAAATCTCTTAATATATCTAAAATTGCAATAAGATTTGAGTGATAAACATGGTAAACTATTGAAAATACATAAAAAAAGGAGGGCTTATTTATTTATCCATCAAAAGAAAATCATTGTAGTCAGTCATTGTGTTTTTGAATCAAAAATGCTGTAGTGCATGGTCTGGAACGGGCTCGAGGTGCTTTTCCCCTGGTAAAAAGAAATCCTGGAGAGAGAATAGGCATAATTCAGCTCCCCTGCCCGGAGCTTTTGTATTTGGGAAGCAATCGTCCTTCTATGAGTAAGGAAGCGTATGAAAAGACAGAGGGTTATGCGGAACATTGCCGGAAGATTTTAAAGTCGGTTTTTTTGGCAGTTGGAGGAGTATCAAAAAAAATGGCTATAGCTATCTTGGCGTTTTAGGCATTCAGGAAAGCTCCCAGCTGTTCCCTTTCCTTCCCCAAAGGAATCCTTATGGAAAAAAATACATGGAAGAAATGGAAAGAAGAAATTGGACTAAGGCGTGTTTCGAAGTACCTGTCTTTTACGATGAAGAAGAGAAGGACGGTAAATGGGAAGAACTTAGAGCCTGCTTTGTTTCCTTTTTAGAGGAAAAACAGGAAACTATGGATAAGCGCAGAGAAGAGGCAATAAAAAGAAGCGCAAAAAACAGCAACGACATGAAACTGTAAAAAAGCCATGTAGTAAAAGCAGGTAAAGAGAAAGCAGAAATAAGTAATGGAGATAAGATAAAAAAGCAGAACAGAAGGAAAAGGAAGGAGAGAATAATGAATAAGCTAAATAAAAAAATACAAAGATTTTGTTAATTTGTGCACTTGCGGTGGTGGTGAATGTAGTCTTTGGAGACTTTGTCAGTATGCTAAAGATACCGCTTCTTTTTATGGATACCATCGGTACTATCTTTATTGCAGCATGCTATGGGATGGGATATGGCATCCTTACCGGAGTGGCCACCAACCTTTTGATGGGCTTTACAGCTAGTCCCAGCGCGATACCGTTTGCTCTGGTTAATGTGGTAGTTGCGGTAGTGATAGCCTTGGTCAGTAAGATGGGAAAGAAGGGTTTTGTCCTTCCTAAGGCTATACTTGCCGGCTTACTATTGGCAGTATTGTGTCCTATGGTGGGGGCTCCGATTAGAATCTTCCTTTTTGGAGGACTGACCGGTTCCGGAACAGACTTGGTGATTATGGCCTTAAAGCAATCCGGTCAAGAACTGTTTACCTCCGTTTACCTAGGCGCAGTCAGCGGAAACTTGGTAGATAAGTTGCTGTCCTGCGTACTGGTGTCTCTCCTCTTACAAAAAGAAGCTATGAAACGAAGCCTCAACTTGGCCTAAGGGAAGAGGGAAAAACGAATAGCAAGAATGGATAAAAAGATTGACGAATAGTAATGGAATAAAACAACAGATTAGCGCCATGCAAAAACAGCATAGGTCTAAAAATGAAGGCAATCTGAGCCCACCGGTACTTAATGAAAGCGAACGGAGTGAAGCTTGAATTTAGTACCGCTGGGAAGGCGAAGTTAGCGAGAGCGTGCCTGAGTTTTTAGACCTATGCTGTTTTTGCATGTGTTATAATATTCTGTTTTTTTATCTCTGTTTTGAATCTCTTTTCTTTTTATGCCAAGGAAACTACGCCCATTTTTCCGGACAAGCTATAGACCTTCGCCAGAAGACTTCCCAAAAAAACTTTCCATGAAGCTTTTTGGAACTGCTCTTTTTCTTCCATAAGACGATTCTTGTTCTTCATCTGCTTTCTGGTTTCCGCATCCTCGTGTCTTCTATAAGAGAGAAGTGTCTTTTTAATGTAGAGGAAGCGTCCTTCCTTCTCCGCCAAATGCAGGAAGGCATCCCAGTCTGTAATAAAGCGGAATCTGTTTTTTTAAACAATAATTTGCCGCAACGCTCCGTTACATAGGTACAGCTTGGGCAGGGGAATACTGTTCCCCAAAAAGCAGTGGAAGCTTCTTCCAAGTGCTTCTTTCCGTATAGTGAGGAAAATGATAGGGAAGGCGCAAAAGTCGCTTTATCCCTTCGGCAATACCGGACAAATTCTGTCCCATGCCATCAATGTCCCTTGCCTTTGTGAAAATCAGGCTGGCATCCGGATAAAGAGAATACGCATGCTCCACAGCCTTGCTATAGTCCTCAAGATAGAGGTCATCCTGATGGGCAAGGGTTACCAGCTTGGCTCTTTTTCTTCCGATTTCCAAGGCAAAGTTCCAATCCCTTGCCAAAGAGGGCTCTCCGTTACGGACAAATAAAGGAAGGCGATATTCTTTGGAAATTCGCTTTAAAAAAGCGTTAGGAGTTGCCGTGCAGAGATAGATGGGAGAAGGATTCTTCTGCTTTAACAAGGACTGAATGCACTCTTCCAGATAAGAAGACTCCCCGTAGCAGGGAATCACAAAGGCATGAAGAAGCTTTCTTCTTTTTCTTTAAAGAAAGAAGCTTACTGCCGGAATGGGTCTTTCCCTTTTCCTCCCATGCTTTATTGGAAATGGCTTCCTTTCTTGCTCTTCTTCTTTTTAGAATCCGATAATTTCTGTTTTTATTTTCCTTTACAAAGCTTTCCGCCTGTACAGGCTCTTCCGAAAAAGACTGAGGCACTTCCTCCTCTACTTTCTCTTCTACTTTCTCTTCCAGAAAACGATTTACTCCGCCTTTGGCCTTGGCTCCTTCTGCAAAAATCCTCTTCTTTAAACTTTCTTTATCCATCTTAACTTGTATGATGTTTTCAGAAGCGAAAAACACCACTTTCCTTTCTTTTTTTAATATCGTACTAAGACCCTATAATGCATCCATTTTAACAAAAAATTAAGTTAATTTCCAGCATTCAGGAGAAGCTTTTTTTATCATTTTATAAGAAAAAGGGACTATGAAAAAATCAAATAAATGTTCTAAGCAAAATAGGCCTGAAATGGGGGATTAGACCACCCCATATTCAGACCTATATTGCCAAAATTTTCTTATGTTTTAATTTTTTATATTCCCTTATCTTTCATAGCCTAAGCTTAAAAGAATGATTCTAAGAATGCTTTCTCTTAGCCCTTCTTCTTTCTATAGAAAGTATTGTCCATAGGAAGCTTGGTTCTAAATTCATGATCAAGAGCATAGTATGCGTTTGCAATGGCCGGAGCAATTGGAATGCTGGCGATTTCTCCGATACCCTTAGCACCAAAAGCAAATGGGATAGGTGTATCCCTCTCTACATAGATGGCATGGATGTCGGGGATCTGGTTCGCACGAAGAAGTCCCAGAGTACCAAGCTTTGCTGTTGGTACACAGTCCTTTAAGGGGAAGTCCTCGGTGAGGGCATAGCCCATTCCCATCAATACTCCACCTTCAATCTGTCCCTGAATCGCTACGGGGTTTACAACCTTTCCGGAGTCGTGAGCTGCATATACATCGGTAACCTGTCCCTGCTCATCCAAAATTGCCAAATGCGTAGCAAAAGCGTAAGCTACATGGGACTTAGGGTTAGGAAGGTCTGCGCCCAGCTTATCGGTTGGGTCGAAGAACTCATAGAAGTATTCTTTTCCTTCCAATGCGGAAAGATCTCCATTTACCTTATCAAGGTCAGCCTTAACTTCCAAAGCCACACCCTTCACCGCCTCACCGGTAATCAGAGTCTGACGGGATCCGGAAGTTGTTCCGGAGTCAGGAGAATCCTCAGTGGAGCCGTTGGACAGCTTAATCTTATTTAAGGGAAGACCTGTACCATCATGCATCATCTGTACAAATACGGTACGGCAGCCCTGTCCGATGTCGGAAGCTGCGGTATAAAGCTCTACCATGCCGTCCTTAACAATGGCCTTAGCTCTTCCCTTATCCGGAAGACCTACACCCACACCGGCATTCTTCATGGAACAAGCAAGACCTGCTCTGTCCTTATTTGCCTCATAAGCATCCTTTACCGCCAATAAGGTTTCCTTAAGCGCTGTGGAGGAGTCTGCAATCTGTCCGTTAGGAAGTGGCTTTCCGGGCTCAATGGCATTTCGGAAACGAATTTCCCATGGACTGATGCCTACCTTCTCTGCCAGCTTATCAATCAGCATCTCCAGAGCATACTCACTCTGACATACACCGAAGCCACGGAAAGCTCCTGCAGGGGGGTTGTTGGTATAGTAACCGAATCCTAGGATATTGGTATTCTGGTAGGTGTAAGGACCAACAGAGTGGGTACAAGCTCTCTCCAGTACCGGTCCGCAAAGGGATGCGTAAGCTCCTGTATCGAAGTTAATCTCACAATCCAAGCCCTGGAAAATTCCCTCTTCGTTACAAGCCAGCGTAAAGGTTCCTTCCATAGCATGACGCTTTGGATGGAAGTTGATGGATTCCTGACGGGAGAACTTAACCTTTACCGGTCTTTCCACCTTTAAAGCCATCAATACCGCAATATGCTGTACGGAAACATCTTCCTTACCGCCGAATCCGCCACCTACAAGCTTGTTTTCTACCACGATTCTGGAAGGATCCCAGCCCAGCATGATGGAAATTTCTTTTCTGGTGTCATATACACCCTGGTCAGTGGTATACACCTTTACGCCGTCCTTATAGGGGAAGGCAATGGCGCACTCCGGCTCCATGAAGGCATGCTCTGTAAATGGCGTAGAGAAGCTCTCTGTTACCACATACTTAGCTGCAGCAATCGCGGACTTGGCGTCTCCACGGGTTACATGTCTTTGCTGGCAAAGGTTTCCGTTTGGATGAATCTTCGGTGCATTTTCCGCTCTGGCTTCTTCAATGCTTCTTACAGGCTCCAGTACCTCGTACTCCACCTTCACAAGCTTCTTCGCCGCATCCAAAATAGAAGGAGTCTCCGCAACGATTAAGCAAAGAGCATCTCCGATACAACGGGTAATGTCTCCTTCTGCAATCATAACATCCCAGTCCTGCTGAATATGTCCTACCTTATTATTAGGAACATCCTCAGCCTTTAAGACAGCAAGAACACCGGGAAGGCTCTCAGCGGCCTCTGTATTAATCTTTAAAATCTTGGCTCTTGGATACTCTGTACGAACAGCGCCTCCGTAAACCATGTTCTCCATTTCCATATCATCAGGATATTCACCGGTTCCCAGAACCTTCTCACGAACATCCACACGGAAAGCAGACTCTCCAACAGAAAAGTCCTCTCCGCTCTCTAAATCAGACTGAATCTTTTCTTCTCCGCGAAGAACCTTGGCAGCCAAATAGATTCCTTCAATGATCTTCTTATAGCCTGTACATCTACAGATATTGGAACGAATCGCCTTCTTAATGTCTTCCTCTGTAGGATTGGGGTTCACATCAATTAAAGCCTTGGCACTCATCACCATACCGGGGATACAGAAACCGCACTGTACGGAGCCGGCACGACCGAAGGCATAGACATAGGCTTCCTTCTCCTGAAGGCTTAATCCCTCTACGGTCACAATGGTCTTTCCCACTGCCTTCTTGGTAGTTAAGATACAGGAACGCACTGCCTTTCCATCAATCAAAAATGGTACAGGTTCCGCAGGCACCCTCACTACAACCGTCTTTTTACGGACTTACACTTTAAGTCATCACGAAGAAAAACGAAGCAAAAGGCTTGTCTTCCTTTGTTTCTACCTCTTTTCCGTTTACAATAAAACGAAATACATCCATCTCTTCCATAAACACATCTCCTACTTCCTAAACTCAATCCAACGACAAAGGAACATCCTTCCCTCTTACTCCCCTTTTTCCACTAACTATAAAGCCATATCAGGAAAAAAATTGTATTCTCTGGAAATTCTTTTTCCCTCACCCAGAAAAAGGCTATCGAGTAATTGCTACACCCTGCTTTTTTTGCTGAAATCTCTTTTATTTTTCAGCTTGCTCCTGCTTGGCTAAAAATATTTTTTTGTCGTTTACATTTTAACAATACGATTATAAACGAAAGCGGTGAGAGAAACTACCCTCACCGCAAAGACTTCCTTTTTTTCCAAAAGAGAGCAAAAACTTTTTGTGCGTTTTTGCCTAAATCTTTTTTTAGGCAAAACCAAAAATATTTTTAGTTTGCTTTCTGAAGATTTTTCCTTCACTACTCTTTCTACGGCATTTAAAATATTTTCATAACCGGTACAGCGGCACAGATGTCCGGAAATGAGCTTTCTTAACTCGTCTCTGGTATAGTCCTTTCCTGTTCCCACAATCTCCACAGCGGTGAGAATCAGTCCGGGAGTACAGAAACCGCACTGTACTGCAGCTTCTTCAATAAATGCGGTCTGAACCGGATTCAGCTCTCCGTTTGGTCCCTTAAGACCTTCTACGGTAAGAACGGACTTTCCGTCTGCCCACATAGCCAGGTAGATACAGCTGTCCACAGCCTCTCCGTTTACCAAAACGGTACAAGCTCCGCACTCTCCTACCTCACAGCCCTTCTTTACGGAAGTTAAGTCAAGACGCACTCTCAGGGCATCCAGGAGAGACTCTCTCTCGTCTACAGCCAGTTCCACATCTCTTCCATTCACCTTAAAATGAATAATTTTAAGCATTGACCTGTCCTCCTTGTAAAACAATGGCTTCCTTTAAAGCACGCTTTGCCAACTCTGAAATCACCTGTAAACGGAACTCCTTGGAAGCTCTCCAGGAGCTTCTGGGACGAACCTCTGTCAGGGCGATGTTTACATAATTCTCCATTCTTTCCGCATCATTGCAAGCCGCTCCCTTAAGGCTTTCCTCCGCCTTAGGGCAACGGATGGGGGTAGGCGCCGCTACGCCGTAGCCCAGTCTTACTTCTTCAATATGCTTCTTCTCTTTGTCCAGCTTTACCATTACCGCACAACCCAGAGTGGCAATCTCCATTGCCTTTCTCTTTCCGTACTTAATGTATTTTCCGCTGAAGCCTTCGTAATCTTCCTTCTTAATCAAGAAGCCGGTACAAACTTCATTTTGCTCACGGACAGTCTTTCCCGGGCCTGTGTAAAACTCGGAAACCGGAACTCTTCTCTCCCCATTGGGGCCTGTCAGGCAGACAATGGCCTTTAAAACCTGCATGCCTGCTGCGGAGTCTGCGGAGGTTGCTCCGTTACAGATGTTTCCGCCGATGGTTCCCATATTTCGAATCTGTGGACCTCCAACGGTATCCACTGCCTCTCCCAGCATGGGGATATGCTTTTGTACCAAAGGGTCGTTGGTCAGGTGGGTAAAGCTTGTTCCTGCTCCAATGAAAAAGGTCTCCATTATCCAAAAGCTTTACGCCCTTAATTTCTTCAATATTTTTTTAATAGACACCAGTGCTTTTTCCCGCATCCTTTCCCTCACGAACACGAATCAATACATCGGTTCCGCCGGAAATGATTTCTGCGTTAGGATTGGCTGTTAAGGCCTGCACCGCATCCGCTACATCCTTTGCTTCATAAAATCCCTGTAAATCAAACATGTTTTTATCCTCTCCTTTACCATAAAGATAAATATCGCTCTTCCTCCCTATAGCTTCTCTTTAGTCTACAGAGATTGTCTTAATTAAGCCTGCCTCACGGAAAGCATCCGTGAGTCTTTGGCTGGTCATAGGAGCCACATTCATAGCAACACCGGTAGCCTGTAAAATAGCATTTCGTACTGCAGGAGCTGCTGCAATAACAGGAGGCTCTCCCAGGGACTTATTGCCATAAGGACCGGTTGGGTCCTCTACCTCTACGAATTCCACTTCCAAATCAGGGAATATCCATAGCGGTTGGAATCTTAAAGTCTAAAAGGTTCGCATTTAATACCTTTGCGGTCTTCGGATCCACCAGTAAATCCTCGGATAAACCGAAGCCAAGGCTCTGTGCCATTCCGCCGTGAACCTGTCCCTTAGCGGTATCATGGTTAATGATTCTTCCGGAATCATGTACTTCCACGATTCGTAAAATCTCCACCAGACCTAATGGGATGTCCACCTCTACCTCGGCATAACATACACCGGAGGAGAAGGTATTGCTCTTACAGTGGTTGGTACATTCCGCTGCAATATGCACAGACTTATCCAAAGAATAGAATGCGGTGTCTGCCAAAATTGCAAGGGGAAGCAGCGGGTTTCCGTTCTTCTTTTCCACAATCTGAGAATCCACAAGATCCAAGGCATCCTTGGAAATCTCTGTCTCTTCGGGAAGGTCAAGAAGCTCACGAATCTTCTTTGCCGCAGTGCTAACCTCTTCAGCATATACGGTTTTGGAGAAATCCTGTACTGCATTGTTTAACATATATTCCGCATAGTCTAAGATACGATCCTTAAACTCCTCTGCCACCTTCTTACAAGCCATACCGGAAACATAGGTCTGGCGGGAAGCGTAAGCTCCTGTATCGAAGGGAGCAGTATCGGTGTCCTGGGTAGAACATACATAGACATCTTCATAACGAATACCGGAGGCCTCTGCCGCCATCTGGGTAAATACGGTATCCGCACCCTGTCCGATTTCCGTAGCCCCCATAAAGAGCTGGCAGGAACCGTCCTGGTTCAATACCATACGAGCCGCAGCAGTCTCTAAAGCGATAGGATGAACACCGGTCTTATAGCAGAAAATCGCCATACCGATACCTCTTCTCTTGTCTCCGCTTTGAGGCTTATCGTACTCTGCTCTCTTCTCCTTCCACTTTGCAAGTTCCGCACCCTTTATCATGGAATCCTTTTAATCCATAAGAATGGAAGGTAATGCCATTGTGCGGATCCTTAAAGCCTGCAGGAATACAGTTCTTTAAACGAAGTTCCAGAGGATCCATTCCGATTTTTCTTGCCAAGTCGTCAGTTAAGCACTCGGTAATCCATACAGACTGGGGAATACCGTATCCTCTCATAGCTCCCGCAGTAGGAGCGTTGGTATAAACGGTCCAGCAGTCTACCTCTGTACCAATCTTATCAATATATAATTCTTTGAAGACATTTCCGCAGTTTGCACAGATAGCGTGACCGTGGGAAGCGTATCCGCCGTTGTTGGCAAAGGCTTCCATCTTTCTGCTAAGAATCTGTCCGTCCTTTGTTACCACAGCCTTGGTATGTCCGGTAATCTGGTGTCTGGTTCTGGTGCCGTAAATGGTCTCCTCACGGGAAATCTCCAAACGCACCGGTCTTCCTCCCACCTGCATGGACATGTAAGCATTTAACGGCTCATACAATACGTCCTGTTTGTTACCGAATCCGCCGCCGATATAAGGCTTAATGATACGAACTCTTCCTGCAGGAACACCAAGAGCCATGGCTGTATATAAACGAACAATATGAGGAATCTGGGTGGAGCAGACAATGGTAATCTTATCGTTCACATCCACATAGGCAAAGGACACCGGAAGCTCGATATGGCAGTGAGAAATCTTCGGCGTATCATAAACTTGCTCGTAGGTGACGATGTTTTCCTCTCCGTACTCTTCCTTGGCCTTCTTCAGCCCTTCCTCAAAGGTATAATCCTTCTCTCCCATAGTCATGTGGCTATGAACGATAACATTGTCCTTACGAAGATCCGGGTGAAGCGCCTGAGCTCCTTCCGCCAATGCCTCCTCCACGGTGGTCATAACAGGGTACTCCTCGTATTCCACCTTTAAAAGACGAAGAGCCTGGTCGCAGGCAACTTCATTCTCCGCGATAACACAGGCAATATCGTCTCCGTAAATACGAACTCTTTGGTTAAGAAGCTTTCTGTCACAGATATCCTGGTGGGCCTTCTCTACAGACCAGGGGTGGCCGGCTGTAGGAAATTGAATATCCGGCACATCGAAGCAGGTGAGAATCTTTACAACTCCCGGTACCTTCTCCGCTTCGCTGGTATCAATACTCTTTACCAGACCATTTCCGATGGTAGAATGGTAAACCTTTCCATGCAAAATATTCTTCGGCTCTAAGTCCGCAGTATACTTTTGCTTCGCCTGTGACTTTTCCATAGGCATCAACTCGAATCATATCTTTCCCTACTGCACGCATGGAAACCCTCCTGACTGTTTGCAAATGCATCCGTTGGTTACAAAATACAAGGCCCTCTTCCTCTGGAATGGCTTTTGTTTTTAGTATAAAATCCACCCTTTTCTATAGTCTATTCACAGTTTTTTGCCAAGCTTTTTTTGGTAAAAACTCGCATATTTTTGACAAGAATTTTTTTAGATAGACTAAATTTTTTTGTAACTGTCAAAAATGAAATTTCTGTGAAAAAAACTATACAATTCCATGAAGCCTTGATTTTACTGGATTTTTCTTCTATTTTTTTAGCTTTTCTTTTCCCTCCATTTTTTTCCTATTTTTTTCAAAATTTCTAATCATCTATCCTTCATTTTTACCAAATTGATAAATTATAGACAAGAGAAAGACAAGGTGCTAGAATCCGAATAAGATTCTTGTTATAAGATTTTTTTATCTTTTTTTGAGAAGTAAAAAGATTTCTATGAAGGAACACAGAAAAGCTTTAGTTTCATTTTTCAAGGAAGAAACCGCTAATCCTTATACTTAAAAAGCTTCCTAAGGAGTGTATAGCTCCTATCCCACAGCTTTTTAGCTGATGAAAATGAAGCCATCTTCGGTGGGGTTTTTAGAAATCTTTTTTTCTTTTTTTCAAACAAATGAAGGAGGAAAAAAATGAGTCAAGAAAAGTCAGTAGCACGCATGGAGAACATTTATAAGTTGGACGGAAGAGTGCCCATCGGCAAAAGCCATCCCCTTCGGTTTGCAGCATGTCTTAGCCATGTTCGTATCCAATCTCGCCCCCATCACCATTATTGCGGGAGCCGCACAGCCTGCCCTGAGCCAGCAGGAAATTGCCATGCTTTTGCAAAACGCTATGTTTGCAGCAGGGATTGCCACCATCATTCAGCTCTATCCGGTATGGAAGATCGGTGCAAAGCTTCCCTATTGTAATGGGTGTAAGCTTTACCTTCGTAACCATCCTTTCCACCATTGCCGCAAACTTCGGCTATCCCACAGTCATCGGTGCCGTAATTGTGGGCGGTTGCTTTGAAGGAGTCTTGGGACTTTTGGCAAAGTATTGGAAAAAGGTAATCACCCCCATCGTTGCCGCAACTGTAGTTACTGCCATCGGTTTCTCCCTCTTTACGGTAGGAGCTCGTTCCTTCGGTGGAGGATACGGCGATGACTTCGGTTCCAAAGAGAACTTAATCATTGCAACAGTAACGCTTCTTACCTGCATCAGCTGGAGTATTTTCGTAAAGGGCTATATGAAGCAGCTTTCCGTATTGGCAGGTCTGGTAGTCGGATATATTCTTTCTATCTTCATGGGTAAGGTGGATTTAAGCCTGATTTTCTCTGACGGCTTTGTGTCTTTGCCAAGACTCTTCCCCTTCACTCCACAGTTTAATGTAGGCGCCATTATCTCCGTTTGCATTATCTTCTTAGTATCCGCAGCAGAAACCATCGGAGATACCACAGCCATGGTAGCTTCCGGCTTGGACAGAGAAATTACCGAAAGAGAAGTTTCCGGCTCCTTAGCTTGTGACGGATTCGGATCCAGCATTTCCGGACTTTTCGGATGTGCCCCCGTAACCTCCTTCTCTCAGAATGTCGGTCTGATTGCTATGACCAAGGTAGTAAACCGTTTCACCATTGCCACCGGTGCGGTAGCTATGCTTTTGGCAGGACTTTTACCTCCTGTAGGACATTTCTTTGCTTCCCTTCCCCAGAGTGTTTTAGGGGGATGCACCATTATGATGTTCGGTAGCATCGTAGTGTCCGGAATGCAGATGATTGCTTCCTGCGGATTCAGCCAGAGAAATATCGTGATTGCTTCTCTTTCCTTGGCAGTAGGTATCGGATTTACCTCCAGCACAGAGAGCAGCATCTGGCATATCTTCCCCTCCATCGTACAGACAGTATTTGGGGAAAATGTTGTAGCAGTGGTTTTCGTCGTAGCTCTCATCCTTAGCTTTGTATTACCACAGAACATGGATGTGGCTAAGATTACAGAAACCGCAGAATAACTGAACGAAGCACCCAATAGAAAAGAAACGCAGAATAGCTAAACACTGATTCCGCGTTTCTTTTTTTATTATGTCTTTTTTATTGTATCTTTTTTATTATGTCTTTCTCTTAATTCGAGGGGCTTCGTTTCGAAAACGCTTTATTCTGTCACATCAAAGAATAAATTCTCCGGTTCTTCCTCATAGAGCTTTACGGTATAGAACTTTTTGAGCTTGGATTGTACCGTCCCACTCTTATCCGGTGTAAAGAAAAGCTTTTCTTCTCCTGTCTTACCCAGTTTTTGTACGGGATAACGCTTCATCCCCTTATAGCGGTCATCCGGCTCAGTTAGGTAGAGGGCAGTCAACTGCTTATCCCCATCCCATTCAGCACCGTAAACCACAGCAATCTGGTTTCCATTCGTATTAAATCCGCTATACTCCAGAAGAAGAACTTCTCCCTTCTGCAAATACTCCAAAAACCAATGCAGAGAAGTCGGAAGTAAGCACGGTATGCTCATTAAAAAGTACTTCGTGTTCTAAATTCTCCGGAAGAGTGCTGCTCTGCTTTTCTTCTCTTTCCAAAGTGGAGGAAGACGCTACTCCTTCTGTACGAGAGAGAGTAGATGCACTGGCTCTTTGGCTCTGACTGCTTTCTGCCTGCTTTGGATAAAGAGCATAAGCGGAAGCCTCCGTAGGATTAAGAGCCTCTGCATAAAGTTCATTTAAGCTATGCAGCTTACCAAAGATTTTTCGCTTTAAAATTCTCGCTTTTGCAGAGTGGAAGCTTTAAAGTTTTCCACTTCTGTTCTCTTCTGTAAAATAGCATGCCGTAAAGCATCACGCTCTGCAGCGTAGTAGCTTAATTTTCCGAAATGCTTCTCTTCTCCATAGCCGTATACTCTTTCCGCCAAGTTATCCGTGTCATAAAATCCTGAGCTTAAATAGTAAGGAATAACCTCAATATAGTAAGTATTCTTAGCAATGGTCAGCTCATTGTCTTTTGTGAAGGAAGAAGCATTCAGAGAAATACCCTTTGCAAAAAGACTGAGTTTCTTTCCATCTTTTCGACTGTACTCTTGCAGGCGACCGGGATCATCCAGTTTTCCTTCTATTGCAGAGCGGAAGCTTTGGAATCTTTCTTCTCTTTCTCTAGCTTCTTTTTCCCAAAGTGCCTGCTTCTCACGAGCAAGAGCCTCCTGTTTTTTTCTTTAAGAGCCTGCTTTTTGCTCTTCCTGCTGCTTCTTTAAGCGTTCTTCTTCCAGTTTTTCTCTGAGCCTGTCTCTGCGTAAACTCCTCAATGCTTTGCTTTCTTTTTTTAATTCATTCTGCTCATGGTATCTATAAAGTTCATCCTTAGTCTCAAAAGGATTCTTGGTAGAAGGGTTATAGCTGGTCTGCCAAGAACTGCCGCCGCTACCGGAGCCGCCAACAGCCTTTGGTACAAAGCTTCCGCCACTGGAGCTTCCGCCTCCACCGCCTGAGCCACCGGAGCTACTTGATCCGCCAAATGCCTTTGGTGCAAAACTTCCGCCACCGGAACTTCCTGATCCGCCTCCGCCGCCGAAGCTTCCGCCTCCGCCACCGCCGGATCCACCTGCACTCTTAATCACCCCGGAGAACTTAATACTTCCTGCATTGTCCTCGCTGCCGGATGCCTGAGAAGAGGCAGGAGCTTCCGTCTTTACTGCCGCCACAAGGCTCACAATTTCCTCTAAACTCTTTCCCTCTTTTCTGGCCTGCTCCGCTACCGCTTCCTTTTCCTTGGTACTCTGTACACCCTTGGAAAGGTCAAAGAGTGGCTCACCCTTTTTCATTGGCACACTTTCCGCCTTCCTGTACAAAGAAACCGTCCGGAGTTTTTTTCATTATGGTACATTCTTCCGGAGTCACCGGCAAAATAGTAGCAGTAGCCGTCAACCCACTGCCAACCGGTTGCCATCTTTCCTAAAGAATCCGCCTTGGTGTCCAGGAAGAACCATTTTTCCGTCCTTCTCCATCCAACCGGTTTTTCAGATTCTTGCTCTGGGGATCCACATAGTACCACTGTCCCTTGCTTTCCACCCAACCTGTCTTTTCCTGTCCTGAAGCATCCAGGTATTTCCAGTTATTCCCTTCCTGCTGCCACCTACCTTCTGTTGCAGCATTGCCTGCCTGCCCATTTGCAAAAGCCTGTCCGCTGAACAAGCCGAGCAATATTGCAGTAGCCAACGGGAACAGTACTCTGTCTATTCCTTTTTTCTTCATTTTTGCCTCCATTCCGGAAAAAAGAAGGACCTCCCTGACCGACTTTTCTCTATCCCAAAGGGGTAATGCAGGCTCTGCAGTTTTCTGCAAAACCTTGAACAACAGAAACCTTTTTCCATCTACTACCCCTTAGAACTCTATACATTTTCAATGGCTCGAGGCTAATGCTTCGCAAAATCTCTTGAACAGCTTCAAAAGAGGAATAAAATGACTTGCAAATTATAGCAAGACTACGGAATTGCGAAACATTCCCCGGCGGAAGACTCTCCATCGTCTGTGAATCCAAATCCTTGGAAGAATCCGTCTTTATTATAATCGGCAATGTTTTTTGACAAGATAAGCTTTTTGATTTAATTTTTTTGCAAACTCCTTCTTTGCCCAAAAAGTTCTTCCTCTTTTTGGCAAAAAATTTTTAGTATAAAACACGCTAAAAACATAGGGTTTTTCTATTTTCATCTTTACAAGTAAAATAAATGGGCGCAAGATAAGAACAGATATAGGGTAGGGATAAGAATGGAAGTGTTTCCGAAAAATGGGAGCAAAAAGCGGAAAGCATTTCCCTAGAATGGAAGCAATAGCATAAAAGCCATTCCCGAAATGGCGTAAAACCATTTATGAGTATCATAGAAAAGAAAAATATTCAGCATTAGGAGGCAATATGAGTGAGAAGGTTCTACAATTTCAATCCGACTACCAGGAGGCCTGTCATGAGAAAAATTTTTACAAAGACTGACAGAGGAATACCGGCAGCCTTATCCCGGCTATGGCAGTGACAGCATTTGCGACTCCGCAAAGAATAGAATTCGGGAAGCCTGTGAGTGTCCTGAGGCCACAGTAGAATTTTTGGTAGGGGGAACCCAGGCCAATGCTGCGGTGATTGATTCCTTTTTACCCTCCACCCATGGTGTTATCTGCGTAAGCAGCGGGCATATCGCGGTGCATGAGGCAGGAGCCATTGAGCTGACTAGACATAAGGTCATCCCCCTAGAGGGAAAGGACGGGAAGCTTTGCCCGTCACAAGTGGAATCCTTTCTTTCCGACTTTGCCTTGGACGAAAATAAAGCCCATACCGTACAGCCGGGAATGGTTTATATTTCCCAGCCCACAGAGTACGGAAGCATCTATTCCCGGAAGGAACTGGAGGCTCTGTCCAAGCTTTGCCATGAGCATAATCTGGAGTTTTTTTGTGGATGGAGCACGACTTGCCTATGCCTTAGCCTCTCCGGAAAATGATGTGCGTCTTTCGGATTTGGCAAAATACTGTGATGTTTTCTACATCGGCGGCACCAAATGCGGGGCGCTCTTCGGAGAAGCGGTGGTAATCCCCAATCCCAAGCGTCTTCCCCACTTCTTCACCTCCATTAAACAACACGGGGCACTACTGGCCAAGGGCTGGCTTTTAGGCCTACAATTTGATGAGCTATTCAAGGATGAGCTCTATCTCCATATCGGAGAAAAAGGCCAATGTCTATGCAGGAGAAATCAAGGCGGCTTTTAAAAAGAAGCAGGCTTTACTCTCTTCGGGGACTATCCCACCAACCAGGTTTTTCTTTATCATTTCCCACGAAAAATGGAGAAATTAAAATCATTAGCCCATTATGCCTATATGGAGCGCTACGACGAAGAGCATAGCGTGATTCGCTTTGCCACCGGCTGGTCTACAAGAGAAGAGGAAGTTAAGCAGCTTTTGTGAAATTATTAAACAGCTTTAAGAATCAAGTAAATGTCCCGGGCTTTGGCAACGCCGGTGCTTAGGAATAAAAAGGGGCTGTAAAAATCAAAATAGTTTTCTATTTCTTATTTTGATTTTTTACAGCCCCTTTTTGCACTCTCTGTATGAGAAGTCTTCCCTAGATCACTTTCTCTGCTTTAATCCTTTAACTGAAAACCTGCCACCAAGTCTTTCAGCTTGTTTGCCTGTTCGGTAAGCTCCTCTGAAGCCGCAGCAGTTTCTTCCGCTGTTGCGGTATTGCTCTGTACTACGGAAGAAATCTGATCAACCCCCTGGGTAATCTGTCTTACTCCCTTTGCCTCCTCTTCGGAGCTTAAAGAAATATCCTGAATCAAAAGCATTAATCTGTTCCGTATGCTTAGAAAGTCTGTCTAAGGAATCGGCAGTTTCCTCCGCAATTTTCGCACTGTTTTTCCACCGCTTCGATGGTTTCTTCAATGAGGCTGGCTGTGTTCTGCGCCGCATTTGCGGACTTTTGCGCCAGGTTTCCTACCTCATCCGCAACCACTGCAAATCCCTTTCCTGCCGCTCCTGCTCTTGCCGCCTCAATGGCTGCGTTCAGGGAGAGGATATTGGTCTGGAAGGCAATATCGTCAATGGTTTTGATAATCTTACTGATTTCTGCGGACTTCTCCGTAATAGCGGACATGGCCTTAGACATTTCCTGCATCTTATTATTGCTTAGACGAAGAGCCTGTCCCGCATTGACAGAAAGGGAAGAAGCCTCCTGGGTAGTCTTAGCAGTTGCATCGATCTGGTTCGTAATGTCATTCATGGTAGCGCTCAGCTCTTCAATAGAAGAAGCCTGCTCCGTAGCCCCCTGGGACAAGCCCTGAGCCGCGGAACTCACCTGCTCCGCATTGTTATTCACCTTGCCTGCGCTTTCCTGAATCTCCGACATGGTCTTGGAAAGGTCCGTCGTGATTTCGGAAAGGGCGGAAAGAATCGGTGCATAAGCCCCTGTATAGTATTCTTCCATGCCATTTTGCAGACGGAAGTTTCCTTTGGAAATGTTTCCAAGCTTCTCGCTTAGATCCGTAATAATATGCTTAACCCGGTCTACCACCTCTTCCATGGCATGAATGAGAGTCCCGATTTCATCCTGATAAGCATAGTGCATTTCAATATCAAAGTCTCCGGCAGCCAGCTTCTTACTGCTGTTTGCCACCATGGTCAAAGGCTTTAAGCTCTTGTTCAGATAGAACACCGTTGCCACAATCACGATACCAACCGTCAATAGGCCCAGGGCCATAGCTACAAGAACCATTCTATCTACATCATGGTCATAGTCCACCTCGGTCATACTGATTCTGAACCACCAATTTTCCCCCTTTAGGTTGACCGGTGTGAAGAATTCTCTTTCTTCCTTTCCGGACTGACCGATAATTTTCTTGATAAAGGGCTGTCCTTCCTCCATCAAAGCCTTAATCTGCTGATATCCCTTCTCCGGCATCAGCTCGAAAGCTGCTTTCCGTCATGCTCCGCGTTTCCGCGAATCACTTCATTGTCCTCGATTAATTCAGAAAACATGGTAGAGAATTCTGCATCGCTCTTGCTAATAGAAGCAAGCGCTTCCGCATTGATATCCAAAATCGTAATTCCCTTGAACTGTCCATTGACCATGATGGGACTGGTGATGGAGAAAATGGATAAGCCGGCCACTTCATCATCGGCGTAAACATTGGTCACCCGAGCTTTTTCCTTCTTTTCCGGCAAGATAATAATCCTTATCTTTGTAAAAAAATCATAGCCCAGCTGCTCTACGACCTTTTCCTCTGCTCCCTTTTTGGTGATATAAAGGCCATAATTTTCATAATCGGAAAGAAAAGCATTTGGTTCAAAGAACACCCCTGCCCCGATAATATTTCCATCCGTCTTCATATTGGCATAGATATTCGTTAAAAGAAGATTCTCCGCAAGATAACGGGATGCGGGAATCTCCTGATCCACAAGCCGGCTCCTAAAAAGTGGCCGGTTCTGAGGGACTTACAGTAGTCGTTGTCCCTGCTATGCCATCCTTCACCTTCCAGTCGGACGCAGGGGCTTCTCCTACCTGATCTTCCGCACTGTAAATCAGGCTGATGCCTTCGTTCAAGCTATCTGCTATATTGCTATACTTATCCACGGTAGCAAGCAGCTCCCCTGTGGCATTATTTCCCTTTTCCATCATGGAATCGTTAATCTGCCGATCCATGTCAATTTCAAAGGAATGCACCAAAATATAGCATAGCGCCAAAATACTCACAAAGGACACTATGCCTAAAAACAAGGGACATCCTTCCCTTTAAACTCATGCTTTTCCAAAAGCTATTTTTGTCCTGCTTCCTTTTTCATCCTGTCTTTTTTCATGCTGTACCTTCTTCATCCTTGAACATTGCCAACCGTTAATGGCAGTATATCGGCTAAAAAGGACAGGAGATAAGGGAGGATTTTTATTTTGTTATAAACCGATGGCCTCTACCCATTCCTTTTCTTTAAATCCCACCAAAACCTTCTCTCCATAAAGGAATATAGGTCTCTTTACCAGCATGCCGTCTGTAGCCAGCAGTGCCTCCTGCTCTTCCTCGGACATATTGGGGAGCTTGTCCTTTAATTCCATGGACTTATACAGCTGTCCGCTGGTGTTAAAGAAACGCTTTAAGGGAAGGCCGGAACGCTCCTTCATCTCATGGATTTCCTTAGCGCTTGGGTTTTTGTTCCTTAATCGGGCGCTTTTTCAAAAGAGACATTGTGAGCCTTTAAAAAAATCCTCCGCCTTTTTTGCAGGTGCTGCAACGGTCATAGCAAATAAATGTATTCATGGGTTTTTCCTTTCTGTTCATAAGCTATCTATGTCTTCAAAAATACAAACATATCCTTCTTCTATCCTATGCCTTTATTTATAGCAAAAAGGAAGGAGAATGAACATCCCCTTCCTTCACATTATAAAGCTGCTTATATTCTCTTTACAAAAACTTCCGATCCGTATTCTTTATTTCCGGAAAATCTTTTACCCCTGCTCTTTTAAAAGCTTTCCCAGATACTCAGCCAAATGCTCATGGGCGTAGATATTGGCATTCTTCTCCGCAGTAGGGTTATAGTTGGTGTTGGTATTTACGTCATAAACATAAATCTCTCCGCGTTCCGACTGTACCCACTCAATCGCCGCAACATCAATGCCGCTGTGCTGTAAAAATTTTGTGTAGGCCTGCTCTCTTTCCTTCTCCAAGGGTTCTGTGATTTGGAACTTTTCGGAGCTTTCCAGCTCTTCCTTCTTCTTTCCGATCTGGCAACCGTCTGCCGGGCAAAGCTGGAAGCCGTCGGAGGAGTCAATGGATACGGTGTATAAGAACTTCTGTCCGATAAACTCGGAACGGCGAATTCTGCCGTCTGCGGGCTTAATATACTCCTGCAAAAGGGTGATGCCGTCTACGGAAGGCTCAAAGGCCGGGCTGTTGACATAGGCCTCCAGCTCTCCTTCATTTTGGAAAAGCTGTACCCCCAAGCCCTTTCCTGCACGGTTATGCTTGGTAATCAGGGGGTAGATATTTAGCTGTCTTGCGCCTTCCAGAATCTGATCCTGTCCTAAAACCGCCACGGTTTTTGGGGTGGAGAATTCCATTTTTCCTCTAAGGCAAGATACTGCTTTACCTTACTGATTTCCAGATTAATGGCCCCTAAACCGTTTACCACCTTACGGCCATGTCTTGTGAGCCAGGAAAGCACCTGCTCGGTGTATTCCGGCGCATAGCGGTGTCCTCTGGTGTGAGAAGAGGCAGACATACGGTTGTAGAACACGCCCTCAGGAGGAGCCTCCTGTAAATTCAGGATTCCCTTGGATAAATCCCATAGCTCATAGGGAATCTTCTTTTCTTCCAGCCACTTTACCAAATGCTGAGTCCACTCCAGATTTTCATGGATTACATATACCTTTTTTTCTGCCATAATATTTCCTTTCCTTAGCCTGCATTGGCAACAAATTCCTTGCCTGCTACATTTTTCCGCCGTTGCTATCTTTTTCTACTTTTTCCGCCTTCTCTTTCTTACTGTCCAATACAGCCACTGCTAAAGCCTGCCCTACCACATTTAAAGCGGTTCTTCCTGCATTTGCAAAGAAGTCCACGGAGAGAATCAAGGCTACACCTTCCACAGGAAGTCCCAGCTGGGGAGCTGCGGCCAGTAAAACCACAATGGCTCCGGAAGGGATGGTTGCCGCGGTCTTTCCGATTAAACTTAAAAGGAGAACCGTAAACAGTAAGGCCTGCGGGGTGAAAGTAATGCCGTAAGCATTTGCCAAAAAGACAGTCGCTAAGGCAAAATACACTGCCGCCCCTTCCAGATTAAAGGAGTAACCGAGAGGTACCACGAAAATCCGTAACCGCCTCGTCATAACCTTCCTTCTTCAAACGCTTCAAAAGTGGGGGTAAAACCACGCTGGAGCCGCCGGACACGAAGGCCAGGGTCACCAAATCTCCGATACTCTTGAAAAGCTTTACATAGTTTACCTTATATAGAATAGCAATAACAGGGAAGATTACAAGTGCCAAAACGCCATAGCCAAGGTACATTCCCGCGACAAACTGTCCAAGTCCCAAAAGCTTGTCCACTCCAGTCGTTGCCACGTCCTTGGCAATAAAGCCGAAGACGCCCACAGGAGAGAGTAAAATCACTGCGTCTAAAATCTTGTAAATGGCGGCAATCCAAATCTTTGTGCCGGAAAGGAAGGCCTCCTTCTTCTCCTGCTCCAGCTGGCCTACGCCATAGCCTAAGAAAATAGCGAAAATCAAAAATCGGAAGTAATGCGCCGTCGGTAAGTGCCTTGAAAAGATTGGAAGGAATGAAGTTCAAGAAAAAAACTCATCAATCTTTACCCCTGTGGCGATTCCTTCCAAGCTTGCACCTTCCTGCCCGATATTTACCCCCTGACCAAAGCCTAAATAATAGGAAACAAAGACAAAAAGGGCGGTAATTCCTGTAGTTACGGCAAAGAAATACAGGAAGGTCTTTCCCAGGAGATTCTGAAAATGATTCTTTCCCAGCACCTCTGCCACAGCCACCACCACAAGGGGGAGCACCAGAGGAATAATCAGCATACTAATAAGCCGGATAAAAGCCTGTCCCAGAAACTGGTAAAAGCTTGCAAATTGGGGAAGGAAAAATCCTGCTGCCCCTCCTAAAAAAACAATGCTATCAATAATTGTAAGCCCAAGGCTATTTTTTTCTTCTTTACGTTACCCATAATTCTCTTCTCCTTCTTCTCCCATAAAAGCTTTTTACCACTAAAAGCTTCTTTCTACTTTCTATACTTACTATTTCTGCCCTGCCATATATTCCTATAAACCTACTGAATAACTAGGACTTCTGTACTATAGCACAAAAAGATTTTTCCTCCGCAAATTTTTTTATTTTAAATGCTCAGTTATAAATCTTGTCTATACCGGATTTTTACAATTTCTTCAACTTTTTTGCATTCTATGTGCTATTTTAGTGAAATTTTGCTATAATCTAGGTAGTTATGCCAAACACATTATTCTTTGGAGCAAGGAAGCAGGAAGCTCCCTTCTCCCTCTATAGAAAAGGAGACACAAATGGATCAAGGCAAGTTAGAGCGGATTTTAAAGAAGATGGAGGAGCGGAATCTTTCTCAGATGATTATTACCGACCCACCCGCCATTTTCTATTTAACCGGAAAGTGGATTCATCCCGGCGAAAGAATGTTGGCATTGTATATCAACACAAAGGGTGACAAGCATCTGTTCGTAAACCGTATGCTTCCTCAGGAGAGAGACTTAGGTGTTGAAATCACTTATTTTGACGATACGGAAGATCCTGTAGCAATCCTTTCCGAGTTCATCGAAAAGGATAAGCCTATGGGTATCGACAAGACCTGGCCGGCACGTTTCCTTCTTCGCTTACAGGAATTGAAGGCAGGCTCCTCCTTCGTCAACGGTTCCGTAATCGTGGATAAGGTTCGCCAGATTAAGGACAAGCATGAGCAAGAACTGATGATTCAGTCCTCTTTAGTAAATGATAAGGTTATGGAAGAGTTGGTGCCTTATGTGGTAAAGGGCTTAACAGAGAAGGAATTAAATGCCGTAACCAGAGATTTGTATAAGAAGCACGGCTGTTCCGGCGTTTCCTTTGATCCCATTACCGCTTACGGACACGGTGCCGCAGATCCTCACCATGTTACCGACGACACTAAGGGAAAGAAGGGAGATTGCGTTATCCTGGATATCGGCGGTGTCTTAAATGACTATATCTCCGACATGACCAGAACCGTCTTCATTGGAGAAGTCAGCGAAAGACATAAGGAGATTTATCAGATTGTTCGGGATGCCAACCTTCGAGGAATCGCTATGGCAAAGCCCGGCAACAGAATGTGCGATGTGGATTTGGCTTGCCGAAACTATATCGAGGAGAAGGGCTATGGTAAGTACTTCACTCATAGAACCGGACATTCCGCAGGTATCGAGGATCACGAGGTGGGAGACGTTTCCTCCGTTAATGAAGAGATTATCGAGGTTGGGCAGTGCTTCTCTGTAGAGCCCGGTATCTATATTCCTGAGGAAAATATCGGCGTACGTGTAGAAGACCTGGTAATCATCACCGAGGACGGATGCCATGTATTGAACCACTACACCAAGGATCTTTTGATTGTAAAGGAAGACGGAAGTATCGTTAAGGGAGAATAAAAGAGCTTTTCTCTTATCGAATTCGATGTTTTCTCATTAGAAGATTTGTAAAATCCCCCAAAGGATTGTCATTCTCCCTTGGGGGATTTTTAGTATTAAGCGACTTCCTCTTCATAGTATTTCCCGTTAAATAATTAACATCTCTTGGAAAATATGGTATGATAAAAGAAATATAATTTAAGAAAACCAGCGGCTCAGCCGGTGGAAACGGAGGACATTATGGCAAAGATTCAAGAAGGACGCATGCCTTATTTAGGCTATGAAACGTATTATCGTATTGTTGGAGAGAATAAGGGCAATAAAAAGCCTCTTCTTCTGCTCCACGGGGGACCCGGTTCCACCCACAACTATTTCGAGGTTTTGGATGACCTTGCTGATAAGGACGGACGTCAGCTGATTATGTATGACCAGCTGGGCTGTGGAAACTCTTACCTGGACGGACATCCGGAGCTTTGGACTAAGGAGACCTGGCTTAACGAATTAATCACCCTGAGAAAGCATTTAGGATTGGATGAAGTACATATCTTAGGACAGTCCTGGGGCGGTATGCTGGCGATCATTTATGAATGTGAATGTAAGCCCGAGGGAGTTGCCAGCTATATTCTTTCCAGTACCCTTCCCTACAATGCCATCTGGGAAAGTGAGCAGAAAAGAAGAGTGGGCTATCTTCCAAAGGAGATGCAGGAGGCCATTGCCAAGGCGGAGAAGACCGGAAACTACAGTGATCCGGACTATGATGTAGCCATTACGGAGTTTATGACCAGATATTGTGCCGGTCCCTTTGGTCCGGATGCGGCGGAGTGCCTGACAAGAAAGAAAAAAGCAGGAACCGAAGCTTATGTTGCAGGCTGGGGTCCAAATGAATTTACTCCTACCGGCTCACTTCGGGATTATAATTATCTGGAGCAGATGAAAGATTTTTCCAAACCCACTCTGATTTGTAGTGGTGGTGAAGACCTTTGCTCTCCCTATATTGCGAAGACCATGTTTGATGCTATTCCCAATGCCAAGTGGGAGCTTTTCCGTTATTCTCGGCACATGTGCTTTGTAGATGAGGAGGAGCTTTACAAGAAGGTATTGATGGAGTGGCTGAATCAGAACGACTAGAGCTTGAAAGAAGGGTCAATACAAAATCAAAAAAATTTTCTAAGCAATATAGGAAGGAAATGGGAGGGCTTTTTAGCCCTCCCATTCTTAAATGCTTTTTATCCATTTATTCTTTTTTTCTATGCTGCTTCTGTCCGATCATTGGTAATCAAGCTGTTCAGCTTCTTATCCATAATCCAAAGAACAGCTGCAAGGATAATCAAAAGCGCTGCAATACCGAAGCTTGCTGTTGCAAATGGCATCTTGGAAATAATGTTATACAAGGTTCCGTAGGAAAGTCCTGCAATAAAGATGGCAAAAGTCCATACCGCCATCATTTTGGAGAGGAGCTTTCCGGGAGCAAACTTGGAAATAAAGGAATTTCCTAATGGAGAGAAGGTCATCTCGCCAAGAGATAAGAAGAATCCGAATACTACAACCCAAAGTAAGCTTGCAGGTCTTCCGGCTCTGGTAATCTCTGCCAATGCGGAAACTACGAAAGCAAGTCCTAAAATTCCCATACCCTAATGCAGTATGCTTAAAGATACTGAGTCCACCGCCGGGGCGCTTTGCGTCTCTAGCCCAAAGGAGTCCTAAAGCAGGTCCTAACAGAATACAAAGAAGTCCATTCTCGGAGTCAAAGAAGGATGTGGGAATCGTGAATCCGAAAAGCTTCCAGTTCATGTTGATAAATTCCTTGGCATCGTTCATTGCTCCCCAGTGATCATAAACAGGAAGATATGCCAAATACCAGAAAAATCCAGAAAACGGAGGAGAAGAGGGAAACGGCGATAATAGCCAGAACTCTTTGCTTCTCAATCTGTGTGAGAGGTCTGCTTGGCTCAGCTGTCTTAATGGTCTCTTTGGATGCCGCTACTTCTGCACTATCCTTAAAGGGCTTTTGCTCCTGCTTCTCCCAAGGGTCCCCAACCTAAGAAGAACATTACCGCATTTACCAACATAACGATAGAGCAAACCAGGAAACAGATTCTATAGCCTCTTACTCCTGCAATCAGTCCCACGCTGGTGGTTCCGATGAAGGAACCCTAAGTTTACCATGGAATACTGAGTGGAGAAGGCCATATCCAAATCCTTAGGATCGGAGAATAACTTTCCGGTGATGGAGTTGGTCTGGGGCTTAAAGAGTCCGGTTCCGATAGAAGCCAGAGCAATCATGATAGCAACATCGGTAAGACTGGATGATCTAAAGCCGAAGAAGTATCCTACGCTGATCAAAGCCATACCGATAGGAACCAGATACTTGGCACCCACAAAATAATCGGATAAATAGGAACCGAACAAAGGCGCTAAATAGGTGAATGCTACGAAGAAAGATTGGTAAGTAGCACCATTTTCCTTCGCTACTCCTAAACCGCCGTCGACTACACTGGCGATTAAAAAAATTTACAATGAGCCACTTTACGGAGTAAAAGCTAAAGCGCTCCAGGGTGAAGGCAAAGTTACAAATCCAGAACCCTAGCCCTCCCTTTCTTTTTTTACTGTGCTGTCCATAAACACTCCTCTCCTTAAGGTTAAACCCTTATCCCTGCCTTTTTCTCCTTATGCCACTCTTTCTTCGGGGAAAGAAAAGAATTTTTTTAGGGAAAATGTAGGCAGGCAAAAAAATAAATTCTTAAGGGGAATTATAGCACTTGTACGCTTTTTTTCTTCAATATTCTGTAAATATTTATACATTTTGTCTTTAAATGAAATTATCTATTTTAAGGGACTTTTAAAGCTATTCATCAAGCTATCTTTGCATCTTTTCAAACTCTCTATTCATCAGCTTATCCCTTAATCTTCCTTCAGCTGAAATTTTTCCATCAGCTCATTTAAGGTATGAGCCTGTCCGGTAAGCTCTTCGGAAGCCGCGGCACTTTCTTCCGCTGTTGCGGAGTTATTCTGTACCACGGAGGAAATCTGGTCGATTCCCACACTTACCTGCTTTTACGCCCTTGGCCTGCTCCTCAGATGCCAGAGAAATGTTGCTGATCATGCTGTTAATCTTCTTACTTTGTTCAGAAACCACCACTAAAGACTGGGCAGTTTCCTCGAAAGCTTTGCTCCCTTTCCGATGGCATCAATAGCCTCTTCGATCAAGCTGCTGGTATTTTGGGCAGCCTTGGCAGACTTTTGAGCCAGGTTTCCTACCTCATCCGCCACAACCGCAAAGCCCTTTCCTGCCGCTCCGGCACGGGCTGCTTCAATGGCTGCATTTAAGGAGAGGATATTGGTTTGGAAAGCAATATCGTCAATGGTCTTGATAATCTTATTGATTTCCTGGGATTTCTCCGTAATGTCCTGCATGGCTCTGGACATCTCATCCATCTTATTGGTGCTGACATTTACAGCCTTCTCCGCATCATTACTTAACTTTGCCACTTCCTCGGTAATCTTTACCGTACTGTCAATCTTGTGGGAAATATCATCCATGGTAGCGGAGAGTTCTTCGATGGAAGAAGCCTGTTCCGTAGCCCCTTCGGAAAGAGACTGGGCGGCATTACTTACCCTGATCCGCTCCTTCCTGTACCTGCTCTGCGGAATTTCTGATTTCCTTCATGGTATTGGACAGGTCTCCCCGAATCTCTCTAAGAGACTGTAGGAGAGGTGCATAGGCACCGGCATAATACTCCTGATCCTCCATATCCACCCGGAAATTTCCCTTGGACAGCTCACTGAGCTTATTTTGTAAGTCGGAAATAATAGTCCGTATTCTCTGCATGATTTCTCTCATGCTTTCTGCCAGCTCTCCAATCTCATCTTTCTTATTATACTGAATGTCTACATCGAAATTTCCCTTGGCCACTTCCACACCGGAAGAAGAAATTTTTCTTTTAAAAGGTGCTAAAGAGGTCCGAATCAGGAAATGGGTAAGGCAAACTAAAAATCAATACCCCCAATAAATTGGTCAACACAGCAGTCTTTACCAAAGTCATCAGAGTAGCATTATATTCTGCTTCAGAAAGGCTGACACTTACCCACCAGTCTGCATCTCCTATTTCTACCGGAGCAAGAAAGCGCTTTACCTTACCCTTATCCAAGCTGTCGGTAACCACATTAAATGATTTTCCCTCTGCCTTCATGCTTTCCAGAGTATTGTATGCATCCTCCGGCAAAGTATCCTTTACGGGTTTTGCGATGGCGTCCGCATCCATAGAATAAGCAACATTGCCATCATGGTCGGTCAAATCAACTGCCAAAGATGGAAAACGTTCGTCCGATTGCTGCAGAAGTCCGAAAACATCCATTTTCATATCCACAAGAACATAGCCCTTTAAATTCCTCTTTAATAACGATAGGAACCATAATGGAAAAAGACCCAGTCCTTGGTATAGGCATCCTGATAAATGTTGCTAACGCTAAGCTTTTGTGTCTCTTTTAAATGCTTAAAATCCTCTTCTTCCTGATAACCTGCGGAATAGGTCTGCACAGTACGAGTCTTGGCATTTTCCTTGCTAAGATAGAGGGAATAGTCATCCACGCCGGGAATGAAGGCGCTCTTATCAAAATAAACTCCTACGCCAAATACGCTGTCATCACTGTTTACCGCCGCGTAAAGAGAGTCCAACATGGCAGACTCCGCATTATAAAGATTGGCCGGAATGGCAATATTTCTTACCCGAGACTGAAAAGTAGTCGGCCCCATCACCTTGGTGGCAACGGCATTTCCATTCCCATCCACAATATTCCAGATATTGGCAGGCACAGCTCCCACCTCTTCCTGGGTTTCATAAGCCGACATAATGCCCTCTCGGATGGTTTCCGCAACCACCTGATTCTGGTAAAGAATATTTTCAATATCATTGATAGCCATGTGGGTTTTATCTACCATATTGCTGTCAACGGTCTTTTCCATACTGCTTTTACTAATATTAATTAGAATAGAGCCTGTTCCGATAAGCGCAATCGCTGAGCAAAGACCGATTAGAATCGACATTTTGCTGCTTAAACGCAAGCTTTGGAACAAGCCTCCCTTCTTCGCTTTCGGCTCTTTTTTCTTTTGTTCCACTCCTTTTTTCATTTTCTCTTCTCCTTAAGTGCTAAAACACAGCTGTTCATCTGCTGACTCCTAAGTTTTTCGTCCCAAAAGAAGAAAAGAATAATACTTATAGGGAAATATTATACAATCAAAATGAACTATAAATTTAATTTTTTTAAAAAAATGCACAGTTCCTCTCATAAATAAGGTCACGGTATGGCTTTTATTCGTACTACCATTAGAAATGGAAGGGCTAAGCAGGAAAAGAACTATTGTTTAAAAAAATCTCCATAAAAAAAGCGGTGATAAGAAATTTCCCCGGCATAAACCGGATTTCTTTCACCGCTTCTTTTCTCTTAGATAGTCTAAAAAAACTATTCACTGTCTCTTTAAATCTTCCTTAGGAAAGAGGAATGGTCTTCGGTTCATATCCCTCAGACTCAATACGAATTTCCTGCTCTTTTATCCCCATTGTCTGTAGGAACAGAGAAAAGAAGAATATCTTCAAATACTTTTTGCATTTGTAGAATCATCCAAGATATATTTTGCCCCCATGTTCAAAAAGCTCAGGGTGGAAGGATCCCATCCGTGTATAAGTCTGACCAGCTACCACAAATGATTTGATTCCATTTAAATAGGAATATTTTGATACTCTATCATCTCCCTTAAAAAGAAAGTTGATAATATTTCTTACTGGGGTTCAATTTTTAATTCAAGTACCTCAGGCGCCTTGACTAACTGCTCCTCTTTTTGCACATAGCTCAGCTTAATATCCTTATATTCCTCCGGCTGTATTGTAATGCTATGACTTCCCATTTCTTTGGGTGGGTTTCCAATAGCAAAATAAAAATCATTCCCTTTCGTCCATGACATAAAGCTGGGTGGCCCTATCTGAGACAAATCCTGAATTCTATCCGCGTTGACCTTATGATATTCTACATCATCTACAAAAAGCGTATCGAGATTTTTAAGGATTTGCTCTTGTTCTTTAGTAAGATTTTTAATAGACACAAGTTTCACCCGATATACTCCGGTTCGATTATCATCATCAATTGCAGTTTCCAACTTTCCAAAATCCTTAAGTCCGGCAATTCCATCCTCTAATTGCTGTTTACTAACCTGACAAATATATTCCTTGTTTGCATACCCCTCAACTTGAATCTGAATCTTATTCTCCCCTGGTTCAAAGGCAGCTCTACTAATATTCAAAAGCATTAAATCTATATGATTTCTTTTCTTCACCAATCAAGTCATGGCAAAAAATATTTCCTGCCCGCATAAGATTTTGGTTCGGATTCCCCAGGCTATATTCCGTAGTCTTATTCTCAGGATTTGTAACGAAAATCTTGATGTCGTTTTGTAAGAACTGATTAATTTCGTCAAGATTACTATCTTTCTCAAAAGCTAAAACAAAGCATTTTTTATCAGAATCATAAGCAATAGTAGATTTTGACGGCCAGGCCAAGCCTTCCTCTTTCTTATCTTCTTCTACGTTTTCGCCGGTCTCGGCGCCGGGATTCTCCTCTGTATTTCCACCGTTCTCTGTTCCCGGCTTCTCTTCTGTAGTTCCGCCGGGCTGAGTAGTATTCTCAGAATTTCCCGGAGTTCCAGGTTCAACCGGTTTCTCTGCATTGTTTCCGCCATTCTCTGTTCCCGGCTTCTCTTCTGTAGTTCCACCGGGCTGAGTTGTATTCTCGGAATTTCCCGGTGTTACGGTTTCACTCGGTTTTTTTCCGCATTGTTTCCACCATTCTCCGTTCCCGGCTTCTCTTCTGTAGTACCACCGGGCTGAGTTGTATTCTCGGAATTTCCCTGAATTTTTTTAGTTTCACTCGGTTTTTTTCTGCATTGTTTCCACCATTCTCCGTTCCCGGCTTCTCTTCTGTAGTACCACCAGGCTGAGTTGTATTCTCGGAATTTCCCGGTGTTTCAGTCTCGCCAGGTTTCTCTGTGATGTTTCCGCCATTCTCTGTTCCCTGGTTTCTCTGTGGTGTTTCCACCATTCTCTGTTCCCGAGTTCTCTGTGGTTCCACCAGGCTGGGTTGTATTCTCGGAAGTTCCCGGAGTTACGGTTTCACCCGGTTTCTCTGCATTGTTTCCGCCATTCTCTGTTCCCGAGTTCTCTGTGGTTCCACCGGGCTGAGTTGTATTCTCGGAAGTATTTGATTCCGCACCTGTGGTAGCATTAGCTTCTGTTCCCGTAGATGCACCGGTTGCTCCACCGACTGTAGCAGATTCACCGGCTGTACCTGCAGTTCCTGCGGCACTTCCTCCGGTTGCTGTTCCTGTAGAGGTTCCAGCTGTAGAGGTTCCAGCTGTAGAAGTTCCGGTTGTAGCAGTTCCGGTCGTGGCAGTTCCTGCTCCTCCTGTAGTAGATGCAGTTGCTCCGCCTCCGGTGGATCCGCCACCTCCACCACCTCCGAAGCTTCCGCCTCCGGGTGCTGCAATGGCTCTACTTGCTCCAAGGACCTGTCCGGGAAGAGCACGGCTTGCTCCGGCTACCTGCTGGGAAGAAGCTGCGGAGGGAAGTCCTTTGCCTGCCTCATAGACAGCATCTCCATTTTCCCCGTGAAGCCACTGTCCGCTCTGATTTACATAATAGCCATCCGGAGTTCTTCCATTTACCACCAGCACACCGTAATTGTTGTCATCGGTAGGCATCAGATAGTAGCAATAGCCGTCAATCCACTGCCATCCGGTTAATAATCTACCCTGCTGTGCGCCGGATTCCGTGCTGAGGAAATACCATTTTCCATCAAGTTGTAACCAACCGGTCTTTAACTGTCCGTTTTCCGGATTCAGGTAGTACCATTCCTGGTTATATACTACCCAGCCCTTTACAGACTGTCCTTCTGCATTCCGGAATACCCATGCATTGTTTTCTACCTGCCAGCTTCCCGAAGTATTGCTCTTCCCTGTCCGGGCAAATGCAGAAAAGCTCGGTGCAAGCATCATTGCCATTACCGTGGCAATGACTGTCGTCTTCAAACCGCGTCTAACCATTTCTTCTTAGTTCCTTTTCAAAAGTCAACTTGCTGTCCCTCTGTCTAAAAATTCATTCTCTCCCTCAAATGAATATTGTGCGATTTTTAATAATATATCATAAAAAAACTAAGCTAATTTTCTCTTAAGTCTATTGTAGTTTTTAATAATGCTATTTATAAATTAAATAGTATACTTACTTTTCTTTAAGTTCAAGGTTTCTCAGTATCGGTTAGGGGCTGAAGACGGATTGTTTCCCATATCGCCCCGGAATTTCTCCAAAAAGCGCACAAAAAGGACTGTAAAGAAATCAATAAATTTTTCTAAGCAATATATTTCCGAAAAATTCTTTATTTTTGATTTTTTACAGTCCTTTTTCTGATTTTACCCTTAAACTAAGAAGCACTTTCCTCGGCGGCTTCCGTCATTTCTTTCAGATTCTTCTTCGCCTCGCAGTAGGCTTCCATTTCCTCCGCCACAATCTTCGCCTGATGCACCGCTTCCACTACGGTTTTTGGCACCGGTTACCACGTCTCCGGAAGCAAAAGTTCCTTCCTTCGTCGTATGCCCCTTCTCATCCGTAAGCAATAAGCCTAAATTGTTGGTATCCAAATCTGTAGTGTTGGAAACAATATTGGCTCTGGGGTTCTGGCTGATGGCTACGATAATGCTGTCCGCCTTGAAGAATACTTCTTCCTCCGGCTGTCCCTCTTCCTGCTTCTTCAGGATAATGCCCTCGTCCGTAATTTCCACCGGGGAGTGATGAAGCAGAAACTCTACGCCATCCTCCTCTGCCTCGGCAATTTCCTTCTTGCTGGCGGTCATATTTTTTCCATGCCCTTACGGTAAATGATGGTGGCTCTGGAGCCGCTTCTTTTTGCGGTTCTTGCAGCATCCATGGCCACATTTCCCGCACCGATGATAGCAACATTTTCTCCTAAATGATATGTCTCCGGAGACTTTAAGTAGTCAATGGCAAAATGCACATTTCCAAAGCTTTCTCCCTTGATGCCCAGAGTTCTCGGATTCCATACACCGGTACCGATGAAGGCCGCGGCATAACCGTCCTCAAACAGCTTATCCAGAGAAAGCACCGGTCCAATCAGGATGTTGGGACGAATCTTTACCCCAAGATCCAGCAAATGCTTTTCCAAAAGGTCAATGATATATTTCGGAAGACGATACTCCGGAATTCCATAACGAAGTACACCGCCGATTCTGTTTCGAGACTCGAAAATAGTTACCTTGTAGCCCTTTCTTTGCATTAGAAGAGCAATGGTAATTCCGGCAGGGCCACCACCGATTACCGCAATACGCTCCTTGTTCTCCGCACCCTTTTCAAAATGCAGTTCTTCCAGATATTTTAAAGAAATCTCTTCTTCCATCTTATAGAAGGGAATAGGAATCCCCTTCACTCCCCGAATACAATTTCCCTCACACTGCTTCTCATGTTCACAGACCAAAGCGCAGATGGCGGAAAGAGGGTTATTCTCGAAAAGAATTTCTCCCGCCTTCTTCAACTCTCCCTGCTTATACAACTCAATAACCTCCGGAATAGAGGTATTTACAGGACAATGCTTGGAGCATCGTGGATTCTTACATAACAAACAACGGTTGGCTTCTTCCATTAAAAAAATGCATTCTGACTCATCTTCCCTCCCTTAACCCTTACTCTAGCAACTCAATTCCATGGTCTCGCTAAACACTTACTCTAAATACTTACCTTAAATATTTACCCTAAATACTTACCCTAAGTTCTTAGCAAAAAGGCTTAGTCCCATAATCTACTCAAAAGCCTTAGTCTAACTCTCTTTTTAGAAGAAAAAAATTCTACCACAGTTTAATATCGACCATTGTTTATTTCTACATTCATAGTTCTAAAATTTTCATAATGAAACAAAAAAGGAGCTGTATAAATCAAAAAAATTTTTCGGCAATATAGGTCTGAATGCGGGGTAGTCTGAGCCCGTCGGTACTTGCGAAAAAAACGAGAGAATCGAAGTTTTTCGCTTAGTACTCGTTACGTGGCGAAGCTAGCGAGAGCGTGCCCCTGTTTTAGACCCTATATTGCTTAGAAAAATTAATTAATTCTTTATAGCTCCTTGACTTTCAGTTGAAAAATATTCTCTTACTTCTTAGTAATCTTGGTTCCTGTCTTACCCTGTAATGCTTCTCTTGCCTTCTCCAAAAGGGTAATCATAGCTTCATTTCCCTTCTTAGCGGAAGCGAACTGGATAGCAGCCTGTACCTTTGGAAGCATGGATCCGGGAGCGAACTCGCCCTGGTCTGCATACTTCTGAGCCTCTTCTACGGAAAGGTCTGTTAACCACTCCTGATCCGGCTTACCGTAACGGATAGCAACCTTCTCTACAGCAGTCAAAATAATCAGCATATCTGCTTCCAAACTCTCTGCCAAAAGGGCTGCAGCGAAGTCCTTATCGATAACCGCAGCGGCTCCGGCAAGGTGCTTTCCTTCAGAAACCACGGGAATTCCGCCACCACCGCAGCAGATTACCAGCTCTCCCGCATCGGACATAGCCTTAATTGCGGAAAGCTCTACAATCTCCTTTGGCTTTGGAGAAGCAACTACACGACGGTATCCACGTCCTGCATCTTCCTTAATGTTCCAGCCTCTCTTCTGTGCCTCAGACTCAGCCTCTTCCTTAGTCATAAAACGACCGATTGGCTTGGTAGGATTCTGGAAAGCAGGGTCATCCTTATCTACACGAACCTGAGTTACTACGGTTACTACTGGAGGTACCTTTTCCTCCTCTGTTCAAGAATTCTCTCTCAAGGCATTCTGGATATCATAACCGATGTACGCCTGGCTCATGGCTACACATACGGAAAGAGGAGTCGGATCTTCCTTATGCTCGGAAGCAAACTCTCCCATAGCATTGTTGATAACACCAACCTGAGGACCGTTTCCGTGAACAACTACTACTTCATTTCCGTCTTCTACAAGATCAACGATAGCCTTTGCGGTGGTCTTTACTGCTACCATCTGCTCCGGCAAATTATTTTCCCAGGGCATTTCCCCTAAGGCGATAACAATTTTCTTTCCCATAATTATTCTCCAATAAAAATTTTTACTCCTGAAACAGGAACAATAGGCTTTTCAAACCCTTTTTAAGGGAAGAATAGCGCCCCGAATAAATCGGGACGCTATATCATTCTCCCTCTAAGCTTTTATTCTTAACGAGTATCACACGCGTAGTGTGCGATATCTCGTTTTGCTTCAAAGGTTCTATCTGTCTGCATAAATTATGCTTCGAAGATTCTATCCTGTCCGCGCTTCTGTAACTCCTCTAATACCTTTGCAGGGATCCTTGAACTTCTCAAGAAGGATCATAGCTGCGATAACGTATGGCTTGTAAGAAGCCTCCTTGTAAAGTGGGTCTCTGTAACGATCGAATACAGTTGCGTCAACCTCACCTTCCTTGCAGGATACGCCGGTGATATCAGCAGGTAAGCAGTGCATGTAAAGAGCCTTTCCGTCCTTGGTCAGCTTCATCATCTCTTCTGTACAAGCCCAATCCTTGTGTTGAGCGTTCTGTGCAAGAAGCTCCTTCTCAAGAGCCTTGATGCCCTCTGTGTCGCCCTCACCGTAAAGGTTGGTTCTCTTCTCCATAGCTGCGAATGGAGCCCAAGACTTTGGATATACGATGTCAGCACCCTGGAATGCTTCCTTCATATCGTTGGTAACCTTGAAAGATCCGCCGGACTCCTTAGCATTCTTCTCTGCTACGTCAACAACGTCCTTCATTACATCATATCCTTCCGGATGAGCAAGAACTACTTCCATTCCAAGTCTTGTGAAAAGACCGATTACACCCTGAGGTACGGAAAGTGGCTTTCCGTAAGAAGGAGAGTATGCCCAAGTCATAGCCAGCTTCTTACCCTTTAAGTTCTCGATTCCGCCCATCTCGTGGATTACGTGTAAAGCGTCAGCCATACACTGTGTCGGGTGGTCGATATCACACTGTAAGTTAACCAGTGTAGGTCTCTGCTCTAAAACGCCGTCCTTGTGTCCTGCCTCAACAGAATCAGCAACCTCGTGCATGTAAGCATTTCCCTTACCGATGTACATATCATCACGGATACCGATAACATCAGCCATGAAAGAAATCATGTTAGCGGTCTCACGAACGGTCTCACCGTGAGCAACCTGAGACTTTCCTTCATCCAAATCCTGAACCTCTAATCCAAGAAGGTTACAAGCGGAAGCGAAGGAGAAACGAGTTCTTGTGGAATTATCACGGAATAAAGAAATACCTAAACCGGAATCAAACCTTTGTGGAGATGTTTCTCTCTCTTAAGTTTCTGAGTGCATCTGCAACATCCCATACTGCCTTTAACTCATCATCAGACTTTTCCCATGTAAGGAAGAAATCGTTTAAGTACATCTTGTCGGTCTTAAGTCCCTTAATTTCCTTTACTAACTCTTCAAACTGCTGCTTCTTATCCATTTTAATCTCCTTTAAAAATGTGTTTATCCGATAAAGCCCCATGGCTTAATCTTTATTCTTATTTTGTACCATCTACTCCGGAATTACCGAAAAGTATAGTACTTGATTTACACTTTAGACTCTAAAACTTAGTCACAGTAGTACTGTGGAAGAGCTGCGTAGAATGCTGCACAGGTTACCAAGTCCTTCTTCCATGTGATCTCGTTAGGTGCGTGAGCCTGAGCCTCAGCTCCGGGTCCGAATCCGATTACAGGGATACCGTTTCTTCCCATGATGGAAACACCGTTTGTAGAGAAGGTCCACTTGTCAAGAAGAGGTCTTGGCTCTCTCTCTGCCACTGTATCCACTTCACCGATTCTCTTCTCACCGTAAAGATCCTTGTAAGCAGCAACGGAAGCCTTACATAACTTGTGATCCTCAGGAAGTACCCATGTTGGGAAGTAGCACTCGATTGGGTATACACATCCTGTGAAGGAAGGACGATCATAGTTGTACATAGAAACTACAACATCCTCACCGTACTTCTTTACTGCAGGAAGCTGTCTGATTTCCTCAAGACAAGACTCCCAAGTCTCTCCGGCAGTCATTCTTCTATCCAAAGATACAGCACAGCTGTCAGCTACTGCACAACGAGAAGGAGATGTGAAGAAGATCTCGGAAGCGGTAACAGTTCCTCTTCCTAAGAAACGAGCCTCTTTCCACTGCTCATTGTACTTCGGATTTAACATCTTAACCAATCCGCGGATAGAAGTAGACTCTGCATCTCCGTTGTTGTTTAATGCACGAACGTCGGAAAGAATGTCAGCCATCTTGTAGATTGCATTGTCTCCTCTTTCAGGAGCGGAACCGTGGCAGGAAACACCCTTCACGTCAATGCGGATCTCCATACGTCCTCTCTGTCCTCTGTATAATCCACCGTCAGTAGGCTCGGAAGATACAACGAACTCAGGACGAATCTTATCTTCGTTGATGATGTACTGCCAGCAAAGACCGTCACAGTCCTCTTCCTGTACAGTTCCTACTACCATTACGCGGTACTTATCGTTCAGAAGTCCCATGTCCTTCACGATCTTTTGCAGCATATACAGCAGAAACGGTTCCGCTGAGCTGGTCGGAAACACCTCTTCCACCGATCTTGGTGTCATCCTCGTATCCATCGTATGGATCGAATGTCCAGTTTGATCTGTTTCCGATTCCTACGGTATCGATGTGTCCGTCGAAGCAGATCAGAGTCTTTCCGGATCCCATGAATCCCATTACGTTACCCTGTGGGTCAACCTTAACCTCATCAAAGCCAACCTTCTCCATCTCATTCTTGATGGTCTCAACGTGCTTTTGCCTCGTCAGCGGACTCTCCGGGGTTCTTTACGATTGCTCTTAAGAAAGCGCTCATGTCAGCCTTTATAGCCTTCCGCTCTCTTCTTAATCTCTTCCAAAACTTCCTTATTTAACTGTCCCATACTAATATCCTCCTTAGTTATATATAAGCCTGTTATCCAGGGTGTTGCACAATTTGTTTCTTTGAAAATGAAGCCTATTCTTACTTCTCTTTAGCTTCCCAGATGATGTTCTTCCAACGCTCAGGATCTGTATCTCCCTCAGTATTGAAGCAAAGCACCTTACTGTTCTCGTTAAGCTGTAACTTCTCTCTTAAATCCTTGAAGTCATCCTGTAACATGATGGCAGCCAATGCACCGAAGCCTGCTGCACCGGACTCTCCGGAAATACCTGATCGTCTCCCTTTAACGGAGCGTTCAACATTCTCATTCCTCTTGCAGCAACGATATCCTCAGCAGAGATAAATGCCTTTGCATGGTTCTTCAAGATATCCCAAGAAGTGATGTTTGGCTCTCCGCAAGCAAGTCCTGCCATGATGGTAATCATGTCGCCGTCTACAATGCGGATGTTTCCGTCATTTGCTACCGCACCCTTGTAAAGACAATCTGCAACGGAAGCCTCAACCACAACCATAATAGGAGGGTTCTCCTTGTAACGATTAGCGAAGTATCCAACTACAGCACCTGCCAGAGAACCTACGCCGGCCTGTACGAATACGTGGGTGGGTCTTTCTCCCAGCTGGTCGGCAGCCTCATCCGCCATGGTTCCATAACCTTCCATGATCCATGCAGGAATCTTCTCATAGCCTTCCCAAGCGGTATCCTGTACTACGATTCCGTGTTCTTCCTTCTCGGCAAGAGCTGCAGCCTGTCTTACACACTCGTCATAGTTTACATCGGAAATCCATGCCTTGGCATTCTCAGCCTTGATGTGGTTCAAACGGGTCTCTGTAGAGCCCTTCGGCATGATGATTACACAGTTCTGTCTTAACTTATTAGCCGCCCAGGCTACTCCTCTTCCGTGGTTTCCGTCGGTAGCGGAGAAGAATGTTGCTGTTCCGAACTCTTCCTTTAACTTCTCGGAAGTTAAAACATTGTAGGGAAGCTCGGAAATATCCTTTCCGGTTTCCTCGGCAATGTAACGAGCGATAGCGTAGGAACCGCCTAATACTTTGAAGGCATTTAAGCCGAAACGATAGGACTCATCCTTCACGTAGATGTTTCCCAGGCCAAGATATTTTGCCATATTGGGAAGCTTGCAAAGAGGGGTCTCAGAGTACTGAGGGAAGCTCTCGTGGAAGGTTCTTGCCTTCTTTACTTCTTCCATAGACATAAGAGGAAGATTCTTGTCCTCTGTCTTTGGCATTTCATTAATTTTCCATTTTAAATCCTGCATGGCTATTCCTCCTTTTTTTCGCCACTATACTGTTACTTTTTGCTTTGGTCAATATAGCTGTATAAAGTAAATTTGCTGATGCCGTAGAAATTGGAAACCTTGTCCCCTGACTTGGTAATCAGGAAGGCTCCCGCATCCCGTAAGAACTGGATGGCTTGGATTTTTTCTTCCTTATTCATCAGAGCCGGCGGCTTTCCAATCCGCTTCACACTTTGATTAATCAGGTTGTCCAAAAGGTCATTCACGTTCAAAGGAATCTGTCCGTCCCCGTTACTGTCATGGCTCTCCACCGTGGTAATGGACTGCAATGCCGCATCCACATTCATCAGTGCGGTTACATCATAGTTGATGCCCAGAACCCAGCGGTATTTTCCGGATGCTGTCCTTCAGGAAAACTGTAGAGGACTTTAGGATTCTGCCGTCCTGAGTAGTAGTGCGATAGCCCAGATGGTCCACAATGATGTCTCCCTTTTCTATCGCTTCCAGGGTTTCCAGTACCACCTTTGAGGCGCCGTCCCCTATCTTTCTTCCGCTCACATGTCCGTTGATAATGAAAATGATGGTATGCTCCAAATCCTTTACGGAAAGATCATGGATACAAACCTCGCAATCCTTTCCGAACTGTCTGGCAATACCGTGAGCCGTACTCACCAGCATTTCCAAGCTGCTATCCTCTGTCATTTTCCCTCCTTTCTACCGGAATTTATGCTTTCAAAATCTATCGAAATGCACTACCTAAAAATTTTTTATGTACCCCTATCTTAGCACGGTTTTTTTACTTTGCAATGGTTTTTTCAAAAAATTTTTTAGCTTCCAAAAATTTTTTTATGTTCTCCATTGCATTTACTTTCAGGGAATGATAAAATCCTATCAAATATGTTTTTCCCTAGAATTTTCAAGGCTTTACAGAGATTTTTTTAGGGAAAACTGTATACAATTTTTCGCACTGAGCCAAGGGCTCTTAGAAAGAAAAGGAGGATTGAGCTATGTTTTTAATCGGAAATGGACGTCTTTTCACCAGAGACGAAAAGAACAGCTTTTTCGAGAATGGCGCAGTAGTTTGGACAGACAACACTATTGTAGAAGTAGGAGATTTTGAGACATTAAAGAAAAAATACGCAGACGCGGAATTTATTGATGCAAAGGGTGGTGTGATTCACCCGGCTTTTATCAATACCCATGAGCACATCTACTCTGCTTTGGCAAGAGGCTTATCCATCAAGGGTTATGCTCCTAACGGATTCTTAGAGATTCTGGACGGACTTTGGTGGACTATTGACCGGAATCTGGACAACGACTTAACCAAACTTTCCGCAGAAGCTACTTATTTAGAATGTATCAAGAACGGAGTAACTACCATCTTCGATCACCACGCTTCCTTCGGAGAGATTTCCGGATCCCTTTTCGCCATCGAAGAGGCTGCCAGAGACTTCGGCGTACGTTCCGTTCTTTTGCTATGAGATTTCCGATCGTGACGGTAAGGAAAAAGGCACATGCCGCTATTAAGGAAAAATGTTGACTTCGCAAAGCACGCTCTTTTCCCTAAAGGACGACTTCATTAAGGGAATGATGGGTATGCATGCAAGCTTTACCATCTCCGATGAAACCATGGAGCTTTGCCGTAAGGAGAAGCCGAAGGAGATCGGATACCACATCCACGTAGCGGAGGATATCCTGGACCTTCACCGTTGCTTAAAGGAGCACGGCAAGAGAATCGTAGACAGACTTTACGACTGGGATGTATTAGGCGAGAAGACCTTACTGGCACACTGCATCTATGTAAATCCTCACGAGATGGATTTGATTCGCGATACCAATACCATGGTAGTACACAACCCGGAATCCAATATGGGTAATGCCTGCGGATGTCCTCCCACCATGGAGATTGTACATAAAGGGATTCTTACAGGATTAGGTACAGACGGATACACCCATGATATGATAGAATCCTGGAAGGTGGCTAATATTCTCCATAAGCATCATTTGGTAGACCCGGGTGCCGCTTGGGCAGAGGTTCCGGAAATGCTTTTCCAGGGCAATGCTCGTATCGCTAACCGTTATTTTGAAAAGAAGCTGGGCGTATTAGAGAAGGGGGCAGCTGCGGATATCATCATCACCGACTATATCCCGCCAACACCGATGAACGCCGGCAACTTAAACGGCCACATGCTCTTCGGAATGAACGGTCGTTCCGTAGTAACTACCGTAGGAAACGGTAAGGTTCTGATGAAGAACAGAGAGCTTCAGGGAATCGACGAAGAGAGATGCCTTGCCAAGATTCGCGAGGGTGCAGCTCGTTTAGAGAAGAAAATTAACGGTTAAAACGGAATTTCACAAAAAGCAAAGTATTTCTATAGAAGAAAAGGGTAGCTGAGAACCCTTTTCGTTCTGGAAACTTTGTTCGCAACATTAATGGGCCATTCTTGGTCAGGCAAGAATACCCCATCAGGGAAAAGCCCTCCTGTAAATCAGGAGAAGACGCAGGGATCTTAAGCAGGAGGGCAAGATTCCCGAAAAGGAGATTTCCATGAGTGATATTATGACCCCGATTCCCTTTGACAGATTGATGAACCGTATTTTGGTAGAGCATCAACAGGGAGCTGTTTTTGGTATGCAGAAATGCTACCAGGCAAAAAACCTTCAGCCAAACACTCTTTTTGGCAGAAAATTGGAAGGACAGATTGGACCCGCTGCAGGACCTAACACCCAGCTTGCTCAGAACATCGTAGCTTCTTACTACGGCGGAGCTCGTTTCTTCGAGTTAAAGACCGTACAGAAGATGGACGGTAGAGAGCTGGCAGCTTGTGTAGCAAGCCCTGTATCACAGCAGAGGACGAGTGTTACAACTGTGAGTGGTCCACAGAGTTGGAAGTACCACAGGCTTTTGCAGAGTATGTAAAGGGCTGGTTCGCTTGTAAGGTTATGGCGAAGGAGTACGATTTAGGTGATCCGGACGCTTTCCAGTTCAACATTTCCGTAGGATATGATCTGGAAGGAATCAAGCTTCCCAAGGTAGACCGTTTCATCAATGAGATGAAGGACGCTAAGGACACCGAAATCTTTAAGGAGTGTAAGGCATGGCTTTTGGCTAACCTTGACCGTTTCCAGAAGGTGACCAAGGAAGATGTAGAGGCTATTCAGTCCGAAATCATCAACAGCGTTACCGTTTCCACCCTTCACGGCTGTCCTCCTTCCGAGATTGAGGCGATTGCTTCTTACCTGATTCAGGAAAAGCATTTGCACACCTTCGTAAAGTGTAACCCTACCCTTTTAGGATATGAAACCGCTCGTGCAATCTTAGATGAGATGGGCTACGACTACATCGCCTTCACAGACTTCCACTTCAAGGATGACTTACAGTACAGCGATGCAGTACCTATGTTAAAGCGTTTGCAGGAATTGGCTAAGAGCTTAAACTTAGCTTTCGGTGTAAAGATTACCAACACCTTCCCTGTAGATGTGAAGAACAACGAGCTTCCTTCTCAGGAAATGTATATGTCCGGAAAGTCCCTCTTCGCTCTTTCCATGTCCGTAGCGAAGATGTTGACCAGAGACTTTAACGGAAGTCTTCGTATCTCCTTCTCCGGCGGTGCGGATTACTTCAACATTGAGCGTATCGTGGAAGCCGGCATTTGGCCTGTAACCATGGCAACCACCCTCTTAAAGACCGGCGGATACCTTCGTTTCATCCAGATGGCTGAGCTTTTAGAGAAGAACCTGGCAAAGCCTTGGGAAAAGGTTGAGCTTTCCTTAGTGGAGAAGATGATTGCAGACGCTAAGAGCGATAAGCACTTAGTAAAGCCTGTTAAGCCACTTCCCAACAGAAAGTCCGACAAGAAGGTTCCTTTGGTAGATTGCTATACCATGCCTTGTCGTGACCGTTGCCCGATCCATCAGGATATCACCAGCTACGGCCGCTTGGTAAATGAAGGCAAGTTCCAGGAAGCTTTAGCGGTTATCTTAGACAAGAACCCGCTTCCCTTCATGACCGGAAATATCTGTACCCATACCTGTCAGTCTGCTTGTACCAGAAATCACTATGAGACAGACGTACAGATTCGTACCAACAAGTTAATCGCTGCAAGAGGCGGATATGATTCCGTTCTTCCCGGATTAAAAGCAGGAAGGTTCTGTGCAGAAGAAGGTTGGTGTTATCGGAGCAGGTCCTGCAGGTATCTCTGCCGCTTTCTTCTTGGCAAGAGCAGGCGTAGAAGTTCATGTTTACGATAAGGACGCTGTAGCCGGCGGTGTAGTAGCAAACGTTATCCCCGGATTCCGTATCCCTGCTGAAGAAATTCAGAAGGACGTAAATCTTGCGAAGCAGTACGGCGCTCAGTTCCACCTTGGACAGGAAGTGAGCGATATTGACGCTTTCCGTAAGGAAAATAACTTTGATGCTGTAATCGTTGCTATCGGTGCCCACAAGGAAGCTCCACTTGTTCTGGAAAAAGGGAGAGGCTTTACAACGCCCTTCACTTCCTGGCTGACTTCAAGGCACAGGACGGCAAGGTAAACTTAGGAAAGAACGTTGTTGTAGTAGGTGCAGGAAACACCGCTATGGACGTTGCAAGAGCTGCGAAGAGAAATGCAGGAGTAGAAAATGTTTATCTGGTTTACAGAAGAACAAAGCGCTACATGCCTGCGGATCAGGAAGAATTGGAAGAGGCTATTGAAGAAGGCGTAAACTTCCAGGAACTCCTTGCTCCATTTACCCACGAGAACGGTAAGTTACTTTGCCACCGCATGGTACTTTCCGATGTGGATGCTTCCGGAAGACGTTCCGTTAAGGAAAGCGACGAAGTGGTTGAGATTCCTTGTGATACCGTAATCGCTTCCATCGGTGAGAAGGTAGACGGTTCTTTCTATGAGAAGAACGGTATTGCTATTACCGACAAGGGACTTCCTGTATTAAAGAAGGAAAGCAACGAGACTTCCGTAGCCGGCGTTTACGCTGCAGGAGACGGTGCTTTCGGCGCTTCCGTAATCGTAAAGGCTATTGCCGATGCGAAACTTGCTTGCGAAGCAATCTTAAACAAGACCATCGGAACCGACCGTCCTTCTCAGACAACTGACGAGAAGATTTACGGAAAGAAGGGCAATCTTGTAGAGCCGGAGAAGGGACTCAATCCTGACAAGCGTTGTCTTGCCTGCGACCACATCTGTGAGAACTGCTGCGACGTATGTCCCTAACCGTGCAAACTTCGCCATCAAGGTTCCCGGCGTAGAGATGCACCAGATTATCCACGTGGATTATATGTGTAACGAGTGCGGTAACTGTGAAACCTTCTGCCCATACAATTCCGCTCCTTACAAGGAGAAGTTCACTCTCTTCCACAGAGCCGAGGAAATGGAAGACTCCACCAACGACGGATTTGCATTCGTTGACAATGATGGAAATGCCATTGTTCGCGTAGGCGGCGAGAAGATGAACTACAAGGTAGGCGATAAGAATACAAAGCTCTTCTATCGTCTGGCTGAACTGGTAGATACCGTTTACAACGATTATTCTTACCTCTTAATCTAATAGAAAAGAAATATAGGACTGCAGAATAAGTTATTGTTTTCATACAGTTGCAGGTCTAAGCTAAGGCGGGCTCTCACAGAGCTCGCCTTTTAGCGTGAAGAACTGTAAATATTCAGAAGTTTCGCGATGATGCAGTATGGGTCTGTAATCGGGGCACGCTCCCGCTAACCTCGCCTTCGTAGTGAAGGACTGTATTCTTTGTAACGATGCGCTCTGATGCAGTATGGGTCTTGTAATTGGGGCACGCTCTCGCTAACTTCGCCTCGTAGCGGATACTAAGCGAAAAATACAGTTCCTGTATTTTTCGCAAGTACCGACGGGCTCAGATTGCCCCCTATTACAAGACCCATACTGCATCTATCGCTTCATTTATTAATTTTTACAGTCCTTCACTTCACCGGCTTTCGATAAGTTTCGACAGGCTCAGATTACCCCATATTACAGATCCATACTGCATCATTCGCTTCATCTATTGATTTTTACAGTCCGTCACTCGATTGGCTTTCAGTAAGTACGGGCAGGCTCAGATTACCCCATACTCAGACCTATATTGCCGAAAATTTCTTTTGCTATTTTTATTTTTACACCCCATTTATTTTATTTCTTTCTCTTCTTTATTTTTGTAACCAAATCTTCCCTTTTCTGTCTTTTCCTAATGTGCTATCATTTTAAGGTGTTGCAAATCCTTAATTATCCTAATGTTTTTAAGAATTTACAATAACCCAGAAACAAGTTGAGTGACAAAAGCTAAGCCTCTAAAGCCTTCCATCGTTCTAAGCTTTAAGAAATAGAAGGAGTGATAGGAGCTTATAAATCTATGAGGAGTGATAAGATGAACATACTGAATCGAAACAATACGCAAAAGCTTTCTTTTATGAAAGGAGCTCTTCTTTCTTTCCTCTTTCTTTGCTTTTTTGCCCTTCTCCCTTTATTCGGAGTAAGAAAAAGCTTTGCGGAGGAGCATCATTTGAAGTCCTACTATAGTTTATACGGAGCGGATACCGGCTTCCAAAGCTACAGTAACGATAGCCAAAGGCAGATGAAGTCCGGAAATTATCCCACCGCAGTAAAGATTCTTTTAAAGCATCAGCCGGAGGGAAGTACCGGTACCATTCAGTATCAGGTCAACATTTCCGGTAGCGGCTGGAGTAAAACCTATGAGAATGGACAGGTCGCTGGAGAAGGGCAGAGCATGCCTTTAGAGGGAATCCGCGTTTTCCTAAACGGCAGTTTAAAGGATCAGTATGATGTGTACTATAAAACCGCTGTACTGGGCACCTGGCAGGATTGGGCAAAAAACGGAGAAGACAGCGGAAAAATCGGTGTAGGAATGCACATTGACGGTATTTTAGTCACTGTGGTAGCAAAGGGGGAAAGCCCCCAGAGAGGAACAGCCGGAGCAGAGCCATAAGGTCTCCAAGAGCAATGTGGACGCTTCCAAGCCCATGGTTGCCCCTGACCTTTGATGACGGTCCCGGAAAATATGAAGACCGTATTCTGGCAGCCTTCCAAAAGTATGGCGGAAAAGGAACCTTCTTCTTCGTAGGGACCCAGGCAGAAAAGTATCCTTCCGTAGTGAAGCGTGTGGCAGAGGCAGGACATGAAGTGGGTAACCACAGCTATAAGCATGAGAATCTTCCAAAGCTTTCTCAGGCAGGAGCAAGCCAGTCCCTGGCAAAGACCAACGAAATTTTAAGAAAAACTTTCCGGTCAATCCGTTTCTCTGGTTCGCCCTCCCTACGGAGCTACCTCCGCCAGCGTTAAGGCCGCTTTACAAAGCCAGGGACAGCCTTCCATTCTTTGGAGTATTGATACCCTGGACTGGAAAACCAGAAACTCCAAAAGTACCATTAACACCGTATTACAGCACGTAAAGGACGGAGATGTGATCTTAATGCATTCTATCTATTCCCAAAGTGCCGATGCGGCAGAGGTACTGATTCCCGCCTTACAGGAAAGAGGCTTCCAGCTGGTAACCGTATCCGAACTGGCGAAGGCAAAGGGCGTAGACCTGCAGGCAGGACACAACTACGGCTCCTTCCGGAAGAAGGGCTAATCAAAGAAAAAAAGGAAATAAAAAAGAGCTGAATCAGTAAAGACATCAGAAGGCTTTTCAGAAAAATAACTTCGGAATAAGGGGCAATCTGAGCCCGCGGGTTCTTGGCTTTTGTTTTATAAAAGCTTAGAACCCCTGCGAGGCGAGGTTAGCGGGAGCGTGCCCCTGTTTCGAAGTTATTTTGTATTGAAAAGCTAAAATAATAGTCTTTATTCAGCTCTTTTTATTTCCTTTTTTTCATTTACCTCATCTTCCCATAAGAAGGTTCTTCCGTACTGCCTCCAGGAAGTCCCTGCAGGACTCGCTGCAGCTGTCCTTGTCTACGGGAATCAGCGCATTGCCGCCGATATCCAAAAGATACAGCGTCTCCATATCTATGATGTTTTTCAGCTCTTCATAGTACACAATCATACTGCTGCGTTCCGTCTTCATCAAAAAGTAGTTCTTATAGAAGGCGATGCTTACTGGTAAATTCAGCTTTTTATTGGAAGACCGATACAGATTCTGAAGTTGCCCCTTATAAAGATAAAACAGCAAAAATGGAACAAGAACCATAAGAATTACCATGCAAATGGCAAAAAAGCTATTTCCCATCCAATACTGAGTAAATGCCAAAAGGCCTAGAGCAAACCAAAAGATAAAAACCAATCCCCAGATTTTCTTCTTATAATAGGACATCATGAAACGAATAAACTTCTCTTCACCGGGCAGATACCCTGCGGTATATTCCGGAATCTTATCCCCTGCGCGGCGATAACGATGAAGCTCTTCCGTAGTCCATCTTCCGTTTTTTTCAGACCATCTACGTCCTGCTCTGAAGAAGTATTCTTCTGTCCCGCCTCGGTGATTCCTTCCTTGTTCTGTCCTCTTCTATCTTCAGAAAATTCTTCTTGATTTTTAGCCCTAAGCTTCTCGGATTCTTCTTCTATAAGATGGTACTGCTCCTCCTTGGATCTTCTGGCATTCCATCTGGCTAAGTCTTCGGAAAGCCCCACCAGCTCTTCTTCCATGTCTTTACTTTCTTCTGCTGCCATGCTTTTTCCTTTCTGTTCCTGCTGTCTTTTTCTTTGCTCCTTTTCGCACGGAAAATCCGAAACTTCCCAAGACTTTTCCAAGGCCGAAATATTGTCCGTGGGAATAAGCCAAAAGCTTTTGCCTTTTTCCAGTTGCAAGCGTTTCTTTTTCATCCAATAAGGAAGAGTCTACATGAACCGCCAGGATTTCCGCCAAAAACAGGTCGTGACTTCCCAGCTCCAATACCTGCTTTACTTTACATTCCATATTTATCGGGCACTCTGAAATCATGGGAATGGAAAGCATTTTCCCCTCTTCCTGATGCAAATGCAGTTTTTTTCCCACTTATTGATATCTCTTCCGGAACGTACACCGGCCTCATCCGTTTCCCGTACCAAATCTTCCGTAGGAAGATTTACTACAAACTCTCCGGTTTCCATCAACATAGCATGGGAGTAACGCTCCTTTCGAACGGAAATGGAGAGCATAGCCGGTGTGGAGCAGACTGTTCCTGCCCAGGCCACCGTAAGCATGTTGCTTTCCCCTTTTTTATTTTGACAAGTCACCAGCACAGGAGGCACCGGATACAGCATATTTCCGGGCTTCCACATTTCCTTGGCCATAGAGCTTCCTTTCTTCCAAAACAATACAATTCATTGTATCGAGATTAGGATGGAAATTCCTCTTTATACGATGGGGGGATGATCCAAATAGGGGCCCACAAAAGCCAGGAAAAAGCTGAGAATTGCCGCTCCGAACAACATTGTCAGAACAATTCCCACCACAATGGCAATCAGCTGGGCTCTGGCAAAATTTCGAATATTCTTATTCTTCGTAGCTCCGAGACTCATGATAATCACCACAATAAGTCCTACCAGAGGAATCGCAAAAACCACCTGATATAGGAAGAAGTGAAGTGCCGGTACTACCTTAAGCTCCTCAGGAAGCTCTTCCTCGGAAATATCCCATGGGCCCGGCTTTCTTTCCAAAGTATCTCTGCTGTACTGTTTTTCTATGCTCTGCTGCTCTCCGCCTACAGTACCGTTATTATTCTCGTATCCCTGTTCTTCCATAGTGCCTCCTTTATACCGTCCTTTTCCAATCCTTCTCCAACCCTTTGTTTATACCATGAATCGGCTTTCGATGGCAAGAAAAAGGCGCTCTAACGACAGACAAAGGCACACAGGCACGGGCCGAATCCGATACAGCATCCATTAGAAGGGGAAAAACCATCGTTTGCTTTCTGAATTTGTGCATTATATAATAGAAAGAAAAATTTGAAAGGAGAATTTGCTATGTCTTGTACAACAATTTTGGTTGGTAAGGATGCCAGCTACGACGGTTCCACTATGATCGCCCGTAATATGGATTCCAGTTCCGGAGAGTATACTCTGAAGAAAATGATTTCCGTTTCCGGAAAGAATCCTCCCAAGAAATACCGTTCCGTGCTGTCTCATGTGGAGATTCCTCTTCCGGACAAGGCACTGGATTACATTTGCTTCCCCAACGCCTTAAACGATAACGGTATCTGGGCAGGCGCCGGCACCAATAGTGCCAATGTCTCCGTTTCCGCTACGGAAACCATTACCAGTAACGAGCTGGTGCTGGCAGCGGATCCCTTGGTAGTGCTTCACAAGGAAGGCAGGACGGAAATTCCCGGAGGCATCGGAGAAGAAGATATGGTAAGCTTGCTGCTGCCCCTATATCCATTCCGCAAGAGAAGGGGTGCTTCGTCTCGGAGAGCTCTTGGAAAAAGTACGGTACCTATGAGATGAATGGTATTGCCTTCTCCGACACGAAGGAAATCTGGTGGCTGGAAACCATTGGCGGACACCATTTTATCGCCAAAAGAGTTCCGGATGATTCCTATGTGATGATGGCCAACCAGCAGGGCATCGACTCCTTTGATTTAAAGGATGCCTTCGGAAAGCAGGAATCCCACATCTGCTCCAAGGATTTAAAGGAATTTATCGCAGAGCATCATTTGAATCTTTCCTATGAGGAAGAGTTCAATCCAAGAGATGCCTTCGGCAGCCACTCCGATGCGGACCATGTATATAACACTCCCAGAACCTGGTATATGCTGAAGACCTTGAATCCCCACTGCTTCCGTTATGAAGGGGAAAATGCAGACTTCACCCCGGATTCCGATGACATCCCCTGGAGCATGGTGCCGGAGAAGAAGATTAGTCCCATGGATGTAAAATACGTGCTCTCCTCTCATTTCCAAGGCACCAAATATGATTGCTACGGAAAAATACGGAGATACCGGTCATGTGGGACAGTTCCGTCCCATCGGCATCGAGCGCACCTGCTTCCTGTCTCTCCATCAGAATAAAGAAGAAAAGATTAAGGACTTGGAGTGCATTACCTGGCTTGCCTTCGGAAGCAATGTCTTTAATGCCCTGATTCCCCTCTTCTCCTCCGTGGGAAAGATTCCCGCTTACTTCAGCACCACCAAGAAGGAAGTCAGCACCGACAGCTTTTATTGGAACAACCGGCTCATCGGCGCTTTGGCAAATGCTTCCTACGCCATCAGCCGTTTCCACGTGGAGCGCTATCAGAACTCCGTACAAGCCAAGTGCTATCAGCTGATTCTGGAGTGCAAGAAGGAAATTGCAAAGAAAAAGAGAAGTCAGGAAGAAATTCGAGCAATGCTGGAAGAATGCAATGAAAAGATTGCCCGTTGTGCCAAGCAGGAAACCGCCGAGCTTTTGGACAAGGTATTGTTTGAAGCCAGTAGCGTGATGAAAAACTCCTATTCCCGCTCCGACGCTTAGAGGCACTGCCCCACGATAAGAGGAAACTCCCCATTATAGAAAGAGGTATATTTATGACAACATTGATTTCCGCGGAAGATACTTGGGCGCTATGGACTATTCTGTCCCTTAGCGTGGCCATCTCTATATACCTGGAACAAAAATATGTCTGGGCCAACAAGATTACCGGCTGTATCTTAGCCACAGTCTTCACTTTGGTGCTGGCAAACCTGAACATCATCCCTACAGAATCACCGGTATATGATGCGGTATGGAGCTATGTAGTTCCCCTGGCGGTACCCCTGCTCCTCTTCAATGCCAACGTAAAGAAGATTTTAAAGGAATCCGGCAGAATGCTGGCCATCTACCTTCTGAGTAGTGCCGGAACTCTCTTGGGGGGCTTTGTGGCCTACTTTAGCTTGAAAAATGCTATCCCCAAGCTAAACGATATCATTCCTATGTTCGTAGGAACCTATACCGGCGGCGCGGTAAACTTCGTAGCCATGTCCGAGCAGTATGCTGTCCCGTGAAAAACCGTATCCGCTGCCATCGTTGCGGATAATCTTTTGATGGCGCTTTATGTTTTTGTTCTCATTTCCCTGCCCTCCATGGCCATCATCAAAAAGCTGTATAAGCAGCCCTATGAAGATGCCCTCTTGGCACAGTCCGAAGAGGACCGGGATAAAAACAAAACCATGGCTGCGAAGTTTTTGGGGGCAAAAGCATTTTCCCTAAAGGACATTGCCTTTTGCGGTAGGCATTGCCTTTACCATCGTAACTGTTTCCACTAAGCTCTCCGGAGTCATCAGCGGTTTCTTCTCCGGAAAAGACGCCTTCAGTCAGTTTATGGGCGGTTTCTTCGGGAACAAATACCTGCTGATTACCACCATTACCATGATGATTGCCTCCTTCTTCCCGAAGCAAATGTCTTCCGTGAAAGGCTCTCAGGAAATCGGTACCTTCCTGATTTACCTCTTCTTTGCGGTAATCGGTGCCCCTGCCTCCATTCTTTTGATTATTAAAGAATCCCCACTGCTTTTGGTTCTGGCTTTGATTATGGTAGCGGTAAATATGATTATTTCCCTGATTTTCGGAAAAATCTTCAAGTTCTCCATCGAAGAAATCATCATTGCCTCCAATGCCAATATCGGTGGGCCCACAACAGCAGCGGCCATGGCCGTATCCAAAGGCTGGACAGAGCTGATTATCCCGGGACTTTTAATCGGAACCCTGGGCTATGTGATTGGAAATTATCTGGGAATCTTTGTAGGGAATGGTTCTTCATTAATTTTCTATTGATAAATATCCATGCATCTAAAGCGATACTTGCTATTACGAATACCCTAAACTTTGATTTTTTTCAAGTTTAGGGTATTTATCAATCAAACTTTTTTATTTTCTATTTTTCCTATTCTGCTTTTTCTACCCCTTGTTTGTCTCCTCCCTCTGTTGTAAAATAGTTCTGTTGTATTTTTTCTTGTTTGCTGATGAATTTTAAGCTATAAAGGAGGATTGCATGGCAGATTTTCAAGAAAATTACCTAGAAACAAACCGGCAGGAGGAGCAGGAGCGAGTACGACAGCTGGCCAATGACCCTGAGGTACAGGCACGACTCACAAAGATTCGCGGGGAGATGCAGGAAAATATTAAATGGAAAAATTTTATTATCATTATTGCTATCGCTGCTGCTGTACTGATTATTGTATGGAAGATAATCGGAATTATACTTGTAGGGCTCCTGTATTTTTTTGTCTATCGTCCGAAAAAAGAGGAAAGAAACGCCTACTTTGCAGAAGGCGGCAAGAATAACGATGATTTGTATGCAGAGGAATTCCTAAAGCCTATTCTTCAGAAAATCTTCCCAAAAGCAAATCTTGGACAAAGAGGAAGCCTGCCTCTGCATGCCATGAAAAAGGTAACGCCCAAATCAGAAAAATATGAGCCTTTCTTCTTCCTGTCTTTAGGGGATGAGCAGGACACCCGCATGTGTAACCTCTACTCTTCCCATATGGAAACCAGAACAGAGACCAGAGACGGAAAGGAATATACCAAAACCGTTAGGGTAACAGATTTTATCGGACAGGTTTTTTCCATGCAGCTTCCCGTAAACTTTAACGGACAGCTACGGGTTGTTCCCACCAAAAAGTCTTTAGTTCTAAAAAGAGAAGTACAGGATTCCTATCCCGGAGTCCTTCCCGGAGAGCAAAAAGATCGATGTGGAGGATATTCAGCACAACGAAAACTTCAACATCTACTGCAGTGATGAGCTTTCCGCAAGAAAGTTCCTAAGCCCAAGAGTCTTGACCTGGTTTGACGAACACATTTCTCAAAACGGTCTTTGTGTCTATCTGGCGGGAAATAAGCTGTATATCTCCTTATATACCGATAACTTCATCTTCCCCACACCTCAGACTCGTGAAGAAGTAGACGGCTTGTCTATTGAGAAGGAATATAAGGAGCTTCGGAAGCAGCTTGATTTTCTTCTGAATTTTACGAAGGTATTCCAACGCTAAACGAAAAGAGCCTTTTTAGGAAAGCCCATCAAAAAGACCGATAAACCCGTATGGAGATGGTTTATCGGTCTTTTTCTAAAGCAATCGCATATTAAGTTAGTCCTATTTTGCTCTTATGTAGTACGATGAAAATTCTTGTTTCTTAGCTACCACTTGCACTATTTAAAGCCGTTAACGAATAATCCAAAAATATGTTTTTCTTTCTCTAAGCATTGTTTTTATAAAATTGCTTTTTGTAGTTCATTTAAGTAAGGAGTATCTTCAACGAGTGCTTCTATTACTTCCATATCAATACATGGAACAATCCGTCTCAATGCTTCATTACACTCGGTATATTGCAAAGAAGAGATAAAATCAAAATAACGAATTTTCTTCCCATTTAGATGGATAGCAGAAAGAGGTATATCATAAATTCTTTTATTAAGCTGTTCAGGATTGGAAAGCACTTGTTCCATAATCTTTTCGTCAGCCTGTGGGTAAAGACAACTTCCACAGTCATAAACATGCGCTAATGCAAGCTCATCCTGACGTTCATCATATAGAAATCCCCAATTTCCATTATGTCTATCCCAATTTCCAATCAAAGCATCTACAATAAACATATCCCAAAATCGTTCTGATAATTCCTCTTTGTTTATTAGCGTCTGCTCTTCTATCGTTTGTAAAATATCAATGAGCTCTGTTCCATACCCCTGTCTTTCGGAATCAATCATTCTGTTCTTTAAAGATGCAAAGTCTTGAAGCGTAACTCCAAGCTCTGTAAAATCTTTACATGCAACAACGACTTTTTTCCTTCCATTGACAGTGTAGCTTCCAAGCATCGTTTTTTGTACTGGTATGCCTATCCTTTCAAATATTTGACATCCAAGATACTCAGAAAAACAACCGTTGGCATAACTCATCTCTTTATTTAGACTGGCATTTACAGGGAATTTCAGCATATACTGCTCCCCTTCATACACCACAGATATCTTCTGTCCATTTGCACCTGCATAAGTCTTTTTTCTTTGTGGCAAATGAGTAAAATCAAGGCCCTTCATATTCTATACCCTTTTCAAGCCCAAATATTTCTCTCTCAGATGCCAAGCCTGCTCAGGACTTATAATCTGTTCTGTTTCTGCAACATTTATACTGGATTGCAAATCACAAAAAAATCACAATCCCAATCAAAATACTCCTCCCCGCGATTCAACTTTTTCCCTTGCATTCTTTACTGCTTCTATGGAAGTTAAAAGAAATGGGAGGGTAAATCACACTCAAAATAACTCTGGTCTTTTGGTAATCCGGTTTTTTCATCAATATAAGAAGATAATCTCATAATATCCTCCATAGTACATCCCAATACTTTTACAATATTCTAAACTGTTTTTGTTCAACATTTTTCTAATTGTATCGACACACAGACCTGATGTCAATCACTCCACCTATCAAAGGGAGCTTTGCTCAATGTCATAATCCCCGGATAGCATTGATTGTCTAAAAGTAATGGCTTCGATTTCGAACTTTGGAAAGTTTGCCTTGCACTTTCCTCCTGTTCCCTTCAAGAGCACCGTACTATATCAAGGACAGCATCAAGCTGATTCCATAGCCCGCAAAGATAAATCCCCCCATAGGAAAGGCATCTTTAATCTTTATTTTCTTTAGAAGCAGAAAGGGGATGAACGTAATCGCACAAAGAATAAAGGAAAAAAGAAGAATGATACAGGCTGCACTGATGCCGGAATAAAAGGCAATGGCAGCATATAATTTTACATCTCCCATTCCCAATCCCCCCTTGGAGAGAAAGACCATCAACAGAAGAAAGACCAATAGAATAAATAAGGAACCTAAGGACTGAAAAAGGAATTCTCTCCACCCAAGGTGATAATACAAAATTTCAATGAGTCCTATTACTACCCCCTGCCACCAGAAAGATGAGCACTAAGATATTCGGAATAATGTATTTTTCCCCATCTACAATGGCCGCTACTGCCAAAAATAAAAGTACAGCAGCGTTAGACGAAATATAGCAAAAGTATCTACTGCGTTCTGTGCCGTGAAGTAGCCCAATACAGCGGAAAACAGCATAAACAATCCATACAATATTTTTTTTGCCTTTTGATCAAAAAGCGGATGGATTTCCTTGTTGTGTATCCCTCTCTCCTCTTGCTGTTTTTGATGCCATTTCAGTAAAATATGACTTGCCTTGATGGCCACCACAGAGAGAAGCAGATACAATACACTGATGCCTATTTTTAAAGCCATTTTTTCCCCTTTAATAGTCTTCCAATCCCCACAAATGAACCCTCACCTTCTGGGATAAGTCCAATGGTTCTGTTTTAAAAAGATTAAACCAAAACTTCATCTTGTACTTGGCAACAAGGGTTAAGTCGCCGTTATTGACTGTCCCGCTAAGCTCCATGTTCCCTACTACGCCCAATTTTTTTAATTTAGTATAAGCGCTGAGTTTATTTCCATCCCCGGTAAAATAAGAATAAAATCGGTCTTCCAGCACACCGGAAGACACTGTTTCATTCTTGTGCCAGCTTTCTGTAGAAGAAAAACTTTTATCTTGAGTTATAGATCGCTCAAAATTTTGCAGCATACTACTTACATTAAGGTTTTCCACACCTGTTTTTTCATTCCAGTAAGGATCCAAGCTCAGACTATTAGCCGTTTGCACCAAAGTATGCATCACTTGATTCTGTGCTGAAAACACAAAGAACACACCATTTAACGCCATAAATAAAAAGCAGAATATGGGCAAGATAATCGCCGCCTCTAGGGTAACGGAAGCTCTTTCTCTAAGAAGCTCCTCTTTAAAGCTCTTCATTTTTGCTTTTGCCTCTTTTCCCATCATGAATCCTCTCCAAAAGAAGTAACCAAACCGAACAAATCCTTTCCTAGATTGATAAAGGAATCTGCCAACCTCGCGAGTCTAAATAAATCACTTATTTTATTATTGGCATACTGGCTAAAATGAACCGTGTTTACATAATGGAGAACATCCAGGGTTGAGGCAACAGCCACTACTTTTACTTTATTAGACTCTTTTAAGCCGACTTTCTCCAACAAGGGTGCAAAAAGAAAATCAAAGCTTTTCTCCGCTTCCAGTACATAGTGGCATCGTCCAAGCGCATCCGGAACTCGCTTTACTCTTACCGTTTCCTTACCGCCACCATTTCCGCCACTGTACTTCGTAAGTCTAAATCCTAAAAATCTACTCGCTTTCTCATTTCCATGTATGAGAAGATTAATTTGCTTTCAGACTAAGATAGCGATACAAGCCTATTTTTCAATATCCTGCACCGTTATCTCCTCTTTGTATTCCAAGCCTTCGTATTTATAATTCTCTGCCACTCTCACTACCGCCGCATTGCAGGCTGCTGTAAACATGTTTCGCTGATACAAATGAACGGATAAGGCCAAAAAAAACATAAGAATAAAGATCGAAAATATCATTCCTATCCCCCATTCCAGCATTATGGTGCCATCTTCGCTTCGAACATTCATAACTCACCTCTTTTTGTTCCCATTGTTTTTCATTACTATTTAGAAAAAAACCGATGCCATAGCCTTTGTTTCCTGACTTAAGTCTTTTAGGTAGAGAGCCGCTTTTTCCACCGACCACGCATCCAGCTTCTTCTTGGTGTACGGCACCGAAAACATATATTCATTGGTATATTTGCTGATATAAAGCTTATTCCCCTTAAGGTAGGCACAAAGTCCCTGATCTGAAATCTGCTCATCAAACCAAGCCAGAACACTTGGACTTAAGAACTTTCGAGCAGCAATCTCATCCGTACAGTAAATGTTGTAATTATCATTGTGCCGCACATCCTCCACATCAATCTTTTTGCTCATCAAAAAAAGGGGACGATGATTAAGACAAATAGCAAGATTACTGCCAGATGAAAGCCTGCACGAGGCACATAGCACATCACGAAGAGACAAATTAGTCCTTTAGCAGTCATGTCCGCCCCTTGCCTTTCTTTTTTTACAAGTTCGTCTCTTATCAGTTTATAGTTTTTTTAAACTCTTTAGTGCGTTTAAGTTCCTTTAATTTCTCTACTTCTTCAGCTGTTAATGCCATTTTCCTATTTCCTCCCTTAAATTGTATGTCCGTTGCTGCTTTTACCCCTGATGCAATTTATTGGTCTTCCCTTATTCCTACTGTCTTACATTGATAACTAGTAAAAAAATATTTACTGTATCTCTAATCTCTTGATTCAACTCTTTAAGGCTGAGTGCTGCTTTTTCTACTGTCCACTTATCCAACTCTTCCTTTTCATCCGGCACCGAAAAACATATAATACTTAAAATGAATAGAAATATATAAGCGATTCCCCTTTAAGTATAACGCCAACGGATATTTCCCAACATGCTCATCAAACCAAGCTAAAACACTGGGATTTAGAAATTTTCTGGCAGATGTCTCATCTGTGCAGTAAATGTTGTAATTCTCATTATGCAAAACATCTTCTACATCTATTTTTCTTTTTCCCCTTCTAAAGCTTTTAAAATAATTGCCTTGAAGTTCTTTTTAAGTATTTAGATTGGGTAGTGGGAACCACTCGAACTTGTCCCTCATAAAAAAATCATCTAATTTTTAAGGAATAAAGTACTCCTCTAAAATCAACAACTTTGCTTCTAGATTCTGATTTATAACGTGCTTCCGTATGCCATACATAAAAGTTGCTTGCTTTCAAATCTTTCTTGTCGTTGAATTTAATTGACCATCCCAGGTTGTAATTACTGGACTCAGGCACCGTATACTTGATTTCGTTGACAGGATCATCCCCTTCTTCAACGATTTCAGCTGCGGGAAATAAAAATCTGCAAGATTGGATTCAATATTTTTAAAGATATAAGTTTCATTAAGCTTTACTTTTTCCTCGAGCTTTTGTATTTTTCACTGCAGGAATAACAATAATAAAGACAAATAAAAACTGAGCTAAAGCGATACCCAACGGAAAAAAATAAAACCAATACAAAAAAATACAAAGGAGGATTTTTCCAAAAAAACATTTTTCCTCTCTTATACCTTCTGAAAACTTCATTCTTAATAAGCTTGTATTGCTTTTGAAAGTCTTCGCTGTCCTCAAATTCATCTAATTTCATTAATTCTTCGTCGGTTAACGTTCTTTCTTCCATGCTGTTCCTTTACTTATATGCTCATAGCCAACTTAATATCCAAGCGTTTTCGTACAATCAAGTGTAAACCCACCTGTGCTTTTTGTAATGGGCACAAATTCATTTAATTGATACTCTGTGGTAGCGGTAATTCCGGTATAAGCTTTACTCAAATGATAATCCGTTTTTTCCTTATACTTTTCCTTTGCCTCCAATTGCACAAGGTTCTGTAACCGCATAAGATACTGATCTTGATTTGTTCCTAAAAGCATCAAAATTAAACAATGCTCCCCATAGTCCAGCTTCATAAAGCCTTGCTCATCTTTTAAGCCCATGTCCTCCGTGACTGTGGTTTTCTTTGGTTCTTGCGGAACAGTATTCCCTGAGTTGGAATTATCATTTTGGGGCTTCGTACTATCCTTTGTAGTTTTCGATGCATTGTTCTCTGAATTGGAATTATCATTATCTGGTTTTGTAGTATCTTTTGTAGCTTTCGATGCATTGTTCTCAGAATTGGAATTATCATTATCTGGTTTTGTGGTATCTTTGGTAGCTTTCGATTCAGCATTCTCTGTTTTAGAATCGTTGTTATCCGATTTTTTACTGCTTTTGGGCTTAGCTCCGAATGTACTCTTTATTTTATTTTTTGCTTCTGCTGCGATCTTATCCGCTGTAACCTGAGTGCCCTGTTTGATTTGTTCCGCTGTTTTTGTCATTTAGCCCCCTACACTTTGAAAAAAATCCTCGACAAAGTTCGATATGCCTTCAGTAGACATATAGGCCTTCATCTTAATAAGACTAACGGATTGTTTGTTTACCAAAAGTATCATATCTATAAATGACTCTAGTAAAAGAAGTATCACAAAAACAACTACTACGAAGGGCCCGGTAACACTTGTTTCTGTAATCCAGTCAGAACTTGCAATAGCCGGAAGATTAGAGACCAATCTTAATAAGAAGCCATTAAAGAAGGTACCCACCTGTGCACCTTTTTCCGAGTTGGAACCGGTTAAAAGATACTCCAGCTCTGCTCCCTTGTAGAGTTTGTCACTTCCTCCCACATTATCCATTTTAGGATAATGCCAGAAGTCTCCGTCTAGAAAACCGATATTATAAGTACCACCGGCCATTTCAAAAATATTACTATACTCATATCCCGTTAAACTGGAACCATCACTATAATTGGTTCTATTTGGCATATTGTAAACACCATAGCCATAGAGCAGAAAATTCTTCCCCAGGGAATCTCCACCGGAAAGCAGGCGCCCAAGGTTTTGGAGCCTGCTGCTTGCCCAATCAAATATACCCTTAAAGAAGGTAACTAAACTTTGCAAAAAAGTTCCAAGAGCTGTTAATGTCGCTAAAAAATCTCCATCTGCTACCGCCATTAAGAACTGCCAAATAGAAGATAATAAATTCACAACGCTATCCGTTATTTCCGCTGTCCCCAAGTCCAGCACCCCGCTTTGATTAATCAACTCACTGGGATCCAAATTAGAATCTAAGGAACCATCATATAATACTTTTGTCCCTATAATCTGATACAATAAGTCCTTAAGACTTCTTACAAGATCAATCGTAGAATCCGAGCCTTTGAGGGTATCTTTCAAATCACCATATAAAGAAGCCGTTCTTTGATCAATACCCTCTACTTCTGATAGAACAACATATCCTTCAAGTTTACCATCCGCTTCAGCAGAATAAGACTCCAGTTTTTAGCCTGCGCTTCTAGTTTTTCATCATCTTCTTGTCCGTCATTATATATTTCCTTTTTGCTGGTTATCTATAAATTTTTTTGAGCCTGATTATTCATTACATGATAAGTGGCAAGAATGGGATCCTCTATTGCATTTTTGCCGAACTGATTCTTATAAACTTCTTGGACATTGCTCGGTAGTTCATCTAATGCTTTTGCAAATTTTTTTCCTTGCTTTTTTAAAAAGATTTCTCTCTTTCCCTTTTTAAAGTAGAAAGCCTCTCTTTTTAGATCATCGGTAGCTGTACCAAAGGCTCTGGCCTTACTATCTACCCTCACTAATGTAAGAATCCAAAGAAATCTCTTCTCCATTATCTTTCCTGCTTCTTGCCTCTTCTAAAGCTTGATACGCATCATCGTAGGCCTTTCTTGCTTCTTTTATACTTTGTTAAAGACTCTCCGTATTTCTTTGCTTCATTAGAGAGTTCTTTTGTAGATTTTGCCATATTGATAGCAGAATCCGTAATATCAATAACATTGTTTCCACTATCCAGTAAATTTTTGCAAATCTGTAAAGGATTTTTTTTATGGTAGTAATCCAATAATTCTTGTATATTTAGCCCTTCTACCAAAGTATTGATGGGTACGGAAAGCTCACTGTACTCGAATACCTCCTGCCTTAATACCAAAGGTTCAATTAGCGAGTTTTTTCCCTCTGCTGTTCCTCCCGCTAAGCTAATAGCCTTTCCGAAGCCTTGGACGTTCGCTTCCAGATAGCTTTGATAACGAGAATCCAAAGACTCCTCCCTGATCCTGTCTCACCGCCATAAAGCCGAAACGTTCATCCAAGTAGGGGTCATAATGGGCAAGGGCAGAAAAAATAGAGCTTCCCATCAACTCTTCAATAATGGCTTGTGCGCTTTGTATTCTGGCATATTCTACAAAAATCAAAGTACACATCAACAAAGGAGAAACGGTTAACGCCAAAAAATGGAAATCATTCCCTTTCCGCCATTGACATGAGAATACAGAAAGAACTTTAGTTTTTTTATGAAATTCTAAAATATTCATGGGAACGATTCTGTTCCTAAGCTTTGGAATGAAAATTACCGGTAAGAAAATAATCCATAGAATAAGAGTCATAAAATTTTTCATGACTCTCCCATGGAAAGAAATACTCATTGAAAACTTTTCCATCTGTCCCCCCTGCATAAACGCATCTGTTTAGGTAGTGAACTACCATTGTTATTTTTTTCTATACATATTACATAACTTTAAACAATTCCCTATTATAGTTTATACTAACTTATGGATTCTTATTTTTTTCAATATTTATATTAAATTATTTCTATTCTTATCTATAATTAATGCCATTAAAGCTATCAGGGAGTTTGACAGTTAAATAGTTCCAAAAATCTCCTCAGGCCTTGAAAAGCCTGACTGCAAGCTCCATCACGTTTACCAGTGCACTGGAAATCCTTGCAAAAGAGAATGATTTTTTTCCAGTCTCAACTTTACAAGAATTCCGAAATGGTACTGAATCGACATAAAAGAGTTCTTTACTATGACTGCACTAACTATTACTTCGAGATTGAGGAAGTGGATGATTTCAGAAAATATGGTCATTCCAAAGAAAACCGTCCGAATCCGATTGTACAGATGCAGGACTATCATCAACTTCAAACCGTGTCTTCAACAACACGCCGAACCGGAAATTTGTTACAACGCAACTAATTAGAACGGATTACGAGATTATATCTCAAAGAGAACTAAAAAAGATTTTAAACGCAAAGAGAAAGTAGAAATATTGTTAGAATTCAAAAAGAAACGTGCGCCGCTAGGCGCATAACAAGAGCTCCATAAATGGCGTAATTACGCCGTTTATGGGCTCTTGACTCTTTCGCAACTGTCAAAGACGGGACTATACGCTTTTCTCCTTTGTTCTGTCAATTATTTTCTGCCTTAAAAAAACAAAAATCTAAATTTCCCTATCTTATCTTTCCTCTCAGTCTTCTCCGCTTAAGCTCCTGTAGGAAGCTCGGGCCGTTGACCACGCAGGACAGTCCCATTAAGCCTGCCACAGTAGCGATGGCGGCATTTCTGGCAAAGTTTTTCTGAGAAATAAGACGAAGCAAAGGATTGTTGGTAATCACAAAGTCGGAAACTTCCTTTCGGCTTTCATTTCCGGCTGCATCTCTTGCTACCACCAAAAAGCTTATGTCGTTTTTCCCTTTTCTCCGGAAATCTGTAAGGGGAAGCTGTCCTTTGCAACCGCTTCCTGCAAGCTCTTGTCCCTCCAGCTTAGTTCTTCCGTTCCATCCACGGTGGCATCTACCTGCTCCAGCCACAGGTTATCCTGTACGGATAAATCCAGATCCAGGGAATCACCACGGTATACCCCCTGATTGTCCACATTGGAAAGCAGGATTCTGGGTGCTGTTCTGTCGATACCGAAGCGAAGCTCTGCCCCTCTTTCGGTCTGTTCCGTGCTGGCAAGGTTTCCTGCCTTATCCTGAGAGGAAATCTGCAAATGATACAGGCCTTCCTTGTCAAAGTTATCCTTCTTAATCAGATAATCTCCCCGATACCATTTTCCGTTTCCGCCGGAGCGAGTAGTCTGATACTCCGCCCCCTCGGAAAGGGCATGCTTTTCCTCATTTCTGTATAAGGTCAAAGCAGAAGACAAGACCTCATCCGCGTTGATTTCCGAAATCAGAATCTCTTCGCCCTCTTTCTGATAGGTACCCTGCAACGCCTTCGCCCTGTCGGACAGAAGATAGGTGGAACCGAAACGATTGACAGAGAACCAAAGCTCTTCCGTAGTTTCATTTCCCGCCATGTCCACAATCTTTGCAAAAAGCCGGTACACATCATCCGTCTCCGGTTCCTCCGGGAAGTTTTGGAAAGATAAACTACCTTCCTCTCCTCCTATCGAGCTGAAGTAAGAGATTCCTCCTTCATTTTCTGCGGAAGCCCCTGCCTCCTCCATACGCTTTTGCATGGGAAGATTCAAGGCATCCGTTCTTTCAATAGAAATGCTTCCTCCGGAGCTTAAAGACAGCTCATGCTCTCCATGTACCTCTCCTATCAGCTTTAAGGACAGGGCATCCTGATCCAGATAGCGATCCCCGTAAGAAATCTTGGGACTGACCTCTCCCTTATTGGCAGACTCGTTCAAAATGTCACTAATCGTCAGACTGGGAGCCGTTCTGTCAATGACAAAATGATCCTCAGGATAAGCCAGGGCCTCATTTCCCGCCAAATCCTTCACCCGGATGTTGAACTGATAGTCTCCATCCTCTTCATAGGAAATGCTTGCCTGATGATGAAGCTCGGAAACGCCCCGACCTTCTCCACCGCTAAAGGAAGACAGGGCACTGCCATGTGCCTCTCTGCCGCCATCCTTCAACACGGAATAGTCCACAAGATCCGAACGGAAATTTTTCTCCTCAATGGAAATCTCCGCCCTTCTTCCTTCCTTATAATAAAACTCATGGTTCGCGGTATTGTTGTCATAGCTTACGCTAAGAACAGGGGCGGTTTTATCCACGGTGAAATCCAAAGCCGCCTGGGTTCCCTCCGCATAGACTAAGTCTTCCATGGCATTTCCGGCCAAGTCCTCTCCGGTGATGGAAAGCTGATAGTCTCCGTCCTTATTAAAGTAAATACGGCTTTCCCATCTGGTGCTGTCTCCGCTTCCGGAAACCTTTTGGAAGGAATCCCTTTCCACCTCCAAAAGCTTGGCACCCTTTCCCTCTGCCGGGTCTGTGATCAAAATCTTGAAGGCATCCTCGGAGAAGTTTCTCTCCTCCACGGTAATCAGCGCGGTACGGTTTTCCTTAAAATAAAACTCATTTTCCACACGATTGTTGTCGAAGGATAAGGTAACCCTCGGCTTGGTAATGTCAATGCTCAGGTGCTCTTCCTTTACCGTCTGATTCCCGGCATTGTCCACCGCCTTGATTTTCAGTAACACGTCATTACTGTTGTTGTCCTTAGCCAAAATCGTAAGAGCATGAGCATCATCATAGGACTTCTTTAAGTCGTTTAACTGAGGCTCCTCCTTGGAAAAATGATAGAGAGAGCCTGCCTGGGTTTCTATACCGTCTCTGTAAACGGTATAGGTCACATCCTTTAAACCGGCGTAGCTGTTTCCGGGGCTGGGCTCCGTTACGGAAATGCCTACCCCCACATCCTTCTTATAGAGGCCGTTTTTCTCCTCTTCCTTCGGTAAAGTAATATGGATTTCCGGATTCTGCTGGTCTAAAATCACACCGTCAGAGCTTAGGTAATACTGATTTCCGGCCATATCCTTCAGATGGACATAGGTAATAAAGGTCTCGTTGGGGGAGATTTCCTTGGACCAGTAACCGTCCTTTACTTCGCCGGTAACATTCTTAAAGGAAGCGCTGGCCTGCAGATCCGCAAGGCTCATCTTCTCCCTTGTCCGAAGAACTTCCACCAGCCCGACACCGCTTAAGTTATCCTCTGCCTGTAAACGAATAACCTGCTTCTTATTGCTGAATCGACCAAAACTGATACGATCCAGGAGCTTGGTCCAAAGGGTTCCGTCCTTGGAACGATCCCAATCGCCAATCTTCAAGGCTCCTGTGGGGGCTTTTCTATCCACCACAAAATCAAAGGCTGCCTTGGTCTCTCCTACTTCGATGGGGGCATTTTCATTGCCCGCCAGATCCTTTACCTTTAGGCCAAGATGATAAATGCCGTCTTCGGTAAACTCTACCAAGCAGGTATATTTATTTCCCTCTTGTGTCCAGCTCTCCGAGTTCTTCAAATATGCTGCATGATTCCTTGCGGTAGATACCGGATTCCCCGCCTTGTCCTTTACGGAAAAATCCACCTGAAGAGAAGAGAAATCCAGGTGGGCATCCTCGATTTCGATTTGTCCCTTTCTAACTTCTCTAAAGTATTTCTCATTGGCCAGACCGTCATTGGATAAAGTCAGCCGAATCTTAGGGGGTGTTTTATCCACCACCAGGAAATTGGAGGCGCTGGCTTTTTCTTCCGGAAAGATCGGTAGTATCCACCATAACCTCATACTGTCCGTCCTCTGTGAAATTTAGTTCAGAAGAATATAGATTGGAATCGGATAGCTTTTCCTTTTTCCACGTAACCGTATGATTTTTAAACTGTTGCACGCCTCTTGTCGAAGCCAGAGAACGGGGATGAAGAATACGCCCGGGCATAGTGCTGGGACTTACCGGCATAGCCAGAGATGAAGGCGAACTTTTCACAGTATCCGGAAGAAAATTATAGTTAAGGTGGGTATCATTGGTACTAAAATTTTCTTCTAAAATCTTTGTTGTAAATTTGACATCCTTCGCAAAGTACCGTACCTGTCCGCTTTCGGAAGGAGGGTCAAAGAAAATCTTGGGATCCGTATGATCCACAGTGATAGCCAGTTCTCCATTCTTCTCCAATCCTAAAGTATTCTTCCATTCTAAAGGATTTCCGGAAGGATCCTTATAGTCAAAGGACAAACGATAATGTCCTTCCTGGGTGAAATTCATTGTCAAATCATTCTGTTCCCCATTAGGCATGATTTGTATGAAGGAAGTAGAATTGTCCTTTAACAAGCTCTCTCTTCCATCACTAATGAAAGTAGAATTCTTCTTTAATGTGAGAGCTTCCCTATTGCCCTGCACTCTATAGGAACTTTCTTTGTCTTCTCCATTTCTTCTGCTATAAACCTTCAAAGAAAAATCCTGATCCTCAGGAAAAAAGTTCTTTTCTTCCACTCCAAGACTTAAAAATTCCCTGATTCTGAAAAATAAAAATGGTCTCCTACTCTTTTATACGAATCTGTAAACTGAAGTCTAGCCTCCGGCTTTTTGCTATCTACAACCAAAAACTCATCGTTAATTAGAGTGTGCGTTCCAAGCTTGTTATTGTCTGCATTATCAACCGCATAATATTCAATCTTGCCTCGGAATTGAGGATCGATCTTGATTTTTTTGCAATCGCCGTATTCTCATCCGGTCTGCTAAAGTTCTCATCACCATCGCTAACCTTTAGCCATGACCCTGTTCGAATAATACCATCACTATCCTGATGCAGATAACGGTAACGGAAAGTATCTACCTTGGAGGTTTTATCCTTGGCTTTTAATTCTACTTCAAGCGTGTCCCTATAGAAGCCATAGCCTCCTAGGCTTTTTCAGTCTGGACTCTTTATCTTTCGTATAGGAAATGGAAGAAAGCTCCGGTTCGGTAGTGTCTATCTTATACTTTCCAAGAACCTTTCCCTCTTTTAGTCCCAGTCCGATTCCCTCTTTTGTTTTAATGTAGACAATCTTTCCCTCAGGAGACTCACTGTCTTCTCTCAGATTAATCTCCGGCTCCCAATCTCCATGTTCCCAGGAGTCACTATAAGATACTGCATATTTACTACCATTATTTTGAGCAGTAATCCTCACATTCTTATTGTACCAGCCCTTGGCATTAGCTTCTTCTTGAATGTGAAGATAATCGGAATAATCCGGATAAACCACGTTAATCTCCGCATAAATGGTCTTCGGATCATAATTTCCTGTTGGGTCAACAGATGTAGCAGATATTAGGACAGGACCAACTTTACTGTTTTTAAAAGTAAGGACTCCTGTCTGTGCATTAAGATCAGCAATGTCCCCTCCTGATTCCAGTTTATAGCTTACACTCGTGCCTGTAGCGCCTCTGGTACTTACGCGAAAAGAATGTTTCCCTAAAGTCCATCCTCTTTCCTGATTCTCCTTTCCGTAATGCACGGTATACCGGAATACCTTATTCCCTCCCCTTTCTTCTTCACTTGGCTGTCCAAAATCTTTTAAACTAAAGGAAAATTGGTTCTGGTTCCCGGGGGTAATCGTTATATCAATTATCTCTGGTTCAGCCGTATATATTGTTCCATCCTTAGGGTCTACCCAATCCTCTACTCTGGCCTCTATTATAGCCTTTCCAATATGCCTCATTCTTATTATGCGTCTATTTTCATCAAGTTCAATAGAAGCATTTAATTTCGGAGAAACAATAGAGTAGTAAACTTTAGCTTTAAATATTTCATTAATTTCCGGCTGAATTTCTTCACCCTTTTTCAGTGGTATTTTTAATATTTTTTTATTTGTAATGATTTCTCCATTAAAGCGTTTTTTTACAACTAAACTCTGACGAGCTTCTAAAGCAGTATGATTGGCGTCCTCGGGTACTCTGGCGATGATGGTATATCTTCCGGAAGTACTAAGTGTAAAAGCATCCAGCTCATAAATCCGCTCTCTATGCCCTGTAGAATTTACAAGGTAATATTCTATTTGGGGTACAGTTACATCCCCTTCCTCCCCGGCCTTTTGATAGTATGCTTCCAAAGGAATAGGATCGCTTTCCCCCTCCTTCAAAATTACATCCGTTACCGGAGGAAATACTAAGTTTCCTTGCCACTGCTGTTTCTTTTTTTGATTCAACTCAAGCTCTATAGTTCTATGCAGGTCATCCGGTAAATTTCCGTCTGTAATACGTTCTTCATATAAACCAGACGTTTCATAAGACTCATTACTGCCTCGTACACGAATCTCTATCGTATAGTTTGTGGTCATATAGTTCGACGGAATTTCCTGGGAAATTTTTCCATCTTGATTGGTTTGTCCGGTATAAAATGAAACTTTCTGAACAATTCCATAAGTCGGATGTATCTTATTAGAAGGTTTATCTTCACTATAGTTCGAACTGCTATAAAAATGTGGGAATCCGTCACTCTCATCCCAGTTGACTTGTTCTTTAGTATAGTTACCGTCCGGTTCTATTCCGAAAGTACTGGAGCTAGTCTTTTCGTTACCTTCATCTCCAATAAAAGAAGCTGATACCTTTTCCTCCTCATCTTCATCCATCACGGAAGAAGACAGCACGTTTTCATCTGTCTCTTCTGTCTTTTTTGCATCGATTTTTTTATATACAACAAGCTCTACCTCCACCTTGATTGAGCCGGCTCGTTCTGAGTTATGATCTACAAAGGAAAAATCTAGTTTTTGTAACTTTCTCTTCTTGACTTCCCTCTACTTGACTTCCTTCTGCTTGACTTCCCTCCGCTTTCCATTCTACAGGAAATTGAAAAAAAGCACTTGTAATATAACAAGGCACAGGGCTATCAGCCTCTTTCCTCTCTTCCCCAAGATAAAAGCTTTTTCATAAATTACTCCTTCTTCCACAAACCGAGACAGAAGCATTTCTTCTATCTCGGTTTCTTTGCCTTTTGCATTGTTGAATTTCTGCTTAGAATTACTATTTTTTCTATTTTAGCTTTTCCCTAAAATAGATTCTATAAGCATTTCTATAAAACATAATGGCTGTTTTACTTTTTGCACCACTCCATTCACTACCCATCTTCCTTCCGCATCCACTGCATAGCCATCGGGAGTAGTGGTGTTTCTATAAAGAGCACCCTCATTCTGTCCTTGTGAGTCTAAGTAGTAGCAGTTTCCATCAATCCACTGCCAACCGGTGAGCATTCTGCCCTTCCATCCATCGGAATTTGAGAAAAGATAGTATTTACTACCGTTTACATCTACCCAGCCTGTTGCCATATAGCCGGAATCAAGGAAATAGTACCAGTAGGACTTTCCGTTGTAGGCTTCATAGCCCCAGCTGTTCTTCGGATAGCTTCCGTCCGCTCTTTTGTACCACCAGCCCTTTTCATCCTGCATCCACTGGCCTCCGGATAAAGAACGGTCTACACCAAGTACCTGTCCTGAAAAACTACTGCTGACCTTAAAGCTTCCGGAACCACCACCGGAACTTCCCCCTGAGCCACCGGAGCCACCACTTGATCCACCGGAACTACTGGAGACAGCTTTAGAGGTTGAACCGGAATTGCCTGTATTGCCGGAGTGATTTTTCTTTCTTCTCTACTTTTACCGCATCGAAGAAAGGCGAGGTTAATTTTTGTAATAGTTGTCATACCATAATCAGGAATAACCCTGCGGACTTCATAGGGCTCATTATTGACATAAAACTCTGTACCATTGCCATAAACATCATCAGTCTCCGACACTAAGAAACGATAGTTATCAACTGTATAATAAGGACGGATCACGTATTTTACCTGATAACGTCCTGCAGGAAAAGTCATACTCTCCTCCTGAGATGCCCTAATATTCCCATTTTCTCCTAATGCATTTGGATAGCTCTCCAAAAAGAGCTTAAACTGCTCCGGGCTTTCAGGGAAATGATTCATAAAATTAGTTATAAAAGGCTTAGCTATATTGGAACCTTGGATTTCCGTACCATCTTTTAAGACAATCTTCTCCACTTGGAGCGTTGCCCTCTTCATAGAATCTCCCACCTTAACATTATGGATGTCAAAGCTGGAACGGAGATATACTTTCGTCATAATCTTTGCTTCCTTCACGGTAAAAGCTTCGCTTTCAAAGGTATAATATCTATACTGCGCATCTTCCCGTTGCATAGCTTTCAAATTATCCTGATAGTATGCATGTTCCCCTTTCTGATGAAAATACTTTTCATGCATAGAAACACTTGTATAAGCAAATATACCATCTCCATCCTGTTCTGCTATTGGTAAAATATAAAATTGGCTCTTCTTTCCTGCAGCAAGTGTATATACATAGTGATACTCCCCCGGGGTAAAGTAGTCGAGATTGTACGGTACCCACTGACCATTTACTTTCTTTTCAACTTCCCTCTCAGGGAGAATTTTATAAAGATCCGGGCTTGGATTATGGATGACTCCAGGTTCATTTCCTCTTAAAACGACACCTCTTACGTTTACTTTTTTATCCCGAAGCACTTTCATGTGATCTCTTGCCGGAAAGTCCCAATCTTCAAATGATACAGTCACCATTATAATCTTATTGTCTAGGGATCTCGTTACTGCAGCACTTCTAAACCCTGAATATCCGGAGGTCACTACCGTAGAGTCTGTTTTCCTTATACCTTCTGTAGAGTCCTCTGTAAACTCACTCTTTCGCTCAACAAGCTCCTCGAGGTCTTCTGCATCAGTAGTCGACACTTCTTCCTCTATGGACTCAGTTTTCCCTTCCACAGCAGTTTCTTCCGGAAAATCATCTAATCCTTCTGCAGTTCCTGCTGTTTCAGCAGTTTTTTCTACCTCCGGAACGTAAGTATCCTTATTGTCTAAAATATCCGCATAGCTTGCAGGGACAAAAAGCCCTGTGCAAAGTACCGCACTCAGTCCTAACGCCAGCATGTTTTTTCTTCTCATCTCCATCGTCCTTTCTTATTTATTGCCATTTCACGATATAAAATTATACTATATTTTCATCCATTTGTGGAAATTTTATTGTTTTTGTACTGCTCCATTCACTACCCATCTTCCTTCCGCATCCACTGCATAGCCATCAGGAGTAGTGGTATTTCTATATAGAGCACCTTCATTCTGTCCTTGTGCATCTAAGTAGTAGCAGTTTCCCTCAATCCACTGCCAACCGGTGAGCATTCTGCCCTTCCATCCGTCAGAGTTTGGAAAAAGATAGTATTTACTGCCGTTCACATCTACCCAGCCAGTAGCCATATAGCCGGAGTCCAGGAAGTAGTACCAGTAAGACTTTCCGTTATAGGCTTCATAGCCCCAGCTGTTCTTCGGATAGCTTCCGTCCGGTCTTTTATACCACCAGCCCTTTTCATCCTGTACCCATTGGCCGCCGGATAAAGAACGGTCTACGCCAAGTACCTGTCCTGAAAAGCTACTTCTTACTTTAAAGCTTCCGGAACCACCACCGGAACTTCCCCCTGAACCACTGGAACCGGAAGAGCTGCCTCCTGAACTGCCGGAATTTCCACGTGAAGAGTTTCCGGAACTATTCTTGGATGGATTTTCTACTTTTTTAGCATCAAATAAAGGTGAGGTTATTAATGGTACAGGTGTTAAATCAAATTCAGGTTCCGCAGGAATAGTGGTAGTATATAGCTCATTATTAACATAAAATTCCGTTCCATTCCCATATTTATCATCCGTTCCTTTTACCAAAAGACGATACTTGTCTATTTTGTAATTTTGCTGAAGTAAATAGGAAATCTGATAACGTCCAGGATCAAAAGTCTTCGTTTCCTTTATATTAAAGACATCTCCTAAATAGCCTTCCTCTGTTTTAAAGCTCTTCAACATAAGTTTCCATTGATCTGGGTTATTAGGATAGCTGTCGTAAGGATTTGTAAAAAATATTGGATTTGGATCCGGTTTAATCTCTGTACCATCTGTTAATACTATTTTTTCAGTAGACAAGGTAGCCCTCTTCATCAAGTCCCCTACATGGACACTGTGAATATTAAAGCTGGACTTTAAATAGACCTTGCTGATGGTCTTTTGGGCTTCTACGAGAATACGCTATAAAATAAATTCTATCAAAAAGACCGATAAACCCGCATAGAGATGGTTTATCGGTCTTTTTCTTTGGGGCAACTTTCCCACTGCTCCCTTCAAGAGCACCGTACTATATCAGGGACAGCATCAAGCTAATACCATAGCCTACAAAGATAAAGCCATCCATTGGAAAGGCATCTTTAATCTTTATTTTCTTTAAAATTCGAACATCCATAACTCGCCTCTTTTGTTCCCATTGTTTTCATTGCTATTTAGAAAAAACCGATGCCATAGCCTTTGCTTCCTGACTTAAGTCTTTTAGATAGAGAGCCGCTTGTTCCACTGACCACGCATTCAGCTTCTTCTTGGTGTCCGGCACCGGAAACATATATTCATTGGTATATTTGCTGATATAAAGCTTATTTCCCTTAAGATAGGCACAAAGTCCCTGATCTGAAATCTGCTCATCAAACCAAGCCAGAACACTTGGACTTAAGAACTTTCGGGCAGCAATCTCATCCGTACAGTAAATGTTGTAATTTTCATTGTGCCGCACATCCTCCACATCAATCTTTTGCTCTCCCTCTAAGGCTCCCTCATATTTTCCCTGGGTCTCTATATTCAAATGCGCAAGTTTCTTTGTGGGCACAATCCGTACATGCCCTTGACAAACTTCCGTCAGTGTTAGAGCATACAAAACGCCTCGGAAATCCGTCACTTTCTTCGTTCGTTTTTCATCTCCACTCTTGTACTCTTCTTCATGCCAGGCATAAAAATTACAAACACTAAAGTTTCGTTCATCATTAAATTTCAGTGCATTAAATTGATTATACTTCTCTGACTTGGGAACCGCATATTTTACATCCTCTATAGGCTCTTCTCCCCAGAAGTGAATCTTCGCCTTCGGAAGGATAATCCCCAGTATCAGGTTAAGAATCTGTTCTTTATAGATGGCATTCAAATCGATATCTCTTTTGCTCTTCAAAAAGGGGATGATGATTAAGACAAACAGCAGGATTACTGCCAAATGAAAGCCTGCACGAGGCACATAGCACATCACGAAGAGACAAATTAGTCCCTTAGCAGCCATGTCTACACCTTGCCTTTCTTTTTTTACAAGCTCGTCCTTTATCAGCTTATAGTTTTTTTTAAACTCTTCAGTGCGTTTAAGTTCCTTTAATTGCTCTATTTCTTCAGCTGTTAATGCCATTTTCCTATTTTCTCCATTTTACTTATACACTCATATCCAACTTAATACCCAAGCGTTTTTCGTACAATCAAGTTGAAACCCACCTGTGCTTTTTGTAATAGGCACAAATTCATTTAATTGATACTGTGTATTGGCAGTAATCCCGGTATAAGCTTTGCTCAAATGATAATCCGTTTTTTCCTTGTACTTTTCCTTTGCCTCCAATTGCACAAGGTTCTGTAAACGCATAAGATACTGATCTTGATTTGTTCCCAAAAGCATCAAATACAAACAATGCTCCCCATAGTCCGCCTTCAGAAAGCCTTGATCATCTTTTAAGCCCATGGCCTCTGTGGGTTTTTTAAAATCTTTATTTTTTTCTTTCTTACCCCCACCATCCTTTCCGCCGGAGGAATCATTCCCTCCGGTCTTTCCGGAACTGTCACCGCTTGAGTCTTTGGTACTTGATGAGCCACCGGCACCGGAGGAGTTACCGGCATTACCCGAGGAGCCCTGCGTTTCTTCACTGTTATTTTTTGGATTTTTTCGCCAAGCCCTCTGTCTTTTTCTTTTAATCTTACCCTGTAAAGCATCACTTATACCGGTGCATTGCAACAGGTCAGCAATTAAATCCGGAAGTCCGGCGGTAGACATATAGGCTTTTAGCTTAATAAAACTAACGGATTGTTTGTTAACCAAAAGAATCATATCAATAAAGGCCTCCACTATAAGAAGAATCACAAAAAAATAGTGCTATAAAGGGACCTGTAACGCTTGTTGCCTGAAGCCAATCTGATTCTGCAATAGCAGGAAGATTCGTGAGTAATCTTAATAAAAAGATATTAAAGAAGGTACCTACCTGTGCTCCTTTTTCCGAGTTGGAACCGGTAAATAGATACTCTAATTCTGCTCCCTTGTATAATTTGTCGCTTCCGCCTGCATTGTCCATCTTGGGATAATTCCAAAAATCTCCGTCTAAGAAGCCTATGTTATAGGTGCCGCCGGCCATTTCAAAAATATTGCTATAATCATATCCCGTTAAAGTTGAGCCATCACTGTAATTGGTTCTGTTAGGCATGTTGTAGACACCGTAACCATAGAGAAGATAGTTCTTCCCCAGGTTTTCTTTGAACATAAGAAGTCGACCAAGATTTTGGAGTCTGCTACTTGCCCAATCATATATGCCCTTGAAAAAAGTAACCATGCTGGTCAAATAAGACCCAAGGGCTTTCAAAATTCCCAAAAAATCCGCTCCGCTTACCGCTGTAATGAAGTCGGTGATAGAAGAAAGCAAATCTACAATACTGTCCGTCATTTCTGCTGATCCCAGATCCAGTACACCACTTTGATTAATCAGTTCATTGGGATCCAAATTAGAATCTAAGGAACCGTCATACAAAATTTTTACCCCCAAAATCTCATACAACAAATCCTTAAGCTGTGTTGCAATATCCACGCTGTCATCAGAACCTTTAATGATGTTTTGTAAATCTCCATATAAAGCAGCTGTTCTTTGATCCACATCCTCTATTTCCGACAGGACTACATAGCCCTCAATTTTTTCGTCTTTTTCAGCAGAGTAAGACTCCAGTTTTTTCGCCTGCTCTTCTAATTTTCCATCATCTTCTTTTCCGTCATTGTATAATTCCTTTTGATAGGAATCTAAACTGTTTTGCACTTGATTATTGATTTCATGATAGGTCACAAATAAAGGATCCTGTAACGTATTCACATCATTTTTATTTTTCTCATATTTTTGAGCGTTACTAAGCAGTTCATCCGCTGATTTTCTAAACGATTCCTGGTTCTTTACAAAATCTCTTTCCTTCTCTTTTAAAGAAGAAAGCTTCTCTTTTAGATCTCTGGTAGCTGTACCAAAGGCTCCGGCTTTACTGTTTACATCACTAATGTAGGAATCTAAAGAAATATCCTCTCCATTATCCTTCTTGCTTCTTGCCTCTTCTAAAGCTTGATAAGCATCATCGTAGGCCTTTCTTGCTTCTTTATACTTTGTTAAAGACTCTCCGTATTTCTTTGCTTCATCGGAGTATTCTTTTAAAGATTTTGCCATATTAATGGCGGAATCGGTAATATCAATGGCGTTCTTTCCGCCATCCATCACATTTTTACATACCTTTAGGGAATCTAAATTATAGAAGTTAGATAATAAATCTTCTATGTTTAAACCTTCCACCAAAGTATTGATAGGTACGGAAAGCTCACTGTATTCATAAACTTCCTGTCTTAATGCCAAAGGTTCAATAAGCGAATTTTTTCCTTCTGCCGATCCTCCCGCTAAGCTAATAGCCTTTCCGAAGCCTTGGACGTTCGCTTCCAGATAGCTTTTGATAACGAGAATCCAAAGACTCTTTCTGATCCTGTCTTACCGCCATAAAGCCGAACCGCTCATCCAGGTAGGGGTCATAATGGGCAAGGGCAGAAAAAATAGAGCTTCCCATCAGCTCTTCAATAATGGCTTGTGCGCTTTGTATTCTGGCATATTCCACGAAAATCAAAGTACACATCAACAAAGGGGAAACGGTTAACGCCAAAAAAATGGAAATCATTCCCTTTCCGCCATTGACATGAGAATACAAAAAAACGCTTCAGTTTTTTTATGAATTCCTAAAAATAACTTTTTCATCTGCCCTCCCTTGCAAAAACCGAATCTATAACGACAGTAAAATTACTCTATACCTTTATCCTTTTGTTTTTCTAGTTTTTCTCTCATTTGCAAAGGAAGGAATCGTACTTTTTCCCTGCTGAGCAGAGAATCTCCGGATAAGTTACCGGTCTTTTTGCATTTTGTCTCGTCTTTACGCCCTTAACATAAAACTGTTACTCTTCTGTGCCTATACAACTACATAAGCTTAAACAATTTATTATCGCTCTTTTATTCTATCCGAAAGACTCTATTTTTTTCAATAATTTTTATTAAATTAACTATATTTTTAATTTATAATTAATAGAATTAAAGCTATTTATGCATCTGCAAATTTCCTGTAAAAACAAAAAGGAGAAGACGTAATCAAACAACTTCTCCTCTTTCTAAGCTATTGTTTTTGTATACTTTTTCGTAGCTATTTTTTTAATCTGTGGAACACCGTTCTCTACTCCATCTACCTTCTGAATCCACTTGGTATCCATCCGGCGTTTTTCATTTCTATAGAGATGCCCTTCGTTGTTTCCGCTGTCCGTTCCGAAGTAATAGCAATAGCCGTCAACCCACTGCCAGCCTATCAGCATTCTTCCCATCCAGCCATCAGAGTTTGGGAAAAGATAGTATTTGCTACCGTTCACATCTACCCAGCCTGTAGCCATATAGCCGGAATCCAAGAAATAATACCAGTAGGACTTTCCATTATAGGACTCATATCCCCAAGTATTCTTTGGATAGCTTCCATCCGCTCTTCTGTACCACCAGCCTTTTTCATCTTTAATCCATTTCCCATAAGAAAGAGAACGATCCACGCCTAAAACCTGTCCTGCCGGGCTACCACTAAAGCCGACAGATGAACCTCCGCCGGAGCCAGCACTACTGCCTGTAGAGCTACTTCCTGAGGAACCACCGCTTGAATATTTGCCGCCTGTCGAGTCGCCTCCACCACCAAATGAGCCGCCGCTGTTCCCCGTAGAACTGCCGGAAGATCCTTTTGAAATGCCATCGCTATTCCCATTCGACTCCGTCAAGGTAATGTAGTCCGGATCATACAAGGTGACTTTCAGACCTCCTCTTACCGGGTCAATCGCATTCAAGGATGCCTTTCTTGGATCTATTTCCCATTCTTTATCATTGATATAAAACTTAGTTTCAAGACTGCCATCCAAACCACCTAAGGTAATCCGATAAGGGTTAATGATGTTCATGGGGAATGTCACATCTCGAAGCACACGACGATAGGTCCCCGGTTTTGTGATTCTCTCTCCTGCTCCATAGTATTTTCCCGTAGAAATATCTTCCAGTGTATATTCACCGCTTACTTTATCCTCCCCCTCATACGGAATGGACACATACGGCCATGTTTCTTCTCCGTTTCTATCAAGAAGTCCTTCACCTGGCTTCTTCCATGTCGTATCCGGTACGGCTTCTCCCAATTTTCCGTACTGCAAGTCTTTTTCCGGAAGGAATAGCCTTACTTCTTTCAGCGGATACTCTTCTTTTACCCAAAAATGATCTCTCTCAGAAAGACAAAGATGCAAAACATAGTTATTCCCTTCTGCATGTTCTCCCACCAAGGAAAAACGATAAGTCGATGTAGTTCGGTTCTTTGGCGTTTGCCTATTACTCATTTCCAGAGTAAACAGAGTAAAATAATTCTGTAAACCAGCCTCAAAATAGTAATTTGGGTTTGTCGTAGTCAATTCTATTCCGTAATAATAGAATCCGGGAGCAAATTCTCTATCCCTGTACCTTAAAGGCTCTCCATCCCCAACGTACTTACTATAATAAATAGGAGATGACATGTAGATATCGTCTACATTGATGAACTTGTCCGGGGCATCCCCCCTCCGATGTATCTTCAGTTTTGGATTCTTCCCTCTAGGATCAACTTCCTGCACCCGCATCCTATCTCTGGGAACGTTAAGAATCACATCTTTTAAAGGCTCACGAAGCACAATCTGATCAATGATAATCTGCTCTGCCTGCCGATTCTCGCCAGCAGCAAAAGCACTAATGCTCCCTAGAATAAAAGATAGAACAATTCCCATACAAGCGACTAATACTGTCTTACTTATTTTCATTTACACCTCCTACAAGTTTATAAAACACTATATTGAAGTTTATTTTATCATACTTTTATATCTTTTCCACCATATACTTAATCTTATATCATAATTATAGACATTTAATGGTTTATCTCAAGCAGTCTTTTTTTGATAGTACAGTTTATAGCATAGCTTCCATACAATACCATGTAATATGGTGCCTTGTGGTACTCTCCGTTTAGCTATGTATGATGATTCCTCAAAGTCGTTTATTTCAGAGATGTCTGATACCTTATGCTCGTTTATTTTAGACATCTGCTTTAGATCGAGTAGGAGGCGGCGACTAACCGCCGTCCTCTCACAGCACTGTACGTACGGTTCTCGTATACAGCGCTTTCAATAGTTGACGTGCACAGACTGATAGGCTGTGGCTAAATCGTAAAAGCCACTGTTTATCAGTCTTTCTTTTGTCATTGCCATGTTCATGACAACTGTATGTGTTGTAAACCAATAGCCTCGTCTGCTGTTTGCCGTTTTCCACCCTAGGTCTTGAGGAACTCCCATGACCCTCAGGTTTCGGTATCTGGTTCGCACACATTTCCATTGTTTCCATACACACATACGTATTCTGTGATAGAGCCATCCGTTGATATCATTCATGTTGCTCTTCATACTTGCTATTCCATAGTAGTTAAGCCACCCTCTTGCGTATACCTTGATTCTTTTCTAGGCTCGGCTTGATTGACTGACAGCGCTTACGGGAAGAAAGCTCTTTCAGTTTCGACTTAAACTTCTCCCAAGACTTTGCATGAACTCGGACATATATGCCACTTCTGTTCCTTCCCAGTGCAAAAGCCAAGGAATTTAAAATTTCGGATTGCAAATACACTGACAGTGCGGCTTTTTCTCTCGATTCACTGTAAGTTTCAGTTTCTCCTCAAGATACCTCGTACTGCTCTCTAAGAGTCTCTCTGATGCCTTTCTGCTTTTTCGCAAGAAGCACTATGTCATCTGCATACCTTATGCATGGGACACCTCTTCTCAAAAACTCCCCGGTCGAACTCATTGAGGTAGATATTCGCGAGCAAAGGGATAAATTCCCTCCTTGTGGCGACCCTTCCTCTGTTTCAATAACCACTCCATTTTCCATTACGCCACTTTTCAGATACCTCTTGATAAGTTGCACCACACGTTCATCTTTAACATTTTTTTCCTCAGAAGGTTGATAAGAATCTCGTGGTTGATTGTATCGAAATATTTCGATAAATCTAGAACTACCGCATATGTGTAGCCCCTGTTCAGCGTACTCCTTAATCTTAAGTATTGCTCCTTTTTGCGTCTCTGTTTGGACGGTAACCGTAGCTGCCGTCTGTAAAAAGTGGCTCATAGATTGGAACTAACTGTTGTGTTATCGCCTGTTGAAGTGTACGGTCTATCACTGTTGGTATGCCAAGCTTTTCGCACACCACCATCTGGTTTGGGAATCTCAACTCGTCTTACTGGAGACGGAGTATACTTTCCACGATAGATACGGTTAGTTAACTCCTGTTGATGTTCCTGAAGATAAGGAAGTGCCTCTTCGATGGTCATACCATCAATTCCAGGTGCTCCCCTTGTTTGCCTTCACTCTCTTATACGCTCTGTTAAAGTTATCTTTATGCAGTATCGCTTCTAAGAGCTTCGGCTGTGCACTGCCTCTTTCTTTCCATATCAGATTGAATGACCCTACGCGCTTTCGCATACCCTTCATGTTCCGCACTATCTCTTTGCGAACAGCCATTGTTTTCAATGTTTTTCTGCCATAACCAGTCATTCCTCCTTTCTCAGTCATACTTGAGACTCCTACTGATTCGGTCCTTTGTCTCTCGACTACTATGACCTCTGCTGACTTCTGTGTGTTCAGCATTGCTTTGGACAATGGTTACCTCTTTCGAGGCATATCACACAGACCTCCCTAGGTACCACACGTTTCTTCCTCTCCATATATCTGCCTCATCTATCATGCATGATTCCGTGTAGTTATTGGACTTTGGCTTGTCTTGCAGTCTTATCCTCATGCATAACCTCATATGAGATTTCTGTTCGTCAGACCAGAGATTTGCCCATGAGTTAGTATCTTCCTCATATCCAGCTTCCTTCAGATTCGAGGTCACCCTCGACACCCTTGCCTTCGGCTATATCCTTCCCACTACCGGGCGGATTCGGGACTTTAACCCGTTAGAAACGTGCGCCGCTAGGCACAAGAAAAAAGAGCTAAGACCATTCCGGTCTAAGCTCTTTTGACACTTTTACTTCTTTTTTACTTCTTTTTTACTTCTTCGTCAGGTACTTACGAATATCCAAGGATGCGGCAATGAAGATTACGATACCGATGGCGATGTACTGTGCATTGGGGCTTACACCAAGGTATTGTAATGCGGTCTTTAAAAGTTCCAAAACCGCCACACCGATAAAGGCACTAGATACCTTGCCTCGTCCACCGGTTACGGATACACCGCCCAGAGCGCAGGCTGCGATAGCCTCCATCTCATAACCAAGTCCTGTATTTACGGAAGCTCCTCCGGCCTTTGCACCAAGCATATAGCCTGCCATGCCGTAGAATGCTGCCGCCTTTGCATAAATCATCACCAATGTAAGATTTACGGGAACTCCGGCAACCTCTGCCGCCTGTGGGTTTCCACCGATAGCATACATATATTTTCCGTGTCTGGTCATGTTGAAGATGAACCAGGTCAGAGCGGCCATCAAAAGAGCAATCCAGATTAAGTAGCTTAAGCCCAAGAATTTTCCGGTAGAGAAGATGGTGTAGGACTCAATGTAACCTCCCAAAGGAGTCGCGTTGGTGTACAAAAGTCCTAAACCGTAGATAATCTCCATCATTGCCAGAGTAGCAATGAAAGGCGGTACGGAAAGGTAGGCAATAAACCAACCGGTTATGGTGCCGAAGAGAGCGCAAATCAACATTACCAGAAGCAGAACCACAATGGGATTCATAGGGGTAATCTTTAATAAAAATCCATTTCCCATGGATGCCCAGGGCTCAGACTGGAAGAAGCGTCCGGAATAGTTCGCCTTCTGCAAAAAGAGTTCCGGCTAAACAGGCACCAAATCCAATCATTCGTCCTGCAGAAAGGTCACAACCTGCGGTAATAACGCAGCCCGCAATTCCTAAGGCAATCACTAAGCGGTAGGACATATTGGCCAAAAGATTCATTCCGTTGTCCGCTGTCAAAAAGTTCTTTGTGGTCAATCCTGTGTAGATTACCAGGATGAACATAACGATAATAACCCCGTTATTAATCAGAAAAATCCGTTAATTTTTTTGTTTTTTTGAGTCTTTTTCCATTTTTCTCCCCTAAAACATCGTAGCAAAGTTCATTACATTTTTCCTGCGTCATTTCTTCCTGCTGATTCAGCTCTCCGGTAAGCTTACCGTTACACATTACGCAGATACGGTCTGCCATGCCCAAAAGTTCCGGCATTTCCGAAGAAATCATAATGATGGCCTTGCCCTGTTTTGCCAACTCTTCCATGATTTCGTAAATCTCATGCTTTGCCCCGATATCAATACCTCTTGTGGGCTCGTCCATAATCAGAATATCCGGGTCCTTTGCCAGCCAGCGGGAAATGATGACCTTCTGCTGGTTTCCTCCGGAAAGATTTCCAATATGTTCTTTCATGCTGGGGGTCTTGATGGACAAACGCTTAATATTGTCATCCACCACCTTGTTAATGGAAGGATGGTCCAGCATAATTCCTGCCTTTAAAAACTTATTATAAATGGAAACACCAACATTGTCCTTGATGGAAAGACAGCCGAAAATACCGTTTCCACGGCGGTCCTCGGTAATCATACCGATACCGGCCTCCATAGCATCCTTAGGTCTTTTTAATCTTCACCTCTTTGCCATGCACTTTGACGGTTCCCTTAGCCAAATGACGGATACCGAAGATTCCTTCCATCAGCTCTGTTCTTTGCGCTCCTACCAGACCGCCGAAGCCCAGGATTTCTCCCTTTCTAATAGAGAAGGATACTCCCCGGAAGGACTTTTCGTGGATAGAGGTAAAGTCCTCCACCTCCATAATAGTCTCGCCGATGCTGTGATGATGCTCCGGATAAATATTGCTTAACTCTCTACCTACCATCTTGGCAATAATCTGCTCGGTGGTCATCTCCTCTGCGGGCCAGGTGCCTACATAGGTTCCGTCACGCATGATGGTGATGTCGTCGGAAATCCGCTTGATTTCATCCATTTTATGGGAAATGTAAATCATGGCTACGCCCCTTCTTCTTCAAATCTCCCATAACCTTAAAGAGGAATTCTACTTCCTTATCCGATAAGGAAGAGGTAGGCTCGTCAAAGATAATAACCTTGGCATCATGGGAAACCGCCTTGGCAATCTCTACCATCTGCATCTGTCCGATAGAAAGAGAGGACAGGGGTGCCTTTACATTGTAAGACAAACCAAGCTCGGAAAGCCACTTCTCCGTATCCTGATTCATCTTCTTATGGTCAATCATCTGAATCGGTCCCAGCTTCTTCACCGGGAAACGGCCAAGGTACATATTCTCTGAAACGGAACGAGCCAAAACCGGCTGCAATTCCTGGTGCACCATGGCTACGCCGTGTAACATTGCATCATCAGGATTACTGATGTCTACTTTATTTCCATCCAGATAAATCTCTCCCTGATCCATCTTGTAAATGCCGAATAAGCACTTCATCAGGGTGGATTTTCCGGCTCCATTTTCTCCCATTAAGGCATGTACCGTTCCGGGACGAACGGACAGCTGTACCTGGTCTAGGGCCTTTACTCCCGGAAATGATTTGGAGATATTTTTCATTTCTAACTTATACTCTGCCATTTCCTCCTCCATTTCTTTACACTACTCTTGGAATGAAAAACAATTGGGGAGGCAAATACACAATGCATCTGCACTCCCCAAATTCGTTCTGTATCGGGAAAATGTTTTCTGCTCCTATTTCTTTAGCAAATCTTCATTTTCCTAAAAATCCATGCTTTGAAAAAGTTTTCCTGCAAATCTTATTACTTTAAGAGATTTAATACATCCTGCGCGTTGTCCTTAGTAACCTTTACATAGTCACAACCGATGTAGTGGTCATTTCCCTTACCGCTAAGGTAGCTGATTGCTGCATCTCCTGCTGCGTGAGACTGTGTAAGGAAGTCATTAAATACAGTACCGGTCTGCGTGCCTGCTAATACGTTCTGGCAAGCCTCCTCAAGAGCGTCAACACCTACTAAGTAGATATCTGTTCCAACAGTTCTTCCTGCTGCCTGGATAGCCTGTAATGCACCAAGAGCCATGGAGTCGTTGTTACAGAAAACAACTTCAACATTCTTACCATCCTTTGCTAAAGCATTAGCAACCAAAGACTGTGCCTGAGCCTGATCCCAGTTACCAACCTGCTCGTCTAACTTGTTTACTTCCATTCCTGCATCCTGTAATGCCTTAACGGAGAACTCTGTTCTGTACTGAGCATCGATGTTCTCAGGGTCACCCTTAATCATGATGTAATCAACTTTTTCCGTTTCCGTTCATATCCAGCTTGTCCATTCCAACAGCGGAAATGATTTCTCCCTGGAAGGTTCCGGACTGACGAGCGTCACATCCTACATAAGTTACATCCCAGTTCTTCTCTTCCCATCTCTTCTCTTCGTCCCCGATCCGGCTCTCTGTTGATGTATACCAATGGGATTCCGGCAGCCTGCACCTTATCTGTGATAGTTGCAGCAGAGGAAGAGTTAACAGGGTTAACAATTAAAACGTCTACCTTATCAGTAATGAAGTTCTCGATCTGGTTGGTCTGTGTAGCCTGATCATTAGCACCGTCCATGATCTTAATGTTCTCTTTCTTGAATCCCTTGGATACAAGATAGTTCTCAAGCTCTGTACGGAAAAAGGGTCATGAAGTTATCAGAGAACTGATAGATACATACGCCAACCTTCTTGTCGCTGAAGTCTCCGCTCATCTCCTCTACAGCGGCCTTAGTTCCTTCCATCGCCTTCTCTGTCTCTTTTGCACTTTCCTTCTGCTCAGCAGCTGCGGTAGTTGTCTTCTCAGCGCTGCTACTGCCACATGCAGCTAACATAGATACGGCCAATGCGGATACTGTTAAAGTGCTTAAAATTCTTTTCATTTTTTCCTCCTGTTCGAAAAAACTTTCGACTGTGTTTAATAACAAGGAGGATTATAGCTTTTTCTTTTTTTAAAAAAATAGAGTATTCTTCTTTCATTCTTAGAATTTTTTTAGAAATCGGAAGTTTGGTATTTTTTTCTACAATAAGACAGGTTTTTCAAATCCGGTAGTTTGACAGTTAAATATTTCCAAAAATCTCCTCAGGCCTTGAAAAGCCTGTATTTTTTTGTCAAATTTTATTAAATATATACTAGCTATATTCGGCTATATGTGGTATAATGGACGCATGGAGGGACTGCGTCATGAAAGTATCTGTATCAAAATCAAAAAATCAGACCATCTATTACCTGAGTAAATCAGTTTGGGTAGATGGTAAATCCACTACTAAGACTATAGAGAAGATTGGTTCGGAAGATGAACTTCTGAAGGTTTGCGGAGAGCTTACTCCGCTGGAGTGGGCAAAGCAGTACGCTGCCAAACGCTCTGCAGAAGAAAAAACTTCAAAAAAAGACATTATGCTGAAGTATTCCTCTTCGACCTTGATTAAGAAAGAAAGCTGCCGTAGCGTAAACGTAGGCTACCTCTTTCTGAAGGACATCTACTATGATTTAAAAATCCATGACATCTGTGCTCAGATTGCCGAAAAGTACAAGTTTGAGTTTGACCTGAATCAAATCCTGTCTATGCTACTTTTCTCTAGGATTATTTATCCCAGATCCAAGAGATCTTCTCTTGAACTTTCAAAAAAGTTTCTTGAAAAGCCTGACTGTAAGCTCCATCACGTTTACCGTGCACTGGAAATCCTTGCAAAGGAGAATGATTTTTTCCAGTCTCAACTTTACAAGAATTCCGAAATGATACTGAATCGACATAAAAGAGTTCTTTACTATGACTGCACTAACTATTACTTCGAGATTGAGGAAGCGGATGATTTTCAGAAAATATGGTCATTCCAAAGAAAAACCGTCCAAATCCGATTGTACAGATGGGGCTATTTATGGATGCAGATGGGATTCCACTCACCTTCTCCCTCTTTAACGGAAATGAGAATGAACAACCTTCGATGAAACCATTGGAGAAAAAGATTCTTTCTGACTTTGGAATGACGAAGTTTATTGTTTGTACAGATGCAGGACTATCATCAACTTCAAACCGTGTTTTCAACAACACGCCGAACCGGAAATTTGTTACAACGCAACCAATCAAAAAGCTGAAAGGACATCTCAAGGATTACTGTCTTGATGAAGATGGATGGCACCTTATCGGAGATAAAACAGAGTATAAGCTCAGTGAATTAGATGAGATTGAGAACTACGAGAAGACTTTCTATAAAGACCGATGGATTAACGAAGACGGTCTGGAGCAACATCTCGTTGTCACCTTCTCCTTTCAATATCGGTACTATATGAGAAAGATACGGAATCGTCAGCTTGAACGCGCTGAAAAGCTCGTCGAAAATCCTTCTTCTCTGAATAAAAAACGGCCGAACGATCCCAAGCGTTTTATACGTCAGAATCACTGTACTTCTGACGGCGAGATTGCAGATAAAATGATCCCTTTGATAGATGAAGATGTTGCCACAGAAGAGGAACGTTATGACGGTTTCTATGCCGTATGCACAAACCTGGAAGATGATGTGGCAACGATTATAAGTATTAATCAAAAGCGATGGCAGATTGAAGAATGTTTCCGGATTATGAAGAGTGAATTTCAAGCCAGACCGGTATATCTCAGTAGAAAAGATCGAATCACGGCACATTTCATTACCTGCTTCACCGCCCTGATTCTTTATCGTATTCTGGAGAAGAAGTTAGGTGAGAGTTATACCACTGAAAGCATTATAAGAACACTGAAAGAAATGAACATGCTGATAGCCCCCGGTGAAGGATATATCCCTGAGTATACACGAACCGACCTTACAGACAAACTCCACGACACATTTGGTTTTAGAACGGATTACGAGATTGTATCTCAAAGAGAAATAAAAAAGATTTTAACCGCAACGAGAAAGTAGAAATATTGCTAGAATTCAAAAGAAAACAAGAGCTCATAAATGGCGTATTTACGCCGTTTATGGGCTCTTGACTCTTTCGCAACTGTCAAAGACAGGATTATAGCTTTTTCTTTTTTAAAAAATAGAGTATTCTTCTTTCATTCTTAGAATTTTTAGAAATCGGAAGTTTGGTATTTTTTTCTACAATAAGACAGGTTTTTCAAATCACCAAACTATCCTTTATCTTTACCTTTTATCCGTAAACCACCAATTCCTCATCCTTATGTACGGATAAGAAGGAAACCTGATACAAAAGATGGCCTTCCTTTTCCGCCCGTAATTCCCATAGCTTTTCCCCATGGTAATCTCGTATTTCTCCCAAAACTTCCCCTGTCAAAATCCTGTCTCCCGGCTTTTTCTTAGGATACCAGCAGCCTTCATAGGGCGCATTTACGTAGATGAGGTTCTGCATGATTTCTCCCGCCCTTTGTTCCGAAGCCATACCGTCCTTTAACATTCCTTGCAAACGAAGAAGATTCTTCAGGTCTTCCAGATTCGCCTTTACCTCTTCTTCCGACCATCTGCCTTGATCTCCCCTTTCCAATAGGATGGAAGGTACTCCCTGCATGGAAAGACAGTTGTACAGACCTCCTGTGGTGGTTTAGACTGAACGATAAAGGGTACATTACAGTGCTTTGCCATAAGAAGGGAAAATTCTTTCACGTCCTCTTTACTTTCTCCCAAGAAGTATACATGGGGCAGTAGTTCTTCATGCACCTGTCCTCCATGCAAATCAATAGCAAAGTCAATGCCTTCCGAAAAAGCAGTCATTACCGTATAGGCTATCCGCTCCGATAGACTGCCCTCCTTATCTCCCGGAAAAACCCGGTTTAGGTTCTTTCCATCCTCCGGCACCATGCTGTTTCGAAGATAGCTTTGGAAGCCCGGAAGATTCAAGGGATGTAAAATATAAAGCTTCCCAAAAAGCTGTTCTTCTCGCAGTTCTCCCGCCAAACGGATGGCAGTTTCTATCCCCACAAATTCCTCACTATGGATGCCGGATACAATCAGGCCGCTTTTCCCTGAATTTTTTCCGCTGAGTATCGTCATGGGAACAGAAAATTCTCCACCAATTACCGGGAGAAATGTTCTTTCTCCTTTCATCCCTACACCTCCTTTAATTCCACAATAGAGTGTAAGAGCTTCTTTCCATAGGGGTGTTGTACCTTGTGAAGCTTGTCCACCTCCAGGTTTTCCACGATTTCCCCCTGATAAAGAAATAAAACTCTGTGGCAAAAATAAGAAACGGAGCTTAAGTCATGGGTAATAAAAATAACTGAAAGAAAATTTTTCCTGTAAATCCTTCAGCAAATCCATCACCTGTACCTGGGTATGGGCGTCCAAAGAGCTGATGGCCTCGTCAAAGAGAATAATTTTCGGTGCAAGAGCAATAGCTCTGGCAATGCAAACCCTTTGCAGCTGCCCTCCGGAAAGCTCATGGGGAAAACGATGATAGTGCTCCTCCTTTAAGCCAACCACTTGTAGAAGCTCCAGTATTTTCCCCTTCTTCTCTTCCTTGGAAAAATGCTTTCCTTCCTGCCGGGAAAGCACATCCAGAGATTCTCCTATGATTTGGAAAAACCTGAAATCTGGGGTTTACAGAACTGCTATAGTCCTGAAATACAATGCTGATTCGCCCCTGTCGCTCCAGACTTCCGCTATCCTGCTTCAATAAACCGGAGAGTACCCTCCCCAAGGTACTTTTTCCACTACCGGATTCCCCTAAAAGCCCCAGGCATTCTCCCTCTCTAAGAAAAAGAAACATTTTTCAGTACCTGCTGACGCTCTTTGCCCAGCAGCTTTTTCTGCTTTTCTTTTAAAAAAACTAACGGAAATATCCTTTCCCTCTAACACAATTTTATTTTCCATATCCATCCTTTTTCATGGGCTAAGCTCTGCCTGACTTCTAAAACAGCTTCCCCTTTTGTAATCCCGTAATTTTTAGCCCTGTAAAGCCCTTTTATATTTTTCCATCACCATTTTTCTTGCTGCGAATTAGCTCAATGGTATAGGATCCTTGGCTCCCTGAGCGATTTCCGAAAAGCTTCCTTCATCCACAATCCGCCCCTGATTAATCACCAAAATCCGGTCTGCAATCTGGGAGATCACTCCTAAATCATGGGTAATAAAGATCATTCCCGTATCTCCCTGCTCATGGATCTTTTGAAATTCTTTCATGATTTCATACTGGGTAATGGCATCAATGGCCGTGGTGGGCTCATCCGCTACCAAAAGAGCCGGTCGCATGGAAAGGGCAAGACCGATCATAATTCTTTGTAAGAGCCCTCCGCTCAGCTGGTGGGGATATTTTTTTCCAAAAGATCCCTTCCCTCTCGAATCTGCATTTTTTTCTAAAAAGCTTTTAGGCTTCTTTCCAGAATTTCTTCCCGGCTGACATTTTCATGGGAGCTCCAGGTTTCCGCCATCTGGCTCCCCATCCGATACAGAGGGTCAAAGCAGGTCATGGGATTTTTGTAAAATCATGGCAATGTCTTTTCCCCGGTGTTGCCGAAGATTCTCCTGCCCATCCTGAAGCAAGTCATGTCCTTGAAAAAAACAGCTTCTCCCTCTACTTTGAATTGTTTCGGAACTAAGCCCAGAACCGCCTTAATACTCATACTCTTTTCCGCTTCCGGACTCTCCCAGAATACCCAAACACTCCCCGGGCTTTACGGAAAAAAAGAAATGTCCTTCACAATCTCCTTCTTGCATCCCTTCTTCGGCGTGAAGGCCACAGACAAATGTTTGACGGATAAAATACTGTCTCCTCCTACATTTGGCTCTCCGCCATGCTCTCCCCAAGACCTTGCTCCCTGTTTGGGATTCTCCCGGCTCCCCTGTTCCTCTATCCTTTGGGAAAAATTCTCTCTCATCTTCTTTTCTCCCCCTTTCTACGCCATTGCTTCCTTGGGATCGAAGGCATCCCGCAAAAGCATCTCCCAAGAAGTTAAAGGATGCCACCACCAGTACAATGGCTATTCCGGGTGCCAACATTTGCACCGGATTCGTAGTCATCACATTCTTTTGCCCTCATTTAACATAGCTCCCCACTCCGGTGTAGGCGCCTGTACTCCAAGACCCAAAAAGGACAGGGTGGAAATGTTTAAAATCGCCCAGCCCATATCCAAAGTGGCCAGTACCGCAAGTTCCGAAGAAATAGCGGGAATCAGGTGTTTCACAATAATATAGGGGGTAGTATTGCCAATACTTTTAGAATAAAGAATGTAGTTTTTATCCTTGTATTTTAAAACATTGGTACGAATCATTCTGGCATACCAAGCCCATTTGATGAAAACATTGGCCAAAATCACATTCCGTACATCCACGCCCAGAAGAGCCACCACCGCAAAAACCATGATTTGGCTGGGGAAGGACAGCATCACATCCACCAGACGCATGATGACTTCTTCCATAGGACCTCGGAAATAGCCGGAGAGAACGCCCATAAGGGTACCGATAAAAATCGTGCCTATCATGGTTAAAAGGGAGAGAAATAAAGTGGGACGAATGCCGAAAATCATACGGCTTAAAATGCATCTTCCCAACTGGTCCGTTCCCAAAGGATAGGTCAGCGAAAAGGGGGCGAATTTTTGAATGATATTGGTTTCATAAGGATCATGGGGAGCAAAGAAGGGCGCAAAAATCCCCACAATGCTTAGTAAAAATAAAAAGAGTAAAATCCCCATGGCTATTTTATTTTGAACAAATCTTTTCCCCATTCTTCCTCCTTAATCCTGATTCCGCATTCTCGGATCTGCCACATACTGCAAAAATATCAAAGAGCAGGTTGAAAATAACGAATAAAAAGCCGATAAACAAAAACATAGCATTGAATCACCGGATAATCTCTGTTGAAAATAGACTCAATGCAGAGCTTTCCAAGGCCCGGCTAAGCAAAAACATTTTTCCACCACAATGGTTCCGAAATCATCTGGGGAATCGCCATACCGATAGCCACAATACAAGTATGCATGGAATTTTTTTAAGATATGTCGAAGCAAGATATTCCTTTGCCGAAGTCCTCTGGCATTGGCATAAAAAGCACATAATCCTCCTTCATATTTTCCAGCATATTGTTTCGAATCAGACGAATATAAGTGGAAATATAGGTCAGTGCTACGGTAAAGGAGGGAAGAATCAAATGTCGAAAATCTCCGCTACCGCTGGTGGGAAGCAAGTCCAGCTTGATACTGACAATCCACATCAAAAGTAGACCCACCCAATAGGCCGGCATGGCAGTTGTGGCAAAAACGATGCCTCGCATAATTCTATCAAAAAGACTGTTTTTGGTATACAGCACAAAAAGCCTATGGGAATGCTAAGCACAATCACAAAAACCAAAGAGCTTAAGGCAAGCTTCAGGGTTGCAGGAAGGCAGCGAGCCATCTCTCCCAATACCGTACGGCTTGGATTTACATAGCTAACGCCGAAATTTAGATGAATGCAATCTCCCAGCCAACGAAGGTAGCGAATGAAAAAAGGGATCATCCAGCCCCAGCTCCTTTCGTACAGCTTCCACCGCCTCTTCCGTAATAATGGGAGTTTGCCGCACGCGAAGAGCCACCTCCGCAGGATCGGAGGGAATTAGGTTAATAAAAACAAAGCAAACAAAGGAAATACAAAGTAATAAAGGAATCGCAGAGAGGATTCTTTTGATAATATAGATTTTCATAGAACTCCTTAGAAAAACTTTCAATAGGAAGCATTTTACGCAGAAACAACAATTGCTTTAGGCGGAAACAACAATTGCTTTAAACGGAAAGAAAAAGCCATGAAAAGGGGCTGTAGAAAATCAAAGTAGTTTTTCTAAGCAATATAGGTCTAAATTTGGGGCACGCTTTCGCTAGCTTTCGCCACGTAGCGGATACTAAGCGAAAAAAACTTCGATTCTCTTGTTTTTTCGCAAGTACCGACGGGCTCAGACTACCCCTTATTTAGACCTATATTGCCGAAAAATCTATTTTTTTATTTTTGATTTTTTTACGCCCCTTTTTTTCACCGGTCTTTAAGGGAAAGAAGATTAATTTTTCGAAATACATCTCCTCAAAGGGAATTTCGTACTGGCTCTGGCTGAAACGAACACCCTTCAAAGTCTTCCGATAAATCGCCTTATTGTTCTCATAGGTCAAAGGAATATATACAGCATCCTCGTGTAAGGAAGTCAGAACCTTAGTGTACAAATCCTGTCTTTCCTTCTCATCGGTGGAGAGCAAAATTTTCTGAATGGCTTCATCAATTTCCTTCTTGTTCTCCAGTCCCTGCTGTGCCGCATAATCCCCGTAAACCGGAGCTGTCATAGCGGAAAGAGAGGACTGAGGATCATAGGGAGTTCCCCAGGAAATGTTGAATACCAGGTCAAAGTTTCCTGCCTTCATATTGTCTCTATAGGACTGCTCTTCCTGTCCGCTAAGCTGAATATCCACACCGATTTGCTTATACTCTGCCTGCAAATATTCCCCGATACTCTTCTCCGTTACGGAATCGCTGTTGTAAAGAAGCTCTAAGCTAAGCTTCTTGCCATCCTTGCTACGAATCCCGTCACTACCGGCTTTCCAGCCCGCCTCTTCCAAAAGGCTCTTCGCCTTCTCGCTATCATGCTCATAGGGAGTCAGGTCGATGTTGCAGTAGGGCACGGTCTTGGAAAATAAAGTATCCGCCGGCTTCTCTAAGCCATAGAATAAGCCATCGGAAATAGACTGCTTATCGGTAGCGTGCTCTAAAGCCTTACGCACGTTGATGTCGGAAAGAATTTCATCCTGGGTATTCATAACAATCTGTCTTGTGGAGGTGGGTTCGGACAAAGCAACGGCAATGCTGTCACTATCCTGATATTTCTTGATAGCATCCGCATCAATCATATTTTTTTCCATAAATCAGATCAATTTCTCCCTTGTCCAAAGCCAAAATTCTGGTTTGGTTATCGGGAATAACCTTTGCCACAATGGTCTTAATCTTAGGAGCCTCTCCCCAGTAATTGGGATTAGCTTCAAAGGTGGCATATTCATCTGTTACAAAGTCCTTTAAGACATAGGGACCTGTTCCGATATAAGCTTCTACTCCATCCTTGGTGGAACCGTTCTTCATGGCCTTAGGAGAAATCATGGCAAAGGGTCTGGTTACCCCCAGCTCTGTTAGGAGCGGATAGTACGCCTCGGAAAGGGTAATCACAAAGGTCTTGTCGTCCGTAGCCACTGCGCTCTGAAGAAGCTCCATACTTCTTAACCAGGTATGTCTTTCCTTATTCTCAATAATGGCATCAAAGTTGGCCTGAATTGCCTTGGCATCACAAACTTCCCCGTCAGAGAACTTCACCCCATCTCGGATATGGAAGGTATACACCTTTCCGTCCTCACTGATTTCCCATTTTTCTGCCAGGCAGGGGCCATATCCCTCGGCAGTAATGCTTACCAGAGTATCGTACAACATAGACTGGGCATACATTTCCCCTGCATAAAGGTGGGGATTTAAGTCACGAATATCACGGAAATTTACAAAGCGAAGGGTTCCCGCCTCTTCACCGCTTGTGCCGGATGCCTGGCTTTCTCCTGCCGCTCCGGTGCCGCTTTGGGCATTCTTTCCTCCGCCACAAGCCATTAACACCGCACTAAGTAAGGCTACACCTAAGGCCAGTCTGTACTTTTTCTTTAGCATTTTTTCCTCCTTTATCTACACTATGTCTTGGTTTAATTTCTTAAAAATATCAATTTTAATCTTTGGCTTACAGATTGTAGCAAAGAAGGTTAGTTAATACTAATAGAAAATTAATATACTTAGGGTATACCGTTTTTTTGTATAACAGTACGCACTAACTCCCTATAAAATGCTCTCCAAAAAAACAAAATCCAAATAAGGAAAAGGGAAATAGAGGCATAAAAAAACTTAGATAAAAGCATAAATTAAAAGCTTAAATAAAAACATAGATTAAAAAGCATAGGTAAAAAAAGCATAGATTAAAAAAGCATAAATAAAGAAGAATAAAAAGAGCCCTTATGGCTCTCCTGCAAAAAGGCTCCCCAGATTCTCCAAATATAGTTTTTTTCCATTTCTTCCATTTCCTGATTCTGTTTATGCACATAGCCTAAGAGTATGCCGCTTCCGCAACCCTCTATCGCCACCGCATGGATTTCCATTTCCCTAGCCATTTTCTTGCTGAAAAAAATCTACCCCCAAACAGCAAAAGCTTGGTTTCCCTCAACATATGCATCATACAATGGTCGCTATCCGTGTGAACCCTATGTTTTAAATCCTTATATTCCAGAGCACCGGAACTAAACTTTCCCATATAAGACAAACTGGTAAAGTAGTCTTCATTTTCCTGTACAAACTCCAAGTCCTTTAAAGTATCAAAGGGAACGGATGCCCTCTCATAAAGGGGATGCTCTTTTCCCACATACAAGCAAAATCTACCGCTTCGAAGCATCGTAAATTCCAATCTTTTATTTTGCAAAAATGCGTCGAAAGGGAGCCAACTGCTGCTTGGCAATTTCCACCACACCAATCCGTACAATACCCTGGCTAATATAGTCTAAAATCTGCTCTGTGGTGCCTTCCTTATAATCTATATGCAGATTCTCTTCCCTATGCTCGTTATAAAATTTGGCCAGATTATTGGAAAGCATCCCGCTGGGATAGGACGCAATGTTCAGCTTCTTCTGTTTCTCATCTATGGACAGCTCCTGCATGTGCTCCACATTTTTTTCAGGATATTTTTTTCGCATAATAGGAAAGCTGCTCTCCGAAGGAGGAAAGGATGATTCCCTTGGCACTCCGGAGGAATATGGGATTTCCCAGTTCTTCCTCCAGACTATGAATCACTCGACTGACATTGGGTTGGGAGGTGTAGAGGCGTTCCGCTGCCTTATTCAAGCTACCACATTCTACTGCCGCCATAAAGTATTGCAGTTGCTTAATGTCCATTTTCCCCCTCCTCTATATTTTTTTACTATCCAATAAAAATGTATAGAGGCCTATCCTTCAGCTCTTCAAAGAGAATAGCGATATATTCCCCGATTATTCCGATGACGAAAAAGCACCGCAAACATAAAGCAAAAGCACCACCACGATGGTGGCATAGCCGGAGGGGGCGCCCTTTCTGGTTAAAAGGGTGTAAATCAAAAGCACGGCTCCCAGTCCTCCACTGCAAATGGCCGCAAAAAAATGCCAAGCTGTAAGGGCAGATTGGAAAAAGTAAAAAGGGTGTTTTTGGAAAAGCGCCACAGCTTACTTAAGGAATAATGACTTTGTCCCGCCTGTCTCGCCGCCGCCTCATAACGAATGCTTGTTTTTGGAAAGCCCACGGACTGGACAAAGCCCCGAAGATAACGGACCTTTTCCCGGTAATGCTTCTTTAAAACCTGCTGCACCTTTTTGGAAATGCCGAAGAAGTCGGAGGCATTTTCCTCAAAATGCACCGGAGAAACGTGGTTTAAAAATCCAGTAAAACAGGGCGGAAGTAATATTTTTCACAAAGCCGGCAGATGGATTCTTGGTGCGCACCATGGACACCACCTGATAGCCCTCCTCAAACTTTTTCAGCATTTCTAAAAATCAACTCGGGGGATGCTGTAAATCCGCATCCATAAAGATCAGAAAATCCCCCTTGGCATAGTCCAGGCCTGCGGTCATCGCCGCCTCATGGCCAAAATTTCGAGAAAAAGACAATACTCGCACATGCTCCCTGTCTCTCTCTGCAAAATCTTCTAAAAGAATAGCACTTTTATCCGAAGAGCCGTCATTGACAAAGACAATTTCATAGCCATAGCCCAGCTCCTGTAATTTTTCACAAGACTGACTGCAATGCTGATAAAACTGCTCTAAGCTGTCTTCCTCGTTATACACAGAAACAATCACACTACAAATCTTTTCCAAGTTCATCCCTTCTCTCTAAAAACAATCCCTCATTGAAATGATTTTCTCCCTCATTTTTAGCCATCTCTGTTCAGCGACTTCGGCAAGATCTTCTGTTCAGCGGCTTTAGCAAGATCTTCTTTCCGGCAAAGGCTTAAATCATTTCCTCGTGGGTAGGCACCTGCTCCTCTTTCCTGGGAGGTGTCATATAATCCCCATATAACATCTTCAGCACACTGTCGTAGTCTGCCGGCACCGGAAAGTTCTTTCCGGCAAAGGGCTTATACTGCACCGGCTCCTCCCAGCCGTATTGCACTTTACAATACTGGAAGTCCGGCTGATAGTTGGAAAAATACAGGAAATCCTCTCCTCTTCTCTCTGCCTTCTCTCTTCTTGCTCCTTGCGCCCATCTATCCTGCAAAGAAAAAAAGAAAGGGAGGGAAGACATTTTCCCAAGGTGGCAAGAACCGCCACAAAGAGCTTTGCCACAAGTGAATACTTCTGAAAATCAAGCCGTCTCCGATGTCCCATGGCCAGACCGAAAATCATCTGCTGTCGAAAACGATATAGCTTATCCAAAAGAGCATTCCTTGGACAGTCATCCAAAATAAAGCAGTCCACCCAAAGGTGATTCAGCTTTCCTTCGTAAAAAGCTATCCTCTTCCCCTTCGACTTCCCGTCTTTTTGCTGTTAAGATCCACAATACGGGGCACAAAATCATAAAAAGGAACGACCATTTCTATAGCAATTGGGTATCATTAGAGCAAAGTTCTCTGAAAGTTCCTCCTTCGCCACCCTTTCAAACTTCTCCCATTCCTCCCGTAAAAAGCAAAGATCCACGTCATCATCCCAGGGGATAAAGCCTTCATGGCGGATGGCACCCAGCAGGGTTCCGGAATCCAGGCGGTAGCTAATCTTATGTTTTTCACAAATACGGTGAATTTCCTCTAAAATGGCAAAGCCCCGTCTCTGCTTCTCCGCTAAATCCATACCCTACCCTTTCTACGGCTCTACCTTAGTCTTCCGAGGCAAAGGCCAAAATCTGTGCTTCAGAGAACTTCCGTAGGTCCTCTCCTTTATGCCATGCCTTGTACCAATCCACGGTTTTCTCCACCGCTTCCTTTACGGTATAACGAGGCTGCCAGCCAAAGACTCTCTTTAGCTTCTCCGTACTTAACTGTAAAAATCCCGCTTCATGGGGGGCATTGGGCTCTGCCTGATTCTCCCAGCTTGCATTATCTCCCCAGAACTCCACGAAAAGCTCTGCCAAGGCTCCTGTGGTAATAGCATCGGAAAGCTCCGGTCCCACATTGTAATAGCCGGCAAATTGCTTCCCTCTTCTCCTGCCTGTCTTGCCACTATTTCAAGATAGACAAACAAAGGCTCCAAGACATGCTCATAGGGGCGGACAGAATAGGGATTTCGAATGCCTATAGGCTCACCCTTAATGCTCTTTCGTACACAGTCCGGGATGATGCGGTCCTTGGCGAAATCTCCTCCTCCGATGACATTTCCGGCTCTTGCGGTGGAAATGCGGGGAAGAAATTTTTTTCCTTTTCCATAGGCGGAATCCTCGGAAAAGAAGGACTTTTGATAACTATGGGTGACCAACTCCGAGCAGGATTTGGAGTTGGAATAGGGGTCATGCCCGTCCAACTTTTCCTCCTCCCTAAAGGCGTGTCCCTCCTGATCCGGATTCTCATAAACCTTGTCTGTAGTAACATTTAAAAGGGAACGGACAGTGGAACAATGCCGTACCGCCTCCAAAAGATTCACCGTTCCCATGACATTGGTCTCGTAGGTTTCTCTAGGGAAAAGATAGGATTCCCTTACCAAAGGCTGTGCCGCCAAATGAAAGACCAATTCCGGCTCCGCCTCCTGCATCGCCTTTTTTAAATGGTCATAGTCCCGCACATCCCCTTCTATGGAGTGCATTCCCTTCTCTAAGTTCAAGAGGGAAAAACAGGGCTCCCGGCTCTTCCTTTAAGGCATAGCCGGTGCATTCCGCTCCCATCATTTGCAAAAATCAAACTAAGCCACGCCCCTTTAAAACCGGTGTGGCCTGTTAAAAATACTTTCTTCCCTTGATAAAAAGCTTTTAATTCTTGAAAATGCATTTCCCCCTACTTCCTTAAAGCCAAGACTTCCTCTGCTCTATTATCGATTTCGATTTCCTATAACAATTCATGACAAAAGCTACAGGCTACAGAATCCTTACTACAAAAATCCTTACTACAGAATCCTTACTACAGAATCCTTACTACCAACGCTTCCAAGGCGCCTTGCCGCTTTCCCACAAATCCTCCAAAAGCTTCTTCTCTCTCTGGGTATCCATGCACTGCCAGAAGCCGTCATGGTAATAGCCCATGAGCTTCCCTTCCGCCGCAAGGTTCTGCATGGGGCTTTGCTCCAAAATGGTCTTATCATCCTGAAGATAATCAAAAATACCCGGCTCCAGCACCATGAAGCCGCCATTAATCACCGCGCCGTCCTTTTCTTCCTTCTCCCGGAAAGAACGAATCTGTCCCTCAGCATCCACATCCAAAACCCCTTTTTGCTGGGCAAGGTTTACCATGCTGATAGTTGCCGTCTTGCCATGCTTTTTTTATGGAAGTCCAAAAGAGCCTCCAGATTCACATCGGAAACCCCGTCTCCATAGGTCAGCATAAAGGGCTCGTGCTTTAAGTATTTTTCCACCCTCTTTAATCTTCCGCCGGTCATGGTGTGAAGCCCCGTATCTACCACGGTTACCTTCCAGTCCTCCGCCTCACTGTTGTGAACCTCCATGGTGTTCTTTCCCATGTCAAAGGTAATGTCCGCATTGTGTAGGAAATAGTTGGCAAAATATTCCTTAATCAGATACTGCTTATAGCCTGCCAAAATTATAAATTCCTTAAAGCCGTAGGAAGAATAATATTTCATGATATGCCATAGAATAGGCATTTCTCCGATTTCAATCATGGGCTTCGGCTTTAAATGGGATTCCTCGGAAATTCTGGTGCCTAAGCCTCCTGCAAGAAGAACAACTTTCATGTCTTCCGTCCTTTCTTTTTTTCTTTAGAGTATAGCACAGAGTCCTTAGAAAATAACAGCGGAAAGATATCTTTAAGGATTCCTTCCGCTATTTTTTTCTGCTATATTTCCTCTATTCCCTGTACCGGGACGGATTTCACATCTGCGACTATTTCAATCGATATATTGCTGTTTGTTCTGCCAAAATTTTAGGCGATACGCTGCCTTTTCCTTTCTCGCATTTTCCAAAAAAGGAAAGAAAGGAGAAAGGCCAAAACTGCCGGTAAAACCCAGCCCATTCCAATAGAAAAAAGAGGGATGTGGGAAAGAAGCTTCATCATCTTCTCATGAAAAGGAATCCCTGCAAGCAACTCCTTCGGCAGAGCCTTGTAGGCATCCAAAAGGGCAAAGGGCGCGGTAACATAAAGGGCAGTTTGGAAAATCTTTTTTTCAAAATGAAAATGCTCTCCAATCAGACAAAGCAATATCAGCACTATACTCATGGGATAAATAAAGTAAAGCGCCGGTACAGTATATTGAATGATTCTGCTTAAGCCTAGGTTGGAAATGGCAAAGGAGAAGAAGGTAAACAAAAGCACAAGCTTTTTATAGGGAAGCCCTTTAGGGAACATTTCAGCAAAAAGCCAGACTGGTGGAGGTAATCAGCCCCACTGCCGTTTTTTTAAACAGGAAAGGCAAATGATAATTCCCAACAGAATGCCGCCGAATCGTGGAAAGTAATGGGTGGAAACGGAATGCAGGATGTCTCCTCCATTAGCCTGCAAAGAAAAAAGACTTCTGCTGCCCGCTCCGGTAAAGGCCAAGGCAAAATAGACGATTGCCATCATTACCGTAGTAATGCTTCCGGAAATAATACTCAGACGGAAACCTCCTTTCCGTCCTTTGCTCCCTCGATTTTTTTAATGGTCTCAATCAAAATGTTTCCAAAGGCCAGGGCTCCCACCACATCCAGGGTGTTATAGCCCTCTAAAAGACCGGTGACAAAAGCTGTTCTTGGCATATTCTTCTGTGGGAAGGAGTCTTTGAATGCTCCCCATAGGATGCAGAAAGGCCGTAAGCAAAAGAATCCCCAAAAAGAAAAGGAAGAGAGGATTCAGAATTTTCCCCACATAGGTCAGGATATTTCCCGGTCGCAGGGAAAAATACAGCGCCGCCAAAAAGAAGAGCATGGTGAAAATAAGCAGTCCCATCTTATGATTGGCTTCCCCGATAAAGGGATAAAGCCCTACCTGAAAGGATACCGAGGCGGTTCTGGGAATCGCAAACAGTGGGCCGATACAAAGATATAGAAGACAGGAAAAAAAGGTGGAAAAAGTTTTTTTCCACCTTTAGAAGCCAATTCTGCCATGCTGGCAGATTCCGTACAGGGCCATGGCTATAATCGCCAAAAGGGAAGGCCCACTCCGGTAATACAAAAGCCTAAAGTAGCCAAGGCCACGGTATTTCCCGCCTTTTGCCCCAGGGATACCGGGAAAATCAAATTGCCTGCCCCAAACAACATACCGAAGAGAAGGGAGGCAATAAAAAGGAGCTCACGCCCGCTTACATTTTTCTTCATAGGATAACTCTCTTTCTTAAAAACTGATTTGCAGTATATCCTACTTTCCCTTTCTCTTCCACTAATCTCGATTCTTTTTTGATAAAGTTTAGGAATTATATGCCAAAGCCGCCTTTGCCGTTGTTCTTGTTGTTTCTGGCAATGGGCAGGGCAGAGGCCAGACTGCTTAAGTTTCTGGTCTGAATATACACCTTTCCTTCTCCAATAAAACGGTTGACCAAGCCTTCCCCTGTGGTGAATCCAAAGGTTCCGGAAGCTATGGAAATGTGGTAGTCCAGATTTTTATCCCATGCCACCACATGGTCATTGTCAATGGTTAAGGGACTGTCGGGATGCACCTCCAACTCCAAAAGGTCTCCGAAGGCATTGACAAACAAATCTCCTTGCCCCTGGCTTTCCATAACGAAAAGTCCGCCGGTGCCACCGAAGAATGCCTTTCCCAAGTCCTGCATTTTCATAGCATAACTTACCGTAGAATCCCCGGCCAGAAACGCACCGGTGTTCAGGCGATACTGCCTCTCCCCAATCTCTAAACGAACAATCTTTCCGGGAATGGAAGGCGCCACGCCGATTCTACCCCCATTGGCCACGCCGACAGCCTCGGTAATAAACATGCTTTCTCCGCTGGCAATGCTTCTTCCCACAGCGCTTAATAAACCGCCCAGACCGCCGCCGTTAGCACCGGAATTCATCTTTCCCTGCAACTCCACACCGGCCATGTAGGCCATAGAGCCTCTCTCAATCTTCACCCTTTCTCCCGGGTTTAACTGAATTCCCAAAAATGGGACAATCATTATCTCCTAATATACGATGCTGCATAAATCCTCCAATCTGTGAAATAGGGTTTTCTTGTCGCTTTTTCCATTTTTGATGCTGACAGGAAAATTATCGCTTATTTTTAGGGCGAATTCAAGGATTTTTATCCTTTGCTCTATAAAATAGGGTAAGTTTGTCACCGTATCTATAACATTCTAAAGTCTATAGTAAATCATATTTTTTTCATCTCTTCTAAACATTTTTGCACACAATTCCCCCAATAATCTTAATAGAATACTCCTATCTAAACTTCATGCTCTACGATCTTCAACAGGCAAAGAAAAATACGAATCTATACCTTAACAATCATCTTGAAAAATAAAAGAAGGAGATCGCTTCTCCCTGATTTTTGGTAGAAAGCAGCCTCCTTCTTTATAAATAACAGATTAGATAAACACAGGGGAAGACATTTTCTTAAACAAACCTAAATATCCAAGGAAAATTCCATACAGCACTTTAGCATCACTGCTCAGAACCCTAAATGCTTCATCAGTAAATAACAATTTCGGAATACGAAAAAAATGAGAAAGCTTCAGCTTCTTTTCCGTAATAGTAGTTAAATTTTACACCCATGCTTTCAACCTCCTTATATGTTTTAAGCATTAAAGTAAGTGTAGATAATTAAGCTGATTGTTCCCCAACAACCACACTTTTATGATATTAAAAAGAGATAGCCACTTTTTGCCATCTCCAAATGAATGTTTTTATTTATTTTTTTCTTTGTTAGTCTCTGTCTTGTTTATAGGCTCTTTCACCACATCTTCAATAAGTCTTGATAAATCCATAGCATTTTTTTCGATGTAATAACAGGTTTTTCCCTGTTTCTTTCTCAATTTCCTTTCTTGCATTTCCTGCTACACCACCACCTTTTTTTGCCACCTTCTTATTTTTCTTCCAAGCCTTTGGGATTAGTCGCTTTCGTAAGCTCTGTTGTGGTCGCCTCTGCAAGCATATTCAAAACGATTTCAAGAGTTGTCATATTGTCTCTTAAATTTTCTTTTTTAAGTCCTTTAAGATTTTTTTATATCTTCTTGTTGTCATCCCCGACCAAGCCTTAGTAATCTCATCTGTAAGGATTGCATACTCTATTCCCTTTTTGAATTACTGCATCATCCCATGCATCTGTAAGTTCTTTTCTGACTTGAATAGCTTGCAGTCTTTGATTTATCCACTCCCTTTTATACCCCTTCTTTAAGTAGGCCTCCAAGGCTCTATCTATTGTAAGTTCCGGATCAATAATTTCATCAATTCGCTCTTTTCCAACCTCTGCAAGCCATAACTTAAACGGTTCTGCTTTAGGGGATGGAATTGACTGGATAATACGGAAAATGCCTTGCATATCCGCTACATCCGTTAAACGCATCTTGCCGTCTGCCGCTTTCATTTTCAACTGCTTACAAATTGTAAGCAGTTCATTTCCCTCTTCTTTCAGTCTCTTTTTTAACACTGCCCAATAAGTGCTTGAGCCTCTTGCACTTTCTTGCTCTGTAAGCACTCCTACGACATCCACCACACTAAAATACCATTCTTCTTTTTCCTCATCCCAAACGGAGCGTATTTGTTTATTTTCATATAGCTTTATTTCATCCATTGACTTAACCCTTTATATTTACAATTTATTTCCTGCAATATCTTATGTCCTTATTATATTCCTATGTATGCTTTTATAAAACCTGTTTAATTTCTCATCCAATTCGCAACTACCACATTAGGTTCTTCTCTATTCTTATATTTAGCAATATCTGTAAGACTTACATAGTCATTTTTAAAGTCTTCAGTGTAAATTTGAATAGCAATTCCCTTTACTTCGATGGTATCTTTTTTGACCTTAGATATATTAGCATATCTCCTCTTGTCAAAGTACTATTATCCTTTTATCCCCGAGCTTGCCATGGCCGTCTGCACCTGCTCCTCCATTACCGCATAGAGTAAGATTCCCGGTAAGACCACCACGGTTAAAGCAGCAAATAGTCTGGGATAATTATAGGAGAAGGATTCTGTGAAGAACTGCAAAGCCAATGGCAAAGTTCTTGCCTTATCCGAGCTAATCAACAATGAGGCATAGAAATACTCATTCCAGTTTCCAAGGAACAAAAGAATTCCCGCTGTAGTCAAACCGCCCTTAGCCAAGGGAAGGTTGATTTTCCAAAAGACGGTGAAGAAATCCGCCCCCTCCAAAATAGCCGCTTCGTCCAAAGACTTGGGAATGGCAAGGAAGGCAGGCCTTAATACAAAGATACTCATGGCCAGTCCCATGGAGATATACACAAGACTGAGTCCCGGCAAAGAATCATAGAGATTTAGATGAATCAAAAGGGAAAAAATCGGCTGAGCCTTGGACTGTGCCGGCACCAACAGGGTGATGGAGTACAGGATAAAAAGAAGATTTTTCCCGGGGAAGTTATACTTGGCAAAAACATAGGCTCCCATGGCATAAATCAACAAAGCCAGTAGTGTTGCGGAAAGGGAAACCAAGGTGGAATTCAAAAAATACTGCACAAAATTATACTTGGAAAAAATATAACTGTAGGGTTCTAAAGAAAAGCCTGTAGGCAGGGAAAAGGGATCCGATAAAATCGCCGCATTGGTTTTAAAGGAGGATAAAAATCACCCATACAATCGGGAAGAGAGAAATCAAAATGGTAAAGCACAAAAAGCATTCCAATGAAAAAGGGAGGATAAAAATCCCTTCTTATTTCCTACAAGGCCATGTTCCCTATTATGCAAAAATGCTTTCATTTTGACAAACCCCTTCATTACCATAAAAACAGCTTCTACCTATCATAAATTCTATTTAGATGAAATATCTTATCGCAGTCATAAGTCTCATTTGTCTGCAAACCACCTCTATTGCTCCTAGCTAAAACGACTTATTTCAAAAACTCATTTAGCTGCTTCGTTTTGATGCTCTAGATTGAGTTCCTCTACTTTTTAGTCATAAATCCCTTCATTTAAACGAAAATCCCTTATGCACCAAAAAGCAGCACCAAGATTCCCGCCAAGAACATCATCACACCGCTGGCATTGGCCAAGCCGTATTTTAAGTCCAAAAATGTTCTTCATCAAAATGAGGGGAGGTTCATGGTGTCGTTTCCCGGCCCTCCGGAAGTGGTTAGGGCGATTTGCTCATACATGGCAATTCTGGCTGTAATGGAGGCAATGATGGAGGTTCCGATGGAAATACGACACATAGGAAGCTCGATATGCCAAAGAATCTGAAGGGTATTGGCGCCGTCCACCTTCGCCGCGGAAAATACCTCCTCCGGAATGGAATAGAGGTCATTCATCACTAGGAGGGTTACAATCACCGCATAGAAAAAGCCATGTTAATGTTACCGCCCAAAAAGGCATAGGGAGATTCAAAGAACCATTGGTGATGAAAGTCCTTGTTAAAGAGGCGAATCAGCCCGTTCATAAAGCCCATTTCATCATTGAAAATGAAGCGATAAATCAAAGCCCAAGCTGCTGCGGAAATCACATTCGGTACCATAAAAACCGCTCTGGTGAACTTCCAGCCCCTAGGTTTTTGAAACAAAATAAAAGCAAGAATCGTTCCGAAGCCCACATGAAGAGTGGTGGCAATGAGAGACCACAAAAAGATTCTTCATGGAAAGCTGAAAGGATTCCTGCCCAAAAAGCTGTATGTAATTTTTGCAATCCCACAAAACGGGGACTGTTAAAGCCGTCATACTTCGTAAAGGAAGTCAGGAAAATACTGAGAATCGGCTGTAAATAAAAGAAGAGAAAAACCAAAAAGGAGGGGAGCAAAAACAGGGCAATCCACTTATAATTCCGTCTTTCCAAGCTTGATGCTTTCATCCTGTTTTACTCCCCTTTACTCAATCTGTTTTTGCTCAATCTGTTTTGTTTAATCCGTTTTACTAAATTTCTATTGGCTAATATCCTATGTACTGTTTTTCTGTTAGCCTAATACCACTCTCCGGCTGTTCTACTTCGTACTTTAGCATGGCAATACTTTAACCTTTTACTGAATAAGTATTACTGCTTTTGCCTCTTCTGCCTTCTTTGTAAGCTCCTTACAGAACTCTTCAGGGCTCAAACTTCCGTCAATCAGCTTTTGGCAAAAAGCTTTCCGAATTCTGATCCCACGATGGAAGCTGGGAACACATCCCCTAAGATAGGCACATACTTTGTATCATCATTTACACTCTGATTGTACTCGTATAAGAGTTGATTTTCCTTCAGCTTATTCAGGAAATCCTCACTGTACTTCAGTCTTGGTGCAGTTCCGCCCTCTGCCAAAAAGGAAAGCTTCCAGCTCTTCCTGACTGCCGCGGAAAGCAAGGAATGCCTTCGCCACTTCCTTCTCGTCATCGCTTGCAGTAGCGGGAATCCAGAAATCTCCGTAGCCTGCAGGATTCGCTAATGCAATATTTCCGGGATAAATGCCGGCATGCACGGAGGAACCCTTAAAATCATTACTCCACTTGTCCTTGGATTCCTCGTTGAATTCGGAAACCATCCAGGAACCGTTGGGAATTACGGCCGCCTTATTGCTCATAAAAGCATTGGCTGCATCTGCATAAGCTGCCCCCAAGGTATTTGCGGAAGCATTCTTCTGCAAAAGTGTCTGTAGCTTTTCTACGCCCTTTACAAATGGCTCTTCTGTATAATCCCAGAGCTTATCCTTTACGCTATCCTGTAAAAGCTTTGCTCCGCCCTCTTCATTGCCCACAAGAGCGGAAAGCATCAAAGTAGTAGTCCAAGCATTTTCAGAGGTCATAAAAGCGATTTTGTTGTCCCCTAAAGAGGAAACAAACTCGTCATAAGTAAGCTCTCCAAGGCTTTTTCTCCGGCTTATACAGGTCTTCGTTGTAAAACATACCGATAGGACGAATCACCAGCATGGGAGAAACCACCAGCTTACCGTTATAGGTACAATACTCTCTGGATTCCGGAATCCACAAATCGGAAAGCTCCGGAATTTCCTTGGCAAAATCAGTCAAATCGTAGGCAAGGTCATTGTCCAAAAATCACCTGCTTAAACCACTGGGCATCGATTCCGCCGGAGCCAGGGGCTATGCACCAAAGCAGGAAGCTTCTTCTGGGTAGCCAACTGCTTAATCTTCTCCGCATAGGAATCCTGTACCACCTCTTCCACAGTGATTTTTATACTTTCCTTCATACTTCTTATTAAAACGCTCTACCTGGGGAAGGAAGAACTTTGCTCCCACATTCTCTCCTGCCAAGAAGGTGGGGAGCTTCATCTCCATTACGCCCTCAGAAGCTTCTTTTTTTTCTGCGCCTTCCTTCTCCGCTCCTGTTTCTCCTGCAGCTACACTGCCCTTCTCGCTTTCCGCCTTAGGCGCATTGTTGACACAGCCCGGCAGGGAAAGCCCCAGGACTATAGCCAAAGCAAGGGATAAAACTCTTCTTTTTTTCATACTTTTCCTCCAAATTTGACAAGTTTTTGGCGACTTTGCATACAATCGCTTCCAAAATTTTTGGTTTTACCTAGCATTATACCCAATAAATAAAGGGTGTCAAGAATTTATCTTGTATCAAAAACAAAGGACGTATGCAGCACATCCGGTATAATCAGAAGTTCTTTATTCTCCCCCTTAAGCAGCTTAAAAGCATCCCTACTCATATAGCAAGAATGTGCCTTCTCCCCATGAACCATGAGGACTGCACTTTCAATTTCTCCTGCGTTCTTCGGTACATATAGATCTGCTGCAAGAGTGATCCCTGAAATGGTTTTGGAAAAAAACAACCTTGCTATGATTTACCTTATCGCTTTTTGGAAAGACCTTATCCCACTCTTTTACTTAATTCAGCTCTTCTGTCTTAAACATATTCCTTCCTCCTTTTTCTTCTTTCCTTCGACAACCCTACACTTCCCTTTGACAAGCCTACTATAGTCTCTTCTCTATCTTTGTGCTAATGGTTATAAGGAATATCATGATATTCTAATTTTTTTATATCGTTGGATTCTATATGCCGGAAAGGGAAATCCCTATGGATATTAAAAAAATTTACGCTATTTTTCTTGCTGTTGCCCGGGAAGAAAGCAAGTTTCCCGGTCCTTCAAAAAAATAAGGCTCCCACCACTAATAGACAGCGGTCATTTCCCTTGTGAAAAAAACAAAGTTGCGATAAGAAAGACACGAAATAGCATATTCTAATCACTCTTATTGACAAATATGATTAGAATGATTAAAAATGATTAGCAAGAGTAGAGAAATTAGAAATTAAAGCGAGCAGAAAGAGCAAAGTAGATTAAATAGAACTAATTGAAATATAAATTAGAGCATCTTGAGAAAGTGGAAGGTGATAAAAATGAAGTTTCAAGAATCAGAAACTGTCGAACTAAAATCAATCGTACAAGACGATATCAAGAAAGAAATAATCGCTTTTGCCAACTGTAACGGGGGGACTATCTATGTCGGAATAACGGATCGAGGAGAAATCATTGGCGTAGAAAATGCAGATGGCTCAGCGTTACAAATCTCCAACATGGTCAGAGACAGTGTTAAGCCGGATGTCACCATGTTCATCCACTATGAGACACTGGAGCTGGAGGGAAAATCCATTATCGCAGTCCATGTCCAAAGAGGAACCAAGCGTCCATATTATCTAGCAAAAAAGGGACTAAGACCTGAAGGAGTCTATGTAAGGCAGGGATATTCTTCCGTTCCTGCAAGCGATACTGCCATCCGGCAAATGATTAAGGAAACAGATGGTGACAGTTTCGAAGAGATGCGTTCCCTAAATCAAGCCTTAAACTTTGATGCCCTAAAGCAGGAGTTTAAAATGCGTAAGATTTCTTTCGCAGAGGCGCAAATGCAAACACTCCACATGCAGTCCGCCGACAAGCTTTATACAAATCTTGCCCTACTACTCTCCGATCAATGTCCCTACTCTATTAAAGTTGCCGTTTTTGAGAGCGGCACGGAAACTGTCTTTAAAGATCGTAGAGAGTTTTCCGGTTCCCTTATGCAACAGCTTCATGATGTATACGACTATATCGACCTTCATAACCAAGTACATGCAAGCTTTGATAAATTACTGCGGATTGATAATCGGGACTATCCGGAAGTGGCCGTCCGGGAGGCACTGCTCAATTCTTTGGTACATAGGGACTACGCCTTCCATGCCGCTACCCTTATCAGTATTTATCCGGATCATATGGAGTTTGTCACTCTTGGCGGTCTACCCACAGGATTGGAGCTTGCGGATATCAAGTTAGGGATTTCCGTTTGCCGAAATCCCCATCTTGCCAATATTTTCTATCGTTTGCAATTAATAGAAGCCTATGGAACCGGCATTAAAAAAATCATGGACAGCTACTTTGAAAAATGGAAACAGCCCTCCATTATCTGTAGCAATAATGCCTTTAAAATCGTCCTTCCCAATACCAATGCAGGACAAGTCGTAAAAGAGGATAGTGTCATCTATTCTGTAGCTCCTTGTTCTGTCGCATCCTCTTCTACCCTGCCCTCCGCTGAGGAGCAAATCCTGCAAGTCCTTTCCAGGCAAAAAGAAATCACCAGAAAGGAAGTGCAAGAACTATTGGAAGTCAGTCAGTCCACTGCAGGCCGCATTCTAAAAACCATGGTGGATCGGGGTCAGATTATAAAACTGGGGGGGAGTCTTACCACACGATACAGAGCAGTGCAGTAATGTAATATTTTGCGATACATTCAGTAGTTTTACCAATACGTTTGAAAGGAGGAAGAAGCAATGGGAGATACCAGTATTATTGCCAGAAGACTTAAAAATGGACACGTGCAATATGGATGGAGCGGAAACGGAGGATATTTTAAAAATGTCGGGAACAGACTGCTATGGTGGTATCAATCCCCAAAGGATGTAGAATATCTTTTCTCACTGGGAGAAACCGCTTTAATTGGACAGATAGGCAGTGAAAATGGCGGATATGGATGGTTTGATACCCATTCCCTTACCGGAGAGCCCTTTTCCGAAGGCAAAACGGAAAGGGAAATATTCAGTGAATTGGATTTTGTCGATTATGGCTATTTTTATGATATAGACCATAGGTGGTACTATGTTATTCCCGGTCCTTTCAGAATCAAAATGCCCTTAGAACTAATAAAAAACGGGCTTGATGAAGATGATTATGAATTTGATTTTCGAGACGAAGTCGAGGCTAAGGTGGTCAGCTTTATATTACAAGATTATCAAAAATATGATTCTGCATTTGCAGACTTTCTGAAAAATAAAGGCTATGATGAAGAAACAATCCTGAAGGAAATCAGCGAAGACGGACTAGCCTCAAGCTACAAACTATTTGAAAGATATCCCCATATCTATAAGTATTTTGATGATTGGATTCTTATTAAGACAAATGCCGATAATACGGAAATTTCAGAAATCATAGTCAAAAAACGTAGCAAAAAACATGTGGAAACTTGCAACTGGTAATTGCAAACAGAAAAAATAGAATACCTGCTCGTATCAAAAAGGGGCTGTAAAAATCAAAATCATTTTTTTACAGCCCCTTTTGCTTTAGCTTACTAGCCTAATTCTCCCAGCATCTGCTCCGGGTTATCCGCCGCCTTTACTTTGTCAAATGCCTTTACAATCTTTCCATTTTCATCAATCAAATAAGTGGTACGAACCACGCCCATATAGGTTTTACCGTAGTTCTTTTTCTCCTGCCAAACATCATAAGCCTGAATTGCCACCAGCTCCGGATCGGAAAGAATCGTAAAGGGTAGTCCGTATTTCTCTTCAAACTTCTTATGAGATGCCACGCTGTCCTTACTGATTCCCAAAACTACGGCACCTTTTTTTCCGTAAACTGGGGATATCGTTCAGCAAAGCCGCAAGCCTGCTTCGTGCAACCGGCGGTATTGTCCTTTGGATAGAAGTATAAAATAACCTTCTTTCCTCTGTACTCCGACAGAGAGTGCATGTTTCCGTTCTGATCCGGCAATGTAAAATCCGGTGCCTGTGTTCCAATTTCCAACATAGTAATCCTCCTATCTCTATTTTTCACAAAATGATAACTAACTTTAGTTTCTAATATAGTTCTTTACCAATCTAATTTAGCTTAGATTTACGCACAAATCCATCTTGATATTTTATGGAACTGTACCGCCCGTTGATTATTCACCTTAAATCCAAAAAAACAATGATAATCCCCAAGTTGTAATATGCCACTTCACTATTTATCTGTCGTTTCCCTTCCGTCTGAACTATTCGGAATTTCCGAATAGTTGCTAACACAGTTAACTCTCCAAGAAACTGATTTAGGGAAAAAAATAGCTATCAGTTGTTCATGCCATAGTCTCATAATTTTTCTCCTGTTAAGAAAGTAGAGTCCTCTAAATATTGATTGGGATATTTCCTTAGTAAAGCGTTAAGATATTGAATCACAGCTTCCTGACTATTTTCCTCTTTCATATATTCTTCCAATATCTCAAATAATCCTTGTTTTTTTCCCTTTCACTTGCGTCTTTTTTTGAAATATCCCCATACATGAAGAATGGCATTATTAAAATCTTTTTTTACTCTCTTCTATATCCTTTACACTTTGTATTTTTCCCTGTAGATATGCAATATCCACTTCCTTTTCTTTCAAATACTCTCGGATTTCCAGATATGCCTTATGGGATTTGCTCAGCACATAATATTTATTTTTTTGCCCAGAGCTCTTCGCAATACATGCTTGTACGCCATTACACGCCTCCACATTCCATTTTAAAAACATCTATAAAGATGAATAAACTCTATTTGATTAGCAAATGGGTGGCAAATCTGCACAAAGGGTAAGCATGCATCTTGAATGTTGTATTCCTGCAAAAGTTATTGATTGCACATTTACCGTCAGTCATTTGAATGTGATGTACTGGTTTTCTTTCTCTTTTTGCCATAATTAAAGGCCCTACATGATTTGTGTTGTACATCATTAGCCTAATTTATTTATCTCAAGTTCCAGTCTTTCTATAGATTCCAAGACATCTTCAAACGAAGGTTTCTCGCCAAACAACATGTTTTGCATCAGCAAATAATCATCTCTTAACTTTTTCATATTATATTCAGGTGGCATTAACCTTAATGTCCCTGGATATGCCAAATCATACCGTGCCCAAGGGCTCCTGTAAAACTTTGTCTTGAAGGTTACCACCTTATCAAGTAAGCCTATATTATTAAATGCATTATTCTTTACATCTGTTTTTGACATACAGTATAAATCGTAATAGTGTCTTGAATATCTTGAAGGAAATTCCCTTTCCTTCTCTCTAAATGCTTCCCTATGAAGTATTGTTACCTTCTCCCAAAATGTACGCTCAGGAAGCACCGTTAGAATATTTGTATTAGGTTGTTTAAATAAACTAACATATTTTTCCGCTGAATATGGTGTAATACTTTTTATATCTGCTGGAGTCCATGCTGCTAAAGCTCCAATCTCTAATCTAATCTCTTGTAATATAGAATCATCTGAAAACCCTTTAGGATAAGCAAATTTAACTGTTTGACCGTCATTATCATCTATATAACAATCTGCATTAATTTCTAATTCCTTAGATAAATCATTTATAATAAGTGGAAGAAATTCATCCTTCAAAAACTTTTTCTGCCTTTAAGTTTGCTTCCTTGTTAAATAAATCTTGCTTTGTATTTGACCTATCAATCCATGGTTCATCATTTTCATACCCTAGAACTCTCCAGTCAAGTATAAGGTCAATGTCTTCTGAAAACCGATGTATTAAATCATATGCCTTAGATAGGCTTGTTCCGCCTTTGAATGCTAAATTGCTTTTCCATTTACACCTATGAAATAAGTAATCTAACATCCAACACACCCAAAAGTCTTTTTCTATTATGGCTTCATTTATTCCCATTTGTATTGCAGTATTACGAAATAAAGCCTCTCTATCTTTATAATTCAATTTTGCAATCTGTCTCATTGCATATCCTCACATATTTGTTTTATTACTACGTACACCCACGACGTGGCAAATTTTGCTTCTTCAAGCATTGATATTTTCTCTTCCGTAGAAAGCTTCTCTCTAATCTGCTTTATTACACTCTCAGTAATTCCATCCTTGCCAATAGCCTTTTATTGCTTGGATTACTAGTGCCGTTTTATAAGATAATTTTTGAAATCTCCTTATTAGTTGTCTTTTTGAATTCCAACATTATCTTTTTTTATAGGTATATTTTTTTATAGGCACCATCACATACATAAATCCAAACAGAGGGTACTTGCGTAGACAACCCTAATATGTTAAGAGCAGTGTCGCCATAAGGAACAATCGTCCATCCAAATTTTTCTTGCTATAGCATGTGCAACATCGTTAGGGTCCGGTTCGATACATTCCCCAAGAAAAGAATTATATTCTGGATATACATAAATGCCATGTAATATTTTTTTATTAAGCCTTCTTTCTCAAGTCTCGATAATGTGACTCCTATTTTTTTGCACTATCTGAAATATCAGAAAAGTCACTCGCTGAAAATACCGAGCCTGGTTTAAATTTCGTTATGGTATCACGTGTTTTTTTCCTAATATATTTGGTCTTTCCATAAAATTACCTCGTTAAAAATATTATACACTTTTTAACGAAATCCAATCCTTTTAGTGAAGGAAATAAAAATTAGAGATATATCAAAATAATATTTATAACAAAAAGTAAATGGTAAATAACCTGTCTGCCCATTGCCCTGTTCGAATCCTGCTTGTAGCAAGTTTTGTGTTCATATTGAATTCCTCCCTGAGAAAGTGTGCAAAGTGGAAAAAAAGTTTGTAAAAGTGGAAATAGTGCATTCAACTTTTCACACTTTTCACGATTATCTCAATTTTTGTGGAGAGAAAAATGACGGGTTATTGACCATTTACTAACAAAAAGGCTATCGCACTAAATATCTTTCAAACTCTTACGCTTATCTATAAGGTGTCTCATTATTTATTTCTGTATAGTCTTAGCCAAATTCGCTAGAAGCACAGGCATTTCTGGATTAGCTAGTACCTTCATCAGTGCCTCAACATCCACACCTTCGGGTACATCGATGCTTCTCTTTTTATCTTCCTTATTCGTGATGCTATGCATATCAGGATTTAAGTCACCATTATTATAAAAGGCATCTTCAAATAATTCTGCATTCTTTCTTCGATCTTCACCTATTATATGACCATATACCTCTGTAACCATGTCTGCCTATGCATGTCCAGAGTCACCCTGTACTGCCTTAATATCACCTCCACTAAGTTTCAGCTTATAAGTTTCAACTTAATAAGTTACACTTGAATATCTACGACTATGGAACACAACATCAAAAAGTCATTAGAATATTTGAACCCTATGGAGTACAGACATATCCTTAGATTAGTCGTATAGGCTATCCAAGAAAATGTCCATCCCCCTCTCAACTTATATTATTTTTTTAAATATCCAAAAAGCATCTTCAAATTGCTTTCATTATATTTTCTTAAAAAGTCTTTTAAGGTGTATAGTTTATCCTCAATAAATAATTCTAATGTTTTTTTCTATTTTTCTTACTGCAATTTTGTCTATCGTCTACAATTTCAGACATTACTTCCGTTGTGATCTCTTCATCAAATTCTGGATAGTAATAACCGTGAGATTCAATATGCTTTGTTTGTATTAAATCCTCAATATCAGCATCTGAATAATTTCTCACATCTTCCTCAAGCGAATTAATTTCTTCATTAAACATATCTAAATAGCTAGTACCATAGTCAAAATCTTCTAATAACTCTTTAAGTTTGATTATATCATCATTATAAGCATGCAATATTTTCTCATTTTTATACTGTTAATATTATTAATTACATTATCGAATTTCAAATCACCAAGACATTCATCTAAGGATGTTAAGCTATTTCTTATTTTTTTGTAAACTCCTCTTCTATATAACTATTATCTATATATAAATCATCTCGTTCCAATTTCTCACCATCTTCTACATATAAGTAGTATGACAATTTTTCAATATAACTTATTGTATCCGAAAGTATTGATGAAGCTTCAGCCAGAACTATAGTATTACTATCTCTATATACAAAACTATCTTCCCAAAAGCAATGGGAAATAATTCTGCGTTATGTTTTTCAATATCTTGTTTGTTATAAAGAAGAAGACCAGCTTCATAATTTTTGTCTTGATGCGTCTGAGTAGTTTTCAGAACCTATGTAACAAACATTCTCAGTAGAAATGATCTTTGAGTGATTATAAGGACATACTGCTATAGATAATCTATCGTTTTAGTTCTGCTATATCAAAAGCTTTTTAACGATTTTTTTCTACATCTTTTTGCCTTATAAGTTCTTTTTTCCAGTATTATAGTCAATAAATGTAAACCTCGGTACACCAATTATAACTTTTTATATCTGCCGCATCACTAACTCCAAACAACTTGTTAAAAATTGGATCATTTGTATCATATGAAACATTATATGTAATTATTCTTATATTTTTTTGCGTTGGAATAGTCATCTAAAAACCTCTTGGTACTGATAAGTTTTGTTTTTACGATTTTTTTCCCTCCAATAAAAGAAAAAAATCTCTGCTAGATAAATTTATTTTTTTGATAGCCCATTACTTACTTCTCCTTGTTAAAAATATAAATTAATTTCAAAAAAAGAAATTATAGTTAATAATATCTAAAAATTAGTTGCTGTCTAGTAATCGTTGGCAACTCTATCATACAGACTTATGAATGTCTTGCTTCGGTTTAAGCTCTGCCGCGAAGACACACTACGTTTCCTGCTCGCTTCACTCATTTTTTCACTCAGGCTCCTGCGCAAACTCACTCTTAGAGCTCAAACATGCGCCCACCTTCGTTGCGAGGGTGCAGCTCCCTACAGAAGCCTTGCAACCGTCTTTTTCGTGCATAGCCTAAGCCCTAACAAAGATTTCTTAATACCTGGCCATAGAAAGCAACTTCCTACGATTTACTCTAGTTTCTCTTCTTCAAACAAAGGTATGTGCAGTGTCTCTGTCATTTCATAAAGCTTTCCGAAACATTTCTTGGCAAGGATTTTTATCAAATGATTTCCTCCCTTTAGGCTCCAGCTACTGTGATTATGCTTCATTCTTCTATCTATAATGCTCCAGATATGGTTTTCCATGGTCCCCATATTTTTATATACTATCCCTTCCGGACTCTTTGGCATAGAAAGGATCCGTTTATAGTATGGAGCCAGACCTTCTTTATTTGCCCTAAAGTGACTGATTAAGCTCTCTGCTTTTTCAATCTCTGTATCTTCCCAATCCTTTCTCCACCCATCCATCATAAGCGATTTTTCACCTTTATTTCCGCCTTTGGATATTTCCTCCTTACACAATCTTTTCCCCTGCAGATTCTGCCAAACGCCATCCGCTTCTTCAAATAATATAGGAACTTCTTTCGTAAAATCTCTTTCTACTTCACAAACAATTTAAAGATTTCTTGCTCAATCTCCTTGAAACTTATGCCCTTTTTCTCTAACTAGAATTCATCATGCAGCTCCTGACCTTAGTGTTTTTTTGCCAACTAAAATTTTACTCTAAGTACAGATTTTTAACACACCTTATTCCATCCAACTTACCTTATGGTACTTAAACATTTCTATGATTTTTTTCACGAGTCAATATGATTTGTTTTGAACGCATATTTACCTTTTTCCATGTCCCTTTACCAGCTCAATGACCGCCAGTTCCAATAGCTTTTGATAAGAACTTCGATGCACTGGAATCTTTCAGCTTGATAATTGATACAACATCACTTCTTCCAAAATATTGATCAGTAGCAAATGTATTATATAGAGCAAGTGCATGATCTATTGTTTTTTTGTTGATGTATCCTTTAACTCATTAGCAAGGGACTCTGAAATATCAATGTCTACTTTTATATTGGCAACATAGCTCTTCGCATTTTTCTTTTTCATCAATCTGCTTTTCCCTTATCAATTCAAATTTTTATTTCTCTGAGCTTTGCCTATCGCTAAGAGTCCCCATCCCCCTACACTACCGTCTTGCAAGCCTCCACATTCCATTTTAAAAACAAAAATTGCAGCAATGAATCATTCTAATCATTGCTGCAAGGCACATGTTCCCTGCGAGAATCGAACTCACAACTAGTGCTTAGGAGGCGCTTGTTATATCCATTTAACTAAGGGAACAATGGAACTCTCTTATTTTACCTATCCTGCAGTTTTCTGTCAATGCGGGGTTAGGAACTTATCTATCTGCTCTTGTAGGAACTGATCTATCTGCTCTCCACTCCTTTTTCACCTGCTCCCAGATAGCAAAGGCCTTCCGAATTCGTTCTCCGCCATGCCGATACTCAAAAACATCTTCCAGTTCCTCATCAGAATAAGCGGAAAGGTCATGGGAATAGCTCCACATACGCTCATAATGTTCCCGTCTATACATGGATTTTCCCCATTCACTGCTGTCTGTCCACAGGGTTCCCAAAAGGAAGATTCCGCTAAACAGGAGGCAAAAGGCAAGTCTGCCCTGTGCTGTTCTTGCTTTCTGTCCCAAACTTGCTCGGTTCTCATTTTTTTCCATAAGAACAAGAGCAAAAAAATGCTCCCAACAAAAGCGCTTTTGATATTGCAGAGCATAACGGCTTTGAAAAGCATAGCTTTCCTTTAAAAACATATAGCGGGTAAGGAAAACCAGAGCATGACTGGCTAAGCCGTGAAGAAGCAGTAGTCCCGGCAATAAACCAAAGTAGAAAGACTCTCCAACATTTTTCCCCTGTCAAAAGCATTCTTATCTGTCTGCTTTTGCTCAGCCATTTGCCTCTGCTGCGACGAGAAGGCTTCCTTATTTTTCGTAGCAAATGTCTTAGTTCCCAAATTATTCGAAGATGCAAAAAACCTCCAAAGATACAACAGGGTCATAAAAAAATATAGAAGAAAAGTACAAATGCCCCAAGCAAAACAACTCCTTTTCCCTGTATCACTCCCTCTCTAAGAAGTGCCTCCAGATTTTCCCCGGAAACAAGCATAGAGGAAAAGCCGTAAAAGATAAATTTCACCACAAATAGCAGATGATTTTGCAGTACCTCCCTTAGGGAAATGCTTTCCGCCCCGGCATATTCATACACCGCATAGTGATTGCTGAGAAGATACAGAAAGAGACAAAGTCCATTGGAAATTAGGAGAAGAATCGTCCCCTTCATATCCCAGAGCTTCTTCCCCAAAAGCAAGGAAGAAGAACATAGCAAAAGCAGGAAAGGAATACCGCCAAGCAGTAGGGGCCTGCCACCAGTAAAATAAAAAGGCGGATAAATAGATAGAACAAGCAAGGAGCTTTTTCTTACTGAAGACCCTGATCCAAAAGCATAGAAATAGTCATAAAAAACCGAAAAGGCCAGAAAATGAATATAACCCGAGCCGTTTAAAAGCATTTCCCACTTATTTAAGCTGTAAAAAAGAAGTAAAAACAGAAGCTGCTGTGAAAAGGGCAGCTGCTTTTTTCTCATAAAAAGCAGTAAGGGTTTGCTGGCTAAGAATAGTCCCAGTACCCCAAGTACCCGGTCAAAAATCAGGGTATAGCCAAAAGAATAACGGTTTATTTCCCGAAAGAAATAGGTCAAAGGAATTCTGGTTAAAATATCCTTTTGCAGTAAATCTCCAAGCTGAAAGGGCTTTCCCAAGTAGGAATTTACCAGCCGGATATAGTCGGAATACAATACATCCGTAGTACTTAGAAGAACATAAAAGAGAATGGCAAGGGCCATGAGGAAAGAAATGAGCAATGAAGCAATAGGGAGCTTCCCTTCTTTCCCCTTGAAAGCAGGTGCTTGCCCGAAGATGATGCTCCAAAACCTTGCCCTAAGGGAACTTTCTCTTCGGAAGCTTCTTCGCCGGAACTTTTCACATCAAAAGCCTGCTCTCCGGAGGCTTCCACGCCGGAAGTCAGTGCCATAGAAACTTCTACTCCGGCCACCGGTAGATTTCTGTTTTGTCCCTCATGCTCTGCCATGCTTTCCCTTCCTTTCTCCGCTATATATCACCTTTTATATAGTCCTTTGGCGCAAAGCCATTTTTTTCATAAATACAGTTTTTAGAACAAATCTGTGCTATTGGCCAAACTGCTCTAATTTTTTTCTGCTTTTCGAAGTATAGAAGCAACTCTATATTTCACATCTACATCTCGAACATCTACGTCTCGAACATCCGCTTACTCTTTTCTCCGATCCGGAGAATCTTTTAACATCAGAGGTTGGGAAATACCTCCTGGGTAATATCCCTATAGGCCCTTTCCTCCGGCACTTCCTTTAAAAACAAGGCTGTTGTAGAAGTTCGCTTCCGACGGAAGTTCCTAAAGTCCTTGATGAAATGAATCTTTGTGCCCTGTCCGGACATTTCCGGATCAAAGACCTGGAAGAAGGTATCTCCGTAGAATTTACTCATCTTATAGTTATTTTTCCAGGATATAAACTTGTTTTTCCCAAAACATAGTCCCTGACCATACTTCCCTATGGTTTGCTCTGCCAAGGAGTTCATCCGGTCCTGATCCTCCCAGAAGTAAATTCTGGGGAAGGACTCACGATATTTCATTTCTGACGGGAATCGCAGGCAAACGAAGAGCAGGGCAAAAAATGTGGGAATCGGCATGCCGGTATTTCCCAAAAAGGTAGGCAAAATACAAAAGAGAAGCCGCAAAGCTTACATAAACCCAACGCATTTCCACTCTGATAGTAATGGAAGAGCATCCGATGCAAAGGGCAATAAAGCATAAGAACAAAAGATTTTTTTCCAAAAAAACTCTTTTTTTCAGCCTTCCCTTGAGAATGGCAAAAAGCAAAGCCAAAAAGAATACTAAAGGCTAAAACTGCAATGGAAGCATAAATGACATAGCGATGCTTTCTGCCTACTTCTTCCCAAGGAATTCCAGCTAGGTAATCCGGCCCCGCCTGAATGCCAAAAAAATATAAAAATACCTGAGAAAAGGCATGGGAAAATGCCTTCGCCAAAGAAAAATCCCTCATGAACTTCCGTTCCTCCCGTTCCCTTCGGCACGAAAGAACCGATAGCCAGACTTCGAATGATAAAGAACAAAAAGGCTTGCACAAAAGGCAGAAAGAGGGGAAGAAACCTTGGTATTTTCACAAATTTTCTCCCGGACTTATCCTGTTTCCTTGCACTTGCACTTGTATTTGTATTTGTATTTGTACTTGCATTGGCACTTTCGCCTTGCTCTACTACAAGATACTGCCCCCTTCGGCAGCTTTACCCGACAAAAGCAGGATCCGAAGCCGGCACAGAATCTGAAGCTTTTCCCACTTACCGACTCTGTCGCTCCTTTTATCTTCTTTTTGCCTTTGTACGCTGCACCGAGGCACCGATGCTTTCATTCTTCTTCTCTCTAAAAAAATCAGCGGAATATAAAACAATGGCAATAAAGCCACATATCGCTCATGGGTAAAAATCAAAAGGAAGAAAAAAACAGATGAGAAAAGAAAAGCATTTTCCCAAAAATCCTCTCCTCGCAGTCGATTTGTCGGTAAAGGAAATACAAAGTTAATAAAGCAAAAACCCAAAGCCAGGGTTTCCAAAATGCCGATGGCCTGCCCAATCTGATAATAGGCAAAGTGGGCGGACAAAAAGAGAAGTCCCAGGGATAGCGAAAGGATACGCTTCTTCGTCATTTTCAAAGAAAAGAAGAAGAGGAAGAAGGCCAGCAGGCTGTTTAGGAAAATGTTGAAATGCAAGTATCGGTTGGGATCTGCCCCCACCAAAGCCATTTCAATATAGGAAATTGCCCAATACACCGGACGAAAACGCACCGCCTGTCCAATGGGAAAACTGAATTCAAAGAAATTTTGCTCCCGGAAGAAGGAAAACAAATACAGGTCATCCATGTAGAGGGCCTTGATGTGAATTTGCCGGTTAATCCAATAGGCAGAGCCTAATAAGAAGAGGAAGGCCAGCAAATAGCCCCCCAGCGGTATTCCTTTTTCTATCATTTTATTTCCTTCTTGTTTCATTTTTTTACCTTTCTATTGGCGGATTTCGTAATGCACTCCACCTGCTATTTATTCCCGATAGATATAGCAAAACCCGGACACGATTTCACGAGTTTCTGAACATAGTGATTTATTCCCTAAAGATATGGCGAAACTGCCGCTTACATCCTACTGTCAACTACTGCTTTCATGCCTTCGGACAACCTATTGCAAGTACTTCGATAGCAATTGCACTATCCTGTCTTTTTCCATCTGCTCTTCCGAACTTAATTCCGGATAGGGCTTTTCTTCCCATGGATATTCTAAACGCTCTTTCCGAATCTGTAAAAGCAAAAACTGCTCTGTCCCTTCATTGTCGGATTCTGAAAATGCCTTTACTCTTTCAAAGGGAAGGATTTCGTTCCTCTCCACCAGCATAGGGCTTTGGAAAATGCCTTCCTCCGCCATTTGCAAAAGCATCTCCCTGGCCCGCTTTTCCCTTTCGTCTTGCAGGAAGCTTTGCTCCAAATACACATAGTCGGTACCGGACCATTTTAGGAACCAGGCGAAGTATAAGGGGGAATCATAAAGTCCCGGACTTCCTCCGGAGCCCTCCACATCCGTAATACTCTGCACATTACAGGGAATACGGTAGCATTCCGGTGTTTCCGAAAAGGCCAAAACATGCTGCCTTGGATTTTTTTCCATTTCCAAAAAGGCCGGAAGACTTCCTTTTTCTCCCTGATTTTCCAGTTCTACCAAAGCATGGTCATAATAGCCCTTGTTGGCTAAGTCAATGGGGGTAAAGCCCACTGCCCCCGCCCAGCTGGTGGTGATGGTGGTAAGAAATGCTGCAAGGTAGAAAGGGGAGAAGGCAAAGGCTTTTAAAAGAAGGGCAGGACCCTTGGAATCGACTCTATTTGTCTTCATAAGACATTTTTGAGCATTCTCTTCCGAAAGACGCTCCTCTTGAGAATTCTTCTGAGCATTCCCTTCCGAAAGATGCTCCTCTTGAGAATTCTTCCAAGCATTCCCTTCCCGAAGACGCTCCTCTTGAAGATTCTTCTGAGCATTCTCTTCCCGAAGATTCTCTTTTTGAGGGTTCATAGGAGCATTTTTCTCTTGAAAATTTTTCTCCTGAATACTTCCCTCGCTAAAGCAAAGCAGCAAGGCCAAACTTTCCCATAAAATATAGTAATTTCCGTCAATCTGCCAAAGCATCACAAAACTTAATAAAGAAAATGCCATAATCACAAGGAAGGACAAGCTAAGGGGAAGGTAATCCCAAGGAGAAGCGTCTTCATTCTCCCTAGAAAGAACGGAGTCTCGTCCTAAAAAGTTTTTTCTCCCTATAAAGGTTTTTTTCTTCCTATGAAGGATTTTTGTTGCTATGAATGATTTTTCTTGCTAAGAAGTTTTTTTCTTGCTAGAAGTTTTTTTCTTACTAAAAAGCACATTCTTCCTAAGGAAATGCACTGCCATAAAGCAAAGAGTAAGATTAGTGGAAAAAGCACAGCGCTCCAGGCAATGGCCACATGCTCCATATCTTCTCCCACCGGATAAAATAGAAAAGAAAAGAGTCTACGGAAAAAGGAGAAGGCTGATTCCGAAAGGGAAAGCTCTCCGCTGTAATCCACATGGGCATCTAAGTTAAAAGGCCAGTTTACATGAAATCCTATAGCCTTAAAAAAATGCCGGTAAAGGTGGTAGAAAAAGGGTAATCCCGTAATCAAAAAAGTCCGTAGGGTAATGAGCCCTGTATAGACTACGGAAAACAGGACAAAGGGAAGCTCCGATGTCCACTTCTCTGCCTTCGCCTGAACCCTATTGCGATTTGTATTGCTATTTATTTCGCTATTCGCATTGATATTTGCATTGATATTCGTGTTCCTATCGGTATGTGCCTTTTACATTCCTCTTCCCGAAACACTCCAAAAGCATGGTGAAGAGAAAAACGATTCCCAGAAGGGTAGAAAAAACCACCGCTGTAGGCTTAAAGCTGTAGCTAAAAAAGAGCAGGAAACAGCTTTGCAGTCTTTTCCCTTTTAGGAAGAAATACAAAGCGGAGAACTGAAGCAAAAGGGTGAATAAATCCGTTTTCATGGTAAGGGACATATTTCCCACAGAAGGCAGGAGGAAAAAGCAGAGTATGCCGATATAAAGCTTCTTTCTATTTTTTTGAAAATGAAAAAGAAGCAAGCCAAAAACCAGAGCCAATGCCAGATAAGTCCACAAAGTAAAGGATAAGAGGAATCCATAGCCCGGAAGATAATTCAAGGGATAGGTCAAAAGCTCCAGTCCTTTGGGATAGCTGTAAACGCTGTTGATTTGCCCGTGGGCAGAGAAAAAGCCCTCCGGAAACAAGACATAAGCACTTCTCAGTCCATAACGAAGGGAGTCATAATCCAAAGCCACATTGCTGCGGTTCATTTTGCAGGATAAAAAAAGGGAAGGGCAAAGACCAAAGGATATAACACCCCTCCTGAAAGTCCTTTTCTAAAAAAAAGAAAAAAATCGTTTTATGTCTTGAAAAAAATTTGTAAAGGCCTTCCCGTAGTACAAAAAGCGAAAGAAAAGGGCAAGCAGAAAAAAACCAGAGGCCGGAGAAAAGCATTGGCAAAAAGCATGCGATGAAGGTATGCAAGGACCAGAGTGGGTAAAATAAAGAGAAGAAAGAGAAAGCTAAGAAATGCTCTATTTAATGCTTCTCCGGAAGCTTCCCTGCTGGAAAAAATCCCTTTCCCCAGTGCATCCTGCATTTTCCTTTTTAAGAAAAAGCCCATAAGGCAGAGAAAAAGATAGACAAAAAGCCAAAGCATTTCCCGGAAAGCGACTTGGGTTTTCTCTTCTAAAAACGCTCTAAGTTTCCCGAATCACGAAAAAACAGCAGAAAAAAATAAAGGGAAAGAAGACCGATTCCCACACCGGCGATTGTTTTTACAACGCTTCCTCTTCTTCCCTCTGTCATTCCTAAATCCCTTCTACTGCCATACTTTTTCTGTGCCTTTGTATATTGCTTAGCTTCTCTACGCTTTAAAAAATGCTCTTTTAGCCTTCTTAGTCTCTCTATCCATTAGAAAAATACTTTGCTAGATTACTTAATCTCGTTATTCCTTAGTCAAAATTCCATACCATCTACATGCCTGTAGTTTAAGGCATTTAGGAGGTTTTTTCAAGTTGAACAGTCCTTTGAAAAAAATTTTCAAGCCTTCCCGGACTGATTGCCGCATTCATCGGCTTTATGGTTTTCTCCATCCTTATGCCTCCCGCAAAGGAAGGTACAGAGCTGGCGGAGGAAGCAGACGACTAATCCGGACACAAGTTTCCTAGAATAAAAAGAAGAGACATAGACCGTTATCCATAGAATAGGTCCAAAATCGGGCACGCTCTCGCTAACTTCGCCTTTGCAGTAAAGGACTGCACTTGTTATAAGAAAACGCTCTGATGCAGTGTAGGTCTATAAATGGGGCACGCTCTCGCTAGCTTCGCCTCGTAGCGGTACTAACTTCAAGCTTCGCTTCACTCGCTTTCAGTAAGTACCGACGGGCTCAGACTACCCCTATTATAGACCTACACTGCATCATTCGCTTCACTTATTGCTTTCTGCAGTCCTTCCTTCCGCCGGTTTTTGTAAATACCTGCGGATTCAGATTGCCCCGCTTACAGACCCACACTGCATCATTCGCTTCATTTATTGATTTTTTTACAGTCCTTCACTTTACCGGCTTTCGGTAAGTTTCGGCGGGCTCAGATTGCCCCTCTTTCGGACCTGTTCTATTGAACCGGAACACCTATAGTCTCTTCTTTCTTTGTACTTGAAAGCGTTGTGGCCGGATGAGGACTTCTTCCAATACCACCCCTTCTCTTTGAGAGAGTAGCATTTCCACCGCCGAAGCCACATCCTCCGGCAGAAGGTAGCTTCCTTCTTCTCCCACGGTAAAATCCGCATTTCGGTAAAGCTTGGTATCCGTCATATCCGGCAAGATGCTGTGTACCTTTAGACCGCTTTTTCTATATTCGGAAAATAGGCTTCTGGCAAAGGACAGCAGTCCTGCCTTTCCTGCCCCGTACACCGCCCCATAGGTATTTCGCTCCAAGGCGGTTACGGAGGAGATGAAAATGATCTGTCCTTTATTTTCCTTTAAGTCTCGTAAAAAATACTGCGTCAAAATCATGGGAATTTCCAAGTTTAATTCCGTCATTTCTACAATTTTGGCTTCTTCTACATTTTCCTGTAAACCATAATAGGCTACCCCCGCAGAGTGAACCAAGAGAGCAAGCTTTCCCTTTTCCCGAAGGCTTTTTAGAAAACTGTCCCTTTCTTCTTTCTTTCGTAAATCCAAAGAAATCGCTTGAAAAGATGGATTCAGACCGGAAAAAAATCCCGGCCAATGCCATAGACGGTATAGCCCAGTTTTTGCAGACTTTCCGCAATAGCAAAGCCAATGCCCCCGGAGGCCCCGGTGACCAAAGCCAATTTTTCTTTTTTCAGCTTACTACAATTATCCAATTTCCTTTTTTTCTCATGTCCTTGTCTTTTTTTACAAACTTTCCTTAGTTCTGTTTCGGATCTTAGTTCCTGCCTGCCTCTATTTTTTTCGTTTACGCCATCTACTCCCTGACTGTCCCATCGGAAGATTTTCTCCTTAGGAAGCTTCTCCTGCAAACGGCTATACAAAAAACCTTCCATTTCCTCCATCAACTCCTTGGGATAATGATAGTATCCCCCGGTATTTTTCATAGGGAAATTGGGTATGGGGAGAGTTGGGCAAAAGCCTTTCCCATAGCCTTTAAATAGCTTTTCCGAAATCCGAAAGCTTCCCAAACTACAGTCATGAATCTGCTCCATGGGAATCTGTTCAAAAACTTCTTTAAGTAAGTCACTATAGAGCTCCTTCCAACGGGGATGATAAATCATGGGATCAAAAAGCAAAAGCCGTACCAAATATCCCTCTTCCAATGCCTTTTTGAATAGCAAAGATTCGGGAAAAAGCCTGGCGGTACCCTCCTCCGCTTCTTCAATAATTTCCTCCGGAGACAGGGTAAAGGCAAAAATCATTCGTTTTCTTCCCTCTAAAGATAGGGGCAGTTTTTGCATTTTCCGCCAAAGCCCTTCTCCCCCCGCCTTGGTTCTCACCTCGATGCGGAGAACATTTTCCTGATTTAAAAATCGGGCAAATTCCTCCACATAGGGATAAACGCCCTCCATAGCCAGCAAATCCGAATCGTAGGAGATACAAAGATACAAGCTTCCTTTTTCTGCTATCCACTTCCTACAGTCGGAAAAATAATCCTCCAAATTTAAAAACATCACCAGATTGCTGCTGGGGTACATCCCCTGCAGATAGCAGTAGGCACAGTGAAAAGGACAGTTCATCAGAAGGGAGGTATAACAAAAAAATGGCTTTCCGAAAAAAATCCTGACAAACCACCGCACCGTCATACAGCCTTTGCCCTTCTTTTTGGCCAAAATCAACTTCCTGCTCCGGGACTGGGGAAGTCTCCCCTGTTTCTTTCGATTAAATACATCCTTGTAATGCTTAATGGGAATAACTTTTGCCTTGGGAAATTTTTGTAAAATCCCCTTGGCTTCCGGGCTCTGAAGTAGGGCTTCCTCCACATAAATATGCTGAAAATGTTCCTGATAGCGGTACTTGTTTAAACGCTTTTTCTTCCGGCAATGCACTGATGGGACTATCCCAATGAGCCGGCAGTATATTTTCGGAGCGGTTGAAATGCGTAAGCAAGATATTTTCGGAAGCGTCACATTTTTGCCGGCAAAGTTCTTTCGGATAAAATCCACTGTTTTAGGGAAGAAAGAGCTTTTTTCCGGCTCTTTTATCAATAAGTACAAGTCCTCCGGACTTTTCGAAATCGTTCCCAATACCTCTGCCGGTATCTTCTTCAGCTGCATTCTCGACATCTTTTTTTCGCCGTCCTTTCTCCCAAAATTCTTCTCTAAATATTCCCGAATTTCTTCCGGAGAAATTCCTTGCAGAAAGGCATAACGGAGCAGTCTTTCCAGCTGTTTTTCCATCACAAAAGAGCAATGCAGACTTTCGGAAAATCTCTGGAGCTGCTGCTGAAATGCAAGCTCCTCGTCCTCCTCTTTTCTTCTCTCTTTGGATTTTTCTTGTAAAAATCCGATGAAATGAAGAACCTTATCCTCTTCCTTTTGCAATAGACTTTGCATCTTTTTCTGCCACGACAAGGAGGAATCTGTTTCTTCGCCAAGACTTACCCCAAAATCCGTTACACAACGAAGAAAAAAGAAATCTTCAGGGGCCAAATAGAAATTTGCTGCCTGAAAAACTGCGGCACTTTCCATATCATAAAGCAATAGCTTCTCAAAGCCGCTAAATTCTTTGGAGATTGGATAGGCGTTGGAGCCGGCATATCCTTCCGAGTCTATATCCTCTTTGGCACAGCTATATCCTTCCGAGTCTATATCCTCTTTGGCACAGCTTTTGTCCTTCCAAGTCTGTATCTTCTAAGATTCCGCTATCCCCGGAAGACGAAAGTTCTAAAATCTTATCCCCCGTTAAAAGCCTTGCTTCGGGAAAATCCAGCTTATAGAGTAAATCCGGATAAAAAAACAGCGACCTGTGCTTTTTCTGCTCCAGCCTTTTGAATCCAAAAACCAACGACCTAAAAAGTTCTTCTGTATCCGGGCTCCTTGTATCTAAAGCCAAGCAGTTCTTCTTAGCATGAACCAGACCTTCACTTCTTTTCTGATAAAAGTCAGTATTCCCTCCTTGTTCGGAACTTTCCTTTGCTAATATTGCCGCCGCGCATCCCAAGGATAGAAGGATATCTCCCTTTTTGGCTTTTTTTCCTCTTGCAAAGTAGCTGCAACGGAGACAGAGGCATTGATTTGTCCCTGCCCGGTGATGGTCAGGAGAATTTCTTCCCCTTCATACTGCAAAAAGGGAAACGAAGTTTTTCGTTTCCCCAGACTGAGTTTCTTGATCAGATGTTCTACTTCTCCCTTATGGGCCGCAAAGATATAGACCATGTTTATTCCTTAGTTTTATTCCTTAACCTTATTCCAAACTTTGATTCTTATCAGGACATTATTTCTTACTCCACTCTTCCGTAGGCTTCCCGATAAAAATAGTCCTGAGAATCCAAACGCTCCTCCGGCATAGGACTGGGGTCATGATACAGGCCATCGGAAAGAAGCCATTTTCCTTTTTTTCCGTATCCTGGAAGCCTAAGTCAAAGATTTTTCCGAACCCGGTTCTTATTCTCAGGATCCCAGATGGGCACAGCCACCTCTACCCTTCGAAGGGTATTTCTGGTCATGCAGTCCGCACTGGCAATGTAAAGCTCCTCTTCCTCTCCCTGTCCGAAACGGTAAATCCGGGAGTGCTCCAGATACCGACCAACGATGCTTCGAACGGAAATATTCTCCGTCTTTCCCGAAATTCCGGGGATGAGGCAGCAAATGCCCCGTACCAGAAGCTGAATCACTACACCGCTATTGGACGCGTCAATCAAGGCATCAATAATATCCTTATCCGTAAGGGCATTTAACTTGAAACCGATATAGCCGCCTCTGCCCTCTTCGCACTTCTTCTTTTCTCCCTGGATTTTTTCCAAAATGCGATTTTGTAGACCGTGGGGAGCCACCCAAAGAGCCTCGGTAGATTCCACGGTTTCTCCCAAAAGAAGGGTACGGAAAACCTCTGCCGCATCCTTTCCGATGCTTTGATTTGCCGTCATTAGGCAAAGATCCGTATACAAAGTGGCAGTTTTTTCATTGTAATTACCGGTTCCGATCTGGGTAATGTAGTGGATGCCCTGTTCCGTCTGTTTTGCAATTAAGCAAAGCTTGGAATGTACCTTATAATTGGGCAGACCATAGATTACCTGACAGCCTGCATCCTCCAAGCGATGGGACATTTCGATGTTGTTGGCTTCGTCAAATCTTGCCCGAAGCTCCACCAAAACCAGGACTTCCTTTCCATTTTCCGCAGCTTCACAAAGGATATCCACAATCTGACTATGGCTGGCTACCCGGTACAAGGTAATCTTAATGGAAACCACGGAAGGATCTCTGGATGCGTCCTGCAACAAGCCTAAAAATCCCTTCATGCTTTCGTAGGGGTAGGACAGCATCAAATCCCGGCGTTCTACCTGAGAAAGGACGGACTCGCCTTTTTGAATGTAGGCAGAGCTTCTGGGGCTGTACTTCGGGTAGAAGAGCTCCGTCTTCTCTCGAAAGCTGTTCTGTAAGGTAAAGAGGAAGGACAAATCCAAGGGTGTTCCGCAGTGCAGGATGTGCTTATGGGAAATACCAAGATGCTCCGCTATTTTTCTTTTACGGACTTATGCAGCTCTCTGGTAAATTCTAATCGCACCGGATTCAAACGGTTTCGCTTCTTTAAAAGCTGCTCCATCATGCCACGATAATCCATATCCTCATCATAAACATCCGTAGCGTCAATATCTGCATTTCGGGTAATGCGAAGGATGGACTTTTCCTTAATCTGATAGCTTGGGTAGAGCTTAGACGCAAAGTGCAAAATCAACTCCTCGGAGAGCATGTGGTAGCCCTTTCTTCCGGGAATCTCAATCAGTCGTTTAAAGACCGGGTTCCAGCAGGGTACAATCCCCAGCTTCTTTTTCCATTCTTGCTTTCCAGGCGTACCACCGCATAAAGCTCCCGGTTCTGTAAGAAGGGGAAGGGTTGTGTCTTTCCCACAATCATAGGAGAAAGGTAGGGGCGAATGGCCTGGTCAAAGTAGATTTCCAGCTGACTTTGCTCCGCCTTAGACAGTCTTTGGAAGTTAATGATGTGGATACCGACCGGCTCCAGCTCTCCCATCAGCTGCTCGTAGATTTCTTTTCTTTTCTGCTCCAGGCGTTGCACCTCTTCTAAAATCAAGTCCACCTGCTCTTCACTGCTAAGATTCGTTTTATTGTCTCTGGTGGTCTTTTTTGAGCGCATTTGCTGCATCAAAGTCCCCACCCGTACCATAAAAAAACTCATCCAGATTGGTTTGGTAAATGGAAATAAAAAGGCAGACGATCCAAAAAGAGGCACTCTTGGATTGCCTGCTTCATTTAAAACACGCTCATTAAATAAAAGCCAGGATAGTTCCCGGTTCTGATACTCTTCTCTGCCTTCCTTCATTTTCCATCCCTCTTTTCTCTCTAAAGCGGTAGCTAAGAATTCCCCCTGTTCCGACTCCTGCCTGTCCATGTGGCTGTCTCCTCCATGATGCAGTAAGGTCTGCTTCGTTTCTTTCCTATTCCTTAAAGATAATAAATCTTCCCTCCCCTCTGTATAGAGGGAAGAGGGAAGAAATTCATTTTTCTTTGAAAACTAAAGCTTCTGGAATGGCGATTTTTCCGCTCTGTCCAAGACATAGCTTAAGCCTTTTCGTTCTTTGCCAAAATCGGCATGATAATTCCTAAGATGGAAAGTACTACCGGGGTGATGATGTTCAAAGCCATGGTGAAAGGATCATCGAGTGCATTCCCATCAAACAGCAAATTGCGGTAAGGGCAAAGCACCATACTCCGAAGCCCAGAGCCACTGTATTATTCTTTACAAAGTAATACTCTCTTGGGAACTTGTCTCCGGCCTTTCTTAAAGCAATGTAAGCCACGAATACCCAAAGGTAACGAAGAGGCATACATACGGAGTTTAACTTAGTCAACTGCTTCAATACCGCTGCCGCTCCCGGAACGAAGGACTGTGCCAGGATGATGGAGCCGGAAAGTACAGCTACCATGACAATACCGTTTACATAGCTTCCTTCCTTGTTCTGCTTTAAGAGCTTCTTGGGGAAGAAAGGACGAGTCTCTTCATTGTCCAAAAGCATACGAAGAGGAGCATCAATACTGATAATCAAAACCGCAAACTGTCCGATTACGTTACAAAGCGCATAAATTACCAGTAAAGTGTCGCCTACATGATAGTACTGGCCAAGCTTCTGGAATGCCCAGTAGGATCCGTTTGCCGCATAGGAGTCAAACGCTTCCTTACTCTCATTGATTAATGCAGGGTCAAACATCATACCCATAGCGATGGTTCCCAGCATAGCACATACCACAACCATGATTGCCAAAGCAATCATTCCCTTGGGGAAGCCCTTACTGGGGTTCTCTACCTTATTTACATAAGGAGAAATCTTCTCACATCCGCCTACCGCAAATACCAGGATGGAAAGAGAGGTAAAAATACTCCAAACGGAAATTCGGAATCAGGTTCTTCAAGCTAAAATCAAGAGAAACATAGTCTCCCTGAGGATTGATAGCCGGTGCCGCAAACATCATTACGATGTAGAGCAGGGACATAATAAACATACTGGAGCCTGCCAGGGTAGCCATCTTCTTCAAGGGGTTTAAGCCCTTGCTGGCTACATAGCAGAAGATAATGAGTAAAGCAAAGGTAATCAACTGAATCATGAGTGTGGGAAGCTTATCATAAAGCTCTGCGCTACGGAAGATTACCCAGGACAATGCCTTCAGTCCGCCACTTGGCTTACTGGCAATATAAGTGATGTGACAAGCCCAATAGGTCCAACCTGCATAGTAAGCAAGCTTTGTGCCTAAGGTTTCTCTGATCCAGGAGCTTACACCGCCTCCTGCATGCTTAAATGCAGAGCCCAGCTCTCCTACCATTAAGGCATAGGGGACAAAATAAAGGGCAAACATGAAAATCCAGCTGAAAATAACCTGAATTCCGTTGAACCATACGAAGCCGTTGGTTACGTTTCCAAATCCCCATACTGTGGAAAAGGCCATAAACGCCAGCATTTTCCAACTAATTTTTTTCTGATCCATACTTATTCCTCTTCAATTCTAATTGCTGAAATCGTGTCACGAATCTTCCGTAACACAGGTTGAGCGTTTTTTCCTCCGACCCTGTTCTCCACTTTCAGTGCCGAAGAAAAATCTTTTTACGAAAAGATGATTTCGTAATTTCCGTCCCCCCGTCCCAAAACGGAGGAGGAGTAGAACAGCTTAGCCACTTCCACCATGTATCTGGTGTCCTTTACCCCTGCTGTTTCGAAGGGGGAGTGCATAGCCAACTGAGCCAGGCCGATGTCCACCGTATTCAGGGCTACCTGGCTGTTGGAAATGTTTCAAGAGTGGAGCCTCCCAACATATCGGACCTGTTGGTGAATATCTGGTAGGGAACCTTTGCCTTTTCGCAGAACTGCTTGAAAATGGCACCGGAAACCCCATCCGTGGTGTACTTCTGGTTAGCACTATACTTAATGACAATTCCCTTATTGATATAAGGACGGTTTGTGGGATCCGCCTTATCCGGCTGGTTGGGATGTACCGCATGAGCATTGTCCGCGGAAAGCAGGAAGCTGTTTTGCAGAGCCTGCAAATACTCGTCTTCTGTCTTTCCGAAGGCACGGATAATCCGCATCAACACATCCTTTAGGGAAGGTGGAAGCCGCCCCCTGCTTGGTACTGCTGCCTACCTCTTCATTGTCATAAACACAATGAACCGCTACGCTCTGCTTGGGCTTTGCTGCAAGGATTCCCTGTAAAGAGGAAAATCCGCACTGCAGGTCATCCAGTCTTCCGCTGCAAAGGTATTCTTCCTTTGCCCCTAAGATGCAAGCCTTTTCCCTGGTGTAAAGGAAGAGGTCCGTATCCAGTATATCCTCCGGCTTAACCCCCAGTTCCTTTCCGATAAATTCCAGAAAGGCTCCCTTCTCCTGGAAGGAGGAAAATAAGGGCAACATATCCTTTTTGTGCATTGAAGGCATAGCCGTCGTTGACTTCGCGATTCATGTGAATGGCAAGGTTCGGGATAATCATTAAGTCTCTATCCACATTTAAGAGCTTCGTCTCTACCCCTCCCTTTGTCTTGCAAATGACTCTTCCCGCCAAAGACAGCGGTCTATCCAACCAGGGAGAGCAGAGCATTCCGCCATACTTCTCCACATTGAGCTTGAGATACTCCTTGTCGATTCCGATTTCCGCATTGGCCTTGATTTTGAAAACCGGAGAATCACTGTGACTGGCCATCATCTGGAAGCCTTTAAAATCCCCCTTGGGCAGGGCAAAAGCAATCAGAGCTGAGCCGTTTCTTGTCACATAGTACTTTCCTCCTGCCTTCAACTGCCAGGCTTCTCCCTCATAGAGGGGTGTAAAACCGCCCTTTTCCAAAGCCTGCTTCATATTTTTCCACAGCAAAAAAAGGCATTAGGACTTTGGTCCAAAAAGTCCATCAGTTTACGGTTTATACTTTGTTCTTCTTTGTCTATCGGCATATAGACTCCTTTCTTTTGTTGCAAGAACAGGCTGTCACTGAAATACATCGTGACACCCGAATGGCATTATACAGTAAAAGCCCGGACTTTGAAATACCGTCCGGGCTTTTCTTTTATGCTTTCTTTTTATGCTATTTATGCAAAAACGATCTGTTTGATACTGTTTCTATTTATTCAATACTATATGTACGGAGAAACAGCTTCTAAGTGATTTGACAAATGGAAGCATTACAGTGCCGCTTCCACAGCCTTTCTTACCTCCGCCATATCTACAGTAGGCTCAAAGCGGGCAATAACATTTCCCTTTCTGTCCACCAGGAACTTGGTAAAGTTCCACTTAATCTCCGGATTCTTCTCATAGTCCGGATCAATCTTGGGAAGCATATCCCGAAGAAGATCGGCCATCTTGCCTTCTCCGAAGCCCTTAAAGCCCTGCTGCTCCTTTAAGAAGCGGTAAAGAGGAATCTGGGTTTCTCCATTTACATCCACCTTCTTCATCTGAGGGAACTGCGTATTGTAGTGTAAGGTACAGAACTCATGAATTTCCTCATCGGTTCCGGGAGTCTGTCCGGCAAACTGGTTGCAGGGGATGTCCAGAATCTCCAGTCCCTTGTCATGGAATGCCTCGTGCATCTCCTCCAGTTCCTTGTACTGAGGAGTAAAACCGCAGCCTGTTGCCGTGTTTACAACCAGTACTACCTTTCCTTCAAAATCCTTTAAGTCCTTCTCTCCGCCCTTGGTGTCCGCTACCTTGTAATCATAAAATCCCATAAAAAACTCCTTCCTATACTAACCCTGCGTTCTATTTGAATTCCCTTTCGTCCTCGCTTTCCTCTTCGGATTCCTCTTAGCTTTGCTCTTCGGAGTTTTTCGCAAAAGATTTTTGGCAATTCAATTTTTTACAATCTTTATTGTAGTGAGGACAAACTTTACTGTCAAGGGAAAGAATCTAAAAAAATTCAAGAAAGTCTAAAAAAATCCTCTCTGACTATACTTTTTCTCCAAATGTTGCATTCGCAACAAACTTTATTCTTTCTCTTTGCTATACTTTGCTCAGATTCAAAAATTGTAAGTCAGAGTTTACAGGAGGATAAAAAAATGGCAAAGATTAGCACTGATATGTTGGTAGGACAGATTGTTAATGAGTACCCTGAGTTAATTGATACTTTATTAGAAGCAGGAATGCATTGTCTTGGTTGCCCAAGTTCCCAGATGGAGTCTTTAGAGGACGCTTGCATGGTACACGGCTTAAATCCTGACATTCTTGCTGCAGCATTAAATAAGAAATTAGAAGAGGTAAATGCTTAATGAGTGCATTTTTAGGACCAATCCACTACTGGTTATACAATAAAATTCAGCTTCAGGAAGAACTGATCAAAGACATCGTGGCTTACGGCGAAAAAGAGCAATGGAAGGCTTTTGCCGATGGAAGCTTGGCAGAAAAAACGGTAAATAAGGAGTTGCGTCCTTTAAATGAATTGATTGACGTAATGAATATTCACGGATGGCTGCAGGAAAGAGTACAGGATGCGGAAGCTCGCTACGCACTTTTGGTGACTACCGTTCTGGCAGAGGATTCTTCCCGTCTTTCTTCCTTAGAAGATATTGCCTTTCAGTTTGGACAGAAGCACGCTTTGGAGCCAGACTCCGATGCCAGCGATGCCTACAGAAAGATTGACGATTCTCTTTTAAACGGTATGCCCTGTGACAGAGTAAATGTCTTAACAGAGCAGGACGTGGACAGAACCTCCTGGCAGCAGGAAGAGGATATCCATGCCCCATTCTGGGAGGCCGTTTCCGGAGATCCTAAGGTTTACTATCAGTTGAGAAGAAAGATTATGGAAGGTATGTTAAAGGATACCAAGCTCCATATGGATTCTCCTGATGAGAACCATTACAGCATTTATAGATAGTCATATATGGAAAAGCCATATAATAATTTAGAAGAAGGCAAGCGGTGAAGCTCGCTGTCTTTCACCGCCGTCGCAATACCATAGCATTTAGAAAAGAAAAACTTGTATAGGGGGTCAGCACTTTGAGGAAACCCTTCTCCTATTATTATTGCAAAAATTTAAAAAAATACGAAAAGAGGAAGTTTATGAATCAAAGTGTAATTCTCATGGAAGAAGACCATGCCAATATCAATAGAGCCTTAGGGGTTATCCGTAACATTTGCCTGCAGCTGATGCAGGGTGGGGAAGTTCCCGATGAGGATTTCCGGGAAATCATCGAGTTTGTTCGGGAATATGCGGATAAGCACCACCACGGTAAGGAAGAGAAATACCTCTTCCCCGTGATGGTCAAGAAGTTGGGACCTGTAGGAGAGAAGCTGGTAACCAACGGAATGTTGGTGGAGCACGACCTGGGCAGAGCGGACGTTTTATCTTTAGAAACCGCATTAAATGAATATAAGAAAAATCCCCGTCTGGAGTTAAAGCTGGATATCCTGTCCTACGCTATGGCTTACGCCCACCTGTTACAGCTTCATATTGAGAAGGAAAACAGCGTAGTATACCCCTTTGCCGAAAGAGGCTTAAGCGAAGAAGACTTCAAGGACATCAACGAGAAGAGCCAGATTTTCGAGGATGAGCAAACTGCTAAGGGTGTGCAGAAGCACTACTTGGATATTTTGGAGAAGCTGGAGAAGAAGTATCCGACAGCTGTGCAAGCGTAATATCTAAAGAGGTACAAATAAGAAGCTATAGAAAATCAATTTGGTTTTTCTACGCAATATAGGTCTGAATCGGGGCACAGATCGCCCTATTTCAGACCTATATTGCTGAAAAACCTGTTTTTATAATCTTGATTTTTTTATAGCTTCTTTTTTTATTTCATCGGATATCACGCTCTTATGCTCTTTGTTTTGCATTTTCTTTTTTTCCTTTATCTATACTTGAAGAAACAATGCAAAAAGGAGGAATATACAAATGGCACAAGATACCTTTAACATTCCCATAAACGAAGCTCCAATCACAAGAGAAGGTGCAATGCAAGCATTTACAGCTTTACGGGCACAGGCTAAAGCTAATGGTGTTGCTGATATGAGTCTAAAGGATATTAATGAAGAAATTTCTCTCGCTAGGAGGGAGACTGAAGAATGATTTGCTGCGCCGTAATTAGTAGAATAGCGCACGCTTTTTAGAAAAATTTCATTACCCTTTTTATTCCTTCTATGCTAAACTGGAAATGTAATTGTATAGGGTATTTTTATATATCGACAGCATGTGAACTGCTCTTGGTGATACTAAAATAAGGAACTGTGAAAGAGATTCTTCTCCTTCTACAGTTCCTTTTGTTTTGCATTATTACAAGCCGGCTTTTGTCCTATAAGCCTAGTTTTTTCTTAGTTTCTTCTATACATTTTTTCTTAGCGTGATAACCCGCGCACTCCGTCTCTATTGTTTCAAAATAAAGGTATTCCGGTCAAAGTCAATAATTCCTTCATCCTTTAGCTGGGAAAGCTCCCTGGTCATGGCGGATCGGTTGGTGCATAAGAACTGTGCCATATCCGTTCGACTTAATCCCAGTTCAATGTACTTGGATTTTTGTTTTTGTGCCTGTAAGGAAAGGTAGGCCAAAATCTTCTCCCGAAGGCTGCTTCTGGAGGTTACCTCGATTTTTTCCATCAACTGAATGTTTTTTTCTTTCCGATTAGATCAAAAAGATTTTTCAATCAGGCGGAAGTGGAAGGCACAACGGTTTTTTTACAGACATGAATAGCCTTTTGGAAGGAAATAAACAGCACCTCCGCCTTGCTGGCCGCCACAAAGCTGACATACTCTCCCGCGGCAGTATTATTGCCGAAGGTCTCCCCGAAGATTTCTCCCTCATTCATATAGGTGAGAAGGGTTTCATTTCCCCACACATCTGTCTTCAACATATGGATACTGCCTTGTAATACCACCCCCACATGCTGCTCATTCTTTTCCTCCAAATGAACAATCTCCCCTTTCTTATAAGAGCGGACATAGCTTTTCATGCAGTACAGAAGGGCATTCAGATTCTCCGTCTCTACCCCATTGAAAATTTCCAAATCTCTGTAGCGAAGGAGTTCATCCCCCTTCAAATGTTTTTTTCTTTTCCTGTTCCCTACTGTGTACGGAGGTAAAGGAGACTTCCCCCTTTGCATGGCTTCTCTTTCCTTCCCGCTAAGCCGCGAAAAGTCCTTATCTCCTATCCCTTGATGCGCTCTTTTTTTCCTCGCAGTCCGGGCAGGTACAACCCTCTCCATGATCTTCCTCGGAGCAGCCGCACTTATGCTGATGGGAGTCGAACCCATGTCCGCAAGTACTTTCCTCAGTGCCTCCCGAGCAGCCGCAAGAATGCTCATGATAGCCTTCTCCACATTGACAGCTCTCCTCAGTACTATTCTTTTTTTCCTTCATTTCCTGACCCATTTTTTTCTTCTCTCCTGTTTTTTTCATTTATTTTCTTAAATTTTTATATATAATATACTCTTCCGGATTCTTCACACTAGCGAAAATAAAACAAAAGCTTTCTTCTATTTCATTTTTCCCTTATTCGTGATTCTTCTCTATTAGACTCCGATTTTCTATTCATCCTTTGTGTATTTTTTTCTCCAAAAGCTATCGTAAAAAAAATACTTAAAAAAATTCAGAGATTGTATTTTTATATATACAGAGTTTATCAGTGTTTTGTTGCCTCTGCAACACTTTTTTCTCATTTCCTAGGTATGATAGGCAAAGTAATGAGTCTATCGATTTTTCTTCAGGAGGAAAAAAATGGAAAATAAAATGTTTTGTTATCAGTGTCAGGAAACTGCAAACTGTTCCGGATGTACCGTATCCGGTGTTTGCGGAAAGAAGCCGGAAGTAGCTGCTATGCAGGATCTTTTGGTTTATGCAACCAAGGGATTATCCGCTGTGGCTCAGCAGTTAAGAGCCGAGGGAAAGGAAGTTTCTCAGGAGTTAAACCACAGAGTAACTATGAACCTTTTCATCACCATCACCAATGCAAACTTTGATAATGATGCTATCATTGAAAATATCAAGGAGACCTTCGCGATGAGAGATGCGGTTAGAGCAACTCTTTCCGACAGCTCCAAGCTTCCTAAGGCCGCAACCGTAGAAGTAGCAGAAAAGGATTATCCTGTCTTTGCACAGAGCATCGGTGTTTTAGCTACTGAAAATGAAGATATCCGTTCTTTAAGAGAGTTAATCACCTATGGATTAAAGGGTCTTGCAGCTTATTCCAAGCACGCAAATGCGCTTTTTAAAGGATGATGCCAATGTTGACGCTTTCATCCAGAAGGCTCTTGCCGCAACTTTAGACGACAGCCTTTCTGTAGATGATTTGGTAGCCCTTACCTTAGAGACCGGTAAGGCCGGTGTAGAGGGTATGGCGCTGCTTGACGGAGCAAATACTTCTACCTACGGACATCCTGAAATCACTACCGTAAATATCGGTGTTCGCAACAACCCGGGTATCCTGGTTTCCGGACATGACCTTAAGGATCTGGAAATGCTTCTCGACCAGACAGAGGGTACCGGCGTAGATGTCTACACCCACTCCGAGATGCTTCCTGCTCACTACTATCCATTCTTTAAGAAGTATAAGCACTTCGCAGGAAACTATGGAAATGCTTGGTGGAAGCAGAAGGAAGAGTTTGAGCCCTTTAACGGACCAATCCTCATGACCACAAACTGTATCGTTCCTCCAAAGGACAGCTATAAGGACAGACTTTTGGACTACCGGTGCGGCAGGTTTCCCCGGATGTAAGCACATCGGCGGAAAGTACGGCGAAATCAAGGATTTCTCTGCCATCATTGAACAGGCTAAGTCCTGCCCTGCTCCAACAGAAATTGAGACAGGAACCATTGTAGGCGGATTTGCTCATGAGCAGGTATTTGCCCTTGCAGATAAGGTTGTGGATGCTGTAAAAGTCCGGCGCTATCAAGAAGTTCGTAGTTATGGCCGGTTGTGACGGAAGACAGAAGTCCAGAGACTACTACACAGAGTTTGCCAAGGCACTTCCAAAGGATGCTGTAATCTTAACCGCAGGATGTGCAAAGTATAAGTACAACAAGCTGGAGCTTGGAGATATCGGCGGAATTCCAAGAGTTTTGGATGCCGGACAGTGTAACGACTCCTACTCCTTAGCCTTAATCGCATTAAAGCTGAAGGAAGTATTCGGCTTAGACGATGTAAACAAGTTGCCATTGGCATATAACATTGCTTGGTATGAGCAGAAGGCTGTTATCGTTCTCCTTGCCCTTCTCTACTTAGGGGTTAAGAACATTCACCTTGGACCAACCCTTCCTGCCTTCCTTTCTCCAAATGTAGCAAATGTTCTGGTACAGAACTTTGGTATTGCCGGAATCGGAACCGTGGAAGACGATATGAAAATTTTCTTTGGAGAGACTGCGTAAGACTAGCTTCCCCTTCGTAGAAAATGAAGGCCCCGCTCCTAAAACTTTCTCCAAAGACTCACTAGAAAGAGAGTAATACAATGCATTCCATTCAATGTAAACGCATTTATGAAGAAAAAACTGAGAACGATGGTTTTCGTATCTTAACCGACCGGTTATGGCCAAGAGGCATCACGAAGGAGCGGGCAGCCTTAGACAATTGGGCAAAGGACATGAGCCCTTCCACCTTTCTGAGAAAAAAACTTTTAATCACAAGGAGGAGAATTTTCCTCTGTTTGAGAAAAAGTATTGGGAAGAGCTGGAGAAAAATCCCGGAAAAGAGCAGTTTATTGCTTTGGTAAGAGAACAACTGAGGCAGGGAAATGTTTCCCTCCTCTATGCAACCAAGGAAGAGCGCTTTAATCAGGCTGTGGTTTTGGAAGCCTGGTTAAAGGAAAAGTTGCTGGAGGAAGCAGAGGAGCATTCCGCTTAAAAAGGGCCAATAAAAAAGGAGCTATAAAAAAATCAAAACAAGAAAGAAATTTTCGGCAATATAGGTCTGAATGCGGGGTAGTCTGAGCCCGTCGGTACTTGCGAAAAAAACAAGAGAAACGCAGTTTTTCGCTTAGTATCCGCTACGTGGCGAGGCTAGCGTGAGCGTACCCCACATCTCAGACCTATATTGCTTAGAAAATTTATTTTGATTTTTTATAGCTCCTTTTTTTAACGCTATCTTTTATCTTTCGAAATACAAACAGGAAAAAAATAGCACTTCAGCTTTTCTTTTATTCAGCTTCCATTTCTCCCATATCCATCTCTACCATATCCATTCCTTCTGCTTCAGAAGCTTCTCTTTTCCTAAGGACTCTTGTACAGCATCCTTCATGGCGTCCATGCCATCGTCTCCCTGTTCTTCCTTTTCCTCTCCCCGAATGGACTTCTTCTTTTTATCCTCTTCTACGGTTTTTTGTAAGCTCCTCATGGTGATAGCCATGGCATAGGCCTTTGGAATTTTTTCCTTTAAAAATTCCAAATCTTTTGGACTTACAGCCTTTCCGGAACCATATAATAGCGCAATGCGAAAAGCATCCATCTCATCCTTAAAAGCCTTGGATGCAGCCTCTCCGGATTCTTTGGCATTCTCCAGCTCTTCCAGTTGGGAAGCCCATTCCTGCCTTAAATCATTGCTTTTGTTAAAATCCTGAACTTCCTCTTCCACAGTCTTGAAAATATCGGAAAGAAGATCCTCCAGCTCCATATCCTCCTCTTCTCCATTCAGTGTCTGCAAAAATTCCTCATACTCTGCACTGGCTTGAAAGCTGTCTCTTCGCTGTAAGGGGACATCCTTTGTTCTGTTTTTCGGCTTTTTCCCTCCTTGGAAGTGGATTTGCTTCTTGCTTGAAGTTTTTGAAAGATTCCCTCCACCGGGAACGAATTTGATTTCCATTTTGCCTCCTTTGTAAAAATGCACAGAATTCCTTACATTCTAATTCGGCAATAAACGGAATAAGATTACTCTCTTAAGGAACAAGCTTAATAACTGTAGACTTCCTCCCTTTGGACGTAACTACGGGATTCTGCATTTTCTTTCTTCGGAAACAAATCCTCCACAAGTTCCTGCACCGAAACAATTTCCCGAAGCTTTTCTACATTTGCCCCGGAGAAAAAGAGGCCTTCCTCCACATTTCCCTCCACAGCGGAAATAAGGGCGTGGGTAATACAGTACTTCACGGTGCCCGGATCGCAGCCATGAATACAGCGAGAGCAATGTCTTGGAGGAATCCGTCCGCTAAGTCCAAGCTTCTCCAGCATAGGACTCTTTACCGCCCTTCCCGGCATGCCCACAGGACTATGGATGATTTCCAGGTCATTTTCACTCTTGGAAATAAGATACTCTTTATAGGCTGCGCTGGCGTCACATTCTTCTGTGCCTATGAAACGAGTGGCCATCTGCACGCCATACGCTCCCGCCTCCTGCATCCTTAAAATGTCTTCCCTGCTCCAAATGCCGCCTGCCGCAAAGAGCGGAATCTTTTCGCCCAAATTCCTCTTCAAAGACTTGCAAAAGCGGAAAGAACCTCCGGAATCAATTCCTCCAAAGGCTTTTGCCTTCTCCTCTTCCACCTCTTCCGCCTTAAAGCCCAAATGTCCCCCTGCCAAAGGCCCTTCCAGTACCACAAAATCCGCGGTTCTTTGGTATTTTTGGCTCCAGGTCTTTAACAAAACCTTGGCAGCTCTTCCGCTGGAAACAATGGGCGCAATCAAAGCAGTTCCTTCAGGAACCAGTTCCGGCAGACTTAAGGGCAGTCCTGCTCCGGAAATCACGGCGTCAATTCCCTCTTCCACAGCGACCTTAATGGCATCCTCCCACTGTCTGGTGGCCACCATGGCGTTGATGGCAATCATTCCTTTTCCTTCGCTAAGTACCTTCGCTCTTTTGGATTTCCTTTCGTAAAGCCCGAAGATTGGCTTCCTCGGGGAAACGGCGAAAATCCTCTTCCCGATACCCACAGTCTGCCGTGCTGATACAGCCCATGGCTCCTGTCTTAGCCACCGCTCCTGCTAAACCGGACAGGGAAACCCCTACTCCCATGCCGCCCTGTATCAAAGGAATTTCCAAACCTCTATTTTTCAACTGATCCATTTTTCCGCATCCTTTCTAATGATGGAGAAGAAAACTCTTCTTCATGTATCAATATTTTTAATTATATTCCTTTAATAGATTAAATCATCTGAGAAACCCCGTCAAGTAGTTTCCGAAACTACATTCTTGTGTCTTCCTTATATTTTTCTTTGTATCTTCCTTGGTTTTTCTTGGCTATTTCTTAAGTATTGCCCCGTTTCCAAGGGACAAACAGCAAAAAGAAGCTCTGCTTCCACCGGATAAATAGCAAAAAGAGGCTCTGCTTTCGCAGAACCTCTTACATTTCTTCAGGATTTTTATGTCTATTAAGCCTTTGCCAAAAGCCTCTCCAAGAGCCTTACAATTCGCAAGCCCTTCCTCATCCGGAGTGTTGTTGCAAATAACAGGAGGAGCTACCATCACAGCACCTGCACCGGTCATTCTTGCCTCCCAGTCACGCATCCACTGTCCATCGCCCCAGTCATAGGATCCGAAAAGAGCAATCTTCTTGCCGGAAACGGAACCAAGTAAATCCTCTACGAAGGGCTCCATCTCTCCCTCATCCAGCACCTCATCTCCCATAGCCGGGCATCCCAATGCATAAACTGCCTCTCCTGCTAAGTCTGCTGCGGAAATGTCAGATACGCTAACCATCTTAGCCTCTCCGCCTGCTGCCTGGATTCCCTCAGTAACTGCCTTTGCCATCTCCTCTGTGTTTCCTGTCTGGCTGAAAAATACTACATGAATCATCTTTTTGTCCTCCTTGATTTTATGCCTAAAATATTGAATTATTCAATATTTGGGTTTGTAAAATGAATTGAATCGATTGTTTGAGAAAATTGTTGGCAAAACTGTTGGCAAAATTGTTTATGAACACTTTTTGCGAAAGACTTTTCTCTTTGAGGAATCTTTATTTCTCCTCTTGTCTATATCCTAGCACTTTACCAGGGTTTATTTGTTGCTAATGCAACACTCTAACTATCGATTTTTTATCAGTTTTGATTTTTCTTAGATTTCACTTTTCTGATAGCTTTTTTTCTTAAGCCACCTGGCGTTTCTTAATGTGATAAGCCATCACCAAATCTCTACAGCTTAAGCCGGATTTTCAGCATCAGGGTAAAGCTTTGAATGCACATGTCGTAAGCCTGAAAGCAAGCTAATGCGCTCTCCACCTCGGTAAAGACCTTCCAGTAGCCAGTAAGCTTCGCCTTCGCCAGGGGATTCTTCATATAAATCTTCACATCCCGAAGGGGATACCCAAGAAAAACGCCTACCTCATGGGGAAAATCCGCCTGTTTCTCCTTATACCGGTAGAATCGCTCCGTGAAATGCCGGAAAACTTCCTCTAAGGTGAAATCCCCATAGCCCACGCCCAAGCTCTGTAGAAAGCTCTGCACAGTCTTTCTGCTCAGAAGCTCCTCCAGCTTTTCCCTTTGGTACAGGAGAATACTTTCCTTCTTCCCGCTATGAAGACTAATCAAACAAACCTCGGTTCCCAAAAAAAGTTCTTCCAAAATCTGTTTCTCCGCCTTTGTTACCGTGATAATGGCAGAAGGCTTAAGTCCTGTAATTACAGGGGCATTCAAGCAGATGTGTTCAGCGATATAATCCTCTATGCCCTCTTTTCTTTTACAAAAAAAATTATCCTTCTCCATCCTCTCTCCCTTTCGGTTAGTTAATATAAACTAACTCTGAAATGGATTATATTAGTTAATACTAACTTTGTCCAGTAGGAAATAAAAATTTTTAGGTCTGCCGGATATTATTTTTTTATAGGCTCTGCTTCTCGGAACTTTGACACCTAACATAACATAAACAGTATCGAGAGGCTTGAAAAGCCTCTATTTTTTTGCGCAATCAATAGTTCTATATATTGCGTCTTATTGCGTACTGTTGTATAATATAATTCATTTTTTTAGGGAGGTGCCTATGAGACTTAGAGCCACTAAATCTGCTCACTCAGTTTCTTACTCTGTTATTAAATCTGCTTATATCAATAAAAAAACGTACGACTGTAACCGTTGAAAAAAACTGGGAAACGAAAAAGGAAATCTGTAAAAAGTATGGTGTTTCTGATGCTCTTGCATGGGCTAAAGAATACGTCGCCAATTTAAATAAGAATGCCGAAAAGGAATAAACCTATTGATATCTCGTTTGATCCCTCAATTCCCCTCACTCAGAACGATCAGAGGCTCTTCAATGGAGGCTATCTTTTTCCTACAGGATATTTATTTTTCAGTTGGGGTTTGATAAGATTTGCAAAAGCTATTGCCAGAAAGCATGGATTTAAGTACAACCTCAATTCAATTCTTTCAAGGCTGCTCTATACAAGAATCCTTTATCCTTCTTCAAAACTGTCTTCTTTCGCGCTTTCTTCAAGATTCATAGAAAAGCCGGATTTTTTTCTCTTGAAGATATTTTACCGTTCTCTATCCATCATTAATGAAGAGTCGGATTACATTCAGTCCACACTTTATCGGAACAGCTTAAAGATTTCAAAAAGAAAAAAACCGGAGTGATTTACTATGACTGCACCAACTACTTTTTTTGAGCTTGAGCAAGCAGATGGATTAAAACAGTATGGAGCTTCTAAAGAAAAACCGGCCTCTTCCCATTGTTCAGATGGGACTTTTTATGGACAGTGATGGTATTCCTCTTGCCTTCAGTGTCAATCCCGGAAATACCAATGAACAAACGACAATGGTTCCTTTGGAAAAACTTCTTGAAGATTTTTTTCCTTGTCTAGACTGGTCGTATGTACGGATGGAGGGCTTTCCGCATTATCCAACCGTAGATATAACTCCAAGGGGAATCGTGGTTTTATCACAACACAATCCATAAAGAAGTTAAAAAGGTTTTCTGAAAGAATGGTGTCTCGATTCTAAAGACTGGCGTCTAAAAAGGCAGTATGCAAAAAGTATAACATTTCCGAACTGGACGAAGAAAAAGACAGAGAAAAAAATCTTTTACAAAAGAACGGTGGATAAATGAAAATGGACTTGAACAACATCTGATTGTATCCTATTCCATCAAATACAGGGATTATCTAAGGTACGTTCGGAGCGGACAAATCAGCCGTGCCCAAAACCTTATTACCAATAATCCCAAAGAAATAGACTCACAACCGCCAAACCGATTTCAAACGGTTTGTTAAAAACAGTGTCACGCCGGAGGGAGAGCTGGCTGAGCAGAGCTTTTTAGAACTCAATGAAGATGTCATCCGAAAAAGAAGAACAGTATGACGGTTTCTACGCTGTATGCACTAACTTGGAAGATGATGCTTCAGCTATCATTGAAGTAAACAAACAACGCTGGCAAATCGAGGAATGCTTTCGCATTATGAAAAGTGAATTCAAAAGCACGACCGGTATACCTTCACAGAGATGATAGGATTAAGGCACACTTTATGATTTGTTTCCTTTCATTAATTCTCTACAGATACCTGGATAAACAACTTGGAAGCAAGTATTCATGTGAAAAAAACTGTTACATGGTCTAAAAAGATATGAACTTTCTAAAGATTGAAGGCAGAGGATTTATCCCGACATATGCAAAAACAGAATTTACAGACGATCTAGAAAAAAAGCCTTTGGAATTAATACTTCTATGCAGATCGTCACTATAGAAAAATGAGAAATATTTGCCATCAGACTAAAGAATAAAAAAATCTGTACGCACATCTGATAACAAAGAAAAAAGCTCTGTAAACCGCTTGATTTCAACGATTTATAGGGCTTTTTTACTATGTAGACTGTCAAAGTCGGGATTATATTAGTTAATACTAACTTTGTCCAGTAGGAAATAAAAATTTTTAGGTCTGCCGGATATTATTTTTTTATAGGCTCTGCTTCTCCTAAAATGTTTTTCACAGCATTTTAGGAATGCCCCTATGCATTTTCCTGCTTTATGCTATAATTTTTTGAGGAATTTATTGAACCATTCGATTCTTTGAATCGTTATAGAGTCGTTGCATTGCTTTCTTTTATATAAGGAGGAACTATGATCCTGATTGAAAACGGAACCCTCGTAAGCCCCAGAGAAAGTTTCCTTGGAGACATTCTTGTGGAAGGGGAGAAAATCAAAAAAATTTTCCGAAAGGACAGCCCTAACTTCCAGGCCGAGAAGGATGCCGCTTTGGCTTCCGAAAATGCTGTGGAAAGAATTGATGCCGGCGGAAAACTCATTTTCCCGGGCTTTATTGACTGCCACACCCATTTTGAACTGCATGTTGCAGGCACCGTAACCTGTGATGATTTCCCCTCCGGTACCAAGGCGGCTATCGCCGGCGGAACCACCAGTATTGTGGACTTCGGCACCCAGTACAAGGGCGAAACCCTGATGGAAGGCTTTAAAAATTGGCAGAAAAAGGCCGATTTGGGAGCTTCCTGTGACTACGGTTTCCACATGTCCATCAGTGACTGGAATGAAGAGGCCAGCAAGCAGTGTCAGGATATGATGGATGAGGGACTTAGCACCTTCAAGGTTTACATGACCTATGACATTCAGGTAGATGACGAGGAAATGTTCTTCATTTTAAAGAGATTAAAAGAAGTTGGAGGCATCACCGGTGTACACTGCGAAAATACCGGTATGATTGCCGCTTTACAGAAGAAATACATTGCTGAGGAAAGTACAAAAAAATCCGTATCTTCCCACTACCTTTCCCGTCCGGATGATGCGGAGGCTGAGGCCATCAATCGTATGCTCTATATTGCCGATGTGGTAGACACTCCCATTATTGATGTGCATTTGACCTGTGAAAAGGGATTAAATGAGATTCGAGAGGCTAGAAAAAGAGGTCAAGTGGTATTTGCAGAAACCTGCCCCCAGTACCTTACCATGACCGATGATCTCTACAATTCCGATTTTGAGACCTCTGCCCGTTATGTAATCGCTCCTCCTCTCCGGAAAAAAATCCGATCAGGAAGCACTGTGGAAGGCTCTGGCCGATGGGGAAATCCAGACCATTTGTACCGACCACTGCTCCTTCACATTAGCGCAGAAGGATCTGGGCAAAGAGGACTTCCGGAAAATCCCCGGGGGAATGCCCGGTGTGGAAACCAGAGGAGAAGTCATTTTTCTCCGAAGGCGTGGTAAAGGGACGAATTTCCAAGGAGCGTATGGCGGCTCTTCTTTCCGAGAATCCCGCAAAAGCTCTACGGCATGTATCCGGAAAAGGGAATCTTGCAGGAAGGCTCCGACGCGGACATCGTTTTACTGGATCCCAATAAGAAGAAAACCATTCGCAAAGAAGACCAGGTTTCCCGCTCCGACTATGCCCCATTGGAAGGCCTGGAAATTCAGGGCTGCATCGAAGAAGTGTTCCTGAGAGGAAAGCTGGTTGCCAAGGGCGGCAAGGTGCTTTTGGAGAATCAGGGAAAGTATTTGAAGAGAAAGAAGTTCCAGTCGGTGGTATAAACTCTCCTCGCTAGACTCTAAAATAAGGGGTTGTAAAAATCAAAAATTTTTCTAAGCAATATAGGTCTGAAACAGGGGCACGCTCCCGCTAGCCTCGCCACGTAACGGATACTAAGCGAAAAACTGCGTTTCTCTTGTTTTTTTCGCAAGTACCGACGAGGCTCAGACTACCCCGAATTCAGACCTATATTGCCGAAAAATTACTTTTTATTTTGATTTTTTTACAGCTCCTTTTATATATCTTTCAGCCAACAATTAAAAAAACAGTTTTTTTATTCAAGGTTAGCATGATTTAAAAACATTTTCTCTTCATTCATTTGCAGTAAATGCATTAAATGCATAACTAATGTATCACAAACTAGCCAGGTCATTTGTTCAAACGAACTCCCCATTGCTTGCATGCTTTTATTTGTATTCTTTAATTGACTTTTAGGTGTAGATCCCGGCAATATAATCCTATAATCAGCAAGCTTTCCTATCGATGAATCTCCATGTATAGTAATAAGTAAAAACTTCTGCCCCAATCTTCTTGGCTTTCTCTGTTATATTTACCAGACTTCCCGTTTCTCCTGACCCGCTTCCAACAATCAACAAATTTCCGGATCGAATAGCCGGTGTAGTAGCATCTCCAACAACATGCACTTGCTTTCCTAAATGCATTAAGCGATTGGAAAAAGCACGCATTGCAAATCCTGTTCTTCCACAACCTGCAACAAAAATCATTGTAGACTTAGCAATAAGCTTTGCTGCCATTTCTATTTCTTGCCCATTTACCATATCAGCATTTTCTTGCAGTTCTTTTTATAATTCTCAGTAATTCTATGGACTTCGTCATAGTGTACCTCTTTCATTTAAAAAAACCTACCGTAGTAGCATTCCACAGTAGGCTATTTTTTATTATAATTCAAAAACATGACGCACAAATTCACATGAATGTTTAGCATCTGCATCCAATTTTGCTTCTGAGGTATCTGTTAAAAGATTTCGCCAAATCTTTATATCTTGTCCAACTCTCCCCCCCTGTAAGACAAATGGTTCCATAACTGCAGCATGCTGATAATGAATGTCTCGAAGCGCCTGTCCGATTTCGGCCCATGGCATAGTGCCTTTACCGGGAACTTTACGATTTCGTTCTCCCATATGAAAGTGCACCAGCTTATCTCCAGCTTTTCTGATAGCATCTCCAATATTATCTTCCTCAATATTCATATGAAATGTATCTAACATCACACCTACTCGATTGTTTCCGACAGCATCAACATATCTTAAACATTCATCACAAGTATTGATAAGATAGCCTTCAAAACGATTAAGCACTTCCATTCCAAGTGTAATGTCATACTCCTCTGCATATTTTGCAATAAGTTTCATATTTTTTACAGAAGTTTCAAAATCACGTTCTTTATTAATATCACTATTAAAATCAACCGGCCAATAAGAATACAGTCCTCCACCTAAAATATGAATATCCATCAAATGGAGTTTCCGAAGTGTTTCTTTAAAAAATTCAATTGCATTTTTTTGTACAGCTTCATCAGGTGAGGCAAGATTTTCATCTTTCTGAGGACCATATCCAGCTGTTAAAATAATCCCTTTTTCCTTAGCATATTCCCCTATTCTAAGTAACTGCTCATCTGTTGTGTAATCTTTTTTAAATGCTCCACAGGAAATTTCAAGAATATCAAATCCCAGTTCCTTGACCTTATCAATGTATTTAAAGTAATCACCAGTCCATTCTTTTTCCCAATATGCATAGTAAATACCATATTTCATCTTGTTTCTCTCTATTCTTTTTTATGATTCAACAAATGGTCTTAATTGTATTAAAATGTTGAATAATCAATAAGTTCCGAATGTACAAAAATTCTTTATTTATACAAATACTTTCTCCATAATATTTATCAAAAAAATTATTCTTTCTTATTTTTCTCATTTTTTTCGCTTATCAGAATAATAATTTGCAATCAATACAAGAATTAATGCAAGACCCCAAATCAGGTCACGGTAATAGTTACTTATATCCGGGAAGGTATTAAGATAAGAAGATAACATCTGTAAAATAAATGCTGCAATTATAACTCCTGGCACAGCACCAAATCCACCATTCGGATTAATACCCCCTAGTACTGATATCAAAATGCATTGCATTATATAACTAGACCCAAAATCAGCTTTTGCAGAATTAATTCTCGCCAGTGAAAGATTCCCGGCAATTCCACAAAGTACACCCGAAATTGTGTATGTAAATAACAAAACTTGTTTCGTACGAATTCCCGAGAAAATTGAACACTTTTCATTGGTACCTACAAAATATACTCGCCGCCCAAAAGAAGTTTTTTTCCCATTAAGAAAATAGCACCTAAGGCTACTACTGCAAATATAATAAATGGTATAGGAATTCCCAATACCTTTCCCATTGCAAACTTTGCTAATACCTTATTACCCTGCACCGTTTTCCCGTCCGAAATCACAATGGCAATCCCTTGAAATATTTGATAAGACCCAAGAGTCGCAAGCATTGCAGGAATCCGTAGATGGGCAACTAAAGCCCCATTAAATGCACCACAAATAGCTCCGATGAGAATACCGCAAAACATTCCTACAAATATATTTCCACTTGTTTTTTGCATAACCAATGCTGCTGATATTCCTGCCAAATTTGCAATATATGCGCCGGAAAGATCTATACCACCGGAAATCATACAAATACTACATCCTAGAGCCATAAGCCCAATTTCTGATACCTGGCGCGCAATTGTTTGAAATACTGTTGGCTTAAGAATTTGGTTTCCCTTTGTTAACGCCATGACAGCAAATAGAACAACAAAAAAATGAAAATCAATTTTTTTCCACTTTATCATCAATGTTAAGCTTTTTTTACTTTTGGTCATTATGCATTTCCTCCGTTCTGATGAATTCCGGAATTTTTTTAGATGCGAAATGCTTCTGTACCATCGGTATCACTGTTCCAACAATAATAATTCCACCGATAAATACTTTCTGCCAATTTATACTAATTCCAACAAGAATTAAACTATTTGTAACCATAGATAAAAGCAATGTTCCCAAAAAGGCATCCACGTAATGTTCCAACACCGCCAGTCAATTTAGCACCACCAAGCACGATGGCTGCAATCACCACCATTTCACCGCCTGAATATTCCGCAGGAAGATAATGTAATGTCATTGTCGCATAGCTTAATCCTGCAATTGCTGCTACACATCCATTAATTACAAAAACGCCAAAACGAATTGCATTTACATTAAAACCGGCTCTATCTGCAGAAATCTCATCTCCGCCGATTGCATAGACCCCTCTTCCTATTATAGTATAATTCAGAACTATATATGCCACTAAGTACACTACAATTAAAATTATAAATGTATATGGCATGGAAGACCCAAGTCCCGTTTTTACATTCTTAACGCTGAAGAGCGCTGCACTTCCAAACGCTTGTAAATTAGCCGGTAATTCCGTACGTTCCGCTTCAAATGCGCCAAATAATAGACCGCTGATAATTGACGATGTGCCAAGAGTCACAATTAATGAAGGAAATTTATACTTAACTATAATGAATCCATTAACAGCACCCATGATAGCACCAAAAATAATGGCAATTAAATATACAAAAATCCAAGGTCCGTTAAATCCGGTGCTTTTTGTAATGGCAATTGCCAGGAAACTACTACAAGCGCCAATCATCGGAAATGAAACATCAGGCCCTGTACTAACAAAGGCAAGCAGCGCACAAATAGCCCCCATTGCCGGATAAATCATTGATCGTATAATATCCACTATATTATTATTGGTAAAGAATTGACCTGAGCGTACCTGTATAATAAGTGAGAGTATAACGATGATTATAAACACCCAAAATTCAGTGTCTTGAGTGATTTTTTTGAACTTCTTCATTGTTGCAACCTCCTCTATTACACTGTAGCTTTATTCAAATTAACTGTATTCAGGTCTTCTTTCTCCAGTGCACCTGTCATCTTTCCCCCTTGCATCACAATTGCTCTGTCACAAAGCGACACCACTTCAGCAGTGTCATCAGAAACAACAATAATAGACATCCCTTGCATTGCTAATTGCTTCAATAGCTTGTGAATATCGTATTTCGCACCAATATCTACTCCAACTGTAGGTCCATTCAAAATTAAAATTTTTAGGATTATCAGAAAGCCATTTTTGCCAGCACTACTTTCTGCTGGTTTCCACCTGAAAGCGTTCCGGCAGCATTTGTCGGATTTTGCGTTGCAATTTCCAACTTTTCCACCCAAGTGCTAGCCTCATTCATTAATCTTCCCTTATTTAAAACTCCCATGCTAGACAAAGAATTTAAACGAGTTACTGTGATGTTATCTGTAATAGATTGAGGGATAAAAAGTCCCTCTGTTAACCTATCTTCGGGAACCAATGCAATTTTCAGTTTTTGAGCTTCCTGTACACTATTGAGGCTAACCTCTTGTCCCTCCATAATGATTTTTCCGGAAACAGGACGATTTAACCCAAACAACGATAATGAAAGTTCTGTACGTCCAGAACCCAACTGCCCCGTAACACCGAGAATTTCCCCCTTGTGAAGTTTAAAGCTGACATCTTCAAATCCCTTTGCAGAAAGATTCTGTGCTTCAAGGATAATCTCTTTACTTATCTCTTTAGGCAAAGTAGACGATTCATTCTCAAAATGTCGACCGGTCATATAATAAGTGAATTTATCTTCTGTCATCTCACTGGCCGGACAGCTAATCACATTTTCACCACTTCTAAGAACTGTAATGCTATCGGATATCTCAAATACCTCATCCAACTTGTGTGATACAAAAAGGATAGTAATTCCTTTGCTTTTAAGTTCCGCAATAATATCAAAAAGACGATTGACCTCCTTACTTGTTAATGCAGTAGTCGGTTCGTCCATAATAATAAATTTTGCATCATGAACCAAAGCTCTTGATATTGCTATCAGCTGTTTGTCTGCTACAGGCAGTTGTTCCACTCTTGCATCTAAGTCTACATTGAAGTTAATCTTTTGAATTGCTTCTTCTGCGATAGTTCTAAATCTTTTTTTATTTACGAATTTTTCATTATTTGCAAGAACCTGGTTAAATGCCAGATTCTCCAAAACTGACAAATTCGGGAATAGGGAAAAAAATCCTGGTAAATAACCTGTATACCGGCTTTAATAGCATCAGACGGTGTCATATGTGGGTGTACAATGCCATTAACTTCAATTGAACCCGCATCAGGCTTATAGAAACCGGAAATCACTTTAATAATTGTAGACTTCCCACACCCGTTTTCTCCGGCAAGACAATGTGTTTCGCCTTTTTTAATCGTCAAATCCACGCCTTTTAACGCATGAACACCACCAAATGATTTTTTGATTCCCTTAACGGACAATATGTTTTCCATCATACCTCCTTCAGCAGGAACATATTATTTAAAAAATGCATATCCCACCACATAACTGTCAATAGGATGGGATATGCAACACTAAATACATTCCTTAGAACTCGTAATCATCTACTGTATCAGGAGTAACAACCAGTTCCGCCTGCCCAATCAATGTACGGTTAGTATCCTTATTTAGGGTCATTGATTTATATCCATCAACACCTGCATTATAGCCTTCTCCATCACCAATGTTTTCACCTGCAAGAATATCTGCTGCCAGCTTACACATAACATAACCTGAAAGATCAGGATCCCATAAAAGTAGCGTATCAATAGTGCCCGACTTCATATATGGTGCAAATTCTTTCGGTGTACCAACACCGACTACATGAACGTCCAATCCAAGTTCCTCAACAGCTTTAGCAATTCCCGGACAGTCTGTTGATGCAACACCAGTGAACCCTTTAAGATCCGGATTAGCCTTAAGAACTTCTTTTGCACGCTGATAAGAAGTATCCATAGACTCCTCTGACTCACAAGTCGGAACTTTTCCGTCTATGAGTTCCATATCTGGATATGCTTCCTTTTGACGTTCATATTGAGCATTAGCATATTCCATATGTGTAGTAGAAGTTGTATATGCAACCATCTCGGCATATTTACCTTCTTTATCCATTGCCTTAGCTAGCTCATCCATAATAGCAGCGCCAAAGTCCTTTGCAGTGAACGCTTCTATATCAAATAAAGGTATTTTCAAGATTAGATGCTTCATGAGAAACAACCACAATTCCTGCTTCCATTGCTCTTTGTAGTGATGCCTCAAGTGCCCCTGGATCAATGGGCACAACGCAGATTGCATCTACGCCTTGATCTATCATCTGATCCACAACCTCAACCTGAGAGGCAGCATCTGCTGTTGCAGGTCCTTTTTGAATCACATTAATAGAGGTATCCTTACCAAATCGATTAACACCAACTTCCATCCGTTTAAACCACGCTGAAGTATTGTCCTTAGTAACAACAGCAATAGTCCACTCAGACTTATCCTTATTGGACTTGTACTTAGCAACGTCAAAGAGATCCCTGAAGCTACTTCCGTTTTCCCGCTCGCTTTTTCTTCAGCAGATGCCTCTGTCTTGGCCGCAGTAGAAGTAGTCGTATTTGATGAACTGCTTCCACATCCCACCAGTGCACTGATGATAGTTGCTCCAGCTATAACCATAGCCATCAACCTCATTCTTTTCATAGTTTCCTCCTTAAAATTATAAGTGAATTTTTGCTATTCCTAGCAAAAACTAGTTAATAAGAACAATCATAAATTTTGAATACATATCTTGGGCGTAAGGTAAACATGCCGAGTTTCGGATTTCGGAAATGCAATCTTTTTCAATGAGAAGATTAATGGCTGAATTGCCTATTTCTTCCGGGGGTCTATCAATATAATCAAAAATTATCCAAAAATAATATCCATTGGTTCAATCTTATCAAGACTGATACACCGAATTTCCCTATTCCAGTGCATTCCATGTTTTTTTCAATGCCTTCAATAATCCAAGACTAATACTATTATTGCCAGTTATCATTCCATCTGGTATCTCACCTGAATCTAGCATTTCCATTGCCACGCGATATGCGCTTTCTGTCAAATAATCCACTGTATTATAATAATATTGATCAATACACTTGATGTTATGCTTCTCTAAAGCATCGATATATCCCTGTCTTCTTGTACGTCCCAATGTAGTACAAACATCAGCATTCATCATCCCAATGGTTTTGCACCCGGCCTCCATCAAGATTTCTGCAGATTGGAATATCGCCTCACGATCTCGAAAGAAAACTCCGTCAAACATCTTAAGTGCTTCTACATCTCGATCCATTACAACTATAGGTACATCAAGCTGTTGCAAAGAGATATAATCTCACTTTGAGAAGAATAGTCTATTGCAGGCGTGTATAGTAACCCTGCAACTCCAATTTCTTTAAATCTTTCCAAAGCTAGCATATCTTTTTTTTCATCATCATATGCGCTAAAACAGATGAATGTCATCTTTCGTTCATCCAGTTTTTTCGCAATACAACGCAATACAGCGCCCCAGAATGGATTATCAATTTCAGGAATTATAACTCCGATAGTAGTACTTAATTGCATGGATAGGTTTCTAGCGTTCTGAGACGGTACATACTTTCGTTTTTCATTATTTTTTTCAATTTTTCTAGTAATATCATTTACCTTCTCAGGACAATTCATTACACGAGAAACCGTTGTTTTTTTGAAACCTTTGCCTCCTGTGCTATATCATTAATCGTGAATTTTTTAATTGCCATCTCGTTTCCTTTTTTATGAAATCGGTTACATCAACTAGAGATTATTGCTTTTTTACTTTTTTGTCAATAAAAACATTTGCCCATTGATTAATTTGTGCTAAATGCCTATATTTTTTTGAATACAAGTTGTTCATAATGTCTTTTGATTGATATTTATATTATATTTTTGTAAGCATAGTGCGCAACTTTTTATTGACTAAAAATCCAGACTTGAATTAAATAATATATATGTAACTGGTTTCATCTTTTTTTAGTCTATTGCTACTGAAAACTTGAAATAATTTAATATATATAAGGAGGTTAAAAATGAAAAAAACCCTAACGTAAAAACACATAATTATAGGAGGAGATCCTGGTGGCTTTTTCATTAAAAAAATGCAATTCGAGATCGCTAATTGAAGAGGATATGACATAACAGATGTTGATTATGATGCTCCCATTTTTTTTCAAGATGTAGCAAAAAAAGTTGCCAAAGGAGTACAATCACAAAAATTCGATAGAGGAATTGCAATCTGTGGAACCGGAATGGGGGTTAGTATTATTTGCAACAAGCATAAAGGAATATATGCAGCACTTTGCGAGAGCGTTTACCAAGCTAGACGAGCTCGCCAAGTAAACAATACAAACGTACTATGTCTAGGGTGGATTTATCGTTGGGGAGGAAATGGGCCGAATCATGGCTGATGCTTGGCTAGAACAAGAACATATGTCTGGTTTATCCCCCAATGTTGCAAAAAAATTGTAGAGCATGAATTTGATCAACTGGTCGAATTCGAGAAAACGATTTTTGAATAGATAAGTGAGGTCGCTTAGCAAATGGATATTAAGAGACAAATAGAGAATGAGGATATATTTCTTGGCATTGAATTAGGATCAACAAGAATAAAGGCTGTTCTTAATGATCTTAACAATTACCCCATTGAGGAGGGAACTTTTTTTCATGGGCAAGTAATTATGAAAATGATATTTGGACATATAAATTAGAGGAATCTGTTTTTTTGGACTTCAACAAGCATATGCCAACTTAAAGGAAAAAAAGTTAAAAAAATAAGTATGGTGTTATTATTCGCGGATTCAAAGCAATTGGAATAAGTGGTATGATGCATGGCTATCTCATTTTTGGGAAAGACGGAAATCTTCTGACACCATATAGAACATGGCGGAATACCATGACCAAAGAAGCGTCCGTATTTTTAACAGGATTGTTTCATTACAATGTTCCTCAGCGTTGGAGCATTGCGCATCTTTATCAGTCAATTCTGCGAAAAGAAAATCATATTTCAGATATTACTTTCATGACAACATTGTCCGGATATATACACTGGATTTTGACCGGAGAAAAAGTTTTGGGTATTGGTGATGCCTCGGGAATGTTTCCAATTAATTTTTCTCATAAAACTTATGATGCCGACATGATTCAAGCATTTAATACGCTTATCAGTGAACATTCTGTAACTTGGCGCCTCCAAGATATTTTACCCAAAGTTCTTCTTGCCGGCTCAGAAGCAGGGAAGCTCACCGCAAATGGCGCTCTAATATTAGACCCTACGGGAGAGCTCAAGTCTAATATTCTATTCTGCCCTCCGGAAGGCGATACATCGACTGGGATGGTTGCTACAGAATTCACTAAGCCCTAAAACCGGAAACATTTCGGCTGGAACCTCTGACTTTGCAATGTTAATTTTAGAAAAGTCACTTTCAAAGGTATATCCTCAAATCGATATAAATGCAACGCCAGCAGGTCATCTTGCCGCCAACATACATTGTAATCACTGTACTGCCGACCTCAATGCATGGGTTCATATTTTTTTGAAGAATTTGCTGAAGCAATAGGCCACACAATTTCATCTACAGAACTCTATTCTTTACTGTTTCATAAAAGCTATAAAAAGGAGACGCAGATTGTGGCGGCCTATTAGCATATAACTTCTATTCAGGCGAACCAATTATTGGAGTTGATGATGGAAGGCCATTGCTAACACGTTCTTTTTAATAGTAATTTCACTCTAGGGAACCTTATGCGTTCACATTTATTTACAGCATTTGCCGGTTTGAAATTTGGAATGGAAATACTACAAATAAATGAAAAACTAACTTTTAACCGCATTATGGCTCATGGTGGAATTTTTAAAACCCCCCATGTAGCACAAGATATTCTAGCTGCAGCTATGAATACCCCTATTTCTGTAACACCAACAGCATCATTTGGAGGTGCCTGGGGTATAGCGGTTCTTGCTGCATATACATATGCCATAAAAGAACATAATACAAACAAATCTTTAGATAACTGGGTTGATCAAGATGTATTTAAACAACAAGACATTGTTACAGTAGATCCAGATCCTGAAATGGTAGCGGGTTTTAACGCATTTTATCAAAGATATATTCGTGGCTTACCTATTGAGGATGCTCTAGCAAAATATATGAGTTAAGTAAAGCTAAGAATATACGTTTATATTTATTTATTCGCTTTGATATGGAAAGACTTAATTCCATCGATAAAAACACTTCTTAAATATAAATTATGAGAAGCACCAATAAAACTATGGAATTTCAAGTTAAAAAGAGTCCAGTAAACGTAATTGGAAAAAGGACTTCCAAGATGTATTTAGAGACCGATAAACCGGTGTTCGCCGGATTATCGGTCTTTCTTTTATGCTCCTGATTATGTCTTATGAGCCTCTTTCTTGCAAATGCATGCGAGCTCTTACAAATAGAAAATTCTACTCCGTTTACGGATATTATCCGAATGTGGAGTATAGGAGATTTGGAATATTCGAATTATACTATTAGAAAAATCTAATTTCTTCATTCTGAAAAATTCTCATTCTTACAAGGAGATTCTTATGTCCACATTTAAAGTCAATTATGACTCTACCGAAAAAGCAAAAAAATCATTTCCTCTCTCACATTAATGGATGATCTGTTTATGAAGGTCGTTTTGCAGGATAGCAAATGTACGGAATATATCCTTCAAACAATCCTGGATAATGCAAATTTAAAGCTCAAAAAAACAGATTCTTCAAAAAAATCTTCCCTAATCTCCATGGACATTCCCTAATTTTTAGATTGTCTATGCGAAGATGAGACAAATAATATTTATAATATCGAAATTCAAAATAATACCTCCGGAGCCCAACCCAAAAGAGCCCGCTATCATGCCGCTTTATTAGACACGCACTCTCTAAAAAGAGGAAATGATTTTACACAATTACCTCAGTCTTATGTTATATTTATTACAGCAAAAGATGTACTTCACGGTCAACAGCAGATTTATCATGTAGAAAGAATAATAAGAGAATCCGGAAAGCCATTTTCAGATGAATCTCACATTATCTATTTCAATACTTCTTACATAGATAATAGCCCTTTAGGGAAATTGGCTGAAGACTTTCATGCTTTAGAAACAAGCAAGATGCACTCCCCGATTTTATCCAAAAGAGTAGAAGTATTAAAAAGCTTCAACGCTAATCAGAAAGGAGATCAAGAAATGAATGTTCTTTTAGAGCAGTACAGACAAAAAGCCCTGAAAGAGGGTATGGAAAAAGGAATGGAAAAAAAGGTATGGAAAAAAAGGAAATTTGGCTAAGCAAAAGGTAATGCAATTAATGGGATTGCTGGCGGAAGAAGGTAGAATTGAAGATATCAAAAAAAGCTTCTGTGGACCAGGAATATTTGCAGAACTTGCTTTTGGAATTTGATTTATAAAACAATTCATATACTATATATAAATAAAGTAAGCTCCCCGAATGTTCAGAAAAGAATTCTGTTTATTCGGGGGGCTATATATCATAAATTGCAGGCCGCCTATGACTAAACATGTCATAGAAGGCCTTTCTTTAGAGACTTTTACGGACTGTGCCTTATACTCTTTTTAACCGCTTAAATAATCACTAAGTATAGAAATGTAGCACCAATATTATTTACCTTTGAAAATAAAGATCGTTTCTACCACTAATGCAAATACAATAATAAGCAAGGTAAATAATTTCAATAAATTATTATTTAAAAATTTACTGTTTTTGAATTTTTCATGCAATATAATAGCTCCTATCATCATTGCAATAAATATAGCATATTGAATCCAGCTCATTATACTTATCTCCTAGGATAATACGTATTGGTTGGCGTCCATTATATCTCTAATACTACAGCTTTGCCAGGTTTAATTGCATACCGGTTAAACAGCTTATTTGGGGAATTCCCCTTAAAGCTTATTCAATGATAAAAGCAGCATCTGCATAATCATATTCTAATGGTATGGATAGGTCAGATGGCGACCAAAAACTATTTGCATAAAATGCTATATCAACAATTTGGCCTGATTTAGAACCATACTTTTTCATAAAGTCTTCCTCTGCCGTAAAAGAAATCTTATTTTTCATAACATATTGTCCCGGAGAGCCATCTGCATATTCCAAAAACACTCTTTCCGGCTTAATAAAATCAACAACCGCAAAATTATATTTTGAAAACTCTTTACTACCTTTTAAATACATATTTATAGCATTTACGTCATGCCCTGCATTTCTCCATTCTACAACATTCCATATCTTCATTCTTCCTTGTATGACTAAATATCCCTTATTCTTCGCCTCCTGAATCTTGGCCTGCCTTGCCGCCTCTGCCATGGCTTGCTCTTGAGCTTGATCTCTCTTACCGTCTTCTCCAAGATACTTTCCGTCAATCTCTTGATTTTTTGCCATGGAGCCATCTCCCAAGAGATAGTAGTCCTCAATCCATTGATTTTTCGCCATACTGCCGTTAGGCATGAGATAGTACCAGCTTCCCTGCTGTTCCACCCACTCCTGCTTTGCCATGGAGCCGGTGGGTTTAAAGTAGTACCATTCTCCGTCAATTTCTGCCCATTGGTTTCTATAAAAATGCTTTCCCACCCGATAGCGCCATAGGCTTCCGGTTTTCACCCAAGTGCCGGCAAAGCTGATTCCGGAAAATAAAGTGGCTAATAAAATGCTGAGCCACGCCATACTTAAAAATCTTTTTTTCACTTTCCCCTCCATTTTCTCTATTTAAGAGTATGTTCTAAGAAGCGTAACATTTGCCTGTTCCACAGCATTCATGACAGGATAGATTTCTTCCATATCGGCAGTCCTAGGGATATACCAACTCTTCTGCGCAAAATAATCCGTTAGAGCCTGATCTTTGAAAATGTAACCGTGCCTGGCATACATTTCATTGATAATCATTTGGGTGATGCTTCTCTCTCCGGGAAACATACTGTTTGGATACCGGGCTTGGAAGTTCGAAACATCTGCAGTACTTAGCAAACGACTTGCACTTTCTGCATAAAGATACTCTCCTGTAGCAGGATTTTGCACAGCTGCATTGCCTCCCTCTGCACCGGACTGTACGTTGGCACCGGGCTGAGCATTGGCATCAGCCTGAGTGTTTGCATCAGCCTGCATTTCCATAGAAACAGTTGACTGCTCCACAGTGCTTTCCTTCTTATTTTTCCGCCAATGAAACTTGCTCTGAACCTTTTTTTCTTTATTTGGGTCTGTAGCATCAGAAGCTTTCTTTTCATCCTCTTTTGTTAAGTCGGATACTTTATAGCTTCCGCCTTTAAGAGAAAGGGGAATAGCTAAATTCTTTACACTTTCTTCTGAAAAATCCCAATGATACTGTATCGTATCTCCATTTTTTTCAAATCTGTAGTTTGGCTAAAATCCGGTAGCATAATGATATTCTTGGCATAGTCAACGGCATCCGGATAAAGAAGGGAAGAACGCCTTCCTCCGCTTCTTTGGAGTAGCGAATGTTCTCCTTCTCTTTTTCCAAGAGAGCATCCCAATCCATTTCCGCCTCTAAAGTTCCCTGCCCATCAGCTCCTATGGATTGAATTTTCAGGTAAGCGTTTAAATCAATTCCATTATTTTTTTCGGACGAAGCAGTAGAAATCCGCCTCCTGCTATCACTGCTAAAGCAAAAATTACCAGCCCTGGTAGATACTGTCCCGGTTTAGTTTCGGTATTGCTCGGTTCAACTTTTTGGAGATGAAGCTTCGGGGAAAATCTGCTCTTCTTCAGGAGAAGCGTTTTCCATATTTTTCATTTTCATTGCATTGTTCCGTCATAGGGCACTCCTTCTTTCCATGAAAAGCACTTTAATAGGGATATTTTTTCACGAAATTATCCCAGCCCATCTTTAACGCATCCGGGGCAGGAATATAATCAATATATCCTTTATCCAAGTAAGCAGCATACAAAGCGGTATCCGTGGTAACCGGTTCATCATGCCTTACATCATCGTCAGTATACGTATAAGTAGCTATTTCTGTTGAATCAATTTTTGAGCCATCATAGTAGTAATAATACATACGATTCAGTCCTGTTTCATAATCGGCAGCATTCCCACGGAACCATAATCCTCCAAATAATCCGGGGTATTTTCTGTCCTTACTATATCCGGCATAAGCTGTACCGGAATAAACACTCATATTCCCTTCTATTTTTCGTACACCATTTTCCGTCGCTCTATAAAAGAAAGTAGCGCTATAGCTGGATCCATTCTGGTTACCAACCAATAATTCCGGAACTCCGTCATTGGTAATGTCATATAAGGCAATAATCGCACTAGTTCTATCATATACATCCACATCACTCAAGTAACGTTCGTTCTTTACAAACTCATAGAACTGCTCTTTCCATGTCCCTTTATTGGCACTTGCATTGTTCACCGCTTCTGTTACTGCCTGTGTTGCCGGGGCTTCCGTTTCTGCAGGTACAGCTTCTGTTTGGGATGCAGTCTCTACGGCCTGTCCACCTCCATTTGTATCAGGTTCTCCCCCTGCCTGTCCCGCTGTTTCCTCTTGCAGTGCCTGAGCCAGACTTTCCATCTTGCTCTTTTCTTCCGCACTTGCTTCCACCATGTTTTGAACAGTGAAAGTCAATCCCTGCTCTCCTGCATTTTCCGCTACAAGGCAGGAGCGGTATTGCTCTTCCGGAAAGGCTTCACTGATAAACTTGAGTAGAACGCGATAAGCCGTTTTTTTCCCTTTTTTCACGGAAAGGATTTCCATATTTTTTTACTTCGCCGGTGGAGGGACTTCCCTGCTCCAGATTTTCTAAAATGCTAAGCAATAGAGAATCCGGAAGGCTCTCCAAGAGAATGTCGGAATCATCCCCTTCCTTCAAAATCTGTCCTTGCAGGAAGAACAGAGCTTCGTTATAGGATAGAGCTATATTTTTTACAGAAGCAGTCACCGGCTGATTCTTACTGTTCTTCGATTCTTTTGCAGTACCCTCAGAGGGATCGGTAGATTTCTCTGACCGATTTTCAGGCTTCTGAGACTCATCCAAAGTATTCGAAGCTTTATCTTCAGTTTTTTGCATTACGTCTACAGTGTCCTGAGAATCCTCAAATTTACTGTTTTTCCCGTTGCTAAGTAGTATATGGGATTGGTTCTTCTTCAGCCCTTCCCAAAGAGTCTTATACTCCCGGGCTGTGACCTCTTTTCCATGCAATGTAAACTGACCGGAATTGTTTTCCGGACTTTCCGCTTTATTTTCTTCAGAGTTCTCTTTCTTAACATCTGCACTGCCTTCTTCGGCAGCTTCCCCGGCATTTTCTCCCACGTCTTCGCTAACATCTTCTCCGCCAAAGGGCTCGTAGGAGTGGCTGGCTACTTCTTCAAAGCTAAGGGGCAGACTGCCGTTATTCAAACGATAAAGGCGCTCCATCATTTGCCCGTCATACTCTTCCCGATAGAGATAGAGGGTCTTTTCCCCTTGAATTTGAAACAGGGTATAGTTCACTCCGCCGCCGGCGAAGACGTCCAGGCTGTCCATAGTGCATAGAGGCTCAAGTTTTCCGCCTGTAAAGCTAAACACCTGCAAATCCGCCTGACTTACCCTGCCGTCTTCCTTTCCGCTGTTTCCTTCTATATAAAGCAACTCCGGGGTATCGTCACCGAAAATGTCCCAAAAGCAGGACTGTTTTTTCCCTCTTTATTTGCTTGATTCTCTCCGGTTCCCTCTTCCTCCTGCCCGCCGTACTGCCAGACATACGAAGAAATGGCCTCTCCCTTTTCTTCCAAATGGGCAAGATAAGAGCCGTAGGCTTTGCTGTAATCCGAGGAAAATGCCTCTTCCTCCCCTACCTCTCCGGACTTCCTGTGTAAAAACAGCAGAAAGAGAAGCAATATTGCCACAAACAACACAAGGAAAGGCAAGTATTGCATGAGTTGGTAACAGCCGTTTTTCGACATTCCCGGTATTTTTCGGTATTACCGGTGTTGCCGGTGTTTCCGGCTTTTCCGGTGTGTTCAGCTTGTCCTGCACTTCCGGAAGCTCCGCCGGTTTCCTGTTGCTCCTGTGAAAAAAATTGGAAGAGTTCATCATTTTCCCCTCTAATTCCGAGAAAATGTCGTCTGCATAACGCTTTCGCATTTTCTCTTTCTTTTTAGCCACAATACCAGCGATAGTCAAAAATGCTATCGCCGGTATCGGTTTACTCTGTTCAATTTGCCTGTTAATTCATCGGTTTACTTCATAGGCTTGTTTTATCGCTTTGCCTTATCGCTTCGCTTTTATTTCTTTACCGGCTTTCCATTTTACAGTCCATCGACCTTCACTATCTAATTGATAACCATCTTTTTGTTCATTACGGTAAAGTCTTCCCTGGTTTGCTCCGCCTTCTTCAAAATAATAGCAATAGCCGTCAATCCACTGCCAGCCTGTGACCATTCTTCCCTTCCAACCGTCGGAGTTGGGGAAGAGATAATATTTGCTGCCATTTAGCTCGATCCAGCCGGTTGCCATATAGCCGGAATCCAGGAAGTAATACCAATAGGTCTTACCGTTGTAATCTTCATTTCCCCAGTTATTCTTGGGATAGCTTCCGTCTAGCTTTTTATACCACCAGCCGGTTCCGTCCTGCATCCATTGTCCGCCTGCTAAAGAACGCTCTACACCGAGAACCTGTCCTACATTTCCACCGCTAACGCTGGGCTTTCCGAAGCCACCGGAGGAGCTTCCGCCGCCTCCACCGCCGCCGGAAGAACCGCTACCGGAGGAACTTCCGGAGAAGCTGCTTCCGCCACCGGAAAAATCCACTGCCTCCTCCTGAAGGCTTACTGCTGCCGGAACTGCTGCCTCCGCCGGAGGAACCACCGGAAGTACTGCCGGAGGAGCCGCTTGAAGAACCGCCACTATTGCCACCGGCCTGTGCCTTCTTTTTATACTGCGCCGTAATAGTTACATTTCCCTGCACATTTCTTGCATCCTTATCCCAGCCGGTAAATTCATAGCCCTGTACAAGCGGTGCTGAAGGATAGCTTGCATTTTCTCCTTTTTCTACTCTCTGGGTAGACAGGTTTTCACCGTTCATTCCCTTGAATGTGACATTATAATACACTGCCGCAGGGTATCTGTCCAAGTAGAATCTTTGCGCGTCATGTCCGTGCCAAAGATACTGCTGAACATTGGTGCCATTCGCCGTCTGTCCTCCGTAAACGTCCACCACTTTTCCGGAATTCTTATTGACAAAACGATAGGTTCCATCACCGTTAGATACTACATACCATTGCTCACTGGGCTTATTGTGCTTCTCCCAGGTTAAAATGTTGACTTGATCATAAAGGCTATCTGCTACCACATCCAAGTACTGATTATTGTACTCATTCTTCACCAAGAAGCTTCCGTCAGCCTGCTTTTCCAAGTTCCAAACTGCCGTAGCATCCGGCGTTGTCTTGTTGTAATCCCAAAGAAGTACGTTGGTTCCCAACTTTGTGGGATTGCCTTTTTCCACAACTACCGCTTTATCCGGTGAAAGCTTGGAACGAAGTACATAGCCTGCACTCTTCACTTCCGGAGCACTCTTTTCATTAACCTTAGGTTTATAATATTTAAAGAGTTTAAAGCGCTGAGCATAGCTTCCATTTGGTTCATATTGTCTCACATTTGTGCCATCTGCAATACCGGCATTATCCACATCCATTCTAAGCCCGGAACACTGAGGAATAAACTCATAGGCACCGCCTTGTTTTACGATATAAAACCGCTGATTAGCATTCGTTCCTACTTGATTCCATACCTGAATGTTCGGTCCATTCCCCGCTGCACCGGGACCTCCATTCACATCTAAAACGGTTCCTGCCTTAGACCGAATAATGAAGCTATCATCCGGCTGTCTTTCCAAACGCCAGTAATATGGAGCCTCTCCCCAAGTGCGGTAATCTCTAATGAAAACATTTTGACCACTTTGTCCGTTACCGCCATAGGCAAGACATCGTCCTTCAGCAAGTGTAGAGGTGATTAGATACTCTCCATCGGCAATATCATCGTCGCTACCATTTGCCGGGAGGGGTAAACGATCCGGCTTGGGTGGTGGAGTCGGCTGATTATAAATATAGATATACCCTTGGAAACCGGGTACATTTTCCTTTACTCCATATCTAAAGTCATAAGCCCAAGTAGAACCTGCTCCCCTGGTTCCGTAGCTGGAACTGGAAGTATAGACCACACCATTTTCTACTTTTTCTACTACAGCAACATGTCCATAAATATATGTACCATCTCCCCACCAGCAAGCAATAGCTCCCGGTCTTGGTTCACTACCATATCTAAAGGCATTTGTACTTTTGTTATAACCCCACCAATCTCTTGCATGACTTGTAGATAGATTGGGTCTGTAACCCAATATTTCATATGCTCTCCCGAATGCATACCAAGTACAGTTCCATCCTGGAGATGGAAAAGGATTACCAGGTTTACTATAATATGTTCCCCCTGTTCCCGGATTTGTCGTTCTCGGCACATACCCCACCGACCTAAACCCGGAATATCCGAACAAAGACGCGGTCTCTGCTACGGGAGCTTCTTCAGTGCCTTCCTCCTCTGTCTCCTTGAAGCCACTTTTCAGCTTGCTTAGATCTACGATGGAATAGGTATTTTTCTTCTTTCGCTACAGATCCTCCTGCTACCTCTTTTTCCTTTGCTTCGTTCTTTGCTTCCTTTCTCGAATTTTCTTTGTTTTCTGTTTCTTCCTTTCCTTTTGCTTCTTCTTGTGCTTTTTGCTTCTACTATCGGCTTTTTTTCTTCCGGTACTAGAGCTTCTTTCGTCTCTTCTGTCCTACCCTCTTCCTTTTCTGAAGAAGCTACAGATAGCTCCAATCTTTCTTCCTCTGACTTTCCCTCGATATTCTCCTTCAAGGCTGTTTCGGATGCTATATTTTGCTGCTCTGCATACGACAGAACAGTAGAGCTTCCTACCATAGCCAAGGAGATAAAAAGGCAAGGATTTGTTTTTTTGTCTTCTTCTCATGCATGACCTCCTTACATTGCATTTGAACACAACGGTTATCTCATTTTGCTTTCCACTTCTAGCGAGTTTGTTTTTTTCACTTGTCTCTGTGCAGTATCCACAGAAAAATAAGGTTTTATTCCACTCACTTAGTCGTATTGCTTAGGTTCTACCAAAAATCCCAAGAAAATACACTTCCATTTTCTTACACCTCCCCGGGTGTAACTTAGGTGTAAGTTGCAAAAATCCACGAAAAAAGGCGCAATTTCCTGAAATCTTTGATTCAGAGATTACGCCTTAAACATTTTTACAATATCTTTTAAATATGCGCTGCTAAGAGGAAAAAGAGAAAAATCAAAAGAGCATAGAGAAGAAAAATAGGCCCTATGCATTCGCATCAAGGGGAAAATGCTACGAACCCTGTCCTTTAAAAAGGATAGCAGCCAAAGCAGCAACACCGCAAAATTCACCACATGAACCATAAGGGTACCCACACCGGCTCTAAATCCTATAATCGCATAGAGAGTACTCAGCACAAAGACTATAGGGAAAATGATGATAAAGGAACCGGCGCATTCCGCATTGAACTCCACCGCGAAGGGAGAACAGGAGGAAAACCAAAGGTAGGCATGAACCCATACAAGGGCTATGGCAAAGGCGGGGGATAGCTGTAAAGTTTCCTCTCCCACATGCATATACCCATAAACCAAGGCTAGGAGGATTCCTATGGAACTAAAGGTCATATTGAAAATCATGTGAAAACTGTTGGCAATCACATGGAGACGATCCATTTTCTTGGTATCCGGATTCTCTTCGCTTACATTGAAATTCTCCATAGGTTCTCTGGTAAAGAGAAAAAAACTGTGAACGAAGGTAACAAACATATTAAAAAGCTAGGGAAATATTTGCCATAGGGACAAAGTCACCATTTCCCACATAATTCGAAAAGTCCGGAATGCTTCTTAGGAAAATGTAGAAAGCCATGGAAGAAAAGGCTCCCAATACATTGCAGCCCAAAGAATAACAGATAAGTCTTGGAGACAAATCATAGCGGCCCATTCCCGGAATCACCCTGTGTACATCTCCATACTTGGCAATATAGGGAATGTCTTTCAGCTTAATTTCCTGCTTTGGATTTCGTTTGGAATAAAAGAATAGCGCTAAAGCCGTGTCTATAAGGCCAAAATACAAGGGGGATGTGGCGATGAAAAAATTCAAAATAAAAAATACCGGAGTTGGTAAACTTAAGCAATACAAAAATAAATCCAAGGTATTCCAATGCTTTAGATGAAGTAGGAAAAAAATACAAGAGAAATCACTCCCAGGGTAAAAAGAAGCAATTCCGATTGTCCAGAATCTTCTTTCCTAAAGGATTGTCCTTTGTGAAATCAGCCCCTCTAGCTTCTGTAGGAGAGAGGTCTTCTCTTTCTTCCCAAGAATGAGCTTTGCTTACCGAAGCGGTATTTCCTTCCCGCGATAATGAAATTTCCGGAAAAACCGCTACTGCTGAGCCCTCACAATATTCTTGAGCTGTGAAATCAGTCGAAGAAAGCAAGGGGTTTTGCTCCACTGATAAGGGCATTTCTTCGATTGCCTTGGATGATACAGAAGATGGAGGGGCTTCTTGCTCCAGTTCCTGGGGGCATAGACAATTGTCTAGGCCAAACTCTAAAAATCGAAGAGCATAGCTCTCAAAGTTTTCCTCCTCCTTGTCAAAATCGGGAAAACATAAATCTTCTTTTTCCAAAAAGCGACGCAAGTTACTGAACATAAAATCCGGATCCTGCTGTTGAAAAATACTCAGCGTAGCAAAGAGAGGCTGCACTCTTCAAGCCTCGGTAACCCTTCCGCCTTCCTTGCTTAATTTCACTGATTCTGGTTTCCGTCATGTTTCCTTCACGAACTTTATTAAAAAAATGATACACATGTCTTTCTGTGTTATCCGCAATTCTTCATTAATATATCGGAAAACATCTCCCTGGCAGATAGCTCTCATGCAAGATACCCCTTTATACAAAAACAGGAGTAGCTATTCCACTCTGTTTTCTCGTTTTTTTCCCAAATGCCGATGTATACAAACAAAATATCTATATAATATCTTAAGAACTACTCGTAAATTGTCAATATCCTATAAACAGTTTTCCTCCCTTTTGCAGTAAGAAATTTGTCTATTTCCTTCTCTTTTTCTTTATTTTCTTTAGGATTCTTTAAGGCTGAAAACATAATTTGCTCACAGTTTCTTTGTATCCTATACACAGTTACAGAAATGTAACGAAAGAAAAAGCTTTTCATACTCAACTCCGGGACCTTCTCCTGAAAAATATGGTTTCGAGGTCCCCCTTCAAAAGAAAGCGACTGTGAGAAATCACAGCCGTTTTTTTCTTTTCTGCTTATTTAATGGACTATAGCCAGTAGCAGGGGCTTATAGAGCCGAGCAAATTACCCTTTTAGAGGGTGGTGGTAATTTCAGATAAACAATACCCCTTGCCCGAAATACCTATTCGCTATAAACTCCGTCTTATCTAGGAAACTAGACTTTGTCTCTTTTTGTTCAGAAGAACGAGATTAAAAAGCATGATACCGATATAAAGAATCAGACATACTCTATGGATAAGGTTGGTATGAAAAACGAAGTAGTTTAAAATGCAGGCTCCATAAGATAGAAAAAGCAGAGCAAAGGAAAACTGATAAACTCTGTTATCCTTTAAAGATGTTTTTTCGTCCTTCATCCTTCTTTCCAACTGACTAGCTGCTCCTAAGCCAATAATCATGGTCTGGCAGAAATCTTTGGCAGCCTGATCTTTTACTAATCAGATAAACAACAAAGAAAGCTACAGCTACCCCGATGATTAAAAAATCCCAAACACTAAGCTTCATGCCTCCTCCTTTCATTAATAGCCTATCACGGCTATCTCTGCTTTCAAAGTTCATTTTCCATTGCTCCGCAGAGCTCTTTTGGAAAAACTTACACAGTAACAATAAATCAGTATTTTTGAAAGAATATCTTTAGAAGAATTATATAATACTAAGTTTTTTTCTTTTCATCTTACATTTATATTAAACAGCAAAAACGGAGCTGTAAAAAATCAAAATATAAAGAAATTTTTCGGCAATATAGGTCTGAATAAGGGGTAGTCTGAGCCCGTCGGTACTTACTGAAAGCGAGTGAAGCGAAGCTTGAAGTTAGTGCTGTAAGGACAGACTTTTCATTAGAAAAGTCGTCCTGATACAGACCAACTTCCGAAGGAAGTTGCTTTGCAATCGAGTAGGAGGCGGCGACTAACCGCCGTCCTCTCACAGCACTGTACGTACGGTTCTCGTATACAGCGCTTTCAATAGTTGACGTGCACAGACTGATAGGCTGTGGCTAAATCGTAAAAGCCACTGTTTATCAGTCTTTCTTTTGTCATTGCCATGTTCATGACAACTGTATGTGTTGTAAACCAATAGCCTCGTCTGCTGTTTGCCGTTTTTCCACCCTAGGTCTTGAGGAACTCCCATGACCCTCAGGTTTCGGTATCTGGTTCGCACACATTTCCATTGTTTCCATACACACATACGTATTCTGTGATAGAGCCATCCGTTGATATCATTCATGTTGCTCTTCATACTTGCTATTCCATAGTAGTTAAGCCACCCTCTTGCGTATACCTTGATTCTTTCTAGGCTCGGCTTGATTGACTGACAGCGCTTACGGGAAGAAAGCTCTTTCAGTTTCGACTTAAACTTCTCCCAAGACTTTGCATGAACTCGGACATATATGCCACTTCTGTTCCTTCCCAGTGCAAAGCCAAGGAATTTAAAATTTCGGATTGCAAATACACTGACAGTACGGCTTTTCTCTCGATTCACTGTAAGTTTCAGTTTCTCCTCAAGATACCTCGTACTGCTCTCTAAGAGTCTCTCTGATGCCTTTCTGCTTTTCGCAAGAAGCACTATGTCATCTGCATACCTTATGCATGGGACACCTCTTTTCAAAAACTCCCAGTCGAACTCATTGAGGTAGATATTCGCGAGCAAAGGGGATAAATTCCCTCCTTGTGGCGACCCTTCCTCTGTTTCAATAACCACTCCATTTTCCATTACGCCACTTTTCAGATACCTCTTGATAAGTTGCACCACACGTTCATCTTTTACATTTTTCCTCAGAAGGTTGATAAGAATCTCGTGGTTGATTGTATCGAAATATTTCGATAAATCTAGAACTACCGCATATGTGTAGCCCTGTTCAGCGTACTCCTTAATCTTAAGTATTGCTCCTTTTGCGTCTCTGTTTGGACGGTAACCGTAGCTGCCGTCTGTAAAAAGTGGCTCATAGATTGGAACTAACTGTTGTGTTATCGCCTGTTGAAGTGTACGGTCTATCACTGTTGGTATGCCAAGCTTTCGCACACCACCATCTGGTTTAGGAATCTCAACTCGTCTTACTGGAGACGGAGTATACTTTCCACGATAGATACGGTTAGTTAACTCCTGTTGATGTTCCTGAAGATAAGGAAGTGCCTCTTCGATGGTCATACCATCAATTCCAGGTGCTCCCTTGTTTGCCTTCACTCTCTTATACGCTCTGTTAAAGTTATCTTTATGCAGTATCGCTTCTAAGAGCTTCGGCTGTGCACTGCCTCTTTCTTTCCATATCGGATTGAATGACCTACGCGCTTTCGCATACCCTTCATGTTCCGCACTATCTCTTTGCGAACAGCCATTGTTTTTCAATGTTTTTCTGCCATAACCAGTCATTCCTCCTTTCTCAGTCATACTTGAGACTCCCTACTGATTCGGTCCTTTGTCTCTCGACTACTATGACCTCTGCTGACTTCTGTGTGTTCAGCATTGCTTTGGACAATGGTTACCTCTTTCGAGGCATATCACACAGACCTCCCTAGGTACCACACGTTTCTTCCTCTCCATATATCTGCCTCATCTATCATGCATGATTCCGTGTAGTTATTGGACTTTGGCTTGTCTTGCAGTCTTATCCTCATGCATAACCTCATATGAGATTTCTGTTCGTCAGACCAGAGATTTGCCCATGAGTAGTATCTTCCTCATATCCAGCTTCCTTCAGATTCGAGGTCACCCTCGACACCCTTGCCTTCGGCTATATCCTTCCCACTACCGGGCGGATTCGGGACTTTAACCCGTTAGAAACGTGCGCCGCTAGGCGCACAAGCAAAGTGAGCAGTGGTTAACAAAAACCACTGCTCAGTCAGGGCGAGGCTAGCGAGAGCGTGCCCCATTTATAGACCTACACTGCTTCAGAGCGAGCTTAGCGGGAGCGTGCTCGATTTCATGCCTATACTGCTTATAACATTTTTTTGATTTTTACATCGCTATCTTTCTGCACTGCATCCGTCTCCTTACGGTGCTTCACCTTCTCCCACAAAGCCCGAAAAGCAGGCAGGGAGCTTTCAATGCTTTCATAAGGGATACAGTAGGAAAGGCGGAAATACCCCGGTAAGCCGAAGCTGTCCGTAGGCACCATAATGATATGCTCTTCCTCCGCCATCTTTTGAAAGGCTTCCGTATCCGCTAAGGGGGATTTCATCAAAAGATAAAAGGCGCCCTCCGGCGGTAAACAGGAAAATCCCATCTCTGTAAGTTCTGTATAAAGGAGGCGACGATTTCTGTCATAAAATCCCACATCTACCTTCACTTCCAAGCACTCGAAATTACCTTTTGGAAGAGGGAAGGGGCATTCACAAAGCCCAGGGTTCTTCCGGCAATAATAGCCGCTGTCATGAGCTTTTCTCCATCCTCCACATTTTTTCCGATAGCCAGATACCCTATTCTTTCTCCCGGAATAGATAGTGTCTTAGAGAAGGAATAGAGGTAAATGCTGTTATCATAAAGAGCCGGCATGAAGGGCACAGTTCTGTCATCATAAACCAGTTCCCGGTAAGGTTCATCGCAAATCAGGTAGATGGGATGCCCCACCCTTTCCTCTGCTTCCTTTAGCATTTCCGCTAAGGCCTTTAACTCTTCTTCCTTATACACCACACCGCTGGGATTATTGGGGTTATTCAAAATCACAGCCTTGGTCTTTCTGCGAATCAGTCGGTCTGCCATAGCAATGTCCAAGGAGAAGTTATCTTCCTTAATCGGAACCACCGTAAGTTTTCCCTTATAGTGGGAAACATAGGCATTGTACTCCGTAAAATAGGGGGCAAAGCAAAGTACCTCATCCTCTTCGTCCAAAAGACAGCGCATCAAAATATTTAAGCCTCCTGCCGCTCCGGCACAGAGAAGAATCTGCTCCTTCTCATAAGGAAGTTCGAAGCGCTGCGTCAAGTGTCTTGCCACCTGAGCTCTTACTTCATCATAGCCTGCATTTTTCATATAGCCGTGAATCTCATGGGGATCCTGGTTTTCCAATAGGCTGATAATGGCATTCTTTTACTTCGTAGGGCACAGGAGCCACGGGATTTCCCAGACTAAAATCATAGACATTTTCCCTGCCGTACTGAAGGGCCATTTCCTGTCCCAGTTCAAACATCTTTCGAATCACGGAATTTCCCTGTAAAAGGGATTCCATTGTCTTTGCCAGTGCCATAATACCTCCCAAAGGAGCCTAAAGTTTTGCTCCTTTTTTTCTAAGCTTGATGCATTTGCTTACACTTGATCCATTGCTTTTGGCTTTACGCATTTGCTTGCGCTTGACCCATTGCTTGCGCTTGACCCATTGCTTGCGCTTGACCCATTGCTTGCGCTTGACCCATTGCTTAAGCTTTATGCATTTCCTTAAGCTCCACTACATTCTTCATTTCTATCTTTTCTGATTTGAATTTTTCTGAAGCTTCCTTTTTTCCTCTTTTTAATGCCGCTTCCTTTAATGCGCTAAATCCTGCTTCTTTAGAAACTGCATCCGGATTGTTTCTGAGCATGGTTTTGGTCCACCAATGCATCTTTCCGCTTTCTGCATTTCCGCCGTCTTCCAAAAGCTCCAGCTGTTCTTCCATTCTCTCCTTATCCTGCAGGAGATTTCTGAGAAGAGCACCGGCAGATTCTTTCAGATTCCCGGCGGACTCCTTTACACTGCTGGCTGCCTGTCCTACCGCATCCTTGGCCGTATCCGCCGCAAGGCTTGCTGTACTGATGGTAGTGCTGGCCGCCTGGCTAACCGTATTCTTCGCCAAAGAAACGCCGGACTCCATCATATATTTCATAGCGGCTACATTGCCCTCATTTTGCTGTACGGTTCTGAGCTCTTCCGCTCCCTGCTCCCATTCCTGCTTGGCTTCGCCGATACGGTCGTATAGCTCTCCGATGGAACGCCGCAGGTTCTGTATCTCTTCGGAATTTCTTGCCAGTCTTCCCAGACGCTCCCGAAGTTCCAGAGCCGCAATGACGGAGAATACCACATCTTCAATGAACAGGGTATAGAGCATGGTGTCAATAATCACAAAGGTGAGATAGCTCCAATCCGCCGGAATGGAGGAAACAAATTTATGCACCACCTGCATTAAAAAAATCGCCATCAATCCCCATCCTATAGAAGCAAAGAAGCAGATGTAACCGCGAAAGTTCAAAGGATTCTGAGAATAATCCCACCAACGCATATGAAAGATGTGGTTCATCAAAAAGCCCGGTGATGAGTTCCAATGCTGTTCCGCCGAAAAAAATCCAAGCAAAAAAAGATAGAGGAGATGCCCCTCATGCCCATGAGCAAAAAAGACCAAAAGGCAGGATCCCACACCATACAAGGGAATCCAAGGTCCATGGCAAAATCCTCTATTCTGTAAATGACCGGATTTCAGAGAGCAGTAAGAAGACTCGAAGCACCAACCCAGGATGCAATACAGCATAAAGAAGGTCAGCCATTGTAAAATTGTGTATCCTCTCATAAAAACTCCCTTGCTCTAAAAATCATTTTTAGCTATTTTTATCGCAGTTTTTTTCATTATTGTCGAGTTTTTTTGGCGTTTTTTTCAAAAATATATGTTCTAAAAATACAACTCTTAAGCGCTATAGGCAAAAGTGTAGGTTTCGGGATTTATGGCATAAGCTTTGAGCATGGAAATCTCTGAGAAAGACGGAATTTAATCCCAAATCTTAGATTTACCATCTTTTCATACAAAAGCGGTAAAGGGATTTCCTTCCCAAAAGAACGCAAACTGCCACGGAAAATCCCAGTAAAAAAACAGGAAGAAAAGAATCTGAACCGACAAAAGCTCTCTCATGATGTTGGAAATAGCTGTAGCCTCAATCTTTAGGAACAAATCCCGGAAAGGTCGATGAAAAAGATAAATTACCAAAGAATACTTTCCCCAAAAAGAAAGCTGCTTTTTCCAATATTGTCTTCCGAAAAGGACTTTTCCCGAGAAAAGATAGCAGCCAATAAAAAAATAGGAAATGCCCAAAAGCAAATGGAATGTAAAAAACGCGAAGCAGGATGGGAAAACTTTGAAAAAAGGGAAGAATCTCCTCCTTACTCACCCTCCTGTACCAGACTCCATAGAAAATACGAGTATAGTTTTTTAGACTAGGAAAATACAGGAGGAAAAGAAGCAGGGAAACTCCCCCAAAAAAGGCAAGGCCATCTCTTCTTTTCTTCCAAGAAAAAGAGGATTGGGAAAAGGAGCATCCCGAAATAGAAAAAGGGAGCAAAACCAAAGACCCGATCCAAGGCCAAGAAATCCACAAATCTCCTGTTTTGATCCAGATATCCTGCGAACAAAGAAAGGAAAATTAGAAGGAGAAGGTAGTATTTTTCTCCCCTATCTTCCGGATTCCCTCCCTTTCCGATATAGACCTTATTTCGTTTAAAAAAGCAAAGGGGAAGGCAGGCGAACTGCCAAAAGAAAAGCCCCAAAAGATACCAGGGGGTAGAGGATTCATGGAGATAATCCGGGAAGTCTCCCTGCCCTCCGTAGCAAAATACATCAAAGGGATAGAGCAGGGTTTTTAAGAAAAAAATAGCAGAGAAAATAATACAGTAAGTTAGAAAAAAGAGAGGAAGCCTTTCTTCCCCTCTTTACAAAGCTTTGTTGAAAAAAGTATCCGGACAGGAAGATAAAGGCAGGCATATGAAAGCTGTATATCCCGTAAAAACTCCGGGAAAACAGCGCCATGTCGCTATCTTTTATCGGCAGGAGAAAATGTCCAAGCACCACAAGGAAGATTAAAAAGCCCTTGTATCGGTCCAATTCCTCAACTCTCTCCCCTGCCATACTGTCCTTTCTTGTACTGCGAACATAAGTGCTTTTGTTACTGCTATTTACAGTGCTACTACTCCGCTCTCTCTGCTATTCCGAATACCGCTCTATTCTTTAAGCAAAAATCGGTGCTACCGCCTTTGCATACTTCTCTTTGACTGCCTTGGCCTCTTCCTTATTCTTTCCTAAGGTGGTGTAGTAAGCCTTAATCTTCGGCTCTGTTCCGGAGGGGCGCACAATAATGCTGGAGCCGTCCTCCAAGTGGTAAATCAAAACATTTGCCTTAGGAAGCCCTGTCTTCTCTGTATCCAGATAGTCCACACATTCCTTTACCTTGGTGCCGGCAAAATCCTTTGGACTTTCCTTTCGTAAGGAATCCATAATGCCCTGCATCTTATCCATGCCGGAAAGTCCCGGGAAGGAGAAGCTGTCCACGGAATTCAGATAATAACCGTGCTGTGCATAAATCTGCTCCAAACGCTCCTTTATGGAAGAGCCGTTTTTTTCCGGTAATAAGCCGCCATCTCGCAAATCAGCATGGAAGCCACCACCGCGTCCTTATCCCGCACTGCGGTGCCGGACAGATAGCCATAGCTTTCCTCGAAGCCGAAAATGAAGCGATTTTCCTCTCCCTTTTCCTCCAAAAGCTTAATCTGCTCTCCAATCCACTTAAATCCGGTAAGGGTATGGCGAAGCTCGATGCCGTAATACTCTGCCACCTTATCCGCAAGGGGGGTACTCACAATGGACTTTACCGCCACCGGTCTTTCCGGAAGGGTACCCTCCTCCTTACGGCCTTTCGCAATGTAATCTAAGAGTAAAACGCCCATCTCATTTCCGGACACCAGTTCATAACTTCCGTCCTGACAACGCATGGCAATACCCACACGGTCTGCATCCGGGTCTGTAGCCAGCATCAGGTCTGCATTTTTCTCCTTAGCCAAAGCCAGTCCCTTCTCCAAAGCTGCGAAAATCTCAGGATTTGGGTAGGGGCAGGTGGTGAAATAGCCGTTAGGATACTCCTGCTCCGGCACAATGCTGACATCCTCGATACCCATTTCCTTGAAAATGCGGGTTACCGGCTCTAAACCGGTTCCATTCAGGGGAGAATATACCAGCGTCAGTCCTGCATCCTTGCAAAGTCCCGGGTGTACCTGCTGGGACAGCACATATTTATAGAAGGCTTCCTTGCAATCTTCCCCTACAAAAGCGAATCAGCCCTTCATCCACCGCCTTGGCAAACTCCATGGTCTTATAGCCGGTGAGTACATCGGTTTCCTGAATCTTTTTATAAACCTTTCCTGCGGCTTCGTCCGTCATCTGGCATCCGTCACTGCCGTAGGCCTTATAGCCGTTGTACTCTGCAGGGTTGTGGGAAGCGGTCAGCATAATGCCCGCACTGCAATGATAGTATCTGGTGGCAAAGGACAGAGCAGGCACCGGCATCAAAGCATCATACATCCGAACGGTAATGCCATTTGCCGCCAAAACCTTCGCCGCTTCCTTGGCAAAGGTCCAGCCCTTCAAACGGGAGTCATAGCTGATGGCTACCAGCTTCTCCAGCTTCTCCTCTAAAATATATCTGGCCAAGCCCTCTGTAGCCTGACGCACCACGAAAAGATTCATTCTGTTGGTGCCCGCTCCCAGCGTTCCTCGAATTCCCGCGGTACCGAACTCCAAAGCTCTTGCAAAATGCTCTTTGATTTCTTCCTCCTGCCCTGCCATGCATTGCAGCTCTCTCTTTAAATCAAAGTCCTCTAACTCCGCTGCCATCCAGCGCTGATACTCTTTTTGATAATCCTGCATCTCCATCGTCCTTTCTGCATCCTGCCTTTTTATTGTAAAAAGCGGCGTTTCCTCCTAGCTTTCGGAATACTTCCTGCCTACTCTTTCTCCGCCCTTTCCCTTTACGATAGCTTTAGTTTTTACTCTATTTTTTTACTGCTCTACTTTACCATGGAAGACGGAGAAGAGGCAAGAATATCGTATAGAAATGATAGAGTCCTAAAATCTTTCTCCATAGGACATCTCTATAGAACTTCCCCCTATAGGACGCCTCTCCATAGAACACCTCTCCTTAGAACACCTCTCCATAAAACGCCTCTCCTTAGAACGCCTCTCCATAAAAAAATCTCTTGTTCTTCTATAAAAACTGTTTATACAAGAACAGTATACAAAAATCATCCCCTATTGTTAGCTAATGCTAACCATTATATAATATTGAATAACTCATTATCTATGATTTCACTATTTTTATATAGCAAACACTAACAATACTTAGGAGGCACCCATGAACGTTTACAAAAAGTATTCCGCTACGTTCCGGAAAAAAACTGCTTTTGGGAATCCTTTTCTATCCTGACTTCCCTTCTTTCCGGAGTGATTCTGGTCTACGCCTATATGCTCCTCTACTTCTTTCTGGAAAACCTCATCCTTTTCCGAGATGAAGGGCAAAAGCTACGCCATGAGTCTGAAAAATTGTTCTCGCCCTTACCCTGGCAGGACTTTTGCTATCTCTTCTCCGGTGTTTTTATCCCACATCTTTGCCTTCCGCCTGGAGACGAATCTCCGGAAGAAAGGGATTGAAGGACTGGCATCCGCTTCATTTCGTTTTTTTATGACCTGCATTCTTCCGGTTATATTCGGAAAACCATTGACAGTAACGCAGAGAAAACCCATCAGGCAGTGGCTCACATGATTCCGGACAGTGCTCAGGCCTTTCTTGTGCCCTTCTAAGCCTGGCTCTTGGCTTCTTTGTGAGTCTTCGGGTGGGCATAATTCTTCTGCTTCTTGTTCTTATTAGCGGCTTCTTCCTCCAGAAAATGATGGGCGGCAGCCAGTTTATGAAGTTATATCAGGAATCCTTAAACCATCTCAGTGCAGAAACCGTGGAATACGTTCGGGGTATTCAGGTCGTAAAGCTCTTCGGAAACCGCCTGCAAAGCTTCAAAGCCATGAAAGAGGCCATTGAAAGCTATGCAAAGTACGCCTATGAATACAGTTTAAGCTGTAAAACGCCCTATGTTCTCTACCAATGGATCTTCTTAGGCTTAATTCCGATTCTTTCGATTCCCCTGTCCTTTCTTATGGTAAAAGAACCCCAACCTGAAAAACTGATCATCGACCTAATTATGATTTTCTTTTTGGACGGGGTCATCATGGTGGCTTTCATGAAAATCATGTGGTCCGGCATGTACATTTTCAATGCAAGCTTTGCCATCGATGAAATGGAAAAGCTCTACAAGGCAATGCAGGAAGACAGCCTCCAATACGGCAAGGAAGAAAATTTCCCCAATTACAGCATGGAGTTCCAAGATGTAGATTTTTCCTACGGAGACAAGAAAGTTTTTGGAAGGGCTTTCCTTCCGTTTAGAAGAAGGAAAAAGCTATGCCCTTGTGGGGCACTCCGGTTCGGGAAAAATCCACCATTGCAAAAGCTTTTCTCCGGCTTCTACAAAGCAGATAAAGGACAGATTCGAATCGGGATCTCCCCATTGAAAGCTACAGCAAAAATGCCCTTTGTAAAGGCTATCTCCTTTGTCTTCCAGGACAGCAAGCTCTTTCATAAGACGATTTATGAAAATGTGCTGTTAGGGAAACTGAGTGCTACTCCGGAAGAAGTCCATCACGCTTTTGGATCTGGCAGGTTGCAGAGAAATTCTGGAACGTTTTCCCGAGAAGGAAAAATACCTTAATCGGTGCAAAAAGGCGTTTACCTCTCCGGCGGAGAAAAAGCAAAAGAATCGCCATTGCCAGAGCAATCTTGAAAAAAATGCTCCCATCGTGATTCTGGACGAAGCCAGTGCCTCCATCGATGCGGATCAGGAGTATGCCCTGCAAAAATGCTTTTTAAGAATCTGATTCAGGGAAAAACCGTGATTATGATTGCCCACCGCCTGTCCAGTATTCAGGGACTCCACGAAATACTGGTTTTGGAAGAGGGAAAGATTGTGGAACGGGGAAACAGTAAAGAGCTTCTGCAAAAAGACAGTCGCTATAAAAAGCTCTGGGAACTGTATCAAACTACGGAAGATTGGAGGATAAACAAATGATGAATTGGTTCAAAAAACAGTTCTCCCTTACGGAGCAGGGCGCAAAAAACCTGCAAAAAGCCAGCCTCTACTGCTTTCTTACTTACTGTATCAATATGGGTCCCGTTACGCTCTTACTGTATATCGCGAATCTCCTTCTGGAAAATGCGGGTAGGAAAGCCTTCACGCCATGGGAGCTGATTGTTCCGGCTCTCATAATCCTGTTCTTCCTCTACCTCCTGCTTTCCAAGGAATATGTCTGTCTCTATAACGCGACCTACAAAGAATCGGCGAATCTGAGAAAAAATATTGCAGAAACCCTGGCAGACCTTCCCATTGCCTATTTTTCCAAGCATGACTTAAGTGATTTGTCGGAAAGCATTATGTCTGATGTGGAGAGGATTGAACATGCCTTAAGCCATTCCGTCCCCAAAAATCGTGGCCATGATTTTTCTTCTTCCCGATTATGGGAATCCTCATGTGCTTCTCAAACTGGAAGCTGTCCCTTGCCACCCTTCTCCCCACGATTTTTCAGCTTTCTTTTGATTCCCTTATCCAGAAAGCTCGTGGTGCAAAAACAATCAGAAGTACTATCATCTTTTTACGGGAAAATGCGGAAGCTTTTTCAGGAACACATCGACCTGCATCAGGAAATCAGCAGCTTTCTCCCGGACAGGGATGTTCGAGAGGCCTTATTTCAAAAAAATGGACGTGCAAGAAAAGCTCCCACTTGAAGACGGAGATGGGTTCCTTTATCGTCATGGGATGCTCTTCCATATTTGCTTTCCTGAGTGTGGCTACGGTGATTTTTCGTCGGTTTCCCGCTCTATCAAAATGGCAGCCTTTCCCTCCTCTACTTCTTGGGCTTTATCATCGCCTCCATGAAGCTAAAGGAAATCTTCGACATTTCAAGGAAAGCCTGATGGAAATTTTTCTATATTGCACCGGCGGTGCAGCGCATCTCGAAATCAAGGCTGCAAAGAAGCAAGAAGGAGAGAGTACAGCGCTTTCCGACTTCTCCATTGACTTTCAGGATGTGTCCTTCTCCTACAACGAAGACAGGGCGATTCTGAAAGACGTCTCCATGTCGGTAAAGGAAGGGGAACTTTTTCGCTTTGGTGGGTCCCTCCGGCTGCGGAAAAACCACCATTTTACGCCTATTGTCCAGACTCTATGACGCAAATGCCGGAAAGATTCTCATCGGAGGCAAGGATTTACAAAAACACGGCCACCGACTCCATTTTTCCAAAAAAATCGCCATGGTCTTCCAGGAAGTGAACCTCTTTAATACCACCATCCTGGAGAATATCCGTCTGGGTAGAGCGGATGCCACGGACGAAGAAGTACGGGAAGCGGCACGTCTTGCCAACTGCCTGGACTTTATTGAAAAAGCTTCCTGAGGGCTTCCAAACAAGAATCGGAGAAAACGGCGCGGAACTCTCCGGCGGAGAAAGACAGCGGCTTTTCCATTGCCAGAGCCTTCTTAAAGAATGCTCCCATACTTCTCTTAGATGAAATTGCCGCGAATCTGGATATTGATAACGAAAGAAAAATTCAGGAAAGCCTCAGCAGCTTAATTCGCGGGGAAAACCGAACCGTTGTCCTCATTTCCCACCGTTTGAAGTCCATTGAGAAAGCAGACCGCATCCTGGTACTGTCCTCCGGAGAAGTGGATGCGGTGGGTACCCACGAAGAACTGCTGGAACACTCCAAAGTCTATCGGAACCTGGTAGAAAAGAGCCGGCTTGCAGAGGAATTCAGCTATTAAAGCCGTATCGAGACAAAAATCCAAAGCCTTATAAAACGGATTCCAAAATAATTTGGAACAAGGGATAAGGATATGCTTTAGAAATAAGACGTGCTGTATGAAAGAAGGCTTAACACATGAAAGGGGCTTACTGCATGAAATAAATTTTTCGTTATGAAAGTAGCTTACATCATAAACGAAGCTTTTCGTTATAAAAGGAGATTTGCCTTATGAATAGAAATAAACTGACCATTAAAGACCTGGTGTCTATCGGTGTTTTTTTGCCGTAATTTACTTTATCTGTATGTTTGCCGTCGGAATGATGGGTGTCATTCCGATTTTATATCTTGTCTACCCTGCTGCATACGCGCTTATCGGTGGGCCTATCGTCATGCTCTTTATGGCAAAGGTAAATAAGCCCTTTGGACTGCTCATTTTCGGCATGATTACCCCCTGTATTATGTTCCTATTCGGGCATACCTTTGTGGTACCTCTCCTCTCCCTCCTCTTCTGCCTCCTTGCAGAAGGAATCCGGTGGATGGGAAAGTATCAGTCCGGCTCTTCCACGATGCTGAGTTATGCGGTGTTTAGTCTCTGGCCCTGCAATTCCCTTCTGCAAATGCTTCTGTTAAAAGAGCGTTATATGGAGATGGTTATCAAAGAAATGGGAGAGAATTACGGAAATGCCATTGAAAAGCTGCTCAGCGCGCAAAATATGGCTATCGTTTATGTCTGCACCTTCCTTTTCGGACTTCTCGGTGCTTTGCTCGGAAGAAAGCTATTGAAGAAGCATTTTGAAAAAGCGGGAATTGTATAGCAAGACGGAGCAAAGTAATACGAGTAGAACAAGACAGAATAGAGCAAGACAGAATAGAGCAACACGGAGCTAAGCAATACGGAATAAAATAAGACGGAGTAGAACAGTACGGAGCAAAATAGTACAGAGTAGAACAGTACGAAATAGGACAGTATGGGGTAAAAGAATGCAAAATAAAAAGTAATTTAGAGCGTACCATCAAAGAAAAGCCCTGGGCGGAAAAGCGGAATCCCTTTAATCCAAACCCGATTACCAAGCTTCTCGTTTTACTTTTTTTAGGCTTCACGATTATGAACTATCTCCCCTTTTACGGAGAATGGGCAGTGGTGCTTCTCTTTTCCGTCTTCTTCTTTCTGAACGGTTTTCGAAGAACTGCGCTATTCGCTCCTCTTGTTTTTTGCCGCACTCTGCTTTTGTTCCCGGATATTCCGCCCAGTATTTTTATGCCGGTTCCCTTACGTATTCTGTTTTCCTTTCTCTATATTTTTCGTCTGCTTTTTACCCTATCTGGCAGGGAGCTTTTTCATGAGAACCTCGGATGTGGGTGCCATCTTAAGCTCCATGGATTTTCTCCATATCCCCCAATGCGTTTCCATCCCTATAGCCGTGATGTTCCGTTTTTTCCCTGCCTTCACGGAGGAGAAAAAAGCTATTGAGCGAGCCATGAAAATTCGGGGAATTCAGACTTGGAACCCGATGCAGAATCTGCTCTATGTTTCCATTCCGCTCCTCATTATTTCCGCGAATATTGCGGAGGATATCGCGAAGGCGGCGGAATGCAAATGCATCGAGAATCCTGTCAAAAAGACGCGCTACAATACGGTTCGTCTGCAAAATCGTGGACTCTGTTTTTTTCTATTTTCAATCCTGCTGATACTGGGGCTAAGCTATTTTGGAGTTCGCTGACTACACTATTGACGGCAAAAAAAGGAGTTGCTATGCTTTCTTTCGAAAATTTTTCTTTATCCTACGGGAGAATACCCCGGTGCTACAGGACATAACCCTCTCGATGAAAGAGGGGGAATGTCTGCTTCTTACGGGAGAAAGCGGTAGCGGGAAATCCTCCCTGATTCATGCCGTAAATGGTCTGGCTTACCAGTACTACAACGGAAAAAGCAGGGGGAAAGTCCTTTTTCAGGGAGAAGACTTGTCTTCCCTTCCCATTTACAAAATCGCCCTACAGATTGCCACCGTTTTCCAAAATCCGAAAACTCATTTTTTCAATATAAACACCACAAGAGAATTGCTTTTCACCATGGAAAATATGGGACTGAACCGAGCTGAAATGGACAGGCGAATGGAAGAGCTTCTCTCCATTTTCCCCATTGAAAAACTGCTTGGACGAAATATCTTCGCCTTATCCGGAGGAGAAAAACAGATTCTTGCCCTTGCTTCCGCCTACCTCTCCGGCTGTCCCTTTCTTGTTCTGGACGAGCCCTCTTCTAATCTGGACGAAGGCTCTATTGCCGTTCTAAAAACCATGCTCCAGACCCTGAAGGAAAAGGGAATTACGATTCTTGTGGCCGAACACCGGCTTTACTATCTGATGGACTTGATTGACAGGGTGGCATTTTTAGAAAAGGGAAGGCTCAGCAAGTTATTTTCTCGAGAAGAATTTCTGGCTCTTCCGGAGGAAAGCATCAAAAGCCATGGGGCTTCGTGCCAGAAACAAACCAAGCCTTTCTCTTCCGGAATGGAAAAAAATGAAGGAGCACTAAGGTATCAAAAGGAAGAGCGCCTTAGCTCTTTTTCCTTTGGAAAAAAATTTACGGTATTGTGGGAGAAAACGGAATTGGCAAATCCACCTTTCTTCGTAAACTCAGCGGCTTGGAGAATGAAAGAGGAAGTCATTTCTCCCTTTACGAAAAAGAACTATCAAAAAGACAGCGTCTTGCTCTTTCCGCGATGGTTATGCAGGATGTGAATCAGCAATTGCTCGGAGACTCCGTGGAAGAAGAGATGGAGCTGGGGAAATGTGATAAGGCGCCAAAAGAAGAACTCCTCAGCGCACTGGGACTTTCCGCGTTAAAGGACCGCCATCCCATGAGTCTTTCCGGCGGGCAGAAGCAACGTCTGGCCATTGCCGCAACCCTCTACCAGGAGGCAAAGCTTTTCTTTTTTGATGAACCCACCAGCGGCATGGATCAGAAAAAAATATGCTTCGTATCGCCCGTCTTTTAAAGTCCGCCATTCATGAGGATCGAATCTTCTTCATTGTGTCTCATGACTATGCCTTTTTACAGGAGGTGGCGGATGAGGTGGTGGAAATATCATCCTCTTTAATGAATAAGCCTGCTATATAGATACTCTAAGCAATCCTTAATCAGACTCTGCTTCTTCCCCTTCCTTTTCTTCCAAGGAAAAACGAAAGATCATTCTCTTCTATGCCAAGTTCCTTTAACAAAGCACGGATAAAAGAAGCTGTTGTATTTGCATTATGATTTGCCTCAAAAAATATACCGCTATCCTCAATTTCCACCGGATCACGTAGCTTTTTTGCATCGAAAGTAAGATATGGCTTATTGGCTCCTGAAATCTTGTAGTCTTCCCTAGCTAAATCTTCAATTTTACCTTCATTTTTCTTTTATACAAAAGACAAATCAATTTATTCAAGAAGTCCTTCCATGTATTTACAGACTTTTCTTCTCCTTGGAATAAAAATGCTCTTGGTATCCTATGCTTTAAATCCACTTTCTCTTCTAAGTGATATGGTAAACTATCTTGTGATGAAGTATCTCTATGTATATCCTCATAAGGAAATATCTTCAATAGCTTTTGTCGATAAGTTATGTGCGCGGCTTAAGATAGATGATTCATTCCATTTCTCTGCACTCAAGACATCTTTTATTCAAAATATTTGCCTTGGAATACTTTTTAATGAGCTCTTTTTTTTCAGAAAATGACTTTGTTCCAAGTACACTATTCTGCCCTGTAATTGTTAGATTCCCTAGGGTATGGAGATATTTCTCATAGACAGAGATATAGTCGGCACCTAAATAGTTCTTCCAAAGAATAGCATTCTCTTTTTGTGGCAAAAATATGTTCAATAGTTAAGTCTTGTACAGAAAGTTGTTCCTTCCCGTCATTTTCCAATCTTGCTAAAATATATTTACAAATATTCTTCTTATAGAGGGGTTTATACAATAAAGCATTTTGGAATTCCTCATCTGTAGGCATGCGATTATCTGTTCGGTTATCATTTAAAAACAGAACGAATTTTTCATAATAATCTTCTTTATCACTTACATTCTTAATTAATCTTTCGTGCATCGATGCAAAAAACTTAGCCATATTTTTTTATTGATTTTCACATGCATTCAAACGAACAACATAAGATAATAAATACTGCAATACCTTCTTTAAATTAACTATATCAACACTTCCAATCTCATAATCTGTTAAAACACTAAAGAGGTAAGGCAGAACCGTACTTTGCTTGATACGATAAAAATCATGGATCAGAATACTAATTTCTTTTAAATCCTTATTTACATTATCAGAGGACAAATTCTCTCTTCCTAAAAACACACCATAGTAAAGAGCATTCTTTTTTAAATCTTTTAACACCTCTTCATGGCTAAACTGTTTTGTCTCAACATATTTTTTGAATATGGAATAAGCTTCTCTAGCCGTTATCGTCCTTCCCATCTTGGAGCTAATATAGTTCAGCATATAGTCTCCGAGGTTCGTGTATCCTACATATTTTTCTATACAGAGCCAATAGTTATTATAGAGCTTTTCTTGCTCTTTTTCATCCATTAAAAGATAATTTCGTACCAAGTCAGAAAGACTTAATTCCAATCCGGTAGAATTCAAAGATTCAAAAATTTTCTGTGGATTGTCTCCTTCACTCTTGTCCAGAATAATCTCCACGACTTCAAGATTTTTGATCCCTGATAGAATTCTAGAACAATCCATTTGCCGATGATTCTTATCTTTTCCTTCACTAGGATTCGTTACTGCCTGTGCTATAAGTTCGCGAAACAACTGATAATTCTGATAAATTCTTGAAAAGGCAATTGGTTTATCATCAGATAGCTTTATTTTATCCTTTTCAGCTTGATTCATTTCCTTTTCAAATAGATGACGTAATACTTCCTCATCTTCTGAAACAGGATGAATTTTAATTTTTAATGATTCATCATAATAACGATTAAATATCACCTCGTTAACTTGCTCATGTAATAAGGGAAAATATTGGTTGGTTATACTTTCTGTTCCAACTTGCTCTTCACTCGTCTCTTCCCCGCATTTGAAAGACTCATTACAATCATACAACGCTTTTAATAATAGATAAATTGAAGTCAATCTTTGCTGCCCATCTATTATCAACAGCTCATCTATTCCACTTCCCATCGTCTGATAAAGATAAACAATCGTTCCGGTAAAATGCTGACAGTTTTTCCTTGCAAGAATTTAAAACATCTTTGAATAAAGTACGACATTGTTCTTCACGCCAATCATAGCGTCTCTGATAAACAGGTACTTTGAAGATTCTTCCATTCTTTGCCAGTACATCATTGAATATTCTTACCTTATTAGCTCGCATAAACACTTCCTCTCTATCTTTTACAAAATTAAAAGTTCTCTCTATCTTCAGGAGTATATTTGCTTCCTCAGTCCTTCATTGGCGATTGTAAACTCTTATATTAAATTGGCAAGAGAACGCATAACTAAGTCAATATCCTGATTTTCCAATTCCTGTATAATATGCAAATAGGTTTTCTGGGTTGTGGTCATACTGGCATGACCCAATCTTCTTGCTACACTGGCAATGGAAACCCCTGCATAAAGAAGAATGGAAGCATGGGTATGGCGCAGTCCATGGACTGAAATCACTGGAATATCAAGTTTTTTACAATATCGTTCCAAAAGATCATTTACCGTAGAATTATAGACCTTTTCCTCCGGGACAAATATCGGTTGTTCTAAAGGAAGACCTTTCACCAGTGTTGCAAACTGCATGATGACCTGCCAGTCAATCTGAATCTTTCGAACGGAAGACGCATTCTTAGTGGGCGAAAAACCGCCACCGGCCTTATAATTCCAGGTTTTGCTAACAGACAATATCTGATGAGAAAAGTCAAAATCCGCCGGCGTTATCGCAAGTGCTTCCGAAAAGCGCATACCTGTTTTTGCAATGAGTAAAATAAACCAATCCCAACTTACTTTTTCTGTTAAGTTTAAGCTATGAAGAAGGCTATGAAGTTCAAATTGATTAAGATATTTTACTTTCTTTTTCTGTCGGAATCTTTCCTTTGATAATCACCTTTCTTGTGGGGTCATGGGGAATTAGCCCCTCGTCCACCGCATCCAGAACTGCTCCCTTTAACTGATGATGAAAATCCATCGTGGTCTGACGTTCATGTTTCTTCGCATATTCGTTCAGTAACTTCTGATATGCAATACGTGTTAAATCACAAAGCTTTAATTCCGGAGCAATTCGTTCAATCCAACTAAGGCTCATTCTATACTTGGAAAGTGTAACCTCTCGAATTGCCCCCTCTTTATACACGGAAATCCAATTCCGATAATAGTCTTTCAATAATTCTGAATCTTTATATTCCAAAAGGCATAAGTAATCCTTCCTACGCCAATGAAGGTACAATGTTTCATTTTTCTTAGTTTGTATCTTGCTCCGGAGTCAAAAATATCAAAAGCCTCCATCCAAAAATAAAATCAGTGAGCAACTTCTCTACACGGTTATTCACCATAAACGGAGGAAGAGATTCTCCATCCATTTTGCTAAAATAGGCTTGTGCCTTATCCCGATCCACCGTTGCTTTTAAGGCATCAAAACGTCCATACTCATTGAGAGTATCTTCATTTATGTTTTCCCTCATCATATCCGACAGCAGCTTTTTCGGAAATGCCAAGATATTGCACCAATTTCTTCACCTGTTCCGACTTTTTCATCTTTAGCATAGCGAATAATATAATCCTGAAGGCTTAACTCTTCTGCAATCTTAATATCTCCGGTCTGTACATCATGTAAAAAAAGAGATTGGCGTATTTTTTTGCTCCTCTTGTGAGAGAAAGGCAAAGGACTTATGTAATTCCGCCAAGGTACTTTCAAAAGCTTCGGATCCGCGCTCGGATCTTCCAAAAACTTTTTTCCATTTCGCAAAACGGGAATTCATATATTCATGGTCAATCACTCCCGTATTCTCTTCTGTAAGATAAGGGTCAATCGGAAAGGTAACTTCGCCATCTTCGCTATCCTTTGTTTTTTTCCTAAGTTCCTTATAACGTTGCTCTAAAAATGCGGAATGTATCTTCTGTAGGTAAGCAAATAAGAAGTTCTTTATCCGAACTCTCTATTTCACAATGATTCCCTTTCTCCTTCTTATGCAGTAGCTTGTCCTCTATTTCAGCCAAATAATCAATCTCTATTGTTTCTTCTAAAGCATTCTTCCCCTCTTGTATATTCAATATCTCCCCATCTTCCGTGTCTTTAGAAAAGATATACTCCTCTTTATCCCAACAAAATCCTTGAATTCTTGCAGCTTGGAGAAAGTTGTTGAATTCTCGGAATAGCTTGGCAAACTTTGCTTTCGCAGGAACATCCTCCGGCAATTTCTCCATATCCGAAATTCCCGCATTGGTAAATAAATCCTTCATTTCCTCATACACAAGATTCATGTAACGAATGTTGTCCGACAGATGATCCGCAAAAAGTCCCTCGGGGCGGTCTCCGGAATACCGTTTCACCGCCTCCTCTATGTTTCGTTTCATCGTATAAGGCATACGGTAATATCGTATGGATCCAAAGGGCTTTTCATTAATATTGTATAAGCGATTCGTTCTGGAAAAGGCTTGTATTAAGTTCTGATAAACCAGAATCTTATCCATATACAAGGTGTTAATCCACTTGGAGTCGAAGCCGGTAAGCATCTGATTCACTACAATGAGAAGATTCAGCTGCTCTTCTTCCTTGATTCTCTCATAAGACTTTTTATGGGAAAGTCTTGCAGACACATCTTGCTTAAAAAAAGAGCATATCTGCTTAGGTCAAAGTTTTTGGTCGTAGAGACGGTTATAGTCTATCAACATCTCTCTTAATCCGTCTTCCTTATCCAGCGACTTCTCTCCACTTACATTATCAATGGTCGGGTCAAAAAGTCCGGTCACCTTGAAGTCAGGATATTTTTCTCGAAATATTTTATAGTACTGTATCGCTTCAGGAATACTGGAAGTCGCGAAAATAGCATGGAATTTGTTATTCCGGCTTAAGATCGACCAGTTCTCCATAATATCAGTGACTACTGCGCTGCGATATTTTTTTCCGTCTGCCAAGCTTCCTTTCCGATATAGTCTTCAATTCCCTTTTTATAGCTTCCATCTTCCTGAAGGCTTCCTGCCATGGGAACTTCCTGCTGAGACATAAAGTGAAAAATACTTTTTTTACGCATTACAGGATCGGACAGCGCTTCTTGCTCTGAAGCAGCACCCGCCTCATGAAGTGCCACCTTTTTCCGAAGATCCCTTGTCCTATAAACGGATACCATAGTGGGGTCAAAACCAAGTACATTTTTATCCCGAATTCCATCGGCAATGCTGTAGCGATGCAGTTCATTTCGAAAATATCCGCAGTAGTAAGGCTTTTATTCTCCTCCAGTAGAGGCGTTCCGGTAAAGCCAAAGAATAAAGCCTTTAGAAAAGTCTCTTTTATCGTAATCAACATCTCCCCTGAGGATGAGCGATGACATTCATCCACAATAAAGACAATGCGCTTACTCTGCATTTCTTCCAAGTCCTTTGTCCGCATATTCAACTTGGCATCTTCTTTAATCTTACTCATCTTCTGAATCGAAGATACGATGAGTGTATTTTTCGGATCAGCGCTTTTCAGCTTGGAAATCAGCATCATGGTGTCGTCCGTCCCCTGAACGTCATCTTTACTGTCCGAAAATGCTTGATATTCCGCCAAAGACTGGGTACCGAGTTCTACACGGTCTATAAGAAATACCACCTTGTCCGCATCCTTGGAATTCGCAATCAGCTGGGCTGACTTAAAAGAAGTCATGGTCTTTCCTGAGCCTGTGGTATGCCAAATATATCCGCCTAATTGGTTCTTTTCCGACCAATCATGTTTCGCTACCTGATCGGAAATCTTATTGGCAGCATAGTATTGATAGCTTCGCATGACTTTTAAGATACCGTCACTATCGTCAGCCACGGTATAGAATCCAATCAGCTGGTGCGCCATAGGAATGGAAAGAAGGCGTTCCGCCACTTTCTGCCACTGGTTTATGGGATCATTGTTCCGATCCGCCCAATGAAAGTAAAAATCCGGATTAAAGCTTCCATCCGGTCCGGGATTCGCAAAATACAGGGTTTCTTCCGGATTCATCGCCACAAAAACCTGTACCAAAGAAAAAAAATTCCGCTAAAAAAATCCCCTCATGGGCATATTTTTTTCAATCTGATGGACTGCTTCCTGAACAGGAACTCCGGAACGTTTCAATTCAATATGAAATAAGGGCATACCGTTAATCAGAAGCATGAGGTCACCGCGCCGATCCGGTAAGATTTTATCTCGTCTTAAGAAAATCGGCTGTTCCGCAATCTGGTAACGGCTCTGCCCTGCTGCAATTTCCATACGATCATAAATCTTGAGACTGATTTCCTTCCCACAGTGCAAAGTATCTTTCGGATTCTTTCTGGTAAGAGAAACGGTCTTTCCATTAATAAAGCTATTCAAAGCCAAAGGAGTTCTGCTTCGCTTAATCTGCTCCAGCAGCTCCTCCATCTCTTCCCGATTCAAAGGACAATCGTTTAATCTGTCAATTTCTCTGTTGTTTTCAAACAAAATATTTGCCCAGTTTCGAATCAAATCCTCCTCCGTAGGGCTGTGAAGTACTTCCTTCTCCCAGCCGTAACGTTGAAGCATTGCGATTAGATTCTGTTCAAATTCCGCTTCTTTTTCAAAATGGTCCATTCCGGTTTCTCCTATTTGCTATGATTTTATGGATAAATTACTTTCGCTGATGAAGGGTGATAAGGTGGTCGAGGTGTAATAAAAATCCCCCAATAGCCTTTTTGCTCATCAAGTGTCGGAACAAAAAAATTGATTCATTTAAGAAATCATTACAAACTAAATCATGCATCATTGTCGAAGCTTTTGTACTTCGAGAAAGCACTGATTGCATCAATAATTCGTTGTTAATGGCATACTTCCAAAAATATAAATCATATGGTTGAATTGGTCTAAATACAGCGAAAATATGTGATACAATGCCATTGCCAATATCATTCTCAACGAATCTACCATACCGAAATTCTTTGCTTTGATGACCTTCGAATGCAATATCACCTACTTGGAAGGTATAATAAGTCTTAAGATATTCAGCTTGTAGAAACTCTAATATCTTCTTTAAATTGCATCGTTGATACAGTAATATTTCTGTCTATTCCTATACTTCCATCATTCTTTTCAGTTGATTTAGTATACAACTCTAGGAACTTACGCTGTTCCCAAGAAAAAAATACTTACTCATCATTTCCAGAAATTTTTTTCAATATACTCTGACGCTGTAATATTTTGATGGAGTCATTCATTTTTTTATCATTACTGCCTTTATAGGTGCCAAAAATTCTCTTGGATCGATATAAAGATTTTTTTCAAAATTGGTAATAAATCAATATATTCTTCCTCACTATCCCTATTATGGCTATACTTTTGCCATGACCACAAGATAGCCATTATCCCACTCTACAATATCTGTATACTTTTTCCAAGGAATAAGGCGATTTAAAACGTACAATTAGACCATCATACTCAAAAAAACTGTAAATTTATCTTTATTATAAAGATATGCACAATGCTTATTCATTTTAAATTCCATTGATTAAACTTACTTGTAGCCCATGCTTCCATGATTTTGCTGTCATCAGCAAAATCGTATGCTACTTCATAACTACTGCTCTAACACGCAATCATTGCTCTATTAATAGCCTTTTGAATGCTTCTCCACTAAGAATAATCAAGTATATTAGCAAGTTCTCTTGCACTCCAGCTGACAAAATCTTTACTCTATTCTTCCATCTTTTGGGATATACTTAATATCTTCAAAATTCCTATATTTTTTTCTATGTTTCTACTTTACCCCCAACCTTCTTAACCGCTAACTCTAGGTCTAAATCATGCAGACCGCCATATGCTTTTATCAGGTATTCAATCGGAACTTTTTTAACAACTTCGCTACTCGGAATATTGTAATACCACTGATAATAAGCATAGAATTCACCTATCCAATCAGGCACAAAAGCCTTTCATAGAATCACCTTTTTGTAACGTAAAACCATCTGTTTTACAGAAATAATTCCATAATTCGGAATTATCCATAGTATTAACGTAAGCTTGCCCTTCGTCTATGCTTTTTCTGGTTTTGCTGTTCATATAAGCCTGAATAAAATCAGCGGTATTTTTTTATCCGGATAATTCTGTGCAACAAAATCAAAAAGCTTTCCCTGATTTTCTACGACATCCCCTAAATATGCTTCAGAATATGCCTGCATTTTCATTACCTCCCTCAAAATTTTTTTCTCATAATGCGCTGATGTTTAAGCAAATAACATATTGCTTCCAATTGTTTATTGTTAGGAAAAGATTACACTCTTATATAAGTTTCTCGTAAAGCTTTGATTTCCGCCTCGAGATTAGAGTCAATCTGGAGGTCGGCGAACACAATATTCTCCCCGTTAATCATCTCAAGAAATGCATCTATAGAATCGGCCACATCCCCGGTGACCTCGATGGTTTCGCCTTCCGGCACTATCTGAAATAGCTGAAAAACATCATTTTTGTGCTTTCGCAAATCTTTTGAATTTACGTGTCTGCCTTCACCCTTTTCGTGCATAAGATTTACCCATGCCATCATCTTAAAGGGAATAATATAGCTTGCCGTCAGTACACTTAAGCCACTTATAACCGTACGCCCCTTTAACATAAACTTATAAAAATCATCATTAAGCAAAATAGCCGAAAGGGATGACACATCGTCATCAATGTGTATAGGAACTATCGGTGTTGAAGATTCCAGATGATAACTCGGCTTTCTCGAAAACAATTCTATCTGCTTAGGATATCCACTTTTAGGATCTGTAAATCTGTAAAAGTGAGGCTCATTGCTATTTTTCCAGCCATATGTATACTCCCCTTCACGGACATAATTCCAGAATAATTCTGCAAATTCCTTGAATTTATCCTCAAAAAGAATAATCATGTCTACATCTTTTGTCGCTCTAAAATCTATTGGCGTCTGCGACATCAAAATCTCGCATGCCGCTCCTCCAATAATTGTATAGCAGTCCTCATAACCGGCAAAATACCTTGCGAATTCATCTAAACCACTTACTGCCACTTAATTCCTCCAAAACGTTTTCTAATTCCCCCTGAAGTCTAGGATCTTTTGTATCCTTCAATGAGGCGTACAAGGAAAACTTATCCACTATTCCGTTTTCACAAAGCTTCACCGGATCATAGTTCCATAATTCAACTTTGCATATCTCAGAAGGCTTTTCCCATCCCGGTTCAGCAACAATTTCAAATTTATCTACAACCCTGCTTTTCTTAAAACAGGCATACGCAGCTATTTCAGGTGGATTTATCATACTAATTTCAGATAAAGCAAAATCCGAAGCCTTTGGAAGTCCTATCACATCTTCTGTTTTTCTCACATAGATTACATCACAAACAGGGCTGGAAAGCGCTGAACTTGCGACCTTCAACAACTCATTTGAATCAATTGCAAGCCCCACCTCGACACTTCTTCCTTTTCTTTTCTCTGTAATAACGCCCCTGGAAACAAGCTCTTTTGTACCTCTTGTTACATAGACGGGATCCAGCCCAAGTATTACCGCCAATTTTTTCTTCGTATAATCAGCTTTTTATTATATACCAGATAAAGCAAAATCAGCTGCGCATTGGCTGTTAATTGCAGTAAGGCACTTCCTTCCGCCCCGGTAAACTTCTTACTGAAAAGTATTCCTAAAAACGGCAAATAAATCTGCGTAGGAACCATTAGAAAGGGGATGTGATGCTTTACATATGCATTCCTGTTATTCTTTGTAAGAGTGTCAAACCAAAATGCGACCGGTGCTCCAAATTTCTCTTCATATAGCAGCTTTTCTTTATAAAGTACCCTACTGTCAATCGCAGAAGGAAGCTTTATAATATAAAAGTCAAACTGCTCATATTGTGCTTTATATATCTTCCTGCCCGTAGTTAGGTATCTGGGCAGTCCATTCTTTTCTTTATGTTCAGATATTTCAAAGGATAAAGCAAATACCCTTTCTAATTCTTTCTCAATCATCATAATTACACCTGAATATTCCGTTATATATTATTTGTAATGTTTTATATATATGTAATTATAAATCTCGAATAGTTTTATTTCAACCGTAGTATCCTGAATTTCAGTTCTTTGATTAGAGCTTTCCTTTTTATTCAATTAGTGGCTTTTTATGAATTAGAGGAACGCTCTAATATCGTACTAAATACATTCGTTACCTTATTTGCATCAGAATCCACCAGTTTGCGCATTTTTTCTCTTGCACTTACATCTCTCGCATTATATTTTTCATTAAATTCTCGAAAATCCACACAGCTTAATTCCTCTTTTATTTCAAGTAGCTTTTCATAGGCACGTTCGGATTTAATACAGTATTGAATCCCTAACCCTCCTAAGGATAAGAGTTCCTCCAGAATTTCAACGTCAATATTATCCCGGACAAATTCCCTTGCAATGTAGAAATACGAAGCATTTGCCCTCCAGCCTTTAATCACATCATAATTCTCCGACTCGATTCCGTATTTCTCAATAAATTTTCTTGATAAAACCCTGTATCTCTTCGAATCCGCTGCCTCTCTATGTTTCATAAGCTCCGCAAGCCAAGAGAGAATATTATGCTCTTGAAAGTCTAAGACTTTTAAGTCTGTTATATCCAAGCTAAATTTATGAACCCAACCATTCCGTTCATCCGGTCTGCAAACCGCCCATTCCTTCGCCAGTTCAAGATTCTCCGTAAGATAAAAACCTTTCCCATAGTCATGTTTTTCGTCCCCTAAACCATATTGGGGAGAAACCTGCTGATTAGGACTACCATGATATAAAATGATTTGCTCCATTCGCAGTTCCTCCTAAACAAACATCTTTTCCAAGAAAGACTTTTTAATGATTTTTAACTTTTCCAACTTTCGCTGATGAAGGGTGATAAGGTGGTCGAGGTGTAATAAAAATCCCCCAATAGCCTTTTGCTCATCAAGTGTCGGAACAAAAATTGATTCATTTAAGAAATCATTACAAACTAAATCATGCATCATTGTCGAAGCTTTTGTACTTCGAGAAAGCACTGATTGCATCAATAATTCGTTGTTAATGGCATACTTCCAAAAATATAAATCATATGGTTGAATTGGTCTAAATACAGCGAAAATATGTGATACAATGCCATTGCCAATATCATTCTCAACGAATCTACCATACCGAAATTCTTTGCTTTGATGACCTTCGAATGCAATATCACCTACTTGGAAGGTATAATAAGTCTTAAGATATTCGCTTGTAGAAACTCTAATATCTTCTTTAAATTGCATCGTTGATACAGTAATATTTCTGTCTATTCCTATACTTCCATCATTCTTTTCAGTTGATTTAGTATACAACTCTAGGAACTTACGCTGTTCCCAATCGCCAGTAAATCCGGAAAATCTAAATTTTGGAACTTTTTTACCATTTTTCGGGAAGCAATTTTCCAGCATTGCTTTTTTTACTATTTTTAGCTTTTCTAACTTTCGCTGATGAAGGGTGATAAGGTGGTCGAGACTGCGGAAATACTCTCCAATTCTTGTTTCTTCTTCAATATTTTTTTAGGGAAGAAAATACTATATGAAGATAGCTGCGGAACAGTCAACTGTGGAACACCCGTTGATTCAACAACTACTTTGTGATTATTTATCGCATTTTTCTAAGAAGTAGCAGTCGTGATTTGAACGAATAGCTAAAAGTCTTACAACAGGCGTAAAATCAGTCATTCTTGCTTGAGCTAAGCCGACTTCACCTCGCCCAGTTACGGTAACTGCAGGTGCTTTCACTCTATAATAATCATCGTAATAACCTACTATACCGCAATTTGTAAGTGCATTTGCGTAAATTGGATATTTACCATCTTCAACTATCTTGATTTTATTAATATCTCCTCCGGCAAGTATTTCAATAACTTCGTTCCCCAACTTACGCTGTTCCCAATCATCTGTGAATCCCTAAACCGGATTCTCGGTGTTTTCCGTTTATTCATGAATATCCCCTCCAAGCAGTAAGCGAAGTTCCTGAATTCCTTCCATATCCTGCGCCGATCCGGTAAGCTCCGAAAGCATGTCCACCAGTTCTTTGGAAGTCTCCGCAATTTCTTCTTCCAGGTCGCTCATGGTGGTTTCGTATTTCTTGGAAAGGCTTTCCAGCTCTTTCATAAAGTCTTGTAGCATGACGTCCGGAAGGCTGTCGATTCCGTTCACAATAGGACGAATCCACTTATCATAGAGAAGCTCTTTTCCCTGCTCCTCTGTGAGATTCTCTATCGTCTCTTTCGTCTTCAAATGAAGTGCATCTTCCTTATCCTTTATTTCGCTCTTTAAGCTCTTTTCCTCACTGTTATATCTGTCTGCCTTTTTCAGTAGAGAAAGGAGTTCTCCGTTGTTTTCAGCATCTTCCTGTAAATTCTTTAAAACTGCCTTCATGTTTTTAAAAACAAAGGCATCATTTTCATCACTTAGTACCTCGGAAATGCTCTCCTTATCTTCCTCGGAAAGGGATTCCAGAAGCTCTTCGATAGATGCTCCTACTTCTTCCAGCTCTCTTCTCTTTCGAGACAGCTCTGATAGTTCTTCCGTAAGGCATCGTTTCTGGACTAAGTCAAAGGGCAGAATGTGACCTTTCCAGCCCTCCTGCAGCTCTACCTCTTTCCCATTTTTTTCTTTTTCACGACCATATTGGGGTCAACCTGTTTTACCGCCTGCATCCCCTCTGTCTGGATAAGCTCAAGATCCCCTGCAATTTCAGTGTATTCTTTTTTCAAAAAGCTCATAAGCCTGATAAGGGTCTAAAAAGAGACAGCGTCAAATCGAGAAAAAGAGTTCCGCCGTGAGAGACTCCTCTGTCTTAGGCACTGAGAGACTTTCCGCTCCTTCAATGAGGGAAGATGCCAAAAATCTCCCCAAAATCCTGAAAGGCATTTTTGAAAATGATGCAAATAGTTCTCCACATCTTTATTCTTCTTCACTGTATTCTTAATCTCTTCCGTCCGTAGCTTAAGATATCCTCCCTCTCCGGTGAATAGCTCCTCTTTTAGGCTTGGAAATTCTTTCCAATACGGAGCAAATTTTTCCAATTCTCCTTCCGGAATTCCGCCGAACATAGAGGCATAGATATCATAGCTCTCTGCCTCCTCCTGGGAATCCACATAGCGGGGAATATTCAGATTGTAATCATTTTCCCGAATCTCTTTAAGACTGACTAATCGGGAAAAACTTGGGAACGGTTCTTCTTTCTTTTACGGTATCTACAATTCTTCGAATATCAGATGCACGAAGCTTGTTGTTCTTTCCTTCCTTGGCAAAGCCTTTAGAGGCGTCGATAATCAAAACATCCGTATTCGTGCTTTCTCTCTTTTGCCGAAGTACCATAATTATAGTCGGTATACCTGTTCCAAAGAAAAATATTAGCAGGAAGACCGATGATGGCTTCAATGTTATTTTTTTCTCAATTAGATTCTTACGAATTACACCCTCTTCTCCTCCTCGGAAAAAGTACTCCGTGGGGAAGAACAATGGTCATCATGCCATCCGGTTTCAAGTGATATAAGTCATGGAGAAGAAAGGCATAGTCCGCCTTGGATTTTTGGTGCTATACCATATCCTTTATATCTAGGATCATTTTCTTTTCCTTCCGGATCCCAGCGTTGCGAGTAAGGAGGATTACTCACCACTGCATCCACATAGAGAGGATCATAGGTTCCCTGCGGGTCTGCCTCATCAAAATAAGGCCAGTCCTCTTCCAAGGTATCTCCATTTCTCGTTAAGATATTGTCCGGTAGTATTCCCCGCATCACAAGATTCATTCTTGTTAAGTTATAGGTATTTGCCTTCAACTCCTGTGCATAGTAGCGAATACGATTTTTATCTTCGATATACTTTGCTGCCGTCTTTCCTATGTTGATGAGCAGGCTTCCCGAACCGGAAGTCGGATCATAGATTTTAATCTCCGTTCTTCCTTTTAGGTAATTCGCAAGGATTTCGGACATCAGAAGCGAAACTTCATGGGGCGTATAGAATTCACCCGCCTTTTTTCCTGCATTTGCCGCAAAGTTGGAAATCAGGTACTCATAAATAAACCCTAAAACATCATAATCCTGCTTTCCATTCATCGGGATTTCATTGATTAACTGAATTAAATCGCTGACTGCTTTGGTCTGCGCTTTTGTATTTTCCCCAAGCTTCGAGAGTCCTGTCTCCAAAGTATTAAAGATACCCTCAAATACTTTCTTGTGGGATGGGGAAATCAAACGACTGAAAGAAGAAAGGGCAACCCGTACATTATCCACAGAAAAATCAGACCCCATCTGAATCCAAGTAGAAAACAAATCCTTATAAGAGATAAAATATCCTAAACTTCGCTGTGCAATGCTTTTTCCGGAATAGGAGTCCTCTGACTCTTCATTAACATACTTTCGGATAGAATCGGCATCATATCCTCGAGACAGAAGCCACTGTTCCTCCTTATCAGACAACATACTTATAAAAAAATGAAGCCAAGGATATAGTCCTTATAATCACTGGCTTCAATTTTTTTGACCGCATACGATTGGCTGATTCCCAAATCTTTGCTGCAAGTTGTTGCTTGTTCATTTCTGCCTCCTATAACGATGCCTTAAATTTATTAAAATTCAATAATATTCTTATTGTAGCTTTTTTCTTTTTCCCCTTCAATAAGCCTTTCACAAGCTATCAAAATAAGCTTTCAAAAAGAATCCGGAATTCCTGCCCAAAGCCCCACCATCGTGCTATATTGAAAAAAAGCCAGAGTTTATTCCCCTTTATTTCTTGGTCTTATCCTCTAAGCTTTTTAAGCCCTATAGAATCTAGTTTTTTTCTAGCGATCCCAGTTGTGTTCTTGCTAGTTTTCTAAGTTCTATCATTCTTTCTTTTTGTTCCATACCTTTGCTGATTAAAACAGCGTTGTAGCTTTCCATATTTGCAAGCACCAGTAACTCATTCAAACTTGCATAATCTCGCATATTGCCTTTAAGTTCCGGATTTTCATCACGCCACTGTTTGGCTCTCTTGTTAAATAAAGGCAACATTTAGCATATCTGCTTCACTTGCATACTTATAGGATAGTTGCTCATTTGTTAAATCAGCTAATAGATATTCCTTGATAGCATCTGTATGGATTTTTTGTAATTAATCTTTGAAATTTCCCTATTTAAATTCCATCCAAGTGATAATCTGGAATTTTCATCTGGTTTAAGTCTCTTGTAATCTTGAATAATATACAGCTTAAACTCCGGTGATAACCATGATGCAAACTCCAGCGCAATATCATAGTGTGCATATGTGCCGCCATATCTTCCTGCCTTAGCTATAATTCCAATAGCATTAGTAGATTCTATCCATTTTTGGGGAGTCATAGTGAATCTATTTAATCCCGCTTCATTTCTAAACGTGTCGAATTGCACACGGTTAAAATTTTCGTTATTAAGAGCTTCCCACAATCCTATGAACTCCAATGTGTTTCGGTTTCTCATCCAATTTTGAATAACAAATCGTGGATCATCACTATAAGAGAAAAGATATCCTAAACTTCGCTGTGCAATGCTTTTCCGGAATATGAATCCTCTGAAATTTCTGCCTCCTATAACGATGCCTTAAATTTGTTAATATTCAATAATGTTCTTATTGTAGCTTTTTTCTTTATCCGCTTCAATAAGCCTTCAAAAAGAAAGAAGAAAATCCCTGCCCAAAGCCCCACCGCCGTGCTATACTGGAGAAGTCAGAATACAAGAAGGAGCGTAAAGCAATGACTCTTACAAAAATGGAATGTCCCAACTGTCACGGCACCCTTCATATTCCGGAGGGAACTAAGGAAGGCTTTGTCACCTGTGAATACTGTAAGACCAAGGTCTATATCGAGCCCCATAAGCCGAATATCACCCAGAACATTCATATTGATAATGTCAATATAGGGCAAGAAAGAAGCGCTCCCCCGGTGAGGCAGGAACTCAATGCTGTGCAGACGCTTACCCTCATCGGTATACTTCTATTTATCATCTTGATGCTTTTCGTCAGCAATACATTTCGTGCGCCTTATAAACGCGTTTTCTCAGACTACGGTAAAGTTTCGGACTGTACCGGAGGATGAAACCGTAAAAAGCTTCGTAGAAACAGCCTTCGGAAAGAGCTTGAAGAATATTACGAGAGAGGATTATAACTCCCTCGCTTTCCTGTCCATTCATAAAGTCAACGATACCGGTTCCGACCAAACGGAGAAGTGGCAGTTTAACTATGCAAAGTCGATAAATGAGGACGGTACGGCGAAGGACCCGGAAACAATTTATCTTCCCGCTACGGATACCATTGATGAAGCGGACATGCAGATTTTTACAGGTCTAATCAAGCTCTCCCTGGGATATCAGGTGCATTTCGACTATAGCGCCAACGCCGATGCGAATACTCTAAAGAGTCTCACCAATCTCCGCTATTATTCCGGAGAAAATGAGGATTTTCGAACTGTTGCGAAGCTTTTCGCGAATCCCGAGCAGATTCTTGGACTCTACAACATTACTCTGGACGATGATGCCACGAATGATTCCTACTCCAACGAGAATACAGAAGGGGAAAACCCTGATGCGCCCTTTAAGGCATTTTCTTCTCTGGAAGAGCTCACCGTTCATATGGATGATGACTATGCGAAGGGACTTCAGTTCCTTCGAAACTTTCCGAGGCTCAAGACGCTTGCTCTGGGGCTTTTATGGGGATAAACGGCCCATGGACCTTTCTCCCCTTTCCTCCTTAAGCAGCCTAAGCAATCTGGACCTATTGGGAACAAGTCATTGTACCGTGGAAAACATTACCGTACTTTCCGGTATGCCCCAGCTGGAACAGCTTTCCTTACGGAATTTAAAGGATGTGAAGGACTTAAACTTTGTGCAGAACATGCCGAATTTAAAGTCTCTACACTTGGAAAATCTTTTCCATTTTGAACCTGGACGGTTTATCGGGACATCTTTCCCTAAACAGCCTATCCATTGATTGCTCTTCTCTGGAAAATGTTAATGCTCTTAGTACCCTCAGTTCTTTACAAACACTTTCCTTCGGGTATCACACATATCAGCTTCCTGATTTACATGGCTTAAGTGCCTTGGAAAATGTGAACTGCTATTCCTTGGATCGGGATTCCATTGCCCACATGCCTTCCATAAAGACGCTTACAATCTATAACAGCAGTAGCGAATACAGTGCAGATTTTCTGCAGGGAATGAATGCATTAACGGATTTGACCATTGTGGGAAATGGCATTATCGGTGCAGTACAGCCGGACTTGGGACCTGCCCTTCGGACACTTCCTACCCTTACACATCTGGAATTTCAAGATTTGCCCTTTGATAAATATACGGATTATACCCAAACTTTTACAAATACCGGGGTAAAAGAGCTTATTTTCTCTCCATACAAAAGTCGCTCATCCAGTGACTATCCTGTTCTTCCCGTTTCTCTAAGCCACATGGAGGACGACAACACGGTAGAGAGCCTAACCCTCACAAACGCAACACTCAAGAATTTGGACGATGAATCGGATGATTTTTCCACTAATGCAAAGTCTTTCCTCTCTCATTACAAGGCCTTAAAGAGCCTGAATATCAGTGACAATAAACTGCAAAGCTTGGATTGTCTGAATGGCCTAAGTACCCTGGAGGAGCTGGATTTCTCGAATAACTATATCTCCGATATCTCCGTTCTTCGGAATCTTCCAAACCTAAAGAGAGTGAAAATGAGCGGAAACCCCATCGTAAATGCGGAGCTGTTGCCGGATGGTGTAGAAATAATGAAATAGGCGAATACTCAAAGAGCCACTGAAGTCTCCCTTCAGTGGCTCCAGTTTTCCTATGCATTGATAGCCATTAATCCACCTCTATCAAATCATGTTCCTCTAATGTACCTTGCCTGAACGTACACTCTCGATGAATTGGGATTATCATTTTTTTATCCGGATGTATCTTACGTTTTTAGATGATAGATTACTTTATAATTATCTCTTAAAAATAGCAATATTGCTATAATTTAATTTATGTGGTATTCTTTTTCTACAGAAGCCAAATGTGAACTTGTAAAAACAATATATGAGGAGAAAAATGAGAAAAAAAGAGCAAAAAAAGCATTGGCATTACTTCTGGCATTATCTTGCAGCTTTTCCACCTATGTTTCTGCAGCAACTATGGCAAATGAGACGGTACTTTCTGAAGGAATAAAGCAAAGTTTTCCGGAAGAAAAAGAGTACAACTTCTTCTGAAAAACGTAATGGAAGAAAAATGCACTTGAAGAAAATGCGCTTGAAGAAGATGCACTTGAAGAAAACGTAATGGGAAAAAAATGTAGTCGAAGAAAAAAATGAAATCGAAAAAGAAATTTCGGAAATAGAGTCTGAAGCTACAGAAGAGAACGCATTTTATGCAGAAAAAGAACTTTCCGGTGTGCTTGTTACGGTGCAGGCTGATTCCGGGGTATTTCCAAAGGACGCGACTTTACGAGTAAGAAAGCTCTCTAAAGTTGAGGAACAGAAGGTGGATTCCGCTGTAAAAGAGAAGCTTAAGGCGGATCAAAAAAATCTTGTTCAGAGCATGATTTTCGATATCTCAGTGCTCAACAAGGATGGAGAAGAAGTGCAGCCGGATACTACGAAAGGGGAAGTGAAGGTGCAATTTTCCAATATTCCCTTTTTACAGGAGGATGCGGAAAAACAGATTTCCGTGTTTCATCTGGACAGCGTAGATGCAGCGGCAGAGAAGTTAGAGACGGAAAAAATAGAGGAGAAAAGAAAATGCAGTAGAAGTATCGGCAGAGCATTTCTCTTTATTTGCTGTTTCTTTGGTTAAAAAAAGAAAATACTTTTTTTCGGATACGGTAGCGGTGGAGTTAGGAGACACAATCAGTCTTTATAAACTGCTTAGGCGGGATGTTTTGCGTTGTGAAGCGATGAAAGAGACGGATCCCGCTGCTGTTCGCCTAAAGCATGACGGAGATGGGCAGGTCGCTATTGAGGCCTTGCACGAAGGAACAGCCAGATTGCTTATAACCATAAAAGATGACCTGGGGGAGAAAAAAAAAGAATACCGGATTATCGTACAGAAAGCATCTCTTAGTGGAAGAGCAGGGAAGGAGATTGAATATAGTTTAACAGGTCCCGAAAATGATATGACTCTGACACTACGTGGAAGAGGGGAAACGGATGCATTTGAACTGGCTCCCTGGGAGCCCTATAGGAATAAGATTCGGAGAGTCATTATAGAAGAAGGGATAGAAAAAGTTGCATGTGGAGATGGAAGCCTTTGGCAGCATGGAACATCTGGAGACGGTGAGCCTTCCTTCTACCCTGAAGGAAATACCGGACCATGCCTTTTATCATTCAGAAAACTTAGGAGATGTCACCATTCCTGCTTCCGTACGGAGGATTGGAGAGAAGGCATTTTACAAGTCTAAGGGAAATGAAAAGAAAAATACGATTATCAATCATTCTCCGGTATTTATGAGTGAAAAAAAGGAAGCATGCAGTATAATCCCAAGTTTACTTCCGTACAGCAAACTGCCGGGGAAGAAAAACAGGAAGTAAAAAAGTGGAACATTTCCATGAAAAATGTGCAGTTTTATACACTTCCGGAAATCCATAAATGTTTCTTTGAGCTGGAGACGGAAGGAAATGAGTATGCAAACTTTTATCTGTATACGACAGAAGATCCGAGCGAAGCGGTTACGGTAAAGAACTTTATAGATAACAGCGGAAGTTTCAAGAGAGACCTGAGACTCGATCTTTTTTTCAAGTGGAAACGGATGGCGGCTTCCCGGAACAAATAAGAAATTTACTTCTTATCTATTTGATTTTAGGAATACAGACCTATTTTTCCTTTCTACCGGGGCACACCTACTATTGTACATTTTTAATGAATCCGGGAGGCAGCACCAAACCATATAGTGAGACGCAATTGTTGCAAAAAGTGATTACGGTATCAGATGCAGCACGCTTGCCTCGCAGCGACGGGAATTTTAGCTGGCAATTAACAGGAGAAAAGAACCCCTATACGCTTACCATAGAAGGTAGCGGACGGATGCAGGGTCTTACTGCAAACGGAGAACTTCGCTCATGGAATAAGCTCTTGCATGCTCTCGGAAGACAAGCGCATCTGGAATTAAAGGGGAATATTACAGCACTGGATCCCCATGCCTTGGAAGGTATCACTTACATTAAGAAGGGTTTAGTGTTGCCGGATTCTATCGTAGAAATAGGGGATTCTGTTTTTTCTAAGAAATCGATAGTGGGCAATCTTGTCTTCCCGAAGAATTTAAAGAAAAATAGGGAATTCCGCTTTTCGTAATCTTTCTTACAAGGGAGATTTATCCTTACCGGACGGACTGGAAAGTATCGGGGAAAGCGCTTTCCGTGACTTAAAAAGAAAGCAATACCATCACGATTCCCGCCTCCGTTACGCATATTGGGGCAGGTGCTTTCTATAAAGATAGGATGAGTTATAAGGGAAAGAATCGTATAGAAAATCACTCTTCCGTGAAACTTGGTACACGATATGTAAACCCGCTTTTTACAGAGTACACAACCGATGATTCCGGAGAAGCGCCGATTCCTTCTTATTCCGGAAGTGGCAATGGCGGCTCCGGTAGAGGCGGTAGTTCCGGTGGCAGTGGCGGTTCCGGTGGTGGAAGCAGTTCAGGCGGTAACAGCGGGACGCCGATGGTGTTAGGGGCAGACCGCAATCTGCCATCCAATGTAAACTGGCAAAAAGACGCAAAGGGCTGGTGGATTCTGAACCCGGATGGAACCTATCCAAAGGCACAGTGGTTATGGATTAATCATCGTTGGTACTATTTTAATCAAGAAGGCTATATGTTCACCGGCTGGCTTTTCTATAACAATGCCTGGTATTATTTTGAAGAAAATGAAGGCAGTGAACAGGGAAAGATGAGCCTTGGCTGGAAGGAGATTCGCGGCTTCTGGTATTACTTCAGTGAAGAGGTCGGTGCGGAAAATGGCAAGATGCGTACCGGTTGGCAGGAGCTTAAAGGTAAGTGGTACTATCTGAACCCCTCAGGCCGGAGCGGATAACGGAAAGATGCTTTTTCAACACCAAGGTGGACGGCTATATTCTTGGCACAGATGGTGCTTGGCAGACTGCGTAGACAAATTATGAAAATCCTTATTGCTATAGATTCCTTCAAAGGCAGCCTCTCCTCTAAAGAAGCAGGCGAAGCCATAAAAAGCGGTATTTTACGGGTAATTCCTGATGCGGATGTTTTGATTTCTCCTCTGGCAGACGGAGGGAAGGCACCGTGGAAACGCTGGTGGAAGCCTTAGGGGGAGCTTGGAAACAGTCCGGGTAAAAGGGCCGTTGTTTCAGGAAGTGGAAGCTCATTATGGTATTCTCTCAGACTCGCAATATTCTCCGAAAGATGGGAAGCTTGCCGTGATAGAAATGTCCCAAGCTTCCGGCATTACCTTAGTGGCTCCGGAGAAAAGAAATCCGTTAAAAACTGGTAGCTACGGTGTGGGCGAAATGATTTTAGATGCCTACCACAAGGGTTGCAGACGCTTTTTAATCGGAATCGGCGGTTCCGCCACAAATGACGGTGGAATTGGAATGTTAAGCGCTTTAGGCTTTCGTTTTACCAAAGAGAACGGAGAAGAAATCAGCCCTTGCGGAGAAGGATTGAAAGATTTGGCCCGAATAGAAAATACTTTTGTCTCGAAGGACTTATTACAATGTTCCTTCCAGATTGCCTGTGATGTAGAGAATCCTCTTTACGGGGAAAATGGAGCAAGTCTTGTCTATGGATTCCAAAAGGGCGGAAACAAGGAACTGCTCTCTCAAATGGATCTTTTGGATGAAGCGTTATAGCGAGCTTGTAAAAGAATATAACCCTGCCGCCAACCCGGAAGCTCCGGGCTCCGGAGCCGCCGGAGGGCTGGGATTTGCCTTTCGCAGTTTTCTTCAAGGAGAATTAAAGTCCGGTGTTTCCTTGATTTTGGAAGAAACCGAGCTTTCCGAGAAAAATGCAGGGAGCCGATCTTGTGATTACGGGAGAAGGAAGGCTGGACGAACAATCCGCCATGGGAAAAAGCACCAATCGGTGTAGCAAAACTGGCTAAAGCACAGGGCATTCCGGTGATAGCCTTTTGCAGGGGGCCGTTACAGAAGGGGCAAAAAAATCTGCAATGATGCCGGAATAGACGCCTACTTCCCCATCCTACGAGGAATCAGCACCTTAGAAGACGCCATGAATAAAAACTGCCAAGAAAAAAACTTGGCAGATACGGTAGAACAGGCGATGCGGCTCTACCGCCTACAGCATAAAAAGTAATAAAGAAAAGTGGCTGTAAAAAAATCAAAATAAAGAAATTATCGGCAATATAGGCCTGAATGAGGGGTAGTCTGAGCCCATCGGTACTTACTGAAAGCGAGTGAAGCGAAGGCTTGAACTTAGTACCGCTATGTGGCGAAGCTAGCGAGAGCGTGCCCCAAGTTCAGACCTATATTGCTTAGAAAAATCTATTTTGATTTTACAGCCACTTTTTATTCATAATCGGTGCCCAGGCAAAGACAATCACATCCTGTTCTGAATCATCTTTTTAGGGAGCTCTTTCCAGTTTAAAAAAGAGAACTGCGAACAGAACAATACTTAGGCTAGCTTTTTCAGCAGGATGGCTTTTGGAATACGGGGTAATCTGAGCCCACGGGTTCTTAGCTTTTGTCTTGTAAAAGCTTAGAACCCCTGTGAGGCGAGGTTAGCGGGAGCGTGCCCCGATTCCAAAGCCATCCTGTAAAAAGCGCTTTGAGTAGGTTAACTCTTCACAGTTCCCTATTTAAACTATTTCTTCTTCGGTACGGAATGTACAGCCTCTCCGAATACATCCTCCAAAGCCTCTCCCACTCCCTCATTATAGGTTGGGTGGGCTCTCATTGCCTTGAGAAGTTGCTCTACAGTAAAGCCGTTGGCAATGGCATTGCCAAACTCTCCGATCATATCGGTTGCTCTTGCACACATCATTTGCACACCCACAACCGCATGACTCTTGCTGTCTGCCAGAATCTTGATGAATCCACGCTCTTCCTTGGAAATCATGGATTTTCCGTTTCCGCTCATCATGAACTTACCAACATTGATCTCTAAGCCCTGCTCCTTGGCAATAGCTTCTGTAATGCCTACGGAGGCAATCTCCGGAGAGGTATAAACGCAGCCCGGTACTACATTCAGGTCTACGCTTCTAGCATGTCCTGCCAGCTCCTCCAAGAGGCAAACGCCCTGTGCGGAAGCAAGGTGTGCAAGCTGTAAGCCCTTAATCAGGTCTCCGATAGCATAAACATTTTCCATGGAGGTCTTGAAGTGCTCGTCTACCACAACACGGCCTCTCTCCATTTCCAGTTCAACCCCTTCTCCGAAGAGTCCCTGGGTATTGGGCACACGACCTACTGCGCAAAGCACATACTGAGATGTCACCTTTACCTGCTCATCCTTCTCGGTATAGAAGCAAGAAACGCCCTCAACATCTTTTTCCACCTTCTCCACCTTTACGGAGGTATGAATGTCAATGCCTCTCTTCTTTAAAATCAGCTTTAAGTTCTGGGAGATATCCTTATCCATGTTAGCCAGGATATTGGGAAGAGCCTCCAGAATGGTTACCTTGGTTCCTAAGGATGCGAAGATAGAAGCAAACTCCACACCGATAACACCGCCACCGATGATGCTTAAGCTCTTAGGTACTTCCTGTAATTGGAAGAGCTCATCACTGGTTAAAACCCCTTCGCTGTCCAGTCCGGGAATAGGTACTAAGGCAGGCTTGGAACCGGCAGCCAGAATGACATGCTTTGCCTTATAATTTCCGGCACCTTCTCCCTCACTTACAGTAACGGAGCCGTCCTTTTCCAAAGTTCCCAGACCCTTTAAAAAATCAATTCCGTTGGACTTAAAGAGCTGCTCTACTCCACCTACCAGCTTATCAATAATATCCTGCTTGTATTCCAAAATCTTTCCGTAGTCATAGGAAATGCCCTCTGCAAAGATACCGTACTCCTTCGCATTCTGCATTTCTCTGTAAAGCTCTGTGGCATGAACCATAGCCTTTGTAGGAATACAGCCTCTATTCAAGCAGGTTCCTCCCACTCTATCCTTTTCTACCACCGCTGTCTTAAAGCCCAGTTTTGCGGACTTTAATGCCGCCACATATCCGCCGGGACCGGCACCCACGATAATCACATCATAATTCATATCTTTTATTCTCCCTACTATTCAATGTTTTCGCTTTTTTAGCAAGGAGAGCTGTTACATAAAGACTCTTCCTAAGAAGAAAGGGGACATTGGCTACCCCAAGGAAGCTTTATTCCCCCTCTCCTTGATCTTTATATAACAGCTCTCTGAAAATCTACTTTATTTTACTTCCATTCATAGCGAAGTACCGGCTCTCTTGCTGCCTTTACTTCATCCAGTCTTCCTACCGGAGTAGTTACAGGAGCATCATGAAGCGCCTGTGGGTTGGTCTGGGCTTCCTCATAAAGCTTTCTGAATACAGCCACCGCATCATCCAGGGTTTCTCTGGACTCTGTCTCAGTAGGCTCTACCATCAGAGCTTCATGGACAATTAACGGGAAGTACATTGTTGGTGGGTGCATTCCGTTATCTAACAGAGCTTTGGCAATGTCCATTGCAGAAACCCCTGTCTTGTGCTTAAGATCCTCTAAGCTCATAACGAACTCATGCATACAAACCTTATCATAAGCCATGGTATAAATATCCTTCAGCTTATTCATCATATAGTTTGCATTCAGCACCGCATTCTTACTAGCCTGTGGAATTCCTTCTTTTCCTAAGGTCTTGATATAGGTTAATGCTCTAACCACTACCAGGAAGTTTCCGTAGAAGGACTTCATATCTCCGATACTCTTTGCAGGCTTCATAAACTTCTTAACATCATCTCCCTCTACCAGGTAGCCGGGCATGAAGTCAGCCAGAAGCTTCTTACATCCTACAGCACCGCTTCCGGGTCCTCCGCCACCGTGCGGTGTGGAGAAGGTCTTATGGAGATTCAAGTGGATTACGTCAAATCCCATGTCTCCGGGGCGAACAACACCCATAATGGCATTTAAGTTTGCACCATCATAGTAGTTTAATCCTCCGCATTCATGGATTAATCTGGTAATCTCTAAGATATTTTCATCGAAAATGCCTACAGTATTGGGGTTGGTCAGCATTAAGCCGGCAACATCATCCCCTAAAACAGCCTTGAACTTCTCCATATCTACACAGCCATGCTCATTGGAAGGAATGGTTACTACCTTATAATCCGCCATGGTTGCGGTAGCAGGGTTGGTTCCGTGAGCAGCGTCAGGAACAATAATCTTATTTCTCTTAAAGTCCCCCTCTACTCTCATGGTAAGCCTTAATCAACATGATTCCGGTAAACTCACCGTGTGCACCTGCTGCAGGCTGTACGGTTAAACGATCCATTCCTGTTACTTCGCAAAGGTACTTTTCGATCTCCTGCAGTACAGATAAGCAACCCTGTACGGTGTGCTCAGGCTGTAAGGGGTGAACATCGGCGAAGCCCGGTAAACCTGCCATATCTTCATTAATCTTTGGATTGTACTTCATGGTACAAGATCCCAAAGGATAGAAACCGTCATTGACACCTCTACACTTCTTAGCAAGCTCGGTATAGTGTCTGCTGATTTCTGTCTCGGATAATTCCGGTAAATGTAATTCTGTCTTTCTTTGATCCTTTGCAGGAACATCTACTACTTCCACATCACAGGGAGGGAATAAGCTGCAGTGTCTGCCGGCTCTACTTTTTTCGAAAATAAGCATTACTTCACCTCCTTTAAGATTTCTACTACGCGGTCCATAGAAGCCTTATCATTGACTTCCGTACAGCACCAAAGAATTCTCTTGTCATCCAGCGGATATCCGCCAAGAATTCCGGCCTTCTCCAAAGCTGCTAAAGCCTTTTCGGAAGAAAGGTCGGATTCTGTTACGAACTCATTAAAGAAATCCGCCTTATACTGTGGCTTAAAGCCGATCTTCTCTAATTCCTTAGCAAGATAATGTGCCTTGGAAGTAGAAAGACTAGCCGCTTCCTTTAGGCCTTCCTTACCTACTGCTGCAAGGTAAACACCAACTGCCAAAGCGCAAAGTGCCTGGTTGGAACATACGTTACTGGAAGCCTTTTTTCTCTACGGATATGCTGCTCTCTTGCCTGAAGAGTCAGTACATAACCGGTTCTTCCCTGGTTGTCTACAGTTGCACCAACGATTCTTCCGGGAAGATTTCTCTTGATGGTATCGGTACAAGCCATAAATCCAAGGTAAGGTCCACCGAAAGCTATGGAAAGTCCTAAAGGCTGTCCGTCACCAACGGCTACATCCGCACCGTACTCTCTTGGGCTCTTTACTATTCCCAGGGAAATGGGGTTTACGCTCATAGCGAACTTTGCCCCTGCTTCATGGGCAATCTCTCCAATCTTCTCCGCATCTTCTAAATTTCCGTAGAAGTTTGGATGCTGGATGAATACTATAGCAGACTCTGCATCTGCCTTAGCCTTCAATGCCTCCACATCGGTTAAACCATCCTTCTCGGGAATGATTTCTACCTGCATACCGTTGCCATGGCAATAGGTCTTAATGGTAGAAATGGTATCCGGATGCATCAGAGCGGAAATCAAAGCCTTGCTTCTCTTTCTCTCTCTGCACATTGCCACAGCCTCTGCCGCAGCCTCTGCTCCGTCATATACGGAAGCATTGGATACATCCATGCCGGTCAGGTCGCAGATCATGGTCTGATATTCAAAGATAGACTGTAATACACCCTGGCTGGTTTCTGCCTGATAGGGGGTGTAGGAGGTCATGAAATTTTCTTTGCTAATCACACTCTTTACGATAGAGGGAATAAAGTGACGATAAGCTCCGGCACCTCTGAAGATTACCGGGAATACCACGTTCTTGTTTGCCAACGCTGTCATAGCCTGACGCACCTCTAACTCGGATAAGCCGGAGGGCATTGAAAGCTCGCCTTTTAATTTTACTTCCTGTGGCACATCTCTAAACAGGTCATCAAAGGAAGAAAATCCACTTTCCTGTAGCATCGCCTTCTGCTCCGCGTCGGTATTGGGAATATATTTTCCCATATGTCCACCACCTTTCTTTCGTTTAGCTTTTAAGCCGTTTTACGATTCTTATAAAGTCTTTAAGAACTCCTCATACTCTTCAGCGGAAAGAAGCTCTTCCTTGTCTGTAACATCCTTAACCTTAACAAACCATGCCTCATAAGGAGCACTGTTGATACTCTCAGGAGCATCCAATACAGCCTCGTTGATTGCACTAACCACACCGGTTAATGGAGATAATACATCGGAAACGGCCTTTACAGACTCAACATCGGAGAAGGACTCTCCCTTAGTTACACTGTCGCCCTCTTCAGGAAGATTTACGAAAACCAAATCTCCTAATTCGCTCTGTGCATAGTCGGTAATTCCTACTGTATACTCTCCGCTTTCTTCCTTAACCCACTCGTGATCCTTGGTATACAATAATCCTTTTTGAACTGCCATCTTTTTTTCCTCCTTAAAATAAGTGTTTACGAAAATTCTGTCTGTATAAAATAGATTTTCCAAGGAAAATCTTATTTTAAATTTTTATTCCCCAACAAGGATGGTCGGTATTTTCGATGACATCCCTTGGGAAGCTGTTCTGTTTTGCCAAAAGCAATTCCGGCTTACTTCGCTCTCTTGTAGAAAGGAAGTGCTACAACTTCTACATCCACCTTGCGTCCGCGAACATCTACCTGAAGCTGAGTTCCGATTTCTGCATACTTTGGATCGATTAAAGCCATTCCTACAGGATAGTTTAAGAATGGGCAATGTGTTCCGGAAGTGGTATGACCGATTACCTGATCGCCTACCATAACATCCTGATGCTCACGGATAACGCCTCTTCCTACAACCTTCAGGCCGACTCTCTTAATCTTTGGCTCTCCCTTGGCTTCGAGAGCAGCCTTTCCGATGAAGTCAGGCTTGTCCATCTTCACTGCAAAGTTCAGTCCGGTCTCCAATGGGCTGATTTCATCATCCATCTCGTGTCCGTAAAGTGGCATTGCCGCTTCCATACGAAGGGTATCTCTTGCGCCAAGTCCGCAGGGAACCAATCCTTCTTCTTTTCCTGCTGCCAGAAGCTTCTCCCACATCTCGTCAGCTTTGCTGCTGTCCAGATACAGCTCTACACCGTCTTCTCCGGTATATCCTGTCTTGGAAACGATACAAGGAATGCCGTCTACAGTAGCGTCAAATACTGCGGTGTAATACTTCTTTGGAATATTCTCCTCGGAGGTAAGCTTTCTGATGATATCCATAGCCTTTGGACCCTGAAGAGCAATCTGTGCATAATCATCGGAAACATTGATGAACTCCACATCACCAAACTTGTGGTTTACCATCCAGTTAAAATCCTTCTCACGGTTGGCAGCATTTACAACGATGAAATAATCATTGTCTCCTCTCTTGTAAACGATCAAATCGTCTACTACACCACCGTTTTCATTACACATCAGGCTGTATCTTGCCTGTCCATCTACCATGTTCTCGAAATTGTTGGTTAAAATCTTCTGCAGGTTAGCTAGAGCATCCTTTCCTTTGCAGAGTACCTCACCCATGTGAGACACATCGAAAAGTCCTGCCTCTGTTCGAACAGCCATATGCTCTTTGATTACGCCGGTCTGTTCATACTGAACAGGAAGAAGAAATCCTGCAAAAGGAACAATCTTGCCACCTGCCCTCACATGCGCATCATACAACGGTGTTTTTAATTCCATAAACTGCCTCCTTGTCTTTGGTAATATATCCATGCTTCTTTTCCTAGTCCAATGGCCGATTTCGACCCGGAAGTAAAAAAGCAATTACGCATAAAAGTATCTTTCCTTTATCCCAGTAAATCCGCAATCTCCTCTACGGAAATCCGATAGAGCTTTCCCTCCAAACCTCTTTCCGTAAGCCCCCTCAAAATAGAATCCCTATCAAAGGCCAGTCCCACGAAGGCTTTACTGATTTCCTCCGAATCCAAGGTACTGAAGAAGTCTCCGGATATGGAAGCTTCCCGGATTTTGCCCTTTTGTACTTCCAGAGCAAAATGCATTTTCCCTCCCGGAAAGCGTCCGGTCTTTTCCATGTTAAACTTCGGATTTTTTCCGTATAAGCTGTCCCAGTTTTGAAAATGGGTCTTGGCCAGTTCCTTGACTCTAAGCAGTTCTTCCGAAGAAAGCTCCAGACGATTCGCTTTATTAGCCTCTCCCAAAATGGCGGAAACCATCAGCTCCTTAAAGTCCTCCGGAGAAAGCTTTTTCCTGCAAATGCTCGGAAATGTTACAAACTCTCTCCCGTACTGATTGGATGCTTTTGGAAATAATTTTGTACTCATCCACCCTGGTAGAATTCACCATTTTCTCAATGTCCGTGGAAAAAAGCAGGGATCCGTGGTGGACAATGCTTTCCCCCAGATGATACTGGGCATTTCCGGAAAACTTTCGCCCCTCGATACAGAGGTCGTTTCTTCCGTTAAATTCCGCCTTCACGGAAAGCTTTGCCAGAGCTTCCAGGACGGGACTTAGGTATTTTTTAAACTCTATTCCCTCTTCTTTATAGCGATCAATGAAGGTAAACTGCCAACCTCCCAAATCCGTATAAATGGTTCCTCCACCGCTCATGCGCCGTACCAGATTCATCTTCTGCTCTCTGGCATAGGGGAGATTCACCTCCTCCGCAAGGTTTTGGTATTTCCCCAGCATCAGGGTGGGCGTGGTTCTCCAAAAAAGGAAAACCGTGTCTTCCAGCTTCTTTTCTTCGGCTAAGTAATATTCCAGGCCGAAGTTCTCATAAACATCTGTGGACTCTAAATCAATATAAACCATGCACATCCTCCAAAGCTTCCCAAGCTCTATAGGAGCTTCTGGCTAAGGGAGCGGAGGCCACATGATGGAAGCCCTTTAAAAGAGCATTCTTTTTATAACGGGCAAAGTCCTCCGGAGTAGCATATCTTGCTAAGGGGTAGTGTTCCTTGGTGGGTTGCAGATACTGTCCGATGGTCAGGATATCACAGCCGGTTTCCAGCACATCATCCATCAATCTGTCAATCTGCTCTTCCGTCTCTCCAAGACCTACCATAAATCCTGTCTTTACCCGGATATCCGGGGAGTGCTGCTTACAGTAGCGAAGTACCCCTAGAGATCTTTCATAAGCCGCCTGGGGACGAACCGCCTTCTGCAATTCCTTCACCGTCTCCACATTGTGATTCAGAACTTCCGGCTTAGCCTCCAATACGATGTCTAAGGACTCCGTCCTTCCCTTCATATCGGAAATCAGGGTTTCAATGGTGGTGCCGGGGCAAAGCTCCCGAATGGCCCGAATGGTTTTCGCAAACTGCAAGGCTCCTCCATCCTCCAAATCATCTCTGGTGGAACAGGTTAAAACCACGTGCTTTAGATGAAGCTGCTTTGCGGCCTTGGCCACATTCATAGGCTCTTCTTCGTCCACCGCCTCCGGCCTTCCGCAGGTCACATTGCAAAAACGGCAATTTCTGGTACAAACGCTTCCCAAAATCATAAAGGTCGCTGTATGCTTCCTATAGCACTCTCCCATATTGGGACAGTTGGCTTCCTTACAAACGGTATTTAATCGAAGATCCTTCATCAGTGCCGCTACCTCTTCGGTAGCTTCCTGATTATAGCGAACCTTCAGCCAGTCCGGCTTCTTCCCTAAAGGATTGGGAGTAGCTTGTAAATCCCCGGCTTTCTCTATTGTCTTCTCCATATCTCGCTTCCTATCTAGTTCTTAAGCTGTCTCTTCAATCAGAGCGACCTTTTCCAATACGGCTACCGTATCCCCTTCTTCACAGCACTGCTCTACCAAGGTTCCCTCGAAACCGGATTCCACTTGGGTAACCACCTTGTCGGTTTCGATTTCAAAAATGGGCTCCCCCTTTTTTACGCTATCTCCAACCTCTTTCAGCCAGGCGCAAACCACCGCATCCTGCATCTCCGGTCTTAACTTTGGAATCACAATTTCTTTCTTCATCTTCTACTCCTTCTACAATGCCAGAGACAATAAAGCCTCTCTACATTCCTTACTGTCTTGTTTCTGTATCTTCTCCGCCAGGTCGGAAAGCTTTTCTTCAAAGAGTTCCAAGGAAAATGCTTGTCCTCGGAAGATTCCCCTTAGCTCCTCTTCTGAAAAGTAGGGAGACTGTAGCGTGAAATCTTCAATTCTGCCCTTTCGTACCTGATAGCCAATCTGTATCTTTTCTCCCAGAAAAAAATACCTTCCTTTTCAAAAAGAAAAAAATGAGGGGTCTTTCCATAGGTCCAGTCCCAGGAATGGTATTTCTCTTGACAAAGTTTTTCTACTTCCGCCTTTTCGCTTTCCGTAAGCGCCAACACTTCCGGCTTTGCTCCCATGGCGTCTCTTAACGCTTCCATAAAAACTTCTATAGGAGGAACTTCCTTGAAAGGATAGCCTTCCTTTCCCAGCCCTTCCCAGGATTCGCTAATATTACAAACCTTGCAAATCGCAGAGGGAGAAGCTTTGGACTGAATATGGCTGCTTTTTGTTCTTGGTGGTAATCTCATCCAAGAGGCTGAGCTCTGCATTATAGAGCAGGGTTCCATGGTGTAGCACCCGATCTCCGGTAGCCTTTTGGGCACTGCCGGAAATCTTTCTTCCTCCTATGACAATGTCGGAGCATCTATCCTTCTCTGCCATAATGCCCAGCTTCCGTAAAGCTTCTATCACCGGAATCAGGAAGTCGTCATACTCCAAGATCTTGTTTCTTTTCTTCATGAGGCTGTAATTCACATTGCCTAAATCATGATAAACCGTTCCGCCACCACTGCTTCTTCGAACAACGGGAATCCCTTTTTCTTTCAGTTGTCGCAAATTCACTTCCTGACTAATGTTTTGATAGCAGCCCACAATCACTGCCGGACGATTCCGCCAAAGAAGGAAAAGCTCCTGCTCCGTTCTGTTTTGAAATAAGTATTCTTCTAGGGCCTGGTTGTAAAAGGGGTCCAAGGACGGATTGACGATTCCAATCATATGTTCAACTCTTTCTTTGTTAGAGACTTTCATTAGCAAGCGCTAATTACAGTAGTATATTTCTCTATACTGTAGATTATAACAATAATTTGAAAAAAATGTCGATATGATAATGATAAATATAATAAATAACAACAGCGTTTAATAGAAAAAAACTGGTAGTTTTTACCTCATTTTCTCTAAAAAAACGCTGTTATTTTTGCATTCTATGTTTAATTATTAACAAAAATAGGAGGCTTTCCGATTTTTATGTCTTTAATCGACGGTTTCTCTTATCCATTTATTGCTTTTTCAAATAAGAAAGCAAAATTTCCTTCTCATTTTCCTTTGGGTTTCTCATCACATAGTCCAGAGCAAGATGCAAAAGCTCTCCCATCCTTGGTCCCGGCTTTATCCCTAAAGATACTAAATCCTTTCCCTTAATAGCCAGAGCGGAAAGGCTATAGCAATCCCCTCTGTCCTCTATTTCGGAAAGCCATTCCAGACGGAGGTTGACCTGCTGCCGCATCATCATTCCCGGAGTATTGGAAACATTTTCCAAAAGCAAAAGCTTGGTTTCATAGAAGTCACGAGTGAGCTCCATGCCGTATTTGCACAGCCTTTTTCTAAGGGCATAGGGAGAATCCGCTTCCTCCGAGGCAAAAAGCTCTACAAGAGCGGAGGCCTTATCAATACTTTCCCGGTCCAGCTTTTAAATCCTCCAAAATCCCCTTGGCATATTCCGGTACATGCCGAAGCAGGAGTCCCAAACGCAGATACTTCTTATCCTTTGCATTCCCTAAAAGTGCAGGAATCCCTCTACTCTCAATTCGGGGAAAGTCCTCGGTAATATAGGGAGAAAGGCCGGTGGAAAACAAAAGCTTTACCTTCTCCGGGTGTTGGCTGCAAAGCAGCTTTATCAATTCCACCGCAATCCGTTCCTTGGAGACCTTTCCCAGATTCTCCTTTAAAGAAGTCATGGCCAGAAGACTTTTTCTCTTCTATAGGAAAATCCAGCTGAGCAGAAAAGCGTATGCCCCGCATCATTCTAAGGGCATCCTCCGTAAAACGCTCCTCCGGCTTCCCTACGGTGCGAATATATTTATTTTCCAAATCCTCCCGGCCCCGGTAGCAGTCAATCAAGCCCCTGTCCATGTGGTAGGCCATGGCATTAATGGTAAAATCTCTTCTGGCCAAATCTTCTTCCAAACTCCCGGTAAAGGAGACTTCCTTAGGGTGCCTTCCATCCTCATAAATGCCGTCTATCCTATAGGTCGTTACCTCGAAGGCTCTCTCTCCATCGCCGGCTTCTTCCGAAGAAAGCAAAACCGTCACCGTTCCGTGCTCAATGCCTGTGTCAATGGTACGAAAGGGATTTCACGACCTCCGGTCTGGCGGAAGTCGTAATATCCCAATCTTCTGGCTCTCTGCCCAAAATAGCGTCTCGAACACAACCTCCCACCGCATAGGCTTCATAACCTGCCTGCTCTATGCGGCGGATGATCTGTTCCACGCCCTTAGGCACTGTAATTTGTATTGCTTTCGGATCTTTCATCCATTTTCCTTTTAACTTATTTCCGTTCGTGATACTTCTGTTCGTAATACTTCTATTTATAATACTTCTATCCGTAATGCTTCTGTTCAGACTAGGTATCTCGAACTACTTTTTGTAATACCGCTTATAGAGCTACTTTTTAGTAAGCTCTTCCCCAGTACACCATCTTTGTTGCAGGCTTTCCGCAAACCACGCAGGTATCGGCAATCTGTTCCTGCTCTGCAGGGATACAACGGGAAGTAATTCCGGAATACTCCTTCAGCTTCTCCTCACACTCTCTGCAACCGCACCACATCGCACGAACGAATCCCGGCTTCTTGTCTAAGGAAGCTACTAACTCATCCAAGCTCTTGGCATCTGTGGTTCTTTCCTTCTGGAAAGCCGATGCTCTATCATACATATCCTTCTGAATCTGCTCTAAAAGCTTCTTACTTTCTTCCACAAGATTGTTAAAGGACACTACGATCTTCTCTCTGGTATCTCTTCTTACCAGAACAACCTGACCTGCTTCCATATCCTTAGGTCCGATTTCCAGACGAAGAGGAATTCCTCTTACCTCACTGTCTGCGAACTTAAATCCGGGAGTCTTGTCGGAATCATCCACCTTCACACGGATTCCCACATCCTTTAACTCCTTCATCAAGTCAAAGGCTTTTATCCAGTACGCCTTCCTTGTTCTGCTGAATCGGAATAATGTTTACCTGTACGGGAGCAATCCGAGGAGGAAGTACCAAACCGGAATCATCTCCGTGTACCATGATTAACGCGCCAATGGTTCTGGTGGTCATACCCCAGGAAGTCTGGTGTACCGGCTCAACGGTATTGTTCTTACTCAAATACTGTACCTGGAACGCCTTGGCGAAGCCGTCTCCAAAGTTATGGGAGGTAGCGCACTGTAAAGCCTGTCCGTCATGCATCAAAAGCCTCTACGGTATAGGTAGCAATAGCACCGGCAAACTTCTCCTTGTCGGTCTTACGGCCCCTTACTACAGGAATAGCCAGTTCATTCTCCAAAACATCCGCATAGATGTCCAGCATTAACAGAGTTCTCTCTTCCGCTTCCTCTGCTGTAGCATGAACAGTATGGCCCTCCTGCCATAAGAACTCTCTGGTTCTTAAGAAAGGTCTGGTGGTCTTCTCCCAACGAACTACGGAACACCACTGGTTCAAAAGCTGAGGAAGGTCTCTATAGGACTTTACCACCTTGGCATAGTAGTCACAGAAGAGCACTTCAGAGGTAGGACGCACACAGAGTCTCTCCTCCAATCTCTTGGAACCGCCGGAGGTAACCCAAGCTACTTCCGGGGCAAAACCTTCCACATGCTCACTCTCTTTTTCTAATAAAGACTGGGGGATTAAAAAGCGGCATAGAGCAGTTTTGTACACCTGTAGCTTTAAAACGAGTATCCAGTGCCTCTTGAATATTCTCCCAGATTGCATAGCCTGCGGGTCGAATAACCATGAAGCCCTTTACAGAAGAATAATCTGTAAGCTCAGCTTTCTTTACTACGTCCGTATACCACTGCGCAAAATCTTCCTCACGGGAAGTAATTTGCTCTACTAATTTCTTGTCTGCCATAAACTGTTTCCCCCTTTTTGGATATTGTTAAAAAACTATCCCTTGATTTTACATTATGCTTTTTGGATTTGCAATCTTTATTCCCTATAAAATATTTTTATCTATAGGAGAAAACAATAGTGATACATTCTCACTAACCTCGCCTTCGTAGTGAAGGACTGTATTTTTTTGTAACGATGCGCTCTGATGCAGTATGGGTCTGTAATTGGGGCACGCTCCCGCTAACCAGATTGCCCCTCTTACAGACCCATTCTGCAATTCGCTTCATTTATTACTTTAAGATAAATCCATACTTTACAGGATCTTCTTCATCAATCACAAAGTGGTTGAAGCCGGTAATCCATGCGGAACCGGTAATCTGCGGAATAACCGCATCGTAATCTCCCACCTTGGTGGTTCCTACGATTTCTCCCTCGAAGATGGTGCCCAGGATGGACTCATAGAAGAACTTCTCCCCCTGCTTTAACTCGCCCTTAGCAAAAAGGGTAGCCAGCTTTGCACTGGTTCCTGTTCCGCAAGGAGAACGGTCTACCTGTCCCTGTCCGAATACTACGCAGTTCTTTAAGGTCGCGCCCTTGGTCTCTGTTGTAGACCACCATTCTACCAAGTCTACGGTATGGATATGGGGAAGCAATGGATGCTGTACAGGAATCTCTTTGTTGATAATGTCTCTTAACTGGATTCCCAAAGCGTTCAGCTTATCTGCATTCTCCGGCTTAATCTCTACACCGATCTGGTCTACCTTCACGATAGCGAAGAAGGATCCGCCGAAGGAAATATCAAACTTAATCTTGCCGTAACCCGGAAGCTCAACCTCCTGATCTCTCTTGTATAAGAAAGCGGGAACATTCTGGAAGCTTACCTTCTTAGCCTTGCCGTCCACAACGGTAACTTCACCGTGGATAATTCCTGCAGGAGCCTCCTGTACAATCTTGGTAATGGGCTCTGTTACAGGAACGATACCGGTCTCTACTGCAACGGTCATAGCACCGATGGTTCCATGTCCGCACATGTTCAGGTATCCGCCGCCATCCATAAAAATAATGCCGTAATCCGCCTCATCCACTGTAGGCTGTGTCAAAATGGAACCGAACATATCGTTATGTCCTCTTGGCTCTAACATAATAGCGGTACGAAGATAATCCAGATTGTCCTCAAGCCATTGCTTTTTCTCCGGCATGGACTTTCCGGGGATCTTAGGGACTCCTCCTACTACGATTCTGGTTGCCTCACCCGCGGTGTGAGAATCTACTGCCTGAATACTCTTACTAAACTTCATGATGCTTACCTCCTAGTATTTTATAGAACAGGGAAAAGCCGCCCTGAATAAGACGACTTTTCTTGTTTTGCAAATTATGCTGCCTGCTTCTTTTCCTTACTCAAGGAATAGAACATGGTTGCTGCGGTGTAGAACATAACGCAGATAACGATAATCTTTAAAATGTGAGAGGGTAATCCTAATGCTACTCTGGTTGCTACAAATACACCCAAAGAGCCGAAAATGGTTCCCCACAAAGCTACCTTTCTGTTGTAGCTGCCTTCCTTTACGAAACGAACGGAAGCAACCGGCATAAGGTATGCGCAGGATCCCATCATGATGGGGAAGGCAACCTTCGGATCCATACCCAATACGCAAACCAGGGCAAGACAAGGTGCATAAAGACCAACGCCGGCAGTCATAACTGCGCCTAAGAAGAAATTAATTACGATTGCAACGATAAGCTTTTACTCCACTGAGACCGATAGCTTTTTCCTTCTACAGGAATAACATTGCTAACCTGTAAAAATAATAACGAAGCCGATTACCACCATAGCTACACCCATAACCAGCTGAATCATCTGCTTGGAGAGCTTGGAAATGATTCCGGCGCCAATCCATGCACCGGCCATAGCCGCAACCAGCATGGTAACCAGTGTAATAGGCTCTACCTCTACTCCCTGAATGAAGAGGAATGCCTCCATGACTACAGGAATGGTACAAGCTACATTCAAAGTTCCGGGAATAAGCTTGTCATCCACCTGCTTTAAGCCCTTGTAAAGGGATGCGCCGGGCGCAAAGGATCCAATACCGAAAACATCGAAGAAGTTGATTCCAAAACCGATAGCACTACTAATCACGCTACTACTTTCCTTCTCCAAGCTTTCCTTATGTGCCAGTAAATCCTTTACAAAGGCGGCTAAAAAAATAAGCGCTAAAATGCCCAGAATCACGAGCAAACCTACAGTAACCATTTTTTGAGCATCCATATCTTTCTTTCCCCCTTGCAATATTTTTCACTAAAGAGACTCCTGCCGTTCTCATCTTTTGTGAAATAATTCCCAATTGTTCTTTTCCTCATTTTACGGCGAAATTTATACTTCGTCAATTCCTATTCAAAAAGTGGTATAAGCAAAGTGCACTAAAAATTTTTTTGTATATTAAAGAAATTTTTTTAGCAAAACAAACAATTGGTTTTTGGGAATTTTTTTCTTTCTATAGACATTTTCCTCTAAATCATCAGTTGAGCTATAAGCTACTTTTTGATAAGCTACTTTTGATAAGCTCTTTTTACATAGTCCAGTCTGGCAGAAAGATTTTTCCAGCATAGCATCCAGAACTGTCAAAAGCCGTCATGGCTTCCACTACCACATTGGCCCGCTCCACCACGGTAGGATCATGCCGTCCTTTAATAGTAATGCTGATTTCCTCTCCGGCTTCATTTACCGTTCTTTGTTCTCCGGAGATGGAGGGTGTAGGCTTAAAGCTGGCCCGGAGGCGAATCCTGCTTCCGTCGCTCATCCCTCCAAGAATCCCTCCGCTATGGTTACTGCTTTTTTTGCAAGCCCCCTGTCAAAGAATCTCTTCCTTCACCGAACTGACTTGACCGGCCGGGCTGACTCAACTGACCGGACCGGGCAAACCGGTCGACTTGCTCCTCTTTTTCCTCTAGACCGGCAGAACTACTCTTTTCAGCCTCTTTCCTTAAGAAGAAAGGATCATTATTTTCAGAACCGAGGCTTTTGGAAACTGCGACACCGTCCCCGATTTCCACTGCCTTTACTGCGCCGATGGACATCACCGCCTTAGCCAAAGAAGCATCCAGCTTATCAAACACCGGCTCTCCGATGCCTGCAGGCAGTCCTTCCACAAGGCATTCCACGATGCCTCCTGCAGAATCTCCCTGTTCCCTAAGGGAAAGAATCTTCCGTTCCGCCAAAAGCTCTGCCCTAGCCCGATCTTCCTCCAGGGAAATTCCTGCCAGTTCTATCACCTTGGCCCGGACAGAAACCCCCAGCTCCAAAAAGCAATTTTTTTGGCAATGGCTCCTGCCGCCACTCTGGCAATGGTTTCTCTACCGGAGGAGCGACCTCCCCTCGATAATCTCGAAAGCCGTACTTCGCGTAGAAGCCGTAGTCTGCATGTCCCGGACGAAAGGCGTGAGCAATCTCCCCATAATCCTTGGAACGCTGGTCCTCATTCCACACCAACATAGCAATGGGCGTGCCCGTAGTTTTTCCCCTCAAATACCCCGGAAAGAATCTCCACCTTATCCCCTTCTTTTCTCTGGGTCATCTTCAGATTTTTTCCCGGACGGCGCCTTTCCAGCATTTCCTGAATATCCTCTTCCGACAGGGAAAGCCCTGCAGGACAGCCGTCAACGACTACCCCCAGGGCTTTTTCCATGGGATTCTCCAAAGGTGCTGATATGAAAAAAATTTTTTTCCAAACTGACTTCCTGCCATAACTTTACCCTCTACACTTTACCATGCAAATACTGTTGGGCTCATCCACAGGAAGCTCCCTTGCACACATGGACAAAAGCCCACGCTCATAATCAATATTAAAGAAGGTGATGGTTCCGCTTTCATTGTTGGCCACCGCCAAGTGTTTTTCATCCGGGAAAATGCAGAAATCCTTAGGATATTCTCCTGCAATAGGAAGACTGCCCTTCATGGTCAGGAGTCCTGTCTTTTTATCTCGATCATAGATACTAATGGTGTTAATACCCGCATTGGAGACAAAGAGGTGAGAAGCATCCGGATCCGGAGAAAAACGCATTTGACAGGCTGCAATCAAGGGATTATTTTCCTTATCATTGTGGGTAGAGATCGTTTGCAGCTTCTCCAGTTTTACTTCTGCTTTTTTCTCCCCCTCAGTAAAATGATACACGTCCACCACATTTTTCAACTCATATAGAAGGTAGAGGTAGTTTCTGTCCGGGCAGAATCGAAAATGTCTTGGTCCGGACTGTAATTCACAGCGGAGGGTATCCACCTGTCGCATCTTCCGATCCGCCTTATCAAAACGGAAAATCTTCACCTGGTCGATTCCCAAATCAGCAACCAAAATAAATTTCTGGTCATCTGTCATTCGAGAGCAGGAAACATGGGGACGAAAAGGTACGCTCTGCCACGGAGCCGATTCCCTGATCATAAACACCATCCACAATAGGGCCCACAGAACCATCAGGCTCTATAGAAAGCAGGGTGGATTTTCCGTCATGATAGCCGGACACCATGAGATACTCTCCACTTTTGTCAACGGCAAGATGACAGCCACGCATTCCCCGGATGTTTCTAGTGTTTAACTTGCTTAAATTTCCGTTGTCCAAAAATACGGAAGGAAACAATCCCCTCATCCGCAATGGAATAAAGTGTCCTTTTATCGGGAGAAGCAGCAACATAGGAGGAATTGTTTACTTCCACCTCTGTTCTCTTTTCAAATCTTCCCTTTTCCATATCCACATCACAGATAGTAATGCCTTTGGCAGAACCGGTGTATGAATAAGAACCGATGTAAGCTACATATTTTTGAACGCATTTTTTTCTTCCCCTTTTGCCACGATCTTCTCGGATGAATCCCGAATGAATCCCGAATGAATCTCGAATGAATCTCGAATGAATCTCGGACGAGTCTCGAATGAATCTCGGACGAACTTCAGACGAATTTCAGACGAATGTCGGATGGATTCGGAGAAATCCCGGCTTCTTTTCTTCGATTTTTTTCCTTTCGAAAGTCTTACTAAGCTATTCTTTTCTATTGCTTCCAAAAGATTTTTTTAAACAATTTTTATTTTATCAAAAAAATATTTCGGAATAAAAAAAGCCTTTCTAAAGTTTCTAACGACACAAAAATCCCCTCCTTATGGACATTTTCCATAAGGAGAGGATTTATCCGGTCTTTTCCGTCAAAAAGGGGATTACGACACCTTAATCTTCTTCCAGCGATCGTTGTACTTGGCTTCGTCTTTTTCTCCCAAGTAGCTAAAGACTTCTCCCTTTTTCAGCACCTCTTCCATATCCGGGAAAACAGCCTTATTTTCCGTATATTCCGGATCCAAAAGAGCCAAAGCCCCTTCATTGGGAGTGGTATAAGTAATATATTCGAAATTTTTCGCTGCAATATCCGGACGGCAGAGGAAGTTAATCCACTTTTCCGCATTTTCCTTATGCTTGGCATTCTTGGGAATCACCCAACCGTCCACCCATAGGTTGGTGCCTTCCTCCGGAATCACATACTCCACCTCCACATCTGTGCCTTCCAGCTCTCCCTGGACATAGAGAATCTCGCCGGAGTAAATTACTCCTACCGCAGCCTCTTCTCCAATCATCTTATCCCGGACCTGATCCACCACATAGGCCTGTACCAGAGGCTTCTGACCGATTAAGTCCTCCATAGCCTCATCCAACTGCTTTTCGTCTACGGTATTCATGGAATGACCTTCCTTCTTCAGGGCCACCATAAAGGCATCCCGGACGGAATCCTGCATCAGAATTTCTCCCTTCAGCTTGGGATTCCAAAGGTCGGCCCACTTTGTGGGATAGGGCACGCCCAGCTCGTCCAGCATTCTCTTGTTATAGAGAATCCCTACTGTACCCGTGGTATAGGGAACCGTGTAACGATTTCCCGGATCGAACTCCGCACACATCTCCATATAGCCTTTTCCGATTTCCTTGATATTGGGAATGTTACTATAGTCGATTTCCGCCAAAAGATGGTTTTGCATCATCTTCTCAATCATGTAATCCGAAGGGCAAACCGCATCATAGACCACGCCTCCCGCCTCGATAACAGGATACATTTCCTCGTTGGTCTCAAACATATCGTAAACCACCTTAATGCCGGTTTCTTCCTCGAACATACTAATCACTTCCGGGTCGATATACTCTCCCCAGTTATAAATATTGACCACATTGGCAGTCTTGCCTTGGCTCTCTCCCTCCGGACTCTCTGTGGACGCATTACTCTTTTGTCCACAGGATGCAAAAAGTAAAGCGCCGAGCAAAATCGTAAAGCCTGCTGCCAGAGGCAGAAAAAGCTTTCTTAGCTTCTTTTGTGCGGCCTTACTTACAAGCTTTCCTGCACGCTCTCTCGAGTTGCTCCAAAGATTCTTTTCAGAATCCTTTTCATAATTTTTCCTCATGCCTTTTCCTCCTTTCCTGCCATAAAGCTTGGGGCAAAATTAGCGATTAAAAGGATGATAAAGACCGTAACGAAAATCAGGGTGGAAAGAGCATACATACTGGGGTTGATTCCCTTTCTGACCTCCGCATAAACCAGGGTGGAAATGGTGTTGATTCCCGCGCCCCTGGTAAAGTGGGTAATAATAAAGTCATCCAGGCTCATGGTAAAAGCCAGTAAAAATCCGGACAAAACTCCCGGCATAATGTCCGGAAGCACCACCTTGGAAAAAGCATAGAGGGGCTTTGCCCCAAGGTCCAATGCCGCCTCATAGCTGACCTCCGAACTCTGCCGAAGCTTCGGCAAAACGGATAAAAGCACGTATGGCAGGTTAAAGGTAATATGGGAAATCAAAATAGTCTGAAAGCCCAGGCTGATTTTAAAGGCGATAAAGCAAAAGCATCAAAGAAATACCGGTTACAATATCCGCATTCAGCATAGGCACATTGCTGACACCGATAATCAGACTTCTGGGGAGCACCTTCATTTTCCGAAGAGCCACCGCCGCCATGGTGCCCAAAATGGTGGCAATAAGAGCAGATAAAAAAGGCAATGACAAGGGTATTTTTGCAAAAGCCTGCATAATATCCTCGTTTTGAAACATTTCCACATACCAGCGAAGACTGAAGCCGGTAAAATGGGCTCTGCTCTTTCCCGCATTAAAGGACAGGGCAGTGAGCATAAAGATGGGTGCATAGAGAAAAAGCACCACCAAACCCAGATAGGCATTTTCCAAAATACGAACAGATTTCTTTTCCATTAGAAAATCGCCCCCTCTCCGTTGTCATAGCGGGACAGTATGGCCATGGATGCGATGATGAAGACCATCAGAATCATGGACAGTCCCGAGCCCACATTCCAGTTGGAATTCACCGTGAATTCCTGCTCGATGACATTTCCGATGAGGAAAATCTTTCCCCCTCCGAGAATATTGGAGATGGCAAAGGTGGTCAGCGCCGGCACAAAAACCATGGTCACGCCGGACACAATGCCGGGAATGGACAGGGGCAGAATAACCCGGAAGAGGGTGGTGAAAAAGCTGGCCCCAAGGTCGTAGGCGGCATTGATGGTATTGTCATCAATTTTGCTTAAAGTATTGTAGATAGGCAAAATCATAAAGGGCAGAAAGTCATAAACCATACCCAAAATAATGGCATAGGGGGTATTGATTAAGCTCTGGGTGGGTAAATGCAGAGCCATCAAAACTTCGTTCAACACGCCCTTTCGCTCCAAAAGAGTCTGCCATGCCAAAATTCTAAGCAGAGAGTTCATCCACATGGGCAGGATAAAAATAAAGGCCACAAAGGAACCCTTTCCCACCTTTTTGTTCCGAAGCACCATGGCTAAGGGAAAGGCCAAAAGGAAGCACAAAAGGGTACTGCAAAGGGAAAGAAGTACCGCCAGATACAGAGGTTTGTAATTCTCCCATAAAAAAATCTTTGTTAAGTTGTCTAAAGTAAATGCACCGGTCTTGTCTGTAAAGGCATAGTACCAAACCAAAAGTAAGGGTATCACAATAAATCCACCCATCCAAATCAGATAGGGGGCGGCCAAAAGCCTGGTTCCTTTATTCTTCAATGCCCAATGCCTCCTCGTCTTCAGACTCGGGCTTATTCATAATTTGAATATTGGAGGGGCGCACATAAATCCCCACCTTTTTTCCCGGCTCATGCATTTCCGTGGAGTGTACCAGCCACTCAAAGCCATCCTCCGTGGTACATTCCATCTCGTAAATTTCTCCCTTGAAAATGATGTGGGTCATGGTTCCCTTCAGAATCGCACGATCGTCTCCCTCTTCCAGGATTTCCACATCCTCCGGACGAATCACCACATCCACAGGGGTATTTTTTTCCAAATCCCTCATCAATACAGGGGAAGTTTGCACCAAAAATACGCACCAAACGGTCCTCCAGCATTACGCCGGGGACAATGTTGGAGTCTCCGATAAAGTCAGCTACAAATGCATTTTCCGGTTCGTTATAGATTTGTTCCGGGGTTCCTGCCTGTTGAATATAACCCTGATTCATTACCACCACATAATCCGACATGGTCAAGGCCTCTTCCTGATCATGGGTGACATAAATAAAGGTAATGCCCAATTCATTTTTCAAACGGATGAGCTCGTATTGCATCTCCTGCCTTAGCTTTAAGTCTAAGGCTCCCAAGGGTTCGTCCAATAAAAGCACTCTGGGTTCGTTTACAATCGCTCTGGCAATGGCGATTCTTTGCTGCTGTCCTCCCGACAGGGAATTGACAGATCGTTTTTCATACCCTTGCAGATTCACCAGCTTTAAAGCGTACTGAATCTTTTCTCGAATATAGCTTTCCGACATCTTCTTAATCCGAAGACCGAAGGCAATATTTTCTGCAATATTCATGTGGGGAAACAGGGCGTATTTCTGGAATACCGTATTCAGCTGCCGTTTGTTGGCCGGCAATCCGGTGATATCCTTTCCTTCAAATAAAACCTGTCCCTTGTCCGGCTGGGTAAAAGCCTCCGATAATCCGTAATGTAGTTGTCTTTCCACATCCGGAGGGTCCCAGTAAGGTCACAAAGCTGTTCTCCCGAATAGATAAATTCAGATCATCTAAGATCGAGCTCTCCGTCAAATGTCTTGGTAATTCCTTTTAAATCAATCAGCGTTTTTTTCCAACTCATAAAAACCCCCTTCTTTGTATTTTTGCCTTCCTTTTGTTTCCAAAAAAAGGCAACGTCCTCATTGTATCAAAAAAATGAACGCAAATACAAGAAATTTAAAAGGAAAATTTTATCAGATTTTTCCTCCTGCTTTTTGGAGAATTTGATAAACGGAGAAAATATCAAGAAAATTTTTCTAAGCAATATAGGCCTGAACTTGGGGCACGCTTTCGCTAGCTTCGCCACGTAGCGGATACTAAGCGAAAAACTGCGTTTCTCTTGTTTTTCGCAAGTACCGACGGGCTCAGACTACCCCATATTCAGACCTATATTGCCGAAAATCTCTTTGTTATTTTTTAGCGTTTAGTCTCTTAGGATTCGGATTCCATCTCGTATAATGTCACATACGCAGGAGGCTGTTCCTCTTTGTCCTTTGCTTGTGAAGGACGGTTAGAATCCTGATTTTTGGGAATCCTCTCTCGGCTATTGGATTCGGAATAGAGATTCGGAATTTTTACGGTTTCTCCGCTAGCTTCTGCCGGCGTAGCATTTTGGGTGAAAAGCTGTCCGGTTTCCTGCCCGGTATAGTTATCCTCCGGTGTTAAAAGCTTTGCGGTAGCCTCTCCCTCCTGTTTCCAGGGAGCCTGCTCCAAGATTCTTCTTTGTTCTTCCTGTTTTTTTCTTCAGAGCGCTTCCGAAGATATTCCATGTCGATTTTTTCCCTGTAGGGAAAATCCTCGTTTCTTCTCTTCTTCTCTTTTCTTTCTCAATATCCGGATATTTTTTTCTTTTGACGGCTTCCACTTAAATATAAGAAGACACCCGGAATACGAAAGATAATAAAGAAAAGAATACTGAAAAAGAGAAAGACAAAGCCCATGATAAAAAAGAGACCGGAATATTGATCCACTGCTAACCACTTCATCCCTTATCTTCCTCCTGAAAAAAGACATTTTGTACAGCAATTTTGGCTTCCAGAACGGTTTCTTCCAAAGCCTTTTTCTTCTCTTCCGTAAGCTCACTGTTTACGCTGATTTTCGGAAGCAGCATTTCTATACGAAGTAAAGCCTCCTCCATGGCAGAACGAGTGACCTGATCCCCTCGCATCTTTCCGGCATACTGCTCAATACTTTCCGCCATAAACTCCAAAAAGCTCCAGACGGACCATCTCCCCTCTTCTTCCTTTACCGCCACCTCTTCATATAGGGTCTGGAAGTCATCAAAGAGCGTTTTATACATTCCCTGATCACTGGCCTCCACGATATTTGTGGCAATGTCTCGGTAAAAGCTGCCGATTCTTCCATAAACCAAGGCAAGCCCTTTTTGAGGACTATCCTCCGGAAGATACTCTAGGGCATTTGCAAACCAGGGCGCAGAGCTCTTCGCCCGTTCCAAACGGCCTGCATCTTCCTCTCCTTCATAATAATACCAAAAGGCCTTACCAAGCTGGAAGCAAATGTCTCCGTACTCCTCCGGATGCTTTAAAAAGTGCCGCTCTATTTTTCCGGATGAGTTCCTCCAGGGTTCCCGCCTCTTCCCGGCTGAAAACCTGGTCAGACTTTGCAGACTGAATTAGGCCGAGATAAGCATCCTCCCGTCCTGCCATCTCCGGCATATTGGCAGCCTCCAGATAGTTCCTGGTCTTCTCTGCTCCGTCCTGCAGTTCCTCCGCATTTTGCAACAGCATGGAATAGCGCTCTTCCTTCTGGCTCTGGGAAGACCACAAAAAGCTGAAGCCCAAAGCAAAACAAATTCCGGACAAAAGCAGGGTAGAGAGGAAAACGCGAAATTTCATTCTCTGCTTTTTATAGTAGCGTTCATCACTTTCCTCAACGTGGGTAATGGCATAGAGAAATTCCTCCGCATTTTGATAACGCTGCTCCGGATCTTTCGCTGTGGCACAGAGCAAAATATTTTCCATTCCCTGGGAAAGATTGGGGTTAATATGCCGTATCGGCTTGATTTCATAGGGGGGAAGGGAAGGATTGTGTCCGGTTAAAAGATGATACAGGGTGGCTCCCAAGCCGTAAATGTCAGTCCTTTCATCGGTTTGTCCCAATCCGCCAAACTGCTCCGGAGCCGCGTATCCTACAGTTCCCAGACAAGCGGTATCCTCGGTTTTGTCCACCTTAAATTCTCTGGCTGTTCCGAAGTCAATCAGAGAGAGGTTTCCATCCGGTTTTAAGATAATATTGGCCGGCTTCATATCCCGGTAAATTATGGGAGGAGTCTGGGCATGCAAATAGGACAAAACATCCAAAAGCTGTTTTGCCCATTCAATCACATAGTCCTCCGGAAGACTTCCCTGCTCCTCCAAAAGCACTCTAAGGGAGTTTCCCTCCACATAGTCCATCACAATAAGGAAAACATCCTCTTCCTCAATCACATCTACAATGGTGGGTAAGTTCGGGTGGCGAAGGCGTTTCAGAAGGTCTGTTTCCACAATCAGGCTTTGCTTCACCGCTTCAAAGTCCATTACACCGGACTTTCGCACCTCCTTAACTGCCCAGGTTTTATTGGCCTTCTCGTTGATGGCCATATAAACCGTACTCATTCCGCCATGACCGATTTCACTCAGTATTTTTATATTTTTCCGTCTAAAATAGAACCGATTTCCAACATACTTCAACAACTCTTTCAATAGTTTAGATGGTACTAATGGCTATGGCCGTAAGATTGTCTCGCTCCTGCCGCTCCAAGTTCCAGCGTAGCAGGATTTTCAACGCCCCCTGCAAGTCCTCCTTGCTTTCTCTCCTTCTCCCTTGAAGAACCTGATAAAGTTCTTCTCCGGAGACCTCGTGACGAAAACCGTCAGAACATAAAAGGTAGGTTGCCCCTCTCTCCGGTATTCCGAAGAAAAAGTCCGGATAAATCTGATCGGAGGCTCCGATACATTGGAGCAGGATATTCCGTCGAGAATCCTTTTCCGCTTCATAAGCGGATAGCTTACCTAAATCTACCTCCCTTTGCACTACGGTATGGTCCTTGGTAATCTGGCGGAGTTCCTTCTCCAGGGCATAGACCCTGGAGTCTCCGATATTTAAGATGTAATAACGTTCTTCCGTCATTAACATGACGGTAAGGGTGGTTCCAAGAGCAATGCCCTGACTTTGGCCATAGGCATGAAGGTATTGATTGCAACGGTTTACCAATTCTGTCCAGTCCCTCCGGATGATGGCATCCGGAAATTCTCCCAAGGCGTAGTCCTGTAAATGTTCTTTTCCCCAGGCTTTAAAAGCCTCTACTACAGTCTTACTGGCAAATTCCCCCTGTTCCAAGCCGCCCATGCCATCGCAAAAGCACTGCAAAGACCAGGCTGCCCCGGGCTGTTTTGCCCTGTTCAAAAAAATAATAATCCTGATTTACTTCCTTGACATTTCCCACAGAGGAAACCGCCATGGTAATAAAATCCATCTTAGCTCCCTTCTCTTATCTTCTCTTTGCTCTCAGTAATCTTCGCTTTAACTCCTCCAAGAGACCGGGGCCGTTTACGATACAGGACAGTCCCATTAAGCCTGCCACAGTAGCGATGGCGGCATTTCTGGCAAAAGTTTTTCTGAGAAATAAGACGAAGCAAAAGGATTGTTGGTAATCACAAAGTCGGAAACTTCCTTTCTGCTTTCATTTCCCGCTGCATCTCTTGCCACGATCAAAAGCTTATGGCGCTTTCCTTCCTCTCCGGAAATCTGTAAGGGGAAGCTATCCTTCGCCACAGCTTCCTGCAGGCTCTTATCCGTCCAGCTGGTTTCATGCTCGCCATCTACCGTAGCATCCACCTGCTGCAGCCAGAAGTTATCCTGTACAGATAAATCCAAATCTAAGATATCTCCACGGTATACCCCCTGATCATCCACATTGGAAAGCAGGATTCTGGGGGTGTTCTGTCGATACCGAAGCGAAGCTCTGCCCCTCTTTCGGTCTGTTCCGTGCTGGCAAGGTTTCCTGCCTTATCCTGAGAAGAAATCTGCAAATGATACAGACCTTCCTTGTCGAAGTTATCCTTCTTAATCAGATAATCTCCCCGATACCATCTTCCATTTCCGCCGGAGCGAGTAGTCTGATACTCCGCCCCCTCGGAAAGGGCATGCTTCTCCTCATTTCTGTATAAGGTCAAAGCAGAAGACAAGACCTCATCCGCGTTGATTTCCGAAATCAGAATCTCTTCTCCCTCTTTCTGATAGGTACCCTGCAGAGCCTTCGCCCTGTCGGACAAAAAGATAGGTGGAACCGAAACGATTTACGGAGAACCAAAAGCTCTTCCGTGGTTTCATTTCCCGCCATGTCCACAATCTTTGCGGAAAGCCGGTACACATCGTCCGTATCCGGCTCCTCCGGGAAGTTTTGGAAGGAAAGATTTCCCTCTTCTCCCCGGCGGAGCTTTTGGTAAACAATGCCCTCTTTCTCCTCCTGCTTTGGAGACTCGATTTCCTTCATAGGCTTCTGCATAGGAAGGTTTTAAAGGCATCCGTTCTGGCTATGGAAATGCTTCCTCCCTGCTGAGAAGACAGTTCATGCTCTCCATGCACCTCTCCTACAAGCTTCAAAGACAAAGCGTCCTGATCCAAGTAACGATCGCCATAGGAAATCTTGGGACTTACTTCTCCCTTATTGGCAGATTCATTGACGATGTCCGTAATACTTAGACTTGGCTCCGTCCGGTCAATAACAAAGCGATCTTCCGGGTAAGCCTGCGCCTCATTTCCCGCCAAATCCTTCAGGCGGATATTGAATTGGTAATCCCCATCCTCTTCATAAGATATGCTTGCTTTATGAAGAAGATCTGCATTTCCTCTTCCTTCTCCACCGCTAAAGGCGGAAAGACTACTGCTTCCTTCTCTTCCTCCATCTTTCATCACAGTATAGTCCACAAGATCCGAACGGAAATTTTTCTCCTCAATGGAAATCTCCGCCCTTCTTCCTTCCTTGTAATAAAACTCATGGTTCGCGGTATTGTTGTCATAGCTTACGCTAAGAACAGGGGCAGTTTTATCCACGGTAAAGTCCAAAGCTGCCTGAGTACCCTCTGCGTAGACTAGCTCTTCCATGGCATTTCCGGCCAAGTCCTCTCCGGTGATGGAAAGCTGATAATCTCCGTCCTTATTGAAGTAAAGACGACTTTCCCATCTGGTGCTGTCTCCGCTTCCGGAAACCTTTTGGAAGGCATCTCTTTCCACCTCCAAAAGCTTGGCACCCTTTTCCCTCTGCCGGGTCTGTAATCAAAATCTTGAAGGCATCCTCTGAGAAGTTTCTCTCCTCTACCGTAATGGTAGCCGTTCGATTTTCTTTAAAATAAAACTCATTTTCCACACGATTGTTGTCGAAAGATAATGTGACCCTTGGTTTTGTAATATCAATGCTAAGACGCTCTTCCTTTACCGTTTGGTTTCCGGCATTGTCCACCGCCTTGATTTTTCAGTAACACGTCATTACTGTTGTTGTCCTTAGCCAAAATCGTAAGAGCATGAGCATCATCATAGGACTTCTTTAAGTCGTTTAACTGAGGCTCCTCCTTGGAAAAATGATAGAGAGAGCCTGCCTGGGTTTCTATACCGTCTCTGTAAACGGTATAGGTCACATCCTTTAAACCGGCGTAGCTGTTTCGGGGCTGGGCTCCGTTACGGAAATGCCTACCCCCACATCCTTCTTATAGAGGCCGTTTTTCTCCTCTTCCTTCGGTAAGGTAATATGAATCTCCGGATTCTGCTGGTCTAAAATCACACCGTCAGAGCTTAGGTAATACTGATTTCCGGCCATATCCTTCAGATGGACATAGGTAATAAAGGTCTCGTTGGGGGAGATTTCCTTGGACCAGTAACCGTCCTTTACTTCGCCGGTAACATTCTTAAAGGAAGCGCTGGCCTGCAGATCCGCAAGGCTCATCTTCTCCCTTGTCCGAAGAACTTCCACCAGCCCGACACCGCTTAAGTTATCCTCTGCCTGTAAACGAATGACCTGCTTTTTATTGCTGAATCGACCAAAGCTGATACGATCCAGGAGCTTGGTCCAAAGGGTTCCATCCTTGGAACGATCCCAATCGCCAATCTTCAATGCACCTGTGGGGGCTTTTCTATCCACCACAAAATCAAAGGCCGCCTTGGTCTCTCCTACTTCGATGGGGGCATTTTCATTGCCCGCCAGATCCTTTACCTTTAGGCCAAGATGATAAATGCCGTCTTCGGTAAACTCTACCAAGCAGGTATATTTATTTCCCTCTTGTGTCCAGCTCTCCGAGTTCTTCAAATATGCTGCATGATTCCTTGCGGTAGATACCGGATTCCCCGCCTTGTCCTTTACGGAAAAAAATCCACCTGAAGAGAAGAGAAATCCAGGTGGGCATCCTCGATTTCGATTTGTCCCTTTCTAACTTCTCTAAAGTATTTCTCATTGGCCAGGCCGTCATTGGATAGGGTCAGCCGAATCTTAGGGGGTGTTTTATCCACTACCAAAATGTTGGAGGCGCTGGCGGTTCTTCCGGAAAAATCTGTGGTATGTAAGTTCACCACATATTTACCATCTTCACTTAAAGAAAGCTCCGCCTTATTTAAGGTGGAATCGGAAGCCTTTTCCTTCTTCCAGCTTACATTGTTCGGCCGTATCCCTCTTTCCCCTGTTCCGGAAGAAAGGCTACTGGAACTTGCCACAGCAGTTCGCCCCTCCACCCTATCCGGGGTAAATACATAAGAAAGATCGGTGGCTGCCGGATTAAAGTTTTCTTCCAGTACATTTGCCTTCAGCTTAACATCCTTGGCAAAGTACCGTACCTGTCCGCTTTCGGAAGAAGGGTCAAAGAAAATCATGGGATCCGTCGTATCCACAGTGACTTTCAATCCTCCTTCTGACAAGCCATAATCACTATCCCATTCTATAGGATTCCCGGAGGGATCCTTATAGTTTAAGGAAAGTCTGTAATGCCCTTCCTCGGAAAAATTAAACAGTAAAAGAGGATTATCCATGGAAGTAGGCTTATGATACTCAATGAAAGACTCTTTTTTTCCCGTCCAATAGATTTGTTTTTTTCCATCATCCAGGATGCCGGTATCTTTCTTTAGGGAATAATGCTCTTGACCATCAAATTGCGCCTGATAGCTTGCTTCTTTTTTTCTTCGCCATTTCTTCTTCCATAGACCTTCAAGGAAAAAAATCCTTATCTTCAGGAAAGAAATTTCTTTCTTTAATATCCAGGTTAAGAAGAGAGGCCTTTTGCAAATAATATTGACCTGCTACCTTTTTGAAAAGGTTCATAAAAATTCAGCTTTCCCTTAGGTTTTATCGTATCCAAAACCAAAAACTCTATCTGTGATTTGATGAATACTTTCATTGTCTGCATTATCTACTGCATAGTATTCAATCCTTCCTCGAAACTGCGGATTCAAGGGAAACTTTACAATCACTTTATTACTATTATTTATTTTTTCAAATCCCGGTGTTCCTTCTTTCATTTCTATCCATTGCCCCGGAGTTTCTCCTCCTTCTTCCTCAAGGCGGTAATGAATGGAGGAAACCTGAGATTTTGCATCCTCCGCTTTCAGCTCTATCTCCAGTGGATCTTTATAAAAGTCATACTCTCTAATACTTTTTAATTTTTTTGTTTCCTTATTCTTGGAATCTACAATAGAGGAAAGTTGAGGGGAGTGCCGTCAATCTGAAAATCCTCCAGTTCTCCTCCAATAGAAATCTTTCCGCTTTTATTGTGCTTTAGAAAAATTTTTTGTCCTGGTATGAAAGAAGCACCTTCTTCGAAAGTAAGCTTATTCTTCCATTCATCTGAATCCTTCCAAGAATTGCTAAGGAAATGCTATATTTCTCCGGGGCTAAGTATGTTATGCTTTTATACCAGCCCTTCGCACTTGGACGTTCTCCTTGCTTTACTGTGATAGAATTTTCATAGTTTACCCCTACCTTTGCTACAATCTTCTTAGATTCATAGCTTCTATCCTCTGATGCCGGTGCCGTAGCTGAAACTATTACCGTTCCAATTTGCCCATCCTGAAACTTAAGAATACCATGTTCTTTGTCTAAGTCCGCAATCTGACCGCCATCTTCCAGTTCATAGACTACTTTCCCTGTTGATTTTTGCCCAATAGTTTTAAGAGAGAAACTATGATCTCTGCTTCCATTTATTTTTGTTAATCCATAAGGAATTTCATACTCATATGTTGAAACATCATTATCTACTGTAACTCTCTTTATGAACTCACTGGGAGCAAATCGAAAGCCGCTTTGGTGGCCGGGAGTAATATAAACAATAAGCTCATCTGTAAAGCCTTGATAAGGTATACCATCTTTTTCCCAATCAGGAACAGTTGCCCTTATATTTATCTCTCCCTTTACATTTTTCATCCAAATTTCGTTATTAATAATGTTAACAATATTCTTGTTTTTCACAACCTCTAGAGTTGCTTTTGCATTAATATCCGGATTGATTTTTAAAAATTAATTTTGTTACCTTCGTCTAATGGAATCTCCTGACTTTCTTCAAGAAAATATTTTCCTGCATATGCCTTTCTTGCCGGTAAGTCTGCTTCCGCAATTAAATCACTATGATTTTCATCTCCGGGGATGATTGCAAATACTTTATATATTCCGGGTTCTTCTATTAGGAAATTTTTATTATTCTCTATACGGTTTCTTTGTTTCTTTGAATCCTCAAGATAATACTCTATCTCACGAGGGGGGGGGGCTCCATCATTGTAAGTCGCGTTAATACTGTAGCTTAAAGCTTTTTCATCTTGAAATACTTGCTCCGGGATTTTATCTATCTTCAGCTTTCCTGACCAAACCGGTTTCTCTTTAAATGTTAGCAGGATTTTATTTGCCTCTCCTGTATCATCTCGATCTACTTGTCTTTCTCCATCCTTGAATTCAATAAGCCGTTCATCAGAAATGCCCTTATAAACACCACGAAGATTCAGTAGAATAGTATAACCCTCTTTAAAATACGTTGGAGAAATTGCATGAGTTACTTCTCCGGAGTCATCGGTCTTTCCCTTAAAGGATGAAGCCAGTATCAATCTATCCGATGGACTAAGTTTATTGTTCTCTGTTTTTTCTACTATTTTATTTACTTCATCTTCACTTAATAGTCTTATTTCTTCTGTTGCTTCTTCTTTAAATATGCCACTATCACTTACTCTTCCATCGGTTCCGGGGAAGAGTCGCTTGCTTTTTCTCCATTGTTATGGATGTCCGGTATAAGATTTGAAGATGCTTTCTCCTCGGAATCTATTTCTTCCGTGTTTCTTTCAACATCCCTTTCCTCATTATCTCCATGGAAAAATACCAGCATATCAAGCTGTAAAGAACCCTCTCCTCTTGAAATATTCTTTTTGATCTTGATTTTGAAATTGAATAATGACCTTTTTTTCTTGTCAGTTTCATTCGCCTCTACTTCCCAATTTACCGGAAACTGAAAAAGAACTTGCAATATCACAAGACACAAAAGCAATTATTCTCTTCCCCCGCTTCTCCAAGATTAAGCCTTTCATCCGTAAACTCCCCTTCTCTTAAAGCAGGAAAGAGGCTTGTGCTCTTTCCTGCTTTCAATCTTTCTTCTGCCTAATACTATTTTTATCTTTTCCCTAAAATAGCCTCTTTACAAAGCCTTTTGATTAATTACAATCCTACTTCTTATGTTGCACTGCTCCATTCACTACCCATCTTCCTTCCGCATCCACTGCATAGCCATCGGGGGTAGTGGTGTTTCTATATAGAGCACCTTCATTCTGTCCTTGTGAGTCTAAGTAGTAGCAGTTTCCGTTAATCCACTGCCAACCGGTAAGCATTCTACCCTTCCAGCCGTCAGAGTTTGGGAAAAGATAATATTTGCTGCCGTTTACCTCTACCCAGCCTGTAGCCATATAGCCGGAGTCCAGGAAGTAGTACCAGTAGGACTTTCCATTATAGGCTTCATAGCCCCAGCTATTCTTCGGATAGCTTCCGTCCGCTCTTTTGTACCACCAGCCCTTTTCATCCTGTATCCACTGACCTCCGGATAAGGAACGATCTACACCAAGTACCTGTCCTGAAAAGCTACTGCTTACTTTAAAGCTTCCGGAACCACCACCGGAACTTCCCCCGGAGCCGCCGGAACCGGAAGAGCTGCCCCCTGAACTGCCGGAATTTCCATGTGAAGAGCTTCCGGAACTATTATTGGATGGATTTTCTACTTTTTTAGCATCAAATAAAGGAGAGGTTATTAATGGTCGCGGAGTTAAATCAGCCTCCGGCTTAGCAGGTATCTCCGTAATATATAACTCGTTGTTGACATAGAATTCCGTTCCATTCCCATAGTTATCATCCGTTCCTTTCATCAAAAGACGATACTTGTCTATTTTGTGATTTTGTTGAAGCAAGTAAGAAATCTGATATCGCCCCGGAGTAAAAGCCTTAGTCTCTTCTATATTTGAGACATTTCCTATATAGCCTTCCTCTGTTTGAAAGCTATCCAGTAGTAACCTCCATTGATCCAAGTTATTGGGATAGCTATTGTAAGGATTTGTGAAGAATAATGGATTTTTATCCGGTTTGATTTCTGTACCATCGGTTAATACTATTTTTTCAGTAGACAAGGTAGCCCTCTTCATCAAGTCCCCCACATGAACATTGTGAATATCAAAGCTGGACTTTAAATAGACCTTACTGATTGTCTTTTGTTCTTCTACTGTGAATTCCTCTCCCTCTAGAAGATACTTTCTGCCTTTAGCGCTATCTTTTTCTAATGCAACTACATTCTGAATATTATTAGATTTGTTATCCACACGATACATAAAATTCCACTTAATATATACTGATGCAGTTTGCTTTTCTCCGTTATACTCCTCCCCTGCCGCAAGATACAATGTAGAGCCTTTTTGTATATCTAATATGTATTTATAACGATACACACCGGGCGTAAAATAATCCAGTGTATACTCTGTCCATTGGCCGTTAATCTTCTTCTCTACCATTCTATTCGGTCTTATACTTAATTGCTCTACCTTATGAGGAGCGCCGTATATTCCCACTACATAGGCCTTTACAGTAATCGGTTTCTCTCTAACCACCTTCATGTGATCTCTTGCCACAGCCTCTAGTTTATCAAATTCAGACAAAACTCCCATAATTCTGTTTCTTCTGTCTTCCTTTTCTTCCTCCTCACTAGCATAGTAAGAAGTATCAGCCAAGGCTCTTCTGCTTCTGCTTAATGGAGTGAGAATCTCTTCTGCAGCTCTGTCCGTGCCGCCTAAGGCTTCTGTATAAAGGGAGGATTCCTCTTCTGTCTCTTCCTTCTCTTTATCAGAGGCTTCCCTTTCCTCTAGAACAGAAGATTCTTCCTTAGTGTCTTTCTTTGCCTCTCCCTCTGTAACAGTCTCTGCATTGAAAGCTGTTTCTTCTGCAATTTCCCCTTCTAAATTACCTGTCTGAAGGCTTTCTTCCTGTTCTAAAGGAAGAGCATAGGCGAGGGTGCTACTCGCACCCACTCCCAGTACAAAGCTAAGTCCTAACGCCAGCATGTTTTTTCTTCTCATCTCCATCGTCCTTTCTTTGGTCTCGCCATTTCATAAATCACAATTATACTATATTTCTGCCCATTCGTGGGAATTTTATTGTTTTTGTACCGCTCCATTCACTACCCATCTTCCTTCCATATCCACTGTAAAGCCGTCAGGAGTGGTGGTATTTCTATAGAGAGCGCCTTCATTTTGTCCCTGTAAATCCAAATAATAGCAGTTTCCGTCAATCCACTGCCAACCGGTGAGCATTCTACCCTTCCAACCCTCGGAGTTCGGGAAGAGGTAGTACTTACTGCCGTTTATCTCTACCCATCCTGTAGCCATATAGCCGGAATCTAAGAAATAGTACCAGTAAGACTTTCCATTATAGGCTTCATAACCCCAGCTATTCTTTGGATAGCTTCCATCCGGTCTTTGATACCACCAGCCCTTTTCATCCTGCAACCATTTTCCTCCGGATAAGGAGCGCTCTACGCCAAGTACCTGTCCGGCAAAGCTACTGCTGACTTTAAAGCTTCCGGAACTGCCGCCTGAGCTACCGGAACTTCCACTAGAACCGGAGGAACCGCCGACCGAGCTGCCGGAGTTCTCTTTATTCCCGGAAGTATTCTCCTTCTTCTCTACTTTCGCAGGCTCAAAATAAGGGGAAAGCACTTCCGCTCCCGCTGTTAAACCTGCTCGCAGTCTTAAAGACTTATTCGTGTATCGTTCATTATTGACATAAAATACCGTGCCATCACCATAGCTATCATCTGTTCCTTCAACAAGAAAGCGATATTTGTCAATCATAAAATTCGGCTGAACAAGGTATCTTACCTGATATCGTCCGGCAGGAAGAGGAGCCCCTTCCCGGGCCTTCCGTACATTACCGTTTTCACCGGCTGCATTCGTATAACTTTCTAAAAAGAGCCTAAATCGGTTCAGGTCATTGGAATAATCTCTGTACATATTGATGAGGAAGGGTTGTTCGGAGCTTCCCGGGTTCAATATGCTTGTGCCATTGTCAAGCACGATTTTTTCCACATGCAAAGTAACACTATTCATAGGGTCTCCCACCTTAGCCTTATGAATATCAAAGCTGGAGTTTAAGTAGACCTGACTGATGATTTGAGCCTCTTCTACAGAAAATGACTCGGTTTCTATAGGATAGTATTTATATTTTGTATCTTCCCTACTTGCAGACTTTGAATTGTAAACACGAATAGAAGAATTACTTTGGCTCTCCGCAAAGCGATCCGTAATGATTACAATAGTATGGGTCAAGCCTATATCATTATCCGGAGTCTCCTGAGGCACAAAATAGTAGGGGCTGTTTTTCCCCATAGCCAAGGTATAGATATAGCGATACTCTCCGGGAGTAAAGTAGTCCAGTTGATAAAGAGTCCAAGCCCCTCCTACCTTCTTTTCCACAATTCTTTCCGGAAGAACCTTGCAAATCTCTTCACTTGGCTTCCAAACAATATCTTTCTTTCCTCTGATGTCTAGCGCACTCACTTTTAAAGGTATATTTCTAACTACCTTCATATGATCTCTAGCAGCATACTCCACTCTCCCAAAGAACAGGCTCATAGTAAGAATCTTATCCTCAAGAGTGTAGCCATTGGCATTTGCCATACGGAAGCTGGAGTATCCCAAGGACAGAGGTTTTACCATACTGTTTTCTTCTGTACTCTCAGTATCTTCAGTTGAAGCCTCTGTATTCTCAGTCTCTTCAACTGCTTCCACCGCTTCCTCTGAGTCGGAATTTTTCGTTTCTTCCGGGAAATCCGCCAAGCTTTCTTTGCTTCCTTCTTCCGAATCTGTATTGTTATATTCCACTGTAGCGACTACAGAATTTTTTCTGCCCTGATTTTTTTGTTTCCTTTTCCTCTGAAACAGTTATTTCCTGATGGTCTAAGGGATTGGCATAGAGGGGCGCGGCAGTAGCTGTCACGCAAAAAGCCAAACTCATACCTAAAGCCAGCATATTTTTTCTTCTCATTTTCTTCATCCTTTTTTCCCTGTTATTTTTCCAATGTATTCTTACACTATATTTTTCTCTTTAGGAGAATCTTTTACTTCTTTCTATAACAAACTATAAAGCTCAATCACAATCTATAATGATTCTGTTTCCATACTTATTTTTCATACTTATTTCCCACGTATTTTTTTATGCGTGTTTTTTTATACTTATTTTTATATTTATTTCTACACATATTTCTATACATATTGTTGCACTTATTTCTACGCTTATTTCTTTATATAGTTTCAGGGAAAGGTTAAAATTTCATGGTAGTAGCCTTTCCCTGATGGGAGAACGACACATTTTCCAACAAGACGCTTTTAAAGCAAATGCTTACTCATCCTGCTGTGTCTTCTCCCTGATTGGTGCCTTAAGCTTTACTACGCCTGAACGAAGAGCTTTGCCCTTTCGATTCTAAGCTTCGTAATCTTTCTTATTGCACCCCCATATTCAATTTTTCGTTCGGCTTAGTTAGCTGTGCTGTTGATGAAGGTAGTTACCTTCTGGCCTACTAACTCAAGAATGTTCTTTCCTACTGTCTTAAATGCACTTGCTAAGAATACAGCTACTGCAATAAGAATCAGCATAGAGATGAAGTTTGTGTCTCCGTTCTCCTCATGGAAGAAACGATCTAAAGCCTTCTCTCCGCGAATTTTGGTTGCTAAAATCATGTCATCAAGTCTGGTCATAAAGACTCCTTTCTCTCAGCGAGACACCAATTCGGTGCTCTTGTGTGATAGTGTTTGATATTTATTTAAAAGTAACCTAAGGCTACTACCATGAACGACTTAGTGCTTAAAGCAAGAGGAACTGGAACTCTTCGTTCCCCAGACGAATGCTTGCCTTGTCCTGTAAGGGAAGCTCCACATTGCTTACGCATTGCTGTCCGTTTAGGAAGCTATGGTTTGTGGAATTGTTATCCTGCAGAAAATACTGTCCGTTTCTGCTGATAATGTTGGCATGACTTCGGCTGATGGCCTCATTGTCATGAATCACATAATCCACAAATTTTTCTTCTTTTCCCAAACGGAAAATGCTGCCTGTAATAGGAATCCTCTCTCCGTTCTTAATCCGGAGTAGATAGGGCTGTTTCGGTGTGTCCGGTGCCTTGGTATAGTTTAATACCGAGGTTTCCTCCCCTCGAAATCCACTATGCAAAACCGTAGTGTCTCCGAAGTTTCTTCCTCCATTTCCCACAGCTTCTTGCTGATGGGAAAACAGGGGCTTTGGCTGGCCGGCTGTAAGGTTCCCTTTGCTGCCGAAGGATTATTCTTCGGGATATTCATCCCGGAGCCGACCGAAGGATTGCTCTTCGGGATATTCATTCCGGAACCGACCGGAGCACTGACTTTGGGATTCCCTGCGGAATTGCTCTGGCTATTTACCGGGGCATTGGGCAAGCTTTTTATCCCGGGCAGATCCTCCCCCGGCTTGTCTTTTCCGGACTCCTTTCCGGGAACCTGGAAGGAAAATCCTCCGGAAGACGGTTTTTTCGCCTTCGGAGCAGCAGAAGCGGTCTTCGCCTTTCCTCCGGGAAGGTTAAAGGAGGCAGCGGATTTTTTCTTTCCGCCCTTCTTTGCCAGTTCAATCTTTTTTAAAGCCTCTTTTCTTGCCTTCAGCTGTTTCTGCTGTGCCATATATTCCTTAGCTCTGTTGTTGTTGTAATGCTGTAAGAGGTAGAAAAGAGAGATTCTTTCTTCCTTGGGAATATCATCCGGTACAGGAATATCCGGAATAGCTTCCTCCACTGCATTTTCCTGCTTAAGAGCTCCTACAGAGGATAGAGAGGATTGCTCGAAAAAGCTTGCCGCCATACCTCCTACGGAAGAATTTGCAACGGCATTTCCGATTTCGGCTACGCCCTGCTGCAGGCTTTCCTTTGCTGCCGGAGCAAGGGGTGTTCTATCCTTCTTCCCTTCCCTTTCCATCTCTGTCAACAGGTTCAAGAAATCCAGTGAAGAAAATACCGGAATACTGTTTAAGTAGTTCAGGATTCTGGTCACATAGCTTCCCTCCTCCGGATTCTCAAACTGTGCCTGGAACATTACAGACTTCAGGAATTCTCTCTGATCCTTCTGCTCTTTCTCATTTTCCACCGGAAGACAGATGCACTCCGTCTCCCCGGTGGATACATCGGTATAAATCTGGTTCAGGTCCAAAAGGATGCAGGCCGGATCCAGCATATATTCCTCTGCGGATACCATGGCTTCCGTAATCCCCTTGAAAATCCCCATAAAGCTTTGTTTAGTTACCGGCCGGGCAAAGAACTGGTTTGCCGTAATCTTTCCGGTAATGGTGTAACGGATAAAACGCTGTGTATCCATCTGCATATAGTTGGTAGAGGCCAGTCCCTTGGCCTTGTTGCTGGTAAGCATATTCAGACTGATATTGTCCAGCACATCCTCTTCCTTGAGCTGATAAACCAGAAAACTGCTGGCTCCTTGGTTTTCGTATTTGAATTCTTTCATACTATTGCTCCTTTTTGCTTACTTTTCTCCCCACATTTTGGCTTTGGCACTCTGGGTAATATCCATCTTTTTCTTTCCGAACATGTCAAACCAGACACCCATTTTATATGTGACGGTAAGAGTAACATCTCCTCCCGAACTTTCGACCTTGAAGTTCATGCCGTCCAATCCTCTCTCTACTCCGAAGGATTTCAATTTTTGATTCGCCTTGGAGTCACTGGTGTCTCCGGTCAGATAGGCTACAAAACGTCTTTTGGCATCATCATTTCCCATACCCAATGCAGCTCCCATGCCTTTTTTTGCTTCCCTTATACCAGTCATTGGGGCTGGAAAAGTATTTGCTGGAAAAAAATCTTCTGTAGCCGTCTTGAATAACATCACTGAGGCTACCCCAGAAGCCATTTGCACCGTCCAGGCCCGAGGCAATCTGATTGTTGGCATAGGAATCCATTCCCAGACTGGTTGCGGATTGTACCAATGCGTGTGCGATTTGGTTCTGAGCATTAAAGACAAAGAAGAAACCGTTTAGTGCCATAAATAATGCGCAAAAGATAGGAAGAATGATGGCTGCTTCTATAGTTACCGAACCCTTTTCAGTATTCTCTCGTTTCATCTTTACTCCCTTCTCCTTTAATACGCCAAATCTTTTTGCTTTTCGAAGGAGAATCCCCCGGTAAGCGAAGGCGATAAATTCATAAATACATTAAGCTTATATTTATTGTCGGAATGCACACTGGTATAGGCCTTGTTGATGTCAAAATCAAAGTCTTTCTTGTGCTTTTCTTTTGCTTCCAGCTGAATGATATTTTGCATTCTTTCTGTATATTGATCATAAGGAGTACATAGAATCATCAAAATTGCTCCATGGGCAGTGTAATCCAGCGGGAAATAACCCATCTCATTTTTATCATTGGTTTTTCCCGAGCCATCCTGTCCTCCATGCTTGGCAGGATCATCATGGTATATGGCTACTTCCGTGCCGGTGGAGCTACCTCCCTCTCGCTTACTTTCAAACATGCCCTTTAGCGTGGACTTATCATCATCATCCAAATCCAGAATTCCGGCCATGTCTTGTGCCAGATGGGGTAATCCCTTAATGGAAAGGTACGCCGTGGTCTTGAAAAGCACCTGGGTACCTCCATTTACCAAAATCACCATATCCAGGAAGGGTTCCAGTAAGAGGAAGATGACGGTGGCTACAATTCGTACCGGTCCCAAAGCGGAAAGTGCCTTCAAGATATCCGAGTTAAATACCGCATAGCAATCCACCATCAGGCGAAGCATATAGCCGTCAAAGAAAGCTCCCGCCTGCGCAGCATACTCAGAGTTGGCGCCGGTAAGCATATATTCCAGTTCCGCACCCTTAAGCATAGGATCGGAACCTGCGTTATCCCCTAAGGAAGCAATATCGCTCATCGCACCGCCTTTTCCTCCCTTGTCTGATCCTCCTGCCATCTTAAAGACCTTTTGGAAGCTATAGCCTGTCAGCGTAGACCCCTTCTGATAAGTTGTTCGATTCGGTAGGTTATATGCGGCATAACCATATAAGAGAAAGGCATGGTAGTACTCTTGATAGTTCACCAGGAACTTTGCGAGATTGATAAAGTGCTCGGCAATCCAAGTCACTAAGCCGGCTAAAAACTTTGCCAAATTAATCATAAAGCTGACTAATTTGGTAATCGCCTTAAAAACATTCGGAAAGCCTTGACAGGCATCCGCAAAATCTATCGCATCCTGTAACATTCCCGCAAAGCCGGAGGCCGTCATTAATGTGGAGGTGTCAAAGGAACTTTTATGGGCTAACAGGGCGGGATTAATATTGGAGTCTAAACTGTTGTCATAAAAGATTTTCATCTCCATTAATTTTTTAGCAAGCTTTCCAATCTTAATAACCTCTTTTACTCCCTCTTCATCTTCTGTTGCTGATTTGTCCAAAATCTTAACCAAGTCTCCAGCATAGGTTTCCAAATCCTCATCAAACCCTTTTATCTCTATCTTCCCTAGCGGAGTTGAAGATAAATCTGCCATAGAATGAGTGGACGCAGAGAAAGAGCTTAGCGCTACTGCCTGATTATTTAAACTTGTTTTTTCCGCCTCTACGATAGCATCGATTCCTTTTTGAATCTGTTTATTTGCGAAGTCTTCTGTGGCCTTATGCATTTCTTCAAACCACTTGTAGGCATCTGTACCTATGGTTTCTTCTCCATTACCTTCCGGTATAGTAAAGTCTGCGTCAGGCTCTACTGTAGCCACCTCTGTACTGGTACCATTGGCAGGTATTATGGCAAGTTCTGTACCGCTGCCATTGGCAGGTATTGTAGCAAGCTCTGTACCGGCGCCATTGGCAGGTATTGTGGCAAGTTCTGTACCGCTGCCATTGGCAGGTATTGTAGCAAGCTCTGTGCCGGTAGACGCTGTACTCTCTGCTGTCGAAGCTTCCGTTTTCTTCTCTTCTGTCTTAGTTTTTTCTTTTACTTCCTCCAGGTCTTTTTTAACCTTTTCCATCTTGCCTTTGAGATCTTTTGAAGCATCATAAAGATTGCCAAGGCTGGTACTGAGCTCCTTTGTAGCTGTAGCCAGCTCTCTTGCCGCCGCATCTGCAGCTGCCTCTGCTGCCGGAAGACCTTCTTCCTGACCGCTGTTTCTGATAGCCTCTACCGCTTCCATAGCTGCTTGAAATGCTTTGTATTTTGTTTTGTAATTTTGGCATTTCTTTTTGAAATCTTTTGCTTTCTCCCAGAAATCCTTGACACTGTTGATCATATCCTTGGTGTCATTGGCATAGCCCACCACTTTATTGGCCACTTCAGCCCCTGCATTAAGCTGCTTCATTCCGGGAAGACCGTCCAGCTTCTTCTTAATACGGTCCAGGTCAAAGCCGTCCCACATGGCCTGTGCCATAACCGTATATTCACTGGCCTCATAAATCTGCTGCTTCAGGATGGAGGCGCTACCCAGACTATGCTGTCCGGAAGCCTCCATACTCTGTATGCTTGCCCCCTTGCCCAAAGCATTCATATTGGCCTTCATATAGCCCTGGTAAGTGGTATTGATATCATCCTTTTGAGAAATGGAAAGCAAGTCAAAACGCTCTTCCACATAATCATCGTAATGACCTAAAGTTGAATAGAGGGAGCTTCCCATGACCTCCTTCATTAATTCCTGAATACTTTGAATCCGTGCGTATTCTATGAAAATGAAGGTGGACATCAATAGCGGAGAAACCACTAAGGCTAAAAAGATGGATAGCATGCCCTTCGTCCCGTTGACTTTCCTTTTCAGAAAATGTCGTATTGCTTTTCTTTTTTCTTTAAACCATGCTTTCATATTCTTCTCCCCTATGAAAAACTTGTTAAGGCCTTTAACCACCTTGTCCACTGTTTCCAATACAGTTGCAAAAGCTCTTCACCTTTTTCACTGGCATATTTTGCTAGCTTTACGGAATGAACATAATCCAAGGCATCAAAGTCGTTGCAGGCTACCGTCGCATCCAATTGCTTAGTTTCGGAAACGCCGATAAAACGCATTAACTCTCCAAATAAAAATCCATAGTTTTTGTGCATGGTAATTTCAATATGATGTCTTCCGATATCATCGTTTGCACGTTCTACCTTAATATCCACCTCACCCTTTGACTTTGCCAGGCTCACATTGGTGAGACGATTGTTCAGAAAATTAGAGGCTCTAGAATTTGCCGCATCGATTCGATCTTGCTTTTTCCCCATAATCCAAAGATAGCGATACACACCGATATTCGTAATATCTTCTTCACTCACCAGATTTAAATCCTTCTTGGCAGATCCATACTTGTAATTCTCCGCCACAACCTGCGCAGCCTCATTGGCCGTAACATGGAACATGACATTTTTGGTAAAGGTACATGCTAAATCCGATAAAGAACACCAGTATCAGAATGCACAGCAGCATACCGATGGACCATTCAATCATGACGGTGCCATCTTCCCCTTTCTCTCGAAATCCCTTTCTCATCTTGACTCCTTTTCCTTGTCTTGATTTCCCATGTACTAAAGCTTTTTCCCATTTAATACACGGACATTCTTTTTACTTCTGTTATTTTTTTCTTCGTAATACTCAATTTCCCCGAATAAGGGTAGAAGCATTTCAGAGTGAAAAATTTTTATCCATCCATGAATCCTTCACTGCATATAACGTTGGTTTTGGAATGATAGGGAAGGCAGTAGGATCAGCTTTTGTCAGCTCCAAATCACCGGGTGCATACACTTTAGTTAGATTCTTCGTGGTAAAAGCGCCGGCCTCTATAGTCTTTAAAGAGCTCGGTAAATGAATCTCTGTAAGAGAAGTACAGCCTTTTAAATGCATTTACGCCGATATTTTCTACGCTATTCGGCAGTGAAATTTCTTTTAAATTTTCACAATTTTTCAAATGCGGACTTTCCGATATCCTTTAAATTATTTCCGGCAAATTTGATTTCCTTTAAATTTACACAATTTTCAAATGTCAAATTTGTTAACGATGTTACCCCCTCAGGGATAACAATGCTTTCTAAATCCTTGCTGGATTTAAATTCCCCAATATCGGTTAATTTTTTCGGTAGCACCACCTTCTTTAATTTGGAAGGTATAGAAAAAAAGCATTCTGCAAGTCTATATCTTCATCACTTTCAAAATAAACTTCCTCTACCTCACAACCGGTGACTCCAAACAAGCCCGCATTAAGTTTTTTTGCTTTTGCAGGTATAACAATTTTTTTCTGTTTTCTCCCCTCCATTGTTAGAGAATCAATCTGATCGTCATACCAAAGGAAATAGTCCTCATTTACTTTTTAGCCCATCTTTACCGCTATCCGCTTCCTGCTTAACTTCTCCTGCACTGCTTTTTTTCCTTGCTTCCACAGGCGGAAAGTCCCAAAACTAAAAGCAAGCATACCCAATCCCAACAATGTTCTTCTCTTCATTTTTCCTTCTCCTTTATTTCAAGCCTATCATGATTGCTGAAGCTTTACTCACCGTCGTAATACTGCTTTTCTCCCAAAATACCGAAGACCTCTGTGAAATTCTTGACTAACCAGGAGTCCTTAACCACATAAAAAAATTGCTCTTGCCGGTGGAGGAAAAAGAGTCCGGAGAATTATTCTCCGTCGTAATAAGTTTTTCTCCAAAAGCTGCCAAAAAAACTTTCTCATAGTTTTTTTATCCAACCAAGAGCCCTTGACTACATAACATTTTGCATCTTGCACAGAAGAAAAACTATCGCTACTAATCTTTAAGTCTTTGATTTCCTTTGGAAAATAAAAGCTTTCCGTTCCAGCATTAGCAAAGGCCATATCAGAGATGTTTTTAAGGTTTTTAGAAAAGTGAACCTCCTTCAATCCCTTACAATCTTGGAAGGCTGAGGCTTCAATCGTCTCTATAGACTCAGGCAAGCTTTATTTCTTCCAATCTTTTGGCAACCCATAAACGCTGATAGGCTAATGGTTTTCATTTGATTTCCCAAAAAAATTCACTTCTTGAAGCTTGGTACAATCCATAAACCCATAGTCAGCAATACTACTTACTCCTGCCGGAATATCTATACTTTCCAACTGATAACATAAACTAAAATTAATTTCCGAGGTCTGGTTCTTTGGCAAAACAATTTTTTTCAAAGTTCTTGCAGAAGATAACATATAGGCATCCGGGAAGTCCTCATCACTTTCAAAATATAGCTCTTCCATCTTCAATTCCGGATCATTGAAAAAAATTTTTTTATACTTTTTTTGTTTTCTTAGGTATCACGATCGCAGCTTGCGTTCTTCCTTCATCGCTTAAACCTATAATTTCATCTCCATCCCAATCAAAGTATTCCTCGTGAACTTCAAGTCCCTCTTTTCCGCTATCCGCTTCCTGCTTAACTTCTCCTGCACTGCTTTTTTTCTTTTTCCTCCACAAGCTGAAAGCCCTAATGCCAAAAGCAAATATTCCTAAGCCCAGCAATGTTCTTCTCTTCATTTTTTTCCTTCTCCTTTGTTTCAAGCTTGTCATGATTGCTGAAGCTTTACTCTCCGTCGTAATACTGCTTTTTCTCCTAAGATTCCGAATACATCCTCAAAGTTTTTTTGTCCAGCCAGGAATCCTTCACAACATAGAAATTGCCCTTTCCGGTGGAAGCAAAGGAATCCGGGACGAATCTTTAAGGCTCTCTATTTCCTTGGGAAATAATAAGAATCTACCGGAGCCGCGGCAAAAGCACCGCTGCCGATTTCCTTTAAATTCTTGGGTAAATGAACTTCCTTCAAGGGATTTACAATTCTTAAAAGCTTCATAATCTATTAATTCCACAGAATGGGGAATGCTGATTTTTTCCAGACTTTGACAATCCAGAAACGCAGATTCGGGAATCACTTTTAGCTCTTCTCCCAGAAAATTCACTTCCTTTAAGCTTTGGCAATCTCTAAAACCAAATTTTGCAATACTGCTCACTCCCTGCCGGAATATCCAGACTTTCCAGCTTTCGTACAAAACTGTACGTCGACCTCGGAGGTCTGGTTCTTCGGCAGCACAATCTTCTTTACCTTCTTCAAAAGAGTCAGGCCGTAGCCCAGCTGAAAAATCATCATCACTTTCAAAAATACAGTTCTTCCAGCTGCACATCATCATCGGGTCCTAAGCCGGAGTCAAAGGACTTTTGCCCGCTTGGGAATCACAATCACCTTCTGCTTGGCACCTTCTTCATTTAGATTATCGATTGCGTCTCCATCTGTCCAATCGAAGTAATCTTCATTTGGCTTTACGCTTCCTTTTCCCGCATTGGCCTCCTGCTTGCTGTCTCCCTGAGCACTCTTCTCTTTTCCTCCGTTGCAGGCGGTAAGTCCCAAAGCCAAAGCCAGAATGCCTAAACCTAACAGTGTTCTTCTCTTCATTTTTTTATTCCCCTTTCTGATTGTTTTCTTTTTGCTTTTTTTATCTTCTATTACTTTAATTAGTCAATGAACTTCTGTGTATTTCCGAGCTTCTACCTATTCCGCTCTTAAATATTCTCCTTTAGCAATTCCTCAAAGAAGGTCTTCTCCGCCAAAGTCTCCACCAGCGCCTCTGTTCCGGCGTGTTCATATCTGGGTACTCCTCCCAGCTCTCGAATGCCGATTTTGGGAAGGCTCTGGCCGGTTTTGTTACTGAACTTGTTATATACGGTATACATTCTCTTCATGATGGGGACAGGAGAATTTTCCTCCTTAATCTGCAAGGCCTGGAGCATTCTTAGGAACTTGTCATTTCCGATTTCCAATCCGTCTACGGTGAGCACAATGCCGTGCACTCCCCGGTAAACCGCTAAGCTGTCGTCATCAATGGAGAAGTCCCCGTCCAGGATGATAATGTCATAGGAGCCTCCCAGCTTTAGCTCCCGAAGCAGCTTCTGTCTCTCCTCTAAGGAAAGCTCCATCATATCCAGGGCAATCTTGGCTTTGGAGAAGAAGTACACCCCTCTTGGATCCTGGCGAACCGCACTTTCCAGCTTTAAGCGGAAGTTGGCCTTCTGCTCCTTTAAGGCAAATACCACATCGCTCATGTCCAGCTGTCCTCCGGCATGGAAGAAGATATCCGCCGAGCCGTAGCGTTCCATATTCAAGTACAAAACCCGGTGTCCCGCCTGGGCGAAATGATAAGCGCAGGCTGCCGCCATGGTGGATGCCCCTGTTCCTCCGGCTACCGAGCCGAAGGCAAAGACCTTACAGGGATCCTCTCCAATCTTCAAACCGGTAATGCCCTGAATCCGCTCCGCATAGAGGCTTAAAATCTGCTTATAAATCAGCTCCGCCTTCTGATACTTGGAGATGGCCGCCTCATCCTTATAGCTTTCGATTTCCGCAGATTCCACGAAGTACGCAAAGCTGCACTGCTTGGGAAGAAGGGCGGTATTGATGTCAAAGGAGGCATCCGCCACCAGCACATCCATCTTTACCTCCCGAACAGTCTTCAATGCCAGTTCTTCGTCGGTAAAGGAATACAGCTCAAACTTTCTCTCCAAAGCGGGTGCTAAAACACCGTTACGATTCTTTGTAAGTATTCCTTGTCCTGTTCCAAAAATCGCTAATTTGATTTTTCATTTCCTTCTCCTTTGCTCTTTTCCAGCTTTTTTTGATTACTATCTTCATTCCATACGTGTTTCTGCCCCATATCCGATGCTTGAGAGTCTCTTCATCTGCTTTCTCGCTCCTATCCTGCTGCGGCGCTGTCCTCTGCAGGGGGCTGCCTCCCCACCTTCCGGAGGAGCTAGCTGCTGCCGTCTCTCCCCCTTCTGCAGGGAGTACTTCTCCCCGTGCCCTCCTGCTGCTGCCTCCCCGCCTTCGCCGGAGCCTCCGATGCTGCCTCCGTTCCTTCTGTCGGGCGCTTCGGTGGCTGCTTCCGTCATTGTCTCGGTCTCTGCTTCCGTTGTTTCTTCGGGCTTTGTTTCCTTTTCCTTTCCCTTCTCCTCCTTTGTCGCGTCCTTGCTGTCCTCCGTAAAGATTTCCTTCTTCACGATATTTCGTTTGATAAACTGATATACCTCCGGGGTGGTTTCCACAATGCATACGCCTTTTTTGTTGAAGTAATCCACGCCGAAGAACTGGGGGGTAATAACCATTTCTCCTTTTAAGTTGATAAAGCCCCAGTAGTCGTCCTCCATCACACCGGCAAGACCTTCCGAGAAGCTTTTCGCCGCCTTGTACTTAGGCTCCAGTACCACTTCTCCCTTCAGGTTGGCAAAACCCCATTTTCCCTTCTTGGAAAAAGGCGAAAGATGCCGTCCTTTCCGATACCGTCCACTTCCTCAGCGGAAAAGTCCGAAATCTGTTCCCAGTTTTCATTATAGATATGGTAGGCGCCGTCCTCCTTGGCCAAGATACAGCCCTGAGTAACAAAACTGTAGTCCGGATTAATCTGTACCGCTTCGAACTTTCGTGTTTTTTCTATCTTCTTTCCACTTTCGTCTTTTTTCGCCTTACCCTTCTCGTCCTTTACCGTATACTTAAGCTCCACTTCCTTGCCTTCCGTATCGATAAAGAAGATCCCTTTTTGTCCTTTTTTTACCACTGCCTTTCCCTTTTTGAAACGGCTGGCTTCGGAGATATCCGCCGAAGAGCCGGTCTCCCAAGGCATTGTAATAGCTGTATTCTCCCTCTTCCTTGATGGGAATTCTGTCCTCCGCATAGTAGCCGATGTCTTCAGGATTTTTATTGGAAAATACACCCTGCGTGGTTTCATTTTTGTCCACTAAAATGGTCTTTCCATCCTTCCGGAGTAGGCGATAGCCCTTCTCTCCGATGGGTCCTACAAATTCCTGCTTTAAGGAGTTGGAGGATTCCCCGTCTGCCGGGAATATAGCCTGCTCCCTCCTTGTTTTTTTCACCCCGTAGAATCCGTTGGAAAGAGGGATAGTAGCTGTATAGTCTCCATACAGGGTCTTAAAGGAATACAACATTCTCTGATATTCCTTTTGGAAATTTTTATCCTTAGAGCCTGCCTTTTTCGCCTTATCCAAAAAGTAAAAGGCGTTGGCATAGTCGTTTTTTTCTGAATATACAGTTGGGAAATCGCCAGAGCAAAATGCGGATTTTTCCGGATAGGCCGCCTGAGCCATCTCTGCCGCTTCCATATATTCCTTGTAGCGGTCTTCCTTTTTCCTCATAGGCCTTCTCATAGGCATTAATCATCTTTTCGTAGATGGCTTCTTCCTTCTTAATGCCCAGAGGCCTCTTTATAATTTTTCTCCCTGCCTTTTGATAAAGACCTCTTTTCTCAAAGTCGGCGGCTTCTGCCACTTCCTGCTGATATCGTTTGATCTGTCTCTGCTGGTCGGAAAATCTTACTATGCCAACCCATGCCGGTAATCAATACCAGGGCAAAGGCAACCCCCATTTGTGTCTGTGTCACAAGCTGCTCCTTTCTATATCAGAGATAGCATGGCTGCAAAGCCAAAACCGAAGTAGATAAAGGGTCCCAAAGGAAGGGCGTCCTTTAGCTTCTTTTTCTTTAACAGTAAAACCGGAAGGGAACACAGGGCGCAGAGCAGGAAGGAAAAAAAGTAAGCTCACGCAAAAATCCGTACATCCCTGTAAAAAAGGCCAGACCGGTAAAAATCTTAATGTCCCCCATCCCCAAGCCGGAGCGGGAAATCTTATATAAGAGACACAACAAGAGCAAAGCGATAAATGCCGGTACAAAGCTGTTTACTAACATCATGGGGAAGTCCCCCTTGTAAAACAGAAGCTCCGGAATCATAAAGAGAATCCTGCCCGCAAGGAGCACTATGGTGCAGAGGTTTGGAATCTTCATGGTATAGGCATCCACCAGCCCCGCCCATTCCAAAACCATGAAGCAAAAAAGAATCATGGCTAAGGCCAGAGTATGCACCGCCGTTTGTCGTACATAGTAGCCTGTCAGGAAGGAAAAAAAGGCCAGAGCACCAATCACGGCATAGGGGTTTAAGAAGGACGACCTTGCCTGCCCCTTTAAAAATATCTTTATTACGAGAAAATACACGGCAATGCTGCATACACTAAAGGCAGCGCCTCTAATAAGTCCTTGCATCATTCTCCTTTGAGTTCCTTTCCATAAGCTTGTTTTTATCAAAAGAAATTCCCGCAAAGGCGGAGGATAAAATAATGATAATAATGCCTAAGAAAATCAGCATAATAGGCATCAAGAGCTTGGCGGAAGCCTGTTCTCCCTTTTGTAAGAGCCGCTGCTTTTTCTCATTCCATAGGTCACTGGACTGCCTGGCCAAAAAGAGGGGAAGTTCTGCAGCACCCTTTCCCATACTCTGCATGAGGGCGCTGGTAAACTTGATAATCTCCGGAGAGTTTGTAGCTCTACCGAACTTGGCAATAGCCTCACTGTCCGCATGGCCGTTTCGGATATCCTCACTGGCATCCCTCATCAAGGCGTAGATATCTCCTTCTCCTCTGCCTCCCACCATGTTCCAGGCATCTCTAAGGATCATGCCGGAGTTCACCAAAATCGCCATGGTGGAAACCACTTCCGGAAGCTCCGTCTCACAGTTCTCCGTTCTCTTTACAAAGCTTCTGCCGCATGGAGTCACAGCCGTAAATCAGACCCACAATCGCCAGAAAGATACCCCAGAGTAGAAGAAGTTCCTGTTGTCCTGCCAGCCTGCCAGAAGGCAGCCAAAGCTAAGAATAAAGTGGAAAAAAAGCTAAGTGCCATAGCGTAATACACATTGGCATAGTATTCCGCATACATCTCTCCGTAAAGTACCTTGGCCTGCTGCTCCAGTCGCTCGAAAAGAACCCCTCTCAAGCGAAGGGGCGGTAATTCCGCCCAGCTAAATCCCACAGTATAAATATCTTTTAAAGGAAAGTCCTTCTCCTCCAACCCTTCCACCAGCTCCTCGTACTTCTGTCCTCTAAAGAGCTGAATCAGGAATAAAACGGCCAGGATAGTTCCTAAAATCATCGCTACGCTACGCATCATTTTCCCCTTCTTACTTCACCACCTGCATAATTTTCTGTCCCATCACATAGGCTCCGGCAAAGATACCGATGGCAATGGTCACCGCGATAATTCCCACCGGCGTGGAAAAGCTTCGATTAAAGCTGGATCCCATGCCCCGAAGCATGCCGGTAAGCACCACCGGAATCACCATCATGGCGGTAAACTGAATCTTGTTGGAAGAAATCGCGGTCTGAATTTCCTCACTGATTTCCATTTTTTTCTCCGATAATGTCCGCCGTTCTTCGGACGATTTCCTTGATATTTCCGCCGGCACGGTAGCTGACGCTGAAAAATGATGGCAAAGTTCTCAATATCCTTGTTGGCACTGCGCTTTCCCAGAGAAAGCATCATGTCCTCAATCGCTAGGTTGTTTCGTAAGCCCAGAAATCATTTCCGCAGTTTCCCTTTGGTGATTTTTTTCATCCTCTCCGAATTCCATCACCATATCCTTATAGGTGCTGTCCAGAGAATCGTGCATGTTCATTCCGCTGGCCAGCGCCACCGCCAAGGATTCCAAAAAGCCTCTAAACTGTCTGGCCAGTTCCTTCAGGCGTTTTTCCTTACATTGCTGTGCCCGTATGGGGAGAAAGAAGAAGCCGCATATACTGCCTATCAGTAGGAAAATGACAATATTTCCGTACATGGTGGCCTTCGTCGCCCTTCCGGTAGCATCCAAAAAAACTGATTGCCGTAAAACACCAGACTCACCGCACCTCCGATGACCAATGCTATGGCAAAGGCCTGAAGCTTTTCCCTGAAATTCAGATAATATACATTGTAATTGGTCAGCTCTGTCCCCAAGGGGGAGAGTATGGTGGCCGGTTCCTTTTCCTTCTTTTTCTGAAAAAACATTTACCCCTCCAAAGCGCTCTAAATCACTGTATTGATTCCTGCCAGATCGAAGCTTTAAAAATCCTTTCTGCATCTTATTTTTCCGTCCGCTTCAAGATACCATGTACCTTGGTAACGGTACTCTGCTCGTCCTCCTCAAAAAAACATAGAGGGATTTCAGAAGAATTTCTCCGTTATGGAAGCCCTAGAAACCTCCGTAATCTCCATGGTCTTTCGGGAACGGTCCCTAAGACGGGAAAGGTGAATGATGATATCCACCGCGGAACCGATCTGCTGCTTGATGGCTTCCAGAGGTACATTTGCCGCACCCTGCAACACCATGGTTTCCAAACGGCTTAACATATCCCTTGTGGAGTTGGCGTGTCCTGTGGAAAGGGATCCGTCATGTCCGGTGTTCATGGCTTGCAGCATATCCAGGGCCTCTCGACCACGAACCTCTCCCACAACGATACGGTCCGGCCTCATTCGGAGGGAGGACTTAATCAAATCCGTCATGGAAATCTCGCCCACTCCGGCGGAGTTGGCATTTCTGGTTTCCAGTCGTACAAGGTTATCTACATTTTCAATCTGTAACTCTGCGGTATCCTCTACGGTGATAACTCGCTCGTCTCTTGGAATATAGTTGGACAGGGCATTCAGGAAGGTGGTCTTTCCGGAACCCGTACCGCCGCAGACGAAGATGTTGTAACGAGCCTTGACCAAAAGCTGAAGCTTCTCCGCAATTTCCTTGGTGAGGGAGCCGAAGCGAATCAGCTTCTCCATGGTCATCGGCTCCTTGGAGAACTTTACGGATGGTAATGGTGGGGCCGCAGAGGGCAATGGGGAAGCACCACGTTGACACGGGAGCCGTCCGGCAGGGTGGTATCACAAATAGGGATTGGCCTGGTTTACTTCACGTCCTGCCAATCCTACGATTCTTTGGATAATGTCCTCCAGCCTCTTTCTCGCTTTCAAACTGCCGATCCAGCTGGAAAAGATGTCCCTTTTGCTCTATGAAAAATGTTTTTCCGGTCCCGTTAATCATGACCTCGGTAATGCTTTCATCCTTTAAAATGGCATCCAAAAAGGCCGAAGCCTCTGATGGCTCCGTAAACCTGCTGAACGATGGAGAGCTTCTGCTCCACGGAGCAGTAAGAGTTGCCGATTCTCTGGGCAACCACTTCCTTTCACCTTCTCCTCCAACACGTCATCTTCAATCTGGCTTAAAACAAAGTTACGAAGAAATAAAGGATTTTAACTCCTCAACCAATCTTTTGCTCCTCTGCGTAGGTCATGTACACTCCTTTCCCTCATTACGAAAAATGCCAAAACCGCCCCCTAACCCCCTTCCTTTTCCAAAGAGGGTCCGGTTTTTTTCCCGAGATATCCTTATTCAATTTTTTGCTTTCTAAAGACACGATTTATACCCTTTAAATTTTTTTATTAAAATAATAAAATTAGAAGAAATTGCAAGATAAATAATAGTTAGTTTGGACTTTCCTGTCAATATAATTCTATTTTTATATTAATTTAAATTTAATTTATTTCAATAATTTAATTAATGGAAAAAGCATTATTTTATGTGTATTTGTATGCTATTTAATGTTTATTCCTGCCTATTTTTTTCTTCTTTTTTTCCCCTATGTTTTTTTGTAAATATCCTACAAAAAAATACTATGGTTTTTTTCTAAAATTTAGCTAAGAAAAAAAGAGAAACTATACAAAAAAATAGTTTCTCTTTTGGTTTTTAAGGCTCGCTCCGAAGCAGTATAGGTATGAAATCGAGCACGCTCCCGCTAACCTCGCCCTGCGAAGGGAAGGACTGTAAGCATTCAGGTGATAAGCTCCAAAGCAGTATAGGTATGAAATCGAGCACGCTCCTGCCGACCTTGCCCTGCGAAGGGAAGGACTGTATTCATTGATGAAGCTCGCTCCGATGCAGTGTGGGTCTATAATTGGGGCACGCTCCCGCTAACTTCGCCTTCGTAGCAGTACTAACTTCAAGCTTCGCTTTGCTTGCTTTCAGTAAGTACTGACGGGCTCAGATTGCCCCCTATTATAGACCCACACTTCATCAGTCGCTTCATTTATTGATTTCTACAGTCCTCCCCTTCGCCAGTTTGCGTAAATACCTGAGAGCTCAGATTGCCCCACTTACAGACCCATACTGCATCATTCGCTTCATCTTATTGGTTTCTACAGTCCTTCACTTCGCGGGTTTTAGGTAAATACATGCGGGCTCAGATTGCTCTCTTTCATACCTATACTGCTTCTGTCGCTTCACTAGATTGATTTCTACAGTCCTTCACTTCGCCGAATTTCGGTAAGTTTCGATGGGCTCAGATTACCCCCTATTACAGACTCATACTGCTGAAATTCTTTCTTATTTTGTTTTTTACAGCTCCCCTTTCAAGTGTCCCTACTGACCGGGTTTGCTTATCTTCATAAGGTTCCTTATCAAATGAATCCCATTCTATTTTAGTTTATCGTTTCAACTTTGCCCTGCAATAAGCACAATAGGCTACAACGATACTAAGGTAAGGGATTAACTGAATAAACTGTAGTGGTACGCCGGTGTTTTGCAGGTAGTTGGCCATGCTTTGGCAGAAACCGAAAAGCAGAGAAGCGAGGAAGGCCAGATAGGCATTTCCTCCGGCAATGGCCTGGGTGGCCAAAGCAATATAGCCTCGTCCCGCAGTCATTCCTGCGGAAAACAATCCCACATAGCCCATGGAAAGGAAGGCTCCTGCCATACCGGTTAAGGCTCCGCTGATGAGAAGTGCTGTCCGCTTCACTCTTTTTACGGAAATCCCCAGGGATTCCGCCGCCTCGGGATTCTCTCCCACAGCGATGATTTCCATTCCCAGACGACTCTTCTTAAAGAGGGTAGCAATTGCAAAAACCAAAAGCAGGCTCAGGTAGGTCAATATATGTTGTCCGGAAAGAATCTTTCCCACAAAGGGAATGTTCTCTATCAAAGGGATATTTAAAGCAGGAAGTTTTAAGCTGTGCAATGAAGTGGAAGCGCCCTTTTCCCCGGTAATCAAAAACAAAAGAAAGATGGTTCCTCCGGAAGCCAAGGTATTTAAGGCGATACCGGAAAGGATTCCATTGGAATGCAGCTCCACAATAAAATAGGACAAAAGCAGGGAAATCAAAAGCCCAATCCCTACCGCCGCCAAAAAGCCCAAAAGGGCGCTTTGGCTAAAGGCACTGACAATCACCCCGAAGAAGGCGGCAAAAAGCATGGTCCCCTCTAAGGCAATGTTGCTGACTCCTGCCCTGGAGGCGGTCATGGCTCCCAGTGTGGTGAGGAGTACCGGTGTTGCGGTACGAAGCATGGCAAAGTAATAGTCTTCCTTTCCCAAAATGGATAGCAGTTCTCCCATTACGCCTCCTCCTTTCCCGGTTCCGACAGCGTCTTAACCGCATCCACTGAATCACTTTTCTCTGCTGTCGCCCCGCTTGCTTCTAGCAAATCAGCTGTTGCCGCTACCGACCCGGTTGCTTCTGCTAATTCAGCTTTTGTTGCTGCCGGCTCGCTTGCTTCTACTAAATCTGCTTTTATCGCTACAGGCTCGGCGCTTGCGGTCGCCGGCCTATGCTCTGTCACCGGCAGGGCGGTGTCCGTTGCCGCCAAGGATTCCTTCACTTCTCTTCTGTGCTCCCAGCCGGAGAGGAAGGCTTCCGCGGTAACGAAGAGAATCAGTAAGGCCTGAATCAGGGCTACCAGTTCGTTTTTGCACATCGGACTTTCTGGACATGATGTCCGCTCCCACCCGGATATAGGCCAGGAAAAAGGGCGGAAAAAGGGCACCAGCGCCGGATTGTTTTCGGGAAAGAATGGCAATAATCACTCCGTCCCAGGCATAGGGAGGGGGATTCCTGCCAGTTAAAAACGCTGGTACATGCCCATTTGCTCCACCGCCCCTCCCAGGCCGGCCACCATTCCCGCCAAAACCTGGGTCAGGAGGATCACCTTTGATGAGGAAATGCCCACCATTTTTCGCAAAGGAAGGATTGCTTCCGGAAAGCCGAAGCTCATAGCCGAAGCGGGTTTTTGTACAGCAAAATGCTGAAAAGTACCGCCAAAAAGCAGGGCCAGGAAAAAGCCCAGGTGCAGCTTACTGCCCTTCACCAAAATCGGCAGTACCGCAGTTTTGGCATACTTTAAGGAAGCAAAGGTTCCCGCCTCCCGATCCGCAAAGTATTTACTGATGGTAAAGAGTCCCAGATAGAAAAAAAGACATAGTTTAGCATCAAGGAAGTAACCAGTTCATTGGCCTTAAAATACAGCTTCGCCAATGCAGGCAGGCTTCCAATCATGCCTCCCATCACTGCCGCCAAAAGCAAAATCACCAAGGGATGCAGGGGGAAGGGCAGGCTCAGGCGGATGGCCAAGGCCGCGGTAAGCACTGCCGAAATATAGAGGCAGGCATCCGTAATCATGGAAAAAGTTTCCCGATTTAAAACAAAGGCTTAGGGCAAGCCCGGTAAAAAAATCAGCAGGGGTGGCCTGGGCAAAGATGGAAAGAAAGTGCCGCATACTGCCAAAGGGGCCTAAGAGCAGATAAGAAATGGCTGTCCAAGGCTCCTTACTGACCAAAAAGATAATCAGCATGGAAATGCCAAGGGAAATCCCCAGTGCCAGGATAAAACGAAAAAAAGCTGAAATTGTTGTTTACTGCTCATAAGCCTCTCCTATTCTCTCCTGACTGTCTTCCTTAACTCCCAGCATATATAAGCCCAGCTCCTCCTCCGTCAGACTGCCGTCATTGTCCAGATAGCCCACAAAGCGCCCCTCATGCATCACAAGGATATGGTCACTTAGGGACAGAAGCTCCGTAAGATCCGCGGAAATGAGTAGCACCGCCTTCTTATTCTTCCGCATATCCAAAAATTTTCTTTCGGATAAAGGCAATGGCCCCCCACATCAATTCCTCTTGTGGGCTGATTTAGGATGAACAAATAGGGATTGGCCTCATATTCCCGTCCGAAAATCAGCTTCTGGGCATTTCCGCCGGAAAGGGATTTCACATCCTGCTTGGTATTTTTTTGTATTTTTACGGAAAAGGCCGAAAGCACCTTCTTGGTAAAGGCCTGAATCTTTCCGCTGTTTAGAAGTCCGAAGGAAAAAAAGCGCCTTCTCCCTATAGCTTTCGGGAAATGGCATTTTTCCTCCAAGCTAAGCTTGGGCGCAGAGCCGTAAAGGAAGCGATCCTCCGACACATAGGAAATTCCCAGGTCCTGTCGCTTCTGTACGGAAAATGCGGAAAAGTCCTGGGAAAAGAGCTGAAGCATTGCTCCATTTGCCGGAAGCGTCCCCACCAAGACCTGACAAAGCTCATTTTGTCCATTTCCGTCAATACCGGCAATCCCCAGAATTTCTCCCTCGGAAAGAGAGAAGGACAGATTTTGTAAAATCGCCTTTCCCCCCTCTCCCTGCAGGAAAATGTTTTTCCCGGAAAAGACCTTTTTTCCCGGAGAATAGGACTCTTTCTCGATATCCAGATGAATTTCTCTTCCCACCATCAGTCGGGAAATGTCCGCCTCCGACAGGCTTTCCACCCCATAGGTTCCCATGGTCTTTCCGTCCCGAAGAATGGTCATTCTGTCGCAAAGAGCCTTTACTTCCTGCAATTTATGGGAAATAAAGAGGATGGTATGCCCCTTTTTCCCGTAGACTGCGAAGCTGCACAAAAAGCTCCTCGGTTTCCTGGGGCGTCAGCACCGCTGTGGGCTCGTCCAGAATAAAGATTTCCGCTCCTCTGTAAAGCGCCTTTAGAATTTCCAGCTTCTGTCGCATGGCAATGGAAATGTCGGAAACCTTTTTTTCCGCCTCCACTTGCAGACCGTATTTTTCGGAAAGTGCCTTACATTCCTCCACCGCTTTTTTTACGGTCAACAAATAAAGACTTGCCGGTTCCCAGCACCAGATTCTCCGCCACCGTCATGGAAGGAATCTGCATAAAATGCTGGTGTACCATGCCGATACCTTTTTTTCCATGGCTTCTTTGGAGGAATGAAACTCCACTTCCTCTCCCTTTACCAGTATTTTTTCCCCTTGGTGGGGGCGATTTCTCCATAGAGCATCTTCATCAATGTGGACTTGCCTGCTCCATTTTCCCCTACTAAAGCATGAATCTCTCCTTTTTTTCCACGGAGAGATTCACGTCTTCATTGGCCAAAAACGCCACCGGGATAGATCTGGTAAAGTCCTCTTCCTGCTATGACTTCCACAGTTCCTCCTGTTAATTTATTCGCCGCTGATAATGCTCTTTAACTTGCTTTCTTCCATACCGTAAGCAGTGTCTACAGTCACCTTGCCGCCAAGGATATCCTGCTTTGCGTCCTCTACCTTCTTCTGTACGTCTTCCGGTACTTCCTTCTTGTAAATGTCATTTTCCGCAATACCGACTACGCCGTCCTTAAGGCCCAGCACCTCCGCCTCACCGAAGGGAAGCTTGTCCTCTGCCGCCTTTTTCCACGGAAAGATACAGGCTCTCTCCCACATTTTTTTGATGGCGGAGGAAATGATGTATTCCTGCTCAGGCTTTCCGGCATAAGCTTCCGCCTGGTCGGAGTCTACCCCCGATAACATACTTCTTGCTTTCCGCCGCAGCCTCGATAACCCCTACGCTGGCAGGGACCTGCTGCCACGAAAAACGGTGTCCGCATTGTTGGCATACTGGGTTAATGCCAGATCCTTTGCTGTAGCGGAATCCACATAGGAGCCTACATAGGAAACCAATACCTTTACCTCAGGATCCATAAACTTTGCGCCCTGAATGTATCCTACTGCAGAGTCATTGATGACCGCAGCGGTATCCTTTGCCCCTACGAAACCGATGATATTGTCTTCATTTGCATAAGGCATGGAAGACTTGGTTACCCCTGCTGCCAAAACACCCGGCCAGGAAGGCACCCTCATTTTGCTTATAGCTCATGGAATATACATTGGAAAGGTCTCCCAAAGTATAATCTACGGCAGTATCGAAAAGGATGTACTTCTTCTCCGGATATTCCTGAGCAATCTTCTCGGTGATTTCCTTCATGTCCCAAAGTCCGGTGATAATCAAATCCGCATCGGACTCGGAAGCATCCTGCATAGCCCCTTCAAACTTGGTCTTGTCGTTCCCCATTTCCACCATGGTCACTTCCGCCTTGTCGGAAAGCTGCTCCTGAATCTTCTTCATTCCTGCCTGCGCAGAATCGTTAAAGGCCTTGTCTCCGAAGGAACCGGTAACCAAAAGGGTGACCTTCAGCTTCTTGCCGTTACTTTCCTTATTGCCTTCCGCCTTCTCCTCCTTAGCTGCCGGGGTAGTTCCCTCCTTCGCGGCCTCTGTAGCGGATGTGGTGGCTTTTAGCATTTGCATTGCCTCCGCAAGCTGCCAAAACAGCCATCATACCTACTGCACTCAGTCCTAAAAATCCAGTTCTTTTTTTCTCATTATTCCTTCTCCCTTTCGTAAAAATAAACTTGTATGAAGTCTATCCAGCTCTGCCAGATAGTTCTCCTTCTTGAATTTGGGTACAAAGCTCTCTTGGATTCTTTTGGCTTCCGACCCCTCATTTTCCAAAAGTCGCATGACCGCATCCACAAAATAGTGGGCGGGAATCTGATAGGCCTCCCTTTCATTTTCCGTGCTGAAGTCCCGGCCGTGAATCCGTCCCTTGAAGCCGGAAATGCCGATTTCCACCGTGGGAAAGAGCATGGACAGGTCTCCCATATCTCCCGGAGGCTGTGCCGTGGGTTCCCGCCGCAATCCGACTTTCCGGCATATAGCGAAGAATCTGGCTCCGTACCAGCTCCGTAAGTGCCGGATCCTGCTCCAGGGGAAAATAGCCCGGGGTATTTTGGATTTCCAGGTCGCAGTTTATGGCCAGGGCCGCTCCCCGTAAAGCCCGATCCACCTTTCTCTCCGTACTGCGGATGGCCTCCACGGTCTTTCCTCGAATATACATTTCCATCTTGGTTCTGGCAGGAACGGAATTCACCGTCTGTCCCCCCTCGGTCACGATGTAATGCACCCGGATGCAATCCTCCTCCGGAAAGCTTTCCCGAAGGGCATTGATGGCGGAAATCGCTAAAGTCATGGCGTGAAGAGCATTTACCCCCAAATGAGGATTCGCCCCGGCATGGGCCTCTGTGCCCAGGAAGGTGACCTTCTTTTGGCAGAAACCGTTTAAGGAAGCCCCCACCTCGGCCTGATAATCCGTGTCGATGAGCCCCATACTGTGGCAGGACAGAAGCACCGCACACTCATCGAAAAGCCCCAGCGAAATCATTTCCTGCTTGCCGGAGGAATGGGAAACCTTCCCCTCTCTGATGAGATTTCTTCGATAATCCATGTCGCAGAATTCTTCCGCAGGAGTGAAGAAGAGCTTCACCTTTCCCGTAAGCCTTTCCATCACGCCGGCTTCCTTCAGGGCTAAAAATACGGCAAGCATCACTCCGGTCTGGGCATAGTGTCCACAGGCATGGGCGGCATTTTGATCGCTTGATGCATAGGGATGCCCCAACACCGGCACCGCATCAAACTCTGCAATCAAGCCGATACAGGGGCCTTCCTTTCCGGAATCCAAAGTTGCCATCAGTCCCGTATAAGCCACCTCGGTAAAGGGAATCTCCGCATCCCTTAAGGCCTCTTCCACCTTTTCACGGCTCCGAAATTCCTTATAGCCCAGCTCCGGGTTTTTGAAAATGTCTTCCGCCAAGGCGATGGCCTTGGGCAAAATACGTTCCAGTTCTTCATGCACTTTTTTTGCATAGGATTTCCATCCTTTCTTTAGGGTATTGACTTTCTGTTATACTGACTTTCTATAATGCACTGTCTTGCTTATCGTATAGCCTTGTTTTCATGTACCGGTTCACTGTCGCCGTTCCCTCGGCGCAACAATTTGTTGCAAAAGTAAATATCTCTCGTATTCGTTCTTTGGCTGACTGCTATAGAAAAAGCCCCTTATCGCTTCTCCCGCCTTGCCTTCTTGGTGACTTGCAGCATTCTTCTATAGGTAAATACCATAAAAAGCAGAAGGAACATGGAGTAATAGGGGAAGAGCTTCATGCTGAAGCTTCGTCCCAGAACCCCAAAGAGGGGAGGCATAATCAAGGTTCCCACATAGGCGGCCGCCATTTGCGCCCCAATCAGGGCAGAGGAATGCTCCACACCGAAATTATAGGGGGTGGAATGAATTACGGAAGGATAGACCGGCGCACAGCCCAGTCCGATGAGGATTAAGGCCGGCATTACCAGTGCCTTACTCCAGGGAGTAAAAAGCAGGAAAATGCCGAAGAAGACGATGGCGCTTCCTCCCAGCACCATTTGCTCATCCTTCCATTTCATCGTGAAAAAAAGCCGGAAAGAAAACGGCCGAAGGTAATGCCGAAATAGAATAGTGCCACATAGGAGGCGGCTAATTTCTCCTCCATGCCAAGGGCAAGAACCATGAAAGATCCTGCCCATAAGCCCACGGTCTGCTCCAGGGCACAGTAGCCGTAGAAGCTGGCCAAGCTTTCCTTGGCTCCGGGGATAGCAAAGACCTCTTTCAGGCTAAGCGCTCTTTGTTTGGGGGCTTCAGCCCCATCGGAGTTAGCCTTTCCCTCCAATGCACCGGGAGCATTTGAGCTATTTTTCCTTAAGCTCCTCCGGATTTTTTTCTTCCATAAGGAGAGGCTGCAAAAAAGAATGATAGCCAGAATAAACTGAATTATGGAAACAATCAGATAGCCCCTATTCCAAGGCTCCCCTCTTTGTAAAACAAATCCCATGATATAAGGACCTACGGAGGCTCCCAAGCCCCACATACAATGCAGCCAGCTCATGTGTCTGCTGGAATAATGCAAAGCCACATAGTGATTTAAGGCCGCATCCACAGAACCCGCTCCCAAACCGTAAGGAATGGCAAAGAGGCAGAGCATAAGGAAGCTGTGGCTAATGGAAAAACCGAATAAGGCAATAGCGGTTAAAAGCACCGAAATTGCCGTAATTTTCCCGGTTCCAAAGCGGCGATTCAATTTTTCACTGTTTAAACTGGAGAGAATCGTTCCTCCGCAAATAATCATAAAAACTGTTCCCGAATAGGATACGGGAACAGCAAATTCCTGATACATGATCGGCCAGGCCGAGCCCAGCAAAGCATCCGGCAGTCCCAGACTGACAAATGCCAGATAAATCATGAGCAACAGTATAGAAAACATCTTCTCTCCCCTTAAATTCAATACCGCTCAAGAATACTCTGAAAAAGAAGTTCTGTGCAATAAATTTTTAGGGAAAGTTATGATTTGAAAAGCGATGATTTGAAAATGATGGTTTAGCCGCTTACTTTTTTTGCTCGGATTTCCTATAGTAGTCCAAAAACTCTTCATCTGTCATTTGCCTCCCCCTTTCATCGCAAAAAAGAGAAGCAAAATATTATTCCACTTACTTGATTATGCATAAGTAATTTATATTTTACTTCCAGTCCAGCATTGCTTTTTCTAACTCTGAAAAAAATTACAATTTGCTCTTCTGATAGTTCCTGTTTCCTTTTGCTTCTGATATAATTTTTCTACCTTTTTCATAACCTTTGTTTTTATCTTAAGGCAAAAAGCATATTCTTTTTCAAATAAGTCTTTGTATCTGATGTCATCAAGCTTTATCAAACTCAATTCTTTCATAACAACCCTTTGGTACAGGTATCATTTTTCTTAATATCCAATATAGACAATATGTGCATTTTTTCTTCATCAGAGTAATCTTTGTATATATCTTCATTTATAGTAATGTTATTATCAATTACTTCATAAATCAAAAAATGCTCATCAGAAACATTCTTCCATCTTTTGTGCTTTTTCCTTTGCAGAAGATATTGGAATAAAATAATTATAGTTTTCTATTCCAACAATAATTCCAACAAATGGTTTAATACTGTTCCTATATGATGGGTTGTAATAAACTTCTGAATCTATTTGATTGAGATATTCAAGATAATCAGGATTTATAGCGTAAAATCCATATTTAATCGCTTCTACCATTGTCTTCTCCTAAAAAAACAGAGAGGTTTTATCCTCTCTGTTCGCTTTAATGCTTCACCTTTGGGATATAGGTAGTGAGACACCTTCTTTAATGCTCCACCTTTAACGGTAGCGGGACACCCTTTTTATTTACTGGAAGTATAACAAATATTTTTAGAAATGTCAAATTGGTAAATTTCCTAAGATAATATCACAATTTATGAAATGCACCAATATACAGTACTTCAACTTAGTCATTTCAGTCCGCTATTTAGTCTAAGCTTGGAACAATTTCTATACTGTCCGGTAAAATCTCCGTATTCACTACAGGATTTCCGGAGAGTTTTACTTTCTTTAAGTTCGGAAAATTCCGGAGGGCGGAGATATCAGAGATGTAATTTTCCGAAATATCCAACTCCTCAAGAGTTGTAAGCCCCTCTATACAATCCAAGTTCTCCAGTGTATTTCCGGAAATGTACAGCCTTTTCAGAGCCTTAAAATGGGAGAGATAGGCCTTTGCGTTGGGATAGAAGTTCCTTGTTTCATTATCCAAATTTTGGATTCTCGCAAGAGAAAGATTTAAGACCTGAACCGTATAATCGTCCTCCAGTTTGCTCAGATAAAGGGGAAGAAGTGGCTTATCCGCCGTAATACTATCATCTTCGAGCAGAAAATACATTTCCTTTACGCCGAGATTGGAAAGAGAACTGCTGTAGTCTTGGTAACTGTCCATGGGAGTTCCGCGGAAAGTAACTTTTTGTAGGGAAGGAAGCTCCCGTAAAGCCGGCCCTAAAGAAGGCAGTACCTCTCCTATAATGCCGTTTCCGACAATCACTAAATCACTTAGGCTATTCATACCGCGTAGGAAGTCTCCCTCATATTCCTGTGCACTATTATGGATAGTCAAACTCTTAAGAGATGGCATACCCGCGATTTTATCCAAGTCATTGCAATAAACCTCTGCATTTTCCAAAGCGGATAAGCCGTGTAAATCCGGAATCTCATAATTATGGTAAGCAAAGCCCAAGGTCTGTAAAGAAGTAAGGCTCGACAGAGCATCGGCATTTTTCAGATTACTACAGTCCAGGTAAAGGCTGTTTAAAGAACTTATATTTCTCAGCCCGTCCAATGAAAGAATCGGAAGACTGACGAGATGGAGCGACTTCAGCTTCGGCATATTTTTGCGCGAACTGTAGATCTTTAAAAATTCGGAATGTTGGAAATTCCCAAATTCTCAATCTGAGGCATACCGGATAGAACACTAAGATTTCCTACAGACTGCGAATAGGGTCCGTTTATAAATAAGCTCTTACAATTGCTTAAAGAGGAGAGTGGAGAAAGGTCCAAAGGCTCATCTCTACCACTTTCTATTCTTAAAGCTAAGTGTTCCAGATTCGGAAAATAGCTGAGTACACTGATTCCCGGCTCAAAATCCGAGTCTACCGATACGGAGAGTTCTCTTAAAGAAGAGAAAGACTTGTAAATATCTGCAATATCTTTCGTTTTCGAATAATCATAACTGTAGGACGGCTCATCGCGGAACGTAACGCCGGAAAGACCGATGATTTTCTCGGGATTCAGAAGTGTTCTTTCCATTTCGCTAAAAGTAGCGTATTCTGTAGAAAAAAATTGCAGATTGGAAAGACAACGAAGATCATTGGCATTGTCATCATCATAGGAATAGCGAAAACCGGAACCGAGGGAAAGAGAAATTAAACCGGTGAAAGGCTGTATATCCTCTTCGTCAAGATAATCCGCTCCGGAAAGATAGACGGTATGTTCCTCGACCGGCTTTCCGGAATCGTCCACCGAAGTGGAGTAAGAGAAAAACCATTTATCCACACCGTCAGAAAGATCCTTCTTCTTGATGATAGCAAGGTACTGTAAAGAAGTATAGTCCTTCGCCGTAATTTTTGACAACGGCTTGGAAAAGGCCTTTTCGGAAAAGCTTTTCATCACATCCGCTTTCGGAGTCGTTCGGTAGCTTTCCTTATTGCTGACAATTCCGGGAGAACGATAACGAAGAAGAGGAAGGATACTTACAAACAGAAAAGCAGTGGAAAGAATGCCGAGAATGACGACAACCGCAATTACATTAAGCAACTTAGAGTTATTACGTACGGTGGCACCGGACTTATTGTAATTCACTTCCTTTATATTAAAATTCTGAGTAATGTTCGGCTTATACGGCTCGATGTATACCTTGGTATTACAAAACTTACAGGTGACAAAGCCTTCTTTTAATCCATCAGGTATATCAAGCTGGCCATGGCAATTGGGGCACTCTATTTTAGTGACAGTCATAGTTGATCCTCTTTACCTTTTTGTATTGATTTTATTAAAAAAACGACCACCTAAGTTTACAATATTAACAGGAACATATTCAAGGGTAAGGGGACAGATAGGCTGAACTTTTTATCTACTCCTATACAGACTATTTCCTTCAAGCTATCAGTTTTCTTCTCTCGAAAAAGACTATTCTGCCATGCAGGATATGCTTCATGATAATTTTTCCGCCTTTCCCTTGAAATTCATAAAAAAAATTTATAGACTATTGCTGTTTTTTTCTTTAGTTGAGACTCCTTATCCTATTTAGTCCAGCCGGTTTTTTTACTTTAATCCGAAGGCTCTACAGCTAAAAGAATTCTATAGAAGGAGATTTTGTTTTATGCTTCATGAACAGCAAAAAAAGGCGCTAAAGGCCGCCTTCCCTCATACCGTTCCCATCTTAACCGGCTTTTTATTTCTGGGCTTTGCCTATGGCATCTATATGCACAGCGCCGGCCTTTCCGTGGTCTACACCTTCTTTATGGCCTCTTTAATCTACGGAGGTTCCTTAGAGCTCTTGGCTGTAGGATTTCTGCTGGGGCCTTTTGCTCCTTTGGAAACGCTTTTTTTCTGGCTATTATGATTCAGCTTCGCCATCTGTTCTACGGCATTGCCATGCTGGATAAATTCCCCAAAAAAAGGATGGAAGCGTTTTTTTATCTAATCTTCGGCATGTGCGACGAAAGCTTCAGTATTAATTACAGCACCAAAAATACCGGAAGGGTGGATCCCGGCTGGTTTATGTTTTTTTGTGACACTCTTAAATCAAATCTACTGGGTGCTAGGCTCCTGTCTTGGTACGCTTCTTGGAAATGTCCTGCCTTTTTTTCCACAGAGGGGATTGATTTTGTCATGACCGCTCTCTTTGCAGTAATTTTTCTTCGATCAATTTTTTTAAAGGAGAAAAAAATCATTTTTTTCTTCTCTGCTGGGACTGGGCGTATCCATCCTGTCCTTAGTTATTTTTAAAGCAGAGCATTTCATCCTACCTGCTATGCTGGGAATCTTAGGCATTTTCCTCCTGGCAAAGCCTAAGCTGGAAAAAAAGCAATTTGAGGTAGCGGACGAAAGCTAATGTAGTAAACGAAGTTTCTAGAAAGGCAAACTTATGACTGTATGGCAGCGCATCATTATCATAGCGCTTTGTATTCTGGGTACCATGCTGACCCGCTTTTTGCCCTTTGTCTTATTTCAAAAAAATACACCTAAAACAGTGCAATATCTGGGAAAGGCTCTGCCTCCCGCAAGCTTTGCTCTGCTTTTGGTGTATTGTCTTCGTAATGTTCAGTTGCTTAGCGGAAACCATGGACTTCCTGAGTTTCTTTCTCTGGGACTGACTATCCTGATGCATTGCTGGAAGCGGAATATGCTCCTCTCCATCTTCTCCGGCACCGTCCTGTATATGCTGTTTCAACAGGGGATTTTGGCTTTGCCGTTTTAACGGCCTAGGAATTGTCAGAACAGCTACGCTTCTTTAAAGATAGCGATTGTCGATTGCTCTACTCATGTAAGCACCTTTTTTTGAAAAAAATCCGCCTTCCTTTAAGCCCCCAAGCGATTGCCGAGCAGGCAAGCTCTTCTTTAGCATTCATTTTCGCACTTAGAGAGGTGAGAACTATCCCTTGGGGGAACAGCTGTGCACTCAGGTATTCATACAGCCTATCTGCCTCTCCCTTTTCCACCAGCTTCGTAAGATAAGTAGGATTGGTATCCCACCATTCAGATGCCTTACAGAAGGATGCACTGGCACGCATTTCTCCAGTAGAGAGCTTCTCTGCGCAAAGCGCACGCAAATTTTCCAGCTGTGCCTCCTCTATCACACCATTTGTAATCGAATAAGCATAGTACGCACAAGCCAGACCTTCATCTTCAGCTTCCTTTAAAAGGTAAAGATTCGAAATGCCCCTTTTCTTGTATTTCTTCCACTTTTGCGGCAATATCATGAAATACCTTTCCACTATAACGATCAGAGCTTCCCTGCTCTAAAGCTTCTTCCAATGCAGGAAGATCCACCTCTTTCTTTTCCCAATCATCAATCAAATTATACTGTAGCTCTGCCATCCTCTTCCTCCTAATCTTAAAGTAAAGCACAAGACAAATCCTTTACTTTTCATTGTATTTCGAAAATCATAAATTACAAGAGAAAAGCCACTATATTTGTTCTCTGCGTCAAGTAAGCCTTTTGCCAAAACCTCCAATAGTGCTACAATATCCATTAGAGTAATCTCCTTTGCATAGTTTTTTAGTCGAAACCATTGTATCAAAGTGTTAATGATTACTCTCTTTTTATTCCTTTAGCAACTGACAAAATCTTTACCCTATTGGCAAAGAAAGGGAATGCGCTTTATGAATTCAGAGCAGATTGAAAAGAAGAGACAGGGTGAAATCCGTTTGATCTCGGAGATGATTTCTCTATACTGCAAGAAGAAGCACGGTGGATCCGGGGCACTTTGCGAAGAATGTAAGGCGCTTTCGGACTATGCCATATCGAGGATTGCCCGTTGTCCTTTTATGGAAAAAAAGAGTTTCTGCAGTTATTGCCCGGTACACTGCTACTCGCCGGAAATGCGGGAGAAGATTCGGACGGTCATGCGGATAAGCGGACCGAGTATGCTGCTCCATCATCCGCTCTTATCGATTACTCATGCGGTAGAGGGAATGAAAAATAAGAAAGCGGGAAAAAAGCCGGATGCTTTAGGGGATAAAAACTGAAATGATGGAAAAGGAAAGTGTAAATAGATAAAAAGAAAAAGGGAGAATTAATGATTAAAATGCGTTTGATTCGGCTCTTAGAGGGAGCCGGAAAGTATATCGTACAGCAGATAGTATGGCAATGGATTTCACTCCTTGCACAGGTCGTGATTGTGTACAATATTGCTCATCTCTTAGAGAATGCTTGGCAGAAGAAATTAAGTACGGAGGGAATAGCCCTGACTATGAGGATTGTTCTGCTCGGACTGGGCTTTCGCTTTCTCTGCGACCGCCTGTATACAAAGGCGAGCTTTCATGCCAGTGCGGATGTGAAACGAATCCTTCGCAATAAGATTTATGGGAAAATGCTTGCCCTCGGACCGGCTTATCGAGAAAGCGTAAACAGCGCGGAAATCGTGCAAATGGCAGGAGAAGGCGTGGAACAGCTGGAAACCTATTTCGGAAGGTACTTAAGTCAGTTCTTCTACTCCCTTTTGGCTCCGATTACCCTCTTCTTTATCCTCTCGCGCATCAGCGTTCAAACGGCACTGCTCCTCCTACTTGCTGTGCCTCTTATTCCTATTGTCATTATGCTTGTTATGATTGTAGCCAAAAAATTACTCAGTAACTATTTTGCAATCTATTATGGACTTGGCGACAGCTTTTTGGAAAAGCTGCAGGGCATGACCACCTTAAAGATTTATCAGGCGGATCAGGCTGCAGCGGAGGACATGGACAGGGAAGCGGAGCTTTTCCGGAAAATCACGATGAAGGTGCTTTCCATGCAGTTAAACAGTACTTCGGTGATGGATATTATCGCTTACGGCGGGGCGGCGGTCGGGATCATCTCGGCACTTGGTCAATTTTCCAAAGGGGCAATTTCTCTTTCCGATGTTTTAATGATTACCCTCCTTGCGGCGGAATTCTTTCTCCCCATGCGACTGCTCGGAAGCTTCTTTCATATCGGCATGAACGGCATGAAGGCAAGTGACCGAATCTTTGCTTTCCTGGATCTTCCGGAAGCGGAAGACGGGAAAGCTGTACTGGAAGAAAAAGAAATACGGATTTCTATGGAGAAACTTTGCTTTTCCTATGAGGAGAGTCGGGAAATCCTTCGTGATGTCGAATTGGAAATTCCTGCCTATTCCTTTGTGTCCCTCGTGGGTCTTTCCGGATCCGGAAAATCCACTATAGCCGGGATTCTTATGGGGAAAAATAAGGGCTACAAAGGCTCCGTAAAGTTAAACGGCAGAGAGCTTACGGAATTTTCGTCTCGGTCTGTCCTCGATAAAATGACGATGATCGGGCATGACAGTTGGATCTTTAAGGGGACTGTGCGGGATAATCTTCTTCTTGGAAATCCCGGTGCAACAGAGGAGGAGATGAAGGAAGCCTTAAAAAAGGTAAACCTCCTCTCCTTTATAGAAGCACAGGGCGGACTTGCTATGCCGCTCCTTTCGAATGGTACCAATATTTCCGGAGGGCAGAAACAGAGACTTTCTCTTGCAAGAGCACTTCTCCACGATACTCCGGTCTATATTTTTGATGAAGCGACATCGAATATTGATGCGGAAAGTGAAGAAAGGATTATGGAGGTCATTCATGAGCTTGCAAAGAGCAGAACGATTCTCTTGATTTCCCATAGGCTGGCTAATGTTGTAGGGAGTGATTGTATTTTCATGTTGGAAAACGGTAGAGTGGCGGAAGCCGGAAAGCATGAGGAGCTCCTTAAAAAGGGAGGCAGCTACAGCCGTTTGTTTAAGGAACAAAAGGAGCTGGAAATCTTTTCCGAAACACGTAAAGAAAGTTCTACAGAAAAACAAAAAGATACTGGTTTTGAAGAACAAGGGATTATGGAAGACTTGCAGGATAAAACAGGAGAAAGGGAAGATACGGTAGAGGAAGGAGGGGAAAAGCATGAATAAAAGAAGGTCGGATTTGGCCATTATGCGGAAACTTATCGTTCTTGTAAAGCCTCTTACGGGAGTAATGCTGACCGGTATTATCTTAGGTGTTTTGGGATTTTTATGTGCAATCTTCCTGACCATTCTCGGGGGATACGGAATCCTAAAGGGGATTTTGGAGCTTCCTGCTTTGCATGGGCTTTCCGGAGACGGTTTATTTATGCCGGGGGGCGTCATCTCTTTTGTTACAGGCTCATGGCAGAAGCTCTTTACCGTGATTTTTCCTCTTTGCCGTAGCACGTGGAAGCTTGCACTACGGCGAACAGTATTGTAACCACTACATTGCCTTTCGAATCTTAGCGATTATCCGTCACAAGGTATTTGCCATATTAAGAAAACTCTGCCCGGCAAAGTTGGAGGGAAAGGAAAAGGGGAATCTCATCTCCGTCATTACTTCGGACATCGAACTCTTAGAGGTCTTTTTTGCGCATACCGTTTCCCCGATTGCAATTGCCTTTTTAACTTCGCTGATTATGCTGATTTTTATCGGAAAGCAACATATCCTGGCTGGGGAATTGCTTTTTTTGCCTATCTTACTGTCGGCGTGCTACTTCCCATTTGGAACGGAAAGCGCAGCGCAGAAGCCGGAATGGCGCTTAGAAGCGAGATGGGTGAGCTAAATAACTTTGTTTTTGGATAGTCTCTACGGTCTGGATGAAATCCAGCAATACCATGTGGGAGAAAAAAACAAGCTATGGAAATGGACGAAAGGTCGAAAAAGACTCTCTGCTTTCCAGAGAAACTTAAGCTCCTTTTGAGGGCTCACAGCGTGCGGTGACGAATCTTGCGATTCAGCTTTTTTTCCTGGGGAATGCTCTTTTACCATGCTTTTTCCTTTATCAGAGAAATGCAGTCAGCTTTTTTCTGAAATGCTTCTTTCCACCCTTGCCATGATGAGTTCCTTTTGGACCGGTTGTAGCACTTTTCTTCTCTTTCCAATACCCTAAACCAGACCTTGGCCTCCGGAGAGAGGGTGCTTTCCCTTTTAGAGGAGGAGCCGGCGGTAGAAGAGGTATCAAACGGAGAAAATATTGAATTTAACGGTGCAAACGTCGAAAAACTTACATTTTCTTATCAGTATGAAATCATTCTGAAGCAGGTTTCGATTGACATTCCGAAGGGAAAGGTTCTCGGGATTCACGGTGTCAGCGGCTCCGGAAAATCCACTCTTTTAAAGCTGCTTATGCGTTTCTGGGATACGAAAAAGGGAGAGATTTTATTTTCCGGAAAAAATGTGAAGGAAATCAATACGGACTGCCTTCGCAAAATGACGAGCTATGTGACACAGGATACCATTCTCTTCCATGATAGCATCGGGAAAAATATTGCGGTCGCAAAGCTCTCCGCTACGCAGGAAGAGATTGAAAATGCGGCGAAGAAAGCAAGCATTCATGACTTTATCATGAGCCTCCCCAAAGGATATGAAACAAAGGTGGGCGAGCTTGGAGATTCTCTTTCTGATGGAGAAAAGCAACGAATAGGTCTTGCAAGAGCCTTCCTTCACGATGCGGAGCTTCTGCTTCTCGATGAGCCTAGCAGTAATCTCGATGTCTTAAACGAGGGAATTATTTTGCAGTCCTTAGAGAAAGAAAAAGAAGGAAAGACTGTAGTGCTGGTTTCTCACAGACAATCCACCATGTCCCTTGCTGACCGGATTTATGAGATGGAAAAGGGACGAGTTTCCTAGTTAGGAGAATAGTATGGGAAAAGAAACAAAAACCAATGCGTGCAGAATTCTCGACAAGGCGAAGATTTCCGGAAACAAAAAAAGGTAGAAATGCTTCCCATGAAGGATTTACTGAGTATCACTGGTTATATCCGAGGATGCTGCAGCCTCGTCGGAATGAAAAAGCAGTTTCCGACCTTTGTGCAGGAAGAAGCAACGGTGCTGTAAGAAAGGCTGATGTCAAGAGAGACGATTAAGAATGACTATAGAGATATATTTATTCCTCCATTTTCTTAAAATTCCGGGCTTTTCCGGGTGAAACAAAACAATATTGCTGCCATGGATAAAGCCTTTTTTTCACAAGGGGCCCCGCGCGAAGCGTGAGGTATTCCAAGTACATTCTAAGTTTTACAATACGGGAAGTCGGTCTGTATTGCAACGAAAAAATGCACTATATGTACCTACAGCTCTTGGCAAAAGATTGTGTATTCTTGGGATAAAGACTATACTACAAAAAATGACAAAACGCTTTGAACGACAATGAGGATCAATATGAAAATCAGTAGTGACTATACATCAAATAGAGCATGGTTAAGAGATGTAGTGGGCAATCAGCCGATGATTTTACGCTCTGTCTCCGCCTTGGAATATTTGCAACTCTTTGTGGGCTACTTTTCTGAAAGCAAGGTGGAGGTTTATGCCTTGGAGGAAAGTTCGGAAGAAACTATCCGATGCCATATCATAGAAGATTTGGAAGCTATAGAGTATATACGTTTTGAAAATGTTCTTTGTTCCAGTCCAAGCCAGGCTGTAAATGATATGCTTTCCGATTTTGAGCATAGCGATGAAACTGCTCTTGTAGAAGCTTTGAGCAAATATTACTATTCCCATGAAGAAAGCTTTAGCGGATTAAATATCAAAAAAGAAAACCAAAAGCGATTTGAAGAACTAAAGGACTGGGCTATAAACTATTTTGAGGTAGGTTGAATGAAATGACTAAGCAAGAAGAGATTTATTCCTAGCTTTTACGATTCCTCGAACCATTTTACAACGATAATCCAAAGTCCAACTCCGTTTGGGACAATGATAAAAAGGAATGGTCTGGCAATATCTAATTACACTTAAAGCATGCACAATAATAGAACTGCCTCTACATTAAGTTCAGTTCACGGAAGAGTTTTTTTCTGTAGCGTTTATCCTTTGAAGCTTTTTTGATATCTTCCAGTCTGCCACTTTCCGCTAAAATACCCATTAATTGTGCTAATTTCTCACTGCCTTCTTCTCTGCCTTCTTCTAGGGCAGCTTGGCGATAACGTTCTAAAAGAATATTCATATTTTTGTCTCCCTTCTGCATAAAGTCTGTAGATTTAAGTTCTGCTACTCTTTTGGACAGTATTGTCGAATGCATTTGCTTGGGATTGTTGGCATGAAAATCTTCTGCCAGTCTTCCCAAGCTATTATTTTCTATTTTCGAGGTATTAAAGTATATAATATAAGAGTCATCATCAAAGGGCTGGCCATTTTTCTTTAATGATTCTTTCAATATGATAAGATTGTAGTCCCTCGTTTGAAAATATCTTTAGCTGTAATAAATATAACATATGTTTTTAGGTAATTGCTTGAAATTTTTGTCCTTTCTTTAGAGAATGAATGTCTATTAGACTGGCGTGAAATCTAGCTCGTTTTGGGATTGCTTCTTGAGAATCATTTTTGGATTTCAATGTTATATAGATTGTGCTCTTTGTCCTCGCAGTAACAATCCAAGACAAGAGAATGTCCATGAATATTGGGAGTGTCTTTCTGAATACATTGATCTTTCAAACGTAAAGAATCATTTTCCATAATAACTTGTAAAATAAATTCGGTGCATTGCTTATCCTGCAATACGATTTTTGATAAAGATATCATCCATAAGAGTTAGGGATGATATAATAGCTTGTTTTACTTCTAGCTGAGAGCTTGATTTTTGTAATGTGTGTTGCTCTTTTGAATTTTTAGAATTTTTTGCTGGAAATTGAGGCATGAGATTCTCCTTTTAGAAATAGGAATAAGAATAGACATAGTAAGAAGGGAAAGAATCGACAGAATTATGTAGTGCTATAATTGTAATGTGGCAATTGTAAATATACTAGTCTCCATATTCGGATAATATCCGTTAATGGATAAGGTGTGCAATAAAATATCTCCTCGCATCCAAGGTAATGGACGAGAGGAGATATTGGAATTTCTTTTCCACTGCTTTTTCATTCTATTATCCTACTTTTCCCAGCAGGCTGTCTCTATATCCGGTAAGGATCTTTATATTCTCTCGCTCGTAAGAATTCAAAACCTGACTTTCAATCTTATCATATTCCGACTTACTGTACTGCGGTCTATACCAGGATTTAGAAGAAAAAAATATGCATTAAGGTCTTGAGTGTCGTATTGTCTTCCATGGCGAGCATAAATTTCATTAATCGCTAAACGGAGGGTTGCCGCATCCAAGCTCCCATACTCTCCCCGAGCAATCAGTCTCTCGTTGGCGTATGGGAAAATAAATTCAGAAGCATTGGTAGCCGTTCCGGCATTGGATTGACCTGTACTGTTCACCAAGCCGGCATAACTATAATCTCCCCCCATATCTACATCGGTAAATTCCGTACCATTGGTTAAAGTCACTATAGGATAATCAATGGTTTCAAGACTATTCCATGTCACATCCGCATCCCCGTTCCAGCTATTGTCTTTTAGGTTTCGCATCTTGCCGGATACCTTTAAACCGTTTTGCTCTGTTTTGGAAAAGGAAAGCCCCTCTAATAAAAACTTTGCTTCTCCATAAAGACGAAACTCAATCTGTTCTTTTCCGTCCTTAATATAAGGGATAAGCATATACTCATTAGCAGTACTCTTCCACATTGCATCTCCGGGATAGGATGCAAATATATTGGATTTGTTTACCGCTCCGCTATCATAACTAAGCTCCTCTGAACCGGCGGATGTACTTTCTTCTGTAGCTACAGTAGATTCATCAGCTTTCTCTTCCGCCTTTACCGATGTACTTTCTTCCGCCTTAGTTCCTTCACTTCCCTTTGCCTGACTATTCCCTTTACAGGAAACCAGACTAAGGCTTAGAAGCAATCCCAAAAAGACGATTGCCAAGCTTTTCTGCAGAACCGCTCCGGTTCCTTTTGTCTTCATCATTGTTCTTTTCATACGCTCTTTCTCCCATGATTCATTATGTTAAATTTTATGAATATACCTTATTGCATTATAAGGTTTGGAGTAGTGAATAGCAAGTATGATGGCCTTATCCCGAAGTTATGAAATAAGGATTAGATAATTTATAGAAACATAATCAATCATCACTTTACTCGCAATAATCAATCATCTATTTGCTTGCAAATGCTTGCAAAGTAGCTCCACTAAAACTATACTATGGGATAATAAAGGAGGCGAATTATATGGCAAATACAAAAAGCAGTTTATGCAAGAATTGACACGAAATTAAAAAGAAAAATGCTGAAGGCATACTACAACAACTGGGAATTTCTCCTTCCAGCGCCATTCAAATGCTATATAGTCAGATAGTACGGACAAATGGATTTCCTTTGGATTTACACTTGTCTTACCAAGTTCCAACAGCTATAGGAAATATGAGTCAAACTGAATTAAATACCGCATTACAAGAAGGATATGAATCTACTCTGACAGGGAAGAGTTATTCTGTGGAAGAAGTTCAACAGCTAATGAAAGAAGAGTTTCAAGTGGGAACCATGGACAAGTCGAAATACTCACAGGGTTCATGTTGATAATTTTGTCATATTCTATATGGTTCATTCTAATATCAATGAGCTTACCATTCTCCGAATCTTATATGGGAAGTAGAATATTGAGCAAGTCCTAATGTCTCGAATAATATTTTATTCTTAACTCTTTATTCCGGTTTCATCTAATAAATATTACATCTTTAGTTCTTTATTTCCGCTTCCATCCCATGAACGCTATACTTTAATTTCCTTCTTCTCCCTTTCCTTCAATTCCTTTAAAATTCCTCCGGTAATCAGGGCTGCAATAAGCGCCGCAAAAGATATCACTGAGGGGCTGAGACATTTGCAGGCCGAAAAAGCTCCCGAAGGCACGGGGAAAAAAATCAGCAAAAATCGGAATCAGGCAAATGCCCTGCCGTAGCAGTGCCACGATACTGGCCCAAGAGGATAGCCGGTGGTCTGGGAAAACATATTGGCCATGGTAATCTGGGCAGCCAGGGGCATGGTCAGGCATTGCAGCTGCAACGCCATTGTGCCGATTCGAATAACCTCCCCATCTTCTTTTCGGAAGGCGGTGACGATGGGCTTTGCCATAAGGAAGACTCCTGCTCCGGCAAAAAAATCAGCATAATAAAAGCAGACCTTCAAGCTGAAACGATAGGCCTCCGCCACACGCTTGTAGTGCTTGGCTCCATAGGCATAGCCGCAAACCGGTTGAAAACCCTGTCCGAAGCCGATAACCAGGGAAAAGATGAACATGCTGACACGCATTACGATGGCCATAGCTGCGATAGCCGCATCTCCGTAAGGATGGGCGGAAAAGTTCAGCAAAATGGTGGAAACACCGGCAATTCCCTGTCTGGCGAGACTGGGACAGCCGAAGCGCAGAATAATGCTGTAACGTTTGATACTCGGCTTAAAATTTCGAGGAGATACGGAAATGCAGGCCGGCATTCTGTTGCATTGGTACAATAAAATGCCGAAGGATATCATTTGACTGATTACGGTAGCCACCGCAGCGCCGCCTATCCCCATTTTCCCGACGTAAATAAAGAGGGGGTCCAGAAACATATTGAGGACACCGCCGGTACTGATGCCGATCATGGAATAAAAGGAATTTCCCTGAAAGCGGAGCATATTGTTCATGCCCAGTGAAGCCATCATAAAGGGGCTTCCAAAAAGGATGATTCTGGCGTACTGCATGGCATAGGGAGCAATGGTTTTGGTGGATCCCAAAGCGTAAACCAGAGGTTCTACGAAAATGCCGGCAATGATTGCAATCATAGTTCCGATAATCAATTCCGTAAAAAATCCTACTGCCACATAGCGTTCCGCTTCTTTCTGCTTTTTCGCTCCCAACAAACGGGAAATTTCGTTTCCGCAACCCATGCCGATCATGAAGGCGATTGCCTGAATGATTGCCGCCATGGAGAATACCACTCCCACTGCGGCAGAGGCGGAGGTTCCCAAGCGGGAAACGAAGAAGGTGTCCGCCATATTATACACCGCCACCACAATCATGGACACCATGGAAGGAACGGCCAACTTGGGAATCAAACGATTCACCGGTTCCTCCAGCATTTGCCGAAACTTCTCCTCATCGCTTATGGCCATGTCTTCCGCTCCCTTCTCTGGCAATTTTTTTCTACTTCCATGCTACAATGACAGCCATTATACTACCGTAAAATTTTTTTCGCAAAAAAATCTTGAGTTAGGGGAGTCAGGGGAGTTTAGAAATGAAGAAGTTTTTTTCGTTATGTCAGTCAAAGTATAGCCGGGATGATTGGGCTTTCCGTTTATATTTTAGCGGATACCTATTTTATTTCTTCCTATGCGGGAACCGATGGACTTGCGGTTTTAAATTTGATTCTTCCGCTGTACGGCCTTCTCAATGCCCTGGGCAATATGATTGCGGTGGGTTGTGCCACCAGATACAGCATCCGACAGGCTGCGGGAAAGGATGTAAGCTCCTTCTTTTTTTACAAGCTATTTTTTTGGAACTTCATTTTTCGCCCTGCCCTTCACCTTCTTCGAGCTCTTTTTTTCCGAAGCAGGTTTTGGCAATTTTAGGGGCAAATGCGGAATTGCAGAATCTGGGAATGAGCTACGTTCGAATCATCTTAGGCTCTGCTTTCCTCTTTATGGCAAACAGCAGTATGACTGCCTTCACCAGAAATGACAAGAACCCCTCCATGGCCATGGTCGGCTCTTTGATGGGTTCCCTCTTTAATATCGTATTTGACTATATTTTTCATGTTCCCCATGGATTTGGGCATGACCGGTGCTGCTCTGGCTACTGCCCTATCTCCGGTGGTTACCAGCTTGGTTTGCACTCTGCATTTTTCGGAGTCCGAAAAAAATACCATTGCCTTTCGTTGGCAAAGTCCGCGCTTTAAACATCTCTGTGCCTGCTGCAAGCTGGGATTTTTCCGCCTTTGTCGGCGACCTGACCAGTGCCGTGACCATCAGTACCTTTAACGGCCTGATTTTAGGTCTTAGCGGAAATATCGGGGTTGCCGCCTACGGTGTCATTGCCAATGTTTCCTCTGTCTGCACCTGTGTATTCAACGGTTTGGCCCAGGGAAGCCAGCCCTTAATCAGCAACAGCTACGGAAAACGTGATATTCATAAGCTGCAGTCCCTATCTGCATTACGGTATTGTAAGCGCTTTGGTACTGGCGGTTTTGATTGTGGCAAGCATCATTTTCCAAAGCGACTTTTGTATCGCTCTTTTTAACCGGGAAAATGATCCTATCCTCTACCAGTATGCCAAGGAAGGAATTCCCTTGTATTTCATCGGTTTCCTTGCGGCCGGGCTGAATATCCTGATGGTAAGCTATTTCTCTGCTACCAACAATCCCCGCCCCGCCTTTATCTGTTCTTTACTGAGAGGCACCATCGCTATTGTATTTTTTGCCTTCTTACTTTCTTCCCTTCTAAAAATGCCGGGGGTTTGGCTTTCCTTCCCCGCATCTGAAGCCTTCACCTTCCTGGTGGTGCTGTATTTTTACCGGAAGGAGCGGAAAGAGATGAAGCTGCATTTGGAGGCGCAGCAGGAGGGTAAATAAAGCCGGCGGAGGGAAGGCTGTATTCATTGATACGGCACGCGCAGAAGCAGTATAGGTATGTAATCGAGCACGCTCCCGCTAACTTCGCCCTGCAGCGGTACTAAGCGAAAAACTACAGTCCCTTTGTTTTTCGCAAGTACCGGCGGGCTCAGATTGCTCTCTTTCATACCTATACTGCTTCTATCGCTTCAGCTTATTGATTTCTACAGTACTTCCCGCCGCCGGTTTGCAAGTACCGCGGGATAAAATTGCCCCTTTTTCAGGCCTATACTGCATCGGAGCTTTCTTCTATACTGCATCAGAGCATCCCTATTTATCTTCCAGAATGATACTGTAGCAAAAGCTCTTTGCTTCATCCGGTCCCAGGGTAATGCGGTCTTTCATGGAGCATAGCTCCTCCATTACGCCTTCTCTTCCGGGGAGGCTTGTCCATGGCTCTACGCAAAGGAAGGGCGTTTTTCTCTCCATAGGGCTGCCAGAGGGCGATGTAGGGATAGTCCTCATAAAGGAAACGAATGGAGACCGGCTCGTCATCACTTCCCAGCACCAGTTCTCCTCCACTGTGCGCCAGCACCACCGCATCATTTCGGAACAGAACGGTTTCCAAGGGGAGACGTCCGTTTACCAAGGCGAAATTCTCCCGTTCCTCCAAGGTAAGTAAGTCTTTTGAAAAAGCGAACCTTCTCCATCATCGCTTCCTGCTTAGGGAAGTGAATGGCGTAATCACTTATTGCCTGCTTCTTGGAAAAAGGGAGGTAGAAACCGGGATGTCCTCCCAGCGCAAAAATACATTACCTCAATTCCCAGATTCTCCACTCTGGAGCAAACATCCAGACGATTGTCCTTTACCCGGTAGCTTTGCTGTAAACGAAAGGAAAAGGGTAAATCTTTCTGGATTCCGCACTATCCCCGAAAATTCCAAGGTGCAGGAATCCTCTTCCTGATCTACGATACGAGCCTGCATGGAGCGTAAAAAGCCATGCACGTCCATGGGGTATTTCTCCCCATTGTAATAATAGGCCTTCTGAAAAAAAGACGTCCGATAAAGGGAAACAGAAGCGGGGAACGCTCTTTCCAATACTTTGCATCTCCCTGCCATAAGCACTCTCTGTTTCGTTTTTTTGTCAAACACGGACTGTAATTCCGCTTCTCGGTTAATCTCCACCTGCAACAGGGCGGACTCAATCTTTATCATGTCTTTTTTTCCCTCCTTTAAACGGAACAGCTCCCTCTGTTCCTGCACCGACTTTTCCCGAATGCCTCTGTCATTACTTCTGTCGTTACTTCTGCCGTTACTTCTGTCAATGTTTCTGCCTACAATCTTGCCTTGCAAAATCTTTTTTTGCAATCCTGCATGCCCCGATCAATCAGGATTCAGGAGAGCTTGCAAGATGCATACTCTATTTATGCTTTATTTAAGCCTTCTTCCGGTTTCTGGTATGCCGGTCAATAATAGCCTGTTGCTCCTTGGTCAAATGAAATTCTTGTCCCTTATGATCCAACTCTTCATGGCCTACATGGTCACACTTTCCGGATTTCGCATAACTGCAATATGCACAAGAGCCATTTTTCCCGGTGCTCCTTCCGTAAAGCTCGAATGATGGCAACTACAATTAACGCCACAATGGCCAGTACGATAACGTTTCCCATTTTTTCTTCCTTTCTCTAATAAATAATAAACCGCTAGATTATCCCGGATGAATAAGACCGCTCGCAAAACGAACTTACTTACTATATTATAGCAAAACCGTCATTTTCCAAAGGTTTATTCTAAAAATTAATATTCTTTAGGATTTCTTCAAAAAAACTTGGTTTTTGAGCTATCTCTTTTTGAGCTATCTCTTTTCGACTATCTATTTTCAGCTATCTCTTTTCGACTATCTCTTTTCCTTATCTATCGCAAAGGACAGTATAAAACGGCCAAATACACAGTAAAATGTCTCAGGCTTCAGCTTTGCCACTTTCTAAGTAGTAGAAATGAAAAAGAGCCCTGCAAGGCAGGAGCTCCTTTCCAAGCTCATTCCGTTTTCCGGAATACATTCATAAAAATCTTTATGCCATGGCCTTCTCCACTGCCAGCTCTTCGGAATCGGAAAGAGTTGCCGCTTCCTTGTAAGGTCTGAACAAGCCCCAAAGTCCTACAAGAATCAGGATAAAGGCAACGATGGTGAAGGGGTTAAAGCTAACCTCACCGGTTACCAAACCGCCTACCTGATAAATAATCAGAGATACACAGTAAGCCAGGAAGCACTCCCAAGCAATAGCGAAGATGGTCCATCTACCGTTGTTCATCTCTCTCTTGATGGCACCGATAGCTGCAAAGCAAGGTGCGCAGAGAAGGTTGAAAGCAAGGAAGCTGTATCCTGCTACGCCGCTGGCAAAGTATTCCTTAACCTGTGGCCAGATTGCCGTACTGTCATCTTTTAAATCTACGCTTCCCGCATAGTGGAAGAGGGTACCGAAGGTTCCTACTACGTTCTCCTTCGCGATAAGTCCGGTAAGAGCTGCCACAACAGCCTTCCACTTTCCCCATCCGAGAGGAGCAAAAAGCCAAGCCAAAGTATTACCAAAAGCTGCCAGGATAGAAGTATCCATATCATCCTCAGGAAGATACTGTAAGCTAAAGTTAAAACGGGATAAGAACCATACCAGGATGGTTGCCAAAAGGATAACGGTTCCCGCCTTCTTCACGAAGGACATCCCTCTTTCTCCTACACTCTTTAAGATGTCAATAGGTCTGGGCATATGGTATGCAGGAAGCTCCATAACGAATGGTGCCGGCTTTCCGGCAAACATCTTGGTCTTCTTCAATACGATTCCGGAGAATACGATGGCACAGATCCCTAAGAAATATGCACTCCAGCCTACCCATGCAGAGCCGTCAAACATTGCTCCCGCTAGCAGCGCAATGATAGGAAGCTTTGCGGAACAGGGAATGAAGGTAGTGGTCATAATGGTCATACGACGGTCTCTATCATTCTCTACGGTACGAGATCCCATAACGCCGGGAACACCGCAACCGGTACCGATCAACATGGGAATGAAGGACTTTCCGGAAAGACCGAACTTACGGAAAATTCTATCCATGATGAAGGCAACTCTGGCCATGTATCCGCAGCCCTCCAAGAAAGCAAGGAAGAGGAAGAAAGTCAGCATCTGGGGTAAGAATCCGATTACCGCACCCAAGCCGGCGATAATTCCGTCGATTACAAGACCCTGAATAGCTTCACTTACATTCATCGCTTCCAAAGCGGAGGTAGCAATGCCCGGAATAGATGGAACATCTACCAGACCAAAGAAAGACCATGGATCGGAACCGAACAGAACGTCATTTACCCAGTCGGTCATAGCGGTTCCCACAGTGGTAATAGAAATATAGTACACCAGGAACATCGCTGCGGCGAAGATGGGGATTGCCAGGAAACGGTTGGTTACGATGGCGTCAATCTTATCGGAAACGGTAAGTCCCTTCTGCGCTCTCTTTACATAAGCCGCATCGATAATGCTCTGAATATAGTTGTATCGCTCATTGGTGATAATACTCTCGGAATCATCATCCTCCGCCTTCTCTACAGCGGCAATGATGCTCTCCACATCTAAGTTCTTCGCCTTCTCCGGCATTTCATTACGAATCTTATCATCTCTTTCGAAAAGCTTGATGGCGAAGAAACGCTTCTGGCTCTCCGGTACATTGCCCTCTAAAAGATTTTTCAATGGAGTTGATCGCTCCCTTCCACCTGCTCGGAGAACTTGTGCTGTACAACAGTGTCGTTCTTCCCATTGGCTTCTGCAACAGCTAAGGCAGAGGCCTCCGCAACATCCCTTGTTTCTTAAAGCGGAAATGCTGACTACCTTACATCCCATAGCCTTTCCCAGCTCTTCCAGATTCAGCACATCTCCGTTCTTCTCTACCACATCCATCATATTGATGGCCATAATAACGGGGATGCCTAATTCCTTTAACTGGGTAGAAAGGTAAAGGTTTCTCTCTAAGTTGGTTCCATCCACGATGTTTAAGATAGCATCCGGGCGGTTATTGATTAAATAATTTCTCGCTACCACTTCCTCCAGGGTATAAGGAGAAAGAGAATAAATTCCGGGAAGGTCTGCGATAACCACATCCTTGTGTCCCTTAAGCTTTCCTTCTTTCTTTTCTACAGTAACACCGGGCCAGTTTCCTACATACTGGTTGGAACCGGTGAGCTGGTTAAACAATGTGGTTTTTGCCGGCATTCGGGGTTTCCGGCAAGCGCGATGGTAATGGCCATGTCTCTCCTCCTAGTTCTTTAATTCTACTTCAATCATCTCGGCATCTGCTTTACGAACGGATAATTCATATCCCCGTACTGTAAGCTCCAAAGGGTCTCCCAATGGCGCCACCTTACGAACCAAAAGCTCCGCTCCCTTGGTTGAGGCCCATGTCCATAATTCTTCTCTTTACAGCGCCCTCGCCTGATAGTTTCTTTTACGACAGCGCTCTGTCCCCGGTTTTTAAATCTTTCAGTGTCATCTTGTCCTCCACCTTCTCTCGCTGGTAAAACTCTCTGAAATTCCTCTCTTCCAATCTTCTCCGGCATGCGCCCCATAACTTTCGAAGAGAAAAAAATTCTGAGATCCTTTTAGGTTCATTCTATACCTTTTACACCATGATTTTTGTTCGCCATCTCTTTACTGATGGCTACCCTGGCATCCTTAACCTTTACAATGACATTTGCCCATAGAGGTGGAAATAACGGTAACCTCTCCCCCTACTACAAAGCCCAGGTCGCTAAGATGTTGTCTCACTTCTGCACTTCCACTAATCTTTCTGGATAATCTGTGGAACCCCTGTTCCTGCTAATGTTAATGGCATAGTCCCTCCTTCCGCTGTAAATACTTTTTTTTCTTTCTTAGTTTCAAGATTCCAGTTGTTTTTGAAAAAAAGCCTAACACAGCCAGTCTATACAGCACGAATCTGCCTCATTAAATTAGCACTGTCTAACCATAAAGTCAAGATTTTTGTAAGAATTAATTAGCTCTGAGTAGGATTGTATTTAATTAAAATATGAAATTCCAGATATTTAATGATGGCAATGTCAAAAAAATTCTCCACAAAAAGCTTGCCTGTAGGAAAAATTCAGGCTTATAGGGCAAAAAGCTGTTGATGACGCCCCCCATCGGCATATCCCAAAAAGGACTGTAAAAAAAATCAAAAAGCTTTTTCCATACAACGAGTATCGCACTACACGTGCGATACTCGTTATAAGACCTGAAACAGGGTAATCTTAGATTGCTCCTGTTTCAGGTCTTATTGCTAAAAAATTTATTTCTTCGCTTACGCTTTAATCTTTTGATCCTTTAATTTCGCATAAAATTCTTTGATTTTGGTGAAAGATTCCGGACTTAAAACATGCTCCATGCGGCAGGCGTCCTGGGAGGCGGTGTAGGCATTGACCCCTAAGGCCACCAGCACATCCGTTAATACCGTGTGCTTTTCATAGGTTCCCTGGGCGATGGACAGACCGTGCTCGGTTAAGCTTAAGGCTCCCTTCTCGTCCACTTCCACCTTTCCCTCTTCCCGAAGGCGCTTTAAGGCAATGCTGACACTGGGCTTGGAAAATCCCAGCATATTGGCAATGTCAATAGCTCTGACATTTCTATGGTCCATGGACAGCATCAGGATGGCCTCCAGATAGTTCTCCTCTGATTCATGACTTTCGTATGGTTTCATTCCCTATTTCCTCCCTTTGTGCTTTCTTTGGATTCTTATTGCCGGAGAATTCCATCCGGCATTTTTATCTCTTCGGCTTTTCCCTCCGTTCAGAACGGGACGCATATCTCTTAGGATGCCTTCTTAGCCAAGGCTTTCTTTCTCCGTTTTCCGGCTTCCAGTACCTCTTCCTTGTCCGCTTCGATTTCCTCCTCCGGAATCAAAGGTGTCATGCTCTTCAATCCGGTAGCGATGGTGGAAATGTTATGGAACAGGGCGGAGTTGGAAGGTGTCAAAATACCGGCTAAACCTAAGGCAATCAGCATAGCGTTAAAACCGATAATAAAGTTGTAATTGCCGTGAATTCTCTTCATCAAACGGTTGCTCAGCTTCTTTAAGATAACCAGTTCGTAAAGGTCACCCTCTTGGATAGTAATGTCTGCAACCTCCTTGGCGATAGCTGCTCCTGCGGAAATGGCGATTCCCGCATCCGCTTCGGAAAGAGCCGGGGAGTCATTAATGCCGTCTCCTACCATGATTACCTTTCTGCCTAAGCGATGCTCTTCCTGAATAAAGCTTGCCTTATCCTCCGGAAGAACCTCTGCATGGAACTCATCCACGCCAACCATTCTGGCTACTGCATGGGCAGTCTTTTTATTATCTCCGGTCATCATTACAACCTTGTCGATACCCAGAGCCTTTAAGTCCTGAATAACGCCAACCGCTTCTTTTCGTAAAGGATCGGAAATCAGGATTACGGTGGTGAGCTCTCCGTCCACCGCAAGATACAAAGCGGAATGCTCAGGCGGAATGCTTGCCAGCTTCTCCTCTTCTCCCTTTGGTACGGTACAATGCTCGTCATCAAAGATAAAGTGATGGCTTCCGATTAGCACATGCTTTCCTTCGTAAATGCTGGATATTCCGTGGGCTACCACATATTCCACCTTGGAATGGCGCTCTGCATGATGCAAGTCTCTTGCTTCCGCCTCAGCCACAACTGCATTTGCCATGGAGTGAGGATAATGCTCCTCCAGGCAAGCAGCCATACGTAGCATCTCATTTTCATCCGCATTATTGAAGGTGATAATGTCTTCTACCTTCGGCTTAGCGTATGTCAAGGTTCCGGTCTTATCAAAGACGATGGTGTTGGCCTCGGAAATGGCCTCCATAAATTTTTCCGCCCTTGACGGAAATCTTGTGCTTTCCGGCTTCTCTCATAGCGGAAAGTACCGCTACCGGCATAGAAAGCTTCAAAGCACAGGAGAAGTCTACCATTAAGAAGGCTAAAGCCTTGGTCACATTTCTGGTGAGCAGGTAGGTCAACGCCGCACCGCCCAGGCTATAAGGCACCAGCTTATCCGCCAAATGGGAAGCCTTGTCCTCTGTTGCGGACTTTAACTTCTCCGACTCCTCAATCATTTTCACGATACGATCATAGCGTCCGGAGCCTGCCAGCTTCTCTACGCGAATACGACATTCTCCCTCTTCACTACGGTTCCCGCATAGGCGGAGGAGCCGATTTTCTTCCGAACAGGGATGGATTCTCCGGTCATGGAAGCCTGGTTCACCATAGCCTCACCAAAGCTTACCTTTTCCGTCCAAAGGAATCATATTTCCGGTACGGACAATGATTTCCTGTCCTACTTCCACTTCATTTTAACGGGAAGTAAAACTTCCTCGCCCTGAACTAAGGTCCAAACCTTGTCCACATTTAAGGACATGGTTCTTGCCAGGTCGTCCACAGACTTCTTATGAGTCCACTCTTCCAGGATTTCTCCTACGGAAAGGAGGAACATTACGGAGGACGCGGTATCGTAGTCTCCGGTTAAGATGGAAGCGGAAATTGCCACCGCATCCAGGAGGGATACTTCAATCTTTCTTTGGAAGAGAGTCTGTAATCCCTTAAATAAGTAGGGGAATCGCCTTCACTCCTGTAATCACCCGCTTTAAGGGGATGGGATAGAAGAGGGTGGAAATCACTCGATCCACTACTGTCAGCACTAATTTATCTTCATATTCTCTGTTTAAGGCTCTACCGGTCTGACTCGGTACAAGGCCTTCATTTCCCTTATAAGAAAAACGGGACAGGGCAAGAATCATGCCTTCCCGTTTTTCCCTTCGTAGAAAAATGACTGCATCTCCGGTTCGGTCATAAACCTTCGCCTCAATGACTCCCCTCCTGGGCCTTGAGATAATACTCAAGGATATCTGCCTGTGCCATGGTCATGCGCTTCTGCATGGCGTGAACACGGATACGCCCCGGGGATTCATGCAAGATATTCCATTTCATTTTCCCTTACCACTTCTTTCTGAGCTTGTCAGAGCCGGAGAATCTTAAATCCCTTCCCTAGGATCAATGCCTTTCCGGCTCGAGTTACTTCTGATTCAGTTTCCGTTGATTCAGTTTCTGTTGATTAAACTTCCTTTGCATCGAAAAGTCAGAAACTTCTTCAAAATCCTCGATTAAAGAGTTCTCTGCAGCCTCTGCTCTCTTCTCGTTAATGCGCTTTGCATCTGCATAGATATCCTCGCAGCTTTCCTTAATGCCGGTGCTTACCTTCATCACGCAATCCTGTCCTCTAAGAACTGCTGCAGCTGCCTCTGTGTAAAGCTTCTTCGCATCGGTAGAAGCCAAAATCTTCATACCTGCTGTTCCGAATAAAACTCCACCTGCAAAAATTCCAATCTTCTTCCATGCCCAATTTGCTAAAAAAACATATTCTTTCCTCCTCTTATTTTTGCTATACATAAACTACTATTTGCTGCTAAAGAATAAAGCTTTCTTGCATTTGGCACTCTGTTGTGCACTACGGTTAAAGTCTTGTTCTTTAGAACGAGCATATTGTAAAATAGGAATTATTATTAAGTCAAGGCTAACCTTTTTGTATTTCGTTTCCATTTTTAATACAATGTAGTCTACGCTAACAAAAGTTAGTTTCAATTAACTTGTATCATCGATTGTTGCAAAAGTCAAGATGGAAGGGCTGTTTTTCATTGCTGAGGCACGCGCAGATGCAGTATAGGTATGAAATCGAGCACGCTCTCGCTATCTTCGCCCCTGCGGAGGAAGGCCTGTATTCATTAAAGGGGCAACGCGCAGATGCAGTATAGGCATGAAATCGAGCACGCTCTCGCTAACTTCGCCTTCGTAGCAGTACTAACTTCAAGCTTCGCTTTGCTCGCTTTCAGTAAGTACTGACGGGCTCAGATTGCTCTCTTTCATACCCATACTGCATCAGTCGCTTCAGCTTATTGATTTCTACAGTCCTTCCCTCTGCTGGTTTGTATGTACCAGCGGGCTCAGTTTACTCTCTTCCATGCCTATACTGTATCTGTTGCTTCAATGAATTGATTTCTACAGTCCTTCGCTTCGCAGGTTTGCAAGTACCGGCGGGCTCAGATTGCTCTCTTTCATGCCCTATACTGCATCTGTCGCTTCAACTTATTGATTGCTACAGGCCTTCGCTCCTCTATATTAATTTTTCTGCTCTTTTCCTTCTGCTTTTCCCCAATCCAATTCTTGATGTCGTAGGCCGTCATCTTCCCATCCGGCAAATAATTCCTGAATCTTCGTTGTTTTGGGGTTTTTATATTGTGATAGGTTAACGGTTTCTTGCGTATCATGGTTTATATCTTGTTGTTTCTCTCGTTCCATCCTTTTTTCTCCATGAAAAAACGTGACATCGCACACTTTGCGAGTGATACTCGTTAAGAATTAAAAAAGGCCGGGGACCTCTCCCCGACCTTCTTATCGTCTCTAGAAAAATTACTTAAGAGTGATCTTAGCTCCTTCAGCCTCAAGCTTAGCCTTGATATCATCAGCCTCAGCCTTGGATGCACCTTCCTTAAGAACCTTTGGAGCTGCCTCAACGAGGTCCTTAGCTTCCTTAAGTCCAAGTCCGGTAGCCTCACGTACAACCTTGATAACCTTGATCTTGTTTGGTCCTACATCAGTAAGCTCAACGTCGAACTCAGTCTTCTCTTCCTCAGCTGCGCCAGCACCTGCACCAGCACCTGCTGCTGCAACTACAACACCTGCTGCTGCGGAAACTCCGAATTCCTCTTCGCAAGCCTTTACCAAATCATTTAACTCCATTACGGAAAGTTCCTTAATTGCTGCAATAAACTCTTCAACAGTTAACTTTGCCATTGTATTATCCTCCATTATTTTTTTATTTTTTTGAAAATGTCACGGAATAAGTTCCGCATTAAGCTGCTTTACGCTGCTTCTCCGCCGTCCTTCTGCGCAATCTGATTAAGCACACGTGCGAAATTGCTGACAGGGGACTTGATGGATCCGAGAAGTCTTCCAAGAAGCTCTTCTCTGGATGGAATCTCTGCCAATGCCTGAACTGCCTTTGCATCGTAGAACTTTCCTTCCACTACTGCACCCTTAAACTCTAACTTTGGTGCTGTTTTTTTGCAAACTTTGCAAAAAAATTCTTGCTGCCGCTGTAGCATCGTCCTTAGATACTGCCAAAGCAGTAGGTCCATCTAATACTACGTCTAACTGAGCAAAATCTGTACCCTCTGCGGCTCTCTTGATTAAGGTGTTCTTGAAAACCTTGTACTGTACACCGGCTTCTCTTAATGCTTTACGAAGCTCTGTGTCCTCTGCTACGGTAAGACCACGATAGTCTACAACAGTAGCAGCAACAGCACCGTCCAAAAAGGGCCTTAATCTCGTCGATGATCGGCTGCTTTAATTCAACCTTTGCCATTCCTTGCTTTCCTCCTTCTGTAATTTTTTTCTAGAAAGTATTAACGGAAACGAGAGGCTTTCTTCTTCAAAGTATCCGGAAAATGCAAGACACAAACCCGCATAAAGCCGTTACTTCATTTTTAGAAGAATAAAAAAATCCCTTGCCAAAGACAAGGGATGAACGCTCATAATAGGATAAATCCTAGCTCTTTCCTCGGCGGGCGATTTCTCTTTACATCCTTGCTTTCTTAGCTCCGCAACATGGTGCGAAACAAGCTAAAAGCTTAGATACCTGCTGTCTTCGGTTAATACCTTGCAGATACTAGCATCTTTCCGAGATATTGTCAAGAAAAATCGCAGAGAGTTTAATTACAAATATAAAAATTGAGCGACAAAACCAAAATCCCCGACTGCCTATACAGACAGCCGGGGAATCATTCTTTGCCGAGTTTTTACTTATTTTTTGCTCCAATACCGAATTTTCACATACTCTACCCCTTCCGGACTTTCCCAACGGATCCAGTCCTCTCCTTCATAGTAGTAATCCTCTACAAAGGCTGTTCCGGAAATGGGGATATACTCCGGCATGTCATCCGGGGTAAAGTTGAAGACCTTGGTGCCGTCCTCAACGGAATACTCCATGGACTCGTCCAGATGAATGCCTTCCAGCTTCTTCACCCAGTAACGGATGGTTCTGCCGTTTTCCTCGGTCTCGCCGGAGAACCAATAGAGCTTAAAGTTTGCGTTTTCCGGAATTTCTTCCTGATCGTGCAGTTCGATATTCAGAGCGCCGTCATAGCCGGGCTGTTCACCCTCATGCTTTGCCTGCTCCGCCTGCTCAGCCGCCTTCTTGAGTTCTTCCGTCTTTTTCAGCTCCTCCTGCTTCTTTAGCTCCTCCTGCTTCTTTAGTTCTTCCGCCTTCTTCTGCTCCTCTGCCAGCTTTTTCTTCCTCGGATAAAGGCGCGAAGTTCTTCTCTTCCTCTGCAAGCATTGGCTCTACATCAATGCTTTTCTCTTCGTTATTTCTTAAAGTAATTTCTGTTGTACCCTCTTCCGGAATATAGAAGTTTCCGGAATATTTTTCCGTGGGGAGAGTTAATCAGGCGGTTGTCTGCTACGGTAATCTTCTTCATATCCCCAAAAAGCTTCTCAAAATGAATGGAAGCCAGGGCATTGCCGTAGAAAGTCATTGTCGGTTCCGGTCTGAATCAAGAGATTTCTTTTTAATAGAAATGTTTTGGTTATCATCAAAGTTGTAGCCGGGGAAAACGGTGCTGACACGTAGGCCCGGGGCCGGATGTGATGTCCTTCACCAGATTTCCTTCAATGCGATGGTTCGCACCGCCGTGGAGGGCAATGCCGGAAGCTCGCCAGGTCAGCTCTACCGTGTTGTTTAAAAAGGCATTGTTCTCCGCAGGCTTGGATTCTGTATGGATGTAACGAACCTGCTCTACCCCATTGACATTTTCCTTGATTTCCAGAACTGCCTTGCTGGCAAAGGTTGCCAGACCGTCATCGCCATTTCCACGGATATTGGAGTTCTGCACCTTGGAATTCTTGGTTCCCTGGGCAAAGTTCACGCCGTCCGCAAAGTTGTCTCGGATACGGCTGTTGGAAACGGTCAGCTTGTCGGTGTATTTCATTTTATCCGCTTCCACATAGTCTCCTACCCAGATTCCACATTCAAAATGCTCAAGCCAGAGGTCATGGAGCTTGGAATTCTCTCCCAAAACGCCGGCGATTCCCTTGTAATTTGCCTCCTGATGAAAACGGGACTTTAATTCGGAATCCATGTATAGGTTATCCATCTCAACATTTGAGCTGCTGTCCAGAAAACTCGATGCCGCCTCCGGCCTGCTCATCAGAGGTAAAAATGAAGCTGTGTGTACCAGATTCCCTGCACCGGTAATCCGCATATCTGTAGCACTTAGCACCAGCTTTTGGTCAAAATCGAAGGTACCCTCCGGAATATATAAGGTCTTGTTCTCCGCATCCGCGTCTTTCAGGGCATCCAGAAAGGCTTTGGAATCGTCCTGTCCATCGTTTGGCACCGCGCTGTAAGGAGCGTCCGTAATAGAAATGCTGTTGCTTGGCGCTTCCTTTGCTTCCGGCGCCTCTTCCAGCTCGATAAAGTCTATTCCCAGTTCATCAGCTTTTTTATCGGTTCTGCGGATGGTGAGTACGTCACCCTCTTCCAATTCCATCAGTTCCTTGTTGTCATTTTCCATAAGAAAATGTCTTTCATCAAAACGAAAACGAGAATGGGAGCCGGCTATATTTTTCATCGAAAAACATCATTTTCCTTCACATACTGCCAAGCAGAGCTGTTGTCCAACTCTATGGTTTTCTTCCCAAGAGGTTCTCCCTTTCTCTCCACGGAAATCTCCAGCTCTCCAACGGCGTCCTCCGGCATGGTAAAACGAAGAGTCATGGCATTGGCCGCCTTCTTTACCGTAAAAGCGTACTGAAGAATCCTCCTTGGTCAACTGCACATAGCTTTGGTTAGAAGCCTCCATCTCCACTTCATCGTAAGCTGTGGAATGCTTCAGCACCGCGTCTCTTCCAATTCCCTCTTCCGCCTCGTAGCGAAGGTAGGGAAGCTTGGCGCCATAGCCTTGGCTTTCCTTCGCCCAAAAGCTCTGTCCTCGTTTCCGCAAATGCGGTTCCATGGGAAAAGAAGCCCCAGGCCCTGTCATGGTCAAGAGTAACGTAAGTTGATTTCTGAATTTCATTCTTCTTCCTTTCTTCTCCAAAAAAAGTTACATGTATTTTTTTCGACTTACTTTTTTTAGTTTAAAAGGAAATTCAGAAAATATTATGATTTATTTTCGGGTAAAATATTAAATAAATGCAAAATTTGTCGTAATTTATCATTTTTTTCACTATAAGCAAAAAGGCCTATTTGCAACTTACTGCAACTTAGCGCAACTTAAATTTCTGCTCTCTACTCCTCACAAAGCCTTATTTTTATGCGGTTCTCGGTTTTTTTAAATTGAGATTTTTTTCTCGTTTTTGCAACTTACTGCAACTTAGCGCAACTTAAATTCCGTAATACTCCAAATCTATGTTGCAAGACCTCATGTTATCAATAGCTTCTATAATTTATTTCTATTTTTTTCATCAAAAACCCTGTATTTCCTAGGATTTTTGATGTAAAATAGAAACAAAAAGTTGGAGGTGACAAAATGGATTTATATAAAGAGTTAGCTCGTTTACGATGTTTCAGTTATGCAGACATGGTTCAGCTCTGCGGATCGGAAAAAAAGCCGCTGATTGGCAAATCAAAACTTACTCTAAATAGGGGATATATCGAACGTGTAAGGCGTAATCTATACGTCGTAATCAGCATGGAAACCGAACAGCCCATAGCCAATAGATTTCCAAATAGCATCACAAGTTACACAAGATGCTTGTATCTCTCATCACAGCGCATTTGAATACTACGGCTATGCCAATCAAGTATTCTACGAAGTTTATTTTTTTCCACGCACAGAAAATATTCGTTCTTTTTTTACTTATGACGGATTACAGTATACGCCACTTTCCAAATACAAGTACTATAGAGATATTGGATATGAATAACGGAGTGAGAGTAACATCTCTTGAACGTACTGTCATTGATAGTATTTTTTTGACATGGACAAAATCGCAGGGCTTGAGGAAATTTTTACGATGCCTGGAACTGATTCCCTCTTTGAATGAAGAAAAAAATTACTGGATGTTTTTAGAAGGCTATAGTAAAAAGCAGCTTTTACCAAAAAAAGTTGGATATATTTTTGGAGTTTTATAAAAAGGATTTATCTCTGTCCAAAGATTTTTTTCTTAAAATGTATTTCATGCTCCTCTTCCAGCAAAAACTTATCTAACTCAGGAAATTAGAGAGAATATTTTTTTCATCCCAAAGTGGCTACTATATGCCCCCCAAGGATCTTAAACAGCTTATTAATAAAGGAGTAGATTATGATGATGTTATTTGATCGTATATCCCTTGGCAGACAGGCTAAAAGAGCTAGGGTTTTGTGAGAGATACCTTTGAAAAAAAGTTTGCAGGCTAATTGATATTTTTGAAAATTTTTTTGAATCCGATTCTTTACTTTCAGAAGCTTTAGCTCTTAAAGGAGGAACCGCTATTAACTTAACGATATTTCAGATGCCAAGACTGTCTGTAGATATCGATTTAGACTATTGTAAAAATGTTGATAAGACCACCATGCTTCAAGAGCGACAAAAGTCATCGCAGAACATATTCAAAAAAATATATGTCTGCCTCAGGATATAACCTTAGCAAAAAGTCTAAACAATATCACGCTTTAGACTCCTTTGTTTTATGAATATACCAATGCCGGAGGAATGAAAGGATAATTTAAAAAAATCGAAGTGAAATTATATGCTTAGATGCCATATCCTTCCACTTTCACACCAAACGGTTTCTTTGCCTTGGAACATTGAGAATTTTCAATGTTCTCAGCGTACACCCTATAGAACTTTTTTTCAGCAAAAGGCTGTTGCACTCTTTAATCGAGCAGCTGCCAGAGATTTATATGACATGTATAATTTGCAAAAAGATATAAGATTTTTTTACTAAAGCTGATGAAAGACTTTTTTAAAAAAATGTATTTTATTTTTACTTTTGCGATTGCCTCTGAAAGTATTCCACAAAAATTTTGAGTTTCAGTAAAATAGAAAGCGATGACTGCTCGAAAAAAATAAAAGACAGATTTATTACCTGTTTCTGAAATAAATCAGAACAGTTTGACTTTTACCATTAGCACAGACTTTGGTAAAAAGACATACTTTGGAAATATATTCTTTTTACCGGAAGATGATTTTTCAATTTTGGAATGCTTTCAGAAAGTGGCGATTACAATCCCTTCACTGTTATTTGAAGATGACTGAAATCTGTTTAAGAATAAAAAGATCATCCCTATGGCTCTGTGGAAATGCAATAACAATACTACTCAAGGTTAATTGCAAGTTAAAAAATTGCATAATTGGTGGATAATCACGAACATAACATGACACGCAAAAAAAATAAAAAGAGGCTATAAAAAAATCAAAATGATAGAGAATTTTCGGCAATATAGGTCTGAATGCGGGGTAGTCTGAGCCCTGTCGGTACTTGCGAAAAAAACAAGTGAAACGCAGTTTTTTTCGCTTAGTATCGATACGCGGCGAAGCTAGCGAAGCGTGCCCCGTTTCAGACCTATATTGCTAGAAAAAATTTTTCTGATTTTTATAGCCTACTATATTTCTATTATGCGCCGAACTGTAATCCGTCTAACTTCACGCCGGGGCCCATGGTAGAAGTCAAGGTGATGGACTTCAGGTAGGTTCCCTTTAAGGAAGATGGACGAGCCTTTACGATAGCTGCCATTAAGGTATCCAGGTTGGACTTTAACTGCTCCTCTGTGAAGGAAGCCTTTCCGACAGGAACATGGATGATGTTTGCCTTGTCCAGTCTGTACTCAACCTTACCGGCCTTAGTATCAGCGATAGCCTTAGCTACATCCATAGTAACGGTTCCCAAGCTTTGGGTTTGGCATTAAGCCCTTAGGTCCAAGCAAACGACCGATACGTCCAACTACACCCATCATATCAGGAGTTGCGATTACTACATCGTAGTCAAACCAACCGTCCTGAATTCTTGGTACAAGATCATCTGCACCAACAAAATCTGCGCCTGCAGCCAAAGCCTCATCAGCCTTAGCATCCTTAGCGAATACTAAGATACGAACGTTCTTACCAGTTCCTGCAGGAAGAACTACAGAACCACGAACCTGCTGGTCAGCGTGACGTCCGTCACAACCGGTTCTGATGTGTAACTCTACAGTCTCATCGAACTTAGCAGTTGCATTCTTCTTTACCAACTGAATTGCATCCAACTCAGCGTACTTAACCTGTCTATCTACAGCCTTTGCCACTTCGGCATATCTCTTTTCCCTGTTTCATGAATCAAAGCCTCCTTCTTTTACTCTTCTACCTTAACACCCATAGATCTGCAGGTACCTGCGATCATGGACATTGCAGATTCTAATGATGCAGCGTTTAAGTCTTTCATCTTTAGTCTCGGCAATCTTCTGAAGGTCAGCCTTGGAGATAGTAGCAACTTTATTCTTATTTGGCTCGCCTGAACCCTTCTGCAGCTTACAAGCTTTCTTAATGAGAACAGGAGCAGGAGGAGTCTTTGTAATAAAGCTGAAACTTCTATCTGCGTAAACAGTAATAACAACAGGAATGATCATGTCCCCTTCATTAGCAGTTCTAGCGTTGAACTCCTTAGTGAAGGCAACGATGTTAACCCCGTGCTGTCCTAATGCAGGTCCAACGGGGGTGCTGGAGTTGCTTTTTCCAGCGGGAATCTGTAACTTTAATGTATCCTTCTACTTTCTTTTGCCATATAGGCACCTCCTTGTGGTAATTGCGGGTAAACCCTCCCACGAGCTTGCTTTTGCAAGCGGTGGCTAAATGTACTCCATGGGATAAAATCCCTCGGGTATTACCAAATCTTATCTTAACTTCTGTACTTCACCATAGGAAAGCTCTACAGGGGTATCCCTACCGAACATTTCCACGTTAATGGTGACGGTCTTCTTCTGGTCATTGATTTCTGTAATGACACCAACGGTATCCTTCCAAGCACCGGAGACTACGCTTACGGTGTCTCCCTCTGCGAAAGTCAACCAAAACTTCAGACTTTCTATAGCCTAAGGTCAGGATTTCTTCCTCAGAAAGGGGGACCGGCTTCGATCCGGGACCGACGAATCCGGTAACGCCTCTGGTATTTCTTACCACATACCAGGTTTCATCGTTCATCACCATGTTCACCAGAACGTATCCCGGGAACATCTTCTTGTCGGTTTTTCTTCTACGCCATTCTTTACTTCAATAACCGGCTGCATGGGAACGCTGACCTCTAAAATCACATCTTGAAGACCACGGTTGTCAATGGTCTTCTCCAAGTCCATCTTCACCTTGTTCTCATAGCCGGAGTAGGTATGGGCTACATACCAACGGGCTTCTGTGTTCTTCTCTGCCATATTCCCACCTTTACTTTTACAAGAATCAATCCAAGACCCCACTTCATAGCAATGTCTAAACCTGTAATCAAAAGGCCTACCAACACACTAAGAACGATGGTTGCAACAGAGTGCTTAATCACTTCCTGACGTGTGGGGAAAACAATCTTCTTAAATTCAGATTTTAACCCTGCAATGAATCCAGCTCCTCCGGATTTCTTTTCATCTTGCATTACTTTGTCTCCTTATGCAGCGTGTGCTTCTTACAGAACTTGCAAAACTTTGTTACTTCCATACGCTCCGGATGAAGCTTCTTCTCTTTGGTAATAAAGTAGTTTCTCTGCTTACATTCTGTACATGCTAATATAATCTTTGTACGCACGGCTTTCACCTCCAATGATTTTTAACTTCGCATGACTACGAAATTAGTGCATAAAAAATAGGGCGTTGCCCCAAGTTCTGCTATAGGATAGCATGGAGACTCGCCCTATGTCAAGGAGTTTCGATGTTCTTACCGTTTTATTTACACTTCATCTTTTTCTATTGTCCTATTCCTCGCCCTTTAATTGCACCTCTGTCTTATAGTGCTTTGTGGACTTTAAGAACTTCCCAAAAAGGTCTGAAGTCTTCACCTTCAAAGGTGGCAATGTTATGGCAGGGATGGGCACAGAGATATTCTTCCTTCATCAGATCCTTATCCACCAAAAAGCTCTACCAGATCCTCTTTGTCATGAATCAGTCCGAAAAATGGATGAAGAGCCCGGTGTGCATCCCAGCACCTCTTCCATCTCCTCCGGCTCTGCAAAGGAAAGACGGGATACGCCCAAGTTGGGAAGAAAGCTCCTTGGTCTTAAAGGGCTTATCTCCCGGCATTAAGAGTAGATAATAATAGCTATGCTTACTATTGGTTAAAAACAGGTTCTTAAATACCTTAGCTCCCAAAGCTTCTTCAATGGGAATACAATCTTCCATGGTATGAGCCTCAGGATGGTCTACTCTCTCATAGGCAATTCCCTGCTTATCCAGATAATCGTATACCGCAAGCTCTTTCTTGCTTCTGCCTTCATTCTGTGCCGGTCTTCCTTTTTCCACTTGTAATGCCATTGGACTTTTCCTCCATGTTCTTTAATCGGTCGGGTTTTTATTTAGTGCTTTGCAATCCATTTTTTACTTGCTATTTGGAATGGATTGATAATTTCTTAACTACTATACCATAGAATGAGGAAAAAGTTTTAAAGTTCTTCCGATTTACAGAGATAGTCTATAATCACATCTATCATTTCTTTGGCTTTCCGGTACTGCTCCTAAGCGCTGGCTTTCGAGACAATATAAAAATCATCATAATCGCAGCTATTTCTTATTTGAAAAGCACTACTCAAATATTTAGAATATTTTCTTTTGCTACATCGATTCTGTATTGCACTAAGTCATCCAACGATAATGCCCTCCTTATCTATATTACGGTAATAAGGTAGCTTATCTTTATACTCAAGAAATTCTTCATATGGTATTACAACAGGCGATACTACTGCATCATGTTCCAAGCCGATATCCGAAGCTTTATCCCATACTTTTTCCAGTTTCTTTTGTAATTCCTGTCTTTCTCCTACCACTATCGCAGCAAAATCTATATCAGATTCATCATCAAAATCACCTCTGGCGAAAGATCCATACATGACTATATTTTTAATAGATTGTCCGTAAATATCGCGGTAAGCTTCTACGATTTGACTGGTAATTTTATTGAGCTGAGTTTTATCACACATGGAAATTCCTCCTTCCTATGGAATTAATCTGATTATATATTCAATGTATCACATCGAAAGTATGCAAGTCTTCAGGCATTCTTTAAGTTCCATACTATCTCCATTATCATAATACTGTAATAGCTTGTGATAATGGAGATAGAATATATAGTACAAAAAAACTTCCAAAGTTAACTTGGAAGTTTTTTTAGAACAAATAGATTTTTCATCTAGGACATATAGCACCATGTCCCCACGGTGTCACACCAGTTGCTTCTACAACTTTTTGCACTTATATTTTTTTTAGGATAAGCATTAGGTGCTTTTTCACTTCTTCCTCTTTCGCTCAACTTAAGCTATGATTCGTCAATGAAGTTGCTTAGCCTGAAGTGCCTTTGCGGCTTGTCCATCCTTGGGTTTTACGATTCTAAGGGAATCGTATCGAATCAAATCCTTAGTTGATTGTATATGGCTGAATCTTTTGATTTAGCCTCTGTTCTCTTTCTTCTGTCCCTGCTTTTTTTATAGCCAAGTCCCCAGAAAAGAAGAGACATGAGGGATAATGCTGCAAAGAGTCCGTATAATGCCATGAAAGCTTGAATCTCCGGTTGCTACCTGTCTCAATGCTCCCAATACTTCAGGAACCTTTGGCTCTCTATCTACACCGAGAACTCCGGGTTCTACGCTACTCGGTCTTGTTGCACCAAGTACGGAAGGGTTACTGGGATTTGGGTTCGGGTTTGGATTAGGATTTGGACCCGGATTAGGTCTTGGATTTGGGGCCGGGATTTGGTCCCGGATTACGATTTCTGTTATAACGGTTATAGAAAGAAATATCTCCGTGCTTTGCAGAATTTTTCTCCTGTTCCTACCCAGAACACCGGTAAAAGATATGGAGATACGGCATTTCCATCTGAATCTCTAGTAAATCTCTGTAGTCTTTTACCAAAAAGTGTATAGGTTCTGCTGTCGTAGGTAAAATTGCTTTGTGTTCCTACAGTCTGCTTAATTGTATACTTGTAGTCACCTTCTGTGGTATATACAATCTCCGGAAATTCCAGGATATAGTCCTTAGCTCCTGTTTCCCTGTAACACTCACCTGATTTCGGTGAAGGTAGATGGAGCGTTGGGATTGGAAGGATCTCTTTCAATCGTTACTGTATAGGTTTCCTCCGGTGCGGCGCCTGATGTGCTAATCTTTACAGGAATCTTTAAGCTTGCACTTTGCGCAGCTGCCTGGGATGAGAATCCCAATCCTGCGGAAAGGAATAGCACTGCTGATAATACTGTACCAGCCTTTATTAAAATGTCTCTTTGCTTTCATTTCCGTTTTCCTCCCTTTATGGGTTTACTCTTGCGAACAAAAACAACCCTACCATTTGTTTCTAGTGATACACAGGTGGAGAGTGACATAATCTGGTCGCTTTCCTTCAGCCCGATATCTCTAAAGTTTGTGGAATGTTTCTTTTTCAAATATTCCACCAGTTCCATAATGTGTCCCTTTTCTGCCTTCTACCTGATAAATCATACGGTCATAGGCGTCGCACTCAATACAAGCAAAAACTTCCATTTTTACGCGCTCTGCCATCCGGCATAAAAAAGATTTCCTGTCAGATGTTTATCGAAAGTAATCCTTTGTTGATATACTCCATTACATCTCCGTACATCCCTCCGTTATCCATATGGTGTCCATAGGTTAACATATAAGGGTCTGAAAAAGTCCGCCTTATTATAGGCACTTAAGAAAATTGACCCAGAAAGGGAAAAATTCTCCTGTTACATCCCTGTTTACATACTCCAAATCGTCTCTTTCCCTGAACCATGGGGTAGTCAATGTGGGTTCCATCAATGGTTATCCAGCCTCTTGTATCCGGATTAATTTTTTTAGATAACTCTTCCAGACTTAATCTGGTATCTTCCGGATTCTCCAGCTGTGGGGCTTGTACTTTAGTAAATCTCTTCCTAGAAATGCACCCGTCATCGTAATGTAGGTGTCCCAAAGAGAGTATCCACCAAAGGCCAGCATGAGTAACCATGAGGACAATAGCCAGGACTAGATAATACTTTATCTCCTGCTCTAGCGGCTTTTTGCTGCTGCATCCATTCCTTTGTCCTTTTCCACTCCTTTTTTCCTGCTGTACACCGTGTGTACATGGGTTTCTTGAAAGCTTTCCAAAAAGCCAATCTACAAACGATTTTTCAGTATCTCTTCCGGGTGGCTAGAGCCACCCGGAGATTTTTGATACTGATTCAAAATATCTTGTTTCTCTTACTTTCGTGCTATTTTTTTGGAGAAGAAGAATTTATGCTCTACGGTAAGTTAACGCCATATTCTGAAAAACATTATAAGTCAGAAAGAATTATTCCTCTTCCTTCTTGCGGTTCATGAATACTACACCTAATCCGCCAGCTACTGCAAGCATCATAGCGTAAGGAGCAACATTCATTACGATACCGGTAGGAGTGGTTACATCCTTGGTGTTCTCTGATATCTACTTCTGCATCGTCCTTTTACAGCGTTGAAGCTAGCTGTGAGTCCGGTTACATCAAGATCACTAATGTAAGACTCTTTTTCCTGCAACAGCTCCGCAGTCATTACGTAAGTATTAGCACCCTCTCGTACGAATACCTTATCACCCTTTGTTAATCCGGTGATGGTGAATCCGCCATTATCTCCAACAACAATCTTTCCAGACTCTGTGCTTGCTGTGAATGCCTTAATGCCGTTTAAGTTAACATCTCCTTCAGGCTCAACATTGTATAACTCAGCACCCTTCTGTCCCTTACGATCACCAGGAACTACTGTTACATAGAACTCGAACTTATCGCTGTGGTTAGCAACTTTTCCAAGGATTCTCTTTCTAACAGTTACCTCGTGAGTTGTATCATACGGATTCTTGGGAGGTGTTCCAGGAGTCTCTGGTGGTGTGTAAGGAGGAATATCTGAATCTTTGGGTGGTGGTAACTCTCACCATAGTTGTTGTCTACGCCTTCAACCTTGGTGTTATCAGCATCTCCGTTAGCCTTCTTAACACGAACTACCTTTGTGATGAACTTTGTAGCATTGTTCTCTACATACTTTAATACATAAATCTTAAACTTAGACTTAGTGAAGTAGATACCCTCGTACTCGTTAGATACCTCTTCCATGTCATACTCATAGTATCCTAAGTCTGTAAAGCTTAGACTCATCTACATGGATAGTAGCATTGGACTTAAAGATACCGTAATCTGCACCTCTTCTCGATCTCCAAACTTCTTAGCTTCCGGAGCGAAGGTAGCACCTGTAATGGTAACACCGTTAGCAGGTCCCGGCTTAGTAGCCTCATTATAGTTAACTCCATCTTTGGTGAACTTGTAAGTTCCAGACTGAGCAGCAGGGGTAACCTTTAAATTCGAAGGTTGTGTTTGGTGCAAGAGTCTTACCGTCAGTGTGAACTCTCTTCTGAAAACGGAACTGTCCAGTGCGAAAGCAGGTACTGCCATAGACATTACCATCATTCCGGATAATGCCAGAGTAGCGAGTCTGTTTAAATTCTTTTCTCATTTCTTGTTCTCCTTTTTTTGAAAAAAATAGTAGAAACGTTGTGTGATTTATAATTTGAAGGTGCGACCCTTCGAATTATCTAGTTTAATTCTGAGTTTCAGTTCATGTTGTATCTTCATACATCCCTTCGGCTGCCCTGGGCGTTCCCTCGCCATTTTACCATGCCGTACCATGTCTGAACCTCCTTTCTTTTTCATCAGAAAAAAAGGACTTATATTAAATTTTTTTCTTTGCCGATAGTCTTACTAAAGGCAGATATTCAGTCCGCTTCTGCTACAGATGCAGCTGTTGTAGTGACGCAGGAGTCGCCATTTCAACTCCTTTTCGTCGGTCTTCTGTAACGAAGTTCTTTTTCCAACTTCTGTCCTGCAACAGATGTATCTGTAGCAGAAGCGGGTGAATGTTTAATTGTGAATGTGCTGAAGAGGAGTTTTATGCTTCTCTTCTTTTTTGCTAATGGTGAGGTATGCTCCTGCCATTGCAACGAATCCGAAGATTCCGAAAGAGATATGGAGTAATGTCTCTTACAATACCGGTTGGAACTGGTAGCTTTGAGTGATTTGTAAAGCGAACATAATTTTTTTCTCTTACTTTCAATCTTTCACATGTAAACCAGTAATGTAGTGTTTCATTTTTCCGGTATTAATGAACAATATCCGAAGCTTTCATCATTTTCATCCTTCTTGTCGATATCAGGTTTTCCAAAACCTTCTACCTTTCCTTCTGAAAAAAATCATATGATAATTTTTCATCCAGCATAAATTCCAGTGTTTCACCATGTTTTAGCTGGAAGTGAAGCGCATAGATATTTCCATTTGGTGGTACTTCGTATAATGTCTTATCTATTTTTTTGCTTTTCACTTTTTTTCCGGTAATGACTCTCTAATAGCTAATAGTTCTTCTCTTGTTAAAAGCATCTCCGGGCACTGTTCTATCTCCAACTCGTTTATCCGGATGGTAGATTCTTAGATAAAAAAATCAAAAGGTATCTTTTTATCTGCTTCAGAGACATAGTCTAAGCCACCTGTTTTTTTACTTTTTTTCTCAATTGTAACCTTTCTCTTAGGATTTTCTTTCTCATAAGTATTTTTTTAATGGTTACAACCTGACCTTGTGTTAATTTAAATGCTTCTTCATTTGTATTGTTTTCCTTTGTCTTTAAGGAATATACATTTTTTTCAAAGGAACCATCTGCTGCTAATGGTGCATATGATTTTTTTCAGGTACAGTCTCTACAACTTTTGTACTTTTTTTGTAAGGATTCAAACCTGAAATTGTGTATCCCAAAAGTTACTTCATCTTTTTGCATCATCATACATTACTTGATGCCTTTGGATTGATACATTACCTACTTTTATAATACCAGCCTTACTTTGATCTTCCGGATTATCCAGTTGATAAAGCTTAAAACTAACATATGGCTTTGCATTGCTTCCGTCTTCATTTAGTTCATAAACGGTAAATGTTATGTCATTCAGAATTGCTTTTTCCAAAGTTTGTAAAGCCGACTTTGGTATTATTTCCAATGCTTTTGTTAGTTGATGCAACATAGGCGCGTCCATTTAAACCAAGTAATCTTTTTTCCACTTTCAGTTCAGAACTACGAACCCTAACTATTGGCTTATTATATGGCTTTTCCTTATCCTGGCCTCTCCACTTATAGTTGAATTTTGCTTCATCATTAGTGAAAAGTCCTTTGACATCTGTTGATGCACCATATCGAGCATCATCGCCGTATGTTCTTCCGTTTAAGTAAGTTTTGTAAATATCGTTGAGGTCCGTTCTTTTTTTGTCCGATATCAGTCTCAGCCATACCTTTGCTAAGCTTTTTCATATGCTATTGCACTAGGCTTAATTTTAGCTGTAAGACGAATCTCATAGCCTGCCGGTAGTTCAAAAATCTTCCGGAATTGTTTTTAGACTAATTTCTTGTCTGTTTTTTAGCTGTATTCCAGTATTTTTTCTGTAGTAAAGCCCTCTAACCCCAGTTTTTTTGTATTGAGCTTCTATCAGGGCACTACCGTCAGCCTCAACACCATTCTCTTTTAGCTTGTAAATTTCTGCTACCAAATCAGTGTTTGCAACTAAATCAACATTTTCACTAAATGTATCTTTTATGCTAATATTTGTTGCTTTTTTTCGGCGCAATCTTATTAGATAACTGCTTAAAGCTATTTGCCAGATTTTCAGCTGTGGATCCATCAAATATCTGTCCATCTGCTCCCTTAGCAAGCGGTGTACCGGAACGGATAAATTTCTATTTCCGATTGATGCCCACTTTGGATCTAGGTCATAACCATGTTCTTCAGTTAATTCTCTAAGATGTTTCCAGTTCTGCTGATTTCCTACTCCGATTGTGTAGAAAGCTGAGTAGTCTCCTACTTTGCTTAAATAACCTCTTGCCTGATTTAAACCTACTCTACTGAAATCTCTACCATTTCCATAGGTATAACCTTTTTCCAAGTGTTTTTGATATTGGAATCGGTCTTGCCCAAACGTAAAATTTATTACGGTATCATCATAGATTCCAGATTCAGTTGTATAACTATATGTAGGATCACCATCCGAAATCATTATATATATCTTTCTGGCTTCGTCTCTTGGTGCTTCTCCATCCCGAATATATCTTGTCGGAATAGTTCCGGATCCAAACCCTTTAAGAATATATCTTAATCCGATAATTCCCGCAGAATAGTTTCTACCATCTACTTCTTCTTTGTTATCTTGTAAACTATTTAATCGCCGTTTTAATTCTGAAGCATCCTTTGTATAGCCATATATCTCTGCATCATTGTAAGGAGTATCTTCAATCGTTAAATCGTTGTCTCCTATAATAGGGACTGAGTAACTATTTATTTTTTCTTTTTTCTCATTAAATACATCTACATTATTATAAACAAATCTTCTATCTTCTATAGTTACTTTTCTATTTCCGCCGAATCCTACTAATCCATACTGTAGATCATAGTTTTCGTTCTGAGAAAGACTATCAACAAGTTTAGCAATCTGCTCTCTTACCTTGTTCTTACGGCTATTTCCAGTTTTATCGTAATCACCTTCACCGTACTTAGCTAAACCATTTACTGCATTAAATGGCAGGTTCATACTTCTTGTTGTGTCTACAAGGAAAATAATATCCAGCTTTTCTTTATTCTTGTAGCTTGTTTTTGCGGTTAAGGTTAAGTCATAAGTACCATCAAGATTGTCTGTAATGTATTTCTCATTACTCTCTTCATGCTCATCTGTGATGGTTTGAGCGGTTTGATTTCCTAAGTCATAGACAAAGTAGAACTCGTGTGCGCAGTTGCTACGGTATTGTGTTTCTCCTTTATCCAAGGTATACCAGGTAATTACTTCGTTTGTACGTGGTGATGTATATCCAACATTATCGATTCTTGTTAATCCCTCGTTAAAATCATGTTGTGATACACCATATTTATAGTTTATATCAAAGTAATCATTCTGCCTTGGATCTCCGTGTACAATTTTATCCATGTTATCTGTTGCCGGATTGTATGGATATACACCGATAAAGTTATAACCATGGAACTCTTTCCGAGCTTGCTGTTTCTCAACCTTAGGGTCTTGATCAAAAAGACTACAGATCCTTTTTTTATGCTTATGGGTATTTCTATCTACATAATATTGTCCGTTGTGATAAGATGTTACTACTTCAGTAGGAATTGTTTTTTCAATTCTTACTGTGGGTCCTATCTCATTGAAGTTCTTATCTACATAGTGGAATCTTATTGGAGGACAGTACTTAACCGCATTATCACTCCAGTTGATTTGATATAAGGAGAAGGAATCTACAACGAACTCCTTAGTGATTGTTTCCTTCTTTTCTTCTGTTGTCAAAGATCCTGCAACTTCATTTAACTCAGCCACATCATCATTCTGAGATTTTAAAGATTGAACTACTACTTCCACTTTTTCAATAGCTTTTGTTTCATCATTTTCCACCAAGTGATGGATAGAAATTGCATCAGATGAAACTTCTGCAGGTAAAGCCTTCTTATCGATGCTGATTCTTACAGATACCGGAGACTTAGGCTCTACTTCTACAGTATTGTCTTTTCTATCCACAAAGCGGATATCTAAGCTTGCTGCATCATCATAGATGGAATGCTCCTTCAGAACCTTAACCTGTTCTTCAGAAAGCTTTTCTCCCTCCACTTCTTCTTCCGGTTTGAAGAGACGCTTAGCTTCTAATACTACATCGCTATCAAAAGCCGCTTCTTCATAGAATACCTGTACATTACCGAATCCTTCTACTTCTACGTTCTGGCTCTTTCTACCAAGTTCATTCAAGCTGTACTGGGTAAAACGAACGGTATGTAATTCAGGAAGGAACTCTTCACTGTGCTCTGTAATTTCTTTCAGAAGACTGCTATCTTCTGCACTTGTCTTTACTGCTTCTGTTGCCTTCTCAGCCTTAGCCGTCTCGGCTTCAGTTGCTACTTTCTTAGCTTCTTCAGCAGGAGCTTCGGTCTTCTCTTCCTTTACTCTTCGGAATTTTCTACCTTCTCCTCTACCTTAGCTTCAGTAGCTTCAAGGCTTTCCTCTGTTGCTTCAGAAGCTGTGCTTACGATCGCTACATCGGAATCCTTCTGCGCTTCTTCAGAAGCCTTGCCTTCCTCTGTAGTCTCTACTTCAGCCACTTCCTGCTTTTGCTTCGGTGGACTCTACTTCCGCCTTAGCTTCTTCAGTAGTCTGTGCTGCAATTGTCTCAGGCTTAGCCTCTGTAGCCTTAGCGTTCTTCGCTTCTGCCTGTGCTTTCTTCGCATCACTCAAGAACTGCTTAAAAAGACTTGTCTTAGAGGATACGGTTACTTTTCGGATATTTATTACCATCAACAGAGAGCTGGAAGGTCATTCTTTCTGTGGACTTGTTCTCATACACAAAGGTAATGAGTTCGCTTCCGGTTAACTCTGTGTTTCTTTCAAGGTTACTGTCAGATGCCTTCTCTTCTTCTGTTAAGGAAACTGTTGTTGCTTCTTCTTTCTTAGGAAGAAGTCCTGCTACCGCGCTTTCCTTGCTGTAAAGCAGTAAGCTTTCCTTACTCTCCTTACGAACCAGCTTCTCCAGGTTCTTAGCATCTCTTTCTACATAAATCTGTAAGCCGGCTTCTTCAGCGTTCAGGCTTTCTTCCAGGTTCTCGGCGATACTGTTCAGAGGGATGTTGTAAATCTCTTTCTCTCCGTCAAAATACTCTTCAAACTCTGTAGCCAGTTCCCTGATCCTTGCTGTAGGAAGCTAGATTCCCTTTCCTACTTTCTCGCCCTTCAGGATTGCTTCTGTAGCCGCTCTCCGAAGATCCGCTCCAAGGAGCTGTACCTTTACCTGGCTTCCGCTTACTTCGATTTTCGTTATTCTGTTCCGGATGAGAGGAATCTGCTCTTCCGGAAATGGTCAATCCCTGATAGCCGGTGAACAGGAGACAAGCAATCATCAGCAAGGACAGCTTCTGCTTAAATCCCTTCTTCATCTTTCCTATGTAATTATTTCTACGATAATTCTTCATGCCATCGACCACCTTTTCATACTTTTCGGTTTATAACTCTTCGAAAGCCTATGAGTTTTTCTTAATTTTTTTGATACTTCCTAATCTTTCCGGAAGCAAGTCTTAAGATTGCTTTTTCTGCTTTCTTAGAATTTTTCTTAACTCTTACTCAGTACAGTTCCGGCTCGATGTTGCGGGCGTTCCTTCTCTGTATCCCGTATTCTAGCAAAAGCAGTTATTTTTTTCAATAGACTTTGCGTGAAAGACCCTTTTAATGTCATGAAAAAGGTTTTTTCCCGTTTTATCCCTGATTTTTCGCCTATTAAAACTGCTTCAAATTTCTTCTCGTTCCCTCGATTTTTCTGTGCAGAATTTCTTAATATTTTTTTAGTTTTTTTCTTGTTTCTTTCTTGATTCCCTTTGTTTTTTTCTTCTTTTTCGCCTCCAAAATGCCTTTTTCTTCTATTTTTTTAGGCTCGCAAAAAGACTTACTACTCTCTTTACTCCCTTACTTCATTCTCATAGATTACCCCCATGGGGACAAGTCTTGGGATATTGAAGATATGCATTCAAACGCTCCATCAGCTTTTCATCACTGATGTGCTCCAATAGTTCGGCCTGTTCATGGACTTCCGCTTCTTCATAGTCCAGCTTGGTCATCAAAAAGCTTTCCCATAAACGGTGCCTGCTTAAAATACGCTTGGCAATTCGCTGTCCTTCTGCGCTCAAGGATAGCTGCCTTCCTTCTGCCAGTACAAAACCTTCCTGTATCAGCTTCTTTACCATCTCCGATGCTGATGCTCTGGAAACTCCTAAACTATCTGCAATCTTTTGATTACTCACTTCTCTTTCTCTTTCGGCAATCTTAAAAATCGCTTTGATGTAGTCCTCTCGGTTCTGTGTCATCTGTCCTCCTATGTAGACTCCTTTTACAGACCCTAAAGTTTCTCGTTCTGTCCTGCACTTCTCGCTATTATTCTATTTTTCTTCTCCAATACAGAGAATATAAACCCTTTCTAAATAAAAGGCAAGCCTTTCTGACACTTTTCCCTATTTTAAGCTTTTTTTCATCTTATTTTTTTAATACTTTTTGCCCCAAAAATAGGGGCTTAGATGGTGAAATTCTCTCCTTTCTCTTCTCCATCACCATGCTATGAACTAAGCTCATCCAGCATTCCGAGAAAAGCACAGCTTCCGGAAAGGGAGATGTTTAAGCTAAAAGGCCAGGATTAGGGAAAGGATTCCGTGGAGCAGGGCGAAAACCATGCTATAGAGTATACAGTCTTTCAAGGTCTTGCTGTAATATCTTGCCACGGCAATGGGGGCTACAAAGAGGGAGATGGTGAGTATCCCTCCCACCGTATCAAAGGAGCAGATACTTGTAAGTACAATGCAAAAGAGTAGGGCATAGTGAAGCAGCTTTGCCTCTTTATTCATTTGCCCTGCCTCCTCTCCCTCTAGGAGCAGTTTTTTCATGGGGCGATAGCTTAGTAAGAGGAAGATGCCGTTTAACATCAGGCAGAACAGCATTTTCCAAAAAGCAATCGGCATCCCAAGGCTCCGTTGAAAAGGAATCAGGAAGGATTCCCCATCAAGATCATATCCGTATCCAGATGCACATTTCGATAGTATAGGCTTAGGAGCAGTATTCCAAGGGCGAAGAAGAAGGGAAAGAGAAAGCCCAGACTTTCCTCTCTTTTCCAGCGGAGCTTTTCCTGTAAAACTTCTATGCAGTAAAAACTAAAGAGGGCAAAGAGCCCCGTCCCCAGTATCAAGGGGGAGGACAGGCTTTTGATCAGGCTGAAGCTTAAGACTATGCCCAGCAGGCTGATATGGGATAGGGCATCTACAGACATGCTGCAATTTCGGTAATAGACATAGGGGCTGAGCATGCCTGTAGCCAGGGTGCAGATTAAAAAGACGAGACAGATTTCCGCCATGGAACTCCTTTCTAAATAAGAAGAAACTTTTTGCTTTTTGCTTATTCCTTTATTGCTTTTGGGCTATGCCTATACTGCTTCAGGCTATACTTTGATTGTTTTTGGGCTTTGCCTTTATTACTTCAGGCTAGTCTTTTATCTTTTTTTGGCTTTGCTTTTATTGCTTTGGATATTTCTTGATTACTTTTTGACCTTGTCTTTATTGCGCCGGCTTTTATTCGGATCAGGACTTGCTTTAGGAAAAGCAATACCGCAAGGCTTCCTCCCATAAGTACGATGATGCCCGCACCGGTGGAGAAGCCCTGATAGCTTAGGCTTAGTCCGGTTCCCAGCAGGGAATAAAAGAGGGATATGGAGCCTGAAAGCAGGAAAATGACTTCCCGCCTTTCGGAGAGTTCTCTGGCAAAAAGCATTGGCAGGACTAAGAAAGAAGCCATCAGGAGAACACCCAAAATCTTGATGCCCAGAGCAAGGAGAGGAATCAGAAGAAAGCAGAGCAGTATATGCATTTTCCTCTCCTCCATCCCCAGAAATTCTCCATACTCCGGGTCGAAGCAGTAAAGGCGAAAGCTCCTTCTAAATAGGAAGAAAATCCCCAAGCTGAATAAGCTCCAGCAGAGTATGAGGAGAAAGTCTTCCTTTTGCAGAAAGGCTGCGGAGCCGAAGAGAAAGCTTTTCAGACCGGATTGGGATGCTTTGGAAAAGTGGGGATTTCCCGTGATGACGGTTTTTAGAACCATTCCCAGTCCGAACATACCGCTAAGGCTTAGGGCCAGTGCACTTTCTCCCCGCATGCCCTGCTTCCCTTTCGTTAGACTTTGGATGATGCGGAGGGTGCAAAATGCCGTAAAAGAAGCGCCTAAGGCTAGGATCTTAGGGCGACTTGGTGGCAAAGAGCATATAGGCCAGGATTACTCCGGGATAGGTTCCGTGTCCCAGAGCATCCCCCAGCAGGCTTTGTTTTTTATAAAGGAGGATTCCTCCGATCAGGGCGGCGCTGAAGGCCAGTACCCCCAGGGGAAGAGCAATCACAAAGAAATCATAGGTTGTAAACATAGGTTTTCGCTTTCTATGGAGAAGCTTGCTGTATCGGGAAATCTCATTTATAGAGCAAGACTCTTATGGAGAAATGGCAATTTTCTTATGCAAACATGGTTTAGTATGAAAATATGGCTTCTACATTTTCAGGGCTCAATACCTCTTCAGCTTTTCCGAAGCCATAGCTTCCCTCCTTAATCCACAGCACATAATCAAAATTCTCCCGCAAACGGCTTAGGTCATGGTGGATACAGAGGATGGTCTTTCCCATTTTCTTAAATTCCTTCAGCTTTTCCGTAATGCTTCTTTCGCTTTTTTGGTCAATGGCGGCGAAGGGTTCATCTAATAGGAAGAGTTTGGCTTCCTCCGCCAGGGCTCTGGCCAAAAAAACCTTCTGCTTCTGCCCTCCGGAGAGTTGGCTAATCTGTCGTTTTCGTAGCTCTGTTAAGCCCATTTCCTCCAAGGCTCTGTCTCTTTTTCTCCCGATCCTCTTTTTCTAATAGGAAGAAACCAGCCTCGTTTTTTTGTAGGCGGACATCTCCACCACCTCTTCCACGGTGATGGGAAAGTCCCAGTTTACCTTGGTGCTTTGGGGAATATAGGAAAGGTAGTCCTTTGCCTTTTTTTCCCTCTTCTCCGAAAAATGCGGACGGTTCCGGCATTTTTTTCGGAAGTAAGCCCAGCACCGCCTTCATCCAGGTGCTTTTTCCGGCGCCGTTTGGCCCGATAATGGCGGTCATGCTCCCCTCCGGAATCTCCACAGAGAGTCGGGACAGCACTTCCTTTTCCCCGTAGGAGACGGAAAGCTCATGGCAGGAAATGGCGGATGGTGTCACAGCTATCTTCTCATGCATAGCTTCATTTTCCCCTATTTTAAATGATCTACAATCAGGTCTACGTTATAGCGCACCATGGTGAGGTACGTGTCTCCTGCCTCTCCTCGAAGTCCCAGAGAATCGCTGAAAAGCCCCCCTTCTCCTTCCTTTTCCCCTTCTACTACTTCTACGGAAAAGCCCTTTTCCTTGCAGGATTCTTGAAGCTTCTTCATGCGCTGAGGGTCGGTGGTGGATTCTGTGAAAATGGCTTTAATCTTATGGTCTACGATAAACTGTGCAGTTTCTGCCATGTCATATGCGGACACTTCGCCGTCCGTGCTTACCCCCTGGGGTGCTTTCACTTCTATGCCGTAGGCTCTTGAAAAATATTGGAAGGCATCATGGGGTGTCAGCAAAACTCGACTTTCCTCGGGAATTTCCTGAAGTCTTTTTCTTGGTATACGATTTCAGCTCTTCCAGTTCTTTTTTTGGTAGGCTACTTTTCGTTCTTCGATAGCCGTTTTTTTCCTCCGGTAGCTTTTTCTTCTAAAGTCGCTGCCATAGTGGAGACTGCCTGCGCGTAAAGGTCTTGATCGAACCAAAAGTGGGGATCCGGCACATCTTCCCCTTGGAACGCCTGAATCACCTTATCCTCCGGGAAGTCCTTGGAAAGCATTACAGCTCCCTGTGCCTTTAGGGCATCCTGCATTTTCCCCTCAAAATGTAAGCCGTGGTAGAAAAAGGACTTCAGCGCCCTGCATCTTCTTTAGGTCCTCCGGCTTCGGCTCATAGGTGTGGGGGTCCTCTCCTCTTGGGATGATGCAACTGATTTCCACGCTGTCTCCTCCCAGTACCTCCGCCATGTCCTCCAGGAAGCTGGTGGTGACGCAAAGCTTGAGTTTATCCTTTGCGCCGGTGGAGCTTGCGTCTTTGGATTTTTTTCGTCTGTAGAGTTTGCGTCAGGAGAATTGGCTTCCGGGGACTTTGCTTTCCGCTTTATCCGCGGATTGACCGGCGGATTGCTTTTTTCGGATTGATTTTTCGGTTTTGCCTGAAGCCCCACTTTCCATGGCTGCTCCACAGCCTGCGGAGAGGGCTGTTACCAAAAACTAAGCCCTAAGAGTCGTTGGAATATGAGCTTTCCGTAGGAGACTTTCTTCTTCATGATTGTTTTTCCTTCCTTTGATTTTTCCAGTATTTGAGAAATATTATTCTTTTTGTAAGGTTATCCTTACAAATGATTCTATTACTTTGTATACAATATTGCAAGAACTTCTTTTTCCTTTTTTTGCTTTTTTTCTTTTTTTCCAAAAAAATTGCTAAAAAAATCAGAAAGAAGCAAAAGACTGGAAAAAGAAAAAAATACGCTACAATGGGGATTGATTGACATTACAGAAGTAGGTTGATGAACAGCCGATTTTTAACAGAAGTTCTAAGAGACTTTGAGGAAATAAAATTCACTGTGAAGGAAAAGACATTTTTCCGTAAAAAGAAATACGAGGCTAAAAAGGAGGAATAGGCAATGGCTATAGAAATTAAAAACAGACAAGAGGAAATGGCGAGGGAGGAATTAGCTCTCCTGATTCGGCGTTACCCGTTGCTTTCCGGAATCGAAGAGAATATCTGGCAGGCTTTTAGCATGATGCGGGATAGCTATGCTAAGGGGGGTAAGCTTTTGTTGTGCGGTAACGGAGGCAGTTCCGCAGATACGGATCATATCGTTGGGGAACTGATGAAGGCCTTTTGCAGTAAGCGTCCTTTGGCTCCTGAACTTCTGTCCAATGTAAAAATGCTTTTCGGAGAAGAGGAGGCCTCTTACTTCGAAAAGCATTTGGAGCAGGGACTACCGGCCCTTTCCTTCAGCAGTCAAACCGCCCCTGCACACTGCCTTTAGCAACGATCAGGACGAAACTCTTTTCTATGCCCAGTGTCTCCTTGGCTACGGCAAGCCGGAGGATCTGCTCTTCTGTATCAGCACCTCCGGAAATGCCAAGAATGTTTCCTATGCTTTTAAAGCTTGCCAAGGCTATGGGCATCCCCAGCATTTTACTGAGTGGAAAGGACGGGGGAAGGGGTAGAGCCATTGCGGATCTTTCCTTGATTGCACCGTCCAATGAGACTTATCAGATTCAGGAGCTGCATCTTCCTATTTATCATACTTTGTGTTTGATGCTGGAGAAGTATTTCTTTGCCGTATAAGGAGGACTGTGTTCACTGACAGGGGACGATCGGATGCAGTATGGGGCTGTATTCGGGACACGCTCCCGCTAAGCTCGCCTTCGTAGGGAGGGACTTTATTTATCGAAGGAGTTCGCTCCGATGCAGTATAGGCATGAAATCGGGCACGCTCCCGCTAACTTCGCCTTGACTGAGCAGTGGTTTCTGTTAACCACTGCTCACTTTGCTTTTAAAAGCAACTTCCTTCGGAAGTTGGTCTGTATCAGGACGACTTTTCTAATGAAAAGTCTGTGCTAGATACTAACTTCAAGCTTCGCTTTAGCTCGCTTTCAGTAAGTACTGACGGGCTCAGATTGCCCCTCTTTCATGCCTATACTGCATTAGTCGCTTCCACTCATTGTTTATACAGTCCTTCACTTCGCAGGCTTTCAGTAAGCTTTGGCGGGCTAAAATAAGATCTCTTTCAGACCTATATCACCAAAAATCTTTTTATTCCTTTGATTTTTTAAAGTTCCTTTGTTCTAAGAATTTCTTCACTTCAGATGCATCCCTAAGATGTGTAATACGTAAAGAAGAGTCCTTTTTTCTTGTCAAAGACTCCTGATATGATTCTTCTATAGCATTAGCAAATTTTTCGATCTGCTCTTTCCCTGATACTATAAAACTCTTTGTTATACTTTCAGTTGGCATAAGTTCTCCTTCTATAAATCTATAGCGCCCTCATCCAGCAAAAACTGTTCTACGCCAAGATAAAGAATACCGTCTTCATCATGCTTTTGGGAGGATATAGTCTTTTACAATAACTATTTTTCCTAAAGAAGTCTCCGGACTGCTTTTAAGGAGGCGGTTTCCTGTGCTCTTTTCTCAGGGCTGTCTACATGTAAGGCTGACTGCATATAATATTTATTGCTTCCTCGATTCACTATGAAATCAATTTCCAAATTTTTCCGTGCTCTTTTGCCCTCTTCATTTTTATAATTTTGCTCTACAACGCCCACATCCACATTTAGGCCGCGCATACGAAGTTCGTTGTAAATGACATTTTTCCATAATGTGCGTCATTTCGTTTTTGTCTAAAAATTCAGTCTGGCGTTTCTGAGACCGGTGTCGGAAAAAAATAATATTTGTAAGGTGAGGAGATATATTTTTTTCCTTTCACATCAAATCTTCTGGCCTTTTTCCATCAAAAAGGCATCAATAAAATAATCCAAATAAGTGCTGATGGTTAGCTGAGAGATTTTGATGTTTTTTTCCGATTGAAAGGTATTTTCCAGCTTTCTAGGATTGGTAAGGGAGCCAATGGAAGAGGAAACGATATCCAGTAAATCTTCCAGGATAAAGGCTTCTTTGCCAATGCGATTTCTCTCCATCACATCTTTTAATATAGGTATTCTGAAAGAGATTTTTCAGATATTCGCTTTTTTCTTCCGGCGTTTTCCTTCTAAGGACGGTAGGCATCCCGCCATATAGACAATATTCTTCGAAAGCCAGCCTGGGATTTCCCTCATAGCAGGAGGAAAACTCTGCAAAGGAAAAGGGATATACCCGAATTTCATCCCTCTGTCCCGAAACTGCGTCAGAACATCGGAGGACAGCATATTTGAATTGCTGCCGGTAATGTAAATATCCGCATTGGGAAGTTTCATCAGGCCTAAAACAAGGTCTACAAAAGCCAATTTTTATTTTTCACTGTTTTTTTGATATAAGGATTCTCTATTTCTTCCACAAATTGAATCTCGTCAATAAAGATGTAGTAGTTTTGTTCCGGCTGCATGCGCTCCCGAAGGTAAGCATCCAGTGTAAGGGGATTTCTATACTGCATGTTGCGAAGCTCATCCAAAGCCATGGTAATGATTTGCTCCTCTTGGATACCAATACTGAGCAAATATTTTTTTATATAGCGTGAATAACAGGTAAGACTTTCCGCATCGCCGAAGATGGTAATGATTTTTACCCTTCCATTATCCTTTTTATCGATTAAACGCTTTAGATATCTAGGTCTTTGCACTTCCATAGGCTTCTCCTATTTTATATTTTTGTGTAAATACACATTTTCATAAAATGTTTTTTCTATTATAAAGGTAAAGGATGGAAAGAACAAGTTTGATTCTTCTTGGTCTTTATTTTATAGAAATATGTATTTACACTATTTTATAAAACGTATCTTCTATCCATAAAAATTTTACTTTCTAGAGGAGTTATGCATCCATCGAGGCTAGTAAACGACATCAAAAATGTCGGTTTGAATGTCGGTTTGAATGTCGGTTTGAATGTCGGTTTGAATGTCGGTTTGAATGTCGGTTTGAATGTCGGTTTGACAAAATACGAGGGAGTATCGCAAGCTTGCGATACTCCCTCCTAATAAACGAAGCTGTAAATATAAAAAAACTATGTTGTATGCAATATAGGGCTGAAAGAGGGTAGTCTGAGCCTGCTACATTCTTGCTACAATTCTCTTTTATAGTACCATTATGCATATTGTATTGTTTTAATTTGCTGTAGTTCGAGATCCAGCTTTCTTTTCTGCATTCGAATATCAATGTCATTCTGCATATTGATGAAATATTCATCCGAAACACCGAATAGCTTTGCGAGCCGGAGAGAGGTATCAATCGTGATTTTTCGTCTATTATGCAGAATGTCTTGGATTCTGGAAACAGGAACATGAATTGCTTGTGCAATACCATATGCGCTCAGTTCCATCGGCTCCATAAATTCTTCTCGAAGGATTTCACCAATGCTTGGTGGCTCAATATAATTTAATTCCATGACTTCTCCTTTTTTAGTGGTAATCCACAATCCATCTTGCGGCTTCTTCTAAATTTTCAAAGTATGGAGGGCAAGGCTTCCCTTCCTCTTCAAGCTTCTTTTTTTCCTCTTTCCCGTATCCGGTAGCCAGAAGGATGGACTGTACGCCGAAGTTTTTCTCCGGCCTCGCAGTCCAAGGCTTTTGTCCCCAATCATATAGGAATGAGACAACCAAGCTTTTCGCTCTACTTGCTTGTTCCCCTGCTCCAACGCTTCCCGTTCTTTCCGACTTAAGCGGTAAGGGCTTTGAATGGGAGGCACTGCTTCATTTCCCCGCAATAAATCCCACTCGGCCTGATAGAGCATTCCGGGATTGGGCTTTCGACAAGCACATTCTCTTCGATATTCCCCTATCCCCTTCGGATGATGGGGACAGTAATAGATGCCTTTCAGGAAAATGTCTCTCTTCCGAAGCTCTTCCCGAAGATAACTATGGAGCACCTCCGCATCCTTTTCTCCGTAATAGCCACGCCCGATTCCGGCCTGATTCGTCACCACCACCAGCTGAAAGCCGGCTTTGGACAAGATGGATAAGCCCTCTAAAAACATGGGGCAGAAAACGAAAGTCCTCTACTTTATGAAGGTAGGAAACCTCCTCATTGATGGTGCCGTCCCGATCCAGGAAAATGGTTTTTTGCAATTTCTTTGGAGAATTGTGGATGATTTCCCGCTGATTTCCTATGCTTTTTTCCATCGCTTCCCCTTTCTTTCCTATATTTTCTATCTATTTGCTATAGCTTACCCTATCTTTTATAAAATTTTCTATCTTTTGTGAGATTTTCTATGTCTTGCCAAGTTTCCCCTGCTCCACATCCGTAATAAATTGCTGATAATCCTTGGGAATGCCGATATCCATGAAATAGCCATCGAAGGAAGGCCGAAAATTCGCTTTCCTTCGGAGAGCCATTTGGGGATGCAGTCCTGCTCCAGACTTTGTTTTCCTTCGGGGATTTCCGCAATCAGGCTCTTCTTCATCACATAGATGCCTCCATTGATTTCCCCGGATAAGGACTTCGGGGAAGTCGACGCTGCTTGCTGAGCGTTTCCCTCTATCAGCTGTTTCGAGCCTTCACCTGCCTGCTGCAAGCTTGCTTCGGCAGACTGTCTGGAGCTGTCTTCCACGGGCTTTTTGAGCACCTTCATTCAGCTTCTCATTCCATGCCAAAATCCGGCCTGCTGCATCTCTTCGCACTGCGCCGTAGCGGGAAATATCCGGTACAGCTCGGGTGGCAAGGCTAAAGTCTCCGTCATTTTCCTGATGAAAACGGTAAAGTCCCTGATAATCCATGGGGAAATAGGTATCCGCATTCAGCACCAGCACCTCTTCCTCCAAAATCTTCGGAAGGGCGTTTCGGATGGCGCCTCCGGTGCCCAGGGGCTCTTCCTCATAGGAGTAGCTAATCATTAAGCCAAAGGCGGAGCCGTCCTGAAAATACTCTTCAATCATCTCTCCCATATAGCCCAGGGCGAAAATCACCTCTGTAATGCCCTTGTCCCGGAGCATTTCCAAAAGGTACTGTAAAAAAGGCTTTCCGCAAATATCCGCCATGGGCTTGGGGCGGTCCGAAACCACGGAACGAAGTCTGGTGCCCATTCCTCCACATAATAAGATTGCTTGCATTTTCCCTCCTTACAAAATGAATTTACTTTAACTCCAATACTTCTCCATCTTTTCCAAGACCGAAGTCTTCCCGAATGCCTTCAAATACCGCCTCTGTGGAAAATGCCTTTTCCACGAATTCCAGGGATTTCTGTTCCATTTCCCGAAGCTTGGGAATGTTTTGGTAAAGCAGCGCTCCGGTTTTCGCAAATTCTCTTTCTTCTCCCTCGATAGCCACCACTTCTTCAATACCCGGGATGCCTTCCGCTCCGCAGGGGGTGGTCAGGATGGCGGCTCCTTCGTGGAGGGCTTCCACCACCTTGCCCTTCACGCCTGCTCCGTAGCGCAGGGGCACAATCACCATTCGGCTTTCCTGATAAAGACTATGGAGTTTTTTTCGTCACTGACAAAAGCCCAGCACCTCGATGCCTTCCTGCTGTCCCAGCGCCAAAACCTTCTCTGTCGGCTTACTGCCCACGATGCGGAAACAAAGGTTCGGAAGCTGTCTTCTCATTAGGGGAAGATTTCCTTGGCAAACCAAAGCACGCCGTCCTCATTGGGCGGGTGGGCAAAAGCCTCCCACAAAGAGCATTCCTTCTCGGCCTTCCGTCATTTTCTCCACCTGCACGGAGTCGGAGAACACATAGGCGGTAATGGCCTTTACCGGAATGCTGTCGTCAATCTTGTGGATTTCCTCCACCTCTAAGTTGGAGGGTAATAGCTGATGTCCGCCTTTTGCAAGACGGAAAGCTCCATACTCTTAAAGTAAGCGATTTCCTCCAAAAGCTCCGGTCTTGGCTTCAGGGCATACTCCCTTTGCAGACGGAGAAAATGCAGGTCATGGCCGTAGAAAATAATCTTCCAGTCCGTATTTTCCTTGATATAGTCAATGTACTTGGAGGCAATGTGTGGGCGGTTTAGATAAGCAATCTGAATCATCTCCTTATTGTCTTCCATCCACTTCCAAATGCCCCCCTGCATCTTACTGCCGTAGAGGACTTCGATGCCCATTTGCTCCAAAGCTTCCGTGTAGGGCTCTTCCTTTAGGAAATTGTCCCCTAAGAACTTTATCTGCACGCCCTTTTCCGCCAGCATTTTCAGGTACTGGTAGGTGGTTTTGGAGCCTGCGTCCTTATCAAAGGTGGGTACATAGTGATCCACGAAGAGCACATAGCGCTTGCCCATGCCCCGTTCTCTGGCCTGGAAGGGGTTGGGGCTTCCGATATTGACGCACTGCTTTTTCAGCTCTTCCTTCCATTTTTCCTTGAATTTTTCCTGGTTGACCTTCTGATAACGCTTCAGGCCGCTGCCTTCCACATCCGTGCCGTTGGAAATGCCTTCATAGTGGATGACCTTAGACTTAGGCTGGTACAGCACCTTCTTGCCCATTTTCCGCACGGAAAATGCCAGATCGGAATCTTCGCAGTAGGCGGGAGCAAAGAGCTCGTCAAAAGCCTCCCAGTTCCTTCCAAATGCTTGTCCTCACCAAAATTGCGGCACCGGAAATGTAGTCCACTTCCTTCACATAGTTGTACTCCGGATCCTCCGGGTCTTGCAGTCTGCCATAGTTCCAGCCGGACGCATCGGACCAGATAATGCCGCCTGCCTCCTGCAATCTTCCGTCCGGGTACACCAGCTTGGAGCCGACGATTCCCGCATCCGGCCGTCTTTCCATCAGCTCCACCAAGGAGGACAGCCAGCCCTCCGTCACTTCCGTATCATTGTTCAGGAAGAAAATGTATTCTCCCTTGGCTAAAGCGGCGGCCTGATTGCAGTTTTTCAAAAAGCCCATATTTTCCTTGTTCCGGGCAATCACCAGATTTTCCGAAAAGAGCCGTAAATCTCTGGTGGCATCCGTGGACACATCATCCGCAATAATTACCTCGTATGGTGTTTCCGTAGAACTTGTGAAACGGAGTATGGACTGTAAACAGCGGTAGGTATAGTGAATCTGGTTATAACAGGGAATCACGATACTGACCTTAGGATTGTCCACCTTAGGAAGGCAAACCTTCCCCCCGTCAAAGTAGGCCTGTCCGATCTTAAAATGTCCGGAAATCCGATTTCTTCCCTCTGCCGTGAAATATAGAGGCAGGGTTTTAAAGGGGTGGAGGAGGGTCCGTCCCATGTAATGAAGAATCAGTCTTCTCTTACTGTCCTTTGGAAAACGACGGTTAAAGGCGACGGAAAGCCGTCTTCTAATCTTCGATGGCAGACTTTGGTGCCGTTCAAAATAATTCCGCTCCTCCTGAAGCTGGGCAATATCCCGCTCATGGGCACGAATCACATTTTCCAAATTGCCCACATGCACATTGGTAAGGCGATTTACCTCCCGCTCTTTCTTTACGGAAATCTCCTTTTCCTTCAACTCTTCCTGCAAATATTGAATCTGCTCCCGTCGTAGGGCGATTTCTTCCTTCTGCTTTTTGGAAATTTTTCCGGACTCATACGACTTTGTTGGTAAGCCCAAACATTTTCCTCCTGTCCCTCTCCATGAACCTCTTCCTGGAAAATGGCCTCTTTGCGCTCGCAGGAAAGAAGCTCCGGCTTGTTGATGGAAAACAGGCGGAAGAAGCTTTCTTCGTCCTTGTATTTTAATTTGTCCTTATATTCTTCGTACCAGTAATGGAGGATGCGGTACAGAAGGAAAAAGCCGTTCCTCTCCCTCTTCCTTCACCCACTCGCAGTCAATGAGCACTGCCTGCTCTCCGTCCATGATGACATTTTCAAAGAGTAAATCCAAGTTGGCAGGCTTAATGAAGCTTTCCTCTCCCAAAAAGAAGATGAAGGGCTTCCTGGATTTCCTTTACCGGCGCCTTTCCTTGGGAAATCAAGTCTCCCAGAATTTCTCCGATGCTCTTTCCCTTTACAAAGGGGTACAAAATGCTGGAGGGGGACTGGGAACCGGCATAGGCCCGCCAAAAGCCTTCTTCCTCCAAAACCTGAATCTTCCGCTGTGCAAAGCTTTCGCTAAGGAGCTTCCGCTTCTTGGGCAAGGAATCAATGTGGGCATTGGCCTCCGCCCCGATGCCTTCCTTTAAGACCTTTTTAACGCCCTCTTTGTCCCGAAGAATCTCGGTTTTCAGGGCGTACTCCGGCTTTCTGCTGGAATTGTATTTGATGTACTCCACTTCCTCGCTGTGCACATCCTTCATGGAAAGGATAGCCGTGGCATCTCCCCGGAAACGGTAGAGAAAGCTGGGGGCAAACTGGGGGAAAAACCCCTTCTTTCCCAGGGCCACATAGCCGTAGCTCTCCTCTCCCTCCTTGGGAAGTCTTTTTTCTGTATAAAAATGAATGGGATAGTCCAGAGAAGGCATGGGAAAATAAAGACTTGCCCTAGCCTTCGGGTAGTCCTTTTTCAGGCTCTCTTCCAGCATTTTCAAAGCATCATAGCTTTGGTAAGCCGGCTCCTTCTCGTAGTAGCCGGTGGAAATGCGCTCCAGAGCATTCTCATTTTCCATCCCCAAAATCACTTCGCCCCCGGGAAGCAGCCACTTCTCCAAAAAGGTTCGAAGCATCTCCTCCAGGGAACCCTGGAAGAGCATCAAATGCCGCTTGGTCAGAAGCGGAATGATGATATAGTCAAAGCGGTCTTCCTCCAAACGGAGACTGATGCTTTTTACTCTTTTTCGTAGTAGCTTTTCAAAAAGCTCCTGGCTGTCCTTTTCTGCCAGAAGCAGGACCTTGCTGTCCTTCTCCAGCCCCCCTTCTCCGGGGAAAAACGAAATCCATTCGATTAAGTTGGATTGCAGCTTCGAAAAACTCATGCCTCATGCCTTTCCAGAGTCACTTCCGACTCCATATCATAAATTCCTACGGTGTTTTTATTGGATAAAACGGTGATACTGGTAATGTCGTATTTTCTATCGTAAACCGTGTGCTCCCCCTCTTCGAAGCCGGTGCAGGAAATGGACAGAAGGTACTCCCCCCCTTGCAGATTCATCCTCTGGGTGAAGGTACAGTAGTACTCGTCCCCCTTCTTTACCGCCGGAATTTCCTTGCCTTCAAAAAGGGTATTGGTGCCGCTTAAGTCCATGCCTCGCTTGTCCTTGATGGTGAAGGTGAAAATGGGGGCGGCGATACTGTCATGGAAGACAATCCGTTCTTTAATGGAAAAATTCCTCCCCTTTAACAGCACATTGCTGGGACGCCCGTCCTTATCCAGCACGCCGAAGTCCAGAATCTCCGCCTTACCATTCCCGTACTGCTGGCTGGAAGGGTTTAAGGTCAAATGGTCTTTCATAAAGCCGGTAGGCTTTTGGGAAGATTGGCCGGCTTCGGGGGATGCGGATTCGGCGGTTCCTGAGGCTATGCCTGTGCCGACGTTTTTTTCGGTGGTTCCAGCGGTGCCGGCTCCGGTTTTACCGGCTTTTGTCTACGGCTCCCGTGGTTCCGGCATTGCCGGTACTTGTATCTTGTCCGATGGTTCCTGATGCGTTAACTGTTCCTGTAGCTTCTCCGTCTACATTACCAAGGAAGTTCTGCTCCTCCATAAACTGCTCGGCGTGGGGATCCTTTCCCGCCAAAATCTTCTTGTACTTGTCCACCATTTGCCCAGGAAGGCCTTTTCCCCAACCTTTTTCCCCCTTGTGGAAAAGCACCACCCTGTCGCAGTACTTCATTACCGAGCCTAAGTCGTGGGTTACCATCAAAATGGTGGTACCCTTTCGCTTTAATTCATCCATGCGGTGATAACATTTGGCCTGAAAGAATACATCTCCCACGGACAGGGCCTCGTCCACTATCAAAACCTCCGGGTCAATGGAGATATACAGGGCAAAGGCCAGGCGGACAAACATACCGCTGGAGTAAGACTTTACGGGCTGGTACACGAAGTCTCCAATATCCGCAAACTCCAAAATGGCAGGGAGCTTCTCATCCATCTCTGCCTTGCTAAAGCCCATCATGGTGCCGTTCATATAGATATTTTCAATACCGGTATAGTCCTGGTTAAAGCCGGCGCCCAGCTCCAAAAGAGCGCAGATGCTTCCCCGGCTTTCCACCTTTCCCGTGGTGGCACTGAGTACCCCGGTAATAATCTTCAGCATGGTGGACTTACCGGAGCCGTTGGTGCCGATAATCCCCACTGCCTCTCCCCTTCCTACGGAAAAGGAAATGTCTCGCAGGGCATAGAAATCCTTATGGTAAGATTTTTTCCGAAGGCTAATGCTTTCCAGTAGCCGGTCTATGGGCTTATCGTATAAACGATAGACCTTGCTTACCTGATCCACCGAAATGATTTTCTCTGCTTCTTCCATAGTCCCCCTTAAAATCTTATAGCAATCGCTTTATCTGTACTTTACATCTGCATTTCTGCTTGGCAAAAGTCTTCCAATGTTTCCGGAAATCCCTTACTCTCAAACGAAAAGTATACCATAAAATGAAAATGTTTTCTCTATAAACCTAAATGAGCCTTAGCAAAACCTAAATGAGCCTTAGCAAAACCTAAATGAGCCTTAGCAAAAACCACATTTACATCACTGTTAAATCTATCAAGGAATCATTAGCAATTCTCTCATACAAATTTATGAACATCTTACTTCAAATAGAAAAGACGACAGACTTATTTAATCTACCGTCTTGTGAAAATTTATTTTAGTTCATTTTCGATTTCTTCTATGCTTGGTAATGCTCCTTATAATTTTGTCTGATAGCTATAAAGTCAAAATTATAGGGATCTCTTGTCATTTCATTGGCCAAATCGTTTTGTAAAGCAGGCAAATTAGTTGTAAAATTTGTTATCGCTTTTCCTTGTCTACCAAACAGGTCTGTATCCAAGAAATTTAAGGGCACAGCTCTGCTCCAGCTATTTTCTAATGTTTTCGATATAAAGAAAAATGCTTTATTCAAATCTCCTTCACATCTATCCATAATATATCTTTGATGCCCCCAAGGGATACTAAAAATCTTATCAAAATTTCCACTGCTTTTGTGATATTCGTAAATCATCCACAAGCTGTGGACGATTTAATGGGGAATACATTTTCATAAAAATTTTTTCATATTTTTAAATTAGTAACAGAAAGCCCTTTAACATTTGGAATTTCCTTTTTGTAAGTGCATTTCTTCTCAGTGCCGACTCCGGTGAAAGCTCTTCCAGAAACTTACGTATTTGGTAAAAATCAATCATTTAACGCCTCTGCATTTTCATCTGCTCTTTAAACTTAATTAAATTCATGATTTCAGCTTGGTCATTTTCATCCAGCTTCTCAAAGCTTCTTGCAAATACCGTTGCCGGTTTGCTCATCTTATTATCACTTAAAATTGCATCTGCCGTTACTCCAAATAACTCGCTCAGCTTCGAAACATCTTCTGCTGTAACTTTCCTTTTTCCATTTTCCATCTGGGTATATGATGCACGGTTAATTCCCAAAAAATTAGCAACGTACTCCTGCGAAAGATGAAGCCGGTTTCTATAGTTCTTAATTCGATCATGAATAGCCGTCATAATTCTTCCTCCCTGCATAGATATCTGCTACTATAGTTTGCTTTGTTAGCTTTTACAACATTTATTATTAGTTTTTCCAACTTTCAAAAGAAAAATAGAATCTTCTTGAACTGTCAGCTATTGCTTGACAGTTCCCTTCTCTTTTATTACTCCTTGATTTTCTCCATATTTTTCAAGCTTATACTATCCTAAGTCTATTGCTGATTATGCCATGCTTAGTGGTAGTCAACTTTTAGTTGACTACCACTGTCTAACTTCTTACCCGCGCATAATCAAAGATTGAGGCATTTCTATACCTGCGCATAATCAAAAAGATAGCAAAAAGGGCTGTAATATCCCCTTCTGCTATCTTCTTTTTCTTATCCTTAGTAGATTCCCCTTAAGAACTTAATTTTCTTCCTTAAGTTTCTCTAGTAATAAACGATAATATTTTTTTGCCCAATATGGCGGCCTGCTAATTTAAGACCCTCTATACACTCCTTTACTTCTTCTGCTGTTAGTTCATTTTTCCTCATAAGCAGCCATTAGAACTCCGATTGTTCCCATGATTCTATGCCCCATTTGCTTAGATACGTTTCTTCCCTTTATCTCATCCATTAAAAGCAAATCTGCTTGTATCTCATCCGTAAGAATAATTGCCGCACTTTCCCCTAGGTCTAAGCCTGTTGCCCGTTTTAATATATCTACAGATGCAGCGTTTAATATGTTTTTAGTCGTGATAAAGTTCTTAGACTTAATTTTATCTGCTTCTGTCCGGTAACGTTTATTCGAAGTTAATTCCGTAAATACCTCTTCCGGAAGAACAACTTCGCCAAATAATTTTTTTCCAAAATTTCCAATCTATCAATTTTCAAAAAGAGATAAGGGGCGTTGTGTCTGATACAACTATCATTTTATTTATCCCTTCTTTTTGAGTTGAAGATATGTATCTATATCTTCTTCCAATTCATCTTGAATCAAATCCAAATAGGAATACCCTAGCTTATCATAGATATCAAGGAGTTCTGATTTCCCAATTCCAAGTATTTCTGCCGCTCTTCCATGAGAAATACTTTGATTTAAAAATATAGGGATATAGCAAAAGTGCATTTCTTCTCAGTTCCGACTCCGGTGAAAGCTCTTCCAGATACTTACGCATTTCTACCGGCACTTGTATTGTGATTGATTCCGTTTTCACCATAGTTGTCTTCTCCCTTCAGGTTGTTTTTAGATTACATCAGGGTAATGCAAAAAGTTTTAAATTTGTATGTCCTAGCATTATACTCTATTTTGCAAAAAAACAAAAAAATAGAATCAATGCTTTTTAATTTTAGGCCAATATAGTTTAGCTATATTTATCATTGCTCCATCTTTTCCAATGCCAACCCGATCAATTGATCCGCCTGATGCGCCATGAATAGCGGGATATTCAGCACATCATCATCCAGTTTCAGATTGTCCAATGAGAAACGGATGCGGAGCTTAACCTTATCAGGGAAGAGTTCCTTGAACTTCTTCATACAATTCTTCCAAGACAGCAATTTTTAAGATAAATTGTTCCATAAAAACAATCCTCACATTTTTTTATTGGAATTTTTCTGCTCAATAATCACATTTTTTTATTGGGTTTTTGTACTCTATAATCACATTTTTATTGTATTTTTTAATCCATGAAAATTACAAGCAAAAAAACAAAAAAATAGAATCTTCTTGAACTGTCAACCATTAGTTGACAGTTCCCTTAGGGAAAACGTGTGAAGGAAATAAGCAAAATCCTTTGACCGCTGAATGACCGTTTTCTCTAATGACCTATATACTCTCTAGGAAAAAAAGAGGACATGATCATATCTTTTTTTCCTATCAAAACAGGAGTTTCTTTTAACCATGCCGGTACTTTGTTTATCATATTTGATAATGTATCCCATATGGTTTTTCTGATTTTCTTTAACTATATTTTCATTCCTACAATAAATATATACACCTATGTTATCCGACAAATAACTTGATACAAACGTGCCTTCCGGTAAGGTATATTCACTATCTGATAAAACGCCGTCTTTTATTTCACAAATCTCGTTATCAGCGATACAATATAAATGCTTATTCATTGTAAATATTGCGCTGATATCTTGTTGAAAAACTAAAAACTTCCTAGCTTTTTCTAAGCTTTTTTTATCGACTATGTCTATAGTGCTTTTTTTCTTCCTTTTTGTAGACCTTCCTAAAGCAATATAACTGATTTTCAAATAAGATTACTTTTTCATATTCCATGTCTTTTTCGTAGATTTTTTCTTCAATCTTGTCATTATATAAATCCACTTTTATTATTTTACTGCTCCATATATCCTCTTCCACAAACAAATGAGTGCCTACGATATATAACACGTTCTCTTCACACAATAAGTCGGAAGAATAGATGTCTATAATCTCTTTCTTTAATATTTTTCCCTCTTCGTTTTGGACAAGAAGAAGATTTTTATACGTATCCCCTTCTACATTTCCATTCATTACAGCAACTATTTTCTCATCACAAAGATTTATGGATGTGACTCCGGAATAATTAGGATTATCCAAAAGTGAAAATAGCTTATAATCGCCGTCTCCATGAAGGAGGATATTATTATTGGCTCGTTCTCCTCCTGCTATAAACTTATCTTGATGAAAATTGAACTTTGTAACATCTTGCATTTTCAACCTTCTCTTATTGACAAGCTTTCCATCAGTATCAAGTTCTATCAGTTCTCCGTTCTTATCAAACATATTGGATGCAAGTATATAGTAAGCTGTATCTTTGTTTTCGCTTTTTACATCTAGCATAGTATGAAAGCCTATGAATGCAATGAGCGCCAGCAGACACAAAGCTAAGCCAATCAGTCTATTCTTCATAAATAAGGTCCTCTTATATAAAACAGGCAGTTGTAATAAATTATACTATGTCTACCTTTTGAAAAATACATAATAGTTAAAAAGTGTGGGCCAGTATACTTTCTATACCTGCGCATAATCAAAGATTGAGGCATGTCTATACCTGCGCATAATCAAAGATTTGAGGGCATCTCTATACCCTGCGCATAATCAAAAGATAGCGAAAAGGGCTGTACTATCCCTTCTACTATCTCCATTTTGCATAATCTTGAAAGCGCCTTCTGCAAATAGCAGAAAGGGCTGTACTATCCCTCTGCTATCTCCATTTTCCTTATCTTAGCTGCGCAAATAGCAGAAAAGGGCTGTACTATCCCCTTCTGCTATCTCCATTTTTCCTTATCTTAGCAAGCGCCTCTTATGAAAACACAAGCCATCTTTTTTAAACCACCGCCGCAGTTAGTTTTTCCGTCCTGCAAACGGATTTCTATATTGTCACCTTCTTTTACTCTATCTTCCAGAATTTCCTTAGCCACCAAAGTTTCCACATGCTTTTTGCATATAACGCTTCAGCGGTCTTGCACCGAAGCCGGGCTCATAGGCATTTTTCCAAGATGAAGTCCAAGGCTTCCTTCTGAAGATGGATGTACAAACGACGCTCCTGCAAACGCTTGTTGATGTCCTTCAGGATCAAAAGGTCTGCGATTCTTTCCATATCCTTCTGTACCAAAGGCTTGAAGAGAATGATCTCATCCAAACGGTTCAGGAACTCCGGACGGAAATGACCGTGAAGTGCTTCCATAACTTCCTTCCGTACGTTCTCCGGAATGTCTCCATTTTCAGAAATACCGTCAAGAAGCGTCTGGGCACCGATATTGGAGGTCAGGATAATGATGGTGTTCTTAAAGTCCACCGTCCGTCCCTGAGAATCGGTGATTCGTCCGTCATCCAGCACCTGTAAGAGGATGTTGAACACATCCGGATGGGCCTTCTCAATTTCGTCAAAAAGCACTACCGCATAGGGCTTTCTCCGAACCGCCTCGGTCAGCTGTCCGCCCTCTTCATAACCCGACATAGCCGGGAGCCGCACCAATCAAACGGGACACGGAGTATTTTTTTCCATGTACTCGGACATATCGATACGCACCATGGCATTTTTCATCATCAAAGAGGTTCTGGGCAAGGGACTTGGCAAGCTCCGTCTTACCTACACCGGTAGGTCCTAAGAACAGGAAGGAACCGATGGGCTTTGTGGGATCCTTGATACCGGCTTTGGAACGAAGAATAGCTTCTGTAACCTTGGTTACCGCTTCTTCCTGTCCAATCAGTCTCTTATGGATTTCATCGTCCAGATGAAGAACCTTGGAACGCTCGGACTCGTTTAACTTGGTTACCGGAATGCCGGTCCAGCGGCTGATGATTTTGGCGATTTCTTCCTCTGTCACCTTGTCGTGTACCAAGCCTTGAGCTTCCTTGCTTTGCGCAAGTTCCTCCGCCTCCTGCAATTCCCGTTCTATCTGGGGCAAGTCCTGATATTGCAGCTTTGCCACCTTTTCGTAGTCGTAGTTTTGCTTGGCGATATTCATTTCGGACTGAATCTTATCCTTCTTCTCTCTTAAGGTCTGAAGGTTAGATACGGCGTTACGCTCATTTTCCCACTGGGCTTTCTGCACATTAAACTGATCCCTAAGCTCGGAGAGCTCCTTCTGAAGGGTAGCCAGTCTTTCCTTGGAAAGCTGATCCTCTTCCTTCTTTAAAGCCAATTCCTCAATCTGGAGCTGCAAAAATCCTTCTCTGCATCTCGTCCATTTCCTCCGGCATGGAATCCATCTCGGTCTTAATCATGGCGCAGGCCTCGTCCACAAGGTCAATGGCCTTATCCGGCAGGAACCTGTCGGAAATGTAACGGTCGGAAAGGGTAGCTGCCGCAACCAGTGCGGAGTCGGTAATCTTTACGCCGTGGTATACCTCATAACGCTCCTTAATACCTCTTAGGATGGAAATGGTGTCTTCCACATCCGGCTCGTCTACCATGACAGGCTGAAAACGTCTTTCCAAAGCAGGGTCTTTTTTTCAATATATTTTTCTATATTCATCCAGAGTGGTGGCTCCGATACAATGAAGCTCTCCTCTGGCCAGCATGGGTTTTAAGAGATTTGCCGGCATCCATGGAGCCTTCTGTTTTTTTCCGGCTCCTACAATGTTATGGATCTCATCGATGAAGAGCAGGATTTCTCCCTCGGACTTCTTCACCTCGTCCAAAAACTGCCTTTAATCTTTCTTCAAACTCTCCTCTATATTTAGCGCCGGCAATCAATGCACCCATATCCAGGGCGAAAAATCTTCTTCTTTTTTTCAAGGAATCCGGCACGTCTTCCTTGGCAATTCTTTTGGGCCAAGCCCTCTACCGCAGCAGTTTTACCAACCCCGGGTTCTCCGATTAAGCAGGGGTTATTCTTCTGCTTTCTGGAAAGAATACGGATGATATTACGAATTTCATCATCTCTTCCGATAATGGGGTCAAACTTCTGCTGTCTGGCTCTTTCCACCATTTCGTAACCATATTTGTTCAAAGAATCGTAGGTACCTTCCGGGTTGTCAGTAACCACCTTCTGATTTCCCTCGAACGGAGGACAGAGCCTGTAAAGAAATCCATCCTTTGTAATATGGAACTGCTTGAAGAGCTCCTGAATCTTCTTATCCCCGTCCTTTAAGAGGGCCAGGAAAAGATGCTCTACGGAAACATATTCATCTCCCATGGCTTTCGCATGGTCTTCCGCATTCATCATGACCTTATTGGCATCCTGGGAAAAATACTGCTGTCCCCCGGAAACCTTAGGCAGGCTGTTAATCTTCTCTTCCAGCGCTCTCTTAAAGTCTTCTACCGGAACTTCCATCTTTTCCAGAAGCTTTTCAATCAGGCTGTCTTCAATGTCTAACAAACTATATAAAATATGAAGCTGTTCAATGGCTTGATTGCCGTGGTCCATGGCAATCTTTTGGCTGTTGTTGATACTTTCAACGGATTTTTGGGTAAAACGATTAATGTTCATAGGAGTACCTCCTTTATTTTTCCTCAAGATAGCTCCATTATACTCTCGTTGTTAGCACTGTCAAGTTGTGAGTGCTAATTCTTTTGTGATTTTTTTGTGAAATGAAAAAGCGAAAAAAAACTGAAAAAGAAGCTTTCCTATATAGAGAGAACAGCGGCCGGACTGCCGGCTTAAATTTTCATTAAAATTTCACTTGCTTTTTTTGAAATCTCCCACTATACTATCCCCGTTATATATTTCATAAGGGAGTAACAAGAGCCTAGCTCGTGGATATCAACATTACATGCAGGAAACTGCTGGTATCTACTGAAAATGTGAGACTTATGCAACCCAGTTTTTCTGAGTGGCATGGGTCTCTTTTTATTCTATAGAGACACCTGCACACAGCAGGATATCTCATTGTTAGAAGCGATCGGATTCTTGCCCCTTATGAAAACCTAGGGAGAAAGGGTAAAGGAAAATGAAGGATCAAAACATGGAACAGAAAAGCACAAGAAAAGTATGGCAGGACAAGGCTTATCAAATGGAAATTCCGGAGCTGCTGAGAGCCGTGGAAAGTCCGGTGGAAACAGGACTTTCCTCTGCCGAGGTAGCCAAAAGACAGGCAGAGTACGGCAGTAATGCTCTGGAAGTGGAGAAGCATTCTTCTCTATTAGAAAAATTTATAGAGCAATTTAAAGATTTTATGATTATCATCCTTTTGGCTGCTGCCGCTGTTTCTCTTTTTGCCAGCCATGAATGGCACGATGCGGTGATTATCCTTTTGGTGGTGGTTTTAAACGCTATTATGGGTGTGATTCAGGAAGCAAAGGCGGAGGAGGCTATTGATGCCTTAAAGGAAATGGCTTCTCCGGATGCCAGAGTTCGCAGAAACGGCAATGTGGAAACCATCAAAGTCCCATGAGCTGGTGCCGGGAGATATCGTGCTTTTTGGAAGCAGGGGATATTGTTCCTGCAGATATGCGTTTGCTGGAAGCCAACTCCCTGAAGGTGGAGGAGGCGGCTCTTACCGGAGAATCCGTTCCCGTGGATAAGGACATTGCCCCCATTACTTTGGAGGATGCGGGAATCGGCGACCGGAAAAACATGGTTTTCTCCAGTACCAATGTGACCTACGGCCGTGCCGTGGCAGTGGTTACCGCCATCGGTATGGATACGGAGGTAGGACATATCGCCAACATGCTGGCCCATGCGGAAAAGACCAAGACCCCTTTACAAAGGGATCAGGACCGTTTGGGAAAGAGCTTAACCATTATGATTTTTGGCCATTGCCGCAGTAACCTTTGTGGTGGGACTGCTTCGGGGAAGAGCCATTACCGATATGCTTCTGGTATCCATTTCCCTAGCGGTAGCTGCTATTCCCGAGGGCTTACCTGCCATTTCCACCATCATCCTCTCTCTGGGAACCCGTTCTATGGCGGAGAGAAAGGCTCTGGTGCGTACTCTTCCGGCGGTGGAGACTCTGGGAGGCACTCAGGTAATCTGCTCCGATAAAAACCGGAACCCTGACTCTGAACCAGATGACCATTGAGAAAGTGTATTTTGACGGAAAATCACAGGACCGCAGCGTGGAAATTCCTGTGGATAATCCCCTCCTTCGCAGTCTTGTTTTGGCAAATGACAGCAAGCTGGATGCGGAAGGAAAGCTGATTGGCGATCCTACAGAAACCGCTATGGTACAGTTTGCCTTAGACCAGCATTTTTCCTCTTCAGGAAAATGAAAGCAAAGTACCCCCGTGTACAGGAGCTGCCCTTTGACTCCACCAGAAAGCTGATGAGTACCTTCCATCCCCTGGGAGGGGAATTCCTCCTTTGCACCAAGGGGCACCGGACCAGCTTTTACAGCGTTGCAGTCACATCGTGGAAAAATGGAGAAGTTCGCCCCTTAACGGAGGAGGATAGAAAAGCCATCCTCTCCGAAAATACCAAAATGGCAAGGGAGGCGCTTCGTGTCTTGGCAGCTGCTTATCAGATTTGTAATGCCGTGCCGGACTCTCCCCGTTCCGAGGAAGTGGAGCAGAAACCTGATTTTTTTGCCGGTCTTGTGGGCATGATTGACCCGGAGCGTAAGGAAGCGGCGGCAGCGATTGCCGTAGCCAAGGGCGCCGGCGTTCGTACCGTAATGATTACCGGCGACCATGCGGAAACCGCCCAGGCCATTGCCGAGCGTTTAGGCATTCTTCCCTATGGGAGAGGATAACCGTTGCCACGTATTTAACCGGCGCCGAGCTGGAAATGATGTCCGATGAGGAGCTGGAGAAGAAGGTTCCGGAGATATCCGTTTACGCCAGAGTTTCTCCGGAGCATAAGGTTCGAATCGTGAGAGCATGGCAGAAGAACGGAAAGATTGTTTCCATGACCGGTGACGGTGTAAATGATGCCCCTGCCTTAAAGCAGGCGGATATCGGCGTGGGGTATGGGAATCACCGGAACGGAAGTTTCAAGGGTGCTTCCGACATGGTGCTGGCGGATGATAACTTTGAAACCATTGTGGTAGCCATTGAAGAAGGACGAAAGGTTTTCTCCAATATTCAAAAGGCGGTACAGTACCTGCTTTCCGCAAACTTCGGAGAGGTAATTACCCTCTTTGTGGCAACCCTTTTGGGCTGGACCATCTTACAGCCGGTACACATCCTTTGGATTAACTTGGTAACTGACGTTTTTCCCGGCTATCGCTTTAGGAATGGAAAAGGCTGAGCCGGATGTAATGCAGAGAAAGCCCAGAGAAAAAGAGTTCCAGCTTCCTCTCCAACGGTGTACTGGAAAGTATTCTTTATCAGGGTGTTTTAGAGGGTGGACTGACGCTCTTCATCTATTGGCTGGCAGGACAGTATTTCCACGAGGAAAATCTTTCCGAGACCATGGCCTTTGCCACCCTGGGGCTTTTACAGCTCTTCCATGCCTTTAACGTAAAGTCCGTTTTCCGATCCCTTTTCAATGGAAATCCTTTGGACAATATTTACTTAAACGGTGCGGCACTGCTTTCCGCCTTCCTGCTTTTTAGGCGTAATCATTACTCCGGGAATCAACCAGTTCTTCGATGTAACCCCTCCAAGCCTTATGCAGTGGGGAATCGTTTTCGGAATTTCCTTCAGTATTATTGTGTTTGTAGAGATTGCTAAGGCGATTTTCAGGACGGTGCGGAAGCAAGCATAAACATACACACAAAAAAGAGGCTATAAAAAATCAAAATTAAAAAAAGTTTTTAGCAATATAGGTCTGAGAATGGGGTAGTCTGAGCCCGACGGTACTTGCGAAAAACAAGAGAAACGCAGTTTTTCGCTTAGTATCCGCTTCGTGGCGAAGCTAGCGGGAGCGTGCCCCGGCTTCAGACCTATATTGCGTAAAAAAACTATTTTGATTTTTTTATAGCCTCTTTTAAATTCGAGGAGATGTTTGTGCTCTGCTTTCTCATCGTCCATGATCTAAACCCCTATTAAAGAAAGGGCTCTTCTGTCTGCGAGCCATCTCCCCGCGAAAAGACATCCCTGTCCTTTCTAAAAACTACTATTCTAGGAAATTTTCCTTCTGAAAAGCTTTTTAATGTCCCATATTGGAACCGCTGGCTACCAGGTTGGAACCGGAAGCTACAGGCTTTGGAAGGTTGGAGCTGCTGGCCTTAGCACCATTCTTCTTGCCGCTTGCGCCTCCTGCCCCTCCTGTTCCGGAACCGCTTCCGCCGCCGGAGAAGCTGATAATGGTCTTTGTGGGAGTGGTGCTTGCTGCCGCCTCTGTGCTCTGCTTCTGCTCTACGGAAGGATATCCCTTGCCTGCCTCATATACAGGTGTACCATCAGCATTTACCCAATGTCCCTCAGCATCTACCTTGTAGCCGTCCTTCTCGGAGGAAACCAAAAGCTCTCCGAACTTTGGACCTTCTTCCTCCTGTAAGTAGTAGGAATATCCGCCTACCCACTGCCAGCCCTGAAGAAGCTTTCCGAAGCTGCCGTCGTGTAAGGTGCTCATGAAGAACCATTTTTTTCCGGCATCATTCTTCTGCCAACCGGAGAATAAAGTTCCGTCCTCCTTTAAGAAGAACCAGCTTCCGTCTGTGTAAACCCAACCCTGGTACTTGCTTCCGTCAGGCTTTTACGAAGGACCACTGTCCGGCGTCCTGCTTCCAGCTTCCTTCTGTGTTTAATGGTGCCGCCACTGCAGGAATGGCAGATACCAATAAAGCTGCTCCTAATCCTAAGGCCAAAAGGCTTGCTTTTCTTTTCATTCTTTTCATCTTTCTCTCCTTTACTTCCGTACTGATTTTCTCTGTACGCTTCCTTAGAAATTCACTTGTTTGCACTATTTCTTAAAAAGTTCTTTTCCGAGAGAAATCTTAACATAGGCTTTCCGAATTCTCAACAGCTCTTGAAAATGTTATTAAATTTGTCAGAAATACTTTAGAATTTAACTTTTCTATTTTGATAATTTTTGAAAATTTTTTCTGTGATATGGTTTCCGGCAATTTCCTCCTCTGTTCGAAGAAAATATTTGTCAATAATCTGATTCTCTCCATCCTCCGTCACCGGATCATCCCAGGTACAGTCCACAGAAAGCCATTTTCCATCAATCAAAACTCTGTTCCAGGCATGGCTGCCTACTACACCGCCTCTTCCAACGGATTTTCCCACCACAACCTCATGGGGTATTCCCAGAACCTCCATAAAATAATCAAAAGCTTCCACATAGCCGTTACATACTGCAACACCCTTCAGCATCACGCCTTCGATATGGTAGGAATCCTCCGGAATGGTTCGTCTTCTCTGATTCTCAATATCATACTTGGTCTGCTGAATAATCCAGTCATGAACCGCCTTCACCTTCTCCCTGTCGCTCATGGCGTCATTGCAAATCTGCTCCGCCACGGTGAAGACCTTAAGCTTTGCCAACGCCTCGGGAGAGGAGGCATCCAAGCCGTAAGCACTGCGTCCTTCTTTAATCCCGAAATGCAGGTAATGGCTCCAAAAGGCGGAGGGATTCATTCCATAGGCCTCCAGCACATCCGGATTATCCTTGGCATATTGCTCCGCATCCAGATATTCTCCCATTCTCTCCAAAGCTTAAATGCAGTTCTCCTGTCTCCTTTTAATGGGAGAGGCGTAGACCCTGCATCCCATAAATAAAGGTAAAAGCATTAGCAATAGTATCTTGATTCCTTTGTTTTCCAATGCCGATTCATCATATGCCCTCCTCACTATCCCTGTTCGTGTCATTTCTTACTTAAGTATCACCAGACTTCCTTGTTGTACCCATGCCACTCCTGCTCATTTGAGGGGTCACAGGCTTCACCCTACGCTACTTTATTTTTGAAATATGATAATACCCCTTTACTGTCTCTCCAGTAAAGAGGGTATATCTAAATCTTATGAAATACTTCAGAATAGGCTTAGTGCCTTGCAAAACTGCTTAAGGATAGGTCTTTAAGAACTCCACATTTTTCTTTTCAATCGCTGACATTTGTCGATAAATATTATCCACATTTGATATCCGATCCCGGAGAGAAGAGTACCAATAAAATTGCTCAAAATAATCATTGAGCTCCGGATCCTTAAACTCATAACCGTATCTGGCATATATCTCATTTATAATCATCTGAGCAAGCGACCTTTGCCCGGGGAAGAGTTCCTTTGGATACTCTGCCATCAATTCGGTCATATCCTGCTTCGTAATCAACCTGATGGAACTGTAGGGGCAAATATAGTCCGATACAGCATACTGTGCTTTTGCCTCCTCAGTTTTTCGCATCATCCTCTGCTGTAGAAAACGGCATCGAAGAATCTTCTGTGCCTATAGCAGTATCTTTCTCCTCTGAAGTTTCCTTCAAGCCCGAAACTGTATAAGTTATGTTCTTTTTACCGGGTAAAATACCGCAAGATTCATAGTAATAAAGCGGGCTGTATCGTAAAGCAATATCTACTTTGGAGCCATTAGATAATAAAAAATTGGGATATATTATGAAGTCATCTTTTTTAAGACCTTTTGGTAAAGCTCTTAGAACTATATTGGCATATCCATTTTTTCCTACTGCCTTAATTTCCATTTTCCCGAAAATATCCTCTTCTTTCACAGAAGCATCGGTATGGGCTTTTATCTTTTTTTATTCTCTACTTTCAGTTTACAGTTTAAATAACGGGTAATCTCTCTGTCATCAAAGTTCCACTGATAAGCAATTAAATCTCCATTTTTTTAATGTTTTTCTCTTTCTTAAGACCGGGAGGGCTGATAGATTCAAACAAGCAAGTTATCGGAGAATGATAAAGCTCCTCCAACCCCTTCGATTTCGCCAACTGAGTGAAGGATAATTTTCCCCCATAATCCCTTTTGATTCCATCCCAGTCTATTTCTGTACCTGCTACGGCATAGCCACTTGGTCCATGGATATTCACCTTCACATATTCATCTAAGGGAATTGTAATTTTCTTAAAAAATTGTAGATATATCCAAGTTCCACTGCTCCCTATAAGAAACGCCAGAAAAAGGCAGATAAAAAAATGTAAATGTAATTTTTTTCTTTGGTTTCAAAAGCCTTAGCTTCTTTTTGTAGCCACTGTCTTATTCCCTACAACAGATTCGTTTGGCACCGAGGGCGTGGAGGAAAGAGAAAGGGTTCCCTCCGAAAAGCTGTTCTACTTCCTCTTCGGGCAATCTTGCTCCACAAAGTTTGCAGAATACGGCATCATCATCATTTTTTAAACCACATTTTCTACAAAACATCCTATTCTCCTTTGATAATTCGTTTTTTGAATTTAGTTAAGGGAATCCACGACATTTACCTTCTATCCTATATTTCTTTTTCCGTGTTTGACATGGAAAAGGTCAGCTTTTCCTTAGTTTTTATCATAAGTTTTTATTAAAAAAACAAATAATCCTCATTCTCTCCCTTTCCATTCCTTCTGCCTTTTGTTATCATTAGAGCCTAAAGAATACATGTTTTTTGATGAAAAAGGAGGGTTTTCTATGAGTGAAAATGATAAGCGGCAGGACGCGATTTCCTGGGATGAATATTTTATGGGAATCTGTACGCTATCCGCCCATCGTTCCAAGGACCCTTCCACCCAGGTAGGAGCCTGCATTGTTTCTCCGGATCATAAAATTCTCTCCATGGGCTACAACGGCTTCCCGAAGGGTTGCTCCGACGACATTTTTCCCTTGGGCGAAAATGCGGGCAGAGCAGGATCCCTATAATGCCAAGTATTTTTATGTAACCCATGCGGAATTGAACGCGATTTTGAATTATCGGGGCGGTTCCTTGGAGGGCGCTACGATTTATGTAACACTCTTCCCCTGCAACGAGTGTGCGAAAGCCATTATCCAATCCGGCATCAAAACCTTGGTGTACTGGGAGGACAAATATGCGGATACCCCCGCGGTAAAGGCCTCCAAGCGCATGCTGGATGCTGCCGGTGTACGCTATTACCCCTACCAGCCCACCGGAAGAAGCATTACTATTGAATTTTAAAAATGTCATGCTTGCGTTATCCTAAGAGGGGCAACTATATAACTTCTTAAGAGAGCATACTATAGCTTCTTGGTTTGGTATCTTCAGATACCTTTTGAAAAATAAAACTATCTATAGAAAGAAATACAGGAAATAATGTTTATTCGTTCTGAATCAAAGAAAAAAAGAGAAATGAGAGTTCGAGAAATCATGAAGAGGCTGGATGCCCATTATGGGGACCGGCCCATGATTTTTTTAGAGGCGAAAAATGCCTGGCAGCTGCTTTTTGCCACCATTTTAAGTGCCCAGTGCACCGATGCCCGGGTAAATATGGTGACGGAAAAACTTTTTGTGAAATATAAAGATTTACAAGCCTTTGCGGATTGTGATTTAAAGGAGCTGGAAGAGGATATCCATTCCACCGGTTTTTATCATAACAAGGCCAAAAATATGAAGGCCTGTGCCAAAGCGCTGGTAGAGGAGTATGGAGGGGAGGTTCCCCGGAATATCGAGGCCTTAACTGCCCTTCCCGGGGTGGGACGGAAAACCGGAAATCTGATTTTAGGAAACATTTACCATATTCCCTCTATCGTGGTAGATACCCATGTGAAGCGCATTTCCAACCGTTTGGGGCTGGCGGATTCTCCGGATCCCACCAAGGTGGAATTTCAGCTGATGGAGCATCTTCCGGAGGAATTTTGGATTCGTTGGAACACCCACATCATTGCTTTAGGAAGAACCCTTTGTACTTCCCAAAGTCCCAAGTGCGGCGAATGTTATTTGCAGGATCTCTGCCCTTCCAGCAAGAAGGATCCGGAAACCTGGAGGCCTGTGGGGGAAAGAAAGGCTATCGGAAAGAAAAAGCCTGCTGCAAAGAAGACTGTTGAAAAGAAAAAGTCTGCTGCAAAGAATGCAGGTTTGAAGAAGGTAGAGGCAAATGTTGCCGTTGGCTCCAGAAAGACATTGGCGAAAAAAGTCGCAGAATAAAGTATGAATAAAGAGGCAAACAAGCCTACTGTAAAGAATAGTTTGGAGGATTTGTCCATGTGTGAATGTGAATTATGCAGAAATTTGGCTTTTGACGATGAAGAGGAAGATTACGAGTGCATGGCCGAATTTGATGAAGATGAAATTGCCAAGATGTGGCAGGAAGGCAGCCGCTCTCACTGCCCCAACTGGAAAAGCAATGAAAATGAATATCAAACTGTAAAATATCAGGCTATCGGGCATTTGGCGATAGAGGGAAAGCCTGCAACAGCTTCTGCTTCCGAAAAGGAAGAGGATGCTGCAAAGAAAAAGAAAATCCTGGCAGATTCCATTGCCAAAAAAAGTGGCAGCAAAAAAATCGGTTCCTAAATCCTGTGAACCGCAAATTACCGAGAAGATTATACGCTGAGCCATAAAGATAATGGATAGAATCGGAGAAACTTTATGAATATCGTTTTACATGAACCGGAAATTCCCTTTTAACACCGGAGCCATCGGCAGAACCTGCGTGGCGACCAAAAAGTACTCTGCACCTGATTAAGCCCTACGGTTTTTATTTTTTTGAATGATAAAAAAATATCAAAAAAAGCCGGTATGGATTACTGGCCTTTGTTAAAGCTTCGGGAATATATTTCCTATGAGGAATTTATAGCAGGTGTGGAGGAAGAAAAGAGAGAAATGGAAAAAGCAATGGGAGAAGCTTCCTCGGAAAACACCGCCTCGGAAAATGCTTCCGGCAAAAAAATTGCTCTTCCCAAGATTTGGTACGCCACCACCAAGGCTCATAAAACCCATACGGAGGTCTCCTTTTCTCCCAATGATTACATTGTCTTCGGAAAGGAATCCGCAGGAATTCCGGAGGAGATTCTGGTAGATAACGAGGAACAGTGTATCCGTATTCCTATGTTGGAGGAAGCTCGCTCTCTAAATCTTTCTAATTCCGTAGCCATCATTTTATATGAGGCGCTTCGGCAGCAGGATTTTCCCTTCTTAAGTAAGGAAGGAGCCTTGCACCATTTGCAATGGAAGGAATAGCGTTACTACTTTCTTTGAGAATCCTTATATTCTTCTTCCAGCTCATCAATCAGATATAAGTCACTTCTGCAATGCATATCGGAAATGCCTTGGCTTATGAGTTGATACAGCTCGGATTTATAAAAATCCAAGGCATTTTCTAAAGATATTTTTTTCTTTTCTCTGCAAAAGCCTGCTATAATGCGGGCGTATTTTTTTGTAAAAAGAACGGGATGGGCATTCATAGGATTTCACTCCCTTCATAATGCAATACAGAAAGAGCCTCTTCTGTACGAAAGCAATACTGGATGTTAGGCTTTTTCATAACGAAGCCTTTTTAATAGCCTCTTCTTCATCAATCAAATGGTCAAAAAAAAGCTCTACCGTATTAAATACCTTGTCATTTGCAATTCCGCCAATCACAATATCGTAGTTACTTTTATCCTGTCCGCTCCTGCACTTCACTACAAAATCCAGCCAATCCAAAGAATAGGTATCGAAAGACAAAAGCTTTCTTTCGGCCATTTTCCTTTCATCCATAGAATATATGGACAATACAGCTTCTTTTCCCAGCCTTTTATAACGCTTACACCATTGTTCTGCTTGCTCTTTCAACGGGGTCACATAAAATCCCCTACCAAAATCCACATAAGGTCTGGAATGTAAAATATCCGGCTTAGGAATAGCTAGATTGGAACCATGATAGAGAATCATAGCTGCACCCCCATTCTTTCATCACAGACAAAAGCTCCTGAAGGATATATTCTTTTCCTTGCGTATGGAGCGCCTCGTATTCCGGTATGATATAGTTCTGCAAAAGGTTCTTTCCACTACTAAGCTCTTGATAAACACTTGCTCCATCCTTATGCATAAGTTCTGCTAAACTTTCAATACAAAATAGGGTAAATTCCAGTTCATGAATGTTATTCAGTTTGTTTTCTACCGATTCTTTCATCAAATCACCTCTACTCATTCTCTAACTATAGCTGTATCTTAGCATATATGCATTCTATCCCAAACACTATTTGCAAAAGTTAATTTTTGCTTCATTTTTTTAAACTTATATACCTTATTGCGCTATTTCTTTATTTTTCTTTATAATCATTATAATATAATTCTGCTCGGAAAAATCCCCAAAGTATTTTTCGGACACCTGACCGTACAAAAAAATTAAAAAGTAACGAAGGAATAAAAACTTCGCTAAAGCTTTATAGAAAAAGCTAAACTATCAAAAAAATCCCAGACCTTGAAGTCTGGGATTTTTATTGCTATTTTATTCTATTAAAGTTTCTCTTCTTATACAAAAGAGAATAGAAAAAGCCTAGTGTGGAAAGCAAGAATAAAAACAAAATAAAGCTTTTGCACCACTATAATCTGCTGTTTTTGTACTTCCCCTATTCGCTCCAAGAACTTGAGGCGTTTTTTCTCCATGAAGGTCTTTCGGGTCTCTCTCTGCTCCAAGTACCTGTGCCGTGGGAGCTGTTTCAGAAGTGGAAGCTGCTCTGTCTGCACCTAAAACTTCTCCATTGTTTTCCACCGTTGTAGCGGAAGAACTTGTTCCGGTGGGAATAGAGGCTCCCAATACTCTTGGAGAATTTCCTCTACCGGAAGGGATAGAAGCAATTCCCCTACCGGAGTTGTTAGATATATTTCCGGTACCGGGAGTACTGCTTGTCGTATCAGGAGGGTTCGGTGTATTGTCTTCTTTTGAAGGATTCTGATGATTTCCGCCATCGGGGGGATTCTGTGTTTTCTCACTATTCTCCGTATCCTTCTTTTCCGGATTATTCTCCTCCGGATTCTTAGCTTCGGATTTTTTCGAATTTACCAGAACATTAATATAGCCGGTAGCCCTCATTATGTTCTATCGCAGTATCATAACCCTCCACAGGTATTTCTTTTATTTCAAACTTAACAGCTTGGTTTTCTGCATCCGTTTTATTGTATTGAAAAGTATGCTGCCAGTCATTGCCATCATTCAAAATTACTTCATCAACGACTTTCCCATTTGCCAAAAGTAGAACCTTCACATTTCTTGGGTGAGGGCCTTCTCCTTTCCAAATTTTCGTTACGGGAATAGCTGTCTTTGCATCCAAATAATGCGCATTTGTAATGACAAACTTCGTGTCCTGAGATCCGGTAATAACTGTTTTAAAGCCATCTATCGGCTCTTCTTCCACCGTATATTCAATCTCTTTTCCGTTTTCATCTCTTCTATCCAAATCGGTAAATCTATGGTATAAGCCATAAAAATCGTCATCTCTAAGAATAGCCGTTTTAAATCTCTTTCCATTTCTCAAGAGATATACAGTTACCTTCGGATAGAAATCTGCCATAGAAGGATAGCCTAAATACGAAGTATCCTCTCCGCTTGGAGCAGAAAGAGTATTATCCCCTTCCCTAGCATCTCTTTCACCGGACAGAAGGTACTCCTCATCAGATACATCTAAAGCACCATCATGTATCAAATCTTCTATAGGGAGAGAGGCCGGAGAAGGAACTCCCGGCTTTTAAAATCCAATCCTTTCGTACGAGAATATCCCTTTTATCCGGGTCTTCGACTTTCTTCTTCTCATTTTGATATTCCAAGAGAATTTCGGAGCTTTCATTAAATCGCTCCTCCATGACAAAATCCTCTTCTCTATTTCCCATCTTATATCCTAAGGGAGGATTGACTTCCTTAACATTATAAGATTCTTTGATCAGGTTATTTACTGTTGCAATTCCATCTTTACCGGAAACAATGATTTTTCTATAACCGGTGTTAAGGCTATACACCAAGAATTCCGCACCTTCTAAGGGGCTTCCATCCTGCTTATCCGTCTTTCGAACTTTAATGCTAAACCCGCTTTGTTCAAAAGAATCTGCAGCTTCCTTTACGGTGTAGCTGTGTTCTTGTGCCTTTACCTCTACATTTAACAATTCGGCTTTATTCTTATAAACTGATCCCTTTACCGGAAACTCGATAATTTCTACAAAATAACGAATTTCAAAGCCTTCATTCGGATTCATATGTCCCAATTCGTACTGCATACCTCCCGGCTCTAGATTCCAATACCGATCGATATAATTTATATCCGGATATTGCTTTTCTTCCGCAGGGGTACTTCCCTCTTCATCTGTTCTCAGAGAAAATACGGAGCCGGGATTCGCCTCATCATCTTCTGCAGGAACAAAAATCTTCTTTCCGCTTCCATCCTCCCGATACTCTCCGCTTCTCCATACACCCCTACGGATATGTGGAATGTATTGCTCTTTATTCTCAAAATCACTGTTAACATTGTAGTATGCCGGATTAAAAAATCGCAGCATCTCATTTTCTAAAGTATCCTGAAAGATAACATTTTCATAACCATTTTCCTGATGTGTTCCTTCAAAGTTCTTCCCATCAAAAGCGAACTAGATACTCCAAAAAGATAATGAGAGGAGCCTTCGGTATCCTTTACTCTTGGATTCCCCCATTCACCAGCTCTTTAGTGAAAGTAATCGGATGATTAGATTCCTGTTCCCGGCTTTTCTCCTTATGTTCAGCACTCTCAACAGCCTTGCCAGAGTTTCCAGCCTCTTCTGTGCCCTCTACAGTCTCGGCAGCGTTTCTGTCCTCTTCTGTGCCTTCTACAGCCTCGGCAGCGTTTCCATCCTCTGCCATAGTTCCTAGATTGCTTTCCTCCTCCGCCAATGCCTCTTCATTAGAATTTCTGTCTTCTTCGCTTTTGGCATCTGTTCCCTCGTTTATTTCACGTATCGAGCCAAGTACTCCGACCTCTCTGCTATCCTCTTCTTCCCTGCTGCCTGTTTCTGTTTTTCACAAAAAAACTGAGGGGTTTTTTTCTCCTCTGCCTGTGCCGGAAAGCATCCTTGGCAAATCAGCAGCACAGAAAAAAAGAATGCCAAGAGTCTTCTCTTTGTCTTCATTTTTTTCTTTTTTCCTCTCTTCAAATTATTAAATATACTTAAAATTTAAAGTACCTTTAATAGCTTAACATATTGTGAACTAATTATAAAAGTAGATTGTGTTATTATTTCACTTTGATTTTTTTAATATTTAACTATAGCAAGAACTTCAGCAAATACTTTTAAATAGCTTCATCAAAAAAATCTTCTACTCCTTTCTTTTTCTCCGTAGCAAATCAAAATAAGCAGGATCTCGGTGTTATCCTGTTCTTCTTTTTTTAAGATATAAAAAAATAGCGGTAATGACATTTCTTTATCGCCATCACCGCTATTCTCCCAAGCTCTGAAATTCCAAAGCTTCTCACTATTCAAATTCTTTTTAGTTATCTCCTGCATCTTCCTCAGAGAGAGTAAAGGTAAATCTCTTCTTGATTTCCTCATCGGAAGCCAGGTACTCATCATAGGTGGTGAGCTTATCAATAAGCTTTCCGTCAATGATTTCCATGATACGGTTTGCAGTAGTTTCCACAACCTGATGGTCACGGGAAGCAAAGATGATTACACCGGGGAAGTTCTTTAAGCCGTCGTTTAAGGCGGAAATCGCTTCCATATCCAGGTGGTCTGTAGGCTCATCCAAAATCAGGACATTGGATCCGGAAATCATCATCTTGGAAAGCATACAACGAACCTTTTCTCCTCCGGAAAGGACGTTAACCTTCTTTACGCCGTCATCTCCCTTAAAGAGCATTCTTCCTAGATACCCTCTTACAAACTGGGTATCCTTGTCCGGGGAATACTGGGTCAGCCACTCCACAATGGTGTCCTCGGAGTTAAACTCCTTGGTATTGTCCTTCGGGAAATAGGACTGGCTGGTGGTTAAGCCCCACTTATAGTCTCCGGAATCCGGCTCCATTTCCCCGCAAGAATCTGCATGAGTACAGTCTTTGCCAATTCGTTAGGTCCAACCAAAGCTACCTTATCGGTACGGTTTAAGATAAAGCTGATATTATCCAAAACCTTTACGCCATTAATGGTCTTGGTCAGGTTGTTCACTTCCAAAACATCATTTCCGATTTCACGGTTTGGCTTAAACTGGATATAAGGATACTGTCTGGAAGATGGCTTAATGTCATCCAGCTCAATCTTCTCCAAAGCACGCTTTCTGGAGGTCGCCTGCTTGGACTTGGAAGCATTTGCCGAGAAACGCTGGATAAACTCCTGCAATTCCTTGATCTTCTCTTCCTTCTTTCGGTTGGCTTCCTTCTGCTGGCGGACAATCAGCTGAGAGGACTCAAACCAGAAATCATAGTTTCCGGCAAAGAGTGTAATCTTTCCGTAGTCGATATCCGCAATATTGGTACAAACTTTATTTAAGAAGTAACGGTCATGGCTGACTACAATCACGGTATTTTCAAAGTTAATCAGGAAGTCCTCCAGCCATTCGATGGAGCCCAAATCCAGATGGTTGGTCGGCTCGTCCAAAAGCAGGATGTCCGGATTTCCGAAAAGCGCCTTTGCCAAAAGCACCTTCACCTTCTCGGAACCCTTTAACTCGTTCATCATCTTATGATGAAGCTCCGGGCCGATTCCCAAGCCGTTTAGCATGGTTTCCGCATCAGACTCCGCATTCCAGCCGTCCATCTGGGCAAATTCTCCCTCCAGCTCTGCCGCACGGATACCATCCTCATCGGAGAAATCCGCCTTTGCGTAAAGCGCATCCTTTTCCTGCATCACTTCATATAGACGCTTATTTCCCATAATTACGGTACTAAGCACCGGGTAAGCATCATATTTAAACTGATCCTGTTCCAATACGGACAAGCGCTGTCCTGGGTAATGATGACTTCTCCGGAAGTTGGCTCAATAGCTCCGGATAAAATCTTTAACAAGGTGGACTTACCGGCACCGTTGGCACCGATTACCCCATAACAGTTTCCCTCCGTAAATTTGATATTAACCTCTTCAAAAAGGGCCTTCTTCCCTACACGATAGGTTACATTACTTGCTGCAATCATTTTTCCCCTCTCTGCTTCCGATATTTCGGAACTTTTCTACAAAATAGCTTTTTCCTGCCTATTATAAGGGAAAGCGGAAGAACTGGCAAGGGGGAGGGATTTTCCCGGAGAAAGTTCTATTACGATAAGACTTTTTTCCTGAAATTTCAAAATCTTTCCTTGACCATAGCAAAAAACTTTTCCTTCACAAGAAATATTATGTTACTATCCCGACTTTGACAGTCTACATAGTAAAAAGCCCTATAAATCGTTGAAATCAAGCGGTTTACAGAGCTTTTTTTCTTTTGTTATCAGATGTGCGTACAGATTTTTTTATTCTTTAGTCTGATGGCAAATATTTCTCATTTTTTTCTATAGTGACGATCTGCATAGAAGTATTAATTCCAAAGGCTTTTTTCTAGATCGTCTGTAAATTCTGTTTTTTTGCATATGTCGGGATAAATCCTCTGCCTTCAATCTTTAGAAAGTTCATATCTTTTTAGACCATGTAACAGTTTTTTTCACATGAATACTTGCTTCCAAGTTGTTTATCCAGGTATCTGTAGAGAATTAATGAAAGGAAACAAATCATAAAAGTGTGCCTTAATCCTATCATCTCTGTGAAGGTATACCGGTCGTGCTTTGAATTCACTTTTCATAATGCGAAAGCATTCCTCGATTTGCCAGCGTTGTTTGTTTACTTCAATGATAGCTGAAGCATCATCTTCCAAGTTAGTGCATACAGCGTAGAAAACCGTCATACTGTTCTTCTTTTCGGATGACATCTTCATTGAGTTCTAAAAAGCTCTGCTCAGCCAGCTCTCCCTCCGGCGTGACACTGTTTTTTAACAAACCGTTTGAAATCGGTTTTGGCGGTTGTGGTCTATTTCTTTGGGATTATTGGTAATAAGGTTTTTGGGCACGGCTGATTTGTCCGCTCCGAACGTACCTTAGATAATCCCTGTATTTGATGGAATAGGATACAATCAGATGTTGTTCAAGTCCATTTTCATTTATCCACCGTTCTTTGTAAAAAGATTTTTTTCTCTGTCTTTTTCTTCGTCCAGTTCGGAAATGTTATACTTTTTGCATACTGCCTTTTAGACGCCAGTCTTTAGAATCGAGACACCATTCTTTCAGAAAACCTTTTAACTTCTTTATGGATTGTGTTGTGATAAAAACCACGATTCCCCTTGGAGTTATATCTACGGTTGGATAATGCGGAAAGCCCTCCATCCGTACATACGACCAGTCTAGACAAGGAAAAAAATCTTCAAGAAGTTTTTTTCCAAAGGAACCATTGTCGTTTGTTCATTGGTATTTCCGGGATTGACACTGAAGGCAAGAGGAATACCATCACTGTCCATAAAAAGTCCCATCTGAACAATGGGAAGAGGCCGGTTTTTCTTTAGAAGCTCCATACTGTTTTTAATCCATCTGCTTGCTCAAGCTCAAAAAAAGTAGTTGGTGCAGTCATAGTAAATCACTCCGGTTTTTTTCTTTTTGAAATCTTTTAAGCTGTTCCGATAAAGTGTGGACTGAATGTAATCCGACTCTTCATTAATGATGGATAGAGAACGGTAAATATCTTCAAGAGAAAAAAATCCGGCTTTTCTATGAATCTTGAAGAAAGCGCGAAAGAAGACAGTTTTTGAAGAAGGATAAAGGATTCTTGTATAGAGCAGCCTTGAAAGAATTGAATTGAGGTTGTACTTAAATCCATGCTTTCTGGCAATAGCTTTGCAAATCTTATCAAACCCCAACTGAAAATAAATATCCTGTAGGAAAAGATAGCCTCCATTGAAGAGCCTCTGATCGTTCTGAGTGAGGGGAATTGAGGGATCAAACGAGATATCAATAGGTTTATTCCTTTCGGCATTCTTATTTAAATTGGCGACGTATTCTTTAGCCCATGCAAGAGCATCAGAAACACCATACTTTTTTTACAGATTTCCTTTTTCGTTTCCCAGTTTTTTTCAACGGTTACAGTCGTACGTTTTTTATTGATATAAGCAGATTTAATAACAGAGTAAGAAACTGAGTGAGCAGATTTAGTGGCTCTAAGTCTCATAGGCACCTCCCTAAAAATGAATTATATTATACAACAGTACGCAATAAGACGCAATATATAGAACTATTGATTGCGCAAAAAAATAGAGGCTTTTCAAGCCTCTCGATACTGTTTATGTTATGTTAGGTGTCAAAGTTCCGAAATCCGCCTTTGCGTAAAGCGCATCCTTTTCCTGCATCACTTCATATAGACGCTTATTTCCCATAATTACGGTACTAAGCACCGGGTAAGCATCATATTTAAACTGATCCTGTTCCAATACGGACAAGCGCTGTCCCGGGGTAATGATGACTTCTCCGGAAGTTGGCTCAATAGCTCCGGATAAAATCTTTAACAAGGTGGACTTACCGGCACCGTTGGCACCGATTACCCCATAACAGTTTCCCTCCGTAAATTTGATATTAACCTCTTCAAAAAGGGCCTTCTTCCCTACACGATAGGTTACATTACTTGCTGCAATCATTTTTCCCCTCTCTGCTTCCGATATTTCGGAACTTTTCTACAAAATAGCTTTTCCTGCCTATTATAAGGGGAAAGCGGAAGAACTGGCAAGGGGGGGAGGGATTTTCCCGGAGAAAGTTCTATTACGATAAGACTTTTTTTCCTGAAATTTCAAAAATCTTTCCTTGACCATAGCAAAAAAACTTTTCCTTCACAAGAAATATTATGTTACTATATACAGCCGAAGTCACATCTGATGCAGAAAAGAGGTACTATGTTAAGAAAAGAAGTTATGGACGGAATTGAACAGCATATCCAAAATCTAACGGACTTTGATCATATCCGTTTGTTGGAAGCCGAAGAAGGATATATTAAGCTGGAAATAGAGTTTACGGAGAAAATGCTGAATCATTATGGTGCTGTCCATGGCGGGGTTTTATATACCTTTTGCGATATGGCTTCCGGCATGACGGCCTATAGCCTTGGCGTGACCAATGTGACCCTAAGCGGAAGCATCAATTACTGCCGTCCGGGAAGGCCCGGAAAGCATATCCTGATCTGCAATACGGTACATAAGGGAAGAACCACCATTGTGCAAAGCGTTTCCATCTCCACTCCGGAGGGGCAGCTTCTTTGTACCGCCCAGATGACCATGTATGTGACGGGTCCGGTGGAGTAGGATTGTAATTGCGCTCTGAAGCAGTATGGGTCTGTAATCGGGGCACGCTCCCGCTAACTTCGCCGGCTTTCAACAAGTACCGGTGAGCATGCTGATCCCCTCTTTCAGACCATACTGCATAATCATTCTTCATTCCATTCCGGCTTAAGTTTTTTTGCGTCAACGCCTTATCTTAAGCATCGGATCTTTCCATAGCCATTCTTCATCTGGCAGCTGACTTCAAAGAGCACCTTATCCAGTACATCTTCGGTTTCTTTCTTTACCATTTCCGCAATCTTTGCATTGCACTCTTCTAATAAAGAAGAAATAGACTTTTTCTTCTTACCCTGCTTTTCCAGTTCTTCCTCAAAGGCCTTCATAATCGTATAAGCCTTAGTGGGCACCTTGCTCTGGTAGCGCTCAATATGGGAGCGGCAATGGCTGTACTGGCTGTCTGCCAAAGCTCCGATAATGCGATTTGCCCAGTAGAAGCTTTCCGTAGTTACCCGCTTTTCCGTATTGGCAAAGTATTCCGGAGTCTTATCGATATTGGCATAGAAGGGCACAAAGGCGTTGAAGGTATTGGAACCGAAGCAAACCCATTCCAAAACCGCATATTCCTTAGGCACATTCGGACGAATCTGGGTAAGGCTTAGGAAATTGTTTCTGCTAATCCCGATGGGACGATACTTTCCTCTTTCCTTTTCCTCCCCGTATTTTCCGTAGCAATCGTATGGAGTACCCTGAAAATGTGCGGAAAGGATATATTTTACATCCTCCGGAGTAATCTTTAATTCCGGGCATAAGCACCAGGGAATGTCATCGGATTCCGGGGTAAACTCCGCATTTTCCCCTTCGAAACGGAAGGTATTTCGGTTAAAATATCTTGCCATATACCAGGCTCTTGGGGTGTTATACACATGGTCCGCATCGGAATGGGAGCCGAAGCACTCCCTTGGATTAATCCAGTCCCCCCCGGTCTTTTCGATTTCATCCTCAAAACGAAGGTCCAAATGATTCTTTTTGATAAATTCCTTTAAATCCTTGGAACAGATGTATTCCTCCTGCTGCCCAAAGGCATCTTCAAAGTCAAAGTAATCGATGCCCAGCTGGTTCGGCATCATCACATAGGCATTGTCCGGCACTCTTCTGGCAATGTAGTGATGTCCTCCAATGGTTTCCATCCACCAGATTTCCTCAGAATCGGAAAAGGCAATGCCGTTCATCTCGTAGGTTCCGTACTGCTCCAGCAATTCTCCTAAGCGAAGCACGCCTTCTCTTGCAGAGTGGATATAGGGAAGCACCAAAGTCACCAAATCTTCCTCGCCAATTCCTCCGATTTGCTCCTCTTCCCCATCTTCCGCCTTCTTATACACAACCAGAGGGTCTCCGGAAAGCACCCGTTCATTACTGGTAATGGTTTCCGTTGCGGTCATAGAAACATTTTCACTGTTTACCCCTGCTGCCCCCCAGATGCCTTCTCCCGCCACCGCATTGGGCATGCAGGTATAGCGAAGGGGATTCTTGGGAAGGGGAATGGTCACATGGGACAGCACCGAGGTATAAGTTTCCCCCTGATCCTTCGGTTCCACCACAATAAACTTCTTAGGGGAAAATGATCCTGAGCCGGAATCCTCATTTCTTGCAATCATCGTGGACCCGTCGTAGGATGCCTCTCTTCCTACCAAAATCGTTGTACAAGCCATCTTCTGCCTCCTTTATGTCTTATCCTTTTGTTATGCTGAGGGTTTGTGACATTTGCGTTCTGTCTTTAACAGCAATGCCGGTCCGGGACAGTTCGTTTTTATCTGCGAATCCTTTTAACCGGAACATCTGCTTTGTGCCTCTTACATCCGCTTTCCGTCCTTGTCCTCTATTTGTTCTAGGGCAAGTATACTCCATTCCTTACGGCTTTACCATAGAAGGAGCACGCTTCTTTCCGAAGAGATAGCCTTATCAGGGAACTTCACATTTGGAATTACCACATTAAGAAGCTCCATATTCAGGAACTTCGTGTTAGAGATTGTCGCATTAGGGATGCTCTCATTTCTCTATATTTCCGGAAAACGAAATAACCATTATAATATTTTTGCCTATTATACATTTTTCTACAAAAATTTTTAATCCTAAGAAAGATTCTTATTTATGAAATCACTTATTTTTAACTATTAATTATTTTTTTCATTTTGCCGATAATCTAATACCCACACAGAACAAACAAAAAAAGAGGATTCGAAAAAAATTCTGTGTTATTGGAAATTTTTCTTATTTTCGAGAAAATATGGACACATCCTAGGGAGGGGAAAATGAAAAAGAAATGGAATCAGTCCACAAAATTAGCCTTTTTTTCCGTCGGTAGTATTTTGCTTTTGCTGCTTACCGCATTGGCCGGAGTCGTTAATAAGGTGCAAAGCCGCAAGGCCACGGAAAGCCATGAAGGTACAGTTTGAAGTTACCGTAGCTGCCGGAGATTATTCAGACGGCAGTGTTACCTTAAGTAAAACTTCCAGAGCCTATGCCGCAACCGGAAATAAGGAGCATTTGGATGCCTATAATAAGGAACTTACTGTGGATAAAAATCGAGAAAATTCCATAGAAGTAATGCATAAGTATGGCTTAAGTGCCTCCGAGGAAGCCGCCCTAAAGGGAATGTCCGATGCTTCCGCCTACCTTGCCGGTTTAGAGGAGCAGTCCTTTGCTTTTGGTAGAGCAGGGAAATAAAGAAGAGGCTCTGGCTCTTCTTTATGGCGAGGACTATCAGGCCAAAGAACAAGAAGTTTCCGACTTCTATGATACCCTTTATGATGAGGTGGCGGAAAGAACTGAGGCGGAAAGTGCTGCGGCAGAGCAGGCAGCTGCTATCACCCAGTTCCTGAGTCTCTTCCTTTTGATTCCTACTATACTCTTCGTTCTTGCAACCGTTTACTTTGTAAGAATAGAGCTGATGAAGCCATTGCTGGCCATTAAGAACTGTATGCAGGGCTTGTCCAAAGGAGAGCTGAAGAGCACTTACTTAGCCCTTCCTGTAGATGAAACCGAGGTGGGAAGTACCGTAAAATCCATTAAGGATATGAACGCCCATCTGAAGGAAGTCATCGCAGACATTGTCTCCCGTTTGGAGAAAATGGCTGCAGGAGATTTCCATGATGAAGCAGCCTGCCCCAAGATGTATAAGGGCGATTATTCTGCCATCTGTTCCTCTCTACAGACCATTCAGTCTATGCTGAAGGGAACCTTGCGGGAAATTGACCATGCTTCCACAGAGGTAAATGCCTCCGCCAAGGAAGTGGCTCATGGCAGTGATGTTCTTTCTCAGGGTGCCGCAGAACAGGCCAGCTCTTTGGAAGAGCTCTCAGCCACCATCACTTCCGTATCCGACCAGGTTCGGAACAATGCAGTGAATGCGGAAAATGTTGCCCTTCTTTCCAAGACAACAGAAAGCGAGTTGGAGTCCAGCAGCAGTCAGATGAATGCCTTAAACGACTCCATGAGCGAGATGAATCATACTGCCCAGGAAATCAGCAATATCATCCATACCATTGATGACATAGCTTTCCAGACCAATGTTTTTAGCTTTAAATGCAGCTGTTGAGGCGGCAAGAGCCGGAGAGTTCGGTCGGGGCTTCGCCGTAGTTGCGGATGAAGTGAGAAATCTTGCCGGAAAGTCAGCAGAGGCGGCAAAAAAACACCACCGCCCTCATTGAAAATACCGTGCGTTCCATCGAAACCGGTTCTCAGATGACCGAGGAAGCCGCAAAATCTCTGGCGCAAATCGTAAAGCGTTCTCAGGAAATGCATGAAAAGATTGCAGAGATTGCCGGTCTTTCTCAGACACAGTCCAAGTCCGTGGAAGAAATCGCCCGGGGCTTGGAGCAGGTATCCGCTGTGGTACAGCATAACTCCGCCACCGCGGAAGAATCTGCCGCCAGCAGTGCAAAGCTTTTCGAACAGGTACAAGTCATGGAAGAGCTTTTATCAAAATTCAAATTATAAAGCATTTTCGGAAGGAAATTTCTTTGATCATGCTATCCCTCCATCGCTCGGGCCTTTTTGGTCCGGGTGATTTTTGCTTATATAGACTTTTTTCTTGAACATATAGTCCAAGCACTCCCCGATAGATGCCTCTTTCTCCCATTGACCACCCGGGAAAATGGTCTTATTATCAAAGTACTTGTTTCGTTGACCTATAATCGGAGGATACTACATGAAATTTAAAGATATGCCCTACGAACGCATTTCCGTAGAAAGCATTAAAGAGGAAATGAAGACGCTGATTCAGAAGTTAAAGGAAGCCAAGGATTTTTTTCTGAGGCGGATGCTCTTTTCTTAGAAAATGAAAAGCTGCAAGGCCATGTATTTACCATGTGCAGCCTTGCCCAGGTTCGCCACTCTATAAATACGGAAGATAAATTCTACGATGAGGAAGAAAACTATTGGAACAATGCCTATCCTCAAATTCAGGAATTTAATCAAGAATGGATTAAAGCCCTTTTAGAGTCTCCCTTTAAAGAAGATTTTGCCAGAAAATACGGAAACATTCTCTTCTTGAATGCAGAAATCGACTTAAAGACATTTTTCCCCGGAAATCATTCCCATGATGCAGGAGGAAAATGAACTGACCACCGCCTATGAAAAGCTTCTGGCCGGTGCACAGATTCCCTTTGAAGGAAAAAAATTTACACCATTTCCCAGATGTCTCCCTTTAAAAATGACAAGGATGATGCCAGAAGACTGGCTGCTTGGAAGGCGGAGGGACAGTGGTATAAGGACAATCAGGGAGAGCTGGACCGCCTGTATGATAAGCTTGTGCATCTTCGGGATCAAATGGGGAAGAAGCTAGGCTATGCAGACTTTACCGAGCTTGGCTACTACCGGATGAGAAGAAACTGCTACGACAAGCAGGATGTGCAGAAGTTCCGTGAGGCTGTGCAGAAGTATGTGGTGCCCGTTGCCGCAAAGATTTACGAAAGACAGGCAGAGCGACTGGGCAAATCCTATCCCCTAAGCTATGCGGATGCGGCCATTGAGTTCCGCTCCGGAAATCCGAAGCCGAAGGGAAATCCGGACGAAATTGTTGCCTCCGGAAAGAAGTTCTATGACTGGCTTTCTCCGGAAACGTCAGAATTTTTTAACCACATGATTGATGATGAGTTAATGGATCTGCTCTCCACCAAGGGCAAGCAGGGGGGCGGATATTGCACCTCCTTCCAGGACTACAAGACGCCTTTCATCTTTGCCAACTTTAACGGCACCCAGCACGATATTGAGGTCATTACCCACGAGGCAGGTCATGCCTTTGCCGCTTATCTGAATCGTAATCGGGTGCCCTATGAGTGCATTTGGCCGAGCCTTGAGGCCTGCGAAGTCCACTCCATGTCCATGGAATTCTTTGCAGAGGCATTTTCTGAGGAGTTCTTCGGGGAGGATGCCGGAAAATACAATTACTCCCACTTAGCAGGAGCCTTATGCTTTATACCTTATGGCACCATGGTGGATCATTTTCAGCATATCGTGTATGAAAATCCGAATCTCAGCCCTGCAGAGCGACATGCCAAATGGAAGGAGCTGGTACAGATTTATCAGCCCTGGTTAAAGCTGGACGGAGAAATTCCTTTCTATAGTGAGGGAGAGGGCTGGCAGAGACAGCACCATATCTACTCTTCTCCCTTCTACTACATTGACTACTGCCTGGCACAAACCGTTGCTCTGCAATTCTGGAACATGATTCAGAAGGATCGAAAAGGAAGCTTGGCAGCATTACATGGCGTACACCAAGCAGGGCGGTTCCGTGGTTTTCACAAAGCTTTTAAAGAATGCCGGTCTGGAAAGTCCCTTCCAGGAGAGCTGTCTTAGAGGAATCTGCGATACCGCGGCGAAATACCTTGCGGACTATGATTTAAGCGGGATTGCATAAGGGAAAATGCTCAGCCTGGCTTAGGAAAGAGAAAAAGCCCGGTAGTTAAAAAGTACGCTTGATTCAAGTTTTTAAAGAAGAGCGAATAGTCTACTAGTGAGAAATAATAACTAGACTTATTTGAAAAATGGAGAAAGTTTAGCTGATGAAACAGAATAATAAAAGCACTGGAAGAGCTTGTTGAGGAAATCAAATCTCTTCCAGAAAATCAAAAGCTATACAGAGCAGGGGCGTCCCTCCCATTTTTCCAGTTCCATGAAGAATCTAAAAATTCTTCTGGTGGGGCAGGCTCCCGGCAGGAAGGTGGAGGAATCCGGCATCCCCTTCCACGACCTTTCCGGAAAACGCCTGATGGAGTGGATGGGCATTTCCGAGGAAGTCTTTTATGGGAAATCCATCTCCATTATCCCTATGGACTTTTTACTATCCGGGAAAAGGAAAGGGTGGGGATCTTCCGCCCCGCCCCTTTATGCGAAAATACCATGACGCGGTAGCCTCCTTGCTCCCTAAGGTGAAGCTTCGGATTTTAATTGGAAAATACGCCATTTCCCACTATGACCCGAAGGGGGCAAAGCTCCCCTTAAAGGACTTGCTGTATCCTTACGGAGAAGCATGGGAAAAAGACCATGGGACAAGTTCTCTTCTGTCATCCGGAAAGACTTCTTCGGAAATCTTGAATTTTCCCTTGGTGCATCCCAGCCCTCTAAACTATGGATGGATTAATAAAAATCCCTGGTTTATGGAGAGGAATGTGCCGCTATTGCAAAGACTGGTGAAGGAATTGCTGTGATTTATTAACTAAACGTTTTTTTCCTCCTTGACTATATATATACTGGTCTAAAAAAGAAAGGAGGACTTAAAAAATGGTAGTTCATGTTAAAGCCAAAGACCGTCAGACGGGAAAGGTTATTACTCTCAGAATAGAGGCAAAAAATACGCAGGAAGCGAAACAAATTGCTATGAGAGACTATGGCCATTCCTACGAAATTCTTTAAACATGAAAAGCTAGGTTTTATGCAAAAAACAGCATGAATCCTAGCTTTTTTATTACTTTTAGTAATCCCTATCTATATCCCCAACAAGCAATCTCTATTTGTTTCCATTCTTTACACATGTGCTTAATACGCGTATATTATCTAGTTAAAAGGAGGCCGAAAATGAAATACATTTATCCTGCCGTTTTTACACCTGAAGAAAATGGACAATTTTCCGTAAACTTTCCTGACTTAGAAAGCTGTTACACCTGTGGGGATGATTTAGTAGATGCTCTTTATATGGCTGAGGATGTTCTGGCTATGACATTAGTAAGCTATGAGAACAATAGCACTCCTATTCCGACTCCCTCTAAAAAAAGCTAAGTTTAGAAGACGGCGAATTTCAAAACTTTATTGCTTGTGATACAGATAGTTATAGAAAGCAAAATATTTTTATACACTGATAGAATTGTTATACAATTCATGAGGTGCGATATCTTGACCACCTTCCCACTCTACTGAATGGTTTGCAACCCTTACTTTTTTAAATGTTTCAAGGTCTTTTAATTCCCCGTACCACGCCCCGCTTATGTATGGCGAGACATCAAAGATTTTTCTTTTCCCCGTTTTTCGTATAAAAAGCAAAAAGCTTATAGTCGTCCTTAGGAGAAACGCTCAATAATTCAGGCTGTAACATATCCCCCTATTTTTAAAGGCTCAATAGTAAAAGTTTTTTTCGCCCTTCTCCAATAAATCCCAGTTAGCCAAAAGGTCATCATAAAGAAAAGAAGCCTGCAAATAAGGCTTCTTTTTATCTTAGAGAGCGCGAGACGGGAATCGAACCCGCGACCTTCTCCTTGGCAAGGAGACATAGTACCACTCTACCACTCGCGCATATTTGGTAAAATGCCCAGAACCGGAATCGAACCAGTGACACGAGGATTTTTCAGTCCTCTGCTCTACCGACTGAGCTATCTGGGCAAAAAAAGCGGGTGATGGGAATCGAACCCACGTGTTCAGCTTGGAAGGCTGACATTCTACCATTGAACTACACCCGCATATAACCTTTAATATTTTTCAAGGCACGAATGGTATATTACAACATGGATAGCTTCTTGTCAACAAATTTTTGAAAAAACTTCCTTTAAAGTCTAAAAATAATTTCTCGCTTGATTATCGACAAATTTTCCGGAAAGAGCCGGAAGGCTGATAACTATTTAAGCCTTCCGATACCGGCTCTACATCAAACTCCCAGCGCTGTTAAGGGCACCACAAATACCCCATCTTCTCTTTGATAAGCGGCATTGCTCAGGCCGCAAACCACACAGAGACTTTTAGGTTCTTTGCCTTTATTTTCCGCCAAAATTTCCTCTTTAATCTTCAAGAGATTTTGAGCAGCCTCGTCGATTTGGTTCGCTCCCAGCTTGATTTCGATTCCACACCATTCTCCCTCAGGTGTAACAATAACCGCATCTATTTCCCGATTTCGATAATCTTGATAATGATATAGAGATGCGCCAAAGGACTCGGCATAAATCTTCAAGTCCCTCTCACACAGAGCCTCAAACAAAAATCCCAAGGTATTTAGATCATTTTTCAACATTTCCGGACTTGCATTGAGTAAAGCGCATGCCAAAGAAGGGTCGGCCAAATGCCGTTTTTCCGCCTGCTTTACCCGTATTGTGGAACGTAATTCTGCACCGTAAGGCTTTTTGATTATCAATCAGAAAGAGTCTGTTTAAAATGTCCAAATAGGTTGCAACAGTCTCTACCACAATGTCTTCATGGTCAATGTCTTTGATATCATCCTTCAGCTTTTTGTTGCTCACCGTGGTGGCTTCATTTCTGGCAAGAGAACGAAGGAGCAGCTCCATCTTGTGTCGGTCTCTTTTTACACCGTCTATACGCTCTATGTCATCATTTAAAATGGCGGAAATATACTCCTTCGGTAGTAATGCGGCTTGCTCCAAGGGCAAATCCTGGTTATTCGGCCAACCGCCACGAATAATATAGTCAATCAAATCACTAAGCTGCACTTCTCCTGTAAGTTGGGATTCCAAACTTCCGGAGCAAATGCCCTTTAAGGAGACTTTTTCCGCTGGATTTTCCGCTTTCAAATAAAGACATTGGTCGCATTCTCAGGCGTGCAATTCGTCCTGCCCCACTGTGCAGGATACCCTTTTGATTCGGGGTTGCAGAACCGGTTAAAATAAATCTTCCCTTCTCCTTTGATAAATCCACTGCAAAACGAACCGCATCCCACAGGGAGGGAACCTCCTGCCATTCGTCCAACAAACGAGGAGCTTCTCCCTCTAAAACAAGAGACGGATCCAATTCCGCCAGCTTTCTATTTTGAAAAATTTCCTGTAGGGTCTGCCAAGTAAAACTCACTTCGACTATGGTAGGCGGAAGTCCAGGGTTTTTTCCGCACCATTTTGGACCTTCAATGCAAACTGCACCAAAGGTCTTTAAATAAGTCTCTACAGAATCATCAATAATTCTTGTCTGATATAAGTCTCTCCTCATGCCCTACCCCCACAATATTTCTTGTGATTATAGTTCAATTCGAGAGATTTGTAAATTTCAATTCGAGAGATTTCACATTTCCAACTCGATAGATTTTTTTGATTTTCAATTCGACAGATTTTTAAATTTCTAATTCGATGAATTTTTGAATTTCCAGTTCTATAGATTTCACTATTTCAACTAGATAGATTTTTGAATTCCCGGTTCAACACCGTATAACTCGATGGATTTCCTGCACTACTTCTTTTTTTCCTCCCCGCTTCCTTCCGTACTCTCTGCCTTTGTTCTTCCTGTGTAAGCTGCTTTTTCCTTTCTTGCACTTTCCCGTTGTCTTGCTCTTTCCTCTTTCCGAAGCTGAGCCTTGGTCTTTTTCTCATCCTTAGGAGTCTCTTCCACAGCTTTTTTTCTTCCGGATCCGCTACCTTTGTAGCAGAAAATAAATAATCCTCTACCGAATAGCGAAGCTCTTCTCCCGACTGCTCCTTCGCCTGTGCCTCCATTTCTTCCCGGCTCTGCTTCGTCATTTTCAGCCACTTCTGAAAATCTCTTTCCACAAAGGTCAGTTGTTCCTTTGAAGATATTTCCTTGAAAATCTCCGAAAGGCTCTCCTCCATTTTCCGTAAAATCTCTTCCTTCATATCCCAAAAAAATAGGGATAAAAAGCGGCTGTACATGGGATTGAAATTCCCAAAAAGCAGGGCATCCGGGCTGACCTCCAGGGCATCGGCAATACGCAAGAGATTCTCCAGACTGCAACCGATTCCGCCTATTTCTATTCTGGAAATGGTGTTTGTCGTACTAAAAATGAGCTCCGCCAAATCGCTTTGTCGAAGCCCTCTTAATACACGATATTTTTTGATTTGTTTTCCCAACGTCTGAAAAATCTATGCCTCTATAAATCCAAGGAATATTCTCATTTCCCTTGCCTGCGCCCATGGTCTTTCCTCATTTTCTCGTATCAGTTAACTTTGCTTATGAGGAAAGCATAGATGGATTTTGTAGAATTAGATATGACGAATTTCGATAGTTTATTGCTTTCTACGTAGAATTATATTTAGATAATATCTGAATATACTCCCTCGTATTATATAGTCATACCCATTCTTTACCTGTTCTAAGGTATAGGGTATGCTGTTGAAGATGCTGTGGATTGGTCATCACCCCTACCGCATAGACGGTTACAAAAAGGCTCCAACCACAGTCTCTTTGTCAAAGTGTTAATCAGTTAGATACCGCATGACGGTTTATGTAGAACGAGGTTACATCGGCAGAGAGCCATGTGGATCCAATACAGCGTCAAATACTTTTAAGGAGGATCATGTGTATGATCTATGTTGGTATCGATGTTGCAAAGGATAAACATGATTGCTGCATCCTAGAATCGGAAGCCGATAAACTCTATCCGGTATTCACTATCCCGAATAACAAAGCAGGTTTTGATGAGTTGTATGAGAAGATATTCACTGTGACTGATGATAAGACCAAAATAAAAGTAGGTCTTGAAGCTACCGGTCACTACTCACTCAATCTTCTCGGATCGCTCATTGATAAAGGTCTACCCACCTGTGTTATCAACCCGTTACATACAAATCTTTACAGAAAAAGGTCTAAGCCTTAGAAAGACAAAAAAACGGATAAAGTCGACGCCCGTTCGATTGCTATGATGTTAATGACTAATAAAACTCTCAAGCCCTACTCAGACACATCATATCATAGCGAAGAACTTAAGTCATTAACTCGTTATCGTTTCGACAAGGTTCAGGAACGAGCAAAACTCAAATCTTCCGTAGCTCGTCTTGTAAACATCCTTTTTCCGGAACTGGAAAAACTCGTTCCCAGCCTTCATATGGCTTCGATGTATGCCTTGCTGTCCAAACTCCCCGGAGCCTCTTACATTACCGAATGTCATCTTACCCATCTCAAAAATCTCCTAGAAACAGCCTCTAAAGGCCATTACGGACGAGATATGGCGATTACTTTAAGAAACACCGCCAGAGACTCTATCGGCTCTGTGATACCAGCAAAATCAATGGAACTGAAGCACACCATCCATTTAATTGAGGTGATGACGGAAGAGATTGATGAAATTGAAGATTCCATCAAATCCATCATGGACACTTGTAACTCTCCGATTATGACAATCCCCGGGATTAGCTATCGTATGGGAGCTATGATCCTTGCAGAGATTGGTGACTTCACTCGATTCAACTACGCTGATCGAGATACTGGCATTTGCAGGATTGTCACCTTCTACCTACCAGTCAGGTCAACTGGATTCTAGCTATTCTCATATGGAGAAACGAGGTTCTCGTTATCTAAGATATGCTTTTGTTCAATGCCGCGAAATTTGTCTGCAAGTGGGATGAGAATTTCGGAGCTTACCTCTCAAAGAAGATAGGTGAAGGCAAGCACTATAATGTTGCTATCGGTCATGCAACGAAAAAACTGGTACGTACCATATACCAAATGGAACTTACAGGCGAAGCCTACCGAAGATAATTCATTAACTGCACATCCTTTTCTGAGAGCACCTGTTTAGATGCTCTATTTGTCATACGATTTTTCAAGGTACTGATTGAGGCTTAAACCTGCCTCCGGGCTATCTAAAACATCTGATGATGCCTTATTCAAAAAAATCTTATTTTTCCAATTGACTTTTTAATAGTTAGTCTTTTTGCATATATTACTCTATCAATATATATAATCTCCTTTTCCAAATGATAAAATGCCATATAGTTGTTATATTTTTACATAGCGAAAAAAATATGTTCCATCTCATACTCAAAATCCACCATACTTCCAATTTCCGGAAACTGTAATAAGTTGTCTATTTTCTTCGTTATCCCCTGAACAAACTGCTCTGCTGCACTTGGATTGCACAATTCAAATTCAATATAATCTCCTATTGCCTGTATATCTTTGATTGACTTTTTTACTATAGCGAAGAATCCTTTCCATCTCTATCTCTACCTCTCCTCAGCATCTCCTTTGCTTCTTCAGCAGAAACCCAACCTTCACTTTCTCCGGATATTTTTCCTTCCATTAACGCATGCATTAACTCTAATTTTGCTTGCATTTGATCGTAAAGCTCAGCTTTTTTTTGCTGCTCTTCCTGCTCTTTCATATCCATAACGGTATACATACCCCGCCCATTTTTAGTTAAATACAATGGTTTCCCCACTTCAACAGTCTCTAATACAGAAGCATAGTTCCTTAAATCAGAAATCGGCTTTATATTTGGCATAATCCTTCTCCTTTTTGTTTTCTACTTCATATAGTATAATATTAATCATTGAATTTAACAATGTATTACGCATCTAATTTTACATCATACTTAGCGGTATATTTATTATTGATTTTTATAATTAATATCATAAATCCCTTAACCCCTTCCCTTCCTTTTTATGCTATGATAGTCTTCGTTTATCAGGGAAGCATTTTCCCTCCCAAAAGAAAGGAGCAGTCATGGATATCCCCAAGGATCCTTTTATCTTACTTAGTTTCATCAATCTGAAGTTACGAGATGAATACAATAGTTTGGAAGATTTGTGCTTGGATTTACAGCTGAATAAAGAAGAGCTTTGCCAAATTAGAGGCGGCGGGCTTTGAATATCAAGAAAGTCAAAAGCAGTTTCGTTAAGATAAGCTAAGGAGGTTTTATGCGTTGTTTAGTACAAAGAGTGAAAGAAGCCAGCGTTTCCGTTTCGGGAAATGTTATCGGAGCCATTGAGAAGGGCTATCTGATTCTTCTTGGGGTAAGCCAGACCGATACGGAGGAAGTGGCAGATAAGATGTTGAAGAAGGTTTTGGATGCTCGTCTTTTTGAGGATGAAAATGGAAAAACCAATCTTTCCATTCGGGATGTTTCCGGCTCTCTTTTGGTGGTAAGCCAGTTTACCCTCTATGCGGATACTCGTCGAGGAAACCGCCCCAGCTTTATCAATGCGGGTGCGCCTGACCATGCTAATGCCTTATATGAGTATTTTTGTAAAAAGGCGAAAGAGCAGGGAATGCCTCTTGCCCATGGGCAGTTCGGTGCTGATATGCAAGTTTCCTTAATCAACGACGGTCCCTTTACCATTATGTATGATAGCGAGGCACAATAGCCTAAAAGGAGTTCCTTATGAATACTTTGCAAAAAGAGGATAATTGGGATTTCTCCAAAGAAATTCTTGACGACTTGCTTCGGCAAAGTTTCACGGGAGAAGAGCTTGAGAAACAATTTTATGCCATTAAAAATGAAATTCCAAATTGCATAAAAGCTATGCTTCATGAAGCACAGCTGGTGGCTGAAAGTAAATCGGAATTTCAAAGCTATGAGGATGTATTTGAATAAGCCGAAAAGCAGCCGGAGAGAATTCTGCTTCCCTCCGGCTGCCTTTTTCATTTTCACGGAACAATTCCTCATCACGGAATCGTTCTTTTCGTTCTTTTTCTTTTGCTTTGTTTTTAAATCTTGTTTTCTTTCAGAAAAGTCCTTTAATCCTACCAGGGAACTTCTCCTCATTCTACACAGCCCCAAGCTTTACTCTGCCGCCTTCACGCCCTCTGCCACAGAAACTCTGGCACGAAGAGAGGTGCTGTAGGTCACCACTACGGTCTTTCCTACATTTTCCGTAGCGGCCTTAGTCACTTCCTGATCTCCATTTGTAGTAAAACGGAAGATATGACTGTCATCAGACTTTAAGGTAAGGATATCTCCCTCTACCTTCTCTAAGCTTCCCTTAATCTGTAGGTTGTTGGCATCTTCCTCCTCCAGCGCATCTTCGGTAATGGTATAGAAAGCCAAAAGGATTGCTCTTTACATCGCCCAAATAGTAGATACTGATTTCCTTCCCTACTGCCAAGCCTTCCTTTGTAAGATCCAACTCAAAGGGAGCTCTTTGGAAAACCACGGTATCCCCGTACTTTCTTCCTTCGGTATCTTCTCCCTCCAACGCCACTTCACGGAAGTCGGGAATTTCCTTTACGGTGATATTCTTGTCATCTACTGCGGTGATTTCTCCGTAGAGGTTGGACTCGTCATTAAATTCCTCTGTGGTAAATTCATAAGGAACGGATACAGTCACCTTCTTAATCGCCATGCCGTCCTGAGGCTCGGTGCCCTCATAGCCGATCTCCACCTCGTCTCCTGCCATCAACTCCCAGGTAGAATCCAAAGTAGCGCCCTTGCTGTCAAAGCTGTAAACCTTTCCTTCTCCGGTTTCTACAGTCAGCTTTCCTTCTTCAATCTTCTGGATCTTGGCACTAAGACTATTTTCCGATAATGCTTCAGAACTGGGTTCTTCTGCTGCAGCCTTTGATTCCTGGCTTGCCTTCTTTACACAGCCTGCTGCAAAAATCATAAGTCCTGCCATGGTAATCAAAATCGCTTTTTTTCATAGTTATCCTCCTACTGTGTTCCTGCTTCTCTAAGATAAAAAGCAAGAATTTCTACTGTCCCGATGCTAGGAACATTTTCATCCTAACAGATAGATAGGAATATAGTATTGCCTTTTTCTGTCTTCTTTCTTAAAGAATACGAAGAAAATGCCTACTCCTCCATATCATAAAAAATCATATCTTTAATTTCCGTAGGCAAATATTGTTGCTCCACATAGTGCCCCGGATAGTCGTGGGGGTATTTATAGCCTATGCCCCGCCCCAACTGCTCATGCCCTGCGTAGTGAGCATCCCTTAGATAAGGAGGAATGGGCAAATTCCCTTTTTCCCGCACCACTTCGTTGGCGGACATAATGGCCTTTACACAGGCATTGGACTTCTTGGCGGAAGCCACATAGGTACAGGCTTGGGACAAAATGATTTGGGCCTCCGGCATGCCGATTCTCTCCACTGCAAGGCTGGCGCTGGTGGCCAAAACCAAGGCCTGGGGATCCGCATTTCCCACATCCTCCGCCGCACAAATCATAATTCTTCTGGCAATAAAACGAATATCCTCTCCGGATTGCAGCATTTTCGAAAGATAATACACCGCCGCCTGAGGGTCTGAGCCTCGCATGGATTTGATAAAGGCGGAAATGGTGTCGTAATGCTCCGATTCCCCGTCATAACGAAGAATCTTCTCCTGCATACACTCTGCCACCACCTCCTTGGTAATACGGATTTCTCCGCTTGCAGAAGGATTGGTACTGAGAATGGCAAGCTCTAAAGCATTTAAGGCTACTCTGGCATCTCCGAAGGCATGCTCTGCCAAAAACTCGCAGGCCTCTTTCTCCAGCACAGCATTGTAATTTCCCATGCCCCGTGCCTTGTCCTCAGTAGCCGTTTGCAAAAGCCTTACGATATCTTCCTTCTTTAGAGAATGCAATTCGAAAAGCTGGGAGCGGGAAAGCAGGGCGGTATTCACCTCAAAGTAGGGGTTCTCCGTAGTTGCTCCGATCAAAATGATAGTGCCCTCCTCCACATGGGGCAGAAGATAATCCTGCTGGGCCTTGTTAAAACGATGAATCTCATCCACAAACAAAATAGTTTTTCTGCCGTAGCCCCCCATATTTTCCTTGGCTCTTGCCACCGCCTCTTCCATGTCCTTCTTCCCGGCGGTAGTGGCATTGATGGGGATAAAATCCGCCTTACTACTGTTGGCAATTACCTTCGCCAAAGAAGTCTTTCCTGTTCCGGGAGGTCCGAAGAAAAGAAGGGAATGCAGCTGGTCCGAACGAATCAGACGGGATAAAAGCTTATCTTTTCCCAAAATATGCTCCTGCCCCACCACTTCTTCCAAGCTTCTCGGCCGCATTCTGGCGGCTAAAGGAGCCATCTTCTCTTTATTTTTCTCTGCCTGGTAGCTAAAGATATCCATGCTTTTCCTTTCTTATTGAGATGCATTACTGTTGAAATGCAATACTGTTGAAATAAACTGCTTTTGCGAAGCAAAGTGATTGATACTATACTGCTATGATATTGTACTCCTTCACTTTATTGTAGCTTGCTCCCCTTGCTTCCACAAGCTTATTTCCTAAGCTGATTTGTTGCGGATGGAATGTCCTTGTGTAGTTAATCTCTCCCTTAATTTGAAGCTTCGTCCATAAAATCGTCCTAAAATCGCCCCAAAGTTCCTACTTTTGATTTGACATCAACATTTTAGAAGGTTAAAATGTCCATATATCAACATTTTGGAAAGTAAAAATGTCCATTCATCAACATTTTGGAAAGCAAAAAAATATCCGTCAATCAACATTTTTTTGTATAAAAATATATCTATCCGACAATACTTGGGGAAGAATTCAAGCGCTTTATGGAACAGTCATCGATTTTCCTCACGAAATTTCATTCCAAAATGGGGCTATATTTGCAAAAGAGGAGCAAAGAATGTTAAAGAGAAAAGTAATGAGTCAATTGTGGAATTGGAAAAAACGGGAAAAGAAAAAATCTTTGTTGGTTCTTGGGGCAAGGCAGGTAGGAAAAACCTATGCCGTTCAAGCATTTGGGAAATCAGCTTATAAAGAGATGCTTTATATTAATTTCAAGGAAAGCAGCTCCGATCGCTCTATTTTCACCGGAGATTTAACTGTTGCTTCCATGATGACCGCTATGCGCTTTCGTTACCCCAACCTGCAATTTATTCCGGGAGAAATCCTCATTTTTCTTAGACGAAATCCAGGAGTGTCCGGAAGCTATCACCTCTTTAAAATTCTGGACCTTGGATGGACAGTTCGATATAATTGCCTCCGGTTCTCTCCTTGGAATAGATTACCAAAGAGCCTCTTCCTATCCGGTAGGGTATGTAGAATATCTGCGAATGTTCGGCTTGGACTTTGAAGAGTTTTTTTATGGGCAAAGGGTATTCAGGAGGATCTTATTTCTGATTTAAAAACTCTCTTTGTAAGGAAGACAGCGGTTTCGGAAGCTATTCATAATACCATGATGTCCTATTTACGAGAATATCTTGCCTTGGGGGGAATGCCCGAAGTCCTGGCAAACTATAGGGAACATCAGGATTTTTCGAATTGCAGATCGAAATACAGAAAGAACTCCTGATGGGCTATCGTTATGATATTGCCCACTATGCAAAGATCTGAGGGAAAAAAAGTCAAGGCGGAAAAAAATGCTTTTTTTATCTTTAGGAAAGCAACTTCTGGATAAAAGAAAATCATAAGTTTCAATACAAGGAAGTGGAAAAAAAGGAGGAAGGGCACAGAAATTTTTATTCCAGTATTGACTGGCTCTTTTCGGCAGATATGGTTTCCCTTTCTAAATTGGTGACAGATGTACAGTACGATCTTTCCGACTATGCCAGAGAGGATTTCTTTCGAGCCTACACTACGGATTTATCTTTACTGATTGCCATGAAAGATTTCGGTTTGAAACAGCATATTATCGAAAATACCCTCCTGGCCAATACAAAAAGGAGGCTTATATGAATGCCTAATAGCGGATATGCTCATTAAAAAAAGAACTCCCCCTTTATTTTTTTACAAAAAAATGAAAGTAGTAAAAAAAGAAATTGACTTTTTTAACACAAAAAGAGGGAGAAATTTGGGCTATCGAGGTCAAAAAGCGGACAGAGTAGAGCAAATTCTTTAAACTGGCTGATAAATCAGAAGCATGTTTCCAGAGCTTATAAATTTCATGACGGAAACATTGGCGAAGAAGGAGGCGTTCTATCTATGCCCCTTTACATGGCGATATTTTTTTATAAGAAGGAAGGAACATCTATGTGGTGGAAGGAATGTAAGGAAATAGAGGCGGAAATTATAGCTATAAGAAGGGATTTACATAAAATACCGGAGCTTGGCTTTCATTTGCCAAAAACGCGTGAGTATGTCACTCATCAATTAGAGGAAATCGGTATTCCTTACCGGCTTTCTGAAAAGGACAGCAGCATTATCGCCACTTTAAAGGGAAAGCATCCCGGAAAAGTTCTGGCTCTCCGGGCAGACATGGATGCCCTGCCCATAACGGAAGATACTGAGCTCCCCTTTTGTTCCGAACATGAGGGCTGTATGCACGCCTGCGGTCACGATGCCCACACCGCCATGTTGCTGGGCGCCATTCGGGTTCTCTATCCCCATCGTGAAGAATTAAGAGGAGAAATCCGTTTTCTTTTTCAAACTGCCGAAGAACAGGCAAAGGGCGCTGCCATTTTACTGGAAAACAGTGCCTTAGAAGGGGCCGATGCCATTTTCGGCATGCATATCGGAAGCATCTTAGACAAGACTATTCCCAGCGGAACCATGGCCTGCCTTTCCGGTCCGGTGATGGCTTCCTACGATCGTTTTTATCCTGGAGGTAAAAGGCGTGGGCTGCCATGCTTCCACCCCAGAGAAAGGCATAGACCCCATCAACATTGCCGCCCACATTGTATTGGCTTTGCAAACGATTCCCTCCAGGGAAATTGCCGGAACGGATCCTTCTATTCTGACTATCGGTCTTATTCAGGGAGGAGAGCTCTACAATGCGATTCCCTCCACTGTACGGATTGAAGGCACTACCCGGGCTTTTCAAGAAGATGTGCGGCAAAGACTGGCCAAGCGTATTAAGGAAGTTTCAGAAAATACCGCCAAGGCCTTTGGAGGCAGCGTAAACTTCACCATGGACTTCGGGGCGCCTCCTGTTACAAATAATCCGGAGCTTACTGCATTTGCCCAGGACTGTCTCAGAGAAGTTTTTCAAGATAAGCTCCTGACCCACATAGACAAGCCCAGCATGATCGGAGAAGACTTTGCCCTATACCAGCAGAGAGTTCCGGGATGCTTTTTGTTTTTAAGCTCTTCCAATTCGGAGAAGGGTACAGATTACCCCCACCACCACGCCAAGTTTACCGTGGATGAGGATGTGCTTTGGAAGGGCAGTGCCGCTTTCATGGCTCTTTCGGAGAATTTCCTCATGGGAAAATGATGGCAAAGCCATGAAAAAAGCGACTGCCTTGGGGAAATCCCTAGGAAATCGCTTTTTTTTTTTTAAGCTGCCTTGTGCGTAAATGCTATAACTAGCGGCTTAGACAAATCTTTTTCAAAAAAATTACTGGCGCCTTATCTTTTCAAAAATCACTTGTGCCTTACCGCCAAGTAATGGGCTTGGTTCTATCCGGAATAATTTCAATCCAGTACCCATCCGGGTCTTCGATGAAATAAATCCCCATGCCATGATTTTTCAAAACAAATGCATCCCATCTTTTTCATGGCGGTCATGGGCCGCACTCGATATCTACCGTTCTTAAAGCCAAATGGAACTCCTGCTCTCCCAAGTCGTAGGCTTCTGTTCTATGCTTTAGATAGGTCAATTCCAAGCGAAAGTCTGTGGAATCATCCCCCAAATAAACGATGATAAATTCATCCTGCTCATTTCTGCTTAATTCATGTAAGTCCAGCGCTTCCGCATAAAAAGCGCAAACTTCTCTGCGAATCCAGTACATTAAAATTAAAATGATTAAATGAAAAAAATCGCTCATTATGTCCCCTTTTTCCTCTAGTCTATCCATAATTCTGTCTGCCCAAACTTTCAAGTGTTTCCTTAGGATAGCAGAGAAACAATAGGGAGACAAGGAATTCTCAAAGTATAAAGAGAATTTTTAGAAATAAATAGGAGAAACTAACGGACTTGGCTTAGTAAACATAAAAGAGACTAAACCGGTAAATTTTTTCATTCGTTACTAAAAAAATAGGTCAGAAGCGGGGCACGCTCTCGCTAACTTCGCCTCGAGAGCTTCCAAGCTTTCAAAGAACAAAAGCTAAGAACCCATAGACTCAGATTACCCCTGCTTGGGGCCTATTGATTCGATAGTTTAATATTTTGGCCTAGTTATTTTGGCCTAGACCCTTTGATGCTCACGATGCATTTAGGCCTTCTTAAGGAAGATATGCTCCATAAATCTTAGGCAAGCATAGATGGTCAAGGCTGCTGCAATAATGGTTTCCAATAAAACCACCGGCTGCATAAAGCTAAGGTTCATTCCCATTTTCCCTAAAACCATCACGCTTTGCTTGGTAGCAATGGCGGAGATAACAAAGGGGAAGGTGAAGGCTGCATAGCTTGGATAGAAGGGCAGCTTCAGGAAGGAAATGCTCTTTAGCAAAAGCAAAGAGATACAGTACGGAGGTCGCTAGCAGCAGAAAAAGCAAAAAGCTTTGGTTCTTCTCCGCAAAGGCCTGGTTATAACCCGCTGTACAAAGAGCCATAGGAGCCGCATAAATCATCATTAAGGGCTTGGCAGGTTCCGGTACAGGAAGCGTTGCATAACGCTTTGTTACCACCACCAAAAGAATCAGAAGGGCAATAAAGCCAAAGTAGAAAATTCCCTGTCCTAAAGGCTGCATTTGGTAAGCCGGAGAGGTAAGGGAGGCCACAACGATTCCTACATAGGTAATGAACCAAACCGTATGCACATTTTTCTCTTCAAAATGTAAAACATAGCATTTGCTAAAGTAGAGGAACAAAAGCACCTGCAAGAGAATCGCTACACACCATAGGGGAAAGGCAATACCGGGTAGGAAGGGCTTCGCATATACGGAAAAGAGCATTAAAGACATCGGAAATGTGGCAGTAACGCCGGCTCCGATGGGATTGCTAAACTCTTCTTTAATCACTTGCGGGAAGAAAATCGCCTTACAGAGAAGAAGGAGTAGCAAAACAAAGGCTACTCCTCCAAAAAAATCAGGCGAATTCCCTCTCCATAGGACTGTACTAAATTTCCCAGAGCTGCCATTCCCAGCATTACGCCGGAAATAGCCAAGGGGACTCTTTTGATTTTTTCCATTCTCTCCTCCTTATGCCTCTGCTTTTACAGGAGGAAGGTAAGGTGCTTCTAAGCCCTTAATCGGCTCGGAATCCACATTTTCCACCCCTAATTCTCTGCAAAGGATTTCCGCAACCTTGCCTGCGCAAAGTCCTGTAAAGGCGATACACTGCTTTTTGTGCTCCCCTTCTGCCATCTCAAAGCCTCTGGTAAGAACACGGCAACAAGCGGCATGCTTTGCATTGGCCTCTCTGAACCAATCATGCAGCTCCTTAGACAACGCCATTAAGGCATTTACCTTAGGATCCTTGGGACCGTCCGGCGTTGTTCTTCCGAAGAACATACTCAGGGCAAGAATTCCGCCATTTAACGCACCGCACATACAGCCGGAACGGCCTGCTCCAACAGACATTCCGGAAGACATGGCAATAACGGTATCCGGTACATCTGCCTGGAAGGCGTCACGGATAACAGACATTACAGCCTCACAGCAGAAATATCCGCCGGCATAAAGCTCTTCCGCCTTCTTCAATACTTCCTGAGGACTTACTTGTGATGCATGGTAACTTACAATAGACTCCATATTTTTTTCTCCTTTTGAAATTAGGCTTTCCTTTTTTTGTCTTTGCTCATAACTTTCCCCTCATGAAAAAAAGTTTCCCTTTAATTTAGGCTCTTCTTAGTCTTCATTAAAGGAAAACGAATCATTTTTCGTCTTGCGTTTGGGAAAAGCAAAGTTATAGGAAAGACATGATGTAGTACTTCTCCGACCAACTTCATTTTATCGAAGCAAGGCGTAAAAGTCTAATTCCTAGTCCTTATAAATATTGTTGAATTATCTGTTTTTACTATAATTAAGGATTAATATTGGAGTATTGGAGGCAAGCCACCCTCACAAGGAATATTCTCCCATAAAAAACTTGCATAAATTTTCCTTTCTTATGCAAAGTTTTTTATTTTAATATTTGCTCCCTTTAGAATTCCATCAATAGGCAAACAAGATGTCTCAGGCTTCGCCTGCGCCACTTGTTAAGAAAAAAGGTAGCAAAAAGCCCGGCGTTTCCGTCGGGCTCTCTGCTGTATAGAGTAGTAAGGGTCGATTAAACCTGTTCGCCAATTTTTAGGTCGAATCTTCTTCGATTCGAGTAAGGCAATTTTATCCTATTTTTTTTTGCTTGTCAATTCTTTTTCAATCTATTTTGGGCGTTTTATCCTGTTTTATGCATTAAAATAATTATCATTTTGAACTATTTGCATAAATTCGATTTATGCATAGATATAAGCACAGTATACCGTCCTTTAAACTATCCTTTTTCAAGCCCGATTTCGCCTAGTTAAGATCTGTTAGAATCAAAACTTTCTTCCTTTCCTATCCTTTTTCTTCCTTCTTTTTATACCAATCTTTTCCCAGCATGATTCTGCTGATTAACATGGAAGCTACCGTATCTCCGCAGGAATTTAGCAGTGTACATCCCGCATCAAAGAGCTGGGTAAGCATTAACATCATAGGAAGTGCCTGGGGTGGGAAGCCGAAGGCCGCAAGAATCATCGTTTCCATAGCTGCACCGCCTCCCGGCACGGAGGATACCGCCACGCTGGCTACCACAGATACCACAATCGCATAGAGATAGTCCCCTACACCCCGGAAGGAATGTCCAAAAAGTGCCGAAACCAATAAAATCTCATAAACTGTAGCCAGACAAGCACCATCCATGTGACAGGTCGCTCCTGTAGGAATGACCACCGAGGAAATTTCACGGGGTACTCCCAGCTCATCACAGGACTCCAACTGCAATGGAATAGTTGCCGCAGAGCTTCTGGTTCCCAATGCGGTTAAGGCCGGAAGGAAAATCACCCGAAAGAAGTTCTTGACGCCCCATGGACCTGCTGCCAGGAAAGCATAGAAGCCAAGGAAGAGGAAAAAAATACACAAAAAAACCGTGGGGTAAAAGGTCAGTAGTGCTCTTCCATAGGTTTTGATTAAATCAATGCCGTAGGTTCCGGTTAAGTCTGCAAAATAAGCACCGATTCCAATGGGGGCCAGCTTCATCAGAAGGGAAACCATCTTATAAAAATACCTTGGACCATTGGCTGAGAAAAATTCGCTACATACTCTCCTTCTTTTTCCCATCAAGGACACTGCCATTCCGGTGAAGATAGAAAAAAATGATTAAGGGCAAAATATGCGCTCGGCTGATGACCAGCGGAAAGTCGGCAACTGTAAACATATCTACAATCTGGCTTGCCATATCTGTCTTTTTTACCTCTTCCACCGTTTCCGACAATAAGTTCAACTGTGTATCCAGACCCACAAAATGCACCACGGTAAACATCAAAACCGCAGCTATGGCTGCAGTACTTACAAAAATCAGAATCAGGTAAAAAAAGCAATTTTTCCTACCTTATTGGTATCCGACACATTGGCAATGGATGCGGAAATGGAAAAGAAAATCAGCGGCACCAAAAGGGTGAACAAAAGATTTAAAAAGATTTGTCCCACCGGCTTTAAAAAAAGGCTACCTTCTCCCGAAATACCAAGCCTAAAACAGCACCTATCGTTACGCATAGCAGTAAAAGTAAAGGTTCCTTATAGGCTCCTAATCCTCCTGTATTCTTAGGATCCTGCTTTAGTCCGGCTTCTTTTCCTAAATTCTCTTGGCTTTGGGCTATCCCTTCCCTGTTCTGCTCTGTTTCCTTGATTTCTCCCATAGACTCTCCTCTCCTCCACCAATCCTCTCAAAAGAACTTGCACCACAAAAATACAGCATATTTCATAAACAACACCCGTATTTTACTGATATGATTAGTGAAATTATTACAATTTTTTTACTACTTACCCTATTTTTATTCAAAAAATTTTTTTATTTTTGCAAGAAAAAAATTTTGAAGCCTTTTTTTCAGCCTCTTTTTTTCACTTGCTATGGAAGCTATTTAGAAAAGTCTAGACTTCTATTTCCTGAAAAATTAGAGTAATATAAAATAGAATAAGCACTGTGAAATAAGAAAGGAGTTTTTGATGAAAAAGGTATTGGCATTTTTGCGGATGGAACGGAAGAAATTGAATGTCTGATGGTTGTGGATATTTTTGCGAAGAGCCGGTGTATCAGTGGAGCTTGTAGCCGTAGCTCCCGAAAAATCTTGTGAAAGGCTCCCCATCAGATTACTGTACTTTGCGATAAGAATATTTCCGAGCTTTCAGAAAACGATTTTTTTCCGCCGCTGATCTACTTTTTCCTGCCGGGAGGCATCCCCGGAGTTCCCCATTTAGAGGAAAATAAAAAAACTGCTGGAAGCTTTGGAAAAAGCAATTCCGAGCAGGAAAGGATTTGGCGGCTATCTGTGCAGCCCCGGGTATTCTAGGCCGTCTGGGCTTTTTTGAAGGGACAAAATTTCACCTCTTATCCGGGTTTTGAAGAAGGAATCTCCGGTGTGGAAGGGGCAAAATGGAGCGGAAAAAGCTGTGGAAGTGGGACAACAAATCATCACAGGAAGAGGAATGGGCGTCGCCTTAGACTTCGCCTTGGCGCTGGTTGAAAAGACTGGAAGGCGCAGAAAAAAAGCCGCCCAGCTAAAGAAAAGGGTACAGCACCCGGAATGCATTTAGACCACTTTCAAGCATCCTAAAAAGGTGAAGCAATAAATTCAGCCAGGTTTTCTATAGGATAGGGATGAAATGAGTGGTAATCTGAGCCCGCCGGTACTTAGCTTTTGTTTTTTTAGATTGAAACCTGCAAAGGGGTGGTAATAAAAAAATTAATAAAGAAATTTTCGGCAATATAGGTCTGAATGTGGGGTAGTCTGAGCCCGTCAGTTCTTACTGAAAGCGAGTAAAACGAAGCTTGAAGTTAGTACTGCTACGTGGCGAAGCTAGCGGGAGCGTGCCCCAATTTCAGACCTATATTGCTTAGAAAAATATTTTTAATCTTTTATAGCCTCTGTTCCGAAGCCCTAATGAGAAAAAGCAACTCGACTAATCAGCTTTTTTTCTTTGCTTCCCCTCTTTCTACCATCCGATCTACCTGCAACTTAATCAGGCTGGCAATGGGGGCTGCCAAGAAAATACCCAAAACGCCGCCCACTGCCCCTCCGATAATCAAAGAAATAATCACCAGCAGGGGATGAATGTCTATACTGTTGGAGAGGAGTCTAGGGTTAATCACATTTCCATCTATGGTTTGAATCACAAAAACCGCCAATACAGCAGGAAGCAGCTTGGCAAAAGTCTCCGTAAAGAGCGCAAACCAAAAATGGTGGTTCCATAGGCTACAAAGGGACCCACATAGGGAATGAGATTTCCGATTCCAGTAAGAATTCCTATGGCCAAGGCATAGCGCACCCCTATAAGACTTAGGCTGGTACTGACCAAAATAGCCATAATGATACCGTCAATCATCTGTCCACGGATATAGCCGGAAAAGGCTCTATCCGCATCCTTTAGAAATCCGCGAAAGACTAAAACTCTCTTTTCCCCCAAGATCAGGCGAAGAATTCTTTCCCAATATAGCGCAATCTTTACCCCATCTGCCAAAAAATAAATGGAAAAAATAATCCCAAAAAGCAGAGTACCGATCAGGCTTCCCATATTTCCCACGGAAGAAAGGAAATTACTACCCAGGTTTTGTACAAAAGCTTAAAAAGCTTTGCTAAAAAAAGTCCGTATTCCCTCCTGCAAATCATTTCCCGCAATAGGAATCTCTGAAACTCTTTGGTTTAAATCCTCATAAAAACTTTTCAAGAGAAGAAGCACGCTTTCCAGACCCTTGGCAAAATCTTCTCCTTGAATCAGCTGGATATTTTTTTGGTCAGGACGGATACAAAAAGAGAGGCCAGAAGTACCAGCGAAAGTAAAATCAAGAGATAGCAAAAGCAGGATTCCCAGATTTTTTTCCGTAGCTTCTCTTTCTTCCGGAAAAGAGGAATTTTTCCCCAAAAGCTCTCTCTATGATGGAACAGAGAGGGCTTAACAAATACGCCAAAGCAAATCCTAAAATCAGGGGGGAAGTTACCTGAGACAACCAGGAAAAGTGACTTGCCCATAGCGAGGGAATACCCTCCAGATGATCCACTACCCGGCTCCCCAAATGATAGAGGAGCGCCGTAAGTAATACATATACAGAAATCACCAGATAATTTTTTTATTCCATAAATCTTTCCACTTCATTTTTGACTTCCTATTCTCCTTAGCTTCTACTTTTTTTCTCAGCTTCTACTTTTCCTTAGCTTCTACTCTTTTATACTTCTACTCTTCTACTCTTCTACTTTTCTACTTTTTTATCCTTTTACCCTTAGTCTCTTTGGCTTTATGTTCCGTCCTGTGCTTAGTACTTTCCTTGCTTTACCCTTACTTTTCATTTTAGCTGCACGCTTTGTGCTTCCTACTCTTTTTCCTTATCTTGTCCGAACAAAGATTCTTCCATTTGCCTTTGGCACATGTCCCTGCCCCTACGAAGAATACCAGGGTCAGGATGGTCACCACATAGGGAATCATGGAAAGCAGGTGAGGAGATACCATGTTTCCGGAACCAAGCAGTGCACGAAGACCATTACACAGTCCGAAAATCAGGCAACCCAGGAAGGTGCCCTGGGGAGTAAACTTTCCAAAAATCACCGCTGCAATGGCAATGAAGCCCTGTCCTACAATCACGGAGGGGCGGAACTGAGACACGGTAGCCAGGGTTACAAAGGCTCCTCCAAGGCCGGACAAAAAGCCGGAAAGAATCACCGCAATGTATCGAACCTTATAGACATTGATGCCCAGGGTTTCACAGGCCCAGGGGTGCTCTCCCGCTGCCCGAAGCCGCATACCATAACGGGTTTTAAAGAAAATAAACCAGAGCAAAATGACCAGCAGAAAGCTAAGATAAGCCACGGAATAGGTGCTTACCACATTGTACAGGAAGGAGCCGGAGGCAAACTTCCCTTCAAACATTTTAGGAAGCTTTGCGGATAAATCCAAAGCCGGTGTATCCGAAGAATTATCAAAAATCGCCTTGCAAAGAAAGACTGCAAAGCCCGGTCCGATAAAGTTAATGGCCGTTCCCGCAATGGTCTGATCCGCATGTAAGGACACACAAACCACCGCATGAATCAGTCCCAGAAGAGCTCCTGCACAGCCTCCCGCAAAAAATCCCAGCCAACCGTTTCCGGTAAAGTAGGCTACACAGGCCCCCACAAAGGCGCCTAGAGTCATCATACCCTCGATGCCGATATTTACCACACCGGAACGTTCGGAGCAACAAGAGCCCAGCCCTGCCAGAAGGAGGGGTGGCGTAGAAATCAATACCGCATTTAACAGTAATCCCAGATTATTCAGCATGGTTTTCTCCCTTCTTTTGGAATCCCCTCTGTACCAGATTTTTAATCACCGGCGTGATGGCGATGAAAATGATGATGGTTCCCATAATAATGCTTACCACTTCTGCAGGAACGTCTACCGTAGTTAATTTGTTTCCACCATACTTCATGGCACCGTAGAAAAGACCGGAGAAAATGCAGCCTATGGGGTGGGTGCCTCCAATCAAAGCTACGGTAATTCCCTGGAAGCCGTAGCCCTCCTGGGCAGCAAACATGGAGACACGCTCGGACATTCCCAGGGTTTGTACCGCTCCCCCAAGACCTGCCAAAACGCCGGAGATGGACATGGAAAGAAGGAAAACTCTCTTGGAATTGATGCCTCCATACTCTGCAGCACTACGGGAATAGCCCACCGCCCGAAGCTGATAGCCAAAGGTAGTCTTCGTCAGAATAAACCAAATCAAAAAGGCAAAAAGTAAAGCCAAGGGTACACCGGCATGAAGCTCCGCTCCTCCCGCAAAGGTGATCAAAGACTGGGGAATCTTCATGGAGGCGGTCGCTAAAATATTCTTACTGGCCTCCGCTCCCTGGTCGGTGTGGATAGCCTTTAAATTCACCACATAGTTGGAAAAGTAGAAGGCAATCCAGTTAAACATAATATAGGAAAGCACCTCATTGATGCCCTTTTTTACTTTGAACAGACCTACCAAAAAGCCCCAAAAAGCGCCGGCAAGAGCTGCCGCCACAAGGCAGAGAAGCACATGAAGGGGAGCAGGCAGAGGAAATAAAATGCCCCACCACAATGGCTGCTAGACTGCCCATAACAAACTGTCCCTCTGCACCGATATTAAAAAAATTCCGGTACGGAAGGAAAAGGCAACGGACAAGCCCGTAAAAATCAGGGGTGCTCCGTAAATGATGCTGTAAAACATAAACTTCGGTTTTCCAAAAACACCCTGATACAATTTTCCATAGGCCTTTACCGGAGAAACCCCGATGGCCTGCAATAAAACAGCCCCTACCAAAAAGCCGATGGCGATGGAAAGAAGGGTGTATAGCAAGGAACTCTTTAATATTTTTCTCTTTCATACTTACTCCTTTCCTCCTGCCATATACAATCCCAAGGTATACTCATCCGCCTCGTTTCCGGCGAAGCTCTTCTGAATATTTCCGGAGAAAACAACGCCGATGCGATCGGACAATCCCATAACCTCTTCCAACTCAAAGGAAATCAGGAGAATTCCCCGTCCCTTATTTCTTTGTTCCACCAGATATTTATGCACAAACTCAATAGCTCCCACGTCCAAACCTCTAGTGGGATTAAAAGGCAATCAGGAGAGACTTGTCATTTTCCACCTCTCTGGCAATGATTACCTTCTGCTGGTTTCCGCCGGAAAGCTGTCCTGCTGCACGGCTTTCACAGCCCTTTGGACGAATGTCAAATTTCTCAATCATCTTGGAGGCATGCTCTTCGATGGCCTTTTTTCTGTAAAATTCCTCCCTTAGAGTAGGGCGCTTCTCCGTAATTTTTGCAAAATCAGGTTCTCCGCTACGGAGAAGTCCAATACCAAACCGTGCTTCTGCCGATCCTCCGGAATACTGGAAAGGCCTGCATCAAAGATTTCTCTTGGGCTTTTGCAGGAAATGTCCTTTCCTAAAAGCTGAATTTCTCCCTCCGTAGCATGAGCCAATCCGGTTAAGATTTCTACCAGCTCCGACTGGCCGTTTCCGTCAATGCCGGCAAGTCCCAGGATTTCTCCTGCCCGGACTTCCAGATTTAAGCCCTTTAGGATTTCCACCCCTCTATAGTCCTTGGCATGGAGATTTTTTTCACGGAAAGTACTACTTCTCCCGGCTCCTGGGCCTTCTTCTCCACCACTCGATTCACTTTTCTTCCCACCATCATAGCCGCCAGGTCGTCCTCCGAGCAGGAGCATACATCTACGGTATCAATGTATTTTCCCTGTCGGATAATCATACATTTATGAGCAATGCTTTTGATTTCTTTTAATTTGTGGGTAATAATCAGGATGGACTTTCCCGCCTTGGTCAAATGGGAAATAATTTCCATTAACTCATCAATTTCTTGGGGGAGTCAGGGAGGCGGTAGGCTCGTCCAAAATCAAAAATATCCGCACCCCGGTACAGAACCTTCAAGATTTCCACTCTTTGCTGCATACCTACGCTGATGTCTTCCACCTTGGCATCCACATCCACCATCAAATGGTACTGTTCGGAAAGCTCCCGAATCTTTTTCTTCGCTCCGTTTAAGTCCACAGTAAGCCCCTGCATGGGCTCTGCCCCCAGAATAATGTTTTCCGCCACAGTAAAGGGAGGAATCAACATAAAATGCTGATGCACCATACCGATTCCCAAAGAAATGGCCTTTTCCGGGCTATCCATCTCCACCTTTTTTCCCCGAACCAAAATCTCTCCGGAGCTTGGGCGAAGCATGCCGTAGAGAATATTCATCAGGGTAGACTTTCCCGCTCCATTTTCTCCTAAAATAGCAAGAACTTCTCCCTTATGAAGCTTTAATTGCACATGGTCGTTGGCTACAAAATCCCCAAAGCGCTTCACAATGTCCCGCATTTCAATAACCGGTTCCTGCCCGGCTTCAGCTATAGCATCCGGAGTCCCTTCCCATGCCTTTGTCTCTTCATCTCTTCCCATCATCCAAATGCTCTCCTTCCTCGATTCCCCTTAAGTGCCTCATTTAAATCAAGAGTATGTCCTGCATTCCTTCCTGTCGAGCCAGCTCCTCCAAGGCCTTTAAGTCCTCCTCGGTGGGGCTCTCAAACAGCTTGAATTCTTCCCTTACCCCAAACTCCCGGTAGGCAATAATTTTGTAGCGAATTTTCTGCCCCTTCTTTACATAGGAGACAATTCTTTGGACAACTTCTCCACTGTATCTCTAGCGGAAAAAAAGTCCCGGCACCACTACCGTTCTAACTTCAAAGAGTTTATCATATTCTGCCAAAATTCGCATATTTTTTAGAATTTCCACATTGGAAAAACCGGTCACCCTTTTATGCTCTTCCTCATCATAGGCCTTGATGTCCAGCATTACCCCGTCAATATAGGGGAGCAGATCCTTTTCATCCCTTGTGAAATCATAATAGCCGTTGGAATCCAGTAAAAATCCTATGCCCTTCTTTTGACAAAGCATTCCCAGTTCCCGTAAAAACTCCGGATAAATCGTACATTCTCCTCCGGACACGGTAATCCCCCGAATAAAGGGAAGGTTCTTTGCAGCCTCCTGAAATACCTCCTCCGGGCTCATCCGGCGAATTCTGGGGCTGGCATTGTGTGTGCAGACATGAATACATTGGTCGCAGCCGATGCATTTTTCCGGAGAAAAGGCTACCCTTCCTTCCTCCCAATAAATGGCCTTTGTGGGGCAGCCCGGGATGCAGTCTCCGCAGTGGATACAAAGCCCTCTGGTTTCCGGATTGTGGCAATATTTACAGTCCAGATTACAGGCCTGTAAAAATACTGCGGTTCGGTTTCCCGGGCCGTCCACAGAGCTGAAGGGGATAATCTTATTTACAGGGACTTTTATTTCTGCCCGTCCTTGCTCACCTCTGCCTCCCTGCTTTTCTATATCTTCTTGCTTTTCTTTACTTACTGTTAGTTCTTGCATGGTACGAAATTCCTCAATTTTACTATCCTTTTCTTGATATAATACTCCTTAATTTTACTATCCTTTTCAGGATAGGATATTCCTTAATCCTACTCTTCTCCCAGTATAACGAAAAAGAGGAAGCTTGAATACGCCTCCTCTTTCGTAAAAACATAATACAATCCTTGAATACTATTAGCGAACCTTTCGTTCCAGAATCTTTCCGTTTTCAGCAGCACCAAGACCTAAGGCCACGGTGTCCTGCAAAACACTCTTCCCCTGCTTCAGCTTATCCATCTCGGATTTCTTCACCAGGTATCCGGTAATACGAACCACATCGGAATCATTGGAGTAGAAGGAAAGGTAACGAAGATTCTTTTGGAACGCTCCCTTCATAATATCCAATACATAATCCGGGTTTTGATGAATGGTTCTGTCAATGGGGAAAAGGTCTCCCGTTCCGGAGGGGAAGTAGTGGTGAAAATGGGACAGAACTTCCATTTGATCTGCCAAATTTTCCGGTTCCTCTCCGATAGGAATTCTGGTTCCCGGGCTGATTTCCACATCCGTAGAAATACCCACCTGAGCATGGAGGAGGAAGTGTCCGTTGCTAGCTTCACAATAAGGATTTTTGTGGGCTTCATTAAAGGCAGAGATACAATCCATAATCTCTACGCCCAATTCTGTAGCCTCCTTACTATGGCCGAAACGGCAGTCTCCCTTTCCTTCCTTTTCCAAAAGAATGTTCACTGCCTCTGCAAGACCTACCAAACCGAACATTGCGGAAAAACGGTCTCTATGGATAAAGCCTTCCTTTGCCAGGAAATTATGCTCGAAAAATCCGGACTCTTCCACCATGAAGCGAATACGCTCATCCATGTAGCGCACGCAGAGATCCATAATATAGGGAAGTTCCTTCTCCAGGAAGTCCTTTCTATCCTTGGCTCTCTTGGCAATATTGCTTAAAATCAGGCGGGCAAGAGTATAGGCTCCGCCTCCAAGGGCTAAGCCGTTGTAGCAGGAAGCAATAACATAGTTTCCGGAAAAATCCTTGGAATACATCTTGTGGTTGCAAAAGCTTGGCTTGGCACTGGCCATAGCACAACGAATACCCTCGATGGCAAAGTCGTCTTCGGTTACGCCTTCTTCGTACTTCATGGTAAGGTTTGGCACCGCATCCTTGGTCTCCGCCATGGCCCGAAGCAGAAGTCTTCCTGCCTTAGTAGCCTTGGGACCAATGTTGGCATGGGCGAAGGAATCCAGGATAGTTCTATCCATCTGGATGCAGAACAGCTTAATCATCTTAAAAGCCAGCTCTTCCTCCATATCCTGCACAAAGGGATCCAATAAGGTATCCAGTTGTCCCACATAAACCGGGTAATTGGTTACGGAAGGAACATGCTTGTAAAAGATTTGCAGGGCAGTAATCGCCTCATACAAATCCTTGGGAGGCTCTACTTCCAAGAAAGCGGAGCCCTCCCGAAAGAATTTCTCATAATCCGGAATAATATAACGAGGGCGCATAGGTGCATTTCCCTCAAAAAGATCGCAGATGCACTGCTCCTCCGGAGCACAGCGCAAGACTTCCTCCAGGCCTTCGGGAAGATCCAGAACAGAAAGAAGGGAATCCGCATGATTTGCCATTGTGGCTACCTTCTGCTCGTGGGTCAGGCTCTTCGACTTTACTGTTTCCAGCATTGCCTGCCGAACCGCTTCAACTTTTTCCATGGATATTGCTTTCATTTTCTGTCCTTTCTATTCCCTTGCCTTACTTTTTCAGAAAATTCACATCCTTGTATTATTTTTCTCTGTATTCACTTTTTCTGCATTAAATTCTTTGTATTAGCTTTTCTGCATCAAATTCTTTTGCATTAGATTCTTTGCATTAGATTCTCTGCTTCAATTTCTTTATAGTATCTCTCTGTCCTATTCAGATACATTAGTTATCCAAGTCGTAAACATCTCCGTACTTTGCTTCGAAGTCTGCCTTGTTGTTTGGCACCTTCAGCTCACCGGAAACAATCTTCTTCTTTATTTCTTCTACTTCTTTAACCACTGCAGGATCAATGTTCTCTGTGCCGGGAGCAAGGTCTACACCTTCATCAGCCAATGTATAGGTCTTTACGCCGCCCTCAACTTTTCCGTCTACCAATTCCTTGCTTACATCAAATACCGCATTGTCCACTCTCTTCATAGCAGAGGTTAAGATAGTCTCAGGAGCGATGGAGCTCTGGTCACTGTCTACACCGATAGCCCAGATCTTAGCTTCCTTACAAGCATCGATGACGCCCAGTCCGGTTCCGCCGGCTACCTGGAAAATAACGTCAGCCCCATTGGTTACCATGTTGTTTGCTGCGGTCTTTCCCGTTGCAGTATCTGCAAAGGAGTTGGCATTGGCCTGTAAAACCTTGGTATCCGCATTGGCATCCAAAAACACCGGCTGTGTAGCCGTATCCGAACTGGTTCATCATGTCGGTAGCCATGCCCAAAACGATACCTACGGTATTCTTTTTGGTAGTCTTTCCTGCTACATATCCTGCAAGGTAAGAAACCTGAGCCTGCTCGAACATGAGAGAAGTAACATTGGAAACATCAGCCAAAGAAGCATCGTCCACGATAGCAAACTTCACATCAGGATTAGCTGCGGACTCTGCCTTTAAAGCATCCGCCAAAGCGTATCCGATACAGATAATTAAGTCATAGTCCTCATCCACGAAGGTTTCGATATTTGGCTTGTAATCCGCGTCAGTCTTAGACTCCAGATATTTTGCCTCAATACCAAGCTCCTTCTGGGCTCTTTGTAATCCTTCCCAAGCAGACTGGTTAAAGGATCCGTCATTTACTCCTCCTACATCGGTAACAATACCAACTTTCATTCCTTTTCCGGAAGAGGCGTCCTTCTTCTCTTCCTTGCTCTCTTCCGCCTTTTTCGCTTGCCCCATCGCTAGCCTTCTCGGATCCCTGTTCTGTAGCCTTTTCTGTTTCCTTCTTCTCAGTTCCGGAAGCACCACAAGCCGCTAAGCTAAGTGCCATGGTCATTGCCAGGAATGCTGCAAAGATTCTTTTCTTCATTTCTCGTCCTCCTTCATGAAGTCTTCTTCATATCAGTTTGCCAAATCCTATGGCACTTCCAAGATGAAAAAAACTTGTCACATGTACCCTCCCATTATAAGAAAGAAAGAATACAGTGACAAGTCAGTTCCTTTGTTTATTTTTGCTTGAAAAAAATAGAGAAGATGAACAAAATTCTACTCCGGAAAGTGGGAAAGCAGGAACTCTAAAAATCCCTTCAGGTTTAAATTTCCCTCCCATAAGCGTCCCAGAATATAATTCAGCATACTGAAGCCGATAAAGCAAAAGCCGAAAAATAAAAATAGGCTTAAAGCAAAAAAAACACTGTATAAAAAAACAGATTTTCAGTACCTTTCTACTCTGTCCATACTCAATCTTCAAAGCTGTAAAATCCAATACAATCCCCAGGGGTATCCCCAAAAGGAATAGGAAGATGGAAAATAAGGGGAAGCCCAGGAGCAAAGCCACAAAGGACAGGGTCGCTAAAAGGGTCAATGCCAGTCTTCCTCTGGTAAATAAGTAAAAACAGTGAAGAAAAGGCTCTTCCTTCCGAAAAAAAGAGAAGAAGGAAAAAGGGGAGCAGGAGGAAGCTTAGGGCATACAAGAAGGAAAACTGTAGGGATGCCTTTGGGATTTCCGTTGGAAAGGTATAAGCCGATCAGGGAAAACCAGGAAAAAGCCCCAGGCAGAAAAGGAAGAAAAGTACTTCTGTGATTTGTTTTATCCCTCTCCTTTTCCATAGCTTCCTCAGGATCCGACAGATAGTCCCGAATTTCCCCCTGCACAAGTCCCGGTAGGAGCAGGAGCTCCTTCAAACTTTGGGAAGGAGAAAGGGTCAAAGGGAAGGCAGAGGAGCGCTCCTCCACAAAAACCGGAATTCCCCGCTTTCTTTCGGAAGTCTCTTCAATCAGGATTTTTTCTTCTTCCGGCTCTACTGCTTCCGGTTCTCCTGCTTCCGGTTCTTTTTGCTTCAGGCTCTTTTGCTTCAGGCTCTACTGCTTCAGGCTCTCTTGCTTCAGGCTCTAGCGCCTCTTGTTCCCATGCTTTTTTTCGTCTAATGCTTCCGCTAAGGCCTGTTCCAAGCTAAGAATTCTTGCTTCCAGAGCTTTCTCTTTTTCCTTCCGTAGTCGCTTCTTTTCCGCCTTCTTTTCCGCCTTCTTTTCAGACTTTTTTCTGTCCTTAAGTTCTATATTCTTTTCTCCGGATCTTTCTCCCTTTTTCTTCCCCATTCTCCTGAAAACTCCTTTATTCTTTTTCCGTAACTTTCTGCCCCCATATTGTAGCCCAGTTCTGATTTCTTGGAAAGGACTTCCTTTCTCTTCCACCGGGGCAATGCAATTCATCCATTTAAACAAAAATGTGGATAAGTCCTTTGTACAATTTCCCAAAATTGGGATTTTAAGAGGACTTATCCACAAAAATTACACTTTTACACATTGCCAAGCTATTTTTGCCTTCTACTCTTTGATATTTTTCAAAAAAATAGCCCCTAAAAAGTTACGATATTCTTACTTTCCACATTCTATTTCTTTTTAAGAGGAGTATTTAAGAAAGCAGATTCTGATAATTTCCCAGGAAACTTTTCATTCTTTCCTGCTCCGAAGAAAAGACCTCTTCAGGGCTTCCTTCGCAGATAACCTCCCCATCCGCCATAAACAAAATACGGTCGGAGATGTCTCTGGCAAAAGCTCATTTCATGAGTAACAATAACCATGGCCATCTGCTGTCCCTTTAAAGAGCGAATGACGGAAAGTACCTCTCCGGTAAGCTCCGGATCCAAGGCGGAGGTGGGTTCATCAAAGAACAAAATCTTCGGCTCTAAGGCCAGGGCTCTGGCAATTGCCACTCTTTGTTTTTTTGTCCGCCGGAGAGAGAATAGGGATATTGACCGGCCTTTTTCTGAAAGTCCCATTCTGGCAAGTACCCTTTGGCTTTTTCTTCCGCCTCTTCTTTGCTCTTTTTTTGTACATGAATCAAAGGATCCATGACATTTTTTTCAAGACAGTCCAATGGGGAAAGAGATTGAAATTCTGAAAAACCAGGCCGAAAAAGCTGTTTAGCCCTTTCTTTTTTTCCTCCTTACTGGCCAGCTTTTTCACCTTCCGTTAGAGAAAAAAATAGCCTTTCCATCATAGAAAAGCTCTCCTCCCTCCGCCTTTTCCAAGAGGGTGGCAATACGAAGCAGGGTAGATTTTCCGGAACCGGAGGGTCCGATAATGCTGAGTACCTCTCCCTCCTTACAGGACAAAGAAATTCCTTTTAGAATTTCCTCTCCGGAAAAATGCCTTTCGTATATTTTTTTCATTTCTAATATTGCCATGCCGTTCTCCTATTGATCGCTCTTATTGATACTACCCTATCTTCTTTTCCGTCCACTTCTATTGCCGGTACCACATCTTCTTTTCTGTTCGCTACTACTGATAATACGCCATCTTCTTCTCCATCTGCTCCATTATAAAGGCCACCACAAAGTTGAAAATGTAGTATAAAACTCCCGCCATGATTAAAGGAAACATGGAGCTTTGAGAGGAAGACAGAGCCTTGGCTTGGGTAAACATTTCCATAACGGAGATGGAAAAAGCCAAAGAAGTATCCTTAACCAAAGAAATCACCTCATTGGTGATGGAGGGAAGAATCTTCTTCCAAACCTGAGGAAGGATAATGCGGAAAAAGCACTGGCTCTTGCTGTAGCCAAGGATTTCCGCCGCCTCGTACTGTCCCCCGGTCCATGGACTGAATTCCGGAACGATAGATTTCCGCAAAGTAGGCTGCATAATTTAGGATAAAGCCAATGTATACCGCCGTCATTCTGTAGCCCGGGTGCAAAGAAATTTTAAAAAGGTAATAAGGACCGTAATACACCATAAAAAGCTGGAGCATTAGGGGAGTTCCCCGCATGAAAGAAATGTAGATTTTGATAAGCCCGGAAATCAAAGGGTTCTTATGCATCCTTCCAAAGGCCACCAAAAGTCCTAAAGGCAAAGAAAAAAGGAGGGTTATGGTGAAGATTCCGAGACTCACAAGCAATCCTTCTCCCAGTTTCCACAGCACCACAGTCCACTCCATTTTTTCTCCCCTTTTCGTTTTTATTTTATCTCTAGTCTACTCTTGTGCAATATTCCGAAGCTTTCTCTTCCCTATTGCAAAATAAAACCTTCCGTTGTACCAAACCATTTTTCGTTGATTTTGTCAATCACACCTTCGTCCTTCATTTCCAAAAGAGTTTTCTTAACCTTGTCCGCAAGCTCCGTATTATCCTTCTTAAAGCCGATTCCGTACTGCTCTTCTGTCAGGCTTTCGCTAAGAACCTTAGCCTTTTTTCCAAAAGTCTTGATTTGATATTCCGCTACTACGGAATCCATGCAAACGGCATCACAGGCACCGGCTTCCAAATCCATCATAGCATTCTGATAATCTCCCACCTCGGTAAGACTGCCAAAGCTATCCTTTAAGCTCTTGTTTTCTTCACGGTTTAATGCGGTAAGTCCTGTAGAATCCTTCTGAACCTCCACCGCCTTGCCTTTTTAAATCCGCCAAGCTACTCGATCTCACTATCCTCTCTTACCACAAAAAAACCTGTTTGTTTGCTAAGTAAGGTCCCACAAAGCTATAGCTGTCTTCCCTGTCCTTCCATGCCGAAGCCATTCCAGATGCAATCAATATTTCCGGAATTTAATTCCAAATCCTTGGCATCCCAGTTAATGGGCTTTTGGTACAAAAGCTCAAATCCAATCTCTTCGCCACTTCTTCTGCAAGCTCCAGGTCATAGCCGGTGTAATTTCCATCCTCTCCCACAAAAGCCCATAGGAGGGAATTCCTGATCAAAAGCCTACAGTTAGGCTTCCGCTGCTTCCCTCTAAATTTGCTTCCGCTTTTTTCTGTACCGGCATTTTTCGCTAAGCGCCTCTGTACTTCCGCCTTCTTTGCTTCCGCTCTCACTAGCCGCAGTGCTCTTTCCTCCGCAAGCCATCAATCCCAATGCCAAAACTCCCGCCGTTGCCATCCATAAGATATTTTTCATCTTCTTCATCATACTCTCCCCCTTCTTGTCCCTTTTTTTCGTCTTGACCTTTTTCAATTTTTTTCAATTTTTCATGCTTTTACACTTTTCACTTTACCAATTCTTTTTACTTCTTTTTAGTAGTGTGATAACACATTACTATGCTAAAAGTGTTTTTTGTCAAGAAAAATTTTTTTGAAACTTTTTCTCCCCGCTATGTGAAGCCATTTTTTGCCGGATATTTTTATAAAGGCTTTACAGCCTAAAGCTTAGCCGATGTAAGAGAGTACAAAAAGACAGTACAAAAAGAGTACTATAAAGAGTACAAAAAAAGTTCCCGAAAATTTCGGGAACTCCTTCTATCAAGGGGCAAGCACAGTCTATTGCCGACTATTACTCAGCTTTCTTTGTTTCAATGCTCGCGGAAGTGGAATCTTCCTCAGAAGTTTCCATGCTTTCTTCCTCTGCAGCCTTTGTAGTACTCTTATTCTCTGTTGCGGAATCTTTTGCATCCTGCTCGAAGATTACAGAAGACTCTTCATTTTTTACGGTAATCTGAGACTCTACATACTCCATCACCGCGTTACGGATTGCCGCCTCTTCTACCAGTTCTTTACCGTACTGCTCAATCAGCTTGATACGGTTGGTCTTTTCTCCTGTTAAGGAAGACTCCGCCTCTGCCAACTCATCCAGTAAGGCATCGGTAGCCTTAATGCCCTGGTCTGCTGCCAGCTTACGCATTAAGAAAAGCTGCTTTGCATAGTCTTCCGCTCTTGCATAAGCGTCTTCCTTGAACTCCGCAACGGTCTTTCCGGACATGTTCACAATATCTGCCACAGACAAGCCGTAGCTCTTCATCTGGCTCAGGCTGGCATCCAAAAGGTAAGCCTTGGCATACTCCATCAGCTTCTCGGATGGCTCAATCTTTGCCTGCTCGCTAATCTGCTGGATAGCCAACTCCTGAATATTGGAGTGGTAGTTAAAGTCCTTTCTGGTCTGAAGCTGCTTACGAACTTCTTCACGATACTCCGCAATGGTATTTGCAGTAGTTTCTTTATAGTTCTTTACCCACTCATCGGATAAGGTAGCAGGACGCTTTACCTCATGAATCTTTACAGCAAACTCTGCATCCTTACCGGCCAGCTCTTCGTTGCCGTATGCCTCAGGGAAGGTAACCTTTACGGTAACTTCTTCTCCGGCCTTCTTGCCGATCAGCTGGTCCTCAAATCCGGGGATGAACTGTCCGGAACCAAGCTTTAAGTCCTGCTTTTCCGCTGTACCGCCGTCAAACTTCACGCCGTCAATAGAGCCGCTGTAGTCAATGTTTACGGTATCCCCTTCCTTGGAAATATCATCTACTACATCAGGATTTGCGTCAAGAGCTCTCTGGATAACATCGTCCACTTCCTCCTGGGTTACTGTTTGCGCAGGCTCTACTGTAACCGTAATACTCTTTTAAATCAGGAAGGGTAATGCTTCCCATCTCGGAAAGCTTAGGCTCTGCAGGTACCTTCAAGGCCTCCAGTTCCTTAATCTCGGGGCTATCCTCTGTTAAAGTAGATTCGCTGGCTACTTCACTGGAGGAAGCCTTTTCACTTTCCTTGGTTTCCGCCTTTTTTCCACAGGCTGCTGCCATCATTGCCATAGCCAGGATAGCCGCTGATACAAATAACTTAGTTTTTTTCATAGTACTCCTTAGTGTATTGGAAAATGATTTCCATAGTTTTCGACATTTTTCTTCTTTGTAAAACCGCTTCTGTTGTAGAAGCGGTTTTATCTTTAGAGATACTCTACTCTATGCAATTCTCTTTATGAAGCAAAATATCTTGTTACTTTTTTCAGCTGACAAAGAGCTTTATTCTCTGTTGAAAGCTAAAAAAATGCCTTGTAAGTATAATAAACATCCAGCTTTGCTGTCAATTCAAATGGAGCATGCATGGAAAGAACTGCCACGCCAAGGTCTACGGTGTCCACATTCATATTGCCCATATACATGGCAATGGTTCCTCCGCCGCCTTCGTCCACCTTACCAAGTTCTCCCACCTGCCAGCAAACATTGGCATCTTCCATGTATCCGATAACCTTCTGCATGGTTTCTGCGGAAGCATCGTTGGAATATCCCTTTCCTCTGGAGCCGGTGTACTTGGTGAGAACCGGACCATGGTTAAAGAAACAGGAATTCTGCTTCTCATAAACATCCGGCCAGGTTGGGTCGTATGCTGCATTTACATCGGAAGAAAGGCAAAGAGAATTTCTTAAATATCCCTTACTCTCTCTCCCTCACACTCTGCCAAATCCTCTACAAAGTGAAGAAGAGCATCCGACTGCATTCCGGTATTTCCGGTGGAGCCGATTTCTTCCTTATCTACCAGTGCAGTAAGAGAAGTAAATTCCGGAGTCTTGCACTCCAGCTCAGCCATTAATGCAGTATAGGCGCAGACCTTATCATCCTGTCCGTAAGCCCCTACCATGGAGCGATCCAGTCCCACATCGCAAGCCTTCTGTGCAGGAACAAGAGTCAGCTCAGCACGCATAAAGTCCTGTTCTACAATGCCGTACTGCTCATGAAGAAGGGAAAGAATCTTTAGCTTAAAAGCTTCCTTTACTTCCTTATCATCAATCGGGGTGGAGCCCAAAAGGATATTTAACTCCTCTCCCCGGATACCGTCGCTAAGCTTACGGTCATCCTGCTTCTTGGAAAGGTGGGGAAGCAGGTCGGTAATCACCAGGATGGGATCTCCTTCCTTCTCTCCAATGTTTAAGTCTACATACTTTCCGTCCCTAAACATTACTCTACCGTGAAGAGCCAGAGGGATGGTACTCCACTGGTACTTCTTAATTCCTCCATAGTAGTGAGTCTTAAAGTAGGAAAGCTCCTCCTGCTCATAAAGAGGATTGGGCTTTAAGTCGATTCTTGGAGAATCAATGTGGGCAATATTGAAATGAATTCCCTGATCCAAGGGCTTCTTTCCTATGGTTACCAGGAAAATGTTCTTTCCTCTGTTGATAAAGTACAGCTTGTCTCCGGTCTTATACTTAACGCCTCTTGCAAACTCCTTGTAGCCTGCCTTCTTCGCCAACTCTTCACTGTACGCTACACATTCTCTTTCAATCTTGGAATGATCCAGGAAGGTCTTGTAGCCCTCCGCAAATTCCATAGCCTTCTGCAAATCCTCCGGTCTCTCCTTTGCAATATGCTGAGGCTTAAAACACAACTTCTCTTCTAGCTTCTGTCCTTCTGTCTTTCCCATAAAGACTCCTCCTTCATAGTGTTTTTTAAGATTTTACTCTGTTCCTGTGTTGAAAATGTGAAAAAAAGCGGAGTTTCACCGCTTTCTTACTATCTTTATCTATCTTACTCTATTTCTTCCTCTTCTGCCTCTGTTTTTTGCTTTCTTCTTTAGTGAATCACCCCTGCCCTATTTAAAGGCCAATAGCAAAGGTATACCTTCGCCAGCATTTTCTCCCGCTTTACAAACTGGTTTTCTCCCCAAAAACGGGCGTCCGCAGAGTTGTTTCGATTGTCTCCCATCATAAAATAGGATCCCTCCGGTACGGTAACATCCACCTCGGGAAACTGGCTTCCGTCCACAATCATCGGCTCCGGCAAATAGCTTTCCGTAATGGCTTCCCCATTGATATAGACTGTTCCCACGGGAACTTTTTCCGGAGGAGGACTGTACCGCCAGCTTCTTAATCATGCCGGCATCCACCTCTCCCGTCTTCTTCACCTCCACATGGTCTCCGGGCATTCCGATTACGCGCTTAACATAATAGATGACCTGGTTTCTTTTATCTTCCCGACCGTCATAAGGGCAGACTCCCTGTTCATTTTCCCGGTAAATCTGATGATCGTTTCGACATTGATAGCCATACAAAAAGATAGCCACATCTCCTCTTTCTACTGTTCCGAAACGATAGTGAAGTCTGGAACCGAAGACACGGCTTCCCGCCATAATGGTGTTTTCCATAGACCCTGTGGGAATGGTGGAATTGGCAATCACATAATTGTTCAGTAAAAATGCGGCGATTCCCGCCACCAGAAGAATCTTTACCCACTCAAAAAGTTCTCCCAAAAAACTTTGGGGCTTCTTTCTACTGCTCTTTTTCTGTTCTTCCTGCATAGCTTCTCCCTTTATCCTTATTCATTTTCAGCCATAGATGGTATAGACTTTTCTATACCGGCTGTAATGAGTGAGAACCCTTTAAGAATTCTTCGCCTCATTCTGCTCTTCCTGTCTTTTTCTTGCTCATATACTCATGCTCTTCTTCAAGCTCTTTATATAACTGCAAAAGACTCCAGTCCTTATTATGCTCTGTTTCCATGCATTTTAAATCCACCCGTATGCCCAGCTTCTTTAAATCCATCAAAAAATCTCCCACTTCCTTCGGGGAAAATCCGATAAACTTTAACAGCTCCGCATCCTCAGGAAGGCTTTTGTACTTCCTCCTCCGGTGCCAAAAAGCAGACGAATCTTTCTAATCATGGCCACACCACGGACCTTATTTACTTTATCGACATCTTTTTCGGTGGATATAGAGTATTTTTTTCTCCATTTCCTCTCCTTCCCTATATTTTTTTCACTTTATTTTTTTCCGGCTCAACTGCATTTTTGCCCACTGAAGCTCTTTCTTAGTTCAGCTCCTGTTCTTTTTTTCCGACCTTCTCTTCTTTTTCTGTTCTTTTTCGGTCTTTTTCAGTCTTCTTAGTTCTTTTCCGCTCTTCCCTCTTCTTTTCTAGTCTTCCCTCTTCTTCTCTGTTCTGATTTCTTCCATAAAATCCGTCATTTCCTGTAAAAGAATAGGTCGCACCTCTTCGTTTAACACCTCATGCCGTAATTTAGGAAAAATCCTAAGCTTTAATTTGGGATTTCCCAGCATTTTTAAATGAGCATAGAGACTTGCCGGCCCTTTTTCCGTATTCTCCCACGGAGTCTGCACCGCCGGAGAAAAGGAAGCAGGGAATATCCTTCAGCTTTTTGATTTCCGAAAACGCATTGACTCTTTCCAAGGCAGCCACGAGGTCGGCATAAGCCCCCAGGGTAAACCCTACTGCCAAAGGATCCCTTCCATTTGCCGTACTGACTTCTTCCTTTGTACAAATCCAAGCCGATAAGTTCTTGGGATTCGGAATATGCCGGTTAAAATACTTTGGCAAGGAGGATGCTTTCCTTAAGCGCATCATCCTTGGCTCCCCGAAGCTTCTTTTTGAACAGCAAGGTAGCCCTGTACCGGAAGCAAAAGAGGGCTTCCCCTGCCGTGCCGGATAGTATAAGTCCTTGGAGTTCTTCCCCATAGTTTGCCGCATAATCTCTGGCCAAAAAGGAGCCCATGGAATGGCCGAAAAGAAAAACAGGCAGATTCGGGAACCATTTTTTCACCTGCAGAAGATGTCTCCGGAGATCATGTAAAAATGCTTTCCCAGCCGGAATTGTCTCCAAAGTAGCCGGGAATGTTGGCACTTTTTTCCATGTCCCTGAATATCCATTCCGCAAACCACATAGCCCTGCTTTGCCATGTATTCAAAAAGATAACGGTATTTCCCGATATGCCCCTGCATCCCGTGGAGAACAAACAGAATCCCCTTCTTTTTCGAGACTTTCCTCCTGCCACAGAACATTATAGATTTTTCCCCAGTCCATTGCTGGCTTCCCGCTTCCACTCTCTTCTTTCCATCCTTCTCCTTTTCTCTAAAATCGGCTTTCATCAAAGCCTCCTATCAGGATTTCCAATACTCATCATAATATCATGCTTTCCCCTTTAGGTACATGAAAAGAGCAACTTATCTTTTTACGATTTTTGAAATCTTCCTTTTCCGCTTATCCCTACCCATTTTTCTTTCCTTGTGCTATATTTAATTGGTTGTATATATTAATTTTTTTAAGATTCTAGAAAGGAGGGTGCATGCTGATTTGTCCTATTTGTGATTCTACCTTAGTGAATCGCATTTGCCCCTATTTGCAAAAAAAGTTGTGAAGAATCCTTGGGTTTTGGATGACCGGGTTTTTATCAACCGTTCCCATTCTCTTCCTGATGATTTCTGCGAGTATCATGGAAAGGGACGAAAGACCACCTTACTGAACAAAGTGGATCACAAAGGCTCCTCGGTGATTTCTGCAAAGCTAAATCCCTTAAAGCAAAAGCACGATCCCAGTCAGGCAAAAATGGTGGATACGGTTATGAAGAAAACAAATCCGCCGAAACCAACATTTTCCTATAATAAGAAGAAAGGATAAAGAATATGCCATTTATTGTTTTTTTAATCATTGTAGTTCTGCCGATCAGCACCACCATTCGTATCGTACCGGAGGCCTGTGCCATGGTTGTAGAGCGTCTTGGACGCTTTCATACCGTATGGCGTCCCGGCATTCACCTACTGATTCCCTTTGCGGATCGTATCTCCAAGAGAATCAACCTAAAGGAGCAGGTAGCGGACTTCCCGCCCCAGCCGGTTATTACCAAGGATAATGTTACCATGCGAATCGACTCCGTTGTCTTCTTCGTCATCACCGATCCTAAGCTTTATGCCTACGGTGTGGAGAATCCCATCGCAGCGATTGAAAACTTAACCGCTACTACTCTTCGTAACATCATCGGTTCCATGGACTTGGATACCACTTTGACTTCCCGTGATGAAATCAACACCCAGATGCGTTCTCTTTTGGATGTGGCTACCGATCCTTGGGGAATCAAGGTGAACCGTGTAGAGTTAAAGAACATTCTACCTCCTGATGCTATCCGTGAGGCCATGGAGAAGCAGATGAAGGCGGAGCGTGAGAAGAGAGAGTCCATCACTCTTGCAGAGGCTAAGAAGCAGTCCGCTGTCCTTACCGCAGAAGGTAATAAGCAGGCTGCCATCTTAAATGCGGAAGCGGATAAGCAGAAAACCATCCTTGCCGCAGAAGCTCAAAAGGAAAAGGAAATCCGTGAGGCGGAGGGTCGTGCCCAGGCGATTTTGGATGTGCAAAGAGCGGAGGCGGAGGGTATTCGTCTTCTGAAGGAAGCCGGTGCGGATGATGCGGTACTTCGCATCCGTAGCTTAGAAACCTTTGCCAAGGTATCTGAAGGAAAGGCTACCAAGATTATTATTCCTTCCGACATTCAGAACATGGCAGGTTTGTTAAACGGTTTAAAAGAAAGTCTTGTTTCCCCTTCTACTGTGAATCCGGTAGAAAACGGAAATGAAGAAGTATGATAAAGATTATTTTTCTTTGATATTGATGGCACCCTTCGGCCCTTTGAAACCGGAGAGATTCCGGAGGCCAGTAAGGCTGCCATTCAGAAAGCCCAAGATGCCGGTGTGCTTTGCGCCATTGCCACCGGCAGGCACTGGGTAGAGATTTACAATGAAGGCCTTGTGGAGGATATGTACTTTGACGCCTTTGTTACCCTTGACGGGGCATACGACTATATTCTGCATCCGGAAAAGGCAAGACCTGTTTTCCAAACGCAGGGGGCCAAAAAGCCGAAGGACTACCACTTCTTAATTGATGAGGCAGGCCTGCCCCTTCCCTACTTCGATCCTAAAAACGGAGAACTGCTTTTAGGGGAATCTATTGCTCCGGAAATGGTGGATAAGGTTTTGGCAATGGCAGAAGAAGATCCCTTTCCCATCCTGTTTTTAGAAGAGCGAAGACTTTATGCAAACTTCGTAAATGATGCCCTGCTTCGTTGCCTTTCAGAAATCAAGTCCGGCCTTCCTCCCACACTTCCCCTATCGGAAGCAAAAAAGAATCCGCTTTATATGCTGATTCCGGTACTGAAGAAGTCCCAAATCGAAGAGCTGGAAAAAAAGAATTCCGGACTGTAATTTGGTTCGCTGGTCCGATGGTCTGTCCTTTGATTTGACCAAAAGAGATATTTCCAAGGTCTCCGGTATCGAAGCCATTTGCAAGGCTTTGGGCATTCAAAAAGAGGAATGTGCTGCCATTGGAGACGGCTGGAATGATGTGGAAATGCTTTCCCATGTGGGTATGGGTATCGCCATGGGAAATGCCAAAGAGGAATGTAAAGGCAGCAGCGGATTATATCACCGCCCCAATCCTGGAGGGGCCTGCCCCGGGCGGTGGACTACATTCTTGAATATAACGAAACGCAGAAGAAGTGATGTGGAGAAAGAAAACCATCCACTTTCGTGCAGTATAGCTTGTAATAAGGGTAATCTGAGCCCGCGGGTTCTTGGCTTTTGTTTTTTTAAAAGCTTAGAACCCCTGCGAGGCGAGGTTAGCGAGAGCGTGCCCCTGTTACAAGCTATACTGCTTGAAAGCGACTTGACGATTCTTCATCACTTCTTCTGCGTTTCTTTTATTTTTTTGCTTTTGCTCCTCCGCCTCCTTCTTTTTTTCTTCTCCTCTTTTTCCTTTTTTTCTTTTTCTTCCTTCTTGATAAAGGCGGATTCTTTATCAATCTGTCCCAGAGAAATCATAAAGTCGGAGCGTTTTTTTCCAGTTCTTTTTACATGCTTTAATCCGTATTCTTCTATAAGGGTTGGGGTTTTGGAAAATAAATTTCTGCCCAGTCCCAGCTTATCTCCCGGAATTTCTACCCCCATGGCTGCCAAAGTAGTGGGGAAGTCGTCAAAGGTACTGTATTCCCGATATTTCTTTTCTTCCACGGTGGGAACGGCATTGAGATAGGTGGTGAAAACCTTTCTTTGATAACTTTTTTCCACATCATTACAGAAATCATGGTCCATGGTGGGGTGATCCCCGGAAATCACAATCGTTGTGTTTTCATAGAAGGGCTGTTGCTGCACCCAGCGAACAAATTCCGATACCTGCCTTGAGGTGCATTGGTACACATCCGCATATTGGTTTTTGGGATGCTCTCTCTTACAAAGCCTGCACACATAGCCGTTGGGAAAATGGGTGTCCACTGTAAGCAAGGTCAGATTAAAGGGCTTTCCTGCCTTGTCCAGATTCTCCAGTTCTTCCTTGGCATAGAGGAAAAGCTTCTCATCCTCAAAGCCCCAGTTCACCCAGTAATTTCTGGGAAACTTTCCCTTTCTCTTCCAATAAGAAAAGTCTTCCATGACCACATTTCCATGGTCCTCCATGAAAAGCTTTCTTCCGCCAAAGTATCCTACGGAGCCTAAAAGAAATTTCTGGGTATAGCCCTCCTCTTCCAAAATATCTCCTAAGGCGGTAACAGAGGGGAAAAAATGCTTTTGACTATCCATGGAATTTTGCTCAATAGATATTTTCAAAGGAAGGCCTGTGCTTTCTCCAAAAATAGCCCCCATGGTCCAGGTGGATCCGGGCAGAGAAATTCCGCCGTTTCTCTTCCCCCCCTCTCCGGCAAAGTCCTCTCCCTCTTCCCCTAAAGCCATCAACTCCGGAAGTAAATTCTCCGGAAAAGCTCCACCATGCTCTTTATCCATAAAGGTAAGCTCTGTAGATTCCATATAGATATAGATTAAATTTCGTTTTTTTCTCCGGAAATTTCAAGTCCAGATTCTTCGGGTCCACATAATGCTCTTCTATAAAGCCGGAAGATTGAAACTGGGAGCTTAAAAAGGCGCCAAGAGAAATCCCTCCCAAGCCTCTGCAATGGTTACGCCCACAAGAAAGAGAGAGGCAAAAGCACAAAAGGGGAAGAAAGGCTTTTTTTATCTTAGGGCAGAAAAACTTTGCTTCATCTTGGAAAGAAAAAGAATTTTTTGATTTTTTTGAAAAATGGAAATTTTTTTCTTTGATAGAAGAAAAAAATAAAAGAGCGATAGAAAGAGCCATAAAAGAACAGAAGGAATTAAGGCTGTTGTGATAAAGAGCTGCACCAAATGTCCATTGGCTCCTCCCATAGGAGCAAAAAAACATGGAAAAAGAATCTCATCTACCGTAAGTTCCTCCCAGTTACCGGTCAAAAACAAATAAGATAAGCGAAATAAACAAGTCAGGCCCAGGAAGAAAAATAAAAGATAGGGAAGAAGCATTTTCCCTATAGATTTTTTGCTGTTACTATTTTGTTCCATGAAAAATTCACTTTCTGTAAAATGTTTCCGAAAAAAATAGAGCAACTCCTACTATCGGAAATCGCTCCATTTTCTACTTTATGAAATTTATTGACGAAATCTGCTTTCCTTATATAGCAAGGAAAAGAACGTTTTGCAAAGCGATTATTCTTCCTCTTCTCTGTTCCGAACATAAACCGGAGCCTTCTTGGGAGTAAGATGCAGCATCTCTCTAAATCTTGCAAAAGCGTCTACCGCATTCTGCCAAGATTCCTGTAACGCTACGGTCTTATCGGATAAGGTCAATAAATAAGCTATTTTGCTATTGGGAATACGGGTAGAAAGAGGGAACATGTGGGTCAAGATTGCTCTCTTCTCTGTCTCTGTCAAAGCTAAATTCTGCGCCTCGGAGTTCTCCACCGCATCCTCCGGATGATAGAAGCCGTACCAGCGACCGTTATGGGTGGTGCCATCATCCTTGTGGTAATCTATCATACAAAAATCATGAAGGAAACCGACTCTTGCCGCACTGTCAGCATCTAAGCCCCAGCTTTTTGCCAAATGATAAGCCATATATGCCACACGAACACTGTGGTCAAAGGTATTGGTGCTTCCATGCCGTGGTACCTGCTTTAGCTTACAATATTCCGCATTTTCTGTGATTTCCTTAAACTGCTTAATAAACGCAAGATGTTCTTTCTTTAACTCCATTGCTTCCCTTTCTTTAAATCTTAAAATTAAGAAACATTACTACTATACTCTTTCCTCTATGCTCCTGCAATACTCTTTCGATTTTTTTAAAAAGCTTAGAAAATATTCTTTCCTTATTTCGGCGTGTAAAGCAAGAATCATAAGCCCACTCTCCTTCTCTTTTTTTCACAAACATAGGTCAATGCTTTCTACAATAAAATACGGAAAAATTACAAAGTTCTCTTAGAGCTATTCTATGATAAAATAGTCTTAGTCTATTTAGAAAAAAACTCTGCTGATTTTTATAGGAAGAGAATAGAAAAAAATTACTGATTCAGGAGAAAGAGAGGGTTCGTCATGAGATGGGGAGAGCTCATTAAAGAACGGAGTTCCATCCGTAGCTATAAGGATAAGAAGGTAGATGAAAAGTTGCTGGAACAGCTTCAGCAATCTATGAAGGAATTATCACCCCTTCTTCCGGAGCAAAACACGGAGATTCGTTTGTTCGGGAAGGAAGCCGGTCCTCGTTTGGAGGGCATCGCAGGCTATATGGGAAATGCCTTTTTGCCCCAAATTACCTTATCCTTTTAGGAGAAGACAGCGAAGAAAAGCCGTATTCATGCAGGCTATCTGGCTGCCCAGTTAGAGCTAAAAAGCTTACTGAGTTAAAGTTAAATACCTGCTTTTTGACCGTTAATGAAGCAAAGGCTGTGAAAACCGCTTTAAATATCGATTCGCCCCTTACCATTACGGCCTGCCTCAGCTTTTGGGTACGGAAACCCGGAGAAGGATAGCAATAGAATTGATATTAAATCCGAATCCGATGTTCGCATGGAAAAAAATCAAGGGACATATTGCTCCTAAAATTGCTATGGTGGATCTGGTGTCTGATTCCGTTTACGGACAAAGCTGTGACTTTGCTGAGGATGCCATGGATCCGAACTTGGAGGAGGCTTTTTATGCTGCAAGCCTTGCCCCTGCTGCTTTGAATTGCCAAACCTATCGTTTCTTAATCGAGAACAATACGCTCTATCTCTGTGACCGGGAAGTAGAGCACATCATTAAGCAAGATCGGTATTTGAATGACGGTATCGTTATGTTCTACTTCCACAGCGTTCTTACCGAACATTTCCATAAGCCGGATACCTGGACTGTGGGCAGGGTGGAAAAGAAGCCGGAGTGGAAGATGCCGGAAGAATATTTTTGTAGTGGGAACATACCGCTTGTTCTAAAGTATTTTTTTGAAAAGGACGTTCCTATGGAAAAAAAGAGATAAAAAAATAGTTCGAGAAAAATATTTGTAAGGCCTGTGAGAGAGTTGGAAGAAAGCCTGAGGAGGTACTGCTCATAGGCGTTTCGAAAACCAAACCCTACGCCGCCGTGCAGGAAGCCTATAGCTATGGCATTCGGGACTTTGGAGAGAACAAGGTACAGGAAATTCGGGATAAATTTGCTCTCTTGCAGGAGGATAGTATTTTTGCAAAAGGAAGTCCCATCCTTTCATATGATCGGTTCCCTCCAAAAGAACAAGGTAAAATATCTTCCCGGTCGAGTAAAGATGATTCATTCCATAGATTCCCTTCCTTTGGCTTTAGAAGTGGAAAAGGAATACGCGAAAAAAAAGGAAATTGCCTCCGTTTTGTTGGAAGTCAATGTGGCCAAGGAGGAAAGCAAGTCCGGTTTCTTCTTGGAAGAGGTGGAACAGGCTTTTGGAGGAGTGCAAAGACCTTCCTCATGTCAAGCTCTACGGTTTCATGACCGTTGCTCCCTTTACTGAGAATCCGGAGGAGAACCGGGTGCATTTTCGCGCATTAAAAAATCTCTTAGCAGAAATGCAAAAAAAATTCCCCGCCCTTCCCCTTAAGGAACTTTCCATGGGGATGAGCGGAGATTATGAAGTAGCCATCGAAGAAGGGGCTACCATGGTTCGTATCGGCTCCTTTATTTTTGGGGAGCGGGACTATGGAAACGCCCATAAGTCCTAAGTAAGTTGGAAATCAAAGCCTTCTTCTCTTCACTAAAGGCCCCTTCCGGAAGGCGCCACTGCCAGTTTCCTTCCGCAGTTCCCGGCGCATTAATTCTTCCCTCTGCTCCGCATTCCAGGTAGTCACCTGCCGGAATAATGCATAGGGAGGAAATGCTGGAAAGGGCTGTCTTAATCAAAAGCTCTGTCATCGCATTCCAGTCATTTTGAGAACGGGAAAGATAGTGGTACACATTTCCTCTCTCCCAATCCGCCAGAGTTTCAAACCAGTTTCTCAAGGTATCATTATCATGGGTTCCGGTGTAATACACGGAATTACTATCTACTAACATATGGGGCAGGTAAACATTTTCAAAGTCGGAAAATGCGAACTGCAAAATCTTCATGCCGGGGAAACCGGTTTTTTGCAATCAACTCTTCCACTTCCTTGGTGATTACCCCCAGGTCTTCTGCAATAATCGGCAGTTCTTCCTTCTGAAAATGCTTCTGAATCGCCTGAAAAAGACCAAAGCCCGGTCCTTCTCTCCACTCTCCCACCATAGCGGTTTCCGCACCGTACTCCACCGCATAATAGGATTCAAAGCCACGGAAATGATCCACTCGCAGCAGGTCAAATTGATTCAAGCAGTACTCCATCCGCTTACACCACCAAGCATAGCCTTCCGCCTTGTGCTTCTCCCAGTCGTACAAAGGATTTCCCCAAAGCTGTCCGGTTTCGGAAAAGGCATCGGGCGGAACTCCTGCCACGGAAGAGGGGTATCCGGTTTCATCAAACTGGAACAAAGCTCGATTTCCCCAGGCATCCGCACTGTCCATGGCGCAATAAATGGGAATATCTCCAAAAATCAAGATATCCTTCTCATGGGCATAGGCTAAAAGAGCCTGCCACTGCTTGTCATACTGCATTTGCAAAAAGGCATAATAGCCTACCTCCTGCTTATGCTCCTCCAAAAAAACTTCTCTATAGTGGCCTCATCCTTATCCCGATAGGGCTTCTCAAAGGAAAGCCAGGGGATGCCGTTAAAAAGTCCTTTAAAGCCATAAAAAAAGGCAATAGTCAAAAATTTTTCCTTGCTTCTTCCCGCCAAAAAGCTCAGAAAGATTTCCCCCTTGGAAAGCCAGTTTTTCATAGGCCTTTCGAAGGATTTTTGTGCTTGAGTTCATACAAAAGTCCGTAGGAAATCTTCTCTTTGGATTCCTTAAAGCGTTCCTTTTTCCAGATCCGCCTCTTCCAACAGACCTTCCTCTTTCAGGGTTTCCAAATCAATAAAGTACGGATTTCCCGCAAAGGCGGAAAAAGGACTGGTAGGGAGAATCTCCGAAAACCTGTTGGCCCCATGGGAAGAATCTGCCAAACCCGATTTCCCGTCTCCGCCAAAAAGTCTATAAACGCTCTGGCTTCCTTTCCCATTGTTCCGATTCCCTCTTCTCCCGGTAAGGAAAAATAAAGGAAGTAATACCCCTGCTTCTCTGTTTTTCATTTATTTTTTTCTCCTTTCAAAGGACTTCATGCTTTGCAGTAATAAATGCTCTATTTTATTTCGGCGTTATTATACAGTATATATCTAAAAAAGCTGAGTTTGTTTTCTCTTTTAGTTTCCCTGTATCAAAACAAAATTGCATTTAAATTTTTTTCACTTTACATGGAACGAAGGATTCTGTCAAATAAAATGAGCTTGATGATAGGCTTTTCTTTTTGCTATTGATAGGCTTCTCTTTTTTGCCGATATACCTTTACAAGACTGCTTAGGGGATTTTCAAAAACTGTAAAGTGGAAAAAGCTTCTCAAATCAATTTTGAGGAAACCCCTTTAAAAACAAAGGAGTAATACAGACAGCATGGACTTAAAGAAAATAGAACACATTTTAAGAATTGCAGAAGAAAAAAATATCAGCAGAGCAGCAGAACGGCTTTTTTTATCTCTCAGCCTGCCCTAAATTTACAGCTTTTAAACCTGGAGCGGGAGCTGGGAACAAAACTATTTTCTCGTAAAGGAAATGAATGCACCGTTACGGAAGCAGGAAGAATCTATGTGGAAACTGCCCGGAAAATGATGAATATGAAGAAGGACTGCTATGCTAAGATTGCAGAGCTTAGTCAGCTTCACAATGAGGAAATAGCCATTGGTGCATCAGGTCTTCAGGGAGACTATATGATGTGCTACATTTTTCAGAAATTCCATGAAAGCCATCCCAATGTAAAATTGCAATTTACTTCTATGAAGGGCTTAAAAGGCACAGGAATTGGTGAAAAAAACGGCACCATTGATTTAGGCATTGTCTTAATGGGGGACAAGCAAAAGCTATCGCATGGAATATAAACTGTTGGGAAAGGTAGAATTGCTTTTTGGCTATCGCCAAAGATCGTCCCCTGCTTGCTGTTTTAGAAGAAGAGGGAGATTTGGAAGAAATTGATTTGACCAAGCTCGCCGAACTTCCCTTTGTGCTGGCACCAAAGGATTCTACAGAACGATCCGTTGCGGAGATGGCCTTTGAGGATGCAGGCATTGATCCCTATGTGCCTATGGATGTGGAGGGAATCCATTATCAAATGGCTCTGGTGGAATCTTCAGATTATTGCTCCTTTATCGGAAGCAATAACCGTACCCATGTGCCGGACAGCATCCGTCTGATTCCCTGTAAGACTCATCCGAAAATGAATGCCGTGGCAGTGTATCGAAAAGATAAGCCCTTAACAAAGGCCCTGGTGGAGCTGATTTCCTTAGCGGAGGAATATTGGTCCTCCTTTTCTGAGGAAGAGTCATTCTAACTATCGCTCTACTCTTCCTGCAATGGAAAGGATATGCACTTCCTCCGCTCCGGCTTCTAGGAGCTTTCTGCTACAGGCTTCCATGGTGGCTCCTGTGGTAAAGATATCGTCCACCAAAAGCACCCGTTTTAGGTCGAAGGGTAATGCTTCACAGTGAATGGCTTCCATGAGATTTAATAAGCGCTCCTCCGGGCTACAGTCCTTTAAGGCTTTGGTTTTCTTGACTCTCTGCAGATACTCTGAAACCAGAGGGATGCCGCAGACCTTTGCCAGACTTTCTCCAATGACCTCTGCCTGGTTATAGCCCCTTTCCCTTCTTCTCTTGGGATGAACCGGCACAGGAATAATGGCCTGAATTCCCAATTCTTTTATCTTTTCCCCAAAAACTTCTCCTGCCTTTTTGCCAAAAAAGATGCCCTTGTCCTTTCTGCCCTTATACTTTAGAAGCACTAAAGCATCCTCTACTTCCTCTGTTAATTCATACAGCATCATACCGGTAGAAAAGGAAAAACGGTGTCTTTTACAGTTTCCACAGTACTCCTCCGTATCCAAAAGAATCCCTCGTCCGCATTTTTTACAGATCGGCTCCTCCATGATTTTTTCGTAAGCTTTGCAGGCAGGACAGATTTCTTCTTTTCCGCTTTCCGTAAGCTCATCACAAAGGATGCAGCGAGGAGGAAAGAGGGCATTGATGATGGCTTCTTTCCAGTCTTCCTTTTTTCCCATAGCTCCTCCTATTCCTCTATCTTTCGATTTCATGATATTCTTTTACCGAAGTATTCCAATACTTCCAAGCTAATAACAATCCTCCCGGACTAATACCCTTATTTCCGGGTCAATCCAATGCTTTCCGCTTCGATGCATATAAATCCCTTATTTTTTGCAAAACTCATAAGAGAAAAGATAGATATACTCATTCTCAGAGTAGGCATCGGTTTTTCCTAAAAATAAATCATTAAGATACGGAACTGTGATCTCATCCTTATCATAAGCCAATCCCAGCAATACGTCTTCAAAGTCATAAATAATTTCTGGTTTTCCCTCGATTCGACTTTGTGATCTGAGATAGTATTCCCTTCCTGCAACACCTTCCATAAGAGGCAAATCTACAGAAGACTTGGATCCATCATCTGTCCAAACCACCAGCTTTATTACTGCATGATCGTAATCCGGAATGATGATAATGCCTCCATTTTTCGGGGAATCCATATCCTCAAAAGCCAATCTCTATCGGTTCTTTGTTTAGCAGTTTTTCCCTGATGATATTCTGAATAACAAATCTTGAGTCGAGCAAACTTATCAGTGGTCGTAAATTGATAAGCATTTGCTCCATCCGGCCCGGCAATCAGATTCACCGTCTGCATTTCTACACTATTCTCGTCCATCGGTGTAATAAAGTTCATCGGCTTGTTGGCACGATATAGGGAAGTAGCAATTACCGCAGTTGTAAGTATGGAAAGAATCAGCAATGCACAAATGATGTACTTCAAGCTTTTTTGTTTGCGCTTACTGTCTGTAACAACACTGATGATATTTTCTTCCGACTTCTTTTCGATATTCTCATGGACAATATCTTCGCCGGCTAAAAAAACTCGTTAATACTAATGCCCAAAAGGGAACAAAGGTCAAAATAAAGCGATACATCCGGAAGGCAAATGCCTCGCTCCCACTTGGAGACAGACTTATCACTCATACCTATTTTCTCGGCAAGCTGCTTTTGGGTCAGCCCCAAATTCTTTCTTTTTCCCGCAATATACTTTCCGATTTTAACAAGATCCATACAGTCCCCCTTTCCTATGATGTGATAGTATCCCATAGGTAAGAGAAATCACAGCTCTCAAAAGTAGAATTTCCTCCTATTCCTCTGAAAATGGATTTCCTCCCTCCATAGAAAAAGCGGCGGAAAAGCTTTCTCCGATATCCTGTAATTGTTTCGCCAAACCGGAGTAGCGTTTCAGTTCCTGCTCGTTGTGAAGCATTTCCAGAAAGACCTTGGGATGCCCCAAAAGGCAGACACAGGACTTGGCCCTGGTAATGGCGGTGTACAGAATATTTCTGCTCATCAGCATTTTCGGACCGGGATACATGGGAAGCAACACCGCCGGATACTCCGATCCCTGTGACTTATGGATGGTAATGGCATAGGCCAGCTCCAGATTTTCCAAATTCTGAAAGCTATAAACCACCTTTTTTTCCTCGAAGAACACCGTTACCGTCTTTTTGGTAGGCATTGATTTCCGTTATCTTTCCGATGTCTCCGTTAAAAACTCCTTCTCCGCTTTCTATGGGCAGGTTAAAGTTTCCGGGAATTTCCCAGGCCAGCTGGTAGTCATTTTTTTGATTTGCATGACCTTGTCTCCCAGTCGGAAAAATGTTGCCGCTTCCCTCATATTCCGGCTTGTTCTTTCCGGGAGGGTTCAAGCGTTCCTGCAAAAAGCGGTTCAGATTTTTCCACCCCCAAAAAGTCCCTTCTTCTGAGGGGACATTACCTGAATGGAAAGAGGGTCGGTGGAAAGATATTTGGGGAGCTTTTCCTTCATCAAAATGGCGATATTTTCCAGAATCTGCTTCGGCTCCTGCCCCCGGATAAAGAAAAAGTCCTTGGATTTCTTCCCAAGATCCGGCTCTATCCCTTGGTTTATTTTTGTGGGCATTTACCACGATATCCGACTCCATGGCCTGCCTAAAAAAATCTTCTTTTAGGAAATGGTTTTCATGCATTGAGAGGCAATAATGTCCTTCAACACATTTCCCGCTCCCACAGAGGGCAGCTGCTCGCTATCCCCCACCAAAATCAAACGACAGCCCACGGGAACGGCACGAAGCAGGGCATCCATCAGATAAAGGTCCACCATACTCATTTCGTCCACAATCAGCACATCATATTCCAGAGGGTTTTCTTCATTTCTTTGGAACAGGGAAAAATCCCGATCCTCCTGCTCCTGATCCTCCCGGCCCATGTATTCCAAGAGCCGGTGGAGAGTCTTTGCCGGATAGTCCGTGGCTTCCCCCATTCGTTTCGCCGCTCTTCCTGTGGGTGCCGCCAAAGCAATGCTTTTTCCCTGTCCGGTAAAGAGCTGTAAGATGGTTTTGATGGTAGTTGTCTTTCCCGTTCCCGGCCCTCCGGTAATGACCAAAACACCGGAGGATGCGGCCAGGCTTACCGCCTTTCTTTGGAGAGGGTCCAAGGTGATTTTTTCCCTCTCCAAAAGCTTATCAATGGACTTTTCCCAGGAATCCACATGAGCCTCTTCCTCTTCCACATTTAACTGTAAAAGACGGGAGGCCACCCGCATTTCCCGATAATAGGTACCGGCCCGGTAGACATTTTCCCCCTTGACCTTCACCTTCCCCTGTAATTGCAGCTCCAGAAGCTGCTCTTCCAAGTCCTCCAGAGGCATCTCCAAAATCCGCTCCGCCTCTCTTTTTAAAAATCGAAAAAGGAAGGTAGCAATGTCCATGCCACTCTCCCTGTAAGAGGGTATAGTTGATGCCGGCTCGCATACGGAAGGGGGATTCTTTCTCCACTCCCACCTTTTTTGCCAGCTCATCACATTTCTTAAAGCCGACTCCCTCCAGCTCCTCTGCAATACGGTAGGGATTTTCCTTTAAAACCTGCAGGGTTTCCCCTTGAAAATGCTGGTAAAATCTTATAGGAGAGATTCAGGCTGATGCCATAGCCCTGTAAAAGGAGGAAAATGTCCTGCTGCTCCCTGCTGGCCGGAAAGGTTCGTGGCAATATCCATGGCCTTCTGCATGGAAATGCCGTGAATTTCCGCAAGGCGCTCCGGCTCCTCCTCCATAATCCGTAGGCTGTCTTCCTTAAATTTTTTTACAATTCTTGCAGCAATGGCCTTCCCGATTCCCTTAATGGCTCCCGAAGCCAAATATTGTTCAATGCCAAAAAGACTGTCCGGAACCTCCAGCTGATACTCCTCCACGCTGAACTGCTTTCCGTAGACCGGATGTTCCTTCCAGCGTCCCTTTGCCTTTATTTTTTCGGACACAGAAATATGGGAGAAGCTTCCCACCAAAGTGAACTCTTCTCCCTTATCCGTAATACTACACACGGTGTATCCCGTTTCCTCACTGCGAAAGACGATATGGGATACATTTCCTTCTATTTCTTCCAGACTAGAAGTCATCATCATCGTTACTTAAATCAATGGACTTTTCCTGTTCCGATAGCCACCGCTGTAAGAGGGTCCTCTGCCAGCATGGTAGTGATTCCGGTCTTTTTCCTGCATCAGCTTGTCTAAACCGTAAAGCAGGGCTCCTCCTCCGGTCATCACGATTCCCCGCTCATAGATATCCGCCGCAAGCTCCGGCGGAGTTCTTTCCAGGACGTGATGTACCGCATTCACAATCATGCTTGCCGGTTCTAAGAGAGCATCCAAAAGCTCATCAGAGCTTACCACTACGGTCTTTGGCAGGGCGGTAACCAAGTTTCGTCCCCGAACCTCCATGGTCACATTCTCCGGTCTCTTGCTGGCACAACCGATATTCACCTTCATTTCCTCGGCAGTTCTTTTCTCCAATCAGAAGATTATGCTTCTTTCTCATATAGCGAAGAATGGCTTCATCGAAGTCATCTCCGGCCACCTTGATGGACTCGGAAACCACCGGACCTCCTAAAGCAATTACTGCAATATCGGAGGTTCCCCCGCCGATATCGATAATCATATTTCCCTGGGGCTTGTAAATGTCGATGCCTGCACCGATTGCTGCTGCCACAGGCTCCTCGATAATGCTTACCTCTCTGGCTCCTGCATGGCTGGCTGCATCCTGTACTGCCTTCTTCTCCACCTCCGTTGCTCCGCTGGGAATGCAAACGCAGATTCTGGGCTTTCTTAAAGTTCTTCTGCCCACCGCCTTATTGATAAAGTACTTCAGCATCTGCTCTGTTCTGGTGTAATTGGAAATCACGCCCTGGCGAAGAGGGCGAACAGCGGAAATATTGTCCGGGGTTCTTCCCAGCATAAGACGGGCATCCTCACCAAAGGCTACCACTTCATCATTTTCTTTATTTACCGCAATGACAGAGGGCTCTTTCAGTACGACCCCTCTACCCTTTATATAAATCAGAATACTGGATGTTCCCAAGTCGATTCCGATATCATTTGAAATCAAGGAAAACATAAATTCCTCCATAAATAGTCGTAATATATCTTTTTATAGTATAACGGATTGAAAAAGAAAGGGAAAGTAGTCTAAGGGAGATATTTTTTTAATATTTTTTTGAAGTTTCTATCTCACTATTTTTTTCTTTTTTTATTAGGCAAATAAAGCTATACTTTTTTCCCATTTCTTCTCTATACACTAAAAATTCTTTTTACAAATTCTGCTGCCGTCATAATCTTAGGATTTAAAAATCCCGGATTCCAGAAAATCTTTATCACCTGTCAATAATATATCCACTCCTGCATGAATAGCCGCTCTAAGTATTGGTCGGTCATTCACATCTCGTATCTGGGATTCCAGCTCATTTTCCTCAATAGGAATGGATACCACCTCCAATGTTAATAATGCTAGAGATAGAAAACCCTCTAACGCCTGGATTTTATGAGGAAATTTTCTATTAAAAAAATACGACGCATTTCGTCAATGTTTTGTTCACAAAGTAGTCCATGATTAGGATAACTAACTGCTTTAACAAATGCTTGATAGGGAACTCCCTTGCTACTTAACGCAGCAGATATCAATATATTTGTATCGATAAGAATTTTCATTATTCTACACTTTCTGCACGAACTTCTTTTACAAGATCCATAATAGCTTCATCTGTAGATAAATCATTCTGTTCAGCTTCTCCTTCCATTTGAGCCTGGAGTATCTGCATAGCATAAACTGCAGAATTAATAAGTCTTACACTTCCATTTTCCACAACAAATGTAATTCTATCACCGCAAGAAACCCCTAAAATTTCTCTAATATCCTTTGGAATTGTTACTTGTCCTTTTGCCATAACCTTTGCATTATCAATAAAAGTTTGATTCATCATCAAAAAGCACCCCCATTATTTCATAAATATAGTTCTAAATCTAAATATACTTTTTATACTTAATTCCTTCTTTCATATATAATAGAAAGTAGGGAAATCCCTACTTTCTATTATATTACTTATTTTCTGTTTGGCAAATGTTTTGTAATTTTAAAAAGTCTAATTGATTGAAAGCATTTTTCTTTACCTCTTCCAAAACCGGAACTTCCCTTTGGGCAATCAGCCTCCCCAACTTTGTATTGCTGCATTTCTTGTATTCCTCTATGGCTTCTTCATAGCTTAGCTTCAAGGTTTCCATATGAAAATCTCGGATTTCGTAGGGCATCAAGTTCTTTTCCCCAAAGGAACGGACTTTACACAAAAATAATGATTAATGTTATGCCGATGAACATGGTTGTAATAATCACTGACTATCCCAATTTCTTGGAGGATTTCCACCTCAGCTCCCAGCTCTTCCTTTAGCTCTCTTTTGATAGCCGTCTCCAAGCTTTCTCCCTTTTCCACTCCGCCGCCGGAAGTTTTCAATCAAAGTGGCTTTTTCCAAAAGAATCATCCCTATGAATTCTCACAAAAATAGAAATTCTTCTCCTCATCAAAAAAACAATGCCTCGGGCAATCTCTCTGTCATGGTCTATATATGCAAAGGGAAATTCCCTATCCTGTAGCCTTAGGCTCAATTTATTTTCCTTAGATATCATTTTGATAAATATCCCTCCTATGCCCTATTCCCAATACCAGAACAATTACTTTATCCTCCTGAATTTCCGCAATGATTCTATGATCCCCTACTCTATATCTCCATTGTCCGCTTCTATTGGCTGTTAAGCCCTTTCCATGTTTCCTGGGATCTTCACAGCCTTCTAAGTTCTTTTCTAAGCCAAGCAAGGATAAGAGAAGCTGTGTACTTGTCCAGCTTTTTCATCTGCTTTAATGCCTTATCGGAAAACACAACCCTAAAACTCATCCTAAGCCCAGCTCTTTCTCTACCTCATCAAGAGTATAGGTAATAGGATTTTCCCTATATTCTTCTATAGCCTCTTGATAGGCCTGTAAATCATATTCCTCTTCAATATGTTCAAGAACTGAGCGTCTAACCAATTCCGAAACACTAATTCCATTCATTTCCGCATATTTTTTGAAAAGCATAGAGTCTGCTTCATTTAACCTTAAAGAAATCGTCATCCCATCTCTCCTTTCACGTGTAATACATTGTATTATATATTGGATAATGCGTCAATTTCCTCTTCTTGCTTTCTATAAGAAAATATGGCAAGATTTTACACAGAAAAATTAGGAGGTATAAAGATGGCAAAGCTTGTAGATTCCAAAGCGGGAGTTTGACAGTTAAATAGTTCCAAAACCTCCTCAGGCCTTGAAAAGCCTGTATTTTTTTGTCAAATTTTTCGAAAATAGTACTAGCTATATTCGGCTATATGTGGTATAATGGGCACATGGAGGGACTGCGTCATGAAAGTATCTGTATCAAAATCTAAGAATCAGACCATCTATTATCTGAGTAAATCAGTTTGGGTAGATGGTAAATCCACTACTAAGACGATAGAGAAGATTGGTTCGGAAGATGAACTTCTGAAGGTTTGCGGAGAGCTTACTCCGCTGGAGTGGGCAAAGCAGTACGCTGCCAAACGCTCCGCAGAAGAAAAAGCTTCAAAAAAAGACATTATGCTTAAGTATTCCTCTTCGACCTTGATTAAGAAAGAAGCCTGCCGTAGCGTAAATGTAGGCTACCTCTTTTTAAAGGACATCTACTATGATTTAAAAATCCACGACATCTGTGCACAGATTGCCGAAAAGTACAAGTTTGAGTTTCGATCTGAATCAAATTCTGTCTATGCTACTTTTTCTCCAGGATTATTTATCCCGGATCCAAGAGGTCTTCTCTTGAACTTTCAAAAAAAGTTTCTTGAAAAGCCTGACTGCAAGCTCCATCACATTTACCGTGCACTGGAAAATCCTTTGCGAAAGAGAATGATTTTTCCAGTCTCAACTTTACAAGAATTCTGAAATGGTACTGAATCGACACAAAAGTGTTCTGTACTATGACTGCACCAACTATTACTTCGAGATTGAGGAAGCTGATGATTTCAGAAAATATGGCCATTCCAAAGAAAACCGTCCGAACCCGATTGTACAGATGGGGCTATTTATGGATGCTGATGGGATTCCACTCACCTTCTCCCTCTTTAATGGAAACGAGAATGAACAACCTTCCATGAAACCATTGGAGAAAAAGATCCTTTCTGACTTTGGAATGACGAAGTTTATTGTTTGTACAGATGCAGGACTATCATCAACTTCGAACCGTGTCTTCAACAACACTCCAAACCGGAAATTTGTTACAACGCAAGCAATCAAAAAGCTGAAAGGACATCTCAAGGATTACTGTCTTGATGAAGACGGATGGCACCTTATCGGAGATAAAAAAGAGTATAAGCTCAGTGAATTAGATGAGGTCGAGAATTACGAGAAGACTTTCTATAAAGACCGATGGATTAATGAAGACGGTCTGGAGCAACATCTCGTTGTAACCTTCTCCTTCCAATTTCGGGACTATATGAGAAAGATACGGAACCGTCAGCTTGAACGTGCTGAAAAGCTCGTCGAAAACCCTTCTTCTCTGAATAAAAAACGACCGAACGATCCCAAGCGTTTTATCCGTCAGAATCACTGTACTTCTGACGGTGAAGTTGCAGACAAGATGATTCCTTCGATAGATGAAGATGTTGCCACAGAGGAAGAACGTTATGACGGTTTCTATGCCGTATGCACAAACCTGGAGGATGATGTAGCCACGATTATAAGTATCAATCAAAAGAGATGGCAGATTGAAGAATGCTTCCGGATTATGAAGAGTGAATTTCAAGCCAGACCGGTATATCTCAGCAGAAAAGATCGAATCACAGCACATTTCATTACCTGCTTCACCGCACTGATTCTTTATCGCATTCTGGAAAAGAAGTTAGGCGAGAGCTATACCACTGAAAACATCATAAGAACACTGAAGGAAATGAACATGCTGATAGCCCCCGGTGAAGGATATATCCCTGAGTATACCCGAACCGACCTTACAGACAAACTCCACGACACATTTGGTTTTAGAACGGATTACGAGATTGTATCTCAAAGAGAAATAAAAAAAGATTTTAACTGCAACAAGAAAGTAGAAATATTGCTAGAATTCAAAAGAAAAACAAGAGCTCATAAATGGCGTAATTACGCCGTTTATGGGCTCTTGACTCTTTCGCAACTGTCAAACTCGGGATCGTCATCCCATCTCTCCTTTCACGTGTAATACATTGTATTATATATTGGATAATGCGTCAATTTCCTCTTCTTGCTTTCTATAAGAAAATATGGCAAGATTTTACACAGAAAAATTAGGAGGTATAAAGATGGCAAAGCTTGTAGATTCCAAAGAAACCATTGCGGTATTGCAAAGGACGAACTTCCAGTTCAAAAAGCAATTCGGTCAAAATTTTTTTAATTGATGCATCCGTATTGGATCATATTATTTCTCATGCCAAGATTCAGAAAGATGATTTGGTGATAGAAATTGGTCCCGGAATCGGAACCTTAACGGAAGCCCTTTGCGAGCATGCAGGACAGGTGATTGCCATTGAAATTGATGATAAGTTGATTCCTATTTTAGAGGAGAATCTTACCGGCAAGGAGAATTTCCGCCTCCTGCATCAGGACGTTTTGAAGGTGGATTTTACAGAGCTCCTAAAGGAGTATCCAAGCTTTTCCTCTGTCAAAGTTGTGGCAAATCTTCCCTACTATATTACCACCCCCATTTTACTCTCCTTACTGGAAAAGAAGCTTCCCCTCAGCTCCATTACCGTCATGGTACAAAAGGAGGTTGCGGAGAGAATGCAGGCCGGCCCCGGTACCAAGGACTACGGCGCTTTATCCCTTGCGGTGCAATACTACAGTAAACCGGAGATTGTACAGGAAGTTCCCCCCCACTGCTTTATTCCCCGTCCAAAGGTAAGTTCCATGGTGATTCACTCTCTATTTATAAGGAATCCCCTGTCGAATGTGAGAATCCGGAGTATCTCTTTAAGACTATTAAGGCTTCCTTTATGCAAAGAAGAAAGACCTTGGTGAATGCCCTATCCGCAGGTCTTTCCTTGGATAAGGAAGTGATTAAAAGCGTGCTTTCCGCCCTGTCCTATCCGGAAAATGTGAGAGGAGAGACCCTTAGTTTGGATGAGTTTGCGGAAATCAGTGATAATCTGGATCCTGAGTGGAGAGAACAGCAAAAGTCCGTATTTTGCAGGTTTTGCGAGTAAATAAGAAGGAGCTAAGAAATCCGCTAACCTCGACTTCGTAGGAATGATAAAAGGCTACGCTTCGAAGCTGTATGGATATGAAATCGGGCACGCTCCCGCTAACCTCGCCACGTAGCGGATACTAAGCGAAAAACACAGTACCTGTGTTTTCGCAAGTACCGACGGGCTCAGATTACCCTCTTTCATATCCATACAGCTTCCGTCGCTTTGGCTTTGAATTTCTACAGTTCTTATTTTCGAAGGCTTGCTACATGTACCGGCGGGCTATTATAGCCCCACACTGTATCATTCGCTTCAATTATTGATTTTACAGTCCTTCACTTCACCGGCCTTTCGCAAGTATCAGGCTCAGACTACCCCCATATTCAGACCTATATTGCCGAAAATTCTTTACTATTTTTGATTTTTACAGCTCCTTTTTCATCCTACCCATACAAAAATAGTTTTTCGCAAAGAGATATAAAAGGGGTTGTAAAACAAAAGAACAGCGTATATGCATAATAGGTCTGAAACCGGGGTAATCTGGCCCGCGGGTACTTGCGAAAAACAAATGTAATGCTGTTTTTCGCTTAGTACCCCTGCGATGGCGAAGTTAGCGAGAGCGTGCCCCGGTTTTAGACCTATTAATGCATATACGAAAGCTTGACTATTTTTGATTTTTACAGCCCTTTTACATCTACTTCTTCAAATACCCGTAAAAGGCATTATGCACCTTTTCATATCTGGCGATGGCTTCTTCTCTACTGATATTTCTGGGTATGCTGCTTCCCCCTAGGGTGTACACGGTAATAAAGCTATTGTTATAGCCGCTGATTAGCTCCCATCGATCCTCCATGCGAATCATCAAAGGATAGCTCTTACCCACATAGTAGAGGGCAGCATGCGATCCATACCATAAAGATTTAGAAGCACGCCGTTATCATAATCCATAGCTCTTCGAAGCTCCGGTATCTGGGAAACAAAATTGCTGATTGCCTCTTCCTGAATCTTCAGGTTAGCGGTATTGGGACGGTCTGTTCTGTTCCAAACAATACGTTCCTTCCGATCCACCACATAGCCGAACTGGTCATAAATCTTCTTATAGGCTGCCTCCATGGTGGAGAACTCTCCCTGATAATGCCCAAGGCTATAAGCGGAGAAAAGAATATTCTCCTCCTTGTTATTTCCCGGAAGCTCGATAGAGCCTGCCTTTTCGATAGAAAACTTTTCCGGATAATGCAGGCTAAATTGATTGACAGCCTTTCCTACCATCGGAAGGTATTGTAATTTTCCGAGATTTCCCAAAAGCCTTGGATTCCAAAAGCTATCTTTCTTTCATCTTTGATTTCTTTGTTGGAAAGCAAACTGTCCTTCCCCACATACTGATACTCTCCGTCCTGAAATTGGTATTCATCAAAACGAAGCTGGTTCCCTTCCAAGCTGAAATTCGCAAAGTACAGTCCATCCTTTTTATAGGAGAGCTTGGTCTTCATATCTTCCCCAACAATACGAATCTCCGATACAGGCACCTCCCCTGGGGATTCCAAACTGATCCTTGTCGCTATCCTGTAAGCCGTAGAGGAAGTCTTCTCCTAAAAATCCGATTACCTTCAGTCGTTTTTCCGTCTTCGGAAATGCTTAAATTCTTATCTCCGTGGAGATTTCGAAAGGCAATTTCCTATGCAGTTCTCCGTCATTGTTCTTTTCCCCATAAGCAATAAACTGTTTACTGCTACTGGAGGCAAAATCATTTTCCGAAAGTCCGGTAGCCAGCGTAATGACCTCGAAGCTGTTGGTGTCCACCCCATAGATACTGCCGGCAAAGAAAATGTAGAACATCCTATTGTCCGCATAGTAGGAAAGATTTTTGAATATTTTCCTCCAGCTTTTTCCTTACTGGCCTTTAGAGGCAGGAAGAAATTCTCCACCACCGTATTTTCCGAATTGTCATAGGTATAAAAAGACAATGCCGGTATAGCCCTCGTGTCGACCTCTTCGAATATAGCCGTATACCAGAAAATCCACATCCCCGTTGGTGTCCACACTCAAAATATGAATGCCGTGGGTAAAGCTCTCCTTCTCCACCGACTTCTCCCCTCGTAATAGGAGAAAATCCGGTTCATATTGCCCTTTCCCTCCCCGTCGGCACGGTAAAGGGTATTCTTATCGGTAAAGGCATAGAAATTTTTTAGTAGCGGATTGCAGGGCCTCAATATCGCTCTTTTCCCCCACACCCAGTAAAAATCTTTTTATCCTTGTAACGATAATTCTGTCCGTCAAAAAGCTCCTTGGTTCTTCGGTCAAAGTCCATCAGGAAAATTCTTTGGGGATCATAACGCATCACATAGTTGTCTTCATTGAAGAAACGGTGCACATTACCGTCCTGATCCGTGGCTCTGGAGGCATACTGGATTTGCACTAATGCCATGGTGCCATCCAGCTCCTTCAAACGAATCTCCGGCTCCCCATCCATTTCCATACCGCTGTCTCCCCAGGTAATCTGCTGGAAGGAGGAATGCAGATTCACATGGGCAAGAGAACTGTTATCCATGGTATCATCACTTTCCAGATAAGTACTAAGGCTCTTTGCCTCCGACTTGGAAAAGCTCTTTCTGGTAAAATCCTCCGCAAGGCTCAGGACTTCCTGCCCCATATCTTCCTTCCCCAATAAAACACGGGTATAGTAATAGACGCTGCTTTCTCCCAGATCCAGTTGAAGACGAAGAAGATACTCCTTTTCCCTCCTTCATCAGGTTTTTGGATAGGAAGGATAATGTGAACCCTTCCCCTTCCTCCTGTAAGCTTCCCTCTTGGTCCTTTTCTAAAAAGTTCTGCCCCATCCAGGGAGCGAATATCATAATGCACAGATTTTGGGGCGGACTTTTCCCTCTTCCAAAAATCAATTCACACCGGCGATTTTCCGGAAGCAAGGTTAAGCTGTCCCGCACAAAGGCATCATCCATTTCCTGCAAATAGCCGTAGAGAGGATTGATTTCTTTTCCGGAGGAAAATACATGAAGCACCGGCAATTTGCTTTTTCCCATGTTGGCATAAATTCTATTGTTTTGATCCATGGAACGATAAGAATGAAAGAAATAAAAAAGCAGAGCGACAAAAAAAATGCCGCCCAATACCAAAGCTCTGCTTCTTCTTTTATTCCAAAACTTCTGTTTACTTTCGCCTAGTCGTTTTAACAAAGTTTAACCCTTCTTCCTAATCCGGTCTTCCTATGCCCTAAGGCTTTTTTCTATCTCTGAATCTTTCCTAAGTCCGGGGCTTTTTCCTATCTCTGAATCTTTTCTAAGTCTGGGGCTTTTTCCTATAGCCTAAGGCCTCTTCCAGTGCCAGCTTTTCCTCTGCTCCAAGCTCCACGGAAGTGCTGCCTTCCTCCACCTCTTTGATATAGAGGAAGCCCCCTTCTTTGGCATGGACAGAGTTAAAGATAAAGCCGCTGTTGTCATAATTCAAAATCGCTAGGGCAAAGGAGAGATTTCCTCCCATACCGCCATAGGCATTATAGCGAACGATACCCCATTTTTGGAAGGAACGTCTGATATTCTTATGCAAAATCTTAAGCATTTCCCGCTGTTCTTCTTCCAGGTCTTCCAGCTTTTTCCACATGCCTCTGCAGCTCGATAAAATAATCCTCCAGGGTTTCCGCATCCTTCCCCCGCATGAAATAATCATACTGGCGATAAAGCTTTTTATACTTGGCCTCTGCCTTCAGAGCGAAAAAGAGAGAAATGAGCGAAATCAATGTGGAAACCAGTACGAAGACCAATTTACCATGTTGTAGCAATACTTCCATTTATTCTTCTCCCCTTCCCTCTAAAATCCGGGTGATTCTATCCAAGTCCTCCTTGGAGTAATATTCGATTTCCACCTTACCCTTATCCTCGTTCTTGGCGGTAATTTTTCACCTTTGTTCCCAAATGCTCTTTCATCTTCTCTTCCAAGCTATGAACAATGGTTTTCCACTGAGAGCTTAATTTCTTGGGCTTGTCCTGCTTTTTCCGTCGGAGCTTTTTTTCCTCCTTCGCCCGTCTTTCCATTTCCCGGACACTCCATTTTTTTCTCTACACATTCCTTGGCAAGAGAAAGTCTTTTCTCTGTATTTTTCCACGGAAAGCAGGGCTCTGGCATGTCCCTCGGACAAAAAGGTTCTGACGGAGATATTCTAAAATCTCTTCCTCAAGCTTTTAAAGTCGAAGACTGTTGGCAATGGTGGAGCGCTTCTTTGCCACCCTTTCCGCCAGTTCCTCTTGACTCAAATGATATTCCGTCAGCAGGCTTTGGTAAGCCATAGCTTCCTCCACCGCATTTAAGTCTTCTCTTTGGATATTCTCAATGATAGCGACTTCCTTACTGAGCTTTTCATCATAGTCCCGAATCAAGACGGGAATTTCCGTAAGACCGGCCATCTTTGCCGCCCGAAATCTTCTTTCTCCGGCAATGATTTCATAGAGAGGGCCTTCCTTTTTACCAGTAAGGGCTGTAGTACACCGAATTGCTTAATACTCTGAGAAAGTTCCTCTAACTCTTCCTGGGAAAATTGTTTTCTGGGCTGCTTTGGATTGGCCTGAATCAAAGAAAGCTTCACCATTGCCTGCTCCTCTTCTTCTCCCGTCCATCCTTCTTTTCCGGCAAAAAGGGTATCCACCCTCTTCCCAAACCATGCTTTTGCCATGTTCTTCCCTTCCTTTCTCTATCCGGCTGAAATCTATGTTTTAAGCTTCTGTTCTTTCCTGTTTTTTTCCGATTTTTTTCTAAACTTTAGTAAATGATATTCTTTGCAAAAATCTCCGCCATAAGCTTTTTAGTCAGCTACATCCTTTTCCAGAATCTCCGCTGCAAGTTTTTAATATGCTATATCTTTCTCCAGAATCTCCGCTGTAAGCTTTCTGTAGGCCTCCGCCCCTGTAGAACTATTGTCGTAAAGTGAGATAGGCAGTCCGTGGCTGGGAGCCTCCGCCAGACGAACATTTCTGGGAATAATCGTCTTGAAAATAGGATCCGAAAAATGCCCCTGCACTGCTTTTTACCACCTCCTGAGACAGGAGATTTCTGCTGTCATACATGGTAAATAAAATTCCCTCGATTGTTAAATCCGGATTCAAGGCGTCCTTTACCATGGAAATGGTATCCGTCATTTGGCTAAGTCCTTCCAATGCATAGTATTCACACTGAATGGGAATCAACACGGAATGAGAAGCCGTTAAAGCATTTACCGTAAGAGTACCAAGGCTGGGAGGGCAATCAATAAAGATATAGTCATAGTCCTTTTGAATATTTTCCAGGGCTTCCTTTAGTAAGAAGTTTTTATTTTCCTCCTCTGCAAGCTCTGCATCCATGGCGGAAAGATTCCTGTCTGCGGCAATAAAATCCAGATTTTCCAAAGCCTCTCGAACAATGCCCTTTTCTATGGGAAATTCTCCGCTAAGGATTCGATAAATACTGATTTCTTCCTCCCGAATGCCGATTCCGCTTCCCGCATTTCCCTGGGGATCAAAGTCCAAAAGCAAAACTCTCTGTTTTGCCTCCGCTAAGGAAGCTGCCAGATTGACAGCGGTGGTGGTTTTCCCCACACCCCCCTTTTGGTTTGCAATTGTAATAATCTTCGCCATAAGACCCCTTAGCCTTTCTTTTTCTGCCTTAATTTATTCCTTAACAAGCTATTTATATAGGATATTCGTATAGGATATTTATATCCTTGCTTGCTATGAATTGTATTCCATTTCCGCTTTTGTTTCACGTGAAACATTTTAGCCCAGCTCTATATTACTGTCAATTTATCTTCCTGCTACTTTTTTCTATCTATTTCATTGCTAAGCTATCTCTTTTAGCAACTATTCTATTGCTATCCTTCTTCTATAAACAAAAAATTCTAGCTTCTTTTCCTCTGTTTTTCCGGAAGCTGGGCATAGACTACTGCAATGGTCATAATAATACAGCCGAATATTTCTCGAATCCCCAAAGACTCTCCCAAAAACAGCCATCCCCAAATCGCCGCATAAATGGCAGTGGTGGACATAAGAAGAGAAGCAAGAGTATCCTCCAGTCTCTTTTGCGCATAGCTTTGCATGGTAAAGGCCACTGCCCCGGACATAATTCCGGCATAAGCAATGGGAAGGAAGGCTGCCTTCAAACTCATGAAGGAGAACTTTTCAAAGAAAATAAAGCCCAGTAACCCCACCAGAGAGCCTGCTAAAAACTGTATGGACATATACCAGCTGATATTGACCTTCTTCACATAATGCCCCACCTGCATAATCTGTATGGCATAGAGCACCGAGCAAAGAATGATGTACATATCTCCCCTACCAATGGTGAATTTCGTCCCTGCCTTAATCGCGATAAAATAAACCCCGACCAAAGCCAGAATTGCACAAAACCAGATTTTTCTTTTTCCGGCTTTTTCCGATGATTAAACCGAAAATCGGAATCAGGATAATATACAGTACCGTTAAAAAAGCTGCCTTTCCAACAGTGGTTTCCTTGACGCCAAATTGCTGAATCACACTGGCAAAGCCCAGTACAATTCCCGGTAATGGCTCCTCCCTTAATTCCTGCTCTTTTTTTCTCTGAAGAACAAGGCTTTAAAAAAAGCGAAGGGCAATAAGCAAAGTCCGGATAAAAGATGGCGATAAAACACAAAGGCAAAGGGACCGATCTGATCCATTGCGGTACTTTGGGCAATAAAGGCCAAGCTCCAAATAATCGTTGTAATCAAAAGAGCAATGATTCCCTTATTTCTCTCCCTATAGGGATGCTCTTTTTCCGTCAAAAAGCTTTTTCCTCTCCTTTTTGGAAAAAAATGCTTTCTTTCTCTATTTCATTTAACTTTTCCACTTGATAATACTTCTCTAACTAAGAGGCGACTTAGCCGGAGTTCCCGCCTTTCTAGGATATTTTTTTCCGCAGGGCTCTACTTTTTGAATCAAAAGCATAGCCCTTCCCATATCGGTTTCCGGCAGGGTATAGATTTTCTTCTCCACACATTTTTCCTCCTAAAAGGAAAAATAGCCTTCTTTCCTGCTCCAATTCTTCTTCCACTTCTCTGCCCTTTAAGGCCAGAAAAATAGCCTCCCGGCTTCACAAAGGGAAGGTCATACTCACTCAAAGTGGCAAGATTTGCTACGGCTCTGGAAACTACCAGGTCGTACTGTTCCCGCAAATTCTTATCATGCCCTAGGTCCTCGGCCCGACCGTGATAAAATTTAACCCCTTCAAGCCAAGGCTTTCCACCAGCTCTTCCAAAAAGCGTATCCGCTTTTTGCAAAGAATCGCTTAAAGAAAGCTGTATACTTGGAAAGGCAATTTTCAGAACAAGCCCCGGAAATCCTGCTCCTGTTCCCACATCCATCACCGACTTTCCCTCTATCCATTCCGAAAATGTTTCACGTGAAACATTCATTTGACAAATCGCCAGGCAATCCACAAAGTGCTTAACAATAACCTCTTCCTCTTCCGTAATGGCGGTAAGATTCATCACCTTATTTTTTTCCACTAGAATCTGATAATATTGATAAAACTGTAAAAGCTGTTGTTCTGTTAAAGAAAGTCCTAAGCTCTCTGTTAAACGGGAAAGCTTCTCTCGAAAAAATTCGGTCATTTCTCTTCCTTTCTTCTTTCCTTTTCCTTCTCCAGATAAATCAAAAGCACCGATAAATCCGCAGGGCTGACACCGCTGATGCGGGAGGCCATTCCCATATTTTTCCGGACGAATCAAGTCCAGCTTCTGTCTGGCTTCCAGACGGAGATTATGAATATCATGATAGCAAATATCCTTTTGGCAGCTTTTTTTCCGCTCCATTTTTCTTAAAGGCTTCCACCTGTTGAATCTGTCTCTTGATATAGCCCTCGTATTTGATTTCGATTTCCACTTCTTCCTGTATAAAGGGAGAAAGGAAAGGTCTTTCCGGATCCAAGGGAGCAATATTTTGATAATTACACTCCGGTCTCTTACAAAGTTCTCTCAGAGAAATGCCGGACTGGATAGGAGAAGAGGAAATGCTTTCCAAAAATTCTGTTGTTTTTCCGCATTCGCCCCTGATATAGGTAGTTTCCATACGGCGAAGCTCTTTTTGGATGGCTTCCTGCTTTTCCCTGGTAGCCTTGATTTCCTCCTCTGAAACCATCCCCAGAGCATAGCCCTTTTCCCGAAGACGAAGGTCCGCATTGTCCTGTCGAAGCAGAAGACGATACTCCGCCCTGCTGGTCATCATTCTATAGGGCTCTTTGTTTTCCTTTGTCACCAGGTCATCAATTAAAACCCCGATATAGGCCTCGGAACGATCCAATACAAAGGGCTCTTTCCCCTCAATCTTTTGTACCGCATTAATTCCCGCCATAAATCCCTGTACCGCCGCCTCCTCATAGCCGGAGGAACCGTTCATTTGTCCTGCAAAATACAGGCCGGAAATCTTCTTTGTTTCCAAGGTATTTTCCAATTCCAAAGAATTTAGGCAGTCGTATTCAATGGCATAGCCACACCGTACCATTTCCGACTTTTTCAAAGCCCGCCATGGTACGAAGAATTCTCATCTGTACATCTTCCGGAAGAGAAGAGGAAAGACCGGAAAGATACATTTCGTTGGTGTATCTTCCCTCCGGCTCCACAAAAATCTGGTGCCGATTTTTTTCTCCGGAAACTTCATAACCTTATCTTCAATAGAGGGACAGTATCTGGGGCCGGTTCCCTGAATCACCCCGTTATACATGGGGGAGCGGTCAATATTTTCCCGAATAATCTCATGGCCCTCTTCACAGGTATAGGTCAGATAGCAATCCTCTTGGGGAATCTGCACCGTAGCCGGATCCGTGGAAAAGGAGAAGGGCACCACAGGCACATCTCCTTCTGGACTTCCATCTTGCTAAAGTCCAAAGACCTTCTATCCACTCTGGCAGGAGTTCCGGTTTTTAAAACGCTGTAGCCTAAAAACCCTAAATCCAAAAGAGCCTGACTCAGCTTTGTGGCTCTACGAAGGCCGTTTGGCCCGGTTTCCTCGGAAACCTCTCCGTAAATACAGCAAGAATTCAGATACACGCCGGTACAAATCAGCACTGCCTTGGCATAGTATCTGGCTCCGGTGCTGCTGACAACCCCGCAGATTTCCGTCTTTTCCTCATTGCATAGCAGAGAGACGATTTCACTCTGCCGAATATGGAGATTCTCCTGATTTTCCACAATATGCCGCATATTTTGGGTATAAACCTGCTTATCCGCCTGGGCTCTTAGGGAATGTACCGCAGGACCCTTGGACTGATTTAGCATCCTGGACTGGAGAAAGGATTGGTCGCAGACCTTTCCCATCATTCCCCCTAGAGCATCCAATTCTCTGACCAGATGCCCCTTGGAGCTTCCCCCGATATTGGGGTTACAGGCCATCATGGAAATGCTGTCCGGGCTCAGGGTAAAAAGAATAGTTTTATGCCCCCGCCTAGCGGAAACCAGGGCTGCTTCCACTCCCGCATGCCCTGCTCCCACCACTACAATATCCACCTGTTCTTCTAAAAATGCCATATTCCCTCTTTACTATTTTCCCATGCAAAACTTTGCAAAAATCTCATTGATTAAATCCTCGGAAACATCCTCTCCCAGAATTCTTCCTAAGGCACTGTATGCCCCCATCAAATCTATGCTCAAAAAATCCTCGGACATTCCCAGACGGATTCCCTCCAAAACCAAGTCCAAAGCAGACTTAGCCTCTTTCAATGCTGCAATCTGCCGTTCACTATGAATATAAGTTTCCGTGGAGAAGGAAAGACTTCCGGTATAGAAAAGCTCTTCCAGCTTTTGGCCAAGCTCCTCAATACCCCTTCCCTCTTTGGCGGAAATAGGAATCACAGGAAAACCGGTAGCCTTTTTCCAAGTCCTCTTTTTGTAAAATGCTTTCCTTATCCATTTTGTTGAGAAGCACCAGAACCTTTTTCCCTCTAAAAGGGCTAAAAATCTTTCGGTCCTCCTCCTCTAAGGGAAGGCTTCCGTCCAAAACCAAAAAGAACGCAGTCCGCCTTTTTCAATCCCTTCCCTTTGCCCGATTCACACCGATTTCTTCCACAATATCCTCTGTTTCCCGGATTCCTGCGGTATCCATCAAATGAAGGGAAAGGGAGCCGATACGAATATCCTCCTCCACCGTATCTCTGGTGGTTCCCGGAATATTACTTACAATAGCCTTATCCGCCTTAACCAGACAATTTAAAAAGAGAAGACTTTCCCGCATTGGGCTTTCCCACAATAACGGTTTGAATTCCCTCCTTTAAGAGTTTTTCCTTCCCTTTGGTGCTTTTAAAAGCTCTGAAATTTCAGAGAGAATCCCTTCCACATGGGCTTGACACTGCTCGGAAAAGCCCTCCAAAGAAATATGCTCCGGATCATCCAAAGCCGCTTCAATAAAGGCGGTATCCTCTAAAATTCTGCTCCGCATTCCCTTAATCTTTTCCTTTAAGGAACCCTGTAATAGGGAAAGGGAAGAGCGAATGCTGTCCTCGCTTTTAGCAGAAATTAAATCCGCCACTGCCTCCGCCTGAGAAAGGTCAATACGCCCATTTAAAAAGGCACGTTTACTGAACTCTCCTGGCTCCGCCGGTCTTGCTCCCGCCTTAAGAGTGGCCTGAAAAACCTTTTTGCATCAAAAAGGATTCCGCCGTGACAGTTGATTTCCACCGTATCTTCTCCGGTAAAGGATTTGGGTGCTAAAAAAGTGGAAACCAAAACCTCATCAATTTCCTTTTTCCCCGTCAAAAACAAAGCCATAGCGAATCCGGTGGCTTTCTCTGATATCTAAGGGTTTCCTTAGTTCTTAAAAATTTTTCCGGCAATTTTCACAGCCTGATTTCCGCTAATCCGGATAATGCCGATTCCGCTTTCTACTAATGCGGTGGCAATTCCGCTAATGGTATTTTCCAAATCCTCACCTCCTCAGCAATTCTGTATTTTACTAAGATTTGCCCTACAATGCAATGAAAAGCCTAGGAAGGAAATTATAAATAAGGCTAAATAGCTTTTATATACTCGATAAACAATAAAGGTCCGAAATAAGGATAGAACCAACTCTCCCTATTTCAGACCTCTACTGATCAACATCACACAATTTCTTAACTTAGGTTTTATGACTTCTTTTGACGACTTCTTCTTACTGAATATGTTCCTCTTACCGAATGAATTATCTTACTAATTATTCTTCTTATTTCTTCTATGGGGTGCAAGAAAGTCTTATTCTTCGCCCTTCTCTTCTCTCCTGTCTTCTTTCCTGTCGTCTCTTCTCATCCTGTTTCCCCTGTGGCGAAAATCCTTTTGGAACTTTCCTCCATTTTTACAGAAAATCACCACATGACGGAAAGGATCTTCTCCCTCGGATTTTGTGGAAACCTGACTATCGCTTTGCAGAGCTGCATGGATAATTCTTCTCTCATAAGGATTCATTGGCTCCAAATGAACAGATTTCCGATTCTTCTTTACCTTGTAGGCAATATTTTTAGCCAGACTTCTTAAAGTCTGCTCTCTTCTCTTACGGTAATCCTCCGTATCCAGCTTTACCCGAAGATACTCGTCTCCATGGTTTTTATTCACCACCAAGGAGCAAAGGTACTGTAAGGAATCCAGGGTTTGTCCTCTCTTTCCGATAAGGATGCCCATATCCGGCCCTACCAGGTTGATGTAAAGCTCATTGCTGCTGTTTCTAAACTCTGTCTGAAGCTCCACTTCCATAGCCATACCCTGAAATACAGAGATTAAAAATTCTTTTGCAGCCTTTGTTACCACTGCAATTTCTTCTTCAGAAAGAGGAGTGATTTCTTTCTTCTCAGGACTTCTTCCTTCAAAGGACTTTTCCTCTCTCTTTACAGGAGCGGAAGACATTGGTGCAGGGATAGGATCATAGCCTCCTCTGCTAAAGCCCTTAAAGCCTTCCTTCTTTTCAAACTTCTTCTCTTTCTTATCGTCCCTTTTATCCTGGGAAGTACTCTGGGAAAAATGCTTTCTTTTTCCTCAAATGCAGGCTTTTTCTACTTCCTTTTTCTCGGAAACTTGAGGTTTTTCCTCTACAAAAGAGCTTTCCTTCTTTCCTTCCGCTTCCTTCTTGTCAAAAGCCGCTTTCTCTACAGCCGCCTGCTTTTCCGCTTCGGCCTTTTCTTTTGCGATTTCCGCTTCATCCTTTTCCCAGGCTTCGATAATCCAGGGCTTTGCTCCGATACCGAATAAACCGTTGCTTCCCTGTACAATCACATTGTAGGAAATTCTGTCTGAGGTACAACCTAAAGAGATGGTTGCCTTCGTAATCGCTTCTTCTACCGTCTTTGCAGAAACTCTAAACTTGTCCATAGCTTTTCTCCCTAAGCTTTTTTACTTTTTCTCTTTTTTCTCGTTCTTTTCATTGTAAAGCTGTACCATGTTTGCCTTGCTGGCTAATGAGCCCTCTTTCGCATTTTGATTGTAGAACTCTGTAGATTCTTTTGTCTTCAGATTTTGCTTTGCAATCTTTTCCATACGATTCTTCTCTTCAGAATCTTCCTTAGCCTGCATAAGCTTTAATCTGTTTTCCACGGTCTTTTCATCAATGGGAGGTAAGCCTTTTTTTAGCTCTTTTTTTCATTAGCCTTGGCCATTGCATCCTGTAAAAAGCTCTTCATTGGTCTTCTTTCCAAAGTACCAGTTTAAAATCAACTGCTGTAAAAGCATAAATACGGAAGAAGCAATCCAGTATAAACCGATTCCGGAAGCAAAGCTGAAGCAGAACCACACAGACATTAGAGGCATCATCACATTCATGCTCTTCATCATCTGCTGGGACTGATCGCCCTCCTCTGTTGCGGTAGGCATGGTCTGCTTCTGCATCAGCAGGGTGGAAGCCCACTGGCTTAAGCCTGCCAAAATAGGAATTAACCAGTAAATATTTGGGGTAAATCCATAGGCAGAGGGGGCAGTAGAAAGGTTTAAGCCTAAGAAGCTGTTAATCTCCGTAGACTTTGCCGCAGCCTGGATAATCACCTCTGTAGCTTGCGGAAAAATCTCCGGAAGTTTTGCCCATTGCGTCGGATTTAACTTATACAAAAAGTCAATCACGAAGTTATGAACCGCGTTAGAGTCATACTTTGCGGGGTCATCCAGACCTAAGTTATGTAAGGTCTTTAAAATAGATTCCATGCCGTTAGCTTTTCCGAAGTCCAGAAGACTTTGTGCCGCAGAAGAACCTCCTATAGCAGTAGAGACACTCTCATAAACCGCCTTTACGGAAGGAACATAGGCAGGAATGTTCATAATAATACGATACAGGGCGAAAATAATCGGCATTTGTAAAAACAAAGGTAAGCACCCTGCAGTCATAGAAGTGCCGTACTTTTCATAAATAGCTCTCATCTCCGTTTGCTGAGCCATCATAGAAGCGTTATCCGTCTTATTCTTATACTTTTCCTGTACAGCACGAATTTCCGGTTGCATAATCTGCATCATTCTGGAGGATTTTTGCTGTTTTAAAGAGGTTGGGAACAGCAAAATACGGGTTACCAAGGTAAATAGAATGATGGCTAATCCAATGTTTGGAATACCAATTCCGTCTAAGAAAAGGTAAATCCAGTTCATAATCCAGCCTAAAGCACTTACAATGAAGTTCCAAATAGGCCCGAACAAGGGTAGATTGGATGTGTTTTTCGTTAAAATAATCAGATTTTGAATCAAATTTTTCTCCCTTCATCTCTAGGGAACAGGATCATATCCGCCTTTAGCAAAGGGATTACAACGAAGTAATCGCCAAATTGCCAACAATAGTCCTTTCACACACCCGTGCTTTTGTATGGCCTCATAGGCGTATTGAGAACATGTGGGTGTGTATTTACAATGAGAATGTCCCTTCATAGGAGATAAAAATTTTTGATAAAAACGAATCATTTTCAACATCAGTATTTTCATCAAAGCTCTCCTTCTGACCAAGCTTTTTCACAATTTTAAAAAGCTTATAGCCTTATAAAATGTATTTTTCTATCTGAGTTTCTTCCTATTATAATAGGGATTTCTTTTCCCTTTGGAAAAAAATCAGAATTTCAGAACTTCTCCATTACTAAGTATATGATGCCTGCTACATAAATCGAGATAAGCAATCTCCAATCTGAATAGCTTGCAAAAAGCTACCTTCTGTCTTACGACCAAAATGATGTCTAACCCCTCTTTGATTTCTTTGTGTAATCGAAATATCTCTCGAAGCTTTCTGCTGATTCCGTGGCGAACTACAGAATTTCCCACCTTCTTGGAACAGGATATTCCCAGACGGGAATATTTTAAGCCGTTTTCCACTACCAACATCACAAAATAAGCATTGGCATAGGATTTTCCTTTTTTATAACAATGCTGAAATTCTTCATTTGACTTCATGGAAGGAAAACGCTTCATAAAATATCTCCAAGGTTGAAGAAAGACCGCTTTCCAGCGGCCTCATTTCTGTATTCTGCAGGGTATTCTTTTACCCATAAAAGCTTTTGAAAAGCTTTCTTTATTTCTCTACCATTATGCAGATAATCTTGCTCTACCTTTAGCTCTTCTAGCAGACAAAACCTTTCTACCGTTAGCTGTGGACATTCTCTTTCTAAATCCATGCACTTTAGCTCTCTGTCTTGTCTTTGGCTGATAAGTCATTTTTCCCTTATGCATACGGACACCTCCCTTTTTTTAGTGTATGGCCTGAAGCCACCGATCGTTTCTCCGGGAATTATTCGTCCTTGTACGAAAGGTCCCGAATAAACTCCTAATTTTGGGTAAACATCGCAGATTATTATATAGAAAGGGCTAGAAATCGTCAATACCCTTTGGAAAAAACTTATTTTTCGGAAGGAATGTGTATATCTTATCCTCTTTATCCCCTAAAAAAGCAAGGAAACACCTGAAATAACATAGGTTATCCACAAAATTATACACTTATCCACAAATCCTATCCACAGAAACATCTGTTCACCTTATCCACAAACTGTTTATAAACTGTGGATAAGTGTATAATTTTCCTTTTTTCTCATAGCTAAAGGCTTTTTCTTCTATTTTTCTTCCACATTTTCCAAAAAGAATTATTCTTCTTTCCTAAAGGATGTGAACTTGCGAAAGAGGCTCTCTTGCTGTAAAATAAAAGGAACTGTCTTTTCAGAAAAAAGGTACTTTTTTTTTGGAAAAATAGCGAGACCCCCCTTGTCGTTGATTTTAAGGAGTCTGGGAATGGCAAAAGACTTTAACCTCATAAAAGAAAAATGGGAAGAAATCCTCCTACATACCAGAGAAATAAATGAAATGCCGGATGTAACCTATAATATTTGGATAGCCCGTTTAAAATTATACGATTCTATCGGGGATCAACTGATTATTCTGGTAGAGATGAAGGAATTTCTCAGTATGATTCGGAAACGCTATACCGATACTATAAAGATTTCTATCTTAGAAATTACCGGCATCTACACCGAGGTTCTCTTCACCGACGAGGACGGTTTAAAAGAACTCTATCCCAAGAAAAATCAGGAAGAACAGTTAGGACTGGAGGAGGCCTTAAAAAATGCCAACCTGAACTCCCGCTATACCTTCGACAGCTTTGTAGTAGGTTCCTCCAACGCCTTAGCCCATGCAGCCTGCGTGGCGGCGGCGGAAATGCCGGGAGAACAGTACAATCCTCTTTATATCTACGGAGGAGCAGGTTTGGGGAAAACCCACCTGATGCAATCTGTGGCCCATTACATTTTACAGCAAAACAAAAATGCCAAGATTCGCTATGTTACCTCCGAAACCTTTATTAACGAATTTGTCGACAGTATCCGTAATAAAAATAATATTTCCCCGGCGGAATTCAGAAGAAAAATACAGAGAACTGGATGTTCTTCTCATAGACGATATTCAGTTCCTTATCGGTAAGGAAGGAACCCAGGAAGAATTCTTCCACACCTTCAATGCCCTCTATGATAATAGAAAGCAGATTATCATCGCCTCCGATAAGCCGCCGAAGAAGATTGACAATATTGAAGAGCGACTCCTCTCCCGCTTCGAGGTGGGACTCACCGTGGATATCCAGCTTCCGGATGTGGAAACCAGAATGGCTATTCTTCGGAAAAAGGAAGAACTGGAAGGCTATAACATTGACAACGAAGTGATCAAATATATTGCAGACAATATTAAGTCCAATGTCCGGGAGCTGGAAGGAGCCTTAACCAAGGTGGTGGCAAAGTCCCGCCTGATTAAACAGCCTGTTACCTTAAGTCTTGCGGAGGAGCTTTTAAAGGACAATATCACTCCTGCAGAGAAAAAGGAGCTTACCCCAAAGTGGATTATTGAAGTAGTGGCAGAGCATCACGGTCTGAATCTTTCCGATCTTAGTTCCAAACGAAAGAATAAAGAAATTGTGATTCCAAGACAAATCGCCATGTACCTTTGCCGGGAAATGACCAGTATCCCCTTAAACACCCTGGGAGAACTTTTAGGAGGAAGAGACCATTCCACCATTATTCACGGCTGCGATAAGATATCCAAAGAATTGTCCACAAATGAACAATTGCAATCCACAATAGAGGTTTTACGGAAAAAAATCTCTCCCTAATCCCCAATTTTTTTCCTTTCCCTTTCCACAGAAAAAAAGAAGGGATAAAGGACTGAAAAAAATCAAGGTATTTTTAGAGATTAAAACATTTCCACAGCCCCTAATAACACTACTAAAGAAAAAGAAAGAAAAATAAAATATTGCGAGGCTTAAAAGCGATACTTGTTAAGAGAAAAATTTAGCGGCTTTTTAGAAAGCTCCTATAGAATAAAAAAAGAAAGGACTCCTATGAAATTATCTTTTCAAAAAAATGATTTGCTTTCCACCCCTGCAAGTGGTAGGGAAGGCTGTTGCTTCCAAAAACCACCCTGAGCATTATGGAGTGTGTTCTGGTGGATGCCACGGAAGGGCAGATTCGTTTAACAGGAAACAAAAATGATTTTGAATAGAAAGTATTTGTCCGGGAGACATACTGGAACCGGGAAAGATTGCCCTGGAGGCAAGACTTTTCCAAGAGATTATCAAGCGTTTACCCCAGACGGAGGGAAAGAACATTCTTCTTAGTACGGAGGAAAATGGAAACTGTACCATTCAATGTGAAAAATCCGTCTTTTAAAAATCATGGGCAGAAATCCTGAGGAATTTACCTCCCTTCCTTCCGTGGAAAAGCAGGAGATTGTAGAGATTTCTCAGTTAAGTTTAAGAAACATGATTAACCAGACTATTTTTTCTCCACAGCTTCAGGAGAGAATAATAAGAAGATGACAGGAGAATATTTCGAAATTACCGATAATCAATTCTCCATAACCGCCCTGGACGGACATAGAATTGCCATTCGAAAGACCGAGCTTTCCGAGTCCTATGACAACTGTTCCGCCATTGTTCCCAAGGAAGTTCTGTCAGAGCTTTCCAAGATTATCAGCGGAGGCTTGGAGGATAAGGTGGAACTTTGCTTTTCCAAGCAGTATCTGCAATTTTCCTTTGAAGACACTATCGTGGTAACCCAGCTGGTGGAGGGAGAATACTTCCATGTTCGCCAGATGCTTTCCACCGATTATGAAACCAAGATTCGTTTAAACAGAAAGCAGTTTTTGGAGAATATTGATAGAGCAAGAATCCTTGCCAGAGACAATGATAAGCAGCCTTTGATTTTAAAAATCGAAGACCAGAGTCTTTCTCTGAAAATTGTTTCCGACATCGGAAGGATGGATGCGGAGATGCCGGTACAGCAGGAGGGAAAGGATCTTCTCATCGGCTTTAATCCTACTTATCTGATGGATGCTCTTCAGAATATCGAAGAGGAAGAGGTGGACTTGTACTTTACCATTTCCCGTTCCCCTGTCTTTATCCGGGATCAGGAGGAAAGCTACAATTACATGATTTTTACCGGTAAACTTTTAATGCGGAAGCCGTAGGATGATTATAGAATCCATAGAATTACAAAATTATAGAAATATAGAAAAAAATTGAAGCTTCCTCTGGGAGAGAAGAACAACATCCTTTACGGAGACAATGCCCAGGGGAAGACCAATCTTTTGGAGGCTATCTTCTTTGGCAGCACCGGAAAATCCTTTTCGCTTTTTGTAAGGACAAGGAGCTGATTCATTTCGGGGCAGAGGAAGCCCATTTGAAAATGATTCTAAAGAAAAAGGGAATTTCCCATCGGATAGACATTCACCTAAAGAAAAACAAAAAGTAAGGGAGTGGCTATAGACGGATTTCCGGTGAAAAAAACTTCCGCCCTTTTTCGGTCTGGGAAATATCATTATCTTTTCTCCGGAAGATTTATCCTTAATCAAAAACGGTCCTAAGGAAAGAAGAAGATTTATTGATTTGGAACTTTGTCAGCTGGATAAGATTTATCTCTATCACTTATCCATGTATAATAAAGTGTTGCAGCAAAGAAATAAGCTTTTAAAGGAACTGTATTTTTCGGCCAAAGCTGGAGGAAACCCTCTTTGCCTGGGATGAGGAACTGGTAAAGCATGGGAAGGTAGTCATTTCTCTCCGTAGAGATTTTTGTGGAAAAACTTACGGAAAAAGGTGGAAAAAATTCACGGAGAAATCAGCGGAAAACGGGAAGAGCTTCTTCTAAGCTATGAGGAAAATGTTTCCGAGGAAAAACTTTCCTTTGCAGCTGGAAAAAAACAGGGAGGCGGAGAAAAACAGCAGACTACTCTCTTTGGTCCCCACCGGGATGACCTTTCCTTTCAGATAAACGGTCAGGATATTCGACATTTCGGTTCTCAGGGACAGCAAAGAACAGCCGCCTTATCCTTGAAATTGGCGGAAATTGATTTGGTGAGAGAAAGAATCCAAGATAACCCCATTCTACTTTTGGATGATGTGTTTTCGGAATTGGATAAAAAAAGACAGAATTTTTTTACTAGAGCAGTTAGGGAATTTACAAAGCCTGATAACTTGTACAGGTTTGGAAGAATTGGTGAAGCATCGTTTCCCCATAGACCATGTGTTTTATGTGGAAAATGGACAGGTGCAGTGTCAGTAAAGAGGAGGAACTATGTCGATAGAGATGGAAGAATATGGAGGAAATGAAGCAGATTTACTTCATGGTTCTAAGGAATACGGTGCAGACCAAATTCAGATTTTAGAGGGACTGGAAGCAGTTCGAAAAAGACCGGGAATGTATATCGGAAGCACCTCTGTTCGCGGTTTACATCATCTGGTTTATGAAATCGTGGATAACTCCGTAGACGAGGCTCTGGCCGGATTTTGTAATACCATTACCGTTAGCATTCATCAGGATAACTCCATTACCGTAAGGGATAATGGACGAGGCATTCCTGTAGACATACAGAAAAAGGCGGGAAAGTCCGCCTTGGAAGTCGTTTTCACCGTCCTTCATGCAGGAGGAAAGTTCGGAGGAGCCGGATACAAGGTTTCCGGCGGTCTTCACGGCGTAGGAGCCAGCGTAGTAAATGCCCTTTCTGAGTGGCTGGATGTTAAGGTCTATAAAGAAGGAAAGATTTATGCTATGTCCTTTGCCAAGGGAAAGGTAACAAAGCCTATAGAGTGTATTGGTACTTGCAGCGAAGAGGAGCAGGGAACCGAGGTACACTTCCTTCCGGATGCAAGCATTTTCGAAGAAAGTGTTTATGAGTTTGAAACCTTGAAGATTCGTCTTCGGGAAACCGCCTTCTTAACCAAGAATCTAAAGATTCGTCTTGTGGATGAGCGGGAAGGACAGGAGAAAGAAAAGGAGTTCCACTATGAGGGAGGAATTCAGGAGTTTGTCAGCTTCTAAACAAGGGAAAGGAAGCCCTTTATCCGGATGTAATTTACTGCGAGGGAGAGAAGGAAAAGATTTTTGGTAGAAGTGGCTATGCAACATAACGACTCCTACACGGAAAATATCTATACCTTCGTAAACAACATCAATACCCCGGAGGGTGGAACTCACTTAACCGGTTTTAAAAATGCCTTAACCAAAACCTTTAATGACTATGCAAGACAAAATAAGCTTTTTAAAGGAAAGTGAATCCAATCTGTCCGGAGAGGATATTCGTGAAGGCTTAACCTGTATTATTTCTGTAAAGATTGAGGATCCTCAGTTTGAGGGACAGACCAAGCAGAAGTTAGGAACTTCAGAGGCTCAGGTGGCGGTGCAGGGAATTGTTTCCGAGCAGCTGACCTATTTCTTGGAGCAAAATCCAAGTGTTGCCAAGATAATTTGCGAAAAGTCTATTTTGGCACAAAGAGCCAGAGCTGCAGCCAGAAAGGCCAGAGATTTAACCAGAAGAAAGTCCGCTTTAGACGGTGTAGGTCTTCCCGGTAAGCTTGCGGATTGCAGCAGCAAGGATCCGGAAAGATGTGAAATTTTTATCGTAGAGGGAGATTCCGCATTGGGACCTGCAAAGGAAGGAAGAAATCCGGAAACCCAGGCCGTATTGCCTCTTAGAGGTAAGGTATTAAATGTGCAGAAGGCTAGACTGGATCGAATCTATGCCAATGAAGAAATCAAGGGGATGATTACCGCCTTTGGAACCGGTATCCACGAAGATTTTGATTTAAGCAAATTACGCTATCACAAAATCATTATTATGACGGATGCGGATGTGGACGGTGCCCACATTTCCACCTTAATGCTGACCTTTATCTACAACTTTATGCCGGAGCTTATCCGAAAGGGACATGTATATCTGGCTCAACCGCCACTCTTTAACATTCAGAAGAATAAAAAGCATTATTACGCTTACTCCGATGAGGAATATCAGAGAATTTTAAAGGAAATCGGAGCTGAGGGAGCAGATGTTTCCCGATTTAAGGGTCTGGGAGAAATGAATACCGAGGAGCTACAGGAAACTACGCTGGATCCGGAAACCAGAACCTTGCTTCGTGTAAATATGAGTGACGAGGATAAGACGGAGCTGGATATTACCTTTACCACCTTAATGGGAGATCAGGTAGAGCCCAGAAGAGAATTTATCGAGCAGAATGCCCGCTATGTTACGAATTTGGATATTTAAAGAATTTTTCCAAATAGAATTGCAAGTTGAAGGAGGCCAATTTTTGGAGCCAAATATTTTTGATAAAGTGCAGGATGTGGACTTAAAAAAAGACCATGGAAAATGCGTATATCGACTACGCCATGAGTGTTATTGTGTCCAGAGCGATTCCCGATGTTCGGGATGGTCTTAAGCCTGTGCAAAGAAGAGTGCTTTATGCTTTGCAAAGTCTGGGCGTTACTCCGGATAAAAAGACCAAAAAGTGTGCCACAATTGTTGGAGAAACCATGGGTAAATATCACCCCCATGGAGATTCATCTATTTATGGATCCTTGGTTTATATGGGACAGCCCTGGTCTATGCGGCACGTTCTGATTGATAAGCAGGGAAACTTCGGTTCCGAGGATGGAGACAGTCCTGCGGCAATGCGTTATACCGAGGCTAAGATGTCTAAATTAGCCGGAGAAATGCTGGCAGGAATCAATAAGAACACCGTAGATTTATGCCGAACTTCTCCAATGAATATGAAGAGCCGGTGGTTCTTCCTTCTCGTTTTCCCAATCTTTTGGTAAACGGTGCTACAGGAATCGCAGTAGGTATGTCCACCAATATTCCTCCCCACAACTTAAGAGAGGTTGTAAAGGGTGTGGACTGTATTATTGAGAATCGTATTGCAGGAAGAAAGACGGAGATTGAGGAGCTGCTTCCTATTATTCAGGGACCGGATTTTCCTACAGGGGCTACCATTTTAGGAAAAAGAGGAATAGAAGAAGCCTATAGAACCGGTAGAGGAAAGATTAAGATGCGGGCGATTTGCGAAATTGAGCCCATGCACAACGGAAAAAACCGCATTTTGGTAAAGGAACTTCCCTATATGGTATATCGTTCTCGAGTGATTGAGAAGATTGCAGACCTTGTAAAGGATAAAAAGATTGACGGTATTACCTATATCCATGATGCAGCAGGAAAGAATTCCCAGGCAAAGATTGCCATTGAGTGCAGAAAAGATGTGAATCCCCATGTGATTTTGAATCAATTGTATAAGCATACCCAGTTACAGGAAACCTTCGGTGTGATTATGCTTTGCATTGTTCGGGGAGAGCCGAAGATTCTAAATATATTGGAGATTTTGGAAGAGTTCCTGGCTCATCAGATTCAGGTAGTTACCAGAAGAACCCAGTACGACCTGCAAAAATGTGAGGACAGAGCCCATATCTTGGAGGGATTGTTAAAGGCTCTTGACCATATTGATGAGATTGTTGCCATTATCCGTGCAGCGAAAAATGTAGAGGAAGCAAAACAAAACCTCATTGCCCGTTTTGCCTTTACCGAGGTGCAGGCCCAGGCTATCGTGGATATGCGTTTGCGTGCTCTCACCGGTTTGGAAAGAGAGCGTCTGGAAAACGAGTACCAGGATTTGCTGGCAAAGATTGCCTATTATAAGGAAATTCTTGGAGATGAAAGAAAGCTTCTTGCCGTAATTAAGGAAGAACTGGATATTGTAGCGGATAAATACGGAGAAGATAGAAAAACAGGCTTCAGCTATGATGAAATTCTGGATGCAGAGGATTTAATTGCTGATGATGATGTGGTGATTACCTCTACCAGTCTTGGGTATATCAAGAGAATGTCTCCGGAAAATTTCCGTCAGCAAAACCGTGGCGGTAAGGGCATTAAGGGAATGCAGACCATAGAGAAGGACTATATTGAAGACCTCTTTATGACCACAAACCATCATTATATTATGTTCTTTACCAATATGGGAAGGGTTTTCCGTATTAAGGGTTATGAAATTCCGGAAGCAAGCAGAACTGCAAGAGGTACAGCCTTGGTAAATCTTCTTTCCTTACAGGAGGGAGAAAAGGTAAATGCCAGTCTCTGCCTAAGAGATCCTAAGGATGAGCAAGACTTAATCCTGACCACAAAGTCCGGTATGGTGAAAAAGACTGCCCTTTCCGAATATGCCAATGTACGAAAGAACGGCTTAATCGCCATTAGTCTAAAGGAAGATGACCAGTTAATAGAAGCCAAGCTCCTTTCCAAGGATGAAAATATTATTCTGGTTACCAAGAAGGGAATGGCAATCCAGTTCAATGAGAAGGATGTGCGTAGAACCGGACGCTCCTCCATGGGTGTAATCGGAATCCGACTGAATGATGGAGATGAAGTAATCGGTATGCAGAAATCTTCTCAGGGAGAGAATATGCTGGTAGTTTCTGAAAAGGGTTACGGTAAGCTCACGGAGAAATCCGCCTTTAAGTCACAAAACCGTGGCGGAAAGGGAATGCGCTGCTATAAGATTACCGAAAAAACCGGAGATTTGGTTGGCTTTAAGCTTTGTGACCAGGATAGAGAAATCCTTCTGATTACCACAGAGGGTATTATGATTCGGATGAGTCTGGAAAATATCAGCATCATCGGAAGAAATGCCTCCGGGGTAAAACTGATGAATATCGATAAGGACGGAGATACTACCATTGCTTCCGTTGCCAAGGTAAGAGAAAGTGATACCGAGGAAGAAAGTGAAGATAGTATTCATGAAAATACTGAGGAAGGTACTGAAGAAAAATACCGAGAACAGTATAGAAGAGATTTAATTTAATCTAAACGATTTAACTAAGCGATTTAATCTAAACGACTTAATGAAACTTAATATAAGAAATTTTAAATAATATAAAGAGATTTTCGACAAGATAGGTCTGAATATGGAGAAACTAAGGAGAGTGAGCCCATAATAAGGCCTATCTTGCTTAAAAATTATTTTAATTTTTTTACTGCCTCCCTTTTAGATGGTTGATAAACTTAATAGACTTAAGAGAGAATAGTGAAATCGGCTTAAAAGGCTGCAGCTCAAATGAATAAAAAATATAAATTATTCTTGACAGTAAAAAGGAATTTGCTACTCTAATATGGCACCTAAAGAACTATGTTCGGTACGAAAGAAGATATTCAAAAGTATAGGTGAATCCCTTTTGGCAGGGATAAACGAGGAGTAATACTCAAGAGGCCGAAGAGGCGCCCCTGCTAAGGGTGTAGGTCGGGCAACCGGCGCGAGGGTTCAAATC